>Ga0164290_1000012_pt1 | contig 818492 bp, 677 predicted proteins | sample Micstemetagenome_FD_108782 | JGI IMG/M metagenome (GOLD analysis project Ga0164290, IMG submission 108782) | Contaminated culture microbial community from soil near Moab, Utah, USA - Microcoleus steenstrupii SON62 (Illumina Assembly) | ecosystem: Environmental > Terrestrial > Soil > Soil crust... | reverse complement strand
GACAACAACTCTCGCCTCGCACTTAGACTCATCTTTTTCCTCATGCCCTTCCCCCTTCTCAGGGGTTAGTTTTTTCATGAGGCAACAACCTTGTCAGGGTTTGTTTTTTAGTGAGTCAATGCGCAACCTCTTTAGTGCTACTAGACGACCGGTCTAATATGGGCTAGGGTAAAATAGTCGGACAAATGGAGGAGGAGCTGTCATGGCAACAGGAGTAAAGACGAAAGTCCAAGGCATCAGGATTTCGCAGAACGGTGAGGCTGACGTTCTCAAATTGGAAGACTATGAATTGCCGGCGCCTGGTCCCGGCGAAGCGCTGGTTCGTTTGCACGCTGCTGGTCTGAATTTCCTCGATATCTATCAACGGCGCGGTAGTTTGGGCTACAATCTGCCGCTGCCCTATACGCCAGGTCACGAAGGCGCAGGTGTAGTTGAGCAAGTCGGAGAGGGCGTTACCGTCGTTAAGCCTGGTGATCGTGTCGCTTATACGAGTGTTCTTGGTTCATATTCGCAAGCTGCGATTTGCCCTGCCGACAAGCTCATCATCCTTCCGCCCGAATTGAGTTTTGAGCAGGGTGCAGCTTTTCCACTACAAGGCATGACTGCGCACTATCTGCTGCATGAGTTTCACAAAATTAAAAAAGGTGACACCGTTTTGATCCACGCGGCGGCAGGTGGCATGGGGCTCTTGTTGGTCCAATGGGCGAAACATCTTGGCGCGGAAGTTTTCGGTACTGTCTCCAATGAAGAGAAGGCAAAACGCGCTACGCAAGCCGGCGCCGACCACGTCATCATTTACACTGAGAAAGACTTTGTCGAAGAAGTGAAGCGCATCACAAGTGGCAAAGGTGTCGATTTCATTATCGATGGTGTCGGGAAGGACACTTTCACGAAGAACTTGCAAGCCGTCGCACCACGCGGGCATGTGGTGATATTTGGTGCCGCGAGCGGCGTTGCCGAACCCGTGATTCCGAATTCACTTATGGCGCGCGCTATCACCATATCCGGTGGCAGCTTGTATAACTATCTGCGCGACCGTGAAGAGCTTATGCTGCGGGCAAATGATGTGCTTGCCGGTATTAAGGAAGGTTGGTTGAAACTGACGATCGATCATGTGCTGCCGTTGAGTGAAGCAGGAAAAGCACATGCTCTTCTGGAAGATAGGAAAACAATCGGTAAAGTTGTACTGAAGTGCAGCTAGGGAAAGCGTGCCTTTGCCGGAGATGATGTAGGGTCGGCGCCATGTGTAGACCGCATTTTGAAACGGTAGACGCATGGCGTCGACCCTACGCTAGTGAATTTACACTACTGAAGCTGTTTCGACTGGGCAAGTTTGTAGTTGGATTCGCGCACGAAACCTTTGCCAGGTGCGCTGTCCATCATATTCAGAACCGCCGCCATTTTTGACATATCCGAAAGGATGCGGCGTTCTTTGACGCCAGTCGTGTTCTGATTGATCGCGACTACCAAGTCGCACGACTGCAAAAGCGTGTCCACCGAGAATTGGTTGATCGCAGCGAAGCCCTTCAATACAACGGAAGCTTTGCGTCGACCAATTCCATCTCTTGGACGCAGATCGCTGCGCTTTAACGTGCGTCCGGCGGCTACAAGTTCGAAGCCCGGCTTTAGCGCAACAACTTTGGCATCGTTTCCGGTAAACGGCCCCCCTTCGAGTTTGATGCGCACGCTCTTGCCGAGCCCGTCGATGTTCATCACGCGAACAACACCGTCAGTGTTTTTGACAATCGCGTCACCATTTGCGGTGATTGCAATCTTGCCGAGATCTGTTTTCACAAAAGCAGTTTGTGATGGTTTTCTGACGCTCACTAGCACTGCACCGACTTTTAGTTCTACCGCAATCGGCGATGGTCGCGAATAATTTGTGTCTTGTTCTGCACGGACCAGAACCCATTCTCCCTTGTCCTTGCTGTTTTCTTCCTTTGGAAAGTCAGTCTGCTTCAAAGGAATCAAGCCGGACATGGCGGATGGCAGGTTGAGTGCTGGAAGCTGTGTCGCGCCCAGTTGCGGACCTGGATTTGTGACATCCGTCGGCACGAAAAGCGGCACGACGTCGCGATGAGGAATGATCGGAATAACAAGTCGAGGGGGCTCTGGAGCCGGCGGTACATAGACCGGCGGCTGGTGTACGCGAACGACGTCATCGTCTTTAGGTGGTTTATCTCTCTGAGCAAGCGTCTGTGGTGGCATGAGTGCCGACAACAACAATGTTGATGCAGCCACCAGTGCGAATTGCCTACTCAATCTAATTTTCTGACTTGCCATGACCGCACATTCTAAAAGACGGTGCTCCTCTGATAAGTAGATATATTTAACCTGTATGGATGCCGAGTGGCGGCGAGGCGAAGCGATCTGGAAAGTGGCTGGAAAAGTCACCCAAATTCCAACCAATTTTGAAGGTTGTTCTCTTGACTGCAATCGCTAAAGCGTTTGCAACTCAGGCTGCCATTGGCTTTTCGGACCAATCTCATTTCAGTCTGGATGTCAGCATGAAATTCGGGAAATGGTTATGATGGACTACGAGTCACTTTTGGAGGAAAGGACAATGACGCTTAACGATCCGCGCAAAATCTATACCCACGCGACCAATGCGTCATCTAATGAAACTGGCGCCGTCCTGCACGTTAGATACAAAGGCACAAGTCGCGACATAGCTTTGGACATTCTCGAAGTCGAGAGCGGCACCGCCGATGACGAAATCAAACGCGCTGTTGCAGCTTTTCTCGACACCTCCCTCGATGATTTGAAGTTGCTCGTTATCGAGCGTCACGAGAATGGCAATTTGACTATGCGTCCGCCGGCTGTTTTCGGCTAATGTTTCTAGCCTTTACTTCGAATGATTTTCAAGAGAGGAGGGCAGGGGTAAAGCTTGCTCTCTTTGGATTGGCTGCAATTTTCCATGCAATTGCTGCCTATGCCAGTCCGCTTGAAGATGGAATCAAGCTGTATGAGGATGGTCAATTCATCAAAGCAGTACATGCTTTTCGGGAAAGTCGCCAAGCCACCATGAGCGATTCGCGGGCGGCATACTACTATGCGCTGAGCTTAAACTCGGCAGGGCGCAATTCAGAAGCTGTGAAGGTTTGCCAGGAAATCATCGTCAAGTTTCCTTCTTCAGAGGCTGCAAAAATGGCTCAAATAGCGATAAAAAAGTGGTCTGATTTTCACGCAGTCGCTAACGCATCGGCAAAGCTGCGAGCAGAAGAACATAGCAAAAACGCAAAAAGGAGTTTGAAAAATCAGGACCTCGATCAGGTAGGTATTTTGGGTTTTAAATTCGAAGTAAACGCACTGCGCAAACCTCTAATTAGGCAAGTGTTTGCGGATACACCGGCTGCCGAATTCCTTAAGGTCGATGACGAAATTATGGCGATAAACAACGTATCGACACACCTGCTAACCAAGGAACAAGTCTACAACTTGATAGTTGGAAAACCAAATACTGCTGTGCAGTTTGCGGTGGTAAGGGAAGGTAAACTATTGACGTTTTCAATGAAAAGGCTGTCCGCTTGTGTGTTTTCTGAATTACATCCCGATATTTGGAAAGAATATCTGCGCCAATAGCGCTGGAGGCACTGGATGCCGGATCCACTAGAGTTGATAGAAAAGTTCGACGCCCGCGAAAAGGATTTCGTGGGAAAGCCTTTGCTCGCGCCAGTGCTGCGAGGAACAACGGTTAGAGTGCGCCTCGGCGGCATCGTCATGGAGTTGAAGACTGACGATCGAAACTTCGAAGGTTACGCTTTGATGAAAGTGAATGATCTGAAAAGCGCCAAGATAATTGGAAAGCCGACGCTGAAACAAACAGCGGAGTATCTCAAGCTGTTTCCGCGTTTGCGCATGATTGTGATTGACAAGTTCGATGGAGTTTGGTGGGCGTTGATGTTCAATCGGTCAGACAAGCGCTTCAAGCTTGATGGCCCGGTGCCTGTGCGTTTGGTAAGCGAGGATCGCATTGGGGCGTTCCGAGCCATCGAGACGCGCTGCGACGGCGCCAACTTCTATTATGAAACGGACAATGTAATGCATGATTTCGGCAATTGCGTTTATCTCAATGAGTGTCTGAGACAACGCGTACCGCCTGATGAGCTGCGCTATTCGGGACTTATGCCTGCTGAGAAGTTGGCATACTTGATGGCGTTTTTGCGAAACGATCCTGCTTATGTGCCGGGCAAAAACGGATCTGTCGATGATCGAATTCGTTATGCTCTTCATCATGCGGGCGCGCAGTTGAGTGCGTTTTGGATGGAGAAGGACGATGAAAGTGCGATGTACGTGCGATTTGTCGTGGATGGTGTTCCATATTCTTGCCGAGTCAATAATGATTTGACTTTGCAGAGCGCTGGAATATGTTTGAGTGGACAAGATCAAAACTTTGACCTTGCCAGCCTCGTAGGTGTGCTTCGGGAGCGCAATCGCGTCTATGGCGAATACGCGGAGTATGACGGGCACTAGAGTGAATGGCGAGATTCGCGGACTCTGTGACAAATATTGGGAACGAATATTCGGGACGGAAAGCCGTGACCGACCACTAGGAGAGTTGGGCAATGCACGAACGCGTGATACATGAGCATGCAGCCAGGGGAGATGCGGTGATGCGCAAACTCTCTCATAGCTGCATTGCTATTTGCGGTGTCGGTGCATTAGGTTCGCATATCGCGCTGAACCTCGTGAAGATGGGCGCGCAGAATCTGCTGCTGATAGACATGGATAAAGTCGAGTCGCGCAATCTGGGAACGCAAACTTACGGCTTGGAAGACGTTGGAAGAGCCAAGGTAGAGACTTTGCGCAACACGATCTTCCGGGAGTCTTATGTCGAAGTTTCGGTCTTCAACAAAGAGCTTACCGAGAAAAACATCGACAAAGTAATCGGAAAAACTGATCTGATTTTGGATGTTTTCGATAATTCCGCGTCTCGAAAGCTTGTCCAGCGCCATGCAAACGAACAGTCCATAGACTGCCTTCACGCCGGCGTCAACGAGCAGTATGGCGAGATTGTTTGGAACGAGAAATACACGGTGCCTTCCGATGTCGGCTTGGATGTTTGCGAGTATCCGCTTTCCCGCACACTGGTATTACTGGTAGTGGCGACTGCTGTGGAAACTGTCATGCAGTATTTCGCTAGCGGCGAAAAGAATAACTACTCGATTACCCTAGGGGATCTCAAAATCAATAGGGAAGAGCGTTGAACGTGCTCTGTGCGCTGGAAAGCACTAGCAGGTTGCATCGTCTGCTGTTGTAAGCAAGTTTGAAGCGACTTAGGTTGTCGCTTCGATTACATCGATACGAGCGTAGGGTTGTAGGTCGTGACCATCTGGTGCACGAGCCTGAAAACATCGTGGCTATCACTTGTGCGGCCTTGCTCTTCGTAGCAGCCAGCCAGTTTCACAAGGATGTTGCTCGCGTGCGGATGATTGGGACCGTACTCGTCCGAAACCGCATCCAACGCTTCTCTGTACAACTGTTCCGTCTCATCATAATTGCCGTCTTCGAGGCACACGTCCGCCTGCTTCATCAATTGCTTCCAGGACAGTGCGTGCGACAAAGAATTCATTCTGAGATTTGTATTCAGTTTCAAAGGTGGAAGACGACTAAAATACTAATGCATGCGCCCGAGGGGCTAAAAGTGCTTGTATCGAAATCTTATCACTGCGGATCTCACCATTGATGCTTATTGTGAGAGCGATTTCAGGTTTTTCAATCCAATGAAAAACGCTGTGCAACATCCATAAGTTCATTACTGATTAGAGGCAGTTTGCGGGCATCAGCGAGAGCAAGCGAGTTTTTTCCGAACGTGGTACGGTAGATATTGCCTGTGCTCCTACAGCGGGAGCTTACAAACGACTCTGAATCAGTCCAAAGACAACGCTCCCACGACTCGTACAGGCACTTTTCTTTTTTACCAGTCAGACACAGGACCCAGCGGTAGCGGGAACTTGCGGACTCATGGCGCGTCCCACTTTGTGCCAAAAGAAAGTGGAAAGCCAATGAGCGAATTTATTGCGCCAAAGCCTGATCCAATAACCCTCAACATAGTGAAGGCTATTGTGCCTTTGTATTTGAAGACGGAGAACTTAGCAGTGCGTCCTTCGGAGCACTGTGTATCTGTGATCAAGTCGCAGCGCAATATCCCGGCGGTTCTTGCGCTGAATCATATAGATAGATGCGACCCGGCAGTCGCAGCGATGCTATCGACAATGTGCGGAGACGAGAATTACTATCTTGCGGCTCGCGAATTGTTCGATGAAAATTTTGGCGTTCGCGGTTGGTTGATGCAACATTGTGGCGTCTACTCTGTAATTCGCGGTTTGCCGGAAGACGCCGAATCGCGAAAAGCGACTGTTAATCTGATTGCGGAAGGAAAGCACAAGCTTGTTATGTTTCCCGAAGGTGATGTAACTGGGCGCGACGACATCATCTCACCGCTCAAGAAGGACGGCATCAGAAACATTTTCGAGGCTCAGGAGAAGTCGCTCAGGATTAGCGACCAGCGTGCCGTGCATGTTATTCCTGCGGCGATTTACTATCAGGTGCACGAAGATGCCTGGGAGCCGCTGCGCAACTGCTTGGCTCAGATTGAAGGGTGCCTTGGGCTGGGTGAAAGTACAGCGCCGATTGAAATTCGAATTCAGCGTGCGGTCGAGAGAATGCTTCAAAGGCTCGAAGCCAATTATGGTGTTGTTGCGGAGAAACACATTCACGGTGCGCATTCAAGCATCCAGCATAATTCGACCAGGACTGCCCTTTCAACGAACGCTCGGTTAGTGAATCTGTGCCGGCATATTATTTCGGCCGTCGCCAACATAACCGGCGCGCAGGTTCTGGAGAATCCGTCCATTCACGTTTTTCTCTATTCTGTGCGCGGCAAGTTGATTCGCATGAAGGAAGTCGTTAATGATCTGGACGGCACTTTCGATGACCGTTTGCACGCTGAAACTATCGAGCGTCTCGACACTTGCGACCGAGATTTAGAGCGCGTGCAAAACTTGCTCATTCTCGCGTCAACATTGCACCAGAAGCCGCGCACGCTTGATGTTCTGTGGCGCATCATTGACCGTCTGGAAAACATCGTGCTCGGGCGGGTTTCTGCCAAAGGGCATCGTACCGCCTGGATTGAAGCCGGAGAGCCAATCAGCTTAATAAGGCGCAGCAGAGACTATAGGGTACATCCTACTACCGCCGTCGAGCGTGCTGAGAAACGAATTCGCGCCAGTATGCAGGCTGTTCTCGATCACCTTAAGAAACCGCAAGAGAGCGAAACCAAACGGTCTAAAGCCGACGAAATAGCCTCGTAACTAGCTATCGATCATTTTGCCGCATGGTTTGGGCATGAAGAATGACACAACCGTGCCGAGCAGGAAGATGCCTGCTACCGACGATGCTGCCATCGCGTACGAACCGCCGAAGACTTTGATGAGCTCTCCGCTAATGAGGGTTGCAATCGCCGCGACGATTCTGCCTACGTTGTATGTGACACCGAATGCGGTGCTACGCATGCGGGTCGCATAGAGTTCCGGGATATAGCCCCAAAGCAAGACGAACGGGACGTGGGCGAAAAATCCGACTGCAAAGATGAAAGGGAAAATGAGCGGCGTGAAGGTTTTGAACGACATGAACATTCCTACTGTCGCAACGAATGCGAGTGCGAATGTCCAGCCCATGCACTTTCTGTAACCGAGCTTCGTGATGATCAGTCCGCCCAGCAGACCCGACATGATCATACCGATGTCTTTGAAGAACATTACGTGGCTGCGCTGTTCGATTGCGAGATCGCCGGTGATCTGGTTGATCCATGAAGGAATCCACGAAAGAACCGCCCACCATGCAATGATGGCGCAGCTGGTCAGTGCGGACACGATGCAGGTTTTGCGAATGTTTTCGGGGGAGACCAAAGATTTGAATGCGGATTTCAGCAATTCGTGCTGCTCTTCGCTGCGCTCACTGTGGTGAACTTTCAGCGCTTCTGCACGTTTTTCTTGAACGCGATTGAAATTCTCCGGCTCTTTCAGCTTTGAGCGAATGTAGAGCGTGAGGAAGGCGGGCATGATACCAGCGACGAACAGCCAGCGCCATCCGAAGCCGCCGATTAAAAGATTGAGACTGGCGGTGAGCAAATAGCCGCAGCCAAGCGATGTGGCCATGATGCCGACAGCATGGATGCGTGATTTCTTTGGCCAGCACTCTGACAAGAATACAGCGCCGATGCCCATTTCGCCGCCGATTCCTGCGCCGACGAGAAAGCGATACAGTCCCATTTCCCACCAAGTGTGGGCGGTTGCGCACAACCCTGTGCATAGCGCGTAGACCAAGATCGTCAAAGTCAGAGTCTTCGCTCGGCCGATTTTGTCCGCGAGTGCGCCAAAGAATGCAGCGCCTATCGCCCAGCCGACGAGGAAGAGCGCGATGACATAAGAACCGTAAATGCCAACTTCGGAAGTGGATTTAGAGCCAATCAGCTCGGACATTGCCGGGAAGAGGACCATGGCGAAAATTGAGGAATCAAATCCGTCGAAGACGCCGCCCAGCCACGTCGCTAAAAGCACGTGCCACGGCTTAGGACCGTCTTCGTTGGCAGGCTGATGTTCTTGAACCTGTACTGCCTGAGTCACTTTGTTCTCTTCCTCTGTAGCAGGGGGCAAATCGAGAACGGAACTAATTGAACTGCTCGGACCGATTGGGCTGACTGAACTCATTAAACCGTTCTGACTGTTCGAATCTGTCACTCCGCGAGCCATGAGGCGACTCCTTGTAAGGAACTTTCCGGGCTACCAGGATGCATCTTTGGCAGGTGAAAACGCCACCTGCGCAAGGCGAGGGGGTCATATAGTAGTAAATGGCTGAGATCTACGTATTAAATAAATCCTCTATATGCAAATCCGCCGCCGGATTGGTTGGGTCGCGGCGGCGGTGCTGTGGGTTGTGATTGGATGGAAAACGTCTAAAGAGGTCGCGTGTACGAGTTTTGCGGGCAACGTTTAGATGCTCTACCACTGAGCTACTCCCTCTCGAGGGAGGCAGGATTCGAACCTGCGGCCATCCGCTTAACAGGCGATTGTAGGCCCATAAGGTTGGAGTACACACGGATCTCTTAACGACGCCGTGCCGCCGATCATGTTCCCAGCTTTCGTGAAGACGAAAAATTTGCCCTGGCAAGACTCATATCGCTTCAAAAGGGAACCGCCGCCTGGCGTTGGTCCAGACGGCGGTAATGCGTTGTGTTTGGTCCGAGAAATGAGGTCGCGTGTACAAGTTAGGTGGGCTTTGATGCTCATTTCTGAGCGCCCGCGAACGGGTTATGAGGTTCGAACTCATGTTTCCTTGATAGGGAAATTTACCGATTGTAGGCCCAAAAGGTTGGAGTACACACGGAAGCCGAATGACGCTGGCTCGAAAACTAATGTTCCCGGACGCCTATCGGCTACATAACTGAAGTCCGGAAAGTTGCCAAAACCTTTGTGTGGCCAGGCGGAAGGCGCATTCCAAGCGCGTTTTTGAAAGCTGTGTCAGAATGGACTTTGCGTTGGGTGGTTCAGTGACAGTGGACTCTTATCTCAATTCGGTTTTTCCGCGGTGGGGCGGGGGCACGAGTTAGATAGGAGCCCCGAATGTGCTACCTGGAGATAAGATAATGTTTGACGAGCAACTACTCAATTCTAAATTTACCTCTGAGCAAGATTTTCGCTTGGCGGTATTGAACTCGTTGCTGCGCACTCCGCACCGCAACGTCACTCCGTTCGTGCCGCTCTTTTCCAGGCTACAAGAAAAGGATCCGCTCTTTTTCTCGCGCCTTGCCGTGTGGTATTTCGACAATGGAACCGTGCATGATTTGAAGCAGCTCTTCATTGCGTTGCTGTGCATCTCCGATTTTGACGAATCCGATCGCGAGGCTGGTTTGGCATTGCTGCAAAAACTTCCGCCATATCAGGTTGAGCGCGTTTTGCGCATGCTCAAGGGCTACCGCGCAGGCGAAACATACATGGTCGGAATTGCGAAGTCGATTCCTCGTTCTTTCCGCACTGCGGTCGAGCAGTATCTGCGCGAGCGTGAGGCGGATGAGCGTTCGTTCGACTCTGCTGTACTGCATGCGCGCAAGTCGATGAAGACTTTGTATGCGACTTTTCGCATCAAGCCTGGTCCATACGCGCAGAAAATTCTGTTTGATGAAACACCACCAGAGGGCAGCAAGGCTGCGATTTTGAAAGAGATTGCGCGAGCTGAAACTCCAACCGAGCAAGCGAAATTGATCGTGGAGAATAAGATTCCCTATCGTATCGCTGTTAGCTTGATCAAGCAGATGACGCCTGCTGTGCTTGTTTCCATCGTCAACTCGATGACTCCGCAAGAGGTGATGAACAACCTTGCCAGCTTGAAACGTCGAGGTGCACTCGACGATGCCGATCTGCGCAAGTTGATTGAATCAAAACTGGAGGCGGGCAAAACCGACAAACGCGTTTCGGCACTGAAAACTCGTGAGGCTCTAAAGGTCGCAGGTGTGGACGCTGAGATGGCGAAAATGGTCGAGGACGTCGCCAACCAACAAATCAAAGCAAAAGGAAGCATCAAGCGCTCCACTGCTTTGCTTGTCGATAAGAGCGGCTCAATGACTATCGCAATCGAGGTCGGCAAGCTGGTCGCCAGCATGATTGCACCGATCTGTGAGAACGGACTGTATGTCTATGCTTTTGACTCGATGTCTTACGATATCAAGGCAAACGGCAACAAACTCGCCGATTGGGAGCGCGCCTTCAAGGGCATCACTGCCGCTGGAAACACTTCTTGCGGTGTGGCGATTGAAGTAATGCGCAAGCGCAAGCAGAGAGTTGAGCAGATTGTGATTATCACCGACCAAGGTGATAACACGCCGCCATTCATGCATGAAGCGATCAAGAAGTACGCAGAAGATCCTGCGATCGGCGCGATGCCGAGCGTAATTATCGTGCACGTCGGAACCCCTGACAGCACTGTAGAGCGCAACTTGAATTCCATTAACTGCGAGGTTGATGTATACACATTCGAGGGTGACTACTACAGCTTGCCTGCTCTGATTCCGATGCTTGCGCGAGGAACGAAGCTTGAGCTGCTGATGGAGATCATGGCGGGCGAACTGCCTGTGCGAAAGCAGAAGCAGGAGCTCGTCGGAGCAGGGACGAGATAGTCCGAAAAGTTGGCATCCTTCGAGATCGTCGCATGGGCGACATAATCTGACTGTAAGTCGGGGTAGATTGACTGAAGCAGTCTATCTCGACGATGCAGTCTATCGGAGTTGTGAGTATGGCAAGAACAACCAAAGCCACTGTGAAACCTAAACCTCCCAAAGGGTGGTTTGCGGCAGGTTTGACCCCAGAGGCATATGAAATGTCAATTGATCGAACCGAGTGTCACAGCGGTACTCAATGTGCCTACTTACGTAGCTGTGCCAACGTGAAGATGCATGATTGGGGCACCCTGATGCAAAATATGCCAGCCCGAAATTACCTTGGCAAACGAATTCAAATGTCTTTCTGGGTAAAGACCAAAGATGTGGAAGGTTGGGCGCAAGGGTGGCTTCGCGTTGATGGAAAAGACGAGGAGCAGTATCTTTCATTCGACAATATGTGCAATCGGATCATTCGTGGGACGAATGATTGGGCAAGGCACACAATAGTGCTCGACGTGCCGGAAGAAAGTACGAACATAGGTTTTGGAATAATGTTAGGCCGTAAGGGGTGCGTGTGGTTGGATGACGTTTCGTTTGAAGTCGTATCAACTGACGTTCCGACGACTGAGTGTCCGTGCAGCAGTAGCGGGAAAGGCACCCCAACAAACCTTGACTTTGAAGAAGAGCACGATGGAGCCTGTTGTTGATTCCTTCGGGTTCTGTTTGAGTTTCAACTTGCATAATCGTGTGTTCTGCTGATTCAATAGACGCGGATTCAATGGATTTGCGTTTGATACTGACAAGCCCTGCCATCAGAATAAAGACAGAATCGAAACAGCACTTTGCAGGTTTCGTGTTTCGGACTGCTTTGCGGCAGTTAATTTCAATAGCGCTGACCTTGCAAGTTGTTTTCGGCGCACCGGCGTTTTCCTACACGCCTGAGATAACTGCCGAGGAAACGCATGTAGAAAAGCTCACCAATGAGATTTTCCACAAGCTTGTGGACTTAGAGCGGTATTACCTGCAGTATCGCAAGATTGGTAATGCCACACCAAAGTTCAGGCGAATCCGATACTACTTGCTGCAGGTAGCGTCTACGTCTTGCACCCTGGCGTCGAATATCATGCTTACCGATGTCGCGCGCAGAGGTTTGAAAGACAACAAGATTACAAACTTCGGTCGCGGCGATGGTGATGTCGATCCTCCAAACACCACACCACCGACGCCCGCCGTTGATAACACCAACGGTGAAGTTCGTCGCGCTCTTGTATTGGCGATGATTGGCACTGTTCTTGGACCGGGAAGTTCGCTGCTGGAGCTCTGTTCAAATGGATACACCGCGGTCAAGAATGTAAAACAGGGTAAGAATCCCGCAACTGCGGTGAAGAATGTTCAAGCACGAGTTGCGGAAATTGATGCGCTGTTGGCTGAGCGAAAAAAGATGCTCGATACCCACCCTGAATTGCGCGCGCTTCCAATCAACCAGGCTGAACATGCGGTTTTGCACTGTTTTCGCGACTGGTGTGTATCAGAGTTCGTGGAAGTTTATTCCGATGTCAAATCAGGACAGGCCGGCGCGAATGTTTACTATGCGCTGGATGTGACTAATGGCGGGTTGTCGCTGACTGGGCAAATTCTCGGATTGAAATCGACCTATCCGAACCACGATCGCCTGGCGGGACCCTCCGCTACCGTCTCTGTTGTTGGTGATTGCTTCAGCATGATCAGTGCACCTGCCAGTGCATACGCTGGAAAAAAAATGAAAGTTTATTGGCGAAAGAAAGCGCAGGGCACTTTCAAGGAACACCTGAAGTTTGGTGAAGTTGACGCAAAAGCTTCGATGGCGCAGTTGCGGCGAGTTGTAGATGACGCGGATCCCGCCATCGTTGCTGCTTCTTGCGATGTGGAATCTCGCATCGCCGGATATATGATGTGGTCGGCTCGGTATGACGACATTATTACTCGCGAGGAAATCGAGCTTTCTCACCGTGGTAAGGTTGCACACCAAGGGCAAAGAATGGGCCCGCTAATTGCAGGAAGCGGTTTGGCTCAGGATTTGATGGCAGACATAGCGTTCTATGGGTATCCCAATAATGAGCGCAGAGGAGCGAGCCTCGCATATGCTGGAGGTATTTCCGCGGCGAGTGGAAACGCGGCTGCGCTGGCATATACCAACTATAATTTCGTTAGTGAATATCTCTATAGGCGAAAACTTCGCAGGGAAGGGCTGCTACCGCAGCAACTTCTCGATGAGCGGTTGCGCTTGCTGGACCAAGTTGATTTGATGCTGCCAAAAGGAAAATAGACATGAACGCTTTGTGCACGGAAAGAGAGTTTGGGAAGATGCCTTCAGGTGAGAAGGTGTCCTTGTTTGAGTTGAGAAACTCACGAGGCATGGTAGCGCGAGTCACCAATTACGGTGCCATATTGACCGAGCTTCATGTGCCGGATAAAGGCGGAAAAGTTGAAAATGTAGTGCTTGGGTTTGGCGAATTCGCGCCGTATTTGGCAAAGCATCCTCATTTTGGTGGAACCATTGGGCGCTATGCAAATAGAATCGCTGGTGGGTCTTTTGAGCTTGATGGTGAAACTTACACGCTGGTGAAGAACAACGGTGAGAATTGTTTGCACGGTGGCATTAAGGGATTTGATAAACAGCTTTGGAAGGTAGTTGATTCTGGCAAGAGTGTGACTCTAAGTTACCTCAGCGCTGACATGGAAGAAGGTTTTCCTGGCAACCTCACTGTACATCTGACTTACGAACTTACCGATGACAATGCGTTGAAAATGGTTTATCGCGCCACTACGGATAAAGCCACACCGATCAATTTCACCAACCATACATATTTCAATCTGAAGGGCGCAGGTGCAGGCGACATTCTCGAGCACGAGCTGCAGTTAAATGCTGATGAATACACCCCATTCAATGACAAGCAAATTCCTACCGGAGCAATCGTTCCGGTTGAAGGAACTGCACTAGATTTTCGGCAGAGTCGTGTTGTTGGAACACGAATCAGCGAAGTTGATTTTGGCGGCTACGATCATAATTTTGTTTTGCGAGGTTCCAACGGAAAGGCAAAACAAGACAGCGGGGAATTGACTGTTGCTGCGGTTGTTTACGAACCTGTGTCAGGGCGCAGACTCACAGTTCATACGACAGAGCCGGGCATTCAAATTTACACCAGCAACAATTTGAAGGACATCACTGGGCTTGGTGGTGCCTATGGAAAGTACTATGCGATTTGCACAGAAACACAGCACTTCCCTGATTCGGTTCATCATCCGAATTTTCCAAACGTCATTTTGCGCCCTGGCGAAGAGTATCATCAGACCACAATTTTTGATTTTGCTTGAAAATTGTAGGGGCGATGCCATGCTCCGCCCTGTCCGCGTAGTGGCGCATTGCATGCGCCTTTCGCGCGGGCGGCAAGAATGCCGCCCCTACAGAGAAAGGGCGCGTGCGACGCGCCACCACGATGTTTACGCTAAAACCTGCGCGGCTACTTTCTTGAATGCGGCGATGATGTCGTCGACATCCTTGTCGGAGAGTGTCGATGCGATTGCCAGCATTGCGCTGCGCTCGGCGAGCTCGTCGCACTTCGGCAGCGCTCCTTTCTCATATGAGATGGATTTGCCGAATTCATTTGCTGGGTGAGACCACGGGAATCCATCCGCGGAAATGGAGCGCTTCTTCACGAGGCTCGGATTGTTGTAATACCAGTGCATGCCCCAGTCCGACATCGGAATGCAGGTCAAGCTGCCTTCTGGTCCTTTGATACCTTCTGCTTGCAACGCTTTGGTGAATTCCAAGCACTTCTCTTTGGATGGATACATTGTGATGAGGAAAGGTCCGCTGTCGCCTTCCGGATCGATGATGTTGCGGAATTCGAGTCCGGGCGTTCCTTCGAGAGCGCGGCGGATTTTCCACTTCGCCGAGCGCATTGCGCCGGTAATTTTATCGAGCTTTCCAAGTTGCGCTAAAAGCATTGCGCCTGCCAACTCGTTCAATCTGCAACCGAATCCCCACATCTGGAAATTCTCGTCGTTAGGCATTAAGCGACCTTCGTTGCTCCTTGCATATCCGAGGTCGTGAATAGCGACGCAGCGTTTGTACAGAGTGTCGTCGTCGCACAAAATCAAGCCGCCTTCGCCGCTCGTGATGTTTTTATTCAATTGAAAACTGAAGATGGCGATGTCGCCATGACTGCCCGCTGGTTTTCCATTTTGGCTGGAGCCGCAAGCTTGCGCGCAGTCTTCGAGTACCTTGACGCCCTTCTCATGCGCAATCTTTGTGATTTTTTCGATATGACCGGGCGCGCCGCTCATGTTGACTACGAGCACGGCTTTGGTCTTCGGACCGATTTTGGCAGCCATGTCGTTAGGGTCCATGCAGAAGGTTTCATCGATGTCGACGAGTTTCGGAATGGCTCCTTGGAGCACAATCGCTCCGATGCAGCTAACCCACATGTAGCCCGGCAGCAAGACTTCATCGCCAGGTCCAACATTAAATGCAGCCAGCGCAATTCTCAGCGCTGCTGTTCCGCTCGAAACGCCCAACGCATGCTTGCGATTCCAGCGCTTGGTGAAGGTTTCCTCCACCTTGGTCACCATTTGTTGACTGTCGAGTCCATAGAAACGGAAAGGGCTTTGCGCCTTTACTACCTTGCCGACAAGTTCGAGTTCTTCGTCGCCAATCCAATGCGCACCAGGCAATTCCCATGGCAGGGGCGCTTTGCGAACCGGCTCGCCACCATTGATGGCAAGAACTGCTTCACTCTCTTTGACTTTGGTCATCGCGTCGCTCCTTTGGATGGGCGTGAATTGCCCGGCTTGGCGCCGGACAACTGGAATTGGGTGCATAGTATACTGCATGCTCGTGTGCCCAAAATTGGTTTTTAATCGTTGCGATTGCAGTTTCATATGTAGCCTGGAGTATACGAATGCTTGCGTCCGTTCTTGAAAGTGATATTGAATCCGTTGTGAAAGGTGCTGACAAAGTCGATTACTTTGTGATCGGCAGTGGCACGGCCGGCGTTACCAGTGCGCTCGAACTTGCAAAAGGCGGATTCAACGTTGTCATCATCGAGGCCGGACCGTTCATTACCGCTAATCACGTCGGCACCTCGCCCTTCCGCAGCCAGCCTGAGATCGTGCCCAAAATTCACGGACTGGTGAAATACGAAACAGCCTGGATTCCTGAGGAGAGCTTCAATTGCCGGAACACTAACCCCTATGTTTCCAACAATACTGCTTGGTCATTGGTGGGTGGACGAACTGTCTTTTGGGGCGGATGTGCGCCGCGCTTTATCGACAGTGATTTCGACCATTGGCCTTTCAGCTACAAAGAGTTTGCTCCCTATTACGATGAAGCCGAGGAGATGATTCACGTCTCCGGAACTGCACCGACGCGCCCACCTTTTATACGCAGCGACTGGCAAACTCTAGCAATGGAGCGTTTGAATAGAAGCGGTTTCAAAGCGATGCACGCGCCAGTGAGTGTTGATACCAATAGCGTTGCCAATGGTTATATCTCGCATGGATTTGATAGCTCAGTGGCGCGGCTGTTGCGCAGCGGCAAGCTTGTGCAATTTGGTGAGAAGCAGGGCGTAAGCCTTGTGGCAAACACCTGTGTGACGAAGATCGATGGCGAGAATGGAAAAGTCACCAAGCTGCATTTACTGCAGCCGGCAAACGGAAAGCGTTACGAAATCACGCCGAGAAACGTCATTCTGGCGTGTGGTGGCATTCAGTCAACACGCTTGGTGATGTCGTCAGGTCTTGAGAAAGATAGCGATGTGATTGGCAAATACATCGGCGATCATATTTTTGTGCAGGGGCTCATGCGTTTGAAAAAGCCGCTTGGGCTGCCGCTCTATATTCTTATCCATGCAACGCAAAAAATGCCGTTTCAAGTGCAAATTCAAGGTTCATTCGAAGCTGATTGGTACAGCCCATATCATTCGACTGTATGGCTCGACCACCAATCAAATGGTTTGAATGTTCTTTTCTATTGTTTTGGCATTGCGACCGTTGAGAAAAACAATCGAGTTGCATTGTTGGAGGATGCCGGTTGTAAACGCGGTGGTGCCAGCAATTATTGCGTGATCTATGACCGGAGCGAACAAGACAAACAGTTGATCAAGCAAATGATGGATAGCATGCCAGAAGTTGCAAAACAGCTTGATGCCGAGGTTGTCCGCATTCAGGAAAACCCACCCGGCGCCGCTTTGCATGAAATTGGCGGGCTGCGTATGGGCGATGATCCGAATACGAGCATTACAGATCAGTACGGCAGGTTTTGGCGATATAGAAATCTCTACTCCGCTGATTCGAGCACTTGGAGAAATCAGGGCGCTGCCAACCCGTATTTGACTATCACCGCTTGCGCACTGCGTATGGCGCGTAAATTGGTGGCGGAGAAACGCGCAAGCCTGTCGGTAAGTTCATGACAGACTCTGGTGCTTCCAAAAACGTCTTGATTTTATTGGGAGCAATTCCCGCGCTAGGCGGTTTGCTCGTCGGATACAACACTGCGGTGGTTGCGGGCGCGCTTGAATTCATAACCAAGGACTTCGCGCTCAATACGGTTTTTCAAGAATTAGTTGTTACCTCTGTACTCGCTGGGGCGCTTGCCGGCGCTTTCTTGAGCGGTCCACTGACGGACAAGTTGGGGCAGCGGAAGGTCATTCAACTGGCTGGATTGATTTGTACTGTCGGTGCCGTCGGGCTTTTCTTTTCCGTCAATGTGATGATGCTAATTGCATTTCGTTCTTTGCTGGGCATCGCATGTGGTATCGCCACAATGGTGGCACCTTTGTATGTCGCAGAAACCGCACCTGCTAAATATCGCGGCATGTTCGTCTCTTTCGTTCAACTCGCAATCACTATCGGAATTTTCTTATCCTATTGCACAGATTTTCTTTTCTCGAGTTCCGGAAACTGGAAGGCGATGTTGGGGCTTGGCGCCCTGCCTGGTTTTGGTCTGATGTTCGGAATGCTTGCGTTGCCTGAAAGTCCTCGTTGGTTGGCAATGAAAGGGCGTATTGATGAGGCAAAAACTGTGCTCGCGCGTTTGGGCAATCAGGATGATTCGGAAATTTTGGCAGATGGTGGAAACTCTGGTGAAACCGCCAAGTGGAGCGAACTCTTTAGCGGGCGTGTTGTTGCTGCGTCCATTACGGCTTCAGTTTTGTTTTTGGTGCAAAATTTGTCCGGCATTGATGGTGTTTTGTACTACGCGCCTACAATTTTCAAGATTGTTGGATTTGAAGGGACTACGGCGCAGATTCTTGCTACTGCGGGGCTTGGAGCCGTCAACGTTGTTGCCACGATTGTCGCTACCGGATTTGTAGACCGCGCTGGTCGCCGCCCGCTTTTGTTGGGTGGTCTCGCCGTAATGGTCGTTTCTCTTGCGGTGCTCAGTTTTAGCTTGATGCAAGCTCATGCCGGTCCGTGGCTCAGTTATGTTGCCGCCGGTTCTTTGGCTGTTTTTGTTGCGTCGTTTGCCGTCAGCCTCGGTCCGATTCCTTATGTGATCATGTCCGAAATTTTTCCACTCCGCGTGAGAAGCATGGGCATGAGTCTAGCGGCAGCGTCTGCGTGGGGCTGCAACATGGTTGTGACTGTCACCTTCCTCAGTCTTCTTGAAGCCCTCGGTCAGGCAAATGTTTTCTGGTTGTACTGCGCGATTTGCCTTGGCGGGCTTGCTTTCTCCTATTTCAATGTTCCAGAAACCAATAATTGCTTGCTCGAAGACATCGAAGCGAATTTGATGGACGGAGTGCCCAGTCGGTATCTTGGAAGGAAACGCGCCAGCGGCAGCTGAGCTCTATCGCTTCTATCTTGATTCAAATTTTGGCTTCTACCGAGAGTCAGGTGCTTGCGCTTTGTCTATTATTTTGATATATATCTAATTAGATGGAAATCAAAATAGATGAGTATCGAAATAAGGATGTGAAATAGTGCAACCATGGCTAGTGTTGAATTTTCTAGAATACTTTCCTTCTTTAAGGCGCTTTCTGACGAGAGCCGTCTGAAGATTGTTGGGGCGCTTGCGGCAAATGAACGCAGCGTCGAAGAGCTTGCAACCCTATTGGATTTGCGCGCTCCAACCGTTTCACACCATCTGGCGAAACTAAAAGAAGTCGGGCTCGTTGATATGCGTTCCGAAGGGACAACGCACATCTATCACCTCGTGATGTCGGAGGTGCGTTCGCTCGCTAAGCGGGTGCTTTCTCTCGACTCGATGGAGACGTTTACCGAAGATGTTGTGCCGGACGCGTGGGAGCGCAAGATCCTGGGGGATTTTTTCGACGGTCAAAGATTGAAAGAGATTCCCGCTAGCCGCAAGAAGCGTGAGGTAGTTCTGCGGTGGTTGGTGGAACGCTTCAACGCGGGGAAGCGCTACACAGAAAAGGAAGTGAATGCCATCATTGGTAAACATCATCCGGATTTCGCGACGCTTCGACGCGAACTGATTTGTGCAAAGCTACTTGCGCGCGAATCCGGTATTTACTGGCGCACATGATGGGAGCCGGGTGATGCACGGCATCGCCCCTACGGGAGCGTCTGCTACAGCCGGGCGATGCATGGCATCGACCCTACGGCGCTTCGATGCATGGTGCCGGGTGTAGAAACTACCTGCGCAAGAGCCAGAGTTTTCGTTCTTTCAAATCGATGTTGTACTGCCAGCCTTCGAAGAAATCATGTCCTAGCAGCGGCGCTTCGGAATCGTTTGGTGAGTCCACATTTGCGCTAACTTTTACATTACTCTTGTCGATAGGACCCAATTTCAATCTCGTTGCCGTGTACGTCAGAGCGCGGCCGGAACCGGACACTCCGCTGTGGATAGATGTAGCTGCATCTGCTGGTGGTTTGCAACCGTAAGCCGTTGCCTGTTCCACACTCATAAATTTGATCGTGCACGCTGAGTTGCCGGTGTCGAGCATCATGGGAAATTTTCTTCCATTCAACTCTACGTCGACGATTATTCGGTTTCCGGCTTCTCGGTAGGTGAATGGCACGGACTGACCGGATCTGTTTGCCGTTGCGCTGGCGCTACCTTTGCGCTTGAAGCGAATGCACTTTGCGCTTTGATCTACGGTGTAGTCAAAAAACTGAAAGAAAGTCTGTCCGAGAAGTGGGTCCGCGTGATTGGTGTTGACCACTTTCACTGGAGCATTTGTCACCGTGTATGGGCCAACTTTGATAGTCGAAGGCATCATCCAAAAACTTTGCACGGAACTGTTGCTGGAGCCACCGGTTTGTCCGTAGGCATCGCCCTCAGGTGGTCGAATTCCTATTTTTTCAAGCTGGTTTTTCCCAATGAAAATTGTCGGTGCGCCAGTATCTAAAGCCATCTCAACACTTCGGTTATTGATTTCAACTGGTACGTAAATGGTGTTATCGCTTTCGCGAAAATATACACTTCCTTCATCCGGTCCGGAAAGAACGCCTTCAGAACCGGACGAGCGCGGAGCATATGCAGTGCCGGCACTTGCCCCCATTCCCATGCCCATTCCCATTCCACTGGCAGAACCGTCTAGCTTGCTGAGGATGCCCTGAGCGTACTGCGCGATTGTGCTGTTAGGCGAAAGGTATACGACCTGCTTGTAGAGAGCTTTTGCTCGGCTGGTGTTGCCTGCAGCTTGATTGCTGAGCGCAGCGTAATAGCAAACGTTTGGGTCAGGTTGCGGGGTATTGGCAAAGAATTCGAACATCTGCGCTGCTTCTTTGTAGCGCTTTTGCTGATAAAGCTTGTACGCTTGCCCGACGCTATCTGCCGCGTTTGCTTCACCCAGCACTGCGAAAGCCAGCGCGCAGCCCGCGGCTGCAACAAGTGGGGTCAGCTGTTTGCGTCGTTTCAAAGCGAAGATCTCGGGCATTGGGCTCTAAGCGATGTGTGTCAGCGCAGAACCTTGCGATCCTGACTTTGTCTATTCTAAAACACATTGCCTACAAAGCTTCGTCTGGGCGCCGAATTTGACTTTCGCCCGGACGCTCGTCTTTGCTACGAAGCTTCGCCCACAACTTCCGGCACTTTGCCTGTTTCTCTGTCGCCGCAGCCGTTTGCCGCGGCCACAACCTTGGCGCGTGCCGCCATTAGCTCGTCGGCGTGTTCTTGCGCCCATATTTCCAAATGGTCGAGTACCGGAATTAGAGTCGTCCCCAATTCGGTCAGTGTGTATTCGACTCTGGGTGGAACTTCCGCGAAAATAGTGCGTTTTACCAATCCATCCGCTTCAAGTTCGCGCAATTGATGGGTCAAAACACGCTGCGTAACGCCCTTTAGCTCGCGCCTCAATTCGTTGAATCTGAGTGTGCCCTTCTTCAACTTGCATATGATAAGTACTTTCCATTTATCTGAAATCATGGCCATGGTTGCCATGATGGGGCATTCAAGCTTTGCGTACATATAGGTCACCTGGTATCAAAATGGATACTACGCTACTTTTGTGTTCCTGCGTGCAGTTGTATACCATTCGATTCTAGTACGCCGGTAACGATCTCGACAACACCTGCCGGGAGATTTTAGACATTGGTAACTTTTTTACCCTGTTTGGGGCGTTGTGGATGTTTCGCCCGTGATTGCCTTTGCTTGGCCGGGATCTATAAGCCAACTGTGCCAAAATAATGGCTTCCGTATTTTGCGGAACCTTTGTTTTGAAGAAGGCCGTCTTTGATTTGGTAGTCGAGGAATCCGTAAGGAGAGAGATGATGATTAGAAGGAGTGCAGTACTTGCTGTCGTGGCGTTTGGGCTGTTGATGCCCGGAGCGCATGCAGCTGATACATGGACTATTGACCCGATGCATACTGCTGCAAATTTCAGCATTAAGCACATGATGATTTCGACAGTACGTGGCGGATTTAGCAACGTAACCGGTACGGTTGAGTACGACGGCAAGAATTTGGCAAAGGCAAAAGTGAACGCCAAGATCGATGCCAAGACGATTAATACAAACGAAGCGAAGCGTGATGAGCATCTTCGTGGCAAGGATTTTTTCGAAACAGATAAATTCCCCGACATTACATTCAAGTCGACTGCCATAAAGCCGAAAGGCAAAGGCAAATTCGTGATGACTGGTGATTTGACAATGCACGGCGTGACTAAGCCGGTGACACTGGATGTTGATGGTCCGAGTCAGGTGATTAAAGACAAGCAAGGCAATCACAAAGTTGGATTTGCAGCGGCTGGAAAGGTAAACAGAAAGGACTTCGGCATCACATACAACTCCGTTCTTGACGGCGGCGGCGTCGCTCTCGGCGAAGAAGTGCCGATTACTCTAGACATTGAAATGTCGAAGCCAGGTGATGGTGCCAAGCCTGTAGAGAAGGCCAAAAGCTAAGCATGACGCTCCGGCAGCGGGATTGAACTTCTCGCTGCCGGAGTCATCAAATCGACAAACTTGCTAGTTAGGCAGTTCTCCTGTTTATCCAATTAGAAATTGCGCGTGGGAAAGCAATGAGCAAAGTACTTCTAGTCGAAGATGAAGTTGATCTCGCTTCACAGATAAAACTGTCTTTGACTCGCGAGCATTACACGGTTGAGGTCGTCGACAACGGTCAATCCGCGCTGGATATGCTGCGGGTTTATCAATACGATGTGGTTGTGCTCGATTGGGGTTTGCCTGGTATGACTGGGCTAGAGGTGATGAAGAAGTTTCGTGAGAAGGGCGGCAAGACGCCGATTCTCATGCTCACTGCTCGATCCAGTATCGATGATCGAGCGGAAGGACTTGATTCCGGCGCAGACGATTATTTGCCGAAACCCTTTCACGCCAAAGAATTGAACGCTCGTTTGCGGGCGCTGATTCGCCGCGCATCACAAACAACAACTACCGTTTTGCATCTGGGAAACTTGACACTCGACCCGGTCGCGCGCAAGTTGGAAAGGGATGGTGTGGAGTTGAAATTGGAACCCAAAGAATTCAATTTGCTGGAGTTTTTGATGCGCAATCCCAATACTGTCTTTAGTGCCGAAGCGCTTATAGACAGGGTTTGGGAATCGGATACTCTAGTGAGTACAGACGCGATACGCACATACATAAAGGGCATTCGCAAAAAGGTTGACACCGGCGGCGAACAGTCGATCATCTCCACTGTGCACGGACTCGGCTACAGGTTGGACGCGAAGTAATGTTCAAAGGGCTGCGCATCCGACTGACGCTCTGGTTTATGCTTCTGTCCGGCGTTGCGTTTTTCATTCTGGCAATCGGCAACACATATCTTTTTCAAAAGTCGCTGACGCAGCAACTAGATGATGAGCTGAAAGCGCTCACTGAGCAAGTTGCGCCTCTGGTTTATATTGTGCGCAATGACCTGCAAGCGCGCGGGTTGGTTGAGCAATTGCACAAGAGTCCGTTTGGATATAAAACAACTGTTCAACTCTTCGATGCGCATGGCAACATCGATGAAGAGCATGGTGAGAAAGGAAATCCCAAGCTCTATTTGAACACCCGCGAAGTAGAGAGCGTCTCTGGTACGCTGCGTTCTAAGTCTGTGCCCCTCTTTCAAGACGGACATCTCTTCGGTTATCTGCAGATTCAAATTCCAACCGCGCAACGTGATTTGTCTGTCGATAAGTTCGTTCTTTCCAAGATTCTGCTTGGCCCAATTTTTCTCTTAGGTCTTGCCTGGGCTGGATATCTTGTTTCCGGAAAAGCCGTTGAGCCGGTTGAAGAGTCTTACAGGATTTTGAAAATGTTTGTGCAAGACGCCAGCCATGAGCTTAAGACGCCTGTTGCAACGATCCAGATAACGGCTGAGAACCTGGCGGAAGATGTGAAAGAAAATCCTGACCTCAGTGAACGTCTTTCGATCATCACGCGTAATACTGATCGCATGTCGAATTTAGTATCCGATATGTTGACTCTCGCCAAGATGGAAGTTGTTCAAACTGAAGCGAAACTCGTCAGAGTGTCTCTCAAAGATATTCTCGAGCGACAGAAAGAGGAGTTTACTCCGCGTTTCGAATCAAGCGAGAAGGTTCTTGAAGTGCAGCTTGGTGAAACTCCGACTATTATGGGTGATGCTGAATCTCTCAATCACTTGTTTTCAAACTTGATCGAGAATGCTCTTAAGTATTCGGAAAAAGGTGCGGTAGTAAAAGTCAATTTAAAGACGCGCGATGCGAAAGCGTGTGTCGTGGTTGAAGACAACGGGCTCGGGATTCCTAAGGAAGCCATTCCTCGTCTTTTTGACCGTTTCTATCGTGTTGATAAAAAAGCCGCGCGAGCGAAGGGCGGCACAGGGCTTGGCTTGTCTATAGTGAAGACAATTGCCGACATGCATCATGCCGTTATCGAAGTTTCGAGCACAGAAGGTAAAGGCACTACCTTTACGGTGACTTTTCCGGCAGCCTAGCTTGATCTTGTAGGTGCGTCGGCGGTTCGCCGGCGCCGGGCGGCAAGCTGCCGCCCGATCTTTAACCGGGCGATGCATGGCATCGCCCCTACAACGAAGGGCGCGTGCAACGCGCCCCCACGGAACGCGCCCCCATGCTCCGCAATCCCATGCTCCGCAATCCCACGCTTCTTTGTCCCTACAGTTTCTCTTTAGATTCTCCCTCACACGTCCCTCACGAACGCTCCGTAGGATGGCAGTATCGGTTGCGAGGCAGTGAACGTGATGACAAACGGTGTCTACATCCACAGAGGTTTAGAGAGTGTTCTTCCTGACGCGAATCTTCTGCACGTGAAGGTTCGAACTAAGGAGATCCTCGAGAAGGAACTTCAGAGAAGGGAAATTGCCAGTAAGTATTGCCCTGATCTGGAGTTCCAACCCGAGGGAACTGCAGCCACGGCACAAACCAAAAGTTTGAATGCCAGGGAAGAGCGGGAGTGCAAGCAAGGTCTCATGGTTCATGGGGCTGATACGATGAGCAACTTTGTGCGCATCAAACCCATTCTTCCTTATGTGGTGGCAGTTTCGGTAACAGTTTTGTGCACAATGGTTGGCATGGCAATGTCACCCTATGTGGATGAAGAAAACTTCTGCATGCTTTATCTGCTGGGCGTAGTTCTCGTCTCTTGCAGGTATGGCTTAGGGGCATCGTTACTCACTGTTCTTTTGAGCGTTGCCAGTTATGACTTCTTCGTGGTGTCTCCGCACTTCACCTTGGCGAAGTCTGATGCGCCTTGTGTCCTGACCTTCATAACCATGCTAGTGGTGGCGTTGACTATGAGCGGTTTGACCGCCAGAGTTAAACAGCATGCACGGCAGCTTGATGTGAGAGTCAAGGAGCGCACCTATGAGTTGGCTATTGCGAACGAAGCTCTCAGGGTTGAAGTAGCTTCGAGAGCACAAGCCGAAGAACGGCTCAAAGAGGCGGTTGAAGAACTGGCACGCTAAAATACTGCCCTGGCGCAGTTTGCCAAAATAGCGTCGCACGATCTGCAAGAGCCGCTGCGTTCGTTGCGCGGGTTCACAGATTTGTTGACTAGACGCTATGAAGGCAAGCTGGACAAAAAAGCTGATGAATTTATCGAGCACATCAACGATTGCGGCAAGCGCATGGAACGCATTATCGAGAGTGTATTGAGCCATGCGCGAGTGCAAGGATGTGACCGCCCATTCACGAACGTAAATCTCAATGAGAGTGTAAAGGAGGCGATGACGAACCTTGAAGTTGCGATCAAGGAAAGTGGAGCAAACATAAGTGTTGATGAACTTCCAACAGTGAAGGGGGACGCGCTGCAACTGGTTCAGCTTTTCCAAAATTTCTTGGCGAATGCGATCAAGTTCAGACGCGAGGAGCCGCTCAGAGTGAAGATTTCCTGTGCCGAGTCGGTAGGCAGTGACGAAATGGCAGCTTACTTGGACGATGACGACGATTTACCTAGAGCCTTCTGGCACGTGTCAATAAGAGACAACGGAACTGGGTTCGAAAGCCGTCACACAAAAGATGTCTTCACCATGTTCAAACGAGTCCACTCTGGTCAGGTGTATGCCGGTACGGGAATTGGCCTGGCGATCTGCAAAGCGATTGTAGAACGGCATGGGGGAAACATCTGGGTGGACACGATGAGGAACGGCGGCTCGACCTTTCACTTTACGATGCCGATAGTGACTGACTGCGAACAAAGTACTGACCGAGTGTAGAGAAAGTATAGGCACGATTATGAGGATAGTTGAACCGTGGATATTGCACATGATGAGGAGGAGGCCCCCAATGAATAGATTCATCGAAGTACTTTTGGTTGAAGACAGTCCGGCGGACGTAAGAATTGCAGAGGAGGCGATTGTTGATGCAGGAGTGAACGTAAACCTGCATGTTGTAAATGACGGAGAAGCGGCAGTTCGATACCTTACTCAGCAAGCACCATACACTAACGCTATGACACCGGATATAGTGCTGCTGGACTTGAACATGCCGAAGATGAATGGACACGATGTATTGGAGGAGATCAGAAATCAAAACAACCTGAAGGAGGTACCAATAGTTTTGCTAACGGCTTCGGAGAGCTGTGATGATGTCGAAAAGGCGCATAACCTGGGCATCAACTATTACTTGAGGAAGCCGGTTCAGGGTCCGGGGCTGGGACAACTGCTCACTGCAGTGCAAAGTCTCTGGCACTGATGAGGGGAGTCCGTGCTACCCGTTGAACAAACAAACTGCATGGCTGACAGAAACGGAAGGAGACACAAGGAGACAGGAAGAGAAAGAAACAGAAAGAGACAGAAAGAGACAGAAAGAGACACAAGGAGACCGTTCGAATAGCTGTTATGTTGCTGAATTTATGAAAGTGTGAGGATAGGACAATGGATTTTTATTACATCTTCGCTGGAAGCCCGAATACCCCCCAAAGAGTTTTGACCCGTCTGGCGCTTTGCGGACAGCAAAGAGTACGCGGCAGAATCGCCGAGAATAAAGAAACTCCGGCAGACGTTTTGCAAGTGCTGGCTGGTGATGAGAATTGGGAAGTGCGCGCGTCGGTTGGGACCAATCCCCGAGCACCGCACGATGTGGTGGAAATTCTCTCTCGTGATGAAAATCCTGATGTTCGCTACTCGATGGCAGAATGCGACCATATGCCCTTCCATGTGTTGGACCGCCTGGCGCAAGATGAAAATCCGTATGTCGCGGAGCGCGCGCGGATCACATTGGAGGAGATGTTTGTACGTCTAGCGATATAGAGAGGAGTGTGCGTTAGCTAGAGAGCGCATCTGACAGAGGAGAGAGTTACATAGAGTTTGTTTAGCGACAGGCGCAGCTAGGGAAGAGAGGAGCGGTGAACTCCTCTCTTCTCTTTTCACTTGTGGAACCTGCGTGTATGCAAATGATTGATATAGCGGGTAATATATACGCAACTTCTCAGACGGCTTTTCTGTGATCAGGAAATTGTTTTCGCTCAAAAATCGAACAGCATTGCGCTTTATTGCGATTCCTACACTCTTGTGTTTAGCCCCCGCATTATCGTTCTTCTGCGGAACTCCTGCATATGGGCACCAGTTTGCGCACAGTTTCAAAATATTGAAACAGCATGGCGTCCAAGGTTCTGATGCGGCGCTCGATTCTGCGCTTGAGTCAGCGCGTGCGAAACTCAAGAAAAATCCAAGTGATTTGAAGTCGTTGTGGATAGAAAGTGAAGTGCTCCAAATTCAGTTGAAACCTCTTGAAGCTGAGAAGTCACTGTTGAGACTTTTGACTGCAGCAAAGCAGCAGAACGTTTCAAAAAAGGATTTAGGAGTAATTTATGGTGAGTTGAGCATTCTTCAAACTCTCAATGGACATGGGCAAGAAGCAACAGCATCGTATGCCAAATCTTTGGAACTTGATTCACAATCAGCTAACTCGCACCTTGTTCGCGGCTGGAAGTTGTGGCAGGAAATGAATAAGGATGCACTTGCCGAATTCGACAAATTCATCGAGATGTCCAGGGACGAAGACAGCTACGTCAGCAAGGCTCACTATTTGTTTCAGATTGGGCGTCGCGAAGAAGGATTCAAAGTTTTAGCCGACGCTGAAAAGAAGTTTCCAGAATCGCCATTTTTGAACTTTGAACGCGCGTACATTTGTTTGATGCGAAACGATCTGGCTGCCGCCGTGAAGTATGCGGAACTGGCGCAGAAGAAGTTGCATGTAGGTGGATACATCTTCGGTGATATTGCTACGCAGTTCAAGCGGCAAGGCGATCTCGACGGTGCGATGAATGCCTTGCGCAAGATGGGAATCTATTGGCAGCGACCCGAAACATACAGTGTGCTCGCACTTCATTTGCAACAGCGAGGAAAGATTGACGAAGCGGCAAAGGCGCTGGACAAGGCGCATGCGCTGTATCCTTCAATTGAAGAGTACGTTGACCGCAAGTGTAAAATGTATCGAATGGCTGGTCGTTGGAAAGAAGCGCTAGAAGTCGCTCAATATAAGATCAAGCTGTTTCCTGCCAGCAAGCACAGCTATATTGCCAGGGCTCTTTGCTATGAAGCGCTCGGAGAGTACAGAAAAGCGGTTGAAGATTTCGATCGAGGGCTCACTAAAAACTCTAATTGGCGCGAAATGGTCAATCGTGCGAAGTGCAATTTGATTTTGAAAAATTACAAGAGAGTCTTGGACGATGCGAATGTGTTGATTGCGCAGCACCCCGGTCACATAACGGCAACGCAGTTGAAAGCTCGCGCTTACATGGGCATGGGGCAATTGCAGGATGCTCTGTCGCAAGCTGACTCTTTGATCAAAATGAGCGCCGATAATCCTGAATTTATTAAGTTGCGAGCCGAGGTGTTGCAAAAAATGGGACGCGCCAAAGAAGCTAGCGAAGAATTCGCAAAAATCAAAAAAGACAATGCCGCATATGAGTAACACTAAGGCAGTCGGTAAATTTGCCAGCCCGTCAGACCTTTGCGGGATTTTGAAAGGTTAGATTAGATTTTGTATCTAATCGGCAACTTCTGGAAGCTCCCGCAGTCTCTAGTTTCGTAGACTGACAGGTGCATAATGGGAAAGGTCCCCGCTCAATCGAATGTAGAGAAAGACGCAGGGGGAGATAGACCCCTCGTTCTGATCATTGACGATCAGCCTGAGTATGCGAGGCTTTTTGAACTACTTTCCGACAGCCTTGGAATCAAATCGTACATAGTAAATAGCTGCCAGGAAGGATTGAAGGCGCTGGAAACCATCAAGTTCGACATTATATTGATGGATTGGCTAATGCCTGATACTGACGGGCCCGAGTGCGCCTGTAAGATTCGAAAAATCGAGGAGACCGCTGGCGGACGTGTACCGATCATAGGCGTCAGCGGGTATGTGAAGGCGAGTCGCCAGGAGTGTCTAGATGCAGGTATGGACGACTACCTGGCGATCCCCTTCACGCTGGAACAGCTGCAAGATGTGCTGGCCAAATGGCTGAAACGGTAAACTTTTGCTCTGTGATTTATCGATATCTGGCGGTATCTGTTAAGGTCGGCCAACTTTCGTTTCGTTGACCTCTGCCCGGAAATCTACTGGAGCTTTCTTGCGCGTATTATTAATTTCAGCCGGAAAATGGTGTTTTGCTGCGCGGTTCCAGTAGGCACCGGCGCCCAACTCTTCTAGTTTGAGTTCTATTTCTGCAGCCTTGGTCTCTTCAGACATCTGTTCGTACGCGCGCATCTTAACCATGAGCACTTGTACATGGTCACCTTTGTTCAAGTCTTTTGTGTTAATAGCTTCTACTACTTCGATTGCCTTTGCTGGTTCTTTCAGTCCTAGATTCGCCCTTGCTAACAGTATCCGCGCTTGTGTTTGGAAAGGTATGTTCACCTCCTGCGGACCAAAATTTCGTTCAACAACAAACTCAAAATTCTTCCGTGCCTCAAGGTTGCGCCGTTTTGCGTCTGCTATATTTCTAATGCGCTCTGCAGCCTGTGCCGTTTGTAAGTAGGCGAGGCCAATCTTCAGTCTAGAAACGAGACTTGTAGGATTGTGCGTCCTTTCTTTCTCAAGATCTATGAGTGCGACGTCCATGTGTTTAATTGCGCCAAGGTAGTCTCTTTTCTCATAGCAGGCAAGCGAACATTTAGAGTGAACTTCGGGGCGCACTGAGAGTAATGACAAGTCATTCGGCGCCAAAGCAACGGCTCTGTCAAGGTCTGCAGCGGCATTCTTGTATTGTTTGGTTGAAAGATAAGTTAGCGCTCTTTGCTTGTAGCCTCGAGAGCTATTTGGGTTTATCTCAATCGCTTTCGCATAGAGCTGAATTGCCCCGGCATCATTGTGCAACTCTCTTAAGAGCTTGCCTTTTTGCATAAGAGCTTGGAAGTTTTTGGGTTGGGACTTAAGTGTTTCTTCCAAATCTCCAAGAGATTTCAGCCTCGCAACTTTAAGATCTTCATTGTCTCCGGTGAAAGTGAATTCGGTTGGTGTGTCAGGGTCTGAAATCAAAGGATTGGCGAATACAAGTGAACCGAGCGCCAGGGTGCAAAAAGCATACAGGACAGCATTGATTTGCCGATTGCGCATTGCGAAAACTCGGTTCCTCTGCAAACTTTACGCCGGCGACTGTTTTTTGAGAGCAGCCAGTTCAGCTTGGGCCGCGTCTGCTTCGGCTGCGAGTCCATTGGCGCGCAGAACGCCATCGTAGGTCGTGTAGACCATTTTGCGAGTGATGGGTTCCACTGTTTTAGACCATTCCACGACTTCAGCGAACATCAGCCTGCTTTTGTCCATATCTTTCAAGTGAGTTCCGTACAGTTTCGCCAGGTTCATCAGGCTCATTTTGTACTCGAAAGAGTCCTGTCCATGCTTCGCCTGCATTTGTTGTGCGTCAGTGGTGAGGGCTTGTTCCAGCTCAGGTAGCCGGTTTTGTTTGACTAGAAGTCTCTCTAGGTCATTGAAAGGCGATACAGGCTCGCGCGCCAGACGTTCTGAGAATTGCCAACGCAGTTGCAGAGCCTCTTTCAACAATTGCTCGCAATCGGCGAACTCATCCAGCAGCCTGAGCAGACCGGCAAGCGCGCATTGGCTGTAGTAGGCGTTATTTGGGTCGCTACGCTGCATCGCGTCCGCCAGCGCCTGTCTGTAGCAGTCCTTTGCCTCGGCATAACGCCCGCCACGTGCCGCAGATTCAGCATTGGCTGTCAGCGTCGCCCAATTTTCGCCCATAACGTTTCCCCCACTGGAATCGTACTTCTTTCATATGCCCGGTTATACCAGAGCCTGTTATGAAAGTGCGTACCTTTTTACATTGCAGCCGATACGTCTGAAAGGTCCGTTGCGAGGACAATGTAAATAGCAGAACTCAGGAACTAAGCGGCACCCGCAGCGTCTCCACTTCACCGTGGACAGTCGGGCAAATTTCGTGGGCGGATAGTATTATGCAAAACCAGTCAATTCAAGAAGCAGCCAATGAGTTACTTTATGAGTCAGCAAAGTCAGCCGATTTGTTGATGAAAGTGCGCAACGGGGTTGGAGATTTCGTCAAGGCTAAGCGCGCCTATGTGGATACCGACGAGATGCGCGAGATGTATTTAGCGGGGTTGGAACAACTTTTGGCTGAAGGGAAGATACAACAGACGTTAGGTTCGCGGGACATGACGGTGTTTCGTGTCACTGACGAAGGTCGGCGGAGCAGGCTGACTTCGGAACTTGCGAGAACAAACTTACTTGAAGCCGTCAAAGCCGATGGTTTCATTGCCAAAGTGCACAGTGTTGATGGCGAATATTTGCAATGCGGAACGCAGGTGTTTTCAGATAGTGATGAGGAGCGCATTCTGTACTTAGAAGCTTTCTGCGACTTGTTGCACCACGGCTACGTGGAGCCAACCAGTGAGTCGAAAGAGATGTCGCTTTATTCTTTTGCGAACAAGAAGCCACTCAAGCGAGCAATTTAGAACGCAGAGTATTGTAGGGGCGACGCCATGCGTCGACCTTTTCGGGAAGTCACGTGCTGCGCCGTTGTGAGAAGGGCGCATGCAATGCGCCCCCCCATGCCTCTCTATGCGATCCGCTAGAATATAGTTTTCCGAACACGGGTGATGCTTTGCTAAAACCAGGTAGCTCGAATGACTGTGTATTGGTAGATCTTGATGGAACTTTAGCCGATTGCGGGCATCGTCTGCACTTTATTGAAAAGACTCCCAAGAACTGGAAGGGTTTTCTCGATCCGTTTTTGGTGGCTGAAGACCCGCTGATTGAGCCGGTTGCGAGGGTTGTTCGTTCGCTCGGCGAGACCTATCCCATCATTTACGTTTCCGGCAGAACAATTGATCTGTACGACACAACCAAAACATGGTTAACGAAGCACGGTTTCTGGACGCATCCTTTCTTACTGTTTATGCGCCCAGCCAGGGACTTTCGCAGTGATGTTATCGTGAAACGTGAGTTGCTGAAGAAGATTCGCAAGGAGTGGAATCCGTGGTTGGCAATAGATGACCGCAGTTCCGTAGTGCAAATGTGGCGTGATGAAGGGCTGACGTGCTTTCAAGTCAGTGATGAAACGGACTGACTCTGCTCGTTTTCTTTGCCGCTGTTCCTTGATGTTTCGTTTGCGCCAATTGGAATTCGGAACCAGAAGGTGCTTCCTTCCCCTTCTTTGCTGGTGGCGCCGATGGTGCCATTGTGAGCTTCGATAAGCGCTTTGCAAATCGTAAGGCCAAGCCCACTTCCCTTTCTTTCGACTTCGTTTGCGCTGTTCACTTGATGATAGCGCTCAAAGATTCTCCCTTCTTCGCCCGGCGGCATGCCACGCCCTTGATCTTTCACTTGAAAAAGAATCATGTTGCCTTCCGTGGAAGTCGAAACGGTCACGGTTGAATTATCCGGAGAGAACTTGATGGCGTTTGACAATAAGTTTGTAATTACTCTGATGATCCGTTCTTCATCGCAGTTGACGTCAATGTTTTCCGGTCTCGATTCGATTGTAATCTTGCGCGCATCCGCACTGTGCTGAATCAGTTCGACCGCTTGTGCGATTATCGAAGCGTCTTCGACTTCTTGTATGTCGAGCGAGAATCTGCCTGATTCAATTTTGTCGATGTCGAGCAAATCGTTGATCAACTGGATAAGTTTTCCCACTGAAGAATCGGCGCGGCTCAACATATTTCTTGCTTTCTCGCTGGAATTATCCATTGATCCGCTCGCTAATAAGTTCAAAGTGAGCTGAAGAGAAGTGAGTGGTGAGCGCAAGTCGTGGGTGACCATCGCCAGCACTTCCTGTTTTGCTCTTTCCGCTTCCTGCAAGGCTTTGGATACAGCGTGTACGACGTTGTCGAGCATGGCTAACTCATCGGCACCGCCGAGTTGTGTTGGAATATCCTTGCCGGCACCAAGCGCAACGATGTTATTCGACAGAGTGTCAAAGCGCTTTGTCGTCCTGCTGGTGAAGAAAAAGAGTAGTCCGAGTACTAACGCAATGTTAATGGTAAGTCCGCCGTAGATAATGCTGTTGACCCAAACGCGCATCTCTGCTTCTCGCTTTTGATGGGCAACGGATTTCGCTTCTTGCCGCGCTAGAAATTCGTCGTTGACTTTGTACAAACTCCGCGCTTGTTTCGAAATTTGCAACACGGCAAATTTCTTTCCTTCTTCATCCGACGAATTAAAAATATTCTGTACTTCCTGAAACAGCTTGAATGCTTCATCCAGATTCTTGAGCATCATGTTTACTTCCGGCTGATCTTTTGAATCTAAGCGCAGATTTCCAAGCTCTTCAGAGCGTTTCGACAGTTCCCGCATGTCTTTATCGAAGCTTCTTTTGAAAGATTCTTCTTTGTTGAACTGATAAAACCCCATGTTTGTGGCCAGTCGTAAAATTGTTGAGATGAGAGCGTTTCCCGCGGACACAAGCTTTTTCGAGTGTGCTTCTGCTTCCAGTTCTTTCTCCAACTGAAAGTGTGCATATGCTAGCGAACCTACAAAAGCTAGCTGAAATGCAAGCGCAACGCCGATGACTGCGGTCATCTGCTGGCTAAGGCTAAATCTGCTTGGATTGAAGGACATGCTATGGGGGATCTCTCGCTATCGGGCTTAAATTATGTCAAGGGGTGCGCATTGCTTGGCACATCGATATTATTGTGAATTTGCCGGTTTGCAACTTGCAAGTGTGGGAAGATAAATTTGGCGGGGAGACAAGACGTCAGGAATGTCAAAAATCTTACTAGTCGAAGACGATGAGCTGGTGCTGGAGGCTGTTGCCGACACGTTGGAGACCAACAACTTTGTGGTCGAAAAGGTGCGTGACGGGCAAGAAGCGGCAGATCGCCTCAAGTTATATTCCTACGATTTGGCTATTTTAGACATTGGCCTGCCGAAGATTAACGGCATGGATGTTTGCCGAAACTACCGAGCATCGGGCGGAATCACGCCAATACTCATGCTCACCGGCAAGGGTGATATCGAAGACAGGGTGCAAGGACTTGATTCTGGTGCCGATGATTATCTGCCGAAGCCATTTCACATGCGCGAGCTCATTGCGCGAGTGCGAACCCTTTTGCGTCGACCGGTCGGATTGGTTGCTGATGTTTTGGAGATTCGTGGCATCACGCTCAATCCCTCCACAGGTAAAGCTACAAGAGATGGCGTAGAAATTGATTTGCTCGCGAAAGAGCTGGCGCTCATGGAATTTCTCATGCGCCACAAAGATCAGATTTTTAGTGTGGACGATTTGCTTGATAAAGTTTGGCACTCGGAGTCAGACTCATCTGAAGATGCAGTTCGGCAGTGCGTTACGCGTGTCAGAAAAAAGTTGGATGTTGATGGAAAACCATCGATCATCACCACGGTCAAAGGTCTCGGCTATAAGATTGACAGCAGCGCGACGTAGAAATTAGGTTCTTTTCGCTGCTCTGACATTAGCCGTTGCTGCGCTTCATTGTTGTGCGGATCTCTGTTGTGCTGAAACGTCCGGCGATCAACGCTTTGTAAGCCTTGTTCGGACTTGCTGCGCACTCGCGCGGAGCAGCGTGTCAACTCCATGTCAGCTTTGCGTAATACAAAGGGGTCACACAACCTCTCCTTTCTCAGCGCACAGCAATGATTTTTCAAACAGCACCAGCAACCTACACTGTTTCACCAATCGGTTCTAGTTCATCGCTAAGTTCTGCTTCTCCTTTAGATTCTGCTTCAACTTCTGGTGCTTACCAATCAGTCGATGAATCCGTTGCAGTTTCAGCAATAGGCGCAAAATCACTGGCTGGAACAGAGAGTCTAAGTGCACTTCTGATTGCGCTTTGTACGAGTGATCTGAGTGAGTTTTTATCCATCAAAAGAAAATTAGCGGATTTTCCGATGGGCGAAGTATGCGTTGAAGCCCAACGGCTAATGGCGAAAAATTCGCGCAGTTTCAAGCTTTTGTCAGTTGTGTCGCATTTTCAGTTTTTCGCGGATTGGGAAGCCATTGACGCGAAGCATCAAGTCACTTTGTACGGTGAACTGGCTCTCTACTCGATAAATAAGAGCATGAAAGAAGTGGCTTTCCATCGCGTCGCAAAAGCCTTGAGAAAAGACTGTCTGTTGCATCAAAGCGTGTCGAAGCCGACGAAGCTACGGCTTCGGGACTGTCACGCGTTGATTGGTCAATTCATGCACGACTATGCAATTCTTAGCGATGTTAATCGAGCCGTTGTGCTGAATGCGTTGGCGGAAGGAGAGCAAACCGGCTGCGGTCATTTGCCGTCCCAGCAAGCTGTGGCGTTAGCGAAGAAACTGTCACGCCGCTGATCAGTCTTAAGATTGATTCGAAGACTGATTTCAAGGCTGATTTTTGTCCGTGAAAATTTCATCCTCGCAGGTCGATTTGCATTGAAATTCTGAAAGCCCCACGTGCTCAGAAGCGGCTCACTCGTGAGAGGGGGGAAGATCAAGTCGCTGATTCTGTCAAGGGCGACATGTGTTTGGTCGATTACAGTATTTCTGTTTCACGCTGGGTATAAACGATTTACGACAGATGGATCTGTCGGTTTAGTAACATGTCTTGGTCTGGCCTGCCGGCACCCACAAGGTAAAGGCAGGCTTTTCCATTTCAGGCTTTTGGCTGGCGCGATTAACTTAGTGCGCTGCTGGCAAGCGTTGTGCCATGCGCTTTTCACCTTGCGCAAGTAATAAATTAAAGTACGCGAACTGCGCAAGAGGGTACACAGGCTCGGCGCGTAGAGCAGCCTTCATTTTCTGAAAACTGTCGAGAGTTTATTGGTTACCAAACAGTCACCAAGAAAATGTTGAGAACGGTTAATAGCGCCAGCATTAAATCGAAACGAATTGGAAGTGCGCCAGATCCGAATTTTGAAAAGAGGCAGGTGTGAAAGCATTAGCACTTGTAGCTCTCTTCTTCGTTGATTTGTTGTGCTTCTTTTTGTCAGTTTTGGGTGTCTTTTCTTCCAGAGCATTCAGGAGTGTTTTCGCGCAAGCGAACAAGTTTTCGAGTTAGTCACTGGTTGTTTTCCGCGCAGAAACCTGTGACGTTGCCCTGCTTCCGCAAACCCTTCCTCTGCAAACCCTTCCTCTGCAAACCGGCGCACTTAACGACGTGGCGTTGCTTTTGCAGCAGGGATCTGACGATACACGGAGGTCCCATGACCTTTAGAGATCCGTATTACCTGGCCTTGATCGCTTTGCTCGTGCCAATCTTTTGGCTCGGAGCCAGACGAAGAAGTGCGCTCGGTCATTCGCAAGTGAATATTCACATGCGCATGGCGAGTCGCTCTCTTCTGCGGCAGGTCAGTTCTGTGTTGCTCGCTCTGTTTTGGATTGTCGCGTGTACTGCGCTTGCTCGACCGGTCTTGCCTCAATACGCACAAAGGCAGACAATCGAGACGCGCGACATCGTTATTCAGACAGACATCTCCGGTTCGATGAACGAACCTGTCGAAGGTAATCGTCCGGCCTACAATGCGCCGCCGCCCCTGCCCGGCGCGCCGCGAATTCCCACTCGTATCGCTGCGGCAAGAGCGGTTGTGACCGATTTCGTCCGTCAGCGCGAGGGCGATCGCATTGCATTGTTGCTGTTCAACGATGAGTCCTTCTACAGCTGGCCCCTGAGCCGCGATCTCGAGGTCGTCGAGCGCAGGGTGCAGCAGATCGATCGGTATGTGACCGGTGGCACCAATTTTGACAGTCCGAATGGAGCCATGCAGGGTGCGATCGATCACATGCGCGAGATGAGCGATGCTCAGACGCGTGTGCTGATACTTGTGACTGACGGCGAGGCTTTCATGGACCGCCGGCGCAGTGAAGAGCTTGTGCGACAGATTCGGGAGCTCAATATCCGGGTCTATGTGCTCGGAGTCGGGCAGGGCTGGGTCACCAATTCTCCATTGACGCGAGACTTGCGGCAGGTGGTGGAAGCGGTGAACGGCTCCGTCATCACCATCGGCAACGATGCGCAGATGCGCGCCGCGTTTGCCACCATCAATCAACTCGAGCGCTCATCGGTGCAAATCGAGCGTTCTGTAACCTATCTCGAAATCTACGGGCTTCTAGCCGGCATTGCGGCAATTTTGCTGCTCAGCTATTTGGCTTTTGGCGCGTTGATTCTTGAAGATGCATGAGGAGACCTCAATGCTGAAGACCACAAGGACCAAGATTTTGGTCTGGGTGCTGATGCTCGCGCTCGGCGCTCAACTGCTCTTGCTCGGCGTGCCGATGGCGCGCTGGCGGAGCGAGCAAATAGACTTCTACAATGCCGGGGCGGCGGCGTATCAGCAGGGTGACGTTCAGGCGGCAGTCAAGCTGTTCGATCGCAGTTTGAACGCCTATCTGCGGGTGTCACGGGCGCCGTGGATGGAGCGGTTTGCCTACCCCCGGGCGAATACGGAACTGGCTGCACGTGCCAGTTTTCTCAAGGGTATGGCCCTGATTCGTGCTCAACAAGCAGAGCCGGCTGTCGCTGCTCTTCTGCTTTCGCTTCGCTTGAATCCAGGCAGCGGTAATGCGTACTACGCTGATGATGCAGCTCGGCTTCGCGAGTTGGCTTTGTTCGCGCGGTACAACCTGGAGCTGCTCTTCAATCAACGCCCGGATCTCGCGCACGCTCAGGGTGCTGCACGCGGGCAAGCGGACGGTGAGCGTGATGGTCAGCGAGTGCCGGGACAGAATCCTGGCAGTATGCCGGGTCCGGGCAATCGCGATGATTTGTGAGGAGTATCCGAAATGTACGGAATTACACTTCAAGCGCCGCTGTTTGCCGGCGCAGCGCTGCTTGCGATCGGTTTTTCGGCGTCACTCTGGTGGGCTGGATACCGAGCGCGAAAGGCTGCACGAGCCTCTTACGGTGAGGCTCGGCTGATCGACAGGCACAGCAATCCGCTGAACACGCGGCGGGAGTTCCTCAACTTCTGCGGTTATGCCTGCGCGCTGTTGTTTCTCGGACTGGCTGCTGCGGGACCCGTAGTGGAAGGAGCGCCGGTCAGTGCGCGTGCCGGAGCTGTCGAGGTTGTCGTCGTTACCGACGTTTCTCGCAGCATGGCTAGCGAAGAGTATCGTCCCTTCATGCCTTCGCGTAATGGCATTGAAGCTGCCCAGGTAGTGGGGGCATACGGCAGCCGGCTCGACTTTGTGAAACATACGATCGAGTCGCGCATCATGCCTGTGCTTTCGAACAATCGCCTGGGAGTCGTAACGTATTCCGGTTTGGGTTTTACCCAGGCTGAACTGACTTACGATCACAATTCTCTGCGCTGGATTCTCCGGCACTGGATGCCGATCGGAGGCGCTCCGGGCAACGGTTCGGACTTCGCGTCTGGCTTGAAAGAGGCGCTTGAGCTCTTCAGCGCCACGACGGACAATGGCGCAGCAGAAACTCGCGAAAGAGTCATCGTGCTTTTTTCCGATGGGGGCTTCACGGGCGCCTCTGATGATCTGCGCCAGGTAATATCCGAGTTGGAGCGCCGTCAAGTACGTCTCGTCATCGTCGGGGTTGGAAGCGCAGAACCGTCTCCAATTCCTCAATACGATCAGTCCGGCGAGATGCGAGGCAACCTCATGCGTGATGGGCAACCGGTCCTCACTCACTTCGAGGAAGGACCTTTGCTTGCTCTTCGCGATTCGACGAATGGCGAATACATCCGCATGGCTCCGGGTGACACGCTGAACATCCGTTGGGCCAACATGCTTGCTGGAGAGCGGGTGGAGATTGGTGTGCGTCACCTCTTCGCCTTTCCGCTGTCTGCAGCGCTCATATTGCTCGGTCTTCTGCAGGTGCGAGGCATCTTTCGCAGGAGCGAAGTTGTGAAGGAGAATCGCTAATGTTCCAGCGTTTGCAACGATCTCTGCGCCATGTTCTCTCTGGACTGACCATCGCTGTGATACTAACGGCGGTGCCCGTCTTCTCGCGAGTCTCTGCGCAGGTGGTTCCACCTGCACTCGCCTCTCCTGCTGCGGCACCTCCTGCTGCGGCGCAGGCACCGGCACCGGCTCCAACTGCCGCATCTCGCCCGGCGCCAGGAATACCAGCACCATCAACAGCGCCGCAGTTGGTTCCCGGAGTGGCGTTGGGTGACTGCGGCGACCTCGCTCAGGCTATGGTGCGCACCTATAGTTCCAGACCTCGCCCGACTAGCTCCGCGACGAAGACTTGCGAGGGCGGGCGCATTCAGATGCGAGTCGAGGTCGACCGCCACTTCGGTTATCGCATCATGGACCCGATGCGCGTGAGGGTTCTGCTCAATTTCGAGCCGACCACCTTAATCGATCTCGATTCTCTGCGCCGTGGGACCATCACATTCAACGGTCAGGAATTCGACCTCGTCGCGCCATTTGCCCTTCCCGCCGGCGCTGCACCGGTCGATGTGCAAGCCCGCAGTCTGCAAAACGGCAGCGTTCTGCTCAAGATTGAGCTACTTGTGCAGAGTTCTGTTCCAGCGTCTGTGGCACCGTATTTGGTGTTTCGGTTGGACTTGCGCTACGCGATGGGTAACATTCGTGATGCGCAAGGGCAGGCGACCTCCTCTCCGGATTGGCGCGTCTTGTCGACTCCGCTCGTCGGGGTGACCATGTCGCAGACGGCAGTTGCCGGCGATCAGTTTCGCGACACTGCTCTTGAACCGGTGCCGCAAGTTCGTCCCTGGCCAACTCTCTGGCTGGTCATACTGGGGATCTTTTCGATGCTCTTTATGCCAGGCTACGTTGTGGTGCGATGGATCAATCGCCATCGTCCAGGGCGCAAACCTTCCAGGGAAGAAGTGGCATGGCTGGTTCTCGATACCGTCAGAGCGGCAGCAAGGGAGAATGATGGTTACACAAAGGGGAACGTCAGGCGCATTGCGCACGCGGTGCGTGTGTATTTTGGTGTGCAATCCGCAACGACCTCTGAGGTCCAGTCGCGCATTGGCAATCACCCCCACATCGCCGAAATTCTGGATGTGTTGCGCACGTGCGATGACGTGCTCTTCGAAAGAGGAGCTGTCGAGCATGTTGATGTTCGGGCGTTTCAGCGGAAGTTGGCGCTGATCATCCCACGTCCCTGAATTTTCCGAAGTCGAAGGCCGGAGCGCTCTCATTGCTCCGGCCTTCGACCGCTAATTTTCTAGTTGCCATTGTTACTGTAAGTGTTAGTAGAGCGTTGTGCTTCGTAACTATGGACTACACAGGTGTTCAATCCAGAAGTCTGTAGGGCGACGCCATGCGTCGCCAGGGCGATGCATGGCATCGCCCCTACAAGTCCGAAGACGCAGTTCCAGACTATGTTTCACAACCTGTGCTGTCCGAATCGTTTCGGGCTACGCGCAGCGTCTTTCGCTTTATTGAACCTGTAGAGAAAGGGAGATTACCGGTTAGAACAAACAGCAAAGCCGTCGCTTGTTCGCGACGGCCGTGCTCCCTTTCTTTCCGTGAAAATTATTTGCAGTGCTTGCAGTTTAGGTGCGGCTGGATGTTGGTTATTGAAACTGGGGTCGGAGAGGGCTCCGACCCCAGCGTCCCTTGCTTACACTTCGAAATTGTTTGACACGGTTCCTTCGTGTCAGTGTCTATCCTTGGCGGCGAGTGACCCAACCGGTGACTCTGCCTGATCTGTCGGTGGCAATTACATGGCTATTGCCATCACGGGTGGTGATTGTGGTTGAGTAACTGCCCGTGCGAGGGTCCATGACTGTTTCGGCCGAACGCACGCCCTCCAATTGTCTCGTTCCGTATTGGTCGCGGACACTCATGTCTATTCCGTCGCCGCTGTAGCGAACGTTGGAGCGAACGATTTCACCGGTTCTGCGATCCGTCTCTTGCAACACTTGCGCAGTAGGCGGGCTGCTGAACAAGTAAGTTCCATTTCTGACTGGTGCTTCGTAAGTGCGAACGTTGCGCTCACCGGCAGGCGCAGTGTGGTCGTTTGTTCTTTCACCTTCTCTCCAGCGTGCTCCGTTCTCGCGACCGGGTTCAACCTGGCCGGGCAAACGCATGGGGTGATAGTTTTCAGCGCTTGGACTTAGTCCCGGATTGTTGTCGGCAACACCGCGGGATGCTTCAGGACGTGCGCGGTCACGAATAGATGGGATGGTTATCTCAGTGCCTACGCGCACGTTGTTGGTATCGCGCAGTCTGTTCGCTTGACCGATCGCTCTCACTTGTTCGTGAATATCGCGAAGCGAAGGCTCAGAGCCAGTCTCAGCTCTCAGGCGTTGACGCGCGATGTGAGAAAGCGTGTCTCCAGGGCGGATTGTATAGCGTGTGGATCCGTCGCCTTGATCTCTAAAATCGCGATCACCGTTTGGTGTCACACGTCCCTCTGGCATGCGACGCTCACTTACAACTGTGCCGGTTCTGCCGTCACGTACATGCTCCGTGCGACCGTCTGAGCTGCGAGTGATAAGTTGACCCGCACTTGCGCCTACGATTTGAATGTCGTCGTTGCCGGCAAAACCGAGCCGACGCATATCAACACGATCGTTGATTGCCTGCCGTTCGCGCGCCCAGGATGCCGGATTGCGTTGCAAGTCTTCTACTTGTCTCGTGATGGCGCTGATGTCTCGACCATCTGTTCTTTCGAGCGCTGTTGCAACTCTGTCCACTTCTTGGTTTCGCATGGGTCTCTCTCCTGGTAAGTAGCGTGCCTGTTGGCGATTATGAGTTTGGGGCTGAGTGATATCAGCGAACAACCTGGATGTTCGCTTGAATCGCTGGGAGAAGTGCTTTCGATTACGAGATTATCATCGTTAGTTGCCACCAAGATGACATGACCGAAAGCCGCACCCAGCGATTCTTTGTGACTGTCTAGCGAGCTTCGTAGTGTGTCAGTCTGCCTGATCTTCCATCCGTGCGGAATGTGTGACGGCGCCCGTTCTGTTCAACTATTTCAGTTGTATAGTTGCCGTCTTGACCGCGCGTGGTTGTTGCAGTGCGTGGTGCTTCGATGTAGACATCGTTGCGTCCGCCGGCTGATGCCGGTACTTGAACGCGGATCGGATTGACTTGTTCAGGATAAGTCACTTGCGAGCGGATGACGTTGCCTTGTCTATCGAGAACTCGCTCTACGTTGGAAGGCGGGAAACCATTGCCGCCGACTGTTACTTCATACTGCTGTCTTGTGGAGCCGTCCGGCAATTGTGTTTGACGTACTGATGATGGATTGATCCGTTCTTCGGGCAGACCGCTCGTTGTGTTGTCGCGACCAGAACCCGTTCTTCTTATAGTTTCCTGCCGTGCCAATCCAGGCTCGCTGTTGAGACCAGGAACGATTAACGGATGGCTGACATTACGTGGTAATTCTTGAGCTTGACGTTGGAGGTCAGCTTGCCTGAGCGGCTGAACTTGTTCTGCCGGTGCTGCCGCCGGCCGAGCTTCGGGTGGGCGTTCGCCAGGACGTGGTACGCGAATTTCTTGACCCGGACGAATTCTATTAGGATCTTGAATGCCATTGAGGCGAGCCAGATTTCTGTAGTCACCAGTTATTTCTTGCGGAGTAGGGGTGCGACCAAGTTGCGCCGCCATCCGCTCTCTCGAGATGTCCCAAAGTGTGTCGCCTTGTCTAACAGTGTATCTGCCAGTGCCGTCCGGCTGCGGACGGAACTCGCGCGGTGCTTGTTCCGAGACAGGTTCGAAAGTGCGACCATCTCTTTCGATTCGACGGCCATCAGGATTTCTCGTGAGGACTCGACCGCCTTGTCCCAGACCGGTAATTTCGAAGTCGAGATTATCAGGAAAGCCCAATGCGCGCATGTCGACACGCTCATTCAGGTTTCGCAAATTCTGTGAAAATGCACGTGGATTTTCTCTTTGAATTCGTTGCAGCTCTTCGGTTACGCTTGAGAAGTCTTGTCCTTGGCGGGTGTTTTCGAGGCGTCGGGCAACATTTTCGAGAGGTTGTTCGGGAGGCATAATAGATACTCCTATTAGGAACGTGCAGTTAGCACTCGCAATCGAAGCATTCGATGCTCGATGCTTGCGATGCGCTGCGTGGGTGAGGGAAGAAAGGAATTTCGATGTCTAAAGATTAACGTCTCAAGTTGCCACCAACTTGACATGGGAGCAGAACGGTTTCATTTGAGTTGTAGTTCAAAGGACAGAGAGGAGCGATGGTGTTTGGAACCATCTCCCCTCTTCGCCCCTGGTGTCTGGGTTGTCGGTGAGAAACTTTACTTCAAAGACCTGGAGAAGCTCGCATTGATAGGCAGCCGAATGCGTGAAGGTGCTCCTAACTCTTCACTGCGGGAAGCGATACTTTCCGGACTAAGGTAACGACCTTCATCGCCGTTCCAAAGGAAATTGGCAATTCTGTTGAAGAAACCATTACTGTTGGCTAGTGCCGGTGCGTCATTGAGCAACGTTCCAATCGCAGAGTGTTGCTGCTTGTTGAAATACTCCGGATGCTGATTAGCGGCTTCGCGCAGTGCACCCACCTGTATCTGATTATTGTCTGCGATGCCACCTGGATTTATTTTCCGCATCATCGCGACGAGATCATCATATTGCTTCGCCGCCGCCTGTGTACTACGCGCCTCAGGCATCAAGCCATCTTTCAGCCCTGCGTATACTTCATCGCGTGTTATCTGCTCACGATTGGTCGCCTGCATGTAGTCGAGAGCGCGTTGTGCTCCCATTCCTGCAAGTTGATCCCGGGTTGCTTCCGGTTGTCTGCGCTGGTTCTGAATGAAATTGGAAAGTTCGCCGCGTTCTATGACACCGTTTCCATTGCCGGCTTGATCAATTCTGTCAAACCTTTGGTTGAGTGTTTCAATCATCAGTCCGCCAAGCAGACCCTGATCTTGCATTTGGCGCATCTGTGTAATCACTCGCTCTGATGTGGAGCCGGGTGCAGCAGGCTGTGCATAACTCATCGCAGCTAACGACGACCAGGCATCACTGGATGCGGGTGGCGAACCGCAATCTTCCTGAATGTCCTTGAATTTACTCATACAGGCTCCTTTCAGCGCGTGCTGAAAAACTGGCGCAATTGATTCGCGTGGTAGAAGTTAGTCGGCGCATCGCATGTGCCGAATTTTTACTTTTCGGCTTCCATCAGAATCGCCAATGTTTAGCGATAGATCAAAGGGATTTCTAAGTCAGCCGATTGATAGTGTGACTTCAAACCGCCATCGCGTTGGACCTTCATAAGGTTTCCGTGCTCATCTTTCTTGAACAAGCTTGGTTCGTTCTTCATTGATAGTTCACCGCAGAAGCTGCCCTTATCAAAGTTTCCTTTTTTGGACTCAACGCCATCGCCCAGTACTTTTATCAGATTTCCTTCTTCGTCTTTCTTGAAGGTTATTGCTGAGTCTTCTAATTGTTTGCCGCCCATAAACTTCGACTTCGACGCACCTTCTGAAGATGCCATATCATCCTTCATCGGACCGAACACATTGATGTTGACGTTGATATTGCTCGGGCATTTCTCTCGCATCATGTCGGCAACTTGATTGCTCATCGCAAGAGCATCTTCTGAAGTGGAAGCCAACCCCTGTGCACATTTCTTCTCATTGAATTCTTGGTGTTTCATTGGATTTTCCTCTATGTAGATTTGACGAGCGTGCTTGAAGCGAGCCCGGCGGGGTGTTGCCGATGCTGCCATGCATTGGTTCTTGGGGGTTGGGAAGAATGTTCGCACTAAGGAGCGTGAGGAGGCGTTTCCTCCTAGACCAAAATGCTTAGGTTGAAGCACTTCAAACTTAAATCATATGAAGTTTGAACTGCCTGGAATTCGACTGTATATGCAATCTACGATCCGTTTCTGACATGAAGTTGACACGACCGGCTTGTTTGCCAGGGGCGACGCTATGTGTCGACCAAACGAAGCGAGTAAAGTGAGCAAAGCGAACCCGGAGCGCCTATATAATGTCCAAAAGCGCCCCACTGCAATGCAGTGAAGCACTATTGAATGATCCCCGAAAATTGGTTATTTTTTTGTCGGGCGCATGAAATGCGCCATCGCATATGGTGCGTGTTCCTTAAAATTGGAATTTGGATTTAGTCGATAGGGTGCCAGCTGCCGAACCGATCGCCCATCCACAGCGAGTTGTTCGCCGATTTGACGATCGTGTATCCATCGAGGTGGCGCACTTGCGCGCCGGAGTCGTAGGATGCTGCCATGATGTTGCCTGTGTCGTCTTTCTCTACAAAGAGTTCTTGCAAGCGCACAGCATTTGCTTTGTTTATTTCAAGAGAATACCTGTTGTATTGCTGCGATCGCGGAGGGACAAAACTCAAGCTGCTCGTGAGTTGGGAGCTTTCGTTGTTGCTTGAGTAAATGTCTTTGGGTTGGAACATCGGGCGGCCTCTTGGAGTTTTTAAAAGCGGGGGAATGTCTCGGGTGTTGGTATTTAATCGATTAGTTGTTTCGGGAACGTTAAAGTCGGTTTCGAATCTCCGCTTTTTGTTCGGAGCCAGAACGCCATTCCACGCGACGCCCGGCCTCGCGGCTCATCGAGCGGTCGTCAAATCTATGCGCTGAAGGTTTGGACACTGTTAACGTATCAAACCAATTTGACATTTGGATGACATAGGTAAAACATCCACAGGTGCCGGAATTTTTGTTGGACTGGAGGAAACTGTTGGTTTTTAGCGCTGAGATTAAATCGTCTTTGTACGCTGAACAAGGCGCCCGCGCAATAAAAGTGCAACATCCGCGAATTACAGTTGCACTATTACTAGGACGTACAAGAAATGCCCTCAACTTTTCGCGCCAACGATCAGCCCGCACCGGGCGGTGATACTTATAGAGCTCGCACTCCACTCGAGATGGAAGGTGCGCGATATCTCTCCGGTGGCTGAGGTGGCGGCAGCTGCCCGCCAGGTGGCGGGTCCGAAGTTCCAAGAGGCTCTTTGCCCAACTTAGAGATAAGCCAGGGCACGATTAATCCCGAAGCAAATCAAACTTGGTTTGGACCCGACGGCGAACTTAAATATGGAACTGCGATCGAGAAGGCTCAGTTCGATGCGACTGTTGGCGTCCAGGGGTCGGAGAAGGCTAAAAAGGCGAGAAGTGGTGCCCCGGAAGGTGCTCAAGGCGCAGGCAATGAAAAGAACAAAGACGGGAAGGTAGATTCTGGGGAAGAAGCTGCCGCAGAAAGCGCAGACACAAGTGAGGGCAAAGAAGGCGAGGCTGCTGCCGAGAAGTCTGAAGAAGAAAAGCTGCAAGAATCCCTGAAAGCAGCCTACGAACGAGGCGTTCCTGCGGTAGTCGTTTTTGGTTCTCAATCTGCCAAGGACACCGAGAAGCTTCTCGGCACCCTTGAGCAGAATATGAAAAACGGCAAAGCGGACTTTATATATGCGGATACCGACAAACTCGATCCGAATTCAGAACTAGGACAAGTCGCGCGCCGCAGCGAAGAAGCAGGGCGCGGTCTTGGTGCAGATGGTAAATCGGACCTGGCGTTTACCGGCGTATATAAAGTTGAGCTTGGTGCCGATGGTAAGTATCACATCGGCAATTCAGTCGCGACTTTCTGGGGTGGGCGCCCGGAAATTGCCGGCATCATGAACGATCAACTTCGGTACGCAAGTCGTGATGTGTCTGGTGGAGGTCAAGCAAGCGATGACGTAAGACCTGCACCGCGAGCCGATGTTCAGCCCAATGGCGATGGTGGCACTTCGGGAAGTGATGGTAACGGATCTGAGGTTCAACCGCCACAAACAGAAGAAGAGAGAAAGGCTGCCGAAGAGAAAGCAAAGGCAGATGCTGAGCAGCGCGCTAAAGAAGCTCAAGAGAAAGCTGCGAAGGAAGCGGCTGAAGCCGAGCGCGTGAAGGAGTTTTCCGACAAGCCTTATTCAATGGATGAGTATAAGGAAGGTTGGAGCAAATTCTTAGATCGTGCCAATATGGAAAGCGGTCCGATGCGAGATGCAGTCGATAAGCTTGGTCAGCAAGTTCTGTCTGGTCAAATCGATGGAAAAGAAATAGCTGGTTTTATGAATCAGCTGGAGAATCTAGAGCGCGGCAGCGCCGCTCAAATGCTTAGCGATGTGAATCGACAACTGAAGGACAATGGCGTATCGATCGGTGCCACCGTTAAGGACGGCAAGATAGAGTCGATGGAAATGCGTGCGGAGAATGGAAACGTTTTGGTGCGTGTCGATCAGAATGGCAACGTCACTGCGACGAACAAGCTCGCCACTCCACCGGAGAATATCGATCAAATTACTATGCGTTTGGCCAAGAAAATTGAGCCGGACGCATGTCCTTGAAACGGCTAGCATTACTCGGAACCGTGCGTTCCGAAAGTCTTGGGAAGTAAGGTCGGTGATTTCGGAAGGTCGATGATTTCGCAGGGGCGGTGTTTTCGGTAGGTCGGTATTTTCGAAACGTAGGGGCGATGCCATGCATCGCCCGTCCTAAAAATGGGCGCGTGCAACGCGCCCCCACGCAACCTCGAGAAAATGAGCGCGTGCAACGCGCCCCCACGCAAACTCGAGAAAATGAGCGCGTGCAACGCGCCCCCACACAAACTCGAGAAAATGAGCGCGTGCAACGCGCCCCCACAGCGCGCCCCTACGCCTTACTTGGTGAGGACTTCGTCTTTGACGCGACCTTTCAGAATTGGCGAGACCTTTGACTTGATGAGTTGTTCTGCTTTCTTTAGATCTATCTCGTCTGCACTCTTGATGTCTTTGCACAGTTCACCGACAATTTCATCGATGATTACGCCTGCGTCGCGGCACACGGAATAAGGTGTATGCGTGAAGGTAACCAGTGCATAGCGTGAAGCGAATTCATCAGGGAAATTTTTCTCCAGCACCTTTTCTGCTGCTTTTTGCAACAGGAATTCCGGCTGTCCAACTTTGTCGCGCATCTCTATGAAGTTTTCGAATGCCATTTGCGCAATTGCATCAGCATTGGGTTTTCGCAATTCGTCGAATTCGAGGAAGAGTGCCTCCCAGTCCAAAACATCATCTGGCTGCAAGTATTTCGTCAACAGATCTTCGAACACGGTTAGATCTTCGAATGCGCAGTTGGCTCCTTGCCCGAAGAAGGGCACGATGGCGTGAGCCGCATCGCCGACCAGAAGCACTCTGTCTTTGTAGTGCCATGGCTTTGTTGTGACTGTAACCATGCTGCCGGTGGGATTCTGGAAGAAGGTTTCCTCCGGCTTGTCGAACATGCCATAGGCGTCGGCAAAATCAGTTTTGAAGAACTGGCTGACTGCGTGCTCTGTGTTGAGTTTTTCAAAACACGGTGATCCATTGATGGATTCGTAAGGGAGGAAAAGGGTGCAGGTGAAACTGCCATCAAAGTTCGGCAGCGCAATGATCATGTACAAACCGCGCGGCCAAATATGGAGAACGTTTTTCTCCATCGCGAACTTACCGCCTTCGAGAGGCAAAACTGCCAGTTCCTTATAGCCGTAGTTCAAATAATCTTGCTCGCACGGATAACCGGCTTTTCTGGTCATCGATTCTCTAATCTGTGAAGCCGAGCCGTCCGTGCCGATTATCAGGTCGAAGGTTTCTTCATATTGAGTCTTATCTGCTTCGTTTTGAATCGTGAGGGTGTTGGTTTCCAGATCAATGTTGGTGACGCGCTCATTGAATCTGATCGTGACTGCACCCGCCTTTTCGGCGGCAGTCATAAGTGTTTTGTTCAACTCACCACGCGAGACCGAATTTCCAAACTCGGAGTCGTCGCGACCATATGGTTGATAAGTCGTTTCTCCTGTTCTCGAATGTATCAGACGTCCCATCATCGGAACTGAGTATTTGAGGATGCTTTCTTCGAGACCGGCTTTCTGTAGTGCTCGCAGTCCGCGGCGGGTGATGTTCAGGTTGATGGAGCGTCCGGCGCTGATTTCCGCCACTCGCATGTCAGGGCGTCTCTCGAGCATCGTGACGCGCATTCCTCTGCGCGCCAGAAACACCGCCAGAAGCGAGCCCGTGAGCCCCGCCCCGACAACACACACATGAGTGTCGGACAATCTTTTTGTGAGTTTTTTAAGTGACATGTTCGCCTACTGCTTTTGCAAAGTTGTATACGTCTTCGAATGTGTTGTACATCGGTGTGGGTGCCGCGCGCATAATGTCGGGCTCGCGGAAGTCGCAGATGACGCCCTTTTCGCCGAGGCTTTTGACGAAGTCTTTGGGTTGCGATTTGAGTTTGATTGAGAGTTGCGAACCGCGTTGTTTTGGATCGCTGGGAGTAATCACTCTGAAGAAATCGCCACCAATATCGGTGAGCAAAAATTCTAAGTAGGCGGTTAGTAGGTCGCCTTTGCGGCGAAGATTAGCCATGCCAGCCTTGTCGAACAGTTCCATGGAAGCGCGCAATGCTGCCAATTGGAAAATGGGCGGGTTGCTCAATTGCCAACCTTCGGCACCAGGGATGGGGTCAAAGGTCGGACCCATTTGAAAGCGCGTCTTCTTATTGTGTCCCCACCATCCCGCAAATCGCGGCAGCGAGGAATCTTTCGAATGACGCTCATGGACGAAACATCCGGCAAGGGAGCCTGGTCCTGAATTCAAATATTTGTAGCTGCACCACATTGCAAAATCGACATCATCGTCATGCAGTTTCAGAAGTAAATTGCCGGCGCCGTGTGCTAAGTTGAAGCCGGCTAGAGCACCCACTGAATGCGCCTTGGCAGCAATTGTTTTCATGTCGAACGCTTGTCCGGTCAAGTAATTCACATTGCCCAACATGACTAGGGCGAGTGACTGTCCTTCTCTTTCAATTGCCTGAAAAATATCTTCAGGGCGCAAGGTGTACTCCCCTTCACGGGGTTTGAGAGCCACCACTGCCGTGCTCGGGTCAAAGCCGTGAAATTTCGCTTGCGAATCGACAGCGTAACGGTCGGAAGGAAAGGCGTCTGCTTCGATGATGATTTTGTAGCGCTCTTTCGTTGGGCGGTAGAACGAAACCATCATCAAATGCAGATTTACCGTGAGGGTGTTCATTATCACGACTTCAATCGGTTTGCCGCCGACCAATCGCGCTGCCATTTCCGTCAGGTTTTCGTGATAGGGAAGCCATGGATGCCGGGCGTCCCAGTGTCCTTCGACTCCGTGCTTCGCCCAATCGTCGAGTTCCTCGCCAATGTATTCGCGCACACGCACCGGCTGCAACCCGAGTGAATTGCCCGCCATGTAAATCCATTCCTTGCCATCTTTGGTTTTCGGAATTAGATATTGTTTGCGGTACTCCGCCAATTCGTCTTTCTCGTCCAGACTGCGAGCGAATTCCAGGTCGTTCTTAAAATGATGCTTGGCGGTAGATTCGGGCGATCCTGCTAATTCTGCTTGCTGACTAGACATTTCGGTTGCTCCGCCTTGGCGTGTATTAGTGTCGTCCTATTTGCTCGGCGCTTTTGTTTTGGTGCCGCATTTTTTGCAGGTGGAATGGTCGCTGTTGTAAAACCGCTCAAAGATTGGCGGAAACTGTTTGACAATATCGGTCAGATAAAAACGCTCCTCGTAGAGCTTTTCATCGCAGTTTTCGCAGAGCCAGACAAAACCGTCTTGCTCGCCTTCCAGCCGTTTTCTTTCGATGACCAAGCCGACAGTATTTGCGGGGCGGCGCGGTGAGTGCGGCATATTAGGCGGCAAGAGGAAAATCTCACCTTCTTTTATCGGAACATCTTTAGGCTTCCCGTCCTCGATAACGCGAAGAACGATGTCGCCTTCGATCTGATAAAAGAATTCCTCTCCCGCGTTAATGTGGTAATCGGTGCGGCTGTTTGGTCCACCAACCACCATGATGATAAATTCGCGGTCTTCCCAAACCAGTTTGTTGCCGACCGGCGGTTTTAACTGGCTGCGGTTTTCTTCAATCCAAGATTTAAAATTTAGCGGCAGAAGCGCGGGCATCGCTCTGGTATCTCCCTGTTGAAAAGGTGGCTGGATCAGGCATTTGCGAGCCAAAGCTGTAGTTTCCCGTACTTGATATGGCGTGTCAAAGGCGATTTATCTGACGCCGAGCATTGCAAATCCGGCATACAGTATGAGAAGAACCGATATCTAATGGGTTTATTTAGGGTAATAAGAGCTAAGGAGCTAGTTACTAGGGCCGTTAGAGTCCTTAACATTTGTTAGATGACTAATTCGGGACACATGCAAGATTCTGGAGCCGGAGGTGGCGGAGACGTCGTCCGGCTGATTAATCAGGCGCGTTCGTCCATGAAATCCCGTGACTATGAAGCTGCCAAGGCTGGATTCAAGAGCATTTATGACTTTCTGAGTCGCCGTGGGCTGGGCGAAGGGCTGGAGGCGATGGAGTGTCTCGCCGATCTGGGCGCCACCCACATGGCGCTTAAGGAATACGACGCTGCACTTTCCGAATACGCCAAGCTGGCCTCGATTATGGAGCGCAATCTTGGTGAGGCTAATGCCGAGTTACGGCAGCATTTGCGGCGTTATGCGCAGGCTTGTGATGTGGCTGGAAAGTTAAATGAGGCGAAACAGCTCTACAGTCGCGCCAATGACCTGGAGCGGCGGTATGGGGCTGTGCCCGCAAGAAGCACTGGCGGCAGTTTGCCCGGGCGCTTTCAGTCAGGAACGCCCACCGCGCAGGCACCGGAACCAGCTGCGGGAGGGGGCTCTACCTTTGCGGAAGCTATTCAAGATGCTGTTGCTCGCTCTATGGCCAAGCTCGACAACCGCGGCAAGCCGTTCGAGCCGGCGTCGTCCGGGCAACCCCCCAAGTCGGCCGCTCCCGGACCGCGCCCTTTCATTTCCTCTCCGCTTCCACCGTCGCCCTTTCAGAATCTTGTCAGCGAGGTAACAAAGCCTCAAGACAATCCGGGAGCTAATAATCCGGCCAGCGCGCAAAGTCAGGCGCAGTCATATCAGGGATTGCCGCAGCAAGGGTTGCAGCAGGGACAACAAGGGCAGCAAGGGTTGCAACAGGGACAGCAAGCGCAGCAAGGGCAGCAACAGGCATCTTCGCAACAGGTGCCGCCTCAGCCGCAGCCTATGCCGCAAGGATTCACCGGCTCTCCAGCGACGCCTGGTCAAGATGCCGCAGCAATTCCGTCTTTCAAAGTGCCTAAAGAGCTTTCGGATAGCCAGTTTATTTATCAACCAAAAGGTAATTCCGTCCGGCAAACCGGCGATCAGTCCAACACGCAAACGGGTGAAGGACAGCCTGGACCGGGCGGCATGAAGGTGTCCGGGGGACTACCGGTGGCGCCAACGCCTCAGGCTAAGGCTGATCCGGAAGCAGTGCAGAGAGCGATTGCCGAACATGCCGCAGCCAAGCAAGTTGCCGCACAGCAAGCGGCTCAACAAGCTGCAACGGACTTTTCATCGGGATGGAGCGATTCGGCGCAGAACGACCTCAGTCAGCCAGTCGAGGAAGAGCCGCCTGCCTTGGTGCAAGAGCCGGAAGTCCCCTGGGCTGACACGCAAGGTGTTCCTGAAGAACCAGGAGTCGGGCAGAGTGGATCGCATTGGCGCGGTCCACGTTCTGGCACTGCCAGTGGTGACTTGAGTTCGATTTCTCAGGAGCGACCGATTATCGAAGAAGGCAATTTTGAGCCAATCTCCGGTGCCCGCCCGTCGAATTATCAAAGTGTTGAGGAAAGTCTGGACAAGGTCTTCGGACAAAGCGCAGGGCCTGAGCAAGCACGCGGATCTAGTATTTATGCCGAACAGCATGATGAGCAAGTAGGCGGTCCCGGCATTTCGCAAGTTGGTGGCGAAGCGGGCAATTCACCTGTGCGTCGCACAAATCCAAGTCTCAATTCGTCAAAACTCAGGCAAATGCAAAACAGGGGCAACGTACCTGAACCGAGACCAGGACTGCGTGAAGATGTTGAGCCGCCCACCCCCGCCGATTCTTACTCTACTGTGGCGCCTTTGGGTTATGACCCAGCCGATTACGATCCTTCCGTGCCTACTCATCCTTGGGCTGCGCCTGGACAAGGCTCGCCGCCTTCTGATCCGGGCGATTCTCGACGGCCAGGCGCGAAGCGTGCTACCGCAGAGTGGCAGGTCGATCCGGCTGACGGCGTCTCACAGTCGGAAGTTGATATCGCCGACCCACATCATACTGCCGAGGTGCATCCCGACAGTGACGCTTCCAAGGCTATGGCACAGTGGGGAGTCACTATCAACGACCAGCCTGAAGAGCACTATCCACCGATCAGGCAGGACGATCGACGTCAGGGACTGCAACCTCATGAAGAGGAGACGCCGCCTGGGGTTCCTAAGCCTTTTGATAGACGGCAAAGACCAAAGTCGATGAAGAACTTGCGCAGTCGATTTGGTGACATGGAGCCGTCCACCAATGTCGATGATTCTGAATTCGAAGAATCTGAAGTCATGAATCAACAGCCTCAAGGTGCTTCCGGCGCGCCTTCGTTCGCGCCACCCGGCACTCCCGGCAGCAACATGCAGCCGCCGAGTGGAGGAGAATCACGCTCTCTGCCACCGCAAACGCCGCCTAGACGACTTGCGGACAATTCGATTACCAGTATGACTCCACCCGAATTACCACCGGATCAGATGTTGACGCAGCAGCCACCTGAGATGCCGCCGCCACCTCCACCTGTGAGAGGGCGCGGTGCTCGTGGATTGCTTGAGCGCACTGGAGCTTACGGCGACGATGATGCGCAACAGCAATTCGATCCTCAAGCGGACCAGAATCAAAACGCACCGTTTGCCGAAGAACCTCATGAAGACAGCCGACCATCGTCGATGATTTCGCGTTTGGTGAGCAAGCGTCAACATGACACATCTATGCAAAATGCAAAACCAAGCTTTTCTTCAGATGAACTGCAGGTGCCGCCACGTATTCGCTCGATGGTGGACACTGCGCGCGCCAATATAAGTGACGGCAGGCATGCTGATGCCGCGCGGCTTATGCAAAAGGTCGTCAATGATCTGGCTGAGGGTGGCTTGAAAGACAGTCGCTATGTGGCTGACTGCATGCTGATTTTGAGTGAGGCTTATGAAGCATCGGGTCAACTTGGCCCGGCGATCACTTCCTTTCATCAACATGCATTGATGGTCGAAAAACGTGTTGGCGTCAAAGACTACGAGAGTATTGGCAATTGGTATAGATTGGCAGTTCTTCTCGATAAAGCTAACGAAAGAGACGACGCGCGCACCATGTTCGAGCATGCGCTTGGACTTGCGGCGCAGCATCTCGACGCCGACGATGAGCTGACTGCCGCCATCAAGGCATCGTACGAGGAGTTTCTCACCAATCCTGAGAAGCCTTCCAAAAAGCCTGCTCCAACTCAGGAATATTCGAAAGAAGAAGTTCTCGCCCAAAATAAAGAACTTCGAACATCTGCGCATCAACAGCAAGATAAGCCACGCAACAAGGGTGTGGTCATTTGGAGCACGGTGTCAGTCATTGTTCTAGTCGCTGCTGGATTCTGGTTCTTTAGCCTCATGGGCAGCATGAACAAGTCAATCGGCAATATAGATGCAACCGCCACTGGTGGAGCAATTCCCGAACAGATTTTTGCAAACACCGATGGCGACGGGCTCTTGCGCTTCACTGGCACTGAGAATTTGGAAGTAACCGTTGACGGCAAGTTGCGTCAAGTCAGATACAAAGTCTTGAAAAATGATCTGAGCGATCTGGCGACAATGTTTATGAATGCCGGCGTCAAGCAGAGTATCTGGATTCGCAAAGCACCCGACGGAATGCTTGTTGACGACAACACAATGTTCTTCCACAAGGATGCGCCTGAGCTTGCCATGGCAAACGAAATGCGCCGCATCGGTCAGCGCGTTGAAGAGTACTACCAGCTCAATCGTTCCTATCCCCGCTTCCGGCAAGACTGGTCTGAAGACCCTGCCTTCGGTTTCATCAATCCGACTACTCACAAGGGTGAAGCCACGGTCTTCCACGTTTTCCCGAAATCTGCGACGCAAGCCGCGTTGTTCGGCGGATTTTCCACGCCGGACGAAATTGCTAATTATTTGGAGTCCGGCAACACCTGGGTTGGGGAGCCTGAATTGAAGCCTTGCTCAATCAGTGTGGCCGTAAAGCATTCCGGCGAGAAGTCGAATGGAAAACCGATCGTGCAAGAGTTTTACATGCATGCCACTGACCAGAACAATCAGTATTTGCCGGCGTCCAAACCCAAAACCGTCAGCGTTGTTCTTTTGACTCAGGGTAGAAACATAGGCAACTTCGATTTGCACCCGCTGGATCTGAAGAAGGTAGAACTAGTCCCCATGCCGGATGGCATTGCTTATGTCAATATGAGCGAAACGCCTCTCTTTGGCTCTGACATTCTTAAATCGGTTGTTCCGGTGACCTTCATCGGTCTTGCCGCTCTATTCTTCTTCGGACTTCTCATTACGGTTGCCACTCTCAGAAGCAACAAGAAGAATACGAATAAAAAGTCGCGGAGGCGCGGGTATAGTACACACAGGAGTGCGAGAAAGACTTTTCTTGCAGTGTCGGACGGGCTAAATGGCAAAAATTGTCGTTGTAGAAGATGACAAAGACCTGGTCAATCTGATCAAGGGTATTCTTTCTGTCGAAAGGCATACCGTTGACAGTGTGCACGATGGACACGAGGCGCTGACGATTATTCAGATGCATCCGTACGATCTCGTCATTCTGGACTGGATGTTGCCTGGAAGAACCGGCACCGAGATCTGCAAGGACTACCGTGCCCGCGGTGGGGCTGCGCCGATATTGATGCTGACTGCCAAGTCGACCATCGATGATCGCGCCGAAGGACTTGATTCGGGTGCCGATGACTATTTGACGAAGCCATTCCATCCGAAAGAGTTCAGTGCCAGAGTGCGCGCACTTCTTCGACGCCCTCAGTCAGTGATGGCGAAAACTTTGAAGGCGGCGGACATAGAACTCGATCCGGGGCAGGTCAAAGTTTTCAAAGCGAGTAAAGAAATTCATTTGTTGCCGAAAGAATTCGCACTGCTGGAATTGTTTCTCCGCTATCCAACACAAGTCTTTTCCGCTGAGGCTTTGCTCGATCGCGTCTGGAATACTGACTCATCCGCGTCTCTTGATACTGTTCGCACATACATCAAAACACTGCGCAAGAAGATCGACACCAATCCGAAGGATTCATTGATACGCACCGTCCATGGTGTCGGATACAGTTTGAATGGCAAAGTAGAGTCTTAAACTGTGCAGTTTCAAGATGCGTTATTTTTACAACCTGGTCGATCTGGTTTGAAAGCGTTTTGCAAACTCTGCGGAGGGTTTTGGGAAAATCCCCACTGACCAGCTGGCGTTAAATGGTTTTTCCTATATGATCTCCACTGTACGGCAATCAGTTGCGCTTAAATGAGTACACTCGGTCACAGCGGTCAAAGCGGCCACGGTGGGCATGGCGGTCACGGCGGGCAATCGGGCCCGGGTCACCACGGAAACCATGGACATGGGCATCACGGACACTCCGGCGGAAACGCCATGGGTGGTGGTGGGCACCAGCAAACGTGGGCTAGCATCTTCAACGAAACTCGCTTCTCCGGCGATATGATTCGCAATCCGCTGGTCGGGCTGGTCGCGTACGGCATGATTTTTCTATCTATTGTTTTGATCATTTGCCTTGCCGATAACAATCTTTTGGACTTTGCCGTGACTCAGCATAATGAGGCGCAGGCGAAACGCGCAAAAGAGATGGCAGAGGCAGAGACGAAAGCTGAACAGGCGGCACTTGCTCAATCAGGTGCGTCGCAGTCTCAGGATGGCGGTGAGCCTAGTGATCAGCAGGCTGCTCAGCAAGCGGCTCCGTCAGCGGCTCAACAAGCAACTCAACAAGACCTTCAACAAGCATCACAAAATCTGCTGCCGCCTTCGACACCGCAGCAGAGCTTCTCACAGCAGTCTCCATCGCAACCGGGTTACCTGCAGCAGAGTCTCATGCAGCAGTCGCAGGGTGGCTACGCACCACAGAGTTTCGCTCAGCAAGGTTATTCGCAACAAAGTCAAGTTGCTTCTCCACCTGCCTATGCAGCCCCTGCGCCATATGGAGCGTATCAGCCTCAAGCTTTTCAGCAAGGCGGTTTCACAGGCTATCCGCAGCAACCGGCTGCCGGCTATCGTCAGGGCGGATATCAGCATTCGGGTGCATACTATCAAGGCGGCTACAAAACTGGTCCCGATGGAACCACTCAAGTGCCAATGAATCGCATGGTCGTGAATCGCTAGCTAATGACTGGGGCAAACTTTGGACCTTTCAAGAAGAGGGCAGTAACGTCGCTGGTGTTTGCCGCAAGCGTTGCCAGTTTTGCGCACCCTGTGTTTTGTGTTGAAACTATTCAGCAAGCGCAGACAAATTTGAGTCGGCTGGAGGCTGTAAAGGAACAGGATCCGGGTGGTTATGGGCGTGCACTATTTTGTCTTGCAGAGGCATACTACCTAAATAAACAAGATGAGCAGGCTGAATCTACATTTAGACAGTGTTTACCATATTATTTCGCTTCCAATAAAGCGTATCAAGAGGGGGCAGTTGCCTCTGCTCTGTTGAATTGGGCAGGAGTTCTCTTGAAAGGAATTGGAGGTTCTATCGATCTGTCGAAGATAGATTCTCTGACTTTGGAAGGACTTTCGGAAATTGACAAAGTTGACGACAAGTTGTCTCGATTGCAAACTTATCAGGGCGCAATTCTCATTTTTTCTAAAACTGGTAATTCAAAAGAAGAGCAGCGCTGCGTCAATTTCCTTCTCAACAGCTGTGCTGAATGCGAAGCGAATAGTAATGCAGATTTAACACAGAACCGACGCGCAGTTGCAAACCTTTCTTGGATTGCTCGCCGAATTTTTCCTTTGAGTGCTGGGGCTATCAGAAGAACACCGTCGAAGGAAGAGCTAGAGAAGTGCTTCTCTAAACGAGATGAAATTGAAACCGCAGAAAAACTTGTTGGTCGTGCATTGAGATTATGTGAGAGATCGGTTGAATTGAGGCGGGATAAAGTTTCACTGCATCGTCAACTCGCTCGATGGTATTACGCGCAGGGAAAAGTTGATCGTGCAGACGAACAAGATCGACTAGCAAAGAAATTTGCGCCGTTAGAGAAACCGAGCGCGAGGAGAGGTTGCGTTCAAACGGTTGGAACGGTAACTGGCCCTGGTGTAATTACTGGTGCCTGCGGTATGGGTTGAACTGCAGTGTGTCGGATTCGGAAACTCCAGACACCAAAACTTTCATTGGCGAAAATCTGGGAGCTTAATCGCTCGATTTTCGCCTGTCTGATTGCAGAACCCTGTGCGTTCTAGCGATCTGTAGATCGATGCAACAGGTCAAATAGTAAAACGATTTGGACAGCGGTGGTGCACCGAGAAACTCTTGATGAAAAACCGTCGAAAAACGTCCGGGCCAAGGCAGGAGGAGTAGAGCTTTTAACTCCCGGACACTTACTAAGGCTCGACACTGCATGCCCGGTTTCCCAGGCAGATGGTAGCTCCCGGCGCAACCTCCGTCTGCTGACCACGTCCCAAATACTACGGATTTGGAGGTTGTAAAGATACAGGGTTTCGCCTAGGTTTTTTTGATTCGATGGGCTTTGAGGCAAGCGCGAGCACGTGGTCGTTTCAAACCTGAGAAAATGACTTTGGTAGTCGCGCAATTTGTGGGTATTTCAGAATGGCTGAGAAAAGCCAAACTGCGAAGAAGACTGAATTTTTGTGGGTTCCTGGTCAGGGACCTTCTTCTGATGCTCTGAAGCGATTGGCGCGCATTTGTCCAAAACCAAGCAAGACAATGGGAGAAGCCTGGTTTTTAGGAAGACAGCGACGAATTTTCACAGAGCTAGAGAGGCTTGATGTTGAAAACATTCCTCACGGCGATATGGCGAAAATCTTTTGGGAAATGACTGGCGGAGTCTCGAGTTTTCAACGCGAAGACAATTGGGACGAATGGTTCTATTTCCTCCTCGGATACCTGCTCGAAAAAGAGAATTGTGCGTGTGGGAAAAACATTGAATATCTAGTGTCGGCTGGACTTGTGATCAATTCCGTTTTTTCCGACGTTCCATACCCTCAATACAAAGCTGATCTAAGGGACACCTTGGGTCACGCAATTATGTGCAAGTTGTATTGGAACGAATTGGAAGATCTGACTGATGACGTGAACGGCATAGATAGTTGGACCAATGGACCATTGTGCAGTGGTGCTGTTTCTGCTTCAATTTTTTTGTGTTTGGAACTTCTAAAGGAAGAGCAGATTGAATCTTGGCTGCATTCAATTCTCCGGATCAGTGGGACCTACTGGAGAGCTAACGTTCTCTGTTGGTTTCTTTCTGCTCATAACCTGTTGTTTCAACCAGACTCCTTCTGCAACGTTGATAGCCGCCTTTTCCCCTCTATTGAGTGGGAGCATGACTATCTGGTTACAAGTGCCCGAGTGCGTTTCGATAAAGCAAAGTTGGGGACGTTTTTCGAAAAGCTACGTGAACAGTTGGATTTTGCGCGCTACATGATCTGGATGCAGCCGTTATTCGACGATCAAAGCATTGCTAGTGAATTCAACCAGTGGTCGATTACCGAGAGATACGCGGACTACGTTCTCACCGGCAAGAAATACTAGCTGTCGACTCCGAGCACTTGGCTGAAGAAGATCTGGCGGAAGATTTTCATGGGCTTTGTGTCGCGCAAAACTTTGGAGCGCATGAGCGAGCCTTCGAACGAGCAAAGGAAAAACTCGGCGGCTTCTGATGTTTTTACCGACTTTGGAATCTCGCCTGCTGCCTTAGCTTCATTGAGAACGGCAGTAAAAGTGGCTGCACGCCTTTGAATGATTTCCTTCAAGCGCATGCGGAATACTTCGTTTTGGTCAGCCATTTCCTGACTGAGATTGGCGATTAGGCAGCCGCGACTGCACTGACGCTTCTCGGCTTTCTCGATGGCGCTATCTATATAGTTCTTTATTCGTTTGAGCGGCGCCACTTTCGGATCGGTGAGTGCCTTGTCCAATTCCTGAACATAGTGCTCGTCGAATGTGTTTATGACAGAAAGACCGAAATCTTCCTTGCTTGAGAAGTAATGGTAGAAAGAGCCTTTCGGCACGTTGCAAGCGGTCAGGACTTCGTTGATGCCTGTGGCGTTGTAGCCCTTTTCGAGCATGACGTCGATGCCCGTCTCAATGAGGAGGCACTTGGTGTTTTGTTTGGTGGAAACTTTAGGTGACATGGTGGATATATTAGACCAGTCGGTCTAGATATGTCAATACCTCTTAAGGCTGAGTGGTAGATGTTTTACGCGCTTTTTGCATAATTGCGAGACAAGATCCTGTGCTTGCTGAAATCCAAGCCAGGCTTGAATTTTTAGCCTGTAGCGCTCCTTTATTTTGGGTGGGTTGACAACGGTAGACGACCGGTCTATTGTTGAGTGGTTGATAGACGACCGGTCTAATATGAAATCCGAAAGGAAAAGGAGGTACGAAATGAATTGCTTTAGTTTCCCAATGGCAATGCAGACGCAGCCCGGTTATAAGCCTGGAGAGGACGGCACTTTGGAAGATAGCTTGATTGGCGAAATCGTCGTACTTCTTCTTGGATCGCTGGCTTCCGTCAAGGCAGAGCTGAGAGCCCGCCTAATTGAATGGGTGAATTCCTAAGGTTCAAATGACGACGCCCGAGGGGACTTGCGAAAGCAGGTCCTCTTTCATTTCTTCGGCGTTCTTGTAGCGGTCGTCGGTGCCTAGTTGCGTGGCGCGAAAAATGATTTCGTCGAGGCGGCTCGATACGGAAAGGCTTTTCTCGCGCGGGCGTGATGCAGAAATCGGTTCCGGATCTTCTCCGATTAGCGCAAAGTAGAGAGACGCACCGAGTGCATAAATGTCGCTCTGCGGCGATGCTTTGCCGCGGAATTGCTCCGGCGGCAGATAGGAATGTTTTCCGACAACCGTCCTGGTTGCCGTGGATTCAGACTGACGTGCCACATTGAAGTCGATTAGTTTCGGTGTTCCGTCCTCTGCGATGATGATGTTCTCCGGCGTAAAGTCGCGATGGATGACTGGCGGCGACATTGAGTGCAAGTGGGAAAGAATGCCCAACAGTTGTACTGCCAGCTCCATGGTTTCCAAATTCGAGAGTGGTCCGTTTTTTTCGACCAGCTTGCGGAGCGAGTCCCCTTGCGCGTGTTCGAGAACTAGGTAGAAGCGGTGGTCCTCAATGAAGTTGTCCTTCATCTTCACGACGAACGGGTGATCGATGCTCTGCAGTAGTTCGCATTCGCGGTGCACAGAATCTAGCGCCTTAGACTGTGCAGTTTGTCCGGCATGCGACGGGATGATGAATTCTTTGAGAACAACAAGCTCGGCTGCTTCTTCGCCTCCGTCAATGGATAGCGCTTGATACGCAATTCCCTGCCCACCGGCTCCGATTTGTTTCACAACCTTGTAACGTCCGGCGCCGATTATGTCGCCGGCTTCAAGCGGTTCCGTCCTCACCCTTTCCTTGGTCAAAGAACTGAGCCACAACGAAGTGAAGTTGTTTTCAATTGGCGGGCACAGCCGATCTAGCAATATAGGATCGATTCTTTCAGGGGGAAGAAAACGCAGTATCGCTTCGTGGAAAAGCTTGTTCTGCGTTCCGTAGAGCAAACCGCTTTCGATGAGGGTGATCCGCACATGATTACTGGATGAGAAGAACGGATGGAAGAAGGAGAAGTAGAACAGACGCTGTCCCTTGGACATTGTGTCAGGTTGAACATGGAAGTTGATGGTCGTGTTTATTGCCCAACTTTTTCTGGGTTTTGTGTAACTTACAAACGAAATATTGCTCCAATGAATGCCCGGGCAGGAGAATTCTAAATCGCCACGTTTCCACGTGAGCCTTAGGCCTTTCTCGGAAAGTGTGATGTTTGCCGGATTTGTGAAACTGAATAAGATCAGAATAATCGGAATGCCGAAAATTACGCTGAGCACTATCGGAACGAACGCATTCAGTTCAAGCATCTGCATCGCAAAACCGACTAGTACTAAGGGTAGTGAGATGAAGAAGAATGTCAGAGAGCCGCTGCGTTCAATTGATTCCAGCATTGGACGAAGCATGCGCAGAGGCTTATATTCAAGGACGATTTTGCCGTCTTCTTTGTCGGAGTTCGGAAGTTGATTGTCTAGTAACTCGCCTGGTTTAAGCCCAAGACTATTGCGTACCTTTTCTTGCATGATTGAACGCGGCAAGAGACGCGCCATGTTTGGAACATACTCACTCAACTCCGCCGGTTTGGCTGGACTATCGTAGTCGAGCGTGTTTCTGCTCACTTCCTTTCTCTGCTGTTCATTGAGGAAAGAACATGCAATGTCGAATGCGTTTTTCCTTTCGACAGCAAGCGGATAGCTGGAGTCGAGTGAACGCAATACATCGGCATGTACTCTACCTTCGGGAAGTCGCTCGCTTAGTACCTTTGCAAAAAATTCTCGATCGGCTTTGTGCGTTATACCGGAGATAAGAATCCGCAGTTGAAGATCAACGGAGCGTAGCTTTTCCCGCCAAATCTTGGAATCGAGAAACTTGTACGAATACTCGAAGGGCGCGCACTGCGGCAGCTTGTTTACTGTCAAAAGAATGGAGCCGTCGACTGATTCTCCAGAGTCTGCGTTTTTCTCGAGTGTCACTCCCGTGATAGTTGTCCATGGTATCGTCGGTGCGGTGAGGTTGAATAGGATGTTGCTCCAGCCAAGCCCCATGCCGTTTTCCATTAACCTGATTTGATTTGGAAGTAAACAGTTGAGAGCGAAGTTGAATAGCCACGCGACCGTCAGCGATATCAGTACCATTCCGAACTGATAGTCGCGGATGTCGTACCATAATTTGGCCATAGTAAGGTACACTGCCGCGTAGGTGAGAACGCTGACTACGAGTGTGGATGCGCGAGGCACAAGGGTTGGACGTGCATTGTAGTCGAGTGTGACGAGGTCGGAAACCTCGTCGGGGTGGGTTTTGCTGACTTCAGTTGTGGAAGTGTCGTCGTCGTCGTCGTTGTCGTCGTCAAGTCCTGCGCTATTGAGTATGTGAGTCGACATATTTTTTCCCCTGATGTTGGGCGCATGCAATGCGCCCCTACGCTCCGCTTACCGACTTGTTGGGCGCATGCAATGCGCCCCTACGCTCCGCTTACCGACTTGTTTGGCGCATGCAATGCGCCCCTACGCTCCGCTTACCGACTTGTTTGGCGCATGCAATGCGCCCCTACGCTCCGCTTACCGATTTGTTTGGCGCATGCAATGTGCCCCTACGCTCCGCTCCCTACGGGAATGCTGCTTTGCCGGTTAGCTGGTCGATGGCGTCGTTCAACGCGCGTGCGGATTGAATGCGCTCACTCGTCGAGAGGGCGGTGCATGATGCGACCAGTTGGTCGATGTCTTGTGAGAGTTCGCCTCTCACGCGGCGCGGATGCGAGGGGGAAAGAGGTTCTGGATCATCACCCGTGAGCAAGAAATTGAGCGTTCCTCCCAGCGCGTAAATGTCGCTGGACGGCTCGGCTTTCCCTCTGAATTGTTCGGGTGAGATGTAAGACTGTTTCCCGATCAGTGTGCCGGTAGCTTGTCCGACGTACTCATTGGCGGCGCCGAAGTCGATGAGTACAAGCGCTCCGTCTTCTCGCAGAACGACATTGTCCGGGGTTAAATCTCTATGCACCACGGGCGGTGAAAGTTCGTGCAGATACGTGAGTGTGGATGCAAGTTCCTGCGCCCAGGAGAGGACTTGCTTCTCCTTGCATGGCCCGTTCAATCTCACGTGCTGGCGCAAACTTGTTCCTGGTACGTATTCCAAAAGCATATAGTCGCGACCGTTTTCCACGAGATGATCCAGCACTTTTGCAATTGCGGGATGGTCGAGTTTCATTAGCAAGCTTGCTTCTCTGCGAAATAACTCCTTCGCCTTCTCTTTGGTTTTGTCATCAACAGAATGCGGTATGACGGACTCTTTGAGAATAGCCAGTCCACCGGAGTCTTTCTCGACGAGGTAAACAGCGGACAAGCCGCCTGATGCGATCATGCTAACCACTTTCAATCTGCCATTTTGCAGTGTTGCGCCTTTGGTGAGTGGGACAAAAGTCGTTGCACCCAAATGGGATTGCATTTCTTCTTCCCACATAGCGGTGTAGGTTGCGGGTAGCTCTGGCTTTGATTCTGTCTTGTCCAGCTGGAGTACTTTTTTGATCAACTCCTGCGCTTCATTAGAAATGCTCGCTTTTTGTCCCCATTCATGTAGTGCGCGGCAAAGGGATTCCAGATCCTTTTTCGAGAGTCTCTTAAGTTTTAGCGCTGTGTTGCCGCCCGACCGGAAATAGAGTCGCATCGTCCAGTGTGCCATCGACTCGATATCGTATGGATCAGCGTTGCCGCGTAGCATCTTTCGAGAGAGAGAGATGGAACTTAGATCGTTCCACTTTCGCGAGCGGCGGAAGTGCATCGCAGGCGACATCAGAAGCGGGAAATTCAGTCGGGTCTCGGTGAGGAGTATGCGAGTATGCGGACCTGCAATTGCGTACAAGAACGCGAGAAGAGCGCCCACTCCGTAAGCACCTGCGACGATATACTCATCCATGCGGTATGGCTCCGTCACCGAGGAGAAGCGAGTGCAGCAGGTGCAGACAGCACCACAGTGACAGTCGCTGCAAGTCATCGGCGCAGAAGTCTTTATCGTTTTGACATGGGAGAAGTTGAGTCCCCTATCTAGTCCATACTTAACTATGTCAATGGTCCGTCGCGCTGTTTCGAGCGGTATCTTGGTTCCAATTGCAGCAGCGCCGAACAGGCTCATCGTCAGGAAAAACGAGAGTAACCAGACAGGCAGCACATGATAGCGAAGGACAAACTTATTGCGACTCACCGTTCGATCCTCGAAACTGGGCAGTGTTTCGATGATAAGGTCGAGCCGTCAGAGAATACAGATGGCTAGGTGCTACAGAGTTCCAGGACTTCGGATAGAACTGCTCTGGGGTTATGGATAGTACTTTTCGATTGCGCGAATCTGAATCGCTTTCACAGCATTGGGATCAATGTCATAAGTGACGGCACAACGGTGTTCGAGTGTAGGTGCCATGGATCTTTCGCGAACTTGGATGAGCCTTTTTTCAATCCTTTTCACGATTTTGCTGTTTTCATCACAACCGCACTCGTCTTTCGAAATTTGCAAAGCTGTTGTGAGTTCGCGATCTGCTGTTTGCCAGTCACTAGCGCGCGCTGCAATTCTGCCTGCCTCGTAATGGAGGTCGCGGCTGCGGTTTGGTTTGTCGGCCGTATGTTCTTCAGCACAAGAAATGCCGCCGCGGATGAACATTTGAGCCAGTCTGTAATTGCGCTTAAATGCGTAAATGCGTGCGGCGCGGCGATATTCTCTCTGCGCCATTCTGTGCCCGAATACTTTGTGGTCGAAATTGATTACCGCGTATGTGCGAGCAACGCTTTCCGGGCTTCCGTCCAGCGCGAACCAGCTCAGACCGGACAGGAAAAACATCGAATATGCGATGAGTGGGATGGGAAGAAGGAGGCCGATTGTGCGGATGAAATTGGCCGTGCCGATTGAAATGCCGAAATCAGCAGGATCGATGAACTCCGGCGGGCGGCGGAAATCGTTCATGCCGTGATGGGCAAGCGCGCCGTAAAGGAGGAGAGGGGCGGTAAGGGCTAGTAGGACGACGCCGCAACAGCTTATGGAAGCATGGATAAGAACCACAGCACCAACGAAGATGGCGGTGGTCAGGAAATAAGCGGAGGTGAGGCCGATTGAGATTCTTCTCTTGCGTTCGAAACTCATGATGCGTTCTCCATAGTTGGCTTTGCGGCGCCAATAGGACCTAAAAAGTAGGAGGGACACTCCTGCGTAATTTATATATGCCCACGGGCTATGAAGGGTTTGCGCTGCGCAGATTAATCCTTGCCGGTCGCGCGAATTGTGCGAAATGGCTTGCTCACGCGATTTTGCTTCTACCGCGGTTTACCGTATTGGTCGATTTCGGGGCGCACGAACTGCCGCGTCCATTCTTCCGCGTATGCTGAGAACGTGCCTTTGCTGCGCAATTCTCTGAGCGCACGCAATTGACCTTCTGAAGCGTAAACGTCGCCTTTGTTGATTCCATACACAAGCAGAGCACCGCGGAACATCGCCTCTCCGACAATCGATCTCTTCGTATCGTCCGAGCCGTCTTCGTGTGCTTGAATTGCTTTGGTTGCCTCTTCCGGCGTTTTGTTGATGAGGAAATTACCGTGATAGCCGTCGTCCATGGTGATTAACGCGTGACCAATATCTTTCTTGCCATGCCAGCTGTCGACCATTTCAGGCTTCTCGTCTTTGTCGAGAATTGGAACGCCGCGCGCTCCGAGACGCAGCTTGACCTCGGACCAGAGTCTGCATTTTTCAACTTCGGTGAAATTCTCCATCTTGCCGATGTCTTTCATGATGTTGGATATGTCGTTAAATCCAATCTCGCCGTCTTTCGTTCCGTCTGGTTTCAAACCGTCTTTGTACTTGTTGATCAGTCCATCCGCTTGTCCGTTTACTTGCTTCAAGCGCCAATCAGGAATGCCTGAGAAAGCGACCGGCAGTTTTGTGATCTTCTGGTCTGGGAATCTGTGGGCCTGCCCTTTGTCGTCATAAGCCACGACATTGTCCGGCCCGCACTCCATTTTTTCGCGCACAACCCTTCCGTTTTGAGAAACTGTAGACAGCACGTCGTTCTTGCCATTGTTGTTGGCGTCGCGGCACACCGCTGAGTCAACGATGACTGGCGGACCGTTCTGTCCGTCGAACTGCCTGGTCGCCGCATCAGTTCCGGTTTGCCCACCGGCGGCAAGTTTGAGTGTGGCGCTGAAATCCATGGGATTGCTTCGCAGCGTATTGCCCAAATCCGCGTCGCCACTGGGCGACGGATTTACAATCCGCGAGTCGGTTGCATCGTTGCCTGGTTTGGAGGACATAGTAAATAGATTCCTAGCGAAAGCGCCTTTTAATTCATTCCCGTAACCAGCTCGCCGGTCACAACGCTTTTCGATTTAACACTCTGCCAGTTTGCAGAGAAAGTGTGGCAAGAGTGTGAAGTCGATTATTCGACGTCTCCCTTGTCACGTTTTTTCTGCTGTTCGATTGTTTGTGCGTTTTGACGGAACTGGCGCCGGCTTTTGTTAAACGCCGCCACGTCGAAATCCACGGGGTCTCTGCGGGTCGCCGGTTGAATTTGCCCGTGCGTGACGATTCGACCGTCGCCCAACCCGTAGCGATCTTGCAAGTACGAAACCAGCCGGGTCAATGCCATCTTCTGTGCGTAGGTATATTGCTGCTCGCCTGTACGAACGATTTCAATTCCGACCGAATTCTGGTTCTTCACGCCTCTCCTGGTCAGGCTGTCATTGACGTGAATTGTCGCCTTGTCGGGGCTAGCAGTCGTGTAGATTTTTCCGTCGCGGTCCACTACAAATTGCGTGCCGGGATTGAGGCGTCTGCCGTTGTCGCCACGATTATTCCAGCTGTCGATGACGCGCTCTGCATTCGCCGGATGCTTAGTCTCTGTCGAATGCAGCACGATGAATTGCACGGGACTTGTGCGTTCAAAGACACTTCCTTCAAGAGGTTTTCGAATGAAGACTCCATCGCGCACAAGTTCGGTGTAGCCAATGTGTTTGGCTGTTCCTTGCCTGAAGTCCTTTCGGTGCTCGGAGTGTGGATTTGGTTTTTCAATGCCGCTCTCGGTTGAACGTTGTGAACCTTCTGGCTTGCGCGTTAAGTCCGGCTTCTTCTGGTTTTCCGATCGAGGATACAAACCAGCCAAAATCTCGTTGCGCAAAGCCTCTGCAGGGTCCGAAGATTCAGATTGCAAGACCTGCGCCGGCATTTCAAAATGCTGAGAAATTCTCATAAACCTATCTGCGCGTGAAGATTCCCAGATTTCAATCTGAGACAAATCGGAAAAGGTGGCTGCATCTCATAAGTGTGCGGAAAAAGTGTGGCAGTACTGTTAACGTTTCTATTCCGGGCTGTATTCCGGGCGTTGCTTTGGGGCTTTTTCGTCGAGCTTTAAGTGCGGCATCAATTCCAAAAACAATTCATCGATTGTTTTCGGCTTGGCGATAACCTTTTTTGCGCCTAGGTCTAACGCTCTTTGCCCGTCGCTGCCGTTTTTGCCAATGAACAAAATCGGAATCACCCCAAGCTCGTCGTCAGTGCCCAGCTCAGATAGAAGATCAAAGCCGCTGCCGTTGATTAGATCTTCATCTGTGACTACGAGGTCCGGCATGTTTTTGTTGGTGAGGTACAACGCCAAAGAAAGGTCCGCAGCCACAACCACGTTGTAATCCAGCGACTGGACTGCTTCTTTGGCTAGCTCGCCAATTCGCTTGTCCTTGCTGGCGATGAGTATGTGCCTGCTCATGAACCCGGAAACCCTGCTACCTTATGTGTTTTGGTCTTGTCTAGTCCGGCAGAGACCAAATGCGAATTGATTTATCATTGCTCCCCGTCAGTGCCTGACGGCGGTCCGGCGTGAAGGCTTCGCTCCAAATGCCGAAATTGAGTCCTTTGAATTCAACCAATTCTTTGCCCGACGAAAGCTCCCAGGTGCGAATTGTTTGGTCCAAGCTGCCTGTAATCGCGCGGTCGGAGCCCTCTACAAAAGCGACTTTTACCACCCAATCTTTGTGTCCGTCAAGCGCTTGTGTCTTTTCACCTCTCTCAACGTCCCAAACTTTCGCGCTCAGGTCACGGCTTCCGGTGAGAACTCTGCCACCGTCTCCTGAAACTGCTACTGAGAGAATGCTGTCACCATGCGCTGCGAGCGAACGGATTTCTTTCTGCGTGCTGAGGTCCCAGATTTTCAGAACGCCGTCATCAGAGCCTGTGACCGCTTTATTGTTGGAGAGAAACGCGACGCAGCGCACTGGTTGTGCATGCCCGACCAGTGTCATTACTTCTTTTGCGTCAGGCAGGGAAAGCACTCTGGCTGTGCGATCGTAACTACCTGTTATTGCACGTTTTCCGTCTGCAGAAACATCAACGCTAGTGATCAGATTTGTATAACCGCGGAAACATGCGACTTGGTTACCACTTTCCACTTCAAAAACGCGCACAGTGCAATCGTCAGACCCGGATACTATGTATTTCTCATCAGGCGTGAAGGCGACACAGTTAACTTGATTCGTGTGTCCAGGGTACATGCGAATTTGTTTTCCCTGAGTTACATCCCACAAGCGCACTGAGTTGTCGGCGCCGCCGGATACCGCTTTCGTACCGTCTTTGGAGACGACGATGCTCTTAACCCAGTTGATGTGCCCATTCATTTGTTTCAGCTCGGTAGCCGTTTTTGTCGGAGCCGATGAAGTCGACGGGGAATCGTAAGAGCTGGTTGTGTCTGTATCAATTTTTGTCTCGCTGGCCGCGGGCGGTTGGCTTACGGCTGTTGGCGCAGGCTCCGCACTCGAGGCTGTGGCTGCTGTCGCTGCGGCGCCGGATGTCGTGGCTGTCGCGGAACCATCTGCGCCAGGAGTTGCCATTGTAGGCGCCGGATATGTAGCAACAGGAGGTTCCGAGCTTGCAGTCGACGTTGTACCGGCAGCTCCGGGCGCAGCTGCGGCTGAGTAAGAACTTGAATTTTGACTTGCTGTTTCGCCTTTATTGCTTGCGGCGTCTGGCTTTGCCGCATCGCCAGTTGGAACCATCCATTCGGGTTTCGGTTTCTCAGCAACTGCTGATGCGGTTGCAATAGGCTTTACACCGAGCTTGCTTTCCATATCCGCAATTACTTTGTTGATGCTTTCCTCTTCCGCAGTGCGTTTCTGCAGTTTGTAGAGTTGCGACATCAATCGCAATGTCTTCAAAACGTGCTCGTCCTGTGGTCCGAAGAGCTGCGCCTCTTTCATGCAAAGGGTCAGCTGTTTCTCGGCGTCTTGCAATTCACCTGACTTCAAAAGCCGGTTGCCGAGGTCGTAAAAGGTTTCCCAGGCGAGTGAATTGCCGGCCGCCATAGCTTGTAGCGCGGGCAACAAGGTCATGGTCGAGGCGAGGAAGACGTAAGTTGCACTGCGCCGTTTGTTGGTCCATCGAGTTGAAATCACTGGCTGTCAAACCCCTCTGGTTCCGTGAGAATCCCCATATTTTATCCGGTGGGTATCTTTTCTTCCATTGATCTTGGCGGTTTTTGAAGTTCAAACCGGCGAGATTCTATTGTCGATTGGTATTGCATATGGTGGCGCTGGTTGCGGTATTTTCGAAATTGTTGTTGTGCTCTGCGGGCCTTGACGTGCGAACTTTCCTTGTCAGGTTGGCGTAAAGTTGCGAATATTGATTGAACAATTTTCTCCAATTCAAAACAAACTCGTTTCCATCGGGTATAAAAGAATCGAACATATATAGACGGCGACGCCGGTTGTCAGGCATGGCGTGTATAAATACCTCATGGCATCGCCGTAAGAGCCGTGCAAGTCGACGCGACATTTAGACTCTCCGGGAGGAGTTATGCAGAAAAGGTCCTTTGGCAAAACCGGCATGGAAGTCAGCGTTCTTGGCTTCGGTGGTGCAGAAATCGGTTTTGAAGGGGCCAACGCAGCCGCTGTGAGAGAAATTCTCAGTGCCGCTCTCGACGCCGGCTTGAACGTCATCGACACTGCTGAGTGCTACATGGACAGCGAAGAGCTTATTGGGGAAGCCGTTTCGTCGCGCCGTGATGACTTCTATCTCTTTACTAAGTGCGGACACAAGTGGACCTACACTGAGGAAGCTTGGGGCGCAGCCGATATCGCCGAGAGTTTGGAACGTAGCTTGAAACGGCTCAAGACTGATTATGTAGATCTGCTTCAGCTTCACAGCTGCAGTAAGAAGATTTTGCAGAAAGGCGAGTGCATCAAAGCGCTTCAGAAAGCCAAAGAAGAAGGCAAGGTCCGATTCATTGGTTACAGTGGGGATGGCGACGATGCGCTGTATGCGATCAAGACCGGTGCATTCGATGTATTGCAAACATCTTGCAGCATTGCTGATCAGGAAGTAATTGAAAAACTTTTGCCACTAGCAGGTGAGAAGGGCATGGGCGTGATTGCAAAACGTCCGATTGCCAACGCCGCATGGCGCTTTCCTAGTCGCCCGCAAAACAACTACCTGCACGAGTACTGGGAGCGTTTGAGAGATCTCAAATATGACTTTATCAACGGAAACACAGATGCTGCAGGCGAAACAGCTTTGCGATTTACGCTCTCTTGTCCGAATGTTCACACGATGATTGTCGGCACAACCAAACCAACTCGTTGGTTGGAAAACGCTAAAGTTGTCGACAAAGGAAACCTCTCGGAAGCCGAGTTCGAAAAGATCCGCGCCCGCTGGAAACAAGTAGCCCGCAAAGACTGGGTCGGTCAGGTTTAAGCTGAAACGTCGTCGCCGTCTGTTTTACAGCGTAGGGGCGACGCCATGCGTCGCCCGGTCGAGTAAACAATCGATTAGGCAATTATGTTTGAACGTTTTACCGAATCAGCAATCAAAGTCATCATGCTCGCGCAGGAAGAGTCTCGACGCCTGGGTCACAACTTTGTTGGTACCGAACAAATCTTGCTTGGTCTCATTGGCGAAGAAAACGGAGTTGCTGCTAAGTCACTCAAAGAATGTGGATTAACTCTTGCGGCTGCACGTGCTGAAGCGGAAACAATTATCGGCCGAGGCTCTTCTCGTATTTCAGTTCAAATACCATTCACTCCACGCGCGCGAAGAGTTCTAGAATTGGCGTGGAGAGAAGCTAGATTGCTTGGTGACGACTACATTAGCAATCAGCATCTCCTGCTTGGAATTTTGCGCGAAGGCGCCGGTGTAGCGAATCAGATTCTCGACAATCTAAAGGTAGACAGAAAGCTTCGAGTTCTTGTGCTTGAAGCTATGGGCAAAGTCGATTGTCATGAGTCTCATTCTCCTGTCCTGCCGGAAGATACTTCGACCATCATTGCCGATGGTGGCTATTTCTGGTTAGACGAGAATTCTAAAGCAGTTATTGAGCATGCGCGAGAGATTGCGGAAACATTCGGTGCAAGTGTAATTGAAGAAGAGCATTTGTGTTTGGCTTTGCTCCGGGACAGTGATTTGATGCGGTGCGTAAAGAGCGCTGCCGAGATTAGTCTCTCTGAGCTGCGCAGGAAACTGATTTCTAAGTTGCAATATGGAGATGCGGCTCCCAGTAAATCGATGAAGTTTTCTCCGTCGGTCCGTGCAATCTTGGCGAACGCTTGGCACCTATCTGAGGAAAGAAAGTCCTACTGGGTGACGAGAGAAACTATCCTGTTTGGAGCATTTCAACACGAGGATGGCGTTTTTAGCAGTGTAATGCGATCCGCTAATAGTGATCCGCTTGCAATATCTAAATCTTTACTTGAATCGATTGAAGCAAGTCGAGATGACGATTCTCTCGATAAGGCTGAGTCTTCACCTGCGATATCTCCAACTGAGAAGGATGCTTGGAGCACCGGTGGATGGTTCATTACCCTCGTGGTTTCTGCGTTGCTAATTTACGCAATCTATCTCACGGACCACGAGAAGTTCGTCCTTATGGCGCCGGTTCTCTTGCTCATCTGTTTTGTGATCTTCGCCGTTCTTCTGTTCAGAAAAGCGGTTCTTAAATAACAGAATTCGTTTGTATAAAACTACGGAATTATTCCGTGTTCGCGCATGACTTTGTCCATGTTGTCGTCGATGATGTGCGCATTGGTTTTGTCGACCTCGGCGCCATGCGGAAGCAGAGATGTTTTCAGCTCGTTCATGCGCTTGGCTGATTCCTTTTCGCCGCGATCTAGGTGCAATTTTTCTTGCGCCTGAATTTCTTTGAGAAGGCGATGTTTCGCTTTTTCGCTTGAAACTTCCAGAAGCGGAATTGAAACAAACACCCAGTTTTCAGCGCTGGACATGTCACCACTCTTGTGTGAATGCTCGGCTAGCAAAAGGTAGGTATTGAGCCTGTCTTCGGGAGTGATGCCAAAACAGTAATCTTGAATGTCGAGAATTTCTTGGAGATAAGCACCAGCTTCTTTGAGATCGTCCATCAATAAATTACTGCGCACTAAGCTCGAAAGCGAGCGAACGGATTCCGGATGGTTGTAGCCGAAGAGCCGCTCTGTGAGGTCCATTTCTTGCTTGCGGAAGCGAAGCGCATCAACATATTTGCTGCGCTCTTCTAGCATGTCGGCAAGCTGCTGTGACAGTTCGCGAAGACGAATGGAATTGCGCGGATCGTGTTCTTCGATATGTTCAAACTCTTGCAAGAGCAATTCCAACTGCTCATCAGCTGTTTGTCTCGCTTTCTCCGCGGGGGCTGAACCCTTCAGTTGATTGATGCGTGCAGTGAGCTTTAAAACTTCGTGAGGCGCAATTGACTTGTCTTGCTCGAAGAGCACCAACGCTTTGCTCAGCAAATCAACAGCAGCTGAAGTCTGTCCCATTTGTAGATACACTTCCGCGAGCGATTCCAAAATGCGGATGGATAGCGGGTTCTTGACGTTTGGTTCACCGACGAGATTTAGTGCTCTAAGCAGAAGTACTTCTGCATCGTTGAATCGCTCCATCCGTTTCAACAAATCGCCGAGATCGAAAAGTGATTCAGCCAGTGTTGGATGTTCCGATCCGAAAATTGCTTCTTTCTTTTTAAGTGCCCGCCGCATCAGTGTTTCGGCCTCGGGCAAATTGCCTAGCATGACTTCGGCTTTTGCCAGTTTTGCCAAAAGATTGGCCATGGATGCACTCTTCACTTCGCCTGCTGCTTTGCGAAGAACGGCTGCACGAGAGAAGAAAACCGCCGCGCGATAATGCTCTTTGCGCAACAAATAGACGTTTCCCAAGGCCTCCAGAATGGTGCTAACAGCAAGGTTGTCTCTCGGTGAAGCGCATTCGAGCGCGTTGAGAGTTTCAAACAGAATCGCTTCAGCCTCGGTATACGCCGAACGCTTCGCGAGCAGCTCGGAAAGTCCTTTGACCGCTAGTGCACGCGGTGCGTGCGCAGACTCGTCTTTCTTTGTTTCGTCAAAAAAAGAACGATAGAGACGTTCTGCGTCTGCGACCTGACCCTGCGCCAGCGCCTCTTCTGCAGCCTGTTGAAATTGTTGCCAACTCATAGAATCAAAGGATCGCCAGTGTGATGCCGATAAAGAATTTGCACGCCTATATTAGCTTGCAAGACTAGCGTTTTGCTTATCGCTAGTGCATAGCATGATGTTAACACGGCGCAGCTTTGCGAGCCGCAATTACTTCTGAGTCGAACCTTTCGTGTGCCTGTCGTCTATTGAGCGATGCGGGAATAGGCTCTGCCGCGGCACGATGGAGGATCTACGCAGGGGTTGCCGCGCAGTCCGTTGCGTCCGATTGCGTGTGCTTCGTCATCTATCATTTGACCCGCATAAAGCACTGTCGGCGGAGCTTGTGTGTAAACCTGAGTCTGCTGCATCTGTTGTGGCATCATCAATGGCGCGCCGGCTTGGATGTATTGCGGTGGCGCTATGGGTTGTACCATTGGCTGCGCCATGGGTTGGGCCATTTGCGGCTGCATTGCTGTTGCTTGTGCGTAGACTGCTTGTTGGTCGTCGGGAACCGCGACTGGTCCGCTACTCGGCAGGTTTTCCATAGCATGAGCAGCGCCCGGTCCAGCGTGGTCGACGTGTGCGGCCTGGGGACCTTTATTCATCATGCCTACTGCGCCGCAGTAGACGAACGTTACTACTCCGCCGATAAAAATTCCGAGGAGCAAGAGAATGATTTTGCTTAGGACTTCGCCGTTGTCTTCGGTTGGTTGCATGATACTCAAAGCTCTCTACCATTCAACAAGAGGTGACAATCGAATCTATTGTATGGATGAGAGACCAAAAGACCATGGTGAAAACCGCAAGGGCGCTACGTAGGCGGCCTTTTGGGTTGGTTGGACGAAGCGGTGGAAACCCCGTAAGGCTCGCAGTAAGGGAGGTTCGGACATTTCGCCTGGTGCGAAAATGCTCCCAAAAACTCTGTTTAAGTCTGTCTCAGGCGTTAAAGAGGGCTAGCGGGCACTTAAGCAGAAAATCTTTGATGCTCGGCGTATCCTTCAATGGGTCGGTCATCGCCTTGAACGCGCTGTTGAACGATGACTCGCCTATGTTCAGACCGCTGATCAAAGCGCTTCCTACGTTCTCGATTGGAGCGCTAAGCCCAGCATCACCTACTGATGCTATGTCTTGTGACATGTGAAAGGGATCCACAAGTATATGACAACCGATAGCGTACCAGCGGCTGCGGCATTTTGCAGCTTAATTCTTCAGGAGCCGCTTATTCAAAAACCAAGGTTCACGGAATTACGTTAAACGACCTGGCGTGGGCTGGTTTATATGCATGAAAGCCGCGCCGGTCCAGTGTCATTATTGTTTTGATCTTCAACTCCTCTGCTGTCGTTACTAAAACAGCATCAGCAAAATCCATTGGTAAGTCATGGTATTGCGTCATCAGCTCGCGCACTCTGTCGATGTGATTGTTGGTCGTCGGTGAGATAGAGAGCCTAAGAGCTTTAATGAGTTCGAATAGACGAGTCTGACCCTGGTTGATAGAGGACAGTAGGTAGAAAGCCTCAGTTAAAACTGGCGAGGTGGTGATAAGGCGCGTTCTTCTGGATACGCTTTTCAGAACTTTCAAACAGGCCTCATGGTGAGACTCGTCGCTATCTACAATTGCAACGAGGGGACCTGTATCAATCAGGATGGCTTCTTCTTGCTGCATCTCTCATCGCTTTCCTCAAGTGATCGGGATTGGTTGCGAGGTCTTTCTTCCCTGACCGAATAGGCTGAAAATGGCTAGAAGACAATTCATCGAACCAAGTCTGTTTGTCATCTTTCAGCAATTCGCGGCAATAAACTCCAATCGCTTCTCTGATAATCTCGGAGCGTGCTTTGCCTGTCCTCCTTGCCGCCTGTGACAACAGTTCTTCAAGGTCGGCAGTTGTTCTAAATGTCGTCACCACCATTCGCACCTCTGTCGTATTACATCACTGTAACACGCCGCAAACTGCCTGGCAAATGGCATCTAAAGCTAATCGTTCCAGTCTATGAAATTTATGTTGATGGGATCTCCGGTGTTTAGCGTCTCCAAATCGGCGTCGAAATGGAGCATCACCTGGGCTTTTGCAAGACCGCTCAGCATGTGAGACTCTTGACCGCGAGTTGGAATCGCGGCTGTCTCGCCGTTTGGGTTGCGTTTCAGTGTGCCGCGGACGAAATCCAATCTGCCTGGGCGCTTCTTAAGCGCCGAGCCTACAGGGATGCGCAACGTTTCGTCGCGGAAGAATGGGCCGCCGGCTAGTTTTCTAAGCGCGGGCTTTACTATCTGGTGAAAAGTGACAAGGACCGAGACTGGGTTGCCGGGGAGCCCAAATACATATTTTCGCCCCCCTCCTTTTCCATCCAGAATACCGAAATAAACGGGTTTTCCGGGCTTGATTGCGATGCGCCAAAAGACGGTTGTGAACCCCAGCGCTTCCAATGTTTCCTTGACGTAGTCGTGGTCTCCAACGGATACGCCTCCCGAAGAGATGACCATATCGTTGTCCGCCAGCGCCTTTTCGAAGGCTTCTCGCGTTTCCTCTCGTGTATCGCGCGCAATGAAACTCTTGCAATCGCTTATGCCCATTGAGTTTAAGGCGGCGCTCAATCCATACGCATTCGAGTCGTAAATTTGACCGTCTTTGAGTGGATTGCCGGGCTCGACTAACTCATCCCCAGTGACGACTAGCGCTACGCGCGGTTTTTTGAAAACGGAAAATTTGACGTGCCCAAGTGAGGCAAGAAGAGCGATAACGGGGGGTGTTGCTTTGATGCCGGATTCTAAAACGGTCTCGCCCTTCTTGTATTCGTTGCCCGCTCTGCGAATGTTTTCTCCTTGCTGAGCGCTGCATTCGATGATTACGTGGCCATTTTCCTCTCGGCAGTATTCGCGCATTACGACTGCTTCGCAGGAGGACGGGACTCGTGCTCCCGTGAATATCTTTACGGCTTCGCCTGCGCTAATCTGAAGTTCTTTGGGCGAACCGGCTGCGATTGTAGAAAGAAGTTTCAGATGTTTTGGAGATGTTTCGGAAGCTGAAGTCAGGTCTGCAGTCTTGATGCCATATCCGTCAACTGCAGAGTTGTCGAATTGAGGGCTCTGCATTGTCGCGATCACATCTTCGGCCAGGTAACAGCCGGCCATTTCGTTGAGCTTGACCTCTGTCTTGCCCAAAGTCGAGACATTGTCATCGACCAGTTTCAGCGCTTCTTGGTAGGAAATCATTTTCTGTTAGCGCGACTTGCTTTTCGCTTCTTGCAATTTTGGCTCATCTTTTCTGTCGTCGTGGCATTCGTCGTTGAGCATCTTGAATGCGTGGAAGATGAAAGGAAATAGAGCTGCCATGCCGTCTTTGACGCCACCGGTGGAGCCGGGTAGCGTGATGATTACAGTTTTGTCGCGAACTCCTGCAAGCGAGCGGGAGAACATCGCGAACGGGTTGCGCTCCTGACCGTAAGCTCGCAATGTTTCCGCGACTCCTGGTAATTCGCGTTCGATGAGGTTCTTGATCGCTTCCGGAGTTGTGTCGCGTGAGGACAGTCCGGTACCACCTGTGGTGATGAGAAGATCGACTTTCAATTCGTCTGCCAATCTAAGAATTTCGTTTTTGGCTTCTTCGGCATCGTCTGGAATGATCTTGTATTCCTCTACGCTGAGCCCTTCTTCCTTGAGTTTGTCGACGATGATGCGTCCCGATATGTCTTGCTTTTTGCCGGCGGCGCACGAGTCGGAGAGAACAATGACACCAGCTTTGAGAACACCTGGACGCTTGTTGCGGAAGTCGGACTTGCCGCCTTTTTTCTCTACTAGCAAAACGGTTTCAATCTGCATCAATTCATCAACCATTTTGAGCATGTCGTAGATGGTGAGTGCGGCTACAGATGCAGCGGTAAGCGCCTCCATCTCCACGCCTGTTTTGTAAATGGCCTTGACTGTCGTAACGATATGAATCGCGTCTTCGTCGAGTTCAAATTCGCATCCGACAAAATCGACAGGCATTGGATGGCAGTACGGAATAATTTGCGAAGTGTTTTTCGCTGCCTGAATTGCCGCAACCTTCGCTACGGGAAGCGGATCACCCTTTGGTCCGGTGCCGTTCTTGATGATGTTGATCGTTTCAGGGCTCGCCTTTAAAGTGGCGCGCGCAGTCGCGGTTCTCAGGGTGTTTACTTTGCTCGAAACGTCTCGCATTTTCTTTTCTCTTGGTTCTCTGGGAGCGCGGGTGTCTCGCCCGCTTCGGTTTTATATCGGACGACGCATGGCGTCGCCCCTACGGTGTTTTACTATCCGCCTATCTCAATCATGGTTCTGTTGTCTGACTGCGATAACTCTTCGGCTGGTGCGTGCGCTTCCGGCTTGAGCGAAAGCGAGTAGCGGATCATTTCTTCGATTTCCGCGTCGGTTGCGCCATCTCTCATCCTGTCCCGCAGGTTGATTTCAGCTGGATAGAACAAGCATGACTTCACCGAGCCGTCTGCCGTCAATCTCAGTCGATTGCAGGTCGAGCAAAAACTATCCGACATGGAGGTGATGAAGCTTACAGTGCCTTTGCCGAGGTTTCCATTCTTGTCAGACAGTGCAAAATCCTTGCCCACAGCGGATGGATCGGCGGACAGCGGCGTGAGACTGTAACGAGTCTCGATCGTCTGCATCATATCTCTGTAGGTGACAACTTTCTCGATGTTCCATTCGTTGTCTTTAAAAGGCATGAATTCTATGAAGCGAACGTTGATTAGGTTCTGAAACGCAAAATCGACGAAATCCAAGATTTCATCATCATTGAAGCCTGCCATTACAACTGAGTTTAACTTCAACTCTTCAAAGTTTTCAGCAAGAGCGCATTGGATTCCATGCCAAACTTGATCGAACTGATCTCGTCTTGTAACTTGCAAAAAACGTTCTTTCTTGAGCGTGTCCAGGCTGATGTTGAGCGCTTTTATACCGTTGTCTTTTAAGACCTTCGCCTTTTCTCCAAGCAAGGTTGCATTGGTCGTCATTGCGAGAGTTTTCAAACCTTCGAGTTGTGAAAGACGATAAACGAGTTTTTCTATGTCGCGGCGTACCATCGGCTCGCCGCCCGTCAAGCGAATCTTTGTTATTCCGTGCTTGACCATGATTGAAGCGACGCGTTCAATTTCTTCGAACGTCAAAAGTTCTTTCTTTTGTTTGTAGATGATCCCTTCTGCAGGCATGCAGTACGCACATCGCAAATTGCAGCGGTCTGTGACCGAGATTCGCAAGTAAGTGTGAACGCGCTGGAAGTTGTCTATGAGGGCGTTTTGGTTCAAAAGCTCAGTCGGTGCATTCGAGGGCTTCATGAGTTTGCACCTTTTGTCTTCGACGCTGAAGTCAGCTCTGAATGTTTTTCATGCTCGCAATTCGAAGAGTGTTTGCGTGCCTCGCTTGCGTGCGTTGAATCGTGCTTGTGCTCCGATTCATGCCCGTGCGCGCAGTTAACCCATGACGTTGTTCCATCAGCGTATGATTCACGCTTCCAGATTGGCACGCGTTTTTTGATTTCATTGATGATGAATTCGCATGCTACAAATGCTTCTTTTCTGTGCGCTGATGACACCACCACAATCACAGCCAGGTCGCCAATCTTCAGCGGTCCGGTTCTGTGTACGCAGTACGCTTTGAGAATATCGAATTTGCGCGCTTCCTCAAGAATGCGCTGTCCTTCTTTGACAGCCAGCTCTTCATAGGCTTCGTATTCGAGCGCCGTAACTGCCTTGCCTTCGTTGTTTTCGCGCACCCAGCCTTCAAAAGCTACGAACGCTCCTGCCTCGGGCGTGCTGACCTGGCGTTTCAGCGCATCAATGTCAATCGGAGTGTTCGAGATGGAAAACATCACAGATCTCTCGCTAACCACCAGCGACCGGTGGAATGAAAACTACCTTGTCGCTCTCGCAAAGACTCTTGCTCCAATCGGCAAACTCATCATTGAGCGCGACTGCCACTGAAGTGTGTTTCAACGAAAAGCCGTAACGCCTTTGCAGCTCTTCGTACAGTTCTAAAACTGTCGAGCATTCTGTCTGCAATTTCTCGCTCGCCAGCCCGCGCTGCTCTTTCAGCAGTGCGAAATAATCCACGCGGACAGTCTTGAGGTTGCTTGCTGACAATTGCGCCAATGCCTCTTTACCCGGGCTTTGAGAGTGATTTTCGCATATGCGACGGCGATTGTCATTGCTGGCGCCCCGCCGTTTAACAACTCCGAAATGAGCCGCAACTATTGTGACCGTGGAACCGCCAGTTAGGTACGAGGACCGCGGCATGACAAACAGAGCTAAAGTGGCGTCGGAGTGTGAGGCGCCGCTCTACAAGCAACTCGAAGAGTCATTCATTGCCGATATCGTCGCCGGGCGACTGAAACCCGGCGACGTGGTCCCGTCCACATACACCCTGGCAGAGCAGTACGGCATCTCACGCGTTACGGCTGTGCGTTGTTATGAGGAGCTGAAGGGGCGCGGCTTCCTGACCGCGCGGCGAGGCGGGAGCACGATTGTTAATCCGCGCTTGGCTCTTCAGAGTGCGGCAGGGCTGCTCCAGTCGTTTGAGCCGGGCGAAACGAGTCGATATGACAACTGTCTCGGCGAACTCCTCCTGAAGCCACCGACTCAGCTGCTCCCGACGAAATCGTGGATGAAAGCCATGCAGTCCGTCGTCGAGAGCGATGCGCGAGACTATTCCGGCAGTGCCGAGCGTAACATCGCGCCGCGCCTGCGCGCAGCGATTGCGCCCTTTCTGATGCGAATGAGGGGGCTGTCGGTTTATCCCCACAACCTGCTGATTTTTGACTCGAAGTGGCAGGCGCTGGCTTTTGTCGCCGAAAACTTTTTAGAGCCTGGTGACACAGTTGCGGTTGAAAACCCCGGAGATCCGCTTGTTTTTCTCGAGTTTTCGCGTCGCGCGCTTGAGATTAAACCCGTGCCTGTCGATCGTGAGGGTGCGGCAGTCGAGCAATTGGAGCCGCGCTCAGGCGTGAAGTTGATCGCGGTGACTCCTTCAGCGCAATATCCAACCGGCGTCATCATGTCTGAGCGCAGGCGTCAGCAGCTCGCCCGTTTTGCCGGACAGAGCGACGCAATACTGCTAGAGGATGACGGAGCGGCAATGTTTCGCTTTGGGAAACAGCCCGAACTTGCGCTTTATAACAAGTTCAAGGACGCAATTCATTTGGGCTCTTTCGGTACTTATCTTGGGTCGCTGTGCCCACTTGCCTATCTCATCGTGCCTGACCATTTGTTGCTGCGTCTGAAGAACTCCGAGCCTCGCAGATTTACCCAGCCGACATTCATGCATCTGACTCTTACAAAGTTGATTGAAACGGGCGCGCTCGAGCTGGCGATATTCAAGCAGCGAGCGGCGTTACAGAAGCGTCGGCAAGAAGTTCTGTCGGTGTTGCTCAATGAGTTCAAGGACGTGCTTGCAGTAAATGCCGGCTCGACCGGATTTGATTTGTTGCTCCGTTTTCATTCGCAATTGCCGAAAGAAGAAGTTATGCAGGTGTTTCGTGAGTGCGGCGTTGACCTTGATTCGCTCGAAAGATGCTATGTGGAAAGGGCCGCAGCTGACCGTGCTGAAATCCTTTTGCCTCTAATCGCCTGGCACGATCCGTCGCGCAATTCAATTGAAAGATTGCTGGCGGTAAAACACCATCTAACTGCATCGCAACCTTCTTTTGCAGCCCCCGCTGACGCTCATTCCTTCGCGTCCAACGCTGCTCATTCGCTCACTTCCGTCGAGGCTCGTTCGTGCACTTCGAACGGCGTTCCATTCATTGCACCCATCGATGCGCAAAGTCGGCGTTTAATGTACACCAGGCAGTAATAAATCCCGCAGAAGCTGGTAGAGTGTTGCTCTTCATCCGGGCTTCTGCGCGAGGATTTCAACATGTCAGCCGAGAAAAGACCTTTTGGTTCCTGGACTTCCCCTCTTGCAGCGTCGCAAATTGCGGCGGGCGTAATTAAGGTTGGTCAGCCCGTGTGGGATGGCGATGACCTGTATTGGTTGGAAGGACGACCGCTCGAAGGCGGGCGCAATGTCATCGTAAAGCGCTCTGCATCCGGCAAAACCGAAGACATGTTGCACGCGCCGTTCAACGCGCGCACTCGAGTGCACGAATACGGCGGCGGTGATTACATGGTCGTCGACGGAACTATTTATTTTTCTAACTTTGAAGACCAGCAAGTCTACATTTCGAAAGCCGGCGCACTTCCGACTTTTCTGGCGGGCGGCAAGAACACGCGTTTTGCTGACTACAATTTTGACCGCAAGAGAAAACTCGTTTTCTGTGTGATGGAAACGCACGGTGAGAAAGAACACGATGTCACCAACACCATCGCATCGATAAACGAGAAGGGCGAAATTTCGCAAATCGCGGGTGGTTCCGATTTCTACATGTCGCCGCGGGTCAGCCCCGATGGGCGTTTCGTCTGCTATGTGCAATGGAACCATCCGAACATGCCGTGGGATGAAAGCGAACTCTATCTTGCGGAACTTGATGTCGTTGGCAAAGTTTCGAAAGTCGAGAGAATTGCTGGAGGAAAGGAGCTATCCGTCTCCTTCCCGCAATGGGGACACGACGGAACCCTGTATTTCATCAGTGACGAAACCGGTTTTTGGAACCTTCACAAGATTGACGCTGAAGATTTAAAAGATGGCGTTGCAAAAGATCTTTATTCAAAAGCCGCAATCGTTTTGAAAGAGGAACGCGAGCATGCCCTTCCAGCCTGGGTTTTCGGCATGTCTAACTATGCGCCTCTCAAAGATGGAAATGTTTTGCTTTCTACAAACGATCGCGGAGCCTGGGAGCTTGTTCTTTTGGAGCGCGATGGGAAAGGTGGAATGAAGCCTTTGCGAATCAATTCGCCTTACGCCAACTTCGCCTACGTAAAGGCAGGCAACACGCAGGCTGCGATGTGTGCGGGCTCGCCTGATGCATTCTCCGCACTTGTTTCATTCGATTTGAAAGAACATACATTTAGGATCGAACGAAAAACGACTGAGATGGAAGTCGACAAGAAATACATCTCGAAACCTCAGACCATTGAATTCAAAACCGAAGACAACAAGACAGCCTTCGCGTTCTTCTATCCGCCGAAAAATGACGACTTTGAAGCGCCTGCCGGTGAGTTGCCACCACTGATCGTATTTAGTCACGGCGGTCCAACCGGGCAAACTTCAAACGACTTGCGCCTCTCAATTCAATATTGGACAAGTCGCGGATTTGCCATCGTGGACGTCAACTATGGCGGCAGCACTGGCTTTGGACGCGAGTATCGCGAGAGGTTGAAACGCAGCTGGGGCATCGTAGATATGCACGATTGCGAAAATGCAGCGCGCTATCTCGCCGACAAGGGTTTGGTCGACAAAGATAGAATGGCGATTGCTGGTGGCAGCGCCGGCGGTTACACCACTCTTTGCGCACTCACTTTCGGCAATGTCTTCCGCGCGGGTGCAAGCCACTTTGGCGTGAGCGATTTGGAAGCGCTGGCACTCGACACTCACAAATTCGAATCACGCTATCTGGATCGCTTGGTTGGAGACTACCCAGCAGAGAAGGAGATCTACATAGCACGTTCTCCCATTCACCACACCGACAAACTTTCTTGTCCGATCATCTTTTTGCAAGGAACCGAAGACAAGGTCGTTCCGCCCTCGCAATCTGAAGCGATGGTAGATGCGCTGAAAGCAAAGAAACTTCCAGTTGCCTACGTTCTCTTTGAAGGCGAGCAACATGGCTTTCGCCAAGCGAAAAACATCGCGCGCGCACTTGAAGCAGAGCTGTATTTCTACTCCCGCGTTTTCGACTTCGAACTCGGCAATCCCGTCGAGCCGGTTGAAATCGTGAACGAGGATGCATTGCAAAAAGTGGGTGGCAAGCGGTGAGCAGCTGGATGAACAGCTGAGTTTAACCTTCCGCGGTCGCTTCTTCTTTGACTTCGAGCATGCCGGAGACTTGTTCGAGCATTTGTTTGCGCTCGCCTTCGTTCGCTTTCTCGTAGCTGCGGAATACACCCGCGATATGCAGCCAGCGCGAATCGTTTGAATCCGGAACAGAAAGGCGCATCGCCACATCGCGCATTAGCTGCGAGAAGGAGAAGCATTCGCCGTCGAGATTTTGATAGCCTTCGTCTTTCTCTATTGCAATGCCGAGGCGCAGTGCGGAAACGTAAGCATCGACAGATGGTTCAATCTTGAGAAGTTCGCGTTCTAGTAGCACCAAATCCGATGCCATGAACATTTGCTCTTTCATGGAGGAAGAAGGAGTGAAAACATCCGGCACCGTAAGCGGTGCATCGTCATCATCTTCTTCGCGGTGTTCTCTATCCCTGCGTTCGTCCTCATCGTGCCCGGAGTAAACGTGGGTTCTGAAATGTTGTCTTCCTTCGTGCGCCTCATCTTCGCGCTCGAAATAGTAGTCCGACAAAGTGTTCATGCTGAAGCGCTGTTCTCTGCGTGCCAGGTCGATGCACAGAAATGCAGCCATTATTACAGTCAGTACTGCCGCAAATGGCACCAGGTATGCCGAGTGTGCGCTCTCCACGGGCAGGAATGCAGCGATGAGTCCTTCACGTCTGACTGTGAGCAGCGATCCACACCAGGTTGCCGCAAGCAGGCTCATTACGATTGCAGTGGGAAGCTTGTGGGTTGGAGCTGCTTTCGTACCCAGCAAGATAAACAGCCCTGCCGAAATGATTGCACCGCATACCCAGGCGGCGTCATTGAGGAATGCTAGAGGTGGAACTACCGCGGCAGCATCTTTCCAGGCGCAGTACAGGAATTGCCCGATAGAAAAGCCGATAGCGCCTCCCGGTAAAACGAGAAGCCATCTGAACGGTGAAGTGTAGTGTCCTTCCATTGGTGTCAATTACTGAGTCCTGAGCTACCTGACTTGTAAAGATAACATAGATAATCTATATATCAAAACTCTTGAGAGCCAATTAAATAGAGAACCTAATTTTTTAGTTCCCCAACCTCCTGCCGTTTGAACCCATTGCCTCGCCCGTCATGGGCACAAAACGAACTGGAATTAACCGGTTTGCCTCCATGCGACGGTCTGCCAATCTGAAAACCATCAACTCTTGAGTGCCCTCTCCGATTGGGATGATCAACCGACCGCCTTCGACCAGCTGTTCCAAGAGGTGTTCGGGAAGATGGTCAGGCGCCGCGGTTACGATGATGCAGTCAAATGGGGCTTCTTCCGGCCAACCGCGATAACCGTCACCTGTGCGGATCTCCACGTTGTTGATGCCCAAGCGTGCCAACCTGTGCCGAGTTTCATCCGCGAGATCGGCAACAATCTCAACCGAGTACACCTTCTTGCACAGGGATGCCAGTACCGCGGATTGGTAACCACAGCCGGTTCCGATTTCAAGTACCCGGCATTCTTTGTTTAACCGCAATACCTCGGTCATCAGCGCCACGATATAAGGCTGAGAGATTGTCTGTCCGTTGCCTATAGGCAAGGCACCATCCTCGTAGGCGTGGTCTTTGATGTTTGCAGGCACGAATTCATGTCGCGGGAGTTTCCGCATGACGTCCAGCACATCAGGGTTTCGAATACCACGAGAAACAATTTGAGTCGTGACCATAGACTCTCTTTCGTTTGCTCTGGCGGAATCTACTTCACTTGTGAACGGCGTGTTGGCGGCATCACCTGTCAGAGTATCAATCTCTGAGCCGTTTTTCGCAGGCGCCTTCGGTTGCGCCCATGTTTTCAATGGCGCCAATGCTTTGTCCAGTCCTGCTTTCAGTCTGTTAGACACGTCAGGCTCCCGCAAATATGTTTGAAGTCGATTGGCTTCCTTCGGTTAGACAAGTTGGCAGGCGGTAAGTTCCGCGATTAATCTTGCGATTGAATTTGGCGGTTTCCTTCCAATTGCAAATCTGACTTTCTTTTTCGATTGTACTCTTGGATGCCCAGAAAGACTAAAAAATCGAGGCAAATCGCATATGATCACCTTTACCAAATTTTGGCGCAATTGAGCGCCCAATTGACTGTGCTTTAGCCGTGATAGGAGTTTGAAAGCGATATGAGTCTGAGTGGCAAGACCATTTTCATTACCGGAGCATCACGCGGCATAGGCAAAGCTATTGCCGAACGAGCTGCCAAAGATGGAGCAAATATTGTTATCGCCGCTAAGACAGTCGAAGCCAACGACCGCCTACCTGGCACCATATATAGTGCAGCCGAGGATATTGAGAAACTCGGCGGGAAGGCGTTGGCTTTGCAAGTTGATGTTCGATTTGATGAACAAATTCAGGCGGCTATTGCTAAAGCTGTCGAGAGGTTCGGCGGGCTAGATATCCTTGTGAACAACGCGTCGGCGATAAGTCTCACGAACACTTTAGCTACAGATGCAAAACGTTTTGACCTCATGAATCAGGTCAATGTTCGTGCAACCTATTTGAATTCGCGGGCTGCGATTCCGCATCTGGAGAAAGCGATAAACCCGCATATCCTCAATCTTTCGCCGCCACTCAACATGGACCCGAAATGGTTTGGTCCGCACGTCGCATACACAATGTCCAAATATGGCATGTCGATGTGTACACTCGGCATGTCGAAAGAGTTGCAGAAGAAGAAAATTGCAGTCAATTCGTTGTGGCCGGAAACCGGCATTGCGACAGCCGCAGTGAAAAACCTGCTCGGTGGCGATGATGCAATGAAAATGTGCCGCACCCCTGAGATTGTTGCTGATGCTGCATATTGGATTTTGACACAGCCATCGACCGAATGCACCGGTAATTTCTTCATTGACTCTGAAGTCTTGAAAAACGCCGGAGTGAAAGATCTGGAGGCTTATGCCGTTGTACCTGGTCAGAAGTTGATGCCCGACTTCTTTCTTGGGTAACCTGGGTAACTTCGGCATTTAGGGTAAATAGAAATTGGATTCCTAGGTTCGTAGCTATAGAAACCCTCAGCTTGTTAATTGCGCCGCATTGAACGACTTGGAATTGTTTCTGTGGAGAACCTCTTTGTCGACCGGCCAATTGCGGTGGTGGAAACGATGCAATTTCCGATGCTCATTCCAACCAATGTTCCGATGGGAAGACCAGTTTCTACTGAATTAATTGAAGCTTTTACGGAGCTTAACCGACTCAAGCCTTTCTAAATGATGTGTATCACGCGTTTCGAATCAGTACCGTCTGAGCTAGTTGTGGGGGTGAAAAATGCTGAGAGCTGAAGAACAAATTCCGGAAATCGTTTCTTATTTGAAGAATACGGAAACTTGGTTGAAAGGCTTGCAGCAATTTGTGGACTCACAGATTCAGTCAATATCGGAAGATAGCAATTACAAAACCCTTAAGCCTGAGCAGGAGCGAGAGTTTGCGCAAGGCATCGAGGAGTTGGTCAAGAAGTACGGCTTGGAGCATGTCGTTGCGGCGGTCAAGAAGCGTCTTGAGCTCGAATGGCAAAACTACAAACAAGAAAAGATCGAATCTTACGACGCAAACAACAGAAATGTCTTGGACAATGAGCTCTCAAAGTTCTTTCTTCGGTTTAGGAAACCCAAGGATGTGAAGAATCCGTCAGAGGCGTTTGTCTACGCCCTGGGCGTTACACATCCTGATGCATACACAGCGCGTGACATGAGCGCGCAAGCGACTGTCAAGCCTTTTGTCGGAACGCTAGGCGGTGAGCCTTTTGTGTGTGAAAATGCGCTTAGGGAGGGTGAAAAACAATTGCAGGAGCGCGGGTTGCGAGGCGGCTGGGATGCTGTCGTCAACATGTTGGCGCATCTGTCTGATCCTGATGCTATCGATGTTGCAGATTTGTCCTGTCAACGAGTAAATTCTGCGCAGCGCCTTGAGGATTTGATTGAAAGGTTCGGAGAGAACTCGCTTGAGAAGCAGCTTCAAGTGCGTGTTCGGCGTATGGTAGATGAACTGGATGGTCGTGAAGAACAAGAGTCGGTCGGTCAATGTTCACCCGACCTTGATGATGCGATTAGTAAGCTTCTTTCTGTTTAGATTTGCATTGTAACGGGCTGCCTTTTGTTCCTTTCAGGGCGGCACGTGTCCGCCCTGACGATTACCCGCGAATTAGTTCTTCGGTCTTTCGGTCTTCACTGCTGCGAGATCCTCGGAGAAATCATCAGCATCTGAGTATTTCGGTTCGATGGCAATTTTGCCGTTGTGATCGAGGAAGCCGGTTTTGTCATCGCTGACTACGCGAGCCATTCCACCGACGAATGGGAAGGCGTCGTCGAACGAAAGCGGAACCACGACCTTGCCCTTCTTGTCGATGAAGCCCCACTTCGCGGCGACCAGCGACGGTGACATTCCCATTTGCCATCTGCCTTTTGCTACTGGTGCCAAACCTTCGGAGAAGGGCAGACCAAAGCTGTATTTGCCGTCGATTGTCTTATTGCCGTTGGCGTCGATGTAGGTCCACGTGCGCGGGCGTCCATCTTTTTCTTTGGCTCCCGACGCGACGCAAGCTAGTCCTTCCGAGAAAGAAGTGGCTCCATCGTAAGACGGTTTGATGATGGTTTTGCCCTTCGAATCAAGGAATCCGAAGAGTCCGCCAGTGACTATCCAGTTGTAACCGAGTCCGGTCAAGCCCATCACGTTGCCGCTCAATTTGAGGTAGGTCAGAGTGTTGTCGGGGCTTTGCAAAATGAGTTGGTAAGACGGTTTTACGAGAAACGCTCCATCGCGGTCGATAACCCCGTAGTGTTGACCGTTTTGGATAATCGCCAGACCTTTGTTGAACTCGTTTGCATCGCTGAACTGCGGTTTGATCACCGTTTTGCCGGTTTTATCTACATAACCCCATTGCGTGTCAAAACCCATTTCGCCGGTGCGCTTGAATTTCACCGCCGCTACGCCTTCCTGGAAGGGATGTGCTTCCTCGAAGGCGGGTTCAATTACAAATTTGCCTTCCTTATCTATAAATCCATAGAGCTTCTCTTCCGCGGAAGCATCTACAACTGCAGCCAGGCCTTCCTTAAATGGTTCCGCTTCAGAGAATCGCGGCTCGATCTTCATCGTGCCAGTCTTGTCCACAAAACCGAATTTGTCGCCCACCTTCACGGCAGCCAAGCCTTCCGAGAATTTTCCCGCCTCGTCGAATCCAGGCGGAATCACCATCCGACCATTGCGGTCGATGTACCCGTAAGCTTCTTCACTTTTGGCGCTCGCAGCCATAGCCTTAAGACCGGGCTGTCCAAAGTTGAACCCAGAACACACAAGCCCGACTTGGGCTGTAATTGCCAAAGCAATAATTTTTCGCATATCGCCACCTCCGACGTCTTTTAACGTGGAGGTTCCAAGAATTAGGAAGGCGATTAGGACTTTGCAACGAGTTCCGATTCGAGAATAGCCTTTGTCAAGCTGGTGACGCGCTTGCCAATGTTTGCGACAGCCTTTTGGTTTTTCTCATCCTTAAGCTTTCCGTCTTCTGTAAACGCATCATTGGCTTGGGACAAGGCATGTTGCTCGGGAACCACAAGCACGCTGATATTGCCCAAAATAGAGCGCAAGGTGACGAGCCCTCTCAGTCCACCCAGAGCACCAGGCGAGCATGCCATGATGCCGGCGACTTTGCCGATGTAGCACTCGATGCTTTTTTCGCCCGGTTCAGGTCTAGATGTCCAGTCGATGAAGTTTTTCAGCGCGCCGCTGATAGAACTGTTGTATTCAGGAGATGCGATGAGCAGTCCCTGATGCTCCTTGAGCATCTTCTTGAGTTTTTTGCCGTTTTCGGGAATGCCGCTTTCCGCCTCAATGTCGCCATCATAAATGGGCATCGGGTAGTCTTTGAGATCCACGTACGTGCAGTCGGCACCGGCATCTTGAGCGGCTGCCATCGCGGCCTTAACCAGTTTTTTGTTCAGCGAGTCTTTTCTGAGACTGCCGGCGAGACAAAGGATTTTCGGGCGGCTGGACATGACTACTCTCCTCTGTTTGATGCGGTTGAGTATTATCACACAGCACAATTTTTTGCGTCATCCCCCAGTTAGTCTAGAATTGCAGTAGTGCCGGAAATTGGAACGAAGTATGCGGCGTAGTGTTTTGAAAAAACTAGCAAGTCCGCGTTTTTTGAATCTGCACGTCGCGAGCGCGATTTTTTCCTTTTGCATATTGTCCGCTTTATCATTGCCTGTGACTGCAGGAGACGGCGTTAGCACCGCGCAATTTGCTTTTGATCCCGAGCTTTATCCAGTGCGCATGATAATGCGCGACAAGAACTATAATGCCGCAAGACCGCTGCTAGACGAGTATCTGAAGAAAAAGCCAAATAATTCGCTTGCCCTTGTTTATCGAGCACGCTGTTACGTTGATGAGAACAAAACCAAAGACGCGCTCGATTGTTTGCATCGCGCTGCCACGATCAATCCAACTAATCCTGAGATTTACGCGGAGGAGGCGAACATTTACGCGACGCAAAAACAGCATCAGAAGGCGATTGTAGCAGCATCAACCTCGCTCAAGTATGGAAAAGGGAACAGCCAAAAGCATATGTTCCATTTGCGCTCAATGATGTATAGCGCCATGGGGCAATACAAAAAGGCGATCGAGGATATGAATTCGTATCTTCAAATCGATTCGGTGAAGCATCGCCCCTTCAGCTGGAGAGCGACTGCCTATGAGCAGGATGGTCAGCTCGACAAGGCTCTGGCTGATTATCGCACAGCGATGCAAAAGAGCAACAATTATGAGTATCGCTTCCACACTGCGCGCGTTTTGCAAAAGCAAGGCAAGATGGAAGATGCGGTGTCCGAGATGACGGCTATCATCAAGGTAAACCCTGAGGAAGACGAGGCTTGGAATAAGCGCGGTAATCTGTATTTTTCGATGGGTAAGTATAAGGAAGCCGTTAAGGATTTCACGGAAGCACTGGCAACAAATTTCGGATCGAACGAAACAATTTATCGCTCTCGCGGCCGTGCGTATGAAAAACTAGGGCAGAAAGATCTCGCTCAAAAGGATTTCAGAAAGGCTGAAGAGTTGCAGAAGAAGCCGACCGTCTCGCCAATATGATCATGCGAAACTATCTGAATCTAGTTTTGTCAGCGACTCTATCTCTCGTATTTGTCTCGCCCTGCAATGCGCAAACCGTACAGCGTGCTCCAGGGATGCGGCCTCTTACTGTGGATGGAGTGTGGCAACACAATCCACAAACAACTAATCGTGATGCGCTGCGCTATCATCGACAGGGAGTCAATCTGTACGATCACGCCAAGATGAAAGATGCGATTGCCCAATTCAATGAGGCGATAAAACTCGAGCCGAAGGTGGCGGAGTTTTACTATCGGAGAGGCGACTGCTGGATTGAACTCGATAAGTTGAAAGAGGCATATGCCGATTACACAAAGGCGATAGAACTGGAGCCAAATCACTATCCTGCGTACAAGAGGCGTGCCAGGATTGATTATGAACGCGGAAAACTAGAAGACGCCGTAAAAGATTACGACAGCGCTGCAAAGCGTTCTCCCAACAAAATTGAGCGTGCCGAAATCATAAAGTTGAAGGCTAAAATTCACTCTTTTATGAATAAGCACGATCTTGCGATAGAAGATCTTACTCAGGCGGTCGCACTCAATAAGACAGCGCACGCGCTCATGCTGCGTGGGAATTCGTACTTTTCGTTGAAGCAGTACAAGAAAGCTATTGATGATTACACTGAGGCGATTAAGTATAAATCTCCGAAGTTGCAAGAGCGATTGTTCAGTATGCGCGCGGATGCTTACGAAAAGATCGGGCGTTTCGATCTGGCCAAAAAGGACCGTAAAGACGCCAAATCAATTGTCGATGATTCATGGGGCGGTGTGCTGCAAGACATGGACAAGCAGACGAAATTGTGATGATGAGTTGATTGCTACTTTGTTTGCAGAGTGCTCACTCCGGATAGCTTTTCTTCTGGGTTTGCCATGCTGTCACCCTTCACATATTTGTTGAGAAACTCAAGAGAATAGTGGCAGACGAGATCTTTGCGATGTGGACTGACATTCAAATTTGTCCAGGTAAAGTGTGAAGCGTTATCAAATTCTACGTAAACAGAAGGAGATGGTGTCTTGTTGAAGGCGCCATTTTTCCCTTTGACAAACATGTTTATCCAGATGTCTCGCGTTCCACACTGATACATTACTGGGACATCAATTTCTCCCAGTGTCTCTCGCTTTAAGTATGGATTTGTGTAGGGTGCAAGAGCAAGAACAGCTTTGATGCCTGGCAGTTTCCAGCTTGGCCAGGCCCCGGCAAGACCCAGCACGGTATACCCACCAAGTGAATGCCCGACCAGAGCCAGTTTTGACCAATCTATTTTGGCGCGCCAGGTCTCGTCGTTTCGCAAGGCGCCAATCAAATGTTTTATGTCTTCCTCGCGATCCTTATATGTATTCTCGGACCAGCTATCGGGCTTTCCGAAACGTATTTGCTTCTTGGTGAAACCGTTGGAAAGCGCGTCCTTATGATTGGGTGCGACAACCAAATACCCTTCCTGTGCGAGCGCTTTCATAAGAAACACGCTCAGGGAATTGTCGCCGTGATAACCATGAGAAAAAATAACCAAAGGTGCAGGTGAAGAAGCTTGTTGTTTCAAGCTCTCGGGTTGCCAGACAATGACGTTCAATCCCGCAAGAGTCATTCGCTGCCCGCCACCCAGCCTTGCGCTACTGCGTGATCGAGAGCGAGCGTTGAGGAGTGGGTGGCTCGCTTGCATGAAGGCATGATGCGGCGACGCGTCAGTCGGACTCCGGCTATTATTGGCAAAAGTAGGCACAGAGGCTGTTGTGCAAGTCAGGCATATAAGTAGGTATTGAATCGTTTTGACGATTTGCACTCCACTCTCATATGGCTACGCTCCTTTTCTTTGTACACGGGAGTTAGTGAATAAGTTGTGCATTAAAACGCAACCGAGGGATTGACTACCCGAATTAATGAGTGTATACTCACTCATTAATGGAGGTTGAATGGCTCGACCGAAGAGCGAAGAGAAGCGGAATACCCTTTTGTCGGTCGCCACGCAAGTATTTGCTAAAAACGGACTAACAGCGTCTACCGCCTCAATAACGAGCGCGGCTGGTATGGCTGAAGGCACGCTTTTCATTTACTTCAAGGGCAAAGATGAATTGATAAACGCGTTATACGCCGAGATCAAATCCGATCTCGCGGACTCGATGCTCGTCGGTATCCCAAAGACTGGATCCGTGAAGGACAAGATGCATCACGTATGGAACAACTACGTTGATTGGGGTGCGAAAAACCCCGAACGCATGACTGTAATGCACAAGATCAAAGTTTGGGAAGGTTTGAAGCCGGAAGTGCGAGATCAACTGATGATGCGCTTTTCCGAGCTTCACGAACTGATTGAACTCGCCATAAAGGAAAGTGCGAAGGAAACACCCTACGATTTTCTGATGGCAGTTTTTTCTGCTCAAGCCGAGACGACCATGCAATTCGTGAAGCAAGACCCCGGGCAAGCGGACTTATACAAAAATCGCGGATTCGAAATGTTTTGGAATGGCGTCACCACAAAGTGAACGCGTAGTGTAACCACAAAAAGTATGTGCGTTTGATTCGGATTTTGGAAACAAAATCCGCAAGTTGGACGCGTAATAAAAACTGCACGAAGCAGTGAAAAACTGCAAACAGCAAGAGACAACACAACTTCTACAAAACTACAAGAGAAGAGCAAAAGACAGAACAAGGAGTTCGACAATGAAATACAAAACCCTCGGCGACACCGGGTTGCTGGTGTCTACGCTTTGCTTTGGCGCGATGACCTTCCATGGAGGGCAAGGTCTCTTCAAGTTCATGGGAGGCACGCAGCAAGACGAAGCCGATGAGCTGATCAAAAAATGCGTCGACAAAGGCATCAATTTTTTCGACACCGCCGATATCTATTCTGAAGGCGGCAGCGAAGAGATGCTTGGACAGTCGTTCCGTAACCTCGGCATTCAGCGCAAAGATGTGGTGATTGCCACCAAGTGCTACGGCAGAATGGGACCAGGGCACAACGATATTGGAGCCTCACGCAAACATATTATGGAAGCGGTTGATGCAAGTCTTCGTCGATTGCAGACGGATTATATCGATCTCTACCAAATCCACGGCACCGATACCGTAACGCCTTTGGAGGAAACACTGCGTGCGCTCGATACACTCGTGCAGCAAGGCAAAGTTCGCTATGTTGGATGCTCTAACTGGGCAGCGTGGAAACTTCAACGCGCGTTGGATGTTTCCGAGTTTAAAAACCTGGCTCGCTTCGATACATTGCAAGCTTATTACTCTATCGCCGGGCGCGACCTCGAAAGAGAACTCGTGCCGTTGATGGAGAATTCGAAAACTGGCTTGCTAGTCTGGAGTCCTCTTGCGGGCGGATTGCTTTCCGGAAAGTTTGATCGCAATAATCAAAAACCAGAAAACAGCCGTCGCTCTGAATTCGATTTCCCAATCGTGGATAAAGAGCGCGTTTGGAACATCATAGATGTGATGAGACCAATCGCCAACGAGCACAATACGACGGTAGCGAGAATCGCGCTTGCCTGGTTGCTTGCCAAGCCCGTTGTGACTTCGGTGATCATCGGCGCGAAGAATATGAAGCAGCTCGAAGACAATATTGGCGCTGTCGATATTGAGTTGACTGACTATCAGATCGCAGCGCTCGATGAAGCAAGCGAATTGCCGCCCGAGTACCCGGGTTGGATGATTCCTTTCCAATCAGCAGATCGCCTCGACCCGACCTACGACAGATGGGCCGCAGTCAAAGAGCAACTCACCGCTACGAAGTAGACAAACCGTGGGGGCGCATTGCATGCGCCCTCAATTTTTCCGAAACCGTGGGGGCGCATTGCATGCGCCCTCAATTTTCTTTGCCGGCTGGAAGCCAGCGCGCCGGCGGTTTCTCTAAACCTTCTCCAACTCGAACGCGTCGTGAATTAGCTTTGCTGCTTTGTCGGCTTGACCGCGCGACACTACGCAGGTGATTTTCATTTCGCTGGAAGAGATCATTTTGATGTTTATCTTCGCAGCGCCTAATGTTTCAAACAATCTTGCAGCGACATCCGGTTGTCCTGCCATGCCTGCGCCGACTAAGCTGACTTTGGCTATGTCTTCATCGGCGTGGACAGCTTTTGCGCCCATTTCAGTTTTCAACTCTTCGAGCGTTTTGATAGTCTGCGGAAGGTCGGTCGATGCAACTGTAAAGGTGATGTTGTTCAAGCCGGCCGTAGGGTGGAAGGCTTGCATAATCATGTCGACGACAATAGCTTTCTTTGCCAAACCGCCTACGACGCGGGCTGCGATGCCCGGTTGGTCCGGAACATCCATGATCGTGACGCAAGCTTGATCCTTGTCCGTCGCCACGCCGCTAATGCTGCGGTAGATTTCCATGTCTTCTCCTCCATCAATGCTTGTGCCTTCGTGGTCCGGCTTAAATGTGTTGCGTACTCTCAGAATGACACCGTATTGCCGCGCTAGCTCGACTGCTCGGGGGTGAATTACCTGCGCACCCAATCTTGCCATCTCTACTACTTCGCCATAAGAAATTCGCTCCAGCAATCGGGCTTTCGGAATTTTGTTCGGGTCGGATGTGTATATCCCGTCGACGTCCGTGTAAATGTCGCAGTATTTGGCTCCCGCTGCGGCTGCCAGGGCGACTGCCGTAGTATCGGAACCGCCACGGCCCAATGTTGTGATGTCACCATTGGCAGTGACACCCTGAAAACCCGCTACGACTAGTGCGTCACAAGTTTGAAATGCTTCTGCGAGATTGTCGGTTTTGATATCGATGATGCGTGCTTTGTTGTGCACATTTTCGGTGAAGATCCCGAGCTGATATGCAGTTACGGAGCGCGCCGACACATCCAGCGACTTTAACATCATCGACAACAATGTGATTGATATGTGCTCACCGGTAGAGAGCAGAGAATCTAATTCGCGTTGATCTGGAGATTTCGCGCACTGATGCGCGAGCTTCAAAAGATAGTCAGTTGTATCGCCCATAGCGGAAACAACCACGAGCACTTTGCCGTGTTTTAGCCGTTCTTTAACAATTTCCGCGACGTGCTGAATGCGCGCTATGTTTTTGACTGACGTTCCGCCAAACTTGAGAACAGAAACAGAGGGAAGATTCCCTTTTGATTTCGCCTGTTCTTTCTTTGTTTCGGTGCTTGTTGTTTGACTCATGTTTCGCTCATACTTTTGTACTAATTGAATGATTCAAAATCCGCTCTCAATCCCTTTGTGTCTACATCAAGGTTTAGCACCTTATAGCCCTCACCTTGACGCGCGCACCAATCGCTCAGCTCGTTCATCATGTCGCGCTCATCACGCTGATTGACGAGCACCAAAACCGACGAACCGGCACCGCTTAGAACGCAGCCGAGTCCATGAAAGCCGCGCACCAATGCTTTCAATTTATTCAATTCTGGAACCAGCGATGCGCGATATGGCTCGTGCAAATTGTCAAACAACGATTCGCGCAGAGCGTCATCATCTTTCGACGTCACTGCCGCGACAAACAGTGCCGCTCGCTGCACATTGGCAGTGGCGTCTTTCATTGGAATTTTCTTGGGCAAAACAGCGCGAGCTTTGTCGGTGGATAGTTTGTACGGAGGAACGACAACAATCGTTTTCCACTTTTCCGGCCACGCAAGTTGTTTCACAATTGCTTTGCTTCCGTGAATGGACGGAGCGCAGACCACTAAGCCGCCGAGCAAACTCGCCGCGACATTGTCCGGATGTCCTTCGATTTCAGCCGCAGCGGAGAGGACGCGCATGCGCTCCGGCGCTCTGCCTTTGAGGATCTCTGCCGCCCACAATGCGCTCAACACGGCAGTTGAAGAGCTGCCCAAGCCGCGCGCCAGAGGAATGTCGGTCTCAATGGTAATGTTGAGCCCCTTCAAGTCTTCTTCGTTTTGACCAAGCGCATGCAGTAAGACGCTCAGCAAGAGATTGTTTTTCTTATCGGAAAGATCACCTGCGCATGAACCCTTCGCTTCGATCTTTAGGCTGTCGCCTTCGGTGAAAAAGTAAGTGAACCGGCTATACACATTCAGCGCAAGTCCGATGGCGTCAAATCCTGGACCGAGGTTTGTCGTGCTTCCCGGAACACTGATAACGAGCCGTCTTCCGATGAGGGTGTTGGCAAACTCTGGGATGCTTAGCATGAAATTAGATTCCCATGACCTTTCGAAGCGCGTCCAAATTCGCTTCGACTGGATTCAAATCAACCTTATTTACTTTCTGTGGGGTCTCCGGATCTTTCAAGCCGTTGCCAGTGAGAACGCAGACAGCGCTTGCGTCTCCACGGATGAGCCCAGCCTTCAGATGTTTGATCAACCCGGCGACGCTCGCGGCACTCGATGGTTCGCAGAAAATACCTTCGCTTGATCCCAGAAGTTTGTAGGCATCCAAAATTTCTTCGTCGGTGACCGAATCGATTTTGCCGCCTGAGTCAACTGCCGCTGCCTCAGCTTCTTTCCAGCTGGCAGGGTTGCCGATCCGAATGGCGGTGGCGATTGTTTCCGGATTTTCGATCGGCTTGCCCTGCACAATGGCTGCGGAGCCTTCCGCTTCGAATCCGTGCATTTTTGGTGCCGATGCAACGCGCCCGATCTCGTGGAAGAGTTTGAATCCTCTTCTGTAAGCACTGATGTTGCCTGCGTTTCCAACAGGGATGCACAAGTAGTCCGGTGCTTCGCCGAGTTGTTCGATCACTTCAAATGCAGCAGTTTTTTGTCCTTCCAGTCTGTATGGATTAATGGAATTGACAATTGTGACAGAACACTTGTCGCCGATTTCTTTTACGAGTTCGAGGGCGCGGTCAAAGTTTCCTTTGATTTGCACGAGCTTGGCGCCGTAATGTATTGCCTGGGCGACTTTTCCAAGCGCAACGTGTCCGTGCGGCAAAAGCACGAAGCAATCCAAGCCCGCTTTGGTTGCAAATGCTGCAGCTGATGCGCTGGTATTACCAGTGGAGGCACAAATAACAGCGGTAGCTTTTTCTTCGACCGCTTTGGAAATGGCCAGGGTCATTCCTCTGTCTTTAAAACTGCCTGTAGGGTTGAGACCTTCCAGTTTGAAATAGAGATTTAAATTCGGAAAACCCAACTTCTTAGGAAGTGACGAAGCCTCGACCAGTGGCGTGTTTCCTTCGCCCAGCGAGACGATTGGAGTGTCTAGGGTCACCGGAAGAAATTCGGCGTATTTGTTTATTAATGACAAAACTTGTGGCGCTACTTTATGCACTTTGAAAGTCCTTGCTGCGGTGAAACGAATTACGCACTCCTGAAAATTCTGATCGCATTGCCGAGAGAGCTGAGGAAATCGCATTTTTTCAATTCATCGAGCGCGGCGTCCATGTCTTTGCCCAACACATCGTGGGTCATGATGACGACTGTCGCTTCTTTGCCTTCGACTCCGCGCTGAATGATCGTGGAGATGCTGATGTTGTGTGTGCCAAAGATGTTGCCGATTTTTCCGATAACACCCGGTGTGTCTTTGACGACAAGGCGCAAATAGAATGGGCACTTCCATGCCAATGGCGGCGTTGCCGAGGCGGGAGACGCGTCAATCGTGGGCTGGAAATAGCTTGCGAAATCCGGCAGTTTCAAGGCTCCTGCCAAGTTCATCAAGTCACCGACAACTGCCGACGCTGTAGGCAATTTGCCGGCGCCGGGACCAATCAAAGTGAGCTGTCCGACAGCATGTCCGCGAACAAGAATACCGTTGTTTGGTCCAGAAACGGAGGCGAGCGGATGATCGAGGGGCACAAGAGTAGGATGCACGCGGACGTCGAAACCGGTGTTGTTCGAAGGGCCGTTACTGCTGCCCTTTGCCGCCGTGCCCAGAAGTTTTATTCTGTAGCCGAACTCTTTTGCTAGAGCCATATCCTCTTCGGTGATATTTCTGATGCCTTCTTTGTAGATGGTTTCGGGTTTGACGAAGTGTCCAAAGCCGAGTGCGGCGAGCACGGAAAGTTTGTACGCGACATCAAATCCATCTACATCGGCGGTCGGGTCTGCTTCTGCAAAACCCAGATCTTGAGCTTCTTTCAATGCTGCGGCATAACTGTTGCCGGCTTCCATATTCGACAAAATGAAGTTGGTAGTACCGTTCAAAATTCCAGTCACGGATTCAATTTCGTTGGCTTCCAATCCCTTGTGAATCGTTGACAGAAGCGGCACACCGCCTGCCACCGATGCTTCGAAGAAGATTGCCACGCCGTGCTCTTTCGCCAATGCAAAAAGGCGCGGTCCGTGTTTTGCCAGCACCTCTTTGTTTGCGGTGACAATGTGCTTGCGCTTCTTAATCGCCTGTTCCAAGTATGAAACGGTTGGATTCTCTCCGCCCATAACTTCGACGAGCACTTCGATTTCCGGATCGTTGATGATCTCGTCAACGTCTGTTGTGAGCGGACAGGATGGCTTTGACGAGCGTTCTTTATCGAGGCTTTTTACCGCCACTTTTTTGAGCGTCAGATGTCGATGTTTGCTCAGGAGTTCGACAACCCCTGTGCCCACTGTTCCTAGCCCCAACATTCCGAGCACAACTCGTGCCATATTTCTCCTTGAGCGCAGCGCGCCATTGTCCGAGCGTTGCGAAGCGCTGTTTGCTCCGCATCCGTGACCCTGCGTGCTGCCCTGAAGCAGCCCGACCGGCCGGAAGGCAATTATCCCTTAGAATGCCGCCCTATTTGGCATTTGCGAACTCGGCTGTAACGCCCGGTTACACTTGACTTGGTATTTAGCTGAAATAGACGCCAACGGCGCCGGTGACGCGTCTGACCAGCCGGACGGTCTCGAATTCGATCTCCTGTCCGTACTCCAGTTCTTCGGCGCCTTTCTTCTTCAAAAGGTCGATGACCATTTTGCGCTCTTCCTCGCTGAGGGTGATGCGCTTGTGATGATTGTCGGCGGCGAGCTTGAGAAGCTCCTCGGTCTTTAGGTCCGCGCTGATTTCAGCCATCTTTCCTCTTGAAGGCGAAGTTTCCTTATTGGGACCCCGTTGCCCTATTTTACATGAGGTTGGTTGAAACAAAGTATGGTATTTGACTACCCCAAAATAGAGGACTGCGGGTTTTGTTATCTTGGCACCTCAATCAACGGCAAGGCCGCAGACACATTACCTTGTTTCTGGGCGAAGAAAGACTTTGTTTGTGATACCGCGGATAGTGCTACGGCAATGTGCGAAACGACAATTGATATGACAATGCCAGTCATGCCTTCATTCAAGTGAAGCGCTAAGTACGCCGCCAATGGAGTGCGAAGGAGAAACAAACCTGCCACGATGGCTAGCATTGGTTTCAGTGTTGAACCTGCTCCTTCAAGGGCGCCGAAAATCGTTATGTAATACGCCGTGAGCGGATAGACAATAATTGAAACGACCAACAGTTCTTGAGCATAAATGGCGGAAAGCGCTGTCGAAGCATAATCTTCCGCAAGGTAATTGCTGTTTGCAAAAACTGCCAGTCCGACAACCAGCATGACTGCGGCTGCTGCCAGAGATGCTTTGCGAGTCACTTTAAATGCGCCACTGTAGTCACCGGCGCCAACTCGCTGTCCGACAAGCGAAGCGGCGGTCATGTTGAAGGCAAGTATGGCTGGTGTGGCGGCAATCTCTTCGATCTTCAATCTGATCGTCCAGGCTGCTTGTGTTTCATTTGCCGACGGCATTTGAGAAAGAATCACGTACATGAAAAAGTTGGAACTCAGCCAAGCGGCTTCAGTTGCGGCAATCGGCAAACCGAGCAGGAAAATTGCCTTGACCTTTTGGGCATGCTCTTTATTGAATTGGAGAAATTGAGAAAGGAGTGTCGGCCGCTTTTCTGGTTGTCCACCTTGTTGTCTTTGAAACAAAACATAGCCAAGTTTCTTCAATTGATTTTGCCCAACAAACATTCCTGCGATTGCGCCGATGTTCCATGCCAGGGCGATGTACTCTAACGTGTGTGTCGCGCCGTTTGGCATGAGCTGCGGAAGGGCGAGTGATAGAACGATGCTGAGAATGGCTGCGACAAACCATGGAAGTATTGTTGAGAAACTCTTTCCTGATGCTCTCAAAATCGCTGATTGTGAAAGCATCAAACAGTATGGTGCGTTCGCTAGCGCGCAGAGACGCAAGTAGATGCTGCCCGCTTCGCGGACGCTGCTGTCTCTGCTGAACATGCTGAGCAGAAGATCTGCCCCGCAATAGGTTGCGACCGACGCGGCACATCCAAATATCAATGCTAAGGACAGCCCCACATATGCAAATAACCTTGCTTCGCGTTCGCATCCTGCGCCTGTCGCGCGTGCAATTAGAGAGCCTGCCCCTTGCGCGATTCCAGTACCGAGCAGCGCGGCGAAGAAGAGAAATTGATCGCCGATGCCGACTCCTGCTTGCACGGCCGGGCCCAATGCTCCGGCGAGGTGTACGTCGACCAGTCCAATTGTGGCTGCCAAACCGACTGCAACGCAGACAGGAAGTGCGTCTTTGATAATGAGGGCGAGTTCTGTGACTGCTTCTAACCGTTCTGTACGGATTTTCATCTAATAGTCCTTTGGTGCTTGGCGAATTTGGTCGCACCCGGTTAGCCGAGCGAGAAAGCGCTCGGTTTGTGGTTTTCAATAGTTTTGGCTTTGCGGATAGCTAAGAACTGCGCCAGCTTCGTGAAAGGAAATCGGCGGGTATAATTACAACGTGTAATCGTGGTAACGATACCACGGCGAATCGTGGTAGTCAATTTGGAATTTCCAGAAAACCTTGAAAGTGCCGAAAATGCAGAAGTTTCAGAAGTTACATTGGGTCGAGACACTGAACGAAGAGACTGGGTGGAAGTCTGAGGCGGATGCGCTGGACTGGTTGTTTCGTCTGACCGGGCGCAAACTTTCGGTATCCGCTTCGGATGTTGGTTCATTTTTCGATCAGCTGAATTTCATGCGCGAACAGATAACGTGCCTGCATTTTGGTGAAGCTCTGGCGCTTGGCGCATTGCAAGAGCGGTTGAACGGGGTTGCTCTTGCCATTCATGAGGGTTATGCCAATGATGCTTTGCCACTTTTGATGGCTCGCAGGGCAAGCAATTCCGACACGGACGTATTAAGATCTGTTTGCGATACGCTGCTGTTGCAGTTCGCTGCCTTCTTGTCGGAGGCGGTCGAAGCCGAGTCGACGCCCCGAATAGTCCGCTGTGAAGGGCTTTTCCGAGAAGGAAAAAGAGAACGATTGGGCGCCCTTGTGAACGAGCGAGAATCTGCCTGGCGGGCGGAACTGTCTTTGCTTCAAGAAGCAGAGCCGGAAGTGGTGGATGAGATTCAAAGGTGCGAAGATTTCTTCGTCTACTCCGGGAAAGCCAAGTTTTGTTCTGATGCTTGCCGGTTCAGTACCTTTCAGATAACAAAACAACTGAAAGATCCCGGGTACATGAAAGAAAAACAGCGCCGATACCGAAACCGAAAAGAAAAGCAGTAAATGGACGTCAACAAAATGAAATTTCTGAGTGTCGCAAATAAGTCGCTTGTTTTTGTCCTTTCAATGAGCACTGTTTTTGCAACAGCAGCTCAAGCGGTTCCGCGACCGATTGTGCCGGAGCCCGCGTTGCGACTGCACTTTGCGTCGCATCAGCCGAAGTATACGGTGAAGCAATTGCCGTCCGGCAAGAAGATGAAACTTCATTTTGTCGGCCCATTGATTTTTGCCGATGGCGATCAAGCGCTTCTTCTGAGCTACGAAAGCGACTTCAAACTGGACGATATGTCGAAGCTGAAAAAAGAAGTCGAGGAAATTTGGACTTACTTTAAACAGGATGCGTCGCTTCAAGGGTTTAAGCATGCCGTCATCACGGTGCGCGAAGAGCCGGAGGGTCCGGCTGCGAAGACGGCAAGAGTGAAAAACTTTTTGTTCGAGCAGAAAGGCACCAAGTGGAGTTGCTTGACCGATCCAGATGTTGGTGCGCCCACTCCTGAAGAAGATGAATGTGACAAGGCTGCGGATTTTGCTAAGGACGGCAAGTTCGAAGAGGCGATTGCGCACTATACGAAAGCGGTTGAGCTGAATCCAAAGAGCATCAGCGCTTTGCTAAATCGGAGCACTGCATACGAGACAATTGGCGAACACAAAAAAGCGCTGGCTGACCTGAGCGCGCTTTTGGCAATTTCACCGAATTATGTTGTAGCGTATGTCAATCGTGCCTGGTCTCATGGACGTCATAAAGAGTTTGCCGAAGCTCTCGAAGACTGCAATAAGGCGTTGGCAATCGATCCGAAATGCGCTGCTGCGTTCAATAATCGCGCTGCCGTATATAACGATCTCGGTCAATACGATAAGTCGCTCGACGACAGCACAAAAGCTATCGACTTGGCACCGCATCTCGCTGCCGCCTATGACACGCGCGGTGTTGCTCGGCGTCATTTGAAACAGTTTCAGCAGGCAATTGACGATTTCAACAAGGCTCTTTCTTTGAATCCCAAACTTGGCGAAGCCTATTACAATCGTGCTCAAGCATATAAAGCGATTGGTGATACTACCCACGCCACCAGTGACGAAGCCAAAGCCAAGGAATTGGGATTCAAAAAAGAATAGATTCAAGTCATCAAGAGGAAGCGGGATGGGAACGATTACTGGTCTGTTGCCGTCTGTTTCGGGCGGCTTCTTTTAACTAATGTATGTTTTTCACTGTTCAGCTAAAGTGGTCTTAGTAGCGTTCTCGTATCGTTGAAAATTTGGCAAGGCATCGGGCGCAACCCGATTTCATTGTTCAAAATTTGCGTCCTAATCGGAAAATTGCATCATGAAATCTCGATTGTTTTACCGCTCGCTCGTTTCGTTGTGCGTTGCGGCGCCATTGCTCACTAACCCGGCGTTTGCGGGTGCTAAAGAATGGGGCGATTTCATCGCGGACGGCGAAAAGTTTTACCGCGCCAAGAATTTTGGCGAAGCCGAAACAATTTTCAGATCAGCTTTGAAAGAGTGCGAGAGTTCTGGTCTGGACGACGCTAAATTGGGCATTACGCTCAACAACCTGGCGCTGGTCCTCGAGTCACAGAATAAGGACGAAGAGGCTGAAGCAGTGTACAAACGAGCTTTGGCAGTGAAAGAAAAAAGTGTCGGGGCTGAAGGTTATGCTCTTGTGCCGAGCTTGAGTAATCTTGCCAAGCTTTATTTCAAAGAGAAGAAATATGAGGAGTCGCGCCAATCATACGAAAGAGCGCTGGCCATTGCTGAAAAGGAAAAGGGAAGAGAAGATACTGTTCTTATTCCTTTGTTGAACAGCCTCGGGCGCATTGCTAAAGTCGTGGGAGATACAACTGGCGCAGGCAAGTACTTGGAGCGTGTTGCCCATTTGGTGCCGAAAACTGGCAACAGCGACGCCGAATCGGTCTCTCTGAACAACCAGGCTGTTGTCTTGCGCAGAGAGAAAAAGTACACAGAAGCAGAAGCTCTCTACAAGAAAGTCATCGAGCTGCGCGAAAAGGACAAAGGGGCGGACAGTCCTGACGTCGCCGCCGCGTTGAATAATCTTGCCGGCATGTATCGCGAGCAGGAAAAGCCGGAATTAGCACATCCGCTCCTGGAGCGCGCGCTCAAGATATTGGAGAAGTCCAATAATGAGGATGCCATCGCAGTGTGCCTCTCGAATTTGGCAACGTGTATGCGAGAGGAAGGAGATTTCGCCGCAGGTGAAACGGTTGCTCGCCGCCTTTTAGCAATTCGCGAAAGGCACGAAGCAGATCAGCCGCGTGCACTATTGGAGGCGCAAACGAATCTGGCGCTGGTTTTGGACGCCCAGGATAAGTACGATGAGGCGAAGCCTTTGCTTCAGAAGGCCGTTGCATTGGCTGAAAAACTGGAGGGCGATCAGAGCTTGCTTTTCGCCACTTGCTTGAACAACCTGAAGGAAGTCTACCTGCACATGGAAGACTATCAGGGCGCAGAGGACATTCTGAAGCGTGTCATCACGATACGCAAAGCCAAGCTCGGCGATACCAATCCTGAGATTGGCAAAGATATGAACGATCTAGCTCTGATCTACAAGCAGCAAGGCAAGCCAGGTGATGCGGAGCCTTCCTTTAAGGAAGCTGTAGCCATCGATGAGAAGGCCGGCGGAGCAAGCCTTCCTGAGTTGGCAAACAGCCTCAATAACTTGGCTCGTCTTTATCGTGACGAGGGTAAATACGCCGATGCAGAGCCGCTTTACAAACGCTCGCTTGAGCTAAGAGAACAACTTTACGGAAAGGAAAACCCCAAGGTAGCGGCAAGTTTGAGAAACTACGCTGCGTTGTTGCGCGACATGGGACGCGGTGATGAAGCCAGCGCGATGGACAAACGGGCAAGAGAGATCGAGAGCAAAGAATAGTTTCGAGCAGCAGAAGATTCCATAATGAGGAGCTCACCGTGAGCGAACTGACATTTCTTGCCGATATGGAAACCTTGAAAATTCTGGAAAAGGTCGGGCTCGACAAGAAAGATGATTTCATCAATCGGGCGGTCAAGGCTTATGCCACCGGTGGTGGTGCGTTTGAGTATGCGTCCGGGGGAGCGAATTCCGGCTCTGCGTTGAGTCTTTCTGCTGGATTGACTGCTGGCTTGGGCGGCGCTTCCGCAAGCCTTTCATCGCTCAGTCCAGGTGGCGCCACAGGCGGTGTTGTCAGCTCAGATCCAGTCTCGCAACTCAATGCTGAACTGGAAAGACTGCTGGGAGCAGGCAGCGGTGTTGCTGCTACGCTGGTTGCTGGAAACCCTCAGATGGTCGAGTTTTTCCAGAGCGGTTCGAAGATTGCCAGACTAGAATTATCTGAATGCCAATCAATTCTCAAAAGCTTGCGTCCGCCGATCTCCCTGTCAGAAGTCGTTGAGATGCTTACGCTGATGAGCGTTGGTTAGCTTTTCGATGCTTTAGCTCGTTTTCAAAGCCGTCAGCTAGCTTTTCTTATCGTCGTCGTCGAGAACCATGCAATCGACGAAGGTTACGCCTCTGGAGATAGTGCCCAGCTTCATGGCGCCGCCTTTAGACAAATCCATTACTCGTTTGGCGTGATAGGGTCCGCGATCGTTGACTCGAACGACAACAGTATTGCCAGTGCGCGGATCTTCGACTAAGACTTTTGTGTTGAACTTCAACTTGAGATGAGCTGCCGTCATCTTCATCATGTTGAACCTCTCACCGCTGGCGGTCAGGCGTCCGTCGAATCCTGGTCCGTACCAAGAAACGTTTCCACTGAATGTTTTGTTCTTTCCGCTCGCCTTAACTTCCTTCTTGGAATCGTCGTCGGATGCAGCGATCTGCTTCACCGATGATGCAGCGTTTGCTGCAAGCGCTGCGTTTGAAAAACCTATCAGGGCAAAACTTGCCACTGCTGTCACTAGAATTTTTTTCGAGACTTCCATTTCGTTGATACCTGAAAATGCATGTCATTTATCGATAACAGTCTTTGTTGTTTTGATTCTACCCACCACAACCATATTTTTCCTTCCCGCGGGATGACGAAGCATATGTCTGTCTGGTTCCAGAATTATGTAAAACCAATAAAAAATCCATATAGCTCGGGTACTATACGGCTTTTCCGGTCGTTCGGCCCCCGCGTTAGAGTCTGTGACCAGTTGAAGACAACTGTTTAGGCTTCAAGGGTGAGCTTCTTGATCGTTCGGTGAAAGCTTCAAGAGAGAGTTCAAATGTTCGCTATTATCCTGGCAGTTTTATCGGCAATGTTATTCGCTGGCGCAGCGCCTGCCGGTAAAGCTATGCTTGCTACTTTGCCGCCCTTTCAGTTGGCAGGACTTTTCTATTTGGGCGCAGCACTCGGTGTGGCTCCGCTGATTATTAAGAGTGCTGCCGCCAAAGAGCCATGGTCGTTTTCCGCTAAGACTTTCAAGCGCTTATCTGTCGCATTGATTTTCGGCGGTGTGCTTGCTCCGGTTTTCCTCTTGCTCGGTTTGAAAGCCGCCAGCGCTTCTTCGGTTTCGATGTGGCTGACTCTCGAGGCTGTTTTCACAGCACTGATCGCACGGCTTGTATTTCGCGAGCATTTGGGCAGAATCGGGTGGATCTCTGTATTTATGGCCACCGGCGCCGCTGTGTTGCTGTGCGTTCAGGAGGGCACAAGTGGGCTCTTGGCCGGCTGTTTGAGCGCGTTAGCTTGTCTGTGCTGGGGGATCGACAACAATTCGACTGCCATTATCGATGGTATCAGTCCCGCGCGTATTACCTTCCTGAAAGGTTTGGCTGCAGGCAGCACCAACTTCATTTTGGGACTGATATTCGAACCGCACATTCTTTCGGTGCCATCTGTCGCGCAAGCGCTTCTAGTAGGAGCGTTGGCTTACGGCTTGAGCTTAACTCTCTATATCACTGCCGCGCAGCAGTTGGGTGCCACGCGCTCACAAATGATTTTTGCAAGCGCGCCGTTTTTCGGCGTAATTTTCTCCGCTGTTTTTCTCAAGGAAGCGCTGATGCCCATGCAGATTGTAGCCGGGGGCGTCATGGGGCTTGCCATTTACCTATTGATGAACGACCAGCATGCCCACCACCACGAGCACGAGGAGATGGAGCACATTCATATGCACAGCCATGATGACGGGCATCACAACCACACGCATCCCGGGCAGCCGGTAACGCTCCGGCATTCACACTGGCACCAGCATGAGTCTCTTTCTCATAGTCACCCGCACTGGCCGGACCTCCATCACAGGCACAATCACTAGTCGCAAATCGTGGTGAGAAACGACCGGAAGGCTAACGGGCGCTGGGATACAGGATTCTTGGCTACAGTTAGAGAAATTATTGCTCCAAAGCTGTATATTTGCTCTGGGCAGTCGTGTTTACGCTTGCACGTTTTTAAGAGGAAGCAATGTCCGAAGGCACGCAACCAGTCGATAATGAAGCTCACGCCCACGCGATTCTTGATGCTCTAAAGCGCCAGAAGCTTGGGGACCCGAATGCTTACGGCGGCAGACCGGATATTCTCGATCGAGTTAGGGATTATGAAAAACGCGATCTGGAAACCATTCAACAGACAATTAGTATTGCCTCTGCTCGCGGCGAAGATATCGAGAAGCTGGCGCTTTTAGATCCGCTGACCGAACTCTACAATCACAGAACCTTCTTGAAAGAATTGAAGGCCGAACTCAGTCGTGCCGGAAGATATGGACAGCATGTGGCGTTAATCATGCTCGGCGTAGACGGCATTGAAGGTATTCGCGCGCACTACGGAACCCTGACGGTAGATGCTGTTTCGAAAGTCGTAGCAAACGTCATTCGAGAAGGGATTCGCGAGGTTGATTTAGCGGCCAGATACTCAAGCAATGAATTCGTGCTTGCCCTGCCGCAAACCAGCACTGCTGGTGCGGCATTGCTAGCGGAGCGTTTACGAGTGAGATGCGGCAACCAAGCTATAAACCACAACTGGCAAGCGTTTTCAGTCACGGCCAGTGTGGGCGTTGCAACCTTCCCGCAAAACGGTGGCGTGTACGACCAGTTGATTGCACGTGCATGGGAAGCGTTAGACTATGCAAGAGCCCGTGGCGGCGATCGAGTGTTTTGTGTTTGAGAAGAGCCGATGCGGCGCGGAATCCTAATTTCAATCGGTGCAGTTTCGATTTTAACGGCGGTGGTTTTTTCCAACCGTAGCGATGCAAGTACGCGCGAAATTACATACCAGGTGAAAGAATCTGATCGCAGCTTTGAGGTGCGGGAGTACCCAGCGCGAATCGTTGCCGAAGTGGAAGCCTCCGGTACACGCGAGAAGGCTCTTAGTGAAGCTTTTCAGACTCTGGCAGGCTACGTTTTCGGAAAGAGTCGCCCGCAAGATCCGGTTGCTTTGAGCAAATCGGTTTCGGATCGAAACGCCAAAGTAAAGCTCTCCATGACCGTTCCTGTAACCACTCAGTCAGTGGGCAATGATGGTCGAACGATAAGAATGCGATTCTTTATGCCACCCGAATACAGCATGGACAAACTGCCAATTCCTGACGACAAGCGAGTGAAGGTGTTCGAGCTGCCAGCACAGAAGATTGCGGTGCTTAAGTTCTCGGGCTCGGCACGCAAGGATAATTTCGACAGGCATCTCGTAACGCTCAGAAAGATTTTGGACTCTCGCGGACTTTCGCCGAGCGGCGAGCCTTATGAGGCATACTACAATCCGCCATTCACGCCGATTTTCTTGAAGCGCAACGAAATCTGCATCCCTTTCTAAATCGAAAGCGAAAGTGCGGGGCGCATTGTGCGCTTCCGGTCGGCACCGGGCGCCGCCAGAATGGGGTCGTCCCTGCAGCAAAGTTCTACGGCTCGCCCCAGCCGCCGCCGCCTGGCGTTTCGATCTGGATGCTGTCGCCGCTTTCGACTTTCACTGTAATTGTGCCGGGCAAGACTTCTTCCGTGCCGTCTTTTTTTATCCATTTGTTGACGCCGCGCTTGCCGGGCTTGCCTCCATGCAAACCGAAAGGCTCGACAACTCGTCTTTGTGAGAGGATTGAAACCGTCATCGGTATAAGGAAGCGTATGCGGCGGATGGTGCCGTCTCCACCTCTATTCTTTCCTGCGCCTCCACTGTCGGCGCGAACGCCGAAGTGTTCAAGCAAGACCGGATATCGCAGCTCCAAAATCTCTGGATCCGTAAGCCTGGAATTGGTCATATGCGTGTGCACGGCGCTGCTGCCTGCATACTCTTTGCCGGCGCCTGCGCCACCACATATGGTTTCGTAGTATTGCAACTCGTCATTTCCGAAAGTTAGGTTATTCATCGTGCCCTGAGCTGCAGCCATGAGATCCATGGCGCCATAGAGCGAATCGACGAGAATCTGGGATGTTTCTACATTGCCTGCCACCACCGCTGCCGGAGGTTTCGGATTGAGAATACAGCTATCAGGAACCGAAAATTCTACAGGTTCTAAGCACCCATCGTTGAGCGGTATATTGTCATTGACTATTGTGCGGAAAACATAGAGCAGCGCGGCTTTGCTGATTGCACGCGGCGCGTTCATATTGCCCGGGTGCTGACCACTGGTGCCGGAAAAGTTCACCGAAACAGTTTCGTTTTTGCGGTTGACTTTAACCTGGACTGCTATTTTTGAACCATCATCCAGTTCGCCGCAGAACTCACCTTCGCTTATCTTTGAGAGTGCTTTGCGAACCGACGAAGCGGCGTTGTCGCGCACGAATTGCATGTACGACTCGACCACGCCTAAGCCGTAGCGGTCGCAGAGGCGCACCAGTGTGTCAGCGCCGCAGCGGTTTGCGGCGATTTGGGCAGTAAGATCGGCGATGTTTTGTGCCGGGTTGCGCGCCGGATATTTGGCGCCGAGCAATTCTTTTCGCAAAGCATCTTCATTGAGCTGACCCTCTTTGGCCAGGTGGAAATGGCTGAAAACCACGCCTTCTTCATCTATATTTTTGCTAGCCGGTGGCATCGAACCCGGTGTGATTCCGCCAATGTCGGCATGGTGCCCGCGCGACGCGACAAAGAAATCTGGTGCTGTATATTTGCCATTGCTGCGCTTGGCGAAAACAGGTGAGATCGCAGTGACATCTGGTAAATGCGTGCCGCCTAGAAATGGGTTGTTGATGATGAACGTATCGCCCGGTGCCAGCGCGTTTGCTTTCTCTTGCATGAGCGATTGTACGCTTTCGCTCATAGAACCAAGGTGGACGGGGATATGCGGAGCATTGGCGATCAGTCTGCCCTGTCGATCGAAGATGGCGCACGAGAAATCCAATCGCTCTTTGATGTTGACGGAATGGCTTGTGTTTTGAAGGACTATGCCCATTTCTTCGGCGATAGACATAAGTCGATTGCTGAAGAGTTCAAGTTTGATTGGGTCGGCTTTGGTTTCTGAACCTCCCCTGGCAGTGGCGGAAGAGTCGGAGGTTTTTTGTTTTTCCAGGATGAGGAAACCGCGTTCATCGATTCTGGCAGACCAGCCCGGATCGACGACTGTTGTGGCTGTGTCCTCTGCGATGATTGCCGGACCTTCAATTCTGGCGGATTGCGTCAGCTGTGAGCGAACGAAGACATTGGCGTCTCTCCATCTGCCACCGCAGAATAGCTGAACGGTGTCGACAGCCTTCAAGACACCATCTTTGTCTATTCGGCTGGATCCGCAATCGGCATTTTCTCCTTTTGAAATCACTTCAGCCGATATGCTTTCTATTACGATCGGTTTGTCGGTGATAAAACCGTATCTTTTGTGGTGCAAGGTTTCGAACGTCTTACGCGTTTCCGCTTCGCTCTTCATTGGGACAAAAATCGCTGCATCGGTGCCGCGATAGCGCAGATGCAGACCAAAGGAAGTTTCTAGATTTTCTGACTTCAAGCCGTGCGATGCGAGTGTAGCCGTCGCTTTGGCTGCCAGCTCGGTTTTTGTTCTTTCCAGATTCGCCAAATTCTTGGTGTTGAATTCTTCTTCCACGGCCGCTTGTGCAATCTCAACCGTGTCTGCAATGCCGATGCCGAACGCCGAGAGTACTCCAGCCAGTGGGTGAAGCAAAATAGTCTTGATATTCAGTTCATCGGCAATCTGACAAGCGTGCTGTCCACCCGCTCCGCCGAATGCGCTAAGTGCCGAGCCCTCTAAGTCGTGACCTTTCTCTGTCGAGATTTTGCGAACAGCGCTTGCCATAATCTCTACGGCAATTTTCAAATATCCCTCAGCCACAAGCTCGGGTGTGTTCAACACTCCTTGCGATGCTGATTCTTCACCTTCATGATTGCTCGCGCCGGCAGCGATGATTTCTTCAGTAAGAGCGGCGAATTTTTCTTTTACCGCTTGTGTGTCCAGCGGCTGATCGTGATTCTCGCCGAATATAGATGGGAAAAACTTGGGTTGAATCCGACCGAGCAACAGATTTGCATCGGTTACAGCCAGAGGCCCACCGCGTCTGTAGCAGGCCGGTCCTGGGTTTGCGCCTGCAGATTGCGGTCCAACCCGGCAGCGTTCACCGTCGAAGGCAAGTATAGAGCCGCCACCAGCTGCGACCGTATGAACGGCCATCATCGGCGTGCGAATCTTAACGCCCTGAATGTCGGTTTCGGAAGTGCGCTCGAAATGACCGTCGTAGTGGCAAACATCGGTGGATGTACCACCCATATCGAATCCGATTACGTGGTTGTATCCAGCCAGCGCAGAGGAGCGTGCCGCGGCGACGACGCCACCGGCAGGTCCCGAAAGTAAGCAGTCCCTCCCGCGAAAATTCATGGCTGGAGTCAGACCGCCATTCGACTGCATGAAGTAAAGGCGAGAGCCAGGCAAGGTTGCGGTGATTGTTTTCAGATATCGATTGAGAAGAGGAGTCAAATACGCGTCGACCACTGCCGTATCACCGCGACTGACAAAGCGTATGAGCGGACTAACTTCGCTCGAGGCGGAAACCTGCTCGAAGCCAAGACGCAGCGCGAGATCTTTGACAGCCTTTTCGTGTTTGTCGAAACGATAGGCATGCATAAAAACAATTGCTATCGATTTGATTCCAGAGGCGAGCAGTTCTTGAAGTTGCTTTTCCGCGTCCGCGAGATCAAGCGGCTCGAGCTCATTGCCTACTGCGTCAAAACGCCCTTGCAGCTCTACGGCTTTCTCGAAAAGCATTTCCGGCAGTTTGATTGCCAGTGCAAAAATGTCCGGGCGGTTTTGATAACCGATGCGTAAGGCGTCCTTGAAACCGCGATTAGTGATCAAGGCGCAACGATCACCGCGCTTTTGCAGCAGCGCGTTTGTGCCGATTGTTGTTCCCATTCGGGCGACAGCAATTTTGCCTTCCAGACCTGAGCCAGTGTCTGCATCATGGCCCTTTTCGGCAAGCGCAATTAATCGCCGCATGCCCTCGATGGTTGCATCGGCGTACTGACCTGGAGATTCCGACAGTAGTTTGGTAACGAGAAGAAGTTCGGGTTGTTTTTTTGATCGACCGATGACATCGGTGAAGGTGCCACCACGATCGATCCAGAACTCCCAGCTTTGAGAGTCAATGATGTTTTTCGCCACGGCCAAGTCCCAGAAAGGACAAGTAGTTTATCTCATCTGTCCTCATTTGGACGTGAGAAAGAGCGCGGCGAATTAGCCAATGTCATGAACCAGTTGTTGCTGCTGCTGCGAGGTTGTTCAATTGGCTTGTGACACAAGAAAAGGCTGCTGAGATCGCCGGCGACAATTTGCCTGGAGCAAAAGCGAAAACGCAAGCAACGAGTACAGCTACGAAAGCCAACATCGCTGCATACTCAGTAATAGCCTGTCCCGAACGCCTGTTTCGTCTCTTGGTAAATGATTTAGATCTAGATTTCATATCTTCGAACTCTGGGGACTTTGGTAAGTAAAAGCGGGGTTTTCGATGTGGCGAGCGGCGGACGCATAACCACTATGACATAGCACTGAGACTTTATGGTTTTTCGGACTAGAAAGTTGAACGCGAAAAAATTGTGCCGGCGCATTACCGGACATTGCTTGGGACTCAGTGGAGCAGGCTGTGACGACCAAAAAAGCTTTCAGGGTAGTTTGGCACCGAACTCGGTGGTACCCATCTGCGTCTCATCAAAGCACTTTTTTGACAAAATCACAGCCGCGATTCTCCACCTACTCTTGTCGATTGACAGAGCGTGAGTCGCAAATTGATTTGGTGGGATTACGGCACTAATAGATTTGTGCCCAACTCCCCTATAAAAGAAACGCCGGTGCACGTACTTTCTGTTTTTCAAAAACCTCATCAAATGAGGCTTTCGGGAGACAGTCCCGGGGTTTTCAAATTAAGTATTGGTAATAATTGTGGACTCAGGCTGAAATTGGCAATTTCAATTGCGTTGCCTTGGCCGCATAAGAGCCGATCGCGGAGCCGCCAGGTGTGTGTGTGCGGGAGGCTGGCGGCGCCGCAATTGCCCTATTCGAGGAACGTGGTTGAGGAAAAGCTTTAGCGATTTTTTGCATCGTCATCAAGTAAGTGACCGGCTGGAAAAAGTCTGCATATTTGACCAGCAATTCCGGACTGCGGTTGACCTCCGGCCAACGCGCTTCGTCTATCCATACACGTTTGACGTGGGGTGAAAGGAGTTCGATCAAACGGTCGGTATTGTGGGGAAGGAGCGGTGCCAGGGAAGCAAAAACTTCTACTCCGGCACCGCTGAGCGCGCGAATAAGCTCTAGACGTCGGCTAATCGATGGAGCCTGAGGCTCGAACTCTCTGGAGATTTCATCGCTGTCGGTGGTGATGCTAACTCCAACCGAAACGCGATCTCCAAATGCGGCAATCAGGTCTAAGTCGCGCATCATCAGGTGACTGCGCGTGTGTATGGTCAGTCTCTTGGGCGGGTAATTGAGCAATTCTTTAAGGCATGCTCTTGTGACGCCATACTTCAGCTCTGCGTATTGATATGGATCGGTTGCCGATCCAAAAAAGATGCGGCTGCCAAAGATGCGAGCGCGATCTTTATGAATAAGTTCTGCGGCGTTGGTCTTCACCTCCACCCAATTTCCCCATTCCGACAAGGTGTGTCTTGCGTTTGGGAATTTCGGAACGTAACAGTATGAGCATGCAAATGCACATCCCGCATAAGGATTGAGCGTGAAGTCATACCCGGCAGAAAGAGAACCCACCTTCTGTGGTGTCAGTATCGATGTGGCGGTAATTTCTCGCACGAAAACCAAGCCGAATCCACCCCTTCCAGCACCTGCTCAATTTCAAGCTGCAAAACAAATGTACCATATGAACGTATGGTATGCAAGCAGATCCATCAAGTAGATCTATACTGTTGGGCCTGGCGCCCGTCTTGTTGGCTGCCACTTGCCGGCAGTAGCCGGATCGACCGACTGCCAAGAGCAGCGACACTACCCATACACATACAAACGGACTGAGAAAAATGGCTGAGGAAACCCCGACCGCAACAGAGCTGGATTTGGAAAAAGAACTGGCAGACTGGCTGTCGGTAAGTGAACAGGGGCACGCCGCATACGGTCGTCGCAAACTTGTGCCTGCGGAACTGAAGTTTAAAGAGGCTGTAGCGATTCTCGAGAAGGTCTGCAACGAGCCTTCCTATAAAGATGATGAGGAACTGAAGGGCAAGCTCGGCAAGAGCTTGAACAACCTGGGAGCGGTCTATCACGCTCAAGGTAAATTCGGTTTAGCGGAGGAGGCCTATCAGAAGGCTCTCGACCTGAAGATACAACTGTTCGGGGAAGAACACTTTGAAACGGCGCCTTGCTATCAAAATCTGGCGGCCGTACACAGTGCTCGCGTTCAATACGACAAAGCCGAGCCGCTCTATCTAAAGGCGATTTGTATAAAAGAGAAGCATTACGGAGAAGACTCGCAAGAGCTTTTGACACCTCTGAAAAACCTGCTCATGCTCTTTGACAAAATGGAGCGTAAGGAAGAGGCGGAGCCGCTTAGGGAGCGCATTAAGAAACTCGAGCCACCGCCTGCAAATCCCGGCGACATCTGGCAGAGCGTTCAGCTAATTAAGAAAGACAATTAGATTAGCCCAAAGGCAGCGAGAAATAGACGATTGTGCCCCGACCGGCGCCTGATTCCGCCCAGGCTCTCCCGCCTACGCGCTCTACATTGTTGCGCGCCAGATACATGGAAAGTCTTGAACTGTAAGTATCTTCAGAATGCTTGCCTTGGATGAAGCCGGAGAATACATCGGCGATTTCTTCTTCTGGTAGCGACGGTCCTGAGCTGGAAACACCGATACGCAGCTCGCTTCCTTTCGATTGCGCCTCTACCCGAACCCGCCCGCCGGGCGCCGTGATGGTGATCATTTTTTCCAGCATCGGCAGAAGAATAGCTTTGAAGGTCTCCTTGTTGCCGCTTATATTGGGCAGTCCCGGCACACTCTTGTAGTCGAGAGCCAACTGCCGATCGCGCGCCAAAGGTGCCGATTCTTCCAGGCACTCGGCAATCACGCGCGTGACCATGATTTGTTCTCTTTGCATTTGCACTGCAGGCGGTGGCACGAAACCGCCGTACATCATGAGCAAGCTGTCCACGACTGCCAGTAGTTGTTCATAGTGAACATGCAACTCTGCCAACGTCTGTCCGACTGAAGGATGCATGGATTGCGCAGCATTGCTCAAGATCACGTTCCAGCGTTCTTCACCGGCGACCAGCGTGGCGCGGATATTGTCATTGAGCATGGCGACGATTTCTGTCTTCAGTTGAGTGTTTTCATTGCGCACTGACTTGTCGCGCAAAACCATGACGTAGCCTTGAATGCTGTTGTCGTCACTGACAATCGGCTGCAGGTGCGCCAGAACTTCTACTTGCTTGTTTTCCCACCGGTGGAAGACAACGCCCTCGGGATAAAACTGGTTGATCAGGGCGTTCGGATCGCCTCCGTGTGTCGCAAATACTTCGCCTTGAGATTGGCTGTTTCTGGTTTCTCCCGGACGTCTGACCAAATCAAAGCACAAGCGCCCGGCAATCTCTGCTTCTGTAACACCCATCCAGTGCAGGAATACTGGGTTTGCAGAAATTACATTACCGAATTGGTCGAGGATCAAAAATCCTTCCGTTGAGACTTGCAAGATGCAATCGAGCTTGTGCTGCAGGATTACCGCCTGTCGATTGGCGAAGTTTATCTGTTTTGAGACTTCGGACAATTGTTTTGCCTGAGTCGAATATTGGCGATTGAGCGTTTCCACCTGCTGGTTTGCTGCATCGAGCGAGCGGTTTTGCGCTTCGACTTCTTCAGCTTGTCTTTGAATCTGCGGTTTTAGATTCGAGACGGTTTGGCGCATCGAGACGACCGATGTGTCGATCAGTTCGCCCAATTCCAGCCAGTCTCCCGAAAGTCCTTCCAGAGCCGGTAAGACCTGCCTCTGGCTCGCTAATTCATTGGTTCTGCGAATGAGGAAGCGCAATGGCTTGTTTACGCCTTTGGAGATTCCAGCGGAGAAGAGAAGTGCGACAAGGAACGCCAAGGCGCCGCAAGAAGCAGCCAAGATGCTGACGTTGATGGCACGCTGAACCAGGTCGGCGACCGGAGTCGTCGCCAAAATAACCGCAATGCTCTGGTTTTCGTTGAGGTCTTCCACCTTCAATTCGCGCCAAAGCCGCCCGCTTTCTTCGAATCCCGCATTGGCATTGGCAAATTGGGCGAGTGGACCGGACTTCGAGGGCAGCGCCTTGATTCCATGCTCTTCGAGATTCTTGAGGAAAGGTGTCGATTTCTTGACCAATCCTGGGGAAACCGCGATCAGTTGACCGCCCTTGGTTGCCTTGCTATTGCAAGCCACCAGAGCCAGATCGATGCCCGCCAGGCGCGCCGGATCCATCGTCTGGAGCTTGGTCGTCATGCCGGTAAGAAACTCGGTGTTGAGTGTCTGGCTGGCGATCATCACGCCTGCGACTCGATTGCCGAGGCGGATAGGAACCATGCTCGAAAGACCGAGGGTGCCGGGTTGTGTGAAAGAGGCTGCCCCGCCGTATGATTTGTTGTTGCGGAAGACAAAATCGACGCCCGGGCTATTTGCTCTGGCGTCGTAGCCAGACTGTTTGGGCGAGTCCGAGCTGTAAAAGACTTTTCCTTTCTCGTCGATAATCGTCACGTAGCCGCTGAAGCCGGTTTTGAGGACGACATCTTTGAGAGCGGTTCCGAAAGCAGTCTTGTCGCCGCGCGCGAATGGACCCATCAAGCTCTGATCGCCCACCATCTGGATTGCAAAGGCTTCGTTGGCCTTCAGAATCGAGCTCAGGTCAACTTTTACTTGCTTGATGGCTTCACCGAGCTTCAGTGAGGCTGTTTCGCGGTTGTTCTTATAGTCGTTGAAAGTGGAACTTATGGCGTGTCCGCAGACCATGAACATGATCACGAACAGAAAGCCGAATGTAATTTTTGCGCTTAGTCCCAATGAAAAATTACGCTGTCACGCTGAGGTAAAAGCCAAAGGAACTTTTTATGAGAAGCCCACAAAAAGTTTTCCCATTAGAAGTTTATCCACTTTCTAAAGTATCTAAGCGTGATCAGCAGAAAAACGATGTTTCTCTGGACAGATGTTAAGTGGATAGGGTAAACCTTGTCATTGGGGTTTACCCGGAATCTCTTGATAATGTCGACCTGGAAATCTCGAGCAATCCCCGAGACTGTCGCACAAACTAGTCTTCGGACGGTGCCACTTTGCGGTATTCAGACTGCACTTGAATTCCGCGGATAAGCTGGTTTGGTCCGCAGTAGCCGAGTTCCAGAAGAATTTGACCGAGGGCTTTCTGTTCCAAGCCCTTGGCGTTGTCTTCACGCTGAATCTGGAGCGCTTCGTCGAGCTGATAGATGGTTATGTAGCCCAGCTCCACAAGAATTTGTCCCAAAAGCGTTTTGTTCTCGGAGGAATCGCCGGACTGTTTGGGCGCTTTCGAATTTTTTGACGCGCTTTTCTTCATGTTCTCGCCTTGGCGACCGGGTTGTTATTACTGGCTACTTCCAGAATAGGACAAAATCAAACCGCTGGACACACCCGTAGGTATCAACTTATGGCTGCTGGGTTTCCCCCCTGACCAGGTTCGTCGGCCTACGCCGCGCCCAGCGATCTGTAACCGTGAATTATAGACGATTTCGCGAAATAACGGCCCTAACTGTAATGGAAGTGATCATGAAGTATCAGCTTGACGGCAGCTGGTTCTTGTCAGCTTAAAACTAGATTGTGCGTGAATTTTGTTTCCTCTCAATCTTGTAAAATCTGACATTGCAGTCGGCTGATTAGTGCGTGTGCTTGTTTTTGTTGCACCGCATATGATGGCATTTCTCTGTCTCATAGACGGCTGCTCCACTCCTTGTATTTCGGTTGCCTTGCGGAGGTCCCATGACGCTTGTGAAACAAAAACCGATTGTGCCGCCGACGCAAATCAATGAAATTATGTACGCAATGTGGCCGGCTCAGGCTCTGAAAGCCGCTACACAGTGCCATCTTTTCGAAGCCTTGGAAAAAGACGCGAAGGAGGCACCAGAAGTTGCCAAAGAGTTGAAACTCGATGCGCGCGCCACTGAGCTTTTGTTGGACGCGATTGTTTCGCTTGGTTTCTTGAGCAAAGCCGGTTCTCCGCCTAAGTATTCGATTGCTGCAACGGATGTGGGCGAACAAGCGCGCACTTATTTAATTGCCAAAAGCCCTCTTTATGTAGGTCCGTGGTTTGCTTCCGGTGAAGAACTCGGCAAGATGTGGCGCAATCTCGGCGACAACATCAAGTCGGGAAAGGGCGTCATGGAGGTCAATAAAGACCATGAGGCTGTCGATATTTTTCCCAAGCTGGCAGAAGCAATCTTCCCGATGAGCTATGCAACAGCGAAACAGGTAGCGACTTTGCTGAAGACAGACAAAATCAAAACCGAGTGGTTGGTTTTGGATTTGGCGGCCGGCTCTGCCGTTTGGAGCATTCCATTTGCGGAAGCAAGCCCCAAAGTGAAAGTCGACGCTCTTGATTTTGATGCTGTCATCAAAGTTGCGAAGCACTTCACTAAGAAGTACGCCGTCGAGGATCGCTATGCGTACATCGCCGGAAATTGGCGTGAGGTGCAGCTCAAAGAGAACGCATACGACATTGTCATCCTCGGGCACATTCTGCATTCCGAAGGCAAAGAAGTCAGCAAAGCGCTGCTCAAGCGTTGTTTCGAGGTGATGAAGCCGGGTGGACGTCTAGTCGTCGCTGAGTTCATTGCCAACGATGAGCGCAGTGGGCCTGTGTTCCCGATCATGTTCGCGTTAAATATGTTCCTCGCCACATCAGACGGATGTGTTTTCAGCGAAGGAGAACTCAAAGGAATGATCGAGGAAGCCGGCTTCAAGAAGCCCTATCGCCTCACACCCGATCACGTCGTGGTCATCGCCGAAAAGCCCTAATTCTGTTCTGGAGCTATTTGCGGCCGTTCATTTTGGCGTTTTGCTATCAGGATGCTGCACTTGCTTCTGTCTATGCGCAGGATGACCTTACCGTCCTTGCGGAAGTAAGTAAGAAACTCTTTGACTGCGACTAGTCTCCGCCGCCTGCGGCGAAGTCGGGACCATTTTCAGTCATGTTCCAGCGCAATAGTTCGCGGCGCCATTCCAGGTCTGCTTGTGCTTCTTTGACGAGACTAGACAATCCTTGGAAGTCCGCAAAAGACAGGTCGATTGCCATGCCCAGGTCGAAAGTGAGTTTTACTCGCTCGCAATTCGGTGCGCAGGACATGCAAACAATGTGGTCGGGACCGCAGACTTCGATGACTTTGCTGTCGTCGCACTGCAATGGGTCTTTCTGCCAATTCAAGTATTCAACGAATTCTTCGTTGTCCTCAACACTTTGCTGAATGAGCAAAACGAGGGCTTGATACTGAATGATCGTCAGATAGACTGTGACTTCCTGACGGCGAAAGTCAAGCGCGAACTCTCCATTTTCCTTGTCCAGATATAGGTCCGCAAAAGCATTAGCGAAGCTTATTTGATGCGGGCTGCTAGTTTTCATCTATGCGGGTTCCTCTGAGCTATCGCAGGCAGACGGTAATAGTGTTCACTCTTCTTTTAGCCAGTTCGCGATGTCACGTGCGTGATAAGTGATTATCATGTCGGCGCCCGCGCGGACAACCCCTGTAAGGGTTTCGAGTACCACTCGGCGTTCATCGATCCAGCCGTTTTGAGCTGCAGCTTTAACCATCGAGTACTCTCCAGACACATTATAAGCGGCAATCGGCAGATCCGTAATTTGTCTGGTTTTGGCAATTATGTCTAGGTAGGAGAGAGCCGGTTTGACCATAACAATGTCAGCGCCCTCGGCTATGTCTTGTTCAATCTCTCTGAGCGCTTCGCGTCCGTTGGCGGGGTCCATTTGGTAGGACTTGCGGTCACCGAACTGGGGTGCAGATTGGGCTGCTACGCGGAAAGGACCGTATAGCCCCGAAGCAAACTTGGCTGCGTAAGACATGATTGGAATGTGATGGAAGCCGCTTGCATCAAGGGCTTTGCGAATAACGGCTACACGCAAATCCATCATGTCGGACGGAGCGATGATATCCGCCCCTGCTTCCGCTTGAGCTACCGCGGTGCGGGCGATAATCTGCAAAGTCGGGTCGTTGAGCACTTTTCCGTCAGCGATGAGACCACAATGTCCGTGGTCTGTGTATTCGCAGAGGCAAAGGTCGGCGACGACGACAATGTCTGGGAAGTGTTTTTTGATTTCCCGCATTGCTTTTTGAATGATGCCGTCTTTATGCCAGGCGCCGGAGCCTTCGGAATCCTTGCTATCAGGAATACCGAAAAGAAGAATTGACTTGATGCCTTGTTTTTGAACTGCTTCGACTTCTTTGAGCACTTCGTCGATCGTCTGTTGATAGATGCCAGGCATGGAGCTGATTGGCTTCTTCTCTTTTTTGCCTTCGATGATGAAGAACGGGTAAATCAGCTTGTCCGTGCGCAGATGAGTTTCCCGAACCATGTCTCTTAGCTGCGGTGTTGCTCTCAAACGGCGCATACGATGGGCGCCTTCCGGAATTAAGTCATTGAGAGAAAGCTTTTCAATCGTGGCTGTAGGGTCGCTCATGGAAGTCCTCAGAGATACTGTTTCGACCGCTGGCGGTTTTGCCCGGCGCGGTCCCATAACTTGAACGCATAAGTATAACCAATAAATATATTCTTGTTGAAAAGCTCGGATGTCTCGGGTCGGGTGTTTCGGCGCTGAGATGCCAATACTGGCAGATATTTAATGCTCTCAAAGGCTGACCTGGACAGGGCTTGTGGGTCACAATGCGGTAAAAATCGTGAAACTTATTTTGCCCACCTCTCAGACGCTACAAATTTACAACTTCCGTTATGCCAACCGACCTGCCCAGGCAAAGAAGAAAGACAGAACGCATTACCGCTGAGTTCGCGCTACCCGGCAGCAGCTCGGGAAGAGCTCTTCCGGGCGGACAGGCACGCTTTCCTACAGTTACGTTAATTGCTTATGGTCCGGACGGTTGCGAGGAAAGAGAAGTCCGCGAGCCGGCGGATCTGATCGGCTATTTGGCCAATTGGCCTGTTTGCTGGATCACCATCGACCCGCCGGGTGAGGGATACGAAGCCAGCCTGGCCATTGAAAATTTCGCCAAGCTCTTCAATCTCCACGAACTTGAAATCGAAGATATCGTCAACGTTCACCAACGTGCAAAAGTTGAAGAGTACGGCGAGCACCTTTTCGTTGTTACGCGCATGCTCATCGAGACGTCCACTGCAGAAACCGAGCAGCTGAGCATGTTTCTGGGGCGCAATTATGTATTGACTTTCCGAGAAGTTACGACCGATTGCCTGGAACCGGTTCGAGAGAAAATTCGCAAAGGGCGCGGAAGAATTCGGCAAGAACAGGCTGATTACCTGATGTATGCGATCATCGACGCGGTTGTGGACAGTTATTTCCCATTGCTTTCGGAGTTGGCAGAACAGCTCGATCACATGGAAGACAACATTCTCGAAGCTCGTGGAGATGAGGCTGAAGCCGCTGCTTCCATGTATCAGATTCGTCGAGACCTTCTTTCTATTCGGCGCGCGATTTGGCCGACACGCGAACTGCTCAGCACGTTGACGCGCGACACTGTGCCACTGGTTACAGAGACGACGCGGCTTTACCTTCGCGACTGTTACGACCATGCAGTTCGCATTATCGACCTGGTTGAAATGTATCGCGAGGTCAGCACGGCGCTTATGGAAGTTCACTATCAGCGCGCCAGCAATAGGCTCAATGAAGTAATGAAAGTGTTGACGGTAATTACAACGTTATTCATCCCGCCTACTCTTATCGCCGGTATTTATGGCATGAATTTCGAGCACATGCCGGAACTCAAATGGCCTTTCGGCTATCCGATTGCTCTTTTGACCATGGCTCTCGTTTCGCTGGTTTTGCTAGCTTTTCTGCACATGAAGGGCTGGTTGCGTACTAAGCCTAAAACGCGACGCTAGAATTTTCTATGGCGCTTCCGTCGTTTCCTCAAGCAATGGCAATGACTGCGGTGCAGCTTTCCATTGTGTTTGTGCCTATCGCAATTTATGGAGCGGTGAAACGCGACAAGGAAATTTTTCGCGTTTCTGCAATGACTTTGGCGCTTGTGTTTATGCAAGCGGCAGTTCTCTTTACGGTGAGCTTTGGTTGGTTCAAGACACTTCAATTCAATTGGCTGCAAAAGTTTTTCGTCTTTATCAGCGCAATTTTTCTCTGCAAGCCCTTAGGCGTGACAGCAAAGGAGTGCGGTTTTCTCTTGCCGAGCAGCCCCAAAGCATGTTTGTTCGCCCTGGCGATCGGTTTGGTTTATGCAGGAATTGATTTTGCCGGCATTGAAGAACATTCTGTTCCGACACTCGAAGCGGTTCTCTTCCAGCTCTCTATGCCGGGTTTGCAGGAGGAGCCATTTTATCGAGGCTTGCTATTGAGTATTTGGGATAAACAATTTGGACGTCCCGTGAAAGTTCTCGGTGTGGATTTTGGTATCGGATGTCTCGTCACTACCGCGATTTTCACGATTGGTCATCTGGTTATGCTTGATGACAATTGGACGTTGATTGTAAATCCAAACATTCTTGAATGGATCAACTTTGTCGTCTTTTGTCTGGTGATGTGCTGGCTGCGCTACAAGTTTGAAAGTGTCTGGCCATGCGTCCTGGCGCATAATTTTGACAATGGGTTTGTAAGACTGTTGTCCTGGTTTGTTGCGACGCATCGTAGCAACTAACAGTTTCGCCTTATTATTGAGAAATTTTCTGAACGCCTCTGGCGACCGCGTCTACAAGACCGTCGATGGTAAATACCTTCGCTTCGATATCGACGCGCCCGAGATGTTTTCTTGCAGCAGCTGAAGTTTCCGGTCCAATCGTGGCAATTACGACACCTTCCAGCGCGTAGGTAATACTGTCAGCTCCGACGGGCACTTCCAGATTTCTATCGCCGAGTTTTTTGCTCAAGCCATTTGTCAAAATTGCCTTCAGATTGCGAGCGCTTTGCGCGCTGGCTAAAGTAATTACGTCGATAACGTTCTTCCACAATAAGGTGGTTAAGCGCTCGGCAATTTCTTGCTCGTTGGCCGGAAGCGAGGTGTGATAAGCCTCAACGACATCGACTTTGGCCCCTGCTTCGGTCATTCTATCGAGCACATACGGACGTCCTACATTGGTGCGCGGCCAGAGAATTCTTTTTCCCTGCAGGTTAGGATAATCAGGAAACTCAGCCACGAGTGTTTCTGCAATGAAAGTCGAAGGACAAAAACTTGGCTTTAGTCCGCGCTCTTCAAGTGCGTTGGCAGTACCCGGACCAATGACGGCAAACTTTGTGTAATCAAGCTCTTCCTTGCCAATGCCGACTTCGTCTGCGCGTGCAACGAAGGCATCGACTGCGTTTGCTGAAGCGAAAAGCACCCAATCGTATCTTTTGATTTTTTCGATGGCTTCGTCTAATGGCGCCCATGAATCTGGTGGCGTAATCGAGATCACTGGAAATTCATAGACTTCCGCGCCCAACTCTCTAAACTTAGAAGACAAGCCTGCTGCCTGCTTCTTCGAGCGGGTTACAACTATTCGTATTCCTTGCAGAGGCAGGTCTGTCATCTTCTTGATCGCAAACTTTGCTTACGGGGCTGATACCACATTTGGTGTTTGACGTCTGAGTTCTTCCATGATTTTGTCGCCACCTGCGTTCAACATTTTGTGCGCCAGGTCGAGTCCGGTTTGTGCGGCTGTCTCAAGGTTTCCCATTGCTTTGCGCGAGATTGTTTCCCTCAATAATTCTTTCCCGTCCAAAGAGGCAATACAACCTGTAAGCGTAATCGTTCCATTCTCAATTTTTGCGCTGGCGCCTACCGGCACCGAGCATCCTCCCCCCAGCGTGCCCAAATAGGCTCGCTCGCACTCGGCTTCCATGCGGGCGTCCCAGTCTTCGACCTGTCTCAGCAAATCGATTAATGCTCCATCGTTGCTTCTGCATTCGATGGCTAACGCCGCTTGCCCGGCTGCTGGTGTGACCACACCGACTTCAAAATAGTGGCTGATTCTGTCTTGCATTTCCAGTCTGTTCAATCCGGCACAAGCAAGCACGATCGCATCGCAGTACCCTTCGTCGAATTTGCGAACACGTGTCGGAACGTTGCCGCGAATATCGACAAACTCGATGTCTTTGCGCAAATGCAGTAATTGCGCGGCGCGCCGGCGGCTGGATGTGGCGATGCGGCTTCCGGCTGGAAGTTTCGCAAAGTCCAAATTATCTTTTGAAAGCAAAACGTCGCGCGGATCGTTTCTATCCAGAACTGCAGCCAAACAGAGACTCGGCGGCATATCGGTCGGCAAGTCTTTCAGGCTGTGGACAACGAGATCGACTTCATCGCGCAAAAGAGCTTCTTCCAGTTCCTTTACGAAAACCCCACGCCCGCCCAACTCAGCAATCGGGCGATCGAGCACTTTGTCGCCTTTTGTCGTGATTGGAACAATCTCGATCTCGATACTGATGCAGTTCTCCTTCGAGCCTTCATCAGGCGCCGAAATCGCCTTCAGGCGCGCCTGGACGATATCAGTTTGCAGAAGGGCTAATTTGCTTTCTCTGGTCCCGATTCGAATTTTGCTCGGCGTTTTAGCCGTTTTAGAACTTTGCATGACCAGTCGTTTGCATCAGAATTACGTGTCGCCGGCTTACTAGTCGCCTGCATGCGAGCGCTTGCGTCGCTGAGAGCGGGCAGCGTGCGTGCACGAAAGTGGATCGAGGCTAAACAGCGTACGCAGTGCTTCTGCTTGTTGTCGCAGGATTTCGTAGTCTTTCGTTGCTTTCAATTGGACAGTGGGCTGGTGAAGAATTTGATTAACGATTGCACGGCTAATGTGTTCGATTTCTTCCGGGTGTGAAGAAGAAGTCCTGGCCGACGACGTTTTCACCATGTGTTCGAGACGGATCGATTCGATCTTCTCGCGCAGCTCTGCAATAGTCGGTCCGACGAGTTGCGAGCGTTGCCAGCCGTGGAAAGCGTCGAGAGCCTCGAACACAATTGCTTCGGCTCCGGCGATGCAGGCTTCTCTCTCTTCCAAATTGCGCGTCACAATGTTCGACAGCGCATCGGAATTGAAGAGAGAGATGTCCTCAATTTCTTGAACGCGCGGGTCTACGTTGCGAGGAACGGAAATGTCGATAATGCACGTTGATTTCTTACCGTGTTTTTCACGCGCAGCGTTGAGTTCGTCCAAGTTTAGAATGGTCTTGGGCGCGCTCGTCGAAACAATAACAAGATCAGCTTTTGCTGCTGCTTCATAGCGATCGTCAAAACTTACTTCTGTGTTCAGCCTGTGCAAATTGGGCAAATTGTTTTTGACAAACTCTTCCAAGCGCTCAGGTGTGCGATTGAGCAATTTCACCGAGCCCGTGCCTTCCTCGGAAAGCAAAAGTTTGACGCAAATTTGCGCCATGCGTCCGGCGCCCACTACGGCAACATTTAGATTGCCGAGTGCACCCACCTGTCCACGAGCCAATTCGAGCGCCGCAGAACTTACGGAAACAGCACGTCTGCCCATCTCCGTCTCGCTGCGCACTCGTTTGCCGCAATTGAGTGCCAGCATGAAGAGATGGTCGAGAATGGGACCGGCAGTTTTGGCTTCAAGTGCCGCCTGGTGAGCTTCTTTGACCTGAGCCATGATTTGGGCTTCGCCAAGAACCATGCTGTCCAAGCCGGCTGCAACGCGGAAAAGGTGAACCGCCACATCTTCGCGCAGGAGCTTGAAATTCGGCTTGAGCGCGCCGTGGTCGCCTATTTGCTGGGTGGAAGAGAAGAAGAAATCGATTTCACGCCAACCTGCTTGAACATCAGAGACAACGGCGTAAACTTCGGTGCGATTGCAGGTTGACAAGAGAACCGCCTCTGTCACATGCGGCAATCTCTTGAGTGCCTCAAGCGCATGTTTTAGGCAGGACTGCGGAATTGTAAAGCGCTCGCGAATGGCTATCGGCGAGGAATGGTAATTGAGTCCGCAGACAACGAGATGACTCATTCGGGTCGTTGTCCTGAAAAAGCTGGGGATACCTGATATTTCATGCCGCAGATTATATCTGTAGAGATAAGGTGAATGCTAGAAAGAGATCAAAGGGTAAAGAAACAATTTCTAATCACGAGCTTTTCGAGAGTTGAGGCCGAGCCTGTTCGACAGGTGGTATTCGGGCGGGTGAAAACATAGAAAGTGTCCCGGCATACCTGTAAATTTTCCTTCTTCAGGTACCTCGAAATTTTGAGTTTTTCGGAGTGAGTGCGAGGCGCGAAAAGCCCATGTGATGGGGATCTTAAATTTGCCTCAGACCATTGAACTCTCTGTTGGATCTTGAAAGCCTCACAGGTGCCGGAAATCTGCTCGCGCATGTACTCCGGAAATTGAGTTTTTCAGAGTACATGCGAAGGTCTCATTTTGAGGCTGTTCGCGAGAGTCTTTCAGACCCCCTCTGAAGTGTCTGCGAAATTTGCTGCGAAAAGTCCTTTGGAAAGTCCTTAAAAGTACCTATTGCACGTTCATCGAGCAATAACTGGACCGCCACTTTGCCAATCGCGGCTTTAACTCTGGATGAATTTTGATTGTGAGCCAGTACAAACCATCTAAGACTCCCATCGTTGGACGCGATAACATGTCATCCTTGGGCAGTGGCGAATAAAACAGCTTGCTCTCTCGTACGGCTCTCAATTTGTTCCAGGGGAAGCGCTTGAAGAGAGCCTGATCTTTTGCATCGTAAGGCAAGATAACAACATCAGGATCCGCTAATATCAATCGTTCCGCTGAGAAGTGGGGATATGGTTGTCCCATGTCGGCGGCAATGTTTGCGCCACCGCATGTGGTGATGATGTCGTTGAGAAAACTGTTCTTGCCAACGGTAAGCAGCGGCTGAGCCCAAGTGCAATAAAAAACTTTTGGCTTGCTACTGGCACCATTGACGATGGCACTAAGATCCTTCAGCGCTTGGTTGAATTTGCGCGAGAGAGCATCCGCGTTTCGCTCCGTTTTGCTCAATGCTCCTATTCTGTGGAGGTTTTCGGGAATGTCGGCAAGTTTGTCATTCTTTAGTAAGACAACGTTGAAGCCCTTCATCTTTAACATGTGAGCAATTGCTTCTTGCCCGCTAACGAGAAGAATCGCATTGGGTTTTACGCGAATAAGTCTTTCCAAATTCGCCGTGACGAATGTTCCGACAATTGGAACGTTTTTCAAGTTTTCATCGGCGTTTGGAAGCACCTGTGGGCAGTTGGTGCAAACACCGGCGAGCACTTTTCGCGCCCCCACATTGAGCAAGAGTTCCGTATTCGAAGGAGCGAGCGAAACAACGGAGGCCGTCGGTGCCTTTGTTTCCGCTGCAAAGGATGGGGCTGTTCCGATTAGAAACGAAAAAACAATCCCAAAGTAAGCGTAGGGGCGACGCCGTGTGTCGCCCGGTGTGAATTCTGAGAGCGCCGCCAGGACGGCGGCCCGGACAATTCCGTTCATTCCATCCACGCCAAGACTTCCTTAACGCGTGCGTTGTTGTCCTTGTCCGTGATGGTCAGCGTTTTGTCCCACAAATTCCAATCGTACAATGTCATACGAATGATACGGTCCATCTGCTTTTGATAATCCGCCTCCGTCCAGCGAAAACCATCGTCGACGGGAGGAAACATTGGCGGCACGTAGATAACGTGAGTGTAGGTCTCTGCCTGGCTGCGCGCTTTGTTGTACACGTGTTCGGTGTCGTAAGTCATCGCCGAGTTCTGGTTCCATCTTTGCCAGAGCGCCCAGCAATCAATTGCTGAGCGATCGGATACAAAGTTTCCCAAACGATTTTCTTCTTCTATTTGACGATCCAAAACTTGCTTCTTGAATCCTTCTTGATCCGGAATACTTCCTATCTTGTCGTATCCCGCATCGAGGCACATTTGTCGCGCCAGCTCGGGGATTACAGGTATAGAAAGCAAGGGAGCCAGCAGCTCCACTAGCGTGGTTTTGCCGACTCCGCTTGCGCCAGTTATGACAACCCTAGTTGTTGACTTTGGGTTTGTTGCCATCCTCCAGCATCACCTTTCTGTCGCGCTTAAGCGCTTCTGTGAGATCCAGTCCGGTCAGTCCTTTTACAAGGTGTACGCTTTGAGCGGCCATGTTGAGGATGTCGGAGCTGATTTTGCTTGCGCCTGTCGAATCTCCACCGGTCGAAACAACTGTCATGTTGCCGATCTTGGATAGCGGTGACGATGCGGCGGCTACGATTTCGGGCAGCCTTTCGATCATCATGCTGGACAAGGCAGCGTCATTGTATTGCTTAAAGGCTTCAGCTTTCTTGAGCATTGCTTCAGCTTCGGCTTGACCTTTAGCGGCGATGACAGTAGCTGCTGCCAAACCTTGGGACCGTTCGGCTTCCGCCTGGGCAAGACCCATGGCTTTCGTCGCTTCGGCTTCAGCGATGGCTCTCAATCTAGTCGCTTCTGCTTGACCTGCAGCTTGCAATTTAGCTGTCGTGGCATCCGCTTCAGCCATCATTCTGCGTTTTTCCAGTTCTGCTTGCGCTAACAGGCGAACGCGTGTTTGCTCGGCTTCTGCTGGTTTTGTGATTTCGGTTTCCAAAGAAATCTGGCGCTTTTGCACTTCAACTTGTTGCAATTCAACTTCTTTCTGTGCTTCAACGATTTTGATCTTCTGAGTTTCTTCAATCAGTTTTTGTTGAGTTTGCGCTTTAACGATTTCGTACTGCATGTCTGATTGCGCTTTGGTCGTCGCAATTTCTTGTTGATACTTGGCTTGTGCAAGTTGGAAGTTCTTCGATGCTTCGGCAACTTTCGTGTCGGCGATCAACTTCGCTTTAGCACCTTCTTCAGCAGCTTGTGCTTGAGCGATTGTTGAGTCTCTCGACGCGGCAGCTTGGGCAATCGTTGTTTCTTTGCTGGCGTTGGCTACACCGATGTCGGCTTCGCGTTTGGCTTCAGCTGTACGTTTGCGACCAAGGGCTTCCAGGTATCCGACGTTGTCTCTCAACTCTTTGAGGGTGAAGGAAACAACGGTCAGACCCATTTTTGCCAAGTCAGCCAGGGACACTTCTTGAACTTTTTGAGCGAACGAGTCGAAACTTTGGATCAACTCTTCTACTTCCATGGTGCCCAAGATAGCGCGCAAATGTCCTACGAGTGTTTCGTGGGCAATCTGCGAGATTTCTGTGTCGTCTTTATCGAGGAACTGTTCGGCGGCTGTCGCGATCGATGCGGGGTCGCCTTTTACTTTTACTTGGGCGACGCCGTCTACGAACACCGGCACACCGTTTTTCGTGATGATAGGAGCCAACGATTTGATTTCAATCGTCATTACTTCCAGGCTCAAGAACGCTCTTTGTTGAATCACCGGGAAGACGGTTGTGCCGCCGCCCACTACGATCTTGAATTTACGATCGTCTTCGTTGGACAACATACCTGAAATGATCATTGCCTGGTTAGGGCCGCACTTTTGATAAAAGCTGGAGACCATCCAGACAAAAAAGCCGAGGCCGATGACTATTGCGCCTACTATCCCGGCTACACCAATCTCCATACCCATTAGTTATTCTCCTTGTTTTGCCGCGTATTTTTTATTAGCGGCCATACTCGAATATTGCCCCTGCTCCGACACTTCTAACTAAAGAAAACCTGAAATAGTGGTGCCACATGTGGTGGCGCGTCCAAAGCAAAATTTTATATTTGCACGAAACGCGGAGCCACTGGGCATGCTGTGTTGCTTAATCAAATCGTAAGCTCCTGCCATGGGTCGACGAAGACCACGCCGTCACGCACATCGGAGATGAGTACCTTGGCGCCTCGCTTGTATTCGTTTTCGGATGCGTTCGATTTGGCGGGCATGTTGTAGCGTTTAGACCCGAGCACATAGGTTATCTCTCCTGTTCTTCCGGGCTGAATCGAGACGCAGACTTCCGCTGCATGCCCGATGCACTCTTCAACACGAGAGGTCGTGGAAACGTGCGACTGCCGAACGAACCAACGCAACATAAACATGGTCACGTTTCGCATAAGCAAACCGACTGCAATGGCAGGCACCAAACTCAGTGCGCCCAGTTTGAAGATCGCCATACCCGTAATTCCGAAGAATGCCAGGAATATTGCCATCGACGCCGGGCTAATCCAAGACATCACTCTCAACAATGCAGGCGTTTGACTGCGCCCATGGTCGAGGTTGGTTACTTTGGAAATTTCTTTGAGCTGGGTAGCCGGGTCGTCGCTGCCTTGTCCATGCCCGGCGGCGTCATGCCCTCCATGCCCGTGCCCAATTTGTGCGTGCGCACCGGTGTCATGCAAGCCGTGTCCGTGACCGAGAATTTGGTGGGCACCGGTATCACCGAGCGCCCCGTGATCGCAACCGTCTCCACCGGCGTCATGACCGATTTGTCCGGATACCATGCTGAAAATCATGTATCCGAAGCCCAGCACGGCACTTACGACATAAAGTGTTCCGAATGTTCCTAGCGATTCCACTTGCAAAACTCGCAGTTCTGGGAGCTATCGTTTTCAAAAAAATTGCGGGATTCCTATTACCGAAATTCCCTGTATGCGCCATTGGTAAACCGGAAAAGCATTAAGAGAAGTGGAATTTTGGTGTACTCGAATCCCTTCTTATTCCCTTCGAGCAGCTCGAGGGGAAGAACTGTTGGGCGTTTTCAGCATTCGGTCAGAAGCGGTGGTTTCTTCTCATTGCCACCTGATCCGGCGCCGCGGCTGTTTTATCCGACACGTTTGATCTAACTTTCTTGACTCTCGGTAGAGGAAACATCCATGACGATGAAAACGCCTTCCTTTATATCGGTCACCCAGACTTTCTGCCCGCGGACGAAACTAGCGTTTTCGTCGACTGCGCGTGCGGATGCATTCATTCTTTTGCCGCCGATCTCGTAAAATACTTCGCCAGTGTGCCCGCCGGTAATTGGTAAGCAAACCGTTGCCTCGCCTCCGATTGCCGCTTCCGTATTGACTGCCGTCGAAACTGTGGCGATTTCGCTGAACTTTTCCAGCATGTGGAAGAACACCCTTCGCGCGATTAAGCCGACTACGATGGCGGCCGGCAGTGAGAGTAACTTTGGAAAACTATTGATCTGTAAGCAGAGGAAGCCGGTCATCCCGCCCATGGAAAGCATTATGGCAACGGATGTCGGGTTGAAATAGTCGACTACGACCGGCCAAATTCTATGGGTGTGAAAGTGAGGCAGGTGCATGTGAGCGGAATGCTCAATTTTGCCGAGAACGCTGCGCGCGCCGGCGTTTCCGGTGTTTGCTCCAGGCTCGCCGCCAGAACTGTTACCGCTTCCATTGCTAGAACTATGCGCGGCTCCATGGTTTCCACCATGATGCCCGCCACTTTGTCCGTTATGACCGGTTCCATGCGCTTGATGCCGGTGTGCGATTAAGCCAGAACCCATTGCGACACAAAGATATGCAGTGCCCAAAACCCCAGCAGCGCCGTAAATAATGCTCAGAACTTGGATGTCAGTCATCAGTATTGCTGTGCCCTGAAATGTCCATTTTTCCTCTACACATATGAATGCATGAAGGCAGTATCGCTTTGCTGTTGGGCGATAATGGGATCTGGCGGAGATGATTCGAAAGCTTTCGGTCGACAGCAACGATAGGTCAGCAATTGGAAGTAGTCGTAACGCACAACAACATGGACTTCGATTCACTTGGTGCGCAGCTTGCTGTCACGAAGTTGTTCCCTGCCGCGCGCATGGTGCTGGGCACTCCGCTGTTCGGCAATGTGCGCAACTTCCTCGCGCTCTATCGCAGCAGCTTGCCGATTGTTCAAATGAAGTATGTGGACTGCAAGAAGGTGACGCGCGTTTATGTCGTCGACTGCCAGAATGCTGATCGCCTTGACGCGGGTTGCCGCGATTTGCTGAAGTCGCCGGACAAACATGTTCCGTACTTCGTTTATGACCATCACGGCATTGACCCTGATGGACTTTTCGATGGCGCGGAAGTTGGCTCGATTATTGAACCTGTAGGCGCTGCGACAACGCTACTCGTCGAGTTGATCAAGAAGCAGCGCATCAAACTTACGTCCTTCGAGGCCACCGTGATGGCGCTGGGCATCTACGAGGACACTGGATGTTTGACATACAAAGGCACGACTGAGCGCGACTGTTTGGCGGTTGCTCATTTGCTCAAATGCGGCGCCGACCTGCATCACGTCAATGAATACATTCACCCGAAACTGGGCGATGAGCATTCTCAGTTGCTTCAGGATATGGTGAAGACCTGCAAAACCATTACTTTGGAAGGCGTTCGAATTGTCGTCGCCACGGCGCGCATGGTTGATTTCCTTCCGGAGCTGGCTGGTTTGACACGGAAGCTCATGGAAATTGAATCAGCAGGAGCTGCTTTCACTGCGGTTTACATGCGAGATCGGGTTCATTTAGTGGGTCGCAGTGATACGGCTTCGGTTGATGTCCGCCCTGTGGTCCGGCTTTTCGGTGGTGATGGTCACCACGGCGCCGGTTCTGCAGTGATCAAATCTGACGACCTCGATGCGATTGCTTCGAAGATTGTGAGCTGTTTGGAGTCTAATGTCAGTCCGGAGAAAACGGCGTCCGAGATCATGACGTCGCCAGTGCGTACTGTGCCTCCGACTGTTTCCATGGACGAGGCGAGCCGCCTCATGATCCGCTACGGTCAAGATGGGCTGGTGGTTACCGACGATGGCAAGGTTGTCGGCGTTGTTTCTCGCCGTGATATCGATCAGGCAACGCACCACAGGCTCGGGCACGCGCCGGTTAATGGATTTATGAGCCGTCCTGTTTTGACAATTCAACCGAGAACACCGCTGAGCAAAATCCAAGAGATGATGGTCAAAGAGGACATTGGGCGCTTGCCGGTGCTGGATGAGAACGATAAGTTGGTCGGGCTCGTGTCGCGAAACGATGTGCTCAAGATACTTTACGGTCCAAAGCCCGGTGGCAAGTCGAGTGGATTTGCCTCGGATGATGTCGATTGGGCTCCGGCTGGTTCTTCAAAACGCGCAACCGCAGCCGCAGATCTCACCTATAAGCTGAAGACCACAAGCGCATCGACTTTGTGGCTCTGCGAATTGATCGGCGAAATTGCCGCGCGGCTCGGCATGACAGGCTACTTAGTCGGCGGGTGTGTGCGCGATCTGCTGCTCGAGAAAGAAAATTTCGACCTCGACTTCGTAATTGAAGGGTCTGCAATCCAATTAGGTGATGAACTTCAGAAGGCTTATCCTGGGCGCCTCAAAGTCGTTGCACGGCATGAGAGATTTCAAACAGCTACTCTCGAGTTTTACTGCGAGGAGAAAAGAGAAGTTGATCTTTCCACCGCGCGGACGGAGTTTTACGAATATCCTGCTGCTTTGCCAACCGTCGAGCCTTCTCGATTGGAGCAGGATCTCTTGCGCCGCGATTTCACAATAAACGCGCTTGCCGTCTGCCTTAATCCCGGTAGGTTCGGACAATTGGTCGATTATTTTGGTGGGATGCAGGATATAAAAGACCGCGTGGTGCGCATTTTGCACCCATTCAGTTTCATTGAAGACCCGACACGCATTATAAGAGCCGCGCGTTTTGCCGCTCGTCTCGGCTTTCAACTCGAGTCAAAGAGTAAAGAGCAAGCCCGAAGAGCTATTGCTATGGGGATTTTCGACGACCTTGGCGGTGCACGCATCCGGACGGAGCTGAAGTTGATACTTGCGTCTCCTCACCGTGTAAGTGCACTCGACTTGCTCGGTGATTTGGGCGGACGCCTTCGTTATCTTGATGCGGAGCTCGAGTATGGACTTCCCGTTCGCAGCCTCCTGCGGCGCGCGGAGCGATTGCTGGAACACTATCCTGTTGATGAAACGTGGCTCGTCCATCTGGGACTTTTGATAGCCGGATTGCCAAAGGAAAGGCTCGAAGCGTGTCTGGAGCGTTTGCAGCTGCAAATGGATCACAAGCAGAAGATCTTGAGCGGTCTGCGTTTACCAGACCAAATTGGCGAGCCTGAGCAAGAGCCAAAGCGTAGTCAGATATATCGTTTGTTTTACGGACAGGCGAAAGAGTCGCTCGCAATAGCTGCTTGTCTGGCACGTCCTGGCTCCTTGACGCGGCGCATGATCAAACTTTATCTGGAGCAATTGGGTGACACTACAATCGAACTGACCGGCGCCGATCTTTTGAAGCTCGGATTTGCGCAAGGTCCCGGGCTGGGACGAGTTCTCGAGGCGCTACTTGACGCGAGGCTGGACGGCAAAATAAAAACTCGTGATGACGAGCTGGCATTCGTTCGCGCCAACGCGGAGATGGTGCGATAATTTTCTTCTCGACCTCTGTGGGAAACCATGCCAGAACTTACGATCTTCCCTTTTGTCTCCTGCTTGCTGACAATAGCGCTGGTCTACAAATACTTAACTCCACTTCTTAGTGGCGGCAATGTGGCGCTGAAAAAAGTCAGCGTTCTGCACTGCGCAATCTTTTCTTTTGTATATGCACTTGCCTTTACCGTTTTGTATTTTGTCGCTGGTTTCGCAATAGCTTCTGCAATCACGCCCTTTGTCAAAGACTTTGTGAATTCTGCCGAGCCTCTTATGGAGAGTCTTATCAGCGTTGTCTTTCGCGGCATTGTCTTTCAATCAGTATTTTTTGCACTGACTTTGTTTGCAGGAAAATTCTGCAAGAGCATCATCAGTGTCAATGGAGTGTTCAATGCCTGGAGAGCTGCATGGGCGCCGGCTGTTATCGTGATTGCGCTGGTCGTGGCGATGTCAGAGCTACTTCGCAGGATGTTGCCTAATCCCTATTAGCTACCTGTTTCAGCATGCTCTTTAGACGGCATTTTTTGCTGAGTTAATTCCGCAGCTTGATCTAAAGTTTTCTTTCCGGAACCAGAATTGATACCGCCTGCGGTATTACTTCGATTTGCATAGGCGTTGTACCGAAGGCATCGCCATCAATCATGGCGATTACTTCCTTTTGTGGCTCTGCTGGTGCTTCTTCTTCGCCCATGAAAAAGTTCTTGATGGTCGAACCTATAGCCTGCAAGCGTGTTTTCTTAGGCGGCCTTGGAATAGTCTCGACAAGTAATGAGGAGACTTTGCGAATGTAATATGGCGCTTTTCCGCCTACAAATCCCCCCGCAAACCGGAATCCGAGGTCCACATAGTCTTGAAACTCTGTAGGGTTCAAAACGCAAAGATCGAGCAAACCATCGTTCAACTCAGCCGTATCTGAAAGTTTGCCTACACCTAGATCGGAAATATTGGTGATAAAGACTCCGGCAGCTCTGACAATGAACGATTCGCCGACAGTGGTAAGCCGGAAATTGACTGGCGGAAGGGCGAGGGTTTGAATCATCGAACTTGCATAAGCAAGCATTTTCCAATTCACCTTCTCCTGATGGTCGGTGGCGATAACTGCATCGGAAAGCGGCCCAGCTCCGGCGGCGACGCAGAAGTACTCGCCATTCATTACACCCAAATCGATCGACATCGGCTTGCCGGTCATCAGAACTTGAATTGCTTCATCGAGCGGATCGCCCAAAATATTTTCTTCGTAGATGCCGAGATTGCGCGCTAGCTGGTTGCCTGTGCCCAACGGCAAAATTCCTACAGGAATGCGCGGGCGATAACGTGCCACCGCCCCTAGTGCAAACCGAACGGTTCCATCTCCGCCCGCCGCAACTACGAGATCGGGATGTGGAACTTGTTGGAACATCTCTTGCAGATCCATGCCTGGTCGGGTCGGCATGACGGTGACCGCGTAATCGGCCTCTTCGCAAAGACGATGAACAATCGCGCCCAGCCACAAATCTGGACCTACAGCCGTACCGGCAATTGGGTTGTATACGACTATCGCGTGCTTGTGCATCCCTTTTTGTATCGATTAGAAATACATTCTTTATTGCTTTGCAACCATTCTTTACTTGCTGAGAGCCTGTTTTCAAAGGTAAAGAAAAATCTTACTCTCATTTTTGCACTGTTATTTCCAGGGTAGTCAACAGGCTGTGAGATGGTCGCCGTCCTCTTTTCAAGACCTTGGCAGCCGCCCTCAGGTTAGTCGTATAACTCGAGATTCTAAGAAGCCTTTTGGTTCCAGCCGGAATGGCTGTGCTAACGTTGTTGCATGAATTCGTTTGACAATTAACTCGATTTCAGTATTGTATTCGACACCATCCTGATTCGCATTTCCAAAATCCCTAATTATAGGAAGGACGGCATCCATTGCGTGGAACAAAGACCAAAACGAGCGAGCTTGCTGCTCTCGCCCTGATGGCGTTTGTCGCTTTGCAACCGATTGTGGTGGCACAACCCTGCGAAGCTCGTCAAAAATCAGACGGTCCGCATGCGGTTATCGAAGAAGTTCGCAATGGCAAAACCTTCAGCGTGAGCCACGCTCTAATCAAGGCCAAGCCCGATGAAGTCTGGCATATACTCACCGACTACAATAATGCCCATCGCACTTTTCCGATGATGAAGAAGTGTCAGGTCATTGAAGATCGCGGCTGCACAAAGCTTATGAAGCACATAGTCGCCCCGAGCGGAGCGCTTTGCACCTACGAATACATCATTGAATTGAAAGAGACCGATAAAAAGAGTCTTGAATGGAAGCGCGTGAGCGGCAGCTTCAAAGAAGTGGATGGTTGGTGGAAGCTCGAGCCGGTTGATGGCGGACGGCACACCATGGTCACTTACGGCACGTATGTAAACGGCGGACTGTTTATTCCTCAGGGTCTGATCAGGCGCCAGTTCCGCACGGACATGCCTCAAGTCATGGCTACTCTGACCAAGACTGCCGAAAACAACACACAAATCGCTTCACGTCGCGAACCAAACTCTACACAGCAGTAGCCTGGTGCCGGTTTAAGCCCATCTCATGCGTTGCACTTCTTCTTACGCCATGCAGCGCAGGCGCTATTCTTGCTAGAATACAAAACTTGCGAATACGCATTTGAGGAGAGGTACCGAAGCGGTCATAACGGCGCCGTCTCGAAAGCGGATGGGCGAATAGCCACGTGGGTTCGAATCCCACCCTCTCCGCCATTTTTCGGACTACATGCTTGCGCGTGTAGGAAAAGATAGGGAAAACGCAAATTCGCTGGGCTTGATGGCGGTTTGCGGTTTTGAGCGTTCTAGTAACGAATTTAGAGGATTCACAATGCAGGTAGGGATTGTAGGGCTTTCGGTCACAGGCAAAACAAGCGTGTTTAACGCTGTCAGCGGCGGCTCGGCGCAGGTTGGCGGGTTTTCCGGCAGTGAGGCGAATATCGCTGTCGTGCCGGTGCCGGATGAGCGCCAGAGTTGGCTTTCCGAGTTGTACAAGCCGAAAAAGACCACCTTCGCGACCGTCGAACTTGTCGATGTCGCCGGTGTTCAAGCCGGACAAGCAAAGGAAGGTGGCTTCAGCCCTGCGATGATGCAAAACTTGCGCCAGGTCGATGCCCTTGTGCATGTTGTCCGCGCATTCGACAATCCTTCCGTTCCGCACCCAGAAGGCAGCGTAGACGCCTGCAGAGATGCTGAATTGTTTGAGTTGGAGCTGATAATCGCTGACCTTGGTGTTGTTGAAAAACGTCTCGAGAAGATCGATGCGGAAATCGGGCGCAAGAAAGGTCCTGAAAAACAGGCGCTTGAACAAGAGAAAGAATTGCTCGCCAAGTTCAAAGACCAACTCACTTCCGAAAAGCCCTTACGTACAGTTGAGCTGTCCGATGAAGAACAGAAGCTGATTCGCGGATACACTTTTCTCTCGCAAAAGCCGATGCTCATTGTTGCCAACATTGACGAGTCGGATATCGGCAAAGATAAAATTGAAAAACTTGCGAAGCTGCAGTCCTTTGCCGACAGCAAGGGCATTCCCGTTCTCACCTTCTGCGCCAAGACTGAAATGGAAATCGCACAACTTGACGAAGCCGACCGCGCCGAGTTCATGACCGCGCTGGGCATCGTGGAGTCCGGTCGTGAGAAATTGATCAAAGCGTCTTATCAGCTTTTGAAATTGATCGCGTTCTTCACTGTTGGAGAGGACGAAGTAAAAGCCTGGACTATTACCAAAGGCACTCCTGCGCAAGAAGCCGCACGCAAGATTCACTCCGACATTGCTCGCGGTTTTATTCGAGCTGAAGTCGCACCCTATGAGTCTATCCGCACATTAGGCACGTGGAACAACGCAAAAGACAAAGGGCAAGTACGTCTTGAAGGCAAAGAATATCCGGTAGCCGACGGCGATTGCATCAACTTCCGCTTCGCCGTCTAAGCGGAGCATTGCCGCTCCATTGCGCTAAGCCGGTACGCTGCATCCACAACTGTGGTCTGGCTTCCTTGACATTTTTGCGCGTAGCCTTATAGTTTTGCCTAATTACTAGAAGACTGCCAGAATGAAACCAGCGACCGCCACGCCGGCGTGGTGAACAGGTGGAATCTTTGTATCCGGTTGAAATCGCCCTAATTAACGACAAAGAGCTGGCTGCGTTTCTCAAACAGGCAAAGCCGCGAACAGCGCGCGGGCTGGTGGACCTGCTTGTCTGGTGCTGGGGGATGATGATTCTCGGCATACTTCCGTACATTTTGATGCCGAACATCTGGACATTTCTGCTCGCTTTTGCCTTCGTTACATCGCGCATGGGCGCGCTTCTCGCTCTCGCTCACGATGCACAGCATGCGGCATTCTTGCCGGACAAAAAGTGGAACGACATGATTGCGGCGTGGTTTTGCGCCTATCCCGTCGGTTCTATTTTTGGATCATCTAGGGCAGTGCACATGGCACACCATAAGCTTTTGGGACAAGCTGAAGATCCGGACCGCAATTTCCACTTAGAGGACAACAAGTCCACTGCAAAGGAGTTTATTGTCCACTTTGCGCGCTTGGTTTTTGGTGGGCAGTTGTGGACGAGTATTGTGAAAAACGGTCTTCTGCGCCCGATGAAACGCGATAAAAAAGACGCGGAGTTAGTTGTATTGCAGCGGACCGGGCATCCGGAAATATTGAACCTTGTGCCTGTGCAATTAGTAATCTGGGGCGCGCTCTGGCTTGCTTCCGGGCAGTTTTGGTTGTACTTCGCACTTTGGCTTCTGCCGATATTTACTACAGGAACATTCCTTGGTTTTCTTCGCGGCTTTGTCGATCATGCCCGATTGAAAGACGACAGGGATGGTCCGATGGAAGGGCGTTTGATAACTGTGCTGAATGTCGGACCGATTGCACGTTGGTACCTTGCTCCTTTTGATTTCAAATACCATGCGGAGCATCATCTATTCCCGACTGTTCCACACTATGGGCTTGAAGAACTGCACTCGATACTGCAGCGGAATTCTGAAATAAGCAAGTACTATATTTGTCGCCCGAGCTACGCTCATTTTCTCAAAGAATACTGGCACCAAATACGCTACCAACCTGCATCGTTGCCTGAGCAGGGGTGATTAGCGAAACGAATGAAGTTGCGTTTATCGAAACCCACCAGACGGCAGTTCATTACCTGCGCAGCTTTTCTCTTCTTCGGAGTGTTTCTGCTCGCCTACGCTGTTTTTATCGAGCCAAGACAGCTGGTTGTACAAAGGCAGACAATTAAATTGCCTCACTGGTCGCCTGCGTTGAACCATTTGAAGGTTGCGGTTATTACTGATTTGCATGTCGGATGTTTGAGCGTTCCTATTTCCAAACTTCGCCGCGTCATTGTTACAACCAACGAGCAAAAGCCAGATCTGATCGTAATGCTCGGAGATTTTGTCGCTAGTCATGGTCGAAGTTCAGCCCTTAAGCCGGAAGAGTTTGCTCATGAGCTTTCCGCACTCAAGGCTAAGTATGGAGTCTATGCGGTGCTCGGAAATCACGACTGGTGGTACAACGGTGAGGAAGTTCGCAATGAACTACAAAGAGCAAACATACACGTTTTAGAGAATGCGTCCGTTCAATTGAAAATTGATAGTGCGTCTCTGTGGGTCGCTGGGCTTGCCGATCAGTGGACGAGAACTCCAAGCATTCCTCTTGCTATAAAGAGTGTTCCGGTAGGTTCCCCTTGCCTAATGTTGATGCACGAACCGGACTTGTTGCGCGATGTGCCGGAATCGATAAGCCTGTCTCTTGCCGGGCACACGCATGGCGGTCAGGTTTCACTTCCAATAATCGGCGCACCGATTTTACCGACTGATCTGGGCAGTAAGTTCGCGCGGGGATTGATTGTCGAAGGAGACAAACACTATTTCGTTTCTTCTGGTGTGGGTACCAGTGTTCTTCCGGTGCGCTTTGGTGTTCCACCTGAAGTTTGCATACTGGATTTGATTAGCCAGTGACTGAGTAATATTCTTTCGTAGGACCCTATGCATGTCACCCGCAAAGGCGCATGCAATGCGCCGCTACAGAGGTTTCTGTAGGGGCGGCATTATTGCCTTCGACGGGCGTCACCCCGACATCAAAGGGCGCGTGCAACGCGCCCCCACGCTGCTTTCTGAACGACCTGCGCTGCTTTCTGAACGACCTACGCTGCTTCCTGAACGACCTACGCTGTCAAAACTCTTTTGTTATCTTGCCGGTGTTGATGTTGACGTAATACCAATTCTTCGTCGCGGTGTGCGAGCTTTCTGGTCCATCGTTGACTACTTCGTAGACGTGGACAACATAGGCGCTGCCTTCTTTTCGATCAAGGTCGATCGTCGGCTTGGCAATTTTTGATTTTGTAACTTCTTTGAAGAACTCTTTTACTTCCGGCATTGCCATTACAAGATCTAGCGCACGCTTCTCGGTGATTTTGCCTTTCGAGTTGGCACTTGCGGATTTCTGCGAGGTTGGCTTGGTTGCGGGGGCTGCAGCCGGTTTCGCTGCAGGACTTCCATTTGCATTCTGTTTCGCCGTTTGTGCTGTGTCAGCGGCGAAAGCCGCTGTGGATAGGAAAACAGATAATGCCGCTGAAAGAGCCAAGTTTGTTTTGGAGTGCTGTTCGCCTTTCATACCATTCCTATCTTAAGCAGTGCTAATTCGCTTACTGTCTAAGTTTTGCTTTGCCCTGATCGATTATTGTCGCTAATTTGTCTTCACCGATTTCTTCGATGCTGGCAGCTCGCTCTATTGGATCAAAGATTTCGTTGTAAAAAGATTCTTGGCGAATCAGCTCCGGCCAATTGGAAAGTTTGTCCCATTCGCCATCGTTTAATCCAAGCAGAAAGCGTGCACGAAAAGGGTCTACGCCTTCCATTTCAAAAGCAGCAACTCGCAAATCTCTTCCGGCGCCGGTATCAAAATGCGCAGTTCCAGTCCGGTCGAGATCTACATCGCAATAAATGTCGAATTTGCGAATCAGGTTTTGCGCTTCCTCGATGTAGGAATCGTGTACGCGCTTGCCTCGCTCAGTCAGCTTGTAGGCTGCTTTCTTCACGTCTATTTCGATGTGCTGTTCTTTTTCTGCCCACGCGATCAGATCATCTATTTCTGCATTGTCCTTTGTCACATCAATTGCAAAACCGATAGCAATTTGGTGGAGGAACATTGCTCGTGCTAGATCTTCCATTAAGCTGGCCGGATCCTGCGGGTTGCTGCTGCTAGCCGCTTGCTGAGCCGTTTTTGCTCCTGATGGCAAAGCCGTATCTGTGACTACAAGGTCGAGGCGGTAATACTTCATGCCGTCTCTTTCCGACATTGTGCATGCGTTTTTCAATGGTGCGTCCGGATTGATTTCGCGGCCATTACCTTTGAAAACGGCGGTCTCTTTGATCAGTACGCCCTGTTCATCTTGGTCGAAGATGTACTTCTGGAGCGCCTTCAGGTCGTCTACCTGACCGGCCGGCAGTATGTTTGACTCGACAAGTGCGTTGATGTTTTCGGATCCGATAACATCGAAGACCACATCAATTGCATTTTGACTTGCTGTTTTTTCATCCAGCGTCAAGACGCAGGAATGGTTTTCTCCTGCGTCCGAGAGTCTCAGTTGATATTGCATGATTAGCGTCTCCGGCCGCCAAATCCGCGCATCTTGAAGCCGCTGCTAGAGCGTCTGCCACCCCAGCCGTAGCCGGAGCTGGAGCTCGACGAAGAGCTGCCGAATGTCGAGGAAGAACCGCCTCCAAACCAGCTGCGTTTTCTGTCGGTGGTACCCGATGAGAATGTGCTTGAGCCAAATCCAGTCTTGCTAGTCAGGCCGCCGTCGCCTTTCGACTTGAAGCGTGAAAAGAAACCTTGGTTTGCGGCTTTTTGAGTCTCATATGCCGGCGATGTGCGCCAAGCTGTTCTGTGGCTGCCGAGTGGTCCCATGCGGTCGTACGGTGTGTAATAGCGACCGCCCCACGAATTCATCATGTGAGAGAGCACGAGCATTTGCACAAATGGGCTGTCGAAAATGCTACGGTGACCAACATAGTGCGCGCTGCCGTCATAGTTGTTGACTCGGTACGGCATGTCGTTGTTGACGATGTCACCAGTCTGTTCAATTGAAAAGAGCTTTTCGTCATCTTTTTGGAAGCCTTGCTCTTTCTTGTTGTCGATGTAGCCTGTGACGACAAGACGGTTGTTTTCGCGAGTCGCGTCGATGGATACGACGTCTTTGCCCTCGTAGATCTCATTAACGCGTTTTTCAAAGGAAGCCATGCGAGTTTTGAAGTCGTCGCCTTTAGCCTCGAAGAAAGCCTTTTGAACTTCGTCCAGGTTGATTTTGCTGGAGGAAACTTCAATTTGCGGCTGGCTGGAGACGTAATGCTCGCTTTTCGAGCCGGACGAGCAACCCGCAACCGTCAAGCCCGTAGAAATGACGCAAAGGACGCTAAGAATGCTCAGGCAACGTTTCATTTGGATACTCCAAAACTAATACAACTTCACTATAACAACGCGCTGCAGCGAAAACAGCCGAAAGCGCCCACAGGTCGGGTTTTTAGTCGATTGGTGCTACACAATATATTAGCAATTGCCGCGGTATGAAAGCCGGGTGACAGCGAGGATTGAAAATAATTAGTTGACAAAGTCAAGCAATTGGTTGACACTGTCAAGTAGTCTGCTGTGCCACTCGCGAAATCCAAGCCTGGTTTTGTTTTCCAAAGGGTTGAGCTTAGTACCTCGCCTAAGGTTCGGGGAAGATTCGGTTCGAGGAGAGTTTCGATGTCAAAACCTGCCGCAAATGTTTTCCAGCATCGTGTCAATGAAGTTCGCCAGTTCAATCGTTTCTACACAAAACAAATTGGCGCTTTGACAGAACATTACCTGGGCAGTGAATTTTCGCTGGCAGAGACGCGGGTTTTGTATGAATTGGCCCATAGGGAAGAATTAACTGCCAAGCAGCTTTGCACCGACTTGGACCTGGACGCAGGGTATCTGAGCAGAATTTTGCGTGCATTCGAACAACGCGGATTGATCAAGCGCGTTACATCAAAGTTGGATGCAAGGCAGCAGTTAATCGTTATGACCGCGAAAGGGCGAAAGGAATTCACTCCGTTGGAGCGAGGCGCGTATGATGGTATAGCTGAGCTTTTGCAGCCTTTGGCAAATGAAAAACAGGAAGAGGTCATGGAAGCGATGAAGGTGATTCGCACTGCGCTCGGTGATGATCTTCCGAAGAACAATTCATATGTTTTGCGCTCACCAAAGCCCGGCGATATGGGTTGGGTAGTTTATCGTCATGGCACCCTCTATTGCCAGGAATACGGATGGGATGAACGTTTCGAAGCACTCGTTGCTGGAGTTGTCGCCGACTATTTGAGGAATCACAATCCTTCAAAAGAGAACTGCTGGATTGCAGAGAAAGATGGAAAGAATGTCGGTTCTGTTTTTCTCGTGCGCGAATCCGATCAAGTGGCGAAACTTCGTCTGCTGATAGTGGAGCCGGATACGCGCGGAATGGGCATCGGTGCACGTTTGGTAGAGGAGTGCATTCGATTTGCGAAACAGTGCGGCTACAAAAAGATGACCCTGTGGACTAACAGTTGCTTGCATGCAGCTCGCAAAATTTATGAGCGTTGCGGATTCCAACTTGTTGAAGAATCGCCGCACGACATGTTTGGCGAAAACCTCATCGGTCAAACGTGGGAGCTGGTTCTTTAATTCAGGAACTGCTAACGGTCTTACGGTTTATTCGATTGCCTTTCGCCGGTGCAAAGAAGCCGGCGAAGTATGCCAGAACATACGGAAACGCTCTGTTTTGAAACAGCTTCAAGCGCTCGTGGAAATTGTCGTCAAGCAGGTGATCCAGCTGTTTTCTAAAGGGTTTCTTGAGCAGATCTGAAAGACGCACGAGATTTGGAAACTTTCTGACGAAGTATCCATGCAACTTGTCTTTAAGCCAGGCTCTGCGACGATCCGAAATCATTGTTTGTCAACCTTTCCTTCGTTCATAGCCAACGTTTCCATGCCCGTCAGCGGGAAGAGCACCGTGTCGATTGAGTGAATGACACCATTGCGACACTCCATATCTTGCTTCACTACGACGGCGCCTGACACCGACACAGTCTTATTGCTGGACACGTTTGTCATCAGGAATTCACCGGAAATAGTGCGTAGCGAGTCGAACTTGAGGTTTTCCGAAGTCATTTTTCTAGGCACAATGTGATATTTCAGAACATTCCTGAGGCGCATTTTGTCTTGAAAGAGATGCGTATAAGTGTCTTTTGTAAGACTTGCAAATGCGCGGTCTGTGGGTGCAAATATTGTGTAAGGTCCGCGCCCAGTTTCCAGCGCGTTAGCCATGCCCGCATCACGGAGTGCTTGTAAGAAGATTCGGAAGTTTCCTTCCTTCTGTAACCGTTGAACGACATTATTTGGAATGATGCGCCGGCGCGGATAGGAAACACTATGCGTTGCATGATGAATTGCTGCTTGCGACGCGTGTTGTACTGCTGCGCCTGGATACGGCAAGAGGAACGGCGTCGTCGCACTAATGATTGCGATTATTAAGGCCGAACGATCAAAGCCCTTGGTTCTTAACATATTTGCCTCCCATGCTGTCTTTCGAGGCTTTTTAGCAACTCCAAGCAGCACTGGTAAGACAGGTCCGCCTTTCATTTGTTCCTGGGACGCTTTACCCTACTGAATCTATGTAAAGTCAGGAGTCGGACCGAAAGGCGGTAGCTGGTATGGGATTGAAGACGAAGCGATTGATACTGCGGGAGTGGAAGGATTCGGATTTGGAGCCTTTTGCGGCATTGAATTCAGATCCCGAGGTGATGGAATTTTTTCCCAAAACGATGACGCTGGATGAAACTGCCGCGATGATCGATCGAATTAAAGCCCGCCATGCTGAAGACGGCTTCTGTCTCTGGGCTACAGAGGAAAAGGAAACAGGAGACTTTATCGGATTTGTTGGTCTCGGACGGCCATTGTTTGAAGCAAAGTTTATGCCATGTGTTGAAATAGGTTGGCGATTGGCGCGTTCATATTGGGGAAAAGGTTATGCGCCGGAAGCAGCCATTGAGGTCCTAAGAGACGGCTTCGAGAACTATGGGCTAGATGAAATTGTCTCGTTCACGGCAGCGCTGAATTCGAAGTCGATTCGCGTGATGGAAAAAATTTCGATGTGTAGAAACCCCGATGATGATTTCGACCATCCTAACGTCCCCGATGGACATCATCTAAAGCCGCATGTTCTCTACCGAATCACGCAAAGAGACTGGAGAGCAAAATCGTAGTGTGGGCGGCATTATTGCCAGCGCGAAGGGCGCAGGCAATGCGCAACTACGCGAATCGGGCGAAGCATGACGTCGGCCCTATGATTCGGGTTTTCGGAAGACCACGCCCATGTTGGATGTTTGACCTGTCGTTATTTTTATTGCCAAATCAGTAGCAGCGAAGAAACCGTTACGGATGAAGTTGCCGAGATTCGTCTTCGCCCAGTTTATGGGTGGAAAGAGCGAGTCTGCAAGCGGCTTTAGCACGGGATTTGCTTTCAACAGGGAGTGCATCGTCCACACCCAGAAAATTGCATTTGGTTGAAACTCCAAATGCACCAGTTCAAAATTTGTCAGTCGCGCAAGTTCCTTTATTGATTTTGGATCATAGAACACCCAGTGGCGTGGGAAGTGATAGGCGCCCCAGTGCTTGTTTCTGAATAGTTTTGCATCCAGTGAATCAATGTTTGGCGTCCAAAACCAGAAGATACCACCGGGTTTTAGGATCCGTCGTACCTTTTCTGCGAATTGTTTTGGATCGGCAACGTGTTCGATAACGTGACTTGCCCAAACGAAATCGAAATAGCTTTCAGGTAGATCAACCTCTTCGAAGCGACCGGCATAAGCCTTATGACCAGCGGCATTCGCTTTCTCTACTGCTCTCTCGTTCATGTCTACGCCGTAGGTTTCTACCTGGCGTGTACGTACCTTCTTGAACCAGTTCAAAATATGCCCGTCCGCGCATCCTATGTCTAATACTCGCACCGGATCTGGTGCGGTAACAAAACTGAGGCAGCCTTCCAAACCTTTGAGAATCTGTTGGTAGCGAAATTTGTAATACAAGTTCTGACGCTGGTTTTCGTCATACCCTTCTTCGAGGCTGTAAGCATAATAATTCGGTGGATAGATCGTCGGCAATTCGGAAATGTCTGGTCTTGGGTTCAGATAAACGAGACCGCAATTGCGACAACGGACAACGTTGAAAACGTCGTCCGTCGTGTTCGTATATTCATGCTCGACGCCTGTCGTAACCAGTTCAGAATCAGTCGAGCCGCAGTTATTGCAACTGGTTTCGACTTTCTTGATGTCGGACTTCATGGTCTGCCCTTACGCTTTCGCGAGACTAAGTTTTTTCCCAGGTGGGACCTTCGGCAGTGTCCATTACGCTGATGCCGGCTTTGGCCAGTTCGTTGCGTATCAAGTCAGATGTCTTGAAGTCCTTGTTGGCACGCGCATCTTGTCGTAATTGCAACAGCAAAGCGAGAACTTGCTCAGTGGAATTTCTGTCCACAACTTTTCTGGTATCAGTTAGTGTAAAACCGAGAACTCCGGCATAATCTTTCAATGCTTTCGCCCAGAGTTTTCTCTCGTTGGCGTCTTTGGAAGCGGAGATCTTGTCGGCAAGCCCGAATAGATGCGATATGGCAACAGCTGTGTTGAAGTCGTTGTCCATCGCCGCCACGAATTCGTTGTGGAATTCGCTCAGCGTTTTATCATTCTTGTAGGCTTCTGCAGCTTTTTGATCGAAGCGATAATGCTTTGATGGCGAGAAGCCGCCACCATTTTCTTCCGCTTCTGCAAACAGGGATGCTCGCAAGAGTCTCATCAATGCCTGCTTTGCGCCGTTCATTGCCTCGGGGCTGAATTCAATCGGATTTCTGTAATGCGTCTGCAAAATGAACAAGCGAAGTGTGTCTGCCGAATATTCTTTCAGCAGATCGCCGATTGTTTTGAAATTGCCCAATGATTTGGACATTTTCTCTTCGCTGACGTTGATAAAGCTGTTGTGCAGCCAGTATTTGGCAAGCGGCTTGTCGTGCAGCGATTCGGATTGTGCTTTCTCATTTTCGTGATGCGGGAAGACGAGATCTTCACCGCCGCCATGAATATCGATTGTTTCCCCGAGCACGGATTTGATCATCGAAGAGCATTCGAGGTGCCATCCCGGACGACCAAAGCCCCATGGGCTCATCCAGCCTGTTTCGCCTTCCGGTGCGCTTTTCCAAAGAGCGAAGTCGACGGGATTGCGTTTCACTTCTTTCAATTCGCTTTGCGAACGCACTTGTTCGCGCGCGCCTGATTTCAGATCCTCGATGTTCTTCTTGCCGAGCTTGCCGTAATCCTTGCATGCGCCCACATCGAAGTAAACATCGCCTTCGGCTTCATAGGCTTTGCCTTTCTTGACGAGGTCTTCGGCCATACCGATCATCTGTTGAAGATACTCGGTGGCGCGTGGCTCGATGTCGGGCGGTGCTACGTTTAACGCGTACATATCTTGCCAGAATTCATAAAGATAATGGCGCGCTAATTGGTCCGGCCGAATGTTCAACTCTTTGGAGCGATTGATGATTTTGTCGTCAATGTCCGTGATATTGCGCACGAAAGTGACCTTGTAGCCGGCGAAGCGCAGGTAGCGCTGAATCACATCCCAGACGATTTCCTTGCGAGCGTGTCCGAGGTGGCTCGAGTCATATACGGTCGGACCGCAAGCGTAAAGCGAAACCTTGCCGGGTTCGACCGGAACGAATTCTTCTTTCTTGCCTGTTAGTGTATTGAAAACTTGAATGGACATATCGTTTCTCTCTTTGCCTTTAAGTGCGTCATGAATACGCGCCTTGGTATGGCGCGCTGCTGCTACGCACAGAGACAGAGAATGTCTTCCAATCTGGCTTTCACTCTTGCCGGTCCCAGTATTGAAATGATGGCGCCCAGATCCGGACCTTGCACTTTGCCCGATAGAGCAGCGCGCAGCGGCCAGTAGAGATCCTTGCCTTTCAGTCCCAAGTCTTTGCCGAGATTGTCGACGACAGCCTTGCAGCCGGCATGATCGCCAAATGGCAAGTCGCCAAGGTGTTTGAGGGTTGTTTCCAAAACCTTCTTGGCCGTGTCCTTCGACAAGGCTTTTTCCTTGAGCTCATCGTTGATCTCGAGTTTCTTCAGGAAATAAAACTCGGTAGCGGCCATAACTTCGGACAACATTGTCAATCCGTCGCGCACACTGGCAACGATTTGCTCGAGTTCCGAACTTGTATACGTCTCCGTTTCCAACATCGTCAAATACGGCTTGGCGCGCTCAGTGACGAGGTCCAGCGGCAGAGAGCGAATGTAGTGGGCGTTGTACCAGTTCAACTTTTGAACGTCGAAAACCGCCGGGCTCTTGCTGATTTTGTACAAGTCGAACATCTCGCACGCTTCCTGCAGAGTGAAAAACTCCTTGCCGTCAGGCAAGGTCCAGCTCATCGCTGCAAGATAGTTGACCATCGCTTCCGGCATATAACCGTCGACACGATACTTGTTGATATGTACAGCTTCGCCGTGTTTGCGCTTAGAAAGTTTGGCGCGATCGAGGTCGAAGATCAGCGGCGCGTGCGCGAATTCGGGCACCTGGTGATTGAGAGCCTCGTAAAGCAAAATTTGCTTTGCCGTATTCATGATGTGGTCTTCGCCGCGGATCACATGCGTCATCTTCATGTCGATGTCGTCGACTACGACTGCGAAGTTGTAGATAGCGACTCCGTTGGATTTAACGATAACCATGTCGCCGCCCAAAACCGAAGCCTCAATGGCAATCTCGCCTTTGATATTGTCGTGCCATGAAATGACTCGAGGCTCCTCGATCTTGAATCGAATTGATGGAATGCGCCCTTCCGCGACGTATTTTTCAACTTGTTCTTTGCTCAAGTTGCGGTGGCTGTTGTCGTAACGATGTGCAGTGTCGGAGTCTTTCTGCGCTTCTTTCATCGCCGCCAACTCTTCCGGCGTTTCATATGAGAAGTAAGCGTGGCCTCGATTAATCAGTTTGTTGGCCACTTCAGTGTAGTGGTCGATTTTTTGAGTTTGCTTGTATGGCGCGTATGGACCGCCGATATCCGGACCCTCATCCCAATTGAGTCCGAGCCATTTCAGCCCGTCGATGATGTCCTGGGTGTAATTCTCTTGCGACCTTATTTCATCTGTGTCTTCCAGGCGGAAAACGAAAGTGCCCTTGTTGCGGCGGGCGTACAGGTAGTTGTAGAGCGCCGTTCTGGCGGTGCCCAAATGCAAGTGCCCGGTTGGACTAGGCGCTATTCGAACTCTGACAGCTGGGGGCACGGTGATAATCCTTTTGACTCTAAAACCTACTGACGCCTTGTTGCGACCGCCCTGCGGCGGAGAACGCTTTATTTTACCAAAAATGGCTTAAAAACCCCATAGGGCTTGGCACTTCAGCGATTGAGAATGGCTGGTTTTTGAGGGAAACGGGCGTTCAAGCCGATCCGTGCCTGTTACAAATCGAAAATCGAGGAGTCTTTCAAGCCTCCCAAATGCAAAGTGCCCCCTTCGGGAGCACTTTGATGTTGTTCCTGGTCAAAACTTCTGTTTAGCCGGCAGCTGCCAATTTTCGCACTTTCGAGAATTCGCCTTGCTCGAACAAGCGGACCAGAAAGGCTGCGCGCTGGTTGTTTTCGATGATTTTCAACTGCGAGCGAGTCTCGTCGTTTCTCATTTCCTGTCTGTTTTTAAGAAGCTGGTCGAATGCAGTGAGAGTGCGTCTGCTTTCCATTTGCAAGAACCTCTTAGGGTTAGTAGCGGAGGCGGGGCTGGTCGTGGTCTGAATATATGGCATCCTTAATAACGAATTTATGACACTGTTGTGGTCTAACTGTGGCGCCAAGATTAAATGCGAAAAACGCCCCGCGATGGAGCGTTTTGCCGGATCCGTCCGGGAGACTACTTGTGGGTGGCGGCTGAAAGAGTCCTCGTACCGCAATGCGAACCGCCCGTATAGCCTGGATGCTTAGCGTCTGGGTTCCGGTGCCTTTGCTTGCTCGAAAAGGCGCAAGAGTTCGCGCGCTTCCCTGTGCGCATTCCATCTTTTTATAAGTTCGTGCGTGGTGACGTTTTTCTTGCGCTCCTTTAGTTGGGCAAGTCTGGAAATCTGCGCTGTGTGAGAATCATTGAGCATGTGGGAACCTCAATCAGTCGAAGCACGGGCGGAGCCTGACGTTTTTCAATGTAGAGGCAAAAAGTGAGAAGGGCGTGATAATTGGCTGAAGTGTCAGGACCATTTGATTAAATTCGGCCGGAGCCTGTTTGAATAGTAGTTCCGGCCTGTTCGCCAGGATTGCCTGATGGAGAACAGTTTGGTTAGGGGCATGACTAAATCCGGACTAGATTCGGGCTAATCTGGGTTTGGCTATTAGATGCAAGCGAAGAGAGGCATTTGCGGGTAAAGAAAGTAAGCGTGGGCACCACATATAACTGATAAAGATAGACAGCAAGTTTAGAAAGCCAATATAGACATGGCAAAAATCTGTGTGATTGAGGATAACGCGGACCTGGCCAATATGGTCAGAACATTTTTGCTATTCGAGCATCACACAGTGGAAACCATTGCACATGGCGGTGAGGCACGCGATCATCTAAAGACTTTCGAGTACGACCTGATAATTCTGGATTGGGAACTGCCTGAGGTTTCTGGTATCGAAATTTTGAAGCAGTATCGTCAAAGAGGCGGACAGACACCGGTTTTGATGCTCACAGGCAAGGATGACGTCGACGACAAAGAGGCAGGTCTGGACGGCGGCGCCGACGATTATTTGACGAAGCCGTTCCATATGAAAGAGTTGGGGGCGCGTGTCCGTTCTTTACTCCGGCGGCCTGCGGCGGTGAAAGAAACTGTCTTGAAAGCAAAGAACATCACGATGGATCCCACTAAATATAGAGTCCACAAAGATGGTGAAGTCATAACGTTGGTGCCCAAAGAATTTCAGTTGCTGGAATTTATGTTGAGGCATCCGAATCAAGTTTTCACGCCCGAGGCACTCTTGAATCGCGTCTGGCCGTCGGAGTCTGACTCGACTACCGAAGCTCTGCGGACAACGATGAAGCGTCTGCGCAAGAAGGTTGATGAGGAAGGTGCAATTTTGAAAACTGTTCACGGCGTTGGATACATTTTAGAACTTGAGTAATAAGACAGGATTGAGCGGACTGAAGCTTAGCCACCAGGGGTGGTTGCTGATGTTCTGCTTCGTGATCGTGGAAATCAGCCTGGTAGGAGCTGAAGGCTATCTGGTTTGGCAGGCTGAGAAAGAAGCTCGACGCGCCGAACATGTCAAAGAAATTGTCGCCAAGACTAATCATCTTGTGCAAATTTGCTATGACACCGGTGCTGCAGTCATGGCATATGCAAAGGATAAAGATGAAGCCCAGGCAGCGCGATATAAGAAAAATCGTGATGAAACCGCGGTAATTCTGGCTTGGCTGAAGGAGGCCTTGAAGGATGATCCGGAGAATTTTGCCATTCTTAGTCGCGTGGATGCGAATATGCAGATTGGCATGACTACGATGGACAACATCAAGCATGCCGTTGATACACAGCCGCTATTTGTTGCTGTCCGATATGGTTACAGGGAGAGAATTAAACTTCAGCCTACCTTTGATGCATTAGTCAGAGACCTGCTTTCATTAGTGCGAGCGCAGAGGAAAGTCGAAGAGGAGAGTCCGATTGCACAGCGCAGCCAAAGAGAGTCGCAGAAGCTAATTCTTTTAATTGGTCTGGTTCTAAATGTGGTGCTCGCTTTTGCCGGTGCTGGCTGGTTTACCAGGCAGCTCACATCTCGATTGGATGTTCTTGTCGATAACACCAATCGGCTCAAGCGTGGAGACGAGCTAAGCAAGCCACTATCGGGAAGCGACGAGATAGCAGCCCTCGATTCGACATTCCATGATATGGCCTACACGCTGCGTCTAAAGGAGCAGCTTCTCAAAGACAGTGAGGCGCGTGTGCGTGCAATTATTGAAAAGGTTCCTGTCGGCCTTGTCATTTTTCGCGAAGACGGCACCATCGAATTCGTCAATTCTACTCTGGCAATGATGTTTGGCGAGGAAAGGGACGCCTTGATAGGTCGGGCGCTAGCGTCCTTGGTTGCGCGTTCGCAAACAACTAGCGATGAAGAGTTTGCATCGCAATTGAAAGAGAAAGCGTTCGAGCGAGTTTCGGAAATAATCTGTTTGCGAAATGAGAACGAGAAATTTCCAGTTGAATTTTCCATGACTGTTTTTGAAACCGAAGAAGGTCCGCGCCGGCTGGGAATTCTCCTTGACGTCACTGAGCGGCAAGAGATTCAACGAATGCGGCAAGCATTTGTCTCTATGGTCAGCCATGAATTGCGTACGCCACTAACGGCGGTATCAGGGTTCATTTCGCTGTTGGAAATGGGAGCGTTTGGGGAGGTTTCCCCCGAGGCGACTGAGCAGGCAGGAAGAGCCGAGGCAAATGTTTCCAGGTTGATGAAATTGATATCCGACCTGCTTGACCTTGAAAAAATGGACTCCGGGACTCTAAATGTATCGAAAGCTAAATGCAAATTGCAGAAAATTTTGGAAGCTGTTGACGAGGCCTCGCGTACTTTTGCGGAAGGCAAAGGCATCAAACTCGAGATCGAAAGCGTCGATGGCAAAGATGATTCGCTTTATGCCGATGCAGATAGAATTGTCCAGCTGCTTGTAAACCTGATTTCCAATGCCGTGAAGTTTTCTCCCCAAGACGGGACTGTGAAAGTGACACATAGGTTGGACGAGGAGACGCTCGAAATGCGCGTTATCGACCAGGGGCGAGGAGTTCCCGCCAAGTACAAGGAAGTGATTTTCGAGCGCTTTCAACAGGTCGAGGTTTCTGACGCAAAGCAAAAAGGCGGAACAGGACTCGGGCTGGCCATATGCAAAACAATCGTCGAAATGCACGACGGCACCATAGCCGTCGACAGCGAAGAGGGAAAAGGCAGCACTTTCTGGTTTCGCATCAAACGCAGAAAAGCGTAGCAAGATACGTGGAGGAAGCGTAGGGAAATGTATGGAAGATGCGTAGGGGCGACGCATGGCGTCGCCCCTGCAAAATCTAAGAACAAAGCTTCTAGTGCAGAACTACGCAGTCGACCATCGCCACGCCGGACGAGATCATGTTGAGTTGTTCGGCTGCACCGCGCGAAAGGTCGATGATTCTGTCGGCAACGAACGGTCCACGGTCGTTAACTTGAACGACACAAGAATTACCGGTTCTACGGTTGGTAACCAAGAGTTTGGTTCCGAACGGAAGGCTTCTGTGAGCAGCGGTCAGACCATTCTGGTCGAAACGGCTGCCATCGGCGGCGCGTCTGCCATGGAATCTGCCACCGTACCAGGACGCAGCGCCACTAAAAATCGCTTTTCCGGCCGCTTTCAATTGTGAGAGGTCTGGCTGCTCATTGGCGACTTTAGGGTATCCGGTCGGCAGTTGGGTAGCACCCAGGGCCTCCCGAATGGCATTAACGAGCTTCAGGCTAGCTTCCATGGGATTGCTGGAGGAAGCTTTTTGTCCATCGACAGCTTCCGGTACTTCAAACTTAATGGCAACCGCACCATCGACCTTAACTACCGCGAAATCTCCGTCCTTTGCAGGCAGGATTTTTTCGGGGTCGATTTTCTCGTTTTCAAAAATCTCTTCGAGCTGTTGTGCAATGTCTTCAGCTTTGTCGGAAGCGTCTCCGCGTGCGGTCGTTCCGCGATAAATAAGGAAGTCTTTGCCGTTAACTGAAACAGCTGCGCACTCTAAATTGCTTTCTTCCCACACGTTTGCGTTTACTTCAGGAGCAATTTCCGCAGCCATGCATGAAGACGCGCCTGCCACGCCAATTCCTAGGGCGGCAACTGCACTTACAAACAAATATTTGGACTTCAAATTCAAACTCATAATCTGCTTTCTACTGGGGCTTCTTACTGGTCCGTTCAAACGACAATGTCTTTCTTCGTGTTGATACTTCTCTTTAGAAGGTCCCGGTGCTGGGCATTCCGAGGCAGGCGACAAGGTAGCAAAAACGCGGCAACCGAGTCAAAGATCTGTTGACAACTTGAACATTTCTCAGCGGGCGCAAAATTTCGCGCTTTCTTGGATAGAGTTAAGCCGCAAGTGGTTGACAGTTCGATCGATGTCCGGTAGGAGGTCTCTAAGATATATACAGGCTCCGCCCGTGGTGCTTGCTGTGATTAACGCGGGATAATCTTTCTTGATCACTATGGTTGTCAATTGTTCCGTGTAACGTAGTGTAAAACTTCACTCTTAAGCCCCCCTAATTTTGTAGGGTGATCCGTTATTGGCGCTCCATCGATCTCCGAAAAGGTCCATATCCAGAAGGATTCGAGCAGATCTAAAGTGGCAATATTTTCGGTCTGATTCGTTAACGAAGCGAAAGAATCGCTTGCATAAATTCACATGCAAAGGTGTCAAAAAGAGACTGATTTATCTCTTTTATCGGTCAAGAAATTGCGACCTTGCGGCTATTCATGAGCGGTTAGAGGGACACGCGGTACATTGTTTTGCGCATGTAAAACGAGTCCGAATGAGCTTCTCGACTGAGGTGTTGCAGCTGATAATCACTTTTGGCAGCGGCAGTCGTGTTTGAGCTGATGTGCTGAAAACCGCATTGCAGGCTGGTTTTGCTCGCGGCATCAATCTTGTTTTACGCGCGTTTTACAATCAATTGAAAATGAAGCGCTAGCTAACACTTGCCGACAAAAGATCAGCATCCATGTCGAAGTTCGCGTAAACGTGTTGGACGTCGTCGTGATTGTCGATTACGTCGAGCAGCTTCATGAGCTGCTTTGCTATCTCTACGTCGGACACGTCGATTGTGTTGCTTGGATTCATCGTAACCTCGGCTGAGGTTACTTTGAAGTGTTCGGCAAGCGCCGCTTTGACATCATCGACTTTGAGCGGATCACAGATAACCACAGCTGAAGCCTCATCGCTGCTGTCGACGTCCTCGGCTCCAGCGCTCAACGCTTTGTCGATCAGATCGTCTTCGTTGAATTTGCCTTCCTTATCTATAACGACTTCGCCACGTTCTTTGAACATCCAACCGACGCAACCTGTTTCGCCCATGTTGCCGCCGTACTTCGAGAAATAGCTTCGAATGTCGCCGGCCGTGCGGTTTCTATTGTCCGTTGCGCATTTGACCATGATGGCGACGCCGCCTGGACCGTAGCCTTCGTATGTGAGTTCTTCGACATTGCTGTCATCGCCGCCACCGGAGCCCTTCTCCACTGCGCGCGCAATATTGTCGTTGGGCACGCCCTCTGCTTTTGCCCTTTCAATAGCCTTTCGCAGGCGTAAGTTTGCCGCCGGGTCTCCGCCTCCGAGCTTAGCCGCCACTATGATTTCGCGCGACATCTTCGCGTACATGACGCCACGTTTGGCATCGACAACAGCTTTCTGTCTTTTGATTGTTGCCCACTTGGAATGACCGGACACAAGCACTCTCCCTGCGAAATTCATACTGACAAAATCGATGCGGCTATTTATTTTACGGCACGGATACGAAGCTCTCATTGTGAGATTTGCAGTTGTGAAGTGAGCCGAGCATTTTTGCCGGGCAGATTCCTTATATAAGGATGTAAAACGCATCCTATTTATATGGTTGGTGTCCGCGTGTTTTTGTAGCGAAAAGTTCTAGCGCTTAGAAACCTGGATGACATGGCGTTGTTAAGGCGATAACATTCACACACCGACTGTCTCTTTAGTATTCATCCCTCTCCCGTTTATCGGAGAGGCTTCGCAAGGTGAGGGCGATATGAATCACAACCGATCAATTTTCCGTGCAGCTCGAGTCGCCTTGCTTTTGGCAAGCAGCATAGGCATTGTCCTTGGCTCGGGAGTGTTGACTTCAGCGCCGGCAGAGGCAAAGCGCACTGTGTTGCGTGGCGGAGTCTTCGTCTATACCGGTGACCCGCGCACTGACGATATGCTCAATCATCGCAAGTACGCCGACGTTGAAGAGCGCTGTCTCGAACAATTGCGTCGCAATCCTGGTAGTGTGCCAGCAATGATCGGTGCGGGTTGGGCGCAGGGCAAACTGTTCAAACTCGATGCAGCTAATGCCAATTTTGATAAGGCTCTCGCCAAGAACCCAAGCAACCCGATGGCGCACGCAGGAAAGGCGATGGTTCTCTTTAACCGCCTGCAGTCTTCTTCGCAAACAATCATCAAGCAAAAAGATGCTCTTTTGAAGCAAGCCGAAGCGGAAGCCAGGCAAAGTATCAATTACGATTCACGCTTTCCGGAAGCGCACTGGACACTCGGCATGATCTTGCGCGAGCAAGGTCGTTATGACGAAGCTATCAAAGCTTTCCGCGATGCCACCAATATGGACAGCAACTACTCCGATGGATACTCGGGACTTGCGCAAGCTCAATTGGACAAGGGCGATATCGCAGGTGCGATCCAATCGGCAAAAGAAGCAGTGGCGATCAACTCCGGCAACTCCACGGCTCATTACGCATTGGGTGAAGCATACAGACGGCAGGGCTTGCTGGATGAAGCGCTCAAAGAGTTGAACACAGCGCTTTATCAATATCGCAACAGCGCCCCTGTTCACCTTTCCATGGGTAAGACTTTGGCGGCTCAAGGAAACACTGTCGGTGCGGTCAAGGAATTCCAAGAATCAATTCGGATCAAAGCGGAAAATCCTGATGCATACCTCGGTATCGCGGACATCCGCGAAGCTCGTGGCGACATCGAACATTCAATTGCCGAATTGCGTTCCGGTTTGGAAATGATGCCCAACAATGCGGCTCTGCGCGAGCGTGTTGCGGACCAACTTTTGAGAGTTGAAAAACTGGATGATGCCATCAAAGAATATACGACCGTTATGGATCAAAATCCGAACAACGCGGTCGCTGCCAAAGGTTTGACCAGAGCTTATTATCTGAAGGCAAACAAAGAGGCTACCGGTGCGTTTTTCGTAAGCAACGAGTACGAATCGGCGAAACGCATGCTCGATCAAGCTGTGCGTTTGAACCCCAACGATATGGAGTTGCGTCTTGCTCAGGCGAAATTGCGTTCGTTGTCCGGTGAAACAGTCGATCTCAATTCGATTGGTGCGCCGACCAATGATGGTGAGCGTATCGCATACGCAGAAGCACTTTTAGCGCAGAACAAATTCAAAGAGTCAGACGAGCAGATGAATCGAGTCATCAGCAATGCAGCAGATGCCAAGCAAACGTTTGCAGTCGCCGACCTGGCATTGATGATCAAAGACTTGCCGAGCGCAGAAGCAGCATACCGAAAAGCTTCCGCATTTCCTGGTGGTGCTGAGAGAGCCAAGCGCGGCATGGACCTGATCGCGAAGCAGAAAGAAGTGGCAAGACAAGATCTGACTTTGGCTGACGACCTGGCAAAACGCCAGCAAGTGAAGAGTGCTATCGATAAGTATCGTTCTGCCTGCTATCAGAACCCGAAAGTTTCTGATGCTCGTCTTGGTTATGCAATCTGCCTGGAGAAGGACAGACCCGAAACTGCTGATGGTATGCGCCTTTCGGCAACACAATTCAAGGCATACATGGCTCTCGAGCCGGCTTTGCCTGAGAAAGAAGTAGCGAAGCTAAACAAGAAAATTGCGTCGTTGGAAGAGAAGGCCTACAAGCTCGATCAAAAATCTGGCGATACTCGCCGTGGTACGAGACGCCGTTTTTAGACCTGGAGAAAGTATTGAATACTGGAATGCCATTAGGACTGTGAGGAGATATGCAAAATAGAAAGTTGATCGCAATGTGTTTGGCTCTGGCGGGAAGCGTTTCGCTTGCCATGTCCGTTGAGCCCGCTCAAGCAAAAGAGAAAAAGCTGATCAAGATCAAAATCGAGCGCGAAGTAGTGATGGCGGACGAGCTGATGCTCAACGGCAAATTCAGCGATGCTGCAGATCTCTATCACGCTGTTCAGGCGAAAAACCCGAAGTCTGTACCTGCCACCATCGGCTTTGGTATGGCTCTGGCGAAACAGTTCAAACTGGACGCCGCGGACGAACAGTTCAACAAAGCACTGACCATGGATCCGCACAACGCCATGGCTCATGCTGGAAAAGCGATGGTGATGTTCAATCGCCTGGCCTCTTCCTCGCAAACCGTGATCAAGAACAAAGAAGCATCACTCAAAAATGCTGAAGCAGAAGTGAGACAAGGCTTGGCGATCGACCCGGGCATGCCGGAAGCTCACTACACGCTCGGTATGATCTTGAAAGAACAAGGTCGCACCGATGAAGCAATTACTGAGTTTCAAGATGCCACCCGCATCGACCCGAAATACTCGGAAGCATATTCCGGTTTGGGCGTAGCGCAATTGCAAAAGGATGACGTGACCGGCGCGATTCAGTCGTTTAAGGAAGCAATCGCCAACAACTCCGGCAACTCGACTGCCCACTACGGGTTGGGTGAAGCATACAGACGCCAGGGGCTACTTGATGAAGCTCTCAAAGAGCTGAACACCTCCTTGTATCAGTATCGCAACAGCGCACCGGTTCACCTTTCGATGGCAAAAGTCTATGCCGCGCAAGGCAATACCGTAGCCGGCGTGCAGCAGTATCAAGAATGCATCCGCATCAAGCCTGAAAATCCGGAAGCATATCTGGGCATTGCCGATATTCGCGAAACTCGCGGCGACCTTGAGCACTCGATTGCCGAGTTGCGCTCCGGTCTCGAAATGATGCCTAACAACATGGACCTGAGATTGCGCGTTGCCGATCAGAGTTTGAAACTCGAAAAACTCGACGATGCCATCAAAGAATATCGCGCTTGCATGGACGCCAATCCGCAAAACGCTGCTGCCGCCAAAGGCATCACACGCGCCTATTATCTGAAGGCGAACAAAGAAGCTACTGGTGCGTTCTTTGTGAGCAACGAGTACGAGTCTGCAAAACGCATGTTGGAACAGGCGGTTCGCTTGAACCCCAACGACATGGAATTGCGCCTGGCAGAAGCAAAACTTCGTTCGCTTTCCGGCGAAGCTGTCGATCTTAAAGCAATCGGCACCCCGACAAACAACGGCGAGCGTATCGCTTATGCTGAAGCTTGCCTGGCTCAGAACAAGTACAAAGAATCCGATGAACAGATGAACATCGTTCTTTCCAATTGCACTGACGCCAAGCAAACGTTTGCGGTCGCCGACCTTGCTTTGATGATCAAAGATATCCCGAACGCTGAAGCCGCTTACAAAAAGGCTGCTGCTTTCCCGGGTTCGGAAGAGCGTGCCAAGCGTGGTATCGACTTGGTCAACAAGGCGAAGGACCAAGCCAGGCAAGATCTGACCTTGGCTGACGATCTGGCTCGCAAGAAGCAGCTCAACTCTGCCATCGACAAATACAAAATCGCTATCTATGAAAACCCGAAAGTAGCGGACACGCACCTCGGTTATGCGATTTGTCTGGAGCAGCTTAAGCCGCCGATTCCGGAAGATCTCAGACAAGCATCTACGCAATATAAAGCGTATATGGCTTTAGATCCGACCATTCCACCCAAGGAACTCGAGAAGCTCAATAAGAAGATTGCTTCGCTCGAAGAGAGGGCATACAAGCTCGAACAGAAGGGCAAAGACACGAGAGCCGGAACAAAGAGAAGGTTCTAAAAAAGAAATTGTAGGGGCGCATTGCATGCGCCCCTTTTTTTCTTTTGGGCGCATACAATGCGCCCCCGCAGGTCATTTGCCGATATAATTGCGACGTGACTGATTGGAAAGACAAGAAAGTAACCATACTCGGCCTCGGCAGAAGTGGCATTGCGGCAGCGCAATACCTTTCGGCAAGAGGTGCGAAAGTGTTCGTCTCTGATTCGGCCGCTGCTGATGTTGATAGACAGGCTCAGGCTGCCGAAGTAGAAAAGCTCGGATGTAAAGTCGAGTTGGGTGGACACAGCGACGAAGCCGTCGAATTCGGCTCTTTCGTCCTCACCTCTCCTGGCATAGCCCCTCATAGTGCGGTTATTCAAAAGGCTCGCTCGTTGGGCAAAGAAGTAATTTCCGACGTCGAGTTAGCTTGGCGCGAGACTAAGGCTCCCATAATTGCCATTACTGGAACCAATGGAAAATCCACAACCTGTGCGCTTTTGAGTTTCATGCTCGAAAAGACGGGGCGCGTTGCACCTGCTTGCGGCAATATCGGAGTTCCCATCCTGAGCCAGTTGGACAGAAAACCCGACTACCTGGTCGTGGAAGTATCTTCTTACCAATTGGACTACACAACCAACTTCGCGCCTAAGATTGGCGTCTGGCTTAATTTCACACCCGATCACGTTGACTGGCATCAGGGGCTGGAAAACTATAAACGCGCTAAGCAAAAGCTTTTCGCAAATCAACAGCACAGTGATTATGCCGTCCTCAGCATGGACGATCCCGTGGTCAGCCAGCAAATAACGCGTTCGGAAATCTTCCCGTTCAGCTCGCAAATGAACTTGGACAACATGGTCCAGGCGGCGTATGTTTCAAACGGCTTTCTTGCCTATCGAATTCGAGCACGCAACCGCATTGTCTGTGCAGTCAACGAATTGCAAATATTAGGCCAACACAATGTTGAGAATGCTCTGGCAGCAATTTCATGCTGTGCCATTCTCGATGTGCAGCCGCAGGAGATAGAGAACTACATTAAAGAGTTCAAGGGTTTGGAGCATCGGCTCGAATATGTCTCGACGATCGATAACGTCCCTTATTACAACGATTCTAAGGCGACCAATCCTGAGTCCGCTATAAAGGCGATACAGTCCTTCCCTGACAAGAAAATCGTGCTTATTGCCGGAGGTCGAGACAAATCGACTTCGCTTGATGAATTTGTTGATGCTGTTAGAAACCATGTGGCAGCTGTTATCCTCTTAGGTGAAGCCAAGGAGAGATTTGAGAAAGCGTTAAGGGAGGGAGGATTTAACGACGTTCATTTGGTCGCAAACCTCGAAGAGGCTGTCGACCTGGGTGGGAAACTGAAACTGGGACCCGTTGTTCTTTCGCCGGCTTGTGCCAGTTTCGACATGTTCAAGGATTTTGAGAACAGAGGCCGTGTCTTCAAAGATATTGTCCGCACAAGACTCGAGATGGCGCCGTCAGTCCAAGGGTAGTGGTGGTCGCAATCTGAAAGTGGCTCCCCCTTCGAACGAGGGCCCAGAGTTTCGTGGACTCCCCGATAAAGCTCTCATAACTCTCGTCTGCTCCCTGTGCGGATTCGGACTGATGGCGGTCTTTAGCGCATCAGCCCCGGAAGCGCTTTCGAACTTTCAGGACGCTACTTACTATTTACGCCGTCAGGCGATTTGCTGCGTGCTTGGTCTTTTCGCCATGTTCACGATCAGCCGCTACGACTACCGCCGCCTAAAGAAATGGGCATGGCCTGTGGCATTAGGCGCGTTTGGTCTGCTCTGCCTGACACTCGTTCCCGGAATTTCTGTTACGACAATGGGCTCCACTCGCTGGTTGCAGATTGGTCCATTGCAGTTCCAGCCTTCCGAAATGTGCAAAATCGCATCCATTTTGCTTATCTCCGCCGGTCTTTCAAAGCACTTCTGGTGGCACAGACAAGTTCTGGTGCGCATCGCGCTCATTCTTTTGATGGCGACAATTGTTGTAAAACAGCCTGACCTTGGAACAGCAATGATGATCTCGGGCAGTCTGGTGGCACTCTTGTTCGCCAGCGGTCTCAACCCGTTGCTTATTCTTCTTGCTGGTGGTGGCGCTTTCGGATATATGTGGCACCACGTTCAGAAAACGCCTTACCAGATGGCGCGCATCATGAGCTGGTTGGATCCCTATAAGTATCCGCAGAAAGAAGGATGGAACTCCATTCAAGCTCAGCTTGCAATCGGCTCGGGCGGTCTTTTCGGCGTCGGCTTCGGACGCTCTATGCAGAAGCTGTTCTACCTGCCTGTTCAGCATGCCGACTTTATCTTCGCTGTTATTGCAGAGGAGTTCGGTTTCATTCCCTGCTGCGTTTTGATTTCTCTCTATATACTTTTCGGCTATTTCGGCTTCCGAACCGCATTGCGCTCTCGCACTCTCTTCGGTCGTTTCCTGGCAATCGGCATCACCAGCTCGATTGTGCTTCAGGCGCTGGTCAATATCATGGTTACGACCGGCATCGTGCCAGTAACAGGTATTACACTGCCGTTCATCAGCTACGGTGGCACGTCACTTGTAATTACTCTGGCGATGGTTGGTGTTCTTCTTTCTGTTTCGCGCGATAGCGGCCAGATGTCTGAAGACGAAGAATACGAAGATGCTGACCCGAAACCAGCGAGACAATTGGCGCGTCCATGAGCGGGGGCGAGCACAGGCTAATTCTCACAGGTGGTGGCACCGGCGGCCATGTGTATCCGGCGTTGGCTGTTGCCGACGAATTGAAAGACGATCCGGACGTAAAGGCCATCCTTTATATAGGTGCAAAAGGTCACCTCGAAGAACGCCTCGCGAAAGAACGCGGCCTTGATTTTGTTGGGTTTCAAGTTTCCGGCTTGCCGCGCAGTATCTCTCCCAAGCTTTTGACCTGGCCAATTCAGATGACTCAAGCGATTGGACAATGTGCCGCGCTTTTCAAACGTTTCAAACCCACTGCGGTCTTAGGCACTGGCGGGTATGCTTCAGCTCCGCCACTGACTTGCGCTGCGACTTCCAACATTCCATACGCAGTGCATGAGCCGGATGCGCATCCTGGGCTGGTCAATCGCCTTTATGCCAAGAATGCTTCCGTTGTTTCATGCGGGATGGAAGCGGCCAAAGAAAGATTGGTCAGCAAAGTTGGCGAGACTGTGTTCAACGGTAATCCGGTGCGCAAAGGTTTTGTCAATCTGATTGATAGGGAGAAAGCCGCACGGCAACTGGGTTTGGTCAGTCATTTGCCGACGTTGATTGTCACCGGAGGTTCGCAAGGCGCGCAAGCTATCAACGATGCCGTTTTTTCCATGCTGCCGGCATTGTTTTCCGACACGAACAAGATGCAGGTAATTCACCAGGTCGGCGAGAAGAATTTTGTAGACTACAAAGATCAACTTCCACACGAAATTATGACTAGCGCGAGATACTGCTATCGCGCTTATTTCGACGATCTCTCCGTCGCGTACGCTTTGAGTGATCTGGCCATCTCGCGCGCGGGAGCAATGACAATCAGCGAGCTTTGCGTTACCGCCACTCCCTCTATATTCATTCCATATCCTTTTGCGGCGCAGAATCATCAAGAACATAATGCACGTGCGCTAGAGGCTAAGGGTGCAGCAACAGTGATTTTGCAAAAGGATTTGAATCCAGGTCTACTGGCCACGACAGTAAAGTCGCTGTTATTCGATCGTGAAAAACTGAAGACGATGAAAGAAGCGGCTGCACAAATGGGAAAACCCAATGCGGCAAAAGACATTGCTGAGATGCTGAAGCGCTTGAGCAGCGGCTATCAGGGAGCGTCTAGCTAATTAGAACAAGGGGTTAGCCGGCGACGATTGGTGCCGGTGTCAGAACTGCGGGACTGACGAAATTTTCTTGGGCAAGTGCTTGTTGCATTTGCACGCCAGTTACCTGAGCGCCGGGCCGCATTTTGCTTTCAATCTCTTCCAGAATTGATTCAATTTGGGAGATTAGCTTCGCGGACTCGTGGTCAGCGCCTTGAGAGCGATTGACTGCGTCTCTCAGTTCTTCAATCGTCGATTTGAACGATGGTTGATTTGGAAAGGTCATATACTTTCCTGTTGCGACAAAGGGACTTAACTATGGAGCCAAATGTTTTCTGGGCAACCAAAACATATGTCAGCCGCCCTAACTTGTCACGAGTTTAGCACGGAAAAATCGGAATCCAACCGCGCAAATATCCGTAGTCTATCCGCAATGGATGTCAAGCGGTATAGAAGTGGCTGCCCGTCATATGTTCAGGAGGTCCGTTGCAAATGGAAACTATATTTATCAATTGTGCACATTAACTATTATCGGCACCCAAATGGCGGTATGAGTGGGTTTTAGGCGCAGCAGCAGTGATCTGTCAGTGAAACCCGCTTCTGCTGGGCGTTTTCACCGTGCCCATTGCCCCCTGCGCAAAGCCTGCCGACTTCTTCGGGCAGTGATATCTTGAGGGTTAGTTGGTCTGTTAGTGATAAACGCAAGTCTGTGAAGTAATTGCCGATCGTCGCCGCTCTATTATTTGCCTTCATAGCATTCTGCATTTTTTGCAGTGTCGCTGGCGTCATCGTATTGGGACTGAGTTGGCACAAAATTGCACGCTATCTAAAGCTGCGTCGCGAGCGGGATTTAGCAGCAATTCGCAGCTATCACAGTCGACTTTCGTTAGTAGTTAGCGAGCTTCTCGCAAGAGCAAATGAACTCGATCAGCAGTCCAAATATTTGCCCGCAGAAACTGAAGCCGAGTGGAACAGGGTGTATGAAAAACTTGGGCGCGCGCTTGTGCTCATGGGCGATACGCTGATCATCATCAAACAGCGTGTGGACGAGAAGAACGTTCGAAGCGGGCGTGAAGTAACTCTGTTGCTGTGCCGCGAGGCTACGTGGGTGAGCAGGAGTTTGCTGAGCTTTGAGCAAAAGTTGTTAACCGCTGAAAAGCTGCAACTCGAGCAAATCAAAGCGGCACAAGAAGCGAACTCTGTCGCGGAAGTGCTCGGACAGGGGAGCTTCACCGCAGATTCCGATGTGGTGCGCATAGTTGATGTCGGTGCTACGTCTGCTAGCAATGCGGATACGTTCGATCGTAGTACTACCAGCGATGGTGGCAGTCCGGAAGAAGCCGAGAAATCCAAGCCGGAAAATCAGCACGACTGAATTACGTCAATCGGAAAAGTAGCCGTAAGCTGCGCGCAAGATCGTTTCGCAATTCCTTTGTTCATAACTGTTCAGACCTTCACGACACGGCCAGAGTTAGTAATTTCGAAAGCGCATACCTCGTGATCGCCTGCAGCCGTGTTGTTTCACCTGCAGTGAAAACGTTCTGCGCATCAGTGAAGTACGAGTCACTGTAATAGCAATCGACACAAGTAAGAGCTTGATCTGCTGATGTTATTGACTCTGCGGGCAGTCGCATTTGCTGGTCTGCGTATGTCGAGTAGTAGAAGTCGACGCTACCGGTAGCGCCACTACTTTTGGTGCCTCTATCAGCAGAGAAAAATAGCTTCTGACAACATTTAATCCTAGATTTTGACTGGAAGTATGCACGGCCAAAACTTTTTCCTGCATAATGAAAGAGAAGGATATTCCACGAACAGAACCCGTGACCGAAGCTGAGTTTGTTCTCGCTCATTGCTGCGCGAGTGCGAGTAGGCAAAGCGTTTCGGGCGAACACTGCTGGACTCGCTTACGTACGCATAAGGGAGGACATTTTGTTATGTCTAAAAAGAGAAGAGACGAAAAGAAAAAGAACCATTCAAAAGCCGCAGCAGTTAGCCAAGCAAGCGATGTCCAAGAGGCACCGCCCGAAGCGACAGACGGCAATGAAGAAGTGAAAGCAGAAGAAGTAGCAGCCGAAGCGCCGGAATGCGCTGATAAGGCTGATGAATGCTGTGACGAGAAATCGGAAGAAGCATGCGAAGAGAAATCGGAAGATGCTTGCGACGAAAAGTCGGAAGAATCTTGCGAAGAAAAATCCAATGAAGCTGGTGAAGAAAAGTCGGAAGACGCTGAAGAAGAGAAAGCTGAAGACTCCGAAGAAGAGAAAGCTGAAGACGCTGGAGAAGAGAAGGCTGAAGACGCCGGAGAAGAGAAGGCGGAAGACGCTGGAGAAGAGAAGGCGGAAGATGCCGGAGATGACGAAGGGGAAGACGCTGGTGAAGAAAAAGCGGAAGACGACAGCTCTGAAGATGTAGAGCCCACCGGTGAATCGGACGGTGAAGAGAAATCCGAAGACGAAAGCGATGGTGGCGAAGAAGAGTCGGAAGACAAATCTGAAGAACCAGCCGCTGAATCCGAAGGTGACGAGAAGGCAGAAGATGCTGAAGATTCGGAAGAAAAGGAAGATTCCGATGAAGACAGCGAAAAGATAGTTGCTGATTCCGAGGGCGATGAAGAGTCCAAGGAAGAAGAAGCTCCTGCTGCTGAAACCGAAGCTGAAGAATCAGAAGACAAATCGGAAGAGTCGGAAGCATCGGAAGACAAAACCGAAGAGTCTGAAGACAAAGAAGAAGATTCTGACGAGAAGGAAGAAGACGAAGTCGCTGCAGAAGCTGAGGAAGAAACCGAAGCAAAAGGCGACGAAGAAGCGAAAGAAGGAGACGAAGAAAAGAAAGATACCGAAGCTGCATAGTTCAGCAAGGCGTCTGGAAAATTTTCCACCCGGAGAAATCCGATCACACCACTGTAAAGGGGGGACAATTTTTGTCCCTCCTTTTCAAATTTAATGTTGTTTGACCCTCCTGGTCCCCGGGCAAGACTTTATTAGAAAGTGCGGCGCAAGCTAGAAACCAGGAAAGTGAGGTTGGCTATGTACGGAGCGTACAAACGCAACTGGTCTACAGACGAAGTTTGGATGAACCCGGCCGTCCATGAGAATTATCCGGAATGGAAGAAGGCTCGAGACAGGCGTAAGAAATTTAAACCGAGCGAAGTGACCTTCTTAAATCAGCACGGCGATCGTTTCTCCAAGGACGGAGAAGGCCGAGTTACTATCTTCCGCTATCGTGACATTGAGACTTCGTATGCCATTTCGTATGACGAAAGAGGCGACGTATCCTCAATCAGCAGTACCGCTGGATGGACTTGGACAAGACTGGACGAGGGAGCCACCCGCGCTTGGTTGATCCGCAATTATTTCGATGCCTGGCAGGTTGAAGAGAGAGAATGCGGTGAAGTGTTGGTGGATGAAGAAGGCATTAAGTGCACCGCCGGTAGTGCTGGCGTGCTCGGGTTGCCGGAGCGCCCAACGCACTAACTGAAAAGCTGAGTTTCTTAGAAAAGAGAGCCTTCCTTACCTGGCTCTCTTTTTGCTTTGCCGAAACGTACGAAAACCTTACGCTGCGCTCTTTTCGTTTCCAAGGATAAGTGAATCCCTGTATTGGTGGTAATCTATATAGCTCGTCAGGCCCGGCCCCGGATTTTGAGGCTTAAATCGGGAACTGTCGATCTCAAGTGATGGCGCGCCCATAGGGAGACGCCAGAAAATTTTGTCTACAAGCGTATTCGAGGAATGAAAGATGGTTGTGACAGCTTTGAAAGAAACGCCACTAGCTGCGGTGCACAAAGGTTTGGGTGCCAGAATGGTGGAGTTTGGTGGATGGAATATGCCCGTGCGCTACAAGTCTGACATTCAGGAACACCAGGCTGTTCGCAACAAAGTTGGTCTCTTCGATGTTTCGCACATGGGCGAGTTTCTTGTATCAGGTGATGATGCACATGACTTTGTACAGTATATGATTGCCAACGACGTCAATCGTCTGTCTAAGCCGAATATGGCTCTATATACACAGTTCGTGAATGAAGACGGTGGAACTGTAGACGATCTTATAGTCTATCGTCGGGAGAACGATTTCCTTTTGGTTGTTAATGCCTCCAACATGGAAAAGGATTGGAGCTGGGTGCAGAAGCATGCCGGCAAATACAAAAATTTGAACTTGAAAAACGTTTCGGATGACACTGCGCTTCTGGCACTGCAAGGTCCCATGGCTGTAAAACTGCTTTCCGACATTGTCGGCAAAGACTTGAGCGGCTTGCCGTCTTTCTCTTACTCGCAAGAGAAAGCTGACGGAATCGAAATCAGTTTTGGCAGAACCGGATACACGGGCGAAGACGGATTTGAAATCTTCTGTGCGTCAGGCGATGCAGAGAAGCTCTGGAATCTGCTTTTGGCAAAAGGTGAAGCTTATGGCATCGAACCTTGCGGATTGGGTGCTCGCGATACGCTTCGTCTCGAAGCCGGGCTCCCGTTGTACGGGCACGAACTCGATGACCAGACAGGTCCATTGGAAGCTGGTCTTGGTTGGAGTGTGAAACTCGAGAAAGGCGATTTCATTGGGCGCGACAAACTAAAAGCTCAGAAAGAAAAGGGACTGTCGAAACAATGTGTCTGTCTGAGAAGCGAAGGAAAAGCGCTTCCGAGGCAAGGCTACGAAGTATGGTCCGGCGGCAAGCAAGTAGGGGTTGTAACCAGCGGTTCCACCGGAATCCACGTCGGCTATCCGATTGCGTTTGCGTACGTTCCACCGGAATTGGCCAAAGAAGGCACTCAGCTGGAGATCAAAATTCGCGACAACATGGTGGTAGCGCATGTGGTGCGCCGCCCCTGGTACAAACGCGCGAAATAGAAGCTTTGGGGGCGCGTTGCTCAGCTAAATAATGATTACGCGCTGGATGAAGTTGTTCGGCTCTTCCGGGTCGTCTGGCCCGAAATAGAGCGGATTGATTTCGAGCGAGTTCATGAGCTGCGCAACGAAGTGATTGCTTTCTATGAGGTCCTTTCTAGTACGTGCTGCATCATTGCGGAAGGGGTCAGCCTTTTTACATCCGCAGTTGTGGCTATGCACGTGTCCTGCAGAATTCTGCCATGCATCTCCCAGCCCGAAGGCCACTAAATTGTTCACACACGCCTGATTTCTAGAGCAGTTTTGCCGCGAAGGAAGTAACGAAGAGTCCGTAAGAAACGAACAGCGTTGCTACGGATAGAATGTCGAGAACTTTTGCTGGAATTGCGATACGCATTTTCAAAACTCACTTTCTAGAGCTAAATTTTTTGACGGACATCCGTCCAATGTGTTCCTTAACGTAACGACGAGTCGAATTAGGGGGAATTGTCTGAAAATTTCCAAAGTTAGATTGAATATCTAGGCAGGCAAGAATTACAGCCGAGTTTTTATGGTGTTAAGATCTTGCTTCCGCTCTCTGAAGAGGCCTTTCATGGCGGGTGCCAAGAGCCTCTTTGGATTTGCAGTAAAACGCGCTCGTAGCCCAGACAGAAAAGACGGAGAAACCGCATGCTCTCATACCCAGCCGAACTCAAGTACGTCAAGTCTCATGAATACGTGCGTGTAGAAGGTGACACTGCGACAATTGGTATTACAGCGTTTGCGGCTGACCAATTGGGAGATGTCACGTTCGTCGAACTCCCGAAAGTCGGACAGTCATTCAAGAATGAAGAGAAATTTGGCGTTATTGAGTCTGTAAAGTCTGTTTCGGACCTCTTCATGCCCTGCAGTGGTGAGGTTACTGCCGTCAATGACAAACTTTCATCCGAGCCGGAGCTCGTCAATAGCGACTGCTACGGAGAAGGCTGGATGATTAAGGTGAAGCTTTCTAATAAAGATGAGCTCAATGAAGCCCTTTCAGCTGACGCTTATAAGGATTTCGTTGTCGAATAGTTCTAACTGTCGGGTCAACGCCATGCGTCGACCCTTTTGTATTGGGGCGAAGCATGGCAGCGCCCCTACATTATTTACCTGTTATAAAGAGCCGTAGAACCGTTTGTTATCAACGGTTCAGGTATGTTGCAAGTATTTCAAATAGATTATTAAGGCTTCGTGGAAATTGCCCGACCGGTACTAGAGTGGTTGCAGGACAACCCAATTCGTTGGCATTTGGGAGGAGAAAATCATGCATACCTCTCTGGTAAGACGGACAATCGATCCAATCATCGCCGCCACGGCAGCCACTTTGATGTGCGCTGTTGCCGCTAATTCGCAGATTGTGGTTTCGCAAGAAAGTAGCGATAATCCAAGCCTGATGACCAAATTGCGCGCGAATGAGCGTTTCGTACCAGATGTAGTTCTTTACGAAAAGGCTCCAGTAGCGCGTCCAGCCGTTGATGCACACATCATCAACAAGCTAGTAAAGGCACGCCAGACTACATCGACGCCGAAAAGCTTCGCACAATTGCCGGGACACGGCGTTCAATAGCGACTCCGAGAAATCCCAAACCGCTTACGGGCTGGCGTCTTTAACGTCGTCATCCGGTACTATCGGTTTGTCTTCTTTGACTTCAGGATCGCTAGGATCGGCATCGTGTGACGCCCCGCCTTCAAGTTGCAGCTTGGGCGGCGGTGAATTGTCGCGCAAAAGGTCCTGCGCAAGCTCGAAATAGCCCGAACCTGGTCTGATCTGCTGCAGCTCGTCGATAGCCGCGGGGTCGTCGCGATTGATTTCCAACTTACTGATGGCATCAAGATAGAGGGCACGATTCAGCAGTTCTACGGAATCTTCAGAGCCGGCGATATTGAAAAAGCCCGGTAGTGGTGTGCCTTTGAGCAAAGCAATTGCAGCTCGATAGTTTTGTTGATTTATGCTTTGTTTTGCCGAGTGGGTAATGTAAATCTTGAACATTCCGATGGAAAAACCTGCCATTGCGACAAGCAAGCCGGCTGCGAGGATGACATCTAAAAACAGCGGGTGCTTGAATCCGTGGTGACTCGCTGTCTCCTCAACAGGTTCTTCCAAGACCGCATCGAGGATGCGCGAAACTCGTTGCTGCTGCATTTGCTCGGGTTTGCGGTCGACAATCTTTGACTTTTCAGAAGCGGGCTCGGGTTCTGCCGCCTTTGTTTCAGTCGGTTTTGCGTCTGACTTCGTTGCCTCAGCTTTGCTATCAGCGGATTCAGTTTTAGCATCACCAGCGGATGCTGTGGTTTTTTCGTCGTGCGTCGAGGCAGCAGTGGGTTCTGAAGCCGAGCTTTCACCGGCTTCTTCAGCTGTATTGGATTCGGCTGCTAAATTCTCTTCTTCTTTTGGCGCAGGGTTTGCCTGGGACTTCTTAGGAGCGTCAGACTCTTTACCCTTGGGCTTCTTGCCCTTATCGCCCTTTCCGTTTGAACCGCCGCCTTTTTTGGCTTCAGCCACCTCTAAACCCTCAGTCTGCTTGATTCACGGGTCTCCAGCATTCCTCTAACTACCTTAGCACGACCGAATGACAGAATGTTCATGGTCCCGAAAAGGTAATGCTGGCATGGCTTTTCGTGCTTGCGCTGTGTCTGATAAAGAGCTTGTGGCTACTTCAATTCATCCACCAGTTTCATCAACCGATCTTTGCGCGTCAGGTCGCTTGTTGATGCCACCCTTTTATTCAACTCAGCCAGTACCTTCACTTTGTGTCCTTGTTGTGAAAGCGATTTCAGCGCGCGATTCGCTGCTTTCCACAGCGACGATTCCTTGGCGCCGGCCATTGTCGCGACGTCCTCAATAAGTGATGGATCGCCAAAGACCGCTGCGGATTCGATGGCTGTCTGTCGGACAAGCGTGGACGGATCCTTGAAAGCTTCCAGAAGAATGGACCGCAGTAAGGTTTCCTTTTCAGTTTGCAGCTTTAAGGACTTTCCGACGGAAACAAGCGATGACAGCGCTTTTTCTCGTTTGTCGGGTGCATGATCTTGAACAGCTGACAGTAAATAGTCAAATGATTGATCTGATTTCAAATTACCCAGGGCGCTCAGAATGTGCCAATAAGTCAGGCTTTCCTTCTGCTGTTCTTCGACCACTGGCTGCGCACTTGCAGCCTTTGTTGCTCGCGCTTCTTGATTGACGAGTCGCTTGCCAATCTGAATCAGTTTTTCTGAAGAAGCGGCGACGCCGATCTTGCCAATTGCTTCTATGGCTGCGTCTGCGTAGAGTGAATCTTCATACGATGCCAATTCTTCCAGTTTTGCCAGCTGCGACTCGGCTTTGATGTGTCCAATTAGTTGGATAAGGCAGGCGCCTTCGAGATCTTTGACTGCACCGCTATGCTCTTTCTGCCATGCGTGTGTGGCAAACTTTTCACTCAGCCGTTTTTTGGCAGCTTCCGAAAGTAGAGAAATCTTTGTCTCGTCGAATGTCTTTTGATCGAGGGCCGAACGATCGCCAACATTGATGTTTAGCTTGTTTGCTTCGATCCAGTCAATCAAGTTAAGGGTGGCACACAATCGTAGTGCTGTTTCATTTTCCTCAGTCAGTTTGACAGCATCTTCGAAGCACGAAGCTACCTCAAAGGACATAATTTGTTCTGGCGAAAAGGCTTTGTGATTGGGTGAGCAAAGTGCGAAAAGCATAGCCATGCCGCCGTCTTGCACAGCTTTTTTCTTGTCTTTCAGAAAAGTTGCAGGCTTGTGATGGCGCGCTGCTGCGACGGCTGCGTAGTCTGCCAGGTTGTTTACAGATGTAAGAGCACCGCTCAAAATATCCGCAACATGCGCGAAGGGCCATTTGGAAATTGCATTTATACAATCGACGCGAAACCACGGCTCATCAGCGAAAAGGTATTCTTCAATAGCACCAAGTGCGGCCGGCGTCTTGAGCTCTGCAAGTGCAAGTACCGTGTGACAAAACGCACTCTTGGCACTACGGGCGGTGTCATGCAATGATTTCGTAAGAACGTTTGCAGCGTTTGCATCCCCCACATAAGCTATGAGCGTAGCCGCATTGGCTCTCACTCTCCAGTCTTCAGCGAAAGGTGGGTTTTGATTGGGAGCGAGCATGCCGTCACTATTGTCCGGCATCAGGCACTGAATTATCGCTTCCTTCTGTGTGTCTTTTACTTCGGCGGCAATCGTTTTGAGTTTGTCCTCCCAAAATAGAGGCATTAATTTCAGCGTGATGCCCATTTGCAGGCTGCTTTTGTTCTTTACTGCAGCGAGAAAATCAGCACGCACATCGCGAAACGAGCGCTGACCCTCGGGGCTACTGCCAATCAATCCGTGATAGAGCAGGAAGTGTTCCAGCTCAAAGTCTTCAATTTCAACAGTCGATTTCTCTCTAAAGCCGGAGAACGTTTTATTGAATCGCTTTACAATGCGCTGCAAAAGAGTAAGAGCCATGATGCCATCGTTTGAAGGAATTGCCGGAGAGCTTATCACGCTATCGTGGGCGTCGCCTTTGCTCTGCGATAATAATGTTCTTTCACGCGCAAAGCCGATTCTATGGATTTACAGTTTTTCGATCCTCTAATCTCCGAAATTCGCCGTCTGGCCACGTCTGACGAATATGCAGTGCCTTTCTGGGCGGCGATTTTGTGGCTTTTGCTCTTGCTTAACAGGCGCGCATCATTGCGTTTGATCTGGAGAAAACTCCACATCTTCCAGGACAGTACCCTGGAAACGGAAGCCTATTCCAAGATTGACGGCCCGTTGCAAGCCTTTCTATTGCTGCTTGCCGCGTTTCCTTTCCTAAGGCTTTTGCCGCACGGGATGGGCACTAAGATTACGCCGCTGGCTATTTGCATAACGGCTTTTCTTGGTCTGCACGTTTTCGTCAGTGCATTCGACCTTGCTGTTTTTGGCTGGTTTCTGGCAAAGCGGCAGGACGCAAACGTGCCTTCGATTCTGCGGTTTGTCGTGCTGACAGCTATTTATGTCGGCGTGGGCTTGCTTTTGCTCAATGTCACGCTTGGCATCAATATTATGCCGCTGCTGGCAACATCGACCATAATCACGGCTGTGTTTGGTTTTGCGCTGCAGGATACTCTGAAAAATTTATTCTCCGGCTTGACCATGAGCTTTGAAAAGCGCTTCAAGCAAGGCGATTGGATTCAGGTGGGAACCGATCCGGCGACGGCAACTCTTGGCCAGGTCGTAGAAATCGGTTGGAGATCTACGAAAGTACGCCTCAAAGATGATGATTTCGCAGTTATTCCAAACCAGCAATGTACCGCCAGTCAGCTGGTCAACTTGACTTCGCCCAAATCCACGCACCTGATTACCTTTGACTTCCCGGTCAAGCATGACGTGGATGTGGAGAAGCTCAGAAAAAGTCTTGTGAAGCTTGCCGCTGCTGTGCCTGGAGTTGTGAAAGAGCCGTCGGTTGAGCTTTTGGCGGTGGCAATCAAGACAGATCATTTGGTCTTGCGGCTTAGATTTTGGATTGAAGACCTGCTTAAGAAAGACCATGTGCAGTCTGAGATCATTGAAAAAACGTTCAAGAAACTTGCTGAAGACGACCTTCTACCCCCGAGCGACAGCAAGTGATGAGTGATAAAATCTTGCTTTGAACCTGGATTGGTCGGGTTGTTAGTGGTCCGCGGCAGCAGTCCGCGTTATGAGGTGCCCAGTGAACACCTTCTTAAGTTCGTCTCAAGAAGCGCTCAAAGAGCAGTATGAAAAGTACGCCGCAGAAGAAATTCAACCGGCGGCACAAGATTTGGAGCAAGGCAAGACTTCACTCAAAGAATTCTTGCAGAAGCTTGGTCAGACCGGTTTTCTCGGCTTGACGATCGCTAAGGAATACGGTGGTGCTTCGGGAACATTCCTAGAACAATCGCTTTTCGTGGAAGCTGCCTGCGAATATGAAGCCGGGCTTGGGCTCTCACTCTCCGCACACTTTCAAGTGGTCGAGTTGATCAAGCGCTACGGTGACGATCGTCAAAAATCCCGCTATTTGCCTTTGCTGGCACGCGGCGAAGCTGTTGGTGCTTTCTGCTTGAACGAAGAGAAAGCAGGCAGCGACTATTCGCTTATTGAGACCGTAGCCTCGACCAAGCAAGAATCTCCGAAATTGAACGGTAGAAAGCTTTGGGTCGTCAACGGAAAAATTGCCACACTGTTGGTTGTCGCTGCAAAGGATGAAGAAACCGGCAAGCTCTCGCTTTGGCTCGTAGATTCAGGCGACAGCAAGGCAGTGAAAGTCACTGCTGGAGCGAAGAAATTGGGACTGCGCTCAGCCAGCACCGATGAAATTGAGTTCGTTGATACAAAGCTCCCAGAGGGCAGCAGGCTCGAAGGCGATGCGAAAGAACAGATAGAATTTGCACTTGATGTCGCCAAGACGATTTTGGCAATGGCATCGATTGGCATGAGCCAGGGTGCGATGAAACTGGCTGTTGAGCACGCCAAGACACGCCAACAGTTCGGCAAGAACATTGGTGCATTCCAGGGTATTCAATGGAAATTGGCAGATATGAGCGCCGATGTTTCCGCGGCTAGAATGCTTGCCTTACGTGCGGCATGGGCTTTTGACGATTCGAAGGAAGAGTTTAGAAAATTCGCCGCCATGGCAAAATTGCTTTCATCGAAAGCTGCAAGGCTCCATACCGGAGAAGCTATTCAAGTTATGGGAGCCAGCGGTATTGTCGAAGATTCGCCAACTGAGCGCTTCTACCGCGATGCCAAAATGATGGAAATCTGCCAGGGAACATCTGAATTGCAAAAGGTAATCATCGCCGAAGAACTCAAAGTCTAGGATTGGTGAGCTTAATGATTGATAAGCGCGAAAGCACGGGCAAGGCAGTCGGAATCTTCGGCAAATCAGCACTCTGTGCAATCGCTCTTGTGACGCTGATTAGCAGCGCTGCAACGGCGGAGCCTTATTCCGAGGGGATCGAGTTTTATCAACAGCGAACCTTCCAGCGAGCTGCAAGTTGTTTTGAAACTGCCATCGCACGCAGTCCTGAGAACACAAACGCGATCTACTATGCTGCTCTCACCTATCAGCAGTTGCGCAACAATCCCCGCGCAATCGAGCTTTACAGGCAGCTTGCCACTCGATATCCAGGTTCGCGGGGCGGCAAATTAGCAATTCAGGCATTGCAGGGTCTGGGCGCTAGCACCGGTGGTGGTGGCGGAAGTTCCAGCTCTTCGGCGGCATCTACGACTCGCTCTTATTCGAGAAGTTATGGTGGCTCCAGCTCTGCTGGCGAAGACCCGGACATTGCGAGATTGCCAGCTCAGGAGCGTCTGCACTTTCGCACTGAAGAAAGTGGTGGCAAACCGATTTTTTGGGTCACTGGTGCCGTAAATGGAAAGCCAATGGAGTTTGTGTACGATACTGGGTGTGATCAGACCGTTATTGGAATGGATCATCTAGCCAGTTTAGGTATTCCTAAACCGAATAGACCAGCTGATGGGAAGTCTATGGGTGTCGGTAACGCGGTCACCGATTCCTGGCGTATAAGTGCTAACGTGAGAATAGGTGGAATTGAGAGGCGTAACTTTCCACTGCTCGTCAGCGATAGATCCGGTGTTCCTGCGCTTCTCGGAAGAAACTTTATGGAGCCGTACAACTATACGGTTGATTCTACCGGTGGCAGTATTCTCATGACGAAAAAAGTTGTTGCATCTGCATCTGGCTCTGGTGGTTACAGCGCTAGCAGTCAGGGTGGAGTGCCCTTTAAAAGGGAAAAGGGTGGCGGCATTTTAGTTAACGTCGAAGTGAATGGTAGAAACATCGAAATGCTGTTCGACACAGGTGCTCAAAATGTTTTGTTCAGTCGCCGTGATATCAACAGACTCGGTATTACAGTTCCGGCTGATGCCGAAACAGAAGTAACTCACGGTGTTGGTGGTGCTATGCCTGGATTGAGGTTCCCTATCTCGCGAATGCGCCTTGGACCAATCGATAAGAGTGGCATCCCGGTGACTGTGGTTGAGCAAAATTTTGGCGAACCATTGCTTGGCCAAGCGTTCTTCCACGATTATCAATACACTATCGATGATCAACGCAGTGTAATTAGGTTTATGCGCAGGTAGTGATGGCGACTCTTTCTGTCGTTATCGTAGCTAAAAATGAAGAGCGCATCATTGGACGCACTCTCGATGCTGTTCGCGATATCGCAGACGAAATTTTGGTGGTGGATTCTGGTTCGGACGATATGACCATCGCGATAGCCACTGCGAAAGGCGCACGGGTAGTGCATCAAGATTGGTTGGGATATGCGGGACAGAAGAACTTTGCCCTGTCACTTGCAAAAAGTGATTGGCTTCTAAGCCTTGACGCGGATGAGATTCTGACACCGGAAGCGGTGGTAGAGATTAAGGCAATTGTGGCTGGAGAAACTGCCGGCAAGTGTGATGGATACAAGATTCCACGCATTCTCTATATTGGTGAGCATCCGGTGCGCCATGGCGGTTTCTATCCTGATGCTCAACTGAGATTGATCCAAAACGGCAAAGGAAAATTTCGCGACCGCATGGTGCACGAACGCATTTTTGTTGATGGTCCGGTGGGCGTTTTGCGCCATCCCATGCTGCACTACAGCTATCGCAATGTGGACGAATTCACTAAAGCAATGGACAAGTACGCGCGACTATCCGCGGAGGAATTCAAACAAGACGGTTCAAAAAAATGGCGAGCTAATCCTGTGAATGAAGTTCTGCATCCCATGTGGACATTCTTCGCACGCTACATCCTGCGCCTCGGCTTCCTTGATGGCAAGCTGGGTTTGGAGCTGAATCTTATTTACAGCAATTACGTCCGCAACAAGATCCGCTATTTAAGAGAATCGTAGGGGCGATGCCATGCATCGCCCGGTCTTAATTCCGCATTGCCCGCAAAAGCGCGTGCGCAAATGGGAACGCGAAAATCAGCGACGATGATAATCTCCATATGATGTTCCAGGTAAGTTTGAGTCTTGTGCTCTCGATGCCAAACATCTTGTTCAAGAGCAACCTGTCCAACAAGAGTGCTGGAACGCCGCTACAAAGTATAAACAAAACCATCATTGCGACTTTGACGGAAACGAATGGAAGAACTATGTACCCCAGCAGAACGATGACAGTATTGGAGAGCAGATTCGCCTTGAGCAATACGAAATAACTTGTTCCAAAATCCTTTCCAACAATGGATTTTGCGAAAACTGGCGAAACAAACAGGCTTGGAAGGCAAACCACCAAGACGGTTACGGGGAACATTGGGATGTTCGGAAGCAATTGATGTTTATACTTGTTTTTCTACTATGTTGAAAGAACAATACTTCTATTCTTCCATGATCTCGCGCATCAGCGATTCATAGCGGCGCAGATTCTGTTCGTAGATCGAGCGCTCTGACGCTTTTGCAGAGTCCTCAGTGAGCGACTTTGCAAGCCAAGGTGCTTGTTCTACTAATACTTCTTGTGCCACCCAGCCGCGCACTGTGAGAGATTCCCAACTTGGAACTCCCATCGAGCTGCAGTCGTATCTCACTACTTCCGCTTGCGCGGCCGTAATGATGTTCTTTTCCACCAGCGTCGCCAGGAGGGCTTCAGATTGCTTTTCTTGTTCTGAAGTTGTGCTCATTTGGCGAGCTTATTGGATTTCTATGTCTACCCGTTTGCCATGACGGCTAGCTGCCGCCCTGACCAGATTGCGCAAGGCGGTGATTGTTTTACCGTCTTTGCCAATCAACCTGCCGGTGATGGTCGGTTCGCAAGTGACGCCCAGACGGCAACGTCTGGAGCCCATCATCTTCCGGTCGAATTGGAGCGCGTCTGGGTCGCGCGCTAACACGCGCAAAATGTATTCGGCCAAATCCTCAGCCGCTGTCGAATTGCTGGGCGGACCCGAGGATCTTCCTACGCCGTAGCCGCCGGGGCGCCTGCCGCCGCCGCCTTTCTTAAAAGGCTTGCCACCGTATCGCTTGGCTGGGCCCCGTTTTTCATCCATCGTTGCACCGCTTCCTGGTCGAGTTTGAGTTCCTTAGACTGCGGATTGTAGTATCCGAGCTCTTCCAACGGCTTCCCGTCGCGACGTGTCCGACCATCTACTGCAACGACTCTGTAGTGCGGCGCTTTCTTGGAGCCAACTCTTTTAAGTCTGATCTTTACCACTGAAAAATTCCTTTGAACGTTTGAAGCCCGTGCGGACTTCTATTTTGCGAACGCTTTTCTATAAATGCACATATTAATGCGAATGGATATTCTAGCAGGTGCTATCGGCTGGCAAGGATTGCAAGAGCGTATATTTGCGAGATTGCAAAGAAGCCGGTAACACTTTCCTATTTCTTCTTCTTTTTCTTGTAGTAGCCGCCGCCAAATCCGCCTGGATAGCCCGACGGGGGCTTCTTCTTGGGCATGCTGCCCGGCAGTCCTCCAGGGAATCCAGGGGGTAACCCTCCAGGCAATCCGCCCGGCATCGGTGGCATTCCTGGTTTCCCGCCGCCGCCCATTCCCCCGAAAAGGTCTGGAAAGCCGCCAGGCGCGCCATCTCCGCCTCCTCCTGGCATGCCGGGGAACCCACCGCCAAAGCCGCCCATCATCTTGCGAAATTGGGTCATCATGCCGCGCATCTGTTCAAACTCATTTAACATTTGCCCGACTTCGGAGTCCTTGAGTCCGGCGCCAGCGGCAATTCGGCGTCTGCGGCTCATGGTGATAATTTCCGGTTTGCGCTGTTCTTCGAGAGTCATCGAGTTAATAGCTGTCTCATACAGCTTCATCATTTTGTCGCCGTGCTCTGCAATTTGCGCTTGCTGAGTACTGTTTAAGCCAAACATGCCGCCGACTCCCATCATTTTCATGAGGTCGCCCATGTTGCCCATCTTCTTCATCATCTTCTGCGACTTGATGAACATCTCCAGGGTGAACTCGCCCTGAAGCATTTGCATGGCGACCTTTTCTGCTTCCTTCTCGTCGATGACTTGCTTGGCTTTTTCAACGAGTGAAAGAACGTCGCCCATGTCGAGGATTCTGCTCGCCATGCGGTCCGGGTAGAAGGCATCTAGGTTATCCAGCTTTTCGCCCGTGCTGATGTACTTGATCGGTTTGCCGACAATTTCTCTGACCGAAAGAGCGGCACCACCTCTGGCATCACCGTCGACTTTGGTCATGATGATGCCGGAGACATCGAGTTGAGTGTTGAACGTTTCCGCAACGTTGACCGACTCTTGTCCGGTCATGGCGTCGATGACCAAAAGCTTCTCGGATGGCTCGAAGGCGCGGTCGAGAATCATGATCTCTGCCATCAATTCTGTGTCGATTTGCAAACGTCCGGCAGTGTCGATGATGACTGGAGAATTGTTGTTCTCTCTTGCTTGAGCCAGTGCACGTTCGGCTATTTCGTGAACGTCTTTGCTTTCGAGATCGGCGAAAACAGGGACATCAATCTGTTTGCCGAGAGTTTGCAGCTGAAGAATTGCCGCCGGGCGTTGAACGTCGCAAGCCACCATGAGTGGTGACATGCCTTCATCTTTGAGTTTTTTGGCGAGCTTGCCGCAGGCGGTTGTTTTTCCTGCGCCCTGTAAGCCCAAAAGCATGACCACCGGCGGTTTGCCTTCCAGCGTGATCGGAACGTTGTCGCTGCCCAAAATCTCGATCAATTCATCGTGCACAACTTTGACAAACTGCTGCGCCGGTGAGACTGATTCAATTACTTCGGTGCCGAGGGCTTTCTGTCTGACGCGACTGATGAAGAGTTTCACCACCTTCAAGCTGACGTCCGCCTCGAGCAGTGCTCGCCGGACTTCGCCAATCGCTTCTTCGATGTTTTCCGCGGTCAATTTGGTGTCGCCACCAAGATTGCGCATCGCGTTTTTCAATCGATCGCTTAACTGGTCAAACATGCTTCAAATTACCTCTCGTCGTTTTCTCTTGCGTAGCTCGGGGAGCTGTTATGGACTTTCTCTCTTCTACCTCTTGGATTTCGTCTTGCGCTTTTCCTTCACTTCTTCAGGGTGCGCAAGTTCTTGAATGTCGATGACTTTCTCGTCTATTTCTGGCGGATAGATTAGCCAGAATGATTCGTAGTTGCCACCGACAAGCGCTTTGACAGTTGGCGAAAGCTCTGACAATTCAGCAACTATTCCAGTGTCTGTTCTCACTACGATGTTTGTTTCCGGATGCACCGATTCCGGTCTGTAGTAGTCGTAGGGGCGGAAGCCAGTTGACTCAACAGCCACGTAATACTCGGGATCCATGCCGTGTGCCTTGACCAATTCTTTGGTGTGATTTTGAACTTGCTCGATCAAGTTTTGGAACTTGCCATTATTCCCGCCGGTGGTTGGTGGCATGATACGCACGGATTTGAACAGTCGGCGATCGAGGAATCGTCTGGCGAGGTCCTTCAAGACCGGGTCTTTGTCTTCAACCCAGCGCTTGATGTGATATGTCATTTGAATGTCATCGAGTGAAAGATATTCATCGACAGTCAAGTCTTCGCCGTTCAGCCATTTTTGTGTCGGCTCGTCCATGAAGCTAAACTTGTGTTTTTGCTCCATCAAATGTCTAACGCGCTTTAGCAGCTTCGCGAGATGCGCTCTGGCCGCTAAATTCTTGCGGTGGTAGTAAACCTGCGCATACATCGAATAGCGACCGAACAGATAATCTTCGACTGCCGTTTGACCTTTTTCTCCAACTACTTCGATGCGATCCTTTTCTTGATTTACTTCCATCGAACGCAGTATGCGCTGCAAGGCAAGATGCCCATATGCAGTGCCCGTCATGTAGCTGTCGCGAAGCAAATAATCGAAGCGATCGCAATCGAGTTGGCTCGAAACAATGTGCGAAACATACTTCGGCAAATGCTGCTTCTTCAGTAGTTTTACAATCTTCTCAGCGAGATTTGGAACTTCGGTGAAGCCATCGAGTACTTTGCGTATCTCCGTATCTCCAGAGATGATCCGGCAAGACCACTCTTCGTGATCATAGTGAAGGATTTTTTCCGTAACGTGACTGTAGGGTCCATGGCCGCAGTCATGCAAAAGCGCAGAAGCGAGAATCAGTGGTCTATGATCTTCGATTGATGGTGTTTTCTCAGCGAGCATGTCTATCAGTTGCGAGGCAATGTGCATGACACCGACTGAGTGCGTAAAGCGGGAGCCTTCGGCGCCTTGAAATGTGAAGAATGAAACGCCCAGTTGATGAACGCGGCGCAGGCGCTGGAATTCGCGGGTGTCAATCAGGTCCATCACCAAGCGCTCAGCCGGTATGCGCCTATCCAGAACAATGTCCTGGTGGATAGGGTCGAGGTAGGTGCGCTTGTTCGCCATGTTGAAAACCTGCTTCTGGAAAAACCTCAAGCCGCAACCGGAAAGCCCCGTATTTCGGCAAAAGGAACAGCCCGCATACTGCGAGCAGCTTTATTATACTTGCTCAAGTATGGTTCCTCGGGCGGACCCTCTGGGAATAGTAATTATTACGAACCTAGCCATTTCAGAGGTAGTTTTGACATGATTAACAGCGGCTTTGTTTTTCCTGACGCCCCAGTGCAGCCTCTATCTGTTTGGTCGCTGCTTGGCGCGGCTTTGAAAACTTACTCGAAGTCATTTGGCTTCTGCATGCGGCTGATGTGGTTTCCGTGTCTGCTTCTTATTGTCGGAGGACTGCCATTTTCGTTTGAGACTGGTGGCAGCCATCCTTACATAATCATTGCTGGCAAGACGGTCTGGTTCGCAATATTCGGTTTGCTGTCATTGTGGAATGGTATTTTGCGTTCAACCGCATTGAAGAGAATGGTTCTAACGCAGGGGCTCGAGTTTGTGCCAGCCATCGCTTTCGCTAATAGGCTGGGCTGGAAAAACGTTGTAGCTCGGATGGCAATGGGTTCGTTTCAGCTTTTCTGGTTGGGCGCACCACTGATTGCTGGTCTTGCCTTATTTGATCGCGATCCGCACTTTTCAGTTTTGTTTGTAATTGCCGTTGGAGTGCTCTCACTTTTTTCGTTGATTGCTTGGATAAGTGGCGAGTTCTTTTATGAGTCTTTTTCGGTTGTGTTGGCCACGGAGAATGCCGGATGGAAGGCGGTTTTGAAGCGTGCTTTCGACTTGTTTAAGTCCGTGCCTTGGAAGGGCTTTGGTTTCTCCTTCCTGATTCAAATGGCATTCTTGGGTTTGGCGCTGCTCAGTCCGGCTACAGTTTGGTCACTTGGTCAAGTGGGTCTTTGTTGTGCAGGGCTGGATGGTGCAGCAACTCCCCCTCTGTGGCTAGAGTTGATTGACGACGTTGTCGAATTCGGTGTCAACTTGGTTACGATTCCGCTTGCTGCCATTTGTTACTCGTATTTCGTAAACGACGTGCGATTGCGCCTTCAGGAGAAGCAGGCGCAATCTGCTCAACACTAGTGAGAATTCAATGACTTTTGAAGGGCGCATGCAATGCGCCCCCACGCTCTAAGCGGTTTTCTTCTTTCTGCCGGACATGGCTAGAGACGCAATTGCCAGCAGCATTGCAGTGCCTAGAACTGGTTGCGAAAGGTGGTGCAGCTTGTCGAATTTTGCACCGACTTCTGCGTCGGTCTTCATTTGAGGAAGCATTGCAGCCATTGGTGCTGTCAGTCCGAGAGCGAAGACGAGGACCAGAATCGCGCTGGCAATGCTGGTTCCGTATCTTGCAAAAGTGCATTTGCTCTTTTCCGGGTTGGTGAAGAAATCTGCTACTTCACTTACGATGAGTGCGATTGCGGCTCCCAGAGCTAGTTTACTGAAGTGAATGAAGAGTGGAGCGTTGGCCAGTCCGATGGTTGCTTTATCGAGACCCGCAGCATGCCCTTCTTTCGCGATGTTGACCACAACGAATACTATGGCTACCGAGCCGCCGAAAATAATTGACAGAGCGAGAAGGCGCACTGTTTCCACGAATTTGTTCATTGTTGATACCTATTTTGTCTTTGCCGGTTTACCGGAAACCACCAGTCTGAGCTTATCCTGGGCGTTTTGACTCGCATCCTGGCCGAATTGCCGGCACTTCGTCTGCGCTAGTGAAAAGTGGTATCACGCTCAAACCAAGAGATGTAGCTATTTCTGTATTAAGTTTCTCTAGGTCGGCTTTCGCAAAGCCCACAATCGTCTGTTTTATGACTCCGTCCTTATCGACCAAGAACAAGGATGGCACTATGTTTAGGTCGTATTTGACAGTGTTTTCAAGTTTGTCGTCGAGAAGTAGCGGAAATGTTACGCCGTACATCTTTGCAAAAGAGGTAGTCGCATCCGCGTCGTCTTGGGAAATACCCCAAATCGGAAAAGTGGGATAGCTTCTGTGAATCCGCTCCAGGTAAGGGAATTCGAGCTGTACGACTGGGCAGGTGACTTTGAAAAAAGCCAAAAGCACCAGTGCTTTGTTTTTCAGCTCGTCTTGCAAGCTGTAGGCGTTCCCGGAGCTTGTAATAAGCTTGAAATCAGGAGCCTTAGTACCTTCAATAAGTGCTACCATTGCTATCTCGGTCCTCCAAGACCATTCTACATCCTTGGCAACAGGTGCAAAATAGCACCAGCCATGGCTCAAGCGATTTTTCTATGGGAGCCTTTTCCGTGAAGCCGATTCGATCAGTTGAAGTAATGCCGTTCTTGCCCCCGGAATTGGAAGGGCTGCGAGAACTCGCCTACAACTTGCGATGGACGTGGGATCACGAGACCATCAATCTTTTCCGGCGCCTTGACCGAGAGTTGTGGGAGACAACCGGGCACAATCCGGTTCTGCTCCTGGGCACCGTCGCTCAAGAGAGATTGAACGAAGCGGCTGCCGATGAGGGTTTCGTTGCGCACCTCGAGCGCATACTTGCGAAATTCCGCGAGTACATGAAGCTAGAGAACACCTGGTATGAAAAACACCATCGCCGGGCTAAACCGCATACGGTGGCGTATTTTTCCGCAGAGTTTGGTCTGACCGAAGCGCTCCCAATTTACTCGGGCGGTTTGGGCATCCTCGCGGGCGATCACATCAAAGCCGCGTCAGAGCTGGGTCTTCCTCTTGTCGGTGTTGGTATCGTTTATCAACAAGGATACTTCCGCCAATATTTGAACAAAGAAGGATGGCAGCAAGAACGCTATCCCATCAACGATTTCTACAACCTGCCGATTTTGCCTGTCAAAGAAGCCGATGGGAAGCCGGTTATGGTTTCTGTCGACTGCCCGGGGCGCAAGGTCTTCATGCGCATCTGGAAAGCGCAAGTCGGTCGTGTGCCGCTGTACTTGCTTGATACCAATGTTCCGGAAAACGATAAGAACGATGAGGGCATCACAGATGCGCTTTATCAAGCCGACCACGATATTCGAATTCGTCAGGAAATAATCCTTGGCGTTGGCGGGATGCGCGCGCTGAAGGCTATCGGAATCGAGCCTACCATCTGCCATATGAATGAAGGGCACTCGGCGTTTCTCGGCTTAGAGCGCATTCGCATGCTCATGGAAGATGAGAAGCTTACTTTCCCAGTCGCTCGCGAAGTGGCAGCCGCAGGAACCGTCTTTACGACTCACACAGCTGTTCCGGCGGGCATAGACAAGTTCGCCCCTGACCTGGTTGAACGCTATTGGGGAGACTTCTATCGCGGGCTCGGTATCTCGAAAGAAGAGTTTTTCAGCCTGGGCAGAACAGACTCTACCGACGAGCAAGAGCCATTTAGTATGGCGAATTTGGCCATCAATCTCTCGTCGAAAACGAACGCGGTTAGCCGCTTGCACGCAGACGTCTCGCGCAATCTGTTCGCGGACATCTGGAAAGATTTGCCGGAGCATGAAATTCCCATTACGTATGTGACCAACGGAATTCACACCCGGTCTTGGATTTCGGAAGAAATGGCAGACCTGTACGACCGTTATCTCGGCCCGCGTTGGTCGGAAGATATTTCGGATCAAAACATCTGGAAGCGCGTCGAGGATATTCCGGATGAAGAACTCTGGCGCATTCACGAACGCAGAAAGCAACGGTTGATTCACTTCTGCCGCATGCGTGTTCGTCAGCAACTGGAGAAGAAAGGTGCGCTGCCATCTGAGCTTAAGGAAGCGATGGAAATCCTCGATCCTAACGCGCTTACGATTGGCTTTGCCCGCCGTATGGCGACTTACAAGCGCGCAACATTGTTGCTCAGCGATCCGGAGCGTTTGGCGAAGATTCTCGGCGATAAAGATCGTCCAGTGCAAATCATTATCGCTGGAAAGGCTCACCCCGAGGATACTCCGGCTAAGGAGTTGATTCGCGAGGTCATCAAATTCAGTCGTCGCGATGACGTGAAGCGTCGCTATGTTTTTCTGGAAGATTACGATATGAACGTCGCTCGCTGGATGGTCAGCGGGGTTGATGTCTGGCTCAACACGCCACTGCGCTTGAAAGAAGCCTGTGGAACTTCCGGCATGAAGGTTGCCTTCAACGGCGGTATCAACATGAGTATTCTCGACGGCTGGTGGGACGAAGCCTACGAGCCACACGTCGGCTGGGCAATTGGTCATGGAGAGATGTACACCGACAGCAAGCTGCAAGACGATGTTGAATCAAATGCGGCGTATGACCTGTTGGAAAAGGAAGTCGCGCCGCTCTTCTACGAGCGTGATCGCGACGGACGCCCGCGTCAGTGGCTTGCGCGCATGAAGTCTTCGATGGTGGAAATCTGTCCGATGTTCAACATCAACCGCATGGTTCGCGAGTACGCTCAACGCGTTTACTTCCCGACCGGCGCGCGTTGCACAGAGTTTCACGCCAAAGGTGCAGCCAAGGCGAAAGCACTTGCTGACTGGAAGTCTCGTGTAGTGAAGAGCTGGCAAAGTGTGCGCATCGAATCGGTTGAAGCCGGCGAAAAGGACAAACTGCAAGTTGGCGATGACATGCGCATTCGCGCCATGGTCAACCTGCAAGATTTGAATCCGGAAGACGTCGCCGTGCAGATTTATCACGGTAAGATTGGTCCGTCCGGAATGATTGAAGAAGGCGAAATTATCCCGATGTTCCCGGCTGAAAGCGGTAAGGGTAGCAATGGTTCGGTGAAGCAATTCACTGGCGCGATTCGTTATTTCAAGAGCGGACGACACGGCTTTACCGTGCGTGTATTGCCTCATCATGACGATCTCGCTACGCCGTTTGATACTGGACTTCTCACCTGGGCGACTGAACACGTCAACGTAAAAGTCTAAAGACAGAGGCTGACGACGAGCAAGCACCTCCACATCTATCCGCAAGAAGCGACTGTTCTATCGGGACAAGTCACCTTCTCCGCGGTCATAGAAAAGCCTGATGGGCAGCGGGAAACTCTTTGGTATAGGCTGCCAGAAATTCATCGTGCGAAGGTCGATGATAGCGCCGACTATCTTGCTGTAGCGAACATTTTCCAGGCGATGGAGTATGGGGTGGATTGTGTTATTCATGGGCGAGTGTCTGGCGCTCTGTTGCGCAACCTGACTGAGTTTCAGAGCGTTTGGACAAGCTGGTTTCCGAATCTCTATAAGATGGTGGATCTGATTGTCGACAGAGTTGATGGCGATGAAACTGAAGCCGGCGCTGAAGTTTCTGGGCAAGGATCAAACCGACTCGATGCGGCAATAGCGGCATATACCGGCGGTATTGATAGTTCTTATACAGTGATGCGCCATCATAGAAAGCAATGTGGTCGCATGAGTCAACCCTTGAGTGCTTGTCTTTTCGTGCACGGGTTTGACATACCCCTGTCTGATGAGGATGCTTTCAACCGTGTCGTCGAACGGCTTGGTAAGACGCTTTCTGGGACTCACTTAGAACTCATCTCAATGGCAAGTAACCATAAAGAGTTAAATCCACAGTGGGACCACACACATATTGCCGGTGTCGCATCCTCTCTGATGCTCTTGTGTAAGCGCTTCGATAGGGCGCTCATAGGAAGCACCTACACGTATAACGAGATGGCAATGAAATGGGGCAGCAATCCGATTTCGGATCGCTTGCTCTCAAGTCACAGGATGACCTTCTTTCACGATGGCGCTGAAACCGGAAGAGGTTCGAAAATGGCTGCATTGCGCGATTGGCCAGAGGCGTATGATGAACTGCGCATATGTTGGAGTGCAACCAATAAGGACGAGAATTGTGGAACCTGCGGCAAGTGTGCGCTGACCCTGCTTGGCTTCAGGTATAAGAAACTTCCGCTGCCGAAGTCCTTCCCATTGGGGCTTTCCGACGAAGCTATTGAGAAGTTGGTTTTTGACGAATCCCATTTGAGTGCTGCTGAAACGCTGTTGCGGTTTGCCCTGCGGGAACCGGAGCGGGAACCTTGGGTAGCGGCACTGAAGAAAAGTGTGGAGTCTAGCCGTGAGCGTTTGGGTGCTAAGGAAGGCGATAGAAACACATTCTATGGTCGCGTGAAACGCAGGCTACGCCGCCTCAGAGAGCGCCAACGCTAGAACCACTGGGGGAGCGTTGCACCTGCCCGACTATTTAGGGAAACGCCATGCGTCGTCCGGTTCGCGTAATGGCGCATATTATGCGCCTTCGCGCGGGCGGCAAGAATGCCGCCCCGCAGCGATGGTATAGATTGCCGCCGAAAAAATTTGGGCGCATGCAATGCGCCCCCACGCTAAAACCGAACGCCCCCACGCTAAAACCGAACGCCCCTACGCTTCGTTAGCGAGTCCTATGCCTAGCGCGAGAAGCGCGCACTGGTCTAAGCCGTCGAAACCAAGGGCTGAATTGATTTCGGAATCGATAAATCCTGCCGTCGCGCAGACGCACAGATCTAGCGCGTGCGCTGTGAGGTAAATGTTCTCCGACACATGACCGGCATCCATCAAGCCGAGTCTATAAGCTCTGATTGAATATTTCTCCGCCAATCGAGCCATATCGCAAGACAGAATAAGTACGGCTCCTGCATCACCGAATTCAATTTGAAGAATGCCGAATTCCTTGAGCCAAGTCGAAAAGTTGCCTTTCTTTTTAAGGACAAGGTCGTGTGTTCGCCTGTCGAAGCGATAGATTCCAGGCTCTACTCCGGCTACGTTCAATACAAATACGTCTATTTGAGTCGACGCCAATCCACCTGCGGATGGAAAGTTGAAGTTGGAGCCTGAGCCATAACTTGAGCTTGCGCCCGCGTTTGAGCTGGCGTCGGGACTTGATGGACGCGCACCGTTTGCGAGATACAATACCTTTGCAAGATGCGGCATCGGAAGCGCATCGCGCGAGAAATCCTTTTGGCTGCGTCGATTGGTGATTGCTGTTTCCACCGGCATGTCAGCGCTTACAGCCGTTACATCGAGTTTGATGCGAACGTCTCGCGGTGCGCCTTCGATAACCTCTTCTGCCTTTTCGCTGCCCAGCGGCGCGGCGCTGCGCTCGTAGTTCATTTCATATGATGCGCGGTTTAGCTTTGCAGACTTCGTGTTGCAACTCTCTGTGTGATAAATGTCGGCGCTCGAGCCTGGATTGTGAATTAGTTTCATATCTATGGGAATGGGTGTGCTTCGTGGTTGAAGTCTTTTGCTCTTCTCTCTGACGGACTGTCATTGCGTAGGCGTGGGCTGGCAAGCCAACGCACTTTGTGGGCGACAATCAGTGGCACCATTTCCGGTACCGTGACCTTGACACATACTCCGAGTTCACTCGCCTCGGTTGAGGTTAGATCGCTCCATAAAACTGTCAGTCCCATGTCTTCCAAGTTTCTAGCAACGTTTGCGAGATCCCCTATGGAGGCTGGCGCCTGAAGCCATTTTCTGTTCTTGTACTCTTGGAGGGATACCTCATTCCTATTGTCTTTCAGGAGGAAATCCAGAGCAGGGCTGTTGGGCCAGTTTGCATAGAGATTGGCGTGATCTATGAATGACTTGACCCAGTCGAATTCAGTAAATGAAGGAACCTCCGCGTCGCTTCCAAACTTAAATTGCGCAAAGCGTATTGCCATCGCTTCATCGATTGCACCACTGCATGCCACCTCCGCGTTTTCATGAGCGGACGCGCCGGCAACATAGTACGGAAAGCGTTCGCTTTCTAAAATGCAGAATACCGCAGGTATCGGAAAGTCGCGTGTCATGCTGAACAGGTGTACTTTTGTGCCGCTTTTTTCAATCAAGGAAACACGCTGCCAAAGATCTCTCCCGACAGATTCCTTTTCTATGCGCAATCTTGGGATTGAAACTTTATTCAGCCAAAAAATCATCATCTGATCTCTCTCGGCAAGTTCCAGCAACCCAGACCAGATTGCTTGAACTCGGTTACTGTAGAAAGATAGTCCGGCAGACGTGGGAAGAGCGATGAGCGGCTCTGGAGCTTTTGCCCAGAATGACATGTGAACGGTTCCGGCGGGAATCCAGTAGGTTCTTCCATCGTTGCCGTCTTTCAAGCGTTTTGCCGGCGTGTGGGTAAGTGGGGTGTCATCGGTATAACCGACTCCTAAACCCTTGAAGCTGTCACTGCAGGCTTCGTCGGGAAGGCAAAAAGGAAACAAGTGTAAAAGCTCACTCTCTGAGGCTTTCAGCTGTTGCAATTCTGCCGAGCGCAGCGAGTTGTAACCTGTGTATCGTTCGACTGCCTCGCCAAGCGCTCGCAACATTGCTTCGTTGGGGTCCAGCGAGCAGCCCAGAGCATTCGGCGTATCAGAGGTAAAAAACTTCCCGATTGTACGAACGAGGTCGCCTTGATACAGCCACCATGGCGGCTCCGGTCTCTGTAAGCGCATGCCGCGAAAACGCGTGATTGGTCCCATCCTTGGATTTACCCAATTCAAAACTGGAGCCAGTGGTCCTGGGCTATGCATATGCAGAGTCTCTTTCAGGCTGCACTTCACCGCGTATATCGATCGCACCGCTGAAGCAGTCAGGGCAGCGAGCCACTTTTTTGACCTTCAAATGCTCTGTGTGACCATCAAATGTATTGAAGATCACTGCTCCATACGTCACCGGCAAGCTAATCTTTGTTAGCGCCCGGATGACTTCCATCGAAATTTGCGCACCTCCTGCGGTGGCAAAGGCCAGAGATTCGCCTTGCATGGGATGATCGTCGCTATTTTGCAAAGACTCCAAATGCTGCAAATTGAGGGCCTCTTCGATAGGGTGATCGCTGGCACTGCGCGTGCGCAATTCGTAGCACGTGAAGCATGCTGTATCACGGGGAATGACGAGCGGACCGATTTCGAGTTCGACAGCATTCTCATTGGCACGCAGCCATTCAATCGGCGTCTCGAGGGCGATTTGGTTGATGGTTTTGAAAAAACTTTGGGGCGCGTTTCTCGTAACAGTGACAAGCAGATCTGCTGTTTCGACTTTTGATTCGATAAGACTTGCGAGCGTTTCTAGAGAGTTGGTACAAGCATAAGTCGCTTCAATGCCGTTGCTTTTGGCGTCTTCAATTAGTTGCTTCAATCCCGCGTTGCTCGATCTATCCAGCACTTCAAGATTTTTGATTCCCGAGCGGTTCAAAACATCAAAAGTGCAGCACCCTAAAAGTCCATCGGCAACAAGGACTACTTTGGCTCCTTTCAGTTTGTCTTCCACTTCTTGCGCTGATGTGTTGTTGCGCGTAAAGCCTAGTTTTCTCCCCCAGAACAACCGCTGTTTTTCTTCCACGCTGTCCTTGGCTGGTTCTGCACTTGCTGTGTTTCCTTTCGCATCAGCATCGACCAGATAGCCCTTTCTGACTAGCAGCAGGAGCAACTCCTCAATTTCAGTCTCGTGTGAGCCAGACGGGCGATTTTTGATAATGCTTTCCAGAGGCTTCTTTTGCTTTAGTTCGCTAAGCAGCCAGGGCATCAGGCTGACTGCCAGTCGCCCGCGCACTACAAGATTTGTCGCCCCACCACGCACCTGCATCCCCAACCCGTCAGGCATATCAAAGACGTCGAGGTCTTCAACCAGAGTTGGATTCTTGGGAAAACGAAGGTTTGGGTCTTTTATGGTCATTTCGATGCCGTTGTAGATTGCCGATCTTACAAGCTTTTATGCGGCGTAAGAAGAAAAAATGATAGTCAGTTTAGTGACTATCATTCTCGAATGATTGAAATTGTCTCAGCTTTTAGAAATCCGCCAGTGGTGTTGCGTTGTGAAATGATATCGACGACCAATAATTTCTCAACGTCCGCGACTGCTGGTCCTTCGTGTTTCTAGAATTCAAAGTCCGGCGTCGGTGGTTGAAATTGGCAGCCGTCACATGCGCAAGGACCTGATGGCTTTGCCATGCGTTGATTGCGCTGGGAAAGGGTCTCAACAACAAGCAATTTGTCGATTTGTTCGTTGGAGTTCAGGTAGTGGAGATAATCTGTTTCGAACTCTGCTGTTTGAACAACGGTCGGATTTTTGGCAGACATTTTGCACCCTTTTGTTTTATGTGTTTTTAGAAACCTGAATCTGGTTCCGGTGGTTGGAATACACAGCCATCGCATGCGCATGGACCGGACGGCTTCGAAGAGCTCTGATTGCTTTGAGAAAGTGTCTGAGCGACAAGCTTCTCATCGGAGGCTTGTTTGTAACCAAGATAGTTTTGGTAATCTTGCAGAAAGTCTGAGATTTCTGCTGCGAGTTGAAAGTTGCTGGACACAGTTTTCTCTCTAAAAGGCGTGGGTGGCAAACGACACCTCACGAACAGATACTAGCTTATTGACAATCTCGGTGATGTAATAGTGGATGCGGAACTTGGCGATAAGGCAAATGGTAACGAGCCTGACACCATCAACGTGACTTCCGCCTCTTCGCTGCATACCAACTCGTTGGAAGGCGCCGAAACGCCGGCTGTAAAGTCATCCTCGGCTCTTGACTCGTTATTCGACTTCTTCCTACTCTCGGAAGACGGGTTGGACGAGCTGAATCGGATTACAGGACTACTCTCTCTACTGGTTTGTTGGCATTTATTTAAATCGCTTAACTGGTTGAAAGCGGAATATCAGGTTGAAACATGGTGGTGGCAAGACCAGTGCTTGGCGCTTCCGGATTCTGAAAGTCTGGCCATAATCTTGCTTTGCCTTTGTAGTCTTGCCGGCGCTGCAATGCTTGTCGGAGTGAGAGGAAAGCTGCCACCGCTTCTAGTGGCGGGCTGTATAGCGTACATTACCAGCCTTGACGCCAATCTCGCTTTTCCGCACAGTTTTTTCCTTACGATTTGGATCTGCGTTGCACTGGTTTTTAGGCGTGAAGGTCGCTCAGCCTCTCGTCGCCTGATCCAGTTGTCTGTGTTTGCTTGCTACTTTCTTTCCGGCTTGCAAAAGCTTTTCACGCCCCAGTTCATATCAGGACATTCGCTTGAGGCGCTGATTTTTGGAAATAGCGTGCAGAATTGGGTTTTTCATCTCATCAATCAGATTCACCCTGATCCAGTATTTTGGAAGGCAATTTCGATTCTTGTGGTTGTCGCAGAACTTCTCTTCTCGTTGGGTTTGTGGCATAGAAAGACGCAAATATTTGCTGTGGCTGGAATTATTGTCTTTCAATCGTTGGTTTTTGCGACCATGGATCCGCTCATTGCGCCCCTTCACCTTACAGTTTTTGCCGCTTGCATTGCCTTTGTCAATCCATTTGCTAAGCGCCCGATGTTTGACTGGCTGAGAAAAAACCATTGGAAGCCGCGAGGAATCCTCAATAGCAGAGATTCAAAAACCTGGAACGTTCTACAAAATGTTCGCAGTGATTGCCACCACCATTTTGTTTGCAATTCCTTTGCGGATTTATTTTTACCCTGACGCATTTGTGCGAATGTCTTTGATGGACCGGCGTCCCTGGACCTTTTGTATGTTCGTGAGTTTAGAGGGGCGGTACAAAACAAGTATTGTTTTGAAGAGAAAGGATGGCAATTTAGTCTGGTTTCAACCGCGCGGCAGAATGGCTTATTTATCTAGTGACACTGATATGTTGGCGTTGGCAAAATATCTTGAGAAAACGAATCCAGGCGTTGTGGAGCTCAAAATTGAATCGCAATATGACGTAAACATGACCAATACTGATCACAAAGTGCTCACAGCGAAAGCCGATCAATCAGGAAATTTCAAGCATCACATAACCTGGCGCCGAGAATCAATCGGTAACTAACTCTTCAAGCCGACCTTCTTCATTGTGACATAGGTAAGCTGTTTTACTAGTTTGGGCAAACTTCCAAGAATTTCTTCTGTCTTCTGAGCCTGTTTTTCCAAGCGTTCATATTCATGCAGTAAGTCGTGAAACTCCTTGTGCATGCGTTGATAATCTTCCCTTGGTTTGTCACGTTTTTCCAGCTGTTGAATATCATTTTCGGCGCGTTGGATCATGTCTTCGAGCATTCGCGGCACGTGTTTTTTTGCAGTATCGATATGCTGAATAAGCACTTTGTAAAAAGCATTGCCGATCGAGCTGTAATTTTGACTCCATGAGGAGGAATGCTTGCGATACCGCCAGAGGGGCTCTGGGACATAAGCAAATTTGGTGCCGACCTCTAGCGCCGAAATCCAAAACTCGGTGTCAACGACCGCTTCAATATTTTTGTACCCGCCTACCAAATCGAAAACTTCTTTCTTGTAGATAAAGGTGTTGTGTGGATAATGCCCCGCGATTATGTCGCCGAGATCGGCGCTAGGTCTGTACACGTAATTGTGAAAGCCGAAGATTTGAATATCTGTGTAGACGGCGGAAGCCTCTGCTTCAAACATTGCGTCTACGGTTTTCTCAATATAAGTTGGCTCCAGTAAGTCATCGCTATCAAGGCTGAGATAAATGGCTCCGGTGCTGTTCTTTGCGGCAGTATTTCGCCCTGATGCGTTGCCGAGATTCTTTTCGTGCCTGATTATTTTGATGCGCTGGTCTCTAAAATTGGAGAGTGCGTCCGCCGCTGAGCAATTTGGTGAGCAGTCATCAACGATAACTAATTCCCAGTTGGGATAAGTTTGTGCAATGACGCTGCTGACTGCTTCTTGCAGCAAGTCGCCAAGTTCGTAGTAAGGCATCAATATGCTTACGAGAGGCTGCGTTTGTTTGTTTTCTCGATTCAATTATTATCTCTTTTAGCGTAGTCTAACCTTCTTCAAGGCAAGGTAAGAGATCTGACGTGTCAGGGAGGGCAGACTCGCAAGCATTTGTTCGTTGCGTTTTACTCGATTTTCCAGAATCCGATATTTCTCTTTCAGGCTTTTCATCTCACTTTCGAGATGTGAAAATTCTGCCTCGAATTTTGAATTGCTGGCGTCGGTTTTTGCGATTTCCATTTGTCGCTTTTGTTGATAGGTTCCGTCCGAACTGGATTCCGCGAATTCACACCACTTCTTCAACACCCCTTCGAGATGCTCTGCAAATGCTGTATGGTGCAGGAGAAGGATATTGTAGAAGCCTTTCATAATCTTCTTGCTATGAAGGTGCATCGTACTGCGGTCATGAAAGCGATAGTGGTAGAGCGGTTCTGGTATGCATGTAAATTTCGCACCACTTTCAATTAGTGAAATCCAGAATTCGGTATCTTCGACTACATTTAGATTCTTGTATCCCCCGGCCATGTCGAAGGATTCCCGTTTCAGCAGAAGCGTATTACAAGGAAAATGACCTGTAAAAATATCAACCAGATCAATGCTGGGAATGTAAATCAACTCTTGCTTGCCAAAGTACTTAACATGCGTGTAGACGGCTGAAGCACCGGTTTCGGCCATGGCTTTAACAGTCTTTTCAATGTAGGTGGGCGCAAGAACGTCATCTGAATCTAGCGGTAGAAAGTATTCGCCTTTGCTTTGCGCGGCAGCAACATTGCGAGAAGCCGCGCAACCGAGATTTTTCTCGTTGCGACTAACATGAATGCGCGCGTCAGTTTCAGACGCCAATACCTCTAGCGCCGGATTGTCTGGCGAGCAATCATCTACGATGATCAGCTCCCAGTTCTGATAGGTTTGATTTTTGACCGACTGGACCGCGTCGACAAGAAATTCTCCAAGTCGGTAATAAGGCATCAAAATGCTGACTAAGGGATCGTTTGCCTTCATGGCGGCGTTGCTTGTTCGTGAGACATCAATCGACTGTACTTTAGTGAACCTCACCTCATAAATGGTTAGTTGTATGTAATTTAAATGTTCTGAATCTAAATCCGTGTCACCAATATCAGGCCAAGTGGTTACTATTGGCATGTGGGCTTTTTAGATTGGAGACTTGTATGAGTTTTAGGAAGGCATTTTCAAGTAGTTACAGTGGCTATGTAAAAGCCAAGGCGCATACACGCACTGAGGCTTTGCAGTCTTTCGAACTCGGCAATGACACCTCCGCTTTACAAGGGCTTTCAGCTGCTGGACCGTGCTCGTGCTTTTGCGAGTGTTCCTGTCCTTGTACTTGCCCTTGCGCTTGCAGTTGTTCTTGCACCTGCCCCTGTGCCTGCGGCAGCTCCTGCTTCGTCCCACCACCGCCTACCCAGTCTTAAGGCGCCCGTCACTTTAAGTGACAGCGCTGCGCATCGTAGAATTGTGCGCATTGTTTGATTGAGCGTTCATCATGTCAGAGCACCACAATGAAGTGGCGCTTTCCTTCCTAAAGGAAAGCGGTACCAACTTTCCCAGCCGTCCGAAGTTGGTTGAAGACATTCTTGTCTTTCAAATGCCAGACGGACTGGGCATGCAGTTTCGCGGACTGCCAAATCCGCTGGTTTTGCGCGGCGCGCTTGCGGAGCGTATCCTTCCTAAGCTTTTACCTTTGTTGGATGGTCAACATGATGTATCGCAACTGATCGAATTGTTTGCCAAGGATGCAACCGCTAGCGATATAGCTGACCTTTTGAAGAATCTCTTTACGAGGGGTGCGATCGCCGGTGTTGACGATTTCAGGCACACTCCAAACAACGTAGTGGATACAAAACACCAACTGTTCTTTGGAAGAAGGCTAGGTCTGACTCGCAACAATAATTGTTCGTCGGAAGTGATAGATAAACTCAAGACCGCACGTATTGTCGTGATTGCTGAGGGTTTGCTCGGCGCCACTGTGATCGATTTACTTCATCGGTCTGGTTTCGATAACTTGATTGTCGCTGCGCTGAAGACTGAGAAAGCCTCAGAAGAGTTGTTTGCGCATTTCTCTAATCCTGTGCAAGTTACGTTTACCGAGAGCAATGAGTCTGCTGTAAGAAACTACTTGCAGAGCCGGCTGAAGACAGCCGATCTTGTAGTAGCTGCGCTGCGTAACCTGCCACAGTCTGTCTTCATGGCGATCAATGAATTGTGTGTTCAAGCGGGAATCCAATGGTTGCGTGCTTGCGATAATGGCAGCAATATTGAAGTTGGACCTTACGTAAATCCATATGATTCGGCTTGTTTTGAATGTCTTCTCGTACGTCAGGTGAGCGTTAGTGATTATGCGGTGGAAGAAGAGCTGTATCAAAAACACCTCGAAGAACAGTCCGCGTTGACCGGTCTTTCCGGTGAATCGATTGGGCTCGCAACACAGTCCGCTGCTTATATTGCGCAGGAGTCCGTGCGCATAATAAGCGCAATTGAAAAACCGCAGTTAGATGGAAGTGTCATTACGTTTCACTCCAGCGGAAATATTGAGCAAAACTGGTTTACCCGCGTTCCACGATGCGAAGTATGTGCACGAGGTGGGGCAATATCTATTCCGGAGAGCCCACATGCCAGTCACGCTTTCTGAGAAGTTGGGAACTCTTGCGCCCGTTTTGGATTTGGTCGATGAAAGATTTGGTCCTGTAAAGGATATCGTCGGTATCAAACCGAAGGGCAACCAGCCGCCGTTTTGGATTTACCATGCAAAGCTGACAAGGCCGCTGGGGTCTTATTTTGTTGAATATGATTGCGACGCTTGGGGCTCTTCCATTGATAAAGACGAAGCGCTTTTCAAATGCTTGGGAGAAGTGCTAGAGCGCTATTGCATGTATAACACCTTTGCCACTGGGGAATTCGAACAGCTCAAAGCTTCAAATTGCAAACTGCTCAGTGAGTTGCCGCACTGCGCTCCTCAAGAACGTTGCGCCGATTCATATAAAGGAATTTCTCCTGATTGGAATCTGACAATGGCACGAGTGAAGGAAGTTGCGACTAATGACCTTCACTGGATACCTGCTGGGTTTGTCGATTTCACCTATCATGCTCATACAGACGAGCCGAAGGTTACCTTGTCGCATTCTTCCGGTTCAGCTTTTCATGAAAGCGCGCATCGTGCTATTTGGGCTGGACTTTGTGAAGTCGCGGAGCGTGATGCCTTCTCACTATTCTGGTTGAATCAATTTCCGGCAAAGGAGATTGTTTTAGACGGTGTTAGCTTTGGTGAATGCGAAGAGTTGAATGCATTGGCGAGGAGGCTAGACCTCATCAAAGCAGCAGGGCTAAAAATTCGCACCTTCGACATCACAACTGACTTCAATGTACCGACAGTTTTCTCTGTGGTGCAAGGAGATGAATTTCCGCTGGCAACATTTGGTGCGGCTTGTACTTCAGATCCTGTTAGAGCGATTGTGAAATCGATCGATGAGGTGTTTTTGGTTCGCCTCGCGCAGTTGAGCGGTAAAGAAACTGCCAAGGTTCCTTCTTATACTGATTTTTCCTGGGTCAGTTCGTTGCGCGATCATTCCGACCTTTACGCGCTCTGGAGAAACACTCCCGCTTTCGATTTCTTCATGAAAAACGCCGACGCTTTGTCTCTGGCAGAGTTCCGGAAGAAAGAGTGGTGGCAAGAGCCAAAGGGCGATTTGCAATTACAAGAAATGGCCGGAAAATTACAAGATGAGCTTGGCATGACCGTCTTGTACATGGATTGTACGCTCGATGACGTGGCACGTTTTGGCGTTGGAGTAAAGGTTGTGGTGCCGCAGATGCAACCTATCTATGTGCCTGAATCTATAAAATGGTTGGCCTGTCCGCGCCTGGCGAAGCATGCGGAAAAGCATGCTTTGAAGTTTGCCAGCAATCCCTATCCGCATCCATTTCCGTAGGTACTCTCAGTGAAAACCAAAAAGAAAATATTGGCTGCGGATCTCGCGTGTGACTACCATGTAGCGAGCAACAACTCACCGTGGCTGTTAAAACTGCCTGTAATTCGGCAGATCAATTTTAGCGAACACGTTCAGGAATTGATGGAAGAAGGTCCAAGGCAACTGGACACAAATGCAGATACGCAAAATTTTCAGAGGATTACCAAAGCACCAGAGATGAGTCTGTTTGACGCTCTGGCGCGGAGGAAAAGCTCTAGAGAGTTTTCTTCCAAGCCTCTAGATTTGCAAAAATTCGGACAGTTGCTCGGCCTTTCCAATGGACTCCGGTCCAATGTGGGAAATGCAAATGACGCGAGCCGTAACGCTCCCAGCGCCGGCAGTCTCTGTTCGTGCGAAATGTATGTTCTTGCTTTGAACGTGGACGATGTTGAGAAAGGGCTTTATCACTATGATGTTGGCGCGCATGGACTGAAACAAATTAGGCTCGGCGACTTCAAAGAATGGGTCAAACGCATGCTGCTTTTGCAGTCCGAATTGAGCGAAGCAAGCGCACTGATTTTTCTTGCAAGCAATCAGGGTCGGTTGCGCACAAAGTATGGTCCACGCGCATACAGGCTGGGTTTGCTTGATGCCGGGCACGTCTCGGAAAACATTTATCTCGTATCCGCTGCACTCAACCTCGCCGTTACGGCCACGGGGGGGTTCATCGATGACGAACTGAATCATTCCCTCGGACTAGATGGGGTTGATGATTGTGTCGTACTTGTTTTGGCAATCGGCGAGCCGGTTTGAGCCTGTTTGCAGTGTCTGTTGAAGCCGCTGTGAGAGTAGTTTGTGGTTAATAGGGCGGCTTTCCAAACAGCGCCTTTATTCTCTCGCTAGTTTGTTTGAGCTCGTGATGAATTGTTTTCTTGGGCTTTAAGCGTTGTCGGTTGGTTGCTATCAATTCGGCGAGCTGTGCGCGAAACGGCAGCCTGTTGCCTATTTTCAGAAGCTCTTCCAGAGCCTTTATGTGTACTTCGTCGAGTTCTTCAATATCTTCAAAAACCTCTTGCGAGAGCGCTCGAGGAAACGAGCAGGGTGTGGGCAGTTGAAGCATACTGATCAACATTAGTGTGACCAGGCATTTGCCACAATGACCGCAATTTTGGTCTTTCTTGGGATTTGAGTAGCAGACGCGAATGCGCTCGTAGGCTGTTTGCCATTCGCGCAAATGATACAGCTTCGAACCGCGATTCCAAATGGCGCCATCGTGAAAAATGGAAAAATTGCGGCTGGACATCAAATGGTCGCTTGTCGGATTGCTCCCCCACAGCGGCGCCAGGTCGTTGTAGCAATAAGTACCGGGAACAATGCCTTCAGAAAAGCTGCGTTTAAATAGAGTTAGACACGAAGCAATACCGGCTGCGTGCGTCTCGTTCCAATCTGGGAAAAGCAGGCGGTGATTGGATTTAATCGAATACAGTGGTACGCCTACAGATTTGAGTGTGTCCTGGTTTGTCCTGAATGCTCTTTGAAAAGCTTCTTCGTCTTCCAGAGGGATGTCGAATCCGTGCACGAAGAGAGCCGCACCCAAATTGCGTTTCAACCGACCGCAAATACCCGATGCGTGTCTGTAAATCGTAAAGCTGCTATCCAGCCCGCCGGAGTAGGCGCAAATCGATCTGTCGAGGTCGGGAAAAACGTCGGTCTCTGCCTCGATTTCGGCAGTAATTTCCACACGATTGTATTTGGCAGGCAAGTTCGCATACCAGTAGGCCTGATATTCCATCAAGTTGCGAATGAGAAATGGCGATACTGTGCCATGAACATGGACATTGGCTTTGTTTGTCATGGCTGCAAATATTGCGGCAATGAGAAAGGGTTCTGCGCTGCCCGTCAAGTTTTGCGCAAGCTCTTCAGGTACCTTGTACCAGAGACGATTGCGAACCCCGGTCGGCGTTTCGATTTCGGCCGCTAACTCGATCTGCCCGTCGATGAGCTTAGGTTCTAGTTGGTAAATGTTTGTGCGCATGCTGCATTTGTATAACAATGCCGAATACCTAATCATGAGACGGTTGTCATGTTGCTTTTGAATCAACAGGTAGACTGGTAGAAAACAAAGTCTTACGACCATGCAAAAAGCGCCGCTGATCTCGATTGTAATCACGTACTACAGCTACGCCGACTACCTTTTGGAAGTCGTGGCGAGCATTAAGGCGCAGACATATCGAAACTTCGAAGTGATCATCGTTGACGATGGGTCGCCAGAAAAGCACGTGTTCGAGCTAGATTTTGGACCGGTCGACTTTCCTCTCAAAATTGTTACGCACGAAACGAACAAGGGTTTGCCCGAAGCAAGAAACACCGGTGTTAAGCAGGCATCAGGTGAGTTTCTCGTAATAATGGATTCGGATGACCTGATTACGCCAACTTTTCTGGAAGAGACGATGGCGGCGCTGCAGAATTCGGACAATGACGGCATTTACACACAGATGCAGTTATTTGGTGCGCGTGACTATCTGTGGAAAGAAGAAATTTCGCTCTTCTCTTTGCTGGCTGGAGAGCCGGGTCCGGTCACTTTCCTCATGAAGCGAAAGGTTTTCGAAGAGGTGGGCGGATACAACCAACATCTGACGCTCAACAGCGACCACGAATTCTGGGTTGCGGCGATGGGTTGTGGAATGAAGTTTGGTCGGATTGAAAAACCGCTATTCAAGTATCGCAAGCATGAGTTCAGCATGTCGTGTGTGAATCGCGATCAATGGTGGCAGTCGATTCCGGTCTTGATGGAGCATCATAAGGAACTCTATGACCGCTACTACCCGGAGGTTTTAGAGTACAAAGAAAGACAGTTCAGACGGCTGGAAGATCAGTACGATGAGCTGTATCAAGAATGGTTGGCAGTCGATGCCGAGTCGCGTCGTGTGCATACGATTCATAAGGAAGCACTGAAGCGCATTTCGTTTGCTGAACAGGTTTTTCAAAATCCTATTCTGCGGGCAATTTTCTTTCTATTCAGAAGAGTACCGAACAGCAAGATTGACTCATCTGTAGACAGTGAAGTTTCACTTTCGTCAAAAACAATGCCTGACTCCGATGCTCGAATAAGCGCGATCGGAGACACGCGCAGAGTCGCGCCCCGTTAGTCCTTGCTCTTGAGGAAGTCGGTTATTTCGGCGTCTGTTGCAAGAAATCTGCTGTTTTTATTTTGCATCTTCCAGGTAGTGTAGAACTGCTCATTCTTGTGATATGAATTCGAGATAAAGCCGTTCTTCACACCCAAAATGCACGCGGTCAAGTGCACGTGCAAGCGGTCAGTGACGATCAGTACGCATTCGGAAACTTGTCTCAATGCATCGAATGCAATCATCCAGGAAAAGAGCGTCTGCTCTCGATTGGGCATTGATGCAAGAACTGAAGCAAATCGCTTTAGATATCTCCACTTGAATCGATCTGGCAAGCGATGAGGTTTTGAAACTCCTCTTTGCCAAAGTTCGCGAACTGCATACACCGAGCCGGGAAGTTTTTTGTACATCTCCGGCAGCTCAGCGAGCTTGCCGCGCCCGTCGTAGAGCCATGTGTATGATTCCCAGTCTTCGCTGGCGAGGTTGAAATCATGGGCGATTTTGGAGAGTTTTTCGTTGGCTGATTCTTTGTCTGCACGAATTAGAAATTTCGTTTTTCCCTTTTTGCGTTTCTTGAAAAACATTTGAATCACGGAAGCCAGCATGAATACCATATCCGGAGCCAATATCGAACGACAGTGGGAAAAATGGTCTTTGGCAAAGTCAAAACTTCTTTGATCGCGGCAGAAGATAGTCAGATTCGGATGTGCGTTGAAAACACTTTTGGCTGCATCTAGTGATTCTTCACTCAGAAAGTGGATCGATTGCGGCATGATGTAGATCGGACAGTCGTGATTGTCTGCTATCACTTGTTCTCGAAACTTCTGACTGTCCGGCCAGATATCGCCCAGATTGCCGCCTCCTTGCAAGAAGATTGGTGCATCGCCGTTCTTCTCTTTCAACTCTTTTTGATCGAAACTCACCATCGAGGATGCATAGGTGACGCGTGCTTTTCTTGTTTCGACCAGGTAAAAACATGTACCCAGCCAGATCAAATGATCGCCTGAGTTGAGATGGTCCGGATAGTCGAGTAATGCGCAATTCTGGAAGCTCTCGATCTGCCCGAGAGCTTCCAATAGCTGCGTTTCCAGAGGCAGCTCTTTTAGTTGTGTTGCCTCTGTTGTTTCCATTCTTTGCTCTAGTTACTCTACTTTGAGGTCACCAGCGGCGATGGCAAACTCGGCCGTTGGCTTTCCTTGAGCATTGGAAGCGTTCAGTATTTGCAGTTTGCGTTTGGTGTCGACATCCACCACTGAGACGAAAACCGAATACTTACCGGGCTTGAGAGGCGGCATCTTCAGCTCTTCCGACCAAGTGATCGGTTTGCCCGCCTGCCACTGATTGGTTGGAGGCTGCGGTGTATGCAACGATTGTCCAATCGGTCTGCCCGTTTCATCGCGGAATTCCATTTGCAATTTGTAGCTTCCGGCTACATCTTTGTCGAATTCCCTTGATGGACGCAGCGGTGTTGCCGCACCAAGATTGAGGAACTCGAAAGAGGCTTTCAGCTTATCGCCCTGCTTGAGCTTTTCATCGAAAGAGATTTTTTGCGAAACCAATTGATAGCCCAGTTTTGAACGCAATTCTTCGAGCGATTTAGCCAGTGCTTCATCCTTTGCCGCGGCTTCGAATGTAGAAAGAGGAATCTCTATATAACTGATGCCGTCTACAGGAGCGTTCTTGGCGATTTTTTCCAGACCTTCAGCATCAACCTTTTCAGTTAGCTGATAACCGGTAAACGTATCGGGATGGAATTTGATAATCACTCGATATTGATCAAATCCATGCTTGCCGTCGTTGATATTCTGACGGGTGATGTAAACCCGCTGTCCATAACGATAGATGAGATAGTCCGAGATTTCGTCCAGGGTGTCTTGACCGGCTCGATTTGGAGTGGGCGGATCAACGTCGAAGTTCAATCTTGCCGTCGGAAATGCTTTCGGGAAAATGTCGGCAACATACTTCCAGTGTGTCACCAATTGTCTCTGGCTCATGCCGTGGTCTTTGGTGAGTGCCTTTTCCAGTTTGTCGTAATTGCCCTTCTCGCCGGTTACGTCGGGCACTACTTGAGTGCTGCCGCCTATGCCACCGCCAGTGATGCCGATGGAATGGATGCCGGGATGCTTGTCATACTTCTCGCCCATTTCGGTGATGAAGTTAGACCATTTTGCCAAATAGTTGGTATCCCAGAAGATCGGCATCAGATGCTGCTTGCCGTCCTTGCCGGTGTATTCCATTGTTTTTACGTCGCCGGTGAAAACCCAACTTGGAGTGTCGGAATCAAGAACGACTTTCTTGTCGCCTTCTTCCGCCTTCGGTGCGACAAAGCCTTCCGGAACAGTGTCAACTCCGCAAGTGGAAACGCGCACGATCAATGTTTTGCCTGACGGTTTCAACTGTTCCAAAAGATTGTCCAGTGGTTGCCAGTTGAACTCATCTTCTTTCGGCTCGAGAACCTTCCAGGGAATCGTTACTGACAGCCCGCTGACGTTTGGTCTGCTGAGGATTTCGTTGATGACTTGTGTTTGTCCGATCTTTTCAGTTGGTATCAGGGCAAACAATCCGATTTCCTTATTAAAAACCGGCTGTGCTCCTTCGATCGAAACAGCCTTGAATTTCTTGGTTTTGATCAGGCGGTCTTGCCCTTCATTCAAGTAGTGCTTTTTCTCGGGAATGGGATTGAAATACTTGACAAACTCCCCTGGAGTATTTTTTGCTTCGGCTTTCTGAAGAGGAATTCCTATTCCTAAGACCGAAAATGCAGAGACGCCAAAGGTTACCGCCAGCGAAAGTGATATTGATCTAAACGCGAAATCCTTCATAGCGATACGCTCATTCCCTCCATCAGACATTTCTCAAGTACGTCCGGACAGTAGACAGTTTTAATGCCGGCACCAAAACTGTGAATTGTACAAGCAAACAGCCATTTTTTCCCTTTTGAATCGCATGGGTGCTTGCATAAAGCTGTCCGCTCAAATGTGATAACCTTTCACGACGGTTCAGAAAGACGAAGTGGAGGCATTTTTTGAGTCTTTCATACCTGGGTCACAGCGCAGTTCGGTTCAACGTTTCGGGGGTCAACGTTTACGTCGACCCTTATCTCAAGGATCCGGTCGATTGGACGAAATTGCCAAAGGGCGATCTCGTCCTTTTCAGTCATGGTCACTTCGATCATGGCGTGCTCATGGCTTTCAAACTTTACGAAGCATGGAATTGCAAGTTCGCTGGTCCGCGCGTTCTAATGCGCTGGATGGCACGGAAGTACAGAAAACGCATTCCGAACGAAGCGCTCATCAGTATCGATCACCACGAAACGATTTCTTTCAACTCAATCAACATCCGCGCCATACCGGCGCACCACCCTGTCAACCGGCTTGGAAAGACTATTTTGCACCTGCATGCCCGGACTAGAGCGCCAGGCAAACCCGTAAATGGCTACTATTTCGAAGGTTTCTACCACGCCGGCGATACCATTTATACGCAGACTATTCGTGACAGCCTCAAGGGATTCCCTGTTCATACCGCTTGTCTGCCTATCGGTGGAAAGTATGGCGTTGCTTCACCCGATGAAGCTTTGAAAATTGCCGAGGAGATTGGTGCCAAGCGCGTCGTTCCGTTGCACTTTCAGGCGTTGGTGGAGCGCGTGCCGTTCCGCTATCAGTCATCAGACCTGGTCAAACATGCCAAAGCAACCGGAACCAGTATTGAGATTTGTCCGCTGGCCATAGGCGAGGTTCTAGAAATCACGGCTAAAGCTTCCGGCTAGTTGACATGAGTTATTGTTTGAAGAAATTCGGGCAGGAAGCCAATCGGATAAAACTAAAACTCTGGGTACAAACAGTTTTAGGTATGACTTAACGGTCTGATAAAGTTGGCTGAAGAAAATTCGAGTACAGACGCCAAGACCATTCGCTTGATGAAGCATCCCAGGCCGCCTGCGGAAGCTCAGATCGAGGAATTGCTCACGACTGCGCGCAAAAACTTGCGGGTGACGGTGGAGCTGCCTTTCAATGAATCGGCAGAGCCCTACATGCTCAGCAGCTTTGTGGAATCTGCCAAGTCCGAATGTTTCTGGATGTTCTATCGAGGCGTAGGTCCTGATTCCTCCCTGCTCTGGAACATGATGACTGATGATCCGGGCTTGATTCACCACATGATGACTTCGCAGTTTCCCGCGCTGGAGACAGGTTTTACTGCAATTCCTAAGTCTCAGGCTGTCGTAAACGCGGTTGCAAATTACAGAGACGTTCGCGACGCGCAGCTTCCGGCCGACTCTGAATTCGAAATAAGCGGCACACCGGCTGCACAGAATTTTCCGAGAAGCGCCAAACCAGAGCATGATTTGCTGACTTTGCCTGATGAGACGTCTCAGGCTAGAGGCAGAAATGGTCTTCATGCCAATGCTGCTCCCGCGCCGGGCTCGCCTGTTCAGCCTGTTCCAGGTTTGCCGGCGGCTCCTGCGATACCGGGTCTGCCCGGCGTGCCCGCCGCTCCGTTTGCAACTGCTGCACCAGGCGCGCCGGCAATGCCGATTCCGGTTATGCCAGCGCCTATCCCTCCGGCGTTCCAGCCTCCACCTGTACCGTTTCCACAGGCTCCGGGTTCAGGATCGCCTCAAGATGTTGCGCAGGCTGCCGCACAAGCGGCTGCGCAAGCGGCAATTCAAGCAGCTGTCCAAGCAGCTGCACAAGCTGCTGCCCAGGCGGCGGCGGCTCAAGTCGCTGCGCAAGCTACAGCCGCGACCGCGCCCGCAAGTACACCCTCCGGCGCCCCTGCCAATCCGCCGGCAGCCCCTGCTGTTCAGCAGCAGCAACCGCCCGAGTCTGCTGCACAAACATCTGCGCAAGCTCCTCCACCGCTGCCGTTTGCAGCGCCTGCAGCAAAAGCTCAGAATTTGGAACCACCGCCCGGCTACACTCCTCTGAATCTCTCTCAGGGAGTACATGTTGCCGCGAATCCTCAGATTCCTTTGTCGCCAATGGTTCCGCTATCACCTCAGCAACAGCCTCCTGTGGGGCATTTAGAGCAGGCGGAGATACCATTGTTTTTAACTTCAGCAGTCAATACTCCGGCACCGGCACCGGCTTCAACACCGGCATCATCCGAAGTTGCACCGGCGGCTCCGGCGCAATCGGCACCTGCAGCTCCGGCTTCGGCCTTTGCTGCACCCGGTTCGAGTGCGCCGAATGCGCCTAAACGCGGTACCGCGGATAAGACACTGAAATTGGAAGCAAACGCTCACACGGCGCCGGGCCGAGGCTGGCTAAAAGACGACAAGGGTACGAGCATAATTGTCGAGCCTGTGGCTGAGTCTGTGCCGGATTCTGACTCGCCTTTCGTCCAACCGAAGAAGTCACCACGTCAAACCAGCCAGAAGTTGAAGGCTCGCCCGATGCTGGAAGGTGACCTAACCAACTTGCAGATGCCTACACTCTTGCAATCAATCAACATGGGCAAAATGACAGGGCGTCTCGATTTGCAAGCTGGCGGCGACATGTCCGTCATTTACTTCAAAGAAGGACTGCCAATCCATTGTCAGTTGAGAGATTCTGAAGGCGAAAACGCGATCATCGAGGCGATTGGCTGGGATGAAGGCGAATTCAAATTCTTCATGGAAACTCCGTACCACAGAGAGACTATCAAAAAGCGGCTTGACCTCTTGCTTATGGAAGGCGCGGCGCTAATTGATCAATACAAGTTCCTCAAGGAAATAGGCGTCAATCTCGATTCTTACCTGGTTCGCAATCACGCCGATATTACTGAACAGTTGTTCGAAGAAATGGTCTCGCGCGGTGCCGCTGCCGAGATGAACCTGCAAAAGATGCTCTATCAGTTGATAGACAACGAGAGCACCTTGGAGGACTTGCTCAGGCTCAGGCCAATGCCCAAGCCACGCTGGGTGCCGGTTATCTTCAACCTGGTCACGTGCAGTCTCGTTTCATTTTCAGATCGTCCACTGCATGAGGGCGGTGAAGAAGCCGTTGCGGAAGATATTGACTGGCCTGCTATTCAAGCTTTCGAAGATTCGATCAAAATCGCTGAGACAGGTTTTCTCACCTATCCGGCATTCGTCTATCACCTCGAGCGCGAATACGAGCGTTTTGAACGTTTCCAGCATCCGTTCACTTTGATCATCCTTGAAGTGTCGATCAAGGAAGAATTATCGGAAACCAAAGATCCACAGGTACTTCAAGATCGCGCGGTGCTTGGCCAGGTCTCGACCAGAATCGAAAAGATCAAGCGAAAGACCGATATTGCTGGGCATTTTGGTGAGAACCAGTTTGCATTGCTCTTGTTGGAAACGGAAGGCGAAGCTGGGCGTAATTTTGCCAGCCGCCTGGCTGAAGCTATCGCCATGAATCCGTTTACTACCGACCGAGTGGAAGTCGTTCGCCTGACCGTCAGCCTGGGTGTGGCGTGCGTGCCTGAGACCTGCCGCGATTTGGGTCGATTGATTTCACTTGCTCGCCCGCAAATTTCTCAAAAATAGTCATTCTGTTTTGCGGATTTCAGTTGATTCTTCTATTTAGGTGGTAAATAAGAGCTAACGGCCAGCGGCGTTGGAAAATTTTTTCAGCGTCAGGTGTCTGCGATAACGCATGACAAGCCGCGCTTGACAGGAGGGCGTTTGCAGCTTTTATAAAGCTTTGTATAAGTTTGTTAATCTGCTTACTAATATGCGGCCATCATTAGAGCAAGGTCCATAAGCATTTTTGGAGTTCGCGAAGCGCTTTTGAGGAAACGGCGGCACGGATTTGCCCGTTTCACGAGGCGCGGCAAAGTATAATTCCGGGGGGAAACTCCATCTAAAGGAGTAAAGGGAGTTTAAAAGATGGGAAAAGCAGTAGGCATCGACTTGGGAACGACCAACTCTTGTGTTGCCGTTATGGAAGGTGGTCAACCGGCGGTGGTTTCCAACTCAGAAGGCGGCAGAACGACGCCTTCGGTAGTCGCCTTTACCAAGTCGGGAGAACGGCTTGTCGGTCAGTTAGCCAGACGCCAAGCGGTACTGAACCCTGAGAACACCGTTTATTCAATCAAGCGATTCGTAGGACGCCGCTTCTCTGAAGTGCAGTCCGAACAAAAGATCGTGTCTTATAAAGTCAAAGAAGGCGCCGATGGCGGTTGCAAAGTCGCTATCCAAGGCAAAGATTATTCGCCGGAAGAAATCTCCGCGATGATTCTGCGCAAATTGAAAGAAGACGCCGAAAAGTATTTGGGCGAGAAAGTCACTTCTGCAGTAATCACAGTTCCTGCATATTTCAATGACTCTCAGCGTCAGTCCACGAAAAACGCAGGCACAATTGCCGGTTTGGATGTCCTTCGTATCATCAACGAGCCGACAGCAGCTGCGCTTGCCTACGGTCTCGACAAGAAAGACAACGAAATCATCCTTGTATTCGACTTGGGCGGCGGTACATTCGACGTATCCATTCTCGAAGTGGGCGACGGTGTATTCGAAGTTAAGTCGACATCCGGCGATACGCACCTTGGCGGCGACGACTTCGACCATCAAGTTGTGACCTGGGTAGCAGATGAATTCATGAACCTTGAAGGCATCGACCTGCGCAAAGACAGACAAGCTCTGCAAAGACTTACTGAAGCTGCGGAAAAGGCGAAGATCGAACTTTCGTCAGTAACCGAGACCAATATCTCGCTGCCGTTCATCACTGCTGATGCGACCGGTCCGAAGCACTTAGAAATCAAACTGACCCGCGCTCGCTTCAACGAGCTCACTCGCAGTTTGGTAGAGCGTTGCCGCAATCCTATGGAACAGGCATTGAAAGATGCCAAACTCGGCTACGAGCAGTTGGACGAAGTTGTATTGGTAGGTGGTTCGACCAGAATTCCGGCAGTACAAGAACTCGTCAAACAAGTTACCGGCGGCAAAGAGCCTAACCAATCCGTTAATCCGGACGAAGTTGTGGCTGTAGGAGCTGCCATTCAAGCGGGCGTACTGGGCGGTGAAGTCAAAGGGGTCGTACTCCTCGACGTTACTCCGCTGTCTCTCGGTATCGAGACCATGGGCGGTGTGTTCACCAAGTTGGTAGAGCGCAACACCACAATTCCGACCAGAAAAGCGGAAGTATTCTCGACTGCTGACGACAACCAAACCGCTGTCGATATCTACGTATTCCAGGGCGAACGTCCGATGGCTCGCGACAACAAGCTCTTGGGTAACTTCCGTCTCGATGGTATTCCGCCGGCATCCAGAGGCACACCGAAAGTTGAAGTAACCTTCGACATCGACGCCAACGGCATCATGAACGTCACCGCACGTGACCAAATGACCGGTAAGGAACAAAAGATTACGATTACCGCTTCGACCAACATGTCCAAAGAGGACATCGAAAGAGCGATGCGCGATGCCGAAACTTACTCGGCAGACGACCGCAAGCGCAAAGAGGAAGCGGACGTGCGCAACGAAGCAGACAGCATCTGCTACGCAGTCGAAAGACAAGTGCGCGATCTCGGCGACAGAGTATCTTCCGGGGAAAAGGCAAGAGCAGAGATGTTGGTTGCCGACCTCAGACAAAAGCTCAAAGACGATGCAGATCTCGAGTCCGTCAAACAAATCATGAACGAACTCAGAGGCGCCCTCGTTCTCTTGCAACAAGCTGCTTCGCGCGGTGGAGATGAAGGCGGCGGAGCCGGCATGGAAGACTACACTACTGGCGGCGGTGCTGATGGTGGCGCCGGCGGTGGCTACGACTACGGCAATGGCGGAGACGGCGGAAATGCCGGCTACAGTCAAGCCGGAGAAGATGTGGTTGATGCCGAGTTCAGAGCATCGGACGACTAAGCGAACTAATCGATTCATTTGTAGGGGCGGCGCCATGCGTCGCCCTCTGCTTTTTCAGACTTGCCAATTGCCTTCGTTGGGGACGAATCTAATTAACCGCTCACCCGCGGAACAAAAAATCAGGACTAGGTGTCTTGACAAAGAGGTGGATTAGGTTTTTTGTTAAAGGTATATACAGCAATCGCAGATTGCGTCTGACTTCGGTCCTATCTTGGTTTTGGTGAATCTGTGTCAATGAAAACAGCAGATAAATCGCTCAAGCAGCTAATTTCCAGGTCACTATCTATTGGTGTAAGCCTTGGCGTTTTCCTTGTTCTTAGCGGCCCTGCCTTCTCTCAGGAAGGAGTCGGACCCAATAATGCCGAACTGGAAAAGCTGGAAACGAAGATGTTCTCTCGACTTTATCCCAACGATCCTCCGGAAAAGCGTGTCGAGAGATTGGAGCTCTTGGTCTTCGGTGCGACACAGGCTGGTGGTTTGGACGAGCGCTGGTCGCGAATCACTAAGGCGGTCAAAGACAGGCAAAATCCCGAATCGACCGTTGCACAACCAAAAGGCGCCGAAGCTCCAGCGACTGCGAGTGCCAGTGCTGCGCCTCTCAAGGGCAATTATCCAGCTGTAGACTCTCTGGAGTGGCGTGTCCTGAAGAAAACTTTTAGGGGAGAACCCATCAGCGAAAGGCTTTCCAGGCTCGAGACCAAATTGCTCGGACAAGCGAACCCAGGCATGGCGCTTGTTGACAGGGTCGAACGTTTGAAGAAAATCGGCGCTAGCGTTGCCGCAGGCAGTCAGCCAGCCAATCCCGGAACGGCTGTAGTGCCACCCGGAATATTGGGACCAATGCCCAAAGCTTATCCGCGCGGGAATCCTTTCTCGTTCGCCGACCCGACTGAGCCCTTGGCTCCCGGGCCGTTTTCGATGCAGCCTTTTTCTATGCAACCTTTTTCAGGCGGAAGCGACGACCTTTCCTCAATCAACCGCATGATGTCGGAAATGTTTTCGCAAATGAATCGACAAATGCGAGATTTGAAGAATATGCCGCCCGGCGTTTACCAGTACAAGATTGAGCCGGGCGCACCTGGCTCAATGGGCATTACGCCATTTAAGATTCAACCCGGCAAACCTGGACAGGCTAGTCCTTTCCAGCCTTTTCCGCAAGCAATGCCGAAAAAGGCGCCCAGCATTCAGGACAGCCTGCCGCCCTATGCAGATCCGAATTCCATCTAAGCTACGCTCCGCTTGACATTAACCATCTCTAGCTTGTTTGGCTTGATTATTCTCTAAAATAGTCAAGTGCTATTTCTGCTTAGAGGTTCGTTTTGCCCGTTTCAGTTGAGCCGAGAGAAAAGACCGCAGAGTTGGAAATCCCAGCAGGCGGTGTTTCAAGCGGTTCCAAAAATGAGAAGTCCAACAAGCGCAGGGGGATCGTTACCCGTGTGCTTTGGTCGCTTGCACTGTTTGGTGCCATAAACGCGGGGCTGTGGACTTTTGTAGGCGACGGCAAAAAGAATCCTACTGATGCCAATTGTTGGAACAGCGGCGCATCGGTCGAAGAAACCATCAAAGGTTTTGAAGCTCTGAAGCAAAAACCGGATGTAATCCTGCTTGGATCATCTCTGGTGATGTTTCCTTTCTGGGCGATGGATGCGGCGGACAACAAGAACATCTCCGACATCTTTCACTATCACAATTCCGAAGCTTTGAAGAAACAGCTCAAAGAGGCCGGCTGCGGTCAAGAGAACGTGTACAGCCTGGCTGTTTTCGGGCAAATGGCTTCTGATGCCTATTTGATGACGAACGAATTCGTCAAAGGAAAGAAGACGCCGAAAGTCATCATATATGGTATCGCGCCCAGAGATTTTCACGATCACAGCCTCTCATCGCCGATGGCTACATTTTCGTTTCAGAAGATCGTCAATCTCTCTAATTTCCCCAGCTATGCAGGCGCATTTTTGCCTGACTTTGAGAAGAAAGCAGATTGGCTAGCCATGCACCTTTGCTATTTCTACGGAAAGAGATGGCGCTTGCAAATGGAAACAGACAAAGCGATCAACAAAGTCTATTCTACGCTCGGTGTCGCCAGTCCTGCTGCCACCAAATCCGATACCGCAGGGCAGGGTGGTGGTTTTAACTTGGAAGGCTCCACGGAAGATCGTTGGAATAATAGCGTCAAAGAGTATCAAGGCCGGTACAAGGAAATCACCGAGAAGGATCATTCATTGCAAATGAGTTTTCTTACTCGCACGCTGAACAACATGCGCGAGCGCGGCGTGAAAGTTGTGTTGGTCAACATGCCATTGACGAAGAGAAATCTCGACATTCTTCCCAAAGGGTTTTATGCCGGCTATCAAAAAGAGATTACAAAAGTCGCGGACATGCCGGGTGTAAAGCTCGTTGATTTGGGCGATTCCAAAGACTTCGACGACAATGACTATTGGGACACGACGCACTTGAATCACGTTGGTGGTCAAAAGTTATTGAAGCACGTAGTCCCAGCCGTGAAAGAATTATTGTAGGGTCGACGCCATGCATCGCCCGAACGACTAGGCAGAGCGCTTTTGACGTGCAATGGCGCAATTCATGCGCCTTTCGCACGGGTTTCAAGAATGCCGCCCCTACTGAGGAGACTGGGGATTTAGCGAAGCGTACCGGCGCATGGACTGCGCCTCAATTAGTACGCACGATATCTGAAGGGCGAGCTGAAGTTAGGCACCTTGCGGATTGGCTCACGGATAAACACAGATTCTTTCTTGCGTGAAATCGCCGATACGCCAGAAAGATCAAAGACTATTTTGTCTCCGTTATTGAAGACGATTGTAGTGATGCCGGAAATTTCAATGGCTTGCGCGATAATTTCTCCGCTTTTATCCAGTCCGAATGTAGAGGTGTCGCCATCGGGTCCAATTTGTCTTGTAATTGGATTTCCCTTGCCGTCTTCCATGATCCAGCCCAGTGTTTTATAGATGATCAAGCGATCTTTGTTTTTCATCTCGAGAATTTCTTGATCTGGCAACTGCCTTAACGTATCGCCGGTCTTCAATCGCTCTGTGCGTCTTTGAGAGTCGTCATCATCATCGTCTTCAGACTCGATTCTTTCACCGTCAATTGTTGTAGCTGTTCTTTCGTCGAAAGCAAAAGGTGCGCTCAACCCAAAACGCGACTGTGACGGCATTTGAAAGCTGGCACGCAAATTTCGCGGCATACCTCCGCCGCCGTAATAACTGATACCTCTGTTTGGTGGCGTGTACGAAGAACGCAGGTTGTCTAAGAATGCCGCTGACTGTTCCTCTGTGCCCGGCAACGGCTGAGCCCCTGGGTTGGAACTGAGCGTTTCATTGGCATCGTCTTCTTGCGAGTCGGCCATTCTTTTGACCTTTGCAGTGAGAGCGTTAGCTTGAAGGGTAAGGCACTTAGAAACTGGTGTATGAGCGCTCTGCTGTAAATCTCGGCAGCAGTTCTCTTAATATACACCTTCCCGCCTTTCGGCGGGCAAGAGACTCTTACACCATAAGGTGGAAGTGGCACTGGTAGCCATTTTGTAAAGATTATTGCTCTCTCAGGCTGACCGAGAGAATCTTGTCGCCCTTCTGAATTTTCTGGACCACGTCCATTCCATTGATCACGCCGCCAAAAATTGAATACTGGTGATCGAGCCGTGGCTGTGGCTGCAGCGTGATATAGAACTGGCAACTGGCTGAATTCGGATTTTTCGGAAAACGTGCCATCGCCACTACGCCAGCCGCATTGTGGCTGAGCTGCGTGGTTGTCTCCAAAGGCAGCATCTTCGGTTTGCCCGTCTTCGGATCGCTGTACAACCCTGAGCCATCACCGTTAGGACAGCCGCCTTGAATGACGAAACCAGGCTCTACGCGATGAAAAGTCAGTCCGTTGTAAAAACCTGTTTGGACCATCTCCATGAATGATGCCACCGTCTTTGGTGCTTGCTTGCGGAAGAGTCTGATCATTATGACGCCTTTCTGTGTCTCAAGAACACAGATGGGATCAGGTCTTGTTTCAGTCGAAGCGGCAGGAGGTTGTCCACCTGGATAGACGGGAGGTCGCTGATTTATTGGTACTCGCGGGTTGCCCTGGTTGGCAGAGGCTGGAGGTTGCTGAATGCCTGCCTGTGCAGGATTGAACTGTGGCTGCTGAGGTGCAGCACCCTGCCCCGGCGCCGGAGTATCGGGCACCGGATTTGCAGCTGCTCCTGTGGCGGACGCGGTCGAAGTAGCCGTGGATGACGAAGCTTGAGGCGCGCCGGGCGACGGGAATGTCACATCCGGCGGAATCATGTCAGGGTTCGTCCTTTCAGCCATAGAAGGCAGCCATGCACAGGTGGCAAAGCTGGTTGCAACCGCAGCGGTCAGAAATCTAGCCTTCAACATCCGGATCTTCCTTTTCGTCGATTTCGTCGATTCTCTTTCGCTCTCTTTTTCTTTTTTCGATCTTCTTTGACCTTTCCGGTCTCTTCGGGGCGCACGGCAGACGGCTTCGCTTCCCATTCTAAACACTTGCAGCCAAAAGACGCCAAAACATCTCTGACAATGGCAAAAATTGCTCGCTCTCCTACATTTCGAAGTCCCGGAAAACCTTAACAGCCGGGTGTAATGCCAGGAAAGATGCCGGCAATTGGGAGGTGACTTCGCCGGAGAGTGCCTTCGCCAGAGCCGTTTTCTTCTTCTCTCCGCTGGCGATGAGAATGATTTGACGGCTGGCCAAAATTGTCTCAATCCCAATGGTAATAGCTCTTGTCGGCACTTTGTCAACGCTGCCGAATGCCGCAGCGTTGGCCTCTCGGGTCGATTGCGTCAACCAGTGGCAATGCGTCCAGCTTAGTTGAGGCGTGCCCGGCTCGTTGAAGGCGATGTGACCGTTTGTGCCCAGACCCAGCACACACATGTCCAGCCCGCCCTGGTCAGCGATTACCTTGTCGTAATCGTCCTGATTCCTTGGGCTGAATCGGCTTTGCTGGGGAAGATTGGTCTGCTTATAAAGATTGGACTCCAAGAAATAGTGAAAGGACTGCTCTTCATCTACATCTATGTAATCGTCCAGGGCGAAACATTTGCTCTTCGACCAATCTAGAGCGCCTTGCTGGGACCACTCGGAAAGGATCTGATAACACCCGACCGGAGAGCGCCCGGTCGGCATTCCGAAATTGCTTTCTGGCTTGATTTTCAACTGCCTGGCAATTGCCTCGGCTACATTGAGGCTCATTGCGTCGTATAAATTGGACACCTTAAAACCTGACTTTGGGTTGGATTCCTTGTCCTTCAATATTAGACTGAGAGCAGGAATTTGCTTCTTGTCGTTAAAATAAAACCAGTACTTAGTTTCAGTATCAGCTAACGATGCATTTTCAAACTGCCTCCTTCCGGAAACTGTCGAACGTGTTTAAACTGCAAAAGTTCCTTCCGGCCATATTAGCTGTAACGGTGCTTGCGCCGTGTGTTTCGTACGAACCCGCCGACGCTCAGGTGGTCAAGCGCAAGCTGCCAAAGGCCGGTTTTCAGTCATTAATGCGACCGGGGCCTGGCGCCGCTGGTGTGGGTTACAGCGGACAGCAGATGGCGCCTGGCAGCTCTGGTGTGCATCTTGTTCCCGGTTTGGATAGAGGAAACCGCGCCAGCGCTGGCGATTGGTATGACCCCGGCGAGCCCGATCTGAAAATGCAGTGGGTGCGTTGGGAGCCAAGAAAGATGCCACTGCGCGTCTGGATTAGTCCGGGTCTGGAATTGCCATCTTTGCCGTTTCAGGAATTGAAAGCGACTCGCGTCAATACTGTTGCGCAAATGTGTTTTGGCGCTGACCCCAATCCCTTTGCGAGCCTGACTCAAGTCAACGGATGGAAAGATGAGATGGGCGAGGCGGTCTGCGCAGGGATAGAAATGTGGAAACCCTTCGAGCAAGAAGGTTTGTTTTCGTTTGATTTCACCGGCAATCCCAGAGAAGCGAATATTCTCGTCTTCTTCAACGACAACTTCGCTGGTGCCACCGAACCTGGTGGCATCTCAACAGGAGGTTATACTTGCGCGCAAGCTATTCCGTTTGCCAAAATTGCTGAGGCTCTGCGTGAGGGCAAGAACCCGCGCACTCCGCCAGTAGTAATGGAACTTTCGCTTGGCGTGAACAGCACACTGGAAAAATTAAAGGCCGCCACCGCTCACGAGTTCGGGCATGCTTTGGGCATCAAAGCCCACTCACCCTATCGCGACGACATCATGCATGAAAACCGTGTAGTTGAGCAGTTGTCGCAAGCGGATAAGAATACGATCCGCCGTCTTTATCGTTCTCGCACACAATGGGTTCTTTAGACGTTCACATTTGTGACCTGATTAATTGTAGGGGCGACGCATGGCGTCGCCCCTACATTTTTCTCCAAGAAAGAAGGGCGATGCCGCAGCACCGCCCTTGCAAAGTTCCTCCCTGCGCTGGTTTTTAGCGTCCGCGCAATTGTTGATCCAATACTTCGGCGTTGAGATTGGCGTCGAGATATTCTTGGATGCGTTCATATGATTCTAATTGCTTCGAGGCTTGCCATGCGTGGTCGCGCACTTGAATGCGTTGACCAGGGTGAATGGAGCGCACTTTCGGATCATATGTATCGCGGTCGAAGCCGTTCAAGGCGGCAATGTCGGTAGAGAAGTCAACGACGTCGCGTTCGCTAGGAGTCTGTCCGTTCTCTTTGCGAAGAGTGCCGCGGGCAATGCGATCGAAGCCCTCTCCCGGTTTGACGGTGTGATGTGCAGACTCTTCAATTTGTTGAAGATTTTCTCTGTTCATCCGTCTTGCTTCTTGAATGACGTTCATGTTGTTTTCTTCGGTAATGCACTTTTTCTGCACTGCGTCTTTCAAGTAGCCGCTGTGTGCATTCGCTGCTGCGTGAATGTCTTCCGGGCTTTCGAAGCCAGCACCTTTTGCTACGGTGTCATAGTTCAAGATGCCGTCGCAACCCATGGTGTCGCCCTGTCCACGATGTTCGATGCGGCGCATGTCGGAGCTGCCCCACTTCTTATAGAGTGTGTCGATGGCTGCTCTTTCTTCGTCAGTGTAGACTTTGTCGCCCTTGGCTCTGGCCTTGTCGTCAGCTTTTCTGGCGTCCTTCAAATCCCAGTAGGTAATTCCCCATTGGCCGTTATGATCTTCGGCAAGTTTGTCGAACAGTTCGCCGTTATTGGCAAAGAGAGGATTGACGAGATCGAGAGAGCGTCGTTGATTCTCGATCTTCTTCAAAGTATGGTCGATGTCTTTTGCTGATAGCTCGTCTTTCTCGCGCGATCCTATGCCGATAAATCCACCTTCACGGTTCATTTTCGCGTGCTTGATGGTTTCGAATTGTTTGAGCGCGCTTTCTGCCATCAGTGAGTCGAACTTGCTCGTTGCGCCATTCTCAATGTCGTCTCTTGTTATGCTGCGTCCCAGTTCTTTATATTTTTCCGCCAGCCAAACGACTGCCATTTTGTCCACAGTCGAGTCTGCAACCGTCCCAATGCGACCGGATTCTCTGTCACTCATGCTGCCTCTGATAGCGCAGCCGGCGGTGTTTTCATAGTCTTCTCTAAAGCGCGAATAAGCTTCAAATGCCGGAGTTGTGACCTCTACGCTGAGGGGTTCGAAGCTTTGCGATTCAATATCTCGTGCCATTTTTCTAGTTCTCCGTTAGAAACTTATGTAGCTGTCCAACCCTGCAACCGCCAACCTTAAGTTGGAGTACTCGTATGTGAACCGGGGGTTCGACATCAAAGGTACGATTCCAATGTGTTAGCAACGTGGCAGTCATGGGAAAACTACGCACCCTTGGCGCCTCTCGCTCGCAACGATGGAACGAAACCGCTCAACTCTGAGGGGGAGTTGAGTTCAACGATAGTCTTTAATTTGGAAATTCTGCGGGAGACTTGCTTAGAGCTTGGAGATTGGCACAGTCAGATGCACATCGCGGTATTGTTCCGAGGGCGGCAGGAAGTTTGGCAAGAACACGTCTGCAGATGCGTTTAGGTCTTTGCCGGGAACTTTGATAGTGCCGTGGATTTCGCCATGTGGATTGATTTGCTTGCCGGAGAACTCAACTTTGGCGATTTGCTCAGGTTTGCCAGGCATTTGGATTTTTGCTGAAACGCTTGGCGGCAATTCCATTGGGAAGTCGCGATCGTTTTTCAGGACGACTTTCAACTTGATCTGGGACTTAGAAGGAACGATGCCCTCCAGCTCGAAACGCACTGAACCATGCGCATTGCTGGCATTTGTTGCCATAGTTTGTTTGATCGCATTGATGTGATCCGGCGACATACCCTTGACCAAGTCTTTCGGAACGGTTGATTGCTGGGGCATGTTTGCAAGCATGTCGGGCGAAACCATTGATTGCGCTTTCTTGCGAATGTAGTCCGGAGCCGCTTGAGGCACGGGAGAGATTTCCGGCAGTAATTGAGGCTTCGGCGTCTCGGCATGAGCAGCTATAGAGGCTGGCGGAGCCGGAACCAGGTCTTTGGAAACATTTTGCTGAATCGTTGCTGGTGCCAAAGTTTTCAGTGCATTATTTGCTTCTGAAAGTTGTGCTTGTAGTTGGCGGTTTTGCAGCTCCAGATTGGTCGTCCTTTGGGTGTCAATGGGAACACCTTGCAGTGATTGACTTACGCCAGGTGCGGTTTGAGGCATCAGCCCATTCATCAGACCGGGCAATGCTTGCGCAGCTGCCTGAATGTTGGCACTGGAAATGCCGTTGGGAAATGCAGTTCGAGCCAGTGTCGCGAGGGTATTGCTGTCTATTGCAGCCGGTGCTGCCGAAGTGGCGGCGCTCGCTGGTAATGCACCCGGTGCAGGTGCGGCGAAGGCTGTTGCGCTTGCAGTTACTGGAGTCTCTGTGGTCAAGACAGACGGAAGTGGTGGCAGTGGCGGAAGTGGCGGCAATCCAAGGCTGGAGCCGGCGGACGAACCTGATGAGGAGCTGCCTCCCATGGCTTTCTGCGTTGCGTCTTCGAATTTAGTCATGCGGTCTTTTTCGCTTTGCTGAAAGCCTCTCAGTTGACCGAGGAAACCAGACAAGCTATTTACATGAGTGTCAGTAGACAGTGCCGTATCCGCTGAGGATGCAGCCGCTGCTGCTCCGGCTGCGGTCGGCAGTGCCTTCGGGATGGTTGGAGACGGTGGCAATTCGCCCGGGCGCATTTGCGAATTCAGTTGCGACAATAAGGATGGCTGCTGTTGCTGGCTCAAGAATGAAATTACTTGTGGTGACGCGAGTCCACCTGCCTGTGGAGCAGTTGGAGGCATAATCATCGTTGTCGCCTGCATCTTCGCATTCAGCTCCTGAAGCTTCTTTGCAGCGATCATGTTTTTCGGCTCTTCGCGAATGACGGTCATGTAAGCGTCGTGCGCCTGCGAGTAGAGACCCAGGCGAGTCGCCAGATCTCCTTCATACAAGCGGATCTTCACATCCGTCGGTGCAATGCCGGCGGCTTCGACAATCTTCGAATGTGCATCTCGAATTGCTCCGCTTTGGTCGAGCGTTTGAGCAGCTTGAAATGCTTTCATGGCTTCCTGACGAGCCAGTGCGAGTTTAAAGCTTTGACGAGCAGCAGGAAGATTGGGATTGTCCGGCTCCAATCTCACAACTTGTTTGTACTCGTTCTGTGATGATTTTAGATCGCCTGAGAGCTGGTAGGCTCTTGCAAGACCCAGGTGTTGACTGGCATCGCGCGGATTCTTCGCGACTTGTCTGTGCCAGAGATCTATAAGTGTTCTGGATGCAACTTTGTCTTCCGGATTGATAATGAGAGCGCGGCTGAGATCGTTGTTTGCTCCGATCACATCACCTTGCGTGTACCTCAAGCTGCCCAATTGCCTCAAGGCAGCGCCTGAATTGGGATCTAGCTCAAGAGCCTTTTGAAACTCACCTTTAGCAGTTTCTTTCTTCCCTTCCTTAAAGAGCATAGAACCCACACCGATGTGACCATCTGCCGACGGTTTGATCTTGAGGGCCGCTCTGTATTCAACTAATGCTTCGTTGTATTTGCCTTCTCGAGCCAATGTGTCTGCCATTTTCAAGCGCGCGGTGTCGCTTGCATGGTCGATGCCCTTCTTCTTGAGCCAGTCGTTGAGAGCAAGCGTCGCCGGAGTGCTGCCTGGTTCAAGAGTCAATGCTTCGCGCGCAAGTTTTACGGCTTCATCGTAGTCTTTCGCCGCAACCTGCGCTTTTCCGTTGTTCAGAAGGGTTTGGACAAATTCCTGTTTGATGACTTTGTCTTTTGGAAATGCCTTCGTGTAGTTCTTGATCAGCGACTGTGCTTCCGTGAATTTCCCTTCTTTTAAGAGGGTATCGAGCTGAGCTGCCGCGTGTGCTGCGTGCGGAGAGTGTGTTGCCTGAGCTTGTGAGGCACTCAAATCGTAGCGAGAAGGTGAAGGCGCTTGTTGCGACATCGGCGACATCACGCCCATTGGCGGAGCCACGATCGAAGGAGTCACTGCTGGAGGTGGAGGGATCAAGCCGTTTTTAGACTTCGAGCTTGAGCTGCCTGAGTAGGACGGAGCGGAAATGTTGTAAGGCATCGGGGCGCTGCTGAGCCCGCTGCCACCGTAGGCGCTGTCCATGGCCGAGCCGTTATTCGGATTCATCATCGAATAAGGCGAAGTTTCGCGCATTTCAGAGTCGTAGCGCCGTCTGATTCTGGAGGAAGGAACGATAATTTGCTTGGCGCGGGAGAAGTCGGCGGCCTCTGCCGGAGGCGCAAAAACCAGCGGAGCGGACAAAATGCCCAGCGTTTCAGCTACCAGGCAGGAGCCCGGCAGTATGAGGAATAGGAGCGCTGTTTTTAGTCTATCGCTGGTCACAGTGTTTTCTTGAGCAGAGTCTGAAGACCCAGATACGAATAACCGGCAAACCTCGGGTTTGCTAGGACCGTATCGCCGTTTGTTTGCTGATTTGTGATATCGGCAACGCCAACGATATTCTAGTGACAACCTTTCAATCTATAAAGTGGGAAATTACGAGGTAAAGCAAAGTTTTGTTCGGTTTTTACCCCAGGCGGCCGGACAAATGACCCAAGAGGGTGTTTCTCTCAGGCTTTTGACGCAAACGCCTGCCACAATCGGGGATTTTTGGCAACCGACCTTTGTAAAAGGTTTCGGAACACCCATCTATAAATGTGAGTCTTTAACTTACACTTGGAAAGGTTGCCGGTGGCCCGCAGCAAAGAGGAAAGTCCTTTCCCACTTTGTGTCTGGGGCGCCGTTCGTTTACCAGCGGCAAATTTCAAGTCTGGGTTTTTCACAAACAGAAGGGCTTTATAAATGACGACAGCAGTCAAAGACAATGACACCAGTTTGATGGAACGGGTAAATCATCTGACCCGGCAAGCAAGACTGGCGGCAGCTGTCTTCACTCAGTACTCGCAAGAGGACGTCGACCGCATCGTCAAAGCGATGACTGCCGCCGCTATCGAGAATGTCGAAAAGATGGCGCGTGCTGCGTGCGACGAGACACGTATGGGTCTTTTTGAAGACAAAATGCTCAAGAACTTCGTCGCTTCGGAATTCCATTATCACCAGATCAAGGACAAGAAGACAGTCGGCATCATCAGAGAATTCCCAGAAGACAACATGGTGGAAATCGCCGAGCCTGTGGGCGTTATTCTCGCTCTGTCTCCCGTCACCAACCCGACATCGACCGTTATTTTCAAGGCTATGGCAGCCGCCAAGACCAGAAACTCAATCATCTTCAGTCCTCACCTGATGGCTGCGGACGCCAGCAACATGGCGGCAAGAATTGTCTACGAAGCCGCTATTGAGGCAGGCGCGCCCAAAGGCTTCATCGGTTGGGTAGAGAAATCTTCTCGACTGAGAAGAGAAACCGAACTCATGATGGTTCATCCGGAAGTCGATTTGATTTTCGCAACCGGCGGAACAGGCATGGTAAAAGCGGCGTGCAGTTCAGGAAAGCCGGTACTGGGTGTGGGTTCTGGCAACACTCCGGTGTATGTGCACAAGAGTACGAATGTTCGCCAAGCGGCGATGGATATCATCATTTCCAAAACATTCGACAATGGAACCGAATGCCCGTCCGAGCAAACACTGGTTGTCGACCGCGAAATCGCCGAGTCGCTCATCCAGCAATTCAAAGATTATGGCTGCCACGATTGCAATGAAGAGGAAACAGCCAAGGTTACCGACACAATTATCGATGCACGCACAGGCGGCATGAACTACCGCATGGTTGGTCAGCCGGCGAATCTCATCGCTGAGAAGGCAGGCATCACGGTCGCTCCGGAGACAAAAATATTGCTCTGTGAGATGAAAGGTGATTTGCGCCAAAACAGACTGGCGGTTGAAAAACTGATGCCGGTATTGAGCTACGTTGTCGTTGACTCAGTGGAAGAAGGGCTTAACCGTGCGCTCGACATCAACTATGGCGGCGGCACCGGACACACAGCCGGTATCTTCTCTGAAGACGAAGATGTGATCGAACAGTTTGGAACTTACATCAATGCCGGTCGTATCATCGTCAATTCGCCGACATCAATCGGTGGATTGGGCGGTATCTACAACAACTTGAACACGACGTTGAGCTTTGGTTGCGGTACCGGTGGCGGCAACATCACTACCGACAACGTCGGTATCAAGAATTTGCTCAATTACAAGCGTGTTCCGCGTCGCAAACACTTCACTCTTTCTTTCCAAACAACGAAGAACATCTACATCAATCCTGGTTCTATCGACCATTTGAGAAACATCAAAACGAAGCGCGCATTTGTGGTCACTTCGAGATCCGCAGCACGCAGAGGTCACCTCTCGATGGTGCTGGAGCGCCTGCCGCAAGATTGCCGCGTCGATGTTTTCTCCGGCGTTGATGCTGAGCCGGAATGGCCGACTATTGAAGATGCGCTCAAAGTAATGGCGCAGAGCCAGCCTGATACAGTAATCGCGCTAGGTGGTGGTTCTGTTCTCGACGCTGCGAAGGTAATGCGTCTGTTCCATGACTATCCGGATTTGAAACTCAAGGAAATTGCCTTCAACTTCCTCGATTTCCGTCATCGTATGGCGGAGTTCCCGAAGGGTGTAAAAACTCAACTGGTAGCCATTCCAACAACATCTGGAACAGGTTCCGAAGTAACACCATTTGCAGTTTTGAAAGACAGCAATTCACAGAGAAAACTTTCGCTCATCGATGAGACGCTACTACCTACGGTGGCAATCATCGACGCCAATCTGACCAAGTCACTGCCGCGAGATATCACGTCTGACACGGCTTTCGACGCGCTCACACACGCTTTGGAAGCACTCGTCTCTACCGTAGCGTCAGACTACACTGATGGATTGGCCTTCGAAGCTATGCGCTTAATCTTTGAAGCGCTGCCGGAAGTTTTGAAGAACCCGACCAACGTTGTATGGCGCCACAAGCTGCACAATGCATCTTGCTTGGCCGGTATGGCAATCGGCAACGCATCGGTAGGTGTAAACCACGCGCTGGCACACAGTCTCGGTGGGCACTTCGATGTTCCGCACGGCAGAGCCAACGGTGTTTTCCTGGTCTCGACTTTGGAATACAACGCGCAGATCCCGCACAAATTCATGGTGCAATCTTGCTATCCGCTTTGGGTTGCTGACGAAAAGTATGCGCGCGCTGCTCAATTCCTCGGACTTGACGAAGACGGAAAGCTCGCAGGCAAAGGCAAGGGTGAGAAGCCACTTGCCGGCAATATCAAACAGTTGAACTTGGCATTGCGTCGAGCAATCTACGATTTGTCAGCTCAGTGCGGACAGCCGATGTCTATTGCAGAACTAGGCATTTCGCAAGAAGAATTTGCAACTGCGATGCCCGACCTGGTACGTGGCGCCTTCGAAGACATGGCTGTGAAGACGAACCCAGCCGTGCCGCTGTTTGAAGACATCAAAGATCTGTTCATCAACGCATACGCTCCGAGACAAAGACCATAAGCGTGGGGGGGGATGCCATGCATCGCCCGGCTCTGTAGGGGCGCATTGCATGCGCCCTCTCAAAAAACAGAAACCATGTCCTTCAAAATCTGGACAACCAATTAGAAAACAAATTCAGACGAATTGAAACTTGGAGAAAGACCCGTGACAGAAAAGAGCAAGAAAAAAGAAACGACCGCAGTCAAAGACGCTGTGAGCTTTCGCCTGCCTGGTCCGTTGGTCAAAAGTTTGGATGACGTCGACAGACTGCTCGCCGCTGACAAAGGCGATCTGAAGTTGGACTTTGCTGATTGCACATTCATTTCGGTTGAAGGGCTCGAGTGGCTCGAAGAAATGCTGCTTCGCGCTCAATCGAAAGGCGTGACAGTCACGTTCTCGAATGTCACTCCGAGCGTCTACAAAGTATTCAAAGTCGCCCACATCGACTCCGTCATGGGCGCCTGCGGACTGCCAATCTCAGGACCTGTTTGCTAATTCGCTGAGCGTTTGAACTTGGGAGCATGCTGGTCCAGCAGTTGCATTGCGCATTTGTTGGGCGCCAAGGTACATGAACAGCATGCTAAACAGGGAAGCTAGAGCTGTCACAACCATTACTCGCATTGCTTGCTTTCGTGGCGCTGTGAAAGCGGTGTATAGCATGTATAGGGTTGTGCATTGCAGTAGTGTCAGCCCGAAGCTGAGCATTCCAACGCCTTCTTTGGTTGTTGGCGCTGCGCGCCACATTACACCGTAAGTGAAGCCAGCAAAAATTGAAAAGGCTAAGCAACCTAGCCAGAATTTCATTGAAGAGTTCGTCTCAATTGACTTTTGCATACCAGTAAATTTAGTTTTCGCCAGAGTTTTTCACAATCGTGAAATCACCATTGGTAATCACTTGCAGGATCGGGCGATGCGTTCGCATCTCCCCTACAACAAGGTTCGTTTTCTCGAAACCTTGCAAACTGTGAGCAATTCTATTTCTGGAGATCTTCGGCGACGCGAACATGTAGGCCGCAGCAGCCTTTAAAGCAGCGCTCCTGGGAAACGAACGCGATAATGAGGGAGGCTGCGATCCAGCTGCCAAACATCAACAGCAATGCAGATTTCAAACGTTGTTTGGTAAAAACGGACCACAATAGGAAAATTAGTGAAGAACCCATCGCTGCGTTGCCGAACGACAGCAAACCGATGCCGAATGGGCTTATCGGGCAATGCGCAGACCATAATGTCCCATACGTGAATCCAGCGAACACGCAGAATACCACCGCGAACACATTGATTTTGAGAGCGCTAGACTTTGCTGCTTGCATGGAAGTTTCCTCTTTCCCATAGTGCCATAAGCTGCGCGGCACGTAAACATGCGCCGATGCGCGGGAAACTGCTAAGATTGCAGGCGATGAGTGAAGCACCGTCGATTAAGGTAACCCAGCTCACGAAGGTTTTTGGAAAGAGAACCGTCGTCGATCATCTTGACCTGGAAGTGCAGCCTGGCGAACTTTACGCGCTTTTAGGCGACAACGGCGCCGGTAAGACGACTACCATCAACATGCTGACCACCTTACTGAAGCCGACGTCTGGAAGGTTCAGCATATCGGGCTTTGACGGCATTGCAGAGCCAGAGAAGGCTAAGTCCAAGTTTGCGGTAGTTTCCCAGGAAGTGGCGCTCTATCAAGAACTCACAGCGTTCGAGAATCTGATGTTTGTCTCTCGATTGTACGGTTTGCCTAAAGAAGGCGCCGTTCAGAGAGTTGAACAGCACTTGAGTCAGTGGGACTTGCTATCGCGTCGAGATGACTATGTCGGCGATTTTTCTGGCGGTATGCAGCGAAAGCTTTCAATTGCGGGTGCATTGCTGCGTTCTCCGCGAGTGTTGTTTTTGGACGAACCGACTGTGGGTTTGGACCCGGGCTCGCGCCAACACATCTGGGAAATTCTCACTGGTTTGAAACACGAGGGCGTGACGATTTTTCTCACGACTCACTATTTGGAAGAGGCGGAACTTTTAGCCGATCGTGTTGGCATTATCGTGCGCGGGAAGTTAATCGCGGAAGGTACGATCGATGATTTGCGCGGCAGATTGAATCATATGAAGTCGATCTGTGTGCGGATGGCTCGGCGACCAAATCCAGAAGAGCTCGAGTCCAGCTTGAGTCGCTTGCGCAATTTCGCGTTTGGCGAAGTTAGTTATGACGAGTTGCGGAATACGTTTTCAATTGCCCTTACCAGTGAAGGTCATTTGTCTGAGACACTACGGGCGGTGACTGACTGGATTGAGACGGAGCATATTCCAATAACCGGAGTTTCCACGAGCGAGCCGAGTTTGGAAGAAATATATTTGGCTCTTTCGCATGAAACTGTTCCACTTCCCAAAATGGATCAGTCTCCTGTTCCAGCTGCGAAGGAGATTTAGATGGAACAGATCACTGCCATTATGCGGAAGGATTTGCGGCAATGGGTGCGCCGTCCGGCGTATCTGATTGCTAGTTTGATCATGGCTATCCTGATCGTTGCAGTTGTTGGTGATACTTTGTCTGGTGCTCGCCACATTCCTTTCGGACTGTATGATCCCGGCAACGTCAGCGATCTGAAAAGGAAACTTGCTCCCAGTGAGCGCTTTGAAGTAATTGAGTACAAGAATCTCGATCTGGCAAAGCGCGATCTGATAGCCGGCAAGATTGTCGCGTATGCCAAAGTTGATGAAGACCCGCTTGAAGACTCGGTCGAAATTGTCACTGAGGGGCACAATCCGTTTGTAGATGACCAAATTTCAATGGGACTTTTGCGCGGCTTGACCGGTCCCGGAAATCGCAATATTGAGACTGCGATCAAAACCTCATCGCTGTCCAACTTTCAGTACGAATTGCGTGACTTCATAACTCCCGGTCTCACAGCCTATCTCTGTTATGTTCTCGCTTCCATGAATCTTGGATTTTCTTGGATTTATGAGTGGATGGAAAAGACATACCGGCAGATTATTCTCGCGCCGCATGGATTGCGTTCGGCAATCATTGCGAAGACTTTGACTGTTACACTGCAAGCCTCAGCAGTTCTTTGGCTGGCGTTAACTCTTACTGCGCCTTTCGTTCACTTTACTCTTGGTACCAATCCGCTTGGATTGATTGGAATTACGCTGCTGAGTGTCTTTTGTTTTGCATCGATAGGTTTGTCCTTCGCCTGTTGGTTGCGCACTATTCGCGTTTACACAATGACTGTATCTATTCTCGGTGTCGCGCTGATGTTCGTCTCCGGAATTATCGTGCCGCTGGAAGCGATGCCGGCCTGGGAGCAGTTGATTGCTCGATGCATGCCCCTCTACTACGCTGCCGACGCATTTAAGGGTGTGTTTTTGGATACTCCGGCTCGCTACGGACAGGACGTTTTCGTGTTGCTGGCATGGAGTATTTCTGGGCTGCTGATGGCGGCTTATCTTTTGACCAAGAGACAAGCTGCGCTGTAAAAATGAGAGGGACTCCTGCAATGTGCCCCCACGCTTGAAGCTATTATTCGAGGTAACTCCGGTGTCTGCTCCACTTAAAGTCAGTGCGAAAAAAATGATGGTGCTGGCTTTAGGGCTGTCGATTGTTTCAGCTCATGCTCTCGAATCTGTGGCGAAGCCATCTGCTGCGACGTCGAAAACGTCATCATCGAAAGAGAAAGGCGCGGCGAGAAGTGTTTTGTCGATTGGCAAAGACAGTTCCGAGAAGGAGGTCGTAGAAGCCTTTTTGTCTGCTGTAACGCGTACGGACAAGGACAATTCTGCAAAGGCTAGTTTTGAGGAAGTGGCGAATCTAATGGCTGTCGATGAGATGGCTAAGCGCGCTTTTGGAGAAGCGGGGTGGCCAAAATTCACTCCTGTCGAGCAGAAAGAGGTCACTAGCCTATTTCGTCGATTGATTGAAATTCGTTTTTACCCGCGCTGGCGCCGAGTTTTTCAGAACGCACAATTTTCAGCGACGTCGCAATCAAAGCAGGGCGAAGATTCCTTGATTGGTGGATTTCTGAACTCGGATGGGCAGAAGACTGCCTTATCTTTTCGCCTCACCAGAACACCGCTAGGGTTCCGGTTGGTAAGTATGGCTGTGAAGGACAAAGATATGCTGGAGCGCACATCTGTGCGATTGAAGCGTGGACTGGCGAAGAAAGGCGCAGCCGGACTTATTGCGCATTTGAAGAAGCGAACCCAGGAAGCACAGAAGGACGCGAATTATAAGCCGCCGCTTGAAGAGTTAATCTCAGGTGGTAAGTGACCGCAGATAAAATTGCGCTGTGGCCAGGTTTTCGGGCGGTACTGTGTAACCTTTAGACGGCCGAGCTGCTCTTGACCGGTTGGAGTGGCCCTACTAGAATTATTATTGAGAGTTAATAATGCGCGCTTAGTGAGGCCGGACCTCGCAACACACCGTGTGCTTCGCCAAGTGCTTCCGTTGGGCTAAGAGGAGTTTTCCTATGCTGCTGTGCGGTTGTGAATTTTGTCGTGGATTAAAACGACGAAAAACGAGTTGTTGTAGAACGCGCGGACAGCGCGGCAACATGCTCGTTCTAATCGTTTCGATTCTGATGGGTATCCTGATGCTTCTGTTGGGATTCTCACTGAGCTATGTTCGTATGCTCGGCTCCAATGCCGAACAGAAGACGGCGATTGAGGCAGCGGCTCTTGCAGCGGCAAGAGATTTGGCTCGCATAGTAATTGAAGATCCGAATTTCGGATTTATCTCGCTTTCAGATGCTGCGCCGGCAACGCCAAACACGAAAGCTGAAGATGGTTTTTCGATGCCTGTTGTCGGCATCAATACACTGCTGGCCACCATTCGTTTGGACATGATCATCGCGAGCGAATTGGGCGACAGCACGATGTCCACGCTGGCTCAAAGTGATTACACAAACGCGATGGCTGCAAAAGACTTTCTTGTCGCAAACTTGCAGCAAGCGATGCTGCCGGGCAGCGGCGGTTCGAATTTACGTGATGTCGACGGCAACGTCGTCAGCCCGTATCAAGCAGCAGTTGAAGCATATCAGCAGAACGTCGTGCGCATCGCGGGCGGAAACTCCCGCATGGTTAACGGCTCAATGAAGCTGACGCTGGGAGCCCTCACGTCTCCTTCTGCTACGTGCACCCAGATTCCGCCGGACTCTCCAAATACTTCCGGCACTCAAGCTATGCAAGGCTATTACACCTCCTACAACGACATTCCGTATGGTGGGAAGAGTTTTGTATTCGCTGGTATCGGAAAGGACGTGAAGCTCGTTGACGTGAAGAATTTCGTGACGAGTCTCGGAAGTGTTCCCTATTTCATTCCGACTATTGTGAAAGCTGAAGCCGATCATATGGTCGTGTCCGCTGGACAGGGTGGAGCCAACATAATTCACTCAGTTGCTTGTGCGCAGCCAGCCTCGGTTCATGATCCCAGACCGGCTCCCGGTGCAATAACATTGGGTTCGTTTCCTGGAAAGATTCCCGATCTTCCGACGCCGGAAAGCATGATGACAAACCCACAATTGTCGACTGTATCGCTCGATATCAAAACGTCAATCAATGGCGACAGTCCAGGTGGAGGCACAATTACTCCTGCTCCGGCTTCTGGATTTGGTAGCTCCATGCCAGTCTCTCAAGCGTTCAGCATGGGTATGTATGACTGGATTCGTCGTGCTGGTACAAAGCCGAGTTTGAAAGCGATTAAGGCTTTCATGAAAACTCCCTTTGCACCTGGAATCACCGATACCGTTGGTGGTGTCAATTGTTATACGTGGAATGCGGATGGAACTATTCGTTATGTCCAGATGCCCGGTCTTTCGTCGCGCAATGTGGTAGTAAGCCACTTCCAGGGGCGAGTAGACAGCAGTAATGTCTTCAATAGTTCGAATGGAAATTCGTACAAGGTAATTGGTACTGATGAAAGTCGTCAGCCGGGAAGAATGCGCGGCGGACGACATGGCGGAGAGCCGCTGGAAGATCCCGTTGTGCAGGCTTGTGCCGGTTTGCCCGGTACTACAATTGCCGGGGCTGATACGAGTTCGGATATCGCTGGACTGGTGGCACTCTTGTTGATGGTGGCAGTTCCTTCCGGACTGTTTGTCGCAGGCACTCAGCGTAATAACAAAGTGATGCGTCAGGTGGCGGCAGCACTGCTTCTTGCCGGGACCTCCGCATCCGCTCTCGGGTTGCTTACTGCTTGTGGAGGAGGCAGTCCGCCGCCACCGGTCGTGGTGACAACGACCGTTACGGGTCCTCGTGTCAACAGGCCGACGTACACATCCAACGGGATTGTGGTCGACATTACTTTCGTCAAACAGTAATTAGTCGATCAATCTTGGAATTCAGGTAAGGGTGGCTCTCAGGAGTCGCCCTTTCTTGTGTTTGCGGGCATTGCAAACACATTCTTCTGCCCTCGGACTACCCATGGATCGTCCAGAATCTGTTTTTGAAGTTTAGACGGGATTTTGTACAGGGCAAAAACCAATCTGTCAATTTCGCTCTGAATCACACGTTCTTTCGACTTCGCCCAAGCAACAAAATTGATATCAACTAGATTTCCTTCCATGCCTTCTACTTGCCGTGCCAGCTCAACTGCTTCTTGGGCGAGTTTGGAAACTTCAAACTGCGTCATTGAATCTGGCTGAGCATAAGGTATTCGTCGCAAGTCACCGATCTGAAAATTGATAGTAGGATTCAACACACCCATGAGGTAGCGCACCAGTGATGAGTTCATGAAACCAAGCATGTACATTCTGAGCGGCTCTGGTGTAAACACCGACGAGCTGGCAATGTCAAAGATAGAATCCGGACTGAGAAGCCGCGCTTTGAACCCTTGCGTTCCTATATATGAGTATGTGATGCCTGGCTTGAAGTAATAGTCTTCGCCCGGCAAACTTCTCGATTGCCCGCGCGATACGCGATACTCTCGTATTACGTCTCCACGCTTTTGCCAGTGCAATAAATATGGGGTGGAGTGAAACCACTTTTTGCCGCCGCCTTTATCGTAAGGCACGTATTCATGCCGCTCTTCCTCAGGTACTTCGTCGAACTTGCGGACGAACATTTTGTTGTTGCACGTGAATAAGCCGTTGACGACAACAATGCCGGAGCTGCTGTCCTGGAGGGGCGGATACTTGTCGAAAAGGGCAGTAATAGCGGGGGGACACCACGGCGCGATAGTTGGTTTTTTTGAAGAAGCGGAGGGCACTGTTTCTACATCTCGTACTTCTAAAGTAGATTTGATTCCGAAAATTTCTGCTTGTTTTTTTTCTTCTGGATAGAGAATGCGTGCAAATTGAAGTTGTGTAGAGCTAGATGTAGAGCCGGCTTGTTGCTTCTTGCGGAATGTGATGATTGCATTGTTGACCTTCTCGCCTGCTCTGGTTGGAAAACTTCCGGAGCCGAGCTGTACGATGGTTTCGATACTGCTTTCTAGTTCGATAAATTCCCTTAGCGGTTTAAATCGAGATATAGAAAGAACGCTCTGCTGGCAGATCAGGCTGGCGCGAGCACTCGGTTTCAACATGCGGATCGAGAGTTCGACAAAAGCAGTATAAAGATCGTATTTGGATAACGAGTAATGCTCCTTTAGGAACAGCGACATATCGGTAGGCATGTTGCGCATGCTCATGTAGGGCGGGTTCGCCGCAAGAGCGTCAAACTTTTTCGGCAGTGACGAAACTGCAAGCGCGGTTTCTTCCTCAGGGAAAACAAGATCATTGCTGCCATCGTTTCCATTCATTTTCAGAAGAAGCGAACCGCCAAGATCGCCAATAGTAAAGACGTTTGGTTCTGGCAACGAGAGTTTGCCATCAATATCTCTGCATGCTAAATACAGTCCGAAACTGGCCAACGAGGATAACTGCTCGTCTATCTCCAGTCCGAAAATTAGTTTTTCAATCGCAGTCTTAACTGCCTGAGTTTTTGAAAGCCCAGAATCTATCAGCAGAGCAACCGTTCTCTTGAAAGCTGGAACCAGAATATGTCCTGCTCCGCAGGCTGGATCGACGAATGTTTGGTTCGGCTTTGTGATTGCTTCCTCTACAAGAAATTGGGCTATCCATGAGGGTGTAAACCATTTTGTGTAGAACGGCGAGTGGACATCGGCGCCTGCGTTTTTCTTCAGCTGCTTTTCGCTTTGATGAACTAAGAATTGGTAAACCCATCCGCAGAAGAGTACGTCGCTCACTGCTTGCGCGCAAGCGCCCTCCGGCTTGTCTTTCTTAGGAATTCCCATCCACTTGCGTAAACACTCGATGGCACAACTCGTCGCTTCTTCAAAAAGCTCGGTGTTCGAAGTTTCTGCCAACTGCAGAATCCACTTGCCTACAGACACTGCTAGCGGGCAATCGTCAGCATTCAATGTTCTGGCGCCGAATACTTCATCAGAGATTCTCGCAATTGCCACACCTGGGGCACTATCTGCCAGGTTGCTGGGCAGAATTTGTCTCTTTGAAAGACTTGCCAGGCAAGCGAATAACCAGGTCAATTGCAATCCCGGTTCGAATTCGAATTGGTCGTCGTAACGCTCGGACCCGATAACAGAGCGGGTTTCCTTTAGCGTCGGTATGCGCTTGTTCGCCAGTTTTGATTTGGACAGTGCTTTGCTCAGCTCGTCTGTGAGCCGTTTTATACAGGAAAGCTCCAATTTCTTGTCGGTCGAGTTTGGCATGCTCAAAACAGGAAGATTCGGCAATGGGACAATATCACACCGAGTCTCAGTTCTGAGAATTAAAGACGGTGAAATGAGAAGTTCTCAAACTGCAGAACATTCTTTACCCCACTATGTCAGTGCGCGGGTGTGATAGGCTCGGTACAAGCCTTCCAAATAATCCTCGGCGTTTTTGGTGCTGTCGTCTGAGAGTTTTTGTTTGAAGTGGTCCATCAGTTTTGCTGCCACCACTGGGCGTTGTTTCTTGCCCATGGTCTTGCGCCGTTTTAAAAAACTAACAAGGATTTCGTATTCTTGAGGCGTGATGCGCCCGATGTCCAGTATGTCGGCATCGGATGGTTTTGCTGTGTCCAGCTCGAGGTCGTCCTTTGCCGTTGTCAGAAGTTCTGAATTGCGTTCGCGTACGACGACCGTACCTGCTGCCAGATCTCCAAAGCGCCGCTCGTTGTTGTCGATCATTATGGACAGAACGCCGATCAAAATCAGACCAGTATCGATCACCCTGACCAAATTGCGGATGATGACTGCCGGCCATGTCACGGGCTGTCCGTTTTGCTCGATGACCCGAATCTGCGCAACGCGTTTGCCGGGAGTCTGACCTTGCCACGTCCCCTCGAAGAACATGTGATAGCCGAAGTGAATAATGAACGTGCCGAAAATCATCACCATGATGATGAACCCATAGGCGATGCCCTTTACATGTCCGGGCATCTGGCTCATCGAGACGAGCGTGAAGACCCCCCAGGCTGCCAGTCCCATGATTACTATGACGAAAACGCAAATCGTTTGATCGATCAAACCTGCCAGAATGCGATTGCCAAGCCCTGCCAGTTCCAGGTGTAGGTCAACATTTTCCGGGGTAGAGATAGAGTAGTCTGGGTTGTGCATTGGCTAATAGGCTGCGGTTTGCGCTTAAATAAAGTATGACCGAAAAGTCACCCGTGATTGTGGACCATTATGCGTTATTTGAATGAACGTCGAACGTTGGCTTAAAACCCGAAAACCGGCATGGGAGAAGTTGGAAGCTCTCATCAAGCGTATCGAGAAAGCTGGTATGCATAAGCTGGACCGATTGGAGCTTCAGGAGCTGGGGCGTCTCTATCGGATGACGTCCGCCGACCTGTCAAGGGCGCGTTCGCTCAAGCTGGGCCAGGATGTGCAGGTCTATCTCAATAATCTGGTGGTGAAGGCGCACAACCAAGTTTATCAAACTCGAAGAAACCGCTGGGCGGACCTCGGAAACCTCCTCTGGCTGACCTTTCCGCGTTTGGTCAAAGAGAAAATCCTCTACATTGTGGTTTCTTTTCTTCTCTTTGCCGGACCAGGTGTTCTCGCATATTGTTCGACTGTAAAAGACCCGCACTTTGCTCAGCTCGAGATCATGAAAAATCACCCTCTCGTCAGCGAAGAGATGTGGAACATGATCGAGAACAAAAAAATGTGGACTGACTCGGTGCAGGGATATAGCCAAACGGCATCCAGCATGATCGCTACCAACAATATTCGCGTGTGCATTCTGTCGTTTGTGTTTGGTATCACATTTGGTTTTGGGACTGCATTTGTACTCATTAACAACGGTCTAAACATCGGTACAATCCTGGGTCTGTGCAAGGCTTACGGCATGCTCGATAAGCCGGTTGCCTTCATAGCCGGGCATGGTGTTTTGGAGCTGACGGCCATATTTATCAGCGGCGGTGCCGGACTGTTGATTGGTCGCGCATTGCTGTTTCCCGGCCAATACAGGCGGATAGACGCTTTCAAGCTGGTGGCACGTGATGCGGCTGGACTTTTTGGAGGTTGTGTGCCTCTGCTGCTGGTGGCAGGTTCGATTGAAGGATTTATCTCTCCCCGCACAGATATTTCTGCCGAGACGAAATTCGCTGTAAGCCTGGCCACGCTGGTCTTGCTCATGCTATATCTCTTTGCCCCGCGAAATTCTCTGCAAGAAACTGCCAACTCTAATAATCAAAATTGATAACTTGTCGTTAAAATAGTGGTATCAAATTCGAACCGGATTATGTGATACCAAAGACGGAGCAAGTGTCGTAAGCCTGATGAGTCAAGCAACAGCAGTCGCGCCGCAAACAAAGGCGCCCAAATTTATAGTTAGAAAAGTAAAGGGCAAGAAAAAACTGCCACCAGGGCAGCGATTGCTTTTGTATATGTTTTTGGCTGCGTTCGTATCGCTGATTACGGCCAATCTTATCCCGCATGGCAAGACTGATGCGGTTCCGCAAGTGACGACCGTGGTCGAGGTAATGCCATTTCCTCTCACCAGTCGAATGACGACACTCGAAGACGAATTGGGAAAATTGAGCGACAAGAAAAAACTGCGCACAGGCTTGTTCGTCGTCGAACCTGCAACTGGGCGCTATGCCGAGATGAATGGCCGTCAACCGTTTATGGCGGCAAGTATGATCAAGGTTCCGGTCTTGGTCAGTTTGTTGGCCGCACTGGATCGCAATACAGTTAGTCTCACTGAAAAGTTGACCATAAGCAAAGACCTTATCACTGGCGGCTCTGGCTACTTGCAATGGCGTCCGGTCGATTCCAAAATAACTGTCAAAGAAGCCGCTGAATTGATGATTATCATTTCGGATAACACTGCAACCAATTTGCTTATCGATCGTTTGGGCGGATTGGAAAAACTCAACAAGCAGTACGCTGGTTGGGGTTTGAAGAACACCAGGCTGAACAATCTCCTTGCCGATTTGGAAGGTACGAACACGACGAGCCCCTACGATCTTTGCTACATGATGGGGCGCATCGATCGTGGTGAACTGATTTCGCAATCTAGTCGCGAATGGATGTATTCGATTATGCATCGCACGCGCATCAAGACACTATTGCCGCAGGGTTTGAATCCAGGCGATCGCATTTTCCACAAAACCGGCGACATCGGCAAAATGGTCGGTGACGTTGGACTGGTGCACACCAAAGACGGCAAACGTTATCTCGTGGCAGTACAAGTTGAGCGACCGCACAATGACCGCCGAGCCAACGAATTGATTCGCACGCTGTCTCGCGCAATCCACACCAGCATCATCAAGCCATCCGATGGTGCGGTTGATGAAACAATTGCCGGCACCGATTCAACGATTCGCGCCGCGGCCGATCAAACGAACCGCCATCCGTAGAAGTGTCCTCGTATCCGTAGCGGGGCATACATGCCGCCTGCCGGCCGTTGCATGGCGTCGCCCATGCAAGAGGCTGATGCCACACGCCGGTAACTTGGCAGTTGACACTAGGCATGTCCTGATATATCTTGCAGACACCCTGCCTTTTTGCGGGGTGTCCGACACTTACTACCAATGCTGACTCAGCGACGTTGTCCTGCCCTTAACGGGTTTGGGCACCCCAGGCTATCTGGGAAAAGTTTAAACATGCGCAAATTGTCCATTTTCAAATTGGCGCTGCTCACTACTCCAGCTTTCATCTGGAGTCTTTGTGTTACTTCTCCGGTCGTGGCTGCGCAGGATGATGCCACCAGAATCAGCGCCGGTCAGCGAGCGGCAACGGCCATTCAGCAGAGGGATGTCGAAGTCGCGCTTCAGCAGCAGAGAGAAGCCGAAGCCGACGTTCGCCAGCGTCTGCCTATCATGGCAATGGAGCGGCGTTCTGAAACTGCAATTGCGAACAATCGCCATAATTTGCGGGTGATCGACAATGTCTTGGGCAAGGTGTTGGAGATACTATCGCTTGCTCTAGGCGTGGCAATGATTGTGTCTTCCGTTGTGGAGCAAAAGGAAAAGAAGGAAGAAATTGCCCGAATTTCAGTGGGTGCCGGTTTTGTTCTCTTCGGATTGTTTTGTCCGCCAATGATTCACTCTATTTGCGAGTTTATTTCCTTGAGCCTATTTCATTAAATGTGCTCCCGATGTGATTGCCGGTTTCGTCCCAAAGATTAAATGCCAACCGACTTTTTGACCTGTGCCGGTCCAAAGTCCGCAAACATAGGCTAGATGGACACTTACGTTTTAATACTGCGCTAAAAAGGGTATTTATTCCTTATAAGCGAAAATCGTTCACGCTGACTTCACACGTCCTCAATCAATATAGGGACCCCGACCTCCCATCACCAGATTTTTGCTCCCGCCTCTGGGGCTTTACCAATGACCGCTGAAGTTGCTGAAATCACAAGAGTCAAACAGAAGGATGCTCCTCCCGAAGAACGTTCTGCGGTAGCTTGCGATTCAGATCTGTCAACGAATCAAACGGCGAAGAAGGAAGAGGTTTGCACAGCCACTGGCCTCCCGCCGATGACTATCATGGATACGAGCAATCCGGCTAAGCCGGCATTGACTGACGCTGCTGTTCAGACGGTCAATCAGGACATTACCAAGGCGCTTACCCCCGGCTGGTTTGACTTTGGTGCGATCAAGTATGACCAAATCAAGAATTCCGTCATCGCCATGAACGGTAGCGATATGCAGCGTTTGGAACAATCCTTCGACAAGCCAGGCGAATCCGGCACGCTCAGAAGGATGTTGCAAGAGAAACTCGACCCAGCACAGTTCCGAGAAATCGAAGCACTACTTGATCGCAAGAACGGTAAGCCCAACCTGATCGGCAATATCGCAACTGCTATTGAAGTTTCGAACCGGAATGGAACTGAGTCACGCGAAACAGCCGGAAGAATGCTGCGTTCTACTGTAGGAATTCTCACCGGAGACCAGCTTGCAACTCTCAAAAAAGATTGGAATGAGAGCAAGTATGCCAAGCAGTACGGCGCTTTTGACGAGGCGATTCAGAGAGCTAGTTTTAACGCCAGCGATAAACAGCTGATGCAAGGAGTGTTTTCCAAAGGCAGAGAGCAACGCACGCCTGAGGAAATAGCTGCTGCTGCAAAACTTGTTGTCGATAACTATAACAACACGGAACGTCGCAGTGTCAATGCCGACCAGTATCTGAGGCAGTTATCCGATGTGTTGGCCGGCGATTCACCGGCAGCAATCGCTGCACGCAAAGCTCTGCAAAACGACAAAGATTTCAGAGCTTCTTACGATAAAGCATTCGGACCTTCCACCTGGGCTAGTGACACTCAGAAGAGAGTTGCGCAAGATCTGTTGAGCGAGGGGCGCATTTCGCTTTCCACCGTTGTCAGCGGAAATGCAGATAGTCTGGCAGGTTTCTTCGACAATCCTGATGTGATTACTGGTGCTTTGTCTCGTGCGACACCCAAAGAGATAGCTGATTTCAAAGCAGGCAGAGACTTAGCTGCACGCAACCCTGATGTGAACAGCCTGAAACCTGAAGAAAAAGCCCAGCTTGCGTATTTCCAAAAGTTGGACGAAACGTTCAGGAGTAAAGGTGGAGAACGCCAAGCTGCTGCCTGGACCGAGCAACTTTTGCATAGCAAGAAGGGGTTGATTTCTGAAGCTGCGGCTACGCACTCCGACAGCAACTTTTTGGGACTTGGTGGCGGACATTCGTCACAAGCGCTGTTCAAAGTTTTTGAGAACATGACTCCTGAACAGTGGAATCAGTTAAAAGATCCCGCTTACATGAAGGACTTGAAAGCGTCGGTCTTCAAATATGCGACTGAGCAAGAGCGGCCTATTCTTGAGCGCATTCTAGACGGTAAGGCTAAAGCGCCAAGTTTTGAAGCATCGCAGCAAGTCAGGCGCACCGTAGGTGAAGTGGTTGCTGATGCAGCCAATTCGCCAGAGGGAAGGCAAGCAGTAACTGAGCGTCTTTTGAGTTTAACGGCTAAAGAAGCTCAAGACCTCAAAAACAATCCGGCTTTGATCAAACAGGCTGGTGAGGTTCTCAACCAGAATTCAGGCATCGATGAGAAAGGCATTGCTGCAGCGGTCTTGTCCCAATCGTTGTTGAAGCAAATCGAGCAAACGGGCAAGCCGATTCAGCAGCTGACGCCGCTTCAGCAGTTTGCTAAAGACACAATGGAAGGCAAGCTAGACACGCCGAACAAGAGAATCGATGCAGCTGAGAAGCTCATCTTGGGCGATCCTGCATTACGGGCCAGACTGAACGAAATTCAGAATATGCGCGACAAGGGCACGATGTCTTCTGATTTCAAACTGTCGCAAGAAGACATCAATTTGTCCGGTTTGCTGATGGGTTCTGCCGGCCATGGCTATCGAAACCTATTGCGCGGCGAACAAGTCGGCATCGGTGACAAAATTGCCGCAGGTGGCGGCGTGTTGGGAGAAGGCTTCAAAGGAAGATATCCTGATATCGCGAAGATTCAACCAGATTCTGAGCGTGAGCGTATCGTGGGTATGCTCAGCCCTGAGCAACAGAAGATCGTTCAAAACGTCCTCAAGCAAGGCGGAACCACAGACCTGGCTGATGAGGCGAGATCTTACTTGATTGGTGATGGCGGCAACTATCGTGAATTTGTTCAGAAGATCGCTAAGATGAACGACACTGATCGTGCCAATTTCTTCAAGACGTATGAAAGCAAGTATGGTCAGGACTTCAAGACTGCTTTCGTAAATGGTTCTGTAAAACAGGAAGGTTTGAGCGCCGACTATAAGACCGTGCTCGATAAACTTGCTGGGCAGAATTTCAAACCAACGCTCGCAGATGAATTGCGCCTGAAAGTTTTGGACGGGACGAACAGCCCTTATCAGCCGTTTGAAGATCGCTTGAAGCGCATGAATCCAGCGCAAATTCAGCAATTGAAGACTGAATACGCCGAGAAGTACGGTTCCGCCCTCGACAAAGACTTCCTTGGTCAAATCGACAACGCCGGAGCCAAGATTACTTTCGAGCGCATGCTCAAGGGTGCACCAACCGATCCGGTTTCCGAATTCCTTGAGCGCACTGCCACGATTGATCTAACCGGCGCTAACTACGACGGTTCTCAACTCAATATGGAAAGAGCTCTGCAGGTGAATCGAGATCTCGTTGCGCAATATCAGGCAAACAGAGACAAGCTGACTCCGGAGATGCGTGATCGAATAGACAAGTACTTTACGGAAGCTACTCAACAAAACCTGGATCACAAAGAATGGGTTGCGAAGCAGAAACAGCTGGCAATGGATGCTGTAGTTGCTGTAGCAGCGCTCGCCAGTATTGCGGCTACTTTTGGCGGTTCAACACCTCTGGTGGTGGGCGCGTCCGTAGTTGGTATGGGAACTTCAGCATATCGTCCATTTGCCATGTCCGATGCACTCGGCAGCAAGACAATCACTGCTGAAGAATTCCGCTCGCAGGCTATCAGAGGCGGTATCGATGCGGCGCTATTTGCACCGGTTGGAGCCCTCGGTCGCTTCACCAAGATGTATAACGAAATAGCGACGGGCAACCGCGCAACGGAAACAGTGAACGCATTGACGAGGGTTGAGCAAGCCGTCCCACCCGTACTGCGTGTGGAGCAAGCGCTTCCGACTGCGCAAAAGCTGGAAGAAGTTATCGCAAATGGTACAAGGGTAGCTAGTACCGAGCGCACGGCAGCACTGGTTACTGCTGCTGAACGTGAGGCTGCCATCGTTCCGGCCGTCAAGGCTGTTGAACGTGAGGCCGCTGTTGTTCCGACCGTGACCGCTGTTGAACGTGAGGCCGCTGTTGTTCCAACTGTCACTGCCGTTGAACGGGAAGCCGCAATTGTTCCAACTGTCACTGCCGTTGAACGGGAAGCCGCAATTGTTCCGACTGTCTCCGCCGTCGAAAAAGAAGCTGCTGTTGTTCAACCTGTAGTAACCAAACTAGATACGCCGGTCGTCGCAGCAGAGGATGCTTCATCAACCTTTGTCCGTGCAAACAGCGAAGCAACCGCGCTTGCAGAACGCCAAGCCGCCGCTGCTCTAGCAGAACGCCAAGCGGCCGCTGCTCTAGCAGAACGCCAAGCGCTTGCTACATCAGCAGCGAAAGGTGATGAAGCTGCACTTGCTGCTCTAAAAGTAGAAGACCGCGCCTTGCTTGCCAAACTGGCTGAAAGCGGGGACTCCGGTGCAGTGAAGGCGTTGCAGTCCTTCGACCGCAATCAGTTGGCCGCGGCCGTCGCTCGCGGTGAGAAACCCGCGGCTGAGTTGGCTGCGTTTGACAGGAAGGTGCTGGAGCAGGCTGCTGCTACCGGAGACAGACAAGCCGCAGCGAAGATTATTGAACTTGACCGCGCGCCGCTCCTGAAAGCCGCCGAAACCGGTGACCCTGCAGCGGTCAAGGCGCTGCAAGCTTTTGACAGAAAAGTTTTGGAAGCCGCCGCCCTGCGCGGTGATGCGAAAGCTATCGAAGCACTGGCAGCGATCAGAAAGTCGGAAGCGACTGCCGCGGCCGTTTCGAAGGGAATCCTCACCGCCGACGTAATGCGTCAGTCCGGCCTGCTGCCTGAGATTGCGCTGCGTCATGCAGAAAGGCTGCAATCATCAGAAGATCCGAAGCCCGTTGATAAACCTCTCGTGCCAAGCGCCAAGCTTCTGGAACTCGCTACTGTGAGACGGGGCGAAGGTCCATGGCAAACAGCTGAAAGAATTCTAGCTACCACCGGGAAGAAACATTCGGTGGACGAAGTAAGAGCGTTGACGAAGGCCATTCAAGCTGCGTACAAGCTCGATAACAACGGCAGTGGAGATATGAGCGGTCTGAAAGTGAAGTACTCCTTTGCCGGAACGTCGGCGAACACTTTCTCCAATATCGTCGCCAACTGCAAGGACGATAAAGTGAAGGCGGTATTGCTTTCTCTGGCTAAGAGCTAAGCGGGCGAGCCGCCCGCGCACCCAGGAGTTTCCACATCAGTAGAAACTGTCGTAGAGGGGCGGCATTCTTGCCGCCGGCGTACCAGGAATTTGGCAGTACTAGCTAGAAAGCCGTAGGGGCGGCATTCTTGCCGCCCGCGCGAAGGGCGCATGCAATGCGCAACTACGAACCGGGCGATGCACGGCATCGTCCCTACACGTTCAGTGCGACCAACGTGGGAGTTTCTCACGTCATTTTTATGTGTTCGGCGACATAATCCTTGCAGTTAAGCGAGCAGTTTGTCCCTACAAACGCAAGAGTGCCAACCAGCCGAGCTTTAGGCGCTCAAATTACCAGCGGTTTTCCAAAATAACGCGAAAATCACGCACGCTAAGCGACTATATCTCTGTAGCCAGCGCCCCTTCGCCCCCTGCCCCCAAAGAATTTCGATTCTGCTCCCCCTCCCCAGGAGCCTAGATTTACTATGGCAATTGAAAAGAACGATAAGCCACAAGAGAAAGAATGCGCAGCCGTCTCCACTCAGGACCATGTAGCTGCGGAAGCTCGTGACTGTATGCTCGATCCGAAGCATGCAACTCCTGATACTGCCGGCCAACATCTCACCGGCTTGACCATTGTTGATTCGGAAGCTGAAGCGCAAGTTGCACAAAACGCCGATATCGTTCGCGACGGATTGACCAACTACTTTTTCTGGCAATCAGCTGACGTCGACAAAGTGGTCAACGTACTCAATGGCATGACCATCGAAGGTCGCCAGCAGCTTATCGCTAAGTACGGCGAAGGCGGAAATCAATTTTGGGATGATTTGAAGGAAAACCTTGGCGAAGGCACGCCGGAATACGCAAGAGTCGAAGCGCTCATGAATGAAAAGGCCGCCAGTGGGGATGCTGGAACGGCTCGCATAGCGCTTGCCACTTTGGCTGAGGATCCTGAAAAAGGCATCAACTTGCTTCGTGCTATAGTCGCCGGCAAGGATGCTGCTCAGATTGCAACGCTCGACAGAGACTATCAGGATGCCTTCGGTACATCACTGAAGAGCACGATTGAGAACCTCGATGAGTCTGTGATGTCTTCCTTTAAAAAGGAAATTTTCAAGACACTTTTGACCGGCACCGATAACATCGACAGTGCAGCAATTTCCAAAATGGCAAAGCTGGCAGCTAAAGATGGTGATGCGAAACTTCTGGTCAATCTTTTAGCGGGTGACGACGATAAAGACATCGCGGCGCGTGCTTCGCTGCTCAAAGATCCTGAATTTATGGCAGACGTTGCTGCTAACTTCAGCCACACCGAAGCGCGTGGCAGAGGTCAAACAATTTCAGTCGTCGACCAAGATGTGATGAATGCGATTACGAAGGGGAAAGTAGCGCTCGACGCCATCTTGAAAGAAGACGCCGTCGGCATCTACAGCAACATCGAAAACTCCAACTTCACATTCGAGAACGCAACTGCGAAGGATCGCGCAGACTTCCGTCTCGGGCGTGAGATGGTCGAATCCGGTCGCCAACCGGCAACCCCGGCTGAAGAAGAGGCGCTGCGAAAATACAACGACTTGGTCAAAGCAATGTCGCTGGTTACGCCTTCGGAAAGAGCAGTTTTGACTGACTCCTTGCTGCATGGCGAGAAGACCCTCATCTCTGATATCGCTGGCGCTTACAGCAGCGGCACCCTGGGATTCGGCGCCGGCTTCGATAAGCACGCCGCACTAAGCGCAGTGGAAAACATGGACGCACACAAGTTTGCGCTCCTCAGCAATCCCGAATACAAGAAAGAATTCGATACACAGATTGCAGCAATGATTTCAGATGAATCGTTGCGCACCGCCGTTATGGAAATGGTAAACGCTAAATTGGCAGTTGAAAAAACGACTGTTGATTCCAACCCGCCCGGCTACACAGATTCGCAAGGCGTGCGCCGCTCGCTCGAACAATTCATGGCTGACCTTGCTGAATCAGATCCCTCGCATGCCGATCAACAAATTGTTGACCGCTTGGCTCAACTCTCCTCGACCGAAGCGCAAAGCTACAACTCCGACCCCACATACAAAGCTAGCGTCGATCAATTCGTCAAAGACTATGTCGATAGCGATGCCGCTACCGCCCTCGCCAACCTCCGCCTGGCTTCCGCTGGTTCTGAAAAGTCTGAAACAACGCGCAAATTGGAAGTGTTTCTCCAAAATCAAATGAACGTCGACGCTGGTGCTGATGCTGCTGATCCACAAGCTGCAAACGCCAGAAAGTTGAAAGAGATCGCTCAAGTTGAAGAGCTGATGAAGGATCCCGAATTGCTCGCTCGCATGCAGAGTGTTTATGAACGCTCACCGAAGTATGTGAATGGCGAATTGGTTCCTGGCGAAGACGGTCCAGTAGATTCACAAGACGCTCTTTTGTACAACATCTTCAGCAAGGCACTGCCTTCGGAAATGCAAGCTGCCGGAATGGACACTGGCGTTGGTCTCGGAATGGCACCGCTCCAAAAGTCGAACTGGGAAACTTTGCTGACTGACGGTCAAGGACAAAGTTCAATCTACTCGAAGTTGATCCTCTCGCGTGAGCAGCCTGGTGACTGGATGGCAGGTCATTACGAAGACGTCGCCAGACTATCGGAAGCTCAACGTGCTGAATTGAAATTGAGTGCAGAACAGCAAGAATTGGTAGCGAATGCGATCTCAAATGGTGGCACGCTAGACTTGGCTGGACGCTTCCGCGAGTATGCGATCAGCGGCGGCGACATCGCACCTTTGATGGCAGCATATGCCAAACTTACGCCGGCTGAGCGCGACGCTCTCGGTGCGAAGTACGGTGAACAGTTCGGACAAAAAGAACTTCTCGCAGATTTGCGTAGCCGCGTTGCCGGTGCTGATATGTCCGATGAAGAGAAGAAGGTTTGGCAGCGTGTCATCGATAACAACGGCGACGTGCAGCTAGTCGACAAAATGAAACTGTTTGTTCTCGGCACCAACGAAAAGGTTGAATACTCTGATTTCCGCGCAGACCTCTCGAAGTTGACCTTGGAACAGCGCAGTGATTTGAAAGAACTTTATTCGAACGTTTATGGTGGCAACCTCGACGAACAATTCCTGGCTAAAGTCCCGGACAAAGATATCGACCGGTACAGAGGCTACCTGAGCCTCGCCGAAGTTGATGAAGCCAAGGCATTCTTCGACAGACTCGCACGTTTCGAACCACTCGGCACTTTCGACGGCACGACCAAAGCTCAAGAGCGCATGCTCCAAATCAACGAAAACTTGCTGCGTCAATTCAACGACGCCATGGCGAAGTTGCCGCCGGAAGCTCAAGAAGCGATGGCTGAGTATTACAGCAAGTCTTACCAGAACAATCTCGATTCCAACGAAAAGTACGCTCACTTTGTCGCTGACATGGCTGTCACCGCCATCACTGTAGCCGCAGCAATTGCCTTGGCGCCGGAAACCGGTGGCGCAAGCTTGGGAGCGACCGTCGCTGCGTACGCTACAGCCGGTGGAGCAATTCGTGTAGGCGTAATCAAAGAACTGCAAGGTGGAACGTTTGATTCGAGCCCGGAAAGTGTTTTGGGTAAATTTGCTGTTGGTGCTTTCCAGGGCGCTGTGAGTGCACCGTTCCTGGGTGGAAAAACTTTGGTCACGGCGGCTGGCACTTTAGAGCGTCGCACTTTGGAAGAAACCGCAGCAGCAGTTGTAGAAGTACAAGCCAAGCCGGTTTTGACCAGCGAAGTTGTGACTAACGCCGCTGAAGTTGTTACCGCTCAAGCTGATGTCGTTTTGCCGAAAGCAACTGCAGTAGTTACTCAGGCTGATGCAGTAGTTACTCAGGCTGATGCAGTAGTTACTCAGGCTGATGCAGTAGTTACTCAAGCTGATGAAGTAGTTACTCAAGCTGATGCAGTAGTTACCCAAGCTGATACGGCTGTGACTCAAGCTGATACGGCTGTAGTTAAGCCCGAAGTAATTGAACCAGTTCAAACCGTTCAAGCTGCTGAAGCAGTAGTTGAGCAAACTCAAAAGTTCGACATCCCAGAAACAGGCCTTATCGATCTCGGAACGATGTTCAAAGCCACGGCGCCTGAAGACCAAGCCGCACTAATGAAGGCAATAGTTGAAGCTCGTCCGAAAGTACCTGTAGGCAGCTGGATGAGACATATCGAGCCATCGGAAATGGAAGCTTTCTTGCGTGCTTCTTATCAGAATTACCCGGACACGTTGAATACTGCTCAGTATCTCGTCAACAGAGGAATGCTCCGCCCGCTCGACGAATCTGTTCCAATTGATTTCGCAGCATGGGAGCGCGCAATCACCACGGTAAGAGCTGAAGTCACTGCCAACACTGATACTGCAATTGCAGCAGTGCCGGTGGTTGCACAAAGAGTAGAAGCCGTTGCAGATGATGCAGTTGAAGCTGCTGTTGTAGCTGACAGAGTAGTGCCCACTCCGGTTGTTGCTGAAGTGAAGACTGCCGAGCAAATCGCAGCCGAAACAACCGAGATGCAAGCTAAGTTCAATTCCGGCGCAGTAACCCGCGCAGAGTTGGAAACGGCTGCAAGAAACGGTGACCCCGTGGCTAAGAACGTCCTCGCCACCGTTGCTGAAAGAGAAGCTCTTGCCGCAGCTGCTGAAAAACAAGCATTGATCGCGGCGGCAGAGAAAGAAGCTGCAGCAACAAAGTTTGCTCAAGCTTATGAAGATGTCCGTTTGACCGCAGTGAAGAGTGCAATCGCCGCCCGCGTGGCACAAGCTGCAATCATGCCGTCGGCTGTTAGCGAAGTAGCTGAAAGTATGACTGCAAAGGATGCGCCGGTCGAAGTGCCCATCGCTGCCCCTGTTCCCGTTCCCAGCGAAGACCTCATCGCGATGGCAACCGTCCGCCGCGGCGAAGGTCCATGGCAGTCTGCCGAGAGAATTTTGGCAGCAGACGGCAAGCGCCATGGCATCGACGAAGTGCGCGCTCTTACTAAAGCAATCCAAGCCGTTTACGCAGCAGAGCACGACGGCAACGGCGACATGAGCGGGCTGAAGGTCAAACATACCTTCGTGACCCAAGATAACTACGACGACCTCATCGCCGCCTGCAACAACGACGCCGTCAAGGCTGTGCTCCAAGGGTTTGCACAGGGCGCCGCCGTTTAATCTCCAAGATTAGAGCAAGTCGGCTTCAACCCTGAAACAATTTTGCCGCAAGGCGAAAACTCCCGGACCAACCCTGGGAGTTTTTGCTCAGGTCCAACTGGCTGGATTCTTGCTCCGTATGACGGTTCGTCAAACGAATGTCATGCGGTCTTGTTACCTTAATCTGGCAAAGCGCAGAACCCTCACCCCCTGCGCACTGAAATCCCCTTGCATTCAAGCTTCTAGCTCCCCCTTCCCCAGGAGCCGCATCATGGCCGACGTTTTACTAACAACTCCTGAAGTAGCGACTGAAGATTCTGAGCGTAACGCCGCCGCTGGTGATGCTTTAAGAAGTGATGCATCCCTTGAGAGTTCGACTGTAACCACTCTAGACACAGCTTCTGATCATCTTCCCTCGCTAATCATTGCCAACGGCACAGATGACACACCGAAGGATGCAAACGGCAATCCTACATATACTGCTGAAGCGGCAACTGTTGCAGCCAATGACCTGAGTGCAGAAGTACATAAAGGTAGCTTCCTGGGTATCGGTGGACCTAACTTCGAAACAATTCTGGATTCGTTCCGGGAAAAGACACCGGATCAGATTGCACGCATGACAGCAGCATACGAGCTTAGCGGCGGCAGCATGTTGGGCGACATCAAAGCTGTAGTTACCGATGAGCAGTATCGCATCATTGAAGGATTGGCGACCACTCGCGATGGCGAGACAAACTGGGCCGCAAATTTGGCCAATTTGTTTGAATCTGCTGAGGATGGACATCAGGTTGGTGCTGGTCGCAGCTTCAGAGAAATGTTCAACACCATGCAGGCTCAAGATTATGCCCTGTTGGCTGAACAGTGGGCGCGTGGCGATTATTCCGAGTATGGCACTGACCTTGCTACTGCCATCGGCAATTCAAATCTCTCGGATATGAACAAGTGGCTGTTCGCAAACCTGTACAACGTTCCAGAGAAAGAACGCACCACCAAAATGATCGAAGACGCCGCGCGCCACATTGTGGAAACGTATGGTGCAGGTGCAAATGCTGATCAACTGCTGCTCTACGCTGACGTCGTCGGCGGTGAAGGCGGTGCTGAAGCTAGAGCCAATCTGCTCGCAGACAAAACCTTTACCGATCGCTTCGAATATGTATTTCAGAATGCACCGGGCTGGCAGGATTACCTGGTCGGCTCGACTGTTTCTCTGAACACCACAGTCACGCAAAACACTGACTTTCTTGCCCGTCTCTTTGGTGGTGGCAAGACTGATGAAGCTATCGAATACGATCTCACGATGGCTACAGATGATGAACGTGCGGCATTTGTCGCCGGCATGAATGGTACTGGAACTCCCGAACAAATCGCATTCTACAGTCAGCTCAGCGAAACGTTCAATCAACGCGGAAGTGCAGAGCAAGCAGCTATCTGGACCGATGTGATGGCACACGGAGAGAGAACAATCATCTCGGAACTTGCAACGAGAAGTGCCGAAGGTGGGTTGGATAAGCAAACTGCTTTGATGCTTGTTGAGAATATGAGCGAAGCAGAGTGGAACCAGCTCAAATCGAATGATGGTACGCAAACCCCCTTCCTCAAAGAATTGACCACTGCACTTTCTGGTTTCGCTCCTGAATATCAGCAAGCTGTAACAGAACACCTTACTAAGATGAGCGAAGCTTCTTCTTATGCAGAGGCTCAAGCTCTCAGAAGGTCTTTCAGCGAAATCTTTGCAGGCGCAAGTGAAAGCGGTTACCTCAATCCTGAACTTCTTGCGTATGCAATGCAGCACATGTCCGACGCCGACGCTGCTAACTACAAGAGCGGAGATCCAGCATTCCGCCAGATGGTCGACAGTGTTGTAAATCCTGAACTTGCGACCTTTGACACACAGAACATTTATCAGCAAGCTGGATTGGTGTTTGCTCAATCTATGTTGAGACAAGTAGATGCTACAGGTAAGTCACCGGTAGTCGGCGATCTCGAAAGAATCGCATTGACGATGATGGGTGAAGACAGACCTGACTTCTCGTCGCAAATGCTCGATGATCTAATGAAGATTCCGGATGCGGTTGCGCAAATGAAGGCATACGCTGAAGCCACGGCAAACAGCGATCAAGCGAATCGTTCACTCACCGGATACCTCCTCACTGCAATGGCTGCGGACCTCGATCCTTCTGTTGATGCTGCCAATTTCAGCAGGTTGCTGCGCGGCGAGCGAATGGATGCGACCTACCTGCCGCAACTCGATGGCGCCTACATAGACGGTTACTCGCAATATTCTCACTTGGGTGATTCGCCGGTTAAAGACGAAGAACTCGGCAGAATGAGCGCAGAAGAGCAGGTCGTCGCTGAAAAAATCATTGCTCGTGGTGGCGAAACCACAGAGACCGATTTCGATCGCCTGTATATGATCGGCGTTGAGTCGCAAAGATTCGGCGACGTAACAACAGATGCTGTCGGCATGATGGAAATGCTCTCTTCACTAGGCGAGACTGAACGCCAGCAACGTTTTGCAGATTACCAAACCGAATACCAAAGCGCTTCCTTCCTCGAGGACTTCAAGGCTCGCGCTGCAGAAGAAAACCTCAGCCCTGAGTATCAAGCTGTTGTCGACAATTTCATCAAGCAAGGCGGCACGTTGCTTCCTGCCGATATTGCTCAACTTGCAGTTCTGAAGGGTGGCGACGCTTATAAGTCTGTTCTGCCGGTTTTCAGCGCACTGTCTTATGAAGCTCGCGACCTGGCTAAGAGTGACTATGCTGAAAAGTATGGTCACGATATGGCACAGTCCGTCTTGGGAATGGTCGAAAACAATTTTGAAGAGAAGGGTGCGTTGGTCGAGGCTCTCAAGTCCAGCGATATCGATCCCATTCAGCAATACTTGGACCGTGTTGCCAACTTTGATAATACCGGCGTTGATGTGGATGGAACTCGTGAGTCGATGCTCAGAGCCCTTCAGATCAATGGCGATGTGATTCAACAATTCTCTGAAGACCTTTCTAAGATGCCACCGGAAATGGTGGCAGCCTTGGATGCGTATTTTGTACATACCGTTGAGCAAAATCGCGAATCTAAAGGCAGAGTTGCAGCCGCTGCCGAAGCCGCAATTGATATGGCTGTGATGGCCGCTGCTATAGCTACACTGATTCCGTCTGGCGGAACGTCGGCTGCCGTCGCTGCTGGCATTCTTACTACTGGTGCCCGCGCTCCGATTGCTGCTGCCATTCAAGGCAATCGCATGATTTCAGAATCGGAAATCGCCGATCTCTTGAAAGAGTCAGCTCTGGAAGCCGGTTTGTTCATGGCGCCTGGTGTCTTGACTAGAGCTACCAAAGGTTTCAACGAACTGGCACAAAGCGGCAAGCTCAAGACCTGGATTTCCAGCGCAACTCACGTAGACGAAGTTGCAGTTCCCACGATTCAAACAAATCAAGGCGCCGCCACCCTCGATCCGGCAGTCGCGAAGTGGTTCAGAGAAGTAAACCCGACTGGAACTACCACAAGAGCCGTTGCGGAAGCCGGCGATAACGCCACTACAATTGGTGCCTCTGAGAATTTGACAAAGACTGTGGTGAACACTGGCGATACTATCGCCCCGGCTGACGATGTGACCGAAGCAGTCCTTAACAATGCAGACACTATCGCTCTCTCAGATGATCTGACTGAAGCCGTCCTCAATAATGCTGATACTTTGGCTCCCGCAGACGACGCGACGAAGGCCGTCATCAACCATGGAGATACCGTGGTTCCGAAGAAGGCTACGCCTAGCGCACTTGAAGCGACCGCTTCAACATTGGATGACCAGGGCCGAGCCATCGTTGGCGGCGCGACCACAGAAGGCAAAGCTGCTACAACTGTTGCCCCGATTGTAGACGATGCAGCCAACGCTGCAACCAAGACTCCGTCAGCTTTGACTACTGTTGAGCAAACACTTGTAAGATCGATTGCTCCGGCACTGGTTATTGAAGAAGTCGTGAATCAAGAAGAAGTGCAGACCGACTTCACTCCGCCTGTTCCAATGCCGAACGCTGAGATCATCGACTTGGCTACGGTTCGTCGCGGAGAAGGTCCATGGCAAAGTGCTGAAAGAATTCTCGCTGCCGCTGGTGGCAACTACGATGTCATGGAAGTACGTGCTCTGGCTAAGGCAATTAAGGCAGTCTACGCTGCAGACGAAAACAATCCTGATATTGCCGGACTCAAAGTCAACCACCAATTCATCACAGCTAGTAACTTCGACAACTTGATCGAAAGTGTCGACAACGAGGCTGTTGAAGCTGCTTTGAGAGGGTTTGCAATGGCTAGCTAATCAATAATGGGTCAACGCCCTGCGTTGATCGTATATTGAAGCGGTCGACGCATGGCGTCGACCCTACAGAAGAAGCCTTGCGGCGATAGACAGAAGAGCCTTACGGCGATAGAAAACGTTAACAGCCTAACGTTTAACTGACGCCCTAACGAAAAACTCCCGAGGTAACTCGGGAGTTTTTAATTCTTTGTTTCTCGAAACTACACTTGCGGCGGGTTCGAGAGAAGCGGGCTGTTCAATCCGGTTACCGAAGCAGCGGCTGTCGCGGCGTTCAATACTGGAGAGCCAGGATGACGCTTCACTTGACCGAGCAGACGTTGTCCGTTTCTCACAATGGTTTGTGATTCAACCAGACGTTGTCCTAGGTTTTGCAAGTCGGTGTCGATGCGTGTCAGCACAGATTCGGCATAGTGGTCGGCACCTTCGCGGGTGGCGGCTGCATGCTCTTCTGCTTCCAGGCGAATCTTTTCAGCTTCTGCCAGAGCTTCTCTGCGCATTTGTTCGACTTCAGAAACTACTTGCTTGCGGATACGCTCGACTTCAGCTTGCACGGCTTTGAGAAGCTCAGATTCGTGCAGCATGTTTTCGGCTTGCCGGCGAGCGGTAGCGATAATTTGTTCGGAGCGACGTTGAGACTCGCCCAAAATTTCGTCACGGCGCTGAAGGACGTCTCCAGCTTCTTTCAATTCTTCCGGCAAGCGAGCGCGAGCTTTGTCGAGCACATCGAGAAATTCATCAGCATTGATGAATTTGTATTTGTATACGCCTACGGCGTCATCGATAAGATGCTCGAGCAAATCGAGATGCTTATATATCGAAGTTTGTTTGTAGGTCGCTGCATTAGCTTGTTGCTGTTGCGGAGATACAGTTAGCGTCGTCATCTATTTGGTGCCTCTGCTGAAATGCCTCTTCAGGTATTCGTTCACAGGTGGAGGGACAAACTGGGATACGTCACCGCCGAGGCGGGCAATTTCCTTCACAGTGGATGAACTGATAAAAGAATACTCGGCTTTTGTCATGAGAAAAATAGTTTCTAGTTCAGGAAAGAGTTGCTTATTCGCCTGCTCCATTCCCAGCTCCGCTTCGAAGTCGGAAATAGCTCGCAGCCCTCGTATCAGAACTTTGATGTCGTTCTGTTTGGCGTAGTCAACCGTAAGCCCCTGAAAAGAACCTACAGAAACGTTTTTCAGATCCTTAACCGCCTCGCTGATTAACTCGGTTCTCACTTCAGGCGCCAGCAGCGGGGATTTCCCGGGGTTGCCGACAACTGCCATGATCACTTCATCAAACAGTTTGCTGGAGCGTTGGACGATGTCCAAGTGCCCATAAGTCATAGGATCGAATGAACCAGGATATATAACTCGGACCATGATCCTATGTATTCCGGATAGACCAAGAATCGGTCAAGAACTGTCAACTGACACGGCTTTTGGCCTTGTCAATGGAGCAATGATAACACGGCAATTTCTTGGAAACGCGGTGGGGAGGCCATATATTGCTAATCTTCCCGCGCGGTAGATGTCAAGCGTTTAATGCATCCGTAGGACGCGCAGAGACTCGCCCTTTTCGCTTCAAATCGAAATGAGAAAAGAAGGTGAGAAAAAACAAATTTATGAAGCTAGTTCGTGAGAAGTGACGTTCGGCTTGGCCAGGGCGTTTTCTTCTGCCGACGGTGGAATGGTGTCTTCTTTCAATGTGTCCGGTTCCTCATAAGGATTACCGGTAGGCAGGAAGAAGGAGAAGGTAGAACCCTGGCCCAGTGCGGATTCGACCGTTACGCGACCTTTGTGCTTCTCGATGATTTTGGTGACTATGGTCAATCCCAAACCAGTTCCTTTGATCGTATGAACCTTTCGTTCGACTCGATAGAAGCGGTCAAAAATCTGCGGTAAGCATTCTTCTGGAATGCCTATACCGTTGTCTTTGATAGCCACCTGCACTTCTTTGCTTTCAGCCAGATGGTTAATCAAAACTTCGATAGTTCCACCGGCGGGCGTATATTTGATCGCGTTGGTGAGAAGATTTATAGCTACGCGTTCGATCGATTCGCGATTCATATATACATCCGGTACGTCTGGACCTTGCGTAACTTTCAGCTCCAGTTCGCGGTCGCGCGCCATCAAGTTGACCGAACGCACCGCTTGCTCGACCGCGTCGAAAACGGGGAATGCGATCAACTCCAATTCTCTATCGCCCTCTTCGATGCGGCTGAGTTCCAGCACGTCATTGACGAGATACATCAAACGGTCGGCTTCATTGTCGATGATGTCGAGGAATTCGCGGTAGATATCCGGATCTAACTTCTCGCCGTGATTACAGAGCGTATCGACATAGGTCTTGATCGAAGTAATCGGGGTGCGCAGTTCGTGCGAAACGTTTGATATAAACTCGTTTTTCATCTTTTCGAGTTCAGCTTCGCGCGTCACGTCGTGCATGATCATTACTGACCCAAGGAATTCCTGGTTCAAGCTGATCGGCGCAATGTGCATACGAACCGTCAAATCTCCAAGGTGAATTGATTGCACAACCGGCTCGAGAGTGCCTGGCGAAACCGTATCTGTGAAAGCTTGAACAATGTGGCAAATTGCCGGTGAGTCCGGTTCTTCGGTGCAGAAGATGAGCGGCTTGCCGAGCAATTCTTTCGCTTCTTTCGCAAACAACTGCGTTGCCGCGGCGTTGACGATCTGCACTTTGTTGTCGCGGTCGCAGACCACGACACCGTCGGCGATGGACATCAGCACGAGCTCTAACTTGTTGCGCTCGGAGATGTATTTGTTTCTCTCCGCCATCAGAGTGTCGACGTTCTGTTTGTCGTACTGTTGCAATCGGCTGGACATGTAGTTGAAAGCATTGACCACGTGGTCGATTTCGCGACCGGCACGTTGCGATTTGATCTGGTGTCCGAAACGCCCTGCGGCAATTTCGCTTGCACCTTGCGAGAGAATTCGCAGTGGGCGATTGATCAATGCATAGTTCGCCCACAAACCGAGCGCGCCCAAAAGCCCTACCAGACCGAAGATTGATACAAGGAAGTTGCGTGTTTCTTTCTGCGTTCCCAAAATGGTAAACGCATTACTGTCCAACCCAACCCAGCACATACCGAGCTTTTCGCTGTTTTTCTCCATCGGCACTGCTATGTTTGTGACCGGCCTGTAACCGAGCGGGCTGGGGAAAACGTTGGGCGTGGCGTACTTTTCGGGTGATTCTTTAAAGATGGGAAAGATTGGCCGGGTGTCGTTGTTTCTCGATCTAAGCGACTCGCTGTCGAGCATCACCTTGCCGCTGGGGTCGCAGAATACGATGTAAACGATCGATGGTGTTTTCTGACATTCGGTCAAAATGTAGTATTTGAGCCCTTCGAGGTTGCCGTCGTGGGTTAGGGACTCTGCTCCGCCTCGCGCAAGGGCGTGTGCCAGTGCCACGCCAAATTGCTCCACTGATTGGTTGAGTACGCGCTGCGCACGATCGACCCAGACCCAGGCGGTGAAGGTGACGAGTGCCGAGATGCTTAGAATTCCCAGCACGAGCAATTGCTTCTGCGCTGAAACGCGCGCCCACATGACGATCAGCTTGTCGACTGTGCGCGGGGCTTTCAAATGCTGAGGCGGTTCTTTAGTACTAATCGCCTGATCCTCTTAATGGGTGATGCGCATTGGGTTGGAAGTGCGCTATTTCCTTTGTATGTGCCTCTACACATTACAGTTCAGCACGGACTTTGTGGAAACCTCGGCCTAGACCAATTCTATCGGAATTAAGCGATTGCACTCCACAACTGTGGCGAATTCCAAAGCTCCTGACTGTTTAAATCATTGTTGTCAGGGGAAAAACGGGAGAGGGGGGCAAGAAGCGAATCCATAGCAAATAGGAAGCCAGATATGGAAACCTCTTATCCCGAGTCTAAAACTGCCAAGCGCTCACCAAAGCAGGCTCCTGCCTACCTTAAGGAGGAAGAGACTGACGATTTGGTTCGCCAATACATGCCGCTGGTGCGGCAGTTTGCGCGGCGTTACGCTCAGTTCAACCCTGACTATACCGAAGACCTCGTTCAGGTCGGCTCGATCGGGCTTCTCAAGGCTATCAAATATTACGATCCGCGCAGAGCTCGCTCTGCAAGCTTCAAAACACTCGCCACTTGTTACATAAGGGGCGAGATTCGTCATTATCTGCGTGACCATTGCTCGTTAGTCCAGGTACCGCGGCGTCTTACCGAGATGAATTCCCAGCTGGCGCAGCTTGAAGAGAAGCTGACGAAAGTTTTGGACCATGTTCCGTCTGTAAACGAGCTGGCAATCTATTCCGGTTTTACCGTTCAGGAAGTGCTGGAGGCTCAGCAGTCCTGGGAGGCTCGCATTCACTATGAATCTTTCGACTCGCAGAGCGAAGATGACGACCGAGATGATCGCCGTAGCCTGAGTGAAACCGTGCCGGATAAGCGCTACCAGGAGCAGTTGTCGTCGAATGAAGAGCGCGAGCTCGTCGCTCAGGCGCTCAAGAAGCTGGGAGACAGGACGCGGCAGATTGTTGAGTTCGTCTATTTCTACGATCTCTCTCAAAAGGAAACCGCCACAGTGCTTGGTCTTTCAGAGATGGGCGTGTCGCGTGCAGTACACACAGGGCTGAAGCGCCTGAAAGAAATCATGCAAAACGATGGGGTTCTATCTCACCGCAAGTGCGCTCCCCCTGAGCAGTAATTGTCGAAAAATCTTCGAAATTAATTCTTGAAGCCGGGTAGATGTCAAGATTGACAACCGTTTAATCCCTGCTAACATTTGGCGTTTAAGGGGCGGTTCTTTATTAAAACCCAGTCCCCAAGCCGTATATCCAGCGCAACCACTTTTACTACATTTTGGGTGAGGAACAGATAATGCCGACAGGCGGCGAGTCTATAGTGGCACTCGAGCATTTGGACGATCACATCAAGGCGATCTTGAAGCTTAAGCTGCGCGCTTTCGTGCATCTTAATCCATGCTTTGACAGTATCCATTCTATAGATGCGAGCAGGGGGCTTACTCATACGATACGCAGTACTGTAGAAACCCCCGTTTTCAGCAAACCGCAGTCCCCGCAAAAGCCACCTCAGTTGGACTTCCCGCCGATTCCAGAGAAAGAATCAGCCAGTATGCGAGCAGAGTTGGCGCAAGTAGAGCAGTTCTCTCCTAATTTGCCATACTCTATTGAAGCCACCGCCCAATCTGGCGATTGCCCGAATCGCCTCGCAGTTGCCCGTTTGCGCCGTCGCGCCCGCGTTTAGAGCGTAGGGGCGCATTGCATGCGCCCAGGTTTAGGCGTAGGAGCGCATTGCATGCGCCCAGGTTTAGGTGTAGGGGCGCGTTGCATGCGCCCAGGTTTAGGCGTAGGGGCGCATTGCATGCGCCCAGGTTTGGGTGTAGGGGCGCATTGCATGCGCCCAGGTTTAGGTGTAGGGGCGCGTTGCATGCGCCCTCATTGACGTTGCCATTGAAAACAGGGAAGGGCGCGTGTAACGCTTCCCCACGCCGGTTCTTAAGCAAAAAGGGCGACGCATGGCGTCGCCCCTACAATGGTCGGGACGAGAGGATTCGAACCTCCGGCCTCACCCACCCCAAAGGTGCGCGCTACCCCTGCGCCACGTCCCGCAACGCATCTGGAGGCAATTATACTATGATGATTACTTGTTTCCGGAGTCACGACTAAACAAGGTGCAATTCAGCCCAACCGATCTCTTCGCTTTTCAGCTCGACGATTTCCAGCTCGAGGCAATCAAACACCTTGAGGAAGGCAAGAGTGTAGTAGTCTGCGCTCCTACCGGAGCCGGAAAAACAGTTATAGCCGAATTTGCAATCGAGCAAGCGCTGAGCATGAACAAGCGCTGCTATTACACGACTCCTTTGAAAGCTCTTTCAAATCAGAAGTTTCATGACTTCAGAGCAAAATACGGCGACGATAAAGTCGGCTTGCTGACCGGCGATATATCAATCAACCGAGACGGACGCGTTGTCGTTATGACGACGGAAGTATTCCGCAATATGTTGTATGGCACCATCCTCGGTGACACGCGCAGGAACTTGCAGGATGTTTCTTCCGTGGTTCTGGATGAATGCCATTATATGAACGATCCTGAACGCGGCACGGTTTGGGAAGAATCGATTATCTATGCTCCCAAAGATATTCAACTCGTGGCGCTTTCTGCCACGGTTGCAAACGCAGATGAATTAACGACATGGATTGATGAAACTCATGGACCGACGGCCCTGGTGTTGTCTAGTTTTCGCCCTGTGCCACTGCGTTTCTATTACTTTGGTGACCGGCGTATTTATCCATTATTGAGTCCTGGCAAAGTTGTAAATACTTTGTTGAAGAATCGATTTGGTGCCAAAAAGCAGATGCATCGGGATCGCAAGCATCGCTCAATTCCTGCATTGGGAGCGCATCCTGGCGATGTGCTCGGACAACTCTCCGCCCGCAATATGCTACCTGCGATTTACTTTTTGTTCTCTCGACGCGGCTGCGAAGATGCGATGAAAAAAGCGCGAGGCATCCCGCTCCTTTCCAAAGAAGAGCAAGCAGAGCTTAAGATCGCGGTAGATGGTTTCGTCAACGAGTATCCGAATCTAAGAAATCACCCGCACCTTCCATATCTGTTTGAAGGTATGTCCGTTCACCATGCCGGTATGTTGCCGAGCTGGAAGGCGATGGTGGAGAAGCTCTTCATACGTGGTTTGCTGAAGGTTGTCTTTGCAACGGAAACGCTCGCCGCCGGTATAAACATGCCTGCACGAACTACTGTCATCAGTTCGATTTCAAAACGTGCAGATGAAGGGCATCGTCAATTACGCGCGTCCGAGTTCCTCCAAATGTCCGGTCGTGCTGGACGTCGCGGTATGGATGAAGTTGGAAACGTTGTCGTTTTGCACCATCCATTTGAAAGTGTTGAAGATGGAGCCAAGCTCGCTACTGCTGAGGCCGACCCCTTATCTAGCCGTTTCACGCCATCTTACGGCATGGTTTTGAATCTGCTCGAGCGCCATACGCTCGACGAAGCGCGTGATTTGATCGAACGAAGCTTTGGACAGTTTCTCATCAATCATCAATTAGAACCTCTGTACGAACAAAAGATGGGTTGGGAAAAAGAGCTGGAGCGTTTGAAAGATCCGCTCTGCCCTGATGTTCTTGGCGATTTGCCACTCTACGCTAAACGCCTGGAGGCAATTCGCGCCAAGCACAAACAATTGAAGAGCATGGAACGGGGACTGAAGCAGGGCAAAGGCAAAGTTGACCCGTCGGCGGAAGAAGCGCTGAGCGCAGTGCGCAACGATATTTCGGCGGCGCTTGCGGAAGCTTACGCTATGCCGTGTCATGGCTGCCCAGTGCAAAAGCCTTGCAGTAAGCAGACCGAGCGTGAGCGTCAATTAGATCGTCGCATCAAAGAATTCGATCGAAGGATTCAGAGAGAAACGACTAAATACTGGCGCACTTTTGTTGCTCTCACGGACATTCTGCGTTTGAAAGGATATCTGGATGGCGACAAGCCGACTAAGTACGGTCAAATGGCGTCGTCAATCAGAGGTACGAATGAACTATTCCTTTGCGAAGTGGCGATAAATGGTTTGCTCGATCATCTGACTCCCGCCCAATTCGCCGCCATGATGACGGCGCTGGTGACAGAAGAAGGACGCATGCACGAGCCGATTCGAACTCGTGTAAGTCCTGAGGCAGAGCTGGCTTTCGACAAGATTGGGAAATTGGGTCGCGAGCTTTTTAGAACACAAAGAGACTTCGACGTTGATATTCCAATCTCTATTGCTCCGACCTTTTCCGGTTTGACTGAGATGTGGGCGCAGGGCGCAACATGGGAACAGATGCGGCTGGCGACGACTTACGATGAAGGTGATGTCGTGCGTGCTTTGCGAAGAACTGTCGACCTGTGCAGGCAATTCAATCGCGCGCCCAATGTGCCCGAAAAGTTTATGATGATGTGCATGCAGGCGGAAAGACTGATTGCTCGTGACGAAGTGAAAGAAGACTTCTAATGGCAAGGATTCGGAGCGCGTCTGTTTTCTTGATGGTTCTACTTTGTCTGTCCGTGCCGGTTGCCGACTGCAAACGTCATCGTTCCGATGCTCACGCAGAACGAATGAAAGAGATTCGACGGCAGGTAAAGGAAGGGCAAGCGCAAGCTGTTGTTTATGAACTTGAGAGCATTACTAGAAACAATCCAAAGGATGTTGAGGCGTGGGTGCTTCTCAGCAAGGTGTATACAGATCTTGATATGAGCAGCAGCGGTGGCAAGATGATCGGCAAAGCTATGGATGCTGCGAAAAACGCTGTTGCAGCGCAGCCAGATAACAGCACTGCTTTGAAAAACTTGGCAGAGCTACATGCGCAACGAGGAAATTTCAAAGAAGCGTTGAGTCTAATTGATCGAGCGATCGCAGCTCCTCGTCAGGATCCTTTTGTGTATAAGTCGAAAGCTTTGATGCTGAGCGAGCTAAAGCGTGACAAGGAAGCTGTTGCTGCGTGGGATATGTTCGCCAGTACCCATCCTGCTGCCAATACCAGTCCGAACCAAATGGATGATGGTGCCTTGATTTATGCGCGTGGCGGACTGACTGACAAAGCCTGCGCGCTGTACGACAAATTGAATGCAGTTTCTCCAAGCGAAAAATGGATTTTGAAAAAGGCTGAAGCCTATTCGATGGGCGGGCGGACAAACCAGGCAATTGGAGTCTATTCCGAGTTGATTAAACTGCATCCAGGCGACGAACTTGCTCTTATGGAGAGAGCCAAGCTCAAGTCCAAACTCGGAAAACATAAAGAAGCCCTAGCCGACATGGATGCCGCGATCAAAGAAATGCCGACGTCGAGAATGTATTTGGAGCGGGCGAGCATTTACGAAAAGCTCGGCAATGCGAAGATGGCGCAGCGAGATCGAGAGAAAGCTCGAGAGTAGTGAGCTCTGTTTCTGAATAGTGAGGCGGCAGTCTGCGAACATCGTCCGGGATCGTCACTAATTAGTAACTACATTTCGCTTAAATAATAGGTACTGACCTTTCTGTTCGCCTGAAGGAAGGTGGAAAGGTCATGTGACTCTATCTCACCCCCTCTAGACTGCCTTCATAGTCTTGCCACCTTTTTGACACTCTGTTTTGGTTTGCTAATAACCTCGCCGTATTTACTACCTTTCTTATCGATCTAATTTCGGAGGCAACAATGACCGCCGTTACCCCAGGTACTGCACATCCAGCTCCAGCCAGCCCGTCAATCGTTCAGGCTTCAGATGTGCCTTTTGCACTGAATTCTCTCGAAGCGATGTTCGATTGGAGCAAGGGCGCCGGAAAAAAGAATGCTGCGCGCATTACGTTTTCCAAGTTGCCAAAGGCAGCCGTACCTCGGCCGCAAGATTCGGCGACTCAAAGTGGCGATGCCGACTTAGAGTTTGACGAAAGGTTTGCCAACGCAGACCTCGCAACGAAAGTGTTTCTCTTTTTGCAAGCAGCTCAGGACTGCAAGAAGAAAGTGCCTGAATTAATCGCCCGGGAAGCAAGAGAGTTGAATGCAGTTGAGTTTGCCAGACTTATGTCTGCCGTGGAAGAAAGCGGCGGAATCTGGGACGCAGAGAGATACTTCGTCTTCCGCTATTCGAGTGGCAGTGTAGGCAGCGTCTGGCTGGCCGGGACGGAAGTCTACAACTCCATTTGGAAGAATTTCTAGTTTCAAGCTACATGGATTTGGATTTTTCGTTGGATTCGCAAACAAAAGCAATCGGTGGGCGGTATTCTTGCCGCCCTTACTGACCTGTTGATACAGAACCTTTCACCCTCGAATTTCAGTGGGCTTTGTTACCCCAGCCCATGCCAACAGGATACAATTTCCAAGCTTTCTGTGTCCGCTTGTACGCGCGTTTCGGGGATTGGTTGCTGAGCTATGAGCTGGGTCGAAAAGCTACGATCGAATCCTTGGATGGTGCTTTTCGTATGTTCGTTCGCGCTTTTCCAAGAAGAATTTCTCTACGGGATGGTTTGTCCCCTCACTCCTGAGGCGCCGGCCCACATATCTGATGAGCACGTGATTAGCACTTTGTACGGTGCTTATGCGCTGGGCATGTTTGTTGCGACCCCAATTTTGGGGCTGGTAACTGATCGACTCGGTCGTCGACGCCCAATGATTATTGGCGGCGTGCTTCTCGGTATTGCGGCTGTATTGTTCGCTATTGGAACGAGCCGAGAAATGCTTTATGTCGGACGCGTATTTCAAGGAGCGGGGGCTGCTTGTAGTTGGACTGCTGGTCTGGCATTAGTCGCTAAATACTGCTCGAAGCATCGCGTTCGAGATATGGGTTATTGCATGTTGGGCGCAACTACAGGCTCTGTTGCCGGACCGTGGGTCGGCGGTGAGTTGTTTGACAAATTCGGCTATTTGGCGCCGTTTTATTTTGCTATTGCTTTGGTTGTGATTGATACGACCTTGCGAATAGTTTTCACTCCGTCCACCACCAACCCTGATGCCCAGCCCCCCTGGAGTGAAACATTCAAGGAATTGCGTGGCATCGCTTTGGACAAGAGAGTCTTGTCGGCAGCTTTTGCGGTTGCTCTTGCCGCTGCCAGTTGGGCGCTGATGGAACCACTATTTCCGATGCACGCGATTCGAATTGCCAACGCATCTCCGGCAACGGTTGGCGGCATCATTACAGGTTCCAACTTGCTCTATGCTTTTCTTGCGCCCGTCGTTGCCATTGTTTCGGACAAGATAGGTGTGCGAACGACAACCGCTCTGGGTTTGGGAATGACAGCCGTCTTTCTGCCGTTGTTGGCACTGACTCCCAATTTATTCTTCGCTGGTTCGGTGTTGTGGCTAATCACAATTTCCTATGCGTTTACCATCAACCCAACTTCAGCCGAACTCGGAGACGCCGTTGACCATCGAGGTTCTTCGTCTTATTCAGTTGCGTATGCTGTGTACAATCTTGCCTATGCGATAGGTATGATCAGTGTCGACTCTTATGTTGAGTTCGTCACGGATTCCGCGCATCATCTTCAGTTGCTGCACATCTTGCTTATTGTGAGTGGACTATTTGCGCTCTGTTTGCCTTTGTTTCTTGTGAAACCTCAAGCGCCAACGAATACTGCGGCGACGGATACGCCCGAAACAGCGCCCGACACTGCAACCGGCTAACGGGCCACATATCCTGCGTAGTCATAACCTTTGTAGGTATCGACTCTGCCATCAAGGAAGGCATTGATGTCGTTTTCCAGAACAACAGATTTGAAGGCATCGTTAAGCGCAGCGGTTATCATCGGGCGCAATGCAAAACCGAATATGCAGGTCAAAAGTGCTGCGCAACCAAACACTTCAAGTTTTCGGCAGAACCCCATGCAATTGTCCTCCAATTCCACGGTACCCCCAGTTCTATCCTCTAGTCAAGTAGTCCAAAAATGGGCGCAAGCATCCCATATCGTCCGTAAGGTTTATGGAGACTCTGATTTCGCTTCAGGTAATTGGTGTTTGTGCATGCATAGCCATGAGCACAAGTAGAGCACGCCAGAGACAATGATCAGACTTCGGATGCCGAAGTAGTTTGACAGATACTCCAACAGTGCACCAACAATAGAGCCCAGCAAATTGAATGCGAGGGCACGGCGTGTATTCTCGACACGCTCGAATGACAGCGAAAAGATGATTCCAGCAAAGAACATCGGCAAGCAAGTTATGGCGGTGACCAAAACCGGACCTAAGGGTTGAGCCGCTGCATTTGCTCCAATGAACATTTGAAACGGAAAAAAGTAGCTGGCCGTCAGACTCAACGCCAACAGAATGTACAAACAGTCTCTTAATTTTGCAGCCCGATACTTAGTAAACATAACGCTTAAATTGGAAAGCAAAATCGCAACCAAGATAGAGTTGATTACAATTGCAGTAGTTAGCCAACTTGCACCAAATATGAGAGATAGCCTTGAAATAGATTGAAGTTCAAGCAGCAAGAACGCCGCGCCCATAAAAAACAGTTGCCAGTCAGCTGCTGACGATGGACCGAACAAGACCTTTCTACCCGCATACACGGAAAGAAGTACTATTTCAGCGACAACGAAGAGATAGGGCCAATCGAATGTTCCTGGATATGCGTAGAGAAACGGCCAATCATCGCTGAGAACTTTTGTCCCTTGCTCCGGCTTGTAATCAGGAATTATTTTGTAGACGTCATTCTGAGCCTCGGGTAGAGAAAGTTTATTGTCACGAGCAGCGGCGCCAAGAATGAAAAATGTATTGGGTACAGTCCACTGTGTTCGTCTATCGCCGACAACAATGGGCGCATACCCAGCCGCTTCCTCAAGCGTGCGAAACAGGCGGTCGCGAAACCAATCTTTTTTTGTGCAAAATGAAACGACCATCAAGCCATCCGGTTTCAACAAGAGCAGTGACGAACTGAAGCTTTCCTTTGCATATACATAATTGTCAACCCGCACTGATGCGCCTTGCCCAATTGCAGCAATTGAATCAAGGTGCGAATAAACAATGAGGTCGTACTTCTTTTTGCAGTGGTTAATGTAGTGGCGCGCATCATCGCAATGGACGGTGACACGGGGATTATCATACGGCTTGCCGGGATTGAAGAGTTTGCCTATTTTGAGAATTCCTGGATCTATATCTACAGCGTCGACGTGTTCTGCGCCGTCATTCAACGCTTCCATAACGTCAGTTCCAGAGCCTGCACCAATGACCAATACTTCACCAAGCGGTCGTTTGAGCCGCATGGGCAAAATATACCTGTGCCGCCATTCAGTCATGCAAGCAGTCAAGACAGGCAATTTGTCTTTGTTGATTGCTTCATCAGAAAGGTTTTGCGCGCATTGATAAACTTGGCGATTGGCAAAGACGTTAACTCCTAGCGGCACAACGATCTTCTTGTCCTTCTCGACCGTAACGAAGCGAATAGGAACGACATCAAGTCTTTGGTACGGAGACCAGATTGTGTGCGTCTCTGGTGGCTCGACGTCTATCTTTGCGTTAGGGGGATAGAAAAGTGTGGAGCCACCGTCGCCCACCATTGTCCATGAAGCTACACCAAGTGCCACTGCGAAAGCAGCGACCGTACCGATCTTGTTTTGATCATAGCGAATGCAGTAAGGCAAAACACAGAGACAAGGCAGGACCAATAACTGCCATGGCGCGAAGTCCTGAAACGCAAGAACGGAGAATGCGATACTACCTACGATGGCACCTGCCAGGTTAATTGAATAGGCTCGCAAGGCTTTCATGCCGGAAAAAAGTGCACCCAGTCTCGAGCCGATTGTCACCATTACTGCAAATGGACCGGAAAGAGTGAAGATAATGAATGGTCCGAAAAAGATCATGTAGATCCACACAGCACTTGCGGGTGTATGTTTTTGACCCCAGTCAGTAAATCCACTCTCTGTGGGAAATACAACGACATTCCAAAAGCCAAGTAAATCTGGAACTTTGACTATGCACGTCAGAATCAATAACGCTATTGGAAACAGCTTGAAATGCTTGTCATTTCCTAGTGCCAGCCCTAGGCCTAAACCAACAAAACAGGTAATGAGCGGAAATGTCTTAAAAATCGAAAAAGCTGCAATGTCACAAGACATCCAGCGAATTATCAATAACTCTAAGTAGAGAGAAACAAAACTGATTACAAATAGCTCGAATTCTGGTGACCTTATTAACGAGTTCAATTTTTGCAACTGCAAATACCTAGTAAAAACTGGAAGCTATCATCCTGATCGTGAAAGCTGAATCACTGTCTCTATTTTAACTCTCGCGAAATCAAAGCACAACTGTCGAGCACCGCAATGATCTTGGTGTCACCAGGTGCAACTGCGAGGTCTCGGCGTTAGACCATCAGACCAAAGCAAACTACTATCGTCAAAAGCGACAGTAAAACAAAAATTTCAATCCAACGCCAAATAGTCATTAACTCACGTCTTACTTCCACGTTACTCTTCCGCGTTTTATCTAGTCAAGTGGTTTAACCGGGGAAACCGGTTGAGTTTTTAGTATGCTGTGTGCCGCTGGTAATATGCGCCATAGGGGACACCGAGACATGTCACGCTCATTAATTTCTGAACTCAGCCAGAGGTTCCTTTCTAGGAAGGAGAGATTCTCTCGTCGCGAAATGTTGAAAGGCATGATGGCGACAGCTGCCGGTCTAATGCTCAGTTATGGCTACCCCTACAATTCCTTTGCCAAAGACGGGCGACGGGTGATTGTCATTGGAGCAGGATTCGCAGGGTTAGCAGCTGCCTTCGAGCTTTCTTGCGTTGGCTACGATGTGACAGTTGTCGAAGCCCGCGACAGAGTTGGCGGGCGTGTGCACACTCTCTATGACTTTGTTCAGGGGAAAACGGTTGAGGCGGGCGCCGAACTGATTGGTGCGAATCACCCTACCTGGCAAGCGTATGCAAAGCGTTTCAAACTGGAGATGTTGGAGCGCACTGACTATCCTGACAGCGCCAGACCGTGCTTTATTGGCGGCAAACTGCTTAGTCCGAAGGAAGCGGAGGCGCTTTGGCATGAAGTTGACGAGCAGCTAAGCCTTTACAACGCGCTGGCAGCAAAGATTGATCCGATCCAACCTTGGAGAAGTCCCAATGCGCTCGCGCTCGACAATAAAACCGTCGATTCCTGGATCGATGATCTCAAATGTTCCGAAGTCTGCAAACTTGCGATTCGACTTTCAGAAAGATCCGATGCCAATGATCCAGGTTGGGAAAGTTTGCTTGGACGCCTCTGCATAATCAAAGGCGGCGGTTTAGAGAAGTATTGGACCGACACTGAGGTGTACCGTTGCAAGGGCGGCAATCAGCAATTGGCGGAGAAACTGGCCGATGCAATTGGCAGGCAGCGAGTTCGTTTGGAAACACCTGTTGTCGCCGTTGATGTACTCGACGACAAAGTCAAAGTTGAATTGGAGAACGGTGAGGTTTTGCAAGCCGACGATGTGATACTAAGCGTGCCACCAGGCACATGGAAAAGGATTACATTTACACCTCCTTTCCCTCCGCAATTGTCACCGCAGATGTCGAACCAGGTGAAGTTTCTTTCGGAGGTGCGAAGCCGTTTTTGGGAGCAAGACAATCTTTCGCCAAACTCATTGAGTGATGGTCCGGTTGCCGAAACTTGGGATGCGACAGATAAACAGGCAGGCGACGGGCACGCGTGCTTGACTGTATTCGCCGGCGGTAATGCGGCCGACAAAGGCAGAGGTTGGACGCACGATCAGCGGATGGCGCATTATGCGCTTGAGTTGGAACGCATTTACCCTCGCTACGGGCAAAACTTTATCAAAGGAATTTTTGTTGATTGGCCATCGGATCCGTGGGCCCAAGCCGGATATTCAGCACCGGCTCCGGGTCAGATTATTACCCTTGGACCTATTTTGTATGGCGGTCTTGGTCGTTTGCACTTCGCAGGTGAGCATACAAGTTTTGCATTCCAGGGTTATATGGAAGGCGGATTGCATTCGGGCGCTTCTGTTGCAAAACGGCTTGCACAGCGCGATAAGGTGGTGACATGAGAGGACATGTAAGTCAGCCCAGCGAAACAATGAAGTCGACAGGCAAGATTTGCTTTCGTCTTCTCAACTCTTTGTCCGGCGCAAACGACAATGTTTGCATTTCTCCGTTGAGCATTGGAATTGCGCTCCAACTGGTGTTGTGCGGAGCTGACGGAAACACTCTCGAGGAGCTGTTGCACGCGTTGGATATCAAATGCGCTGGCCGTGATGCGTTGGCGACGGATTTTCACAATTCCATGCAGCGTTTGCTCGCCGAATCAAGAGGAGTCGGCTTTGAAGGTCCGGGCGCCAGAGTGCAATTTTCTGTGGCAAATTCTCTCTGGTCGCATGAATCAGCGGTATTGCATCCCGGCTTCGTTGATTATTTACAGCGGTATTATGCCGCCGAAGCAAGGAGTATGGACTTCGCTAATCCGCAAACTCTTTCGACGATTAATGCTTGGGTCTCAGCCAAGACATATGGAAAAATTCCAGTAATCCTGCAACAACTGGATCCTTCTCAAATTCTGGTTTTGATCAATTGTGCTTACTTCAAGGCGCGTTGGGCTGCGCAGTTTGATATGGCGCAAACAATCATGGACAACTTCTTTCTCTTTGGTGACAGTCCTGTTCAAGTCCCGATGATGCAAATGAGTTGCACGCTTCCGTATTACCGCGACCAATCATGTGAGGTTGTCGAACTTGCGTACACCGACAAGCGTTTTTGCATGTACGTGATTTTGCCCACGAGGGGAACATCGCTGAAACACTTTGTTGCCAGTTTTAGTTTCGAGCAGTACCAGCGATCGATTGTTTCTCTTGCTGATCATCGCGGTCAATTTGCCATGCCGCGCTTCAAATTTGAGTATGGTAAGCGGATCAAACCGCAGCTTATGCAACTTGGCATCAGCGAAGCATTTACCGATAAGGCGAATTTTTGGAACATGCTGTCTCCCAGTCAGCCTAAAGTCCCATTTTTCAAAATAGATCAAGTGATACACAAAACATTCATCGATGTAAATGAAGAAGGCACGGAAGCTGCGGCTGCCACAGCTGTAACAATGTGGGGAGGGTCGATGCCGCCTCCGCTGCCACCCTTTGAAATGAAGGTGGACAGACCATTTATGTTTGTCATCGCTGAGAAAGACTCGGATGCCATTTTATTTGCTGGCAGCGTGCAAGATCCGCGCAGCCCCGGTGGAGATGCCGGCTAGAAGTTACTCCCCGTAGGTCTGGTGGAGATGCTGGCCGGAAGTTACTTTACTGTAGGGGCTATGCCATGCGTCGCCCGGGCTATGCATGGCATAGCCCCTACATCAGTTGAAATACGCTGGTTAAGCTGTAGTCGACGCCGGCTGACGTTTCGCGCCGAGAGCCAAAACGATCGGCAGCATGAAAAATGGCGCCAGCGCACTGATTGCCAGTCCCCAGCTTAAGGACGCGTGGTCGGCAATGACGCCGACTGCCCATGGCATGAATATTCCACCAGCATTTCCGAATGCGGCAAGTGCACCAAACATGGTGGCGCCACCATTTGGGTACTTATCTGCGGTGATTGCCAGCATCGTCGGCCACAAGCAGCTGCCCGTAAGTCCAGCTAGGACACATGCACCTAAAGCAACTATTTTGATCGGGAAAAATGATCCCATGAGGAATAAGACGACTGATATGCCGCAGCCCCATGCCATGATGGTGACGGGATCGAGCTTTTCGCTGAGCGCACCGATGCCCATGCGACCAATCGCCATGCAGATTGAGAAGAGGAATAATGCGGTGCCGCCGACCCATTGAGGATATTTCAGAGCAAGCTCTGCATAGGCCGGTAACCATTGCGCCATGCCGAGTTCTGTCGCACCACCCAGAAATATGGCGATAAGCGCGCCGAAGAACCATACATCGGACACGAGTTTTAAAAACGGTGTGCGTGCTGCTCCTTCTTCGGTTAAGGAGGGAAACTTCTGCGCACCGAGCGCAAAGATGAGCGCAATCGGAAGTGGAATGAGAATCAAACACGCCATCCGCCACGATATTCCAAACTGCAATGCTGCAGTTCCTGCAAGAACTGTGACCGTTGCACCGACACAATAGAAAGAATGAAGCCAATTCATAGAAGCCGAGCGATTATCAGGATTGATTGCCGAAACGACGGGACTCAGAACCATATCGAGGACTCCCGCACCGACTCCCATGATGAAATTTGCAAGCAGAAGAACCGGGTAGTTTGGCGACCACGAAGTTATTGCCAGACCGATTGCTAGGAGCAAATTCCCTGCAATTGCAAAAGTTTTTGCGCCCATTCGATCGGCCATGGGACCCGTGACCAAAATTGCAAAAGTCAGCCCGATGAAGGCAAGTGAGCCAATTCGTCCAAGCTCTTCTTGCGTCAAACCGTTGCCGCTGGCGCCGGGAAATGAGTGTTGAATCGAGACGAGGAAAATCGGCAACAAATTGATGCCGATTGCCAGGCTCATCATGGCGCCATAGCAAAGATATGTGAGTAAGCGGGCTTGGGACATGTTAACCGTATTGTAGGGGCGATGCCATGCGTCGCCAGTTTTCTCAATTCTATGAACTGGCGCCTGATGCAGTTCTTTGCCAGGCTGCGCTTGTCACCGATGAGCTACGAACGCGTTGTCTCTTCGACCGGGCAACCCAGTGCCAGCCATTCGCGAACATGGTGCAATGACTCGAAGACACCTTCGGCGATGCGGCGTGATTCGTCTGATGCTGGAAGCAAATCGGGCACCAGGCATGAACGCATTCCACCGGCGCGAGCCGCGAGCAGCCCGCTATGCGCGTCTTCGAGAATTAGGCAATTGTCGGCCGTAAGATTCAATTCACCTTGAGCCATGAGGAAAATATCCGGATTTGGTTTTCCGCGCTTGACCATATCTCCGCCAATCACGACAACGAAATACTCAAAGATCTCGTGGTGTTTCAAACGTCTGATTGCTTCTTCTTGCACCGTTGATGTTCCGACAGCACAAGGTACATTGTTTTCCTTTGCCCAAATAAGCAGCTCGCGCACTCCTGGTTTCAAAGGCAAACCCTCTTTCTTGTGCAGCTCTTCATAGAGGAACGCGGCGCGATCGTGAAATTTTGCTTTGTCGAATCCAGCTCCGAATTCCTTTGCAAGAACATCTTCAGCATCGGCGACCGTTATTCCGATGAGCTGCAGGTAGAGATCATCTGTCAGATCAAAACCCATCTCTTTTGCGGCTTGTGTCCATGAACGTTTGTAGTGCAGCTCAGTGTCGAGCAGCAATCCGTCCATATCAAAAATCAAAGCATGAGGAGTGCGCATGTTTTTTCCTTATGGTTGGCGATGGGCTGGGAGAGCTGCCATCCTGGCGGTCTTTAAATTGCCGGCTGGAAGCCGGCGCTCCCAGTGGAATCACTAGAAGCCGGCGCTCCCAGTGGAATCACTAGAAGCCGGCGCTCCCAGTGGAATCACTAGAAGCCGGCGCTCCCAGTGATTTCAACTAGCAACAAGGGGTCAAGACTTTTTCGTCAGCTTCAGGAGCTTGGAAAATGTCGATCTTCTTGTTGGCGAAGACGTTGTCTGTTTCTTCGTTACAGTAGGTGCTCACTTCGCCAATCAATGCGGGACCACCGACTGGCGCGAACTCATGCCAGACTCCTGAGGTTAGAGTTACTCGCTCACCTTCTTGCAGTTCGAAAGGCTCGCCCGATTTTTTGGTTTCCATTTTGCGGTTGATCTTGATTTCAACCGTTCCCTCTGCTTTGTGCTCTTCTGGATTCTTATTCCAAAGAGTGAACTTGACTCTACCGTGGCGAACGATGATGTCCTCTTTCTTTTCGTAATGCGTGTGGCATGGTGTCACCATGTTTTCGCGCGCATACATGATCTTCTCGCAGTACTCGGGCTCGTTGCAGAGAAGCACTTCGACCAGACCGGCTTTCTCGTATTCACCTAGTCCGAAATCGGTTGCGCACCATTCCGGCTCGGGCGGAAGCTTCCAATTATGCTTTTTCAAGCACTCCGCTGCTTCTTTCAGGAGCATGTTGATTTCGCTTTGCTTCATTTTGATTCTCCTGCAATCAATTTCGATTTGAATTTTTTTACTGTAAACAACCGGGCTTTTGGAGGTGCGGCGGGCGATGAATGGCATCGCCCCTAGGCATTCTGCTTACGTTTTGTGGCATCGCCCCTAGGCATTCTGTTTGGCGCTTTGCGGCATCGCCCCTACGCTTTCTGCTTAGCGTTTTGCGGCGACGCCTTCGCGAATATGCTTAAGCGCACTCTTGGCGGTTTCACCATGGTGAAGAACAGCGCTTAGTGCCTTCGTCATACCGATCGGATCTTCGTGCTGAATGATGTTGCGTCCATAGATGAGACCGGCAACGCCTTCTGCAACAAGTTTCTCGGTGTGCTCCAGGATTGCTTGATTGGATGCCCGTCCTCCGCCACGGACACAGACTGGAATGCCAGAGGCTGCTTCGATGACTTTGTCGAATACTTCTTCAGGATCGGTCGGGTCAGTTTTGATCAAATCGGCGCCGAGTTCTGCGGCCATGCGAGCCAATGTGACTACGCGGGCTGGAGTGAGGTCGCCTTCCATGTCGCCTTTGTTGTTTCTACGGAATGAAAGCGGCTCGATTCCCATCGGCATGCCGTAGCGGTCGCAAATGTTTTTCAAGCGCAGAATGTTGCGTACACACTGTTCTAGCATCTCTGGGAATTCGTCGACCTGGAGCAGGTTGAGTAGGATGCAAGCAGCATCGAGACGAACTGCCAGTTCAACAGCGTCTTCATATGCTTCGCAGAACAAACGCGACGAAGGCAATACATCATTGTAGAAATTCGCAGTGTCTGCACGCAGCATCAGTGCTGGTTTTGTGCGTCCCGGTAGCTTTTGTAGGTGCGGCGCCTCTCCAGGTGATAACAGCATGGCGTCCGGGTTTGCTTCTGCCAGGGTTTTCACAACCTTGTCCATGTTTTCAATGCCATCCAGGAAGGCTGCATTGTTGAACAGAGCATGGTCAATCGCGACGATGAGCGTGCGCTTGGATTCGGGGTGGAAAAGGCGGTTTAAACGATAATGCATCAAAATAACCTCTGAAGTTTTCAACAGTTCAGACGGGGCGCCACTTAGGTTGGCAGATCTTATCACGCGACAATGCGCGAGCAGCGCCTGCACAATACTTTCCAGATTCCTTCGGAAGTTAATCGTGAGATTTAAGGATGCTTGCAGGACAAGGTTCTCGAGAGTATCCAGTTTGCAACTGGCAAGTCAAACGGGGCGACCGTTTTAACGCAAAGCGGAGAGCCCATCGGTTATCATCCTGAATTTATTGCGGTCGCAATTGGGAGAGTTCTATGCAGCAGGTCGTCAATAAAGCCAGTGAATTGCTGGCAGGTTTAGATCGCGGTGAATCGCTGCCTTCGAGCTGGTACACGGACCCCGAGATGACCGAGCAGGAGATTCACAAGATTTTCCGCAAGAGTTGGCAGTATGTGGGACCAATCCAACGCCTGAGGAATATCGGTGATTTCATCACGGGCTACGTGGGTGGTATTCCGGTTGTAGTTGTGCGCAACGAAAACGGGCTGCAAGGATTTGTCAATGTATGCCGTCACCGGCGCCATGAGGTCATGAAAGATTGCGGCAATGCGAAAATCTTGCAATGTCGATATCACGCATGGACTTATGACTTGTGCGGCGATTTGAAAGCTGCACCTCGCTCTGATCGAGAGCCTAACTTTTCCGTTGCCGACTATCCGCTTTTGCCAATCAGGGTGGAAACTTTAGGTCCGTGGGTGTTTGCCAATGCTGACGAAAACAGCAAGTCGCTCGACACTTATTTCGGGCCGCTGTTGGGTATCATCGCTGAATCCGGAATCGATCTCGATTCGCTTGAGCTGTGGAGTCGCGACGAATGGGAAGCGCGCGCCAACTGGAAGACTATGCTCGAAAATTACCTCGAATGTTACCACTGCCCGGTTGCACATCCGGGATTCAGTGCCGCAATTGATGTTGACCAGGACAGTTATAAACTCACTCCCTATGAATGGTTTTCCAGCCAGGTTGGCTATGTTCGCCAATCGGCGCTAGAAGGAAACGCAAAGGTAAAGACATACGATGCGAAAGGGGCGGTCACGCAGGCGCAGTATCATTTGCTCTGGCCCAATTTCACGATCAATATCAATCCTGGTTTCCCCAATCTTTCAGTTGATGTGTGGCTGCCGAACGGACCGAACACTGCCAAAGGTTTTTCAGAGCAATACTTTGCGCCGGGCGTGAATAAGGACTGGGCGGAGGAGTTGATTCATTTCAATACAGAAGTCGGGCTCGAAGACGATATATTGACAAACTCGGTGCAACTGGGACTAATGGGCGGCACTCCAAGCGTTGGGCGCTTCCTGACCAACAGCGAACATCTCTGCATCCATTTTCAAAAGCTTGTCGTTAATGCCATGTGCGACTAAGTCTGGAAGTGTGTATCAGCGTAGGAATTTGGCAACAAGGAAACTCGAACTAGCATGCTACAGGTTTATGACAATCAAGAAACTCGCCGCCTTGAGGAAGACCGCTTAAGGCAGCGCAACTGGAAGCGCTGGGGACCTTACCTTTCGAATCGGCAGTGGGGCACGGTTCGCGAGGACTATTCGTCGGGCGGATCTTGCTGGGATTACTTCACGCACGACCACTCGCGCAGCCGTGCTTATCGCTGGGGTGAGGATGGTTTGCTCGGCATCACCGATCGTGAGTGTCGCCTATGCTTTTCGCTCTGCTTGTGGAACGGCAAAGACGCGATTCTGAAAGAACGCTTGTTCGGGCTGACTGGTCCCGAAGGCAATCATGGCGAGGACGTCAAGGAAAACTTTTACTACATAGATTCTACGATTACCCATTCGTACATGAAGGCACTGTACAAGTATCCTGCCAATCAGTTTCCGTATGCCTTGTTGCTGGAAGAGAACCGCAGACGCAGCCGCTCAATGCCTGAATTTGAGCTTTACGATACTGGCGTTTTTGACAACGATGAATACTTTGATGTTTTTGTCGAGTATGCGAAGAACACTCCTAACGACATTTTGATTAAGGTCACGATTCATAATCGTTCCTCAGAGGCGCGCGAAATTCATTTCTTGCCGACGCTCTGGTTTCGCAACACTTGGAGTTTTGGTTCTGCCTACGATCGCGTCAGTGCTCGTCCAAGCATGAAGTTTGAAAGTCCGGGATTGATTTCCACCGAACATGAAACGCTAGGAAAATTCTTTTTTGCTTATCAAACACCTTCAAATGCGAAGCAAGAGCCGGAGCCACTTTTCACAGAGAATGAAACCAACCATGAACGGCTTTTTGGATTGCCGAATTCTTCTCCGCACGTCAAGGATGCGTTTCATGAGTACGTTATCGACAAGAAAGTAGGAGCAATTAATCCCAACCGTGTCGGGACGAAATTCGCTCCGCATTACGTGCTGGAAATTGACGCTCATGACTCATGTACAGTCAATCTCCGCTTATTCTCTGAGGAAGAGCGCCCAGCAGTATGTTTCGACAAGGAGTTCGACAAACTCTTTCTGGTTCGCTTAGCGGAAGCTGATGATCTCTACTACAAAGACGGTGTCATCCATCCTACTTTGACCACCGAGGAGAAGCTAGTGGCGCGCCAGGCTTACGCCGGGCTTCTCTGGACAAAGCAGTTCTATCATTATGTAATACCAGACTGGTTGGACGGAGACAAAAACCAGCCGGAGCCTCCGTACCAGCGTAAGTATGGGCGCAACAAAGATTGGAAACACGTCTACAATCGCGACATCATCTCGATGCCTGATAAATGGGAGTATCCGTGGTTTGCCGCCTGGGATCTGGCGTTCCACATGATTCCATTTTCTGATATGGATGCTTACTTTGCAAAGGATCAAATGGTCCTTCTTTTGCGCGAATGGTATATGCATCCCAATGGACAAATTCCAGCCTATGAGTTTAACTTCGGCGACGTTAATCCACCTGTGCATGCCTGGGCCGCCTGGCATATCTATAAATCAGAACGGTATACGGGCGAGCCGGATCGTGTTTTTCTCGAAAGCATATTTCAAAAACTAACGCTCAATTTCACCTGGTGGGTAAACCGAAAAGACTTGGAAGGAAACAATCTCTTTTCCGGCGGATTCCTCGGTCTGGACAATATCGGTGCATTCGACAGATCGCAAAAACTGCCCACTGGCGGCATTCTAGAACAAGCCGACGGCACTGCCTGGATGGCATTTTTTTGTCTCAATATGTTCCGCATGGCGATGGAATTGGCGCAAGAAAATCCTGTTTACGAGGATATGGCGTCGCGGTTTTTCGAGCATTTTGTTTCCATCACGGATGCGATGAATTGCCTGGGAGGCAATGGTCTTTGGCATGAACAGGACGGCTTCTACTACGATCAAATCCATGTCGACGATAAGACGATGCCCTTGAAGATTCGATCGCTGGTTGGGTTGCTGCCACTAATAGCGGTGCATACCTTTGATGAGAGTCAGCTGTCTTGCATGCCGAATTTTTATAAGCGCATGAAGTGGTTTCTCACCTATCGTGCTGATTTGTCTAAATCCATAACCTACGCGCCTGAGAGCCATGACGTGCGAATCCTGGCGATTCCGTCGCGTGAAAGGTTGGAGAGATTACTTGCTTATTTGCTCGATGAAGATGAATTTCTCTCTCCGTACGGTATACGCTCGCTTTCGAAGTATCACGAAAAGCATCCTTATTCATTCTTTGCCGGCGGCAGAGAGCATCGGGTCGAATATATGCCTGATGAAAGTGATACCGGGATGTTTGGTGGCAATTCAAATTGGAGAGGTCCGATTTGGTTTCCACTCAACTACTTGATCATTGAAGCGCTCTTGCGTTACTTCCACTATTACGGAGACTCCCTTTTAGTGGAATGCCCGACTAGATCAGGAAACATGATGAATCTCGAGCAGGTTTCGCAAGAGCTGGCTCGCCGCCTTTCAACCATATTTCTGCCGGATGAAAACGGCGTTCGTCCCTGCAATGGAAAACAAACCAAATATGCTGACGATCCCAACTGGAAGAATTTGGTTCTGTTTTACGAGTACTTCAATCCTGAGACGGGCAGGGGGCTAGGGGCTGACCACCAAACCGGTTGGACGGCGCTTGTGGCCGATCTGTTAGCACGCGAAAGATGGGATAAACTTGTCAACGGTGCCAGAGTCGTTGCAGATGTAGTGCAATCCTGAAATGCTGAACAGCATACAGATCAGTTTTAAGAGCGGAACTCAAAGAGCGCGTAAGTGCGCCGCTGTTTTTCTCAGCCTTCAGCTTTTTTGCTGTTCGAGTGCTTTCGCCGTTGAGCCGGTCGATGACGAGCGCCAAATTGATGCAATAACAAATCAGATTCTGCATAAAGAAATCGATCTGGAGCGGTATTACCTGCAATACCGTATTTACGGTACGAAAATTCCAAAGACTCAGCGTATCCGATTTGCTGCTGGGCAAATCGCTTCAGCTGCAGCCGGCTTGGCGTCCAGTATTTGGTTAGTAAAAATCTCTGGGGCAAACATTCACCATCCTGAAAAGATCACAGATGGCGAGAATCGCCGTGCGATTAGGGTCGGTATCATAGCGATCTTGCTAGATGGAGCCAGCGTTGGCTTGGAGTTTGGCTCGAACGGCTGGACTGCCATGAAAAACGTCATCTTGAAAAAGAGCCCTGGGGCGGCGGTCAAGGAAGTAATCAAACGAGTGCAGGAAATCGACGCATTGCGCGCTGAGAGAGACGCGCTCGTTGCGAAATTTCCTGATTCAGATCTTGGTGGCGTATACAGAGCTGAAGGACGCGTCTTGAAGCACTTCCGCGATTGGTGCCTTTCGGAATTCGCTGATGTCTACTCTGATATCAAAGCGCTGCAATCGAGCTATAACGTTTATTACGCGCTAGATCTTGCTGCAGACGGGCTTTACCTTGCATCATATTTGCTCGCTCTAAAATCGTACGACAGTGATCGTTTTACAAAGCCTTCCGTTGTGACTGGGATCGTTGGCGATGGTTTCGGTATTGCCAGTGCGCCGGCCAGTTCAAGATCTTATTACCTGCTTGCTAAATTTTGGCGCAATCGACTGAAGAAGAAGTTTCAAGAGTCTCTGAAAGACGCTGAGGCAGATGCGAAAGTGGCGATGGCTGAATTGAATAAGGAATTGGCGACGAAAGACATTTCGGTCCTGGAACAATCACCCTCAGTACAGAATCGAACGTCAGCCTATGCACTTTGGTCTGCGCGCTACGACAAGAGCATTGACGATAGTCTTGAAGATCTCCGGCACAACAACAAAGTGGCGCTGCAAGGCGAATTGACCGGCCCTTTGATTTCCGGCACTTATTTGAACCAGGATATTTTGGGTATGGTAACGCTTAGCGGTCGATTGAGAAATAGAGACAGAGCGCAAAACAACCTTAACTTGGCTGGCGCTATAGGTTCAACTGCCGGTACCGGACTGTCGCTTGGGCTGACAACTTATTGGTTGCTTGATGACATTCGGCACAGAAGGAAGATGAGGAAGAAGGAAGAGTTGCCTGAGCAAATTTTGGCGAAACGATTGAAAACTCTCGATGAACTTGATTCTATGCTGATTTCATCGAGCAAACCGCAATTCTTTCAATGAAGAATTGGGAATGCCATGACTGATGTTTTCTTGAAGTCAAATCGTCTTAACCTCCGGTGGTGGCAGGAAGGTGATGGTGAACTTGCATGGCAGCTTTGGGGAAATCCTGAGGTTACGAAGCTTTTCAGAAAGGAGCCGATGTCGCAAGGTGAGGCGAGCGACAGGTTGGCGAACGAGATAAAGCAAGGCGCTGAAAGCAAAGTTCAATACTGGCCGATGTTCACTCAGACCGGGGAATTCGTTGGTTGCTGTGGATTGCGCCCATATGGTGAGAAGAATGCCGTTTTTGAATTGGGCTTTCATCTTGTGCCGGAACATTGGGGAATGGGCTATGCGACTGAAGCTGCATGCGTTGTGATCGACCACGCGTTCAAGAACTTGAATGTGGACACTATTTTTGCTGGGCATCATCCGGAAAATAAGTCATCGCGTAATGCTCTGCGTAAGTTAGGCTTTATCGGCAAATCTGCAGAGTTTTATGAGCCGACTGGATTACAGCACCCGGCATATTTGCTTTATCGAGAAGAAAAGCCCTGCCGCATGCGCCTTGCTGAGCAATCTGACGCGTACGCTCTTGCGGCTGTTCATCACGATTCTCTGCGGGGGACGTTTTGCGAACTTGCGCCTGATTATGCGAACTCGAGATCACTCGACGATTTTGAAAAGTTGTGGAATGGCAGATTCGATGATCCGAAATGCGTGACGAGCGTTCTTGTTCGCGGCGATCAAATCGTCGGTCTCGTTTCCGCCTCGGCTCCACGTGATGATGATTCCGATGGTACATTCGGAGAAGTCGGTCGCATCTACCTACACCCTTGTGTCTGGCAAAAGGGGCATGGTTCCGCTCTCCTCAGGTGGTGTGAAGAAGAACTTGCACGCATGGGTTATGTCACATCTAAGCTATGGGTGTTTGAAGTCAATGAAATAGCGATCCGCTTCTACGAACGCAACGGCTATCGCAGAGACGGAAAAACCAAAATGGAATTCGGAACCCGCCTCTTGCGTTTTTCAAAAGAATTATTGTAGGGGCGACGCCATGCGTCGTCCGTTGTGTAATCGCCGGCTGCTCGCCGGTGAGGGCGGCAAGAATGCCGCCCCTACAGCGGAGATCGACATGACAATCTTTCTTCCGATGCAGATATCCTGGGAGCGCCGGCGGCTCGCCGGCTTATGGAAGGGCGCATGCAATGCGCCCCTACAAGACGTCTACAATGCGCCCCTACAAGACGTCTACAATGCGCGTCTACAAGACGTCTACAATGCGCGTTTTGAATTTAGGCGGTAACCTTCTTTCGAAAGGTTTTCAATGACTGTGCCTTCGACGTCGCCGATTTTCTTTCTGATGCGTTTGATAGCAGAGCGGACGGCTTCTTCCGTGGTTTCTCCATCATCATCCCAAGCGCGTTTCGCCAAAGCTTCGTAACTAAACACCGTGTCGGGATGCTGCATGAGAAATTCGAGCAGGGAAAAATCTTTCGGTGAAAGATGAACATTCATCCCATCCACTGTAAGTTTTCTGCTTGCCGATGAGAGTTCCAGATTTCTCACTTGAATGGTGACGTCACCTTCCGGAAAGTCGTAGCTTCTGCGCAAAAGCGCACGCAAACGTGCTGAAAGCTCTGTCAAATGAAATGGTTTGCTCAAATAATCATCAGCGCCCATGTCTAGACCTGATTCTTTGTCGGACAAACCGCCCCGCCCTGTGAGCATTAAAACCGGCGCTCGGCCGCCGCTCAAGCGATAGTTCTTGAGCACATCCAAGCCGGACATCTTCGGCAAATTCCAGTCAAGCATGATCAAGTCGTACTTGAATGACGACAGCCGAAAGCTAGCTTCCGCCCCATCTCCAGCGTGTTCGACCGTGTAACCCTCATGTTCGAGGAAATCACTCATCGTGCTGGTCAGGTCGATATCGTCTTCAACCAGTAGAATTTTCGCCATGGCAACCGCTCGTTTAATGAGTGCATGATGCAAGTTGCATCATAGTACCGGGCTCCTATCAATTTATCTACCCAGCGCGGTTGCCAGGTAAATTAGAACCGCACTAGTCCGGAAAGAAGCCGTAGCCGTGCCCATGGACGTTCCGCACAACATCATTTTCATTTTCTGCAGCCAGCTTTTGCCGCAAGCGTTTGACGCATGACCGAATCGCCATATCCGTCGATTCCGAGTCTGTAGGCCAGACCCTATTGAGCAAGGTCTCCGGAGAAAAAAGTTCGCGCGGGTGCTTCATCAGGAATTCCAGCAGCGCCAATTCTTTCGGCAAGAGTGGAACCTTCTTGTTGCCAATGCGGAGCACGCCTGCCTTTCTGTCCAGCTCGAAACGGTCTTGCTTGACGTTGTCGTCTGATTGCCCATGCGGGCGGCGCAAGAGTGCCGAGATTCGCGCAGTTAGTTCGCGAGCATGGAAAGGCTTGGTCAGGTAGTCGTCGGCGCCGGTGTCAAAGCCGGTCACCTTGTCGGTAATATCCGATCTTCCGGTGAGCATGAGAATGGGTGCTTCGCCGCCTGCATTCCGGTATTCTCTGAGAATGTCAATTCCGTTGCAGCCGGGCAGTTCCCAGTCGAGGATGATGATGTCGTAATCGTAGGTCTTCACCCGCGTGCGGGCGTCTGTGCCGTCGTTTACGACTTCACATTGGTGTTTTTCCCTGGTAAGCCACCCCTGAATAATTTCAGCGAGTGCGGAATCGTCTTCGACGAGAAGTATTTTTGCCATGGCAAGAGGTTCAATTAGCTATCAAATGATAGCTTACTCAAGCCGGCTCGGCATTGAGGATAAACCAAAAAGTACTGCCCTTGCCTTCCTCTGACTCAACCCCAATCTGCCCGTCATGGGCTTCAACGATTGACTTGCAAATTGAAAGACCGAGTCCAAAGCCCTGCTTCCTGCCGTCAGTGCTGCCCACCTGGCGGAATCTGTCGAAGACAAACTTCAAGTCTTCCGCCGCAATACCAACGCCCTCATCCTTAATTGACACTTTGCAAGTTTCGTTAATGCGTTTCAGTGAGATGACAATTGACGATTTTGCCGGAGAGAATTTCACGGCATTGGTCAGAATGTTAGTTGTCACTTGCAGCATCCGCGATTTGTCTATGTTGGCTGTGACCTCCTCAAGATCTGCTTTCAGTTCAATATCTTTGGGGATTGCTAATGCTTCCACCTGTGCCATGCTTGTGCGCAGCAGCTCTGCCAGATCGGTTTTGCTGCGATCGAGCGTGATGCTGCCTCTGTCGAGCCGTTCCATTTCCAAAAGACTGTTGGCGAGTGTGAGCATCTCTTGTGCGGAACCTTTTGCGCGTTTCACGGATTTCAAAAGATTCGCAGGCATTTGTTCACCCATCTCGATCTCCAGCCAATCAAGGACCATTTGAACCGAGGTTAGCGGCGTGCGCAAATCGTGATTGACCATAGCAAAGAACTCCGACTTTATTCTCTCCAGTTCTTTGCGTGCGCTGATGTCTTGGACAACGCAATAGAGAGAACTTTCTTCCTTTGACCAGGATACGCTCCATGATGCGTCTGCCAGTTCTCCGTCTTTGCGCTTGATTTTTGTATCTGTTCGAAATTCAGTTTCTGAGCCGACAACCTGCGAAAGTTCTTCACCGAATTTCTCTTTGTATTCATCTGCTATCAGGTCGACCACACGACGTGCCAGCAATTCGTCACTCGCGTATCCCCAGATTTTTTCTGTGGCAGGGTTGACGCTTGTGAAGCTAAGACCCGCGTCAAGAGAGCAGATTGCCTCAGCAGCGTTTTCCAGCATTGCGCGTTCGTGCTTTCGCAAAACTTCAATCGCAGCGTGCATCTGGTGATAAACTTCATCGATTTCCGCCAATTCGTCTCCGCCTCTGATGGGTGCGAGAGGCGCAAGACCTGCGGACATGCGGCGTGTGTTATCCATCAAAATGTCTAAACGCCGTTTGAAGTTGACATTGACATAGACGGCTGCAGTGATAGCTATGCCGACAATCAGAAGCAGCAGTATGCAAAGTATTTTGATCGCCAGTTCGTTGCTTTCGGTCATCTGGCGCTGCAGCTGCGTTTCGTTTGCATTTTCCTGCCGCACTACGTCATTGACCATCGAGTAGAACTTATTGATGCGCGCCCGGCTGCGCACAATCAATTGCATGGCAGCCATCTTGTCGCCTTCGTAATAGCGACTGCGCAACTGATCGAAATCTTCCTGCACCATGTAAATCTGTCGGGTCAATTGCAGCCATTGCGACTGCTTTGTTTTCGAGTGCGATGAAAGCTCTTCAATCACTTTCACTTCTGCAGCGGTTCTGAACTGTAATTCGCGCATTTTGTTGTCGTCTTTTGGTATCAAGCCGGCAAACTGCAGAAACATCATTTGCGTTCTTTCCAGGTGCATGGAGAGAAGTGCATTTATGTGACCGACCATGGTTCGCGATTCAATGAGCTGAACGCGTGCACTTTCCGCCTGCGAAAAAGTGTATAGTAGCCAGCCAACCAAGCTGACTTCGAGAACGACGGGCGCGGCGACGAGGATTAATATCTGTTTGGTAAGTTTGATAGAAGTTCAGCCTTCAAATGCGACCTTTGAAACCTGAATTATAGCAACGCTGCTCCTGCATGCAGCAAAGGCGACCCCTGGTTAGTGGTCGCCTGCGCTGTGGTCCTTCTCCAAAACTTTTTCGTTGTTCGCTAGGTCTTCCCAGTGATTGTTATTGTTGGGTTGACGCCATGCGTCGACCCTGCAGTAGTGGACTTGTACCTAGGAGGATTCAGTTCGCTGATGAATCGATCGAAGCGCCGTTGCAGGGCATGCAGTTCGGCGCTCGTGATCGGTTCACGCGACCGCGACTCGACTTGTACCGGCATTCTGCGAACAGTTTTGTCCGGCATGAAAGCAAAGTCTGCGATCCCCTGCGAATGGTTATTCAAACTGGCTGAGGGTTCGAACAGTGTCACGCGCAGAGTCTCCTACAGAATGGGAAGCGAGGGATGCTGAGAAGATAACTCTGGAGTTTGGCAAAAGTTGGGCGCGAATATTAAACGGCGCCTTTCCCTTCCGAACGGGAAACTCAGTGGAATTGCGATCTATATAAGTTCGCGTCTCGATCGCTCGTGAACTTTGGCATTTGCGCAAAGCTCTAGAATTTTGTCTACGACTTCTGCAATCGACATGCCGTCCGTCACCACTTCATGGGCATCAACTGCTTTCTTGAGAGGTGCGATTTCTCTTGTGGAATCACGTTTGTCTCGTTCGAGCATCTCTTGGAGAACCGTGTCGTATGCGACACTTTCGCCACGCGCTTCGAACTCTCTCATTCTACGTTTAGCTCGCTCAGCCGCAGATGCAGTAAGAAAGACTTTGACTTCGGCATTGGGAAGTACTACCGTGCCGATGTCTCGTCCATCCAACACAACGCCGCCGTTTTGCGAAAGGCGCCGCTGCTGCGCTACCAGAGAGTCTCGAACCGGGCCGATTGTGGAGAGCGGACTGACCATCAGGCTGACTTCCCGCGAGCGAATTTCATAGGTGATATCTTCGTCGTCTAGAAAGACTTTCAAGAGCGGACTGCCGTCTGCATTCATTGCCGGCACAAGGTCGATTTTGGCCTGCGCGACGGCCTCGGCGATCTCGTCAGGTTCTTCCATGCTCAAACCCTTTCGCAAGGCCAGTACAGTCGCCGCTCTGTACATCGCGCCGGTGTCTAAATATAGATAGCCAAGTCTTTTAGCCGCCAGCTTGGCGACAGTAGATTTGCCGGCGCCGGCCGGACCATCAATAGCTACTTTCAACGCCGGGGCGGTGTCAACCATGTGTGGAGAATATCACTTGATGAGATAAAGTGCGACTCCGATTGCCAATATCACAAGCAGGATGACCGCTACGGCAATCATCCGCATCTGCGAGTTGGATTCTGCCGGTTTGTCTTTGGAGAGATATTCTGATTGTCTAAGAGCTGGTGAGCCTGTCAATGTTTTGCGCGGGTTGCGGGTCTGAGCGACACTTTCTACATCGTCTCCATTGACTATGCCGGGAGGAAAAGATTCGTTGTCGATCAATGGTTGCATTAGTGCCCATGCCGCTTTGTCAGGAATTTTGTGTGTTCCTGAAACAACCATCGGAGGTGGAATCGGCTGTTCTTCCTCTTCGTCTTGCAATGCGGGCAATTCACCCAGCGTGAAATCCTGCCCGAAGACTTTGTCCAGAAGCGCTCTTTCGTCAAACAGCTTGGACGGATTGTCAGGCAGATAGGGCATCGTTTGAATCAACTGATCAATCTCAATATGAAGATTGGGTTGCAATTCAATGGAATCACCGTGCTTCGCATTGAGCAGAGCGAAATTACCTTCGTCTATGGAAAGCAGCAGTCTGAGTGCAGTGTAGCCGGTCTCTACACTGTCTATGACAGAAGCTGCCGTCACATATTTACCGCCATCAAAAGCGATTTTTCCATGCAATCCATCGCGCTGTCTGTTGATGCGCAAGATTTTCAGTCCAGGTACGGGCACGTTTTTTACGCGCAGCAAAACGTCCTTCATCGCAACTTGATCTGACAATCGACCTTCGAATATCAGATCCACGACGACGCCGTCCTCTCGTGTTTAGCTTAGTACCTGTATTGCTATTTCGGCAATCTATGGGCTATTTGGCGCTTTTCGAGACAAGAAACCTTTGAGCCACTCTGCAAAAGACATTCCTTTTGAAGACGACGCTGCGGTGTTTTGTGCCTCCGAAAGTGGCGAACCATTTGCGACTAGATGAATGATTTTTGCAATCTCATCATCTTCAGGAAATCGACCAAGCTTGCTCTTTGAAAAAATGAGCACACCCTTGTCTTCGACTTCGAAAACGCCGCCGCTTGATTTAACAAGCTCTGATTCTTCGGAAAACTGACCTTCCAACTCGGCTGCCAACCTGACAGCTCTAGCTTGGTAGCCTCAAGCTCCGCAGTAGGTGATCTTAAATCTCCGTGCCATAAACCCTCCTTGAATCCAACTCGTGTCTTTGCAGACACCATCATGTTATCTTACCGCTCCTGCCGTTGCGAGCGTAAGGATAGCCAACTAAGGGTTCAAGACAGGCGGGCAAGAAGCCGGTTGCTATGGAAAACTGCGGAACAGACGTTTCCACCAGGGCAAAGCCAAATATGCTTCGTATTGCTGCTTGAACGCGACCAGATCGCGTTGAGCGTTAATCAGCTCGTCTTTGAGTATTTGGTTGTTGTGCTGATTGGTTTCCAAAAGGCGCATGGAATTCGTCATTTCGTTGAGCATGCGCAGGTCTTCGACGTGCTGGCGCGTTTCATCGGCAAGCGCTTTGTGCACTTTGACCAATTCTTTGAGCAATTGCTCTACTTCTTCGGAGCGGTCGATGATGATGGTTTGATTTTCCAATCCATCTTCGGATGGCTTGAGGACAAAAGCTTCTTTTGGTTTGGCAGTGGGAAGAGCAAGATTCAAGGCTTCTTCCAGTAAATTCGGTATCAAGTCGTCACCTTCTATCTCTCTTGCTGTTTCTTCATCTTTAGAGCGATGTCTGACTTTGAAGCTGTCGGGCGGAATCACACGCCATTCGTCGTTGCCGTCGATGCGGATTTTCTTTGCAATCCAGCCCTCCGGAAGCTTGTTGCCCCAGCGGCCCAGAATGCTGCGCTCGAGTGCTCTGACCGAGCGTCCCAAAAGGGATGAAGCTTCTTTGATGGTGAGAGCGGGACGAGCCAGCTCTTCTTCGGTGATTTCGTCTGAAATTGTTTCCGAGTCGCCTTCTTCGTCGTAATCTGCGGCTTCTGCCACTCTCGCTTCCAGCTCGTCTTCCAACTCAGCCAGTCTGCGCTCTTTTGCTTCCAACTCGGTAGTTTCGACCATCTTCGACCTCAAATCCTTACTTCAGCAATTCTTTTCTGCATATGAGTTGCCGGACCTTATTTTAGCCGGTTTGTCAGGAGGAACCCCTTTGTATGAAGCGTCTCTCAATAGAAAGATTCTCATAAGAGATACACGGGTGGGCGTTTCCGGCTGAAATCCCGCGTGAAGCATTGAAAAGAAAAAGGAGGCAGACCATCTGCCTCCTCTCAATGTCATCCCGCTCAATGAGCCAGATTGCAAGATTCTACTTGATCAATCTGCCTTCAACTGCGGCCCAGTCGATGTTGCTGAAGAATGCTTCAATGTATTTGGGTCTTTCTGCCGGCTTGTAGTCGAGCAAGAAAGCGTGTTCCCAAGCATCCATTACCAGGATCGGTTTGAATCCGGCGATGTTGCCTTCTTCATGCAAAGTCACCCAGTGGTTGGAAAGCACTTTGGTGTCCGGATCTTGGAACAAGATTGCCCAGCCCACTCCGCGCATTGCACCGACTTTCATGAAGTCGTTCTTCCAAACTTCAAAGGATGAATAGGTATCAACAATGGCCTTGCCCAACGCGCTGCTCTCTTTCGGCTCGTCGGATCCGCCAGACTTGAGGTTGCCGAAGTAGTACTCATGCAGAACTTTTCCGTTGTACTCAAAACCGTAGCGGCGCTTCAATTCGGCGTATTCCGGAGTGCCGCTCTTGCCGGCTTCGGTCAATTCAATGACTTTTTCATTGAGGGTGTTGGTGTTGGTGACGTAACCTGCGTACAAGGCAAAGTGAATTTCCAATGTCTTGTCCGAGATACCGGTCAAATTCTTGAGATGGGAGAAGTCTTTCTTCTCGTATGTTTTGTATTGCAATTTTGTTCCTTGCATCACGCTCTCCTATGGAACACAGTAAGACCCTAAAGATCTCTGGATGTCTGTCTCTCGTGGCTGTCATTCATACCATAAATCCTTTTTCAAGAAGGGCGATTGTTCATTAAACAGCAGGTTTTCGCAACTAAAAACTGCGCTTTCGGTGGTTTTTCTCACGCGGGAAACCCTGTATTAATGCGATTTTGAACGCAATGCGAATTCTAAATTTAGAACGGCACCACATATGGTATCGCACGAGCGGCGGCAAATTTTAAGACTGAGATTACGGAACCAGGTCGGCAAGCCGTTTGCGAGGCTTCTGTCCGTCGTCGCTTTGACCTGCGTCTTGTTGTGCCTCGGCTGCGGGCTGCGCGGCTTGAGCCGGTTGCCCTGTGGATGGGTCGACTTGCGCTTGCTGAGCGGCTGCCGCGGCAGTTTGTTCTTCAGGCGTAGCGGCCGCAGGTGCCGGTGGCGGTGGTGGGGGCATAAACCCTTCCGGTGGGACTGCTGCTGCTTCCGGTGCAGGAGCCTGCGGAACTGATTGCTGCATTTCTGCAACTTGCTGTTCGTATGCATGTTGCAACTGTTCGTATGCTTGCTGTTGCGGCGCTTGCGCAGCCTGTTGTTCGTACGGTTGTTCGTACGCTTGTTGTTGCATCAGTTGAATTTGCTGTTGTTGATCGGCTAGTTGCTCGGGCGTGAGATGCAGCTCGGCTGGCGTCACGGGCGGCAGTTGAGCGGTTGCGTTGGGATCGACTGTAGCGTGCGAATAACCATCGGGTGCTGAAGCCATGTCCACGACAGCGGCTGCCAGCGTGCTTCCAGACCCTGAGCCTGCGGCACTTTGCGAAGTGTAGCTGTTGTATGGTTGATTCAAGAACCAACCCATTTGCGCAAACGCATCTTCAAGTGAAATCTGATTGGTAATACAGTAATTGAGCGCGACGATGGCTTGTTCTACGCTGACAACGCCCTTGGCCATGAAGTCATTCAAGGCGAGTGAGACACCCATTTCGAACTCACCGATAGCTCCGACTTTGTGCAGCATCAAGCCCATGATTTGCGCATCGCGAGTTCCGTTTCGCACCGCTTCTTCGATCTGCTGGGGCGTGATTCTTCCTGCCAATTGCAAGAACTGATAGAGCGGCACAGTTTCAACAGCTGGCTCTTTCTGCGGTTCTTGAGCCTTCAAGACATCTTCGATAGTGGCTCCGCCGCTGGCTACCATGTTCAAAACGAGCGCAGCTTGATCTCCAATGAGCGAGCCTGCAGCAACCATCTTCTGCAGTTCGAGCGCATTATTGAGAATGTGTTCGTTGATGACCCCCTGTGCGATGAGAATTTGTCCGAGTGGTTGCTCCTGCACGATGCCCATTTCGACGTAGTCCATCAAATTTGTATCGGGCATCACGCCTGCTTTGACGAGCAGTTCACCTAATCTGATCGTGTTGTGCAGTGGCAATTGCAGGCCTGTTTCGGCAAGCGATTGTTCCAGTGAAATATGGCGTTCGCGAGCGGCTCTAAGGCCTTGCACGGCCTGTTCGCGGGTAATCTTGTGGTCGCGCACCAATACCTGAGCGTTCAATGCCGAGGAAAGCAGAGGTTCGACCACCGCTCCGGTAAGCAACAGAATACGACCGAGGGGCAACCCGCTCTGTGTGGACTGTGCCAGCGCCTGGTCCAGAACTTCTTTAGTAATCATCTCGGCTTCAACCAGCAGTTCGCCCAGTTTGTTAGTGGGCTGGCTTTGTTGCACTTCCAGACCGAGCTGTCTGAAGGCGTCTTCCAGAGCCATCTCCTCTTTACCGACAATCGCCAGTGCCTGCAGCACCGTGTCCAAGCTGATTACACCGTCTTTCAGCAGGGACTGAGCCTGTACAGCGGCTCTCAATTGACCGTCGGAAAGAAAGCCCGACATGATCAAAACTCGTCCCACCGGCAGGGATTGATGTTTGGCGATTTGCATCGCCTCACGTAGTTCTTCCGGTCTGAGGAGGCCAGCCTGAGTTAACAAATCACCCAGACGAACTCCACCTGCTTCACTTGTCATCGAAGGTACCTACTCAATAGTCTTTGTAGATTCTAAAGCAAAATCTTTCATATTCTTTATGCATTCTGCCCGTTGGCAGCGCATCTTAATTTGTGCGGTCGCAAAGAGAGCGTAAAACTCTCCCTCCCTGGCCCGGAACCGAAACCGTCCCTGTAGCTCGAAAGGCTTGTCTAGCTATATTTTTTACTGTTTGGTGCCTTAGACTGCGTCCGGTGTTAGACGAGGCTCCAGTTCAGCCAGTTTTTCAAGGGCTGCAACGGGATTGTCGATGGCGTCCATTTCTTCCGGTCTGCGAATTTTATCGGAAACTGGTGAAATAACGCTGTCAGTAGCCAGTTCCAGGTCTTTCTTCTTGGGCAGACGAATGTCTTTCGCCAAACCAAGCGCCTTCATCAAAACAATGGCATACCAGGAAATGTCAGGCTCTCTCCAGCTCAAACCATGGCGGGCTGATTGAGGAAAGGCATGATGGTTATTGTGCCAACCTTCGCCGCAGGCGAGCAGGCCAACCCACCAGACATTGCGACTGGCGTCGGCGGTTTCGAAGTTGCGATAGCCGAATTGAGGAATGTGGCAAACGGAATTGACCAAAAATGCGGCGATAAAGATAGTTGCTGCCGCCAAAAGGTTGGCAACCAGAGCTACCGGCCCCAGCAACAACAGGATTAAGAGACGAAATACTACACAGACGGATAGGCAGATCAGCCACTGGGTTTTTGGATTAGATGGATCGATTGCGCAGTACACGGGGTCTCGGAGCAAATCCGGAACGACCACCGGGAACTGTTCTTTGGGAGTTTTGTACTCAGGCGCAAACAACCAGCCGGCAAAGGAATGCCAGAAGCCGTCGCGGGGAGAATGCGGATCTCCCTCTTTGTCGGTCAGTTTATGGTGCACTCTGTGCGTCGCCACCCAGGCAATTGGAGAACCTTCGAAGCAAAGGTAGCCGCCTGAAACAATCAAATATTCCAGAAATCTGGGGATCTTGATGGCGCGATGGGAGAGCAGCCGGTGATAACCGATTGTGATGCCAAGACCGTGATAGAGGTACGAAGCGACAAATACAGTCAGAAAAAGAAGCATGTGTTACTCGCAGGATCCTAACCCGGCAATCCTCTGGGGAAGAAACCCAAACCGCCTGGCCGGCCAGTAGTGTAACTCGACAGGTGCCTCTTTTGGAAGTGCATGACATCCGTGATTTTTGGTCACCGGCTAATTCATAGCGCATGTTGGAAACGAGAGATGTTTGTGTGGTATCGCATATGGTGTGTTGTTGTCCGCTTCATACAAGGGCGACGTCATCCGTCAACCGCATCCGGAAACCGCGGACGCCTGCATACCAATTTTATTTGAGTAAAAACGAGACCAGGCGCCCGAAGGCGCCTGGTGAATTCTCTGGTTCCGTGGAACCTCACCATCTTGGTGTTATGGTGCCCCCTAGGGGGCGGGGTTTTTCAACTAGGTTGTGTTCAATTGTCAAAGACGCTTGCTCTAAGGAATTCCTCCGTGAGCATACTTCCGACTCTTTGGTAATGCCCTCGTTTTTGTGGATTCTAACCACTTTGGCGACGAAGTCCGAAAAATTCTTTGTTTTTGTTGGGCAGCCAACAATGTTGGCGAGAGTTTTGTTGTTGGCAAAACAAGATTGCAACAACAATCACCCTAACTCAAGCAGAGATCACGCGGCACGCAAGAGTGATTCTCTCTGCACCGTATATGGTGCGGATATGCCGGTGCAAAAACTAGAAGTAGTCGTGCAACGCTCAATAAGTTAATTTGGGACGCAGGCTATTTTTAGTCGCAACTTGCGAATTCGGCTGACTTACAGGATCTGGTTCAGTCAAAAGCCTGGTGATGGATTGGGCTAGCTCGTTCTTGTTGTTTTCTTTGAACGTTACATATCTCTCTTCCAGTCGGCCATCTCTGAAAAGGAGAACTGCCGGCACTTCAGGTACGTCGTATTTGTAGCTGAGACCCAAATTTTTGTTGAGGTCGAGCCTGACATAGTCAACTCTTCCACCGAACTTCGATATCAATTCGATAATTGATTTGGCTGCTGGATCGCACGCAGGGCAGGTGGGCAGTGAAAATTCAACCAGCACGATTCCCCGTCTGGCCAAAACTCGGGTGCGAAACTTCAGCTCCTGCTCGTTTTTCAATGTACGTGCCAGTTGTTCGTTCCTGTCTTCTTTATTGCCAAAGGGCAAGAAGGTGCCCAATTGGTCCACATTGAGTTGTGCTCCGGAAGGCAAAACACTAATGGAGAAAAGGCTCAGAACAGCGCCGAGACACGAGCGGTATGTGAGATTTGCGCGCGCAAAATTCATTTGAAATCAGTCAGGCCGGTCGGTGATTAGTTTACCGGACGAGTGATCCGCCGGTGACGTTCGCCTGTGATGGCCAGTGCCAGCTATTGCTGGTTTTCATGAGAATATTTCAGCTTCTTCATGATGGACGCCCTGGTCTGAATTTGCTTCGTATCCCGAAACCAAGGCTGTGCAAGGGTTATCTGGTCCCCGCCCTAGTTAATCTTTTATGCCTTGTTCTACATAGTGGATATACGTATGTACCTTTGATGAAACGAATGTTATATCTATCCTCGTATCGAGGATTGCTGCCGTGCAAAGACGTATGTCTGGACAGAATCTTGGACCTAATCAGGGTCCTACTCATGGTTTGGGAACAGGTTTGAACCTGGAATTGGATCAGCTCATAGTTTCACTGAGGAAGCGGATCCTGATTCCGGGTCTAATTCTTGTGGGGATTGTGATTTGGTTCAGCCTCTGTCGTGCGTTTTATGAAAGCTATTGGACCGGCACGGTTCATCGTGTGCAGACTGTCGATTTCAATTTGCTGCATCACACTTTGCCGAATACGCTGTCGCAATTGATTGTTTCCGGTCGTGACGACCAGATTCAGCAGGTTCTCGACTCAACTTATGGGCTATTTGGATTGGTAATAACCGATCCGACCGGCAATTCCATTCTTTATCAAACTGACAAAGTTTATCGTCGCAAGTCCTGGCAAAAGCGTCTCAATCCAGAGAGTCTGAAGAACGAGGCTGAGCCGTACGACCTGCTTACCGATCCGCCACCTATAAGCGCGGTCTATGAGCACAAGTCCCCCCGGTCGACCGGTGCCGTTAAAGTGGGCGGCGAAACTCAGCCGAGCCGCGTCTTGGGTCGTGTTTATTACATGCGCTCCTATCCGCCTACCTTGCTGGAAGATTTGAATAACTTCCTGACCACCGGATTTTGGGAATTGTCCGGCTCCAAGCGCGGATATTTGTTCATCACTCTTGCGTCGATTTTCTTCTGCCTGGTCGTTGTGCTGCTTATCTGGTTGAGGCGACGCGGCATCGAAATGAAGGAAAAGGAACTCGACCACATTCAGAAAGAACTCGAAATCAGGCAGCGCGCACTTGCGCATCTATCGGGCGAGTTGGCCAATCAGAAGACCAGAAAAGCATGGCTCGAAAAAGAAGCCGAGCAATCTTACAAACGTGCGCTCGGTCTCAAGCAATCTCTGGAACAACTCAAAAATTCTTTGGCTTTGGTAAGCGGGCAGCAGATTACTGCCGCACAGGCTGAAGTTCTCGATCCGCAGCAAATGGTTAAAGTGCGCCCGCCTGTGCATCCGCCCAGTGCTTTGCTTGAAGAGATCGAGTTGCTGATTCCGGCTCTGTCCGACAATGCCAAGGCTCTTCGGTCGCAGGCTGGTCTGTTGCAAGATTATTGTCAGATTCTTGAGAATCGGCAGGTGGAAATGCATCAGCTTGTAGAAAACGCTTACAACAGGGCGCAGCAAGTTTCAGAACGATTTATTGACATGCGTCCGGGCACGACCGTTAACAACTGAGTACCTGGGGCAGTTATAACTGTAACCGCGTATGTCTCTTGATTTCGTCTTGTTTCTTAGCAGTTAGCTGACTGTAAGTGGGCCATGATAAGCTAATTGCTGTGGGACTAACGCCTCCCGCATCCCGTGATGTATATAAGTGGGATGGGTAGGTGATTTAGCATGTAGCCCGCGCAATGCGAGCTTTTTCTGGCCGACTCGTTTTAGAGTTCCGGAAGAGCCCTGGAGTAGAAGGAAGTAATGAAACCAGCCTCCGGTAAGAAACTGACGCTGTCGCTGAATTCCTTGCAAGAGTCAAGCAGCGAACCTGTCTATCGCCGTGGTGTGCAATATTATCGCCGCAAAAAGGTTCTGAAGTACGAAGAATCCGAGGGCGGGCAAAAGATTGAAGCCCTGGTTATCGGCTCGGAGCCGCAACCTTATAAAGTCAACGTCGCCATTGAATCCGAGGAAGTATTCAAGGCCGAATGCTCATGCCCATATTTCGAAGAAGTCTGCAAACACTCTGTGGCAGTCATTCTTACTCATATAGCCCGCGGTAATCCGGGCATTAGGTTTGATCTGGCCGAAAATGACAGAGGCAGAGACAACCCGCAAGATCGCGCTCCCAAAGCAAAAGACATGCTTGATGACGCCAAAGGTGTCGAGCCGGAACCGGAAGAAGCGCGCCATCAACTCGGCGTTTTGGTTTTGGAAAAGCCGCTTGCCCTGATTGTCGGCACGGTTCCTCAAGAGAAGCAGGGCAAAGTCAATATTCTCAAAGTACCCCCTGAATTCTTGAACGTTCTCGAGCCGGAATCCAGAATCTATCGTCTCACCAAGTATCTAACGCAACTGCCGCAGACCACCAAGGGCATCGCCGGTGGTCACCGCATTCCTCGGGGCGACGAAGGCACTGTCATCGGTCATCTGAGCCTGTGCAGCAAGCTTGTAAACACTGCCGACGGCAACGAAGTAACATTTTCCACCAAGGTCATCAAGCCGCTTGCTGTTCTTTCTGAGACAGAGAGCGGCGAATTGATGTTGAAGCTAGAAGCTCGCGACGAAGAGGGCAATTCTCTCGAGCATCCAGTGTTCTTCCTTGGACAGAACAGTTGGGTGATGTCCAAACATACTTTCTACAGTATTGATTTGAGCGCTATTCATCGCCTTTTCCAATTCTTCGACGCACACGGTCAGATGACTGTCAAGCTGGAGATTGTTCCGAAATTCCTGGCTGTCGATCTGCCTATTTTGCAGAAGCGTATGGAAGTTCGCCTTGACGAAACCAACGCGCCATTTCCTGTTGCCGTTACTGATGCACCTCGTGTCGTCATCAAGTTGGGCGAACGCAAAGGTGTTCCCACAGCAGCGATCGGCAGCGGTCCGAATGACGTATCTCTTGAAGTATCGCTGTCATTCGGATACGGTGCGCTGGTTTTGCCGTCTCGCGATGAAACAAGTGCAGTTGAATCCGAACTCTACACTCGTACGATGTCGGAGACAGGGCAGAGCGTTTGGGTGAAACGTCAGTGGGAATTGGAGCATCAGGTGCGCCGCTTCCTGAGCAACTTGCAGCCCACACGCACAATTGCAGACCGTTTCTTCTTTGCCGATGAAGCAGCGCTAGACGCTCTCTATTACTTGTCCTCCGAGCAATGTGCGGAGTGGGAAGTGACAGGCATGGATGCGTTGAAGAGCTATAAAGTCCGCAAAGAGCCGCTCAAACTCAAGGCTTGCTTGTCCCTCAAGAAAGACTCATTCAAGTTCGATTTCGATCTCGATTGTTCTTCCAATGGCGAAGCTATACCTTTTCCGTTGGTTATCGAGTCACTTTTCCGCAACCGCAACTATCTCAAGCTCTCTACCGGCGAATGCGTCAGGCTGCCGATGACTACGCTTTTGAGTTTGTTGAAAACAATTGGGCAAAGCAAAGATACTTCGCGTCCTCTCTATCAGGCGCTGCCGATTGCGCACGCATTGGAAACGCACGAAATTGAGATTGATGCAGATGAAGGCTTCCAAAACTTCCTGCAGAAAATCCACAATTTTAGAGAACTCGAAGGAATTGAACTGCCTGAGTCATTCGAAGGTGAATTGCGCTCATATCAGAAAGAAGGCTGCAACTGGCTTTCCTTCTTGCGTGAATACGGATTGGCCGGAATTCTTGCTGACGACATGGGTCTTGGTAAAACCGTTCAGGCACTTGCATTGTTGCTCGACCACCATAAGGACGGCAAGAAGAAAATGCCATCTCTGGTGGTGGCGCCGACCTCTGTTGTCTACAACTGGCTCAGTGAAGCAGAGCGTTTCACTCCGAAGCTCAAAAAGGCACTTTTCCTTGGTCGCGATCGCGGCGAACTATTGAAGACACTGCAAAAGGACAATGCCAAAAAGCCTGATGTGATCTTCACCACATACGGTATCATTCGCCGAGACTATGAAACTCTCAAGGACTTGCAGTTCGAGTTTCTCATTCTGGACGAAGCTCAGAATATCAAGAACCCTGAATCCGTTGGCGCGATCGCGGCAAAGAGCCTGAAATCGTTCCACAGACTGGCTCTCTCCGGTACGCCGGTGGAAAACAGACTGAAAGAATTGTGGTCGTTGTTCGACTTCTTGATGCCTGATTTCTTGAGTTCGTACAAAGATTTCAACGAAACATTCGAGCGCCCGATCGAAGCTGGCCTGGATGGCGCCGGACAAAAGCTGCGAAAAATTGTTCACCCGTTCATCCTGAGAAGATTGAAGAGCCAGGTAGAAAAGGAACTTCCGGACCGCACCGATATTATCCACCTGTGCGAATTGGAGGACGATCAACGCTCTCTTTATCTCGATGTTCTGGACGAATGCCGTCAGAAAGTCTTCAACGAAATTGCTTCGCGCGGCATCAAGCGCTCGCAGATTTCTGTTTTGGCAGCGCTGCTTAGACTGCGGCAGGTCTGCTGCGATCCGCGCTTGCTCAAGAATCGCGGCGATGCTCCAGCAGCAGCTTCGGCGAAGTTGTCTGCCTTCATCGCCATGATCGACGAAATTATCGACGAAGGGCACAAGATACTGGTGTTCAGTCAGTTCGTCGAAATGTTGACTCTGATTCGCGCAGAATTGGAGAAAGCGGGCATCGATTATGCCTATATCGATGGTCAAACGCCGGCGAAAGAAAGACTCGACCGCGTCAACAATTTCAACGCCGATCCGAAGCTGCCGATATTCCTGATCAGCTTGAAGGCTGGCGGTACCGGTCTAAACCTTACAGGAGCCGACTACGTCATCCATTACGACCCCTGGTGGAACCCAGCCGTTGAAAATCAGGCGACGGACCGGGCTCACCGTATCGGCCAGACAAGACATGTATTTAACTATAAGTTGATTACACGCGGAACTGTAGAAGAGAAGATCCTGGCCTTACAGAAGAAGAAGAAAGAACTCGCCGAGCTGGTTATGGGCGGCGATGAAAGTGTCGCCAAAGAGTTGACCAAGGAAGACTTAGAATATCTCTTCTCCTTCTAAGTTTCTCAAAGGTAAAAATTAGACAATACCGCGGTACTAAGGCTTTTTATTAAATGTGGTCATTTTCGCGGTTTGAGGCGTTTTGCGCGTTACCCCCTGAAGGGGGACGGGAATATTTAACTTGACATCATGCGGCCTATCGTCGAAATAACGGCGAAATGACCAATAAATAAGCCGTCCTGCATAGAACGGCCAAAAGGTCAAAAATTAGTGTCATGTGCTGAACTCCTGCAACGTGCCTGGAGGCGTTCTTAATTATGCGAAAGACCAAACTTCAACGACGGAGTCAAACCGGCAGTATTGCTGAGTTTGCGCCTGTCTTGTTTATTTTCTTTATGATGATCCTATTCCCGCTCATAAACTTGATCGGCTACGGGACGGCTTGTGCTACGGTGCAATTTATCGGAACCAACTGTGCGACCGCTGCACAAAATGCTGCCAGCTATGCTGATGCTCTGAGTGCTGTCGAGAACATGTCGAAGGGGCTGACCGGCTCAGGCTTCGGAAAATTCGCCAATTTAAGTCCTAAGGGCGGATATAAAAGTTGTGGTGTTGATTTGTACTTGATTGAGATTGATTACTCAAACAACAATCGCCAGACGTTTGGTCCTAACACTCCTCTGCCGCATCCGTACGATACATCAAAAATCTATGAGTACCAGGCTCGCTGCAATTTCCAAATTAACCCGTTTTTGAACTTATCCGGAGTACCTGGTATCGGCAGCGTGCCGATTGTTGGACAACCGAGTGCGATGTCATCGAACGCTTGCCGTAGCGCAGAACACCCTGAGGGGTTGAGCTTGTTAGCAGCGGGTGGACCTCCGCCTGGACCGCCGCCTCCGGGTCCGCCACCGCCGCCCCCGCCTCCTCCGGGACCAGTATTCATCTTCCCGTAGAGAAATAAATCGACTTCTCAAACTTGAAAATTGAAATTCTGACCAGCCTGTTCGCATAATCGGGCTGGTCAGTTTATTTCTTTGTCTATGGCAGTTTTAGAGCTGCACCTGGTGATGCGGCTGTTATCGATACGCTCATAGGAGCACTTAATTGGTTGCCGCTGTTGACCTTTGTCGATGAAATCATTTGAATTGCTGACGGCAAAAACTTGCACTTGGTAAAGTCATTTCCTGCCTCAGGTCCTGCGGTCATGAGCTTTCGAAAAACGGCATTCGCTGTTAGTCTTGCTGGAGCAATTGTGTTTTTTGCTGCAGCTGGAAGCGAGCAGAAATCAAACTTTATGTCGTCATCCGGGGCAGGTAATTTTGCATTGATGTTTGGTAGATACACGAAGCTCTTCTGTGTGACGTATTTCTCTTGCAGATCGTATTCTCTTAAATCAGGCAATCCCTCTGCGGAAGTGAGATTTGTCAGCACTCCTTCGATGTATCCGGCATCGACAGACTTAATCTGCATTGAGTCTGTGCTCACTCCCGGAAGGTTCATTCCTGGCCTGTTTGTTGCAGTGTTAGCCAAATTGTTTGCTCTCTTTTGTAAGTCCTTCATGATCAGCACTGTAAGCTCTTTCCGCTCTGACTCTACCAAAGTGGCAGATTGTCTGGCTTCGTCCATTAGTTGAATTGCAAGTGGCCTCATTCGTTGGTGGTGAGCAATTGCCTCATTGAGTGCGGAGCGTGATGTGAAGACGAGTTCGCGAGAGAACTCGGTCATGTTGTTCATTTGACCAACCCAATCATCTTTGTTGATTGCACTGGCCATCTCCAGGCTCAGATTTTCAACTTGGCTCTGCGTGCGCTTTTGGGACATCATCATCATGGATACGGCAATGCCAATTCCGAGAATTGCTACGACGAGCAATGTCACAAGTACGACGATCGCCAGCATGTTTCCGTGCTTATTTCTGAAATAGTGACGTTTTGATTTGGACCTGATCATTCTTGGTTACATTCCATACGTCATGTATTGCTGACGGCTTGCTGGCTCTGTGCGGATGCTCAGTGCTCCTAGGCTTTGGTTGAATTGTCCAGGCACGATAGTGAAATTGCGGAAGCCATGTCGTTGCATCTCTGCGATGAAGAGGTCAAAGTTGTCTCTAGGCACAACTATCGATCGCAGTGGCATCTTGTTGAGATAGAGGTCGAGATACATTCGTATGGTCGCGTTGGCGGCCGCATTTATCTCTTCTTGTTTGTATGATGAATTGCTTGTCTTAACCTTGATCGTGCCTATAGTGCCAGGCTTGATTACAAGTTGCTTGTATCGACGCATCCCAATCGTTCGAAGATGACTTGAATAGAGGTATTCATACAGAGTTTCGGGAATTGCAACGTCTGGCTCTGCGCCACGTTTTACTAACTCTCTGTCTACATCACTAGATTCGAGAACACCCTGTTCGAAGTGAACAGATGACCTTACTAGCGGACTCAGTTTTGACTCTGGATAATTTAGACACTGCTCAACTACATTTGTATTTATGGTTATAACCCAATCGGCAGTTCCGGCACGCGCTGAATCTCCCGGCAAAAACAGCAGACAGAAAAGTACTATAAGCAGTAACGGCAACAGAGAACGCAACATTGATACAGCAGAATCTCTTTTCTACTTGGTGTAAAGTCTACACGAGTTTAGAGACTTGCAACTTCAGTTTCAAGCTACAGCGCAGTTCTATTGTGAACTACTGGTTACCACCAACCAAACAGCAGAGTGTAAGTAATGGCTCTGTTGAAGTTCGGAATTTTATTCCCTTGCGGAGTTGTGTCGGCCGTTCTGAATAGGATGTTGTCCAATCTAACGGCGTTGGACCACGGAACAAAGCTTTGAAGAAATGCGACACCGCCAGCCCAGTATGGTCCTGCCAATGAGGTTCCACTGGCAGTCATGATTGCTGGAGGAGTGCCTGTAACAACTGCAATGTTTGTGCCAGGTGCACCCGCTTTGAAAGGACCGGTATTCGAAAACGGCGCGACATTGTTGCTCTCGTCATATCCTTGGACACGTCTGAGATAAAGTTCCGGACTCGGATCAACAAGACCGCTATTTCCAGAACCGTTGACGAAAAGGTCACCCTGCTTGCGCGCGGCTTTCGCGATTTCTTGAATAACCGCAGATCCATTAAAGGTTGGCAGAGTCGGATTGTTGATACTGACGTTGATAACGCCAGGTCCCCCTCTCTGCGCTTGGTTGTCCACACACCAGGTCATGGCTCGAAGCACGTCCATGGTGTCGATCGAAACACCATCATTGGAAATACGGCAGCATGTTACTTTGACCGGAAGATTATGTGAGGCTGTTCCAGCCAGAAAAGTCGAATTGTGAGTGCGGCATGACATTACTGAAGAAACTGCAGTGCCGTGAAGTCCAGAATCGAATGGCGCTTCATTGACTCCAGTGGCCCCACCGGCGAAATTATACTGGCGAACGTTTGTTATCTCGTCTCCGGCGGACACGAGAGAATGCCCGGAGTCAATCAAGGTCACACGAGCAGGTCCACGCTGACCGATGCCGAGCAACCTTAGAGTGCATCTTGCATCATTCCAGTTCATTGCAGATAGACCCCACTGGTCCGGATAATCGGGATCGTTGGGTACGCAACTTGGTCTCGGCGGCCAGTTAAACCATCCGGTCAACCGCGACTGGAATGTTGCTTCGGTGGAAAGAATATTTGGATCGAGTTGTCCGTTAAATTTCGCGATAGCCCCGTTCACGTCACCGTTGTCGGGACGGACTTGCAAGATGCTGAAGGCGCCGGTTTCACAACGGACTTCACTTAACACCGTGCAGCCGGCGTCAGTTAGAGTCTTCTTTGCGCTTTCAACGTCTCCACCAGCCTGAGTGCAGACCAGCACTGTTCCGTTAGCTGCCTCAGCGCTGGGCATAAGTGGGAATGCGCTTAGCAGAAAAACCGCTGATAACTTAATGACGGTTTGTCCGATTTTTTTCCACGAATTTGCATTCAACATGATCTGCTACTCCGCATAGGCTTCGCGTCTCCGCTCAGCTCACTCCGCACATGATAGGAACTAGTTTCAAAAAGCCGAAGTACAAGTACTTCGTGACTGAATTTGGTTCAGACGGGCTTTTCGATCAGCGTGCCAAATCTAGTAACTGAGGAGACTTAGCGGTTCAAATCGCTAAAGTGGAATCTTATCCGCAAACTCTCCACCTAAAACGATTTTAGAACGTCATGTGGGTAGTCATCAAGATACTGGTTTATCGGCACGGCTGCAGGTATGGTTGATACCTATAACCGACTATGCCCATCGAAAATGAGGCGGTATCGGTTTTGCGTTGAAATGAGGAATATCAATTTTGGATTTAATATGCGTTCTTCACGGATCGGATTTAACCCATTATTCGCTGATTTAATGTGGGAATAAGGTCAATAGCCTCAAGTGTGCCATCGTTATGCAAAAGCCGGGTCAAAAGGTAGATTTAAAAAAGACCGAAGCAGAAATTCGGCTGACTACTGGTTTGGATGAAGCTACCCAGCAAGAGATTCGGGTTGCCAGGAAAGCTGATCAAACTACACAGCAGGAATTGCGCGTTCCTACTCAAACCGATATGGAAGTCGGGTTGGATGTTGGCTATCCTTCGGATCGAATGTTGGATTCTTTCATCGACACGCAAACAGGTACGGGCAATTCGACTCAGACCGGAACTCATTCGGATACCCAATCAGACACTCGGCACAAGACTGCATCAGGTGAACTGTCCTCTCTAGAAAAGCACCATGATCCTGATGGAACAATGGGTTGCGACACTTGCCAGGGAGACCTTACTGACGCGATCGCCGATCAGTGCCGAATTAACGTAGGCGATGTTATTGCCTCGCGTTATGAGATTAAGCAATATCTCGGCGAAGGTGGCATGAGCGCCGTTTACGCAGCGCTCGATAAGGTCATCAAAAGAGACGTCGCGCTCAAGATTTTGCATCGTGATCTGTTGGTTCGCGGTAAGGGATCTTTGCTGAGATTTCAGAGAGAAGCCCAAGCGCTCGGTAACCTTGACCACCCGAACATCGTCAAAATCCATCACTTCGACGCTGACGAGAATGCACAGCCGTACATAGTTATGGATATCGTCAAAGGAGATTCCTTGGCGCGGCGCCTTGTGAAGGAGCCTGAGTCTGTAAAGTTTACGGACATTATTGATATTTTTGTGCAAGTTTGTGACGCTCTCGCTCATGCTCATCAACGCGGTGTCGTGCATCGCGATTTGAAGCCTAGCAACATCATGGTAGTCGGCAATCAAGTTAAAGTGCTCGACTTCGGCATTGCGAAGTTGATGAGCGAGGACAGCGACCAAGAGCTGCAGTTGACGCGCACTGGAGAAGTATTCGGAAGCCCGCTCTATATGAGCCCCGAGCAGTGTCGCGGTTTGAAGCTAGATTTCCGCTCGGACATTTATTCTCTTGGTTGCGTTATGTATGAGGCCTTCACCGGAAATCCTCCGTTTACCGGAAACTCGCACATAGACACAATGCTCAAGCATGTGAATGATTTACCTGCTTCAGTTGCGTCTTCTATGTGTGATCCCCGCTACGTTGAAAAGGTCGATGCAATTTTGCTTCGCTGTATGGCCAAAAGCCCGAATGCGCGATTCCAGTCCATGGACGAGGTCAAAGCGGCCTTGCTCGAGTTGGATCGAGAAACGAAAGGCGGATTTGAGCGTTTAAAGCAAAAATTTGAACTGATTGGACTCAAGCTTTCTGCTCAAGGAAAACTGACAAAGAAGATGATTGCTGCTTACTGTGCGGCCGCTCTTGTCGTAACTGGGCTTGGTGCTGTTGCAGTCATTCAACACAATTCATCAGAACAGCGTTACACATTCAAGAATGTGAGCATCGAGCAGTGGAAAGAAATGAACGAACAAGGGCAGACCGACTTTAATGAAGGTAGGTTTGCTAAAGCCGAGCAAGTTTTTTCTGCTGAAACAGAGATGGCTAAACAACTCAAAAACAAGCAACTAAAACTGGCCAGCTTCAACGAATTGCTTGATACATACAATGCTCAGTTAATTCTTAACCCTCAGTTGGCGAATGACAGCAAATTCCAAAGCCGTAAAGCTAAAGTGACTGATGAGATCGTAAACCTGCACAAGGACGAGAACCAAGAGATTGCATCCTTAAAGAAGGATTTGGCAGGTGCAGCCACTCAGTCACCAGCGGATCAAAAGAGCCTTGCTGATCGTGCAATCGACTTTGGATCTTTGCTGAGTGAACAAGGTCGTCACCAGGAAAGTATTGGGTTGCTCAAGGACGCGGTTTCCGTCTCTGAGAGAACCAACGACAAGGTGTTGATGGCAAAGGCGTATTTCAATCTTGGACGAGCCTACACTAGCAACCATAATCCCGCAGATGCACTCGGTGTTTTTTCAAAGTCGCTGAAGCTCAGGGAAGAAGCGCTCTCTAAAAATGATGTTGATGTTGCTCGCTCATTGGCTGGTGTCGCAAGTGCGTCTCCACTTGATGTGGCGCGTCCTTTGTTGGAACGCGCTCGTGCCATCTGTGCGGTTGCATTCAGTCAAACCAGCCACCAAGTCGGTTGGGCAGATATGCTGCTTGCTTGGAACTCTTTTGACGCGAAGAACTATACAGGGGCGAAACAGAAAGCTGATTCTGCGATCTCTATTTGCAAAGCAGCAATAGACACGCAACTATCGATGGAAGAGCAATTCCGTGCAAAGCAAACGCTTGTTCGCGCCTATAACTTTCGAGCTCTCGCCAATACCGCACTCTTACAGAATGACTTGAAGAAAGGCGGTAAGGTCGTAGACAAAGAGGCGCGTGAGTTAGCTATAAGAGCGGATTTCGCCGAAGCTCTCAAATATGCGCAAGAGTTAAACCCGAAACCGAATGCCCGCGAAGTAGATGTGCTAACTGCTTACCTCCTATATGAAGACGCTCTGGCATTGAAGCAACAGTACGAATTGGAAATGTCGAAAAATGGTGCGTCGCCGAATGATGAGTCTGGCAAGCCGGCATTGCTCAACCAAGCAAAATACAAGCTAGCACGTGCATTGGCAATCAATGAGCGTCTTCCATCTGGAGATGCCTTCTGTAACTCGGCCAATTATCATCTGGCGTTGGCGCAAGTCTATCGTTCATTGCTGGATTTCGCATCGGCGGAGCGATCGCTAAATCTGGCAAAGCAGGGCAGTGACCGTGCTTATGGCGCCAACAGTGTTTTGAGTAGTACGATACAGCAAAACTTAGAAGGACTAGCTAGAGACTCTGGAACGAAGTAGCAACTCGAACTAGTCTTTCAGCGCTTCGCCATTCAGCTATTTTCTAGACTGGATATCAAAACAATTTTGCAGCCCGGTTTGATTGGACCAAGTTTTTCAAGAAGGAATTGACATTGCTCTGATGTGCTTGGGAAGTTGATAAATGCACCCGGTATGTCCGTCCAGTAGAGGCGCGTGTCGCCATTCTCAAGTCGTTCGATTGCCTTGAATTCATACTTCTCGAGACCATCTTGTAGACATTGAGTGCTAAAGCTCAACCCTTCATTTGCTTTAGCGGATTGGCAAATCTCAGACAAATCGAGTAGTTCGCCTGGCACCAAGGCTCCTGTATAGTGAGTGAGCGTATCAAAAGCTTTATTTCCACTCTTAAAGAGTGCCTTCGCTCTGAGGTGGAGACCCCGGAAGAGAGATATATATTCGACTTCAATATCACCAGATTGCAGAAGCCGCGCACTTTTCAATACATTCTCCCTAAGTGCGTATTCGACATACATAGCAGTCCACCATTCATCCACCAATAATCTCCAATTTCGCTAAACCATTTTCTGATATTCATGTGCTCTCGCATTTGAGCCGATTGCGTGAAGTAGATAGATGCTATTTACTTGCACCAACGCGGTTCAATCATTGTCGAGACTGGAGAGCAAATCAATCTTGCATCCGGGATTGATGGGACCAAGTTTTTCCAGAAGGAATTTGCATTGTTCTGATGTACTGGGGAATTCGATGAAGGAACCGGGTCTATTTGCCCTGTACAATCTGACGTTTTCATTCTCTAATCGTTCAAATTCTTTGAACCATTTCATGTCGAACCCATCTTGCAAAGTTTGAGTGTCGTAGTCCTTCCAATCGTTGGCTCTGCGAACGTCCCAGCAGATCTGTTGCAGATCAAGAAGCTTGCCTGGTTCCAGCTCACCTGTGTAGTTAATAAGAGCATCGAATGCTTCACTTCCTTTCTTGAAAACAAGCTTCGATCTGATGTCTAAATACGGAGCAAGGTGTTTATACTCCACTTCAATATCGCCAGATTCCAGCAAACGCGCGTTCTTAAAGGAAAACCCCCGAAGCGTAGTTTCCACATCCTCAGCAGTCCATTCCCTCATTTCTTTTCTCCAGTTTGACGAAACCAATTGTTCTTTTGCATATGAGTCTTCAGTTCAGCGAATCTCTCTTCGAGCAATCCTTCTATCTGTCTTGGGCGTCCGCCCACTCCCAGTGAAATTGCATACAAGTCTGCAAGAGTTTGTTCCAGTCCATACCCCCATTTTGGCTCTAGGTGTTCTTCCAGTAATTGCGCATCGTTTTTCACTGTAATCAATGTCTTTCTGGCTGCAATGGACTTCGGATGGCGCAAAACCAGCTCCTCTAGTTGCTGGATTTCTTCTTCAAACGATTTAAGGCAATCATCATAGATAAGCTTGACGCCAGGGCGGCAATACCAGTGATGTATGGAGTTTAGAGCATGTCCTATTTCATGTCGTGTTACACCCGCCAGGTCAGCACCGGTATTGTTTGGAATGAAGATACTAGACTCCGGACACCACCGTTCCAGAGGGATGATTGACCGACCACTCTGTGGATCTTTAGCTATGTTGCCTATATCCGTAACTCCGACCAATGTTTCATTGTGCAAGATCTCGTCGTCATAACGGGCTGTTTTGGCTAATCGTTTGTCTACATCTTCCAATCTGCGTGGGAAGTAAAACTTCCAATCCGCACCAGCCAAAGTGCGTAGATCCTCCTCAGGAATAGTCTTGAGCACTTCCTTCATTCTTTGCCAGTGCGCAAATGCGGGGCTGGAGCTGTCGATTGGTTGAACCATTTTATCGACTGCTCGAGCAATGAAGGCTTCACCATTGAGACCCAAGATGCTCTCTAAAGAATCGTCAGCAGATTTGGATGCGGATTTTTCGGCTTGGCCAGCCAGTTCGCGAAATTTTTGGTACGTCTTATTCCACCAGTTGCCTTCACCACCACCGGATTTATTCATCAAGTAGAGTTGTTGTTCAAACTCCAAGTACATTGCGGGCGGAACACCTGCTGGCATAAGGCGAAGATCTGCCGCTTGGACTTTGAGTGAGTCGCGGAAAAACTCTTTCAATTCAGGTGATGTGGCCAGATCACGTAATAGCTGTAGATTTCCTTTGATCTCTTCGGCTGCGACAGATTTCATTGCCGCTTGCAGGGCCGCTTGAATCGCTTCATCGCTGTGTTTCGTAGCCTGATTCAGGAGTTGTGGTGCTTCCAACGAGCCTTCGGGATTGATGAAGCTGAACATTGCCTCCCCAATCACTCGTCCTTGCTCTCGCGGGCTCATCGCCGAATACTTCTCGCTCGACGTCATAGCCATGACGCCGGCGGATTGCAAACCAGCGAGCACTGCTTTGTTGATTGCTTGTGGATCTGCCTCCATCGCGGCAAGTGCTGCACCGGCCGCTCTCGCCAGAGGCTCATTAATGGCGTTTGGTTTTGCCAAAAACTCGCATAGTTCTCCGCTTTGCACGAAGTGTCCAGTGGATTTGAAAACTTCCTTCAGTGACTCTTTCGCCTGATTCAGCCCTTCCGCTATGCCAAGCAACTTATCTTGTTGCGCCTGCCAGAATGCAAGTTGTTGGGCGGGGTCGGTCAAAGCTTCAGCTGCTCGACTGAATGCTGCTTGCCCAAAGCGATGTATTGCATCAGCAGGGCTTGCGTTGAATTCCAAACCAAGCGCAAAAGTATGGTCGTTAATCTTTTCCGGATGCAACTCATGAACATTCTGTTTGTCATCATTGCCATCAGGCTCGCTCGACTCAGTATCGTTATGACCTAAGCGAACATCTGCAAAGCCAGCTTTAATGGTTTCTCTCAATCTCTGCTTCTCATCCTGCTGCAGACCAGTTGTTTCCAGGGAATCCAACATCTCTGCCACAGACCTCGCAGTTTCATCATTCTCGGCGAGGGCTTTGATTTCGGCTGTATTTATCTGAGGTTTGTCTGTGCTTCGAAACGTTTCTGAGTGACCTGAATAATTCGCTGATTCTTCCTTGATAGGTGGTGTTTCATTAGCCGTCCGCAATTCATGGCCGCTTCCATAGGTTTTCTGGACTAACTGCCAAATCTGTTTCTCTCGAGCTTCAAGGGCTTTACCTTCCAGTAACTGCTTAGCTTCATTAAGCTCTCTCAAGTAACCGGCCGCTGTCATGTCATTTCCAGCCATCCGCTTCAGTTCCTCTTCGCCAATGAGCGGAGATTTTTCATAAGCGTTTCGGGGAGATGAGCTGTTTTCGCTTTTCTTGTTTCTATTTCCGCTGTTTTGCGTTTTTGAATCGGCGCTGGATGCAAGTATTTTGTGACTGCCGCTTTGTGTTTTGTCAAAGAGCAAAAGCGGCTCAGAAACCGCTTTCATGTCAAGCTGGGATGGCGTCTTATCGTATTTGCTTGACTCCGCATCTGCTTTTTCCCAAAGTTGCTGCGCTTGCCTGTCACCCAGCGAATTCTCCTTGTCCGCGTGCTTTTCGTTGCCAGCACCTTCTAGAGCCGTCTTTTCAGCGGAGTTTTCGTTGGCTTCTGGTGCCATTGGCGCGACTAGAATCCTTCAATTTTAAATGTGGCAGTCTTTCCATCATACTTGCTGAATGAAGTATGCAAGGGACTGCTCATCAATGGGTGAATGCTCAACCAACACGCTCTTTTGAATTGCGGCAAAATCGGGACGTTCTGTCGGCACATCGTTGAACCAGAAAAGCGGAACGCCTCTTTCTATTAGTTGCTCTTGCAGTTTGCGAACATGATTTGATGATTTCGCAAACTCTTGCGGCTCAATTCCGTTTTTCAAAGAAAGAACTGCGAACGTTCCTTGTGCTTCTCCTATCGACCACTCGATTGGATGAAGTCTGTAGGAGCCGTTAGTTACATGGGTGGTCCCGATGTTCTTGCATGCAGGTAAGAGATTGACTGCGTCTCTGGGAATCAGCGCGCCAAGCGGAATTTGAAACGGTTTTGTGTGCTGTGCCGCCCCGGGTACGTCTTGTTCTCCGTGAATGTCTACGGGATAGCGGCCAATTCCAACTGAATCATCAAAGTGACATGCACGCGCGTAAGGATTGTTCGCGGCAACAATTTCTTCTTCGACGATTGTGTGGTGAGCAACGATGCGGCGTGACTCTCGAATATATGGATACTTCGAAAGTCCATCTGTCGTTCCCAACACATCTGTTCGCAGGTAGAACTCCGGATAACCGAATCCACCCTCGTCGCGCGGCGCTTCAGTTTGCAGCCAGTAGAGAAAACCAAGGCTCAGAGCCTTTCCCAGTGCAAGCCGCTCTGCCTGTGTAGCAGCATCCACATCAATTATGTTTTGCATCCGCAGGTCGTTGCTGTTCCAATTGATCATTGCTACATCGAATGGATAATCTTTGGACTCGAACAGTTTTGCCGATATGAGTCTGCGATATTCCCAGAAAGGCAGCTTCTCGATTCGCAAATCATCGCCTTCGCCTTTGAGTTTGCATTCGAACATTGGATAACCTTCGAGCGAAAACTTACCGGTCGAGTTGAACTCGTCGTAGTGGCGTGGCCTTTGGATGACGTTGTTTGTACCGGGTCGGTATTCAATTACAAACGGATATGTGAAATCCTGGACGTTTTCAGGGCGAGCCTTTTCCGGTGCATGCGCTTCACCAGTTTCGTCTCTTGATTCAGCGCCACTTCGATAGTTCACTCCCGCCATTGGCAGCAGGTCGCCAAGCTCTGTTGCATCGATCACTATCTTGGCGCTGATTTCGACGCATTTATTTCGTTCAAAATCAAAGAATCCGATTGCAGTGACCTTCTTTTGAACAACGCCAACCGAGTTGGTCGCGTCATCTGTTTTGGCATAGATAGCTTTTGTGCGTAGACGGATCGAGAGCTGTTGACGTTTTTCATACGGTGACAAAAGGATTTCAATCTCATCTAAAGCAAATTTAGGTTCAAACGCCAACCAGCTCACCCAGCAATCGCCCGGGTTTAGCCACGGTTCGGCAGCAGCCCAATCAACGAGCTTAAAGTCTCTCTTATAGCGCGCGCGAATATTTTGTCTGAACTGCTGATAGCTTCTTGCGGCACCGCTAATTTCAACGAGGTGGTTTTCGTCCAGGGCCGAAACACCCTGCGACGTCATTTGTCCGCCAAGCCAATCTGTTTCTTCCGTCAAAATTACCAGCGGTTTTTTTGACGTTGAAAAACCCGACTCATCAGCCGCTCTCAGCGCGGATAGTGCTGCTGAAACGCCGCCCATTCCACCGCCTGCAACCAGGATGTCGCATTCAATCCGTTCGACGTTCTCAGAGAGCTCAAACGAAACGACAGCGCTGTGCGGGTTTTCTATATTGACTTTTAAGGGGTCAACGACTGAAAAAAAATTCTGAGTGAAATTGGAATTGTCTGCCAAAAGCTGTCACCAATCGAAATCCTCGTCAATTCTATCTTCTTGCAAACATGTTTCCGCCAACGCAAAAGCAGGGCGGATGCCCGCCGCCCTGCTTGCTCCTGCGTATGGAAGCCGGGGCAGCTTCCGTGTCGCTCGGTAAAATCCTTGAGGCTGCTTTAATGGTCGAAACCAAAGGCGTCCGCAATGCCAAAGAGCTTGCGTATTTTGTTGATTTTGATTTTGGTGCGCTGCTCAGGTGTGAGTATTTTGGCAAAAGCAATTAGATGCTCAACAAGAACGTCGGTGAGTTCCGATTTTTTACCGCGGATTTCGTCTGTGATATTCCAAACTTGCTTTTCATCAATGCTTGGTTTTGCCAGTTCTTTGAACAGTCTTTTATATAGATCAACAATGTCGACCTTGCCGTGGCCGAACTTACTAAAAGCTTGTCCCTTGAGTTCTGCGAGTTTTTCCAGTTGCTCGTCTGTGAGATCGATACCGGAAAGGGGGGAGCTGCAGCCGTGACTACCGAAAGGTCCATGCATCCCGGCGTGCATTCCGCCATGCATGCCGGCGAATTTGCCGAACAAGCCATGGGAGCCGCAATTTCCAAATCCGAACATAAAACCTCCTATCGTCAGGGCGCTGAGCCCTGCCGCACGTATAATTTGAAGGAATATTCAAAAACCGACTATCAGTATAAAATTATACCGTCGGTCGGTTTTGTGTCAAGGCGATCTAAATTTGGGACGTAGAGAAGAAAAACGAGAGGCTACCAGGCAGGAAATCCTGACTGCGGCGCGGGCTAAGTTTCAAGAGAAGGGTTACGACGCAACCTCTGTCGATGACCTGGTGCTTGCTGCCAATGTAGCCAAGGGGACGTTTTACTATCACTTTAATTCGAAAGACGAGTTGCTGCATGCTTTGCAGGAAATGGTGATTGAAGAGTTTGCTGAGAAGGCTCGGCAGAAGTTGACAGAAGGCAATTCTCCATTAAAGGTGCTTTCTGAGTTTGTCTCTGAGATGGCTAAATGGAACGAAGCGAATTCGGACCTTTCCCGCGCCGTGTTTGCCGAGAAGTTCACGCGCTTTTCTCAGAGCCATGGCAGTCATGGAAATCATTGCTCAATAGAAGAGAAGAAGCGGAAATTCGTCGGTTTGATTGTTGAGCTGATTACGCTCGCGCAGAAGGCTGGCGAGATTCGCACCGACGTAGAAGCAGACGATCTCGTGCGCGTAATCCTGCCGCCGATCATGTTCACCACTGCTACCTGGTTGTTCAACCCGGAAGGGTCGCTTTCCGAGCGTCTGGAGCGGAGTCTCACGTTGGTGCTGGAAGGTGTTCGCCCGCAGTAGTCGTTAAGCGACAATTGCTGTGAACGGCAGCAACAATGACTCACATGCCTTGCAAAGCCTGATATCCTAAGTCGAAGTTTCCAGGAAATCGATGATTTTCCTGGTGGGAGTCGGCTAAGCCTTGCGCTGTGCCTGGATCATCTTGTGGGGCAAGAAAATGAACGGTAAGAATGTTGACGTCAATTACGATCTGATTAGCGCTGACATCATCAAGCGCGCGGAAAAAATTGCACTTATCCTCATGGATGTTGATGGAGTGATGACAGATGGCACACTCTTTTACTTGCCTGGACCCAACGGTGAAGCAATTGAATTCAAAGGTTTCAATTCACATGATGGTTTAGGTTTGCACTTCTGCCATGCGGCTGGTATCAAAACTGGCGTCATAAGCGGAAGAGATTCTTTTGCAACTACTGAACGAGCCCGTATGCTCAAGATGACTTATGTGTATCAAGGGCACTTGAAGAAGATTCCTTCTTTTGAAGAAATCCTGCAAGATGCGCAGTTGCCGAATGAAGCTGTTGCTTTTATCGGTGATGACTTTACTGATGTGCCTCTCTTCAATCGTGTTGGCCTTGCATGTGCAGTTGCAAATGCAAGACCGGAAGTGAAAGAGCATGCGCACTATATAACTGCACAGAGTGGCGGTCATGGTGCAGTTCGCGAAGTAGTGGAGATTGTATTGAAGGCCCGTGGATTCTGGCCTCCAATTCTCAAACAGTACGAATTGATTGAGTCGGCAAAGATCAGCGGATCTTGACACTGAATCGAGACTATTCATAGAGAGATGGTTTCTCACGAAATCTTGTTCAGCGAGAAAGTAAGAGGAAAGTTTCGCCTATATATTGATAGGGGTGTCGCTGTCCGCTTTTTTCTTGCAGCTGAAAACCCTTGTGCGGCAATCGTCTTCAAAAAAGATTCGGACTTTAGGAAAAACTCAGCGAAAAAATTGAACTCTTTTTCTCTTGGTTTCGTCTTTAAAGTTAGAAGCGACTTTATGGAGAGTTTTTATGAACAAGGTGACTTTGATGAGCCTTTCGCTCGCGCTCATCGCTGGCTCAGTGGTGCTGGATTTGCAACCGGTTGAAGCTAAGCGATGGGGAACGGGAGTAAATGGAAGGCAAGCAAGGCAGCACTCGCGTATCAATAACGGAATCGGAAACGGTTCTCTTACTGGTCGCGAAGCACACCGTCTGAATAGGCAACAAAGAGCGTTGAACAGACAGGAGCAGTTTTATCGTTCGACAGGCAGCGGACTCAATAATTGGGAACGCAATCGACTCGAGCATCAGCAAAATCAACTCAGCAAGAATATCTACCATCAAAAACATGACGGACAAGACAGAATGCCCGGTCCATCCAATGGCTGGGGTAACCCGCCGGGGCACGGCATCGGTAATCCACCCGGAACCAGTTGGGGTAACCCTCCAGGCAGAGGTCCCGGCAATCCGCCCGGCACTAGCTGGGGCAATCCTCCAGGTGTGGGACCATACAACCCGCCTGGCACCAACTGGGGCAATCCTCCAGGCGTAGGACCATACAATCCGCCTGGTACAAACTGGGGCAACTACAGAGGTGTAAATGCACGCCAGGAAAATCAACAAGAACGATTGATCAATGGATTACAAAACGGCTCCCTAACACAGAAAGAATATGATCGATTGCAAAAACAGCAATCAAAACTTGCGTCATTGGAATCCCAGTATCGCGACTCCGGCAATGGACTCAATCCTGCTGAAAGAGCGCGTCTAGATGCCGCGCAAGATGCTCTCAGCCGTAACATAAATCGGCAAGCGCACGACGGTCAGCACAACTAAAACCCTTCAATCTTAAATGCCGTCGGAAGTGCGAATGTGGAGTCAGCCGCAGGGACTTCACGTTGGCGATAGATCAGGGCGCGCCAAACCCCGATGCGGTGCGCTCTTTTCTATTCTGCAATGTCCAAGTCTACGCTGCGGCCGTGAATCTGAATTGCATTTTCAGCTCAGGTTTGTAGCTGCTGGAAATTGTTATTGATTCAGGTTTTACTTTGTTGGTTGCAAGCGCCGCATAGCGAGTAGCTCTAAGTGCGGTGTTTGCAGCAAAGCTGGCTCTTGCGTCATTTCGAGCAGCTTCCAACGAAGCCATTACGATTCCCAATCTTGCTCTGACTGCATCATTGCCGGAGAACATTTGCATCAATGCTCCGACTTGCGAGATGCTGCCTTCGAGTTGGGCGATCAGATCTAAGCTGATCAATCCGCTTGCTGCTTTTGCCTTGGCGGCATCAGCAATAGCTTCTGCATTGCGCAGTACCACTGCTGCTTGTTTGATCTGTTGCTCTTGAATATCGGCTGCCAATTTCGCGCCGCTACCGACCGTTACTTCACCGCTGGCGTGGAAAACTGTTCCGTCTGCAAAGCTGACGTTGCCTTGCAGATCGAAGTGCGTTCCATCGGCCATTTTGACTTCCAGTTGATGACTGACGAAGTCGCCGGTCGCTTTGAGCGTTGTGCCGAGTTTGTCGGTATGAACTTCAGGTGTATCAACTTCTTCTTTTATCGCGTTGACTGTTACCTTGTTTGTTCCTTCTCCGATTGTAACGTCACTAGTAAGAGGGTTGACTACGGAAGCCGGTCGGTCCGGTGGCTTCAGTAAAAGTGCTCCTGGACCCGCTGTTAATGATGTGCTGTCTTGTGTTGTGACGTTGATTTTTCCGTCGTCAGTTCTCTCGAAGGTCACCCCGTTGCGCGTGAATTTGTTTTCGTTAGCCCAGGTTTTGAGTACTCCAAGCATCTCTTTGGCTTGCGCTTCAATTTGCTTGCCTGTTGAACCGTCGAGAATTTCTTGCGGTGCTTTTCCCGCTTCGATGATGAAGTATTTGTCGTTGACATTCTTCCAGATCTTTTCGCCGGTAGGCAGTTCGAAGAATGCGTTGCCGTCAGTTTGCAGAACCGTAAAAGAGCCATCTTTGTCGCGCATGAAGATGCCGTCTTCGGCGGCACCCAAAACCAGACCGGAGGCGTTTCTATCTGCTCTGCGATTTGCTCTCCACTGCTTTAGTCGTTCGCAAATCTTGCCATCGGGTCCGGTGAATCTGATGATTTCGTTGTTGCCCGCGAAGTCAGTTACTTTGTCCTTTTCGATAGTCTGAACGAGATTGTGCGAACGATCGAACACGCTGTATGTTTGCGAGCCGACAACGCGTTCTACCGTGAAACCGTTTGGTACATCCCAGACTTGCTTATTATCGACGACGCGATATCCTTTGCCCTTTTCGGTTACTTCCACTTCGCCGGTCGTGCGATTGGCGCGGAGCTCCGTTTGATGCTCAGCGCCGGTGGCACGAAAACTTTGTTCTCTCGCATTGAATTCGACAACATTGCCTTTCTTGTCGTCGTGAGTTACTTTGTCTTGACCAACTTTGACTTCCGCTTCTGTTTTTGTTTCTTTGTTTGCATCGCCTGTGTGAGAGGCTCTCACCATGATGCCTTCGCCGTCAATTGTGGCTTCCGGCAGGGAGCTTTTGTCGTTGCTTTCGCTGAAAATCTTTTTCCATTGATCTTCGCCGATGTGAGCAGTCAGCTCGTTGCCCTTGTTTCCACGGTTGGAACCGTTGTCGCTTGAACCGGGCAGCGAGCTGAGCAATCTGTCGGTATTGATGGATGGGTTATTGCCGGTTGTCGATGATTTTGAATCTGCGCTTTGCTTCAGCGCGGATGCCCAGGCAGAGTCCTCGAGCACTGACGTGATGCTCTTGCTTTTGTCGAGAATTTGAACTCTGTCGCCTGTCTCTTTGTTTTGGAAAGTGTTGTTGCCCAGGCTGATGAGCTTCGAAGCGACAACGGCGCCGCCGGCAACAGGGCTGAGCATTGCCGCATAGGTGCCGAGAGCGCTGGTCATTTCGGTTGTTTTCTTCCAGGCGTAGGCAACCTTGTCGGTCAAAGACGAGTTAACACCTTGGACTGTTGTCTCAAGCGATGCAGGCTTGGGGGCTTCTTTGACAGGTGTAGAGATGAGTGGGCTTGCGATTACCTCAGCCGTTTTTACGACGGCATCCTTGGCTGTTTCAACTGCTTCTCCGACCATCTTGGCGCCAGCTTCAGCTTTCTCTGCCGCCCAATTAAGCGCGTCAGACAAACCCATGCGAATGCTATCGCCGAATCCCACAATATTCACTTCCGTATGCCATTCCAATCCGTATATATGCAACTGGCTGGCGTATTGGACAAAATTCGCCGAGATTGTGGGGGCGCCCGAGTGGCGCAGGAAATTTTGCGCTTCTATGGAAACTTCCAGCGCCTGTCTGCTTTTCCGGCAGTGTGGGAGAACTGAATTTGGGGTGGTTATACTGAGGTTAGAGGAATTTAGGATTAGGCTTGAGGCTCAAATGGCTGAGAAGGACCACAAGGCTAGTACTTCAGAAGGGCTGATCGGCAATTATCCCGGTCGCTACTGGCACGAGCTCGAAGGTGAAGGGAAGATTTTTTGCGACCTTTGCCCGCGAGCTTGTGTAATGAAGGAGGGGGATCGTGGATTTTGTTTTGTCAGGCAGAATGTTGAAGGGCAGATGATTCTGACCACATATGGCAAAAGTACCGGCTTCTGCATCGATCCAATAGAGAAGAAACCACTCAATCACTTTCTTCCAGGCTCAAGCGTTCTTTCGTTCGGAACCGCTGGATGCAACTTGGGCTGTCAGTTTTGCCAAAACTGGTCGATCAGCAAATCACGAGAAATCGAGCAATTGAGCGAGGTTGCAACTCCGGAAGATATTGCCCAAGCGGCATTACGGATGGGCTGTAAGAGCGTGGCATTTACCTACAACGATCCGGTGATCTGGGCCGAATATGCGATTGATACGGCAAATGCCTGTCACGAAGTTGGTTTGAAGGCTGTTGCTGTAACCGCAGGCTACATAACTCCAGCCGCCCGCCCTGAGTTTTACTCCGTCATGGATGCTGCAAACGTTGATCTAAAGGCCTTTACCTCCGGATTCTACAAACGCCTGTGTCTGGCCGAATTGGAGCCGGTTATGGACACACTCGTCTGGCTTAAAAAGGAGAGCGATGTTTGGTTTGAAATCACCAATCTCATGATTCCTGAGGAAAACGACGGAGACGACGAGATTGAGCGTATGTGCGATTGGATTTTGAATAATGTTGGAGATGATGTGCCCGTTCACTTCACTGCTTTCCATCCAGACTTTCGCTTGACCAAGCGCGGGCGAACTCCCGAATCAACGCTGCGCCGCGCGCGCGATCAAGCCTTGAAGGCCGGGCTCAAGTTCGTTTACACGGGTAACGTCAATGACGCCAAACGACAGAGCACTTACTGTCCTAACTGCCAGGAGCTGCTAATCAAGCGCGATTGGTACGAACTTGGCACCTATCGTCTCAAGGGCAATCGTTGCGCAAAATGTGAGCACGTCATACCGGGCGTTTTCGAAGAGAATAAAGGAAATTGGGGACGTAAAAGACTGCCCGTATTTATAGAAAGGCAGAGCTAGAAGGCTCGGAGTCCATAGTCTACAATCGTAAGCGCAAAGACATTGTCCAAGTGTTTGGGACGGGACAGAGGAAAGAAATGCCTAAAGATCGGCTCCATCTAAACCTAATTCGTTCTGATCTGCTGGCGCTTTCGATCGTACTTTCTGTCACTTTGACGCCTTTTGCGTTGTCGCCTGCGTCTGGTCAGGACGCGGTCAATCCGGACACGCCCGTTTCTTCAGAGGCTCCCTCCGGCACCGGCAACCCCAATACTTCAGTCTCCTCGGATGGCGCTTCATCTTCCGTCAGTCCGGCTTCTGGCGGTTCTGCACCTTTTGCTGGCACCGGTTCGTCGGATATTTCTGCGCCCGCCGGCGGCTCCGACCTTCAAGGGGCGGTGTCTCCTGCTTCTTCCGGTGCAGAAATCGGTTCTCAAGTAACGGTAAAGACTACTGTAAGCCATGAGCAAGAGAAGAAAGATAGGCTCTTTGTTGATGCTACATTCTTTGCAGTAGCAGTAATTCTTTGTGCTATAGCCTTTTTCCTTTTCATGAGTTTGCCGAAACAACCCAAGAAGACAGGCAATGATAGTGTTCAATAGGAAATGTAAACGCTGAGGTCGGTGTCGAAAAATGGATATGGCAAGCCGAATCATGTGTTTTGTACTGGGTCTCACCTTCCTGGGTGGCGGACTCATTTTCGTCAAGCAATCTTTGGAAGCAAAGAATCTGATAGAATCCGTGCTGTTTTCTCTGATGGGCGTTATGGCCGGGCTCTTTCTGATTGTTACCGCCATAATGGGACCGCCTGATATTTAGGCAGCATCAGAAAACTCGTGATACATGCCTTGGGAGGCTTTTCATGCGTCGTTCTATTTTGACTGCCGTAGTCGCTTGCGGAATTGTGATGTTTGCTGGTTCTTCTGCCTTTGCCGGCGAAAAGAAAGGTGAGGACGGGAGAGCTGGAAACTGGACTAAGGGAGCACAAGGTGCACCATCCATAGAGGCAGCGAAAAAAGCTGTAGATGAGAATCCGAAGAGTGCAATCGCACACAATGACTTGGGTTGGGCTTATAGACAAAACAATAAACACAAAGAAGCAGAAGCGGAATTGCGCGAAGCTTTGAAACTAGATCCGGCACTTTCGTATGCTCATTCGAATTTGTCAGTTGTTTTGCTCGATCAGGGCAAAGTTGGAGAGGCTGTTGAAGAAGGGAAAACATCGACTCAGCTCGATGGCAAACAGCCGATCTTCCGTGTCGTCTACGGAAACGCTCTGCAAGCTGTACCGGACAACAAAGCAGCGATTGAGCAATACAAGGCCGCGATTTCGCTCAGACCAGACTACGAAAACGCTTTCTACAATCTCGGCAGAGCTTACCTTGCCGACGGGCAAACAACTGAAGCGAAAGTCGCATTCAGCCAAGCCCTCGAGCTGGATAAAGATGACGAGCGCGTACTCAAAGCACTCGATCAATTGCTCGACAAATAGTCCTTCGTACAGTAGGAGTTTCGATATGCAATTTGTGTTGATTGGTCGAGATGGCGACGACGCTGATGCGCTATCTCGCCGGATGGCTGCACGTGAGGCTCATTTAGCCGGATGCGCGGTCCTCAGAGAGAAAGGCGTGTTGCTTTATGCGGCCGCCTTGTTGAGTGATGATGAACACCAAAAGATGGTGGGCTCAATGCTTGTTATGGATTGGACTTCGCGTGCCGATCTCGATGCTTGGCTGAAAGACGAACCATACATCAAAGGTGATGTATGGAGAAAAGTCGAAATCAATCCGTGCAAACTAGCACCTGGTTTTGCTGGATTAGTGCCTGCAACCACGAAAGAACACGTTGTGCACTGAGACTGATTGGATTAGCAACCAAAGACTATTGTAGGGACGACGCCATGCGTCGACCTTCGCAAAATGCGGTCGACGCATGGCGTCGACAATAATAACCATAGAATTGAAAGGGGAGGCATCTGCCTCCCCTTCTTTGCCCTCGTTAAAAGCTTTCTACAGCGTTTGTTTGACATTCCCTCACGGACTATTTGTGTTCATTCACGAATTTTACGAATTTGAGATTCGCTAGTTCTTGCAACTTGTCTGGTGAGATTCGTCCAACTACTTTCGTTCTTTCTTGAAGAATCAGTTCAAATCCAAGTTTCTTCAGAGCTTTGATGTTTTCCTCAGAATCTTTGGTGAGCTGAATTTCCACTGAGATCTTTCCGCTTTCCATGCGGATTTTGAGTCCGGCAGCAGTTTTCTGTTTTTCAGAACTTGAAACGAGCTGTTGAAGAGCGACCGAAAGTCTTGATGAGAATTCATTTGCTTTGGCTGCTGGTTCGGGCTTCTTCTCGTCTTGTTTTTTGTTGGCGTCTGCAAGAAGAGTGTCTGCTTCGCGTTTGTCAGCTGCGACCTTCACTTCTTTCCGGGGTGGAGGTGCGGGCATTGCTGCAATTGACGGACCTGCCATCGGTTTCGCGGTCAACAGTCCGCTTGCCGGAACTGCGTAGCCAATATTTCCGTTGGCATATTGTCCGCCGTAAGCAGCTTGACGAGATGTTACCGCTCTGCGTTTCGCACGATAGACTGCGCCAGCTCCTCCGCCGCCACCGGCGAAGCCGAAGCTAGCAGCGGGAGCGCCGGCCAGCGGGGAGCCCGGCATCTCTGACTCTTCAATCGTCGCTTCGCGTGAGACGCCGTCCGGAACTTCTACCGGTACTGCGACAGTTCTCGCGATACCGCCTTTGGTGACTGTTTTTTCTTCTACTGCAACGAATGAAGTGTACTGAGTCATGATGTGATGGTCGAGAGCGACTTTGACGATTTCGTCTTTCAATTCTTTATTGACCGAGCCGCTTTGCGCTCCCATCCAGTCTTCACTCATCAGGCGATCAACTTTTGCGCGAGCCCAAACCGAACCAATTGATTCACTTCCACTAGCATTCTCAGGAAAGTTGACTTTGATTTTTTCCAGGTATGGTTTTCCACCTGAAAATCCGGAGATGGATACTGTCCCAGCGCCTGGCTTTATGTAGCGTCCTTTGATATAGAGCGGTTTCTCTGCCCAAACGTCGGAGACCTCATGTGGGTAGACTTCTTTAACCTGCACTCCTTCGAAGTCGAGTTTGATGTCCGTCAGAACTGGAGACGAAATTCGATCATAGAATTTCTTGCCCACTTCATTTCCGGAGCTGTTGAGTAGTACGTACTCAGCTTCTCCACCGCCTTCTTTCGCCATAGCATCGATGAGGAAGCGGTTGACACCATTGCCAGTGCCGAAAGAAAACCATCTGGATTTCCCACGCAGCTTCTTAATCATGCCGATGATTTCCATGTCGTTGCCGACATACCCGTCTGTCATGAAAGTGACTATGCGCAGACGGTTTGCATCAGCGGGTTTTTGCAGGCGGACTCGACTGCCGGCGCCATCCATGTGCCACCATTGGCAGTCAAGCCGTTGATGTAATGAATTGCCTGCTTCTTCATCTCTGGAGAGACTTTCATCGGTTTGGCAAACATCGGACGCGCATCGTTGCTGAATGCGATGATTTGGAATGTGTCTTCTTTGTTCATGTGCTCGATAATGTAGCGCATTGTTTCTTTTGCTTTATCGAGAGGCGGTCCGCTTTGCGAACCCGAGCAATCGATAACAAAAATCATTTCTTTGGGTTGAATTTGTTCAGGCGTTGCACGTTTGGGCGGCATTACCATGACGGTGAAGTAGCCGTCTGCAGTTTTGCTCGGTTTGTATGTAAGGTAGCCGCTCTTGATCTGATCACTGGCGACATCCCAAGACAGAACAAAATCTTTGTTCGGAATTGTGTTCTTGTTCGTCAAACTGATTTTTGCAGTCTGTGCATTCGGCTGATTGGATGTCACTTCGTGCAAAACAGAACGAATACCTTGGATTGGCACACCGGAATCGATGTTCACATCAATCGATATGTCGTGTCCGGCGCGTTCACCCTTGGCTGCTACGGGAGGACTGATTCTGGATGCGTCAGGCACAGACGTCGTGTCCGCAAGTCTTCCGCTTCCACTCTTGCCTGCTGGTGTTCCAGGCATGAAGCGCGGACCGACTACGGTCGGAAAAGCGAACGTATAACGACCTGATTCGTAAGGCAGAAGATCGACATACTGAAGAGTGACTTCAATTTGATTGCCGGGAAGTATGTTCGCCACTGATTGCGTAAAAATGTTCGGACGTTCTTGATCAAGCAAAGCAGCTACCTGTCCATGCGCTTTTGCATTGTCATAGATTTCCTTTGCTTCTTCTCGCTTTTTGATGGAACCTTTGATTACGCGCTCGCCGACTTTCATTTTCATGTCGTCAACTGCACCAGTTTCGGAAAGCGGAAAGGTGTAAACGGCTTCGATTTTGTCTTTAAAAGGATTTTCGAATATTTGTTTTACTGTCACACGCGCTACGTATCCTGTGACATTTGCCGTTACACTCGTGTGTTTAAGGGGGCATTGTCCGAGCTTTTTCCCTGCGCCCAGCATAGCTACCAAAGTGCCGGAGCCATCACCCTTGAACTGATTGTTTTGATTTTCTTTGACTGGTTTAGCCGCCGACACTCTACCTGGAATCGCGGCACCTATAGTTTGCTGAGCGTTCACGACTAGCGGCAAAGAAGTACTAAGCACACTTGCAATTGCTGTCGGAACGAGAAGGGCACCCGCTATTAACGACTTCATGGTTAATTCCTCGCTATGCCAAATTTCTTGGCTGTTTGCCGCAACGTCACATAGCACGAGCGTAACCGGCCGAGCAGGCGCGATGTATAGGGTTTCTCCTAGAGCGCCCATGGGACGAGGCCTGAACCTTGTATACTACTTTCCTCTTATTGGCAGCGGAGGCGCGTTTTCAGGATGTTTTTGCGTAAGAAGTCAATGTTTGCAGCCTGCGTGCTGGGTGCAATCTTGCCTCTGCTAGTTCAACCTTCTGTCATCTCAATGAGCGTTGAGCCAATTCCGATTGAGTTTCAAAATGCTGAATTGAAAGAGCTTGTTGGAGTGCAACCTCCTTTTGGTGCATGCGTCACAAAAGAGATGTTGGACAAGGTCACGCGCGAGTTGGCTTCGCATGGAACTCTAGCTTTGAGGCGCTATTCAAGCGGCGGGCATTCTGCGGTAACTGTTCACGAGCCACGTTCGCTCGAGTCAGCGATTGATGGAATGTTGATCATGCATTGGGATCGAGACAATGTGATGCAAGTACTTGCCGAGTATCAACTGACTCAGGATGAGTCTTTGAGGAGCGAACTGAAAGTTGCAAGAGGCGCATGGCTTCTGGGACTTACTGCTTCGTTGAAACATCACTACAACTACTACAAACGATTCACTGATATTATTGACGGAAGAGCTGGAGCGCACGACTTTAGCAAACGTCCCCATATTCGTTATAACCCGATTAACCTGCAAGAAGTACAAGATCCGTGGGGGCACGCTCAAAATGACGCTCTCGGCTATCTGCTTTTCATGACGTTTTACGCAGCGAATCAAGGAAAGTTGCAAGTCAGTGAGAATGCTCTTGAAAATAGTGCGAATGGAAAGCAACTTGATAGTGCGAACGGAAAGCAACAGAAGAAACTGTTTGCGCAAGAAGAATCACACAGGCTTGGCGTGCTTGTTCCGCTATTCTTCGAGAAAATAGAAGTGTGGAAAGACTTTGATTTCGGCGCGTGGGAAGATAAGAAGGCGGAGCATGCATCGTCAATCGGTTGCGCACTGGCTGGTTTGCGCGAAGAGAAGAAATATCTAGATAAGCATGGACCGCTCACGGAGAAACTCGATGGTAAGAATTACACAGTCACGAGCGAATTGTTAGCAACGTTGATCAGGCGTTGTGAAGATAGTCTCGCTAGAATTTTGCCCAACGAGTTCGTCAATTCTGATCCAGAAGACAAACGTGCTGATGCGAGCATTATTCGCAAAGCTGATTCTGCATTGATCAATGCCCTTTTCCTTGGTGCGGTTGCCGGCGAGCCGCTGGTCAACGAGAAAATGACCGAGCGGGTTTTAAATGCAACTACTGAAGCACTTTGTCGACCCATCGGTTTTGCTCGCTATCCGCTGGACATTTGGGACGGCAGAACAGACAGACGAGATTTGAAAGATCGCGAGGAAGCTCAATGGTCACATGTGGCGCCAATGATGTCTGTCATTTACGGAGATCTTTATCTCCGCACAAAGAAGCAAGATTACTTTGTGTGGCAGGACTTCTTCTTCAGGCGCAGCCTCTCAACAGTAAATAAGCGCTGGAGAATTCCTGAAGCCTACATTGTCGATCCAAAGACGCGCAAATGGGTTTCTGATGCCAATGAGCCGCTTGCCTGGGCTCAGTCTGTGGAAATTATGGCGATTTTGGCAATGAAGCGCAGCCTGGCGGAGCGATCCCCTGAAAAATCCCTTCCGGCGACAGATAAAGTCAGATCGCCTAAATAGATAAGCTAGTTGGGAATAGATCTAGGGATACTGTCGGAATCCCTTATTTGAGTAAGAAGCCCTATAAAAAGCATAAAGAAGAGGAACTGGCGAACCTTTCGGAGGATTCGGCAGAGGAGAATGTTGCGCAGAAAAAGATAGAAAGAGGCTCGAATGCGTCTTCTGCAAACCGTTCGGAGCAGACTCAAGTATCTCCGGATGAAATAACCGAAAAGCTTCTTGCTGCATCTCAGTTTCCGCCTGATGATGAGAAGACGCATGTTTCTGATAATGTTGTCCTCAAAGAGCATCTAAACAAGCCGGATGGCTTGGTGGGCACGATTATCGCCGACCACTTCCGCATTGATTCTCGATTGGCAGAAGGTGGCATGAGCGCGGTTTATCGAGCGCGCGATCTTTCTCTAGGACGTGACGTGGCAATTAAGGTTCTCTTGCCCGGGCGCCATTTCACCGAGGAAAGCTTGATCCGTTTTCAGCGCGAAGCAAAGGCTGTCGGTATTCTCAACCACCCAAACATCGTCAATGTGTACGAAATGAACACTTTCGCAGAGGGCGAGCCCTATATTGCGATGGAATTTGTGGATGGTCAAACGCTCTTTCAGCACGTGGAAAGTACCAAGGGCTTGCCGGTTGACGATGTAATCGATATCATGCGCCAATGTGCAGGAGCGCTTGCTTACGCGCATAAACAGGGCATTGTTCACCGTGATATCAAGTCGGGAAACATCATGCTTTCTCGGTCTGCGCAAGGAGGATGGCAGCCGAAGTTAGTCGATTTTGGAATTGCGCGCGCGCTCGAAGAAGACGCGATTAATTTAACGCGCACTGGTGAAATATTCGGAAGTCCGCGCTATATGAGCCCCGAGCAGTGCCGCGGCGAGAAGACGGATGCGCGCACGGATATCTATTCACTCGGCTGCGCGTTCTACGAGGCTTTGACTGGCGATGTTCCATTTCGGGGTGCAACCGCGCTTGACACTATGCGCATGCACAACGACGATTCTCCGGTGCCTCCTTCTGCCGTTCGAAAAGGATTGCCATTGGGCGCCGAGCTGGATCGCATTATTCTTAAATGTTTGGCTAAAGATCGAAACCACCGATATCAATCAGCTGAAGCGCTTGAGCAGGAGCTTTTCACTTTGGCTCGCCAAAAGAAAAGCAGTCTTGGTTCTGTTGTTGTAGGAGCCGTGCGAAAACTTCCGCTATCCAAAAAAGCAGGTAAGGCGTTTGGCACCAAGATGTTCGTCGCATATTTTCTAATTAGTGCAGCACTTTTGATTTGGGTTGCATCGAGTCAGGCACACAGAGTATTCGACTATCTCTGGACCGACTTTAACTACAAGGGCCAAAAGGCTTTTGATGTGGGCGATTACAAGGTTGCCGAAGATCACTATCTGAAAGCGCTAAAGATAGCGGAAACTTTTCCTGTGAAAGACAAACCAATACGCTTAGCGTTCAGTCTCTCAGAGTTGACTGAGTTGGCTACTGCGACCGGCAATGAAGAGGCGCACAAGAATTGGGCTGAACGCCGAAAGAAGGAGGCGGCGGTTGCACTTGGCGATCTTGGCACCTATCGCGGTCAGCAGATAAAACTGTGCAATTCGTCACTGGACAAGTTTATCGCAGATACGAAAGATCCAACCGCGAGTGCCGACCGTGAAGAGATGAAGCTGAAGGCAAAGCAAGTGCTGGAGAAATTCAATGAGTTGTCGATTATGTACGACTCTGCGGAATCGACGGAAAGTATTTATGCCATGATGGATCGCGCTATTAAAGCGACTGCTCCGTATTTGGAGAAAACACACCCAGATCTGGCTGGTGCAATTGTTAATCGAGCTTGGTTGGCGTTTTTTTCGAACTCAGATGACATTCGCAGATTGGTCGTAAACGCTGAGGAAGAGCTTCGGGCGTCAAAAGATATGGTGCCGTCGCTTAAGGCGCGTAATTTCAGTCTGCTCAGCCAGATTTATCTTGCGCTTGGTGACAGAGACAACTCACGCAGATGCAGCGAAGAGTCACTTTCGATCTTGCGAGCCAATTCCGAAATGCAAACGGATACGGCGGTGCATGCTTTACTCGTGCGCGCGCTACTCGAAGACGAGACCCGGCATCCTGACACTGCTGACTTCTTTTTCAATCAAGCTAAGTTCGAAATGGGAAAAGACGAGCGTCACAGTCCCAGTATGATTCAGCGCTATGTTGAGATACGCCTTCATCTTCTCTCCAGTCGTGGTGCGACTTTGCATGCACTACAAGAATGCAAGGAAATACTTGACGAAGAGGAGAAACATCCGACATCGAGGCGCTTGTTGGCGCGGGCACTCAACGCCACGGGCACGCTTTACGGATGGTTGGGCGGCGAGAAAGAATGCATTCACCTGCTCGAGCGAGCACACGCGGTGGCACAAAATAATATGGAGCCAGCGCTATCGGCAGCTGCGCTCGACATGATTGGTGAAGTGCTCGGATCTCACCAGAAGTACAATGACGCAATTCCATACTTCCGACGAGCGCGTGACCTGTATTACGAGAAGCGGGATATCTACCCGGGTTCGGTGGTGGCAACTTCTAACAATCTTGCTTTGCTTTTGATGAAACAAGGAAAGTATGCAGAAGCGATTCGCGTATTGGAAAAAGCGGAACCGTCGGCAAACGCACCGACTTTCGGCGCGCCTAAATTCAAACAAGTTCTTTACGACCGTCTAGCGATACTTTCTGAGAAAACAGGCGATAAGGCTGCAGCAGAGCGCTATCGGAAGAAGTTCAATGAGTCACTGGCGCGGTAGGTTTGAACTCTTCTGGCAGTAGTTAGCGGCGTGTGGCTGCGTTCTAGGAATGATTGGATTGACGTAAGTTCAAACCCCTGAAATGAAAGAAACCCGTGCTGTTCCAACCACGGCAGCACGGGTCCCTTTTTCGAAGCAACTTTTGCTATTTGGTTGAAACTACCAGTTGCTTGTCTACACTTTTGGGTGTTTCGCTTTCGAATTGTGCTTCTTCCGTCGAGCCTTTGAGCGCGGAGGTTGAAGCGGCACCGCCCGAGATGGTCATAAGGACTTGGTCGAAATAACCAGTTCCCACTTCTCTTTGGTGGCGCACTGCGGTGTAACCGAGTGGTTGCGATGCGAATTCTTCTTCTTGCAATTCGACATATGCAGGCATGCCTTCGCGTGCGTAGCCGTGTGCGAGGTTGAACATGCTCATGTTGGTCGCATGCCAGCCTGCAAGGGTGATGAATTGATATTTGTATCCGAGGTCTCCGAGTGTTTCGTTGAACTTGGCGATTGTCTTGTCGTCCAGGTTTTGCTTCCAGTTGAATGAAGGTGAGCAATTGTAGGCGAGCATTTTGCCAGGGAACTTTTCGTGGATTGCTGCTGCGAATTCTTTTGCTTCGCCAAGATCTGGTTTTGAAGATTCATACCAGACAAGGTCAGCAAAGGGCGCGTAGGCGAGACCGCGTGCAATGACCGCCTCAATGCCGTTTTTCACTTGGTAGTATCCTTCCAGTGTGCGCTTGCCCTGGATGAATTGTTGATCGACTGGATCAATGTCGGACGTGAGCAGCGTTGCGTCCAGCGCATCGGTTCTGGCAACGATGATGCTTGGAACGTCGAGCACGTCGGCAGCCAGTCTTGCAGCGGTCAGGGTTCTAACGAATTGAGAAGTGGGCACCAAAACTTTGCCGCCCAAGTGACCGCATTTCTTTTCAGATGCGAGTTGATCTTCGAAGTGGACTCCGGAAGCACCTGCTTCGATCATGCTCTTCATCAGTTCGAAAGCGTGAACGGGTCCGCCGAATCCGGCTTCTGCATCAGCCATGATCGGGACGAACCAATTGCGCTGAGACTTCCCTTCTGCCGATTCAATTTGATCGGCACGCAGGAGAGCGCTGTTCAAGCGCTTTACCAATTCAGGAACACTGTTGGATGGATAGAGACTTTGATCGGGGTAGGTTTGTTTTGAAACGTTTGCATCGGCTGCAACTTGCCAGCCGCTCAGGTAGATGGACTTTAAGCCCGCTTTGACCATTTGTACGGCTTGCGAACCATTCATCGCGCCGAGGGCGACGATGTGGTGCTCGTTGTTCAGAAGATTCCAAAAATGGCGAGCGCCGACTTTGGCGAGTGTGTGTTCGATGTCTATTGATGGACGCAGTTTTACAACATCCAGAGCAGAGTAGTTTCTCGTAATCCCGGCCCAGCGGGGGTTCGTTTGCCAGGCATCGTTCAGTTTGAGCGCTTGCTCTGCTTTGGATTGTTGCATCTCAGTATCCTCGGAGTGTGGGAGAAAATGGTTGGAATTTTTTTGTAGCCGCGCATTGCATGCGCATTTTGAATTTAGAAATCGGGCGCATGCAATGCGCCCCCACGCTAGTCGTTTAGGTATGCGTATGCGGGGATGGTGAGGAAGTCTTTGAACTCTTTGTTCAAGACCAAATCATCTAGAATCTTTTCGGCATCTGCGTAGCGATTGCCTTCTGCAACTGCAAGCTTTGAAAGCAGTTCTTTTTTCAGTTCGTTGTAAAGCGCTTCAGTGACCGGTTCGCCGTCGTCCATGGTCACGGACGATGAAATCCATTGCCACAATTGGGCTCGCGAAATCTCGGCCGTGGCGGCGTCTTCCATCAGATTGTGAATGCCTGCCGCACCAATACCGCGCAACCATGATTCGATGTACTGCAGCCCAACATCAATGTTGTTTGAAACACCTTGGCGCGTCACTTTTGCACCTTCGATTTTTGTATTCAACAAATCTTTGGCTGAGGTTTCGAAATCGGTTCTCAAATTATGCTTCTGGTTCATTCGGTCGCCGAGCGCATCGTCGAAGACTGAGCGTGCGACTGCCACGAGGTCCGGGTGCGCCACCCAGGTTCCATCGAATCCGTCTCCGGCTTCGCGAGTTTTGTCCTCGGTCACTTTTGCAAATGCTTGAGCGTTAATCTCCGCGTCCTTTCTGCTTGGGATGAACGCAGCCATACCGCCGATCGCGTGTGCTCCTCGCTTGTGGCAAGTTTTCACCAGGAGTTGCGCATATGCTCGCATGAAGGGAACAGCCATCGTCACTTGCGATCGGTCAGGTAAAACGAAGTTCTTGTGTTCTCTCGTCTTCTTGATCAGGCTGAATATGTAATCCCAGCGGCCGGCGTTAAGCGCTGCCGCATGTTCTTTGAGTTCATACAAAATCTCTTCCATCTCGAATGCGGCGAGAATTGTTTCGATCAAAACGGTGGCGCGGATGATACCATGCGGGAGCTTCAAATAGTTTTGCGAGTAGATGAAAACATCGTTCCAAAGCCGTGCTTCTAAGTGGCTTTCCAGCTTCGGCAGATAAAAGTACGGTCCGCTGCCGCGCTTTATCAGTTCTTCGGCGTTGTGGAAGAAATAGAGACCAAAGTCGAACAAAGAAGCTGAGCATGGCTTTCCATTGATTTCCAGATGCTCTTCCACCAGGTGCCAGCCTCGCGGGCGTATAACCAAGGTGGCAGTCTGTTCGTTCAATTTGTATTGCTTTCCTTCCGGGCTATTGAAAGAGAGCGTTTTGCGAACAGCGTCTATGCAGTTTGATTGCCCGTCGATGACGTTTTGCCAGGTGGGAGACAGCGCGTCTTCGAAGTCTGCCATGAAGACTTTGGCGCCGGAATTGAGAGCGTTGATCATCATCTTGCGCTCGACTGGACCGGTAATTTCGACGCGACGATCTCTCAGGTCCAAGGCCGCCGGACCAACTTGCCATTCGCTGTTGCGAATCTCCTGCGTTTCGGGCAGAAAATTCGGCAGAACACCGCTGTTGATGGCCTTCTGCCGTTCTGCCCTCAAATGAAGCAGTTCTTCTCGCCTTGCGTTGAAGCGCTCGTGGAGCGCGGCGAGAAATTTCTTTGCTTCCGGTGTGAGGATTCTCTCTACGGATTCAGTCGATGCGCCTTTGACTTTAATGTTTTCCATCAGTACTGCCATCCTTCAGGTCCTCATATAAGGAATAAGTGTTTTGGCTGTCGTCTGCATCTACACCTTTTTACTGGCGGCTCCGACCTGTCTATATATTGATATATTGATTGAAAGGAATCAATACATCATTTTATTAATTTCCCCTTTTTTGACCTTGGCTTTGTATGCCTCAAAAACTAAAAAGCCTGTGACATGCCTCATTTCGCAACAAATTTGCCCGAATACTTGATAGGATTACTTGATATATTGACCATCACAGATCAATACGTATCTACGTCCTGTTGATAAGGGGGTATTCCATGGTCGAGTCGACTGTGATCAAGAGCGGTCTGGACGGCGTCGTTGTGGCCGAGACAGGCATATCTGAAGTCGAAGGGCAGCGCGGACGGCTGATTATCAAGGGTTTTGACGCCGAGGACTTGGGTTTCTCGCATACCTTTGAAGAGACCTGCGCCCTTCTTTGGTCCTCAAAAGAGGATGGAGCTGAGCTGAGCATACAGTTCGGACTGGCTCGCGTGGAAGCTTATGAGATGAGCAAAGATATTCTGCCCTCCCTTTTGCGCGAACATCCAATGGATTCTCTGCGCACCGCGACCAGCCTTTTGACCAGCGGCACGCAGGTCGACAGCAAAGAATATGCTCGTATTACTGCTGCCATCGGTGTTTTTGCTGCCAACTTCTCGCGCATGAGCCGTAAGCTGAAGCCCATTGCTCCGGATCCTAAGCTGAGTCATGCAGCCGACTATCTGCGAATGATTACGGATGAAACTCCGTCGAAAGCTGAAATCGCCGGCATGGACACTTATCTGACCACCGTTTCCGACCACGGCATGAATGCTTCGACTTTCACCGCCAGAGTGGTCGCATCCACTGAATCCGATAACGTGAGCTGCATCGTCGCTGCTATTGGCGCCCTCAAGGGACCGTTGCACGGCGGAGCGCCAGGACCTGTTTTGGATATGCTCAACGAAATCGGCAGTCCGGAGAACGCAGAGAAGTGGATTACCACGCAGCTTGACGGTCGCAAGCGCATTATGGGCATGGGTCATCGCATTTACACGGTACGCGATCCGCGTGCTGCAATCTTTGAGCAAGCGATCAGAAAGCTCGAAGATGCTGGATTGAAGGCTTCACGCCTGACTTTGGCAAGAGCTGTTGAGAGCACTGCAGAGCGCTTGTTGGCTGAGCGTCATCCGGAAAAGCCGCTCAAGGCGAATGTTGAATTTTATACCGCGGTATTGCTTGATTCGCTGAAGCTGCCGAGTAACATCTTCTCGTCTACCTTTGCAGTCGGCCGAGCTGCCGGATGGTTCGCTCACATTGCCGAACAGCGAGCGTTAGGACGCTTGATTCGTCCGGCATCCAAGTACACCGGTGCATACCCCAGATAGAAATTCTGCAGCATGCAAGAGACTAATCCAAAAGATTTGCCCGATCCTGAAGACAAGCTTCTGACAGGCAGTCAAGCTGCGGAGTTCCTAGGCGTTAAGTCGGCGACTCTGTACGCGTATGCCAGTCGCGGCATGATTGAAAGTCAGCCGGCAAAAAACGCCAGAGAAAGAACCTATCGCTTGAGCGATTTGATTCGCCTCCGGCAATCTTCGCGCGGTTTCAAATCGCCGAAGGATCAGGAGCCTGCGGTTTGGACCGGCCCCGTAATCAAATCAGCGATTACTGAGATTCGCGAAGACGGGCACTATTATCGCGGTCAAAGCGCGCTCGAATTGGCACGTACGGATAAACCGTTCGAGTCGGTTGTTGATCTTTTGTGGGAAACAGGGGCGACCAACACCAATCAATGGAAACGTATGAAGCCGCTTCAGCTGCCGAAGGAGCTGCGTTCTCTTGCTTCGAAAGATGCGGACTTCTTGGATTTGTTGAAATTGATGCTAGTGAGCGCGGAAATGAGCGATCCCGTTTCGCGCAAACTTCTGGCGACGGATATTTTCGAGACGGCGCGCCGTTTAATTGTCACTATGTCAATGAATCTTGGACTGCCGACCAAGCGTGATAAGTACATGCCTGACGGTCCATTTCCTATTGCGCAAACACTTCTGCATTCGTTGACAGGAAACAAGTCGAGAGAAAAGGCGCAAGCGATCAATTCAGCACTTGTGCTGTGTGCAGATCATGAACTGAATGCATCTGCGCTGGCTGCGCGCATCGCGGCTTCCTGTGATGCTTCGCTCTACTCGTGCGTCGAATCTGCTCTCGGCGCATTCAGCGGCAGCTTGCATGGCTCTGCTAGCCGCAGAGCCGAAGACATTGTCACGACTTCGCTAAAGTTCAAAGCTGTTGCTGCGTGGTTGAAGGACTATCTGCGCCAGTTTGAAACAATTCCTGGTTTTGGAACGGACCTCTATTCGCAGGGCGATCCGCGAGCGAAACATTTGATCTCTTGTGCGCAACAAGTTTCCAGCAAAAATACTCATTTGAAACGACTTCTAGAGATCGTTGAATGCGTGCGCGATCAATTGGGCTTGGAACCAAATCTTGATGTTGGTCTAGCAGCGATCTCATACGCACTCGCGCTTCCCGCCGGTGCCGGATCGACAATTTTCGCTGTGAGCCGCTCGTCAGGCTGGATTGCGCATGCCATTGAACAGCGTATGTACGGCGGCGTTATTCGACCGCGTGCTCGATATATTGGAAAAAGCTAGATCCAATCTAACTATCTTTCTATTCACCTAGCGAAGAATAGTCTTTGAAAAAGACGAGCGGTAGATGAGCTTTCTCATCCATTATAGGTTTGCTCGAGAATCCCATGCACCACATCGCCAGATACAAGCCGCCGTTGTGCTTTATTACGATGGTGCCCGGCTCCGCGCTGGCCGGGTTGAGTTTTACATTGTTCAAACTCAAGGGGAATGAAGCCGATAGATACGGATCGTTTTCAATGATTATCTTGCAGAACTCAGAAGGTGGTGTTCCAGCATTGATGAGTTCTTGGCGCAATTCTTTGGAAACCATACTGGAATCATTGTATGGATTGAGTGGTGGAAGCGCCGGAGTTACAGGGTTTTCGCCGCGCTGACTAGTAAACTTCTTCATTTCCGAAACAGAATTTGGAAAGCGCTTTACCTTCAGCCGGAACGCGTCAACATGATCAAAGACTTGCTTCGCGATACCTGCTGTTTTTTGATCGCACTTAAGTGCCGTAACCTGAAGGTCCAAAATCAGTTGGCGAAGTTGTTGCTTGGATGGCTTGATTTGCCTGGTTGTCGGCTGTGACGGCATGGTCTGCGCATCTGCCCTTGCGCAATTGAAGAATGAAGTTATTGCTAAAACAGTGACAAAATACTTGCTGATTAAATGAACCGTTCTTGCAGTCATGGATTTTTTGCCAACAAAACGCCGTGCCACTAAATATAGTGCACACGGCGACTTGAATTCTATAATTTTTTCTAGTGACTGCGAGCGTCCGATGTCAGTGCATCGTCATTGAGCTCGTCGAGCCATGACTGCGGCACTTCGACGGAACCTTTGCCTTCCAAAATGGCCGACTCTTTGAGGTCCCAGAGATGGTCGAAAACCCCGTCTGCAGAGACTTTCTGCCCGCGACGCGCAGCGTAGAGAACATTCAATCTTTCTTTCAATCTGTCTGTGCCAACTGTAACTAGTTGCGCAGAACCTTTATGGGAATTCTTGCCCATAGCTCCACTCCTCAAAGGACTTGTGATTCTTATATTCCCGACCTCAAAGAAATTACACGCCGTCAAAAATGTCAAGAGGTGGGCTTTTCAGGATTTTATCTGCACAGAAAATAGTCTGCACAATTCAACATTCCAACGTGTTTACCGACTGTCTTATGGTGTGAAGGTTCCTTCGACTTTTACGAACGAGGTGGCTTTCTTATGGGCAGTTTGGCAGACACACTCTTCGAAAAACCTCTATTTCAGCCAGATCCCTGCAGCCGACAAAAAGAGGAAACTACACTCAATCAATTCTTAGCCGACGAAATCGCCAGTAAACGCTTTGATGTGCAGCATCTGCCAGACAGGAAAAAATGGGTTCCCACCTACATGAAAGACAACCCTCTTCTGCCTGGTATGGACAACTTCGACATTGTCGATCATGAGAAGCAGCGCTGGTCATCAATATTTGAGTGTACGAAGTGGGCAGGGGGAGTTTACGCCGCTTACAAGTGGGCTCCGCAGTTCATGCCCAAAGAGATTCCTCCTTCAGCGCTTATTGCATGGAAGAAAAGGACTGGAGAGGAGCATATCGTTCTTGGCAGTAAGTCTCATTCCGAGCTGTTGAAGGAGTTGAAGCTGAAATACATTGCCACGTGCGTGGGTAGCATGGCCGTAGGCTGGACCGCCAACCATGCTTTGGACCGGCTTTTGTTTCCCAAGGATCAGTATCTGGAAGGCACGTTGCTTGGTGATGCTGCCGGTATCTGGCTTGCAATCGCCGTGCCGGGGTGGAGAAACAAGGCAATGCTTGTCGCCGGTTCGCACCTGGCCGGTAAAACTGTCGACCATTGGCAACAGCCAAAATACCCGACTCGTCCGTAGACAATTTCCCTCGTGCGATCGCAAGAACATGAAGTCTTAAAGAAAAACGAACAGACCTGCATTTCGCAAAGTCTGTTCATAATTCTGTCGTCAAACCACCAAAATGGGCGATTTGGTTGTCAGGTGTTTATCAATTAGGAGCGGCGCTTGCGTGCGGCTTCTGCTTTGCGCTTTCTCTTCACGCTCGGCTTTTCGTAGCGTTCGCGGCGCTTGATTTCAGAAAGAATGCCTGCTTTCTGAATTTTCTTCTTGAAGCGTTTAAGCGCCTGTTCGATGCTCTCGCCTTCTGCAACTCTAACCTCGGACAAGGGATATCCCCTCCTTCTTAATACGATTTTGGACAACAAAAATTTTGCAGTTGGGGGATCTTATCACTAAGAGGCGGATCCAACCAAGATCAATGTTGCAAGGGAAACAAAAAGGGAGCCGTATGAGACCCCCTTTTGACACTCGTGTTTGCCCTTAGTGAGATTCAGCAGCATGCGCGGCTGTCGCTTGAGAGATAAGCTCTTGCGACAGTTGAGGCGGCACTTGAGACAAATGCGAGAACTTCCAGATGTAATAACCGAGACCCTGAGTCAAGGTGCGCAGTTCGATGATGTAATCCCAGAGCTCGCCACGCGGAATGTTGGCGGTGACTTCGTCCCAGCCTTGACGGTCAGGATTGGGTCCGTATCCGAGAATTTGACCGCGTAGTCCGGTCACCTGTGAAAGTACACCCGATGTGTATTGGCTTGGAATGTGGATTTTCACTTCGGCAATCGGCTCGAGGATAAAGGGATGTGCTTTGGCCAAGCCATCGCGCATCGCCAGAATGCCTGCCATACGGAAGGACATTTCATCGGAGTCTACATCGTGGAATGAACCGTCGAACAAGTTGACGGAAACATCGACCAGTGGGAAGTTGGCTAGAGTGCCGCGAGCAAGCGCTTCTTGCACGCCTTTTTCGCAGCCCGGAACATATTGTCTGGGTACGGAACCGCCCACAATCGACTCGGAGAACTTGTTGCCGGCGCCTCTTTCGAGAGGTTCGATGCGCAGGTAGACTTCGCCGAACTGTCCGCGACCGCCGGTTTGTTTCTTGTGGCGTCCGTGTCCTTCGACTTTCGCTTGAATCGATTCTTTGTAAGAGATCTTCGGCTTGTGCGTATCAAGCTCGATGTGATATTTGCGCTCCAATCGCTGTCTGGAAAGAGTCAGGTGCACTTCTCCCTGTCCGTACAAGCAGTATTCATGCGTATCCGGGTCACGGTCGACTTTGAGAATCGGATCTTCTTCGGTCAATTTGCCGAGCAAAGTGGAGAGCTTCGCTTCGTCGTTGCGATTTTTTGGAGCAATCGCCAGAGAGTAGAGAGGAGGTGCTTCGGGTGGTGACGGCATTTGCGTTGTTTCTTTTTCAGTGACAAGAGTGTCGCCTGTGCGGGGCGTTTCCAATCTTGCCAGAGCAACAATCGAGCCTGGTCCAGCCGAGGGCATTGTCTCTTGTTTCTTGCCCAACAACCAATACAAACCGCCAACACGCTCCTTGGAGCCGCCTTTGTTGATGTCTACCAGCTGCGAATCGCCGGTGATGGTGCCGGAGAAGACGCGAGTGAGGGAAAGTTTGCCCGACTGCGGGTGAATGTAAGTGCGGATCACTTGTGAGATGACTGGACCATCATCTTTCACTGTGATTACCTTACCGTCTTTGTCCTTGTACTCGCGCTCTGCAGGCGACGGGCAAAGAGAAATGATGGCGTCGAGCAGTGAGAAGACTCCAGCATCTGTTTGCGCGGAGCCGACTAGAATCGGCACAAACGTACCGGCTTTGACGCCGGCTTTGAGATCCTTTTCCAGCAAATCGATGGGCGGATCGTTGCCTTCCAACACCATTTCCAACAATGCATCATCCGTGTCGGCGAGCGATTCGATTAGTTTTTCTCTTGCCGCTTCCAAATCGTCTTTTAGATCGGCTGGAACATCAGTGTGTTCTGGTTTGCCTTGAGCACCATACTTGAATGCTTCTTTCTTGAGCACATCTACGTAACCTGTCAAAGAACCGCTGATGATTGGATAATGCAACGGTGCCAGCGGACGTGGTGTCTTACTGCCTGGCATGTTTTTCAAAACGGAAAGTGTGTCTGCAAAGTTGAGATCAGGCTTGTCCAGCTTGTTTACGAAGACCAATCGAGCGACTCCGATTTCCTCAGAGAAGCGCAGCAAACTGTCCATCTGAATTAAACGGCCCGGATCGGGCTCGACTACGAATACCGCAATGTCACAGCCCATCATCGCAATCTTCGCTTCTTCTTGGAAGTCGATGAAGCCCGGGCAATCGAGAATGTTGAATAGAGTGTCCTGGTACGTAGTGCGTCCCATTGATACCTGGGTGGAAATTTGACGGCTGACGGATTCCGGCTCGTAGTCGGTGGTCATCGTGCCTTCGTTTATCTTTCCGCGCCTTGAGATTGCGCCTGTAAGGTGAAGGATGGCTTCCACGAGGCTTGTTTTGCCGCTTCGGTTCAATCCGACCACGGCTACGTTGCGAATCTTGGCGACACTTGTCACTGCTCTTCTCCTTTGTTGGCAAGAGGGCTTGACTATATATATGGTTATTATCGTAAAGACTAACGAATCAGCTAGTCCTACTTCAAGGGTACCCCGACGAATTAATCTGCCTGACTCTTGCAAAGCCTCTTGATCAGCGGTTTTGGCGAATTGCATGTCTGGAAACCGGTGCTCTGTCTGGTCCTCTAATGTGACTGCCCAACTAATGTCACAAACCACTGCTAATCTGTCTGCACAAAGGCGAAATCCCTTCCCTTCTCTCTCCTCCTCCCCCCGCAAGCGAATGCACCAAACGCCAATCGGCGAGCGCATTGTGCATCGCGTTTCTAACTCAAAGGAATTCAAACAATGGCAGAAATGAATGTTTGGCAGAAACTTGATAAAGCAGAGCAATCTCTCAAAACCGGCGACTACAACGGTCTCAAAGAAGCCGCAGTCATTTCCGGTGAAGGCCAACACACATTCATGGCTACTCTTGCCGATCGCATGAAGGGCTCGCAGCTGAGCTTGCCGGATCTGCAAATTGTTGACCTCGACAAAGACGGCAGTCCTGAGAAGATCTCCGCTAAAGGTCTGACTATTCAAAAGGATGGACAGAAGCTGTCGGTGGAGACCAGCTCGATTACCACGCGCATCAGTGAAAAGATCTCGAGCGGTTGGCAGTCAGTCAAAGACACGCTCAGCGACGCAGTCGGCACCACTAAAGTGGGAGATGCACTAAACCGCGCCAATACTACCGACAGCGAACTGAACCGTCGCTGGGAGCGCCAAATGAAACAAGCCGGCATCTAAAACATACCGGCCTTCTCAAGTCTTGTTGTCGTGTGCTTTTGCGACCTATCTCATTGTGTCGGCGTATGAGCCGCTTGATTGCGAGAACGGTGTCAGGTCATCGGAGCCTTTGAGTCCGAGGGTATTGCCGAAGAAGAGTTTGGCGAGTTTTTTGCTGTTGCTTACGAAAGCAGGAAATTGAACGCTGTAGTTCCTCTTGGTAAAGACGATGAACGGAGTCTTGTCGGGCAGGAAGTAGGTGAAACCGGCATTGACGGTTTTGGTACCGGGGAGGTTAGCCAGGTCGGCGCCGCAGGACAAGGCAACAACTGCCGAAAAGAAGAAAATAGGACCAAAAAATGCATGCACCCACATCGCTTCTTTGGTTTTGACAAGCGAATTTTCTTTAGGTGGGAAAACGCAAATCCAGGGTGAGACCAGAGTAAAGGGCAGAAAACCTTGCCAATACCACATTTTTCCCTTGATGAACGCCATGTAGGCCTTATGGATGTAAACACACCCCATAACCATCAAGAGGATGCCGATGAGCATGTTTATTTGATCTTGACTCATTTAGTAAGCCCCGTACCGGACTGGTAAACCTCTGCCTGCAATATGCCAGCATCTCTAGTTTACTACGTCTTGGATGCTACAGAGGAAGACGTATCAAAGGGGCTAAAAGCTGAAACAGCCGGATTTAGCGGACTTGCAGAACAGCAAGGAGAGGCGCCGTTTTCGCCCTTCTCTTAAGCGGCTGTTACAGCGCAGCGTGCCGTCTGTAGCAGCTTTCCGCGCTTCGGATACAATAGCTTTCCCATATCGGAGACTTTTCACATGCCATCCAGATTAAAGCGCAATCAGTCGTGCGGGCAATTGGGCATAGGCGACGTCGATCGCGAAGTTACTGTTGCTGGTTGGGTGCATGTGCGGCGCGATCTAGGCGGTCTCATCTTCATTGAGCTGAGAGACCAAACCGGTCGCGTTCAGCTGGCTGCCGACCCCAATCGCAATAAGGAAGTACACGCCGAACTGAGCACACTCAAGAATGAGTATGTCCTGATTGCCAAAGGAAAAGTGACGGCGCGACCTGCCGGCAGTGAAAACCGCGAAACGCCCACAGGGCTGGTAGAAATCTACCCTGATGCGGTGGAAATATTGAACACCGCCAAGCCCTTGCCATTTCAGCTCGATCAAGGCGATGCCGTAAACGAAGAACTGCGCTTGAAATACAGGTTTCTCGATCTTAGAAGATCGGAGATGAACAATAACTTGAGGCTTAGACATCGAGTCACACAGGCAATTCGCCGCGCTTTGGACAACAGCGGCTTCATTGAAGTGGAAACACCGATTCTCACAAAAGCCACTCCTGAAGGGGCTAGAGACTTCTTGGTGCCGAGTCGTTTGAATCCCGGCAATTTCTACGCGCTGCCTCAGTCTCCGCAGCTGTTCAAGCAAACCCTGATGATTAGCGGCATTGATCGCTATTATCAAGTTGCTCGCTGCTTTAGAGATGAGGATTTGAGAGCCGACAGACAGCCCGAATTCACGCAAATTGATATCGAGCTTTCATTTACCGATGAAGAAGAGGTTCAAAACGTTACTGAAAAGCTGCTTACGGCAGGCTTTTCCGAAGCCGGCATCGAGCTGAAGCCCCCATTCAAACGCTTGCCATACAAAGAAGCAATGGAGAAGTACGGCAACGACAAGCCTGATTTGCGCTTCGAAATGGAAATTAAGGACATGACTGAAGTTGCTAAATCCTGCAATTTCAAAGTCTTCAGAGATAACGCAGATCAAGGCGGCGTGCTGAAAGGCCTATGCTTGAAGGGGGCTGCTGAAAAAGATCCGGTTTCAAGAAAAACGCTTGATCTCTGGACGGAAGTCGCCAAGAAAGATGGCGCAAAGGGGCTTGCCTGGGTAATCTTCGGCAAAGATGGCATTCGCTCTTCGGGCATCGATAAGCACCTCACTGCTGAAGAGATGGACAAGTTGAAGTCGCTTTCCGGCGCAGAAACAGGCGATGTGCTTTTGCTTGTTTCCGACAAGTTTGCCGTTACAGTAAATGTATTGGGTCGCCTGCGTCTCAAGATTGCTGAGGAGCGTGGGTTGATCGATGAGAGCCGTCATGAGCTTCTCTGGGTGGTTGACTTCCCTCTCTTTGAATATGATGAGAAAGAAGGACGCATGATGGCTGTTCATCACCCGTTTACGTCTCCAAATCTCGATGATGCTCAGTATCTGGAATCGGATCCTGGCAGAATCCGCGCACGCGCTTACGACATCGTTTACAACGGCGTCGAAATAGGCGGCGGTTCCATTCGTATCCACGATCAAGAACTGCAAAGCCGCGCATTTCAAGCAATTGGGATTGATCGCGATCAGGCTCGCGATAAGTTCGGCTTCTTGCTCGATGCTCTTGAATCAGGCGCTCCGCCGCATGGCGGGCTGGCTTTGGGGCTCGATCGTATCGTTATGCTTCTGGCCGGTTGCAAATCAATTCGTGACGTAATTGCTTTTCCGAAGACGCAATCCGGGGCTTGTTTGATGACGCAGGCACCATCGGCGGCATCAGATGAACAGCTGAAAGAAATTCATATTGTCACCAATCCTCCTCAGAAAGAACCTGCCAAAGAGGGCCAGGTCGCCTCGGCTGTCCAGTAAAAGAGCCAAGGGTAAACCCTGAGGTGGCGCCCGGCGTGCCATGCTAGAATGCGATTGAGTCCCATAGGTGGTGGGTCTGGTCGGTTTTTGAACCCGTTGTTTATCTGTCCTGAAGGCGTTTGAATACGGACATGATCGCGAGAACTGAGAGCAAAACAACTCAGAAAAGCAAATCATTGCCGTTGATGAGGACGGCAATCTTTGTGTCGGCAATTCTGGCTTTGCAACTTTCATTGTCTTCTTGCGGTGTTAAGTTGAAGACATCGACCGAATATCTAGTGTCGGGCAATGAGTATTTCAAAATCGGCGATTATCGACTCGCTGAGCAGGAGTATCGCGAAGCTCTGAAGCAAGATCCCAAAAGCGCTACAGCGAAAAACAATCTCGGAGTAATTCTGAATGAGCTGGGTCGTTATGACGAAGCCATCGCCATCTTGCAAGAAGCAGTAAATGCCGATCCGAAGAATTCCATTGCAAGATATGTGCTGGCCATGGCTCTTACGCATAAGGGCGATTTTGACGGGGCGATGGAGCAAGCGAGAGAAGCGACCGGATTGGACCCCAAGGAGCCTCAGGCCTATAAGGCTTTGGGTGATGCAGCGGTTGGAAAAGGCGACGTGAAGACAGCGGTGGAAGCCTATCGCTCTGCAACTATTGTTGATCCGACCAATGACGCAAATCACCATCGCTTAGCCGAAGTGCTTGGTCAGGCCGAAGACCTCGAAGGTCAGATTTTGGAAGAGAATAAGTCATTGGAGCTAAATCCTGGCAACCAAGATGCCCGCATTGGTCTGGCTCTTGCATTCAAGAAGAAGGGCGAAGCTGATGACGCAGTTGTTCAGTTGAAAAAAGTGTTGGAAGCCGATCCTGACAACGAGACTGCCAAGAAATATTTGAAGGAATTTGATAATTCTCCGCCGTCTGCAAGCTATACGAGATAGACGCATTTCCGTTTGGAGAAATTGTTCGATTTGAATTGAACTTTTTCTTTGCGGCGAACGTATTACTAAATAACCAGCCAAAAACGATTTCCAAGATAAGGAGGTCAACATGTTCGCGCGTATTTTCTCGGGCGGTCTCATCGGTGTCGACGCGTATCGAATCGAAGTAGAGGTGGATTGCAGCGGCGGCATTGGACAAATTCAAATTGTCGGGCTACCGGATGCTTCGGTAAAAGAATCACAGGAAAGAGTAAGAGCCGCAATCAAGTCATGTTCATTTCTTATGCCGCCCGGAAAAAAATGGGTGGTGAATATGGCGCCTGCAGATACAAGAAAAGAAGGACCTTTATATGATCTTCCGATTGCGATAGGAGTACTGGTTTCTACTGGATTGATCAGCAGTGAACATGTTTCAAAGATCTGGATGGTAGGAGAATTGGGTTTGGACGGTTCAATGAGAGCTGTCTCCGGGATTTTGCCTATTGTGCTTGCTGCCAAAGCACATGGAGCTGAGGCCGTAATAGTTCCCGAACAAAACGCTGATGAGGCAGCGTTGGTTGAAGGAATAAATGTCTATCCGATAAGTCATCTCTTACAAGCCTGTTTGGTTCTGAATGAACCTGGAGCCATTCCCATCTATGAGAGAAACATGCGTCAGCAGTTCAACTGCAACGGAAGGAAACACAAAGGCGTTATCGACTTGCGTGAGGTGAAAGGACAATATCATGCGAAAAGAGCATTAGAGATTGCCGCGGCCGGACGGCACAACGTGCTTATGGTAGGTCCTCCTGGTTCTGGTAAATCAATGCTTGCTCAACGTCTGCCAGGCATTATGCCCCCGCTCATGTTTGAAGAAGCGGTCGAGCTGACAAAACTGTATAGCGTGGCTGGACTGATAGCAGATCGATCATCGCTAATAATGGAGCGCCCATTCCGAGCGCCACACCACACTGCCTCCGCTATTGGACTAACCGGAGGAGGATCTTATCCAAAACCAGGCGAGATATCGCTTTCGCATAGGGGGGTTCTGTTTCTAGATGAGCTGACTGAGTTTCCACGAAGTCATCTTGAAACACTGCGACAGCCATTGGAAACTGCGAATATTGTGATTAGTCGTGCACAACAGTCTATTACGTACCCTGCATCATTTTTACTTGTCGCGGCGTGCAATCCTTGCCCTTGCGGATATCGTGGGGATTCTCTCAAGTATTGCGTGTGTACACCTGCACAAGCTGATAGGTATTGGAACAAGATCTCTGGACCACTGCTGGATCGAATAGACCTGCATGTTTCAGTTGCAAGATTGAATGAAGGAGAACTAGCTGGAGGGTTGGACGGAACCTCATCAGATGCAATTCGCAAACGTGTCTTGAAAGCAGTTCAAATTCAGCAAGAGCGGTTAGTGCAAGAACCGTTTACGTTCAACGGACAACTCAGTCAAACGCAACTTACAAGGCATTGCAGAATTGATGAGAGATCACGACGACTTTTGGCACAAGCCGTTTCACAAATGGGTCTCTCTGCGCGAGCGCATGACCGTATTTTGCGTATTGCCAGAACAATTGCTGATTTAGCAGAGGAGCAGAAAATCGGTCCTGATCACATTGCCGAAGCAATAGCATTCCGTTCCATCAATCACTCGATCAGATAATTGTACTTACAGTATTGTAGGGGCGGCATTCTTGCCGCCCGCCGACAGATTTGGTTGGGACTCTTCGCAGGAGAGAATGTATTGATTGTTTTGTAGGGGCGGAATTCTTGCCGCCCTCCGACAGTTTCAATAGCTATCTTTATGAGTTGCCAATGCTTTAGCCCTGTCGCGAGAGATGAACTATGGAAAAACCTTTGTACGAGCAAAGAAAAGCACTACGACTCAAAGGTTACGACTACTCCGAAGCGGGATTTTATTTCGTAACCATTTGTTCTTTTAAGCGAAAGTGCATTTTCGGAAAAATTGAGAGTGCAAGATTCGTTCCAACTTTTCTTGGACGAATTATTACTGAACGCTGGAAGTTAATTCCAGCGTTTTTCCCGCTAGCTACCTTGGATTTGTTTGTATTGATGCCGAATCATTTGCACGGAATCATTCAGCTTATTGATTCAAGAAGAGACTCGCTATCCAAGATAGTCAATGGATTTAAAGCAGGAGTATCTCGAGAAGCGAAGCCTTTGAACATTGAGTTGCCTATTTGGCAGCGAAGCTTCCACGATCGGATAATTCGTGATGAAGAATCGCTCGTTGCATTGAGGCAGTACATTGTGGACAATCCGGTTCAATGGCATGCAGATGAACTAAATCCGAGCCGGTTTTAACTGAAAGACGCAGCTGTCGGAGTCTTGCGCAAAATCAGCGAGGGCGGCAAGAATGCCGCCCCTACAGAAAACCGGCGTGGGGTCGCATCGCATGCGACCGTTTTTTATGGCGATCCTATGCATCGCTGGCGGGCGGCAAAAATGCCGCCCCTACAGAAAACCGGCGTCGGGTCGCATCGCATACGACCGTTTTTTATGGCGATCCTATGCATCGCTGGCGGGCGGCAAGAATGCCGCCCCTACAGAAAACCGGCGTGGGGTCGCATCGCATGCGACCGTTTTTTATGGCGATCCTATGCATCGCTGGCGGGCGGCAAAAATGCCGCCCCTACAGCGGGCCGGTGAAATTGCTTCGTTACGCCGTGTAAAAAATCAAAGGCATCGATGGACGGCAAGAGTGCTGCCCCTCCAGTGCGAGAGCGACGTCTTACCGTTCCGAAGTACAGCAAACCCAATCAATCGGCAGGTGGCAATAATTCCACCCCTACGGCCTTGCTGAGAAGAAGTGCTTATGAAGCTGTTTTATTGACTTATCGGCGTCTTCATTGCTGACGACAAAACTCAGGTTGATATCCGATGCTCCACCGGAAATCATAATTACGTTGACATTGGTCAATGCACTGAAAACTTCTCCGGCGATGCCGCTTTTATCTCTGAATTGGCGTCCGACAACGGAAACAATGGAAACGTCCGTCATTATTCTTACATCGCCTAAGTCTTTCAATTCTCTGATGATCGCGTCCAATTCGTCTGTTCTATCCACTGTAAGTGAAACAGAAACCTCTGATGTCGCGATCAAATCAATGGAGGTGGAATGCCGATCAAAAATATCGAATACTTTTGACAAAAAGCCGTGCGCCATAAGCATCTTGAAAGAGCTTATAAACAGCGCCGTGATGCCTTTCTTCGCTGCGATTGCGCAGATTGGACGTGCGTTATCGTCTGCGCGATCGATTTCTTTGTCGGCTTTGATGATCGTACCTGGATTATCTGGACGCATTGTATTGAGAATGCGCACCGGAATTCCTTGCTCGATGGCCGGTTTGATTGTCAGGGGATGCAAAACCTTTGCGCCGAAATAGGCTAATTCAGCAGCTTCCTGGAAGCCGACCTCGCCTATGACTTCAGCCTCGGGTACAAGCCTCGGATCGGAAGTCATCATTCCGTCCACATCTGTCCATATTTGTATCTCATCGGCATTGAGAGCCGCACCGAATATGGCGGCACTGTAATCGGAGCCGCCGCGTCCCAGAGTAGTAGTGACGCCATTTTCTGTCGCGCCAATAAAGCCTTGTGTAATTACGATTTTTCCATCCTTTGCAGGCTTTGCCATCTTCGCTTTAGCATTTTTGGCAATCTCATCACTCAATGGATTGGCTCGGCCGAAAGTATTGTCTGTCGCCATGACTTCTCGGGCATCCACCCAAACACTCGGCGTACCCTGATGCTCAGCTATGGCCGCCACCACTTTGGACGAGAGAACTTCACCCATTCCGGAGATTGCGTCTATAGAGCGCTTCGATAACTCGCCGAGATAACTAACGCCCTTAAGAATTACTTCTAGCTCTTCAAAGTGAGGGGTAAGGCTGTCTTTCACCTTTTGAGCGTATGTAGCGTCTTTGCCCAAGGCTTGATCAATTGCATCGTCGTGTTTCTTCCGAATCGACTGCAATTCTGCCAGTGCACCCTTTAAATCGCGCGATACAGACTTGTCGCCTGCTGCGAGCAAAGAATTGGTAACACCGGACATGGCTGACAGCACTACCAGCGGTGCTGCGCCCTTATGCTTTGATTTGGCTTTGTTGACTATGGACAGCACGTCTTGCATGCGCTCGGCAGAGCCGACCGACGTGCCGCCGAACTTCATGACCAGCATTTGCTACTCCTGCCAGCGTGAATTGCGACAAGAGCTACTTTAATGGTTGCGCGGGCTGTATGTATTACCTGCGGTAAATCTCGTTACCTGCGGTAAATATCAGCGCCCAAACCACGGAACTTATCTTCCAGATTTTCGTAGCCGCGGTCCATGTGACGCAGTCCAGTAACTTCCGTTACACCCTCGGCACCCAACCCTGCGATTACGAGTGCTGCAGCAGCTCTCAAGTCGCTGGATTTGACTTCGGCACCGGTCAATTTCGGCACACCTTTGATCACCGCAGCGTTACCTGTCAGTGAAATGTCGGCGCCCATGCGTCTCAATTCGCCAACTTGCATGAAGCGATTTTCGTAAATCGTCTCCGTAATAATCGAGGTGCCTTCAGCAACTGCCAGAACCGACATAAGTGGTGCTTGCAGGTCTGTGGGGTATCCGGGATACGGCAGGGTGGTGCAATCTACTGGTTTGATCAGCTTGCCGGACTTAACTTTAATGATGTCCGGAGAGTAGATCGAGACTTCAGCACCCATCTCCTGCATCTTGCTGATGACTGAATAGAGGTGGTGTGGATTGCAGTTCTTAAGGACGATTTCACCGGTTGTCGCCATAACAGCAAACAAGAAAGTACCTGCTTCAAGGCGATCCGGAATAGTGTCAATCGTGGCGCCGTGCAAATCGGAGAGTTTTACACCGTCGATGACGATTTGATAGGTACCGGCTCCGGTAATCTTCGCGCCCATGGCATTGCAGAAATCTGCCAGGTTAGCGATTTCTGGATCTTGAGCGGCATTTTCGATAATGGTTTGACCTTCAGCCAGTACTGCTGCCAGCATGATGTTTTCGGTCGCACCATTGGACGGACGATCGAGATAGATTCTTTGTCCGACCAGTTTGTCCGTCTGCGCGTGAACATAACCATGTTCACACCAAATTTCTGCTCCAAGCGACTTCAGACCGCGCTCGTGCAAATCAATTCTTCTTTCGCCGATGGCGCAACCACCCGGAAGCGAAACTTTGGCTTGGTGGCAGCGAGCTACCAGAGGTCCGAGTACCACGAAGGAAGCTCTCAATTGGCTGACCAATTCATAAGGAGCTTCGTAGTCGGTGATATCGGTGGCGTCGATGATTACTTCATCTTTGCCGATAGTGACTTTTGCACCGAGAGTGCGAATGACGTCGGCCATCATGTGGACGTCGGTCAAATTAGGTACATTGCGCAAGACGGAAACACCAGGCGCTAAAAGGGCAGCGGCCATCATCTTGAGCACGGAGTTTTTCGCTCCGGAGACGGTTACTTCGCCGTTTAACGGCTTGCCACCACGAATGATGATGCGCTCTTCGGACTCTTGCGGACCTTGTTTGGTCGGAGGATCTACTCTGGAAATTTGTGGTGTCATTCTTTAATGTGCCGCTTCTAGGGAGTTGCCGGGATTCGGGATTCGTATTTTCAGTCTTTTGCGCTCTACTCCAAAGACGCAAAGGACCAGATCGATATGTACTGTGGGTGCCGAGATCCTGATGGATATTTGCGGGAGTTCCGTCGGTCTAATTTGTATCTTTTGCAAATATCTGTCGGTCACCAGTGCGCGATAATGCGCCTCTGTACTTACTTTACACTGCTTAGGTAAGCCGGATGTTAACCTAATGGCTAAATTGTATTTGGTATAAAAGTTCGTTAGGGTGTCGTTCTTTCCTGGTTCTTATCTGACTTCAAACGAGAAGAGCTAGTTCCCATCACGCTTTCTATGGATGTTAAACAGGTGTTAATTTATTTTGTCAAGCGGCTTTACGCAACTGCACTGTCGGTGTTTCGCCGGTCTCCAAGCGCTACCGCGTTCATGGTGACCATAATTTTTCTCTTGTCAGCCTGCTCAATGGGTGAGGAGGTCAAGCGAATTCAAGCTGTCAATGAGATGGAACGAGAGCGTGCCCAGTCTCAATCAACGGACTTGACGGGTGAGCAAGTCTTTATTCGCAGTTGTAACACTTGCCATCCTCGGGGCAGGCAAGGCGTCGGTCCGGCCCTTGATCAATTGAGCGAGCACTTCGCCACAGACGAGATGCTGAAACGCTTTATACGTATGGGTAAAGGCATAATGCCGGCCAATCCTAAAGACACTCTCAACGATGTTGAGTTGGACAATCTGGTCAAATATTTGCGTGCTCTGCCGAAGCCATAAGCTTTCTGATTAGCCGGTCGGATTGACGAGCAGCTCCAGCACCCAGATGAGTGTGATGCAGAACAGCACCACAATAACGATGCGCGAAACCAGGTGCGGACCAGACATTATGATCGGTTCGATCGGGCAATATTTGACGAAGGAATTCGGTATCTTTTCTCGCTCTGCCAGATATAGGGAAGAAATGAGCATTGGCCAGACCCGTTTTCCGTCCTGGGTCAATTTATAGATGACGATCACCAGTTCGGGACTTATATAAAGCTGAACCACTTGATCCCAGTTGACCGTTTTTCTCTGCGGCCAGTAAGTGCCTCGGTATTTGATGCCGTGCCGGCTGAGCTGCAGGCTGGAAGGGCTTATATAAGGACGCAAGCCGACGAATATAGAAACCAGTGCGATGGTAATGAAGAAGCCTTCGACGTTGATCAGCATCTTCCAATTGCCGGTGTCATAGAGTTTGGACCAGCAGAATTTCGCCAAGCCAAGATATGCGGCAGCAAGAATCACACACATTGCCAATTCCGTAGGATCTCTATTTTCTACGTAATTGTCTTGCGAGTCTTCTAATGGTTCCGATTGTGGTGCATTCGACATGCCGGTATTAAGACCGATCTTGCAATTGCAATTTAGTAAGCCATGGCTAAAGAGTGAACAAGCTGACTTTGTTGACTAGTAAATTCTAGCAAGCGAATACGGGAAAAACCGGAATCCGACAATTTCCAACAGAAAATCAGGCTCCGAAAAGTTCCTCGCGCGCCTGCTTTGCCTTTTCTTTCAAAACTTTCGGGCTGGCTGTAGCGATTTGCTCGCTCAAGGGTGCCACCGCCCGATAAAACTCCTGATCGAACGCACGAGTGCGAATCACGACAGGCATTGGCACGGCGTAACCAAGGACCAGCGCCTGTTGCTTAGGATCCATTTGTGAAAGTACGGTCCGCAAAGTTTGACTCCCTGACACACCGGTGAAAACAGCATCGATATCCTTATCGTCGTTAAGCAGGGCTGTAACGCGCGTTCCGATCTGGCTCAATATCTCCGGATCGATGCCTGAGGGACGCTGATCGACAATTAGCAAGGTAACTGAATACTTCCGCATCTCACGGGCGATAATACCGAATATGGTTTGCTTGGCGACAGCCGGTGCCAAAAACTTATGCGCTTCCTCAATGACGATCATCAGCTTGCGCGGAGCTTCCACATGTTCCGGATCGGCCTGGTGGATTTCCGAACGACGAACGTATTCCTGGTGAATTCTCCGCGTGATGATATTGGTGGCAAGCATGTATGAAAGCAGGTTGTTTTGCCGGCCGAATTCCAGCACGACATGCTTACCGGCTTGAATATACGACAAGATTTCATCAATATAATTGTGAGCAACTCGCGGCTTTAGATAGGGCGTCTTTTGCACCACTGTGTTTAATCGGCGTTGCAACGTTTTCAACGCGGTCGGGTGTCCCTTGTGGAACTGGCAGAACTCTTCGATCTCTTCGCCCGACATATCTAGCAAGGTAGCAATCCAGTCGGCGCCCATTTTTTCGCGCGCAATATAAGCGTTTTCCACTGTCGCTTCAGACAGTGCCAACTCTACTTTGAGCAAATCCAAATCTTCGATTTCAATCTGGTTATAGCCGATATAAAGCTCGTGAACGTCAGGCAAGCCGCGAGCTCTCGAAGACTCTTTGTCGAGGCTGAAAACAACCACATCACCGCCGAAGAGTTGTTTTAAGCCTTTTACTCTGGGAGCTGACTTGCTCTCGGACATTGCCTGCCAGCCGTATTCGTTGTGCATGTCGAAAACCAGCACAGAAGCGATGTCTTTGCTGATTACGCCACAGAGAAAAATGCGCGTCAGAAACGATTTACCGGTGCCGGACTTGCCAAAAATTCCATTCGAGCGTTCGATAAAACGATCGAGGTTGACGCAAATGGGTGTCTCCATATTCAGCGGTTTGCCGACATTGAAATAGGAGTTGTTGCGGTCGTTTTCGTCTTCCTCACCAAAAACCAGGGCGAAGTCGTTTTGGGTCGCTTCGTAAACCGGAGAGAAATGGCTGGGGATCGTTTTGACCGGCCTAAGACCGGACTCACCCAATTCTGCTTCGATGGAATTGTCTGATTCCAGCATCAGCATCGGCTGAACTTTGACAGTTCCAAATGTAGAAAAGCCTGAGAGAACCTCTAGGATAAACTCATCATTGCCCGGAGGGCTGGAGAGAATATTTGGGTTGGAGGTTGCCAGCGAAACATCAGTGAGCATGCTGAAAAAACGCGTTCGCTTACCTTCCACCACGACAAAGCGACCGACGCGCAAATCTTCAACGGACTGACTTTTGTCCAGCCGCATTTCAAGCCCTGTTGAAAGAGAGCCTTGCGTAATGATGCCCAAATAGTTCGATCGTTTTGCCATCCTTACAGTTTAGTCTGTAAGTTGGCTATACGGTAAAACCTAAGGCCTTGGCGAAAGCTTTTACTGCTGCATCCTTGGCGGTGGCTTCGAATGTTTCTTTGTTCAGGATTTCGCTCTCTTCGTTTCCGCGATATTCCGACAAAGTGTAAACCAGAGGCTCGTGCAGACTTCTTTCCAGCCTGTAGAGGTTGCCGTTCTCTCCTGTTGCACCGACCAGTCCCCAGACGCCGTCCAAGGACTTCAAAATGTCATCGACCGTGTGCGGCCACTGTGGTCTCATCAACACGCCCATTGCTTTTTCTCCTCAAAAATCAGACTTCTGTACTTCTGACTGTACTTTTGACCGGATATAGATGAACGAAAGTCCATTGCTTTTACCGGGGGTTCTCTCTGGCCACCCCAGCCATGTTCGTAAATGCAATGGCTGCTTATGCTTGAGGCAATTGAAAAATCTGTCCGGAGAGGGACTTGAACCCTCACGGTTGCCCACACGCCCCTCAAACGTGCGCGTCTACCAATTCCGCCACCCGGACTTGAGGTTTGATTTTAGCCCATTTCTAGTTGGACTTGCTTCAACGTGACAATTCTTTGACTAAGCGCTCGGGCTGTCAATAGTCACGGGTTTCTAAAGGCTCACAGGTGTTTACGCTTGCGCCTTGGCGCGGGGAACCTTATGCTAAAAGAAGCGTCTTTCTAGATCTGTTTCTGCCTATTGAGTGTGCCAAAAGTGGCATTAGAAGAGGGTTTTACCAGGGGCGTTGCAGGAAGCGTTGCCTGAGTAATCGTTATAAACCGGCAATATATGCGGTTCTAGCGTCGTTGGATACCGTCAAGGCAACAAAAATTTTATCTTCGAAGCAAATAAAATCAAGGATCTTGGGAATAATGGAGATTAGGAACTTAAAAGCCAATCAGCGATTAGCCTGAAGAGAGCTTGCGTTCCGAGATTCGCAGAGAATGAGCAGGAAGCTGGACCAATAGCAAGGCAGCAAAAGAAGGAAACATGACCGAAAAAGAGGACAATTCTGAGTTCTTGATGATTGAGATGTTCGTTGCCGGCATCGCTCTAGATGCTCGCAGTGGACAGCCAATTGTTGTCCTCAATGACCAGACAAAGAGGCGTGCTTTACCCATTTGGATAGGTATGGCGGAAGCGAGCGCAATCAGTCGCGCGCTTGATAACTATAAGCCTGAACGTCCGATGACGCACGATTTGCTGCTTAACGTCATCACTTCGCTTGGCTATAAGGTCAAGCAAGTTGAGATAAACGAACTTTCGTCCAACACTTACTTTGCGACAATTCAGCTCCAACTAAACGAACCGGGCACTCCGGCCGCCGGTGCAGTAGAGACGTTAAAGCCGATTGATTCCCGTCCCTCCGATGCTATCGCCTTAGCCCTCAGAGCCAAGGCTCCCATATTCGTATCGGCGCAAGTCGTAGCAGACGGCACTATTCCTGCCGACTTTGAGAAAGACGAAGCGGAAGCGCAGGAATTCAAGAAATTCATCGAAGGCTTAAAGGCATCGGACTTCAAGTTGTCCGGAGGCGAATAGCCGGCGGCGAAATTAGACAGTTAGCAATTATTTCTTTTTCAAAGACTGTTTGAGTGCCGCGTCCAGCGTTGCAATCTTTGCTTCCAGCATCTTGATCTTGTCGTTTGTCAGCTCTTCCTTGAGCTTCTCATCCTGTTTTTGCCAGCTCACTTGCAGCTGTTCGCTTTTGGCATCCTTGGCACGACCTAGGAGCGCCGGCAGGGTGCTCAAAGCACCGCATGCGAACATTACTAAGGCTGTTGCACAGAAAGGAACAGCTATTTGATTACCGAAAAGTTTGATTGTTACAGTGTCAAAATTCTGAGCGCCGACTGCTACCGCAACGGCGACCGCAAGAACTGAAAGAACAAGAAAGATTGGTTTTTTATTCATCACATTTTCCCTGGCTTTTATCGAACAGCCGATTAGAACCTATCGATCAGAGCCTGCATATCGCTCGGGACGGGAGTTTGAAATTCTAGCAGTTCACCGGTGATCGGATGGGTGAAAGCTAGTTGAGCTGCGTGCAAAGCGTGTCCGGAAAGTCCCAATTTGTGCCGTGTGGGCAGCGTGCCGGTTGTTTTACGGTTGTATACGATGTCACCGACAACCGGAAAGCCGCTGTACGAGGCGTGAACGCGAATCTGATGCGTGCGTCCGGTTTCGAGCGTAAATTTCAAAAGAGAGTATTTCGCCGACCTGGTCAGTACTTGAAAGTGAGTGACTGAAGGTCGCCCATTTTCGACCACCCACATTTCTTTGCGCTTGGTCGGATGGCGACCGATCGGCAAGTTGATAGTTCCACTCTCTTGCTCGACGATGCCCTCCACGACTGCGTAATAGACTCGACGCGCTTTGCGCTCTTTGATTTCCTTTTGCAAATGGTGGAGTGCCTTTTCGCTTTTGGCGACGACCAGCAAGCCAGAGGTGTCTTTATCGAGGCGATGAACAATACCTGGTCGAAGCGTTCCATTTATACCTTTCAGAGAGGGACCGATTTTATTCAGAAGAGCGTTGACGAGCGTGCCTGTAAAAACACCAGCGCCGGGGTGAGTAATCATTCCGGCCTTTTTATTGACCACGACCAGATCTTCGTCTTCAAAAACAATCTCGAGCGGAATGTCCTCGGCCCGCAGAGCCAACGGTTCCGGCGCATCAATGACGACTGTCAGTTCTTCGCCGCCTTTTACCTTCTGTCCTGGTTTGAACTTTTTGCCGTTGACCAATACTTTGCCGTTTTCTATCAATTGCTGAATCCGGCTACGCGACTGACCTGGCAATTTCGTCAAAAGATAGTGATCGAGGCGAGCAGGCAGTTCTACCTCGCACTCCTGAACATCTGCATCTTCCTCATAAGCTTCTTCCGTTTCGTCCGAATCTACGGATTGCGCTGTGACGAAATCAGGCTTTTCCACTTTGATTTTGATGGTATCACTGGCGATATCGTTATCCATTTGTCCAGCTAACTTTTTTCCGGTGACGCTTGAGCTGATCCGGTCTCATCCTCGCCTTTCTTTTCGTCCCCATCTCCCTTGCCCAGGCGAGAGATGAGCACCAAGCCCAATCCTATATTTATGAATGTGTCGGCGACGTTGAACACAGGAAAGGAGAAAAATGCGAAATCGAGAAAATCGGTGACATGCCCCTGGGTGAATCGGTCTGCAAGATTGCCCAGCGAACCGCCGATGATGCAGCTCAAGCCAATCAATTCCAGGACCGGCACAGATTGCCCACGGGCTATGCGAGAGCCGAGCCAGAAGGATAAGGCAGCTGTCAAAACTACAGCTGTTACGGTCATGAAACCGCCGTTGTTTGAACCGAGGCTGAAGGCGGCGCCGGTATTAGTCGTCAGCGTGAGCTTGAGAAAACCCTCTATAAAAGGTTGGGAATTGTGCAGTGTGAGATTGCTGAGCGCCCAGGCTTTGCTCAACCTGTCTAACGCAAAGGTGCCTGCTATAGTCAAAAGCACCACTACGATTGAAGTTGCGGCCGCCCTTTTTGTGCAAGCCTGACTGATTTGCTCTTCTGTCATTGCTTCAGTCTATTCTTAGTTACTCGGAATCAGCGCCGGATTTTTTCTTCTTGCCTTTGGGGGACTTTTCCTTAGACTTCGAGCTTGACTCTTTGTCGGATGGGCTAGAGCTGTCCGATTCGTTTTTCGTCTCGATCTTCGTCTCAGTCTTTTTGTCCTTCTCTTCGTCGGTGGCCGGCTTATCCGCTTTATCTGAGCCTTCTTCTTTTGTGCTCGACTCTTCCGGCTTTGCTTTGCCGGCATCTGATTCGTTGCCGGCTTTGCTCTTTTCGGTGTCGGTCTTGGCGTCTTCTTTCTTGGCGATATCGTCGACTGCCTTGGTCGCTACTTCAGTTTTGTCGTTGGGATCTTCAACGGTTTGCGGAATGATGTTCAAACGTCTGGTTACGACTGCAAGCCCGAGCAAGTGCATGCCGGTCGAATTTGTAATACCAATTGTGGCCATCATAAGTTCGTTGCGATTTGCCGTATTTGCAGACATCACACGTTCCAATGTTTCACCATCAAAGAAACGCGGCTTGGCCTTTTCCTCTGGTTCTGGCGGCTGTGGATACTTAAGCGGCTGGCTAGTGATCAAGCCGAGGGCCTTCAAGCCGACCGGCAGGGTAATGTCCACGCGAGCGGAATACTGTCTGCCGGATTTTACCTGTTCTGGCGCAGAGAAGTTTGCAGTCAACTGTCGAGCCAGTCCATAAGAGACGCGAACCTTTTCATAGTCGATGCGGTCGCCGATGATTTTCCAATTGAGTCCGTTTTTCTTGAGGTAAACTTGCCCTTCTGAAACCGAGTTGAGATCACCTTTTGTGCCAGTATCCGGATTCTCCTTTTCTGTGGTGCCGGTGGCAACGTCTCTTGATTCGACCGTTGCAAAATTGACGTCAACACGGATTTGTTTGATCTTCGAAACTGATTTGGAGTTTGGATACTGCAACCAGAATTTTTTCGTGATGGATGCGACTGCTTTCTTATCCAGTCCATCATTATTGATGTAATCTTCGGCGTAGTGGTTCATGACCCCATCCAAATCATGGGCATTCCACTGCGTTTCCAAATTGGACAGCAGCGCTTCAATTTCTTTGCGCTCTTTCTCGTTTTTTTTGTTGTCGGGCTCTATTACAGAGTCGCTGCTTGCGGCTGTCGTGGCTGCAGGTGACGTCTCTATTGCGTGAACGCTCGAGTTGATACCGGAGCTTGCACTGAGTGCGAGTGACACCATCAGTGGTGTTAGTAGATTTTTTCTTGCTGCTTGTTTCTTGGTCATTTTTGTTTTGTGCCTTGCGGCATGCTCCGGCGCTGTTCGGTTTGATTATAACAACTGGTAGAAAAACCTGTCTGACAAATGCATAGGGGAGCCGCGTGCGACTCCCCTAGCTGGGCGGCAAGCCACCCTACACTTTTTGAGCTTTTAGACTGCTGCAGCCAGAAGCTCGTTCATCAGCTTGATGTTTTCCTTGATGGAATCCGCCGATTTCTTGAGCATTGCCGATTCATCATCGGTGAGCTTGAGTTCGACGATTTTGTCGAGACCCTTGCGGTTGAGAACTGCCGGCAGTCCGATGTAGACGTCTTTGAGACCATATTCGCCCTTGGTCGGAAGAACTGCGCAAGGCAAGAGGCGGTTCTTGTCGAGAAGAATCGCTTCAACCATTTGTGAAACGGACGAACCTGGCGCGTAGTAGGCGCTTCCGGTGCCGAGCAATTTGACGATTTCGGCGCCGCCGTCACGAGTACGGGCGCTCAAAGCTTCAATGCGCTCTTTGGAAATCAGTTCGGTAATTGGAATGCCGTTGACCGAGGAGTAACGTGGCAGTGGAACCATCAAATCGCCGTGCCCGCCCAGAACCATTGCTCTGACGTCCTGGCAGCTTACGTTCAATTCCATGCCGATGAATGCTTGGAATCTGGCGCTGTCAAGAACGCCTGCCATACCGATTACGCGGGTGGAATCAAGTTTGGTGGTTTCTTGTACCAGATAAGTCATAACGTCTAGCGGGTTGGTTACGACGATGAAAATGGCGTTAGGGGATTGCTTGACAGCTTTCTCGGCCACTTCCTTGACGATCTTGGCGTTGGTGCGCAGGAGGTCTTCGCGGGTCATGCCAGGCTTGCGGGCAATACCTGCAGTGATTACAACAATGTCTGAATCCTTGGAATGAGCGTAATCGGAGGTTCCGATCAAGCTGCGTGAGTGCCAGCCGCTGATTGGGGCCGCTTGCATCAAGTCGAGAGCTTTGCCCTGTGCTACTCCCTCGAGATTGGGGATATCAATCAAAACGACGTCGGCCAGGTCTTTTTCGGCGACGTATTGGGCGACTGTACTGCCGACGAATCCGGCTCCGACAACTGTTACTTTGCTCACAACTCAAACCTCCAACCTGTCAAAACTGGCTGCCAGATTAGCATGAGGTCTCTGTGCACCCCTTTGAGCTTAAGCAAAGGTTTTGATTAGGGTTAAGCGGAGGTTTCATAGCTTGGGAACACATACATCCTCTTGTCGTCGTTTGCAAACATATGGGGAGCGATAAAAGGTGGGGTACCGTGGTTTTCGGGTTTACCTACTTTCAAACAGGATGCCTCGGAGTTATTCTAGGTATGCAGCCAATTAGTAAAGACAATCCGTATCGACCATCGGCGAGCATCAAACAGTCCATGAGTGCAACTTACAGCCAATTGCAGTTCTCGAGCGGCAAAATCAAGAGAGCCGCTGAGAGTCTGCTGCCGGTAGCCGTAATCTTATCCTCCCTGTTTCCGCAAACTCTGATGGCGCCGGCTTTTGCCGCCGACGAGATCCTGCTTAAACCGGATGTTCCAAAGCTGGACACCCCTCTCGAGGCGCCAACAAAGACCCTTAAGGGCAATATTCAGCACAGCCATAAGAAGCAAGACCCTAATCGCAAGCCATTTTCTGCAGGTGTCAATCAGTCCGGTCCGTCTCTCGGAAATCCCGGCACCGCTCGTGTGGCGCCACGCCGCGCACCGATGAAGGCTCAAAACCGGAATAATATGCTGGATGCCAGTGCTTTTGCCGGCATAGGTATCATCGGCGTGAAATTCGAGATGATGATCGGGCGCCCGCCCACGATCAAGATTGTTTTTGCCGGAACACCTGCATCTGACGAAGGAATTCGGCCCAACGATGTCATTGTTGCCGTTGACGGCATTCCTACATATGGGCTGACAAAAGAGGAGGTTTACGACCTGATCGTCGGCACCCCTCATACGTCGGTAACCTTGTCGTTGCAGAGAGGCGGAGACTTCTCAGTCAAGCGGCTGACGCGTATGGATTTTAATGAAATTCCTGATCCGCAGGTAAAAGCCGACTACTTGAGGAGCATGTAGTCAATCACCCATTTAAGAGTGCTGGTCCTGAGAATCTGGTAAACTTTGGGGCATGCGACTTTGTTTTGATGCCACCAGATTTGGTTGCGGTTTGGACGGCGCTGTCGAGCTTGCCGCCGAACGCGGATTGACGGCTGTCGAGTATTCTTTCCAGCCTTTTGACGTTACACAAAAAGCTCCTTCTCTCGACAAAACAGAGAAGGCTTACTTGGCGGAGGTCAAGAAGGCTTGCCGTGAAACAGGTGTGGAGATAAGTTGTCTAAACCTGGACTATGCGGTAGATCCGGAGGACAAGAAAGCCGTCAAGAAGTTCTTGCAGATGGTAGCAAAACTGGCGTTGGTTGCGGAAGCTGCAGGGTGTCATCGTATTTCAGTTTCGGTAAATGTCGGCGCAAACGGCTCTTGGCGCGACTCTGTTTCCCAATTGCTCGCCGAAGCGCAAAAAATCGCCGCGAAAAAGAAACTTCGTTTGACTCTTAGATTGTCTACACCGCAGGAGTTTCGCGGTCAGTCGTTAAAAGGCTGGCGGGCAATGGAGCCGCAAGACTGGCGCGACATTCTCTCTTCCTGTCCCGACCTCAGCCTCAGCTTCTCGCCTGCTGACTGCGTCTGGCTCGGTATCGACTATTTGAAAATTCTCTCGGGACTGGTCTCAGCCATCGATCATGTCGAGGCGCACGACATTGAAATCAATCGCACGCTGCTCAATGACAGCGGCATGTACGGACCCCTCTGGTGGCGTTACCGCATGCCGGGCAAGGGGCAGGTAGACTGGAGTCAGTTGATTGAACTGCTGAAGCTGTACGATTTCGCCGGTACGGTCTCCATACACTTGGATGATGAGTTTATCGGTGAAGAGGCTGAAGACCTTGGTGATGCGCTGGCGCGCAGCGTGAAAGTACTCGCCCCATTAGTCAAAGATTGAGGTTGGCTGCAGATGGCTCAAAAGGACACGGAGCTGAATTTCTATCTGCACACTCATTGGGATAGAGAGTGGTATTTGCCCTACGAGACTTTCCGTACTCAACTGGTTACCGTCGTAAGAAGCGTCCTCGACTTAATAGAATCCGGCTCGATTCCAAACTTTCTTCTGGATGGACAATCGCTGGCGTTGGAAGATGCAGCCGAGATTGATCCGACCATAAAAGACCGTCTGGCAAAACAGATGAACAGCGGCAAACTTGGTGCCGGACCCTGGATGGTTCTAGCCGATCAAATGCTGGTCGGCGGCGAGAGTTTGATTCGAAATCTCAAAATAGGCCTGAGCGCATGCGCGCAATTCGGACCGCCTGTTAACGTTGGCTATTGCCCAGACACCTTTGGGCACTCTCAGGATTTGCCGAGGATATTGAATGGTTTCGGCATCAGAAATGCCTTTGTTTGGCGGGGCGTGCCAGGCGGATTGAATAACACCGTGTTTGAATGGCATAGTCCGGATGGGAGTTATGTGAATGCTTATCATCTTTGTTTCGGCTATTACCAAACCATGTTCCATGGAGAGGTCGATCCGGTAAAACTGGCAGATAGACTGGAACTTTGGGCAAATCTCGCAGGACCTAAACTGGTTCCTGTCGGCGGTGATCACTTGTTGCCACCTTCAGGATTTTCCAAAGCCGTTAAGGAAGCCGAGAAAGAACTCGGCAAACGCGGAGTGAAGCTAAAGTTCCTCACTCTGCCACTTTCCGAGTTCGCGGCTTCGATCGAAAAGCCCGCATCTGAATTGCCGAAGGTGAAAGGTGAGCTGCGCGACAATGCATCGGCTTCTCTTTTTGAAAGAGCCTACATGCTGCAAGGGGTGCTTTCTTCCAGGCTTTACTTGAAGCGCGCCAATCGCATTCAGGAACACCGCCTGGCTAGCGTCATGGAACCTCTTCTAACTTTGATTTCGCTGCGCGGTTCGCTTGCTTATCCAAATTGGGAATTGGAGCATGCCTGGCGGCTTTTAATAGCTAATCACCCGCACGATAGCATTTGCGGATGCAGCGTAGATCAAGTGCACGATGAAATGGTGATTCGCACCAATCGTTTTCACCAGGCGCTCGATGCCGTCGAAAAGAAAGCTGCGCAGGCTGTATACAAGGGCGCCGGACAAAGCGAGATTGCGCGTTTTTCTCGTGCACTGAATATGGTGGCAGATCCCAAATTGAACCCCACTCGGTTGCTCGCGTTCAATTTGAGTCAGGATGAAATATCCGCACCGGTCCGTTTTCAGTGGGCGGAAGAAATGTTGTCGCCTGACACTGAGAAAGCAGAGGCTGCATCAGCCAGTATGCAGATTCGGTCTTCGCCCGCTCTGGCTGTTGCCGGATTGACTGCTGCTAAAGATTCTGGTCCGCTGATGCTCGGTAAGAATTCGACCGCCCAATCCGAAACACTGCAGATTGTTTCGATGCGAGAAGAGTCGCAAGTATTTACTGCGGTCGGTGAGGAGCCAGTTGAAAAGCGCGTTAAGCTATACGATGGCTGGGTATGGGTTGATAAACTTCCTCCTTTTTCTATGCGTACGGCAGACTGGAGTGCCATCGGAAATGGTGGCAACAGCAAACCTGGAAAAGCCACTTCTTCTCCGGTCACACTGGAACCACGCGCGGTCAGCAATGGTTTGTTGCGGCTCGAAGTCACCGATGCAGGCAGCCTCGTGGTCGAGGCCAGCCCTTCATCCGGAAGTCCGATCCGTTATGAACTGGGACATTCTTTCAGAGACGTTGCCGATGCCGGTGATACGTACAATCATGACCCGATTATTGCGGACGTGCCTGTTGTTTCTCGCGTGCTTACAGTTTCTCAAAGGCAGCGAGGTCCGCTGGTCGGCTCGCTTTCTGTGACTTATGAGCTGGAGATTCCGTTGCGCGTTATTGAAATGGAAAGTGAAGATGCAATTCCATTCGAGAAACCTGGCGTTCCCGAGAGAGCTGTTAAATATGTTCGCTCGGTAGAGCTGGTTAAGCATGAAATAACCACAGAAATCCTTCTCAAGAAAGGCATTCCAATTGTTTTCTTTGAAACAAAATGGAATAACCGCTCAGAAGATCATCGCCTGGAAGTTGTTTTCTCCACATCTAAAAAGGTCGAAAAGACCTTTTCCGAAAATCACTTCAGTGTCGTCAAACGCAAACACACAAGCGCGCCGGATGCGCTTCCCGTGGCGGCGGGTCACGAAGCAGCACTTGATAGATTTCCATGCCAGCGCTTTTTCCTGGCTGAAAAACAAGCTTTCTTCAATCAAGGATTGCCGGAGTATGGAACACAAGACAAGAGTGTTTCCATGACAGTTTTGCGCGCGGTCTCGAAACTGTCTCGCCCACGTTTGCGCACCCGCGGTGGTGGTGCCGGACCATCTCTAGCCACACCAGGTGCCAATTCGCTGGGAGATAATATTGTCAATTACGGCTGGGCACCCCTGGGTGTTTTCAGCGAGATAAAGGCTACCGACCACGATCAATTGTCTGAGGCATACGCTTTAGCCGATCAGTACGAAGGGACGACCTGGCTGCTTTTGACTGGCGGTGACTCGGTCGACTCGACAGAGCCTTTCATCTCCTTGGACAACGGTGCTGTCCGCGTGCGTTCCATGCATATGGATCAGTCGGGCAAATCCGTCATGGTTCGTTTGCTGAATGTGACCAACGAGCCCCAATCGGTTACTTGCTCACTAGACCCCTCAGTGAAGGCGGGAAGCCTGACACGCTTGGACGGAACGGTTGTTTCAAAACTCGACTTTTCAGGCTCGAAGCGAGGCAGGGAGACAAAGTTTTCGCTTTCACAGAACGAATTGACCACTCTAAAGCTAGATCTTTAGCATTTTGTGGAACAGTTAAGCTGGGGCGTCTTCCGCTAGAATGGCCGGGGGTAGCTGGACTGCAATCGAGGAAATAGATAGTGAATCGCAGTTTTTCATCGCCGCGTAGATGGCAAACACTCACCTTGGCGGCAATGGGCGGGATTTTTTTCAGTCAGGCTGCTTTTGCGGGGCACAAACCTTGGCCCGGTTCGCCTCTTACTGTGGAAACTCAGATTGAGCTGCAGCGCGCTTCAAGGTATATGAAGAGCAATCCCGGCAAGGCGATGCCAGCGATTATGAACGCATTGAATTCGGCGACCGATATTCCGAAATGTATGGCAATCGCTGCTTACACGGAACCTTATGGGCACCCGATGTTGGAAGCACGTCGTGCTTGCATAACCAAGGCACTTTCTTTCTGTCAGACTCGCGAGGACTACATCCAGCTAGCATTGAAAGCCAGACAATATGGATGTTTCGAAGTAACTCGCTCGGCCGTAAACAACCTGATTGGCAATTCCAATAGTGTTGATGAACTTTTAGATCTTGCGCATAAAGCGCAGGAAGTGGCACTCAACGATATCTGCCATTTGGCTATGGAAAAGGCTTACAACAAGGCAGACTCGGTTGAGGAAGCCCTCAAGTTTGCGCGCGAAGCAAAAGTTATGGGCATGGAAGACCTGAGCCGGAAAGCAACGAAGGAGCTGATTGATGATGAGCGGGAGGCACATGAGTTGTGCGTTTTGCTGAGAAGCATCGAGCCACTGGACCATAAGGATTTGAATCGCTATTTGTTGAAGAAGGCAATCGATGAGAGTCGGTCGATATCAGACTATCGTGACGTCTATGACTGCGCGCGCCGCAGTGGACACAACGACATCATGAAGCTGGCGGAATTTCGCGGAAGAAAAATGCAAATTTTGGAAAAGTACAAAGCCAATCAGGCAGACTACAAGCAAAAAGTCGATGCCTATCGCGCGCAGCAAGGGCAACAACAACAGCAGCAGCAATCCCAAGGGCTGCCGACCGGATTTTAGTAACCGCTTTTGTTGACTATTTTCACTTGAATCTCCCACCTTCGCCCCAGAATTTGGGTTCGCTCTTTGATGGAAAGTAGAAATCGCCTTTCAGATCAGTAGATCTGACTGGCAGGCTCAACTTGGGGGATTGACCGGGTTCGAATCTCAAGAGGGCGCGGTTGACCAAAGTAAACGAAGAGGCGCCGGCGAATTCTGTAATGTCTCGTTTGAATTTGTTGAACATTTGCCTGTCTGCGTCTACGTTCCTTTTTGAACTTTTTTGCATCTTCATGGCAAGTTTGACCCAATCTTTGTCTTTGGTTTGTCCGTCTGCACCAACGTCATCCGCGTAGACATTCGCACGCCACCAATAAATTTCATAGTCTCGGCAGAGTGTTTCCAGGTTGGGAAAGCGCTCGTTCCAAATCTCTTTTCTTTTGAGTTTTGCTCTCGAAATTAGTTCTTTGATACACACACTGGCGACGTCTACCCAACGCGCATCATAGTCATCTGCCTTTGAAACTTGTGGGCAGGAGATTGTTTGAGCGCAAGCAATATTCGCGCAAGGCAAGATACTCAACCAGAGGATGAGTATGAGTAAACGCATGCAAAATTCCTCAGGCGGTGAGGGGAATAGCGGCAAATTAGAGGGTAATCAAAATTAGAACGACGTTTGGTTTGAAAAAGTGTTCCGCGTTTCGATTAGGTGAAAACGCTGAGTGCTAAAAGGCAGGACAGCTCGGAGATTTCGACCGTGGCACCGTAGGTGTCACCGGTGTGCCCATTCAGTTTTTTGTTCATTATATGGCTGAAAATAATGCCGGAGATGACAGAGAAAAACATCGCTGTCCAAACGATTGGATAGCCGGCGATGCCAAACATCAGAGTCACCGCTAATGGTGGCGCCGCGCCCTTAAAACAGTCCAAGGGATAAATGGTTGTGTCGTGCCAAACCTTGCCCTTGCCATGTTCTTTGGCGTATGTGAATTTTCCGATTGCATACAGTTCGCACCAGCGTGCCCAGGCGGGAATGACAATCAAGCATGCACCAAGCGACGCGCCAGTCAAAGAGTACAAAGTGACGAATTTCCCCAAAAAGACTATCAATCCGGTGATGGCGCCGAAGTTGCCGACGCGGCTGTCGGACATGATTTCCAGCATGCGTTCCTTGCTTTGATGGGAAAAAATTCCGTCAGCAGTGTCCATCAATCCGTCAAAATGCAATCCATTTGTAAGAATGAGCCAGGCAAAAGTGACAAGAAATGCAATGACTATCGGCTCTGCTCTGGAAATTGATAGAGCGCCGTTCAATGTGAAGAGCAATGTGCCAATGAGCAGTCCTGCGCATGGCAAATATTTCGACAGCCCGTGTAGAAGCATAGGCTCGTCGAAATCGATGCGGGTGAGTGGCAGGCAGGTGACGTACGAAACGGTCACCAGCAGTCGCCGTATATGCTTATACACTGGGTATCTCCAGCTGTACGCTCTCGTGTACTTCGGCTGAGTATTCAGGACGCTCCGGAAAAACTGAGCTATTACCTAAAACCAGTAATTCACGTCTTTCATCGTAGTAATTTACTAGCTCTTCGATTTGATTGATGAAGTCCGGATCTGTCTCCAATGCCTGAGCTTTGCAAACGATCGACTCCAACACTTGGTCTGAGTTTGTGCCTTTTTGAACGTTCTCCGACCAAGGCATATGCAATTCTTGAATGAATGCACCTACAACATCCGGTGTCACCGGCAGCGGTTCGCTCATCGGCAGCCCATAAGCGAAAAGCAAGCGCTGGTAGTTGTTTTCCATAAAAGAGCGATGTGGCCCGATTATGTCTGCGGCCCACGACATTACCAGTAAGGTTCTTTCCGGTCGATTCGGACCCTTATAACTATCCGATGAAATCGATAGAAGTTCCGCCAGCATTTTTGCCAGCGGGCGTGAATAAGTGCTGTAGTACTCAACAATCTCGACATCTACTCGAAGACCTTGAAACAATCCTTTGAGAAGGGCCAGGGTCATGGCAATTTTTTGCGGGCCTTCAACAGTTGATCCCAGTTCCAGTTGCGGGCGCAGCAGAATCGAGCCATAGAGGATGTAAAGCCAGTCGCGGTGCGTAAATACCGACTTGTTTTGCATGCGCTCGAGGCGTTTCAAAACAGTCTTTCTGTGCGCTAGCTCTTTCTTCTCGTCGTCTTCTTGTGCCAGGTCTTCTAGACATTTGAGCATATTGCGCGCTTCTTCAATTCGTCTTGTGAGGCTGTAGCAAACTGCAAGATTAAGGGTGGTGTCAAAGTCCTTTTCTTTCTCGCCTGCTTTCTCAAAGTGCTTTGTCGCCTGATGAAACTTGCCCAGTGACATCAAAGAGAAGCCCAGTTCGTAGTTAATTACCGGCTCGTTCGGATGATATTTGATACAGCGCTCCAGGAGCATCACGGCAAGATCGTGCAGGCGAACATCAATGAGTGCGTGACTCGTCTCAAAAAGATCGTGCGCGAGGTCACTTCCCTCGACCGGTTCGTTGCTCGCCGAAGTTGAAGTTGCCGAGGTCTTATTTTGCTCGCAATGTAGCGTTTTCGAAAGACGTTCGAGTTTCTCGGAAAGATTGATGCGCCCGGCTTCGTTCATCACGCGCCCGAGTAAAGCCGCTGCTTCTGCATCTTCTGGATGCTTCAGCCAGTATTCTTTTACAGACAGCAAGCATGCTTCGAGTTGCCCGTCGTCGAGCAGCTTTTGCGCCGCCATCAGCGAATGCAAATTACTGGAACTTGCGTCATCTTGGCTCACGAAACAACCTCATCGACTAATTGGCGGCGCGAGCGATTTCTTCTGCGTGATAAGAACTTCTGACAAGCGGACCGGAGTGAACGGTCTTGAAACCCAGGCAGAGGGCAATATTGCCCAAGCGATCGAATTCTTCGGGCGTGTAATATTTGACGACTTGCAACTGATCGCGTGTCGGTCTCAGATATTGTCCCATCGTCATAATGTCGATGTGGTGCTCGCGCATGTCGCGCATTACACCGATAATTTCTTCTTCTGATTCGCCCAGCCCAAGCATGATGCCGGACTTTGTCGGTATGTAATCGCAGATCTCTTTTGCGGCTTTGAGAACTTCCAGCGACCGCAAATACTTTGAACCTGGACGAACTTTGCGATAGAGCCGTGGAATCGTTTCGATGTTGTGGTTGAAGACAACCGGCTCGGCTTCCAACACGGTTTGTATGCAATCGCGCCTTCCCTGAAAGTCCGGTGTCAGCACTTCAACTGCCACACCTGGAATGGCTTCTTTGAGAGCGCGGATTGTCGCAGCAAAATGAGCAGCGCCTTGATCCGGCAAATCATCTCGATTAACGGATGTCAAAACCACATGACGCAAACCCATCTGCCTGGATGCTTCAGCCACCCGTGCCGGTTCCGTAGGGTCAAGCGCATCGGGCAGCCCTTTATTTACCGAGCAAAATTTGCAAGTGCGGGTGCACAGTGGGCCCATCAATAAGTAAGTGGCAGTGCCTTTGGACCAGCACTCGCCTTTATTCGGGCAGCGCCCGCTTTCGCAAATGGTATTGAGTCCTTGCTCTTTTAAGATCTTGCGGGTGCCGCGGTTCTCATCCGTATTCAAAACCGTGCGCTTGACCCATTCCGGCAATCTCAATGGCGCCTTCTCTGGCCCTATCTCTAATACAGCTTGGTCGGAATTGTTTTTGTTGTCAGGCATCTTGATAGTCTCGAAGCCCCGCGGCAGGGCGGGGAAACCTTGCAGGCTCATCTTGGCTTGCAACCCAATGATTGTACCTATAGAAACGAAATTTCTGGACCGGCAAGGTTGCAAAATCGGCAACACTTGCCTTCCGAACTCTTGAAAGGGGGTAAAATTGACCCTTCATATATTTGACAGCGCCCGAAGAACTTCATACTGAGCCGCCTTCCGGCGACCCTTTCGAGTTATTACCAGTCTTTGTGGGAGATGGGGCAGTGACTAAACGCAAAACGATTATTGCCGGCAATTGGAAAATGTTCAAAACCCGGAAAGAAGCAACTGAGCTTGCTTCAGCTGTTGCCGCCGGGTGCAAGGGGGAGAAGGATCTTCCTGAAGTTGTTCTTATCCCGCCGTTCACATCCATTGAGTCTGCGCTTAATGCCATCAAAGACTCACCCGTATCAGTTGGTGCGCAAAACATGGACTGGCGCGACAATGGTGCTTTCACAGGCGAAGTCAGCCCGGTCATGCTCACCGAACTGGGCGTTAAGTACGTCCTCATCGGGCATTCCGAAAGAAGACAGTTTTTTGGAGAAACCAATCAGACGGTTAATCAGCGCTTGAAAGCCGCTCTTGCGCACAAACTCATTCCGATTGTCTGTGTTGGTGAAACGCTCGACGAGCGCGAATCCGGGCTAACCGACTCGGTAGTAAGACGTCAGGTGGGAGCCGCTCTGGCGGAGATTCCACCGGAAGCTCTCGAGATTATCGTTGTAGCTTATGAGCCTGTCTGGGCTATCGGCACCGGAAAGGTTTGTGAAGCAGATGAAGCTAATCGCGTGCTCGGACAAATTCGCGCGACGATTGCCGATCTCTACAAGGAAGGCGGCAATTCTGGGCTCGCCGATCAAGTACCTCTGCTTTATGGTGGTTCTGTAAAGCCTTCAAATATTGAAGAGCAAATGGCAAAACCGGAGATCGACGGCGCGTTGGTAGGCGGAGCCAGCTTAAAGGCGGAGGAGTTTTTGCCGCTCATAAAGGCCGGTCAAAAGCGAGTCCAGGGCACAGCAAAAGATTCGCTGTCCAAAGTTTAGAAGCGTTGTTTCCATTAAGTGCCGGCGATGCGCCGGCGCTCCTTGAAGATTTGCGTCACCCGTGTCTACGGTAGGGGCGGCATTCTTGCCGCCCGCCGGGCGAAGCCATGCGTCGCCCCTACATGTTTCAACGCCAGTTCCGCACCAATAATCCGTTGCCGCTTTCGGATATAATGCCTTCCGGATCACCTGGAGAGGTGTCGGAGTGGTCTATCGTGCAGTCCTGGAAAGACTGTTTGCGTCAAAAGCGCAACGAGGGTTCGAATCCCTCCCTCTCCGAGTTTTATTTGGCTGGCATTCAGATTCGCCCACTGATGAGTTAAGTCATGCTCATTCGTGACGGTTTTAGCGCGGACATCTAGCACCGCCTGGAAACCTGTCGTAATATCTAGAGAGAAGTCTCAGCAAGTTCGGCGAAATTTCTGTAAACGAAGTTTCGCAAAAGGGAAAGGGAAATGTTGTAGCGAGTCCATGTTCGTCGCCAATCACCGTTTTGTGCGTTCACTTGAAGCCAATTACGGTCGGGTCTCGCGACGCCTGGACATACAGAGATTCCGAGAGCTTTCAGAAGCCGCTTTCAATCTCAGTTTCGCCCCCTGTGCAATTGGTCCTTGCTGCGCGTTTAGTTTTTCCTGACTGCAATTCAGCTTCAAGCTCACCAAAAGTGACGTGCCAAAACGCCCTTGATTGGTCTGTCGCCCTTGGGCGGCATCAGGCTTACACCAACTCAAGAAAAGTAGGAATGTTATGGAATCGCATTTTGTTGAAAAACTTGAAGAGATAGAGAAGGTTTACAACGAGCTTCAGGAGAAGCTCGCAGCGAATCCGGGAACGACTCAGGATTACAGAACTCTGAGAAATCTCGAGAAAACTGTATCGCTCTTTCATGACTACCAGCGTGTTGAAAAGGACATGAAAGGCGCCGAAGAGATGGTTCGCAGCGAGACCGATAAAGAGCTCAAGGAAATGGCGGAAGTCGAGCTCACCAGTTTGCGTGAGAGAGAAGAAGACTTGTCGCAGCGCCTCAAAATCCAGTTGCTGCCTAAAGATGCAAACGATGACAAAGACATCATGGTTGAAATCAGGGCGGGCGCTGGTGGTGATGAAGCTTCGATTTTTGCCGGCGATTTGCTGCGCATGTATTTGCGCTACGCCGACAAGATGGGCTGGACGCCGGAAGTGGCCTCGCAAAACGAAGGCGAAGTCGGTGGCTACAAAGAAGTCATCATTGCTTTCAAAGGTGACGGAGCCTACAGTCGCATGAAATTCGAATCGGGAGTGCACCGAGTCCAGCGGGTTCCGGCGACGGAAGCGTCCGGCAGAGTGCACACTTCGACAGCCACCGTGGCAGTGATGCCGGAGGCCGATGAAATTGACGTGCAATTAAATGACAATGATCTGGACATTACAACCATGCGTTCAGGCGGTGCCGGCGGACAGAACGTCAACAAGGTGGAAACGGCCGTGCGCATCGTGCACAAGCCGACCGGCCTGATGGTTGCTTGCTCGGAAGAGAGAAGTCAGTTGCAGAACAAAGAGCGTGCCAAGCAAATTTTGCGCGCCAAGCTGTACAAGATGGAACTGGAAGCGCAACAAAAAACACTGATGGAAGAGAAGCGTGCGCAGGTGGGTTCCGGCGATCGCTCGGAAAAAATTCGCACCTACAACTTTAAAGACAATCGCATCACCGACCATCGCATCAACCAAAACTTCAATCTACAGTACGTTCTCGAAGGCGATCTGGAGAAGGTCATCGATGCCAACATCATGGCGGACAACGAACGGAAGCTCAAGGAGTCTCTCTAGTTGTCGTCTGAAATCGAAACGGATTCAATTTCTTTTGCCGACTGTCGTTCGATTAAAGAAGCGCGGGAAAAGATAGTAAAGACGCTCAAAGACGTCGGTATCGAGCGCGTTGAAGTGCGCCGAGAGGCGGACTTGATTATCGAACACGTGACAAGGCTGAATGCTGCCGAGCGTGAATTGAAGTGGGATGATTTACTTGAATCAACGGCATGTGAAGAGCTGGAAGGAATTTTAAGGCGGCGTGTAAAACGAGAGCCATTGCAGTATTGCCTTGGTTACGGTTGGTTTATGGGAATGCGCATCGCCGTGCAGCCCGGTGTATTTATTCCGCGCACGGACACCGAGACTCTTTGCGATTTAGTTACGAAACGACTTATGCATATGGGCATCAGCGGCGAGCTTCGCGTGCTTGAAGTGGGTGTCGGCAGCGGCTGTATTTCTGTGGCGATGCTTAGAGAAATTCCCAGATTGCAGGTTGTCGGGGTAGATGTTTCCCAAGAAGCGCTCGATGCCACGAGGCTGAATGCGCGCACTTATGACGTTTCTTCTAGGCTGACTTTGAGCAAATGCGATTTTCGCGAATTTACTCTTAGCGGATTTCATGCCATCGTGTCCAATCCGCCCTATATTCCCAAGCCGATATTCGATAGCTTGGAGCCCGAGGTGCGCGACTTTGAGCCGTCTCAAGCACTGATTGGCTGGGGCGAAGATGGTCTCGATTTCTATCGCCAATTCGCAAAATTTGCACTTCCGAAATTGTTTCCGCCGCATGGATTTGCCGCCGTGGAAGTTGGCGATGGGCAGGCGGAGCCTGTCATGAAGATTATGCGCAGTGCCGGGATGAACAAGGTGGAGAGCGTCGAAGATGTAAACGGATTGCCGCGAGTCGTTGTCGCAGGAATCGCGTAAAGAGATGTAAAAATTGAGGTTTTACTGCTAGAATATTTTAGAAAAGCTCTTATCTGGTGATGCTTATGGAAGACGGCATACTAAAGGCGATATCCAACGATGGCACCATAAGAGCAGTAATTGCCACCACCACCAACCTGGTAGAAGAAGCTAGGCAAAGGCATAATCTCTCCTTCACTGCGACGGCCGCCCTGGGTAGGGCAATGACTGCAGGTGCTCTTTTAACCCCTGTTGTTGCGCGAGAGGGACAGGTCACTTTGAAATTCCAGGGCAACGGACCTCTGGGCAAAGTGATGGTAGATGCGTCACCGAAAGGCACAGTTAGAGGCTTTGTAGAAAATCCCCAGGTTGAGTTGCCACTAAACTCCCTGGGGAATTTTGATGTTGGGGGTGCAATCGGCTCAACCGGATATTTGCACGTCACTATTGATCATGGCTTTGGACGGGCTCACACATCGACTGTCGAGCTGGAATCCGGCGAAGTGGGAGAGGATATAAATCGATATCTTGTCTGCTCAGATCAAACCGGCTCGATTGTTGTGGTCGGTACTCATATGAACGCGCGCGGCGTAGAAGCAGCTGGCGGGCTCATCGTGCAGCTATTGCCTGATCACACTGAAGAGACTATCTGTCGAATTGAAAACAACATAACAACCTTTGGCACCTTTACGTTTCTCATGCGCAGAGGCATGAGTCTGGAGCAAATTCTCGAGCGCATATTGAGTGGTTTTGAAGTGGTGCCGATTGCCGGTGCCAAGCCTCTCAAGTTCTATTGCAAGTGCTCCAACGAGCGCTTTGTCGAGGCGCTTCGCTGGATGGGCTCGAAAGAACTGCTCTCGATGGCTGAAGAAGACGGGCAAGCCGAAGGACGTTGTCATTTCTGCAATGCCGTTTATTTGGTCGGCAAAGACCGCCTGCTTGATCTGGCAAGGGGCAGCAAATAACGGCAGAAATCTTTGCACGTGGCAAAATCAGCTTTTGTAGCCTATTGTTTTTAGGCGCTGGCGCGCTTATTCTAGGCGCGGGCGCGTAAATCAATGTACAGGTGTACAGAAAACGGCACTAGATGGCACTTATCAATTACCCGAAGCGCGAAATTGTCTATAAAGTCGTCTATTACGGCACCGGACTTGGTGGCAAAACGACAAATCTTCGTTATTTGCACGCCAATCTGGATCCTTCCGTGCGCGGAGAGTTGGTAACCGTCGCCACAGAAACTGAGCGAACTCTTTTCTTTGACTTCATGCCTCTTGATCTGGGGGAAGTGGAAGGATACAAAGCGCGTTTTGCACTTTACACAGTCCCTGGTCAGGTGGAGTACGGTGAGAGCAGGCGCATGATCCTCAAGGGTGCGGATGGAATTATCTTCGTAGCAGACTCCAGCGCCGTTCGCCGCCAGGCGAATGTCGAAGCCCTGCAGGGAATGATGGATAACTTAAAAGAACACAAACTAAGCCTTACAGGGGTCCCCTGGGTTTTGCAATACAACAAGAGGGACCTGACCGACGCATTGCCGATAGAAACCCTTGAAAAAGACCTGAATCAGACAGGAGTGCCTTCTTTTGAAGCGGTAGCTACTGAGGGCAAGGCGGTTTTTGGCACTTTGAAAACTCTCAGCCAAATGGTTGTTCAAAAACAATAGCTGCCAACCGGCCGCTAAATGAGACGCCTGGTCAAAACTTTCTAACCAGGCTGGCTGTTCTGTCTCTTAATGAACAGTTTTTCAGCGCAGGTCGGGTTTTGAAAAGATTTTCTAGTAAATTCGAAAACAAAGACAGGCGCACCGGAGTGCGCCTGGAAACTTTATCTGTCACTAAGTCGGTGCTGGAGACTCAGACTAGAGTGCCCGCTGGACTTTGCCCGCTTTCAGGCAAGAGGTGCAAACTTTCATCTTTTTGACGGAGTTTTGCAATTTAACTCTGACCGGTTGCAGGTTTGGCAGCCAGCGTCTCTTGTTGTGCGGGTTCCAGTGAGAACGCAAAAAGGTATAGCTGCGTCCGGTTGACGGACCCTTTTCGCACACATCGCAACGTTTTGCCATTTCCCTAATTCCCAAATATTGGTTGGTTTGCCATTCTAAAACGCCCAGAATTCACCAGCCGATGGCTTCAAAACGCGCTCCTGTCTGTTTCAGGAGAGTTAGAAGCCGTCGCCGTCGGCGTTTACAGCCGCGGTGATGAGCGGACTGCGAATTTTACCACGAAAGCCTTTACGCGCGAACTAATTAGGCTCTTTATAAGCATCAAGACCGAAAGGAACATTTACACTAAACCACTCCAAGGCCGGCCTTCGACGTGGTAGTCTGTTTTTGGGGTTACAGCTTTGGCTGGCGTTGTCAGGCAAATAAACCTAACCGGGAAATCAAGCAGCCGTTTTTTGACTGTCTTAATTAACTGTGTCCCCCCCTTCCCCAAGATCGAGATCAATTCTCGTAAGATCACTTCTAATGCTGTCCCAATCGTGGTATCAATTCCTGTTGTCGCCCCACCGAGTGCTTGAAATCCAAGTGCGTCGTGGCGGATCGGCGTTGGGGTAGGAAGGCAAGGATGGCTTTAGTAAATTACGCGGCGCGTGAAATCAACTGCAAAATCGTCTACTACGGCACCGGTCTTGGTGGCAAAACGACGAATCTTAAGTACATTCACAGCCAATTGGCTCCGACAACCAGGGGCGAACTGATTTCACTGGCAACAGAAACGGAGAGAACTCTCTTCTTTGACTTCTTGCCATTGGACCTCGGCTCAGTCCAAGGTTTCAAAACCAGATTCTCTCTTTACACAGTTCCTGGTCAGGTTGAATACAACGCTTCCAGAAGACTGATTTTGAACGGCGTAGACGGCATTATATTTGTTGCCGATTCTGACGTAATGCGTTCTAAAGATAACGTCGAGTCCCTCCAGAACATGATTGAAAACCTGGCGGAATACAGCTTGACGCTCGACAACATTCCATGGGTTCTGCAATACAATAAGCGCGACTTGGCAAACGCAATGCCTATCGAGCGTATGGAGAAAGAACTCAACATCCGTGGCGTCCCGAGTTTCGAAGCTGTTGCTTCTGAAGGTCTCGGCGTATTCGCTACCTTGAAGGCAATTTCCAAGCTGATTCTCAACAGACTGCAGTAATTGCAATAGAAAAGAGATTTTGTCAAAAAGAGATTTCGTGGGGGCGCATTGCATGCGCCCCTTTTTCTTTCAGCAAACCGCTATCGCCCGCATATGTGCCGCATATGAGCGATTTTTTTTACTGGCGGTTCTGCCGCCGATATTTTAGTCTTAATGGCATAGGGACTCGATTTCAGGAATAGGTCTCTTAGTTTGCCGACTAGCACTAGTAACGCACGACCCACCCGGGAAGCAGAGCTTTCCGCTTTGCGGCGCGCAGTTATCGTAGAAAGGCGTGCTCGCTATGCCGATTTTCAGGGCAAGCGCACGACCTTTTCCAAGTTTATGCGCATGACCGCCGACCGGCTGACGCGACGATTTCCAATGGAGACGGTGTGGGTAACGGTGCGGGCTCTGTTTCGCCAGTATCCAAATGTTGATGTGGCTACGAGAATTTCCATTATCCGGCGGACTGAAGAACTAATAGGTCCTCTTCTGGAGATAGCTGACGAGCGCCAGGACGCGACCCCTGACATACAGGACATAGACGATGAATCCGGTGTCATGACAGGCGGCAGTGAGCCTGTAAGCGTTCGTGACGTTACCAAGCCGGCTTCTGATTACAACGATACGAAGTCAAGTAAGCAGGCGCCGCCTGAGCGCAAGAGCCGGTCCACTGAAAGTCAGTCAACTAAGGGGACGGTTTCAAAGTCCGTAACTGGATCTGACAAGCCAAGAACTAACCCGATGACTTCGGATGGCAGACAGATTGTTTCGCAACCCGTTCACAAAGAGAGTGCTCAGTCCGGACATAAACCAAGTGCTTCCGAATCAAAGAGCCAACCGACCACGCCCGCTCCTAACGCACCGGCTGACAAGCTCAAAAAGCACAGCAATGATCCCAATGAAGTGGGGGTTCAGTTCGTAAAAGGCGTTGGACCAAAAATTGCAGTTCTCTTGAAAAATCTGGGGATTGAAACGGCAGGCGATCTCTTGCGCCACTACCCGCGCAAGCATTTGGATTTCCAGAATCGATTGCCGATTCGGCAACTTCAGATTGGCATGGAAGCCACCGTTTTTGCGCAGATTCGGCAGGTCTCGGCGTATCAGTCTAAGCGCAGCAATATCTCGATAGTGAATGTTCTGCTTTCCGATGGGACGGGCAGTCTATCGATCACGCGCTTCATAGGAGGAAAAGGCAATAAGTATCTCCTCGACCGATACAAAGATCAGTTTCCGAAAGGCGCAACCGTAATAGCTTCCGGTGTTGTCGAGCGAGACAAATATTCCAATAAGCTAGCTTTGAAGAACGCAGAAGTTGAAATTCTTGGCGTACTCGATGAAGGTGGTGGCATTGATGATCTTCAGAGTCAGAGCATTCACCTTGGTCGCCTTGTCCCAGTTTATGCACTTACCGAAGGGCTCAGCTTGCGGTATTTGCGCAATGTGATCAAGAATGCTCTCGACGCTTTTGGAGAGCATCTAGAGGATCCGATTCCCGCCGATATAAGAGATAGGTTGGGGCTCATGGATTTGCGCACCGCTCTGACCAATATGCATTTCCCTGAAGAACCCGAGAATAAGGACGAAGCCAGGCGCCGTCTCGTGTTCGATGAACTCTTTCAGATTCAACTTCTACTTGCCCGGCGCCGCTATAAGTTTGAACAAACTGAAGGAGCGCTCTCCATCGAGCTTGTGGAGAATGGTCTTGTTAAGCGTTTAGTCGAAAAATTGCCCTTTACACTTACAAAGGCTCAGTTGCGAGTATTCGGAGAAATAGGCAAGGATCTGGCTTCGCCCAAACCCATGCACCGCCTTGTTCAAGGCGATGTGGGATCAGGAAAAACAATCGTTGCGATGATGGCGTGTTTGATCGCTGTCGACAACAATTTCCAAGCTGTGGTTATGGCACCCACTGAAATTCTCGCGGAACAGCATTACAAGCAGTTCAAAGAGAGACTAGCACCACTTGGGCTGCGAGTGGGTTTTGTCGTTGGAAAGCAAGGTGCCAAGGAGCGCAGAGAAGTCTTGCAAGACATTCGCTCCGGTCAGGTGCATGTCGCTGTTGGAACACACGCACTCTTGGAAGATGCAGTCGAGTTTCCCAATCTCGGCTTGATCGTTATTGACGAACAACACCGGTTTGGTGTGAAACAGCGTGCACGATTGAAAGCGAAGAGCATGACGCCGGAATTGCTGACGATGACTGCGACTCCGATTCCGAGAACACTGGCATTGACCATGCATGGTGATCTTGATGTTTCTGAAATTGATGAACTTCCGCCAGGAAGAAAACCGGTGGAGACAAAATTGCTGCGACCATCAGAGAAAAAACAAGCATGGACTTTGATGAAGGAACAAATAGATAAAGGTCGGCAAGCTTACATTGTTTTCCCGCTAATCGAAGAGTCAGAGAGCCTTTCTGCGAAGGCTGCCACGCAGGAATACGAGAAACTGAAAGAGGGTGTTTTCAAAGATTACAAGCTAGGATTGATGCACGGCAAACTTAAGCCGCAGGAAAAAGACGAGATTATGGACCGGTTCCGCAAAGGTGAATTCCATATCCTTGTTTCGACCACTGTTATCGAAGTTGGTGTGGATGTTCCAAACTCGACTGTGATGATGATTGAAAACGCTGACAGATTCGGCTTGGCGCAATTGCACCAATTGCGTGGTCGGGTCGGACGTGGTGCGGATCAGTCGTATTGTTTTTTAGTCGCCGATATGAAGTCGGAGCAAACTCGCCATCGACTTGAGATTATGGAGCAGACGAATGATGGTTTCGTTGTCGCGGAGCGTGACTTGGAAATCCGCGGACCAGGTGAGTTTACCGGCTACAGGCAAAGCGGTTTGCCGGATATGATCCTTGCCGATCTCGTCAAAGACACGCCGATTTTGGAAGATGCGCGCAACACTGCCATCGAGCTTATAAAACGCGATCCTGATCTTACTAGCTGCCCTGGCTTGCTTAAGCATATCGAACGCAAAATGTCTTCAATTGAAGGGGACTTGGTACGTTCCGGCTGATTGATAGGCGTTTGCATCGCGGTCTCTCTCCGCGCACTTTCCTACGTAAAGTGTTGCAATCAAAACAATGAATGGAATTGCGCAGAGAAACGCATATGCAAGCATGCGATTGTGTCTGTTTGCTGTAACAAACCATGGATCTGATTGTTGTTCCGCGGTCCACGCCCAATTCCAACCGCGCTCTGGATAGCGCTCTGCGATACGGTCGCTCTCGGTGATTTTTGTTCGTTGAAGTCCAAGGAGCGCAAGGAAGTGCTGAGAGACTGTATCGACTTGAAAGTCGACATTCTTTCTTCTTGTTTCATGATATTCAAAGTAGGCGAGAATCAGCGGATCAATCTCCTCTTCATCATCCCCTTTGCGCACTATCTGAGACATTGCATTGCGCCCCTGTGCTGTTACTTCCTTAAGCAGAGATTTGGACGATTGATATTGATAATCTCGTTTACCTTATTGTCGAAGAGTTTCTTGTAGAACTTTTCGATTTTGTTGGATAACGTGAATTGCATCTCTTCTTCGTAAAGTGGAATTATGGAATAGAAGTTGATGCACTTTTCTTTGCCGATTCGAAGCTGATAGAAATCGCCTGGAAAGTTCAATGGCAAAGCAATCAGGAAGCCGCAAAAGTCTGTATTCGACGCAACCGGCTCAGGTGGATTTCCGTTTGGAATCGTGTGGTCGAAAGACAAGTAAGCATTGTGCGTGTATGCATAACTGGCAATGTCTTTTAGCCAATTGATCGGCCAGTTCCAATCGGGATCGTCGAGATCATCAAAGTTCCAATCCTTTGGCAGGCAAGTCAAAATTTCTGCAAAGCACGAATCTTCGTTTGGTGCGGGCATGCGAATATTGCTCATGCCCATCGTGCAAAGCGTGTAATAAGGTTTTTTCTTTGTCGGCTCGATAACAGCTACATTGATATCGTTGGCATCGAAGCTTCCTGCGACAGCGTCTCCTATTACTGCAGTCACCTCTCCAATATAGTCTTCGAGATGTTGCTCCACAGCATAGTTTGCATCGATAATGACGGCTTCGTCTTCAATCAGTTGGAAGTCTTGAGTTCTCGGCATAGTGGATCCTTGGTGCGCACGAATTGCTTCAAGCATTTCATGCTTTGAAGCGATTGTTGTTTCCAACTTGTAAAAAAGGGCCGGAGCGCAAATAAAGAGAAAGGCCGGCCCGGTGGGGGCCGACCCTTGTAGTCAACATGCAGAAAAAAATCCAGTGATCCTCTTCAAGCGTATCAATGCTCTCTTGCAAAATGCTTGCTCGAAATAAATTGCAGGAACGCAAGGGTTTCGCAAGTTCAGTGGTGGCAATAATGTGCCACCACTATGGAGGATATATTGTGAAACTACATGCGTTTTTGGTTGCGCTTATGATTTTGGGATGCAGCACTGGAGCTGCCTTTGCACAGGATTCTGACGCTTCAGCACCTGCTCAAACGGAAAGCACAACAACTTCCACTGAAACAACTACCACGCAAGAGAAAAAGGAAGACGGAGATACCAAGTCGACAGAAAAGAAAACAACAAAGAAAGAAAAGACAAAGAAGAAATCCAAGAGCACTAAGTAACATCAAGAAAGTGAGTCACCAGAACATGAGCAAAAATCTGATTGTTGGCATAGTTTTTGGGTTCGTCGTGCTTTTGAATGGCTGTGGTCAACAGACCAGCGAGACTTCGACGACCACGACAACCGAAACCGAGCAAACGACAACTGCGACTGATACAGCAACTGATGCAACGTCTACAGATGACGGTGCTGATCAAGCTGCTGAAGAAGAAAAGAAGCCCGAAGAAAAGCCGAAGTCGAAAAGTAAGAAGCGGGCGCATTAAGCCAGACCTGTTTCGTAAATAAAAAGAGAGAGCCAGCTTGAGCTGGCTCTTTTGGTTTAGCCGGCTGGAAAGCTGCGCTTCTCCCTATTTAAAACGGAGTTTCAACTTATTCAAGATACTGTCGGTATCCACCTGTTGCTTGATGCGATTGGTTAAGCCGCGCATCTCGTCGTTGACGGCTTGGGACGTGACACCTGCGAGGGAGCAGGTCATTAGCGAATGCACCTGGTATTCGTAGTCTTCGTTGAGTGCCATCATTAACTCGGGAATGTTTTCTATGCGAAACACGCGCCAGTCGCCGAAGGAGTTGTTGGGATACATTGCGATGTCGACTGTAATTTCTTTGCCGGCCTTCGGGCTGTTGAACTTGAATCCGACGATTGACCTCGGATAGCCTTTTTCATCTTTGATCGTCTTCCACCCAGTTACTCCTCGAAAGTTGTCTTTGGTGAAACCGTATTCGTCGATGAGTAGCTTGGCTTGAAAGCCGACAATTTGAGGTGGCGAGCCGAGTAATTTTCCGGTGATTGTCTTTGGTTGTTGTCTTGCGCACGCGGTGAGTCGCATGTACGTTTCATTTTTGAGTTTGCCTGTTTCGCGTCCAAGTTCTCTTCCGGCTGCTTGGAAGAAGCCTTGCAGATCCTTGGCTTTTGGCATGTCTCGGGCGATGGCGGCGTCGGGCCCAAGATTCGGTTGGTGGCTTGTATATCTTCCTTCTTGCCCGTTGCTGCCAATTGAGCTGCGAATCTTATTGATCAATTGTGCGCGCAGGCTGCCTTTGGCAAAAGCAAGTGCCTCCTCTCCTGTTGAGCGTTGAAGGACCGTCAGGCCTGGTGTAGTGCTTGCCGGCTTCATCAGCAAATCTTCGATCAAATTGTCGACGAATTGTTCAATGTCGACGCGTTTTTCGAATGCTTCAAGATCGTGTCTGGCTACGGCAATGCCAGCCTCCTGGATGGAGTACATCGGCGTCGTCATCCAATAGAGATAACCGCCCAGTCCGAGAAGAATCAAACCTAGGCAGACGAAAATCAGAATTTTCACGGCGTTAATTTCTTGCAGCGTCGCCTTCAGATACACGCTCCATCTGTGGAGCGACAGCCGGACCCAGAGCCTGTTTCAGCTTTTCCAGGTTTTCTTTGGCTGGTTGAATGTAAGGTCCATCCGGATCCAACTGCAAGTATTTTTCATAGGATGCTACAGCATCTTGCTGATCGCCTTTGGCTTGATAAATCATTCCTAGCGCGTAGTATGCGTTGGAATATTTGGGATCGATTTTTATCGCACGATTGTATTCAATAATCGCATCGTCAGGTCTTTCCATGCCCATCAATGCCACGCCCAAGTTGTAGTGGGCAAGTGAATTGTCCGGCTGAATTTGAATTGCTTTAACGTAGGCGTCCTGCGCTGCTTGGTAGGCTTTCTGTCCAAGATAAATGTTGCCGATATTGATGTTTGCTTCCACCAAATTCGGGTTCATTTCCAACGCTTTTTTGTACTGACCCAAAGCGGCCGTTAGTTCTTTATTGCGCTCCAGTGCCAAACCCAGGTCGTTATAAGCATCTGCGGAGCGCGGGTTGACTTGCACGATCTGCTGATAGATCTCAATTGATTGTGCACGCTTTCCTTGTTGTTCCAAATTCTCTGCAAGCAACTCGAGAACGGCAACATCTTCCGGATTCTTCGCTACTAGTTGACGATAAGTGATCTCCGCTTTGTCAGCCATGCCGGTTTGTTGGTTCAAACTCGCCATTGCAAGGATGGTGTTTCTGTCAGTCGGTGAGAGCCCGATTGCAGAATCAAGGGCGGAGCGCGCTCCAGCAAAGTCTTTCAACTTCATGAGCGTATTGCCCAATTCGAGGAAGGCTGCCGGATCTGTACCGTCAATGCTCAATCCTTGCCTGTAATATTCGACCGCTGTCGGCAAGTTTCCACCGAGCAAATAGTTTCTGCCCAGGTTGATCATGGCAGTGCCGTCATTTGGATTGGCTGCAATTACAGCTTTGAATTCGTTTTCAGCATCACTCAGTTTTCCTTGCTTCTGTCTGATGATGCCGAGGTTGTAGTGCGCGTTGACGAAGTCAGGTTTGATGCGGACGACCTGAGTGAATGCGTCTGCCGCGCCATCGAGATCGCCGGTCAGCTGCAAAATGTAGCCCATGCTGTAGGCACTGTCAGAATCGGATGGATTGATGCGGATTGCAGTGCGATAGGAATCGACCGCTTTCGGAAATTCTTTTAGCTTGGTGTAAACATCACCAAGTTGTGCGTGCCACTCGCCTTTGTTCGCATTGAGTTGAAGAGCGGATTTGAGTTCATTGGCAGCTTCGTTGTATTTGCCACGCATCGCCAGGGTGCTGGCAAGGAGTGCGTGAACATCTGGCACTTTGGGATCGATTTTGACTGCGCGAGTGAATGCTTCTGTTGCGCCATCTATATCCTTCTGCGCAAGAAGGCAGTTTGCTAGGTTGTATTGAATTGAGAAGTTATTTGGCTCATGCGCCAAAATGCGTTTGTACTCTTGCGAGGCGGCTGCGAACTGGCCTTTGTCTTGGAGGGACGCAGCGAGTTGCGAACGGGCTCTAAGATGGTCCGGATAATTTTCAACCACCCGGCGAAGCTCGTTGATAGCGCTGTCTAGATTGCCTTGAATACGGTGAGCGATACCTAGGTTGAGGTAGAACAGGGGGATGTCCGGGCGCAGTTTGATTGCTTCTTCGTACTGTTTTATAGCTTCTTCCATCTCTCCTTGGCTCTGCAAAAGTGAGCCGAGAGATTCGCGCGCAAATGCATCGTATGGGCGAAGAGAAATGGCACGCCTGTACTCGGCAATCGCATCGTCCACGTCACCGTGCTGGTGAAGAACGGCGGCCAGACTCAGGTGTACCAGTGGATCTTCGGGGCAGTTGAGCGCCAACGCTTTGAAGGCGCCGAGGGCATTGTCCAGGTCACCCTTCTTGAAGAAGGTCACACCTTGGTAGTACTGCTCGAGCAGCGCTTTGGACATGCCGCCGTTGTCTTTGTCCGCCGCCAAGGCCGCGTTGCATCCAAGTGCTATCGAGATTGCCAGAAGGACTGATAACTGCCTCACCTTTTCTCTCCTTAGTGCTGTTTGACAACGTCAAATGCAAATCAAATTCAGTCGAAGTGCCACTCAGGCTCACAAGCTCACTATTATGACCGATGCTTCTTGGCTAGAAAACCCATCATATCTATATAGAAGAGATTCTATAAATTGTCGGGCGTCAAAAAAGAGGAGTTCTGATAAGGCTCTCATCGTTTCTCTTCAGTTCAACATTACCTCAATACTCTGGGAAACCATTGGTGTGTGTGGGTTTCGATAGATTCTCAATTGCAAGCTCAACGAACGGGCCCAGGGGGTGAGTCCAGGCCGGTCAAGGCGCGACGCCCATTTTTTCATTGGACAATGTGTCGATTGGGAAGGCTGAAAAGTCAAGATGTGCTTTCTAGTAAGCGCCCATAAGCAAGTAATGATGGCTCTGATGGGGATTTGTTCCCGAGAAAACCATGTAAAAGCGGGATTTTATCTGGCTTTTCGAAAAAAATATTCTGCTTTAAAGGCTTATGAAAGCCACATAATCGGCTCCCCAAAAAACAACATGTATATCCTGGATATCCTGCGCCTGGCACGGGTTTTCGGACGCGAGATGTCAAGGTTTCGTAATCTTTCTTAGACAGGTTGGCTAATAACTGACGTCGTTTTTTGGACAGGTTGCACATTGTCGGCAATGCGCCATCGGGTGTACATTTAGAGTAGATAACGGAAGTGAACCGGCATCCAGTGCGCAGATCTCTGCGTCCGCATGCGTGTTCCTGCGTTTATCTTTCGGTGACATGGACCCATCCTCGTGAGGAAGCAGTCCTTTTATGCGTAAGCTGCGTAAGATCAAAACACCATTCAGTTAGCGTAGCCCGATGGCGTGGGGCGGCATTACTGCGCCCAAACTTGGATTTACAACAAACAAAGGAGAGAGAGCTCTAAGAGGCTTTCTCCGGAGTTACACACACCAAATGCGGTAGCAAGCACAGCTTGTGACCCAGTTTCAGGAAGGTTTTTATGGCTCTGTATCAGAAAGACACCACCGTTAAGAGATTTCCGGTTGTCGATCGTGGCCCCAGTCACTACGAAGAGATTGCCGGACGTGCGCTCGAAAATTCCATCAATCACTTGAACCCATACTTCGCCAACAAGCTTTGCGGCTCTGAAGGCGCAGTCGAGTTCAGAGATGGTGGCGTTTACACCTATGACACACACGGCAAGCGCTACCTGGACTGCCTCGGCGGCTACGGTATCTTCAACGTCGGTCACCGTCACCCGAAGGTGATTGCCGCTGTAAAAGCGCAGCTCGACCAAGTCTGCCTGCATAGCCAAGATCTGCTCAATCCCTGGGCTGGACACCTTGCAAGCCAGTTGGCTGCTATCGCACCAGGCGATATTCAATATGCTTTCTTCTGCAACAGCGGTACCGAAGCGGTTGAAGGCGCACTAAAATTGGCTCGCCTCTACACAGGCAAGTCCGAAATCATCTCAACGAAAAACGCCTATCACGGCGTCAGCATGGGCGCTCTCTCGGCTACCGGCCGCGATTGCTTCCGCAAGCCGTTCGAGCCATTGCTCAATGGTTTCACCCATGTTCCGTTCGGCGATATCAAAGCGCTCGAAAAGGCAATCACCAAGAACACTGCAGCTGTAATCCTCGAACCTATTCAAGGAGAAGGCGGTATCAATGTTCCTTCTGAAGGTTACTTGCGCAAAGTTCGCCAACTGACCAAGAAGAAAGGCGTACTGCTCATTCTTGACGAAGTTCAAACCGGTCTCGGAAGAACAGGCCGTATGTTCGCTTGCGATCATGAAGGTGTTGTTCCGGACATCATCTGCTTGGCTAAGGCTCTTGGCGGCGGTGTTATGCCGATCGGCGCATTCATGGCGTCTGCCAAAGTCTGGAAGGTTTTGGAACCGAACCCGAGCATCCACAACTCTACATTCGGCGGCAACCCGCTTGCATGTACGGCTGCGTCCGCCACGATCGAAGTTCTGATGGAAGAACACCTTCCCGCTCGCGCTGCTGTTATGGGCAACCACTTCATGCGCCGCTTGCAAGAGCTGAAGAAGAAATATCCTAAGCACATCATGGAAGCACGTGGTCGCGGTTTGCTTATCGGCTTGGAATTCACATCGCAAGCATTGCGTGTCGATGTTCAAACCGAACTGTTCCACCGCGGCGTATTGGTTGCTGCGACGATGAACTCTAACCGCACTATCCGTATCGAGCCGCCGCTGATCATTACTGAGTCTCAAATCAATTTCATGATCGATACGCTTGAATCGATCCTTTCTGAAATTACTGAAGTTCCTCAGGATGAACCGGAAGTCGTAGTTAAGCCAGTTAAGAAGCTGGTCAAAAAGTTGGTCAAGAAGTCAGTCAAAAAGGCTGTTTCCAAGCCAGCTAAGAAAACCGCTAAAAAAACGGTTAAGTCCAAAACGTCTTCGAAAGCTAAAGCGAAAACAGGCGCTAAGGCCAAGAAGTCGAGCACAAAAGCAAAAGCCAAAGCCGACGCAAAAGCCAAGGGTGCCAACAAAACCAAGGCAAAAACCAAAGTGTCAGCTAAGGCCAAATCTGCGCCAAAAGCAAAAGCGAAAAAAGCAAAGAAAGCCAAGTAATCGACTAAAGACTGAAAGGACAAAATATGATTATTGCCAATAGTTCCAGCATGCTCCGGTCTCAAATTTCGAGACTGCAAGAGCTTGGCAAGCACGAAGAAGCAATGTCCGTGCTGCAGCGCTTCCTTGAGCTGGAGCGTGAAGCACATGCGACCAACCTCGCGGAGGGTGACGACGAGCCGAAAAGCACGATCATCGCCTTCCCGCGGTTAAGACCAGTTTCCTAACCACCTGAAACATCACACCTTCAAATGGACCGGCAATTACTTGCCGGTCTTTTGCTCTTTAGCAACTCCATAACACCCCTCCGGCAGAATGTGCTCACTTCCCAGGAGGAGCCGTTGTATGGGTAATTCCACTGAACAAAGAATCGACAGCAAGACTGAAGAGACGAAAAAGGAAGAGTCTAAAGTCGATGAAAAGTTGCAGAATGACGCCAAAACCGACTCCAAAGCAGATTCAGAATCGAAGAGTTTGGTGACAGCGCAGAAGACAATTGATGAGCGATTTGGTCCACTTACTATCGAACAACGCGAATCGATGGATCAGAACGAGGCGGCGATTTACGATCGCATCTCGGAAGCTCAGGACCTCAAACAGTTAGACAATGCGGTGAATTTTGAAAAGGTTGACTCTAGTGCCGACCGCAGTTTGAGCAAAGAAGAGCTTGCCGCTGCAGTGAATAACGAAGCTATCGACGCTCAATCTCGACGAGCTGCTGCGCTGATTCTCTCCAACTACGACAGCATCAAAGCGATGAGTAGCGATGATGCCGCCGGAGTTACAGATGACGATATTGAGGCATTTGCAAACTGCCGCATGGCGCAAGCAAGTTTTCTCAGAGGTATCAGCGGTATTGATCGTGATGGTGATGGTAACGCAACATTCGAGGAGATAAACAACGCTGCTTGGGACAAAAATTTGAATCCGATTGATCGAGCTATAGCCGACTACTTGAATAGAAACGGCTCCATCTCTGCAAATGTGGCAGACCAAGACAAGTGGAACTCTGCTGGTGATACGGGAGTCACACAGAATGATTTGAATTTTGAGGCGGAGGAATCCAACACGAAAGTGGGTTATACCGAGTTAGAATGCCGGGAGGCTCTGGGACAGTTTCCTGAATTGAAGAAAGCCGGCATTACACCGGCTGACTTAAAGGCTCTAATCGATAACGAAGTGTCAAAGCGCGATTATGTCGATTCGATTCAGGATGGTTCTCCAGAATTTCTCAATCGATGGTTGGATTCAACGGTTGGTCCCGCCCAAATCAAGCAGTCGATGATCGACAAAATCAAAGCAGACAATCCGAACCTGGCCAATCTTGACGCTAAAGATCCTGCAAATGCGCCGGTTTTTGCAGCCGCAGTTTTGAACGAGAAGATCAAAATGCTGAACGATAAGGGTTTTGAAAAAGAAGAGGAAAGGCTCAACAACAAGATTGCTTCAATGAACGAAGAATTCGAAAAGAACTGGGAAAAGCCAGATCCTCAAGATAACGAGCCCAGATATCTAGATCGCAAAGCTGACTACGATGATGCGCAAAAGGCTCTGGAAAAGGAGATAGAGCCGCTCGATAAGTGCAGCAAGCGTGCCAGAGAAATTCAAGACAACTGGAACAGCAATGATCCGCAAAGAATGCGAGTAGCATTGCTCAAGTCGTACAATCCTTACGCGGCTAACAAAGATCATATGGACAAGATTCAAAGCTTCGTTGATACACGCCCTGTAGTGCAAACCAATGTCGCTTAGTTTGCGATTGAGAAAGGGGAGCAGAACGGCACTCCGGCCGATGTTCTCCTCGTTGTGACGAAATTTCATCCGGGAAAGATGGTGGTGAGAGCCGGTACGCAAGTGCCGGTTTTCGCTTAGATAGATGTTCAAAACAGTATGCCGCTTTAGTGGATAATAGTTGCGCTTGACCCAGCACTCTGGTTCAACGCACTTTCCGGTAATCGCATCCCACGTGCATTGGATTAAACATGAAAGTTCGTTTCTCAGACCTCTTGCCAATTCTCGCGGTACTTGTGCTTTCGTCTTGCACGTCCGAGTCACCGCTTCTGGATAAGGCGAACGGTTCCGCTTACTGTGCATTGCCTACGAGATGGAGCACTGTTGATAAGAGCTATCCGCCGGAAGTGCGTCTAAAGAATCAGACGATCGAACATATCGAGCAGTTTTGGAGTGACTTTAAACGAGACCAAACTACGCTGACTTTGGCGCTGGAAAACCTGAGCAGCGAGAGCGGAAAGGCTAATGCGGATATTCTCGTAAACTGGATGAAGGAGCACCTTGACGCCATCGATCCTGTTATCAAGTATGAATTTGTTCAGGCCCGCGGAAAGGAGGCTAAGAGGCTCGATTTCTCTGCTATTGGTCACGATGAAGTGATGCAGATTTGCAAACATCTTGTATCGAAAGCTCCGAAAATTCCTAACTGGCAGTTTTCTGCATATCGTCAAGCTCTGCCGCCCGAGGCAATTGCTGGCGAATTCAAAAGACGCAAGGGAAGAGACCCGATTCAGTTTGAAACTTCTGTGAGTATCTCTCCTCAAAACAAGTTAGACGTAATCTTTACTTCGCCGGAATTCGGCAGCGACGAAGCTGACAATGTTGAAGCATGTCGTGCTCTGAGCGATTACAGCGTTGGTGAGGAGAATGATGACATTTGGTTGGGAGTGATTACCCCGCGGAAAGGTGCATTGATGGGGCAATTCAATTGCGCGAACAATGCCAAGAGCTATGCTCAAGCGTTTGAGAGCAAGAAAAAGGAACTTTTAGCTTCTCTTCCAGCAACTCCTTATTTCAAACAAGATTTGGGCAAAACGGAAGAGGTCCATTTCTCCGGCAAGAAGCGATTGTCGATGAAAACGCCTACGAAGAAGCTTGCAGAAACACTGGGGGCCGGTGGACGTTTTCACAATGTGCAGTTTTCCAAAAATGGGGAAAGATTTGCCTACCTGAAGATTCCGGCAGCAAAAGATCTGCAATCAATCGATAAGGTTGAAGCCCTGGCAAAAGAACTGGATTCAGAGCTGCGTAAGGCGCAGGCTGGGTGCGTCTTCGGAGTGGGAATCGAGTCGCCGGATATTGTTTATGTGGACTTTGCACTGGCTGACTTGGACAAAGCTGTGCCAGTTTTGAAGAGCTTTTCCGAATCGCATAAATTTGCTCACGATAGCGCTTTACGTTTTTATGATTGCCAGTGGCAAAATGAATGGATCGCTATGTTCGACAACACTAAGAAACCGCAAGATTTGAGGAAGCCCTGGTATCTCGTACAAGAGAATCAGTAATGACCTTTGTTTTCTGGTTTCTTGTCGCGCTCTTGCTGTTTCCAGCTTCGAGCGTCGCTGCGCCTGGCAGCGAGAAAATGAAAGCACCTGCTTCTGGTTGGGCACCATATGAGGTGCCTGCAGGAAAACCTAAGCCATTGGCTAAGGTTCCTCCGAGAGTAAAGCAATCATCACTTACTTTGCTTGATTGGAACATACAAGTTGGCTCAGATGCAGGTGCGTTCTGAATCGAACATTTGAGTTTGAGTTCCGTTTCAAATTTCGTTGTTTGTCTTTCTTACGCCAAGGAAAGTCTTGACTCAAGAGTACTTTTGTATAAAATGAATGTCTAATTGTGGACATTGGTATCCAGGAATCTCGTTTACTTGTTTTTGTGTAGACCTGGGGATCTCTTTTATGGAAGGCCTGGAAAGCGCTCCGCTTTCCCTGGGAGAAGCACAGCTTCGCCTAGTTATTGATGCAGCGCCAAGCGGCATGATTATGGTTAATCATGCCGGTCAGATTGTTCTGGTCAACTCTCAAATAGAACAACTGTTTGGCTACGAACGCACTGAGTTGATTGGAAAGTCTATCGAGGTATTAGTGCCTCGCCATGCCCGTGACAAGCATCCCGATTATCGAAGCAAGTACTTTGCTGATCCGAAAACACGTGCAATGGGTATTGGCCGTGATTTGTACGGGTTGCGTAAAGATGGAACAGAGATTCCGGTTGAGATTGGGTTGAACCCGTTGATGACTGGTGGCGATCGATTTGTTCTTGCATCAGTTGTTGATATTACTGAGCGAAAACGCGCAGAGGAACGCCTGCGAATCACTATTGAAGCTGCGCCGAGCGGCATGATCATGGTTGACCAAGATGGGAAGATTGTCTTGGTCAATACACAAGTTGAGCGGTTGTTTGGCTACTCGAGGGAAGAGTTGCTTGGCCAATCAATTGAAATGTTGGTGCCCGCAAATGTTCGTGAGAAACATCCGGAGCACAGAGCTAGCTTCTTTAAAAATCCGCATGCTCGTGCTATGGGTGTCGGAAGAGATCTGTTCGGCTTAAGAAAAGACGGTACCGAGCTGCCGGTCGAGATTGGTCTGAATCCGCTAGAGGCCCAAGGGGAGAGATTCGTTCTAGCTTCTATTGTGGACATTACTGAGCGGAAAAAAGCAGAAGCCCTTTTGCAGGAAAAACTTTTGGAGTTGCAGAGATCAAATGAAGAACTCCAGCAATTTGCATATGTTTGTTCGCACGATTTGCAGGAACCTTTGCGAGTTATTTCCAATTACACTCAACTGCTAGCCAAGCGCTACATGGGTAAGACTCTTGACGATGATGCGCATGAGTTTATCGATTTCACCCTAGATGCGACCAAGAGGATGCATCAACTGATAAATGATTTGCTTTTGTACAGTCGAGTTGAGACGCGCGGAAAAGGTTTTGTTGATGTTGATATGAATGAAATTCTTCAGATTGCCGAGTCGAATTTGGTTCTTGTAATCGAAGAGACAAATGCCGAGATCTCTGCCGAGCCACTGCCGACCTTGAAAGGCGACAATTCGCAATTGGTTCAGCTGTTCCAAAACCTTATCGGGAATGCTTTAAAGTTTCGCTCTGAAGATGCGCCGAAGGTCTCAGTATCTGTGACCTCACATGGAGACATGTGGCAGTTTGTTGTTTCGGATAATGGGATTGGATTTGATATGAAGTATGTTGATCGCATCTTTGTCATTTTTCAACGTCTTCATCTGCGTGAAACATATGAAGGAAGCGGCATTGGTTTGGCCGTATGTAAGAAAATTGTAGAAAGGCACGGTGGGCGTCTTTGGGCCGAATCGGTTCCGAACAAAGGAACTTCCTTTTATTTCACGATTCCGAAACACGCGACTAAGGTATCGTTATGAAGTCGAGAAAGCTTAGCGTTTTGCTCGTTGAGGATAGCCGTGCCGACGCTCGGTTGATCCTTGAGGTGTTTAAAGAAGAGAGCGTAAATGCGGATGTTACTGTAGTTCGCGATGGCGAAGAGGCAATGGACTTTCTGTTGAAGAGAAGGTCTTTCAAGGGCGCACCCACACCGAATTTGATTTTGCTGGATCTGAATTTGCCGAAGAAGGATGGAAGAGAAGTACTTTCCGAAATTAAGCAGAACACGCATCTAAATGGAATCCCGATAATAATACTGACCACTTCTCAATCGGAGGATGACGTCGCTAATTGCTACAAGCTTCAGGCTAGTTGTTTTGTGACAAAGCCTATTGATCTAGAAAAATTTGTGGACGTCATACGTTCGCTCGATGAATTTTGGTTTTCCGCAGTTAAGTTTCCACCAGAGCCCCGGGTATGCTAGACAAAACCTCTGTATTACTTGTTGAAGATTCCACGCCTGACGCCAAGTTCGTTCAGAAACTTCTTTCGAAGCAAAAGTTCAATATCGTGCATGTTACGTCGCTTTCCGAGGCGTCACAAAAGATGGCATCGGAATCGTTTGATGTTGTTTTACTCGATTTGTCCTTACCTGATGGAAATGGACTTGGTAGCTTCCAGCGAGTGAAGGACATCAGCACCAATACGCCGGTGGTAATCCTGACTGGACTCGACGATGACGAAACTGCGTTAATGGCAGTAAAACTCGGTGCGCAAGATTACATTCAGAAAGCTGACGTAAATCCAAGTTTTCTCGAGCGCAGTATTCATTATGCTATCGAACGAAAAGGTCTGGAAGAGACTGAAAAAAAGCTCGCAACCTATGAGCAGCGTGAAGAATTCATGGCAACATTGACTCATGATCTCAAGAATCCGCTCATCGGCACGAACCGTGTTCTGGAATTATTGGCAGAGCAGGCAATGGGAGAAATAACGCACGAACATGCCGAATTGCTTTTGCAAATTAGAGATAGCAATAAGATTTTGCTGTCTATGATCCAGAATTTGCTTGATGTCTACAGGTTTGAGAAGGACATGGATGCGGTTGTATTAACACGCACCTACCTCAGGGATATCCTTGCCAATTGCTTGAAAGACATACTTCCGATTGCTGAGAATCGGAGAATAAAGATCAATACAAACTACGCAAGCACCGAAAAATTGGTGCAAGCTGATTCTATGGCTATGCGTCGAGTATTTCAGAACTTGCTCGACAATGCCCTTAAGTTCACGCCTCCCGGAGGTGAAATTACACTCCGCTTGGCCCCTATCGACGATGAGGTTTGCATTGAAATCGAAGACAATGGACCTGGAATGTCAGACGATGAGAAAGCAAGGATTTTCAATCGATTTGCCCAAGGGAGCGCCGGACGAAAATTCTCACCTGGCACTGGGCTCGGCTTGTTCCTTTGCAAAAAGATTGTTGATGCGCACCATGGCCAGATTTCCTGCGAAAGCGTGGAAGGCTCTGGCACTAAGTTTCTAGTCTGTTTACCCGCCGCATAGGTATCGAGCGGCTTAAACATTAGCGGCGGCGTTCCCAGCGAGCGACTCGCGGTGGTGCGAGACGTGTTTGCCAGTTTTCCATTGTCCAAATGTTTGCTTTCGTGACTGCGTCTCTTGGCTCTGCCGCATTTTGTTTTTCGTAAGCGAGGCAAGTGCGAAGTAGTGTGAGGAGAGCATATCTGTTCTGCTTGATGGTGTCGGGAGACTTCAATTCATCGGACAATCTGCAGGTTTCAACAACGAGATCTCTGACGACGTCGTTATGCGTTCTTGCGTATTCGGTCAGATACTTCGTATTTTTCGAAAGGAAATTTGCGTAGAGTCTGAGCTTTTCGTCTCTCCTGTTATCGGTTGCATAGCACTCGCCGAGGAATGCCAGCATATACGCATCTTGCGGATCCTTCTCAAGCTCTCTGCGTGCTGCTGTGGTTACTTCACGCAAAGTTTTGGTTGGCGAGAAATCAAACGCAACCTCGTGCGGCTCAAATGTATTCAAACCGAGTTTTGGTTTGTCGTTATCGTATAGATTGTCGAAATGCCAGCGTACCTTCGAACGGTCGGAAGCAATGTGCCGCGCTGCGATGATGATATTGTCCTTTGAATAAGGTTTGTGCATCTTAGTTTGAATGTCGGTGACTCCAATCGGTCCTTTCCAGACATCCTTGCTGTACATTACGTATCGGACGTGATGAAGATTGTTTTCTTCAATGAATGAGTTGTATCGAGAATCTTCGATCTGACCAAATCCGTAGTTCAAAGCAGTTGCTTTGGCGGGCTTGGTTTCGTAGGCAACGTCAACGTATTGAGTTTCGCCAAATGGGAAATGAACCGACCAAACGATCCAGCCCGGTCCGGTTTTGCTTGGTCCAACTTCGCCCCACCTCGGTTGGAATGCTTTACGCTTCGAGCGAATGCCTTTGCCGTTGAGCCAGCCTTCGACCTTGTAGAAGTCGGTACCGCTCAGATCTCGTGTTGGAAACCCTAAATCCACCGTTACTGGACGCCCTAGATTGGTGATGTGAAATCTTGCAGTGGTGATGCAACGATTTGGGAAAATGTCCAGCGCGACACTTTCTTTGTTCAACGTCAACATCGACTTCATCGTGTTTGGTGGAATATCTATAGTAATGCCACCACTCATTGGAGCAGTTGTTGCTTCTGCGATCGAAGGCTGCGAACATGCCCCGATAGACATCGCCACTGTGGCGGCTACGCACAAGATTTTTCGATACAACATATTTAACTCCTCAAAGTGGGTTATTTCGTCGATTGTTGCAGGGATTCCTCGTATTGACGTTTGAAATTATCCATAAGGATTGGAAGCTTCTGTTCGAGCGCATTATTGATGGGATATTTGAACAAGAAGGCAATAAGCCCTTTTGCTGAAATTGTGAAACGCATATTGATTTCGCCGGGAGTTGTCTCTTTGATTTCGTGATAGAAAACAAACTTGGATCCCATTACGGACATCTCATCGCTATAGTTGTCCAACGGCTTGAGGTCAGTAACAGTCAGGACATAGTGGTGTCCATCACGGGATTTCATGCGCCCGACGCTGCCAGTTTTTAGTGGTCCATCGAAGTGCATTTCATCAATGAAGATATCCCAGTCCGGCATGTGTTTCCAATCAACGAGCTTATCCCATGCTGTCTTAAGGTCGCCTTTGAAACTGACGCTGTGTTCGACGTAAACCATCTCTACCTCGGAATCCTGATTAATACCAATATGGTGTTTGCTTCGTCCAAACGTTGCCCTTGTACTTCGAATGAAGTGTAAGGAACATTTGCTTGGACAATTTTGTAGTGGCGTCATCGGTGGCGCCATATCGAGTGCATTTCACACCGTAATGCAAGGCTTCAGGTACTCGTGGATCGGCAGGATGTTTTTGTGCATAAGCCAAAACAATTTTGGCGAGATAGTTTGGAGCCGTTTCGACTTTGGCGAGCTTTGCCAGTTGGCTTGCGGCTTGTGCTTTTTGCGCTGCTGTCAAAAACATCGGATCAAATGGTTCATCATCTGAGGACGAGTCCGAATCGTCATCACTGCTGCTGGGCGTGAACTTGTGAACAGGGTTTGCACCCCACCACCATCCGCTTGCATCACCGTAGTCATCATCCTGAAGCTGACCGCTGGTAGCGTTCGGTTCTGCCGAGGAAAAATGCAGCATCAATAGGGCTGCGGCGAATTTCCGCTCTTCGGGAGTTGTGGCGGCAAGATAGGAAGCGAAAAACTTCGACTTCGCTTTGTTGAGTGGTGAAGTAATTACGGCTAAGTTTTTTGCTTCGGCTTCATCGCCGATAAGAATCGCTCTGACCCAAGATGTCCATGCTACATTGTTGCGCAGGTTTACTGGAACCTGCTTGTTGGTCGCAACCTGACGCAGAACACTGAGAGGAAATTTTGTTGTGAGAACATTACCCGCGAGCGTTGTAAACGCGGGGGGTGTTTTTCCTTTGCCTTTTAGATCATCTTCTTCATCAGGCATTTCGGGAACGCCGCCATCGCTGCAAATCGCCAGCGGCTTTTGAATGCCGAAGCGCAGGAACTCATCTAAATTTGCGGAAAGGGGCAAACGCATCAGTTTTAGTGCGTTGAGCGAACCCGCTGGCAGGTCCGCTGGGGGCGCTGCCAGAACTTTATCGAGCGACGCTTTGACTGCGGCGTCTTTGCCTTGCCCTGACTCAATACGGTTTATATGATAGAAGAGCGTCCATTTTGCGCATGCAGATTTGTCAGCGCGCGCTGCTGTGACCAATTGATTGGCGTGCTGGTCTTCTGCATCAACACCAGTGATCGCTGCCAATAACCAGGCTGTTGACTTTGTTTCCTTCCAGCGAGCAAGTGCATGTTTCGTGCTTGCTTCGTCGGTCGCCTGGAAGGTAAGAATCCAGTCGATCATCTCGTTCTTCTTGAGATTGTCCGGCACTTTGCTGTACGTCACTTCCGTTGCAGAGTTATCCGGGTCCAGATAATTGTCTATTGTTTTGGTAATTTCTTCGATGGTATCTTGATCGAATTTCTCTCCTGTGAGCCTGTTTAAATGGGCATCTGGAGAAACTCTAACCGATACAAAATTTGCCAATGATTGAAGGTCTTCCTTCAAGGTCGCATACGATGGATTAGCAATCAGTTGTTGGATTTTTTGTCCCGCTTGCTCCAGCAGATTGCGATTCATTTCTTTTGCAAGCGTTGCCTGGCGAATCATGGAACGAGTTGCAAGATATCCTGCCATCTCCTTCCAGCGCGAGTTTGTGTCCGCTGCGATTGCTTCGAATTCTCTTCGCGCGGCTTCAAAATTTTGAGCATAGAAATTCGCGGCTGCGATTTGATAGGCGCGTTCTTGCTTGCAATTGGTGTCTGCACTGTCAGGTAGCGGCGTGGGAATTTTTGTTTCCGGAACTTTGTCGGAGTAGCGTGGGCTGCCGCAGTTAGCGAAAACCTCGTCCTGTGCCTGTACCCAATCCTTTACCTGTGTGGAACCGATGCCATATTTCTCGATCATGCTTTTCAGTGTTTTGGCAGCAGTCTCAAAAGCGCTTGTTTGTGCATTGCAATATGACTCGTATGAATTCTCTTTGCTTACCGGCCTTTCTGTATCGATCGTTTCAATCTTGCTGACACCAGGCACGGTGGCGCGCAACTTTAGCCAGCTTTCCGTGTTGCCGGCACAATCTGAGTACGTTGCTTGCAGGCGCTGGTCCCAGACATGCTGGAAGCCTTCCTTCTCATCTGCAGCCAATGGCTTATTCGTCAGATAGCGATAGGCCACCATAAGATAAGAACGAGCATAGGTGTTTTTCAAAATGCCTAATTGCCCCGAAGCATAATTGCCCATCGGGAAATCAGGATGCAGAGTATAGGTCCAGTAGGGATCGCTGCCGAATGCACATGTTCTACCTGGCAGAGTACTTGCGTTGAACATGAATGCCAGAGATAGAGCTATCGCGATTGTTCTTTTCATAATTTTCCCAGCAACGAATTCACTGCTCGAATCTTTTTTTCAGTCCATGCAGTTCTTGTGAAAACATAGACCCGCACAGGAATTTTACGCTTCCGTGCGATAGGGATCATTAGTTCGTTAACGCCGGTATCTTCCAATGACAAGCCAAGCGATCGATTGGCTCGTTCGTCAATAAAGTCATGATGCTTCTGAAGGTACAGCAGTACTTTGTCTCGGTCTCGCCCAAGGCTGAACATCATAGGCACGGACTCGTCAATTGGCAGGTCCGCAATCCAGTTGTCAAAGAGACACCAGGATGCCAATGCTGTAATCGAAATTGGCATTGTGGAGGGAATGGTCTTTTTTATATGCCGGAGAAGGGATCTGTAAAAGCCGCGCTCCGTTTCCAGAGCATCGAAGTCGATCTGAATGGCTGCTGCATTAGGAACGCTTGCCGCCTTGCATATGTGCCAAGCAATTTTTTCAATTTGTTGTTCGGACAATACCGGCTTTTCGCGGCGAACAATATCTATCCGTATGGTCGGCACAACAACAGTGTGTGGAGGAATTTTTAATGGCTGATTTCTCGTTTCCCATTTGACCTTGTCGCCGTCGATAAACACATGGCAAGCAAGATAAGCAACGCCGAATTTATGTGGATCGATGGTAGAAAGATCTTCTGCGCGCTTCCATGCCCAAAGGATTTTGTTGGGTAATTTTGAGATTGCTGTTGCCCTCTCTTCCGGCGGCTCTTTAGCGAGTGTTGGAATGGTCTGTGCAACTACATAGAAACTTGCACCAAGTGCGAGCCAGGTGAAAATTTTGAGCCCAAGTCGAGCCTGCATATCAATCTCACGTTCAAATTTCGACGGTGAGTATGATTGCACATTGCGCAGGAAATAGAACTTTGGACCAGTTTCGATGCCTATGCAGAAGTTGGCAAATCCAATCGCTCTGAATAGGAGTGAGGAGATGTGTCAGAGCACTGAACCAACTTTCGTTCGTCGATTGTTGAGTGGTGCGATAGACAATCGCCTTAGCATGATTGCTTGTAAAGGTAACGAGGTAAGGCGCACGGGCTGCGAGGAGCGCGAGACTGTGCCGGATTGCTGTAGATGTGTTGAGGCTAACTCGACTGCGGGAGCGTGTGTCGGAGAAAAGTGGCCAGATAGGTATAGGTGACATTTCCAGTCACACTGGGGGAATCCATAGAGAAATGTATCTAAACCCTAGTTGCAAATTCGCACATCTATACTATAGTTTCTTCAGTATCGACGTCAGTCATCCATTTCGAGTGAAGCGAGGGGCTGCCGCGAGTTTCGCGTGGAGAAAATTTGCGGGTGATGAGAGAGAAAGTTGGCGCTATTTGGGAGCCACTCGTTGACGCCGTTGTAGATGCCAGTTGGAATAACAGGCATGGCAAGGCGGCCAAGGTCGTCAAAACATTGCTAAAAGCGATGCGCGAGACCCGCAGTGCGACGACTTCTCACTCAGAATTGATGAAAGCGTTTTATAGGCTGATCGATTTCTACTGTATGGAGAATGACTACGAGAAGGCGCATGGACTCTGCGAAACACTACTGAAGGCACAGGAAGACATGTTTGGCACCAATGATCCGCGTCTTATGGATACGCTGATTCGCATTGCCAAAATCAATCAGTTGCGCAAAGAGATGTACGCTCCATCGCCAAAATCTGTCGCCATTGATATGACTGCACATCCGCTGTCGGCCTAATCCAATCTACAAAAGTTTCTTGACCCCCACAGCTCGCATTGCCACCACTGGTAGTGCGAGCTTTTATTTGACCCGGCAAATAGCGTCCTAACCGCCAGCTGTCAAGGAGGTTCGGTTCAGTTTAAGTGACGACACGAAGAGTTATTCTGCCGCCAACATGTGGCACGAACTCTATGTGACGCATATCACCGTGGAGGTTTTTCAAATGCGTGTAAGTCTGGCAATGGTATTCCTGAGCAGTTTCATCTTCTTGGCAGGGAATCCCGTTCTGGCGGCTGATAAAGGTGCGGCGAAGATCACGAGCTCGTCCGTGAATACTGAGAAGCCCGCTGAAACAGCAACACCTCCCACGCCGACCGCTGAATCGAAGGACGCTGCGGCGACTGCCCCTAAAGCCGAGACATCTCCCTCTGTGGTTACTCCTGCTTCCGAAGCCGCACCAACTGTCACGCCAGCGGAAATTCCCTCCGTCTCAGCGCCCGCGACCCCTGCTTCAGAGTCCGCTGCTCTCGAGCCGCATAAACGACCGGTCCCGGATGGCTACGCAGCGGCGGCCGAGTTGTTTAAGCAGAGGAAGTTTTCACAAGCTCAAAAGGAATTCGAAAAAATCGTCGCCACAGGAACTGCCGACATAAATACTCACCTCTGCCTAGCGCACTGCTATTTACAGCAGAAGATTTATTCCAAGGCCATCCGCGAGTTCGACCTGCTCAGCAAACATGCGAAGAATAGTATGAGCCTGCAGAAAAGCTGCGCTGCGACCGCAACTTCGCTGCGCAACGCTATGCGTGGCATTTGCCCCGCGAATTGCTTGAAAGGGCATGATCCAAGGTGGACGCTCAAGGCCGGGTCCAAAGTGATTCAAGTGCCGCACAACGGTGGTGGTTATGACACCCTGACGCCCAATGACATAGGGCATTTGATTGTTCACGAGCATGGCAACTCCGTGGTCAAAGGTATCTGCCCTGTCTGCGAGGGCACGACTGAAGTTCCCGTTCTAAAAGACGGCGGGCCGATGCCTCGGATTTAGTTTTAGGTAAGATGGAAGCCGGATTCATTGGAGAACCAGGGTGCGATTCATTAATTTCACTGTCGCTGTTGCGTGTCTGGCAATTTTTAGCGCAAATGCGGTCATCGCAAAAGAAAAGAGCAGCAAGGCGGCTCCCAAATTGATGGTACCGACCTTGCCGCCTCCGACGGCAGAGTGGCCGGAGTTTCCTCCCGTCACGAAGCCTGAAAGCGCACCGGCATCAGCAGCGACTGCGGCGCCATCTGTCCCCGCTGACGCTCTGCCTTCTCCGCCTGCCGGCACTCCTTCCGTTTCCACAGGGGCCGAAGCTTCAGCCACCACAAGTTTGACTCCGCCCGAGGGTAATTCATCAACGCCTTCCCCGACCGCGACGCAGGAAGCCGCCGCGGCCCCCGTCAGTGCTGCGCAGATGGAGCCACATAAGCGCCCTGTGCCCGAAGGCTATGATGCAGCTGCCGCCTTGTATAAACAGAAGAAGTTTCCACAAGCTGCAAAGGCGTTCGAAGCCATCATTCAAAAAGGCACCGCCAACGTTGATACGCATCTTTCTTTGGCTTACTGCTACCTTCTCCAGCGTTTGTATTCCAAAGCAGCCAAGGAATTCGAATGGGTGGCTAAGTATGGCAAGAACAGCATGACTCTCCAAAAGCAGGCTGGTCAAACTGCGACTTCATTACGCACTTACATAGCTGGCGTCTGTCCGGCTCCATGCTTGAAAGCAAATGATCCGCGATGGGTTCTTAAAAACGATGGAAAGAGATGGATCACTGTTAGTTACTCGAGAAAGGCGACCTGGAACTTTAGTGAGCACCATGTTGGCGAGTATGTAGCCAACGAAAATGGTATTCCGGTTCTCAAAGGCACGTGTCCAGTATGTGAAGGTACAGGTCGTGTGAAACCTTTGAAGGACGGCGACCCGCCACCAAGGCTTTGATGTTCAATTGTTGAAATTATTTCTCCGTTTTCAAAGAGAGATTTCAATAACTACTGGATAGTGATCGGATGAGTTAGGAATTCCGAGATCTTTCCTTTTCACTATCACGTCATCCGAAACGAAGAAATGATCGATTGCGAGCAACGGACAAAAGCCATATCGCCAATAGAAGGGCGTCGGCCAGGTCAAGCGAATACCTCGCCCCCACTGCGTATCGACTAACCCAGACTTGTTCAGAAAGTCGGAGATCAAATACGTCCATGCGTTCGCGTTTAAGTCGCCACTCACAACCAAGGGAGGCGGAAGCTCTTTAACTAGCTCTTGCATGGCTTCAAATTGCCCTTTGTGCCAAGCAAAGAACTGCTCTTTTACTGGTCCCTGTACATGAGTATGCAGCAGGTGCACCGACTTTTCCAGACCCTGCAATTCTGCGACGATGCTTGGATGTCCTGATTTTCCTAAATACTCAATCCTGGCATTCTTCGGCGCTTTCTTGCAATAGATTCCAATTCCGTACGTATCTATTCGCGAGTCAGTTACAGAATGTGGATGCGTTTTGAGATGCGTGGTTAAGTAATCTCGCCATTCCGGCGTCAATTCTGCCAACAGTACGGCATCGGGATCGATTCGTTGAATGTAGGCTGTAACCGCTTCGTACTGCTTGTTTTTCACATTTAGATTAATCTGCATGAGTTTCAGGCTTTTCTCTGAAACCATTGGAGGTTGAGTGCGCGGGATGTAGTAAGGAATCAAATGACTGAAACTGAGCAGTGCACAGAGCGACACGCTCGTGGCAAGAACCGCCGACCCGCGAAATGAGACTAAAGCGATCGCAACTAATGAGCACAGCGCAAAAATTTCAACTCGGAATTGCGCCACTAAATATGCGCGCCACCACAATCTTTCGGATTCGGCGAGTATGGTGAGAACAATACAAATAGCTACGATAACAAGCGCACAGCCGTTTGCAATGCGTGAGGCATGCGGATGCGATTGAAGTTTCCTGGTTGTAACTGGCATTAATTAAGTATATCTCTGCGGTATTCTGCGGTATTTTGTTTACCTGCAAGAGCAGGGCGCGCGACTTCGAGGGATTTATGAAGAGTGAAACTGCAAAAAGGACAAGTGTGCAGAAGATACCTGGGCTTGTCTTGATTGGGCACCATTTTGAGGTGCCGCTGGATTATGAAAAACCTTCCGGCAAGAAAATTACTGTCTTTGCGCGTGAAGTACGTTCAACTGAGAATGCTGAAAAAGATGATATGCCATTTTTGGTGTATTTGCAGGGCGGCCCTGGTTTCCAATCGCCGCGCCCGGAGAGCAATGGCGGCTGGATCAAACGCGCACTGAAAGAGTATCGCGTCTTGTTGCTCGATCAGAGGGGCACTGGCTTGAGCACACCCATTACCCATCAAACGATGAAGGCGATTGGAGATGTGGCTTCGCAGGTTGAATATCTAAAGCACTTTCGCGCGGACAACATCGTGCGCGATTGTGAATTCATTCGCAAGTCGCTGAACCACGGAAAAAAATGGTCAGTGATTGGCCAAAGCTATGGCGGATTCTGCATTACGACTTACTTGTCGTTTCACCCAGAGGGTCTGGAGGCAGCGATTTTGACGGGCGGGTTTGCACCGCTAGTTGATGACCCCGATGATGTTTATCGCGCCTGCTATACAAGATTGATTGAAAAGAACGAAGAGTTTTATTCGCGTTTCCCAGAAGATGCCGAAATTGTTTCTCGCATAGTCAAGCATTTGCAATCAAATGATGTGCGTCTGCCGGGCGGTGAAACGCTGAGCGCAAGGCGTTTTCTTGAGCTTGGTATCAACTTCGGATTCAAATGCTCCGGTCATTCGATGAACTCGATTCACTACCTGTTGGAGACTGCATTTGTTCCAAACAGCGCTAAAGAAACCTTGTCCTATATTTTTCTGCGCGGCATTGAAAATCTGATGGACTTCAACACAAATCCGATTTACTCACTTTTGCACGAAGCTATCTACTGCCAGGGACGTGCCTCCAAGTGGTCCGCCGACCGCATAATCAAAGAATTTCCGCAGTTCGACTCTAAAGCGAACAACAACAAAATCTACTTTACTGGTGAAATGATTTACTCCTGGATGTTTGACGAATACAGTTGCTTGAAACAATTTAGAGAAGTTGCGGACGAGCTTGCGGCGTACTCTGATTGGCCTGCCCTCTATAACAGGGAAGCGCTGAAAGCGTGCACCGTCCCAACGGTTGGAACTATTTATCATGGCGACCTCTATGTCGATCGTGTGTTAGCGGAAGAAACTGCGAAAACAATTCGTGGCTGTAAATACTGGTTGACTAATGAGTTTGAACATGACGGACTAAGAGAGGAAGGCGAGAAGGTTTTGGATCGCTTGCTCGCCTTGCTCAAAGGTGAGATTCACTGACTCCATGTCACTTTGTTTAAGGACTGTCTACAGGCGGCGCTAGCCCTATTTAGGTCCGAACCCCTGTGGCTCACCCCATACTTGACCAAATGGAGGCGGCGGAATCGGTCGCCCGCCGTTGGTTAAATCCTCTAATGATGACGCGCCTGTCGTGGGGCGGAAAATTGGCGCCGGTCCGTTTGCATTTTGACTTGTCTGTCCACCCTCGGCAGCCGGCATGAACGGTGGTTGAAATACTGGTCTTTGAGTGGTTCCAGCTCCGTGATCTTTGGGACCGGGTACACGTGGTTCTACATCTGTGATTGTAGGCGTTGTCGGTATTGGGATGTCTCCAAGGCGTGGTCCATCTGGTTGTGGTGGCATTTCTGGAGCTCCAGGCTCTCTGCCGCAAGGAAAATGTCGCCCGTTTGTGCCTAAGCCATCGATTTGGCAATCGGGCAAATTCGGATCATTCGGACTGTCTGTGCGCTCTAGAGGTCCATAAAGCGACATTATGTCGAAGTTCGGACGGGCTTGGTTGCCCTGCGCGATTGTTTGCTCTACTTGTTCAGTTTGTTGTTGACCTTGTTCCAAAGCAAATCTAGTCATACAGTCTCCTCAACGCATTTGAGATGCGTTTGTGTGGGTGAAGGGGTGGTGTAGTGCGGGCAGGATGTGCGGATGTACAGCCAATCGGGTTGCACTTAGTGGCTTCGCGATTCGAACTTTTGTTCTTGGTTTTGGGTCTAGTAACCGCACGAGGTTGCTCAATTCCCCGTGCGGACCGTTGCAAAAATTTCAGGGCTTTGTTGTGTGCAGGAAGGTAGCAAACCTAGCGTGCGAGGTTCGTGAGGATTTATTGAGTGGGGCGGTCGAGACTGTCAGTCGAGTGGTCCTAAAACTGATTCGACCTTTTCCAGCAGCACGTTGCTCTCAATCAGTTGTTCTGCCTTCTCGATGTCGATATGAATTTCTCTATCTTCATCCATATGAGGAATCGATTCGCGCACTAATTTGTATGCTGCGTTGACGCCTCGGCCGGGAGCGAGACCTATGGATTGCTGATCGCAAGTTTCGTGCGTGATGGCATCTCCGCAATTGCCGATGCGAAAGTCTATGCCCTGGCAGGCGCAGACGAGTTCAATAGCAAGCGATTTGCGAACGTTTTCCAAAATCGTGCGCGCCTTGCGTGCGGCAATTGAACCCATGGACACGTGGTCTTCCTGGTTTGCATTGGTAGTTATCGAATCCACGCTCGCCGGGTGCGCAAGAACTTTATTTTCGGAAACGAGTGCAGCTGATGTATATTGCGAAATCATCAAGCCGGAATTGAGACCGCCTTTGTGCGTCAAAAACGGCGGCAGTCCGTCGGAGAGTGCTGGGTTGAGCAGGCGTTCGACGCGGCGCTCTGAGATGTTTGCCAGCTCCGCGATGGCGATTGCCATATAGTCCATTGCCAGTGCAAGCGGCTGCCCATGGAAGTTTCCGCCCGATAGTGCATAGCCGTCGAAGACGAGAGGATTGTCGGTAGCCGAATTGATTTCGATTTCTAAAACTTGGCGCACATGCTCGAATGCCTGACGTGAAGCGCCATGCACTTGAGGCATGCAGCGCAAAGAATATGCGTCTTGAACTCTCGTACAACCGGTGTGGCTCTTAATCAGTTCGCTTTCCGCAAGCAGTCGGCGCAAGTTTGCTGCTGCTTTTGCTTGTCCACGGTGCGGACGAACTTGCTGGATTACATCAGCGAATGGTTTTTCCGATCCAAGATGTGCTTCCAAAGACATGGCGCCGATGATGTCGGCGACCTTCGCCAGCTTTTCAGCCTGGAGCAAAGTGAGAGTGCCAACTGCGGACATCATCTGGGTGCCATTGATCAGTGCTAGCCCTTCTTTGGCGGAGAGTTCGATAGCGGTCAGTTTGGCTTTCTTGAGCGCATCTGCGCCGGACATGCGCTTTCCTTCGAAAATGGCTTCGCCTTCTCCGATTAGCACAAGGGCTAAGTGTGAGAGGGGCGCCAGGTCTCCGGATGCCCCGAGAGAGCCCTTCTCCGGAACAATGGGGTGCACGCCTCGATTGAGCATGTCCAAAAGAAGGTCGACGACCTCGATTCGAATCCCCGAATATCCCTTCGCTAGAGCGTTTGCGCGCAGAAGCATGATCGCTCTTACTGTCGGCTCGTCGAAGGACGGACCGACGCCGGCAGCGTGGCTGAGAAGGAGGTTGCGCTGCAGTTGCGAAGCGTCCTCTTTCTTGATCACAACATCCTTAAATTTGCCAAAGCCGGTTGTGATGCCATAGACGACGGCGCCTTCGTGGAGAAACTTCTCAACAACAGCGCGGCTCTTGGAAAGCTGCTCGGTGGCCATGGATGAAAGTTTGACGCTGGCGTTGCCCCGCGCGACGCGGTCGACGTCTTCGAGGGTCAGTCTGTGACCATCTATCTGCAAGGTAGCGGCTGAAGGTTTGGTAGTTGTGACCATTTTCTGGGTGTCCTAGTGACTTTTTGCGAATTGCCTTCAAGGTGGGCGCAAGGCTGGCGCTCCGGAAACGGACGCGCATCGCCCCCTGCTACAAAGGTTCTATGAATGTTACCAGTCAAAAACAGACTACACCGGTTTGCTAATTATCGTTGAATCTTGACGAGTTCTTGACATCGGAACAAACCCTGAGTGTTAACGTCTTCCACTGTTTAAATCCACTTTTAGGTGACCGGCCCCGATGTCTTGCCAGCTTTTCACAGTTTTGAAGGGCAAAAGCTAGTGAAAATCAGGGTTTGTGGCACCTAGCCGCATGGTAAGATGAAGGTGCAAAAGTTGTCAAAGCTTGGGTCCGAAAGTAGCTTAAGTGTCCGCGGGGTAGCTCTTTTCCGGTTTCCCCACTCGCGATGAAAAACAAAGGTATGACCAGGTCAAACGTACATAGAGCAAAGGGGAGAATGCCTGCACGCGTCTCTGCTTTGGCTTTTGTAGCGTTGAGTCTATTTTTGATTGCGCCGGCATCGTTCGCCGTTGCGGAAAACGACAGCAATTTGCTCAAGTTAGAAGAAAAGTTTTTCCAGCACACCTACCCTAAAGAAAGCATTGATGCGCGCCTCGACCGCATCGAGAAGATGGTTTTTGGTGAGGCTAAAGACGGAGACGACGCAGCCAGGTTGTCTGCTCTCGTACAGGCGGTGCCCAACCTTAACAGCGGCAGTGATTCCGCACCGGCTCAAACAGCCAGGGGAAGTGGCTCATCTTCGGGGAATTCGGGAGGGCGGCCGCCCGCTCCCACTCAAGTTGCTGAAGAGGAAGAATCCGAACCAGCGCCAATAGGCAACTATCCTGCAGTCGATGCGATTGAAAGAAAGGCGTTTAATGGTAAGACATACAGCCAAGAGCCTGTAAATCAGCGCTTGGCACGACTGGAAACGAAGTATTTTGGAAAGCCTTCTACCAGCACCGACTTGACTGACAGAACGGACCGCCTTAAAGCGCAGTCCGGCATCGATATTACTAAGAATGCTCCTCTCAATGCCGATTGGGCAGATGAGGACGAAGATGATCCGACCAGTGTGGCGCCACCACAGCCGGTGGCGCGCCGCAATGCTGATAAAGAGTCCTTCAGCGGCAGAAATCTGGCTGATGACTTCCGCAAGAGAGGAATGGTTCCGCAAACCAGCATGGGTGGAAGTGGCATGTACGGAGGCATGGGCGGCGGCAGTAGTACTGGTAGCCGCACCGGCACAGGTTCGTACAGTGGCGGCTCATACGGCGGTGGCTCATACGGCAGCGGCTCATATGGCATGGGACGAGGCGCCGGTACATATGGCGGAGGTTCAGCACCCGCCCCGCGCGCGCGTCCACCGATAACCTCACAAGATTTTGAAGATGATGAAGACGACGATTTGCCGCCGCCGAAGACAGCTATGGCATCTCCGCGAACCGCACCCAGTATTCGTCCTTCTACTCCTCAAGCACAAGGTATGGGCTTGAACTCTCAAGTCACTCTTATGGAAAACGAAGTGTTCAACAAGACCTTCCCGAAAGATCCCTTGCCCACTCGTCTACATAGATTAGAACAGTCACTCTTCCCTGCTGAAAAACCGTGGACTGACAAATCGCTGCCTGACCGCGTTAATCGCTTGTCCGGTGTAATTCAAGTTTCACCCGGCGGTGCGCAGGGCTCTCCTCGCGTAGCACAAAGCCCGCAACCGGCGCCGAGTTTCAACGACGATGATGGCTATCCGCCCACTGCGCCTTCAATGAGACAGCGCAAAAATGGCGGACTTGGCAAGATCATCAATTCGATAGGGAACCTGATCGGAGGCGGATTCGTTGGCGGTTATCCGATGCAATCCGGCAACGTAGTAACAGATCCACGCACTGGCTTGCTGCTTGATACAGTCACTGGAAACCTCATTGATCCTGCCACCGGCATGGTGGTTAGTCAAAGAGCTGTACCAAGATATGGCACCGGATATGGTAGCGGCGTCGGCACGTTCGGCAATGGATTTTCCACTGGCGGATTTGGCATAGGTACTGGTGGAATTCGCTTTGGTGGCAGTAGCGGCGGCATGGGAATGCCGATGGGCGGCTATGGCTTCGGTGGGGGCATGTGGCCGTAACCACATCCGAAAGTTAGAGGTTTTGCGTGATTCTCGTTCTTGGCGGTTCTGGTTTGCTTGGAAGCGCTATTTTGAAGCACTTGCAGCGGCAAAGATATCCGGCAAGAGTGCTGACGCGCGGGATGGGTGATTGGAGAAGCTCCAATATCCCCAACTTAAAACAACAAGGCACCGAAGTCATTGTCGGAGAAATGACTGATCCGAAGGTGCTCACCAAGGCGATAAGCGGATGCACTGCGGTAATCCATGCGGGCGGCAGTTTCTTTCAGTCTAACCCCGCGGTGATGAAAGCTGTTCATCTGGACGTTGTGGGCGAGCTGGCGCGCATCTCTGAATTGGGTGGAGTTCAGCGCTTTATCCATGTCAGCTGCCTGGGTGCCTCCGAACATTCTGCCAGCACGATGATGCAGTATAAGTGGGAAGCTGAGCAGCTGATTAAGGATGCTCCTTTTTACTGGACCATAATTCGCCCTTCCTATTTCTTCGGTTCTTCGTTTCCTTTCCTAAACTGTTTGCTGCCCATCTTGAAGATTAAGCCGGTCATTCCCGTGCCGGGCTCGGGGCTCAATGAAATTGAGCCGGTCTTTGTTGATGACGTTGCAAACGTGATTGTGCAAAGCCTTTACAACCGGGGCTCGGTCAGCAAAACTTACGAAATCGGTGGGCCTGTGACCTATACGCTCCTCGAATTCATTGAGCTGATTAAGGACTATATGAAGATCAAGACGCCTTTGATGCATATCCCAACGGAAAGCGCGGACAAGTCTGCGAAAGTTTTCGGAAAGATCGTCAAGAACGTCCACACGGACTTGATTGGGCTGTTGTCCGTAGATTCTTCATGCAAACAGGAAGAGCAAGAGCTGCCGGCTGAATTGTCAGGTCTGACTCTGGAAGAGCATTTAGAGTCAATTATTCAAAATCTTTAGTCTTTTGCGAACCTATCCAAACATTGCATAAGGCACGGCTGGGCGGAATATGCTAACTTTAGGTGTTCTATTAATTTCCAAGTATTTGGAATTCGAAGTCAGCGCGTGAGGAGTTTCAGATGATTAGACTCGGCAAGCCAGTACAGTTGCACGAGTGGGGGCAAGGCACCAACACCACCAATCAAATTTGGACGAAATTCGCCGAAGGAACGATTGAAGGCAAGCCACGTTGCACCGACGGTGTGACCACTGCAGTCATCGCCATTGATGGCAAGCTCCAAAAGAACAACGGCGCTGACGATCACGTAAAAATCATGCAGCAGGGCGAAGGCATGACGCCGGCATCGCAAAAATGGGGCGAAGTGGCAATGGGCACGCTGAGCAATGTGGAAGAAAGTGGTGGAAGAACGCTGCTGCACATTGCGTTAAAGGGTGCCATCAAAGTCGGGAAGCTCGTGCAGTAGCCGACTGTATCGGACCTATGGAAGCATCAAGAGCGAGCGTTGTTAGATTTCGTTTCTAAGTGAAACCTTTGATGCCTGCTGTGGTTTACCTTCCTTCTCTACATATTGCTTGAGTTGTTTGACAATTTCGTTTTGAACAAACTTCAAGAAGAACGACACCATTGATGGTGGCACAACTGGTCCGGCATCCACGTGCAGTGTGTATGTCAATTTGGTCTTGCCGCCGTCCAGGGCGAAGAGCTCCCACGAACCATCGACATGTTTGAAGTTGCCATCCAGCTGCTTCCAGTTGATGCGCCGCGGACTGTCTGCGATGTTCGTGACTGTGTGTTGAACATTGTTTTTGACGAACATCTGTGGCTTCAGGTAGGTCTCTACGTAGACGAGGTCACCTTCTCGCTTAGTTACTTCTGAAGTTTGTATTCGTTTGAAAATTTGCGGGTAATCCTCGAATTTGATCAATGCATTCCATACCCTTGTGGGTTCGGTCGAAATGGTTATGTCCACCGAAGACTCTGCCATGCCTTTAGGAAGCTTCTTTCCGGGCTCGTAGACGGGCATGCGCCCATCAGCAACTGCTGCTTCAGCCGCCGCTTCCTTTTTGTCGTGCTTTTGCTTTGCAATTGAAGCTGGGCTGACCAGCAACGGGCAACTGAGCAAAGCGGCACAGCAGATTAAGCTGGCCGAGACAGTACGAAATTGTCGCCTTTCTTTCACTATTTTCTCCGGGCAGACACTACAGTCTATACCACGAAGTGAAAATGCTGATATCGTCGACTTTGCCGACTTTTCCAGTTAGCAGCTGCGCCGTGCCTATGCCGCACCGGTTTTGGACTCTGCCAAGTGGATCGATGACTGCGGAGGGACCGGTGTTTGCGGCGAATACAAAGTAACGCCGGTTCTCCACCGCACGCATAACCGATGTGGCAATCATTTGTTCGCCAATCAGTGAATCGTGAAACCACGCCAGGTCGCTGATATTTACGAGCACTTGCGCTCCTTCTCGAACAGTCGAAGCCACTACTTCAGGAGAAATTGTTTCGAAACATATTAGTGGACCGACTTTAGCGGTAGCGAAGTCAAAGACTTCCGGTTTGTCGCCAGCATTGAACCCTCCTCCGGCAGGAGTGTTGGTCATGCGACGAGCCCACTCAGGAAGCAATTGCAAGAACGGTGGAGCGTACTCGCCTACAGGTACAAGGTAGCGCTTGTGGTAAATATTGTCGGCGATCTTGCCACTGCTGGTGATACCGTACGCGGAATTGTAGGGCTTTCCATTTTTGTCATTGTCCATTGCGCCGACAACTATGTCTGTGCCCGTGCGCATTGCTAGTTCTTTGATGTTTAGTTGTGTTCCCTTTTCGAGGGAGAGGTAGGTGGGAAGAGCACTTTCTGTCCAGACGGAAAGACCTTTTGGCGCCGTCGTCATCAAGTCTCTATGAATGCGAAATAGATCTTCGATGCTATAACGCTTCGTCGTCTTTTGCATGTCGATATTGATGTTTTGCTGAACCACAGAGACGGGAATCTCAGCGGAATAATTTAGAGTTGATGATTGGTAAAAACCGAATCCGATCAATCCAGCGAGCAATACTGCCATGGCGAAACACTGATAAAGAGCTGCTTTTCTTGAAGGCGCCTGCAAGGAAGAGATACCTTTTATCTTTGAACAGTTCGCGATCAACGTAGCAAAGACTGTGTTGAACATCACCATCAGGAAAGAGAGTCCGATACCGCCGATGATACTGGCGATCTGAATGACAGAAATCTGCTTGTATTGAGTGTACTCAAGCATGGCAAAAGGTACGCCCAAAGCGATGTGGGCGTTGCCGATTTTGTTGACGATGAGAACCCAGAGCAAGGGCATAATCAAAAACGCCGGCAGCTTCATGCGCTTTTTCGAACCCTCAGGCAAAAATTTTCCTGTGGTTGGAACAAGATACGCGGCAATCGAGAAAAGTCCGATGATTAGACCCTGGTGCACTGAAATCACCAGCCATGCCAAGCTAGCTAAAGCCCAACCTTGCCATTGGTTGAAACCCAGCCAATCCAAAGGTTGGAGGCCTAGGTACCAATTTTGATAAACCATGTTGTAGGCGGTGCCGAACACGGTGCCGCGGACAAAGGCTTGCATAACGTTCTTGCTTGATACCGTAAGGAGAAGCAGTGGTGCCAATGCGAGCCAGGCGAGAAAGGAGAAGGATAATGAGTGTCCGATTCCCGGCGCCGACAATCCGAGAAGGGCGCCAGCCAGCACTGCCAAGCCTAAGTTAGAAGGCCAGCTGAATTTGAACTGCAGCTTCTCGGCTTTGCTTTTCGCTTCTTTTTTTGATTGACGTTTGTCTGCCGTTTTCGTCATCCACTTAGTAATCGGTGCTTCGCAGCAAATTCATTATAGATACTTTGGCGAGCCCAAATTGTAAATTGAAAAATTTCAGGGGGAGCGCAGAACGCTCCCCCCGCAATGATCTGACAAACCAATCTTCTTTCGAGAAGATTCGATGAACGTCGCTGCTTCTTAGGGCTCTTTCTTTGCCAATTCTGCTTTGACGCGTTGTTCGATTTCCTTGAGCATAGCCGGATTCGATTCCAGGAATGTTCTTGCCTGGTCGCGTCCTTGACCGATGCGCTCTTCTTTGTAGCTGAACCAAGTACCGGATTTCTTGACGATTTCCAGTTCGGCAGCTGTGTCGAGCAAGCAACCTGCTGAGTTGATGCCGCGGCCGTAGATGATGTCGAACTCGGCGATCCGGAAAGGCGGAGCCACTTTGTTCTTCACTACTTTGACTTTGACACGGTTCCCGTACTCTACGCCATCTTTCTTGAGTGTTTCGATTTTGCGGATATCAAGACGGACCGAAGCGTAGAACTTGAGCGCGTTACCGCCGGTTGTGGTTTCGGGGTTGCCGTACATGACACCGATCTTTTGGCGCAATTGGTTGATGAAGATAACCATAGTGTTGGTCTTGCTGACGATAGCCGTCAACTTTCTCAGCGCTTGGCTCATCAAACGGGCTTGCAAGCCGGGCAAGCTGTCGCCCATTTCGCCTTCTATTTCTGCTTTCGGAACCAGTGCTGCGACTGAGTCGATGATGACCAAATCAACAGCTCCCGAACGAACCAATTGTTCGGTGATTTCCAAAGCTTGTTCGCCAGTGTCAGGTTGTGAGATCAAAAGTTCGTCAACGTTGACGCCCAGTGCTCTCGCATACTCTGGATCCATAGCGTGTTCAGCATCGACAATTGCTGCGATGCCGCCCATCTTCTGAATCTCTGCTGCAACGTGTTGCGCCAGAGTGGTTTTACCCGAAGATTCCGGACCATATACTTCGATAATTCTGCCGCGGGGCAAACCGCCGACGCCCAAAGCAACGTCCAAAGACAATGCGCCAGTCGGTACAACTTCGATCGTTTGATGCTTCGAATCGCCCAAGCGCATGATAGAACCTTCGCCATAGGCTTTCTTGATCGAATCAAGCGCCATGCCGAGAGCCTTCAGTCTTTCCTGCGGTGGTGCGGAATTTTTGTCCTTATCCTTGCCGTTGTGTTCGGCATGGTTCTTTTTGTCCATTGCTTTTTCCGTGTTCTTTTCGGGAGCGGACTTCTCTTTCTCTTTTGTAGCTACTGCCATTACCTATTCTCCTTTAGATTTTGCTGTACCCGAGCACTCCACAGCCGATTGTGACGTTGGATGGCGGGCTCTGCACTCGTGGGGCCGGTGCAAAACCTAATATTCATGCGGATTGCTTATTCACACACCAATCCAGATTATAGCCGCTATAGAGACGCGGAGCGTATTAAAAGTGGCTCCGTGACCGGATGTCGACCGTTTTTATGTGTCACTGGGATCGAGTGTATATGCTCTGGTTGTGTTCGACGCCAGGGTTTGTAACTTGGTGTTCCAGGTTGCCTTTCGTGGTGAGAATTCGATCTGCCTGCGAAATAGCGTTTTAGACCGAATTGAAGTGCGATTGCATATCTAAGTTTGAGCCCTCCTATTCGAGTTTTGTATGAAGCTGCTTCGATTCCTGTGGTTCAGTTTGGAACCTTATAGATTGGTTTGAATTCCGCTTTTCGAGCCGAGTCTCCGTTGGGGACCCAATAGTTTCCATTTCGGTCAAATTGTGAGCGCCAACCTAGCGCGCCACTGGGCTTCGTGTTTCAAAGCCTGTTGCGAGGGTATAAAAAGGTTGGCTACCCAACAATTTATATAGGGTGCTTGTTAAATACAGACGTAATTCGCCGCCGAAGAGTTCAAAATCGCCGGCACATTTTATCTGGTGCGTTTAAGAACACCTGAATCTGGTATTGGGACTGAATTGTGGAGGCAGGTGGGCAATGAAACCGGCACCAAAGCTGTTCTCAATCAGGCAAAGTGACTTGTTCGAGTCCTTCAACCCTGTTGAGTTAGGTCGGCTGTTGGGGATATTAGAAGAGCTGGAGCTGCCGAAGCACCATATGGTTTTTTCGCCCGGAGCACCTTCCGAGGCCATCTACTTTATAGAGAAGGGCCGGGTTCGCCTAACCAGACTTTCACCGGAAGGAAAAACGGTGATTCTGGCGCTTTTGGGGCCTGGCGACCTGATAGGCGAAGCGTCGTGGGAATCAGGCGAGCATGACAGTTATGCTGAAACACTTGAAGAGTCCCGCATTTATCAAATCAGCCGGGAAGCCTTCCAGAACTTCATTCGCGAGAATCCGGAGTTTGGTTTGAGGCTTATTCAGATCATCGGCGGCAGGTTGAAACAAGCACAGGCGCGCATTGAAGACCTTGTCTTCAGGCAAGTGCCGAGCCGTGTCGCTCGTCTGCTCGTAACCCTTGCAGAGTCGCATGGCAAAGTCACACCCAACGGTATTCGAGTTGAGTTTCCCCTAACTCACCAGGAGATAGCAGACCTGGTCGGGTCGTCAAGGGTTACGGTTACTCAAATCCTCAACAAATTCCGCTCCAGTCAGTGGATTGACATCGAATCCAAGCGCGTGACGATTCACAATCTTGACGCCCTGGAAGAAATGGTCCGGCAACCCTGAAGAGTCGGGCTATAATGGGCTTTCATGTGCCCGTAGCTCAGCTGGATAGAGCGTCGGTCTCCGAAGCCGAAGGCCTTGGGTTCGAATCCCAACGGGCACGAATTTTCTATATTGAATGAAACGGATAGGCGCGGCACCACATTTGGTGTTGCGCGCGGCAATCAGCTAGTGATTGCTCTTGTGATTCTCTCTTTTGGAGTGCGTGCTGTGTGCGATGCATTTATGTGATTTGTCAGCATGGCTTGCGGAGGCGCGCGGCGCTACGTATTCCGAGTATGGCTGCGATGTTGGTTGAAACCAAACCAAATAGAGACCAATGCCTAGGCAGGTGACGAAAACAGATGTGCAAAGAAATTCTGTCGAAATATTCGAATAACTGGTATATCCGAACTCGAATCTATTGAACACCTTGAAGAAGATGGCACCAATAGCAACGAGCAAAAAAATGAATCCGAAATCGCCCAAGTTCAGTTACTCCCAAGACCTAGCATCGTCGGCAAAGCCGATTTATCCATGCTACATCTAAAAGCTTGGCAACCCGCTGGATTCACCAACTCTTAAACATTGCAAGAGCGAGCTTCGCCGCTGCCGACGAGAGTAAATAGTCTGAGTTTCAACGTCTTTTCAGCTAACTACGTCGAGTGGAACTGCTGGATCGAAGTCTTTGCGCCACTTACTCGTTTTGAAAGCATCTACTGCGATATCCATACTCTTCGAAAAGGTCTCGATTGGTGCGCGGTAATATAGGAAGTAGATGACTTGTCCATTACCTAGAACGTCTAGGCAGTATTCGACTGTTCTTGTCCCCGTGCTGTCATTCTGAAATTCATAAATGACGCTCTTGAGTCCGTTGAATTCTGTAGAGCGGATTCCGCGACAATACTTTTCGTCACTTTGGACAGCATGTTTGCCGGCAGCGACGATGTAATAGCGCAGATGCGTTTCGTTAGCCATTACCCCCGTTCCGCCTATCAATTTATTGGCCTCAGGCGTTCCTGCTTTGAGGTCTATCTCTTGATCAAAGAGTTCGTCTGTACGAACTTTTCCTTCGAATTCTTCGTCGATCATTCCGGAAAAATAGAGACCAATGGAGGTCTTTAGACCTTCTCCTTGAATTAGCATGATCAAAGTTTCCGGCGGAAGACCAGGCACGTTTTTTGAAGCCATCAATTTCGCGGACCAGCCTTCTGGTACTCGCATGCTGACTAGTGCGCCGTTGGTTCTGAGCACGCCGTCCGTCAGCGTAAGCTCTTTTGAGACAGGTTCTCTATTGTCCAATAGTGCCATCGAACCGCTCCTCTAATAAACAGTCGAAAAGTGAACTGAGATCGCGATCGAGTTCGTGTCTTCCCCAACTGTTGAAGATATTGTATGTATCTTCAAGCTGATTATACCGTCCCAGTATTACGTGACCGCCATCGTCTTGGAACGGATCTAACTTTTTAGCATTCGTGACAAGCGCAGCGGCTCCTCGCCCTTCTTCTGCTCGCTTCTTAAGTATTTCCGCGAGGTGTGCTTCGTCTCTTACAAAAGTCTGCGTTTTGCTCAACTCCGCAAGCACCTTAGGATCTGCATCATCCGGCGCGGGACCTATTAACACAAAGTTTGATTCTAACTGTCCGTGACCAACGACATCGTCATACATCTTTTGCAGATGTTCACTTCCGATGTGGGGGCTCCGATAGTCTGCGAAGGCTTCTGAGTTTTCACTTGCGAGTGAATCCACAGCATTGACTTTGAAGGGCACCCATTCTTCGCCCTTCTTATAACACAGCCTTTCACCCGATTCTTGTCCCATGAACGCAACCTCGCCGGGAGCGAATTTCTTGATCTGGGATCCTGTTTTTCTCGGTGGCACAACTGCCAATCCATCAGCAACTTCTTGCAAACAGAATTCGCGCTCGGCGCTATTCCAGTGTGCATTTATGATCATTGATTGCATAGCCTTTTCCGTAGGACGACGAAGGTGCGTCATGTGCAAATCTTCGGTTGAATTTGGTTTGTCTCGACGGCCGTCATATTTCTTTGTTTCGTCGTCATTGATGAAAACGCCAAATTTCGATGGCTTCAATCTGGTGCCGTCTGTGGTGACAAATGTGTCGTAGCAAGAGATGTCTTTTGCTATCTGAGCGTAGCGGTGAGGCGCATTGAATGCTAGTTGTTTCTGTACAACAGCAGCATTGCAAGTTTGATTCACTCCTTGATGAATTACTTCCGGATTGGCAAGTTCGAACATGGTCATCTCGCCTCGATGTCTGAGGACATCACTAGGCGGAAGCGCGTCGATGTCGAGGTTTAATCCCTTTCTGATTGGTTTGAAAAAGTGGGTAACTTCCCGTAAAGTCCGAGCAGTTTCTTTATGATTCTGTAGGCGGTCCTCCAATTGTTTTGCGTGTTTGACTAGGCGAACAAAGTTTTCTTTGGGCATTGTGTTCTTTGCGGCTTCAAAGCAGTCCTTCTTTGCATAGAGGAGACTTGCATGATCGAAAACATTGCCTAATGCCTTTCCGGCGACGCGCAGTTCTAATCCCCTCAGCGCTGACGAAACGAGCTCAGAAGTACATTTGATTGCAAGCTCGTCCCCTTTCAACTTGTCCGGGTCCAGTATTGCTTCTTTGACAAGTCCAGCACCGGTTTCAAGCGTCGATGATTCGCCTACTCTGTACAGTTCGTTGCGAAGTTTTTGCTTGACTGAATCCGAGACCTTTTCTCTAGTTTCCTGCCTAATCAATGCGACGAGTTTTTCGACTTCTTTTGCATCTGCGCCTTCCTTTACCAGCGACTTGGCCAACTTATGAACTTCATGTTCAAACTCTTTGGAGCCGAAGGCGCAATGCGTGAGGGACATTTCCGACATTCCCTTCTGCATGATTTCGCGGGCGTCGTCTCTAATGAGTGAAACAGTCTTCACTGTGCCAATCCGCTCGCACACGGCATCCGTCGTTGCCGCTGCGACTTTTGCATCTAGTTTTATCAACTTGCTCAACGGGATGACTTTGTCGGCAAACCCAAAGGAAATGTCCATAAACCCTGAGCCTGCGATCTTCAGCGATTGCGATTCTTCGAAATCGCTGCCCATCATGGCGCGAGTCATCTGGAGTTTTACGCCCGCACCGACTACTCCTGCTGATGCGAGAATCGCTGCGGTCGCAGGAGGATCTGCAATCGAAAGCGCGACGCCCATCAGCATAGTTGTCGCATTTGCAACCGCTTCTGCCGATTCGCGTTTGGTTGTCACAAAATTTGCTTTCGCAACGAAATAGTTTTCTAACGCAGCGTTGAGTTCTTCTCTTGTTTTTGGATCGAGCTTGGCGATGGATTCTTTATTTTCTGCGTAGACCTTTGCGATTCTTGAGTGAGCATCGACGGCTCCAATCATCATTAGTGAATCCGCAGCGCCATCCTGCTTTACATGATCCTTCTGAAGAGTAATGATCTTTTGTCCCATAGTTAGTGGATCATAAAGTTCCACTAGTTTGCGTCTTTCTGCACCGCTGGAGGCGTGCAAAAGATCTGCGTTCATCGTTGAATGGTATTTGAGATATTCCTGCTCAATTGCCTTTCGCTCTTTTGGTTTTAAACTGCCAAGTTTTTCAATAACGCCTGAAAGCGGTTCGTCAAAGCCGACAACAGATGCGCGAATGCGCATAGCTGGCGTGATGTCCTTAGGACTATTTAGATGAAGAATTTCGCGAGCAAGCTCTGCTTGTTCTTTTGATTTGAAAATCTCATTTTGCAAATACTGCGCTTCAGGAGCTTTCGACATCAACTTTTGGACCTCATCCTTGGAAAGATGAGTCAAGTCGTCGATTGAAATTTTGGATTCTTTCCAAAGTGACGCTTTGAGATCGAGGGGTACCGCGCCAGCATCGAAGGTCTTCTTTATATACTCAGCGTACTGCGCTTCGCGAATCTGCTGACCTTCCTGGTCATACTGAGGACCGCGTCCGGTGTCGTCGCAAAAGCGTTTTACGATTTCCTCCAATGACTTGCGTACTTCTTTGTCTTCATTTGATTTTGGATCTTTGAGGACGTCCGGACTCAGACTTGAAAGCGCAATTTCTAGCTTTCGAGCACGCGTTGCATTGCTGCCGTCATGCAAATTCGCGAGGAGGGCTTCGCTAATAGGATCGGCCTTATCGTTGCCGTTGAGAACCTGCTGTAACTTGCGCTTGGCGACAAGCAATTCATCGCCCTTCAGTTCTGCCGAAATCAATTTGTCGATCGATTTCTGATCCTTCTTATATGCTTCTTTTTCTGCCGGGGTCAATTGCAGAATGCGATCGAGTTTTGAGAGTCGGCTATTTCTCTGGCTTATCTCGTTCCACGAGTTTTGCGCAACTTCCTCGCGGAAGTATTCCTCAATAGTACGCTTGCCTTTCTCCTTCGACTTTTCATATGTGAGATTGTCTTTTGCTTTGTCTCCGACTTTCTCCGCAAGCATGTGCATTATCTGTGACCGCTCGCCATCGCTCAAAAAACCCTTTAAGTCATCATTGAGTTTTGCCAGGTGGTTTGGATTCTCTCGCAGAGATTTCCAATTCTCCTCGGAAATGTTCTCCACGACTTTCTTCATTCCATTCAAATCGTTTCTTTGGAAATTGCCGAAAAAACCGTCACCATGTAGTTTTCGCAAGTCGCAGTAGATTTCCGGTGTTCCGGTCATCTTTCCTTTCAACAAGTCATATTGTGTTTTGTCGTATAGAGTTGCGGTCTTCAACGCCTGGTCAACTGTTCGAAAATAGTTGATCAACTCCTTTTGCTCTTCGGTGGGATGTTTGAGTTTTGCCAGCGCTTCTCCTTTGGTAAAGGCTGCACGATCGTCTGGATTTGCGAACTCTACAAGGCGCGCAACTTCCTCTTTGTTAGCACCAAGCCAACCATACCAACTTGTATTCTGATGCAAGCCAGTGACTAGGGACTCGTTGCCTCTTGCAATTAAATCTGATACCAATTCGCCTTGTAGTGCATACTTCTGTACTACTTCCTTTGCTTCTTTGGTTTGGGAAAATTCTTGCCTGGCTTCAGAAGACGAAAGTCTCATGGCGTCTTTGAACAGGTCAAAGTTATTGTGGTCAATAGCAAGCCGCACTATACTTGCGATCGCTTCAGGCTCCTTAGCCCATGCAGGATTTTCCAGCATTATCTTCAGTGTCGCGCGAGTTTCAGCACCAACATTCGTGTCTGTTGTTAGCTGCTGAAATAGCGCTTTGTGTCCAGCTTCCATCTCTGCGATTGCCTTTGATGGCATCATCGCAACTGTCTGGCGCATTGCGCGCTCTACGTTTGCGACTTGCGGATCCCGAAATCCTATCCCCTGCGCGGTGATAGGTAAACCCATTGTTCCTGTCGCGACGTCAAAAGCAGCCGCAAAATCTGCGTTTTTTTGTTTTAGTTCCTTCAGCTTAATAAGGTCATTTTGCAAATCGCCGGCCCAGTCGGTAACGCCTTGACGCCGTTCGAACAGTGCTTCAATTTCTTGAACATCGGCTGGATGGTCGCCGCCTTTCCAGCGCAAATCGCTGAAAAATGTATTTTGACTTTGGCTTTCACTGGCGAATGCCTCTGCAACCTGCTGACGTTTTTCGACCGACAATCCGTCTAGAACATCTCTGAGTTGTTTGAAATCGACATGTTCGCCGATTGGCAGACCGAACGGACCCGGAGCGTGAAGAGCCTTTTCGAGGAGGTGTACGTTGGTGAGAGTCTCTTCGTCGTACGTTTTAATTTGACCGACAACCAGCATTGTTTTCGGTGGCGTTTCAGTCTTCTCCGCCGTTTGCGTTTTTTCGGATTTCTCTGTCTCGTTTGCTCTCTTGTTGCGCAGGTCCTTCAATTCGGGCTGGAGCTGCTCGGCAATCGATTCTCGCAGCGCTTGGTCTGCAGACTTTTTCAAGTCAGGCGCCATTACGGATTCTTTGAGACCTTTGAGCATTGAAATCGCATGTTCGACAAAACCCGACGACTTTCCTTGCTTCCGCTCCTCTTCGCGTAGAGCCTTCAGCTCTTGGGTGATAACTTTTGGTACGTCGCCCGTAAAGCGAATCATGCCGCGACTCTTTACCAGCAGGGTTTCGAGCTGCTTGTCGTGTTTGCTGTGTGGAACGTGTTGGAGGTCTTTCAAATCGGCAATATCGCGATGAAAGTGCATCTGTGCGCTATTGCCGAGCCAGCGAATCAGCTCCTGGCGCTCTTTCTGGTCGGTGATCTTGTCTAATTTGCTCAACCCGTCGACCAGGTCTCTGGCTATGGGGTCAGTCTTGGCGCGCTCAAGCAATTCCTCCAGCCGCATGGGCTGGCGCCCGTCGTTCTCTTGCGATGTTTTCTTGTGGGCGTCTTGCGCTTCTGTGGACGCGGCGGCGCGAGGGTTTTTCTCGCCACCCTCGGCGGGTCGTTTACCTTGTTTTTCAAGGTCTTTGTCCACGGCAGACCTGTTTAATCGCCCTTCCTTGATATACCCGCTTTGGACATCTGGTCGATTTTTGTGGCGCCTGTGGCTTGTTCAAGCAGCTCATTTAATGTTCGAAACTTGGATATGCCCGCCAAAAGGCTCAAATTGACCGGCGGTCAAGCCTTTTAAGGACATTTCGCCCCTCAGGGAAAACCCCAGATCGCCTTCATTGGAAGGGTCGGTGTTTCTTTGTTGGCAGAACGTTAAAATCAGTGCACTCGTTTTAATCTTCCTCGGTGCGCGATATGGCTGCTCTGCATATCCAACCTGCTTCTAATCTGTCCGCAATTGCTAGCAATCACTATGAGGCGCTGCGAATTGTTGTCGTTCGGAAAAATTCTTGTGAGAGAGATGTATCATCGGCGATACCAGTCGATCAATTGCCACCACTTGTTAGATGCGTTGTAAAGTCGCATATAGAGCGCTTCTTGACTGAGATTGATTTTGCAATTCGTGACGCAAAATTGAAGCCGAAAATGCAAGTCTCATTCGCGCCCCCGGAATTTACCTACTAGATTCTGCACGTCGTTTCTGGCAACATACTAGGTGGTGTAATGGCTGAATATATACACCGTATATGGTGCAGGTGGCAGGGGCAAAAAGTCTTTCAATATGGCAAGAAGACAGAGTTCAGCAGCAAAGCAAAATGACGGCATGACCACTCTTCTCACCGGAGAAGAGGCAGACGATTTCTTTGCCGGTACGCTTGAGCAACAAGAATCCGAAAGTGACTTCGCCGATGGTGGCGCTACAACCGAGCCAATTGATGGCGAAGTTGCTGCTGAGCCGAGAGAGGTCGAAGAAGATTCAGTCCGCATTTATTTGCGTGAGATTGCTCGGCACAAACTTTTGACTGGGCGGGAAGAAATCGAATTGGCTCGCCGCATAAAGGCGGGTGATGCGGTCGCGAAACGCAAATTGATTCAGTCGAATCTTCGATTGGTTGTCAGCATTGCGAAGCGTTATCGCCACCATGGGCTAGGTCTTCAAGATCTTGTCCAGGAAGGCAGTTTGGGTTTAATGCGCGCGGTCGAAAAGTTCGACCCGGAGCGCGGAAATAAGTTTTCAACATATGCAACCTGGTGGATTCGCCAGGCTGTCACACGTGCAATTGCTAATAAGGCACGCACTATACGAGTTCCCGTCCACATGAACGAGGTTCTCAACAAGCTGCGCAAGTCCAACACGGCGCTGTGCCAGGAATTGGGGCGCGTTCCGACTCCGGACGAACTATCCGAAGCTTCCGGCGTCAGCCGTGAAAAGGTCCTTCTGGCTTACGATTCCTCGCGCAGCCCGTTGTCTCTTGACTCGGCTTGCGGCGATGATTCTGATGCCACGCTTGCGGACGTAATTCAGGATGAAACAGCTCTGGCACCCGATGAGGCGACAGCCGCAAATCTCATGGTCACGCACGTTTTGGACTCTTTGGTCTGCCTCAGTACAGAGGAGCGCGAATTACTCTCCTTCCGCTACGGGTTAACGGGCAGAACGCCCATGAGTCTTGAAGAAAGCGGCAGAAACATGGGTTTGACCAAAGAACAGGCAAGAAACCTGGAAGTCAGGGCGCTTAATAAATTGCGTCGCGGCGTCAACTCGAACATGCGAGAATATCTGAGGTAAGAGGCAGTCCGCTGCCCGACCTGTGATTCACGAGCTCCGCTAGTAAAGCGGGCGTGCTTCACCATCGCATACTCGACGCATGACGAATATCGAAGTATTCACCGGCCCATATCGCACAGGCAAGAGCGTAAAGCTGCTTGAGCGTTTGCTCGATTATTTGGAGACGAACCGCCCGGGTGAGGCGCTTCTAGTTGTTCCGTCTCAAAGATATAGAAAACTGATTACCGAGCGTATGCTCGCCCTTGTCAAAAAGCGGCAGGCTGATGGTGCGGCGGAACACAGGGACTTTCCCGGCGTTTTCGGTTTGAAGATCCTCTCCTTCTACAAATTGTTGGAAGAGATTCTCCGCAAATTGGGCGTTTCTTTTCGCTTGATGCCTGAGCGCGTTCGACCAGTTTTGCTGCAGCAAATTCTGCTCAGTATGAAAGCGGAAGGTACGCTGAAAGCGATCGATCCGATAGTCGAGTTCAATGGAACATCGCAGCAAATTATCGAACTGATTGATGAATTTGAGCGCGCCGCACTGTCTCCGGCGGATGTGATTTCACGCCTGGAGAACAACGTGGATAGCACCTCCAAATATATGGAGTTGGCGCGAATATATGAGCGCTACTGGCAAGAACTCGAGCGGCTTGGATATGTTGACCAGCGTATCGTGTCGTTTAAACTGCGCGAAAAACTTACGTCGGAAAAGGATCTCGAGTTGAATCTCGGATTTCTCGCGGTCGATGGTTTTGACCGATTCAATCCACTGCAGTTGCAAGCTGTTCATTTGCTGGCACCATACTGCAAAAAGGTCGAAGTGCTTTTCGACTATCTGCGCCCGGATGATGATCCGAACAACGACTATTTGTGGAAAGACGACAGCTTCAAAGATCTGGAAAACATACTCGCCGGAAATCTGCTGATTCATTCGTCGGTGCATCCTGCCGCTCCTGTAGATGCTCCGGACATACCGGTTTTGAAACCGAAACGCCGCAGACAAGGTGAGGGTGACAATGCTCTGCAGCTGAGTCTTTTTGCGATGGCTGATTCGCTGTTCATAAAAGCTCCGGGCGACGCTCCCACTTCGGCTGGAAGACCGCAGCGTACATACACTGTTGAAAAATTCCGGGCGATGGATCGATATTTCGAAATGGACTTCATCGCCTCTCGAATAAAGCAGCGTTTGGTATCAGATGGCGTAGAGCCGTCAGATATGCTTGTGGTTATTCGTGATTTGAAACAATATCGAACTTCGGTGCGCAGTGCATTCGAAGGCGCCGGTATCCCGCACTACTTGGACGAGTCGATTGAACTTTTGTCGCTGCCGCTTGCGCAGTGGTACCAGCAATTGTTGAGTCTTTCAATTGATGAGTATCCGCGGGCCGCGACGATCAAATTTTTACGCAGCCCATTTACCCGATTGGAAGCATTCGGTCTAACGCGCGAAGATGTCGAGTTGTTGGATAAGAAATCCGCCAATGACTTTGCTGTTGTTTCCGGTCGCGATCAGTGGGAAGACTGTGCACGCTTGATTGGAGCAGTATCGATCAAGACTTCTCTGGGCAAGTTTTTCGATATGACTACACCACCCTCGGAAGCCCGTCCTCACGAACAGTGGGTCTCGTGGGTGGAAGATGTTTTTGAAGAACTTTTTCTTGCCCCTCGTGACTATGAACTTGATGACGAAGCACCGTTAAATCGTTGGCAGCGTGAAACGACACTATCTGTAGTGCGCCAGTCTTTGGCTCTTTTGATTAAGGAGTCGACTATAATCGCTGGGCAGTCGTTCGTATATAAGGATTTTGTTCGCAAGCTTGTCCACATGCTCGAGCAATCAACCTTCCGAAGTCCCGGCGAAGGACTCAATCAGGTTCGCATCTGTAGTGCCGAGTTGGCTCCAAATAAGACATTCTCAGATATCTATTTGGCAGGATTGGTAGAAGGTGAGTTTCCACGCCGCGTCTCAAGATCCGGCTTTGCCAGTCCGGAAGAGATCAAAAAGTGGAGGTTCTTCGGCGTTGATTTGCACAATCCGCGGCACCACGCGGGGTTCGAATCTGCACTGTTCAATTCATTGCTTGAACGCTCGCGCGAACGCATAGTGATCACGTGTCCAACTACAGATATCGTAGATGGCGAGGAATTGATTCCCTCTTTCCTTTTGACTGGTGGTAAGGATGAAGGCGTTAAGTCGCTCAATATTGTGGAGCCATTTTCGAGTGCAACGTATCAGCCCGTGTCAGTTAGAGACCACGTAGCAAATAGATTGTGGAGAAATCAGAATGAAGCAATGGTAGCAATGACTCATCCTGACGTTGCTGCTTTCTCTGAGAAAATCTCTGCACCGATTGCGATGCTCAAAGCTCGCGAAAGTGGTGCCTCGCATCTTGTGTACAACGGCTGGCTAACTGATCTGGTATCCAGCGGGTCACTCAAGATCAATATGCCGAAAGATTGGAGTCCATCACGTTTGAACGACTATGGAAAATGTCCGTTCAAGTATTGGACCAATCACGTTTTGAAAATCGAACCGCATGAGGAGCCGACAAATGAGATCCTGGTTACGATCTTGGGTGAGGCATATCACAAAGCGCTCGAACTGTTTTACATAGATCTGAAGAACCGCAATCAAACACTTGTGAATTTGGAAGACGATGAGATCAAGCGTCTTCTCGAATCAGCGACCAAGAGTGCGATCATCTCCATGAACGCGCAGCATAAGGTTAAACGCGGCGAATTTGCGCAGTATGAAGACCAGGAAATCGCGTTTCGCCTTGTGCGTTTTGTGCTTGAAGAAAAACGCCGGGCAATCAAAGACCAAGGGCGTTTTGTACCATCATTGTTTGAGCATGGATTTGGAACAGCTCGAGTGGGCGAACCACTTTCACCTCCTCTTATCGTCAAGTCCGGCGAAAAGGAAGTGAGAATAATCGGTGTGATCGACAGAATTGACATTGCTGCCGAAACGACCGCATCCGGTCAACCGAAAGTGCGCGTCATCGACTATAAATCCGGGTCTACACCGATTACAGAGAAAGACGCGCTCGAAGGTCGTAATTTGCAGATGCCGATTTACGCTCTGGCGATTGCGCAGTCAATCATGCCCGGCGCAGAAGTAGAAGTTGGTCAGTTCCTCAGCGTTTCCCAGGCGAGCACACTGGGGTCTTTGGAGTTCGTCAAGAAACCGAAGAAGCCTAAAGAGGGAGAGCCCGAGAATGTAGAGCCGCCTTCAGAGAGTTTGTTGGAAAAATCGAAGAACTACATTGTTGATTACGTCAACCGCATCGGTAACGGCGATTTCGAAGTTAGACCGAACGGTGAGGTTTCTTGTCGCGGTTGCCAGCATTCGATGATTTGTCGCATCACGGAATGTAGCGCTTCCGGTGATGAGGACGGTGAGTGATGAGGAGGCGCCATGTCACAACTGACTGAACAGCAAAGAGAGGCTGTTTACAGCATCGACAAGAACGTCTTGGTGTCGGCTGGTGCCGGCTCCGGCAAGACTCACGTTTTGGTCGAACGGTATATCGAAGTCCTTCGCAGCAACCCGGAACTCACCGTTGCTGATATTGTTGCTGTGACTTTCACCAAGAAAGCTGCCAGCGAAATGCGCACCAGGTTGAAAGCGCGTTTTCAGGCTTTAAAAGAAGAATCGCAGGGAGAAGAAAGTCAGCGCTGGTTGCTTTGCGTAGCCGACATAGATGGTGCTCGGATTGGCACAATTCACAGTTTGTGTGACAGCATCCTGAAGTCATTTCCTGTCGAAGGTGGAGTTGATCCGAAGTTTGAAGTCCTAGATGACATCGAGCGCGCTGAGTTGTGCGAAGACAGTATTAACGAAGCTTTGCGTGATGCTATCTCTACTCGCAATGTCGAACACGACTTGTTGGATCTGTTTAGCATTGATGAGGTGAAGGGTTGGCTGTTAGACATTCTGGGCTCATCTCTGCAATTTGGTGAAGTAATCAATGCGATGGGTGACACCAGCGATGAATCAATGCAAGAGCGATTTGAAAAACTATTGCTCTGGGCGAGGAAACGCGCAGTTTGTCAGATTGTTTCAGATCAGAATTGGAGCACTGCTCTTGCTTTCGTGCAAGAAAATCCTTGGGGAGCTGGGACAGATCTCGAAATAATCCGCCAGGCTTATGCGGCTCTGGCTGAGGGAATCGATCGCGCCTCGCTCGAACCGACGATTACAGAAGACATGTGGTCGTATGTCTATAGTCTTCACGAGCACCCTTCACCTGGCAATAAGGGTGGCAAGGACGCCATGGAATTGCGCCACCGTATGAAGGATCTTAAGAGCGCAGTTGAGAAAGCCGTAAAGAAAGTCCCTTCCGGTTTGAAAGAAACAGACAAAGAAGCCTTTCATTTGATTCGTTCGTTCATCTCCCTTGCGAAGCGAACCGTTGAGATATACGAGCGCAAGAAGAAAATCGTTCACAAATTGGACTATGACGATCTGATTCGCTATACCTTCGATGCGTTGGATCAGCCTGGTTCGCCGGCGCGTCAGCATTTTAACGATTCGCTGCGAGCCATTCTTGTAGACGAGTTTCAAGATACCAATGCTACGCAGGCTCGATTAGTCGCTTCCCTTGCGGGTGAGAAAACGCGATTGTTTTTGATCGGTGATGATAAGCAATCGATATACAAATTCCAAGGCGCTGACGTATCGAATTTCAACGAATGGAAGAACGCACTTTGCGGTGCACCAAGTAGTGTGGCGATCGATTTTCTGCAAGGCGATAAGAATGTCATACCGTTGAACAAGTCCTTCCGTAGTCATCCTGATTTGGTCAACGGTGTAAACGCAATCTTTGCTGATTTGCTCGATCCCGGTGCTGATCCCCACATCTATAGAGCTTCATTCGAGAGTTTGGATGCTCACCGCGAACGCGTTGTCGATACCGAGCGAACTGAAGTGCTCTTTTTTGATTCCTCCTTGACTGAAAATTCTGAGCAGAAGAAGGGATTCGAAACAGAACTGATCTGCCAGTGGATCGAAGAGAAGGTTCGCCTTCAGATGCCAATTCAGCTTAAGGATGGCTCTGCTTCTCGCCCCGCAAAGTTCGGCGATTTCGCTATCTTGGTTCAAAAAAACGATCACTTTGCACCGCTCGAGGAAGCGCTTACTCGTCACACGATTCCTTTTGTAACTCTTGGTGGAAAGAGCTTCTTGATGCGTCAGGAAGTCTTCGACATTGAAAATCTCCTGCGCTTTCTTGATAACGAATTCGATAGTCACTCACTTCTTGGCGCACTGCGCTCACCCATATTTTCGATCACTGACGACATCGTTCATCTTTTGGTGACTGACGCGGGAAACCCCAAGAATCCACATCTCTGGCAGCTCCTGTGCAAAGTGTCCGACGAGAAACGTCCAGGGTTTGAAGTTTGCCGACAGGCTGTTGCACATCTTCGCAAGCTCAAGGAGAGTGCTCAGCTGCGACCGCTTGGAGAACTCATTCGGGAAATTCTAACGCTGACTGATTACGATACTGTTCTTCTTTCTTCGAAGAACGGACGTCAGAGATCGAGGAATCTTTGGAAGCTTGTCCAGCTTGCTACGGCAAATGAAAGCTTGTCACCCGGTGAGTTCGCACGCCGTCTGTCGCTAATGCGTGAGCATAGAGTGAAGCAGGCGGATGCGCCGCTGCAGACGGATGATGTTGTGAAACTGATGACGATTCACGCGTCTAAGGGCCTCGAGTTTCCGGTTGTTATCTTGCCGTTCCTGTCTTCGAAGATTGATCCACGTTACAAGAAGCTGCTGTTCCACAAGCAGTATGGAATTGCATTGAATACTGATCGCAGTGTTTCTTCCAGCAGAGATAAGGATCAAAATACACCATCTTGGTTCCAGCTTGTTAAGTTGGTAGACAACGACATGGAAGCCGAGGAGAAGAAGCGACTCTTGTATGTTGCAATGACTCGCCCGCGCGATCATCTAGCACTTTTCATAGACGCGCAAACCAGCCGTTTCAATTCATTTTCAACATGGTTGTTCGACCATATGGTGCCTTCTGACTATGCAGGCGAAGAGCGAGTTACCTTTGACCTTGGAGCTGCTTCGAAGGTTGCAATTCGCCGATATGAGCCAGTTCCTAAACTGCCTGCAGAAGTTGAATCTTTAGCTGTTATTGAGGAACTCGATGAAGCCAGGAAAGCTCTTCGTCTCGATTTGATTGAGCCGATACTCGATTCTGAGGCTGTTTTGCGAGCACCAACCAGCCGCAGAATTACTCCTGGCAAGCAAGGTGTTCAACTGGACGCGAGACTTGTCGGTACCTATTTCCACTCTTTGATGGAGCATATGTTAGTTCGGCTCGAGAAGCCTCAGCGCTGGCTTTTTGAAGAAGTCGCGCTCTCTCAAGGAGATTGGGCAAGTCATCCGGACGTGGTGGCACATTTGGTCAGGCAAGGAGAGCGCTGGATTGACAAATTCTACGACAGCGATTTGTTCTTGCTTATGAAGAATGCTCGCCGTCGCTTGCACGAAATTCCCTACTTCAGCTATGTGGACGAAGGGTTGGAAGATAAGCGACCTGACTTGCTCATCGAAGATAAAGATGGAGCCTGGCATTTGGTCGACTACAAGATCGATAGTTTCCCAATTGCAGAAATTGATAAGCAGGCTGCCGAGCACTTACCGCAAATGCTTGGATATGTGCGCGACCTGCGATCTATTACCGGTATCAATTGCACCGCGCATCTCTTTTTTGCAAATCACGGTGTTCTACATAAATTGAAGTCTGAAGTGCTTTCGACGTGAGCTGGTAATCCGGCGTAACTGCTAAGTGCTATCTCAATCCTTTATATATGGCGGCAAGAATCTGCTCCAACAGTTTCTCTCTGTTTTCGCCGATGCGTTCAACCACCATTAAGGGATGGTGAAAATCTATCGTTGCTGTGCCCAGCAGTTTTGCAATCGCAGCGGCATTGCCTTTCATCGAACCCTCATCGATGGCGCGTTGTGCAAGATTTGTAAGCTGAGTTTCCATGAGAGAGAGATGGGCTTTAACAAAGTCCTTATCCATCTGGGCACAGGAATTAAAGGCGCGATAGATTTCCGGATCGTTCTGAACCTTCTCTTTCTTGGCGCGATGCAAGACGAGAAACCACTTAGTGATGCGATCCTGGGTGCTCTTTATAGATTTGTCTTCGCAGACTTCGGTGAGCTTGCGGTCCAGATCGCAAATGAAACGCTCGCTCACCGCGTCAAAAAGTGCCGCTTTGTCAGCGAAGTGACTGTAGAGCGCTGCATGAGTTATACCTAGATCTTTAGCGATGTCACTCAAGCGAACCTTTTCATAGCCAAACTTGCGCATTCGAGCAACCGTGTAGTCGATGGCTTGCTCTCGCAGCTGTTCTTGAGTTAACCCGGTTTTTGGCATGAAATCCCCCAATTCGTATTCTTACATATTCTGGACTTTGTAAGTTGCCCGTGATATGCTTACAAATAACAAAATATGTAAGTTGAAAGGAGTGGGGTGGCGAGGGCGCGCACCTGCGGTTTTTGCTGCCTCGCTGCATCTTTCCTAAAGTCCTGGCCGAGCTAGGCGCAATGCAAAACAAGGAGTCAGAAGATGAAACTCGAAGGAAACACCATACTAATTACGGGCGGAACCAGCGGAATCGGCCGCGGCTTGGCGGAAGCTTTTCACAAGCTGGGCAATAAGGTGATTATTGCCGGCCGCAGACAGAATCTCATTGACGAAATCACAGCGGCAAACCCCGGCATGGAAGGCTTGCAGTTGGATGTACAAGATACAGCGGCAGTGTCGAAGTTCACTGAGACTGTCGCGAAGAAGTATCCGCAGTTGAATGTTTTGATCAACAACGCCGGCATCGCTAAATTTGAGAGCTGGAGTGACGATAAGGTCGATCTCAATACCGTTAGTTCGATCATTCACACCAACATTACAAGCGTAATTCAGTTAACTGCAGAATTACTTCCTCTTCTCCGGAAGCAGAAGAACGCAACCATGATTACAACGACATCGGGTCTGGCATTTGTTCCACTCACTGCTGCTCCTACATACAGCGCAAGCAAAGCATTTCTCCATTCATGGCTCCAATCCGTTCGCTCTCAACTCAATGGTGCAGTTGAAGTTCTCGAACTGGCACCGCCCTATGTGGCTACTGAGCTTGGCGGACAAGCGCAAGCCGAAGATCCACGAGCAATGCCGTTGAATGAATACGTTACCGAAGTGATTTCGATTCTTAAGAGCAATGACACTTCCGACGGTGAAATCTTGGTAGAGCGCGTCAAGAGCTTCAAGCAGGCTGTGACGAACGAACAGTACGGACCAACATTTGAGTTGGTGAATTCGATGTTCAAACACGAATAATAAGATCCAGTTCATTTGAGAGCCCGTCATCCTGGTGTTGCCAACTTGCTAAAGCGTTTTTGGCAACACCGGGATGTCAAGGTAATTTACAAAACAGATCTTTTCAAGAAGCATGTTTAGTCTGCGCCTGATTGAGTCTACAATGAACGTAGTTTGGCGATTCACCGTATCTAGTTTCATGCTGGGAACATGTTTTAGAGATCAGCGTCAGCTGGGAGAGTGCCACCACTCTCAGTACTAAACAAACCAGGAACCACTTGAAACCTTATGAACTTTGAATTTGCGCTTAACCTTGCTTGGTGGCTTTTGGCGAGCTGCTGCCTCGTTTCTTTCATCGAGCATCAAGTGCACGCTCAGCTGATGCACAAAAGAAACTTTTTGAGTAATCGTGATAAGGGTTTTGAACGCGTCTTTAAAGCGCACGCCATTGAGCATCATGGACATTACTCAGCGATGTTCTCTGATGAACCGGTTACACCAGGTGAAGACAAAGAGATTCGCTTGAATGTTCACAAGGCTCCCATCAAAACGCTCCCCTTTACTTTGGTGATTGCACTAGTCTCGTGGCAATGGGCGTTGGTCTTTGTTGCAATGGTACTTGTACACCACTGGGTGTGGAACAAAATTCATTTGGAGATGCATAAACCAGAAGGAAGAGTATTCAGCACCTGGGGACCCTATTTATTTTTGGCGAGACATCACTATTTGCATCATGTGCACCCGAACAAAAATTTCAATGTCGTTTTTCCTTTCGCTGACTATGTTTTAGGAACGAATGCAAAAGCAACCGCTAGCGAGAAGTTGGACATGCATGGGCTTGGATTGCTGCCTTTGAGTGGTACTGAGCTCCGATATCTACAGCATGCCGTAGTGAAAGTGCCTGCAGGAAAGAATTAAATTTTGCAGTAAAGAACGCCTTCAGCCTCCAGTAGCTTTTGAAGTAAACTATCAAGTGCGCGTCGCAGTATAGAGGCTTGAATGAAGGTCACAAATTCTCAAGTGAGTTTGACGACTGCAATGATCGAGCAATTGGAAAGTGATACCGGCATCTCCTTGCCAGATGATTACAAGTCGTTTCTCTTAAAACATAATGGCGGCGAACCAGATCCATCAATGTTCGAGACAAAAGATGGAAAGTTGGAGTCGTTCGTCCTACACTTCCTGCCGATTACCAATATGGTCGAAGACAATCTCCTCGAGGAGATCGAAGGTATTACCTTAGCGTGTCAAATTCCAGCAAATCTCATTCCCATCGCCATAACTCCCGCGGATAACCGCATAGTTCTTTCCGTCGGCGGAGACGACCTTGTCAATGTTTATCACTGGGCGTGGGATGAGGAATTCGAAAATCACGTTGCATCCTACGATTGTATGCGGCTCATTGCCAATACATTTTCCGAGTTTCTGAAGATGTTGCATTGAGACCTCTTAAAGCCTTCTTAACCCTTTCGCGCCAGAATGAGGCTCAGGTAGAAGACAACACAAGACTCGAGGAAAGGGCGGAATCCAGTCCTTTTTCGAGTAATCACCTTTTTGTTGCATCAGTTGTTTCACGGCAACCTGCAATGGTAGCCAAACACATCCGCTTTGAGGACTCAGTCTATGGACAAGTGCCTCGCGAACTTGTGCATCTTGCAATTGGTAGTTTCCCTCGTTTGCTTTTACATCTCGCCGCAATCAGCATTTTGCGAAACAGTTGATAGAGACAACGGCTACTGGGCGCCAATTTCATTGCGCTCGCCTATTTACAAGAAGTGGCATGCCACGGTCGAGTATCAACCACGATTTCAGCAAGCTGCAGACAATCACTTAACTGAATCGATTGTGCGGCTTGGTACAGGTTACGAGTTCAGCAAAAAATTCTCAATCTTCGGTGGCTTGTATTACAGTTCGCATTTTAATGAGGACTTGGATTGGGAGAATCGCTTGTGGCAGCAAGCAACGTATACGACGACGATTGGTCGCTTCACTCTTCAGAATAGACTTCGTCTGGAGCAGACTCAGAAGGAAGAATTCGAAGGAAGTTCTTGGCGATTTCGACATCAGCTGCGCGTGACCATGCCGTTGCCGAAGTACAGAAGATGGTATCTGGTTGCATCTGAAGAGCCTTTTTTCAATCTCAACTCGCCTGAGGATGGACCCCGGCGAGGCTTCAATCAAAACCGTCTCTACTTCGGCATTGGTCGCCAAATCAACCGCTGTACGCGAATAGAAGTAGGATATTTGCATCAATACAAAAACAACAGAGGCAGCTCAGATCTTTCAAACAATCTATTCTTGACCAGCTTGATGATCGATCTGACAGCACTGAAGCGACAGACAAAGCCAATTCACACGAAGCTGGCGTCGTTGCCGGGAAATCCGTAGATTAGCCATCCTTGAGGCTGCCTCTGAGCATGAAGTTGAATTGTTTGCGTTTTTCCGAAGGAACTAAAGCATTGCAATCGGAGAGCGCTTTAATGCAACGTTCATACTGCTCGCTGGACAGTTTCTTTTCGCTGTAATGAAGACTCCACTTGTTAATGAAGTAGTCGAGATTTTCCTCTAACTCTGGTTGAACCGATAATCGGGCTAAGAGTAGATATTCAAGACTTCTCCACGTTCCAAGATTTGCTATCGCGTTCAAGACAGCTCTTGTATTTGTTATTGGACCGTTTGGCGAAAACAAAGTCCACAATTGATCAGCACTCATAATTTGTCGGTTCGCGCGCAAGTAATTCAAAGCGACTCTGGTGCAATAGCCACTTCGATCAGACAAGGCCTGAACAACCAGTTGCTGATCGTTCGCAGATATCTCGCGCAGCAAGAGAGAATAGGCTATAGCCCTTACTTTACTGTTCGAGTGGTGTAAAAAAGGCTCGATTTTCTCACTTGCGACTTGCGCTTTCATATCGAGAAGACCGCGCAACGTGCCTTCCAGCGAAAACCTTTTCTCTTCCAAGTTTTGCTCATACAACGGAATGATTTTAGTTTTGTCGGTGTAATACTGCGCAAGTAGTCTGACGCTCAAACTCTTGTCAAACAGAGCAATTTTTGTATGCTCTTCAAAGTTTTCCCATTTGTTCTCTACGATCCAACGTAGAGCTTCGCGTCTTACTTGTGGAGCTTCGTGCTGCAATAAAAGAGGTATAAAACAGTTCAATCTTTCTCGTGACAACAGGTTTAGAGCAGTCGTTGCAGAAAGTTGTTGTATTACACTGTCGTTGAGCTGAAGTCCCAACTCGAGAAGTTTGTCGAACTCTTCCGGTGATTTGCTCTGATCAGCAATGCTTAGCTTGAAGGTATATCTCCAAAACTTTCGCTCACTCGTATTAGCGAAAAGCCCCGGCAAGTCACTCATAGTTAGCAAGGGAGTAATGAGGTCTTCTATATCTGTGAGAAGGCGTCCAAACTGGTGTCGACCTGATCGCGAGAGCCATTGAAAAAGTGCAAGATTCTCGGTAAGAAAGGGAGCGTAGTGTTTTGCAGTTCGCTTTTTGAGTGCTTCGGCGGCAAGTACATGAATGTTTGCTACCCAATCGTTTGCCGCGATGATGATAAACGGAAGTTCTTTTCCGTCGAATCTTTGAACAAGATCCTTCAATGCAACTTCTCTGACGAAACCGTTGCGATTAAAAGAAAGCATTCCAACAACCGCCACGGGCATATCGCGCTCAACCCCTTTGAAGGTTGATTCGACCAACACGCCTTGTTCGCGCATGCATGAGCTGATTAGTGGATACATGTGAATGGGGGTGTCGCGCAACAAACTGTCAACGGCAGCCCATGCTTGTTTTCGCACATTAAAATCTGGACTCACACAGAACCCTGTAAGAGTTGGAACGTGCATCATTGTTCCAGCTTCTGCGATCGATTTAATTGCATCGATCAAGTCCTTTGATGAGTATTTCTTTGTGCCTTTTAAATGTAGATATAGGACACCTTCCGCCGACTCGAGATAATATAAGGTTTTCTCATTGGAAGTAAGTTGCCGTAGCTGCTTCGCCGCATCTGATGACGTGGTATCAGAGTTGTTTCTCCCCGTAAATTTACTCAGGAAATTCTTGAAACTGTCCATCTTGAAATTCTCGTCTCAATTTCTGCTTTATTACTTCTTCCTGGATACCACTTCAAACCAATGTCCGTGCTTGATGCCACCTGACGCAAGTGGCATCGGACCCTCGACTTCCTCCAGCCATTCAACCACAAAATCGGAGAACATGCTCTCGAGTTCCTTTCGATCATGAAAGGTCATTTTTGAGTTTGACGCCCAATCATCATTGCGTCCAAAGAAATGACCGGAAAATCTGCCGCCGGATTTGAGTGACGTGCAGATGTTGTTCCACAGATCGGAAAAGCGATCGGGCTCGCAAAATGGAAGAGATAAACTCGCATTGACAAGGTCTGCCTGCGGTAACTGCACTTCCACAAAGTCAGCCAGGCAACAAGTCAGTGAGCCGGATGTGCTCTCGTCAAGCGCTTCCAAGCGCTTCAAAGACTCACCGCTGCTATCCACAGAGAATACCTTCCATCCAGCATGGAGGAGAAATTTTGTGTCTCTGCCTGCTCCCGAACCAAGATCAATTGCCTGCCCCGCTTTCACTCCTGACTCTTTGAAGAAGCCGATTGCACGCATCAATGTAGAATGCGGTTCTTCGTCTTTCACTGATTCGTAGTAGATCTCCCAGCCTGTTTTCACAGGAATATCGCGGAACCTCTCGCAGCTGATGAATATCTTTGACTCGTGCATTCGCTGAAAGAGTTCAATCATCGCGGCAATCTCATTCGGAGACTGCCGTTTTTCTGGCGTGAGAACAGAGGCTATTAGTTGGGAATAACTCAATTTCCCGGGGCGAGTTTGTTCAATTAACGATGCAGCTGTATCGCTTAGCGTGACTTCGGTTGAGCTGAATCTGTGCGGAAGAAATGCGATATAGATTTTCTTGCCTGCAGTCTCTGCGTTCAATGCGAAGTTGCTCTGAGCCATTAAATGCACCGGATAGGTAAATTCGCGCACCACAACTTCAGGATTTATCACTGGACGACAGTTTTTAATTTGGTCCGCATTTCCCAGATAGACTTCATCACTCAAGTCCGTGATTTCATGGGTTCTGCCTACTTTCCAGGTTGTTAGTTCGAAATCCGCCAGCTCTTTCAAATGTGGATGAGTTTTCGTAAATTGCAGATAGTGTTTCGAAAGAAATTCAGGAAAATGATCTCCACAATCAGTAAGTGAATAAAAAGGCGGATTGAAATCGTAGAAATAGCGTTCCAGAATTTCAGCCCATTTGCTCTGAATTAGTCGGAAGGTTGCCGGAAAGATTGCTTGCATTAGAGCGTCCAAATTACTGTCGCGCAGCCATGCATAGATGCTGAAAGCTCGTAAGTCCATGTTCTTGGAGCCGACAAAAGAACGTGCAAACTTGGGCCGAAAGTTTTTGTTATCTACTTTATCCGGCGTGTAACCTTTCGAGTTTTTCCAGTGTGTAAACCAATTCATTTGATATTCGGAAAGTTGGTGCGGTTCTTCTGCCGCACCTAAACTCGTATTGCCTGCCTCATCTTCGCTAGCTGTTGCTTCTCGCGAAGGTTCTTCCAATGAGATGTTATGTGTAACGCTATCCAGGTTTGCCATCTCGCTAACTAGCTTGGGTGGCAAAACTCCTGGCACTCGATCTTCGCTTGAAGCAGTGCCATCCTTTTTCACAATCGGCGATTGATGTTTATTCCAAATCTCTCTCAGTTTACGTAGCTCGCAAAGGAGTTCATTGAACGATGGAAACATCTGGTCGCGTTCAATCATTACGGAATTAACTTGCGGATGCTTTTTCAACGTGTAGTCGAATAGTTCGTAAACTTTGTCAGACAGCGCTGCTCCGTGCGTATCAACAATGCGCTTGCCGAACTTTGTGTGACCTGCCATGTGAATTTGCACCACTCGCTCAAGTGGTATTCGATCGAGAAAGGCAAACGGATCGAAATTGTGATTGAGCGAATTGACGAGCAAATTGTTGAGGTCGAGCAACATTCCGCAATCAGCTTCTTCAAGCACGCGCGTGATGAATTCGGCTTCGTCAAAGTCACCTTTGGGAGCGCGTGTGTAGTAGGGAATGTTCTCCAGCGCGAAGGGTTTTTCCACATAGTCTTGAACACGTTTTGCTCTTTCGCTCACGTGTTTTACCGCTTCCTCGGTCCAGATCAATGGAAACAAATCGTGACCCGATTCACCTCCAACCCCCGAAAAACAAAGATGATCGCTCCACCATGGAACGTCGAACAGGCGCGCAAATTCACGCTCCATCATGAGTATGCTCGAGTCGAGCGGATCTACACTTCCGATGGAAAGCGAAACGCTGTGCGGCACCAGGCAGAACCGCTCAGCGTAATCGCTTAACCAATTTGTACTGACAATGTTGCGCGAATAATTCTCCGGCACGAATTCGAGGAAATCTATTTCTCGCTCGTTTTGCAAGATGTCACGGCAAATTTCATTTCGGAGCCCAATGCCGATGCCAAGCATGGGCAGCTGAGACTTGACTTTCAGAAATTCGCTTGGCATTCACGCCTCGAGCGCACCAACCCCAATATTCTAATCGGTTTTCTCCCGACTTCTAATTTCTGTTGTTTGGAGCGGATAGTAGTGCACGCATGCGAAATAGTTGCCTGCCTCTGGTTTACCGCCTGTCTTAGGAATCCTTTCGGCGCATGCAATGATGTCTCGCGGCGATTTTATGATGCCACCTTTTTCGTCATCCAGCCTGATTTCCACCGGTGGGCGATAGACACATGCGAAGATTTCTGACGGCATTTTGAGTTCTTCCCGAAGGATGTCCTTAATTGATTTGGGCAAATGATTTTGAATCGATTTTTCGCCTGCTCCTTCTTGGTTGTCTGATTCTTCTCTTGAAGAGCGATTCTTAACAGGCGGAAGTGATTCGAAGTTCTTTCCGGCTTCTGTAATGGCGCGTCCGATTCTTGCAGCTGCGCTCCCGACGGCACCGCCAATCGCTCCTTCAGCGGCAGCGCGTCCGAATTCCGTTCCCGCTCCTGCGATGATGGCACCTCTAACCGCTCCTTCTGCGGCTGCACGCCCAACTCTCGCTGCGGCTCCGCCGGCCATTGCACCAGCAACTGCACCTTCTGCCGCCGCGCGAATAACGTCGGAAGCGCTTGCGCTCGGATTTTCATGGATAACTGCCCGGTCGCTGCGTCCGTTTCGAATGACCGGTCCGCGTTCGCATGTGCCGTCTAAAAGATTATTGAGAATCGCGTTTCTTATACTATTTTTCTGTTCTATTTCTGAACTCGGAGAAGCGCTGCCGCGCGAGTGTTCTTTTGCATTGTTGAGCAGCTCTTTGACTGTGTTAGTGGTCGTAGTTCCTAGCTCTGCTTGATTTGAACGAGGAGAAGCAAGTCTATTCGTAACCTGGTCCAAGCTTTTGTTCAGCTCGTTGGCGATTGCTGAACCAACGCAATTTGCTCTGTTCGATAGAGAGCTGTTATCGACTGCATTCTTGCGAGAGTTCAGCATGATGTCTAGCGCTTGGTTGATAAGACGATCATCCAGGTCGCTTGAATTTGTAGCGTTACCTTTTACCTCCGCTGGTCGGGCGGAATTCTCAATTTGTTTATAGCTCACGGTGCATCTCCCTGGCGTGGCGACTGCGCTCATGTGTGAAGGGGGAGATTAGTTGTGTATATGCAACGAAAAGAGTCTTTGGACGCCCCAAAGATTAAATCGATTGGGTCCCATTTCTCAATTTATGAGCTAGATTGGCGCGTGTTCTCTCCTCGGTATCTAGAAATTCAGAGATATAGCTCTTGGGCGCTGTCGCAGCGCACGCAAAAACTCTTGCATGATTGTCTTCTCTTGGATCGAACCTCGCAGCGCACGCGTAAATGCTGTCACTCTTAGGTTTTCCATCAATCCGATTGATGCAGCCGTAAACGTCATCTCGCGGATCTTCTGCTTTGACCCAATCAGGCTTTAGCTTGATGTGCGATGAGCACAAATTGAAGTCCTTTAGATCAACGTCGATCTTCACGCGTTTCGAACAGCCGAATCGCGGTTCCTCTGTGATTCGTACTCTGGATGAACAGCCCACTGTGAATTCGTCGATTGGCTTGCGTTCTCCCTCTCTGACGGAAACACAGCCATATGGCTTTACCGGTCCATCGAAAGGACCGCGTTTGATTTGATCCCAAACTCGCATTCTGCTGTCTGATTCTGTAACCTCCCACGGATATCTGTCGTTTGCATCTCTCTTATAAGGTACGTCGATTGTCAGTTCGAGATGATTGCCTTTGTCGATTTTTGCGCTGACTATGGTGGGAGTTTTCTCGGATTCAAATTTTGTTGTTTGGCTCGGAATTAGACCGCAGCCGAGGCGTTGCTCGTCCGGCGCTGTAAAACCTCCAGCTGACTTTCCACCTTCCCTTGCGGACTGGTAGAGGGAAAGTGCCTGCCCAATCAAAGCGTCGTCCAGATCGGGACCGGCGTCGAAATTTCTTGAAGTCTGCGCAATATGCGCGCCACTATCCAAAGAGTTTGAGCCCATTGGCAATTCTCCTAGACACGTTCGAACGTGTCTCTTGGGATGAATAAAGATCTGAAGGAAGACTTTTGGTGTGTATACAGCCTGGAATGTCTTTGGACAGGGAGCAGATTAAATCTGTCCGGGAAAGTCTACAAGCCCAGCCCAGTTGGATTTCGAGGTTGTTATGTGATTAGATCTTCTACTTTATTCCAATAGAAGTGTAATCTGCGCGCAATGCGTTGTCGGGTTTTCTTTACCTTGCTGCGAGCCATTTGCAGGCAATCGTAGCCATTCTTGCGCGGAAGATTCGGGCAACCCATTGCTGATTCGGAAGGTAAAGTGTCTACAATGGGATCGCGCCAGTGTGTGATCACACTGCGATCGAATTCGATTGCTACGACAATGTGATCGCGAATGTATTCATCAGCATCGCGACCATGCAATCCAGCCTTCCATGCATCGACGCCAATCTTTCTTCCGGTTTTGTTATTCGCGAGGTCTCGATGTCTGTCGCGCAAATCGCGCTCGGATACACCGTTGTTGTCGAAGAACCATTCTGCGAATTCATTTGCGACGAACAGTTTGTCGGACAGATAGTCACCCCATTCGTATGCCGCCAGCGCAGATCCATAAGCGTGTTGAAAACCATTGATCTTGTCTCGCCAAACATTGACGTTCAGCGTTTTGTAGTTTTGAACATAAGTGGCCGCCATGTAAGAGTCTATTGTTGGAGGACGATCAAATACCTTGTCTGACTTGAACACGTGAAGCATCAAGTCTTTGCCCATCACTTGATGCTCTGCCTCAGAAACACGCCAGAGAATTGAGAGAACATAGGCGCCGATTAATGCTCCTGATATGAGCACCACTAATAGTGTCGAAGCCAGCCACTTCTTTGGAAGGGGTTTTGTGTTTTTCAGCGGTTTTATGTATCTCAGTGGCTTGATGTTGCTTAGCGTTTTCAAATTGAAGATTGACTCTTTGCTTTCATTTGACTTCATGGCTACAACCTCATTGCAAGCCATCCTACCAATTCACTACATTAAATGGATTAAGCAAAGTTTCTGCAGCTTGAGGAACATTCTCCGGGGCACGACGTCGCGCCGAACTTAGAAGTGCATCAAAACTATCTTCAATTAGATTCTCGCTAGTCTACTTTTAACCGGTATCCCACCCCTGGTTCAGTAATCAGATATTTGGGTTGGGCAGGATTTTTCTCTAATTTGCGCCGCACTTGCGCCATATAAACGCGCAGATAATGCGTTTCGCCTGAGTACTCAGCGCCCCATGCTTCGCGCAACAAGTGATTGTGTGTGACCACTCGACCGACATATTTGATTAAGGTGGATAGCAACTTGTATTCAATCGGTGTCAGGTGTAGCTCTTCGCCTTTCTTTGTGACTTGTCGTTTCAAGAAATCAACTTCGACATCTCCAAATTTGAAAGTGGACAATGTTTCCCCATTCGAATTGGTCATCGTTCTGCGAAGCGCAACACGTGCCCTAGCCATCAGCTCCGCGACTCCAAACGGTTTCGTCAAATAATCATCTGCACCCGCATCGAGCGCTTCAACCTTGTCCTTCTCTTGCCCTCGAGCGGAAAGAACAATGATCGGAATCGGTGTCCATTCCCGCAACTGTTTCGTCACTTCTAGTCCATCCATGTCCGGCAATCCAAGGTCGAGTATGACGATGTCCGGCTTCTCAGACGCGACTTTGAGCATACCCTCTTGCCCCGACACTGCCTCCGAAAAGTCGTATCCCTGGCTGGTCAATGTCATCTTGAGAAAGCGCCTGATTGGTGCTTCGTCTTCAATCACCAGTACTGCTATTTTTGACTTTGACATAACTGCCTCTTACGCTTCAAGTGCGATTGTTTCCTTTGGCTTGTTCGCTAGTGAATCTGAATTGTCCACTGGAAGTGTGAACCAAAATGTTGCGCCTCCACCGGCACGTTCCGATACGCCGAGTTTACCGCCGTGTGCTTCGACAATTCCCTGGCAAATCGCCAGCCCCAGCCCCGCGCCTCCTGCGCTCGATCTGCTTTTGGCACGCACAAATTTTTGAAAAATCTGCGAACGCATCTCTTCTGGAATACCTGGACCTCTATCACTTACCTCGATTGTGATGAATTCTGCATTGTCTTCTGCAGGTTTCGCTTTGAACAGTAAAGGGGAGTCGGGAGGTGTGTATTTGAGAGCGTTTTCCAATAGGTTGATCATCAGTTGTTGCAGTAAAACAGCGTCACCTGAGATCATTGGTAGGTCGTCTGGAATTTCTGTTTCCACTGATCGTGATTCGAGTTGCTCTTCAAAGTAAGAAATCGCCGCGCCTATCACCTCGTCAACGGGCTGCGGTTCCTTTTTGATTTCTAGGGCGCCTGACTCCACTCTGGTCATATCCAACAGGTTGCCGACAAGCCGGTTGAGGCGGCGCGATTCGTGGAAGATTTCTGCCGCCAGCTCTTTGCACTCATTAAGGTTTACTTTGTCCCCGGCTTCCATAATTCCGCTGGCGGCACCGGTAATGGTGGCAAGTGGAGTTCGCAGGTCGTGGGAAATGGAACTTAGCAGCGAACTTCGTAGTTGCTCTGATTTGACTTGGACGCGAGCTTGTTCGTTCTCTTCTGAAAGACGTGAGCGTTCGCACGCGGTAGCTAGTTGTGAGATGAATGCTTCCAGCGTGCTGAGCCGTTCTCCATCGCAGTGTGTAAGCCCATCAGGAAAGTATACAGAACCCAATGGTGCTGTATTTGTGTTTGAACTTCTTAGTGGAATTGTCTTGGTGGCTTGTGAGATTTTGAAATTATCTGTCGATTGAGAAAGAGTTTCACCAGTATTTGAAACCAATACATCGACCTTCGCTTCGATCAATTCGCCGATGTGTCTTCTGGCTATTTCGGCAAGCGCATTCAAATCACGCCCCTCGGCAAGCTCGCGACTGAAAGAGTAGAGCAGGGATGTTTGATGTTCTTTCTTGGTGGCCCGCTCCGCCTGATCGTGCGCGGTCGCTGCAAGATTGCTGATCACCAGTGCCGTCGTCAACATCACTCCAAAGGTAAGAAGATATTGTGAGTCCGAAACGGCGAAAGTTAGATAAGGTGGAATACAGAAGAAATCAAAGATGCACACGCTCATCACTGATGCCAGAATCGCTGGACCTTTGCCGAATCTAGTAGCAACGAGTACGACCGCCATCAGATAAACCATTACCAGGTTCGCAGCGGCGAAGTGCGGTACCAAAAGTTTTGCAATCAGCGTCGCAACCCCGATTAGCATCAGGGTGTAGAGATACCGTAATCGGTTTTTGTGATTCATAAAATGACCCGGACCGGGTTCAATCCACCCGACGTTCACGGTTCTAGCCTACCAGGATTCTGGGACGGCGGGACGGGTCTCGCTCGATTTGTCTCAAGATTTCGCGCGTAAGAGGCGCCGTTTCACCTTCTCCGAGGAAAACGAATTTGAACACATACCTTAGCGGATTGCCCTCGGTCCAGCCGAAGTATGCGTGAGGTAGAACGCCGGTCTGGTCGCGCAGATGAAGAAGCAGGGCGGCTATGGCATTGGGGATTGCGGGGCTTGAGCATCTCAGGACCCTAACGCCGTCTACTTCCTCTCCGCGGACCATTAACCGGTCTCCCACGAAGTCCGAGGTGTCACTGAGTTCTACCTCTAGGAAGATGAACTCAGCTTCTTCTTGGGTGAGCTTGTGAATTTCGCGGGTTTCCGATTCTTTCACACCGTAACCCAGTCCGTTGGGGCGGTGTGCAAGAAGGGTGATACCGCCTGTTTTTCTTACTGACTGCTCGATGAATTTTCTCGCCGTTGTGTCCAGCGCCACTTCGCCGATGCGCAATTCGACTGAGCGGATGGCGCGGGATACGAATGACACGATCAAGATTGCGCCGATGAAGAAGGATGCGATGTGCAAACCTTCCGGTCGCTCGATCATATTCATGATCGATGTGTAGATGAAAACAAGCGTTATCAGAAAAAATGCGCGTGCCTGCCATTTATGCTGATGGCGCACCGAGAGAAGCACTGCGAAAGCTGCCGATGTGATGAGAACGAGAACGCCGGTTGCGTATGCGCCTGCTTGAGCGTCGACATCCGCGCGGAAGATGATGGTTACGGCAAATGCTACTGCTGTGAAAAACAGCACCAGCGGGCGAACAGCCTTTGCCCACTCAGGCGCCATTCCAAATCTGGGCAAGTAGCGCGGAACAAGATTCAGCAAACCCGCCATTGCCGAAGCCCCGGCAAACCATAAGATAAGGATGGAGCTAATGTCATAAAACGAACCGAATGTATGCCCGAGATACAAGTGTGCGAGGTAGGAAATTGCGCGACCATTTGCTTCACCGCCATCCAGAAACGCTTTATCCGGAATCAAAAGCGTCGTCGTCAGTGAGCTGACAAGCAAGAAAGCACTCATGATTAGCGCTGCTGTTAGGAGCAGCTTACGAGTGTTCCTCACACGACTTTCGATGATCTCTTCATTCGTGTTCGCATTATTGTCGCTCTTCACGAGCGGCATTACGGCTACTCCGGTTTCAAAACCGGATAGTCCTAATGCTAGCTTGGGAAACAGAATCAAACTGACACCCAGCATCATCCATGGTGAACTATGCTGCTGAAAGAGTTTGTCCTGCCACTGCGTAAACAACTGCGGATTTCTCAGCAAATGCTGCAAGCTCTCGCTTAAGACAACCGTATTGAGAATCAGATAGACTGCAACCACTGCTACAGAAACACCAATCGCTTCTCGAAATCCGAGCAAGAAAATTCCGCCCAGCACGGCTATAAGTAAAGTAGTCACACCGACACGATCCAACATCCATGGTGGAAATGCTTTTAGCATCGGATTCTCTACAATGTGAGCAGTAGCATCGGCAGCTGAGAGTGTAATGGTAATGATGAAGTCTGTCGCTGCAAAACCTAGCAACGTCAATACCAAGGCCTTCCCGAACCAGCCAGGCAAAAGGCGCTCTAGCATTGCGATTGAACCCTGCCCATGCGGACTGGCTTTTGCCACCATGCGGTAAATCGGCAGCGCACCGGCAAGAGTGACGACTACGAGAACTAGGGTTGCAACTGGAGAAAGCAACCCCGCAGCAATGAAAGCGATGCCGGGTTGATATCCAAGGGTCGAAAAATAGTCGACGCCAGTCAGGCACATGACTTTCCACCAGGAGGCCTGATGGTGTGCTTCCTGGCGATTTTCACTCATTCCCTGAAACAGCCAACGGCGCAGCTTGTTGCGAGTCGAGGCTGCGCGGTGTTCTGAAACAAAAAGTGTCGAAGTCATTTTGGGTTGCCTTGGACTGCTCTGGCAGGCAGTCGCCTGGGCTTTCATCTAACCGCTAAACCCGTAAAGAACTCATTAGCAGGCGCAAAAGCCCTATCAAGATTTCATAAAAATCTTGTCCTGGGAAGTTCGAAAATGCTCTTGTATAGAACGTTTTGCGATAGCTGGATGGACACGTTATCGCGTAGATCCAAAGCAAATTGCATGTTGAGCCAAGAAAAAAACCAGCGCGAATTGCGCTGGTTTTCTCAATTATTCAATCCCATGTAGATGGGCTGTAAACCTACTTGGAGGTCTTTTCTGCTTCAGCCGGTTTAGAAGCGTCTGCAGCTTTTGCTACTTCAGCTTTATCTTCACCTTTGGCTTCTGCTTTGGCTTTGTCTTTGCAGCAATCTTCAGTTGCTTCGGCTTTCTGCTTCTTAGAGCAGCATCCTTCGCCAGCTACTGCTGGAAGAACGGACGTGCCAACGAATGCGACTGCCAACAGACTCAAAAGGGTTACATTGACTTTCTTCATGGACTTCTCCTGTTTCCGATTAACCACCGCAGCAAGAGCCCGCTTTGTGGGTTTGGCCTTCGCCTTCGATCTTGAGATCGTGCTCAGCCCAGCTGTCAAAGCCACCTACGAGCTCTCTGACCTTATAGCCTTTTTTGGCGAGCTCAAGAGCTGCCCGGGCTGAAAGGTGGCAAACGATGTCGTAGCAATAGACGACTGTCGTTGTGTCCTTAGACAGTTTATCCAAGTTCTTGTCAAGTTCTTCGAATTTGAGGTTGATTGCGCCAGGAATGTGACCTTTCGCAAAGAGTTCGGGAGTACGCAGGTCTACGATGGTCAATTTTTCGCCATTTTCGATCGCCATTTTCAGACCGATCGGACCATACTCATAAGCCAGCTTTGCTTCGAAATATGCTGCTGCATCAACGATTTTGCTAGGTGCTTCAACGGCCATAAAACCCTCCTTACACGATGGGACGCATCGCGGTGGTGTAATTAAAACTGCAACTGACCATATGGTAGTTTTCTTTAGTTCCTTTTCGCAAGTAGGTACCAAAATGTTGTGTAGTATGCATTTGGATACCGTGAAGTCAGCCTCGGTGCTAAAACCAGCTTTTCCTGCTGAAATTTAGTTCCGGTGCCGAAAAAGGCTGCAACTCCAGCCTTAAATTGCTGACCGATAATGGTACTAGATCGGATGAGATTTTGATCATCGCTAGAGCCGATTTTGGATCGACTGTGCTCGCGAGGGCGATGGCCTGGGTTCTGAACTTTCGCTTTCCGGTTCCGTCAATTCGTGCAGGACTGCAGGCCAAGTCGATGGGAGCTTGCATCAAGCGAAAGTCGTTTAGGGAAATTTTGCACGACACTTTGCTTGCGCAGTCTATTTCTCCCGTGAGAGTAACCCGCAAATACGGTGCCGCGAATCCATTTTCAGGCAGAAGGCATCCTCCATTGTAGGTCGAGGCATTGTCTTCCGGCTTTACTCCTCCGCGTGTCTGCACAGGTTCAGCTTTCACATTTACATATATAGGATTGAATGCCTTTACTTGAATTGACGGCGTTGACTCTTTTTTCTCGCGGCTGCCAAATTTGTCACCGCTGCCAGCCAGTAAGAACAGGTGATACTGCCCAAATTGTGTTCCGGGAGTCTCAGACAAATCCTGGCTGACACTTCCTTCAACTTTCCGGACGCATGCCGCGCGAGCAACCGACTTGGGCATCTTCTCTCTGAGCCTGGGTTCCGACAAAAGCGGCATTCGGCAAAGATTGGTAGGCGAGAAGATGCCTATCGATGGGGCGTAGGTATCGGAGGTATTTGGCTGCTTTTTGCTGTCACCAAATATGGTGCTGCCGGTCAGGCTGGCAAAAGCTGTTTCACCCTTTTGGGAATAGATTGAAATTGTGTTCTGTGCACCGGGTTTTAACAGCTCCGGTGGTATCGAAAATGCTCTCCATTGGTCGATTCCGTCAGTACCGGTTTTGAGAATATAGCCGAAAGTTCGATAGTCATTGCTGAGTATGGGATTGCCGGTTAAGTGAAGAAGAGAAACCGGGACAGCGTCAACTGTCTGATTGTTTACTTTGAGGTGCGCGCTTCTCCAATCTCCTTTCAAATTTACCAACACGTATGCGGTTTCAAAAGAAGCGGATTTCGGCAACTCTACGATGCGGACTAACTCTTGCCCATCGGCTAGCCGAGATTCCCAGTCGTACGGGCTTTCTTTACCCATCATTGAAGCGGCAAGAACTATTGTAAGTGCAAGATAAGAAGCTGTAAAAGCCAATACTTTTGCGGTTGCATTCGACTTTCCTGCGCCGAGAAGTGTACGAACTGCCATCAGGCATCCAATGAAAAGCAGCAATGCGCCAAGGGAAACAGTGGATGCGATCATCGCTTCTGTGCTTGTAGCAAACAGTGAGCGCCACACATCATCCCGCAAACTGAAAGCGACAATAATGAATGTGGCGGCGATGCCAAGGCGGATTAAGGATGTCTTGCTGATGCGTTGTTTAAGTTGCCCGGAGATGCACCACATGCCCAGAAGAATCAAGGAAGGCATCGCCGTGAAACCATAACGGGCGTCAGCCACAAACGGTAAATATGCAAAGTGTCCGCACACGATGGCAAGGGACGCCATACCGATGATCAGAGAATTGATGACCTGAGGCTCTGCGGTTGCGGGATTGGTCATAGATGTGTCGCTGAAAACAAGCGAGGCCCTATTGAGCTCCGGATGCGGCTGTTCACCAAGCATTGCATTGTCTGCCGGAGTCTCATTGAGGGTAGAGGGTGCCGTTGTTTTTCTCTGTGCAAAACTCAATGGCAAAGATACAAAGGCAAGCAATCCGAAGAATCCGAAGACGACGAGGATTTGATGGGCGATGACCTGCACAATGACTGGAATGCCAAGAAAATCCAAGCGGCAATCATTCCACGGATACTGAAACAAGCGCAGTGGTTTTCTCGCCATCCGTCCATAGAAGTCGCCAGGGTTCAATGTATAAAGAGCATAAGCAACTGCACTCGGTCCGTCATTCTCCGAATACATCGTCACCATTGGTGTTTCCGGCAATGCACTCAATCCGTCTGTCTCAGGGTTAAGTCCAGCGGACATATTCAAAGTCGGCAGTCGTTTCGGCGTCAGGCAGAACTCACCAGAAGCGATCTTTGTGAACATCAACCATGGCGCCAGAACGAGAAGAACTCCGACGATGGAAGAGAGCAAAGCAGCGATAAAAGAACGTTTTTCGACCTTTGAGAGCAATAGCAAAAGGAAAATTGCTGCGACGGTGAGCACTACGCCCGGTGCTAGAGCCGCTTTTGTGAGCGCAAGCAAAGCTGCCGTCGCGCCGAAAATGAAAGCGGCCGGACTGGACAAACGCAACTGTGATTCTTTCCGCTCTCGAGCCAGGTGGCTGGCAGATAGCATGACTGCTGAAATGAAAAGCGTGCTGATGGTTTCCGTCAAAAATCGACCGGCACCAATAACAGCAGAAGGCCATACGGCAAGCAAAATTCCGGCCGACAATCCAATGGCGCGACCGCCAGTAAATCGCCAGCCGACAAGAGCGAGCATCGATGCAGAGATAGCGTGAAGAATCGCTTGCAAAACGATCGGTGCGCGCATGTCAATCAGTGACGGTTCTCTTGCGATCAATCCGAAGTAGATCGCTCCCAAGCCCGGCAGAACCGGACCATTGAGCATCAACGTTTCGCCCACCGACTTCACTGCAGCATCAAACGCCATGCCGTGTGCAAAATTGTGAAAAGCCGTAAGCACATATTTTGCCGACATGATATAGGCGCCGGAATCAAACAGCATAGCCACATCCTGCGCTGGGCGGCGGGTGTTCTGCAAGAGTGCTGCAGCCAGGGCCAATACAAAAATACCAGCCGAGAAAAGCATTGCCTGACGTTTCGAACCGACCTGGAGTTGTGGTTCTTCAGATGTCGCTAGCTGAGTCGCTTCCTCGATACCCGGCAGATTGTCTGTCATGTCATTCTGCTATTGAGTAGTGGACAGTGCAGCGCCAAATGAGCGGTTAAGCGCCAGCTCGTCGCTGAGCAATTTGAAAAACTCAACTCCACCCAATCCGTTCAGGTGTACGGTGTCTGCAAAATGCTTTTGCTCGAAAATATTTGGCTTGTTCAAATCGAGAAATTCAGCCCCATTCGCGGCTGCCATGGCGCCGACTTTGCTTTTGTATTGGTCGTAGAACCCCGCTGGCATCAAGGCTACATTGCCTGGCGTCAGCGGCATGTTCACGACAATGAGCTGAATACCTCTTTCTTTACTGAGCTTCATCAGCTTCTCCAAATAGCCCAGTTGGCTTGTGTAAGTCTTTTGCTTGATCGACTTATATCTCTGGCGGTATTCTTGCGTGTTGTCGCGATAAGGTTCAGGCTCTGCACCGTATGGGCCGACCTTGAGTTCGTTTGCTCCGCTATCGTCAGGAAGCTGACTGAAAGCCAGTCGGCGCAGCTTGAACGGCGTTTGTAATTCGTTGGCGGTAATTGCATTTTGGCCGAATGGCGCCAAGGTGTATGCCAACTTGTGCTGCCAGGCAATCAAATTCGGACGGTGTGAAAGAGAGTAGAGCATCTTCTCCAGCCCGAATTGGAACATCTCGTTGAATGATGTTCGCGCAGTCAATGCTATATCGGAATAATCATCGATTCGGCTCAGGTACCTAAATGTCTCCGTGCTTGCTGCGCTTGGAAGCGTGTTGTCGATCAAGTCGCGCGGAGCAATGCCGTACACGATAACCTTTGGTTGCTTGTCGCCTGCCAAAAGAGTGCGTGCGATCAAATAGGAGTCGGATGCCATCTGCCCTGCAATAGCGAAGCTGAAAGTTGTCGGTTTTTGCCCGGTCTTGTCCGCCAGGAAGTCCTGCAGGCACGCGGAGTGGAAGTGGCTGACTTCGTTTTGCACCTGATTGAGTTTGGTAGCGTCACCGGCGTGGTGTGCGGTCATCATCAGGCTGGAGCCTAGTAGCGCGATGTCGGGAGCAGACTTCTCCCTGACGAATCCATTCGCCGTCCACCAAATCAAGCTTCTGTTCGGTGACTCGAAAGGACTAGTGAAGTGGAACGCATTGTCTGCAACTCGGAAGCCCGTATCTAAAACGAGAAACATGAACAGTCCCAGCAGAACATAACTGGAGAGAAATGCCTTAGCTCGGGCTTCTTTTGCCATCGGTTAGAACTGGAAGTAAATGAATTTCGGGGATTTGTCTGGCGAGAAAACCAGAATCATCAACATCAAAGCGCAGCACCATGCCGCCTTTACCAGGCGTGGAGAGCGTTCCACCCAATTGGTCTTGTCCACATAACCCATGATGATGTGCGAGAGTGCGAGCACTGGGAGCAGCAAGAAAATTGCCGGATAGATAAGTGGATAGTTGATGGCGGGCAGTGCCATGGCTTGAGCGGGTACGGTGCCTGCAATTGAATCGATGAAGAAGAGCTTACGCAGCATATCTCCAGCTATTGTCAGCGTGTCGGCGCGGAAAAGCACCCAGCCGATGCACACGACATGGAAGGTGAATAAAGTAGAGAGAACCGAGCCGACCTTTGAATCGATTGCTGATGAAAGCCAGCCGTGACCGCGTTCTGAGAGCCATGTACGACTCTCCTTGAACATTTTATGCAATGCCAACATGGCACCATGGAAAACGCCCCATATCAGGAAGTGCATGGAGGCGCCGTGCCAGAGACCGCCCAAGCTCATAGTGATCATGAGGTTGCGGTAGACATTCCAGCGTGAACCACGCGAGCCGCCAAGCGGAATAAACAGGTAGTCGCGCAGCCATGTGGACAGTGAGATATGCCAGCGGTGCCAGAATTCGGCAATGTTTTTGGCAAGGTATGGCAGGTTGAAGTTGATCGGCACTTTATAGCCGAACAGCATTGCCGAGCCGCGAGCTATATCTGTATAGCCCGAAAAATCGAAGTAAATTTGAAAAGCAAAGGCGTATGTGAAAACCCAAAGATCGAGACTGTTAAAGAGTTCCGGATGTTGAAACCCGCCCTGCACAAAGAACGCAAGATTGTCAGCCAACAATACCTTTTTGAACAGCCCGAGCAATATCAATGAGACACCGGAGTCGAAATCTTTGATTGAAAATTTCGCGGGTGAAAGGAATTGCGGAATGAAGTCCTGAAAACGTTTGATCGGACCGGCAATCTGGGTCGGGAAGAAACTTGCGAAAAGTGAGAATGCGAGAAATGACTTGATCGGCTCGCTGCCTCTGTAGACATCCACAACATAGTGAATAAATTCGAAGACGAAAAATGAGATGCCCAAAGGCAAGATGATGTCGAACGGCATCGCCGGCGGTGCCATTCCGATTGGCTTCAGAGCTGAAGCCAGTGCGTCATTGAGGAAATATGCGTACTTGAAAAAACTCAAAGTGAGCAGATTTGTCGCGACTGCAGCAAACAGCCAGGGCTTCTTATGCTTTTCTGAGCGATGGATGTAGAATCCAAAAAAGTAATTGACTACGGTAAGACCAAGTATGAGCAGGATGAAGACTGGCTTCCAACTCATATAGAAGATGTAGCTGGCGATCAAAAGAATCGGCACGCGCAGCTTTGTAGGGCTCGCCCAGTAGAGCGCGACGACGATCGGCAGGAAGAGCGCGTAAGTCAGGGAATTGAAAAGCATTTTAGTCCTGGAAGAACGAGCATTTTGGAGTTCCAAAAACTTGTCAATAATACTTGGGACCAGCTCTGCGGTCCTTAATCACAACCAAGCAAAAGACCCGGCGGTCCTAATAGCCGGGTCTTCGAAATGCCTTTACACGGGAATTGTGTGTATTTTTGAATACGGAAAGGGTCTTTTAGACCACAGGTACTTGGATATCAGCTCCTTGTGAAATGAAATTAGTCGGATTGGGACCTCGTGTCAGCCTTGTAGAGCCAGCGGACACTCTGTTAGTTCTTTCCATTTTTTGCTGAGCAAATCAGTCAAAGCTTCCAGAGTGTTGGTGATTCCGGAATCGTGCTCTTCGTTGCCGTTAATGCGGATTCTTGGAGAGGACTGGTTGCCTCCTTCTACCAGCTCCACTGGGATGGGCAGGCGCTCTTCAGCTATTACCCTCTCAAGTGTGTCGCGGATGCCGGAATATGAACTGCAGCCGGGCCTGTAAATGAGCTCTACCCGCATATGATGAAACCTCCTCTCTGCAAAACTGGGTGACAAAGGGGATTCCGTGCGCCTCCGAAGAAGCTCACCAAAATAAAGGAAACCTTAACGCCTTACTTTGAAGAAGTATAAGCGCAAATTATCAGTTGCCAATATTAATATGAGACGAATGCCGGTTAATCTGCTCTAAGAAACCTGAAAAGCAAAGCAGGAAGCTTTTAATAAAGCTTCCCGGGGGGAAGAAGGGGCGCAGGATTGTTTTCTCTCTGAATCTTATATTCCCTCCTCTTGAAAACCCAAACCTGTGTAACCGATAAATCTTTTGGACTGTTCCGCCGGCCTTTGGTGCCGGAAATTTGAAATCAGGCGAATTACGAAACCTTTGCCCGCTCATTGGGAACGGAGCGCTCTCATATTCGCTCTTTCAAAACCGGCACCATGAGCCGACAGTAAACACTCCTACGGCGTCATGCGGTTGATGTCGCGCGGAAAGAGCGCTGCTAGCTTCACAGACGGCAAGCCGAGCAATTGTTTTGCAATGCGCTCTAATCCGATAGCGAAACCGCCATGAGGAGGCATGCCGTACTGGAAGCACTGCAGGTAGTCCTTGAATGCTTCCGGGTCGAGCCCTCTGCCCTGCATTGCGGAAATCAGCTCCTCATGCCTGTGTATGCGCTGTCCGCCGGTCGTGATTTCCAATCCGCGGAAGAGCAAGTCGAAGCTGCGGCTCGACATTTCGTTTTCCAGCGGCAGCGGCATGGCGTAGAAGGGCCTGACGCTGAGCGGATATCCGGTGATGAAGACTAGATCAGAGTTCTCTTTCTGATAGAAGTGCTCGCATATGATCTTCTCGCCTTCCGGGTCGAGGTCGGTTTTTTCCTTGCTGCCCTTTTTTTGATAGCTGTTGATGATATCAACTGCTTCGGAGAGTGTGACCCGAGGAATAGTGCCGACTTCAGGTATTTTTGCTCCCCAGAGGCTGAGTTCGTCCCCACATGATTGGGAGACTTTTTCAAACATGTGTTTGACCAACTTGTTGAGCAGATCCATCAAGTCGTGTTCGTTTTCGATGAATCCCATCTCTACGTCCATGCTGATGTATTCGTTCAAATGGCGCGTTGTGTCGTGCTCTTCTGCGCGATAAACGGGCGCGATTTCGAAGACTCTCTCAAGCGCTCCAACCATGATCTGTTTGTAGAATTGCGGGCTTTGCGCGAGGAACGCTTCTCTGCCAAAGTAGTTGAGTTTGAAGAGCTGGGCTCCGCCTTCGGTTCCGGTTGCGACAATCTTGGGCGAATGGATTTCTGTGAATTGTCTCTCGCGCAGAAACTCCCGAAAAGCCTCACAGAAAACCGCTTCGATTTTGAAAATCGAACGGACTTTTGGACTTCTCAATGTGAGCGGGCGATAGTCGAGCATAGTCGAAAGTGACAGCCCATCGACCTTGCTTTGCTTGCCAATTTCAACGGGCAGCGATTGCGCCGGCGTGGAAAGTAAGGTCAACTCCTTCAACTGAATCTCAAAGCCCTGTCCTTGAGGGCGTGCGACGACGACACCTTCCGCGATGACAGGTGTTTCCGGTGCTGCTTGTCTAACAATCAGCAGCACCTCTTGCTCGTCAGCGACCAGTTGCACACTGCCGTCCATGTCTCTGATTACGACAAAGGCAAGGTTGCCCATGTCTCTCAAAGATTGGATGTGACCGTGTATGCGCACGGTGGAACCCGTGTGCTTCGACAGCTGGCTCGAACTGATTTCTTCTGTCATCATGACCTTACTCCTTTGGTTTTTGTTGTAAAAGAAAAACCGCAAGAACCTTGATTCTTGCGGTCGTAAAGCTTTTGGGTCGTTGCCTGTTTTACTAGGTGCGCCGCCTTACTAACCGCAAGAAGCGATTATTATCATTGTCGTTATTATTGTTGTTGGCGACGAAGACAAGCGATGCGGCGCTGGCCAAACCCTTAAGAGATTGGCGGGAAGGCGCTTTTGCGGTGGTGGGATGTACCGGCATCAAATTACCTAGAGTGATAGGCGCAAAATCCACATATATGTGGAATAGACGAGCGCACTTTAGGCGCCCTCTTTGCTGAATGCTACCGCCGCCTCCGGCAGGCGTCAATAGTTTGTGAAATTGGAAAACTGAAGAGTACTTAGTCTGGTCCAGTCCAGATGCTATCGACTGATCCAGTTGTTAGTCAGTTTCGGTCTTCGGCGCAGCCGGCTCAGCTTCGCCTTCACGAGCCAACTTGCTTTGATCGTCTAGCGAACGCTTCAAATCAAGCGCGATCCAATCGAAGATCGTGCGATTGCCTTCCGTCGGATTCAGCTGATCTTTCAAATGTTTGGTTCCGCGCAAAGGCTTGTATCCATCAATGAAAGTAAGGTGATCGATGTTGCGGAAGACACGAGCGGTGCGCACATCTGTGAGTGATTTGATGTTGGCGACGTCGGCTTCTTTAGCCAGAGGGACCGAACCAATCACTGAATTAGGCAAACAAAGCGCGCTCTGCAGAGGCGTAATACCGTCGTTTAGACCGTAGACAAACTTGGTCTTCGCTTTTTCCGTTGCTGATGGATTGCAGACGACCGTAGTGATTTCGCGATTGAGCATCCGCAGGACGGGATGCTCCAAGGCAAAGTGTGACGGCACTTTCAGCGTAAAGAAGGTATATGGCGCCATGACGCCACGCTCAATAAAGCGTTCTGCCTTCGGCATCAAATACGGATTGAGCAAGTAACCGCCGTAGGCAACGATTTTCTTTTTGTTGACTGGCCGGGCGTTTAGTGCCAGAAGGGTTCTGTTTTCTGCATCCGCAACAGTGAGCTTGCCGCTAGGTCCGAAAGGCAATCTCGACTTGAAGTAGCCAACTTCCGGAACGCTCGTGTCGGCATTGTCCCAGCGCAAGTCGGTCATCAGCACTGCATTGCGCTTGAAGTAAACGCGGTAGGCAATGCTGTGGTCGATGCGGGTCCACGGGAAGCAGAGGTTCTTATACACGCCATACTGCAGCCAATCTGTAGAAAAGAGTGGCGAACCATGGAAAGGTACGCCAAAGGCCATGAAAAGCTTGATCTTGTCTTCGGTGTCTTTGTCTGCGAATGCTTCATAGGCGACGTTGCCGCCCATGCTCAGGGCCATCATCGTGATGGGGCGGTTGTTCGCAACTGAGTAAAGCTTCGAGATTACATTGCGCAGCTCAGGGACGGTTTTTTCCAATTTATCGGATGTGGAATAACGTGCGAAATAAATTTTGAACTGCTTGTCGAGCTGCTGGTCTTCCTTTATGTGCTTGACGACCTTCGACCAGCGAAAATTGCGATGCGTTTCCCCGTGAAGCCCGTGTACCATGAGTAATGGCTGGCGATCACCAAGGGGGGAACTATCGTATTCGTACAGAGTCGCTACTTCCGGCTTCACACGCAGCTGCTTCAATGTGGGCATGGGAAGCAGTGTGGGCTGCAATACGGGCTGAACAGCTTCGAACTTTTCAGCGGAGCTGGTCAACATTTTCTTTGCAGTCTCAGCCCCCAAGGAAGGTGATGAGAACGTCACCGCTGTCAAGGCGGCGGTTGCCAAGACGGTTTGAAATCTTGCACGTTGGCGCATAGCGTAGTTACCGGTTAGTGGAAGCCCCTTACTAATGGCTGAAAAAGCCATAAATTAGAACCACATTAACAAATTATCGACAGAAATAGAACCCGTTGGAAAGCGAGATCACTATGGCGAAGTCCAATTTCCGCATCACATTCTTCTACTCCGATACCGGAGGTGGGCACAGGAGTGCCGTCAACGCCATCGACGCGGCGGTGAAAGAATTGATTGCGCGCGATTCCCGCGGATACTCATTTGATCTGAGTTCTGACACGATTGTTGAAAAGAGCCACCCCATAAACAAAAAGTTTGTAGAGCTTTACAACTACCTCTTGGGTCATAAACAGGAGTGGATGAAGTACTACTTCTGGTTCATCCAGACCTTTAAACCGAACGATTCCGAACTCGGCTACTTGATCGTAAAACGCTATCTGAGCAAGCTTTTTGCCGAATCCGAGCCGGACGTGATTGTTTCGGTTCACCCGATGACCAATCAATATGTAGCCAGAGTCCTCCAGGATCTCGGCATGGCGGACAGAGTCAAGCTATTGACAGTCGTCACAGATCCCAACGGCAACTTCTGGCGCGGATGGGCTTGCCCGGATGCCGCCTTGACGGTTGTTCCTAACTCCCTCTCCAAACAGCAGTTGGTTGAGTGGGGAGTACCTGCCGAAAAGATTCGAATTGTCGGAATGCCCGTCAACCCTCAGTTTTTGAAGCCTCCGCTTACTTCCCGCAAAGAATTCATGGAGTCGCTCGGACTCGATGCCGAACGCACGACCATATTCCTCAATTCCGGCTGGGCCGGCGGCGGAAACATGCTCGACATGTATCACCAGTTGAGCAAGACCAAGAAGGACATTCAAATCATTTTCCTGTGTGGTCGCAATGAAGAGCTCTATAACAAGGTCAAGAATGCAGCCGCACAGAGCCCTGTCCCGACTGCAGTAATGCCTTACTACGACAGAATGGCTGACATCATGTCCCATGTCGACTTGATGGTCACGAAAGCGGGTGGACTGACTACATTTGAGGCAATCTCCAAAAAACTGCCTCTGGTGTTCGATACCATCACCAAGCCGATGCCCCAGGAATTGGGCACCGTTCAGCTTCTCGTCAAAGAGAATCTGGCATACAAAGTCGAGAAACCGGAAGACATCCTGGACATTGTCGAGAATTTCACCCCGATAGCAGATCGCCAGCATTACAAGTTGCCGACGCGTTACAGCCTTGATCGTACCGAAGCGGTTTACGATATTGCTAGAATGATCCTTGGTTTCTGCGATCCGGGCTTTTCGCCTGTTTTCGATCCTGCCTCAGGCAGCATCAGAGAGCCCGTGCGAGCCGAGTACGGTAAGCATGCGATGCTCGATATTTCGCAGGGACAGACCACCTAGATTGCACCCGACGTGCAAGCTAATTTGCCCAGTTTCCTGTGAAAAATGAAACTGCACGTTCGCACATACGAGTCCGACTTCAAGCAAACAAAGTCTCATCCTGACGTGGTTTTGATCCACGGCACCGGATCAAACGGTGAGATGTGGACCAAGCAATTGGAGTTTTTGCATAAGCGAGGACACCGTGCTTACGCTCTTGATCTGCGCGGACACGGGCTCAGTGAAGAACCGTTTGATACAACGGATCTCGAAGTCCACCTTGCAGACGTTATGGAAACTCTGCAAACCCTCGATCTCAATTTACCTATTGTTTTCATCGGACATTCGCTTGGTTCGATTTTGTCTATCACGATTGCAGAGCGACATCCGGAGATGGTGCAGAGAGTTTTTGCTGCCTCGCTGCCGGGACGCGTGCTGAAACCGATGGAAGTTGCCTTTCGCTGGTTTCTTAAGGGGGCTTTTCCAAAATTGCAAGCTCTGGAGCTCGGTGACAAACTTGCCTGGCGTGAACGAACCTTGCTGGAGACAAAGCCGCATACGCTCGAACAGATTGTCGAAAATTTTGGCGGCGTCAATTTTGTCGACCGCAAAATCAACGTGAATTGTCCCGTTCATCTTTCTGTCGGAAGGTTTGATCCAGTAGCGCCATGCGTTTATGTAGAGCACATCCATAAGGCGCTGCCCCAGTCCACGTTGAAGATTTACGAGTGGAGCGGTCATAATTTCATGGATTTGCAATACGATAGTTTTAACAAGTGGTTGCAACAACACTTGGATGAATAGCCGGCTGATTGTCCGCGTTTGAAGAAAAACTGCGCGCAGTTTGGGCTAGGCCGTTTTGGAGTTTCAGAGCAATTGTGTGCGTTTGAATTCCCTAGCAGACATTGCTAGGTTTTCTTTCCTTCGAACATCCAAACATTGCTTGTAGTGCGATCTTTCGTCCTTTTATTTTTTGAAGACTTTCTCTTCTTTTGAGCGACAAACTTTTTGCGAGGATGTTTGCCTGAGTTGTTGGAACCAAGTTTTGGTTCACTCATTGCTGAGTTATCCCAGTCCATAGCCCCTGAAGCTTCAGTGCGGACATCGTGCAATCCGCCCGCTTGCACTTCCTGCGCGGCGATCAGAAGGATGGACAAAGCGGTGCCGACAATGAGGAGTTTTTTTGTTGTATTTTTCATAGGTCATCTCCTTGTGAAAATCCGTCTACATTGCAAGGCAAAATTTGCCTCACAAGTGTAGAAACGTAATTTGCGGGCAAAAAGTTCAAATGCTTGACATTAAACCTTCAAAGCCGCATCAGCCCTTATTCTTGTCCCGCTACTTCTTCATTTTGTTGAGAAGGGCGCTGACCAGATCGTACTCATTGAAAGTTTTATTTCCATGCTCTTTGACCCAGACGATCATTGGACTCGCTTCTGCACCTTTGTTGTCGGCGAGAAGATCAAAGGCAATGTAAGTCTTAGCTTCAGTCATTTTATCGTTGTCTGTTGCCAGCTGGAAAACCGCAGCAGGACTCAGTTGTCCGTTCATGAACTGAATAATCGGGTATGGCCATTTTTTTGCATCAAAGATTTGTGCGGACTGATTAACTAGAGCAATTCTTTCCGGAATATGTCCAAGTTGTTTGCGGCAAATGGCTGCCATAATCACCGCATATGGTGCGCAAGGATCTTTCATCCCAACTTTGGCAAGTGTTTCCATGGCTTGTCTATCGCATTCTATGTAGTCCGATTGCATGAAGTATGCGAACATGCGCCCATTCATAGCCCCGACTAAATTTTTGTCCAGTTGCAGTGCCGTTGAAAAGTCCTTCAGTGCGTCATCGCACAGCCCGAGATTCATATATGAATAGCCTCGGTGACTAAACGCATTGGCGTTGTTGGGTGCCAGTCTGACGGCTTCAGTGCTGTCCTCAAGTGATTTTGAAACATCGTCCAAACGGTCGTAAATGGATGATCTCATCATGTAACCCATGCTGTCGTTCGGAGCCGCTGCAATTGCTTTATCTGCGCTCTTCAAAGCTTCCTGAAAGCGTCCAAGGTTAATCAGTCTCTCGGTCCTGAACTGCAGCGCCGGTGCTCTATCGGGCCATACTTTCAAAGTCTCATCTATGTCGGCAAGAGCCTTTCCATCTTCTCGAAGATTTGCATAGGCCAGGGCGCGCAGATAGTGCGCTCTTGGGTCATTCGGACTTTTCTGCAGAAGTGAATCGAGTGCTTTGACAGCTTCCGAAAGTTTGTTGTTTTTCAAAAGTGCCGTCGGTTCTTTAAGATCCGCTGGAGACAATGCAACACTCTGGCTTTTGATGAGTTGATGCGTTCTCTGGTTTGCGAAATAAAATGCACCGTATCCTACAGCGAGCATCAATACGATTCCGAGAAAATCTTTCTTTCTCCATGGTGGGTCGCCGGGAAAAACAGGGCAGAGAAAGAAGCCGCACATAAAGCCGGCCACGACTCCACCAACGTGGGCGGCATTGTCGATTCCGCTGCGCATAAATCCGCTTGCCAAAACCATGATCAAAAAGACAACTGCGCTTTTCATGTTGTCTTTGACGAAGTTTTCTTGAAGTACCTTTTTGTTGGCGAGCAGAAAACCAAACCACAATCCAAATATTCCAAAAACGGCTCCAGATGCGCCGGCCGAAATATTATAAGGATGCATGTAGATGCTGGTGAGAGAAGCAATGACTCCGGCGAAACCGTAAGCAAGCAGGAATTTGAGACTTCCATAGATTCTCTCGACGTTCGGGCCCATGACGGCGAAAATCCACATGTTCATGAAGATATGCAGCAGACCGAGATGGACAAAGATGTTCGTGATAATGCGCCAGTACTCGCCGTTCATGGCTCTGACGCCCTGGTCTGCCCCAAAGTTCAACAAGACTTGGTTGTTAGGTCCGGAAATTGCTTCGGTACCGGTAAAGACCGCCATCACAGCAAACACGATGATATTCGCCGCGATGATCGCGCCGGTCGCTGGAGTTATGTATCCTGATTTAGCCTTTTCGTTGCCGCTTTCCAAAGTCGGTTCCCGAGCGGTGTTCTACAGATTCAGAACGTCCCTAAGCCAATCAGTGAATGAGTGAGGCTTGCCTAGAATTTCCGGCATCTTCAGTGTGGGAGCTGTTTCCTTTTGCTCCACGCTGATCTCTGATTCTTTCGGTTCGTCCTGCTTGGGCAAAATCTTTGCCATTAAAGCTAGATTGTAGATTAGTTCTTCCGGGATGAGTATGTCCGGGCGGCGAAGTTTTGCCACTTCTTCATGGCCGCGCGCTATGGCGATGGTCCGCCTAATCACTTCTCCATTGCCCATAAATAGTGTTGCTTCGCCGCTTTCTTCTGAAAACATGAAAGCTTCGCCTTCCTTTAGAGAGGAAGTACCATGCTCAGCCAAATACTTGAGTCTTGCGTCAATGGGGTCTACGGGCTTCTCTGGTGGCTTTTCTGCTGTGCTGTGCCTTTCTTCATGGTTGAAAGCTGAGAGAAGGGCGGCTACAAGCGAGATGCGCTTAGTAATTGCCGGTGGCATCGTCAGGCTGAAGGAGCCACCCTCGACGGAATCGCCGGAATCTTCACCATTAGAGAGTTTGGAAGCCGTGTGTTCTGGCGTAAAGGTGAGCGCAGCAGTTTTAGATGTATAGACGACATCGTCTTTGTCTTCTTTGCTTTCTTCCCGGGCAAAGACCTTGTCCTGAGTTTCCTCCGAGCGTTCTGCTCTTTGCGCCTTGCGCCGGTCTGCGATTGTTATTTCTTTTGATTCAGGGCTCTTGGTTTTGTCCTCAGCAATTTCCGAAGAGTCCTCATGATTGCTCCGCTTTGTCGCTGTTTCGTCTTGGTCGGGTGTAAGCGAAAGGTGCTTTTCTAGCCAACCCAGGCGCTTTTTCTTCTTGTCCGGTGCATTTTCTTCAGCGGATTTCTCGGCGTCGGCAATTCGTTTTTCTTGGGCAAGCTTCTTCTCTTCTCTCAGGCGTTTTATTTCGGCCAACTTTTGCTCTGCCGCTAGTTTCTTCGCTTCTGCAAGTGCTTTTGCCGCGGCGATTTTCTTTTCTTGCGCAAGAAGTTTTTCTTCTGCAATGCGCTCCTGCTCTGCGCGTCTCTTTTCTGCAGCAAGCTTTCGCTCCTGGGCTGCTTTCTCTGCTCGTTCTGCCGCTCTGCGTTTGGTTTCGCTCCAGAAAGAGCGGCGCGTCTGCTTTTCCTTCTTTCCTGGGTCAGTTTTCTCTGTGTCCACTGAGATCCGTGGAATCCCGAGAATAGAAAGTGGATTGAAAACGTGTTCTTTTAAACCGGCGATCCCTTCTCTCAGCAGCGCAGACACAGTCGCATCCGCTGGCGTCTCTTTCTCTGGTTCTGCAAGCGCTGCCGTCGTCTGTGTGATTGTTGCGGCTGCGCTGGCCGTTTTCGTATCTCCAGGTTCGGACCACAAATCGTCTTCATTAACCCTGGCGATTGGCGCCGGCTGTGGTTTTTTCTTTTTGACTTCTTTCTGCCGCCCTTCCTCGACCTGCGGGTGGAGCTGCAAAATAGTCGTAGGAGAATTCGGCTCCCGATCGGATGCTATTTCGCCTTCTGTCTCTTTGTTCGGCAATGTTAGGGTAATGCCCAACGAGCGCGACAGTTCCTCAGCTGCGCTTCCGACATTTCCTTGCTCGAGCCGGACTGTGGCAAGAAGAAGTCGAATACGAGTCAGATCGTTTTCGTTGAAAATTTTTGCGGCTTGAGAAGTTTTCTTCCCGTATGTTTTCGTTGAAGATTTGGCGATACGCAAAGCTTGTTCGAGTGACGAATCTGCGAGCTTCAAATATCCTTGCTGTCTGAAGATCAGAGCTTGCTCATAAAATGCGTTTATCTGCCGAGGATTTTTCTGGGTTGCTTTGAGAAATTCGACGAGGGCCTTGTTTACGTCACCCTTAGCCTTCAGTGACAAACCCAAACGATAGTGATCGGCGATAGCTGCTTTTTTCTTTCCTCTTCCAGGCGATGACGGCCGTCTTGCGACAGCTCCGGATGTTCGAGGTTTGACCGACGCCAGAGATGCTGCTGGAACAAGCGGAGAGCCAAGTGGCTGCACCTGAGAAAGGGTAATTACAGGCTGTGCCTTTTCGACAGGCCCGCCAATTTGCTTTGCCACTGCATCAGGTGCCAAGCCAAAGCTTGATGCAAGAGAAACAGTAATACAGCTAAAACAAACAAGAGGCATGCCGCTCTTGTATATCTTCTGTATAGGCACCTGAAACCCTCACCACAACTTGCTTCAAGCTAACCCAATCGGATCAATTTTGCAAGCTGTGTGATGTGGCGATCATTTGCCAATCAAGCGCCGTTCCAGGTTTCTAATACTGGTTTTCCACGAGGGTTCTTTGATAGTGCGCAGAATTTTTACAAGCACCGTTCTGGCGCCACTGCGCTTACCTCCGAGGATATCTGTTAGTGGACGATCGCCAATCACCGCCACTTCAGCTGGTGTCAGCCCGAGCATCTCAATTGCTTGCTTGAAGCCTCTTCGACTCGGCTTCTTCGCATATCCGATTACAGGCATCTCCAAGATCGTTTTGACCTTTTCGAGGTATACCGCGTTTTTGTTATTGCTCAAAATCACCATCTTAAAATGCGGTCTGGCTTTGACCAGCCAGGCGTTTACTTCGTCAGTCAGGCGCGCTGATTTTGATTCGATTAGAGTGCTGTCTAAATCGAAAATCAGACCTTTGACGCCGTCTGCGACAAGCGTTTCGATAATTATGTCCGTGACGTCTCCGTCTATGTTGTAGGTCGGTTTGATAAAAGGCATTGAGAGATAAAGGCAAGATTGGACGATGCTTGAGATTCTGGCTGGCTAGGCGCGAGGTGAAGCGAATTCAAGCTGATAAGGAATAAATCGAACGCATCCTTCAGCTTCTCTCGTACATGCAACCCTGTGCTGCCGCAGTTCTCGGAAGATTCTGTGATTATATCCATTCCCGTGAGGAATTGTTTATGTTTTTTGCTCGCGCCAGTAAGAGCCGGTAAAATTGCCAGCTAGTGCTTGTGAGAGCACCATCAGCACTTTCAGTGAGTTGACCGTTGAAAGCGTCAAAGGCAAAGCCTGTAAGCACGAAAGACACCGAGGCGTCACAGGCGACATCAATGTCCACACTGCCGCTCAGGCACGTTGCCATCATCATGGATGGCAACAGGCGTTGGGCAGATCAGCGCAAGCTGCCGCGCCTTTCCGGTCACAAAGAGGGCGTCAAGTCGCTCAAACGACTCGTGCAGCATGCTGGTGCAATCGGGCTGGAATACCTTACCGTCTACGCCTTTTCAAGCGAAAACTGGCAGAGGAGCAAGGAAGAGGTTCGATACTTATTCGAACTTTTTAGCAATGTCTTGCGTGATGAATTTGACGAGCTGGCAGAAAACAGAGTCCGCCTGCGCTTTCTTGGTGACATGTCAACAATACCTACGCGCTTGCGAAAGTCATTCGAACGTTCGATGGATGACTCAAAGAACAACACCGGTTTAAATCTTCAAGTGGCGATCAATTACGGCTCGCGGCTGGAAATTACTCAGGCTGCAAAGCGCTTGGCTGTCGATGTGGCAGAGGGCCGCTTGAACGCTAATGAGATTACCGAGGATTTGCTGGCAACCTATCTTTTCACCGGAGACATTCCCGACCCGGAAATGATGATTAGAACGGGCGGCGAAATGCGTCTATCTAATTACCTCTTGTGGCAAGCGGCTTATTCGGAACTCTATATAACACCTATTCTGTGGCCTGACTTCACGCCGGAAAACTTCGATAAGGCCGTTGAAGAGTACGCGCATAGAAACCGCCGTTTCGGTGCAGATTAAGCGGTTTTCGTTCTAGCTTAAGGTTACTGCGGGTAGTATCCGCCCTGGGCTGGTGGTGGATAACCACCTTGTGGCGGCGGTGGATAACCGCCTTGTGGCGGCGGCGGATAACCTTGAGGCTGAGGATAACCACCTTGAGGAGGGGGGTAGCCACCGTATCCGCCACCACCGTATGGATAACCATATTGAGGCGGTGGTGGACCACCGGCTGTGATCTGCATCGATTCGTCGAGCTGAATCGGTAAGTTGGAACCGGCAGGAATAGTGATTTCCGAGCCCTTGCGAACGACCGCCCCTACTGCACCTACTCCGCCACCGAGGGCGGTGCCAAACACAGCTCCCATACCTGTACTGCGGCCGACTTGTCCGCGTCCCGTTGCTCCCACAATGGCCCCGAGCGCCGTACCGAGAGCGGCTCCTCCTGCTGCTCCCACTCCGGTGGTAACCAGACCCTTGCCGACGCGACCAGCTGTTGTTCCACCGGTCAATCTCAGTTGCGCATCATCGATAGACGCCGAGAGCGGAACTCTTCTTCCGTCGGGAGTTTCAATTTGTGTAAATCGAATATCTATTTTTCCGTTTGCACCGAACTTGAAACGTTTCGCAGAAACCACGTTGGTGACTTGACCGACGAGTTTACTTCCAGCCGGCACGACTTCCACTCCGCCGGAGTAAATGGGAGAGCCAAGTGTCGCTTCAACTGATTCGCCGGGCTGTGTGGAGCCTGAATCCAGCGTGTTTTTGAGGCTGGCTTGCAATTTGGTTCCGGCCGCCACGACAGCCACTCTTCCAGAAAGATAGGGGTTGGGCGGTGGATAACCGCCCGCTTGCGGATACTGCGGTTGCATCGGCGGATAGCCTTGCTGAACCGCTCCTGCGTAAGGATTTTGCGGGGGCATCTGCGGAGGCATCTGTTGGGGGGCTTGACCTGGCTGGGGATAGCCAGGTTGATAGCTGGGCTGGCCGAAACCCTGTTCGCTGACGCGTCCTTGGAATGCTGGAGGTGTAGCAGCCAATTGTGTTGATGCTATATTTGGTGCCGTCCCGGTGCTGACTGCTTGCGCAGTGGAATCTGCGATGTCTTTTCGTGCCAGGCTTTGCTGCAATCTGTAAATCAAAGCGGCGGCTGCGGCTCTTGTCGCAATCGTCGTAGCATCTACCACATTCGGCTTCTCATCTCCGTCCAAAAGCCCGCTCTGTGCGGCTTGCGCAACTCCGGTTCGAGCCCATTGCGGCACTTTGCTGCCGTCTTCATAGCGCGACAATACGCGCTCCACCGTGCCCTCGTCCGGCGGCTGAGAGCGAAGAGCGCGCGCCACGATCACTATCACTTCGCCCTGTTGAATGAATTGATTTGGTCTAAACCCGTCGGCAAATCCAGCGATGTAATTGTTTTGCCTGATGATTTCAACGTATTTGTAGTAAGGGTCGCTCGGTTTTACGTCCGGAAAGCTGGCAGTAGTTGATACCGGCTGGTTCTCCAGACCCAGTGCTCGCACCATCCACATCGATAGCACTGCTCGTGTTATTGGTTCTGACGGCTTGAATTTCCCATCCGACTCAGCCGGGATCACGCCTTTGTCGGATAAATCGTTGACGTATTTTTCCGCCCAGCTGCTGCCCAGGTCGATGAATCTGGCTGCGTAGGCGGGCACAACAGTGTTTATGGCGAAGAGCGCTGCCAGCAATGCCGGCTTCACTTTTGAAAGACGCATAGACACTCCTCGATAAAAGCACCCTGCATCGGACCCTGTTTACCTGGCGCGAATCTCTGAGACCCCGCCCGCTATCGATATGCTCTCGATAACTACTATAGCTTATATGGTAAATTTTTCGCGTTTCTAAACGTGCGAAATCAGGCGCCCAGCACGTTGATGCGCTTCCGCTCCGTTTTTATTTGGACGCTTGCGCAAGAGGCGTTCTAGCCGATCAAGCTCTGAAGTGTCTTGCCTTGTTCTTCGACCGAGCGAATCAGACCTTCCAGGTTGATCTTCTGGTTCTTAGCCGTGAGAACAACAAGGAAGTGATTTGCTACTTCGTAAAAGTGCAGAATGCCTTGGTCTGTCAAAAGCGTCATCTGCATCAGGTTGCCGCGATTCATTCTCTGAATGGAAACATCATTGTTGGAGAAAAGCGTTGCGGACAACGCTCCGATCATCGCCACGTCTACTTCAGGCGGCAGCGATGTAGCTACGACCTGTCCGTCACGCGAGATGAGCAGACAACCCAAAATGCCGTGCTTCCCATTGAGGGTGTTTAAAAGCGCCATCAGTTGTTGGGTATCGGGCATTTTGTTTCTCCTGAGATGTCGGACTTTTGGCAACTAGGCGACACGCGCATCACCATAATGGCACAAGATTACTTCGTATCTTCTTTCTTGGCACTATCCTTTTCTTTGTCTTTCTTAGGGTCTGGCGCGCTGGCAATCTTCACGAGTTGTTTGACGTCGACCCATGGTTCGTCGAGTGCTGTCGCAAAAACAGTGCCGGCGACTTCGATGGTGTCGCCGTCTTTTAAGTCTTGCAGCAATTTATTTTTCGGATCTTTGTCCTTAGGAATTGGCATTGCCAGTTTGATTTCCGAGAACGGTACTTTGCTGTTCGGTCTCAGAATCAAGAACGACAGAAAGCTCTTGGATGGGCGCAAAGCCGGCTTGTAGTCAAGAGCGAGGCTGGAGTATGCATGAAACGGCGCAGTGAATTTGACGTTTTTGTGCAGGTATTGATTGGGGTTGTCGACAAGCTGCTGAGTCGTGACGCTTTGCACATTTTCAAGGGGCGGCTCCGGTGCAGCTGGCGCCTCGGCTTTCTCCTTGCCGTCCTTATCTTTAGCGTCTTTGTCTTTGGCGTCTTTATCTTTGCTGTCCTTGTCTGCGGCAGGCTCTTTCTTGTCTTTGGTGGTCTTGGTGCTTGCACCGGTCGCCTTGGGCGCTGCGAAACTTTCCTGGGTGCTTAGCAAACCTACAACCGTAAGCGATAGGGAAGCCGCGACTGCAAAAGCAATGAGTCCGCGCTTCAAATTCTTCGAACTGGTTGAGCTATTTTCTTGATGCTTGATTTCTGTCATAACTTTCACTGGTTACCGCCCTATTTTTGGCTCGGAAATTCGCAGGACCCACCAAACGCCTTCACAGGCTCCCGCTCTAGAGTTGTCTATATTACCAAAGGCTCATCTTACCAGAAGCTTATCCTCTAATGCGAACAGACTCCTGTGTCGAAATGTAAGATTGGTCTGACTCACAGTCGTTCCGATGATCCGCGTATGTGTCGAATTGTTTTGAGTACAAAATAAGCTCAAAGTGAATCGAAAAGATATACGGCGGGGTCTGCCAAGGTTCGAATGGAGCATTCGGGAAACAGAAAGCGAACTCAAGGTGTTTTGAAAACGTGAAAAAAGCGAAGAACGCGCAAAACGAAGTGACAGAAGCTGGAGCAGCCGGCGATGTCCCCGCTGCCGAAGGCGAGAAAACCCGTGAGCTGACGCCTCTTATGCGTCAATACTGGGAGATTAAATCCCAATACCCCGATTTCCTGGTCTTTTTCAGAGTCGGTGATTTCTATGAAATGTTTGACAGTGATGCTCAGGTTGCGTCGCGCGAACTCGATATCACTTTGACAGGCAGACCTGAGTCATCTTATCCCGGCGGGCGCATGCCGATGGCTGGTGTGCCCGTGCGCGCCGTCGATGCTTACCTGGCGCGTTTAATTCAAAAAGGATATTCGGTTGCCATATGCGAGCAGGTCGGCATTGTCGGTGCCGAGAAAGGACCTGTCGAGCGACAAGTAACCCGTATCTTGACACCAGGGACGGTGCTCGAGTCTCATCTCTTGCCGGTCAGAGAAAACAACTATTTGCTTTCTGCAGTAAAGGCAACCGGTGGAAACGACCTCTGGGGATTGGCTTTTGTAGACGCTTCGTGCGGAGAATTCTTTGTCACCCAGGTTCCTGAAAGCACTCTTGCAATAGAAATCGGTCGCATACAGCCGCGTGAAATTATTGCGGCAAAACGAGTGGTCAAACCGCAAGGTGATGACGTTGTTGCGCGAGAAGTGATTGATTTGCCTCCGGCAATCCTGGAGCAATACCATGTCACAGGGCGCCCTGCCATGTACTTCCAATTCGAACCGGCGCAAAGGCGAATTTGTCAGTTCTTCGAAGTCTCTACTCTCGAAGGTTTTGGCTGCCACAAGATGCCTCTGGCGACGGCTGCTGCGGGTGCTGCGTTAGAGTATCTGGAAAAAACTACCGGTGCGCAGATGCCGCGATTTAACGGCATCTCGACCTACAGTGTTGATGGTCACATGACCATGGATGAAAACACTCGGCGCAATTTGGAATTGACTGAAACTTCCCGCGACGGTGTTTTCCAGGGCAGTTTGCTCTGGGTAATAGACCAAACGCAAACCGGCATGGGCAGCCGTATGATCCGCAAGTGGTTGATGCGCCCCCTTTTCGATGTTGGAGCCATAGAGCAGCGTCAAAATGCCATCGAGGAATTGATTGGACAACATCAAGTTCGCGAAACATTGAAAGAGTGTCTCTCCTCCCTTTCTGACCTGGAGCGCCTCTCAGTCAAGCTTTCCTCCGGTACGATCAATCCGAAAGAACTGGCAGCCGTCGAAAATTCTCTTTCGCAACTGCCTGCGTTGAAAAATGCGGTCAAAGGACTGAAGAGCGACAGCCTCAAATGTCTCTCCGATCTTCCGCCCAGTTTGGAAACTCTCAAAGAAGAGATCTCGCGCGCCCTTTGTGCTGATCCGCCCAGAGAATTGACTGAAGGCGGCATCTTCAAAGAAGGCTATGACGAGGAGTTGGACGAAATTCGCAATCTTCTCGGCGGCGGAAAGCAATGGATAGAAGATCTGCAGAGAAAAGAAGCAGAGCGCACCGGAATCAAAAGTTTGAAGGTCAACTTCAACCGCAACTTCGGCTATTTCATCGAGGTGACGAACTCGCAGAAAGGCTTGGTACCTGATGATTACATCAGAAAGCAGACTTTGACCAATGCTGAGCGTTTCATCACGCCTGAGCTTAAAGAGTATGAAGCGAAGATTCTCAACGCCGAGAAGGGACAATCCGATGTTGAGTACAAGCTGTTTACCCAGTTAAGACAGCGTCTTACGAATGTTGGTGGTGACTTGCTTGCGGTGGCAAACAATCTGGCCACTCTCGATGCGTTGCTTTCACTAACGAGAGTTGCTATTGACGGAAGGTATGTCAAACCGCGGGTCGATAACTCGTTTGAACTGAAAATCACAAAGGGGCGTCATCCTGTATTGGAGCGTATTTTACCCAAGGGTAGATATGTTGCAAACGACACCAGGCTCGAAGGTGACAGTGACGATCACCAAATGATTATTCTTACCGGACCAAACATGGCTGGTAAATCGAGCTTGTTGAAGCAGACTGCCCATATCGTTATTCTGGCTCAAATGGGTTCCTTTGTGCCGGCTGATTCCGCTACAGTCGGAATTGTCGATCGAATATTCACACGCATTGGAGCCGCTGACGATCTCTCACAAGGTCAGTCGACATTTCTTGTTGAAATGAGTGAAACGACGCAATGTTGCTTGTCTGCGACCAGCCGTTCGCTAATCCTCTTAGATGAAGTCGGGCGCGGAACCAGCACTTACGATGGTGTGGCGATTGCCTGGTCGGTATCCGAGTATCTGGCCAAAGAAGTCAGGGCGAGAACCATTTTCGCAACTCACTACCATGAGTTGAATGGACTGGCCGGTTTCTTCCCGCAGATATCCAACTATCAGGTTCTCGTCAAGGAAAACGATGGGCATGTGGAGTTCATTCGTTCCATTGTTCCGGGAGGAGCTAGCCGCAGCTTTGGTATTCAGGTCGCCAAAATGGCCGGTTTGCCTTCCGAAATTATCACGCGCGCTCAGCACTTGATGCAGCAAATGGAGCGCCGTAGTGCCGCCAGCAAAATTCTGGACGGACCTAAGTTTAGAAACATCCCGATAGACGAAGTTATGCAATTGTCTCTCTTTGAGGCTGCCACTGCTGGTAGTGTCACTGAAAGTTAGACTGAATGAAAAGTTGTTGCGCATTTCATGCGCCTTAATTAGAAGCTGAGGAGCTCATGTTGAAAAACTCACCAATTGAAAGTGTTACCCTTCAAAAGCGCCATCGTGTCAGGGCTTTGTCACTGGCGTTGAGTCTGACGCTTCTGATGCCGGCTCTAACGCCGCTGGTGAGTGAAGCTAAGTCGAAAGAAAAGGCGGCAGAGAAAACAGAGCAAGCTGCGGCAACCACAACTGAGCAGGCGGCAAAGCCGGAGAAAAGTACCAAGGCGGAAAAACAGCCGAAATCCAAAGCGGAGAATAAAGCGAAATCCGAAGCTGCATCAAAAGCGGACAAAAGAGATGAGAAGGCTGGTGCCGACACAGGTGCGAAATCAGATCAGCCGCTTGGCGTAATCGGTCTACCCAGCCCGATTGCCAGAATGATCAATCAAGGGCGTTGGCGCGAAGCCAGCCAATTGCTCGAGGCACGCGTCAAAAAGGAAAAGGATATTAATCGCGATAACGCGTGGTTGGCGTTCGCATATTTGTTTTTGGGCAAAAATGACGAGTTGAAAAAGCTCGCTGATGATGCTGAGAAGCAAGCGCCGAAGAGTCCTTATACGCTTCTTGTGAAAGGTTTCAACCTTACCCTGGATGGCAAGTTTGAAGAGGCCGAGAAGCTTTTCCTCACTCTTCCGAAGCAGTTCGGTGCCGATCCTTTGGCCAATTTCGCACTGGCACTCGTCACCGCCAAGCAAGGTAAAGCGTCTGTCGCGGCGCAGTACTGCCAGACGTCAGTGGAACTGGATCCTCAATTTGCCTGGGGTTTTCGCACCCTGGGTTACCTGCAACAGCGCTGGTTGGAGGATATAGGTAAAGCGGAAGAAGCTTACGCCAAGGCGCTTGCGATTGAGCCAGGCATGACCGAGGCTCAGGACGCGCTCACCGATCTGCGTTTGTCGAAAAATGATTTCGACGGTGCTATCGATGTTGCGAAGGATGCTATCAAAGCCGCTCCAAAAGTGGCAACCAACCACTACCGACTTTCTCAGATTTACACTGAGCAATGGCGGCTGCGTGACGCTCTTGAAGTTCTCCAAAAGGCGATCGACCTCGATGCCACCAATCCGCGATTTTTCAGAAGCCGCGCTTCAATAAAGAGCTTCCAGGGCAATTTGAATGGCGCCATCGCCGACCAGCAGAAGGCGGTCGAGCTGAGCAAAGACAAGCCATTCGAACTAATTGAACTATCTAATATGAATGTGCTTGCCGGCAATAACAATCGCGCCGCGGAGAACCTGGCCGAAGCCTTGAAAATTGAGCCTGAGAATGCAACTGCGCACGACAAGTTGTTCCGCATTCTTGCCCAAGAGAAGCGTTTTGACGATATGGTCGCCGAAGGCAGAAGGATGGCGGAACGTAAGCCTAAAGACGTGAGGTATCGCATGGAGTATGCCTATGCTCTGGCGCAGTCGAAAAGAATTGACGAAGCCATCGAGGCATACAAGGAAGCTGCAGGGCTGACCAACACTGATCCCGAACCCTGGCGCAGACTGGGTGCCTTATATATAGGTAAAAAGGATTGGTCGTCGGCAGAGCGTGCTTTCACAAATGCGCTTAACATCAACCCGACGTCCGTCGCAGACTTGTCCGCTCTCGGCTTTTGCTACGCTGAAGACGACGAGTACATGAAGGCTGAGGCCGCTTTCGTGACTGCGCTGGCGTTGCAACAATTGACTCCCGCAAATCAACAAACTGGCCCTAGTAAGCTCGATCTGATGCGCTCGCTTGCCGGTTTGCTTTTTGCAGAAGGTCGCTACTCTGACGCCACGACCCAGTATGAAAACATCGCACTGTCTACGAGAAGCACGCCGCAAGGTGTTTTCGATGCTTTCATGCTGGCTAAATCCAAAGCGATGCGCGACTTGACCAAACTGGCTGCGAAAAATCTGCAAGCTGCTTTTGAAAAGCTAGATAAAGATCAAAAGTCGCGTGAGACGGTTCCCGTGGCTGATGCGCTGTTAAAGACAGGCGCTGTCGCAGAGACTCTGGCTCTACTTCCTGAAGATCTCTCGGGCATTTATCCGAAGCACATGGCTGACGCTATGCAGACACGTGCCAAAGCTTTAGCCGTGAATGGAGAACTTGAAAAAGCCATTGCTGTAGCTTCGAAAGCGACTGAGCTGAAGGACATTGACTATGAGCAAAAGTCAGATGCCTGGTTCGTTCTGGCGGAATTGCAACTGCTGAAAAAAGATATTGCAGGCGCAGAAGCATCAGCAAACAAAGCTCTCGAGTGCTATGTGAAATCACCGGAAGCATATGGCATGCTCGGTCGCGTTGCCTTGCTAAAAGGTGACAGCAAGACCGCCCTGGGTCACGCAAAACGGGCACTGGAATTGAATCCGTATTACCCAGGCGCATATCTGCTGCAAGGTGATGCGCAAATGGAAGCTGGGGCGATTAAGGATGCGCGCGCGAGTTATAGCAGAGCAGTGGAACTTTATCCAGGCTCTGTGGAAGCACACCGCTCCTTGCTTCAGGCGCTTAAGAAGCTGGCTCTGACAGATGAAGCGAAGCACGAAGAAGAGCAAATTGCTCAACTTGAGTCATTGCGTTAAGGCCGCGTAAATCCTCAAATCACGCGTTATAAAAGCGGGATGCTCAGACGTTGTCTGGGCAATATCAACGTGTAGTTCGGAACATAACAAACGAGCAGCCGTCTACGTAGGGAGTTGAAATTGTTGGACACTCCGTGAAGGAACGCGTCATGAACTTACTCGAACCATTTGTATTTTTTGCATCTGTGGTCTTGTGCTTCATTGCCGCGGCTATAGGCAGTCATTACACAGAAAAATCTGTTGACTCCTGGTATCCATCGCTCAATAAGCCAGTCTTCACTCCGCCTGATTGGGTATTCCCCGTCGTCTGGTCTGTGTTGTACTTCCTTATGGGCATTTCGCTCGCCACTGTTCTCACCACTGGAACACACGAGCAAATTGGTTTGCCAGTCAGTCTTTTCGCTCTTCAACTCTTGTTGAATATGGCATGGTCTTACATCTTCTTCGGTCAGAAAAACCCGCTGGGTGGTTTTGTCACCGTCGTGCTTCTTTGGTTTACGGTCGCCTTTACGACTCTGTCGTTTGCCGGTATCGCCTTTGAAGCAGGCCTGATGCTTTTGCCTTACCTGCTTTGGGTCTCATTTGCGCTAATTTTGAACTGGAGTATTGTGAGAGCAAACCATCGCATCAAGCCAATGGAAGATCTGCGCGTTTTCCCAAGAAAGAACAGCACGCCTTTGCCGCACTAGGCAAGTAATGGAGCCGAAAAGGCTTCTTAACCAGCGCGCTCAGCGCGTTGGCTACAAGATAACTAAGAACGAATCTGATTATTGAGGACTTGCGATTCCAAAGTTTCGCCTTCGGAATTCTGCTTGTCCTCTTCAGTTTTCGCTTCCTCTTTTTGCTCTTCTACTTGCTGGTCTTGCAGGTCTTTCTGGTCTTTTGCATTTTTCTCGTTTTGCCGACTCGTTATCTCATCGAGCCCCATTGCTTTTCTTGTGGAATTTATTTCCGACGCGAGGAAATCCGTGTTGCCACCCTGCTTCTTGCCGTTATACATAAGGTATTCCGAAAATCCGCCGAAAGCCCCCAATCCGGCTGCAACCCAACCGAGAACCGGACTGCGTTTAGATGCGAGTTTGAACAGCGGATAGGTAGCCAGCGTGCTTCCAATCGAGAGAGCAAGATTCCAGTTGGCGCTTCTACTTTCCTTCGATTTACTTGCTTCGAGCAGTTGCTGCATTTTTGCAGAATCGCTCATCTCCAGCGCGTTCGACAGGTCTAGCTTGGAGATTCCTCCTAAGGATGCGATCGTGTCTTTGAATTCTATCGGTGTGGCGCCATCAGGAATATAGGTTCCAATGCGGCTCAGTCCCGTAGATTTTGCGTAGCTGTCGCCTGCCACTTTCGTGAGCGCGCCATATCTTGAAAGAGCCCACTGCGCAGCGGGATCTTCTGCCGATATGGCATTCAATTCCTTGAAGTCCAGTGCACCGGACTTGTCGGTATCGTATGTATCGAAATTGTCTTGCAGGCTTTTAAGTGACGCAACCGCGGCGGTCGAATTGTCGGTCCCAATGGCAATATGGCTTTCGGTTGGACATTGCGACTGGTTTAGATTCTCACCGCCGGCGCTAACATTTGGCGTAGTCACAACCTTGTTCAGCACTTCGTCCATCCAAGGCAGAACATTCTCCACACCCGGTTTGCTTTCGTGTGGAAACAAATAATGAGTAGTATCTGTGAAATTCATCGCCGTCGCCCGCCAGTGATTTGTGTTGTCGTTGCAGACTAGAGGGCGAAACTAACATTCAGATAACGGGAGATTATTTTGCTGGAACAGCCTTCAGTTGCTTGAATGCTTCGAGCGCGCGTTGGCGGGCAAAGTTGTGGTCCACGATCGGTTCCGGATAAGTTTTACCAAGCTCAATTCCGTGTGCTCTTAAAAGCTCCGGAGGCGCCTGCCAGGGCTTATGAATCCAGGGTTTTGGAAGTTTTGCCAATTCCGGCACCCATTTGCGAATGTATTTGCCGTCCGGGTCGAATTTTTCGCTCTGGAGAATGGGATTGAAGACCCTGAAATAAGGAGCAGCGTCTGCACCGCAACCGGCCGACCATTGCCAGCCCAGAGTGTTATTCGCCAGGTCGGCATCTACAAGAGTGTCCCAGAACCACTCAGCGCCATCCTGCCAGGACAAAAGCAAGTCCTTCACCAGAAAGGAAGCGACCACCATGCGCACGCGATTGTGCATCCAGCCGGTATGCCAAAGTTCTCTCATGCCGGCGTCGACGAGAGGATAACCGGTCTGCCCTTTCTGCCATAGTTTCAGCAGCTGCTTATCATTGCGCCAGGGAAAACGTTCAAATTCCGGGCGCAGTGGAGCTTTTGCAGTGAGCGGAAAATGATAGAGAAGATGGTGTGCAAACTCGCGCCAGACAATCTCCTTCAAATAAGTAGTTTTGCCTTCCCGACCTTTGGTCGATTTGTCTATCTCTTTGACCGCGTGCCAAACCGTGCGCGGGCTGATTTCGCCAAAGTGCAGATGCGGGGAAAGCCGCGACGTTCCAGCCACGCTCGGCAGATCGCGACCGGAAACGTAATCGTCGATAATGCCGGACAGAAATTCATCCAAATTCTCTTTTGCGCCCTTTTCGCCAGGCGTCCAGGAATCTTTCAAGCCTTCGGTCCAGTTGATCTTCGGCAAAAGCATCAAATCTGCAATTGCTACTGTCTGGATTTTCTTTGCCGGAGCGATAAGTTTTTTCGGCTTTCCTATTGGCGCGGGCGGCGTCACAAGAGCTGTGGCAGCTTTGTAGTACGCGGTAAAAACTTTGTATGGCTCATTCTTGCCATTCAAAATTTGCCAAGGTTCGAACAACAGACTTGCATTGAAGCTGCGAGCATCAATTCCATCTTTAACAAGAGCACCTTTGATGTTTTTGTCGCGAACGATTGTTGCCGGTTCATAACGTCTGTTCCAGAAAGCCGCATGGGCACCCACTTCTTTTGCAAAATCACGAAGCACGGAAAGGCTGTAGCCGCGTTTGACAATCAGCGGCGAACCTAGTTTTGCCAGTGAAGACGCCAATTCGCTCAATGAATAATGCAGCCACCAACGACTGGCTCCGCCCGGCTCCCAGTCTCCTTCTTCTTCCGGGGACCAGATGAAGAGTGGTATCACCGGCGCACCACTATCAGCAGCGGCTGCCAGCGCGGGGTTATCCTCAATTCTCAAGTCTTGCCGGAACCAGACTATGACGGGCGCTTTGCTGGGAGATGTTGAGGACATCTATTTTCTTTGCGAGGCATTGATGCCTCTTGCGCAATTTTTCATGTGCTCTGCTTCTGCTTCTCTAAATGTCTTGGCGAGAAGGTCTGCATAACTTTCCAGGACAATAGCCACTTCCGGGTGTTGCGGACCCAGTTTCTTCATCCGGATATCCATGGCGCGCTGATAGAGCGGCTCGGCATCTTCGTATAATTGCTGGCGTTTGAGAATATCGGCGAGCGGATAAAGACATGATGCTACTTGCGGATCGTCTGCACCATAAGCGCGTTCTCGCAATTCGACCAGTTTTCTGAAGAGCGGCTCGGCTTCTTTCAGCTTGTTCTGTTGGTAATAGCATGTGGCAAGACTATACATCGCCGGATCTATACCACTGTCGAATTCACCCAGCAAGCGGCGTTTCATTTCAAGCAAGCGTTTTGCATGCTGCTCTGCAACCGCAAAGCGAGAGAAGCTGATGTAGAAATTGACTAAATCGCTGAGATGGTTAGCCATCTCAAAGTGGTCGTTGCCGAACACTTTCTCGGCGATAGCCAGTGAGTCTTTGTAGTGTTGCTCTGCTTGAGCGAATTTCCCATCCGCTTGATACACCTTGGCCAAATCGGTCAAGCTGGAGGCTACGTCCGGATGCTGTTTTCCAAGCGCCCGCTCTTTCATCGAGAGAATACGCTTATATAGTTTTTCCGCTTCGCCTGTTTTGCGCTCCTGCAGATACATGTCGCCCAGATGCTTCATGAGCGCCACAACTTCAGGGTGTGTCGGACCAAGTGTAATTTGCTTGCTGGCTAGTTTTCGTTCCAGGTATGGAGCAGACTCTTGTGTTCGCCCTTGCAGCGTGAGGATATCGAGCAGGTAGTTGGTTATCGATTCGACTTCGTTCGACTCCTGTCCGAGTGCGTTTTCGATAACAGGCAGTGCTCTTTCAAGGCACTGGCGCGCTTGTTCGAGCTTGTTCAATTCCTTGAGGGCAAAGCCCAACTGATGAAGTGATGAGGCCGTCTCCGGGTCGTCGAGCCCGAGGGCGCGTTCCCTTATGCGGAAGGCTTTGGTGAAAATCGACTCTGCATCGGTGAACTTCTTCTGCGCCATGTAGAGCAGACCAAGGTTATTCAAGCTGGTCGCCACTTCCGGGTGATCAGGTCCCAGGGCTTTGGCATACATGGCTGTCACTTTCCGGCAAATCGGCTCAGCCTTTCCGTGCTCGCCCATAAAGAAATAGAGAGCAGATAGATTGTTGAGGCTGGAGACGATGTCCTCGTGACCGGGAATCAGGTTGTCTTCGCGCAGTTTGAGGGCGCGAACATAAAGGGGCTCGGCGTCCGCGAACCTGGACTGCTCGAAGTAGACCTCTGCCAGGTTGTCGAGAAGAATCGCCAAGGTGAGAGGATCCGACGCTGATTCCGCCTCGAGTAAGGCGGCCCGCATCATCTTCTCAGCCTCTGGAAAGTCGCCGGCTTGGAAAGCAGCAGCTCCTTTTTCAGCGTATTTCGTCCAGCTCTCGCTCATGCCGCAGTGCCAATAGTCCCCGATGTCAGCAGGTGGGAGCCGCTGACTTACTATCAATTATGCACCGTTACCATCGTTCTCATTCTTCATTTGGGGAAATTCAGTAATCAAATCTCCGCAGCGGTAAACTAATTTGTCTGAGGAAAGGCTTCTTTGAGAAATTTTGTCTACAAGTCTGAGATCGAATGTCCGGTAAGCGCCCTATTTGATTGGCATTTACGGGAACGGGCCTTTGAGCGTCTAACCCCACCCTGGCTGGATGTTCATGTTAAGGGGATGCCTAAACCTCTCGAACTGGGGCTCAAGATTGACATGAGCGTCCGTAAGTTCGGCGTACCGTTAGATTGTCGGTTTGCAGTGACCGAACTAGAGACTGATAAGAAATTCGTCGACGAGCAACTGAAAGGTCCTTTCGCCTATTGGCGACACGAGCATAAGTTCGAAGCCCTCGATGGCGACCGTAGTCTCATGCACGACGATATTCGCTTTACACTGCCTCTAGGCTTTGTTTCCGACCGTCTTATGGGACCGTTTATGGAGCGCGACCTGCAAAGACTTTTCCAGTACAGGCATGAGGTCTTGAAGCGCGATCTGAGCAATTTTATGCGCAACCGAATGCGTCCCAGGCAAAAATGCAGCGTGCTTTCTCCGCAATCCAAATTGTTTGAGCCGCTTGCCAGCTATTTGGCCACGCAAGGTCATGCTGTTCACGCGCACCCGCTCGGCAGTGAGCAGATACAAGGGGATGACACCACAACTCTCATCAATCTCTGCGATCAGGCGAGCGACATGCGAACTACAGAATCGCTGATTTCTGACTATCTGACCGGCAATAGTCGCCTGAAGGTTTATATCGAGGTGCACGACGCTTATGCCGGAGATAACTCCAACGAGAACTTCAATCGGCGCTGTGAGCGATTGCTAGAGGCTTCCGTGCGTTGTATCTATGTTCGAACTGGTGCAATTCTTTCGGCTGGGTTCGGTGTTCTGAGAAACAATCGCGACTGGCGAAGCGAGACACAGCCATGGATTGCGGTGGATGATCTTGTCTCGGCAATTGAATTTTGCATGTTGGACGAAACCATAAGTGGGCAAATTCACATGACGGCAAATCAAAAGAAACCGCCGACAAACGAGTTCAAAACTCTCTTTGACATGCAGTATCCATTTAGATACCCAACACTGAAAGCGGCGAGAGCGCACGTTTTAGAGTAAAGAGGGTGCATGCACCCCTGCAATCGCAGAAATCTAGTGTTTTGCGTAAAACAGGACGGCAAGTCCTGAAGAGATGATGAGGAAAATTCCCCAGAAGATCAAAGCGCGCAAGTTCATTGTCTTTTCGTCAATGGCGCGCAATTGTTCTGCGACGGCTTGATCGACTTTGTAGTCTTCTTCTTTCTCGCCCGGATTTGCATCCATTGCACGAATGCGGTTGAGGGTGTTCTTGCCCATTGCCGCTTCTAGGCTGACCGGCAGATTGGGCATCAGGTTGATGATTTGAGTGATGCGCAGCTTCAGACTTTGATCGAGATCTGCAAGCCCGTGTTCGCTGTAGTCGTAATAGTTGAAGTTGCCTTCTTCCACTTCCAGCAAGCGTTTTATCGCAGCGTAGCCTTTTTCGTTCGAACCGTTGATTTTGCCGCCGGTCAAAAAGATGCCGTGGAAAACTCCGATTTCGCCCTCAACTTTTGGCTTCGTCCCGGTTATCACCAGAATTCCGCTTTCTACCTTTTGCAGTTTCAACAGAGTCCAGAGGACTTCGCGTGTTCTTCTGTTCTGCCAGATTTTGCCCGACTGGACCGACCGTGCCTTCGCCATTGTTACCTGACTCAATTCGTATTACCTGTTTTTGCCCAAACTCAGAGGAACAGTAAAGAGATCTTAGCGTAGTCACGATACCGTGGGCTTTATTTCCTCTCAAACTTGTCAAACTTTCAGTGTCAAAGTCACGGGGCAATGGTCCGAACCCAGCACTGCAGCTTCGATTGTGGCGCCCTCCGCTGTTTTTTCCAGAGCTTTGTGAATGAAGAAATAATCGATGCGCCAGCCAACGTTTCTCGCTCTGGCATTCGTCATCATGTGCCACCAAGTGTAGTTATGGGCACCCTGGTTGTATATGCGAAAAGTATCGAGGTGACCTGCTTTTTCGAAGCGGTCCATCCAATCACGTTCTTCCGGAAGGAAGCCGGATATGCGGTGGTTATCTTTTGGATGCGCGAGATCGATTTCTTTGTGAGCTGTGTTGAAATCGCCGCAAACAATCAATTTTTTTCCATCTTTCTGCAATTTTTTCGAGTACTCGAGAAAAGCCTCGTAAAATTCCATTTTGTAGGCAAGCCGCTCTGGGCTTGCTTTTCCGTTGGGAAAGTAAATATTTGCCAGCACGAAATCGCCATAGTCAGCAACGAGAGTGCGCCCTTCGCTGTCGAATTTGGCGATGCCAAAGCCGTTGTGAATTTCCTTTGGTTTCTCGCGAGTGTAAATTGCAACCCCGCTATATCCCTTCTTTTCAGCGTGGCTGAAATAGGACGTGTAACCTTTGCGCTCCATCAATTCTTTTGTCAGTTGGTCGGCGCCAATTTTTGTTTCTTGCAAGCAAACAACGTCATACTTCTCTTTCTCTTTCCATTCGAAAAAGCCTTTCTTGGCGATGGCGCGCAAGCCGTTCACGTTCCAGGATGCAATTCTGAATTTCACTGTGACACCGGACCTATTTGTAGGGTCGCATTGCATGCGACCAAGCTAAAGCATTAGCCACAACTCTGTATTAAAACGCGCCGAAAGCCATGATGGGGGCTTCTTTGCAAATTGTTCTCCTTTTAGACGATAAGAAAAAGCGTCACGCGTGAGGCGTGACGCTTTTCAATTCTTGTCAGACGTTTATGCCGCTATTACTTGGCGGTTGCCAATGAATCGCAAGCTTCTTTGACGCCCGGATGGACGATTTCGCCTTCGTGGATATTGACGCCGAGTGCCAATGCCGGATCGTCGAGGCAGGCTTTGTAGCCCAGCTTGGCGAGTTTCAATGCATAAGGCATTGTGGCATTGGTGAGGGCTCTGGTCGAGGTCCACGGTACGGCACCAGGAATGTTGGCTACACCATAGTGAACAACGCCGTCGACAACGTAGATCGGGTCTGAGTGCGTCGTTGCGTGGATGGTCTCGATGCAACCGCCCTGGTCGACTGCGACGTCGACGATAACGGAGCCTTCTTTCATCTTCTTGATCATGTCTTTGGTGATGACGCGCGGTGCGGCTTTGCCCGGGAGCAATACAGCGCCGATGACCAAGTCTGCGCTCGGAAGAGCTTCTTCGAGGTAGTGCCCGACCGAGAATACGGTGCGCACTTGTCCGTTGAAGATATCGTCGAGATAGCGAAGACGCTCGAGGTTGACGTCGAACAAGGTAACGCGAGCGCCGAGACCGAGAGCGATCTTGGCTGCGTTGGTTCCCACTACGCCACCGCCGATGATGATGACGCGACCGGGCTCAACTCCGGGAACGCCGCCCAGGAGAATACCGCGACCGCCCATTGGACGCTCGAGGTAGTTGGCGCCGATTTGTGCGGACAAACGTCCAGCGATTTCACTCATCGGTGTGAGGAGCGGCAGGCTGCCGTTTGCCAATTGAACTGTTTCGTAAGCAACGCAGGTAGCGCCGGTTTTTGCCAGGTCGTGAGCCAGTTTGGGCTCGGCTGCAAGGTGCAAGTAGGTGAAAAGCATTTGGCCTTTCTTGAGCATCGCTACTTCGCTTGCTTGTGGTTCCTTGACCTTCATGATCATGTCGGATTCGCCGAAAACGCTCTTCGCATCAGGCAAAATTTTTGCGCCGACTTTTTCGTATTCTTTGTCGCTGATACCACTGCCGACACCAGCATTCTTCTCAACGTAGACTGTATGTCCGGCTGCAACCATGGCGCTTGTCCCTGCCACGGTCAGGGCAACGCGGTACTCGTTGTTCTTGATCTCTTTCGGTACACCAACCTTGGTCAAGGTTCAGCCCTCCATATTTGGTCTGATGAATTTTGAATCCTAAAAAAAACGCTTAAAGTCGCTAAAGCCCGTAAATTCTAGCCTGACAATATGACTATTGGATATTGTCTTGATACTTGTTTTAGTTTTTGCGAGTATTGCGGACTTGATAGTCAGTTTTTGCGGGTTGGCAACCCGATTAGATAAGGCGGCGTGAGAAATGGCAGAGAAGAATGGTAAGGGCGCACTCGTTGTAGTCTCGGGTGCACGGACGGCATTTGGCGCATATGGCGGAGGCTTGGCGTCTCAGACGGCGACCGATCTGGCTGTTGCGGCATCAAAAGGCGCTATTGAGCGAGCCAAAATCGACCCGGGTAAGGTCGATGAGGTTGTTATGGGCAATGTGCTGCAGACCAGCAAAGATGCCATCTACCTCGCTCGGCACGTGGGCCTGCGCTCCGGAATGAAGCAAGAGAGCCCCGGTCTCATTCTCAATCTGCTTTGCGGCTCGGGCGTAAAGGCTGTTGCGACGGCTGAAATGCTTATCGATGCCGATCAAGCCGAAGTCGTACTGGCAGGAGGAACCGATTCGCTGTCCATGACTCCCTACATGAGCTGGGGGTTGCGCTGGGGCGGTCGCATGGGTGCCACCGAGATGTTCGACGGGCTTGACATTCGCGATACGCTGCCAAATGCATCCATGGGAGAAACGGCAGAGAATCTCGTAGAGCGCCACAAAATATCTCGAGAAGAGCAGGACAAATTTGCTTTGGAATCTCAGCATCGCGCTAAGAAAGCGCAAGATGCGGGTGTTTTCGCCGATGAAATTGTGCCTGTCGAAGTGCCTGCAGGAAAAGGTAAGACGAAAGTAATCGACAAGGACGAGCACATGCGTCCTGACACTACTTTGGAAGGTTTGGCGAAGCTCAAACCCGCATTCAGAAAAGAAGGCTCAGTGACCGCAGGCAATGCTTGTGGCATCGTAGATGGTGCGGCAGCGCTGGTCGTGACGCGCGAGAAAATTGCTGAAAAACAAGGACTGGAGCCGATGGTAAAGGTTCTGTCGTGGGCGGTTGTGGGCGTTCCACCCGAGATTATGGGTATCGGTCCCGTTCCTGCGATTCCACTTGCGCTTGAAAAAGCCGGTTTGAAGATGGAAGACATTGATTTGTTCGAAATCAACGAAGCCTTCGCCGGTCAATATCTCGCGTGCGAAAAAGAGTTGAAACTCGATCGCAGCCGCGTCAACGTAAACGGCGGAGCAATTGCGCTTGGTCACCCATTCGGCGCCACCGGAGCCCGTCTTATTTTGACGATGGCTCTGGAGCTGAAGCGCAGAAAAGCCAAATACGGCGTGGTCAGCCTCTGCATAGGCGGCGGCATGGGCATCGCCATGGTTCTCGAGCGCGTCTAATAACCGCAGTGCCGGCTTGCAGCCGGCATTGAACTGTGACCAACGGTTGCAGTCTCGTTTTCGACCAACAAAAAAGCCGCCAGAGATGACGGCTTTCAATCAATCAATTCGCCGGAAGTCCTAAGTCAAACGCCTCAAATCGCCGGGTGGCGAGCGCTCCGGCTAGCTTCCCCAGTACGTTACGTACGGATTGGGCTTGGTCGCTTTCGGCTGTTCATAGCCTTCGCGAGTATAGACATACTTCTTCTCTTCGACTTCTTTCTTTTTCTTCTTCGTGGTGGTTTGTGCCACTTGAGGCTGACCGTTAACATAAACGGCCGGTGTCAGCGAAGGCGTGTAGGCGGGCGGCGGTGGAACGAAATAGCTTCTCGAGCCACTTCTCTTCTTGCCTTTTGCCTCAACATCTTGAGCGCACGCGAGATTAACCGACGTTGCCACCAGAGCGAGCATAGCGACGTACAAGGAAGGATTCCTAAAGACCATAAAAGACCCCCGTACCCGGAGTTCTGATAACTCCGGTCATCAAGAGCAGACCATAAGTAATCTTACCATCTAGATAACGCATATAGGATTAGACCGGGTTACCGCGTGAAACGCGCAACGCACAATACTGCTGTGTTTCAGCAGTTTTTTTCCGATCTCTCCGCTTCTTTACAACGGCATTAGATCGCCAAATTGAACTATCGGGAATGAGATTCTCTAGTCCAGCGGGTGGGGCGACGCACTTTGTTCTGTTGGTCGCTGCTGTCCACGTTGTGGGCATTCACCGCAGGATCCCAGGTCGCCACAGACTCACCAAACCAGACTTGCAGGTCATTGCAGGTTTTTGAAGCCGGCAATTGGTGTGTTGGGGTGGGCATTTCGCTGGAAATCTTGCTGCGAGCTTCCTCAGCGATTTGAATCACTTGAGGCTGGTGCTCGTGCAGAGGCTCTGCCGGTTGGTAAGCCTCCAGGCGGTTGAAAGTATCCTTCCAGATTGTTTTGAGTTGCTCGGGCTTTTCAGCTGCTTCATTTGACTGGGAGTACCGTTTCAGCCATTTGAAGGTAAAAAAATCGCTCAGAGCCTGACGCCAAGTACACATAAATAGCTCCTCTCAGTACATAAGGCTGCCTGAGATATGCCCATGACAATCGGGCGGTAACTTTTTGGTCTTGGAAATTAAAAAGATTAAAGACTGTTTATATTCAGTAACGGCAGAACTTCCCCGATCCCCCGTTCACTTTCAGGATCGCAGTCGATTAGAGAAGCAAGAGCCGGCACATCCGTTTGGATTTCGTTGTCCAGGTCGAGTTTTAGCTGATACTCGCTGGGCGGTTCAAAACATGAAAGGCAGCGAGCTTCGTATTGAGCGTCGCCGACAAGAATCTGTTCGTTGGAATTGACCATGCGCTGGGTGCGGCAGGCGAAGTCGGAGCCGCACTTGCGGCAGACGGCTAAAAGCTTGTCCACGCGGTCTGCAAGCGCCAGCAGTTCAGGGATCGGACCGAAAGGCTTGCCTCTGTAATCGAGGTCCAAACCGGAAGCGATGATTTTCTTCTTTTGACGCAGCAGTGCCAGCACTACTTCCGGCACGTCGTCCGAGAAGAATTGGCACTCGTCCATGCCAATCACTACAGCATGCGACGAATACTTCAAAATGTCTCTGGCTGTTTCAACAACAATTGCTTTTGAAGCCAAACCATTTCGCGATTCTATTTGATTAGGTTTCGAACGCGTGTCGGTAGCTGGGCGAACGATAATTGTCGGCAGATACGCCAAACGGGCGCGTTCTATTCTGCGGATGAGCTCGCTGGATTTCCCAGATCTCATGCAGCCGACGATCATCTCGAATCGATATCCAGTCAGCATAAACTCGGATCTACCTCGAAAGTGTTTCCAGAAGGGGTGCGTCGAAGATTCAAATATTACCGAATAACCGGCTGACAATACCTGAAGAAAACGCGCTTCTCAGTTTCATATTTCTTCATATGAAGTAAACGTCAGTGCGGGTTGGTAGTGCAGACACCATAAGAAAGTCGTGCAATAATGCGCCGCCAGATCCAGGCGCTGGGATTCAGTCTGCACCGCCGGTGGTGTCAGGTTCGTCGGCGGAAGAAAATGCTGCATTCATACCGGTCAATTCTTTATATGAAAGCATGCGGTCGAGTTCCTCTTTAGGAATGAGACCACGCTGGGTGACCAATTCTTTCAAAGTAAGATCGGCTTGCTCGGCTTCACGTGCCAGTTCTTGAGCACGCTTGTCGCCCAGCCGTTTGCTGACGACGGCAAGAACGACACCGGCTTCTTCCATTTGCATATTGCATGCTGAATGATTGGCGGTAATGGCTCGAAGGTACTTGCTGTTGAAAGGCTCAATCGTACTGCGCAGCAAGTCTACGGACTGAAGAATGTTGTGAATGATGAGCGGTGTCATCACATTTGATTCGAACTGCCCGGATTGTGCGGCGAGTCCTACTACGATGTCGTTGCCGAAAACCTGACTGGACGCCATGTTTATGCATTCGACCAGCGTTGGAATGCGGCGATTAGGCAGAGTGTTCGGGCGAATAAGCGAACGTTCGACAATCAATTCCGGCGCGGTGATTTCGTTCAAGCCGGTGCGTGGACCAGAGGAAAGGAGCCGCAAGTCGTTGCCGATTTTTGTCAGTTCGACCGCTAATTCTTTTAGTGCTGAGGAAAATTCGACGAAATCCGACATCGACTGAGAGATGCGGAAAAAGTCATCCGACTGGCGCAGGCGAATGCCCGTGTACTGAGAAAGCCGCTCCACAGCAGCATGAATGTATTGAGTGTCGGCGCCCAGTCCGGTGCCCACATGGGTGGCGCCGATGTTCAATTCGGTAAGACCGGTGCTAGCTTCTTTCAAGCGCTTCAAGCAGCGCTCTATGGAAGAGCCGAAGGCGTTGAATTCCTGACCGAGCGTGATCGGCAGCGCATCTTGCAAATGTGAGCGTCCCATCTTTATGACGCGTTCGAATTCCAGCGATTTGCGCCTGAGCAGGCGTTCCAAGTCGAGAAGGACCGGCTCGAATTCTTTTGTGGCGAGCAATACGGCGATGCGCATGGCGGTTGGGAAAACATCGTTTGGCGATTGCGCCATATCGACATGCTTGACCGGGTGAATGGTGTCGTAGCTGCCCAGTGCACCGCCGAGGATTTCCTGCCCGCGATTGGCGAGTACTTCGTTGACGTTGATATTAAGGGCGGTGCCTGCCCCCGACGACAAAATCTCGATAACGAACTGATCGCGCCATTGTCCGCCGTATGCTTCATCGGCAGCCTGCATAATGGCGCGCGCCACGGATGCGTCCAGCCGTTTGCAATCGAGATTCGCCTGCGCACATGCCTTCTTTACGAGAAGAAGCGCGTCGATTAGGCGGGGATGCACCTTCAGACCGCTGGCGGGCAAGACCTCTTTGAGTCTAAAAGTCTGCGCCCCATAGTAGGCCTTGGCGGGAAGAAAAACTTCTCCCAGCTCGTCTTTTTCGACTCTAACGTCAGCTCTTTTAGTTACCATCGAACAAGAAAAATTCCGGACAAATCGAATGAATCGAAAGGGGATGCCTGCGGACAATTCCGACAAGAATAACTAAATAGAAATACTGATAGTCATTCTATTGAGTAAAACAAATCTCAAAGAGCCTGAATCATAGAACTTGTGCGGGTTATGAAAGAGGTGTTACTTCATGCCGGCTAATAGACTCTGTGCCATGTTGATAACTCTGGGATCAGAGTTGATGCCTTTTGCTCTGTCGAGAAAGACTTGTAATTGCAGTCGTGACTCCTCGATATTGCCCATGCCCTTCAGTGCAAGAGCCTCATAGAGCGGCAGATTCGGGTCTGTCGCCATCAATTCGTGCGCTCGTTGAAGTTGTCTGAAAGCCCCGCTGTAGTCTCCCTTGAAAAGAAGCAGGCGTCCATAGTTCAAGTGAGCAATCTCGTTTTTGTCGTCTATCTCGATGGCTCGTTTGTAATCGAATTCTGCTTCCTTCAAGTAATTGAGTTTCACCAGCGTATTTCCGAGGTTTATTCTCAATTGAGACGAGTCCATTCCCAGTGATGTCGCTTTCTTCACAGCCGCGCTGTAATTGGTCAAAGCCAGTTGGGTATTGCCTTTCTGGTCATTTATCAAACCGAGAAGAAACTGCGGCGTCGGATCGATTTTTCGATATTCCATTGATTTTTGCAGCAGCCCAATTGCAGGATCGAGCTGCCCGCCGGAAATGAGGTCCGTTGCCTGTCTGATCAGCAGTTTGCCGCGAATATAGGGATCCGTTTCGTTTGCGCCTGCTGGTATTTGTTGAGGCGGCAAGGGTGAGAAGTTTGGCGCATTATTGAACTGCTGGAAATTGAAGGGATTTGGCGCAGCGGTCTGCGGTCTGGCTTGAGGTGTTGAGTATTGAGGGGGCAGAGAACCATTTGCCGGCGGCGGGTATAAGTTGGGTTGCTGCGGTGAGAGCTGCTCTTGCGAAACGGGCAGCGGTGGTGAAACCGGTGGCTGTGAAGCAGGAGGCTGTGGAGAAATCGGCGGCAGTTCTGTGTTTGCCTGAGCAAACACTGGCGCTGAGAAGAGAAACAGTGCCATAGCCCAGCAAGCAGACTTTTCTGAAACAGATTTTGTCCTGGATTGACTCAATTACTTCACTCGCCTAGCTAATCAACCGCATTTTAGCTGATTGGCGAATTGAATATCTGATTCAAAGTCTACTTCCTCTCGATGTTGTCTTCTACTGCTCTGACTGCAGGTTGAGCAACTACCGACACGCCGACTTTGATTGGCAGTTTGCGCACGGTTTGAGTATTGTTGGTGATTCTGCCTTCGACTGCCGAGAAAGTTTTCGGATCGAGTTGTTTTCCGGCAATGTACTGTGCAATCAAGTCGACTTGCGAGACTGGAACCGGCTGCATTTGAATCTCTTTGGCTACGTCTTCCAACGTGCGGTCCGGTCCGAACAAGCCTGCCTTCGTCCATTTGTGCACCGGATGCTGGCGAGTGACGACATTGTATGTCTTGTCCAGTTCGATTGGTGAGAAAGATACGTCCGCCGCTTGTACTTTCACATTGTTGATGCGACCGCCCAAAGATCCTGGTCTCCATGGTACTCCTGCGAGATCAATGGAATACTTCAGTCCGCTGACTTGAACAAAATTGCCTGATAGGTCCTGCGGCATTTCGTCTGCATTGGGGAAGAATAGTTGTCCGAGACGCTGAGCAACAGTAGGCTTTGTCGGTGTGTGAAGATCGCGAACACCGTACTCCAGTCCTTGTATTATCTGTGAGCCGGTCATTTTAACGTTGACTAATTCTTTGATTTCGCCTTCCCTCTTTCCGGCATTCATGACCATGTTGGCTATGTCCAGACGTGTAAGTGGCTTACCAGCAACGATCTGATCGCGAATACCGCCAGAGTGAGTCATCACTATGAGATCGTCGCCCAATTGCGGTTTTAGTCCAGTGCGAATGGCATCTGAGACGAGATTTCCGAGGGCGGTTTCTTTGACGCGCAAGCCCCGGGCGCTGTAATTGCCGATGGCCATGGCTCCGTAAGTTTCTTCTGTGAGGGCGTTGCGCTCTGGTAGGGCGTTTTTGATCGCTAGAGCGACTCGTTCGTCGGCCCCAAGTTCCGGTGTAATGGGCACGAGATTGCCGCGAGTGAAATAACGATTGGCCGTGCCATCCATATTGATTGCCGATTGGAAATTGCCCAGCCATCTGCCTCCCGAACCAGCATGCATGATTGGGATTTCAAAGTTGCCGCCAACTGGTTTGCCCAACAAGCGATCGATTCCTCGGCCAATAAATCCTTTTTCTGGTCCCACCCAGATTGGAACCGGTGTGATGCTGTGGCTGTGCCCACCTTGGATGCGCGAAACTGGGAGGTTTTCGCGAATGAGCGCCTTCGCGAGTTTCAAATCTTCGCCCAGACCAATATGTGTATCAAGAACGATGTGTTTGATGCCTTGACTGTTTAGATCCTTGATAGCGGCAATTGCCGTTTGTTCCGCATCATGATATTTGATCGCACCGACTGCACCTTCTTCAGTGGTTAAGCCGATTGTTGCGACTTTCGTTTTACCCCAAGGCGCCATTACTTCTTCAATTACGTATGGCTTCGTCAGTCCATGATATTCAGGGTAGGCGCTGACATCCAAATTTGAATTGATAACAGAAACGTTCGGATTCTTTTCCAAAATGGGGCGCATCATTTTGCCCCAACGTGGAACATCGAATAGTCCACCAGCGGCGTCGTGTTCATGGTTGCCCAAGATAATTTTGCGGGCTTGCATATCGATGAGAGTTTCATACTCGACCTGCCCGCCTTTCGTAAATGCGAAATTGACGTGCCCGGATAGGGCATCACCGGTGATATCAAAGCTGCTCGGTGTTCCCTTTGCATATGATTGGGCATTTAGCTTGTCCAGCGCTGATTTCATGTACGGCAATTGATCCAGGTTGCTGTGGAAGTCGCCCATGAATCTGCCATCGATGCGCATGACTTTGTCTTCGCTTCTAATTTTCGCACCGAGTTCGCCGGCGATTTGCCGTCCACGGAAAAGCGCCGTGCCAGTGCCTGTGAGGGCGCCTCCGAACAACGAGCCGAATGCTACGTCCTGGGCCATCTGACTGGCAGTCGTCGCCACCGCGTCACCGGGATTGGTGGCAAATTGATCTTTGTTTTCCCATACTCTTCTTGGAGCGCTCCACACAAAAGTGCCTGCAGCACCGCCAGCCATGCCTCGCACGACATTGTGCTTGATCGCTTCAATGCCTGAGTTTTTGACTATTACTTTGGCGCCTTCCATCGCCGTGTCGTTGGAAATATTGGCACCCAACGCATTGCGTCCCAGTGCGGACAAATAACGTTTTGAAACTTGCTGGTCGACGGCACTGCCGACCACGCCGGCCAGTCCATCGACTGCTCCCCAGGCGAGATCGGATGCGTTGGCGGTTCTATGTTTTTCGTCCAGTATTGCGTGTTCAACGCCCGTCTTGACGGTGTACTTTGTTGTGCCGCCGGCGAGCATGGCGAGAGGAATAGAGGCTGCCTTGGCGGCTCCGTGCGTTGTAGCATTCAAAAGGCTGTAAACAACAACGCCGGAAACGCCCGCTGTTAGGCTTCCGGCAAAGTCAGCGACTGTCTGTTTCGCTGCAACTCCTGATTCTTTAGCCTCTCCAGGCTGCGCCTGGGCGATTTGCTGGGGCTTAAAACTGTAGACGCCTGCCGTTTCCAGCAGCATTTTGCTGACTGCCGTCCCTTTGGAAAGCTGCGCATCTGGAGGGGTGTCCGGCAGCTGACTGGGGTTTACCTGTTGCTCTAATGGAGGCATGAGCCCGTAGAATCCTGCGAAGAAGACTTCTACAGTAGATTAGTAATTAACCTTCAGTAATGAGGAGATTACGCAAAGCCTTGCGTAAGTCTCCCCTCTGATTGGCTTCCGGGCTCCGAACCGTGCTACAGTACCTGCTCTTGGGGATTTTCTCCAGGCTTCCGGCGAAGTAAATTGGCAAACGATAACAAAACTGATGCGGCAATGGACAAAATGCCGGCTGATTGCTCGAACTGCAAGCGGCCGTTGTGTTTGCGCCAACAGGTTATGAATCTGACGGTGGGCAACACGGACGAAATGTTCTGCCTAGAGTGTCTGGGCAAGGAAAGCGACCGCAAATCAGTTGAAGTTCTTCTTACTCTTAAAGGTTACGCTCTGGGCAGGGAGTGTTTTGCCAAAGAGTGGCGGCGATACAAGGGGGTGGAGGATTGTCCGGACCGGCAAGGATGTTTTCCAAATCAATGTTTTTCCGAGCCGTAGTGTTTTAGAGTTTTGTTATGACGGCTGTCACGCGTTCTGAGGCAAAGTCCCGAACAGCTCAATTAGCGTGGCTTTAGGGAGTTCTTCATCAGTGGCTGAGTTTGAGCTTGATTTGCGTGGTGTTGCTTGCCCAATGAATTTTGTCAAAACCAGACTGTTTCTTGACAAGATTCAAGAAGGTGACCTGGTGACGGTTTTGCTCGATGGGGGCGAACCTGTCGAAAGTGTTTCAGAAAGCGTAGTGCAGGACGGGCACCAGCTTGAAGCCAAAACCGAAGCGAAAGAAGGGCACTTTATGGTGAGTATTCGCAAAGGTAGAGCCTAGATATTAGTAATAACTGTTGACAAATGAGCCCGGCGCAGGCGACTATAACCCGACTGGGCGTAGCCCCTATGGGCGAAAGCCCTTCTAACGGAATCCGGTTGGCATTGCGCATGTTTGATCTAGACAGCAAGGCTTTCAAAGGCAAAGCTATAACAGCCCTACGCGGAAGCGCTCTGGCTGCGCTCCTGCTTGTTGCGCTCAGCTTCTCACTGGCGCCGTCCAATGCCGCCGACCTGAGCAAAGTCCCGCCCACTGAAGCCGAATTCAAGATTGCGAAAGACAATTTGGCGGCTGCACCAAAAGATTTCAAAGCGCACCTTGCCCTTGCCGAGCTTTATAAACGCGCCGGGTCAAACAAAGAAGCTGTGAAAGAGTATGCGGCGACTACAGAGCTCAACCCCTCATGCTACGTCGCATATCACCAGATGGCATATTCCAATCCTGACTCTGCCACAGTGGAAGCTGCTATCGAGCGCTTGAACAAGCTTAAAGAGGAGAAGCCGCGCGATTTGCTGCTTCGAGTAGCTCTTTCTGAGCTTTTGGAACAGCGCAAAGAGTTCTATCATGCTGCACGCACACTGGTTGACTTGCTTTACCAGAACGCCGTGCCCGAACAGCACGTTGCAAAAGTAAATTCTCGAATTCGATTGCTCCTTGGTAAAGCCAAAGACATGCAAACGCTCGAAAAGGCACGTGGTTTGGAAGACGAAATGGAAGTGGTGCCGCCACCTTTGCCGGAAGCGAGCTTGAGACGCAACCTTCATGCATCTAAAATAAAAGAGCCAAAGGTCATGCCCGGGGTCGGGCACGCGCCATTGCTTCCCTAGGCATTTTCTATGAAATCTTCAACGAAATTTGTGGTGGTCGCTCAAACCGCCCTGTTACTTTGTGGCTGCACGTCAAGCGTCAAGACGGATCCCAGCAAATTGGCTCAGGTGTCGATCAAGAATGCCGATGGGCAGACTTCGCCGGTTGCCGTCGAGAAGGTGAATGGCGAATATTCGCCGCGGGCTGTCACGCCTGAGTCCAGCACAGCCAACGTCAAAATAGACGTTGATATGGCCGCGGAAGGGGTTATTTCCAAAGAGTGTTTGGAGGCCTGGCGCAAAGCTCTAAAGGGCGACGAGAAGGGCGCCATGTCTCAACTCGAGGACCTGGAGAAGCGCTATCCGAAGGTTTCCACAATCAAGTTTATGAAAGGCCAAGTGCTTGAACATCTCGGCAAAGGCGAAGAAGCGGTAAGGTTTTACCGAGAGTCACTCGACAACTCTGAATACAGTTCCATCCGGCAATTCAAACTGGCACAGGCTTACGTCAAACTCAAAAAGTTCAAAGACGCTGAGTTGATATATCGGAAACTTTTAAAGACGTTCACTGATTTTCCGGATGCGAAGCTAGGACTAGCTCGCTGTCTAATTGCACAGGACACTCATACTAAAGAAGGACACCAACTTTTGGCAGAAACGGTTATATTGTGTGAGGCGCTTGTGAAGACCGGTGAACCTCAGAAAGTATCCGAGGGGAAACGGGTAATCAAAGAAGTCCTGGAACTCGACCCGGCAACCCCGGGTGCGAAAGAGCTTTTGGGCAAGTAGCGCCCCTGGAAACCACAGTGCCACTGTGGGTGGCTATCTGCTTTGAGGTGTTGGTGATGCTTAAGGAAAAGGACCTGCTGGAGGCGCCGGCGGTAGAAGAAATTGCTATCGACGGATTTGATTTCATCGAGTTTTATGTGGGCAATGCGCTGCAAGCTGCTTACTACTATGAGCGCGGTTTCGGCTTTGACCTGATTGGTTACAGGGGGCTGGAAACAGGCAGCCGCGACCAAGTGTCGTATGTTTTGAAACAAGACCACGTTTATCTTGTCCTGACTGGCGCATTGAAAAACGAACATCATGTTGCCGAGCATGTACACCTTCATGGCGACGGTGTAAAGACAATCGGTCTGAGAGTTCGCGATTGCAAAAAGGCATACGAGACTGCCATTGCCCGTGGTGCCAAGAGCGCTAAAGAACCGGAAGTAATTGAAGACGAAAATGGAAAATATATTTCCGCGTCTGTCTATACATACGGCGAAACCATGCACACATTTGTAGAGCGCAAAGACTACAAGGGCTTCGCACCTGGCTTCAAGCCTGTCGATAGAAAGTTCAAGGATAATCAAAACGAATTCAAAGTCGGCCTTGCTGCTGTCGATCACGTTGTAGGAAACGTCGAAGTTGGTCGTATGGAGTACTGGGTCGAGTTCTATCAAAAAGTGTTCGGCTTCTATGTCTATCAATACTTCGACAAAGAAGACATCAGCACTCAATATTCATCGCTTGTTTCCAAAGTTATGGCCAACAAGTCCGGCTCTGTGAAATTGCCGATCAATGAACCGGCAGAAGGTGTGAGACGTTCGCAGATTCAAGAATATCTGGACTATTACGTGGCACCTGGCGTTCAGCACATTGCTATTGCTACTCGCGACATCATCAAGACAGTTGCCGAGCTGCAAAAACGTGGCATCGAGTTTCTCAAAGTCCCTCGCACTTATTATGATGCGCTGCCTGAGCGCGTCGGCGAGATTGATGAGGACATCGAAGAGTTGGCAAAACTGCACATCCTCGTAGACCGCGAATCCGACGGTTACCTCTTGCAGATCTTCACCAAGCCGGTGCAAGACAGACCGACACTCTTCTTCGAAGTAATTCAAAGAAAAGGTGCAAAAGGTTTCGGCAAAGGTAATTTCAAAGCTCTATTCGAGTCCATCGAACGCGACCAAGCGGAGAGAGGCAACCTCTAAGCTGAGGTTCGGACGCGAATTTTTCTGTTTCACGTGGGGGCGGTGCTATGCATCGCCCCTGCGCGCATGGCGTAGGGTCTTCAGAAAAAGGGCGCGTGCAACGCGCCCCTACGCCGTAACAAGGGCGCGTGCAACGCGCCCCTACGCCGTAACAAGAGCGCGTGCAACGCGCCCCTACGCCGCAACAAGAGCGCGTGCAACGCGCCCCTACGCCGTAACAAGGGCGCGTGCAACGCGCCCCTACGCCGTAACAAGAGCGCGTGCAACGCGCCCCTACGCCGTAACAAGAGCGCGTGCAACGCGCCCCTACGCCGCAACAAGAGCGCGTGCAACGCGCCCCTACGCCGCAACAAGAGCGCGTGCAACGCGCCCGCTAAACGAGCTCGGCTAACTGGTGCGCTGACGTCGGGATTGAAGTTCTTTGACGCGCAGATCTGTGAGCACTGACTTAACGTAATTCCCTTTCTTCCACATCAATTGAGAATACTCGCGCAGGGCTGCGATTACCTCCGGATCCGACTCTCCAAGTTCTGATTCCATCTTCGGAAGGGCGGTTTCGTAGAGATATCTCGCGCGTTTGAAATGACCTTGTTGGAAATGCACGAATGCAAGCAGACGGGTTGTGGCGATTAGCTGCGAAGTGTCTTTGTCGTTTTCACTCCAGATCTTGAGCGCGCCTTCGTATGCTTTTTCAGCGTTTGCAAACTGGTTGCCGAGCCGATAGCAATCACCGAGTCTGCATAAGATTTCGGCTCGCCGCTTTGTCATTGGATTGCTTGTTTCTTTGTACTTCTTGTATTCAGACAACAGAAGCTCGTATTTTATTGCTGCTTCGCTATAACGACCACTGGCATAAAGTGCGTTCGCCAAGTCTTCACCAATGTTGTTGAACATAGCATGGCGACTACCTTCCGACTTGCCCATCTTATTTGGGTCTTTTATGTCCGGATCTGTTTCCAACCTGTGATACAGATCGCTGTAAACTGCAACCGAATCGGACCAATTACCGGTTTTGCCGAGAGTCTTGGCGAAATTCCATTGTGCTTCCATGGTGTCGTCTGTCTTCTCGCCTTCGCTTTCTTTCAGCGATTCATACGCCTTCTTGCGCAGATCGAGCGCTTCTCTGTAATGTCCGTTGTCTTCGTAAAACTTCGCCAGAATTTGCTGCCCATTGATATAGCGCGGAGAAGTTTGACCTTCTGGTGCGTATGTCTTCAAATCAGCTTGCAAAAGTCCAGCGTAAGTTGCGAAATTCGATTTTTCTTCCGGTGGTTTCTGAATCACGGACCAAGCAGAAGCAGCACGCGGTGGGGGTTCTCGGACATCCCTGAAGTAAATGCTCAGATATTGCGCTGCCACTACTGCGCACACAACTACAGCCGCCAGTGCTATGAGCAAGAGTTTTTTCTCTCGTCCAACAAATGGCGCGATCTTCAAGCGCAAAAGTTCCAACTTTAATTTGGCGTTGGTGATCCAACCTGCATCCATTTGATCCAGAAATTCATGCAGGTCTTTCGCCAACTCTTCCATGCTCTGATGGCGCATGGCTGGGTCTTTTGCGAAGGCTTTGAAAACGATCGCTTCCAATCTTTCCGGAACTTTGGAATCTGGGCAAGAGACAGAGAAAGACGCGGGTACTTCGCCTAATTGTTTGTACAGTGTTTCCATCAAGTTGGCGCCGACAATTGGAGGCTTGCCGGCAATCACTTCATACATCAAGCATCCCATTGAATAAACATCTGAGCGTGCGTCGACCTTTTCACCGCGGCATTGCTCAGGGCTCATGTAAAACGGGCTGCCAAAGACTTCACCGGTCTTGGTCAAATGCAGCGATTCGCCGCCGTCTTGCGGAATTAACTTGGCAATGCCGAAGTCGACAAGTTTGACGATATCCAGAGCCGGGCCTTGGTGAATCAAAAGTACATTGCTTGGTTTCAAATCGCGGTGCAGAACATTATTTGAGTGCGCGCATTGAAGTGCGTCGGCAATTTGAACGAAAATCGCAACCGAGCGCTCCAACGCCAAGCCGCGCAGCATCTTGATTGCGTCGTTTAGTGGAGTACCGTCCAGATAGTCCATTACTATGTACGGTTCATTGTTTTCTCCGGCGCCGAAATCGTAAATTGAAACAATATTAGTGTGTGAAAGGCTGCTGGCGGCTCGGGCTTCTTGTTGAAAGCGCGCATAGGTAATCGGATCGTTCACCAAATGCGGTAGCAACAGTTTTATTGCCACTGTTTTGCCGAGCACCTTGTCTTGTCCTTTGTAGACGACACTCATGCCGCCTTGCCCGATGAAAGATTGCAGTTCATAGCGGTTTGCCAGCACGGTGCCGACGAGTGAATCCATCCTGTGCCGCACCAGAGTTTCGTCGCCGTCCGTGTCGGCGCCCGAATCTCCATCTGTTTGTGTGGTGCGCCCGTCGTTTTCAGCGGAAGATTGCCCGTCTCGTACAGCCGACGAGTCTGCGCTTTCCTTATTATCAGTCGAACGCAATGCGATCTTTTCGCGTAATTCTGGGGTGCCGGATAGAAAGGCTGACTCAGCTCCTGAAGGAATCTGATCTGCCTTCAGTTTTGCGGGCTCTTTCTTGGGTTTTTTGTCTGACTTTTCGGACATATCGCAGACCTAAGCTGAAGCTTGGCAGCTCCCCCCAGTCAAGACATACCTCACTTCAGGGGGAACCAAACCGCACGGTCTGTTTTGTGCGATGATACTCCCGTAAATGTTGCCTACCAACTACTTTTCATGAGCGCAAGAAAGTTTTTGATGAACGTTAAACGGGTTGAACGCTTTTCAAAACATCCGGTTGTCTCCATGCCCAATTGCACAGCCGGTTTGTTTGGCTTTTTGCTTTTTTTTGCAGTGCAAACGGCATCTGCTGCGCCTTCAGATATGGGCTGGGTCATAGAACAGAAGAGTGAGGAGCGTGGACGCACGCTGATTCGCATGACAGAGGACAGCATGGTTTTAACCAGCAAGCTGATGTCGGCGATTCTGACCTCGCCCAAATTCGATGCCTGGTTTTTTAACGAAAGCACGCGTAAGTATGTGCTCATGCCTCATGCCGATTGGATGAAGCGCTATGCGCCCGGCAAGAAGGACATGAAAGGACCGTTTCCGGGAGAAAAGATCGCCGGCTACTCAACCAAGAAGTACACCTGGCAGACGAAGAATCGGCACAAAGTGATGGAATTGTGGGTGACGAAAGATTTGCCGTTGAGTGCGCCCTTGCAAGAGTTTGTTTCAAGCACCATTGGCATCCCCCAAAGCATTGGCATGCCGCTGCGTATGGTTTCCAAATTTGACGACCGTGAGCCAAGAGTCGACATGGACACGAAGTCAATCAAGAAGACCAAAATTCCGAAGTCGGCCTTTGAGCTGCCGAAAGGATACAAAAAGTGCAAAAGTGAGATGGAGCTGCTGTTAGGTGGAGACGACGAGAGCGGAATCGACGCCTTTATCAAGTAGAACCGTGATTAAGCATCTTCAGTTGCCATATATGGTTTGCTTTGTATGTGGCGTGGTATTGAATGTTCAACTCCCTTGCAGCATTTGAGGTGCCCTCTCTGTGGCTTCCATTTTGGTAGTCGAAGACGACGAAGACCTTTCTTCGACAATGGTCGAATGGTTGGTTTTCAATCAGCATGACGCTGAAGCAGCGCTCACGGGCGAAGATGGTCTGGCTCGAATGCTCGAGAAGTCTTTCGACGTTATCATTCTCGACTGGCAGCTTCCTGGAATGGCGGGCATCGAAGTTTGTCGTGCATATAGAGAGCAAGGCGGGAAGGCGCCGGTGTTGATGCTCACCGGCAGGCGCGATCCCACGGAAAAGGAAGCTTGCATGAAAGCGGGCGCCACTGAGTTTTTGCCAAAACCGTTCAGGCTCGAGCAATTGAGCAATCAAATCCAAAAGGTGCTGGAATTTGCGGGCACCAAGTAAAACCAGTCGTTACTCCACCACTTCGAAGAGTTGAATAGATGGAAAGCTGGCTTCCCAGGATGACCCAAAAGAAAGCGGAATTCATCGCGAAAACGCGAGACCGCTTGACCGAGATGGAAGGGCTGCTTGCCACCCTCACCTATCGACCGGCGGATGCTGGAGTGATCAAACAGTTGGCTGGGCACTTTCACCAATTGGCTGGTGGCGGCGGCATTTATGAGCTGGATGATTTGTGCATGTACGCGCAATTTGGCGAAACCATTGTTTTCTCGTTGGTGAGACAAGGCGGTTCGGCGTCACCGGATTCTATCGATAAGCTGAAGGAAGCTGTGGAAAGCATGCGTGGTGCCATTGAAGTCGGGCGTCCGGATGCACGAGCGCAAGACGACACGGGTCCGTTGCCTGCAGTAGCACCGCAGATTAACGTGACATCGACCGCTAAAGACAAAGGGCGACTGCGTATTTTTGTCGTTTCTTCAGACCCTGAACACACTGACGCACTGGAGCCTTTGCTTGCTGGCAATGACTTCGAGTTTCGCGTGTTTACGACGTCTTCTGAGGCTCTTGATGCTCTCAAATTGACTTTTCCGGATGGCATGATTGTTGATATTCCCTTGTCTGATGGCAACGGTTACGAGTTGGTTGCCAGCTTGCGCAATCTTCCTGGTGGCAATAAACCGCCGGTGGTGATGCTTTCTCGAGAACAAGGATTCCTCGATAAAGTCGGTGCGATTAGAGCCGGTGTCGATGCGTTTTTCGAGCACCCTCTGGATTTCCAATCTATCGTCGACAAGTTGCGCTACTTGCTCGATAGAGACAAGCCGGAGCGTTTTCGCATTCTTTCAGTCGAAGATGATCCGGATCAAGCGGAGTTTATTCGAGCTACTCTCGAATTCGCCGGATATAACGTTCTTACCTTAAACGATCCAAAAGCATTCGAAGAAGCGCTCCTTGCGTTTTGCCCGGATCTCTTGCTCTTGGACGTCATGATGGGCGACATGACCGGGTTTGAGATCGCTAAATACGTGCGGCAAATGGAGCGTTTTGTAGCGTTGCCGATTCTATTTCTGACCACGCAAAACCAGCTTGAAGCGCACATTGAAAGCGCTCGCTCCGGTGGCGACGATCATTTGATCAAACCAATTGCGCCACCGCTTTTGGTAGCGACGGTGGCAGGAAGATTGGAGCGCTATCGCGTTTTCCAAAAAATGTTGAAGCGCGAAGGTCTCACGCAGTGCTTGACTCACAGTGCTTTCATCGAACGCGCCGGTGCGCTAGTAGAGCCGTTTCAACGTCGTTTTTCTTTGGTGCTGATGCTCATTGATATTGACGGACTGCGTTATGTCAACGAGCGTTATGGATTCCCTGCCGGCGACAAAGTCATACTGACCGTCTCCAATTTGCTCAAGAAGACTTTCCGGCACTCGGAATTGATTGGCCGTATTGGCGGCGATTCTTTTGGCGTGATGGTTGAAAACCTTTCTGTGCCGGAAGTTGCAGAGCTTGGTCAAACATTCTTGCGGGAACTCGCCGCCGTCGAACACGTCGGTGGTGGAGAACCATTTTTCGTTACGGCGTCAAGTGGTGTTGCATCGCTTGGTGATGGAATGGATCTGAAAGTGCTGATATCTGACGCGGAACAAGCCTTGCAAAGCGCTAAAGCGCAGGGGCGTAACCGTCTCGTGAGAGCGGCAGGAAAAGCATTGCGTTAGTTGCGCTTTGGCTGTGGCACTATAGGCGGTGCCCTTGGTTTTGCGTTTTGGCTTGAAGGAGAATCTCTGTGACTGAACAAACATTGATGGAAAATCTCAAATCGACGACTCGTGCAGACCACGATTCGGCCGAAGGACATGATTTCCAGCGATTGCTCTTCTCAGGTCAATTGCCTTACGAGACATTCTGCGATTACGTCGGGCAGCTTTTTGTTTTACATAAAGCGCTCGAAGATGAACTCAAGGAGGCAAGCAAGGACGAACGCGTGAGCAAAGTCCTAGGCGACTGGCAGTATCAGGAAGGTTTTCTCGACAAAGATCTGACCGCACTTGGTCGCAAGAGCGCTGATTGCAAACCTCTTCCCGCAACTGCAAGAATTGTCGAATCTATAAGAGCCACCAGCAAAAAGCACCCTATTGCTTTGCTTGGATACCATTATGTTTTGCTTGGTAGCAAGCATGGCGCAAGAATGATTTGCCCCAATCTGAAAAAGTCGTACAACCTTGAAGGCCATAACGGCACTCTCTATTTTGATCCTTACGAAGGCAAGTTCATGCAGTTGTGGGGAGAATTCAAGGATGCTATGAACGCCAATCATTTAAATGAAGCGGAAACCGCGGAAATTCTCGATGCGGCCAAGCGAATGTTCCGGGCTATGGGCGAAATCGGCGAGGGTTTGCACGCCAACGCCGCGTAATAGCGCCCCTACTTTTAATTGTTTCCATACAGACAGTCCGTTGACATTAACGCGGGACATCTTTTAAACTAAGTCAAAGATTAGACTCGTTCTAAAATGGTATGGCGCGGCCGCTTTGGCTGCATCTTCAGGAGACGTCATGATCCGGACACTTAAATTCGCCCGCGTAGCGGCTACTCTTTCCATGCTCTGCGTGGCTACGGCGACCTTCGCTCAGTACGCACAAGCTACAGATTCTGCTGATGCCAGCAAATGCCCAGTAATGGGTGCTCGAAACCCATTGCTCAAACCAACTGCTGAAGGCGCTTACGGCAATGGTGATTGGTGGCCCAATTCGCTTAATCTGAAGATCCTGCACCAGAATCCGCCCGCCAGCAACCCGATGGGTGCGAAATTCAATTACGCAGAAGAGTTCAAAAAACTCGACCTCGAAGCGGTTAAGAAAGACATCAATACTTTGATGACGACGTCTCAGGACTGGTGGCCTGCCGACTTTGGCCATTACGGACCATTCTTCATCCGTATGGCGTGGCACAGCGCCGGCACTTATCGTGTCGCTGATGGTCGTGGCGGTGCTGGGTACGGCACGCAGCGTTTTGCGCCGCTCAACAGCTGGCCCGATAACGCCAACCTCGATAAGGCTCGCCGCCTTCTCTGGCCGATCAAACAAAAATATGGCGAGAAAATCTCATGGGCGGATTTGATGATTTTGGCCGGCAACTGCGCGCTTGAATCCTCGGGTCTGAAACTGATCGGATTCGCCGGTGGCCGCGATGATGTTTGGGAACCACAAGAAGACATTTATTGGGGACCGGAGAGCACCTGGCTTGGCGACAAACGCTACACAAGCAACAGACAATTGGAAAATCCTCTTGCTGCTGTGCAAATGGGATTGATCTACGTCAATCCGGAAGGACCTAACGGCAAGCCCGATCCGCTGGCAGCAGCGAAGGATATCAAAGAAACTTTCGGCCGCATGGCGATGAATGACGAGGAAACGGTTGCGCTCATCGCAGGTGGACATACGCTTGGAAAAGCGCACGGGGCGGCCGATGCAAGCAAGTACGTTGGTCGTGAACCTGAGGGTGCTCCCATTGAAGAGCAAGGGCTCGGTTGGAAGAACTCGTTCGGAAAAGGCTGTGGTGATGCAACAATCACCAGCGGTTTGGAAGGCGCATGGACTTCCACTCCTACCAAATTCGGTAATGGATATTTCAACCATTTGATGGGCAAGGAATGGAAGTTGACCAAGGGACCAGGTGGTGCAAACCAGTGGACGCCGGAAGACGGAAAGGAAATCGTGCCTGACGCACACGACGCGACTAAGAAGCATCCTCCAATGATGTTCACAACCGACATCGCGCTAAAGATGGACCCGACTTACGCTGCTATTTCGAAGAAGTTCCACGAAGACCCGGAGGCGTTTAGACTGGCCTTTGCGAAAGCCTGGTACAAATTGACGCATCGCGACATGGGACCGGTCACCAGATGTCTAGGACCAGACGTTGCTCCGCCGCAACTCTTCCAAGATCCTATTCCGAAAGTCGATCACAAGCTGATCGGTGATAAGGATATTGCAGACCTCAAAGCTAAGCTGCTTGCCTCCGGTTTGACCGTTCCTCAGCTTGTGACAACCGCATGGGAGTCTGCTTCGACATTCCGTGGAACAGATAAGCGTGGTGGCGCCAATGGTGCTCGCATTCGTTTTGCACCACAGAAGGACTGGGAAGTAAACAATCCCGCAGAGTTGGCAAAGAGCTTGCAAATACTGGAAAAGATCCAGAAAGATTTCAATGCTGCACAGTCTGACGGTAAGAAAGTATCACTGGCGGACATCATCGTTCTTGGTGGATGCGCTGGAGTTGAAGCTGCCGCGAAAAATGCCGGACACAATGTGACCGTGCCTTTCACTCCCGGTCGTATGGATGCGCTCTTGGAGCAGACGGACGTTGAATCATTCGCAGTGCTGGAACCGACCACCGACGGTTTCCGCAACTTCCGTGGAAAAAATCCTGACAGACCGCTGGAGCAATTGCTTGTCGATCGCTCGCAGAAGTTGACACTTTCTGCTCCTGAGATGACTGTTCTCTTAGGTGGAATGCGTGTTTTGAATACGAACGCAGATCACTCGCAAGTAGGTGTCTTCACCAACAGACCGGAGAAGTTGACCAACGACTTCTTCGTCAATTTGCTGGCGATGGATACCACATGGAAGAAATCTGCCAAGGATGAGAACCTGTATGAAGGCTGTGATCGTGCAACCGGAAAAGTAAAATGGACCGGTACTGCAGTTGACCTCATCTTTGGATCGAACTCACAACTGAGAGCAATCTCCGAAGTCTATGCAAGCAACGACGCGCAGAAGAAATTCGTCAACGATTTCGTCGCTGTATGGACCAAGGTAATGAATCTCGATCGCTTTGATCTCGATCAGAATGTTCGCATCGGCGCAAAACCAGCGAAAATTGGTTCGTAAATTGTAGGGGCGATGCCATGCATCGCCCTTTTCATTTGGTGTGGGGGCGCATTGCATGCGCCCCTACGCCCATTACGACATTTCCGCTTCTTTCGATTTATACAAATTGATTGCAGCCAGAACAGCGAGCACTATATTTATTGCGTTGAACGTAAATACAGTGACAACTGAAAAAGTCATGCCACCAATTTGAATGTGAAATAGTTTCGCATCAAGCAGGAATATGACCCACAGCAGGAATGGGTAGATTGCGAGGAGCCAGATCCAGAGCCTCATGCGCCAGGTGTTCACACTCAAGAGCTGAACTGGATCAAATGAAGGGAAAGTCAGCGCCGCGCAAATTGCCAGCACTATGCATTCGTACATATGCACGTGTGCACTGAAGAGTAGAACTGCAATAACACTGAATGAAAGCGCCCACGGAACAGCTTTTGCGCCAATCTTCAAAGCGTCAAACCAAACTTTGAGCGTCAACAAAAGTCCTGCAATCATAATTGGAAAACTGAACTTCATCGCTATTTCGGAGGGCATCAAAATGCTCAGCACCCCACGGAAATTGACCATCGACTGCGGGTTGATGTCGATCTCGTATTCCTTCATTGTTTCCCATTTCAGAAGAATACTTGGGTATTGAAGGACCGTATCGGGACCAACAATCACTGCTGCTGCGCCGAGCAGAGCGAAGAATCCTGCCGCTGCAACGGCAATGATTTTCCATCGTCCAGCGGCTAGGGCCGCCACTCCAAAGAATGGAGAATACTGAAACTTGATTGTGGAAATTGCTAAAAGAATTCCCGCCACGACATCTTGTTTTGCTAGAAAGGCTGCGCAAAAACCACTTAAAAGTCCAAGAATTAGCCAGCTCGGCTGACCGAGCACCATGCCGCGCGCTTCAGGCAAACTAGCCATTATTGCCGTGCACAAAATAAATGTGCGAAAGATAGTTCGGCCCAAACTTGTTGATGAATGAATGGAGCGCAAAACACTAAAGAGCCCAATCGCTCCGGCGCTCATCCAAATTCCTTGCCACAACAGATAGGCAGTTTGGAGCGAGACTTTGCCGAATGGATAGAGTATTGCCGGCCAAACCGGAGAAATCTCCATGCAGACTGGTCTTTCTGACGCACCTTCATTGCTAAGTTTGCGCCACTCGTTGAGCTGGTGTTCACCGTCGTAAAATTTGTGGCTTTCATCAGAAGCAACGATCTTTGCCATCGTGTAGTACTTGGCGTAATCGTGATACTTGATCGTTGGAAGTTTGAACATCCACTCGAACATGAACCCAGCGGCTATCACCAGCATTGTGAGATACAGCGCTGCCAATGTTCTGATTGCGATGTGTTTTTTGTTCGCCATGACTCCCCAATGAGCCAATTATTCCACAAAGGCTCAAACCAAAAGCCCCGGGCGAACCCGGGGCTTTTGCTCTTCCAAATACTTTGAATACTTTGAAGAAGTAACCGCGATTACTCTTTGGTGAAGGTCAAGGTTGCGCAGTTTTCGCCTTCGAATTTGGTTTCGCCTTTGAAGCCGAATTCTTTTGCGAACATTGATGTGCAGTTCTCGAATTGAGCGCCCATCTTTTCTTCTTGTTCTTTGCTCATGTGGCCGAACTTCTTGAGTGCTTCCCACATTCCGCAGGTCTTGTAGCTGAGGTGAGCTTGCTTGTCATCGCCCCAGATTTCGATCTTGCTGCCGAAAACATTGGCTTCGAATTCAGCCATTGCTTTGACGAGTTCCATCGGGGTGGTTACTTTGAGAGCCTTGAAGTAGGCTACTTTTTCTTGACGCTTTACGTTTTCAAACTTTTTGATCGCTTCTTCGCCGTGCTCGCAGATAACGCCATATGCGGCCATCCATTGCGAAGCCAGAAGACGTGCGGTTTCTTCTTGAATCTTTTGGGTGTTCCACTTGGATTCGATGAGTTGTTTTGTTGCTGTTGTCATTTCGATGTACAAAGCTCCGTGTGTGATTTGATGCGCTCAGTATAGGCGCGTATTTGCTCAAATTAGCCAGCTTTAAGAGAGCCTTTCGTATTCTTCTTGACATAGTGATACTCGTTTAATGTTTGCTAGAATTAGCTCCCTGACTTGGTTTTACCGCGTGACTGGTTCTTTTGAATCATCTTAAGACGGAGGTGCGACTTGGGGTTTCACTTAAGTTGGATTGCGACTAGTGGCATCGAGAAAGAAGATGTTTTGAAACACTTTGAACTCATCGCGACCGGTGAGTTCGATGCAGTTCCAGACAGTGAATGGTCCTTTCTAGATAATCGAAATGGCTGGAACGTCTTCATCTGGAATGAGACAGAGCCTTTGGATGAGGCTGCTGGGAGGCTTACAAACAGTCGTCCTGAAGCAAAAGCAGTTACAGCAATGGTTGCAGAAGGTGCAATGGTCTGCCTCAGTAGCGGCTGGGCTGATGGGCAAAAAATCTGGTCAATTACTCACGACTCCTCTCGTGGGCTCTCGCATTTGGAGTGCGAAGGAAATCCACCTGATTCCTTTGTAAAACTGAAGACGGATTGCGAGAAATCACAATCTGAAACTACAGAAGTCGACTATTTTTTTGATGTTCCGCTTGATGTCGCGTATTCAGTGTGCAACTTCAAACACGATCAATGTCCTGACGAGTCTTTTGGGGAAAATCCGTTCGAGATGCTCAAGTCTTTTAAGGTGAAAGGAACAAAAGGAGAGCGACCTTTGTCAGCGAACCAGACAAAGGCTCTTGAGATCAATAAAGGGCATGACATTTATCAAAAGAAACTTGCAGCTGGTTTGAGTGGACATTCGCCGAAAAAGAAACAAACGATTGCAGACATCATTCGTTCGTTCTTTACGCCGAAAAATTGAATCTACATTCAAGCGCACTTTTCCCCTGGTTCGGAGGTCTCGTGAACGTCAAGAAACTTGTAACCCTTGGTGGTTTTGCTGCAATGGGTGCATTGTCGGTGGGCGCCGCGTTTTCCAAAGATCTGACGACATCAGGTCCAATGTCCACAGCATCGAAGCAGGACATCATAAATACTTTGCGCAGCAAAGGCAGTTTCCACAAGATGCTGCAGGGCTTGGAGCAAACATATGAATTGGACAATGAATCGAAGGGCAAAGGTCCATACACAGTGTTTGCGGCTGACGATAAGGCTTGGAAAAAAATCAATCAGGCTGACCAGGACACACTCTTTGGTAATAAGAAGAAACTCGATGAAGTGCTGAGATACTGCGTGCTCAAGGGGCAGAGCATGGATTCTGACCACCTGTACAAGATGCAGGGTCAACAAGTGCAGTCGCTCGAAGGATGCCTTATAGATGTACGCATGACTGCAGGTGAAAAGGAGCAAGCGTTCCTCTTTCTCAACGAATCAAAAGTAAAGAAGGCTGACATCAAGTGCAGCAACGGAATTATTCACGTCATTGACGCTCCGCTTATGCCGCCTCTGAAGAAGTAGAGCGGTTTTCGGTTCAGACATAACTATTTCAGGGCGCGTGCAACGCGCCCCACGCCATGCGTCGCCCCTAAAGCGTTTTGTCTTTGAGGATATAAACGCCGCCGTCTTCGGCTGCGATATATACGATCCCGTTCTTGGCTTCTATGTCTGATGCCGAGAGTGGGATTGCACTTAAATCCACAGTGCCGACGAGCTTCGGATTTTTCGGGTTGCTTATGTCGACGGAGTTAACTTGCAAAAAGCCTTGAACATAAGCGCGATTGCCTTCAACAGCAAGTCTGTCAGCCTGTTTGATTTTGATGGTTCCTGTTCGCTTCAAGGCACCAGATGTAGTTCTGTCAAGAATACTTAGTTCCCTGTCGCCCCATATGCCGCCTTCCAACACGTATACATGTCTTGCATCAGTGACGAGTGCATAAGCATTTTTATCAATGGAAATTTGTCCTACTTTCTTGAGGTGCTCAGGATCTTTTGCATTGAAAACATAGAGCAACGTTTCTTTTGGACCAGTATCCGTGACCACATAGAGAAAGTCGTCATGTGCACCTAGAATGTCAGCACCTGTTTTAATCGGATGGAAAAATCGCTGATTGCCGGATTTGGTGAAGATGTGCACTCCATCTTCTGCTGCGACGAAAATGTTGTTTTTGCTGCATGCCAATTCCCTGTTCGATTTTTCGACTGTTTGAGACCACTTTTCCTTGAAAGTTCCGTCCGGTTGTTTCTGAAGCAGTGTGGCTAGAGATATCCGTGCGCCTTTCGCCGGAAAGCGTTCGTCTGCAACCACAATGTCTGCATCGGATTGACAAAGAGCGCGCACTCCTTTGAAATTGAATGTTTGAACGGAAGGTGGAGTTTTGTCTTCCGGCTGTGGTTTGAATGACTGAACCTCTGACGGATTGGACGTTGCGTACAACGTTCCATCCATTAGCGCCAACATTTGTGCATCGCCGCCTATGTGGTGGTGTGACACCAAAAGTGGTGTAAAGGGGTCGCTTATGTCGACGATAGTTAAGTCGCCAGCACTTGTGGTGGCGTACAGTTTCGTACCTTCGACATCGAGATCTTTGATGCCTGTAACGAGCGTGGTGCTTGAGAGTTGCTTCGGTTTCTTTCGATTGTGAATGTCAACAATTAGCAGTCCGGACGAAGTACCTATGTATGCGAAGCCGTTGCGGACCAGGGTGCTGGTGCCGTACCAGTAGCTTGGCACATCGATGCTTGATGCCAATTCCGGTTTACTTCCTTCGATGTTGAGAATCGAAACTCCGGCATCCGGCGAATCTCCGGCGATTACCAAAGTGTTGTCTTCTACGCCTGCGGCGCCTCGTCGCAAGCCTCGACCACCCGCTTTCCAGTCACCGAGTTTGATTGGGTTGCGCGGATCTTTTAGATCGAACAATCGCAGACCTTGATCTTCATCCATGACGCAAAGGCGTTCTTTATCGATGCAAACACTGAGCGCATCTAATGTTTCCGACTTCTTCTCTGCTGCGTCTTGGAAATTGATTGTCGAGGGAGAAGTAGGATGTTTTACGTCAATGATTTCCAGTCCGTTCATTCCAGCTGCGATGTATGCGCATTCCAGACCAATAGCAACGTGTTTTGGAGCCGCCATATGTCCATAGGCTGCCACCTCTTTCGGTGCCTCCGGCTTACTTACATCTATTATTCTCAAGCCACCACGTCCGTTACAAACGTAGGCGAAATTATTCTCGACCTTGATGTCGCTAATTTGTCCAAGCAAAAGTAAAGAACCGACGGTTTCAATTTGCTTGGGATTTTCGATGTTCACCACGAGCAGTGTCTGACCTGCGCCGATGTATGCATATTTGTCTTTGACTGCAATTGCGGAGAGTTTTCCACCCTTCTGTGCGACTACCTCGAAGTTCTTGGTCGGCGGCAGGCGAGGGATGTCGAAACGTTTTTGGCTAAATATGTCATAGCCAGTTACGAGCTGCGTAAAAGCAGCCAGGCGCCACAATCCGGCGGTTTGGGCATATGCGGCGGCAACAATGAGCGCCGAGACGGTCACCCACACCAATAGGAGGGGCGATATTCTTACGCGTCTTCCGGGCACCGTGGGCGCCGGGTGTGAGAGTTGCTCTTCCACGGAAGTGTCCTGCAATACATCTCCAATTCAGCAGTAAGGTCTACTGAATAGATGTGATTTTTAGGCCGCAGTTCCGGTTAAAGAATGGTCTTTAAGTGCTTGACCAGCAAATGATTCTCAGCGGGGCGTCCGGTCGTGACACGGAAGCAGGTAGGCAGACCGAAGGCAGCCAGCGGACGGATTGCGATACCGCGCTTGAGCAGCTCTTCGTGGATGCGATTTACCTTTTCTTGGCTGTTCATCTCGACAAGTATGAAGTTGCCATGTGAAGGCACACGTTGCAGTCCGAGCTTATCGAATGCGTCTTCCAAAAACGCCATTGCGTGGCGGTTATTGGCGAGTGTCTCTTCCAAGAACTCTTCGTCTTGCAGAGCGGCCAGTCCGGCGGCCTGTGCCAGTGAGTTCGGTTCGAAAGGAAGTCTGATGCGGTTTACAAAGTCGATCAGATATTCGTGACCGAGTCCGTAGCCAAGTCTCAAGCCTGCCATAGCATAGGCTTTTGCGAATGTTCTCAAAGTGAGAACATTGTCCATGCGATAGCTCATGGAGTCCGGGTAATCCGGATTGTCGCAAGCGAATTCGTAATAGGCTTCGTCCATGATGACGAGCACGTGCTCTGGAATCTTCTTGATGAAAGTGTCGAATTCCTGGCGCGTGAAGATGGTGCCTGTGGGGTTATTCGGATTGCACAGGTAGATGATCTTGGTGCGATCGTTGACCGCGTCTGCAATGGCATCGAGATCGAAGTGATAGTTTTTCAGCGGAACAGTGCGGAGCTTGACGCCTTGAGCTTTTACAAGCACCAAGAGTCCGATGAACGTGCCTTCTGATGTCAGCACTTCATCGTCGCCGTGCAAGAAAGCACGCACAATGTTCGCCATGATACTTTCGGAACCGCTGCCAATAGCCAGGTTTTCGATATTGACGCCGAGCTTGTGTCCGAGCGCTTCTCTCAATTTGAAGCTGCCCGATTCGGGATAGCGGCAAATATCAGGCAATGCCGCTGAAATAGCTTTCAGTGCCGATTGCGGGGGTCCAAGAGGATTCTCATTGGATGCCAGGTTGATGAATTTCTCAATCCCGAGTTCTTTCTTCAGTTGCTCGGGCGGTCTGCCGGGCTTGTACGAAATCAACTGTTCGATGTGAGTTGGCACGAGTTTTCTCGGTGCCAGCTTTCCACCTTGTTGAACCACCAGTCTCAGGGGGTCGGTCTTAGCTGCCAGTTGTTGAATGTATGTTGCCATGGCTTCCGTGTAGTAATCAGTTGGTAAATCCCTGCGCAAAACCAGTCGGGCGGCGTGCCCGAAACCTCTCAATGTCACTGCGTTTGGCGCGGTCGGCATTAAGAAACTTTGACGCTAAAGTAACATCTCTTTTTCCCATAGACAAGTTAATGCGGGGTCTTTTCCGTATTTATCAGATATATCTAACCTTAAGACTTCCTTGTGTATCGGGCATATCTTTAGAGAAATAGCGTAAAGAGGGAATCTATGGACGTTTCGGGACTAAACACGCGTAGTAAGGGCCGGTTGCCAGGTTTAATCGGGATAGAAATTGTTGAGAGCGCTAATGAAAAACTGGTTAGTAAGCTTGATATCCGAGACGAACTTTTAGCGCCTAATGGCTATCTGCATGCCGCATCGGTGATCGCCCTTGCAGATACAACCTGTGGATATGGGTGTGTACTGAATTTTAAGCCTGACGTGGCTTCTTTCACGACCGTGGAGCTTAAGGCCAACTTCATTGGAACAGCCAGAAAGGGCACCATTTTTTGCCATGCTGAGAGAATTCATAGCGGCAAAACGACAGAAGTTTGGGATGCCAGGGTGAGCGATGCCGAAACCGGCAAATTGATCGCACTGTTTCGTTGCACCCAAATGCTTCTTTATAGAAGGGAATCGAGCGAGAAATCGAACTAATAGGTACGGAGCTTCACAAAACTGCCCTTGAAGAGCCTGTAAACCCCCAGAAATGACCATTACAATGGTCGGCTAAATAGCTTTGTGATAAGATCTCGCATATTACGCGGGTGTAGTTCAATGGTAGAACGGCAGCCTTCCAAGCTGCACACGCGGGTTCGATTCCCGCTACCCGCTCCATTTTTTACTTCAAACCGCAACATCGGCTAAGAGTCTTCGCCGGTCTTTTCTACTACAGATATACGCTTGCTGCTATTTGAGGAACGCGCGCCGTGGTTGATAACAAAATCTCTTTGAATGATGTTCTTGTTGCTCGCAAGAGAATCGCAGGCAAAGCGATTAACACGCCGTTTCGCAAATCGGTTTGGCTGTCTGAACTGACAGGTGCTGAAGTTTATTTGAAGCTGGAGAATTTGCAGGTAACCGGCTCATTCAAATATAGAGGTGCGTTGAGCGCGCTCACACGAAGCAAAGAGAATGCCCTCAGCAAGGTGTTTACCGCTTCTGCGGGCAATCATGGCTTGGCGGTCGCTGAAGCCGCGGTCGAGTTGGGTCGCGATGTGACCATCTGCATTCCAGTGAATGCATCAGCAGTGAAGCGCCAACGTCTCAAGGACTACAGTGTCGCAGTTATCGAGCACGGCGACGACTGCGAAGTGACAGAGAGCTACGCGCAACGCATGGCGAAAGAAAAGAAAGCGTTCTACATTTCCCCCTACAACAATAGAGAAGTGATCGCCGGGCAAGGAACCGTTGCATTCGAAATGTTCGAGCAAGTTCCGGAATTGAACAAGATTATTTGCTCTGTCGGTGGCGGCGGATTAATCAGCGGAGTCGGTGTTGTTGCGCAAGCTGTCAAGCCGAAAGCCGAGGTCTTGGGCGTTGTTGCAGCGAATTCTCCAGCGATGACTTCTTCCATCAATCAGGGAAGAATCGTGAAAGTTATGCAAGAGCCGACCATTGCCGATGGTATTGCGGGCAATATCGAACCTGATTCAATCACTTTTCCGATGTGCCAAGAACTTGTTTCGGACTGGGCTGTTGTTGAAGATGAAGACATCAAAACAGCAATCTTCGAATTCCTCGATAACGAAGGAATGTTGATCGAAGGCGCTTCTGCTGCAGCGATTGCAGCGGTACTTCGCAAGCAAGTTCAAATCAAACCGAAAGAAACGGTTGGAATTGTAGTTTGCGGTGGCAACATTTCGAAGAACGAATGGCGCGAGATTGTTGTGGAACACCTGGTTTCCAGAACCCGCAAATAAGCTGTTAAGAAATACAGTTCAATCGAATCAACGTGGAATTCGAATCTCTGCGTGGTCCATAAGAATTCCGAGGCACCGCCTGTCCAAGCTTTCCGCGTGGAGATCGCGTGGGCGGAACGTCGTATTTATTCTGAATGTGATGCGAACTGTTGTTTGGTCGCGACGGATGCCAGTGAGTTTTGCTTCGTGCAAAAAACCGAGTTCATCCTGTACGCGTGTATAGTTCAGTGGTTGTCCGTTGGCTGTAACCTTTAGGCTAAGTAATTGTTCCGCCTTCAACGCGCTCACGATGTGAAACCGCAGATAGCCCTCATCACTTTGAGGAGTTCTGAAATCAAGCCATGATTCATTTGTAGGCCCGGACCAAAGTGCCTTATACGCTCCATGATCCTCTTCCTCATACCAGCCACCGCGAGCGATTGGTTTCAGGCTCTCGCCCTGGCGTTCTACAAGGTAGTCGATAGTTGAGGCGTCTTTCTGAACCTCAAGCAAAAACACTTTTCTTCTCAGGTCAACGACTTCATGAGCCAGGCGATTTTCTCTGGACGATACTATCTCGTCGACATGGGTCAGTGGCATTTCGAAATGAACAGCTAATTCTGGATGTTGAGGCGACGTGTAAAAGCGATTGAGACCATCGAAATATCTGAAGGCGTACCCTTGCTCTTCCAGGATGTGATGCCACTTTTCCCATGACGGTATGTCACTGAGTGGTTCTAGTGACTCGATCACGATGATCCATGGTTGAAACCTAGAAAAATCGATTCCACTAAGAACTTCAAACTCAGAGCCTTCAGCGTCGATCTTTAGGAAATGAGCTTCTTGAATATTGTGCTCGTTTAGGATAGTTCTTAGTGGCAATGCTGTCTTTTCGGTGCGAACAATCATGTCGCTTGAGCTCGCTTCATAGAGCTTTGCCTGCTGTTCGTCAGTGGTGGATAGCCCGGAATCTTCTACTTCGAAAAACGGTACTGTGTCAGGTTTGTTCCACGCGAGTACTTGCAGATTGATATCATCAGGTCTTTCTGCTACGAGCATTTTGTACCAGTGAGTCACAGGCTCGATGTTTATTCCGCGCCATCCTCTGTCGTAAAAGGCTTTGGTCACGGAATCGCGCTGCGGATCGCACGCACCAACATCAACGTAGCAACCTCTTTCGACATTCTTCAACGCGCGAAACAACAACGCGTCTTCTCGATTCTGCGCGTACGAAACAAAATGATTTTGAGTCCAGAGTGTCATTGTTAGTTTTTTGTCTTCTTCGCCTTCGTAATCTTCACTGTCTTTTTCGTCTCACTATCTTTTTAACATTTATTTCCGCATGCGTCGATGCATGCAATAGGCAACTATCGCTGTCAAAAGCATGCTGAACAGCGCGATTGCTATGCCTGTCTTCAGCGGCACCGGTTCAAATGAGAACTTCACGGTGCTGGTGCCGGCTGGAACTGCTGTTGCGCGTATTGCATAGTCCGCTTTATAGACTCCACGGCCTAATGCTTGCGTTCCGTTTACTGAAACGTTCCAGCCTGGATAGAAACTGTCCGCCGTCACTAATAGAGCGGATTCTTTTGTCTTTACCTTGAGCGTCATTGCGTTTTCACTTGATTCTATGATTTCTACTGTCGCATTTTGATCTGGCTCAGAGACTGGCACATGGCTGGTCGCAAAGAGAGTTTCCTCCAGCAGTGCGGTTTGGCTCGGATCGACGCTTGCGGATTCGAGTTTTCCCGTTTGCATTGCTTTTGCAATTGCTTCCGGTTTTAAACGTTGCGGCAAAACCTTAGGTTCGTATACAAGCCAAGCTCTGGGACACGCGCGCAAGTTCTCATAGATCAACGCATCACCGACTTCTTTCACAAGGCGCCAGCGAGGTCCGACGGGGGCTGGACAGCGGCTGTCGTTCTTCGGCACGATAACGTACTTAACAGCAAGAATATCGAGAGTGCGATCCTCGTCTTTCGCCCATGTACTATCAACGAGGAAACCACCTTCCTTCATGTTGAGCAAGTTGGAAATACGCAGCGGAAGCAGGTTTTCATAGCCGCTTGCGTTCTCAACACCCCAGAGCATAGACAGGTTTACTGGCAGTTCGTTTGGACTTCCTGAATTGCCTCGCACACTGAGAAGTCTCTGATGGGTTTTCGCAAGTTCACTGTTTAGCCAGGCGGCGTGTGCTGGCGGATTCAGTGCTGATGCCGGTGGAGAGGCAGCAAAATATTCGCTACCGAGTGAAACAGTTGCGAAGTCGAGTACAAAAATCAAGGTCAGAGCGTTCCACATTATGTGCGAGCGCTTCAAGCACAAGACGTAAATGATCGAACCGACAATGAATAGAACAATCGGTAGTCCAAGCGCTGGATTGGTCCATGGATAGAGTCCGAAAACTCCAGATGCAGTTTCTCGTACTCGATCTTGTGACGCGCCTGCGATGAGGTACGCAAAGATGGCAGCGATGGTGAAAAAGCCAACGAATATCGCATGCGCTCGCATCGCAATCTTCTGGGAGATTTGTTTCGTCGCAAGAGCAGCAACACCTGCGGCGGACAAGCAACTGAGCGCCATGCTGATCTCGAGGAAGTGTCTGGTTGGCGCTCGAAATCTGTTGTAGCACGGGAGCTGATAAGCGAGTTGCGACAGTGGACCGACATCACCGAATATCAAAATAAAGAAAATCAGTAAAGCGATCGACCAGAAGATGATCACCTTGTTTTTTCTGAAAGCAAAGATCCCTAGCGGGAAAAGGAGCCAGGTAAAGAGTCCGCAGTAGCCGAGCACACTTTGCAGATTATATGCGCCGAAATAATTGCAGCCGTATAGAGAATCTTTGAAGCTTCCAAATGCATACGGAAAAACTTGATTGATCAAATTTACGGGGAGCAATGCGTACTCGATAAAGAGTTTGTACGTCATGTTCCAGCGCCAGGAGAATGTCCCAAGTTCTGCCGCCGGCAGGATTACAATGCTGGATATTCCGACTCCCAGTGCAAGCGCAAGGTAAGTTGTCAGTGCGAAACGCAGGCGATCTTTCTTTTCCGCTTCGAACGTTTCCGCAACTACATATCCCCCTAACAATGCTAGACCGTAGCAGAACATTTGTGGATGTCCGGCAAAACAGAGGAGTGCCGTAGCAGCGACTGTCAGCGAAAACCAGAGCGCGGATCTGTTTTGATGCATACGTGTATTTCGAATTGCCCATAAACCCAGCGGCAACCAGACGGCTGAATGCAACATCGTCGTGTGGCGCAGGTTCGAAAGGAGAAAACCGTTAAAGGCGAAAATACATCCCGCTATCAGTGCGGCTGTCCAGCAGCTGGTCAGAGAATACGCATAGAGTGCAGCAAAGAATCCTGCCAATGCATACGCGAGAATGATGTATAGATTCCATCCGCCAGGCAGGAGCGAAAAAACATGCTTCAACGGATAAAATGTCTGCGATTGCGGGTCTGCATACCAGGGAAAACCGCATAATATCTGGTTCGTCCAGAAGTGAGTTCCATTTTGAAATGCAGGCAAATATTGAACGAGCGCGTCGCCCGGTGCTAAAAGTTTTCCTTGAAACACTATTGGCAAGAAAAAGATGCACGATACAACAGCGAAAAAGACAGCAGCATAAAGTGGTGGATTGCTTCTGAATTTTTCGATGAGGAAGCTCATGTTGTCGATTCGCTCTATCAATAGTATCCGGGCAATCCCGACTGTCTTTAGACACCAGCATTTTAGTCGGTTGCCACGCCAACGTCACCCTTGGGTGAGCGCGCCGGAGGGACTTCAAGTGTTTATTCCCGAGAACCTGTCGTGCTTGAATCCTGGCTTTAGTTACGGGCGCCTATAGAAGTGGTCCCTTGGCAAGGGGCTATGGCAATTTGATGGCATCTCTGGGCACGATTTCGAAATTGACGAAGTCGAAAAACAAAACTTGCTGTTTTCCAAAGTCAACTATGCAAAATCCGGGACCGTGTTTTTGCAGCAGAGTGCCTGCATTGACGAAGGTCACGTCGTCAATTCGACGCACCATTCTGCGATGACTATGACCTTTGATTACATAGCGGTAGTCACACTCATATAACAACTTCTCTAGCGCTTCGTTGCTCGTGAGTGCGTATCCCTCATCACCGGGAAGACGTGGGTAGTAGTGGGTTTTAGGCATTTTGCTTTCTATAGTTTGCCTGCCCTTGATAAGATGTTTCTATGAAGGTAAAGCTATATGGGTTGATATTCTTCGGTGCCTTATTGATAGGCTCGGTATCCGGATGTACCGAGCAAACCGAGCGATTGGGCCATAGCCACCACGAGACCGGATATGTTTCTTGGGGAATCGATGAATTTGAGCTGTTTGGGTTGACTAAGGAAGAACTAGTAGAGAAGTTCAGAGGTAGGCTTTCTCTTTCTGAGAAAGAGACGGCTGTTACTTTCGATGATGGACACTGTGGGCATTTCCATCTTTCATTCGACAAAGAAAAAAAGATTGATGGTGTTCAGCGAGTCTTCATTGACGGCGCTGGTTGCGAGATTTTTGGTCCCTACCTCGGAACGAGAAGAGAAGCGCTCGAGTTTTCGATAAATGGTTTGAAAGAGCATACGCCTCTAGACAAGGAAGACGCTGCCAAGCTTGCAACTGCGCAGGAGATGTTAGAGCGAGAATGATGACTAAGGCACCATATATAGTGTCTGTTGTAGATTGTTTGGAAGTGAGGCAGAAGGAAAGAAGCCTTGGGTCGACGCATGGCGTCGACCCCACACTAGTAGCTTTAGAAGCCGCCGAGAGCGGCTGCTGACGTTGCTCGTCCGGACCAAACTTCTCCCAGTCGCACCGGTTCAAGCATGTTTGACTCGGGTGTTGGTCGTTTGAAATCGTATTTCAGAACGCTTCCTTTGGTTTTTCCATCCACAGAACCGCTCACCACTAAGTGTGCGCCAGTTGTAGTACTTGTAGTAGCTACATGTACGGCACCAGATTCGGTGAACGGACTGAAGCTCGAAGTCTCGCGGAAGGGTGCATCCTTACCACATCTGCACTGACCCAGATATATTGCAGGACCGTCGTCCAACGCCGAGCCGCTGGAAAATGTTTTTACAGTTCCGCTGCCCGCTAACTGGCTGGCTATGATAGATTTCGCCCCACCAAGTGAACCGGCTATCCACCCCGTGGTCAGAGATACACCGCCCGAGTAATCCTTGCCGAATGGGAAGAAGCTCGTGTTGTTTTGAAGCGTATCCGCCGGATTCATTTGACCTTTTCTAGCCTTTTCGTTTGGATAGAAAAGGCTATAGGCGAACGTCTTAATTTCCGTCGGAGCTCCTGGTCCGGGGGCGGTGACAATGTCCTCGCGGCCGGTGACGAAATCGACCATTCCAGCGGCAACAGTCACGCCTGACTTGTCGTCGCCATAAGGTTTAAAGCTTGCGAATAGTGTCGGTCCGTTATTAGAGCCAGCCAATGGAATATCGTAGATCTTCACTTCATCGGTGATGCCAGCAGGTGAGCCAACGATGAGGTTGTCTGATTGTGTTCCATCAATTTGCGCAGAAGCAACGGTCACACCTTCGCGTGCATTGGATTCAAACGGCTTAAAGTGCGCAAGCTCTGTTCCGAAAATTCCTTTGCCCAGGATAGATGCACCAGCGTAAGCAATAACTTCCGGCTCGTGATCTTTGCCGGAGCCGACGAGCAAGTCTAGGATGCCGTCACCGTCCACATCACCCATTGCGACATTGACATTGCCTTCGTAGAAAGGAAATGGAATGACGGAAGCAACGAGTCGATCGTCTTCGCCATCGTACACACGAATCTCAGTAGCTCTGCCGGGCGCACCTGGAATCGCAACTGCGTAAGTAGAAACCGCTGGTATCACGTTGATCGTTGACATCAGCCCGTTGTCCTCATGGTTGAGGCGATGGCAGTGCGTGACATAGGTTCCTGTATATTCTTCGAACCGAGTACGGAACGAAAGAAGACCTGGTGCGTTGACATTTTCTTCCAAGTCAATTTTCGGTGCTGGTGCATTAGCGTTGTCGACGGAGAAAGTTTCAGGGCCAAAGCGCGCACCGTTTGTGGGATCGTGATATTCGGTTACCTGAAAATCATTGACGTGCACATGAATCGGATGCTCGTCGTTGTTGTAGTTGACGAAGTTCCATTCCTCGATCGAATTCAGTCGAGGTTGGATAAGCGAAGTATTGGGAAATGTCTGTCCATCGAATGCATACACGAATGCCTTCGGGTCATTCTTGTCGGCCAGCCCATTTAAAAATCCGCCGTTCATCACGATCTTCCGCTTAAAGTCCGGGGTCGCCTTGGAAAGATCAACATAGGATGTGTATGCCCCAATCTTCTGACCTTCCACGAAAGCAGTCGTCACACCGCCTGGTTCCACAGCTTTTGCTCGCAGGAGGACCTGCGTTGGAAAAATGAAGAACCCATCAAAATAGCTGATGTACTTAGGATCAATGCTCATCCTTCCCAGCACACCGGGAGGATTCTCGGTTCCATTGCTGGTGTACATAACACCGGGGCTGCTGAGCGTCTTGGTCAGATCGTACTGTCCATTATTCACAGCAGTTTTTCCGAGATCGGGCATCTCCAATATGAGTTCGCCTTCTGCCGGAATTGTCACAGCGATCGCAAAGCGGGTCGCCGGCGGAATCAGAAGCCTGGTGCCATCGACAGTCCGTGGATAATGAACAGTTGAATAGGGGTTGCCGTCTTGTCCAACAATAGCGATCTTTGGATGCCGTCCTGTTGCTGTTTCAGTTAGCTGTACGTTCATATATGCAAGATCGCTTATATTTGCCAGCACCCATATTTCAGTTTGACCAGCCTTGCTTTTGATGACTGGCTGAAACTGACCATTCACTGTGTATTGCACGTCACGAAGGTGATCAGGAAGTGACGGGTTTTCCGGCATACCGCCAGCTTTTTTCTCATTCGGAGTAAAGCTTTGGAGATTGCTAGGTATGAGTGAGAACTGCCCCCTGTGATTGCGAACTGATAGTGGACCTTCATACCAGATGGTGGCAAATTTGGTGCCCTTCTTCGATTGATTGAAGTTGACCGGCATTTGAGACGGGCGATAGGTGCCATTTTCCAGCTCGCCTTTTTTCGGCGGAACTAGTGTGTTGAGCCACATCGGCCACATCGTGTTGTTGAGGTCTGCCGAACCGCCTGCGCGATCAAAGACGAAGTTGTATTGAAGAGCCATATTGCGGACAGGAATTTTGTTGTCAGTGACAAGAGGAATGTTGCCATCGGTCTTGCCAACCGCAAGTAGGCCGGCTAGCCCGCAGTAAGTCTGAGCCGAAGTGAGTCCGTGGAGATGGCAGTGGTACCAGTACAGTCCTTGCGGCATGTTCTTCGGAATGTCGTAGGTGTAGGTGTTGGTCATGCCCGGCGGAATGTCCAACATGACGTTGTCGGCGTTCCCTTTCGGACTGATGTGGGCTCCATGGATGTGGAGATTCATCGGTGACTCTTTCATCTGCGGCGGGTAAAGCGGGATGGGTTGACCCTTGGCTGTGTAAGATGGAATGAAATAGTCTTTGATCGTCAGATTTTTGAGTTCATTCTCGAAGTGGACGATCATCTTCTCGCCCGGATACACCTTTAGAGTCGGCGCGGGATAAAGATCTTTTCCGAAATTCTGCCCGTCTGATGCGGTGCCTTTGATTACTTCGTAGCTGAAAAGAAGAAAGTTGTTAACCGGCTTATCTAGCGTGTCGAGCTTCGCTTGTCCTTGTCTTGCTGTGAGTCGAACTTCTAGGACGCCGCCCTTGCTCGCTAGCACAACCGGCTCTTTAAAATCATGACGAGTAGAGATGTCTGACTTTTTGCCAGAAGCATTTTTGACTGCAATGGTTTTGACTGCAGTTTTCCCCCAGGCTTCGCCCGCCCAAGCAAACGACATACAAAGGGTTGTGACACTAAGAAGTAAGCTGTACACGCGAGCATTTGACATGAAAGGCAGTCCTTTGTGATTGTTATGCAAAGCGATCATTCGCATAATTTTTTTTGCGGCTATGGTTTGTTGCCGATCCAAAGAGCAGCACCAACAGAGTCGCACTCAGCGTTGATGCTGTTCAATAGGAACAATTTTGAAATTGAACGAGGTCGAGGGTTCATAGTTTAATCCCGACGGGTGCGGCTCAACGACCCTGACCGTCGACGAACTGGCTGACTGACATAATCTTTCCTGTCACTGCGTTGACAGTGACTACTTTCTTTCCGCTCTTACCGACCACGCGGAAGTCGTGGACAAGCGCGTCTTTTCCTCCCCACACAAGAATTTCCCAGGCCTCAACAGTGCCGGGATATTCCTTGAGAGCCTTCTCCTGGGTCTGCTCTATCGTGAATTTTGCTTCTTTCAGTCTGGCACGGTCTGCAGCGTTTGTAGTCTTAATCGAACGGCCATCGCTGCTGTGAGAGTCGACCAAAATACCGATATTCTCTTTTTTACCCGTATTTCCGTTCAGCTCTATTTCACTAATTCTGCCGTCTTTGCTCTTGACGTAGAAAGCATATTCCGGCTCGCCAGCTTCGATCTGGAGATCCCAGCAGAGTAATTCACCTGGCACCAACTTCAATGATGCTTCCTGTGCTTTTGCCTTGGAAATTTTAGCTGGCCAGGGCTTCTTGGTTTTGTCTTGATCGGCCGCAAAGGCTGGACCACAACCGACGGTAATTGCCAAAGCCAAAAGCGAAGACAAAAATTTCATAGACCCTCCAGGAAAGTACAACTGGCACGCGCCAAAGAAGGTCTTATTTTACATCACATAGATGAAGGTAATGTCGCTTCAAGATTTATTTCTGGTGGGTTAGTCTTCTGTTTGCGATAATGACGCAGACTCAACGTGGGGAGTAAAGAATGAATCGAATGTTTTGCAATTTAGCGGTTTTCGGCATCATTGCGCTGAGATTCATTGCTACAACAGAGCCAGCGTGTGCTGACAATCCGTCCGGAAAGTTTACAAGCTATTCTGTTCCGCATGCGTCCCCGCATGGCATCGTTTACTTTGGCGAAGGTCCATTGAAGGGCGTTTGGTACACGAATTCTACTCACGATGCAAAGTCGGGCGCAGTAGAATTTTCGCGCAAAGTCGGAAAAACGACTTTCCATGCGACTCCAACCGCGGCCGCTGTGGCTGGGTCGATCAACTTTTACTCTGGCAAAGAGCCACTTTGGTTTACCGAGACTGGCGCCAACAAGATTGCGCGAATCGACGCATCAAAAAAGATCACCGAATTTGCAATCCCGACGGCAGGCAGCAAGCCGTTTGATATCCAGCACGGGCCTGACGACGAGAGCATGTGGTTTACGGAGTCGGCAGCTGGGAAGATCGGGCGAATCGATTCAACGGGAAAGATTACGGAGTTTAAGGTCGGTGCGGCAAGCGACGAGCCGACGTCTCTTATGGCGCAAGACGGCGTAATTTGGTTTACCGAAGTTGGTAGTGGACAAATTGGACGTCTAACGACTTCCGGGGAAGTCAAACATTTTTCCACCGGTAAAGGCCGGCTCACCGGCGACATCACAAATAGCAACGACGGTGCGTTGTGGGCGCCGAAATTGTCTTCCGTCGTGCGATTGAAAACAGACGGCACTCTAGACGAGTTTCCTCTTGCGGGCGTTGTTAACACCGGTGCTATTTTCGGCAACGGAGACGGCGTCTACATCGGAGCCATGAAAGCAGACGGACGGGGAGCGATTCTATCGATCGACGGTACGGGCAAGGTGTATGAATATAATCTTCCGCGTAAATATCTGATGCCGGCCGCAATGGCAATCGATCCTGATGGCGGTTTTTTCATGACCGTTAGTAGCAGCAGACCCGGGCAATCTGTTTCGACGATCTGGCGGTTGCAATTAGACTCGACGAAGAAAAAGTAGCTTCTCCGCCCCAACTCAATCGACAGCCTTCAGTAGTTCATAAAAACCAACATTGCTACTTCGCAAAACAGCACGCAAATCAAAAAGCATAGTCAGGCGGTTGTTGATCATTTTGATGGTTTCAGACCACCAGTGGTGCGCTTTTCCTTCAGCAGAAAGCTTTTGAACTTCTGAGTCTTTATTGATATTGACGCTCAAAACCTTCGACTCTTTCCAGTACTTGATCAATGTTTCTCTTCTGGACAAATTCAGCTTCGAATCTGGCGCTACCGAATTGAGATATTGAAACGTAACCGGAGACAAATCGAGGCGCTCGGAATATTTTCCGAAGGCAGCTCCCAAGGCATTTGGCTTGGCTTTGTCTGGCCGCCATCCGCCATGTTGCTCCAGCATAGAGAGCGCTGCCATGCCGGTGCTGATTGCCGAAGTAGTGATGACTGTATAGTTTGCAGCCTTAACATCCTGTGGTTTTCCGGTTAAGCCAAGCGAAGTTGCAACCAGACCGAGAATGCCTCCCTGCAGAAAGTTGAGATTGTCTGTCAGCTGAGTCACCCTGTTTTTTAGCCTTTCCATGCGGTTCAGGGCTTTGAACTCCGAGTCAATTTCATGCCCAATCTCATCGGCATCGGTAATTAAAGAAAGAAAACCCTCAAGCACTTGTCTTGTGAGCAGCAGCTTGGCGTCCTCGTCTGATTGCCGCTCAGTGGTCAACAATCCATGCACTCCGAGCAGTGTTGCTGCAGCATTAGCAGAGGGGGTGAGACCCGAGTCGGCATCAGGAGGACTTGCAGCGACGGCCGCAGGCCAGGCTTTACGCAATAAGTCAAGCAGTTCCACGTCGAACTCATTCAGCTGCTGGCGCAGAGAAGTTAGAAGGGCGATACGATTGACGACTAGTTTGATTGTGTCGCGCTTGCAGGACGGCATACTTCCGAGCCGTTCAAGGGTGCGCCGATCCTTAAGATCAACGGTAGCAACAGACCTTTTGGCCCATAGTTCCATCAGGCACTGACGCCGGCTTTTACCATCAGTTCTTTCCGGCGCGGGTGAATTCAGATAGTCCATGACCAAGGGGGAAAACCCTTTTTCAGCAGCTGGTCTCAGATTGAAAAAGTCTGCCAGCGAGTTTGGTCCGGTTTCGTTTTTGCGCCAGCCCCCGTGCATTGCCAAAAGCGAGGCGCCAGTGAGAAGAAGACCAATCCCGCCAGAAACAAGCAAAATCTCGCCGCCTGTATTTGGAAATTTTTTCAAATAACAATAGCTGGCGGTAGAGCCGAAAACACCATTTTGTATGAAGTTTGCTTCGAATATTTTTTGCGTCAAACCGGACTGTCTGTCTGTCAACTGTGCCAGGACCACGTCAGCCTGGTAATTGAGCTCTTTCTGGCACCTATCTCCGGCGACAGCCATATCGAGACCGCCCGAAATCAATGTCTCCAAAAGCGTGATTTGCAATTCCCGCTTTCTCTCACTGTCTCCACCGGAGGAATTAAGCGAGCTTAGCTCAGCTAGTAATGGCTCCAAGTGAAGCAGGCGCGCTGCATGATCGGCATTTTTTCCAAGAGATGGTGAGGTGCCGATTCTAGTACCTGAAGGCGGATAGTCGACAGTTGCACTACCCCTTGCCTGGTTCAGCAAGGAGAGAAGATCTGAATTAAATCCTTCAATGGTAGTGTAGAGAGACCAAAGTAAAGTGAGGCGGCCATTGAGATAGCCTTGACTCCTGGCTTTTCCATCATCTATTCCGGAGAGCGTCTTCCTATTTGCCATGTCCGCTTTATAGTATTGCTTCCAATCGGCGTTGAGAACCTCTCTGCGCGTGCGGTTTTCGCCCGGCGCCGGTGAGTCCAGGTATCGTTTAACCAGTGGTGGCAGATCAGAACCGTCGACAGGCTTGCCATTGACATAAGACGACATAAATGCAGGCGGAGTAAGGTGCTTAGCTTTAGCGACCTTTCCGTAGAGGATCCCGGCAGTGGGCAAGAGTGTTCCCACTCCACCGCTGACGAGAATTTGAGTGGATTCTGCAACAAACTTGTTGTGCAGATCGCTAACACTCGAGGTAATTCCCAAGACGCCCGATTGCGTGAAATTCACAGCATTGAAAACTTGATTTACAGCGTTTTCTTTGCGCTGCTGTCGCATGATGGCATCATAAGCATACGCGATCTCGAATTCTAAACGGCTTTCGGCAGCCTGCGTTTGCAGATCAGCTTCGAAAATTTTGCGCAGTACCTGGGCCCTGTAATTATTGAGTTGATGCCGATCGCTGCTGGAGCTAGCTCCGCTTCTGCGCATTGAAATAATTTGTTCTACTTGTTGGCGAATGCCAAGAATATCTGCTGTCTGAGCTGCATCCGTGGTCAGGACGCCGTCGCCGGGCAGGGACCCCTTCAGGGGTATGGCACCGTCTGTAGTATCGGCAGCCGCCGCAAGGTACCATGGTTGAACGAGTAAGCAAGCCGAAATGCAAACTGCATTACGCAAGAATCTGGAAATGAACTTGTGAAAACCTGTAGACGCCAAAGAATCGTCCAGCCGTTGAAAAATAATCTATTTGATTGACCCCTCTGCAATTGAATCATCTTGACTAGCGCGCGACTACCTTAAACTTACCGTTCAGCGCGTATCCGCGGTGCGTTGCCACCGCTTTCTGTCAGGATCTTGCGTGTGTGTCTCCAGTCCTCGCGAAGCGCTCTTAGGACCATCCGGCATGGATTTGTCGCCATATTTGTCTCTCAACTACGGAATCGCGCTTTTCCTTCCTCTGTTCGATTTTGCCAAGAGCATAAACGTGACGGTATATGGTTCAATTGGCAAGCTTCAACGACCGCTTCGACTCAAAGAATCCCATGACGCAGGTTGTCAATTCAGCGCGGTTAATTGCTCTTTTGCTCACATGCTTATTGATTGGGCAGTCGGTATTGCCGTTTGCAGTATTTGCCGCGAGCGAAGCGCGCGATTCTTCTGGGTTGAATGAAGCGGCTGACATTCTTGGTGTGCGCAGTCATGTCGATCGCATTCTCGCATTGCAAGCCGCTGGAGGTGCGCCCAATGAAGAGTTGCTCTGGAACAAAGCTATCGTTCTAAGGCAGCTTCTCCTTGGTTATCTGGAAGTTCGCCAAACTTCAGATTTGCTGGATGAAGCAATCGACGACACGTACGATGCAATAGATAAACAAGTGCGAACCGTCAATCGTCGCGTCGAGCTGGCCAACGTCGCTAACTTCACCACCTTCGGCGTGCTGTTCAATATCGGGGCTGCCGAGCGGCTGTCGAAGCGCTTCAATAATTCAAACTATCTGACATTTGTCAGCGCTTCGTTAACTGCCGGCATCGGAGCAGCGGCTGTACTTCTTTCTTATTCGGGGGCGTCGAAAGATCGAACTCGCCCCAATCCCCTCTCAAACATTTTTGGATTGGATACGGTTTCAGTTCCTTTGCCTGAGTTAGTTAGCAAATACATCAATGCGACGCCCAAAGGAAAATCGCAGTCGCGCAAGCAAGCAATGCTCGATCTGTGGAAGAGCGAATTTGCTTTGAGTGAAAAAGCAAATTCGAGAGAAGCCCTCGCGGCTGAGTCGACTCAACGTCATCGTGTATCCGTTGGTTTCCTCAATAAGCGACTCGCGCTCTTGTTTTCGCTCAATGCCCTCGCCGAAGAATTTGATAGCGAATTGCTGGCACTCCTGCGCGCGATTGAAAGCACTTCGGTTCCGGCACAAGCAACAAACGATTCGATACAGTCTGTCGCCAATCAGATAGGAGCGTCAGGTATCGAGGCCGCAAAATTACTTCAGGTAGAACAGTGTGCAGCAGACCTCATACATATGAAAATGTTAGGCGCTGGAAATGGCGCGGATTTGCAAGCACTCTCCATAGACCTGTATATGCTTGAGAAAATTCTCGGAGCCGCCTTTGAAGTTCGCCAGTTGGTCGACCGTATCGATCGAGAGAAACATTATCAATTTGACGTTTTGTTGCCCCAACTTGTACGAGTGCGTGATCGGGTGAACTTGTTGAGCAACACTGCAAACTTCACTGAAATAGGTGTGTTGAAGAACATAGCTGGAAGAGACTTCGTCCTCAAAAAAACAGCAGCAGGCGCCCAAAAGATTTTGATTATGGACGCTCTTTCTGTCGCGATTGCCAACGCCAACTTTGTATTTCTCAAGCTGTATCGCCGCAAGCAAGACTCTGAGGTCAACGCGCTGGCAAACATTTTCAATTTCGATGTACCAAGCGAATGTCGTTTTTCTCCATTGATCTCCTCCTATCTGGAAAGTGTCCCTCCAGACTCAACGAACGGGATGAATAGAAAACAGCAATTGCTGGATCGTTGGAAGCGAGTAGGAAGGTTGTCGAATAAAAAAGGAAGTGCGGAGGCGCTTGCATCATTGCCTTCAATGCATAACAAGCGCGTGGAGACAATCGACCTGGTCAATAAGCGTGTGGAAATGCTGTTTGATGTGAGCGGCGCGGTTGAAACGCTTGATTCTGAGCTTTTGCAACTTCTCACTGCTGTAATACTGCCAGCGCCTGAAAGTCCCACAGAAAATAAAATTGATAAGCAGCTGATACTGACGAAAAGAGTTCTGCAACACGCACTGGAGGTTCGCAGCGCCTCTGATCAGATTGACAATCAACTTTCGGACGAGTACACAGCAAAAGGCGCTATCCTTGCTTCACGCGCTCGTGGCATTCAATACAATAACATTCTCAATTTTACGCAATCCGGCTTGCTCGGGATTGTGTCTCAAGGCTTGGTCATGAAAGGGAAGAATAATCATGCCAACGCGATAGATCTCGTTGCGGGATCGACGTTGTTGCTTTTGTCTACTGCAGCTCTGATCCAAGCTCGGATCGGCCGCAGACCGGCAAAGCCGGAGCTGAATGTGCTCGCGCATGTGCTTGTTCCTGATGCTTCCAGCAAAGAGTCTATTCCCCAGTCTGTCCGGCAATACTTGAATTCACCGGCAACTGCAAACGGTATGACTAGACGAGAATCGTTGATTAAACGCTGGAAAACAGCCGGTGTAATCACTACAAACTTGCAAAATGAGCGCAATTTTGGCAAACTGTCCGCCAGTGCAAATTCAAGCAGAAGGGAAACCGTTCAGCTTATAAGTGATCGAATTGTGATGTTGCACGATGTGAAAACCACAATCGAATCGATGGATAAGCAGTTGGTAAGCGCTTTGAAAGATGGTATTAACTAAGGAGCATATGACTCAATCTTCCGTACAATCAGCGCAATCAACTGACGATACTGTTCACCTGACGAAGATGTCGGTCAAATGTAGTGATGTTGGTGCTCATGTTGATTGGCTCACACGCCTTATGATGGTGGGCGTGGGTAGTGGTTCGGTATTGTCCGCAGAGATTATTCCTTCGAGCACGCCCGATGAAAACGAATGGACTTTGGTGCAGCGCTTTCATGATCATAATTTGCTTGCAGAATGGCAAGCGGGGTCAGACCGTTTGAAATTATTGGAAGAATTGGCACCAAAAGTCGAAGCGAAAGAAGTTGCCTTGAATGAGGCGGTCACTTCTACCTACGGCACCGTAGGTAGTGTCGCAGTGGCGATTGTTACTGAGGTGAAGCCGGGATTGGAAGCGCCTTATCGCGAGTTTGAGAAACAGTTTCAATCAGCCCAGGCAAAACGTCGAGGTTATCGTGGCGTTTATTTGCAGCCACCAACAAAGAAGACTCCGAACGTTTGGACAACATTGATTCGATTCGATTCACCAGATGCTTTGGATGAATGGTTCGTTTCCGACGAGCGAAAAAGGCTTTTGACTCTTGCAGAGCCAGTAGTAAATTCCACGGAATTCCAATCGGTAACAGGATCATTTCCGGGCTGGTTCCCTTCTCAGGAGAAGGGACAAAAAGGACCACCCAACTGGAAGACAGCTCTGTTGATTCTTTTAGGTTTGTATCCGATCGTCATGCTCGAGATTCGATTTTTGAATCCGCAATTGCACAGTTTGAATTCGGCAGTTGCTAACTTCATCGGCAACGCCATCAGTGTCGCCTTGACGACATGGGTGACCATGCCGCTCTTGATCAAAGCTTTTACGCCGTGGCTGTTCCCTAAAAAGGACACGCCTAAGTGGGTTAGTCCGGTAAGTCTTGCGCTGCTCGTTGCAGTTTTTGCAATTGAAATAGCGCTTTTATGGAGGTTGCTCTAATGTCCGAATCGACAACTAATGCCAAGGAGCGTAGCTGCGAGGAGGAAGTCACATACTCTGACCAGCTCATATTTTGGTTGAACGGCTCTCGGGTGCAAGTCAACAATCCAGATCCGGCGACGATGCTGACGGAGTATCTGCGCAAGGCTGGATACACTGGAACCAAGGTTGTTTGCGAGCAAGGTGGATGCGGTGCTTGCACTGTGATGGTTTCCCACAAAGACCCCGTTGATGGAACGCCGGTTCACCGTGCAATCAACGCATGCTTAAAACCTGTGTGCGCCGTCGACGGTATGGCTGTCACAACGACCGAAGGAATCGGCAATGTGCATGATGGGCTGGACCCCACGCAGTATTGCATTGCGAAATTCAATGGCACCCAGTGTGGTTTCTGCACGCCGGGATTCGTGATGAACACGCATGCGCTCTTGCAGCAGAACCCGGAAGCGACGCAGCAGGATATCGAGGATAGCTTTGGCGGCAATTTATGTCGTTGCACCGGATATCGACCAATTCTTCATGCCATGCGCACTTTGGCAAAAGATTACGATGAGTCAAACGACCAAACACAAAATTGCATAGTTGATCCTTGCTTCAATGTTCAGTGCAAACCGGGCCTCACTCAAGTTAAGCTCGACGAACTTCCGTCACACGAATTGCCGGCTCGTGAGCTGCATTTCACGGGACAGCGCGCAGAATGGTTCCGACCTTCAAATCTGGAGCAGGCGCAAAGTCTGAAGAAGAGATTCAGCAAGGAATATGGCAAAGCTAACGTCAAACTTGTTGTCGGCAACACAGCCTCAGGCATTTATCACGACGAGAAACCGCGAATTTATATAGATTTGACAGCGGTGCGTGAACTGGCAGAGGTGCGCGAGACAAATGATGGGATTGTGGTCGGCGCAGCTGCTCCCATTCAAGAGATGTTGGATTTTGTTGGGCGCGTTATCGCTAAGCGAAGCCCTGACGAAACGAGAGGACTGCAAGAACTGAAACGGCACGGAGCATTCGTTGCCGGATATCAGGTAAGGAGTGCGGGCAGCGTTGCGGGAAACATCTTCATGACTCGCGACCACGCTGAGCATGGCGGACCCTTCCCTTCGGACATATTCACCGTATTTGGTGCGCTTGGTGTTTCGCTTACCATTGCTTCGGCGGAGTTCGATGGCGGGAAGAAGACCTGTCTTTTGACAGATATGCCTGCTGTTTCAACTCTGCCTGATGACGCGGTGATCTTATCCTTCCTCATCCCCTTTACTCGCCAGCGTGAGTACGTTCAAACCTACAGAATCGCCCGCCGCGTGCAAATGGCGCACCCGGTTGTGAATGCCGGCTTACGCATCTCTCTCGATGAGAAGGGCAACGTATTGCCTGGCGGGGCTTGCATCGTATTTGGTGGCTTGGCTTCACTTAATTGCCGCATGCCGAAGACAGAAAAGTTTCTCGAGGGCAAATCTTGGAACAACGAAACACTCAAGTCAGCAATCGACACGCTTTCCGCCGAAGTGGCCGATATCACCATAACAATGGACGAAGAAGGCTTCACCAATGAGTATCGGATGCAGCTGGCTTTGAACTTCTTCTACAAGTTCTTCCTTCATGTAGCGATGATTGTGAACCCGTCGATAGTTTCGCCGGAAAATCAATCGGGCGCCTTTCATGATGAACGCGCGCTCTCCCACGGCATGCAGGAGTATCAGGAGTATCCGGAGCTCTTTCCGTTGACCAAGCCGATTATTAAGCGCGCCGCATTCGTTCAAGCATCAGGAGAAATTAAGTATACCCTGGACATGACGCTGCCGGTTGGTGGCGTACACGGTGCCATGGTGAAGAGTGGCCGACCACATGCCAAATTCTCATTCACTAAAAACACCCCTGGGCTTCGCGAGCTGAAGGAACTTTTGGCTAAGCAGTTCCCTGACTTCGTCGACCTGATTACCTGCGTGGATGTTCCGGAAGCTGGACAATGCTATATCGGACTCAATGATGACGATCCTATATTCTCCGACAAGATTGTCACTTCTGTCGGTGCGCCTATCGGCATGGTATTGGCTGAGACGATTGAGACTGCACGCGAAGCGTGTCAGTTCATCGAGAAAGAATGCATCGCATATGAGGATCTGCCCGCCGTACTTACGCTAGAGGAAGCAATCAAGCAAAATACGGCCATGCCGCAAGTGCGTAAAGCCAAAGATGAGGACGAGGATATTCAGCAGCGCATTCCGACCATCACGCGCGACGGCAGCAATATGGAGTGGCTTGAAAACCCGAAAGAGCCTATGCCCGGAACAGAAGTCGTCCACGGCACTTTCCGCACTTCAGCTCAGGCGCACTTTTACTTGGAAAGCATGTGCGCTCTGGCAGTTCCTGGACCATACGATCAGATTACCGTCCATTGCTCGACGCAAAGTCCCAATGGTACGCAAGCGGCAATTGCGCGGGCGCTGGGCGTGCAGAATAACCAGGTGTCCGTTGTAGTTGAGCAAGTTGGTGGCGGATTTGGTGGCAAGCAGCACCGTGCGAACATCACTGGTGCGCAGGCTGCTGTAGCCGCGCGCAAGGTCAAGAGAGGTGTGCGGTTGATGTATGACCGCTCAACAGATATGCAAGCCGTAGGCAAGCGCCATCCTTATTCAGGTGAGTATCACGTCGCCTACACACGCGACGGAATCATCAAAGGTATGCGCATCGATCTCAATTCGGACGCCGGAGATACGTACGACTGTACGTTCGCCGTAATGGATTCGAGTCTGCTCAATGCCGACCAGGCTTACATGGTTGAAACGTTGCAAGCAAACGGAACTGCTTATCGCACGAACAAGGCAAGCAACACCGCTTTCCGGACGTTTGGCGTGGTGCAGGCCTGGGCGATTACCGAAAATGCTATTGAGCACGTTGCCTGGAAACTATCCAAAGACCTTGGACGAAAGGTCACTGCTGAAGAAATTCGCTACAAAAACATGTATCGAAATGGAACGAAGGATTCATTCGACACAACTCACTTCGGGCAAGAACTTGATTTTTGCAATATTCGCGCCATCTGGGATGACCTTCATAAGTCATCGGAATTCGAGAAGCGTCAGAAGGAAGTCGAAGAGTTCAACAGCAAAAATCGCTGGCGCAAGCGAGCAATTGTTATGGTCCCGCAGAAACATGGAATTGGATTCACCGAGCCGCGGGGCTCGCTCAACTCATCGACAGCTCATGTGACAGTAAACATGGCAGACGCCTCTGTGCTTGTCTATCACGGCGGTGTCGAGATGGGACAAGGCGTCAATACAAAAATTGCCCAGCTAGCTGCTAACACTCTTGGTATTCCCATGACCATGGTGCGCGTTGGTGGAAACAACACTGATACCATTCCGAACGCTCCAGCAACAGCAGCGTCGACTGGTTTTGATTTGAACGGCGGTGCTGTCGAGCAAGCGTGCCGCGTGCTGCGAAAACGGCTTGAGGACTTGTGCCGGGATTTGGAGCAGTTTACGCCACATAACAAAGTTGAGAATTGGCGAGAAGATTGGGCGCAGAAGTGGCCGGAGATAGTCTTCAAAGCCTGGTTTGAGCGCGTGAATTTGAGCGTCTCCGAACTATACAAGACTCCGCACTATAAAGGCCCTACGGAGCGCAACCCTCGTGGCAGACCATTCCTTTACTTCGCTTATGGAGCTGCCGTCACGGAAGTTGAAATCGATGTGCTAACGGGTGAGTTCAAAATACTTCGAGCTGATGTAGTTTGCGATGTGAACAAATCGCCAAACCCGGCACTTGATATCGGGCAACTAGAAGGTGGTTTCGTTCAAGGCATCGGTTTTGCTACAACTGAGGAGATAATTTACGATCATGATGGCAAACTGGTGACAGACAACATCTGGAGCTACAAGCCACCGTGCAGTAAAACAATCCCAATTGACTTCAGAGTGCGTTTGCATCCAGTCGATGCGGCGCGCAATGAGCGCGAAGCTCTCGCAGAGAGGCACGCGGTGAAGATGTCTAAGTCGTTTACGGAATCGTCTTTGACTCTAGGCGCATCAACCTACATCGCCATTAAGCAGGCGGTGAAAGATGCACGAGAGCAGCTCACTGGAGAGAATGAATTCCTCGACATGGATATGCCGATGACCTGCCAGCGCATTCACGAGCTTTGTGCTGTGTCTAAGGAGCACCTCAAGCTTTAGTCGCGAAAGCTACCCTTAATGGTGTTTTGTACAGAATTTTCGTAGAGGTTTACATGTACGCTGGTGTCAAAATTGAGGTGCTTGAAACTGAGTTCGAGCAATCGTTTGAGCGAGAGCCTTATTCATATTCCTGGGGATTCTTTGCTTACGATGATACCCATGGTGCTTCAGGAGGAGGGGCGGGAAACTTCAGCTGGTTTGATTCGAAAGAAGAGCTCGTTCGTTTCTTGCAGAAGTTTCCGTTGGTTGCGCACAGTTTAGGAGCCGCTGATGCTCAACTGTTTGAGAAAGCTCAGCATTATCTATCGACTGTCACTGCAGACAGTTTCGACCAGAAAGCAGTGGACGAGTTCAATCAGATCATCAGTGGCGTGGAGCAAATACAATGGTTTGGTCAATTTTCCGATTTATTGTCTGGTGAAACGGAATTTGCTCAAGGACTGCGTAAATTCTTCTCTTCGTCCACACAACCTCTTTCGAAGATTCAAATTCCTGAATTCGCAGAATTTTTGCGCAATTGGGGTCACTAACTGAGTCAGTCCGACTCGTGTGCTCCGCCTGTATCTAATTTGAGCAATTCTCAAGCCCCAATGCACTTTTGGGTTTCAACATTCGGACATCTGTGCGGGACACCGTTGGCCTGCGTCATCATGTAGTTCGGCGATCTTCTTGCACAGGTGGAGACAAATGCCGGTGCCTGCTCCACTGCATATCACTATGTTTGCTTGATTGAAAAATAGCAAGATTGGCTGTCGCTATGAAGAATCGAGCTTGATTCGACTTGTGGCACCGTATGCGGTGTTAATTAGCGGTGGCATCAAATGTGAATCTATAATTAGTAATTCGTACCGGGCATTGATTTGGTTGCGAATCGTGCTATTGTGTGATTGAAATTGTCAGGCTGTCTTGCTCTACCTTTGAGTTCTATTGCCGAAGGTTCAAGTGCAAAGCCACTTTCCGGATACTGATTTCATCCGCCGTGCTCTTGGCGCTGCATGTTATTGCTGCACCTGATTGCGGGATGTCACCGCATTGTTGCTAAGTAAACTCATCTTCTGTGACTTTTTCTTCGTCCGCGTTGCGGTCGAGAAACTACTTCTATAAGGCCCACTCTAAATGCAAAACAATAAAATATTCGTCAGAAACCTCGCTTTCAGCACTACCGATGGTGAGCTCAGCGGAATTTTCGCCTCCTGTGGCGAGGTGGTTTCGGCGAAAATGGCTACGGATCGTGACACCGGCAGGTCTCGCGGATTCGGCTTTGTCCAGATGAATACGCAAGAAGAGGCACAAAATGCCATTCTCAATCTGGATAACAGCCAGCACAATGGTCGTACACTCTACGTCGCGATATCCGAGTCTCGCGAACGCAAGCAGAACACGACTTACGGCAACAGCTGGTAAGAAACAGCGCCTGAGGGCGCCCATTTAAAGATTAGACGCCAAAGGGTAGAGATGCACAACCATCATACTCTTTGGCTCTTAGCCTTTGTCCTTTTCGAACTTGAAGACGCAGTCCAGCCTATTCTGCCCAGAAGAAAGATTTTTGATGTACTAACCCTGCACTGAGTCCTCTGCCGCGAGCGCCGGGAACTTTATGGGGATTGAGACGAGCGATATCGATTCTTCGCCGAGCCAGTATTCCACTTCCAAAACCGTGTCGTGCGCGTCTTCAAAGTCTATGCACATGCATGTCGATTGAACTACTGCGGTTCCGTGAGTCTGGCCAACGCGCATCTCGCATGGAGTTATATGTTTGATTTCGTAGCCATACTCCGGAAAGCGTGTTATGCAAATTATGTCCGACGACAGCCTTTCTGTGGCGTCGAAACGTTCTACGTGCAGAGATAAGCGTACATTTTCGAGAGAGTGCGCAAGGTGACTTTCTCTTCCAATCACTGGCGTCATCGTAGCTGTAAGGTGCTTAACAGCTATGCCGTTCTGGTGAATACTGAGCGGACCGTATTTGGTCGGCGTGTCCGGCGGCAACGGCTGCGCCGGTCTGTTTGATTTTGGTTTCATTGCATTAACTCTATGTATCTGGTAGTGGATCTCTCTGGACCTGGCGCTTGCAAGGCGATGGCCAAGCTATTTTTGTTGTTGACTGCGTTAGAGGTCTGCACAGGCAGAAACTCTTGTGACCTCGGGCAAGCGCAAAAGCCTTTCGAAGCGGGTTATGAGGATTCGGCAATGACGCCTTGAAGTTAAGGTCAATCCTGTAACGCTATCGCTATTTTAGTATGGCTCTTTCCAAAATACATTACGCTCCGACGTAATGTGGCTGGCGTAATTGAGCTTCAGTTTTCTACTCTTGCAGTTTTGGACATTTATGGCAAATGACATAGGGGCTGTCCCGCTTTCGCTTAAGTTCCTCTAGGGTAGGGATGTGCCACCAAATACAGTGTCAGTGCTGGGCGTTCTGCTTTGTATGTCCTTGAATTTTGAACGCCTTTGCGGTGAATTCGCCGGTAGCCTTTGAGAAGCCTCTTGCGGCTATGTAGGGAAGTATTTGCTTGCAGTCAAGCTATCTGCGGCTAAGGCGTCTTTTCGTGTAGGCGGCCGCTGTGTTATCCTAAGAGTCCATTTTAGTCCATCTGTTGTTTTGAGCAGCAGGAAAGAGGTGGCGCCATCATGTCCTTGGCTTATGCTGAACCTAAGTTTGAAGATATCTGTAAGTCTATCGATGCATCGGGAGCTGTATTTAGTCCCGATCTCTTGCGACGTTATCATCTTTCATTGAAAACACGAAGATTTGTCATATTGAGTGGCACCAGTGGTAGCGGCAAGACTTTGCTGACACGCGTGTACGCTGATGCCGTGAATGCTCATTATTGCCTTGTTCCTGTTGCTCCCAATTGGACCACAAACGAAGATCTTCTAGGGTATTTCAACCCTCTGAGCAAGAGGTATTTCGATACAGATTTCAGCCTTTTTCTCCGGCGAGCGGCGAGAGCCTATAAGTCTGCCGTCGACGCAAACGAAGATCCTGAGCCTTTTCATCTTGTTCTTGATGAAATGAATTTGGCTCGCGTTGAGTACTATTTTGCCAAATTTTTGTCAGGGATGGAGGTCCTCACTGGTGCCGGTCAGGCCCAGGTAACCCTGTCTGGAACAGACGTGGTCGATTTGACTCCTAACCTCTTTTTCATTGGTACGGTAAACGTCGATGAGACGACTCAAGGATTTGCAGACAAAATCTTTGACCGTGCTCAAGTCATTGAAGTGACTCATCAACGAAACGAAGTCGCATCCAGAGTTCAACACCCCGAAGTGCAGGATGCTCTTATGCAAATATGGGATGCAGTAAATGATGTCACTCCGTTTTCGATCCGCATTGTTGATGAAATCAACAAGTACGTTACGGAGGCTTCTCGCATCGGTGTACCTTGGGAAGACGCATTCGACGATCAAATTATTCAAAAAATTCTGCCGAGAATTAAAGGAACTGATATCAGGCTTGGTGTCATGCTCCAACGACTCAATGACATAACAGCAAACAGATTCCATCGCAGCAACAGTAAGATTCAGCATCTAAACCATGGTTTTCACTCCAATGGAATCGTCTCCTTCTTCTAAGCTCAGATTTTTCGACGAGACTGGAGCGGCTATTCCTTTGCCCGTCGAAGGGTGTAAATGTGGCATTGCGATCGATGTTATTCAAGAGTCATGGCCAAGCATCTCGTTAAAGCTTGGCGCTAGCTCTCTGGAAGTTTTTTTCGATACGAAAGAGAATCGGGCTTACTGTGAATGGCCTGCCTGCGGACCGGGGTACTACGAGCTTTATCTCATCTGCGGGGATTATCGCGAGCGCCGAAAAATCACTTTGATGCCCAGGTATTTCACCGAGAGTGAGATGTCCTGCGTTATTGACGAATTGACTGACATACTTCCCAAATCAGTCGCTTCGCAGTTGCTTAAATGTGGTGCTCAATTAGGCACACTTGATCACAAGCCCTCCGTCGAGGAGGAGTTTTTCGAACTGCGTCGCATGCTCATGGGCACGACTGAACGACTAGGACTGTTGCAGCTCTTGCCGTTAATTCAGCGCGAATGTCACCATGAGTTGGTACCGCGAACTGAAGTTCGTGATTCCGACAAGGTGAGAAGACCGGACATATCAAAATTGCCTGGAGTTATTTCAATGCCCGGCAATGTTCTTTCGCCCGATCTTGTATTTCGGATGTACGACGTGGCTGTTGAGAGCTCATTCGACACATATGAGAATCGCCTGGTGAAGGTATATGTTCAAGCTTTGCGTGGGCGGCTATCGAGACTGCAAGGCAGAATGGAGCAAGCTTCGGAGGAGCTTGTTCGTGATATCGATAATTTGATCAGTGAATTCAATTTGGCTTGTGCGCGTGCAACATTTTTGAGGGAAGTAAAGCTTCCTACTGTGTTTACTGGGCGCGTGACGATGGTTCTTTTGAAAAACCCGTCTTACCGGCTTTTGTTTGAGGACTATCTCAGTCTAACCCAGCAGTCGTCGGTAACACTGTCGGAAGCCGCGCTCCGAGCCCCACTAAGTCAATTTCCATTCCTATATGAATTGTGGGCAAACTTCAAAGTGATTGATGCCCTGCTGCAAGTTTGTGTCGAATCCGGCTTTCAATGTGTCAGTCACAACTGGGTCAAGAAAAACAGCAAAGGCATCTTCATTCAGGTGATAAACGATGAGCAGGCTGCAATCGAGCTAATCAGTCCAAATACTGGGAAGCGAGCCACTTTGGTAAGTTGGAAACCTGATGGAGGTAATGAGGTACTTGAAGATACTCCTAATCATGAACGACTCATCGCGCTCGCCATAGTGATAGATTCTCCCGGAGAACAGTCTAAACTCCTTGTTTTCGATCCCGAATACAGAGTCGCCACAAAACGCGACATTGCAAATGACCGAAGCGGCATCGCGCCGATGAAAGAAGATGTTGCCGATCTGCAGCGCTGGGTCGAACAAGGAAAAGCGCTTGATTCAGCCCGCACACTTGAGTACGCGGCCATGTTGTATCCGGGTCCTCGAATGCAATTTGGTTCTGAGGTGGAAGCGTTGCCGGCTCTACCTTCTGATGGAGAGGGACTTCAGAAGGCAGTCAGCGAAGTCCTTCGCCGCTATTTGGCTTAAGGAATGTCTTATTCCTCATGCTTTGCTCCTGAGCGAATCTTCAGTGACGATTTTTAGAATGGTGCCTTTATGCACATACTGAAAGCACCTCTGCCCGCCCTCAGCGGCAAACCAGGGCAGTCGTGATTGCTGAATTAGCGTTTCTGCCCGAGCCAATCAATTACTCCGTTGGCAGCCCAGCGCCCGCTGGCGAAGCAGGCGGTAAGCAGGTAACCACCGGTTGGAGCTTCCCAATCGAGCATCTCTCCGGCGACGAAAACACCAGGCAGTTTCTTCAACATCAGTTGCTCATCTAGAGAATTGAAGCTTACGCCGCCGGCACTGCTGATTGCCTCGGCAATTGGACGAGGACTCTTGATCGTGATAGGAAGCGCTTTGATAGACTTTGCCAACTCTGAAGGATCAGAAAAAATGTCCCGCTCGACCTTCTCATAAAGCAGCGCACGTTTCAGAGCATCATTACCAAGACAACTCTGTAGATGGCGGGACAGAGATCGAGAGCCGCGCGGACGCGAAAGGTCCTTCACGACACGTTCCATTGTGCGCCCAGGCAATAGATCGAGCATGAAAGTAGCCTCCCCACGCACATTTATAAAGTCACGCAGCCGTTTTGAAAACGAATAGATCAAACCGCCTTCGATACCGTACTCTTTGATGAGCAATTCGCCTTGCCGGGTTTCTTTTCGTCCCCGCAAATCAGTGAAAGTAAGCGATACCGTCTTTAGTGGCATGCCGTCGAATTTCTCGCGGATATGCTCGCTCCAGGCGACATTAAATCCGCAATTAGCGCTTTGCCATGGCTCCGTCTCCACACCAAGCTCATTGAGCCAAAAAACCCAGGTGCCTGTAGAACCTAATTGAGGCCAACTGGCGCCACCAAGAGCAAGAATCACAGCGTCCGGGTTTGTGGAAAACTCTTGAGCAGAGTTGGAAAATCTCAGATGTCGTTGCTCGTTAAAACCCCGCCAGCTGTGGTTCAGATGAAAGCGCACCCCCGCATTACGCAAACGATGCACCCATGCACGCAACAAGGGCGCCGCTTTCATCTCCCTGGGAAAAACGCGACCGGAAGTACCAACGAAAGTCTCGATACCAAGCCCATGCACCCACTCACAAAGTGCGTCCGGCGTAAATGCATCAAGCATGGCTTGCATCTTCTGCTGTTTATCGCCATATCTGGTGCAGAAAACCGCGAACGGCTCACTGTGAGTGATATTGAGACCGCCGAGTCCAGCCCGGAGAAACTTGCGCCCTAATGTGGGCATCGACTCGTAGACATCGACGTCAAGACCGGCATTAATCAAGGTTTCGGCTGCCATCAGACCAGCCGGACCTCCTCCAATTATGGCTACGTGACCACTCTCCATTCGTTTCAGCCGAGCAACCTGCAATGAATTCAGACCAATCCGACTCTAATGATAATTCAAACTTGGAAATACGCTTTGCTTCCTCGGCTGTGCGCGCATGAGCACTGTCATTCGCCGGCTCTTCCGGTAAAAGACAAGCCGTTTGGCAAGATCGTTGTGTATTGACTGTCAAGATCAAAGTACGACATTCAGAGCCTGAAACAGCGGCCATATCGAAAGGCGACACACAGAGTAAAATGACACAGCGAATTCGAATCAGGAGAAAACAATACTTCTGGATTCCACTAAAAAGACATGGTACAGCTTTTCTGGCTTCTGGGATGCTGCTCTCTGGATGCTTTCCTTGCTTCCTTTGTTGCGAGCTTGCTGTCTATTGAATACGATTGGGGCAAATAATCCGCAGGACGATTATTTGTTCTACGTTCCAACTATTGACGCGATTTTGTGCGGGAAATTTAACTGGTTGAACTTTTCCGACTTAGCCAAGTTGCTCTCGGATACTACGTTAAGTTCGCATGTCACTGTATTGCCATTCCTGTTTATCTTGGCCAATGCAACGTTCTTCCATTTGGATATGAGGTTTGATCTCTTCGTTGCGCTCTTTGTCTGCCTGGTCAAGACTTGCATAATTGCTGATGTCCTTTGTTATAGATTGAGCGGTTGGATCAAAGCGATCACTAGAAGCTTCATCTTGTTGTTCTCATTCTCACTGACCCAGTCGGGTTCCATGTTTTTCGGCATGGGGAACCTGCTCTGGCAGTTTGCCTTACTGGGGACAGCTCTGGCTCTCTGGTCTATTTTTAGAATTGAAAAGCGAACGAAGAGTGTCGTCGTAATGTTCATAGGTGGTTTGATATCAACTTTGTCGTACTCGCTTGGCTCCGGCACTTGGCTTGCTTGTATAACAGCAGTTCTTTTGCGCGGAAAAGCCATCGCCCTCCCTCTCATTTTCTGTGCCTTGGGGATTGCAATTGATGTACTGCCAAATGTGGGGGCGGTCTGTCCGGCGCCAGCGGTCTGGCAACAGGAAGTTTCGAATCCAGTATTGAGACACTTTCTTTTCTTGATGAATTTCGTCGGGCGCCCGCTATCCAACTACATTGTCCTGCATGGCAGGATTCCGATGTCTGAAACTGCCGGATATGTTGGTCTCATCGGTGGTCTGCTTCTCGTTGCGTCTCTGTGCGCTAGCCGATCGCTGAAGGCTCGACCAGCTGAGAACCTTACGTATCCTTGCGCTGTGGCCGCTATATCCATGCTTGTATTTGCACTTGTGATGGGCGGTTTAATCGATTTCTCTAGAGCTTATCTCAACCCTTCTTATGCGTGCCTGTCTGTTTTCTTCTGGTACGGAATCTTTGGTCTTTGCGGTTGCACCCTGGAAAATGCCAAACCTGACTTCGCGCGGCCCTGGTCTTCCCGTCCGAAAGCCAGGTTATTGCTGTCGCTGACCTCATCGCTGTGTGCGGTGGCCATACTTCTATTTTCGCTGCAGTCATTTTGGCTGACAAATCGTGACCTTCGTGATAAGCATTTTTATTTGGACAGACGGACTGCGGTTTCTGAATTCTGTCTGCGTAATTTCAAGACCGCCCCGACATATGGCTTGAGATATCTCTTTGGCTGGCCAGGAGAGCATTATGAGCAGATTGAGGCCATGGCGTTGCCTCTTCTGAAGCATCAGCTTTCCTGTTTTGGACCAGACCAAACATGGCGGCTGCAGGGAGATTTTGTTCAGCCAATCGTCAAAGTCGGCTTTGATGAACGAATGGGGACAAATACTGTCTGTTGGGTCAAAAACAGCAGTTGCACGCAAGTGCGTCCGTTCGATGATTACGAGCATCTATCTTTATGTCTCCCCGGGAGCGCGTGGCTAACCTGGAACATCGATGTTCCGGCAGAGGTCGGCTGGGCCGAACTGAAAACCGCGATCTGTCTTGCAAAAATTCCACCAAGCATGCTGGTCAAAGATGGAGTAGAAAGCGAGATAGCGTTGTCGGTCGACGGTCGGCGCGAAGAGATATTGTTCCGGCGACGTTTTCTAAGACCTGGACAAAAGGAGCATGTCTCCATATCGCTAACCAAGTACAAGGGGAAGAAAATCCAGATTGCCTTTCGTAACAAATCGGATGGCTTCTGCTTTGACGACTGGTCCATATTTGAACACCCAAGAATTGATGTGCATCTTTCCCGCCCGTTGCCCTATGAGATTCATCCGGACATCCGCCCTGTAAACACAGAACTATCAGACCAATTTCCCAAGCTCACCAGTCAGGATCGCATTCTCTCTTTGGCAGATGAGGGGGACTGGGAATCCAAGCCAGGTGTACGGTTGACTTACGCTACCAGCGATGCGGAAGCCGTAAAGTACAAGGGCAAATTGGATTTACGAGTAGCAGACTACTCTCAAGTAATCATCACTGGACGAGCTCAGAATGCAGATGCTGGAGATGCACAGAGAACTGTCCGACTGAGGCTATTTCTGAGTAAAGACGAAAAGAATTTCAAAGACGTGTCTTTGCCGTTTCTTGCCGATCATCAATTACATTCTTATGGGTATGACCTGAAATTGCTTTGCTGTAACGCCTACAGCCGGATTACCGGTATCGAAATAGCTCCAGCACGAGTCGGTGGACGAACTACGAGTGATGGCTTCGCTGTAGAGTCGGTACGCTTTGCGCGTAAGTGAGTTTTGTTTTCGGTAGCGGAAACATTGAAGAATGCAAAATCATCAGAACAGTTTAATGGAGAAGTTTCATTATTTGGACAGCCGGTGTCGCCCCTTTGTAACACTCGCTGAGCTTCACCTAGAGGCGCTTCTGAGAATTCATCAAGGTTGGCAATGGTATTAAAGTATAAAATTAGTAAACAATAGAAGGCAAGAGAGTCCTGTAATTGCATGGCAGCTTCAAGTAGACCTGCGATATCCATCTGCCTGCCGGTTTTTAACGGTGGGAGATTCTTGCGCCAATCACTTGAATGTATTTTTGCTCAAACATTCGGTGACTTTGAAGTTCTAATTTCGGATGATTGCTCCAGCGACAACACGCGCCAAATTCTGGAGGCGCACGCGCTATCAGATAAGCGCGTCAAGTATTGGCTCAATGACGAACGTCTTGGCTTGTTCGCGAACTACAACAAGTGTATGCAATTGGCATCGGCACCTGTAATAAAGCTATTTGCGCAGGATGATTTGTGGCATTCTCAAATATTGGAGAAGCAGCACAAGTTACTGTCTGAAAGAAATGATGTTGTGCTCGTAGCTTCCCGGCGCGAAGTTATCGATGGGACTGGTGCCCGAGCGCAGGATTGCTTTCAGCCAGTTGGACTTGTAGATATTCTCGGTGATAAGGAAGTTTATCGCGGGCGAGATGTGATTAGAGCCTGTATCGATCCACTGATCAACTTGATTGGAGAACCGTCCACCGTGATGTTTCGCTCTACATCTCGCGGATCTGGATTTCACACAATATTCAAGCATATTGGCGATCTCGAGTACTGGCTTCGCATTCTTTCAGAGGGCGACTTCGGACTGATCAACGAGCCACTCACAAGCTTTCGTTCTCATGAGTATTCTGCCACCGCCTACAATCACAGGCAGCTCTGGGGTATTGTCGACATTCTGCATATGGCAGACGCTGCATCAGGACTCTTGGAGCAGATGAGCATCTCCAAAGACGAGTACATAAAGGACAATCTTGCCATTGTCGCCAAGTATCTCGCTCCAATGATTTCCGGCGGAGATCAAGGACCAGAGCAGGTTCGAGTGGAAGAGGATTACACGAAGATCGATGTCGCAACTCTCAGGAAAACATTGTTTTATGCTCTAGAGCTAGTGTCAGAATCCGAACGACGCGACTTACACGCACCGTCTTTCTTGTCTCCAGAACAGACAGGACACATGATCAAATCACTTCAAAACGAGGTGTTGATCAAGAACTCCGAAAAGATATTGCGCGGTTTGCTTAACACCGTTTCGTGGCATGCGACTCGCCCTCTGCGCGAAATCAACAGGATCTCTGCCGGTGGGTTGACACTGAAATTTGCCGATAGAAGTCAATTTTCTACCGAATCGTACCTGAGGCAACAGCGCTCCTACCTGCGGCATCTAAAAACGGAGAGAATCAGAATTCTGAAGAGCCGGTCCTGGAAAATTACAAGGTTTTTGCGAAAGGGATTTGGAAAAACCAACCGAATATCCGCTCCCAGTGAAGGTCTTCCAAAGGAAACTTTGGCTCAACGCACCTCGTTTACTTCCATGCAGGGACAGGCGGAACCGAGTGCAAGCGAATCAGTCGTATCGGAAAAACAATTGTCATTGCAGAAGAAGCTTCGTGATCAACAAGCCCAAAAGGAAGCGCTGAAGGAACAAGAGCGGGCAATTCGTATGTCGATCGAGAATGACCTTGAGCGGAGAATTCCGAAGTCCGGCACTTTCAACCTCAGTCGTCTATACGAATACGATCTAGCGATCGGTGCTGTTGTAAGAAATGAAGCGCGATTCTTGCCGGAGTGGCTTGAGTATCATTCGCATTTGGGTGTGCAAAAGTTTTTCATTTTCGACAATCTGAGTGACGACGATACCAGGACAGTTCTTCGTCCATACGTGACTGAAGGGCTTGTTGAAGTCTTCGATTGGCCAATGACTTTTACGGATCAACCGGGCTATTTGAGCATGCAGATGGGTGCGTATAGGCGTATCGTTGATATGTGCGCCGATGATGTTAAATGGATCGGCTTTATTGACCTCGATGAATTTATCGTGCCTCAAGAAGAAGACAATTTGGTTGAGATTCTTGCTGATTATGAGGACGTGGGCGGGGTTTCATTAAACTGGATGATGTTCGGCACATCCGAGATAGAGAAGTTGGAGGATGACCAACTTGTGATTGAATCGCTTACAAAAAGAGCGCCAATTGACGATGCCGCAAACCATTTTGTCAAAACAATATCGCGCGCTGAGCGTATCAGGCGCTGCAAGGATCCGCACGCGATGCTATACGACATTGGCTATAAGCAAGTAAACACCAGGAAAATGCCTATGTATTCGAGCATGTCCTCTGCGGTGGTCGATCACAGAATGCGAATCAATCACTATTGGACGCGTGATGAAAGCTATTTTTTGGATCGAAAAGTGCAATATGTCAAAGAACGCGGTGATCAGCTTGCCCTGGCCGAGCTGGAAAGGCGACATCGTGATTTCAACGCGGTGGAAGACACCGCTATTCAAAGATTTGTCACACCAGTCAAAGAGAAACTCGCTCGCCGCAGAGCAACTATTCTCGAACATTCTAAATCGGAAGTGTTAAGTTCTCGACTCTGAATCAGCAGCATTTTGCTATTGCGCTGTGTTGAACATCAGTCTATCGCAACCTTGTCTAATTCTTAGCGTCGTTCATATCTTCAGCAAGATTGGATTTGAAATCAACCGTGCCGTCTTCCTTAACATGGATTAGAGGAATGCCTCGCCCCTTCAATTCGGGTACAACCGATACTGCCTCTGGCTCTCCTGATTCCAGCGCTGCTGCGTCAATCGCCTTTACTTCAATCGACCCACATTTCAGAGCTGCACATGCCAATTGCGCTTTGTAGAGGTCGCTGTTCTTCGGGGTTACCACCAGCCATGAACAGTTTAGTCCCAATTTGTTCTTTAGAAATGCACCATCATTGCCATACCAGGGACTTCCTAGGGGAAGTCCTGTGACAGCTACCAGCTTATGCTTGTTGAGCTCATTGCGATGGGCCGAAAGCCAGGCAATCACCTTAGAATTAAACGCCCCACGCTTGTCGTGCCATGCGAACTTCGCTACTCGCAATGGATTGGTCACAAAGATGATCGCAGGTATCAAGGCTAAAAGAAATACGCAAAGCAATGTCTGCACGGACAGGGGTGTTTTCACGGATGTTTGCGTCTGGTGTCGCAACTTCGTCTTATCGATACAGCAGAGGACCAATAGAGAGGCGCACTGCAGGCTGGTCCATTCGAATGTATAAATCTCCAGGAAATGCTGAGGGATCAGCGAAAATGGCGCCATTATTAGTAAGGAAAGTGCCGCAATTGCAGTTACGCGAATTGTCGTTTGCCTGCTACACATAACGATGGAAAAAAGAATGGCAGAGATGTTGGCTGCAGCTGCGATCTTTGTGCCGGGGCAGTTTGTAAGGTATGACCAGTAGGCGCCTAGAATGCTGGCTGGTGACCATGAAATAGAATAGGCGACTCCACTTCCAAGGAAAGGGCTATGCAGAATGAATTTTTCAAAAGCGAGGATGGCAGCGCAAACACATATCAATGAGATGGCAGTAATTCGCGCTAAATGCCTGTTCTTCTCTCCAAAAACGGGAAGCGAAGACCACAAACAAAAGCAAATGATCGGTCCGAAAAATTCTTCCTTGCATAAGAGTCCAAGAACAGTCAGAACAATTGCTGGCATCAAAAACTTTTGCGGACGGTCGGCGCGAAATGCACGCACAAAACATATCAATGCGGTCAACCCCAGGACAGAAGAATAGAGACCGAACAAACCGGCAAGATAGCGGCTGTAATCTGCGAGATTCTCGACTGATACGGCTGACACGAGAGCAACGAGAACAGACGGCCAGTAAAGGCGCTTTACCTCAAGATAGCAAGCAACGAGTGTAAAGGAAAGGGCTATGGTCGCGACCGCCATCACTTGTGCGCAAAGGTAGGTGAATGTTGCGCCAAAAGAACCCATCAGAAACGATGTGTAAAAAGCGATAGGTCGGCAGGCGATTATTGGAATATTTCCCAGCGAGTATGCCAGGGTTCGGTAATCATCTTCATAGGTAGGAACACCATAAAGCAGCTGTCCATGAGAAATACCGCCAAGGACGACAACATAGGCGACCGCGGCAATGGAAAAGAAAACAATGAACAGCTTTCCAGTCGAAGCGGTACTTTCAAACACGGGTGAATCGCTAGAAGTCATTTCCGGAAAAGTGGTGCCTTAAACCAGGAAGTCTTTGCAGCGCAGAACAGAGAGAGCGACCACAACACACCTAGCCCATAGACGACGCTGGGCCAAAAACTGATGGACGAAGCTGCCGGGAAATAGCGCGTTTCAACAGGAATCTCGCCAATTTTGAACTCGAAGAAAACCGCCTGACAAAGAATCTCAGCGTCGAACACAAAGTCCGATGAATTTCGAAGAAACGGGACGGTCTCGAGAAACCTCCTGCTGTAGGCGCGATAACCGGTGTGAAACTCCGAGAGCTGAGTGCCCAACACGAGGTTTTGGCATGCGGTAAGTGCTCGGTTGGCAACATACTTATAGAAGGGCATTCCGCCCTTTAGCGCGTCGCCATTCAGAATACGCGAACCAAGAACAATGTCCGCCTCTCCGGAAATAATAGGCGCCACCATATCTGGTATCTTGAGCGGATCGTATTGATAGTCAGGATGCAACATAACAATAATGTCGGCACCGTCGCGCAAGGCTTCCAGATAGCAGGTTTTTTGATTGCCGCCATAGCCTGTTCGGTGCGGATGGCGGATTACCTTAATGGGCAAGGTTCCACCAATTGACACCGTCTCGTCATGCGAACAATCATCAACCATGATGATTTCGCAGACGAGTTCTTTGGGGATGTCGTTAAAGGTCTTCAGAAGAGTCTTGGCAGCATTGTACGCGGGCATTGTTACTATAATGCGCGGTGGCGTCTGATCTTCCGGATTTCGTTTGCTGAGAACGTCCATTTGGCGTTGCAATACTACAACTCCTCATTTCGCAACAGGTCATGATATCTCGCATGGGTCCGCTGAAGCTGAAAAGCTTGATTAGTATTCACTCAGGAGGTTGCCGGTCCTGTCAAAAAACTGATCAAAGTCATTTTGAAATTTCTCTTTCGTCAACCGGGGAGAGTTTTCGATCTTCTGCCGTCGCTCTCGCTCGGCAATTCGCACGCGCAATTCTTCTGATTCTTTGTCCCTTTGGGCGAACTATTCTCGGTGCTTTACGTTTTCCGGATCACTAAACATGGCCCAATAAACACCGCTACTAAAGCTGTTCATGGTTCTTTGTTCGACGTTTTGTTTTTTCTGTGACGGTTTTTGTTTGGTTCTAGATTTGCAGTGGTATCACATGCGGCTCTATTTTGGCGCGCTGAGACGTCTAGCTTTCTCGTTGAGTAAACGCATCGGGAGCTGTTATTCGATCGAATTTGAGAAAAATCGATCAACAATAGCGAACTTCTATAAACGGACAGTTGTGTAATTTGCTCGTTCTTTTGTCAGGGCTAAGCAAAGGGTAAGGCGCTTCGAAATGACTACGCCAATAAAAAACCGGCACCTCTTTCGAAACTGCCGGCCCTTCAAGCTTTTAATTGGTTGCGGGGGTAAGATTTGAACTTACGACCTTTGGGTTATGAGCCCAACGAGCTACCGGACTGCTCCACCCCGCGATCTACGATCTTAGCAGGCTGCTCCCGTTGAAAGCAGCAATCAAGGTAATGACAATCTGAATGTTAACATAACTACCAGCGGGCTTGCTGAAGGCGGCATTGCCGCTGTACTTTGCTTATCGGGCGATAAGAGCCAGGATTTTGGCACGAATAAGGAAACGATTCTCACTTTATGAAGGCAGTTTTGCAGCGAGTGTCACGAGCAAGCGTGACGGTGGACGGAAAGGTTGTGGGTTCAGTAGACGGCGCGGGCTACATGATCTTGTTGGGTGTCGAACAAGGAGACACTGAGGCTGACTCGGTTTACTTGGCGAAGAAGTCCACAGAGCTGAGAATCTTCAACGATCAAGCGGGCAAGATGAACCTCTCATTGATGGACGTTAATGGTGGTTGCCTGGTGGTTTCGCAGTTTACATTGGCGGCTGACTGGAGAAAGGGGCGGCGGCCTGGTTTTTCGCGGGCGGCCGCACCGGCTGAGGGCGAACGCCTTTACCTCCACTTTGTGGAACAGCTCAAGGGGCTGGGCGTTAAGAAGGTTGAGACAGGGATTTTTGGGGCGGATATGAAAGTTGAGCTGGTCAATGACGGACCAGTGACGATGCTTTTGGAGAACCGGAGTTCGGAAGGAACAGCTCCTGAGGGGGCGTAGTAAGGGTTCGAACAGGTCGACTCATTGCCTCAACGCGAGGGTAAAGTGCGGGCATCGCCCATACGAAAGCGGGGCCGTGTGCACCCACGCTTAGCTTATGAGGACGGCGTCCGGGTTTGTGGCTCGATCCAGCAGTTTGCCGACGTGCTGGCGCAGGCAGCGCTGAATCTTGTCCGGTGTTTCGTCGGCGGGTACGACAACAAAGGGAAACTCAGTCATCATCTGCTCGTACTCGAACATTATTTGTGATTGGTAAAGTTTGAAAGACTGGTATAAGTCGGTGGACATGCCGATATCGCGCCCCGACTCATAGAAGTCGAGGCTGCCGCGCGTTGTAATAATGCGGCGTAGAAGCGGATCTAATGGCATTTTGAGGTAAAACACCAAGTCCGGTTCCACGGCAAAACCATAGAGCTTTCGTACCCATTGAGGGTCGGCGCCGCGCACAACATCGCGCACGAATGCTGTGTAGTAATAGCGATCGCAAATGACCATCAGTCCGGCTTTAAGCGCCGGTACGATGATACTGTTCAATCTGTCGGCTAAATCTGTTGCGTACAAAAGTGAGAAAGTAATTGTGTTGAGCGCGTTTTTTGATTTTGCCTTTTCAATCACGTTTGAGATAAGCACCGAAGACTTCCACTCTGTAACTGTCACGCCGTAGCCTTCGACAGCCAACCAGTTTTTCAAAAGCTCAGTTTGCGTCGAGCGACCTACTCCGTCTGTGCCTTCGATGACGATGAGTTTGCCTGGATAGTCGTGCTTCACGCGCTCTGGCGGCTTCGACGTCTCCGGTGAATGATTTTTGTTTTTCATTTGATGCGCTTTCTCCCGCCTCTTAAATGCGCTTTAACTTAGTTGTCGCCTTCGATCAGTTCGCTCACTTTCTTGCGGAACAGCATCTGCTGCTCGTGAATTGTTTGGGTGGCAGGCATGACGTGGAATCCAAACTCGTCCACCATTCGATCGTATTCATTGATAATGTTCGACTGAAAAATGCGGAATGATTCACGAGGATCGCTCGAAAGCCCCAAATCCATGCCAGATTCATAGAACCCTGGCGCGCGCATGTTGTTGATGCGCCCAAGGGAAACCTCGACAGGTACTTGAAAGTAGAAGGCTCCGTCGGGGCGAATCGAGAATCCGTAAAGGTTTCGCACCCATTCTTTATCTACGCCTCGAGCAACATCACGCGCAAAAGCGGTAAAGCAGTATCTGTCCGCAAGTACGAACAAACCGGCTTTCAGAGCCGGAATGATGATGTTTTCCAGTCGATCTGCGAAATCAGTTGCGTGCAAAATGCTGAAAGTTACTGGGATAAGAGTGTTTGAGCGTTTTGCTTGCTTGATGGTTTTGGAGATTAGATTGGATGAATTCCATTCTGTAAAGATAACGCTTTCGCCCTTAGACTCCAACCAGTTGCGCAGAAGATCGAGCTGCGTTGACTTGCCTGAGCCATCCACGCCTTCCACTACGAAGAGTTTGCCGGGAAAGTCATGTTTTTTGTAAAGGCGCATACGTAATCTTCGGGTTGTTTTAACGCAGATAGCGGCTGTGTATCTAACTTTTGTGTAATTCTTCTCCGGCAGCATCGCCGCAAAGCTAGCCGTGCTCAGCGTTTTGGCGATCGTGTCCCGGTCGAGCCGGCAGCAACAACTGCGTATTATATAGTTTTTGAGTGCTACAGTAGTCCCTTCACTTATTGGCGAAGGTCAGTATGAGCAGGAAAATAGCAAGTCATTACGTTTTGAGCCTTTGTGGGCTGATGTTGTTTTGGGCAGGTTCGGAAGCGCAAGCTTTGCCGATGCCGAAAATGCCTTTCTTCGGGAAGAAGAAAGATGCACCGCCTGTAAAAATGCCCGGTTTGGAAGATTCGGATACGCACTATATCCCGCCGGGATTGCGGTCTGATCACGATGACGAATCCAGCTCAAAAACGGCGCCTGACGTTACGGAAGGCGACGAACCCGAGACTGAAAAAACTAGCAAAGCTCCTCCAAGCAAGCCGTCGAAAGAAAGTACATCGAACAGCAAGGAAGAGATGTCCGAATCTGAGCCAGAAGATGAATCTCTGGCGGAAGAAGAGCATCACGACAGTGAAGAACGCGGACGCAGATTACCCGGCGAAAAGGTAGATCGTTCGGTCTTGGAAGAGAACAAAGAGCTTGAGTTGCCGGAGCAAAGGAAAGAGGAAGGCGCTGGAGACCCGCGCAGACATTACCTTCACGCAAAAGAATTGCTTGCGCAAAAACAGTACAAAGCTTGTTTGCATGAAGTGAATAAGGCTCTAGCACTAAATCCACATTACTGGGATGCGATGTACGTTGGTTGCTTGTCATTGCAGATGCAAGAGCGCAATGAAGAAGCCATTCGCAAGTATCGCCGTCTTGTTCGATTCAAGCCGGATATGGTTGAAGCGCACATCAATCTAGGTGTGCTGCTCAAGAAGACTGGACAGTTGGATGAAGCAGAGAAATCGTACAGAAAGGCAATCGAAGTCAACTTCTATAAAGTGGACCCGCACTACAATCTCGCCAATCTTTTGATTGAGAAGGGAGACCTCGAAGCAGCGCTCGGTGAGCTGAAAGCCTGTCTGAAGCTGGCACCTAGAAATGCCTGGGTGCACAACAATTTGGGCGTCATCTATCAGAAGCGCAACTACCTGGAAGAAGCTGCAGAAGAGTTCAAGAAAGCGCTCAAACTCGAACCTGCAAACAGAACCTTCGAGAGCAACTTGAAGTCTGTGCAGTCTTTGATGAAGAAGAAAGACATTGGTGCCTTTAGCGGCAAGTCTGTGAGCGGCTGATGGTTGCCTGCTCACAGTTTGTGCTAGCGTTTGGCTGCTAAAGTTTTGCTGCTAGAGCCTAGCGCTCAATTCGGAAATGCTTGTGAATTCAGGACTTCCGGCGTGAAGGTAATACTGTTTGCCACGCGTGTGAGAAATCCGCGCGCACGCGACAGCGGATGCTCCGGAAAGAGTTCGTCGTATTTGATTTCTTCTGCAAGCGTCATCTGAGTGCCAGCCACCAGATTTGGTTCATAAGGATCGCGGCTCCAACCAATTGGATTGCCGGTTTCTTTAGACAGCGAAATCTCACCGGTCTTCAGCAATTGCTCGAAAACAATTGCTTCGCGCGTGCCGGTTGGTTCATTCTCCGGGCATTGAAGCTTGATGACGAAACTGAAATCGCGGAATGGAAATGTCAGTGATGCCACATATGCAATGCCTGAAGGTTGTTGTGGAAACTTGAATATCGTGCGCGTGCCGAGCAGCCCTTGGACACGCACAACGTTGACGGAAACCAGTCCTCCGCCCGATTGATTTACTCCGCGTCTGTATGAATCACGCAAAGTGGCAATGTCATTCAAGGAGCAGGGAATGTCCGGGCGAATAGGAAAGTAGTGCAGGAAAAGCACTTCGCGCCTGTCGTTATGCCAGGTTACGCAAGTTTCAGTAGCTTCTAGCTGAATCCAATCGGAAGTATCGAAACTGATCGAGCGAATCGAAATCATCTAATAGAGTCGCTCAATTTACCTGCAGTCCAAGATCTTGGGTGAGCAGTACTTCCAGCTCTTGTCCGGGACTCAAGCTGACATTGTCACCGGAGCGGAACAGTGCAACCGCCGAACTGCCGATCAGCGTGGCTGCTGCCGGAGCGCCGAGGGTCGCGATGTTCGCTGCCATCAGTGCACCGTTGCGCGATCCGTCTGCATTGATACCAGCAACTGATTTCACGCTGCCTGAAACTCTGGTACCAAAACTGGTGCCTGGATCGAGTTGTCCTTTGTCGTTGCTTGTTCCTTTTTTGAATTCCAATGCAGCATCAAGTGGAATAACTTCGCCGGTGGGAGTGACGATCTGTTCGAGCTTAAGGCCAATTTTTGCGGCCCTGCTGATCAAACGCGGTTTTGCTACTTCAACGACGCGTCCTCGTACTAGGCTGCCTCTGGGCAATAGTAGCTGCGTACCGACTGCAAGATCATCTTTGACGTGTGCTTCAAAAATATCGCCTGGCTTGCTTTCTTTGGCATCAACTGCGCTTTCCAGAACCAGCTTCAGTCTGGTTGTGGTCGGCAACGTGGTAGATTCGGCGCCTATTTTGAGAGCGGTGCTTGGACCGTCGTCAGAACCGATGCGAGTACCTTCAGTTTGTGAATATGAGTGTTCTGCAAATTCCGGAAGGTTTTTCGGCTCCATCGATTTGCCAGGACCGAGACGCGACGGAGCGATGGCCGGTGCGTAGCGCGGCGCTCTCGAATCATTGCGAGCCGCGTGTGCCGGCGGTACTACTTGCGTGACCGCCACCATGGCGATGGCAGCAACTAAGAGACTTGATTGAGAACGGCGATTGAACATATCTGTTAGTGACCTGAATAAGGTGGGCTTGGCTAAAGGTTTCAACAGTTCCAAAGAATGCATTCTAGGAGAGATTCTACAGTGGTTGCCTTAAGTGCGCAAAACCTTCAGCGCCCGCTCGACTTTTTCTACGTCTTCCGGCAGATCTACAGCAAGGGAGCGGCTGTCGATATAGGACACTTTGATCGGTATGCCGTTTTCAAGTGCTCGAAGCTGCTCTAGAGTCTCGCTTGTCTCCAGTGGAGTCGGCTCTAAAGCGGCAATTTTCAAGAGGCATTCACGGCTGTAAACGTAAAGCCCGACGTGCCCCAGATACTTGCGTTCGGTAAAACTTCGTTCGTCTCTGTAAAAGGGGATTGGCAGCCGCGAATAGTACAGCGCGAAATCGTTTTTGTCGACAACGACTTTTACTACGTTGTGGCTGAGCGCTTCGTCCTCAACTTTGATGTTCCAGGCAAGGGTCCCCATTTGCAGGTCCTTGTCTTTGAGGAATGGTGCCAAGGCTTGTTCAACGTGCTGGGGATCAATCAACGGCTCATCGCCTTGCACATTGACGATCACACCGATCTCCGGATGTTTTTCAGCGACTTCTGCCAATCTGTCCGTTCCTGTCGGATGATCGTTGCGAGTCATTACATATTCGCCACCAAAACGCTCAACTTCAGCTTTGATGCGGTCGTCATCGGTCGCCACAATCACTCTGTCGAGCCCGCGCACTTTCTTCACTTGCTCGTGAACTCGCTCAATCATTGTCTTGCCGGCAATCTTCACCAATGGCTTACCAGGAAAACGACTGGCCTGGTAGCGCGCTGGAATAATGGCTGCAATTTGGCGCTTATCGCTTGAACTCATCTCGTACCTATTTAGTTGAAAGTGGGCGACGAAAATTTGGTCTGTTGAGAACCAGCACAAAACTAAATCGATAACGATTCAGTTTTTCAGGGGTGAAAGGGCGGCCTGGCTAGGCTTTTGACCAATCAGAAAAGTCAGTGTCTAACAATTGTCGACTTGTTGTATTAGCAATTGTTAATGCGGAGCTCGTGAGGCCTTCACGTTCTCGATCGAACAGTCATTTGCCTCACCCGATTGGGTTTTGAGGCGATAGAATGTGAGCGACGCATAATAAATAAACCCTCTGGGTTCCTAAAATGTGTTTTTTCCCTGTCATAACGAGTGACAAGTTCCGATTATTGGGAATCTTGAACTCAATAGCATCTTTCTAGAGGTAATCTCATTGAGCTGTAATTGTTGTCGCGACGAATCGGCTATCGGGCCTATTGCGCAAAAACTTTTAGGCAAGGAACAAGAGCTGATTGATGCAGCCAAAAAATTCCTCAACAAAGCCAGCGATCCATTTTCAGGTGTAATCAATTTCTTGCACGACCATCCAGAGGATTCGTCGCTGCCCGGTCTTATCGTCAACCGTGTCTTGCTTGGTGCATTTGGTGACACTGAGAAGATTCCGGGACTTATTCGTGTGCTGGCATCGCATGTCCATGAGATTGCCCGCAAGTCTGACGTCATCAACATAATCAACGAGCATCCTGCCGTTGAAAAATGGGGTCAGTACCTAATCAAGCAGAAGGAGAAAATCGCCTTCAAAGTTTCCCACGACAAAGGCAATTTGCTGCTCAATGATATCGTCGGACTCGTTGCTGTTGAGCACGGCGTAGAGCTGCCATTGGAGAAGATCCTGGTCAGCCCGCCCAACCTCATTGTTACGGTCAAACTTGGTCTTCTGCGACCACAGAAGGTTGTTGAGATTTAGATTTGGCAAAACCGCAACCGGCAAACATTTCGCACCGAGGTGGGCGTCATTGGGCGCCTGAGAATACTCTTGTAGCCTTTAAGATGAGCCTCGATATAGGTGTCGAGGGCTTGGAGTTGGATGTACAGCGTTGTGCCTCCGGTGAACTTGTAGTCATTCACGATGAGCTTGTGAATCGCACCACCAATGGTGTCGGACTGGTGGAGCAAATCACCTACGATGAGCTGAAAAGGCTGGACGCCGGTAGCTTTTGGCATGACGAGTATGAAGACGTCGGCAGGGTGAATTTCAAGGGCGAAAAGATTCCACTTCTGAAAGACGTTCTCGATTTAGTAGATGGTCGAGCGTTCGTCAACGTCGAGCTGAAGAACACTCCGATCGAGTATCCAGGTATCGAAGACGACTTGATCGACCTGTTATCCGACTATCCACACCGAGACAAGATCATTGTCAGTTCTTTCGACCACAGGCTCATGTATAGCCTGAAGGAGAAGGAATCCGGGCTGTCCATCGCACTTCTTGCAGATGCACTCTTTGTGAATGTTGTTGATTTGGCTAAACAGATTGGTGCTGATTACTGGCACCCTTGTTTTGGTTCTCTTCGCAAGGAAGCTGTGGAAGAAGCTCATGCCGCCGGCTTGAAAGTAAATGCGTGGACAATAAACACACCGCGCGAATGGGCAATGGCTCTGGACTGGGAATTGGATGGAGTGATCACGGACGATCCGCTTGTCTATAAGGCTTTTCTAGAAAGGCGCAAGGCGCTGTCAAGTTAGTCTTAGACCTTGGTTCAGCTGCTGCTTCGCATTTCGACTTGGAAGAATCGTCGTCCCGGTAGTACTGCTGCTGGTGGCATCTTCCGGGGCATTTGTGAAGACGATGCGGTTTCGAAATACAGCCCGTTATGGTGAGCATTCGTTGGATCTTTGTGCATGGCTGAGGCACTTAACTTGCCGCTTTATCTTCCAGGCAGGGAAGTGTCTCTAGTCACCGCATTTGGTGTCGTTCGCTTTCTGTGTTGAAAAACTATGTTTGCTCCCCAGTACAGCTCTTGTACTGAAATGCAGGAAGAATGCTGCATGAATACACTGGTTGCTTAGCGCCGAGTAAAACGCGAATTAGCTTTTGCGTGGCAGCAAGAAAATGTTTCGAAAGGCTAGCGCAATTGCTGCCGAACGATCTTCGACACGATCGGAATTTCTGCCTCTTTGCCCATCAGAGAAAACACCAGTCCATAAAGCAGGAGCAGGTATCCAATTTGCACAACCCAACCAATAGCTGTGGGCAGCCAAGCAATCATTTCCACGGAAGCTCCGGGGATCAGTTGAAGCATGCCTCCGACCACGTTGGCAAAAATGCCCGCGGTCATATTGATCAGGATGCCCATAATCGCCAGCAGAATGCTCTGCAGGAAGTGAAAGCGGAAGAATGTCGTCCGCGCGTAGCGCCCCTGAATGATGGTGTAGATGAGCCCGGCTAGCCCGAGGGTCAGATAGCAGAGACCTGCCATAATCCGTTCCAGCCCGTCGGTATTGCTACCGCCGCCTTTACCCCCGAATTTGCCTGTATTGATGACGGGCATTGCTTTTCATCTCCTGGGCGAATTGCACTTACTGGGTAATTGTAGCTGGAAGATTCGAGCGCTGCACTGAGGTTTAGGATAGGCGCGCACGCGGGTTAGATTCGGCGAGAAAATCTGGGCAGGTGGAGACACTTGACCCGCCGACCGCCCGAGCGTCCGCGCCTGTCCTGTTATACGCTTAGATTAAATGCCGCCGTTTCGCCTGAAATCCGCTCAGAGATTGTAATGGGATTGCTTTAGAATCCAAAGGGGCACATTGATTCTATGTCGTCAGCCAAAGAGAGCTATCTGCAACAGATTCGCCTCCTGTCCGTTCTGGACTTGGAGGAATTATCAGGCGTTGTCGCCACGATTGCCAACGAGTTGGTTGGCGCGAAAGCCGTCGGCGTTGTGCTGTACGACCCGGATATGGAAGCTTTGAGCGACCGGTACTGGTTTGGCGAGCACAAGAAAGACTTGAGCGTGGTCGGTGAACCCTTTTGCGAAGATTACAAAGAAACGGATACGGACACTTTTGAGGTCAATTTCGGCGACCTTGGAATCGAGTTAGCGGCTGGAATGCTGCCTGTTTATTGCCACCAGGTGCGCAAGGACGGTGAATTGGTCGCCTGCCTGCTTTTGGCTGCACCGACCGTGAAGATGGATGAGATTGCCCCGGCATTTGCTGAGCTGCCCCTTGCTCTTGCTTTGCACAATGCTTGGACGACGACCGAACTGAGCCGCGAGAATGGACGCTTGCGTTCCAGTTACGAAGAGATTGAGAAGAAGACCGGCATGCTCGAAGAGCAGACCATGAAACTCATTCACGATGTGACGATTCGCGACAGTATTCGCACCAAGAACGTCGAACGCGAACGGCTTGTTTACCTGATTTCCAACCTTGTTCGCAGTTCGATGGACATCCAAAAGGTGCTCGACACAACAGTTGAGAAGATTGGAGAGGAGTTCGCTCTCAACCGGTGCATTGTGCTTCGCTCCATGGATCTGAAAGGGCTGGAAGTAAGCGAGTTTCGTACAGAAAACGTAAAGTCGATCAAAGAATTGTTCTTCTCGGAGGCTGGTTTTGAGTTCGCCCACCAGGCGCTCAGCAAGACTGCTCCGCAAGATTTCGGAGATCCGGACACTGACACCCATATCTCTTACGATCGAGAGTTCCTCAAGAAGATCGGCATTCGTTCCGCGCTTATAGTCCCTCTGATCATGCGTGAACGCGTCTTAGGTTGTTTGTTCTTGCAAGATTGCACTGAACCGCGCGACTGGAGTATAGACGACATCTCTACTATCGGATCTTTAGCGGACAACCTCTCTGTGGCAATTGAAAATGCTGAGCTTCACCAAGAAATCGCCAGACAAGCGGTGACTGATGGTTTGACAGGTGTCGCTAATCGTCGCAGTTTCAATGAATCATTCAGCAGAGAATTCGAACGCGCCAGACGTTATAACGAGCCGCTGTCTCTGGTTATCATCGACTTGGATTTCTTGAAGAAAATCAACGACACTTACGGTCACAAAGCCGGCGATGATGCTATCGCAAGTATCGGAAAGCTCCTCAAACAGTCATCTCGTGTCAGCGACGTAGCAGCCAGATATGGTGGTGAGGAGTTTTGCCTTCTCCTTCCAAATACCGAACTCGATATGGCAGAGCAGCTCGCGGAGCGAATCCGCCGTAAGATCAACGAAGTACACGTTGAGGGGCCCGGCACCATCTCTGCTTCAATCGGTGTTGCCAGCTATCCAAGTCATGCAGACGATCCTGATTTGCTGTTCCAGAAAGCCGACACTGCGCTATATGCAGCCAAACAGAGCGGCCGCAATCGCGTTCATGTCGCCAACAAAGACGACAGCACGCATCTTACCCACTTCACAGACAAGATGAGCGATATCATCGAATCTGGTGCGCATGGCAATGATGCACCGGCTGATACGAAAGGCAATGGACATTCAGAGCCGAAAGCTCCACTGCCGCCTGAAAAAAAAACTTCAACTAAGAAGCTAGTCGACACTCACTAGCCGCTTGACGGACGACAGACTGCGGAAACCCGGCACCCAAATAATGTACGCTCGACGCCTGGCGTCGCCCCTCCTGCAGTTTCTAACCGCGGCGGATTTCAGTCACGCGGGAAGTATTTGTCTAGGGAAAGTCCTGAGGCGGGGATGGTTTGAGTCGGTTATAAAACTAGTTATAAAGCTGAAGAAACCTATAAAGATAAGTGATCGATTGTCGTTTAAGTCTATCTTGCGGGCATGAAGTCTATGATCGGGTTTTGTAGGAAGTAGAAAGCAGGACTGAAGAGCCGGCAGTTTTCTAAGGAGAAGACGAATGGGACTATTAGATGACGTTGTCCAGGGGATTGGCAAAGAAGTCAGCCGAGTGCAGGCTCGCGGTCAGGAAATGATGCAGAGCTTCAACTTGCAGAACCAGATTCGTGAGTTGGAAAAGAAAAAGACTGGCAAGCTTCTAGAGATCGGTCGTCTCGTTACGGACAAGTACGTAAAGGGAGAAGAGGTTGCTGAAGACGTGCTCAAAGACAAGGCTAACGAAGTCGCCGGCTACGAGAGCGAAATGCAAATCTTGCAAGCCGAGATGGACAGCCTCAAGGTAGACACTGAAGTGCCGACGTCGAAGAAGTCTGAAAAAGGCGCTGGATTTCATACCTCGCCGGGCTATGAGTGCCCTAACTGCCATGCGCCGGCCGCCCGCGACAAAGCGTTTTGTCCAAGCTGCGGTGAGTCGCTTAAAAAAGCTGGATCTGTTTCAGACGATATCGTAGATGTTGAGCCTAACGGCAACTGAAGCGCATCTTTTGTAGCGGGAGTCAATGTCGCTCATAGAGCGGGGCGTTAAGTCTTGCCTCAAGGAAATCTTTGAGAGGGGAGCACCATGTGTTCCCCTTTTCTGTTGGCAAAGCATGAGATTGATGAGCAGGCTGCCCTAAGTAAAGTGGGGGCGCATTGTTTGCACCCCCACGAATTTCAATCAACAAGTTTCAATCAGGGTATAGCACCCGACTAAACGCGCGAGTTCTTGCCGCAGTCCGGACAAAAGAAGAACGACGGGCTGATCTTAGAGCCGCAGTGCGGGCAAGGGCGCAGTCCCAATCCGGGTTCTTCGGTCGGGTAACGACCGGCGAGAATTTCTTTGTACTGCTTGCTCTCCGACCATAGTTTGATTTCTTTGGCGCGGTAAACCGGCACAGGGTGTGTGAGCCAAAGTTCGTTCAGTAGTTTGAAGACCTTGTTGAGCGTGCTGTAGTCGAGCTCTTCATATGAGTCTGCTTGCTTCAAAAACTCCTTTGGATCGATTTGATCGTAAATGCATTTGGAGCCAGCCGAGAGTTTCATATGCACGTGCAAACAGACGTTGACGTCTTGCGTGACGAGCAGCTCCGCGCGGTCGGCCGACATCTCTGCTTTTCTGAACCAGTCATACAAAGCAACCGCGACACCGGCAGATGCGATTCTCGCCAATCCCATTGTTTTCGCCAATTCGTACAGCAAAACAGCGATACTGCGGTAGAGCACGTGTCCGCATTTGACGTGTCCCAATTCGTGCCCGAGAACGCCCATCAGTTCTTCTTCGGTCAGTAGATCGACGAGCGCAGAGTGAATGGCAATGAAAGGGCGCTCGGCGCCGAAAGTAAATGCATTGACGTATGGGCTGGATACGAGGAAGAGGTCCGGCTCATGCACATCTAGAATGTCGCAAGCTTCGCGAAACATCGCGTAAATTTTTGGACACTGCTTGGGAGTTACATGAACAGCCTGACCGATCATTTGAATGCGGAAAACCTTTTCAAATCCAAGCTCGAAGAACTTGCGCAGGACGACGTCCAAGACGGGAATCTTTTTCAAGGCATCCAGAGCCGCTTTATCGGCGGGATGTTCAAAAGCCCCCGATGTGAGGCGCGGAAACTTCTTTTTAGATGTAGCGGTAGTCATTTAGCCTCCAGTGGCTTTATAGCTTGACCGGTCGTACGGCTGGCTTGGTTTCCGTTTCATTCTCCCTTCCGGGGCGGCGCGGAATTGGTTGCCGTCTTCACTTAATAGAGTGTTCTAACCCGTTTTTACCCGAAAAAGATCGCCTTGGCGCGAACCCAAGATAAATACATAGTGAAAACTCAAAACTTCAGTCTTAACCCGGGAAAGCGCCTGGGGATGAGGCAAACTAAAACCGCGGTCTAATGACCTTTTGTTTGGAAATCGGCTTGAAGCTTAAACGCTCACTGTGCGGGCGTCGGCGGCGGACGACTCAGCGTCTTTACTGGGCGAAACTCCACCTGGAGCTTGCGAGTGTGTTTCGTGTGCTACCGAGTGACTATGAACGCTCAATGCCGGATGTTCGTCCGGAGAGCCTAATCCGTGCGTACCGTCCTTGGTATCGTCGAATTCGCCTTCCCAGCGAGCCAACACGCATGATGCCAGGCAGTTGCCGAGCACATTGACGGACGTGCGAGCCATGTCCATAACCGTGTCCACGCCCAGAATCAGTGCAACGCCGGCCAGCGGCAGGTTGAATGAAGCGAGTGTGCCGGCAAGAATGACCAGAGAGGCGCGCGGCACCGCTGCCACGCCCTTGCTCGTCAGCATCAGTGTAAGCATCATCAAGATCTGTTGCTCGATGGTGAGATTGACTCCGGCTGCTTGCGCGACAAATACGGAAGCTAGTGAGAGATAGAGTGTTGTGCCGTCCAGGTTGAATGTATAGCCCAGTGGCAGAACAAAGCTGACGATCTTCTTGGGCACGCCGATTGATTCCATTGCTGTGAGAGCTTTCGGAAGTGCGGCTTCGCTGGAAGTCGTGGAGAATGCTATGAAAAACGGCTCTTTGACTGCGCGCGCAAACTTGCCCAGTGGGATTTTTGCGATCATGGCAACCGGCAGGAGAACGCAAGCAATGAAAACGACGAGGGCGAGATAAAGAGTGCCGACAAGCTGAGCCAGTTTTGCAAGCACGCCCAGACCGTGCTCGCCGACAGTTGCCGCCATTGCGCATGCCACGCCGATCGGCGCAAACCGCATCACATAGCCAGTGTATTTGAACATAACATTGGCGAGACTCTGGCAGAATTCCAAAATCATTGTGGACTTAGTCGCGTTTACAGCCAGAGCAAAAATGATGGAGAAAACGACGATTTGCAGAACATCTCCGCGCGCCATCGAGTCAACAACGCTGGTCGGAAAAATGTGCACGATGAGATCGGAGACGGACGGTTGTTTCGCTATTTCGCCGACCTTGGCGGCTGCGTCAAGCTGAACGCCCACTCCCGGTTTCAGAAGATTGACCAGAAGAAGTCCAATCGCTAGAGCAAACGTAGTTACGACTTCGAAGTAGAGAAAACATTTGGCGCTCAATCGACCAAGCGAGTGCGCGCTTTCCATCCCGGCAATGCCGACGACCAATGTCGCGAAAACCAGAGGCGCAATAATGGTCTTGATCAAGTGAATGAAAATTGTTCCACCCGGAGCAATCGCTGTGCCGACTTGCGGAAACAGCGCGCCGACAGCAATTCCGACTACGAGTCCGATGAATATCTGCACTGTCAGACTGGGTGCTTTCATGGCGTTGTGCTCACATTAGAGAGAGAAGTTCTAGTCCGCGACCGACGACGATTGCCATGCGATCTTTTATTGAGATTGCCGAAGCTGATTCGACGACCGGAAGTGTTGCAACCACTTTCGGTGCCGAAGCTGTGGTGAAGTCGACGATAACAGCGATGCTTTTCCCGTCCGGCGTTCTGCCGGCAGTGATGGCACGCTTGCCTTGAACGGCTACGGCAGTGCCGTCGTGGGGTAGGTCGACAGAACCGAGGACATGCATGTCCTTATTGTCTTTTGAAAGTACGAGGAAGAAACCTTTTGTTTGCTGATCTACAAAAGTAGCAATTACATAGTCGTCTGTAAGAGTGAAATCACGCGGCGCAAGGTTTTCAAAATGCCTGGTGGAGAACTGCTCGACATTGTCGGTAACGCCGTAGAGATACAGGTCGTTGAGCGCGGAGCAGAGCATGTAACCACCTTGTGCAACTCCGCGATTGACACCTTTGGGCAGGTCGATCGTTCTTTCCACTTCCAGCTTGTTTGAATAAACTTTGATTCTTTGGGCTATCGATTTTTTCTCCTGCTCGGCTATGACGAAGGCCTTTTGGATCACCGGGTCGTAGCAAAGCTGGTTGCCTTGTGTTTTCAAAGTCGCAGCGACATTGCTCAGGCTGTCCATCTTGCGCAGAGCCACGCCATCCTTGGAAAGGCACAGAACATAGCTGCCTGCGCCAACGATTGCTTTGATGGATGTAGGCAAATCTTGTGTTGAAACTAAGCTCGGTTTGTCCGGGTTGGAGATGTCGTATAGCTTTAGATCCGATCCGCCCAAGACGACCATATTGTTCCAGCTCGCCACACCGGACGCTGGAAGCCGTGGAATCGAGTAGGTGTAGACAGGAGTCCAGCCTTCCTTTCCGCCGGTCAGCATTTCAACGCCGGCCCATCCTGAACACACGTAGATGTTGCGGTCTTTGGCAACGATGGTGGCATGTTGCCCGTAGCTGCCTTTTGGTGCCGGGAGATTTACAACTTGTTCTCTGGTCAGATGCCCCGTCTTGTCGGCGACAATCGAGAGAACCTTGCGCCCTTGTTTTGTTTCTCCCAAAATCAAGAAGCGGTCGCGCTGAGCTGCGGCACTGAGCACCGAGGTCAACGGTTCCAGCGTGAGCGATGACACCACACGCGGTGATGGATCGAGGAAAATAGTGCGTGCTTCGCAAGCATTCGCTAGTCTGTCATTTATCATGGGGCGTCCTGAGACGACGACGGCCCCACGCACTCTTGCCATCCGTTTGAATTCGCCTTCCAATTTGATCGGCTCTTTAGCTTGAGGCGACCGAGGATAAGCAATGTTGTAAATGTCTAACTGTGAAATCGGCGCTTGTGCGGCACAATTCAAAACAACCATGGTGCGATCTTGAGCATCCATGGCTGCGACTGGATATGGAACTGAGAAAGATGCAAGCAGAGTCGGTTCCATCGCACGACCCTTGATGGGCGATTGATAGAGCGTCACCAGGTTTTCTCCCGAAAGCGATGTTCCAGCAACGCACACCAAATCGTTATTGGCTGTGATTGCTGTGAATTCCGCATACTCTCTGAGCGGCATCTTTGACACCACTGACGGTGCTGCAAAGTTGGTCACGTTGATTGTGACGAGATTCAACTGCAAGTCGGCGGGGTCTGAAGTCAAAGCGACCAGAGCATAGGCTCGTGGTCCAAATGAGGTGAAATCAAATACCTTTTTGCCCAGCCCGGACAATTCGCCCATCACTTTGACAGGGGTCTTCGGATTGCCCGGTCGCCGAATGTCGACGACAGACATCCTGCCGAACTCGTCGCAAAAGAGTGAAAAGCCCTGCGGGTTTGCCACAGATGCAAAGTCAGGCAGGATCGCCGGAGGCCATTCTGCACGTGCGATGGTGTGCGGACCTGTCACCGGAACTGCCGGTTTTGCCTTCAGCTTAGGCAAGCCAAAGACCGGATCGAATATTTCGCCTGCGGCCGCCCAACTGATGAGCGAGCCCAAAAGGAATGACCTTCTAGTGAGCATCACAAAACCAACGAACCACTAAGGTCGCGAAGGACTTACTGGAAGAAAGTCCTTACCGCTACCATGATTCCTTGTAACACAAAAATGGCCACCATTGGCGACAGATCGATATTGGCAATCGGCGGGATGATACGCCTGAAGGGCGCAATGATAGGTTGCACGATGCGATCGAGAGTTCTAAAAGGTTGTTCATGCCAGTGTATGTTGGGAAACCAACTTAGCAAACACCAGACGATGATGATGAGATTGAGGAGCTGAACTAGCCCGACGATGATATTTCCGACCGCGTACACTGATTTATTCCTCTTTTGCGTACTCGAACTTTGGCGACATTGCGTCTTAGATGACTTTTAGCTGAATCCCCTCAGCATTTGAATGTCCTTTTTACTGATTTTTCTTCTGGTACCTTTCGCGAACCCTTGGTCTTTCGGCTGTTTCGCGTGTCGGCTGGACATTCCTTACTGCCTGATTGTAGCATCTTACCTGTTATTAATTTTTGGTGGCTAGAGCTTAGGCTAAAGGGCAGTACAGCATCATGAGAACGGCGTCTTCGTTCGCCGGATTGCTCACCGGCGAGCAAAAAATTATCGATTCAATTAAGAGTTGGGTCGGCGGCAACTTTATCGGCGATGACTGCGCGGTGCTGGCATCTCAAACGTTGGTCTCAACGGATGCGCTCGTAGAAGGCGTGCACTTTCGCCGCGACCTGATGACGCTGGAAGAGATTGGCTGGAAGGCTGTAGCGGTCAATTTGAGCGACATTGCCGCGATGGCCGGGCGTCCGCGATATTTATTCGTCACGGTCTGCGCTCCGCCTGGTTTCTCGCAGAGCGACTTCCGCAGCCTTTACAGCGGCATCGGCGAGTGCGCGCGCCAGTACCGCGTCAGCATCGCCGGTGGCGATATCACCGCCAGCGAGCAGCTGATGCTTTCCTTGACAGTCATTGGTGACGTGCATGAAAACGGCTGCTTGACTCGTGCCGGTGCCAAACCGGGTGATGTCGTTATCGCTACAGGCGATTTCGGAGCCAGCCGGGCAGGGCTTTGGCAGCTTCTATCCGGGGAGAGTTCGGGAAAAAGGAGCAAAGAAGATGACGCAGCCCACGCTTTGAGAAAGCACATTTGCCCGGTTCCGCGGCTTTCAGAGGCCTGGACCTTGGTTGGCAAAACGGGCTCGGCGGGTGCTTTGATGGACGCTTCGGATGGACTTGCCGATGCTCTCGTGCAAATTGCCAGAACTAGCTCAGTCGGACTGATGATGGAGCTTGGCTCAATTCCCATACACGAGCAGACCAAGAAGATTGCTGCGCAGGCCGGCGCAGACCCGGTCGAATGGGCTCTTTACGGCGGTGAGGACTACGAGCTGGTCGGCTGCATTGATGCGAACGTGTGGGGCGAGTGGCGAAAGGAAGGTGCCAGGGGTAATCCATTTGTGCCCATCGGCATAGTCACGGATGGCTCGTCGATTGACCTGACGCGGCACGGCTCAGCGGCTCCACCTCTCGACATGAGCAAGTGTTTTCAGCACTTGTAGGGGCGACGCCATGCGTCGCCCGATGCCGGCTGGAAGCCGACGCTTCCAGTGCTCCGCTGTCCATCCCTGGCGGTGCCTCTCAATCGTTTCCACCTACATAAATTGTTATTAGATCCGCCAAGATTGCTTCGAACACCGTAAGCTTATGCGAGGTGACTGCGGGAGGGTGTGAAGTGCCAGAAGTGCTTAAAGACCAACAGGCTGCAACTCTTATGGATGGCAAAGAGCTTGCCAAGCTGGTCAAGGACGAGTTGAAAGTCAAAATCGAGCGCCACACTCAGAAAGGAAAACGCAGCCCAGGTCTGGCGGTTATCCTCGCCGGCGACGACCCGGCCAGCGCCATCTATGTCAAAAACAAAGTGAAGTCTTGCGAAGCCGCAGGCATCGAGAGCTTCTTTCACAAGTTTCCAGCAGACGTCACCGAAGAAGAGTTGATTGAGTGTGTCGAAAAGCTCAATAAGGACGACAAGGTTGACGGCATTCTCGTTCAATTGCCGCTGCCCGGCAAGCTTTCTGCAGACAATGTTCTCGACCGTTTGGACCCTGCAAAAGACGCCGACGGATTGCACCCTTACAATCTTGGCTTGCTTTTCTGCGGTAAAAAAGGTCCGACGCCCTGCACTCCCAAGGGTGTGATGAGACTTTTGGAACAATACAAAATTGATCCCTCAGGCAAAAACACAGTTGTAATCGGGCGTTCCAATCTTGTTGGCAAACCTGTTGCGGCGCTTCTCACACAGAAGAACGCCACAGTCACAGTGTGTCACAGCAAAACTGCCAACCTGAGCGAAGTGTGCAAACAAGCTGAGATTCTGGTTGTGGCAATGGGCAAGCGCGAATTTGTTCGCGGCTCTTGGATAAAACCAGGTGCTGTCGTCATTGACGTCGGCATTCACCACTCTGAAGGAGAAGGCGGCGCTAAGGGCAAAATCGCAGGCGACGTCTGCTATGACGAAGCTAAAGACGTTGCTTCCTTCATTACACCTGTTCCAGGCGGCGTTGGTCCGATGACGGTCGCGATGCTGCTCGCCAATACTTTTGAGAATTACGAGCGCAAAACCGGAGCAGCTGACTGAGTGAAGAAAAAAGAGAAACGTTCTCTACCGCTCTGGTCCAAATCACTGATTGCACTTGTGTTTATCGGTGTTGCTGGTTTTCTCTACGCTGCTACTCAGGTTATTCTCGAGTTTCGCAGCATTAGTTTGCGCGCGACCGACCAAGCATACATGAAAGTATGTGCGCAAAAGATTGCACCGTTTCCTGAGCCTTTGCCCAGCGGTTATGAATACAAGTATGATCTTGATTTTGACTGGGTTGGCGTTGTTTTACTGGTTGTCGAACATGTACCGAACAAGCAAAAGATTTTCTTCATTTGCAATCTCAACCATAGCGCCGAAGCACCAGATGCAAAGGAATTGCTCGATCGGTTTTATGACTTCGGCATAACGACCGAGTCAATATCATGTAAATTCACTGATGTGAAAACAAAAGGTGATCTTGCTATTGGCTCTGAGAAATTGCTCTATATGACGGGACTTTTGAAAGATAATTCCGGTCGAATCTATGAGGGATTGGTCGGTTGCATTCGCAATACCGAAAAGAAGAAGTCTTTGCTGGTCTGGTCGTTGAGCGAGCCTGGTAAAGCTCTCAATCTAGACGTTCCCATGAATTTGCTCAAGAGTCTTCCAAGTCTATAAGCCTGTGTGATAATCGACTTTTGGAACCAATAAATAGGATCTGAATGCTCACAGCCAACAAAGCAAAGATCTTGCAGAAGTTGAAGCACTTTGGCATTCTCTACGGCGCTTTTACCACTCTGTTCTTTATCTATTTCGCTCCAGTGGTCCTCAAAGGCAATTTGCTGGCTCCGGATGACGATCGAATGCAGAGTCTTCCTGCTTTTCTTGGTGAAAGAGCGATCTGGTCCCCGCTCGTGGCTTCGGGTTGGCCTCTGCATGCTGATCCTCTGGCGCAAATGTGGTACCCGGTTTCAATATTGCTGAGTAAGGTCCCCCTCCCGCTCGGATGGAATCTGTTCATCATCAGCGGTTATTCGCTTTGCTCTGTTTTCTTGTATTTGTACGTTCGGCTCATTACAGGAAAACGTTTTCCCTCCATCGTATCTGCGCTTGTATTCCCGCTTTCGGGCGCGATGTTGTCCGAAACTCGACATGCGCCAATCATCCATTCGATGGCATATTTGATGGCGATTTTATTCGTCATGGAAAAACTTTCTCGGAACAGCTCACTTCTTTGGGTTGCCGCTGGAATGACTGCGCTCGGGCTCTGTGTGCTGAATGGGCATATGCAGTTTGTCGCCTACATCCTGGTCGTCATGGTGTTATATGCGGTGTTCCGTGCACTGACTATGAAAGAGGGTCAGTCAAAGTTTCTCGTCAATGTTTCAGCTATTATCGGAGCTGGATTGGCTATTGGAGCCGTACAAATACTACCTACTTGGGAGTTGACTAGGTTTAGTGTTCGCAGCAGATTTGCTTTCATCGACTTTTTGTCATATTCGTGTCATCCGATTCAAGCTATCGGGTTGGTAACACCAAACGTGTTCGGAGCGATGAACAGTACGTTTTTCAAGATTCCATATTTCGGGCTCGACTTTCGCCCGCCGCATTTTATGTATTTCGGATTACTGCCGATGATTACATTCTCTGCTGCGTTTCTTTTGATCCGCGCTAATGCCATGACGCTTTTCTGGCTGGTAATAGGCATTCTCACTTTTCTGCTTTCTTTCGGAAATGCAACGCCATTGGCGTGGATTCTCTACAACATTCCACCCTTCGGTTACTTTCGCGCTCTGTCACTGCTCTACCTGATTGCCGCGGCTGCCTTTGCTATTGTTTGTGGAAACGTACTTTCCAGGCTGATGGATGAAAAGGTTACGCGAAGACGTATTGTTGTTTTCGCTGCCACTCTCTTCTGTATCGCTTGCGGTGCGATTTCTCTTTCAGTTCAAATTTTGCAACAAGTAATTGAACTGCCTGATCGAGGATCCCTCGAAGGTAATTTGCCTCCCTTCTGGGAAAACCCGGCGATCCTAGTTCCATTCTATGGATCGATTGTGATCTTGATAGTTTTTCTTGCCTGGATGTACAAACCTAATTGGCGTCCATTGAAAGCCGCACTATTGGTGGTGGCAGTTGCGGACCTCGCGTTTGTTGGCTTGTTCAACGAATGGCGCAGTGAGAGGGTCTCCGTTGCTTCTATGGAAATTCCAGCGCCTCTAGTGAAGTATCGCGACATACTCAATGAGAGTAAGCAACGATTACTTCCTGTGCGGGGCGTTTCCGGTGAGGATAATGAATGCCCGCCTAACCTTTCCCGTCTTTGGAAAGTTCCCAGTGCTAGCGCTTTTGGACCTCTGCTCAATACTCGCTATCTGGAAGTGCTTGGCATAACCGAAGGCGGATTTATGCCTGTCCCTTGGACGTTTACTTCGGACTTCCGAGGCTTTGATATCTTAGCCGTAAAGTATTTGACAGTGCCACGGGCGGATAAGCGGCTGGATGACTATAGAATCGATGGTCGTCCGATTTTTGTAAAAGCGGGTGAGATTGGCAAAGCGGATATTTATGAAAACACGCGCGCCATGCCTCGTGTTTGGATGGTGGGTGAATCGCGTTTGATGGCTGATTCGGATGTGGTGCGCACGATTCGTCGCGGTGAGATGCCGAATGGGGATTTGTTCGACCCTGCGAAGATTGCTCTTATTTCGAACGCAGGCATGAAGTCGGAAGGTTTTGTCGCGGCAGCCAAAGAGATGAAAGTGGAGAACTTTTCCGGTACTGCCAAAATCGACTCGATTGAAAACCGAAGAGTGCAAATAGAAGCGGATTCGAGCAATGGCGGCTTCCTCGTTTTGAGCGATTTGTTCTATCCGGGATGGAAGGTCACGGTCGATGGGCAACCGGATGAGATCGTCCGCACCAATTATGTTTTGCGTGGGGTGGCATTGAAGCAGGGAAAACACTCAGTCGAGTTTCGCTATGAACCAATGCACTTATATATTGGCGGTGCCATTAGTCTTTTGGGGCTAATTTTGTTGTGTGCAGTAAGCTGGAAGGGGTTGAAGCAGGAGCCCGCACCGCTGTCGCCAGCAGAGCAGTAGCTGAAGTGTAATTTTCGCCTCTACCGCTGAGAATGTTTAGAGCTAGAATCGGATCAGTGAAAGAGCCTGCCGCAATTTCGGCGAGTTTGTTAGGATAGGAAAAGCGTTGTCTTTTAGGTGTTTGCGTGCCAGAAGATTTCGTACCTTCAACAGTAATGGAACGCGCATATGTGCAAGCGCGAGCCTGGCCAGCGGACCGGGCGTGGAAGCGCGCGTATACCCAAATGTCCGAAGGGCAGGTTGCGATGGGTGTCGGCATGTATTTGTGCTTACTGGACTATTACGCTCGCCGTGACGGCATACGGGAATTGTTTGAGACTTGTGAATGGATTTTGACGCGTCTGGAAAGTCTCAAAGCCCCTGAGCGATTAAGTGTCTGCAGAATTGTCTGCTTCATCGTCAAGTCACTGAAAGAAGACGAGTTTGATGTCAAAGAAGCGCGATTGAAACTTATCCTGCGCATTCCGCTGGCAGTAATTCTCGACGCGGTTGCGGAACAACGCCTTGCTTGCGCGCTTACTGGTCTTCTGGAGTTTTCGCGAGTGTTCGAGGAGTCGGTCACGATAAAGCAATGTTCGGAGTTCGAAGGCGATTTCCTTGGTGTTGCACTTGCTATAGATAGAGCTATTCGTGCTGGGGCCGTGCGCGATAAGGTCAGAACTCACGAAAAGACTCGTGCGGAGTATGACAAAGAGCGCCTCGAAGCGATAAATATGGCGGACTCCATTAAGGAAGACATGGAGAGACAAGCCAAAGCAAAGGCGCAAGCTCGCGAGTTTGAAGAGGAAATCAAACAGCGATTGGCGAAACAGCCTAGTCTTTGGTCTCAAAGTTCTGACGTTCCTGATGAGGCGGTGGAACAGGTTGCTCATCAACCTTCTGAAGCACCTCCGAATCCTCATCCAAACATGCCAGACCTCCCGGCTGGCGAACTTCCTACATTGAAAGGAGCCGAAGAAAAGTCTCCACCTGATCTGCATCAAAAGCTTGTTCCACAATCAACCACAAGTCTTCAGCCTTCTGTGGACAAGTTGGACAAGGCGCAAAGTGCTGTTGAAACCGCGGCGGCGCTGTTTGGTCCGCGCTCATCACAAGTGGCTCAATCGCTGGCCAATTTGATTGAAGTTAAAACGGAGGGTTTTCCTGCTCTGAGTGTTGATGCTCAAATGGAGCAGCTCAAAGACATTGCGCTTGACCAAGATGTGGAACTATCTCCGTACTTGATGCGCAAGATTCTTTCTACGATCGGCAACACTGATGAGAGACAACACTTGCTGTCTGTGATTGCAATAATCGAGAAGTCAATTTTGATCCGTCGAGAACAAAGAGTCGGATTGGATGTTAGCCTCGGTATCTCATTGTGGAGGCTGATTTGTTTGTGGAAGAGCACCGACACCCTCGTTGAGGGGCAGGCGTATTGTGATTTGCTCTTACAAAGACTGATGCGAACAAGAGATCCGAGTGATCCGGTTGTCCGGCAGGTTTCATCCGCTGCGATTTTTCTAGCGAAGCAAAGGAGAATTGCGGAGAATATCAGCCATAGATCAACTGATCCATCTTTTCTTAGACCTATCGATGAGTTGGCGGAATTCGCCGCAATGTTAACAGTTTTAGCCATTGATGATTACCAAGCTGGTCGTCTGGAATCTGTTCGATTGGTGCTCAATGAGCTGCTGTTTTTCTACTCTGACAATGTTGGTGACAGTAGCCGACGTGTCGGAGAAATGCTCTGGCTGGCTCAAGAGACGTCGCTACATAAGATGCGATTCTGCACGCTCTCGCTAATTCAGCACAGTCAAAGAGCTGCAACGGATAAGTATTTGCACTGGAAGCTCAGCGTGAACCTAAAGCGACTTTTGGAGAAGACCGACGACATTGAAGTAGCGAATGAACTGTTAGCGGCGTTGATTATTGCTCGACGTGACGAGGGTGTGTATGAGAGCTTTGAAGACAGATTGCAGCAGATGAAAGAGGTTCTGTCATTGCGAAGCTACAGTCAAAGTTTTGAAAAGGAGGCACAAGCGGAGAGAGAACGGGCAATAGAGGAAGGGGAGCAGAAAGCAAAGACTCGTCGCAAATCTGAATCCCTAAAACTCTTGTCGAAACTTGAACAGCTTGCAGAGAAAAAAAATTGGAAGGATTTCCTTAGTACTTGGCGAAAGATCCCTGAATTTTTGGATGCTGGAAACTCTATCTATCGCCTGGGGCAGCTCGCTTTACTTGCTGTGCGTGCTGATCAATTGGACATCTGCGAGCGAATTGTTGTGGTCCTGGAAAAACATGTTTCGCCGTCATGTATCCATGTGACAAACTATTTGTCTGAAGAGTGTGCCAGGCGCTTTATTCGGTTGAAGAACCCCACGCGAGCCGCGCAGCAAATAGAACGAGCACTTGCAAACAGGCATCAGCTTGGGGATTTTTGCAATTGTCTACGCTTGCAATTAGCGGAAATCTATATTGCGATGGGAAACTTGTTCGAGGCGACCGTGCTCATTTACGATGCATATTCGAATATTCCAGACAGCGAAAGTGGTGGTGCGCCGCAGTTGTTGTTGAATAAGTGAGCTGGAGCGAAACTTTGATTGCTTAGCTGGAGTCCGCAATCTGGCATGAAGCCACCGTCCCAGTGTTCGAACCGGGCGATGCGCAGGTTGGCGTGGGGTCGCATTGCATGCGACCAAATTGTAAATGGGCGCGTGCAACGCGCCCCCACGCTATTGGTTGATGGTTTGCACTGCTACGACTACAGGAGTGTGTGAACCGGTGCTTGCGGTGCGAGGTTTGCGTCTTTCGGTATATTCTTTCTGAACGACTGGTTGTCGCACAAAGAATGCGGTCACCAGACCGAGCAAATAGACAAGTGAAACGCACGCGGCTGCAGTTCCATATGAGCCTCCAAACATCGCGATTAGTGGTCCTGTCATCAAAGCTGCAAGTCCGGCGATGATTCTGCCGAAACTCCATGCGATACCGGATGCGGTGCCGCGGAGTTCGGTTGCGAATGCATCGACGACATAGATTTGCAACGCAATGAATGGAATGTATGTAGCGACGCCGACTGCAAACGCGCATACATTCACGGCTGGACTGTAGGTTTTCACTACCGTGAAGGTTCCGATTGCAGCTATGAGCGAGCCGATGAATCCGATCTTGAATACGGTGCTGTACCTGAAGCTGCTTACCATGACGGGAAGCAACAATGCACCAAGGAAGCCGCCGACGCTCATGCAGAGCGTCGCTGTACTGCGTTCCGAGACTGCTTCATGACCGGTCAACTGATTGATCCAGGCAGGCATCCACGATACGCCAGCCCAATAGCCGACGATTGCAGAAGTAGCAAGCAGTGTCACGACGATTATTGAGCGCCGGTTTCGCTTGTCGAATGCGAGCGCAAATGGGTTGGCTAACACGTCGCGTTCATGCTGTTTTAGCAGAATCTTCGGCACATTTTGCAGGTCGTAGCGCTTCTTCTGCAACTCTTCAAAACATTGAGGTTCAGAGATTTTGAAGCGAATGTAGAGTGTGACGATTGCTGGAATAATTCCAACTGCGAAGAGATAGCGCCATCCGAGTTCGCCGGTTCCGAAATTGAACAATCCACAGAGCATGCAGCCGACGCCGAACGACGTTCCCAGTGCTGCCATCGACCATGCCCGCTGTTTTCCCGGACGAGATGTTTCACCCAGCATCACAGCGCCCAATGCGATTTCACCACCGATGCCCAAGCCGACCGCAAATCTACATAGGGCTAACTGCCAGGTAGTTTGCACGAGGGCGCATAGTCCGCAGGCTATCGCGTAAAGCAGGATGGTCAGACACAGTGTGTTTTTTCGCCCGAGTTTGTCAGCCACGTATCCGAAGACGACGCTGCCGATTGCCCAACCGAGCATGAAGCAGAACAGAATTGATGAGCCGTGCCAGCCGATTTGAACGGCATCTTTGCTCGCCAGCAATTGGCTGACGGCAGGGTACATGGCAATGAAATAGATGGTCGCATCCATGGCGTCGAAACATTCTCCGAGCCAAGTCGCTATCAAGGTGGGGAAGTAAGTGCCGCGTGATTTGACCAATAGGACGCCGTGGTCTAGCAGATTGCTTGACGCCATATGTTCTCTCCAACTTTTCCTCGCTCGCCCAAGGTAGCCAAGTGTCGACTCTGCGTCCACACGGTTATCCGCAGTACGGATTAATTGTCAAGCGCGAATTGGACAAGCTTGGCAACAAAAAGTCTCGAAAGCCGAAGTGCAAGCGAGTTGGGAGATTTGGGCTTCGCAGCCCAGGACATTACTCACTGCTTATACAAAGAGAAGTAGTCAGGGATGCTGTTTTCGACTGTTCGCCATATAATCTTAGGGTTGGCGCGAGCAGTATTTAGGAGTTTCTTTGATGAGTGCACCCGGACATAAAGACCCTGCCCAAGGGTGGCTGACTTTCTTCTTCGTTTGCTTCGCGATCGTCGTATTCGGAATCGGCGTCTTTGCCAAGTTCACCTATGACGTAAACGCGCCCGAGCCCACCACATCTGCTGGCGGCGGACACTAAGTCGGTCGCTTTCTTCGAACATTCTTTGGCTCTTCCAGCTAGAACATCACCACGCGTGTAGTTGGAAGAGTCTTTTGTATTTCGTTTTGTTGGCTGGCATCGACAGAACCTCTGGAAAGCACAAGGCTTTCGAGACTTCTGAGATTGCCCAGGCTGTTGATTGTCTGCCGAGAGAGTCGGCAATCTGATAAGTCGAGATGCCTCAAGTGCTTTGCGCCCGCAAGAGCCACTATCAACTCTTTGTCTATTGCAGGATACATCTGTATTCCTAGCGATTCGAGATTTTGAATTGACGCAATTTTCAAATAGTCGTCTTTTCCCAATTCGCAATTTCGAATGCTCAGCTTCCGCAATTTGTCCGACTTCGTAAGGGCAGCGAGAATGTGTTGAACGTAAGGCATCTCGCCTATCTTCAAAATCTCTACTTTCTGCAGCAATGGTGATTCGCTCAGATCCATGGGCGACACCGTCGTAGATAGCAAAGCAAGTGATCTCAGCTTCTGAAGCTTCTCAATACTTCTAAGATCACGTTTGTTGAAATGAACGTTCTCAAATGAGAGTTCATCCAAGAATTGGAAACGACCCAAATCTTCCAAAACGTTTTTGAACTGATCTCCACAACTGTGAAAACGAATGGCTCTCAACTCTTCATCAGCAAACCGCTTGAACGCTGCCGGGCATGTTTCGAAAATGACCGGAGTAGGTCTGAACTTCCACGGTCCATACCATGGCATAGTTCGAACACCGGATGCTTCGATGGAATTGGATTTGGGATCGATCAGCGTGCCAATCGGAGTCTTTGGAAAAATATAGTCGCGAAACTCATCGTCTCCAGCACCGCGGACTGCGCGCAGGAAGGGCTGGGTGGAGTTGTCTGGTGGTGAGGTGATTCTTCGCTCCTCTAAAGAATCAAGCTCAGGAACAGATCTTAGTCTGAGTGCTTGGGGCGCGAATTCGGCGCTTTCTCGGTGATATGGTGTCTGTTTCACCTGCAACGCTGAAACTATTGCCAATCCCAGACCGAAGAAAAGCACAACGGCAATGATTGAGAACATTTTCCAAAAGTCTTTGTCGGACTTTCCTTTCTGTTTTGGTTTGATTCTCAATTGAGTGCTGAGCTTGAGGCGCATCAGGTTTTCCGCCACCTGACTCGCTGATGAATAGCGCTTTTGAGGCTCTTTCGCCAACATCGTGAGAACGATATCTTCTAAAGCTTCAGGAAATTCTCTGCCGAGCGAAGCTTCGCGCAGTGACGGAACAGATCCTTCTAAGTGGAGTTTTTTAGCCTCCTCCAGTGTTGTACAGGGAAATGGCGGACGCGCTGTGATTGCTTCGAAAAGCGTGCAACCCATCGAATAAATATCGCTGCATTGATCTGTTTTCTTTGGCGTGAACTGCTCGGGGCTGACGTACTGCGGATTGACACTCGCGCGAATGAATTGCGCTCGTGGATTGCGGCCACCTTCGCTTAATTTTCCCGTTGCAAAATCAAGCAGCTTACAGCTCCAATTTCCCTGCTCGCCCACTAGCAATATGTTGCTAGGTTTTACATTGCGGTGAACAATACCCTTCTCATGAGCATCCTGAAGCGCCCAAGCAAGCGGAAGGAAAACACCGAAAACGTCGTCGTATGTCAGGCGCCCGCATCGCTGCAAATAGTCGGCCAGTGTTTCTCCTTCCACAAATTCGCTGACATAGTAAAGCTGCTTTCCTTCGTGTACGCCAAAGTCAATGAGCTTTGCAGTGTTCGGATGATCAAGTTGCGCGATGTTTTTTGCTTCTGTCTGAAAACGTTGTATTTGGCTGTCGCTAAACTCAGGTTCGAAGAGTTTGAGCGTAAACTCTTTCTGCTTTCCAGTATGTTCAACGCGGTAAACAACGGCGATTTCGCTTTTGCCTATGGTTGAGAGAATCTTGTATTTGCCGTCGATGAGAGTTCCGGGCTCTAGCTGATCGAGTTCCGGTATTTCAATAAGTTCTCCCGATGCGGAGTCGCGAAACAACTTCGGGGCCGTTGAACTTTTGAGTTTTTTTTGCGGGGTTCTATCCGGCACGGCGAACTCCAGACTCTCATACAAGACTATTGTATGAGCTTGGCAGGCAACCGCCAAGGAAGCCTTACTGGAAAATCACTTCGCAGATGTATTTACTGAACGACTCGTCCGCCCACTTCCTCTAAGCTCTTCTTCAATACAGCGACGCGATCTTTGCCTGACGGGCTGTGGTCTTCTATCCAGTCTCCGAGCGCATCAATCGACGTAGCTCGCACGAATGACGTTTCCAATTGAAGGTGCCCTTGTTTGCCTCTCCAGCAAAGTGTTTGATCATCGGATGGAACATTCATCATGAAGTCAGTCACGTGCACCGGAGCCACGCAGCCATCTACGCTGCCTTGAATGATCAATAGTGGCAAGTGTGGTGAGAGCAGTTTGCCAAGCTTTGAGGTCTTGTCGACAAATTCGTCAGTAGCAAGCAAATCCTTGAGCCCAAGTTCCGTGACCATGAGCGGGTCACTAAGTAGTTCGTCCACCACTTCTTTGCGCGGGCACACTAGCTTTGTTAGGAATCCGTGCAATTTGACTTTGTGGTTTCTGGTGACCAAGGAGGCGAGGCCGGCCGTGATGTCGCTGGGCGAAAGGTACATCTTCGGATTTACTTTGATAGCAGGCGCCGAGAGTACCAGTCCGTCTACCAGGTCGCTATGCTCGCCGGCGATTTTGACGCAGAACGTGCAGCCGAGGCTTTCGCCCAGCAAGATAATCGGCTTGCCGGGATACTTGGTGCGCGCCGCTTGAACGATTTTGACAATGTCTTCGTTGCTCTTGTTGTGTGCGACTTTGTGGTGGTCATCGCCAGGTGGGCTGAAAGTATTGTCTTTGTCGTAGTGGCAGCGTCCAAACCCGCGCATGTCCATGGCGATGAAACCGATGCCGCTGACAGCCATGGTACGGGCAAGAACTCTGTAGCGACGACCGTGAAGAGTCAGTCCATGAATACCGATGATGATTGCTTCCGGTTCTTTTCCAGCGGGCATCCATTCATAAGTCGGCAAACCAGAGGCTTTGGTGAAATCGCCGTCCTCCGAATAAGTGAACTTTGCGAGGATTTCCTTGCTGACTGTGTCGATCATCTGGGAGGGAATTGTGAATTCTGCTGCGTTTGCAGTACTCGAGAATTGCACCGTTGGAATTGCAAAAAGACTCAAAAGAGCCGCCGTGACTACTTTTGCCCTGGAGCTTGCACCTTTTCTGTTCATCATTAATCCGTCCATTAACCGACTGCGGGCATGTTGAGCCCGGCTATCCTCAGCCATACCGCGTTAGCGTAGCGTGTTTTAACCTGATCATGATTAAACAGAGTTTTGCAACAGGGCGCTACTGTGGGCAAAAGGCTAAATCATTTGGTGCTTGATAACGTCCGCTTACTTAGGTTGGGTATAGTTGAGCCATCAGTTCTAAAATCCAGGAGCCCGATATGGGATTCGAAATTACCAACGTCAAGGAAAACTCGTTTTACGCCCTCGAAACTTTGAAGGATTCCTGGGTTCTAACAGTCAAACAGTTTTTTCCGCTCTTCATTGGCTGGTTTTTGACCTTGGGCGGTCCCGTGCTGCTGACCTGCATTCTCTCTGCTGCCGGTTGGGGCATCGACAAGTTCATGTTGGGCTTTCCGAAGGGCGGACCGTTTGCGTTGGTAGGATTGCTGGTTGGTGTTCTGACTATCGGCGGTTTTTGGGCCGGTTGGGCAAAAGTCGCACTCAAAATCACGCGAAACATTCCAACAAAGATGGGCGATGTTCTCTGCTCGCCTGGTCAAATGCTTGCTTCTCTGATTGCACTTTCTTTATCGACTATTGCAATTGGTTTGACAGGGTGGCTTGTTATTCCAGCCGCACTGCTTTTCCTAAAGTGGCAGCTGACGCCGTATTTCATTGTTGATCAAAACTGCGGACCGATCGAAGCGATGAAGAAAAGTTGGCACGCGACTGACGACAAGATTTTTATTCCGCTTGCTGTCCTTGATTTGATTTTCTTTGGATTGAGCACCGCCAGTAGTGCTATATTCGTTGGACCAATCATATGTCACATGGCTTTGGCTGTCGCGTCTGCCATCGTGTATTCTCGCTGGCTAACAGATGAAAACGCGCCTTTTAACAGGGCGGATCTGTTGGAAGATCATCATGACGTGGTTAAGTAGACTCATTGAGTGGTTTAGAAGACGATGGGATTCAAAGTCTTCGCAAATCGATGAACCGAACGTCAAAGAACAGGAAGACATTCGGGAAAAATTGAAGGTTGCTCAGGAGCGTGCGTCCACGTGGCGGAACCGAGCACAAATGGCCCGTCAGCAGAACAACGAAGACCTCGCACAGCAAGCACTTGCGCGCGCGCGGCAGTATGAAGCAGAGGCTGCGTATTTGCAGAAAAAAGCACCTCCTGAGCCTAAGGATATTTCAAATGATGATGTGGATAGGGGCGATGATCCAGATCCATGCATTGACTACCCAGGAAATCCGCCGTGGCGCCCCTATGATCCGTCGCGTGTGCCAAAGAAGCCACTACCTTCCTCGGGTGCTGGTGAGGTGGCAATGCCGCTTCCCGAGGACAAAAACGATCTGTAATAGAATGGATCTATGAGTTGGGATCAAGAGCTAAGACTACTGCTGAACACTGGCGACGAGGAATTCGATCGCTGGTTTGAGTTGGCGTCTGAATGGCATGTAAAGGCGGTTTCGTTTGCCAGGTTGCTTGAGAGAAAAGATATGGATAATGCGCTATGGAATTGCAACAGGGCGCTTCGAATGGCAAGTCAATTAGCCAACGCTACACACATTCAAGATATTGATTCCGACGCATTTTGGGATGAGTTTGCTGGCTCTGGACATCCTGGACCGGGCACAGATCCGAATTCTCGAAACGACCCGTCTCGCGTTCCGCGGAAACCACTTCCGTCTGCAGGGAGCGCTTCATTAGCCTTGCCGCTACCGAAGCAGGAAGATGACGAAATTTAGTTCGCTTGATTTTCTGGTTCAAACAGGTCGTACGCACCAGTGCTCGGATTCCACCAAAATTTCACTTCCGAGATTTTTTGAACGTATGGTTTGGTTGATCCTTCCGGAAATTTGAGATTCGTGCTCGTTTTCATTGAGTCAACTGCTGCCCTGACTACATCTCGAAAGAGGTGAGATTGAGGTCCGTCGATTTTGAGAAGAATTACTCTTCCGTCGGGGTTAATTCGCCAGTGCACTTTGCAGTAAAACTCTCGCTCGGTTTCAGGTGGACCAATCTTTACTAAGATATCTTTGATCCGATGAAACAGCTCATCAGCAAGCACTTTGTGCCAGGCTTTCCAGGTTGCTGCGTTTGGTTCCGTTGAAACCTGCTGAATCGCTGCCGGCTGGGTGTCCGCAGCTGTTCCATCCGCATTAGCTGGTGTCCATTGCAGTAGTAGTGCAGTTCCAATGGCAAGCAAATGTGGCGTCTGTCGTTTGAATTTCATGTCTGACCTCAGACCCATTATATGTTGAGCGAGAGGTCTGTTCTACAGTTTGGTTCCAGACAACCCGGCAACCACATAGTTGATGGCCAGTGCTTGTCTTAAGCTAATCCCGATGGCGGGCGCAGCGTCGGGTAATTCGTTGACTTTGACTCCTTGTCCTCGGTCGAAGTGTGCCATCATGTGCATGACGTATCCGCGACCGAACGGAAACACAACGGCAAGCGCTCCGAGTTTATCTGGATCTTCTTGCGCGAGAGTGTCGCTAACAGCTAGCACGCGAACTTTTTCTTTGTTGAAGATTCGAATGAGATGGCAATGAATGTCCATCTTCCACGCACCATTGGTGACGGCATGTCGAAACAGTGCCGGATGTTTTCCAACCAATGAAGCTTCGTACATTCTTTGTCGATTAGTCACACCATTCCAAGCTATGAAGCCAGGAAACACGTGTTGATTCAAACGATCGATCATCCAATCGGTAGTGAGCAGATAGCCGCCACGAATCACAAAATCTCGAATTTTTATTCCGCCATTCCATGAAAGATTATTTGGTCCGCAATCGATAATCACAACTTGCGCTGCACTCAAATCGTAAGAATCAAAGGCTTTCTTGTTCATGATTTTGTAAGGCACGCCCAGGTTTTCCAGTGTGCGTTCTGCCTGATCGTACTTGTCGGAAATCACAACAAGCCGTTCCGATTCCATTGCGCTTGTTTGCAAACTGAATTGCGGATGTGTTTGCTCCAGCCATCCTCGATATGTTTTTGGTGGTGCCATGCTTGCGTGACCAGGCAGAGCCATGCGTGGTGTTTCAATCGGACCATCAAACTGCGCACGTCCTTGCAATGGAACGCGAACGGTTGAAGATGGATTTGGAAACATCGACTCAATCGGAACAGGCGGCGCTTCTGTTGGATTGGGAAGAGCCTGAAGTCCGGTCGTGTCGTTTGATTGTGCATAGACGCTTTCAAAGAAAAACACGTTGCATGTTATTGCTGCTGCGGCAAGAAAGACCGAGCAGCTTATTTTTGAAAACTTACGAACATGTTTTTGCATTGGATTTTCTTGCTACCTAGCGAATCCGAATCGGAAGAATAATTTGTTCTGCTGTCTGCACATGACCCCATTATATTCTTCGCGCGCGCACGCGAGGAAATTTGGATGATCTTGAAGGCAAGATCCGATCACATAATTCTGCAGAGAATCGCGCACCGCTTGATTCACATTTGCAAAAACACACTTGCGTAAAATGATGCGACACGTATAATGGTTTTACCGGTGCCAAATTTGGGCGCCGTTTTATTGACTAAATTATTTAGGTGGATAAATGATGCGATTCCTCATCCAAATCAAGAAAACTCGTAAGGCACTGCCTGCGCTTGTTTTGCGTTTTGGACATGAGGTCATTTCAGGTAATTATGCTGATGAAAAATCCTATCGTTTATCTTCTAGTGACCGGCTGGGCTTACGCCGGTAAATATCGCTCTGTAATTCTGCTCTACACCGTGATGTTCGCCTTAGCTCAAGCGATGATGCTTGCCGAGCCTTATATCATCGGCAAACTCATCAACTGCATACAGGCTGGTGTGACAGGTGTTGCAACGGGTTCGATTCCACGTGATCACCTTATGGATCAGGTGAAGATGTACCTGCTCATCTACTTCGTCACGCAGGTCGGGTTCTGGGTTTTCCACGGGCCAGGCAGATTGCTTGAACGCTTCGTTGCGTTCAACATGAAAGCAGCGTATAAGGGCAAACTGTTTGCGACTTTGACGAAATTGCCGTTGAAGTGGCACAGAGAGCACCATTCCGGTGACAGCATCGATAAGGTGAACAGGGCGTCTAACTCGCTCTTCGAGTTCTACGACACCTCGTTCGAAATTGCCTACATGTTCTTCAGGCTGATCGGCAGCATGATTGTGCTCTGCGTATTCATGCCCGAAGCAGGACTGATTGCGACTGTGGTGACGATGCTTGCAATAGCTGTGATATTTGGCTTCGACAGAGTTCTTGTCAAAAATTACAGCACGCTCAACCGGTTCGAAAACTCCACTGCATCAGCGGTGCACGACTATATAACCAATATCATCAGCGTAATCACGTTGAGAGTTGAACATAGAGTGCACGGCGAAGTGAATCGGAGAATGCTGCTGCCGTTGTCGCTGTTCAAGTCGAACAACGCTGTCAACGAGATCAAGTGGTGCATCACAACTGTGCTCATCGCAACGATGATTGTGACGGTGTTGGGCTGGTACACGGCAACAACCGTCGGCGCCGGAAAAACCATCGAGGGCGGAACTTTCTTTACTCTCTTCGAATACTTGAGGAGAATTGGAGACTCGTTCTACCAGTTCGCATGGATCTACGGAACTGTCGTGAGACAGGCAGCCGACGTGAAAAGTGCAGAACCGATCGCAAACGGTTTGAGTTCGCCGGAAGCGGGTGAAGAAGAGCAATTTCATCTTCCGAAAGAGTGGGAAGTGCTTGAGGTCAAAAACCTCAACTTCACTTACGAAGACGACAAACACAGAAAGCATCATCTCAAAGACATCAACTTGACCTTGAAGAAGGGATTGGCTGTGGCATTTGTAGGTGAGAGCGGCAGCGGTAAGAGCACTTTGCTCAGCCTCCTCAGAGGTACGCAGAATGCTCATAGCGCAAGCGTCTTCGCTGACGGCGTTGAATTGCCGGGCGGCTTGAAGCACGTGGCTGATGCCACCACTTTGATGCCGCAAGATCCGGAAATCTTCTCGGACACCATCGGATTCAATCTTACCTTCGGTTTGGAAGTGGATGAAAACGAAATCCGCGAAGCCATACGGATGGCTAGGTTCGAGCCTGTGCTCAAACGGTTGCCGAACGGACTAGAGACGAGCATCGCCGAAAAAGGTGTAAACCTTAGCGGCGGTGAGAAGCAGAGATTGGCACTCGCAAGAGGCATCTTCTTCGCGAGGGACAGCGAGATAATCTTGCTCGACGAGCCGACCTCCAGCGTCGACCCACAAAACGAAAGGGTAATCTACGCCAACATACTTGAGGCGTTCCCTGACAGATGTGTGGTTTCGTCACTGCACAAACTCCACCTCCTCGATATGTTCGACGTGGTCTACGTTTTCCACAACGGTGAGATCGTCGAATGTGGCGAAGTGAGTGAAGTATTGGCACAGAACGGCAGACTTTCCGAACTGTTCAACAGCTACGAAGGTGCAACAGAAATGACGCCGATGATGGCAACTCAACAAGCGGCAATCGCCGGTTAAATCAGGGGCGGACTTCCTCGGAGGTCTGCCTTTTGATTTTTTTGAATCTCAAACGTAGTTCCCCCCTTGAGACGTCACGACGCCGTCACGTGTAGACATTTGAATTGAGAGAGGCTTTGAGTCCTCAGCGGTGTGCGTATTTCCCGCAGAGAAATTCACGACCTACTCACGTTGATCTCTGTTTACTTGATTCAGACTTCACACTTCCCGAAGTAGATTCTATGTATAAGTTTGACGAGCCCAACCTTGCAGAGAGCGGTAATTTTTCGGCTGTTAGCCCAGAAGGCGTTTTACCTTTAGAAGCCGAAACTGGTAACTGGCTTGGCTCTGATGCGTTTTCTGGGAGTGAGCTTCCTGGGATTAAGAAAGCCGGATTTGAGCCGAACGAAGTTGCGTCTCGCGCTCCGGTAGGAAATATTGTGTTGGGCGGCGTCGTATCGCCTGCAACCGGGCAGGAAAACATGCCGTCTGTCGTGCCTAGAGAAACTAGCTGGATTGGCGCAGCGGCGCAATCAGCTGTGCAGACGGCGATCAACAATCCGCTTGAAACCGGTGGAACAGCACTGTTGGCATTGCTTGCTCTGAGATTTAAGGCACCCATAGTAGAGGAAATGGCTCAGGCTGCCGCTGGGCTCGGGAAAACTTTGGCGCGGAGCGGTTCTGGCGTTCCGCTTATTAGAGCTACCAGAGGGCTGGCGGGAGAAACCTCTGCAGTTGCTGATTCTACTTTTGTATCTCCGTGGGCTCGAGCAGCGGCGAAAGAAGCTGGAGTTGTTGTTCAGGAAACGGGGGGCGTTGTCGCCAAAGGTGGAACTGTTGTTTCAGACGCAGGCACCGTGGTCGCAAAGGGAGGCGCTGCCGCAGATGATGCAGTAGTTGTTGCGAAGGAAGTGAGACCTCCGTCGCCTCCGGACGCATTAACGGATAAAGTGCCTGATTTCTCTGGACTGAGGTTTGACAGATTTGCGCCAAGACAGCTCGCACGAGATACAACTGCGATTCCTATCATTACTGTTGATGCTTTTAAGATGGGGCAGCCTTTTACGCGGGAAGCGTTCAAAATAGTTCCAAAGTCCTCGGCTGAAGCGCAACTATACAAAAGTGCAAAAGATGCCACTGTTCGCGTCTGGAGCAAAGATGGCGTGGGGTCAGGCTTCTTTGTCGACTCCAATCACATCGCCACTGCCAATCATGTACTTAATGGCAGAACCGGGCTTGTTACCGTCGAATTGGCAACTGGCAAAGCTGTGCCGGCTCGCGTCGTCGCGCGTGAGATTGGTGCGGATTGGGCGCTCCTTCGAGTTGATGAACCACTGAGAATTGCAAACCCCTTTGATTTTGCTCCTGCTCGCGAGGTGAAAACCGGCATGCATGGGTACCTGTTGGGGCATCCACACGGAACGGTCGAGAAGGTAATGACCAAAGGGCGCATATCTTCGATGGGGGTGAATCCTGAAACATCTTTGGCGACCGTCAGCCATACTGCTGAATCGGTCACCGGTATGTCCGGCTCTCCGCTGTTGCTCGAGAATAGAAAGGTCTTGGGAATTCTGCGATCCGGTCCTTCGACAAGTGGAACGGCCTTTGCCGGGGAAGCTGTCCACGTCCGACACCTGAGACCGGCGCTTGATTATGCGCGGAAGGTTCAGAATCCGAACGGAGTCGACTGGCACACGTTTGCCGAGATGAGCACGAATACGAAGGGCATACCGAAGATTGCGATTTCCGGAAAGCGAGAAATAGGCTTGATTTAAATCAATCCCACAATCAGCGAATTATACTGGCGGCCAATCTTTGTTGCTGTCCAAAATACAAGAGTGTTCGGCAGCGCGGCATTCATATAGACTGGTTCCATGGCAAATGCGGAAATCCTATCGATAGGAACAGAACTTCTCCTCGGGGAAGTTTTGGATACCAATTCCAAATTCTTTGCGACCGAATTAGCGAAGCTAGGAATCGATTGTTATTACCGGGTCACCGTCGGTGATAACAAAGACCGTATTAAGGCTTCGTTGAAACAAGCGTTCGATCGTTCTGACATTGTTTTGACCTCGGGCGGCTTGGGTCCAACGGCTGATGATCTCACGACTGAGTGCATCGCTGAGTTCTTTAGTTTGCCGATGATATTAGATGAAGCGGTCCTTAGAGAGATTGAAAAACTCTTTGCAGATCGCAATTTGAGCATGCCGGAGACAAACAAGAAGCAGGCGATGCGACCGCAGGGCTCGGGAGTTTTGCCAAATCCGAGCGGCACGGCGCCAGGAATTATGTGGATTGTGCCGGCGGAAGTCTTAGCCAAGGCAGGTGTTGCTGATCCGCAAAGAAAGCGGGCGGTCCTCACTTTTCCCGGTGTTCCGTCCGAGCTCGTCAACATGTGGAATCAGTCCGGTGCTGAGTTCATTTCAAAAAATTTCTTGACCGGAGCGATTTTTAGCATTGAGTTGAAGCACTACGGAATTGGCGAGTCTGCTCTGGCGGAGAAGTACGCCGACCTACTTGATGGAACTTCGCCGACGGTCGCACCATATGCAGGGATGGGCGAGTGCCGATTGAGAGTAGCTGCAAAAGCGAACACAATCGAAGCAGCACGTGCCTTAGTAATGCCTGTGGCAGAGTTGATCCGCAAGGAAAGTGGAAAGCTGTGCTATGGGCAGGATGATGACACGCTCGAGGCTGTAGTCGGGCAAATGCTTATTTCGAACAACCTCACGCTGTCGGTTGCAGAATCTTGCACCGGCGGTTTGGTCAGCAAGCGCCTTACGGATATAGGCGGAAGCTCTCAGTACATCAAGCTGAACGCAGTGACTTATGCAAATGAAGCGAAGATGAAACTTCTCGGCGTGCCACAGGAATTACTGGAGCAATATGGCGCCGTCAGTGACGAATGCGCTCGCGCGATGGCCGAGGGCATTGTCAGATTATCGGGCGCAGATATTGGCTTGAGTATTACAGGAATTGCGGGGCCGACCGGCGGAACGCCTGATAAACCGGTGGGAACCGTTTATTTGGGACTGTGCGCCAATGGTCAGGTGGAAACAAAGAAGCTGAGCCTGGGAACGAAGCTAAACCGCCAAGAGATTAGGTTTCGGACCTCGAGTGCCGCACTGAATATGGTGCGTTTGCACTTGCTTTCGCGCAATCTGGTAACCCAGTAAGCTCGGTTGACAACCGTGAGTTGTCGCAAAATGTTTCCAACTCGCACTCGTGCCGTTCTCCGTTCGCTTAACCTTTGGTTTTTTCCCGCGGTATAAGATTGACTTTTTATCTATAGGGAATAAATTTGGTGGGTTAAATTCCCCGCTCCAATACAGGTAAGGATGGCTGTTGCTTTATGAGCAATAAACCGGGTCAGAATTCTGGCAATAAAAGGGCGGATGAGTGGGTTATCAAGGACAACCTGTTTCATCGCCGGGTTACTGATGTTCGCAACCAGGTAACCTGGGATTTCGATTCGACCGAGAAGGCGATCGACCTTCTGCAAACTGGCGGACCCAGCCGCTTTGGGGCCGGTGCGCAACAGCAGCCTGAATATCAACCTCTTTCTGATGAAGAAATTGAGGCTTATGCATTCTTCGACTCCACGACTCCCTGCCTGAAGTTCCAGTACATGCTCCGTATGCTGCGGCGCGAGCTCAAGCGCGGAAAACGCTTCAATCGCCCTATTGCTGTGCTTGTTGTGGCAGTTGATGGTTTCCAAAACATTGTCTCTACGCACGGCCCATCGGCTGCCGACGCAATGTTGGCTTTTGTCGGTGAACGTTTGAACGCCGTCACACGCAGCGATATCGACCTTGCTGGTCGCTATGTCAACGAACGCTTTCTTATCATTCTTCCGGAAACACCCGGCAAGGGAGCCACGATTGCTGCTGAACGCCTCCGTAAGGACGTGGAAAATTCGGTGATGCAGTGGCAGTGGCATCAACTGCAAGTTACCGTCAGCATAGGAATTGCACATCGCCCAGGTCACGCCGGAGAGGCAGAAGAACTCATTGTTCAGGCAGACATGGCATGCGAATCTGTAGAACGCACCGGCGGTAATAACATCGCAATCGCGCAAATGACCGAATTCGTCGGCGCTGAGTAATGTCGGGTCGACGCCATGCGTCGACCGGTCAGAATCAACATGGCGTCGCCCCTCACAAAATCAACATTGCGTCGCCGTAGCTGTAGAATCGGTAGCGCTGTTCCACAGCTTCAGCGTAAGCCCGTAAAATCGTCTGCCTGCCTGCGAAGGCGGCGACTAGGACGAGAAGGCTTGAGCCGCTAAGATGGAAGTTTGTGATCAAACTATCCACGATGTGGAATTTATGTCCGGGCTTTACGTAAAGGCTGGTACTGCCATCTTCGACTGCTTCAAGTACACTATTTTTGCCTGCAGTTTCCAATGCGCGCAGGCTTGTGGTGCCTACAGCAATTACGCGCGAACCGCGCTTCTTCGCTGCGTTTACGGCTGCCGCTGTTGCCTCTGATATCGAATATGTTTCTTCTTCGATTGTGTGCTCATCTACGCTTGTTGAAATTGGTTTGAATGTGCCGGGACCCACATGCAGAGTAATTTTGTGCATTTCCACGCCTTTAGCCGAAAGCTCTTGAATCAGTTCTTTCGTGAAATGCAAACCTGCAGTGGGCGCTGCAACTGCGCCTGGATGCTGGGCGAAAACGGTTTGATAGCGGTCGAGATCCTTGTCTCTCTTATGAGCTTGCGAGTCATCTTGGCTGTCTTTCTCTTGCTGGATGTAAGGCGGCAGCGGAGCGTAGCCAACATCTCTGAGTATTTGGAAAACGTTTTCTCGATCGCCTAAATCGACTAGAAGCCGCTTAAAACCGTCGGGTCCGGTTGTAATGTCTTTTAAGACCAAGGGATAGACTTTCCCAGATGGCGAGTCAAGAAGCAGCTCTTCACCGATTTTCAGCCGCTTTAGAGATGTAGCCATCGCTTCCCAAACTGCAGCCGAAGCGGTAGTAGGTTTCAGCAGCAGCATCTTCAAGTTTCCGCCGCTCTTTCTGCGCGGAAACAGCTTTGCCGGAATAACCTGCGTATCGTTGGCTACGATTATGTCTCCGGGCTTGAGAAAACTCAGAATATCTTTGAATTGAACGTGTTTGAAACTGTTATCAGCGCGGTCGATTACAAACAAGCGTGAATCGTCGCGCTTAGCCAGCGGTTCTTGAGCGATCAGTTCGGGTGGCAGCTCAAACTCGAAGTCTTTCAGTTCAAGTGCGGTTTCTTGTTTTTCCATCACTTATTAGTTTCTCAGTCGGCTCAATGTGCGCGAAGCGGGTTATTATCGAGCCATGACCTCGCAGCAATTAAAAGAAGAGATCAAACGAATAGCATCCGAGCTAGGCTTTCAGCGCACGGTGATCGCATCGCTTGAGCCCATGGAAGCTGAGCGTCAGGAGTACGAGCGCTGGCTGGCGCTTGGATACGCGGCAGGAATGGAGTACCTGAAGCGCAATCCACATTTTAGAACATCTCCACAAATGCTGTATCCCGACGGACGTTCGGCAATTGTCGTCTCCGTTAGCTATTACACGGATGTGCCGGAGCCGCCGCCTGGCTTCTTTGGCAAGGTTGCACGCTATGCCGTCGGGCTCGATTATCACGTTGTTATCAGGGCAAAATTGAGAGAGCTTAATGCGCGAATTGAGAAAATCGCCGGCAGGAAGATCCTCGCAAAGGCTTACACAGATGACGTTTCCCTGTTTGAGCAGGGACTTGCTGCTCGGCATGGTCTTGGCTTTGCAGGTCGTCACACTTTGATAATCGGCCCGCAGATGATGGGCACGTACAATTTTGTTGCAGAACTCATCACCGACCTCGAGCTGGACGCAGATGAACCGTATCAAGGTACATGCGGAAAGTGTTTTCGCTGCGGCGATGGGTGCCCAACTGATGCCATCGAATACGGTGTCGGCGTAAATTCGAATAAATGCATCTCCTATTTAACAATAGAGAACAAAGAAGGCATTCCGCTCGAGCTGCGAAAACAGCTTGGCCGTTGGGTTTTCGGCTGTGATGTATGCCAGGAAGTTTGTCCCTATAATCAAAAACCGAACCCTGCGCCCTGGGAGGAATTTTCCCCGGATAAAGGTGCAGGACACTATCTGGATCTCTTTTCGATATTGAACACGGAGTCGCAGGATGTGTTCCACGAACGCTTTATTCGCACGCCTTTGAGACGCCCCAAACTGCGCGGCATGACGCGTAATGCACTCACCGTCATTGGCAATATTCTCGGTGATTGTGGTTCCAGTTCTACAATTACCGTGAGCGATGAACAACAATCGGATGCTGTTGCGAAGCTTTTCATGTTTTTGAAAACTGCACCCGAGGAAATGCTAAAGGAGCATGCGTACTGGGCTTTAGCTCAATATGATGATTTGAAAACGCGTAAGAAGTTGAAGCAATTTATCGACAGCGAAGAGAACCAAACCATTCGCGATTTGATTTGCGCGTATGTTTAGAAGGCTGTGACTCATGCGCCCGTTGTTTTGTAGGAGCGATGCTTGGCGTCGCCACTACAATATTTGAGAAGTTTTTGGTTCGGCTACGTTGTCGCGAGCAAAAGACGTTGTCACTCGCTGCGAGGAGTCAACGGAATAGTCGCGGTCTTTCCATTTGACCTGGCGTCCGGTGAGAAAGCAATAGGCTGAGTTTATGTAAAGTGCGCTAGTGAGAACTGCTCCTAGTGGCAAAAGCAAGAAGCAGAGCGGGTTTAGCCCCTTGTAAAATGCTGTGCTTCTGATGTACCAGATGAGCATGCACGCAAACTGCAGTGAGATGGTTGTCCACAAAAGCTGAAGTGGAATCACTTCCGTCACGTTCGCGGGGCTTAACACCGTCGCAATGAAAGTGACAAACGGTGCTAAAAGGCAGAGGTTCAGTAAAACCACGACTCCGATCAAACTTGGAATGCTGCAATTTATAAGCGCGTAGGCATTTTTCGTCCAACCATTCCACAATTGCGAGAAATTGGTGTACATCCTGACGGTGTAGAGCGGTCGTCCGTCGCAAGCTGTGACGGAGAAGCCCTTTTCTTTGGCTACCTTGCCGATAGAAATATCGTCGAGGATTTGATCCTTTACTGACTCGTGCCCACCGATTGCATCATATGTGGTGCGCTTTACCATGATGTATTGTCCGTAAGCATAAGCGCGCGGAGATTTTGGATCATTGATTGAGTTGGTCGGATCGCCCATTAGGAAGGAACCCAAGAGCACTGGCATGATTGCTCTTTCGCCGAAACTATAAAGTTCTTGCACGGGCATGAACGAGATCATGTCGACGTTATATTTGATGGCAGCACCGACTGCATCTCTCAGAGAATTCGGATGATGATAGGTGTCGGCGTCTGAGAAGACAAGCCAATCGCCCTTTGCATGCGGGCTCCCGTGGTTCAATGCATTGCACTTTCCTAGCCAGCCAGTGCGTGAATCTCTTCCCTGAATAACTTCAATGTTCGAATACTTCTTCGCCAGTTCGGAAATTATTTGACCTGAGGCATCTGTCGATTTGTCGTTGACAACGACAATATCGAAGTTTGGATAGTCCTGCAGTGCAAGCGATTCCAGGCAGCGTGCGACTTTGCCTTCTTCGTTTCTAACCGGAACAACAACACTTATGGAAGGCAGCTCTTCGCTATGCAGTTCACTCTTTGGCACCGTACGGAATGTTGCAAAAAAGGACAACATCAGCGCCACCAAAACAACGAGCGCAAGTGTATTTAGAATGAGAAACACGGCAAAAAGCATAGTGGTACATAATACACGACTGCGTGCCAGCGCTTGATTAGCCGACAAAGTAAATGGCGTTGGATGTCATACGGAGCGAAAGCAATGATGGTGTCGGACAATGGAGCAATGCCTGTGTCTGTCTCATCTGCCACCCAATCAGCCGCGACTCGGCGCCCTCCGGGGCCGGACAGATACTTGTACGGCAAGACGATTGAAGGGATGCGCGATGCGCTGAATTTCAACATGATCAACTGGAAGAACTACGGAGATTCGATTTATTTCCCTGCGTTCCCCGGTTTTGGTTGGTACCTCTTTGTGCACCCGTCGGCGGTCGAGCAGATTCTTCAAACCAACCAGTCGAACTATCAAAAGCCTATGCGCTTCCTCCAGCCGTTTGGCTATCTCGGGGGACGCGGGTTGCTGACGAATGAAGGTGAGCACTGGCGAAAGCAGCGACGTCTCATTCAACCATCGTTTCATCGTGAGAGGCTTGCGGCTTTAGGTGATGCGATGAGTCAGGCCGTCTGCCAACATGTGCAGGAGTGGGAAAAACTGCCGGAAGGTCAGATCATTGATTTGTTCAGCGAGATGTCGAAGCTGACTTTTCGCGTAATTGGAAGGACTTTATTTGGTGATGATCTCTCTGACAAAGCACCCGCATTCTTCACTTCTCTAGAACATTCAATTGAACATATAAGCAACCGTATGAACTCTCCTGTTCTCATTCCCGACTGGTTGCCTACGCCTGCAAATCAGAGGTTTCATCAGCATCGTAATGTGCTTGACGATGTTGTCTATGGCATTATCGAACGCCGTCAAAGTCTTACGGAGCCACCGCAAGATTTGTTAGACATGCTGATGAAGTCTACATTTGAAGGCACGGATGAAGGAATGAACATTCGCCAATTGCGCGATGAGATTATGACGCTTTTGATTTCAGGGCACGAAACAGTTGCACTGTCTTTGACATGGGCTCTGTTTCTTCTTGGCGAAAACCGTCATGTTGAGGCGGTTTTGCTAGACGAATTGAAATCGGTTCTCGATGGAAATCCTGCGAAGATGGAGAATCTGCCCAAGCTTCCGTACAACAAGATGGTATACAACGAAGCTCTTCGCCTCTATCCGCCTATCTGGGGGCAGCCTCGCGAAGCCATTGCTGAGGACGAGATCCAGGGTTTTCGAGTAGAGAAAGGTTTGCCGGTTACGGTGTGTCAGTATTTTACACACAGGCATCCTGAGTTTTTTCCAGAGCCTGAGAGGTTCAACCCCGAAAGATTTCTCCCTGAGAATGAAGCACAACTGCCTAAATTCGCATTCTTTCCATTTGGCGGAGGCAGCCGCTCTTGCATCGGCAATCACTTTGCGATGGCGGAAGGGCAAATGGCGCTGGCGACAATTTTGCAGCGTTTCAAGTTCGAACTTTTGGAAGGACAGAATGTTGAGCCAAAAGCCGGTTGTACTCTGCGCCCTGCGAAACCTATAAAGGTTCGTCTGTTGAAACGAACAGCACCCCTGTAGGGGCGATGCCATGCATCGCCCGGTTCGCGTAATGGCGCATTGCATGCGCCTTTCGCGCGGGCGGCAAGAATGCCGCCCCTACAGTCGCCTTGATCTTATCGCCGCCCGAAAACTTCCAGCTTGAAGGAATCGGGCGGAGTGATTGTAATGCCGCGCCTGCGGGCGTTCACCGATGTTAAGTTCTTGCGAGCAATTTTCCAATTTCGCAGAATTGTTGCCAATACAATCTTCATTTCGTATTGCGCATAGGCGGCTCCAATGCATCTGCGGTTGCTTCCGCCGAACGGAAAGTATTCGTATGGAGAATACTGGCGCTCTAAAAAGCGCTCGGGGCGAAATTCTCGAGGAGCTGGAAAAATTGATGGACGATGGTGTGTGAGGTAGATGCATGGCATCAGGTTGGTACGAGGTTCGAATTCGAATTTATCCAGGGAGAACTTTTCTTTCGGCATGCGCGTGAAGGCGACAATCAAAGAAGGTCTTAATCTCAGAGTTTCATCGCATACGGCAGTAAGGTATGGAAGCTTGTAAATTGAATTTGAATCGGGGTTTTCTCCAAGCGATTCGATTTCGGCGATCAGTTTTTCTTTCACTTCCGGATGTCTGTGAATGTAGTACAGTGCCCAAGACATCGCTGCAGCAACCGTTTCATGTCCTGCAATCAGCAGCGTTACCACCTCATCTCTGAGTTCTTTATCGGTAAAACCAATTCCTTCCTGGTCAGTTGCATGCGCAAGCATTGTAAGGACATCGTAGCGTTCATCCAGTTGAGCTTTTTTTGCATGAGCGATTGATTTGTAGATCAACGTGTCTATTGCCGCAGTCTCGCGCAAGTAGTAACCCCATGGACTCAAGGGACCGAGCGGAATTTGAATGGCAGGCACATTGGTCGCCAAATGACCTGGCATCGCAGTCAGCCAGTCCATGAATCGGGCGAAGCGAACCTCTAGTTCTTGCGTTTCGGCACTGTCTTTCGCGCCAACAACTGTATCGACGATGATTCGCATCGACAGTCGCTGCATAAATTGGCGAACTGAAAAGGAGCCGCCATGCTTATAACCAGCCATCTCCTCATCGCAGAGATTTCGCATTCTTTCGCCGTAAACCAAAAGATGCTCGCCGTAAAACTGAGGCTTGATCATGTTTCTATGTTTTCTGTGCAACCCTCCATCCGAGACCAAAAGCGAGTTTTCTCCAACATAGCTGCGCATCGAATCATGCCCTTCGCCGGACTCGAAGTTTTTGACATCGGCAGTCAGCAGTTGTTTTACCATTGCAGGATCGCTAAAAAGCACCATTGGGCGGTGTCTTCCACCTTCGGCAATCTTGATGGTAAAAATGTCTCCATAGCGCGATTGGCACTCGTCCAAGAACTCGAGGGGTCTTTGTGCCCAACCGCGATACTGGACGAGCCAGTGGGACTTAGGCCCTGGTGGCAAATTCATGCTGCGCGCCTTTGACCCAGTCTTCCAATTCTTTTGAATCCCAACCTCTGATATATGATTTTCGCAATGCCACCAGTTCATCCAATTGAATCTGCAAATATTCTTGCAATTCGCGCGTGATTTTCATTACCAGTTCGCGGTCTGACGCGGCTTCCGGTGGGTGTTTCAGGTAGATTGGTTTTCCAATGTAGATGAGAAACTTGACCGGCAGTGGAATGCTATTAGCGGGATAAGGCAGCCACGGATAGAAATGAGTAAATGAGAAGTAGGGAACTTGGAACAAGTTGGCTAGAAACTTTGAGTTAAAGACTACAGGAGTTGCTTCTACATTTCCTACTGTAATCACAGGGATGATTGGTGATTGCGTTTCAATTGCCGCCCTTACGCATCCGCTGCGGCACTCACCAATCTTGTATTTGTTTGATAGAGGCTGCCCCATGCTGCGTTCGCCGGCTGGATAAATGCCGCAGAGCTCGCCCTGTTTCAAAAGTTTGACGGCATTGATGTAGTTGGCCCGTGCCTCGCCCATCCTGCTCATGAAATTGCGCAGATGTTTGTCCCAGTAAAAGCAATCGTGGACTAGAAAGCGGATGAGGCGATTCTCCGGGTGCAAATTGAGAACAGCGTCGGTAAGCATGAAAAGGTCGATCGGCAGTGTTCCGTTGTGATTGCCGGCGATGATTGCCGCGCCTTCGCTCGGAATATTTTCAATGCCGATTACTTTTGTCTTGAACCAATCTTCGCGAAGGAAGCGAAGATAGTGCTCTGTTTTCGCGAAGTATTCGACGTCCAGCCCAAAGTCATCTTGCTTGCCTGCATAACGTTCGACAAAGCGGGGGCACCTTGCAGCCAACTCGGCTGTTGATTGAACAAATATGCGTTTCAGGCTTTTCACCTTGCAACCCTTCCATGAGGCAGAGGCAGTCTATTATATTGCGGATATGGGCGTGCTATCTGTATTCGGCGCGGCCGGGCTTTGAGTCGCATTGTTCCAAGTACTCCGGATTCAGCTCGATCACTTTCTCGTGCAATAGTTTAATCGCAGCGTCTGAATCGGAGGGCAGCGCGTCTGAAAGGATTGGCTCTCCAATGTAAACGGTGGAGCCAGCCCGAGAGAGCGGACCTGTAATCAATGTAATCAGATAGTCAAAGGGAACGCCTATATTCGAGACAAAGGAGCCCGGATACTTGCCGTACCGGACGTAAATAGGCAAGATTCTGACGGGGCGCCCAAGCAGCTTTGCCGATTTTCGAGCGATAAGAATGACTCCCTTTTTGAAGTCCCTTGTCACTCCATCAAGGTGTATCCAGCCTTCCGGGAAAAGAGCTAGAGTCTTGCCTGCAGCAATCAGGCGGCTGAAGCGCCAAAGCGCCTTGTTGGCGTTTTCTCCGGCTATTTCAATCGGCACTGCGCCGCAGCCTTTGAGGTAATGAGCCGACAGCCCCCCGGCGAATTTGAGCACGCCGATTGCCGTCATCCAGTAGATTCTTCTGTCGATCGCGCAGGTAATTACAGACGGGTCAGCGTAACTGGAATGGTTGGAGATGATGATGAGCGGCTCAGACTGCGGGCATTTGTCGAGATTTTCGATGCCTTTGACCTCTACTTTTCCGACCTGCCAGGCAATCGTTCGGGAATAAACCCTCCGAACAGCCTCCCTGTCGGGCTCGGCGGGGACGTAATCAAGCTGGTCCAACTTCTGCAATTCTTCGTTGGCGCTTTTTGCAACACGAATGATTTGGCCGGCTAAGGAAATACCGCCCGCCAGGACCAGTCCCCTGATTAGCCAGCCAGCAATGCTCATTTTTTCAGCCTTTCCCCGCGCAGGCAAGCAACCGAGTTTACCACGCAGTGGACGTTTTCCGGTTCTGTAGTATGCTGTCATTCTAGTGCCGAGCAAGCGCATCAACTTACCAGCTAGATCGCGCCAGCCGAACCTAACAGGACAGGTCTCTGAGGACCCCCTCTTGCGGGAACTTGCGCCAAGTAAAACGAAAAACCGCCTCAAAATGGTTGAGGTCGCGTGCAATTTTTGCGGCTCGCAAAGTCGCCAGTTGGTGACGTCCGGAATGGACTATGAGTACGAGGTTTCGGACGACACTTTCCAGATGATGAAGTGCCGCGACTGTGGGCTGGTGTACATGAATCCGCGCCCGGACGTTTCCGAGCTGCCGGTGCTCTATCCGCCGCATTACGCGCCGTACAACGTGGAGTCTGATTTCGATGCTTGTTCGCGCGATAGCTTCTATTACAAGTATGTGTATTGGCTTATCGCGACGGGCATCACATATTTCTTCGATCGCTTCCTGCCGGATAGAAAGACAATCTCCGCGCTAGATATTGGCTGTGCAGACGGGCATTCGCTTAACTGCATGAAGATGAGCCGGACGAAGAAGGTGGAGACATTTGGTGTCGATATCTCGGAAAAAGCAGTCGCTCGCGCCAGGGAGAACGGGCACACTGCCTATGTGGGACGTTTCGAGGAGATCGATCTTCCTCATGCGTCATTCGATGTTGTATACGCAGGGCATGTTCTGGAGCACGTTTGCGACCCTGTCGCTTTTGCTGCTAAGGCTTATGACGTGCTTAAACCGGGTGGCATGTTCCTTCTGTTTACGCCGAATGTGGGCTCGATTGATGCCAAGATCTTTCGCGACAGGCGCTGGGGACCGTATTGTTTCCCCAGGCACTGGTACTTGTTCGACCGTAAGTCGATGAAATTGTTGGCTGAAAAAGTCGGTTTTGAGTTAGTGCAAATCCAAGACTTCCCGACTGGCTCCACTTGGCTGTACACGATGCACAGCATTTGCAAATCATCGCCCAAGCTGAAACACCTGGCAGACAAACTGTTTCCATTGTCCGGTTCTATGAAGGTGAACGCCTACAATATCTTCAGTAATGTAGTCTTCACCATGCTGGATCTGACGATTTTGACTCTTACTGGTCAAACATCGAACATGGGAGTAGCGCTTAGAAAACCGCTGTAGAGGCGATGCATGCGTCGCTCCTACATGAAAAGGGCGCGTGCAACGCGCCCCCACGCCCCTTCACGCCCCTTCACGCGCCTTCACGTGCCTTCACGCGCCCCCACGCGCCTTCACGGCCCACGCCTTACATTCCTGCGGTCAGTCCGCCGTCTACTGCTATCGTTGCGCCGGAGACGTAGCGGGCTTCGTCTGAGCAAAGGAAAAGCACAACGGAAGCGACTTCTTCTGGTAGCCCGACGCGAAGCATTGGGATGTTGGCTTTGACGAATTCGTCGAGAACTTCCGGCCCGGTCTTTCCGACACGCGCGCCGACTTCTTTGTTGAAACGCTCGCACAGTGGGGTTTTGATGCATCCCGGGCAAATACAATTGCAGCGAACACCATACGCTCCGTAGTCGAGTGCTATCGACTTGGTCAGGTGAATGATGCCGGCCTTTGAGGTGCTATAGGCAGCATTCAGGCGGATGCCGCGCAGCCCGGCATCGGACGCATTATTGGTGATGACACCGAATCCGGTGCGGACCATGTGCTCTGCGGCGGCGCGTGCTACTAAAAATGTGCCTTTCAGGTTTGTATCAATTACCTGGTCCCATTGCTCGTCAGTCGTCTCCAGAAGCGGCGCCACATATTCACAACCGGCATTGTTGAGGACGAAATCTAAACCGCCGAATTTCGAGATAGTATCTTTTACGCTATTGCTGACGAGTTCCGAATTCGAAACATCGCCGTGAATTGCCAGGCATTTACCGCCCGCCGATTCGATAGCTTTTGCCGTTTCCTGTGCGCCTTCCGCGTTTATGTCGACGACAGAGACAGACGCGCCTTCGGCGGCAAAGGCAACTGCTGTTGCTCTGCCAATGCCTGAGCCACCACCTGTGATGTATGCGGTTTTACCCTTGAATCTCACTTTTCGAGTCTGCTTTCGGCGCTGAACGTTTCTATTCTTCGCCTTCCTTGCCCTGCTTGCTTACCATCTCGGTGAGCGACTCGATGATTACTTGATCGCTTCTATGCTGCCAGTCGAGAGCTTTCATCAGATCTTCTCGTGACATGATGCCTTTCGCCAGAACCAGCTCACCAAACGGCATACCTGATTTTTCCTGCTCTTTGATCAAATCTTCCAATTGCTTGAGATTGATCTTGCCGTGTTTGAGAAGAATCTCGCCGAGCTTTTCGGGGCGGGTGAGAATATCCCACTTCTGCTCGTCGTTCAGGTCTTCTTCTTTTTGATCACTAGGGTCCATGAGCAAATCCTTGGTTCTGGGATTCTAAGCGGTGCAAAACGAATTTCGTTTTGTCTTGGCAGCGGACAGGGACACCAATCGTTTTATCTCTGATTCTCCATCTCGGAGACTCAACGAGATTTTAGCAGAGCCTTTGTACACTACATGTCAGAAGTGGCAAAAGCCTAAGCAGCTTTGGGTTTTGGCTTGGCTGACAGAGTTCCTTTTGCCTCGCGCCACATTACAAGCAGGCAGCTGGCATTGAAGATTGAGGAGTAGGTTCCGGAGATGATACCCAAGAGCATAGCCAGAACGAAGTCCTTTGTCGTCACCCCGCCGAGGAAGTAGAGTACCGTCAAGGTGATGACGACTGTCAGCGAGGTGTAGATAGAACGGGCGAGCGTCTGGTTGACGCTGTCGTTGGCGATGTGGCCGAAGTTCTTCTTGTACTCGTTGCCATCTTCATCCGTAGCTTTGCTGCCGACATATTTGACGTTTTCTCTCACCCGGTCGAATACGACGATGGTGTCGTGAACCGAGAAACCGATGACGGTTAGAACAGCCGAGATGAACAAACTGTCCACTTCCGTGCCGAAGAGCAGTCCAAGAACGGCGAAAATACCGCATAAGGCAATTACGTCGTGCAGAAGTGCGCTGATTGCGCAAACTGCATAGTCGAACTGAAATCGATATGAGATGTAGCCGACCATCATCAAGAAGGTGACTATCAGCGCGATCAAGCCACTGGAGAGCAATTCCGGCCCTACCGTGGCGCTCACTTTATCAACGGATAAGACTTTGAATTCACCCAGCTTGGCGGTCAAATCAGCGTCTAATTTGCGCTTTTCGGTTTCACTGTCGATCGCCTTGGTGCGCATTACGATCACTTCTTTGCCGCTAATGAAAGCCTGCTGAACTTGCGAACCTTCGAAGCCTGACTCGTTGAGCACCGCTCTGACTGTGTCCAGAGGCGCCGGCTTTTCAAATTGATATTGCAGAATCGAGCCGCCGGTAAAGTCAATTCCCGGTTTGAGTGGTGAATGGTACTTTGTCGTGCAGATGATCATGGCGATAATTCCAGGCACCAAAATGACACCGGAAACGCCCAGCCAGATCCAGCGATATTTGACTAGGTCTATCTTTACGCCTTTCACCGCGCCTCCTCTTTCTTTGCTTCCGCTTCTTTGAAAATTTGTTGTTTCTTGATCTCGTGACCTTTTTTGTCGTACTTGTGTCCGAACATGCCGAGGCTTTTCGGAATCAAGTGCAGCATCGAACGAGTTGCTGTAATGGCAGTGAACATCGAGACCGCCACACCGATTGCCAGTGTGACCGCGAAACCTTTGACGATTGATGTTCCACACAGCATGAGAACGCCGCAAGCGATCATACTATTGACGTTACTGTCGAAGATGGACGTGAAGGCTCGGCCGAAGCCGTTTTCGATGGCGAGGTATAAACCCTTTCCGCTGTTCAACTCTTCCTTTGTTCTTTCGAAAATCAGAATGTTGGCATCAACAGCCATACCGACTGACAGAATGAAACCGGCTATACCAGCCAGTGTCAGAGTGACAGGTACGGCTTTGAAAATGGCCAGAGTCATAATCGTATAGAGAATGAGTGCGATGTCGGCAATCAATCCCGGCAGTCCATAGACAATAATCATGAACACCATGACTGCGGCAATACCGACAGCACCGGCGAGCAAGCTCTTTTGAATGGAGTCTTGACCGAGCGTTGCACCGACTGTTCTTTCTTCCAAAATTTTGACGGGCACCGGCAAGGCACCGGCATTCAATTTAACGGCAAGGTCTACGGCTTGATCGCGGGTGAAGTTACCGGTGATTTCGCCGGTGCCACCTAAGATCGGTTCGCGCACGTTGACGCCGCGATATTCGACAAGCGACACGGGACGTCCGTCTTGTCCTCTGTCGGTCGGCTCGCCATCAAGGAAGATACCGATCTGCCTGCCGACGAGGCGCTGAGTCATCTCTCCGAATTTTTTTGCACCTTCCGGTTTGAATTCAAAGGAAACGCGCCACAAACCGCCCGATACCATAGGCGATCCTTGCGCGTGTTTGAAATCAGCACCGGTCAAACCAGTATCTTTCCAAACCGGCCCGCCGTTCGGTCCGATCAGTGGATGTCCTGTTTCGTCGTAAGCCATCTCTTTGAATTCGAGAAGCGCTGTGGTGCCGATTCTGTCTTTGGCTTGTTGTGGGTCTTTGATACCGGGCATTTCAACGATCAAGCGATCTTTGCCCGAGCGCTGAACGAGAGTTTCCGATACCCCAAGGCTGTTGATACGGTTGTTGATGACGGTCTCAACGCCATTCATCACTTGCGGATTGATCTCAGGAACCAGTTTGCTGGGCAGTGCTTGCAGCAAGAGTTGGCTGCCGCCGCGCAAGTCGAGACCGAGTTTGAGCGTAGTGAAAAGGACGTAGCCGTTGTAGCGCTCGATGATTTGCATGTTGTTCGCCATCTGAGCGTTCTCAGTGGTCCGTTTGTACAAATCTTCCTTTTCGTACTCGTTCATTTTTTCGTAGCCGGGCGTTTCTCTCACCCGCTTTTCCACTTCAATCTTGAGTGCGTCAGGCGTGAGTTCGGACAGCTTCTGCCAGTCGGAAACCGTTTTTTCCGGCTCGACTTGAAAAAGAGTTGTGAGCGACCAGATCAAAACGCCGATGATGGCGATTGGCTTCCAGTCTTTTATAAATGAGCCGGAGCTAACTTGCGGCTTCGACGGAGATAGCATCGATTGAGACTTTCCTTGATTTTACGACCGGCAAATTATAAGCGTGCCTGAGCCTTTGTGTCCCTCAGACTGTCTTATGTTTGATATCAATTGATGTAGCGCTCTTCAAACACCTTTCAAGCAGGCGCTTATACCGAGCAGACCCGGTCTCCGCCGCGTTGCATGGCCATCTCAAGTGCTTGGATCGAACGTGCGACAAGTTCGTCGTGCTCGCGTGCGTGTGCAGGAAATGCGGCCAAGCCGACTGAGGCGGTAACTTTCAAATTGTGCCAGTTGTGAGTGATAGCTTGCGAACCGATGCGCTGGCGGATGCGCTCTGCGACGATCTGGGCGCCTGACGAATTGGTCTCAGGGAAGATGATGGCGAATTCTTCGGCGCTGTAGCGAGCCGGTATGTCAACGTCTCGGACGGCTCCCTGCAAAACCGTGCCGATCACTTTGAGCACGGCGTCTGATGTCAGTGCTCCGTACTGTCTGGAAATGTCTTTAAAGTTGTCCACAGTGACCATGCAAAGAGCGACCGGGCGTTTGTAACGTTTGGCTCTTTTCAGTTCTTCCTTAATCTCTTTGAGGAAGGTTCTGGAGTTGTAAAGCTCGGTCAATGTATCCAGCAATGCCAGGCGCTCGATTTCTTCGCCTTTGACCATGCTCATCTTGTTTTCTGTCGTCGTCAAAAGCGAGCGCTGCTCGAGTTCTTTGACTCTCTCCAAAACCTGACTGTCCATGTAGGAGCGATTGCCAAGCTGCTTGAGACGATTAGGATTGTCGAGTACTCGGCAAAACATGCAAGTCCTGCCGCTGCAAATGTGATCCTGGCGTCTTTCCATGTTTGTTGGACCTTCCTGACTGGGCCTGACTAAGGCGCTTGGCTATTGGTTCTATATAGATTTCGGCGGCTAAGGGATACTTTCCCCTAGGGTGTTTCAGCAAAACCCCGAACTAAAGTATAGATGAATTTCAGGCTAGTGTGCGCACAGCCTGTCTTGGGTTTCCTAATTGCGACTCAACTTTCCTTCGGACACTATGAATTGACCATCCACAAGCAAATCGCGCAGGCGAGCGCCGCCGGAAATGAGCAAATTGTATGGGCAATTCGTTTCCTTCTCAGTGTCGGAAAGCGGCGCCGGAGGCAGCGCAAAAACGGCTATGTCGGCGCGTTTGCCCGCCTGCAGGCTGTCGATCAGGTGATCCATCTTTAGTGCAATAGCAGCTTCCATTGTCATTGCCTCGACAAGTTGACGCGCTGTCGGAAGATGGTGTTCGCCTTCCTCTTTGCCCTCTATGCCCGGCTTCAAGCGATGTGCGTTCAGCGCGAATTGAGCTTCGGCAAGCAAACTCAGATCGTCATTGGAGGCCAGGCTATCGGTTCCTAATCCAACGGTGATGCCGTGTTCGAGCATCTTAGAATAAGGGGCTAAACCATTTTTCAATCGAGCATTGGAGCGCGGGCAATGTGCGACCTTAACATTGTGTTCCGCCAAAATCGTCAGATCATCACTGTCTGAATGAACCATATGAGCTGCGATCAGCCATTCGTTCAAAAGACCGTAGTTTTTCAAGTGTTTGACAGGAGTGAGCCCGCGCCCGGCCCAGCGGGGTTTTAGCTTCTCAGAGTCAGTGTCAACACGCAGAGCATAGGTGAGAAACTCGTGCACTGTTTCATTTCCTGATGCTATCCACTGGCACTCTTCAAGCGATTCAGACAAGTGCGCCAAGACCGGCAAATTGAACTTCTTCGCCCATGTGGCCGCCTTCAGCCACAGCGATGGACACACCGTATATGGTGCATGCGGCGAAACCGTAAGTGTAATTGTCTGTTTTTCCAATGCTTCTCTGAGGGGCGCAAAGTCGGTTTCGCTCAGCGCTTCGAAACGCGTCAGCCAATTCGACCAACTGTTATCCGATTCGGCATCGGAGAGTCCGAAAATCTCGAGACCGACCACGCCCCTCAGCCCTACTTGCGCGAGCGCTTTGGCTGCTTGCCCAGAAAACGAGGAGTCGACGACCGTGCTTGTGCCGGTGAAAGCGGCGAGACGCGCGCCGTACAGAGCCGATTGGAAAAACTTGTCGGCCGGCCAATCGCGAGCGCGCAGCATCAGCTCTCGAATCCACTGGTAAAACGGCAGATCCGTGGCGAAAGCGCGCAAAGCGGAATAGTCCAGATGTGAATGCAGGTTGATCAATCCGGGCATGATCACCGCTTCTTTGTAATCTTCAGCACGGGCGATTTGCTGATTTTTGTAAATGCTGTTGAATTGCGGTCGGGCGTAAACGCCTTCAATCATGCCGTTGTCTATGACCACCACGGCATCGTGAATCGGCTCTCCGACAACAGGAATAGCCCACCTTGCGGCCAGGCACAGTTTTTCACCCATGATTCCGTCTTTCTCACTTGCTCCTGAAAACTTGGCAGGAGCCCTACTTCTTGTTGTAATATTATCTTCGTTCAGTGTTTGCGTTGCACAAGATTGGCTGAGTGCAATGCATGCGCCTCCAGGCGGCCGGCTTTAGAAGCTGGTCGAGCGCCCGTGAGCGCTGCTTTGACGCCATAGAAGAGCGGGTAGAGAGTTGTGAAAATCAGTTATGACGAGCTGAAAGCCCTGCCGTATGGGCGGTTGGACTTTACCTTCAATGAGAATCTGGCTGGTCTTGATGCGGTTAAGCCTGTTGTAGGCGAATTGCAAGCTGGGCTGTCGGCAGCCGGCATGCGACTCAATGGTACGGTTAAAACCCTCTTAAAATTGTCCTGCCATCGTTGCTTGAAGCCCTATTTCCAAGCGCTGACTGTAGATATAGATGAGCGCTTTGTTAACTTGGTTGAATATGCTGACTATGCCGGCGCCGAAACAAAGGAGCGGGAGCTCAAATCCGACGACTTTTTTGAGTATCTTCCTGAGGATGGCGTCCTTGACATCAGCGATGTTGTATATCAAGCTGTTACATTGGCCACCCCGACATATTGCCATTGCGGCGAAGAGTGTCCGGGCGTTCCTGAAAAGGAAGCCCGTACTGGTGCGGGTTCCGGGGTTTCATCCGGAGCTGTGGCTCCTTCTTCCGATGCAGATTTAGAAAGATTAGACGAAAATTCAATCGATCCGCGATGGAAGAACTTAAAGACTCTATTTCCAAAGAGTAAATCTGGGGAAGAGTCGTAGATAATAGTCAATCCGCCAAGGCATGGAGGTCACATAGGCTATGGCACAGCCAAAGAAGAAAACGTCGCACCAGAAGCAGCATCAAAGAAGAGCTCACTGGAAAGCTGAAGAAATCAATATCGCCAAGTGCAGCAACTGCAGCGCGCCCGCGCGCTCGCACCAAATCTGCATCGTCTGTGGTTATTACGGCGGACGTCCTGCACGTCGTCGTGACAACGTAGTTACTGAATAGTTTTTGAGACGAGAGTTGGCCGGGTTTACTGGGAGTCGCAAATGATTCGCATTGCAGTGGACGCCATGGGTGGGGACTATGCCCCTCGCGAGGTTGTCCACGGTTCTGTAATTGGCGCACGCGAATACGGCGTTGCCGTGCAATTGGTCGGACCTCCTGATGCAATCGAGAAAGAACTGACGCGACACGATCACGCCGGTCTCGACATCTCGATTGTTGCGGCATCCGAAGTCGTGGCCATGGATGAAAAACCTGGTCGCGCCATCGTCAAAAAGAAAGATTCGTCGATTGTTGTCGCTACCAAGCGAGTTTCCGATGGGTTGGCAGACGGGCTGGTCGCTGCCGGCTCGACGGGGGCAGCGGCGGTAGCCGCTCAATTAGGTCTGGGTCGCATCGCCAATGTGGACCGCTCAGCCATTTGTTGCACCATGCCGGCAACAACAGGCAAGTGCCTTCTTATCGATGTCGGGGCCAACGTAGATTGCACGCCTTATCAGTTGATGCAATTCGGAGTCATGGGTTCAATCGTTTCGGCTGGTCTCTTTGGGAAGAAAAGCCCGACCGTCGGTCTTCTTAATATTGGAACCGAAGAAACCAAAGGCAATGAGCTGGTGCAAGAAGCGTATAAGCTTTTGAAACAGCAATCCAATATCAACTTCATTGGTTTCGTCGAAGGTCGTGATTTCCCTCTCGGCAAAGTAGATGTGACGGTTACCGACGGTTTTACCGGCAACGTCGCTTTGAAGACTGCCGAAGGCATCGCCAACATGTGCAAGATCATGTTGCAGCAAGAGCTGCTCAGATCCACGCGCACGAAATTGGGTGCGGTCGTTATCAAACCTGCTCTGGACGGACTCAAGAACAGAGTCGATCATAATGTTTTCGGTGGCGCCCTTTTGGTCGGCGTCAAAGGTGTTTGTGTCATCGCCCATGGTGGCTCGAAACACACGGCAATCAAGAACGCTATTCGTGTAGCCAAAGATATGGTGGCTGCCGATATCGTCAAAAAGATTGAGAACAGCTTCAGTATGACCGCGGCTGGGAGCAAATCTTGAAGTTTTCGCATGGCGCCCGACTGATTGGTGTCGGAGCCGGTTTGCCCTCTGCAGTAGTTACGAATTTCGATCTTGAGAAACTCGTAGATACTTCCGACGAGTGGATAAAAACGCGTACCGGTATTTCGGAAAGGCGCATCGCATCCGAAGAAGAAACGACCAGCCAGCTGGCGATCGCCGCTGCCAGAGATGCTATTGGTTTTGCCGGAATAGACCCGCAAGAGATTGAACTTGTAGTTGTCGCCACCTCCACCCCGGACAATCTGTATCCGTCCACAGCTTGTATGGTGCAGGGAGCAATCGGCGCTACTCGCGCAGCTGCTTTCGACATGGAAGCTGCGTGCACAGGCATTGTTTACGCCCTTGCTGTCGCTCAGCAATTTATCGGCTCCGGTACTTTCAAATGCGCGCTTGTTATCGGCGTGGACATTCATTCTCGTTTCTTGAATTGGTCCGACAGAAATACCTGCATCCTATTTGGTGATGGTGCCGGAGCATTTCTTTTGAAGGCTGATGAAAACGACAATCAGATGATGGGTACCTACTTGCGTGCTGACGGCACAGGCGGGCACCTTCTGCACATTCCCAATACTGGTTCAGCCTACCCGCACGCCGGTGTGGCGCCGCCGCAAGCAACACATGGTTTCTTGGAGATGAACGGTCGGGCAATCTATGAGTTTGCCGTCAACGCCGTGCCGGAGGCTGTGCGTGCTGCTTGTTCCGATGCGGGCATCGGAGTTGAGGATGTCGATTTCCTGATTCCTCACCAAGCTAACATGCGTATTATCAAATCCGCGGCAGAGCGCCTTGGCATGCCTCCCGAAAAAATCGTCAGCAATGTGAATGAGATGGGTAATACTTCCGCCGCATCAATTCCTCTGGCTATGTGGCAAGCATTGCGACGTGGTCAAATCAAGGTCGGCTCGACCTGTGCGCTTGTCGGGTTCGGCGGTGGATTGACATGGGGCGCCGCAATCGTCAAATGGACGGCGGTCGATCAGAGAAAATCGTCAGCGGATGACAGTTCGCAGAAGAAGGAAGATGACAGTTATCAGAAGAAAGATGGCGATAGTCCTGAGAAAAAGGCAGTCGAGAGTTCGAAGAGTTAGACCCGATGAGGGTCTCGGTATCAAATCGATTCAAGATTAGGTGGGTTGAAGGAGAAAACAGATGAGCAAGCTGGCATGCATTTTTCCCGGACAAGGCTCGCAAGCGGTGGGCATGGGGAAAGATCTGGCGGAGAAATTTCCGGAAGCGAAGAAGCTTTTTGACGAAATCGATGGAATAGCCGGACGCTCGCTCAGTCAATTGTGCTTTGAAGGCCCGGATACTGAGCTGAAGCGCACCATCAATACCCAGCCGACTATTCTTGCCGTTTCGATGGTGGCGTGGCGTTGTTATGAATTGCAGGGCGGGCCCAAGCCTGCTTTCGTAGCCGGACACAGCCTGGGCGAGTTTTCCGCACTTTATGCTGCTTCGGCATTTGATTTGCAGTCCGCAGTGAAACTTGTGGACAAACGCTCGCAATTGATGGAAGCGTGCCCGAAGGGCGCTATGTCAGCCGTCATCGGTATGGCTGCAGACAAACTCGAAGAAATTACGAAAGAAGTTTCGAAAACCTTGGGGGAACCCAAGGTCGTCATTGTTGCCAATTTCAATACGAAAGAACAACTGGTTATCTCAGGTGATCCGGATGCAGTGGCGGAAGCCGGCAGCCGAGCCAAAGCTGGTGGCGCTAAGGTAATTCCTTTGCCGGTCGGTGGAGCTTTCCACTCTCCGCTCATGAAGGCAGCTGCCGACGAGTTTGAAACTCTTGTCAAAACAATTGATGTTAAAGATGCGGCTTTCCCTGTTGTTCAGAACGTTGATGCTAAGCCGGAAACGAGTGGAGCCGCTTTGAAGGAAAAGCTTTCTCGCCAGATGCCCAGTTCTGTACGTTGGTGCGAAACCATTGAGTACATGCTTGGACAAGGCGTTAATACCTTTGTGGAGATTGGACCCGGCAAGGCACTTGCAGGCATGGTCAAGAAAATCGACCGTTCTGCAAATGTGTACAACGTTTCCGACGCTCAGACTCTTCAGGAAACTCTGGCAGCGCTCAAAGAGACGGCGAAGGTTTAGCGCTTCGAACACGCGCCTTCTAGAGCCCAATGTTGATGCAGGCAATAGCTTAATCTTGACGCTTGTAGATGAGAGCGTTAGGCAATGTCGCGGCGTTGTCTTTCATCCACATCATGTCTGACGCAATCAAATCGAGTGTGTATGTGCCGGGAAATTGAATCTCTAATTTGAGTTTTTCCTGCAAGTCATGGTAAGCGGGCTTCATCATAATGTTGAGGTTCTTCGGCACCAAAACAAGCACGTAGAACTTCTGATCCGGTAAATACTGCATGAGCTTGCAATAGAGATAAGCTTCAACTATGCAGTCATGTTTTTTCAGAATCTCGACGATTGTTTCGACAGTTCCCTTAGACAAGTTGTGCGGACCGATCACGTCTGACTTCGTGATTCTTTGCCTTTCTTGCTGCGCGAGGGCGATGATCGACTGATACTCAAACCAAAGTTTTTCTAAGTCTTTGAATGCCTCATGATTGCGTTTCTTCTCGTAGTAGTCGCGCAGAGAAGCGCAAGCGTGCAGCCCAAACTCTTGTTTTTCTTCGGCTAGCTCTTTGAGAATCAAAGCACCCGATTCGTCCTCTCTTTCCAGGAGTATCATTGCCACTGCGTATCGCGCTTCCGCATTTTTCGGCGCTACTTCCAGTACCTTTTCGAAATTGGGCAAGGACGACTGCGGACCGTCTTTTACAGCCGTGAGCTGCGCGACTTTTAATAGCTCCTCTAATGAGAGTTTTTGCGTCTCGGCTTTTTGCTCCAATTCTTTCAATTCATTTGCCGCTTCCTGGATTTGCAGATGCACGGATTTCCACTGAATGTTGTTAGTGTTGAACCACTGGTCGCTACAGTACTGAATTATTGATGGCAATTTCTTGCCGAAAAATACGCCGGCTGCTGATTCATCGGGTGCAAATTCAAGGGGCAAAGATTTGTAGAGTGTCTCTGCTTCCATTCTCTGGGCAGAGAAGTTTGCGAGTTTCAGGCGCTCAGAAAGCGAGGGGTGACTATCTTCACTGTCTGTAGCGCGACGTAATGCTTCGGCGAGTTTTTCAATAGATTTGTCTTTATTCTCTGGCGCTGTGCAGAGTTTTTCACCGATCTTGAAATAGACCAGATCTGGTGGAGTATCAGTTTCTTTGATTGAGTCATGAATAGATTCCCACACTTCATTGAGCAGATTGCCTTTTACTTCAGTAAGGGACAAAGCCTCACCGCAAGTGCTTCCATCCGTAACTTCGATAGCCTGGAGATCGGCTTGTTTTTCGTGCTCTCGCGCGATCACCAATGATGCGGAACTGAACCGCGGGTAATACCAATCATAAAATCGACTGAGAAGCACGAGCGCAAGTTGCGAGTGCTGATGCATTGCGATCAGAAGCTGGACCAGCCGAACGCGCTGGTTGTAGATGAAGGCTGTGCTTTTGCCGTGATTGCCGGAGATATGTCCGAACTCGTGCACCAGAACCGACATGAAGTGCTGGGGCGGCAGTGACTGCATGAGGGGCAAGCCCAGCACCACGTAATTCTCGTACCATCCGAAAAATCCAAGGCGAGGATGTTGAACGACCATGGCATTGAATTGGTCGTCCACGAGAATGTGATCAACTTTGATTTTCAGTTGTTTCGAAAGCTCTGATACGAGATTGAAAAGTTCGGGATAATCGCTGCGTTCCAGTTTCAATCCCGTGGGTGGCGCTAGCGGAACCCAGAGTGCGCGAAGATAGGCAAACAATGCAATGAGCAAACCAAGGACGATTTGAATTTCGAAACCGTACAGGTGCCCGGTCTGCATGATGAACCAGACTGAGCCCGCCATCAGGAGAACGAGTACCATCGGCACGAAAAGGATGTAGATGTAGCCGACTAAGGCAAATGCTAGAACTTTTCGCCTATAACCGTTGTAGTCTCTTTTAGCTTCTTCTTCCGCTTTGCTGATGCGACGAGTGATCTCGTCTTCCGACATCATCTGGTGGGTCACGCTTTGAGGCGTTTCCATTGCCGGCATGTTTGTCAGTGTTTTTCTGACTTCAGCTTTCGGTGGTTCAACTTCACTCATGTGTTCCGATCAGCTAACGGAGACTAGCGGCAGACTGCTTTTTCTTCTGTTTTTGCTTCGACCAGCACTTCTTCCACAGTTTTGCGCATGACGATTGTTCGCTTAGCAAGTTCGTGGAAAAACTCCTTGTGCGGTACGCAGACTTCCGGTGGGATGGCTCCTCGTTCCATTATCGTTCCGGCAAGCATCATGTCGGCAACGATCGCTGGTGGCACGCCTGTGTCGAGAGCGCCGCAGGACAGCCCCCATTTTTTGTGTGCAAGAACAGTCGTTTCAAGTGTGACATTCACCGGTTGACCGTTGCGTTTTCCTTTCACTTCGACGCGTACAACTTCCGCATCATCAGGAGTCTGATTCGATTGAGGGAAACGCTCGATCAAGTGGGCAAGCACTTTTCGAGGCGTAAATTTGCCTTCCGCTGTTTCTATCTTTTCATTGTCGCCGAATCCGAGATCAACTAGAAGTTTCAAACGATCGTGAAACTCAGTCGGCAAGCCAAGTCTAAAGGTTACCTCCGAGCAGCCCTTATGCTCGTAAGTTTTCGGCAGGGTGAGAACTTCTGAGTGAAGAGTCAAGATGGCTTTGCATGCGCCCACTGGTTCCGGCAGCTGGACAAGCTTTTCTCCGGACATCGGAGGTTTGGCACGATACTCGCCATCTTCAAAAACCATCGGTTCTTTAGTGTACTCATCCAGGATGGTGTCGATGGCATAAGGCGGTTGTAGTGGGTGGTCGGTGGTGACGAAGTCGATGCAGCCGACTGTGATGTCGATTGATTTCACTTCATCCAGTTCCCCTGCCCCTGCTGCCGCCATGATGTTGGTCATGCCGGGGGCGGCGCCCATGCCAAGAATTGCAGCTAGACCTTTGGTTCTGAATTCGTCATTCAATTCCAACTGTTTCTTTGTCACATGAAAGAGACCGCCCAGATCCATGTAATGGCAACTGGCGGCTAGACAGGCTTTCATGACGTCAACGTTGAAATAATAGGGAGTCGAGTTGATAACGAGAAACGCTTCTTTTAGCACTTCGGCGAGCGAAGCAGGATCCTTCAAGTCGGCAAACTGTGCTTCCAGTTTTTTGTTGTTCAGGCTGTTCTTGAGCTCTTCAGCTTTCTCTTTATTGAAGTCGGCGATGACTACCGTGTCGAAATTGCTGAATTCAGCGAGATCTCGCACGATGACTTGCCCCATTGCTCCGGCGCCGCCCAGCACTACTATTTTTTTCATGAGCTCACACAACCTATTTATTTACTGTCGTTTGGACGAATTTCTATCCCGCGTGCGCGCTCGCTAAAAACCGAATGCGCTCGCAATAGGCGCACTGAAGTTCATGCGAAGACAGCTATAGAGACCGCCTGCCTGAGTGCGCGCAAGTGCATAAGTGTAGCAAAAGATGTCAGACCAAAAGAGTCTGCTCTCGTACTCTATTTATGGATACGGATTTGTTGCCGGTGAGATTCTAGTACTTGCTGTTGGTTGCTGAGCCGGCGCCGTTGGCGCTGTCATCCCCATAGGATGCCATGCCGTTGCGGCCAGGAATGTACGGCGTCAATTTCGGTCCACCGTTATTGCCGCTTCTGTAGCTGCTACCGCCTCGCTGGAGCACGGTTCCGGGGACATAGTACTGAGCTGCTTGGTGACCGAGGTCGGAGCGAATCTGGTCGCCGGGTTGAGATACATTGGCGCCCCATTTCGAGACGGGCACTTGGGCCCCGCCCTTCTTTTCAATACGCTGCGGTGTATAGAAGTTGTCTCCAGGAGTCTGGATGTTGGCGCCCCACGGTACTTTCGGCAGGAGTGGGTTGGCTTGAGCGCCGCCTACCTGAAGACCTTGAGCGGTCTTACTGAGAGTTCCGGACGAGATGTAGCTGCCGGACGGATCCATTAGTCCAATCTGATTTTGGTTGCAGACACGGGCTGAACCGTTGCCATAGTGGAAGCTATAGCTGCTGTTCTGCGCAAAGGCTGGAGAAATGAAAGAGGCGCAAACAATGGCTGCGCCTGCAATGAGGAGGGTTTTTTTCATAACTTTAGTAAGGTCCATTAGGAGCGGGTACCTGGGGTGGGAAGATAGGTTGCTTCTAAATTTGTTTATCCGCTTCTGGGCGCCTCTAGAGGTGCGAGAGTTGGCTCAACGCGGAAAGAAGGCTCAGCGTTAGAGCGCTGAGGAGGATGTATATGCCGGCAAGGCGCGCTTGCGACTTTGTCAGGTTCGCTGTTGTCACCTTGACCTGTGCGTGTTTCGAGGCGCCGGACGGCTGCCTTTTCTGCCTATTCATAAAAAGTCCGCCTAGTAAGTGTTGTAGATGCACTATAGATCAGTAGTAAAGGTAATAAAAGTTGCTACTTTACAATTTAATGTAACAGATTTAATCTCTTGCGCGCAAGTGGATTGAACCGCAACTGCCCATTAGGCTGGCAATAGCCGGATTTAGTATGAAATAGATTGCCAAGTGCTGAAAGGCTAAGCCGGCAAAGTTAGAGCGCGCTTGTGCGCTTGAATCTCGAGGGCATCGTCCAGCGGTGTAAGTTTGACATCGCTGTATCTTCGGCTGAGTGCTTGCGAAATCAGTAGGTCGCAAAATTGCGGGTTTTTCGGAAGCAGCGAGCCGTGCAGGTACGTTCCATAGACTTTGCCGCTTTGTGCACCTTCTGCGCCGTCTTCTCCATTGTTTCCGTTGCCTACAACAACTTTGCCGAGTGGTTGCACGTCTTTGCCGAGATAGGTCTTACCACTGTGGTTTTCAAAACCGACCAGGGTTGAACCATCGCTGCGTTTTATCATCACATTGCCGATCATGCGCCGATTTCCGGCTACGGTGTAGGCGTCAATCAGGGAGATGCCTTTCAGCTCTTCACCTTCATGTGGTTTGTAGTAGTGTCCGAGAAGCTGATAACCGCCGCATATTGTGAGAAACGCCGCTCCGTTGTCGACGGCTGTTTTCAATTGCTTGGCGCGCTTGACTAGATCTTGAGCGATGATTTGCTGCTGTTTGTCTTGACCTCCGCCAATGAAATAGAGGTCGAAATATTCCGGATCTGCTTCCTGCTCCAGACCGATTGGGCTAACTGTGACATCGATGTTGCGCCATTTTGCACGTTGTGTGAGGGCGATAATATTTCCCCTGTCGCCGTAGATGTTTAGAAAGCGAGCGTATAGATGGGCTATCCGTAATTCCATGAGTTTGGCTCACATGCTGAAGTTTGAAGCACTACCGATATTCAATTATAACGATCGAAGTTTTGTCGCTGCTCGTTAACTTGCGCCTAACTTTTGGCCTTATTTTGGTGGCATGAGCCTGGGATCATGCTTTTCACTGGTTTGAAAATTGATACCACCGGCGGGGCGCACCATATATAGTAGCGCGATTGCAAAGTGTTCTGTCCGATAAAAAAACGCTACCGCGGGAAGCTCCGAGTTCTTGATAATTGGTTGCCAGGAAATAAGGCGTGCCCTGCGTCTCCGGATTTCTAACTGATATATTTTTGGTGCCCTTCGCTTAAAATATTAGCGTTTTTTAAGCTCGGGTTTTTCGGCACCAGCCCTGGTTTTTCAACGATACTTTCAACAGGTGTTTCAAATTGCACGTTTTACCACTACTACTGACTGGAATATGTAGGCTATGATGCTTTCGTTAGATTCAGGTCATTGCGAAGGAGTGATTACTACTATGAAGAAGGGGTTTGCAACCTTACTTACCGCATTAGTTGCCGTAAGTGCGAGCACCTTAGTCAATACGTCTGCTGCTTATGCGCAGGGTGCTAGTAATGTCAGCGAACTGACTGATGTTGTTGGAAACGAATGGGCCTACAACGCCCTCAAGGAGCTCGTAAACAGCCCTTGCCACATCCTCGTTGGTTACCCCGACAGAACTTATCGTGGACAAAAATCCACCACACGTTTTGAATTGGCTGCGGCGCTTTATAAATACGAACAGTGCATTACCGAAAGGCTTGCACTCAAAGCTGATAAAGCGGATTTGGAAAAATTTGCTGCCTTGTTGGAAGAGTTCCGTGGTGAACTCAACCACCTCAAGGCTCGCGTTGATAGCTTAGAAGCTAGAATGCGCGCTGTTGAAGAGAAGAATATTGAGCAAGACATGAGACTTGCTTATGCTGAGCGACAAAAGGGCTTCCTCTGGGAGCGCGTGGTAAAGGGAACAGCGATCGACGTACGTGATATTGGAGTCGGCGTGTACCGTGGTGCACGTGGTATCTACCAATACTTGTTCTAAGAACGACAAGATTCTCTCTACTCGCTTAGATCTGATCTACAGAAACTCCCGTCAGGAAACGACTGCCGGGAGTTTCAGCTTAGCTATACGAATTTGTCAAGCGGTGGGGTGTGTCAATCGCTGTGTGCGGGCGCCAGCCTTGCGTTAGCAGCGATATCAAGATGAAAGGCTTGAGTTTTTTGATGCCGGAAATGGAATCTTCGCCTGATTTATCCTTTGCTCTTGACGTGTGCCGGCGTGCCGGTGTCGTGGCAATGGACCATTTCGATCGTGACATCGAGGTTGAAGAAAAATCGGACGGCACTCCTGTCACTGCTGCTGACAAGCAATGCGAACGCCTGATTCGAGAGGCAATTGCTGAAAGATTTCCAGAAGATGCCATCCTCGGCGAAGAGGAGGGTGGGAATTTAGCGCCCGTTTCAAAGGGACGCCGCTGGATAATCGACCCCATCGACGGTACTTACAACTACGCTCGCGCCGTGCCGATCTTTTCTACGTTGCTTTCACTTGAAAAGGATGGCGAGATTGTTTTGGGTGTTGTGTACAATCCTGCCGCCGACGAGATTTTCTGGGCTGAGAAGGGCACTGGAGCCTTTCGTAATGGCAAAAGGATCAAAGTCTCAAAAATCTCTGAGATGAAAAACTCGCAATTCAATTTCGGTGCTTTGAATCGTGTTCAAGCCATGGGACTTTGGGACGCGTTTTCAGAACTGATAAGAAATACTGTCCGCCAGAGAGGATTTGGCGACTATCTCGGGTTTGCCCACGTTTTTGAAGGCAAGGCAGAAGCTCACCTCGAAGTCGGCGTTAAGGTCTGGGATCTTGCGCCCATGAAGATAATCGTGGAGGAAGCCGGTGGAGAGTTCAGCGACCTCTCGGGTGGCAAGTCTGTTTATACCGGCAGTTGTCTGATCTCCAATGGGCTAGTGCACTCGCAATTTTTGGGCATATTAAAACGTTGATAGGCCTGCTGGATTTCCTTTGTCGGAGCCACATGCGGCTCCTTTTCCGGCCTGCACTTCAACGCTCTATTTCTTCTAACTGGCTGATTCAGCCAATTTTGACAACTGTCAGGGTAAAATTGCCTCTCTGAGGGAATTCTCAATGCTCAAGGCCGAATGGACGAAATCGATGCGGGCGCGGATGACGCTCGTTATGTCTTTGTCCAGTGTTGTACCGGTCGTAATCTGCCACCTGATCGTCGTCGGCACAAGCGGAGCAAGATTTAGCGACATTGTCTGGTATCTTCCTTTGATTCCCGTCCTTATCGCCATCAATTGGTTTCTCTCCGGAATTATTCTGATTCCGCTGCGGCAATTACTTCAAGCAACGACGAAACTCGCGAATATGGACATTCGCCAACGTCTGGAAGTCGAGCCGAATGAACTGCTAGAGACGGCTGAGCTGCGCAAGTCCTTCAACAAATTGCTCAACCGTCTGGAAGAATCTCTCAATATTCAGTGTCAGTTCGTTGCCGATGCCAGCCATGAATTGCGTACGCCTCTCACATCAATTCAGGGATACACGAAACTTCTGCTGCGTCGCGGACAGAGTATTGATGGGCATCTTCTTGCAGAAGCCTTGCAAACGATTTCTGATGAATCGGGCCGATTGATTCGACTTGTTTCAGACTTGCTGCAATTGGCTCGTGCTGACGCTGGACAAGCGATCATCAATCAGCAGGACGTTATTGATGCGCGTGATGTTCTTGCATCCGTTGAAGATACTGTCACAGTCATCGCGCCGGAACAGATCGAAATTCAGTTCATCATGCCCAGTCAGCCGATCTTTGTATTCGCTGACAGCGACCGCCTCAAGCAGGTTTTTCTTAATCTGACCAACAATGCAATCAAGGCAACGCAAGCTGGCGGAAAAGTGACAGTTACGTTGCGCATGAGCAACAATCAAGCAATCATTCGCGTAATTGATACCGGTATTGGTATCGCGCCTGCCGATCAGCAAAGAATATTCGATCGCTTCTATAGAGTTGAACGTTCTCGCGTGAAGAGCCGGATTTACGGCGGTGGGACCGGTCTTGGTCTGGCTATCGCCTTGACGATTATCAAAGCGCATGGCGGCAGTATTGATCTCGAGAGCGAATTGAACAAAGGTTCTACTTTCACCGTGCGTCTTCCTGTTGCCGATGAGAAGACAGGCAAAAGCGATACGGAAAAAAAAATAACCGCCGAGCTGGCGAGACTGGAAGCTCAAGAGAAGCAAGACCGCCAGAAAGAAACGAAGGACCAGACAAGAGATCCGAGAGATCCGAGGGACCCGAGGGACCAGAGGGTCCAGAATCAGAAGGACCAGCGGGAGCCGCGTGAAAAAGAAGCAGCTACCGCCGTTCAAGAGCAGCAGGACTAGCAGGATTAGGTTGTTGCATCAAGAGAATCGTGGGGAGGCTGATGAGCCTCTCTTCTTGCCTGGAGTCCATGAGCTTCTTCGCGTTTGCCACAAACAAAAACGCACCGCCTAAGCAGTGCGTCTTCAATTCTATTTCGCGTCGAAGGACTAGGAAGCGGCTGCTGCCGGTTCCGGAGCGGCTGCGCCTTCCGAGGCAGCGGCTGCAGGAGTTTCTTCTGCTGCGGATTTCTTCGCGACAACGCGGGCGACAACTTCGTCTTCCGGGTTGAGGATTTTGATCTTGTCGGAGATCTTCAATTCGCCGAAGTGAAGACCTTGATCGATTTCGGTGATCAATGAAACATCAGCTTCGATGAAGTCAGGGATGTCACCCGGCAAGCATTCGATTTCGGCATCTTGGAAAACTTCGATCAGTTGACCGCCTTCGACGGTTACTGCGGTGGAAACGCCGATGAACTTCAGCGGTACGGTCACAGTCAACTTGCGGTCCAGAGCGACACGGTAGAGTTCCACATTGAGAACTTCGTGCGTGGTTCCTCGGCGTTGTACTTCGCGGATGATGGCGTTGACTGGTTTGCCTTTGCCCATCTCCAGTTCGATCATGTGAGAGTAGGCGCCTTTCGGTAAACGCGAAAATTCTTTGGCGTCGATTTGTACGTTTTCGGACGGCTGGCCGGGACCGTACAGAGTTGCAGGGATTTTTGCTTCCCTTCTCAGCTGTCTCGGTGTTTTATCTTCGCGAGCAGCGACCGCCAACTTAATCTTGTCCATGACCAAAAGATCCTTATAAATACGTAAGCCTAAAGCGGACGATAAACTCCCCTCAAAACGGAGGAGTAAGAGCTGGGGTGCAAGGATTCGAACCTCAGAATGGCTGGACCAAAACCAGCTGCCTTACCGCTTGGCGACACCCCAATCTTAGCGTCGAAGGCCCATTTTATTTAATAGCGCGCCATTGTGTCAACGTCAAACGGTTAGTTTGGTTACATCCTGTGCGGGTTTCAAGGGGATTTCCGAACCAGGCGGTCTTGCCCCTCTATACAGTTCTACGTCTCTTAGCGACGCGGAGACGCGCGGCGTCTCCTGGTCCGTTTCGGAGCTTTTGAGTCTTGGATGAACTCTAGATAGCCGGTCTTATCTGATTTGCCTGGGCGACAAGGGCGCGGGCAAAATCGAGAGCAGCCTTCGTGTCGCCCTCTCCGGAGGCCATTTTCGCCAGTTGTTTGAGGCGCTCGTCACCTTTAAGAGTTCTCACGCTGACGCTGGTCTCCTTGGCGGTCTGACGTTTCGCAACCTCTATGTGGCTGTCTGCAACGGCGGCAATGATCGGCTGGTGGGTAATACAAAGAATCTGGTGAGACTTGGAAAGTACGGCCAGCTTGTCTCTTACCGATTGCAGCGCCTTGCCGCTCATACCTGTGTCAATTTCGTCGAAAATGACTGTAGGTACATGATCTCCAGCTGCAAAAATCGATTTGACCGCCAGCATGATCCGCGACAGCTCACCGCCCGAGGCAATTTTTGCCAGCGATTGAGCGGGCTGTCCGGGGTTGGGAGCTATTTGAAACTCCAGTTTGTCTACTCCCAGCGCCGTTGCTTCTGGCAGACGTTCAATCTCTATGTGGAAGGCTGCACGGTCCATGCCAAGATCTCTCAATTCCTTTTGAACTTTGGAGCCGAGATCTTCAGCTAGTTTCTTTCTTGATTCAGATAGCTTGTCCGCGATTTTGATTAGACGGTGATAAAGCTGCTCGGATTCGGCTTTTATTTCTTCGATTTTTTCGCTCGAGCGAGTCAAGTTATCGATTTCTGTCTTAAGTGACTCTCTTGTTTCGATCGCTGCTGCAAGCGTCGGTCCGTATTTCTTTTTGATGCCGGTTATTACTGACAGCCGAGTTTCCACATGATTGAGAGTTTCCGGATCGCTGTCTAGCGTGTCCTTATAGCGTCTGAGCTCTGCCAGGCTTTCCTCGAGATGAAATAAGCTCGCCTTCAGGGGTTCGGTGGCGGTGCTCAAGCTGGGATCGAATCGCTCTGCTTTCTCCAGTCCTGAAAGCGCTTCCTGCAGGCTATCAACGGCGGGTTTCCCCTCGCTGTCACCGTCTCCGTTTAACAAAGCTCTGGCGAGATTGACTGATTCTTCAAGTGTTTGCGCATGGGCGAGTTTATTGTGCTCAGCGCTTAACTGTTCGTCCTCATCGGCATCCGTAAGATTCGCCTCGTTCAGTTCTTCGAGTTGAAACGTGGCAAAATCAAGGCGCCTGGTTCTTTCCTGTTCAGAAATTTCCAGTTCTGAAAGTTCTGCCAGAAGTTCTTTCCGTTGCGCAAAGAGTGTGCGCACTTCGTCGATTACTTTTCTGTGTACGTCGCTGCCCAAGCTATCCAGCATTTCCAGTTGTGCTTGTGGGGACATCAATGTTCGTGCTTCATGTTGTGCATGAACAGTGATCAAAAGCGCACGCAATTCTTGCAACAAGGAATGATTTACGGTTGTACCGTTGATGCGAACTTTCGAGCCGGTTTTGGTGATCTCGCGGCTGACAACAAGAGACTTTGAGTCTTCATCGATCAGGTCTTCCTGTTTCAGCCATGCTTCCACCCGTGGTGTCGGTTGAAATGTGGCTTCGATCTTGGAGCGCTCGCAACCGATTCTAATGAACTGGGCTCCCACCTTACCGCCGAGCACCGCACTCAGTGCGTCCATTACAATCGATTTTCCGGCGCCTGTCTCGCCTGTGAGGATGTTTAAACCATTTGACCAGTCAATTTTGATCTGTTCGATCAGAGCAAAATCTTTGATTTCGAGACTTTCTAACATGCACCGTATATAGAGTCGGATATCTTTTGTTCGCAGGAGCCGATGCCCCCACCGGCAATATCATAGCGAATTCAGATCGTCGTGCAAGAGGCGTTTAGCTGATTCATTTTTCTGGCTCGAGGCGCCGTTGCAAGAGGTCGTCTAGTTGTTGTCTGCGCTTTCGACATTTTCTGTTGCTGTACTTGCAGTACTGGGTGTGGGATCGTGCGATGCTACCCGCACACCGACCATCCAGAAGGCGATGCAGCTGGTTACGGCGTTCAGAAGTCCTAGGAAAACCAAACCCAGCATAGTCGCCCCGGACTTGAGTTTTACATTTGCCATAGAGTCGAGCAAAGTCATTTCCTTCGCTCTTATCGCTTGAACTTCTTTTCGCAGCTCGTCCGAGTTGCTGCGCAAATCTTTGAAGAGTTGGCGTTGCTTATCTTCTGCCAGTCCGTCTTTTGGAGAGTCGACCGCCGATTGAATCTCCTTTGCCGATTTTACGATCACCGTGGAAAGTTCGCTGACCTTAATCGTTTCGTTTGTCGGCAGCGTTCCTATGAGTTCTGTCAGTTCCTTCTTTCGCTTAGGCAGCTCTGACAGGTTTTCTTTCAAACGTGTTCCGAGTGTTTCGTCTTTGTCCTTGAAATAGGGAGCGAGATAGAGAGCAACATCATTGCCTGATTTTGATATTTCCTCGGCAGCCGATGCGATCTGTATTTGTTTTTTCAATGCCATTAAATAGCCGCGCTGCGCTTCGGCAACTTCGATGCGAGCAAATCCCCGTGCACCCAAGAAAGTCGGTATGGAAATCGCCGTCAGAACGACGAAAAGCATTATCCAGTTCTTTTTACTAAGTTCAGGCATGAGGACATATTAGCCCAAATTCTGACGTCGAACGCAGCTGGAATTGTCGGCCGTGTAAAATCGAAATAGCAGAACCTGGCTGAGTAAGGTGTGCTCATGAAAGAGAAACTGTTGCCGCAAGTCATTACAGGAATTACTTGCGCGGTCCTTTTCTTTTTCTTGGGTGCGGCAGCTGGTTGGTGCATTTTGATTGCGCCCGCTGATGGTCCGAAAGACCCGTTCGACCTGAGTAACGTAGAGATCTTACTGATTTGCGGTCTGATTCCCGCTGTAATTGGTAGCACGATTGGTGTTTTCGTTTTTCGAGCAGTAGAGCGAGGCAAGGAGCAAGACAGCTACCGTTGATAACGGTTGGCAAGTACAATTGAAATGCAGCCTTTTGGAGGAAATCTAAAACCAATGCGTCTCAGAATTCCAGTTTTGGTTGTGCTGCTCGCGCTGCTTCTGTTTTATTCGCTGCCAGGGTACGCAGAGGAGTCAAGTCCTGCAAGAATTGTGCTTCCTCTGAAGATCGTGGCAACAAATCATTTGCTTGTGCCGGTATTAATTGATGAGACCAAATATTGGTTGGTGGTTGATACCGCTGCTGGTGCGACTACTTTAGACGAAACCTTGTCGAAGAACATCAAATTTGCGGACGCGAAAATGGTTTGTGAAGCTTATGCAGCTGGGCTTGGAACAGCGAAGCAAGCCGTGGCGCCCGCCATTATTCCTAAGCTTCAGCTTGGAGAAGGTGAATTCAAAAATGTGATTTTGAGCCTTACGCCGGTGTCAGTGCGTGTATGCTGACTTGAGCGGCAACTTGTTTTGCAATTTCGATAAACGCTTGCGAAACAGGGCTTTCCGGGTTTGTCGCCGTGATAGGCGCTCCCGTGTCGCCGCCTTCACGAATGGCTGTGTCGAGCGGAATTTCACCGAGGAATGGAACACCAGCTGCTTCAGCAACGCGCTTGCCGCCGCCGTGTCCAAAGATTTCGAAACGCTCATTCGAACCAGGCGGTTGGAAATAGCTCATGTTTTCAACGAAGCCCAAAACGGGCACGTCCATTTGCTGGAACATCGCCAGGCCCTTTTGACCGTCCAGCAGTGCAACTTCTTGCGGTGTGGTTACGATAACGCCGCCTGAAAGTTGAGTTGCTTGAACCATGGTCAATTGAGCATCGCCGGTGCCTGGGGGCATGTCGACGATGAGGTAATCGAGTTCATCCCACTGCACATCGCGCAGGAATTGACGAATTGCTTTGTCGAGCATAGGTCCACGCCAGATGATCGGTGTTTCCCGGTTTACGAAAAACGCCATAGAGATCACTTTGACGCCGTAATTTTCAGTGGGAAGAATTCTGTTGTCTTTGGCGACTGGTTGATAGTCGCTGACGCCCATCATGAGAGGAACGTTGGGTCCGGTGATGTCTGCATCGAGTAGCCCGACTCTGGCACCGAGATGAGCGAGTGCGATAGCGAGGTTTACAGAAACAGTGGTTTTACCGACGCCCCCTTTGCCGGAGGTAACTGCGATGATTTGACGAATGCCTTCAACCGGTTCTTTCCCGCCCGGCAAACGTCTTTGTCCGGCGACCGCTGCGCCTGATTCCATCTCTACTTCAGTTACGCCAGGGATCTTGGCGACAGCTTCTTTCGCTTCCGACTCCAGCTTCTCCTTTACGGGGCATGCCGGTGTCGTCAATGTCAGCTTGAAGAAGACTTTTCCTCCTTCAATTTTGATGTCGGAAATCATGCCCAATGTGACGATGTCGGTATGGAGATCTGGGTCCATAACCGTTCTAAGAGCATTATTTACGTGTTCAGGAGTAATCGCTTCTGTTTGCGCACTGACCATAACTGCCACCTATCCTACCTATCTGGTCTGTCGAGACCGGGGATACGCCATTGGGTGCGCAACCCGGAGCGCACACCTGTCTGCATAAGATGATAACCGCGTGTCTATCGTCTGCCGGGCAACATAATCAATTCTTCTTATTGAGTGGGACTTTCTGAGACATTTGTTATCTATGTGTTTGCTCTTATTCGGGGTAGTTTCTGTCGCAGCCGTGGAGGCCTATTCTTAATATTAAGATGCCGTCAGGTATGTTGTCAGCAAAATACCTATAATTCCCGTCCAGCTAGGCTGGATGGGGTCCGGCGGTTTCATTTGGTGAGTTAAATGCTTTTGAAGGAAAAGCCGGATGTGTTGCGCCGCCCTGCGGAACATCCTGCTTCAATCAAGCAAAAGAGTATGTGGTCGCCAGCGGATGCATTTGGAGCAGTGGCTTCTTTTGCCGCTGTCATAGTGCTTTTTTACAAGACCGTATTTCTTGCAGCGCCAATTGCACGCGTGTATCCACTGGCCAACGCGGACGCATTCTTCAGAGAGCAATTCAATGGAGCGGCGTTCGCTTACGACTGCACGATGTACTTGCTTAAGCCGGGGCTTTATCACCTGGTGGCCTCAGTTTGGCGTAGCGGCAATATTCCATTGTGGAATCCAAATAACGCCTGCGGAGTTCCGCTGATTGGCGACTTGCAGTCGCAGATTTTTTCTCCGTGGCTGTTGCTTTACACTGCATTTCCCACTGACTATTTCTACAATCTGCTGCCTGTCCTGCAATTGGCTACAAGTGCAGTCGGAGTTTACTTCCTTGCTCGCGAATTGAGCCTGGGCAGATTGTATTCGTTCTATGCGGCAATCACTGCGACGCTCTGTCCGTACTTCATTCATCAAGTCGAACTTACAGGCGGGCCTGCCAATTGCCTCTTACCTTTTGTTGCTTGGTTGATGGTGCGTGTTGAGCGCGCTCCATCAGTATTACGGGCGATTGCAGCCGGCGCATTATGCGCACTGACGATCATGTGCGGTCATAGCGAAGCTTCGTTCTTCGTCATTACCACCGCGAGTTTTTTGATGGTTTCGCTTTTCGTTGCTAACCCGAAACATGGAGCGTCTTTGCTGGTCAGATTCGCGCAGAGCCTGAAGTATCTTTCGGTTGCAGCCGTAACAGCATTTTGCCTTTCGGCACCAGTGCTGTTTCCATTCATCGAGTACATTTTAAACTGTGACTGTTACAAGTTTCATCCGTATTGGTCTGAGGGCGGCGGACAGGTTCCCTGGCAGGGATTGCTGCTCAGTTTTTTTCATCCTGTCTACGGTGGCAAGTCGCCATTTTATGGGTTGTTTGCAATACCGTTTATTGTCGCGGCATGTCTTGCTTTCAAAAAACGACCGACTCTGGTGCTGCCACTTGTCGCCACTAGTTTCTTTGTTTGCGACAGTGCCGCTCGTTTGTTGTTTATCCCACTAATTGATAAAGTGACCGGACTCTATCATCTTTCGCGTAACGAAGCGCTTCCGGAAGTGATGGTGCCCGTGGCTCTTTTAATTGCCATTGGCGCCGAGGAAATTGTTGGGATTGTAAGAACTGCAAAACCGAAATTATTGTGCATGTATGGCGGATTAACCGTGAGCTTGCTTGCATTGATTTTCACGATGCGCAAGAGCTTTGATTCGTGGTCCGGTGTTGATCTGGAATGGCCTGAATATGCGGTGAAGTTTCATCAGTCTGAATGGGTAAGAGATATCATCCTGTTTGCGGTCGTGGTGGCGTCTGTGGTGGCAATCAGGAGATTTCGAAATTTGCCGGCGGCTTCTGCTGCGCTGCTTCTAATTGGTGTGAGCCTCTTCAGCCAGTTGAGCGTGTCTCGACATTCCATGCCGGTCGTGCCTAAATTTAGTTTTCCCAAGATTGCCATGTTCGATGATTTGAAGAGATCGGGCGAGCGAGCAAGCAATGTTGGCTGCAATATATTTCAGGCGAACGTAAATCTCGTCTACGATATCCCCTCTGTTGCCTTACATAGTCCAGTTTCTCCGCAGAGATACAACCAGTTCATGTCGGCAGCCGGTGGGCGTGCAGATGGATTCAATGCTTATTTTGAAAGTCCGACTATTGGGCGACTGGCTGATTTGGCCAGTGTGCGCTATTTCCTTTCGCTTTTGCCGGTGAAGGACCCTGGTGACTCACACTCACCTCGGGAATGTTTGAAGAAGCCGGTTGAATTTTTCGATGCGAATAGTTTGAGGCTCAACACAGCGCGATTGCACTACGACCCCGTGCGGCATCAGATTGTCGGTGATTTGTCTTGGACCGTGAAGCGCGAATTGGGTGAAAATTACTACTGCAATTTTGTAGTTGGCGATAAATCCGGCAAACCATATTGGTTCGGAGCCGGAGATTCTATACGCCCGAGAATTCCTGGTGGGGACTTTCCGCCTGGTAATGTATCAAAACGCGAAGTACAGATGTTGGTTCCGAAAGATGTTCCTGTAGGGACGGACTTGGTCGTTGGTATTCAAATTTTGGATCGCCAGTCGAGCCAACTTCTAACTGCGAAAAATTCGGAAATGCTGGACCATGTAGTCGTACTTTCGCACATTCGCAAGCAGAGCGCCGAAGACAAAGACCACAATCGCTTCGCGTTGGTCTCTGAGTTGAAGCCGCATTTCATCCGCGTTTACGAAAACAGGTTTGCATTGCCGCAAGCACTACTCGTTCACGATGCGGTGCAAGTAGAAGACGGCAAGAGCGCACTGGCTGCAATCAAATCTCCCACGTTTGACCCTTCACGCAGCGCAGTCGTTGAATCGAAGGTTTCCTTTGAATTGGCAGATCTCCCCGTCAACCGCGCTGAAAGTGCGCTTGTGACAAGACCTTCAACCAATCAAGTAAATGTGACTCTGAAAGCCATTACTCCCGGTCTACTTGTCCTTTCAGATGTGTATTTCCCAGGTTGGATTGCCGAACTGGATGGAAAGCCTGTCAAAATTCTGCGTGCCAATTATCTATTCCGCGGAGTTGAAATCCCTGCCGGTGCGCATACTGTTGTTTTCAAATATGCCCCTGTTTCCTTCTGGTCGGGAGTGATTCTGGCAGCGCTCTTTTCTGCCTTTTCTCTGGGTTTGCTGCTGGTGATGAGGAGGAGAAACAATGCTATTTAACAGCATCAATTACCTTCTCTTCTTTCCTGTTGTGTTCGCGTGTTATTGGATAGCACCGTCTAAATTGAAGCGGCCACTTCTATTGCTTGCGAGCTATTTGTTCTACATGAGCTGGTTGCCCGCATACGGGCTGCTCATTCTAGGGATGACCATAGTCAATTTTGTCTTCGGCAAAATAATCAGCGCCAATGCCACCCTGAGAAAACCTGTCTTTGTTCTAGCAATTGTTTTCAATCTCGGTACGCTTTGTTTCTACAAGTACACCAATTTCTTGCTTGAGAATTTAGCGCTTGCCGTACCGTATTTTGCGCATCTCAAGTCTTCTGGTGATTTGGCAGTCAACATCATATTGCCGTTGGGTATCTCGTTTTTTGCTTTCGAATTTATCCATTATGTAAGTGACGTCTACAAAGGCGACAAGCCGATCAAGAAGTTTGTTGACTTTGCACTTTTTGCATCTTTCTTCCCATCGCAGATAGCCGGTCCGATCAAGCGCTATCAGGACTTCATGGCTCAGCTTTGCGTGCCTGCTGTTTTGTCGTCGGACAAGGTTTACAGTGGTGCACGCTTGATTCTGCAGGGGCTCTTTAAGAAAGTCGCACTGGCAGACAACCTGGCAATTCTGGCGAATGCAGGATTTCAACACACATCGTCTCTTGGCACTGCCGATGCTTGGGTCGCCGTCGCCGCCTTTACCTTGCAAATTTACTTTGATTTCTCCGGCTATACGGATATGGGACGTGGTTCGGCTCTTATGTTGGGCTATTCGTTACCGGACAACTTCAACCTTCCGTACATTGCCGTCAGTCTCACTGATTTCTGGAAGCGTTGGCACATTTCACTATCCACCTGGCTGCGAGATTACCTCTACATTCCGTTGGGTGGTGGCAGATGTTCTCAAGCCCGTAAGTCGTTCAACCTGCTCGCCACAATGTTGCTTGGTGGTTTGTGGCACGGCGCTGCCTGGCACTTTGTAATGTGGGGTGGCTTTCATGGACTGGGCTTGACCATCAATCATGCTTATGACGGTCTGGCTTCGCGTTCTAAAATTCTTACAGCCTTTAATACCAGCATTTTCGGTCGCGCATTTTTTACCACAACCACATTGCTGGCTGTTGCGGTGGGTTGGGTGTTCTTCAGAGCCGACACTGTCGGGCAAGCGCTGAGCGTATTGCATCACATGGTCGTGTTTCAATCGTCATCAGATGTGGTGGCACTTCTGGATGAGTCGTCTGCTCCCATGGCGCTCGGATTCTATTCTGTTTATGCACTTTTTGCGTGGCTTGAAAAGTCGAATTCAAGCCGTGTCCCTGCTTTTGAGCTCGTCAGCAAATGTTTATCTCGTCCGCTCGTCAAAGTTTCCTGCTACATGGTCAGCTTTGTTCTTGCCCTCGCCTTTTGTCCAAAGTCTAGTGAACCCTTCATCTACTTCCAGTTTTAATTCATATGAAAGTACTCGACAGAGCCACAATAACGAATCTGCCGGAAGTTAAGTCGCAACGACCTGCGCCGTCGTCATGGAAGAAATTCCTTCTTTTCGGCGCTGAATTTGTGGTTTGTGCATTGGCTGTCGTAATTGTTCTTGAGTCATTACTTGCATTTGCCGGACTGGGCGAAGAAGAGAATTTGAGAATGGAGCCAGTGTCTGGCTGGGTGCCGATGGAAGGAAAGCGCTTCACGCACAGAGGCGAAGGTTTTTCCCGTGGATGGTATAACAGCCTCGGCATGCCTGATGTAGAGCGCTCTTTGAAGAAAGCTCCAGGTGTCTTTCGCATCGCATTGGTAGGCGATTCATTTACTGAAGGCTTTTCCGTTCATCCGCCATTCCGTTTCGGCAACCTTTTGGAAACACGGTTGAACAGTACGTTTCCTGGGCGTAACTTTGAAGTTCTCAACTTTGGCGTGCCGGCATATAATCTGGCGCAAAAGTACATCAGATTGAAAACGTTTGCCCTCAATTTTGAGCCCGACCTTGTGATAATGCAGTGTAGGCCAAATGAAACGCTGTGGCTTGGGCCGGAAGTGTCAGGGTGGACCAGCGCAAAACCGAATTTCTCTCTTGGTTTTGACGGTCAACTATTGGAAGACCGCACACAGCAAGCTAGATGGAATCAGAGCGCTGACGGACGCCGCATGCGAGATACGTTTTGGCTTCGTCGCAACAGTCACATCTGGGGTGTTTTTGCACAGCAGATGGCTACGGTTGCGGCCTGGCAACGAAAAGCGAAGCGTTTCTTGAAAAAGCTTCGCCAGGGTGAGATTTTCACGCATCCTGCAGCAACTGCAGTTGCAGCAGATTCAACTAAAGGCTCTCCTCAGTATGAAGACGCCGTCAAACATCTAAGTAAGCTGTGCAAGGTTCTGGTTGTGGAATCGAAGAAAGTGTCCGAGCAGCGTGGCGCCAAATTTGCTGTGCTTTATTTCCCGGCGATGGGCGATAACGGCAACAACCTTGAAAGAGCGCTACTCGAGAAGAATTCGCGGGAGACCGGAATCAATTATCTCGACCTGACTTCGGCATTTGAAGCCTATCCACTTGAGCGGCAGAAAAAACTTTATTGTGGATTCCACTTCAGTAATGAAGGCAATCAGGTCGCTGCCGACAAGATATTCGATTATTTGACGAGCAAAGGTTTGCTTGAAGCGAACAACAGAGACGAAAAAGGAAACTAAGTAGCGACGAGGACCTAGTCGCTACGAGGAACTAAGTAACTGCAAGGAATTAAGTAGCTGCAAATGGCCTGGTTTCAATTTCGCCAGAGCAAAATCACTGTCTAGGGACTACGTCTAGCAGAACCCTATTGTCCTCGCCTTTGATTTCAGCGGAGATCAAAATTGAGCTGATTTTGGAGGAACTCTTATCTGCCGGGAGATTTACCGTCAGCTGATTACCCTTGCGTTCTGCCAGTTTGCGAGGCACTGTGCGGTCATAACCGAGGACTGGATCCTCATCGACGACGTATATCTCTGCCTTCTTCAGATTACCACCCGACAGGGTCAAACTAGCCAAGTCAGCTGGCTTTTCAAAGTTCAGTTGTACGTATGGCTTTCTCAGCGGCAAGTACAGTGCATCTTTTTCATTCTGCGGCATGTAGAAAATGTAGCGCGATTCGGACAAACGATTCAGGTGTGCGCTGTGTGGTGTCCAGTCATTGAATTTCGGAAGAGCGCTGGTGGGCTTTCCTTGAGTCTTGGAACCCAAAAAACCGCTGTAGTTTTTCTCTAGAATGTCCGCGGTGCAGACCGCATACAAATGACACAGGGATGCTGCCGGATGCCCATTTGATGGGTTGATACCGAGTTGCAGAGAGTTTAGTTCTTGCGGCGACAAATTTTGCTGGAGCCGGTTGGTGATCTCATCGAGCGTGTCGTAATAAGGAAGACCGTTGCTGTCGAACAGTTTCTTCACTTTCTCATAGCGTGGCACGTGATAATCATGCATTTTTGTGAGCAACGTTGCGCCAGATCGCAGAGACCCTCTTTGCGTATCGCCAGCCTGAAAGCCGGCGGGCAGGGTTACAGCGAATGATGGAACATTCAATTCTTTGATAAACTCCGCCACGTTTTTGACGGTGTTTTGATATTGCCGGAAGTTTTCTCCCTCAAGCAATTTCAATTCCCAGGTGCCATAGTCATAACCGTACTTGGCGCCATCAACAGTTTTCAATCGCGCACTGCGGCGTATGTCAAACAAGTGCCAGGCCAGGTTTGGAAACACGGCTTCAATCGAACGCTTGACCGGCAATGGAAAGTCGTCTTTGGGCTGCTTCCAGTCGCGCATCAACGGGACGATTTTCTTTCCCGTAGCGGAAATTTCGTCTGGATCATTTGTGACATATCCCCAAATGATCATGTCTGGTTTGTATGTCCCGACAATCTTTCGTGCTTCTTCCAGTTGCGAGGCTGTTGATTGTGCAGGCATTCCAGCGCCTATAACTTCCACATCTTTATAGCCGCGCTCATCAAGAACGTTCTGTAGTCTGCGCCACCAGAGCGTGTTCATGTTGGGGTAGCCGGTTCCCCAGGCAAATGAATCTCCCATAACAAGAATTCGTTTTGGTTTCAGCTTGGTTTGGGACACCGGAAAGCCCGCCGAGCGCCATACGGAGCAGTCAAAAGTCGCCTCGTTTTTGCGCCTGCCTTGTTCGAGTAACCAGCCGTCCTGCTCTTGCCACCTTCCTGATTCCAGTGCCCCTGAATCTTCGAGGGCTGGAATCACAAACCTATCAACGACTGTCAGTGGAATTGCGATACAGAGAACGGAAAACAGCAGATACAGCATCGCCTCGCCGGTGCTCTTTGCGGACACAAAGTTCAGCAACTTCGAGCGGTTATTCTTTGACGACTGCGTCTGTTCCGTTGACTTATTTTCTGTTGCGCTAGGCATCTAGCTAAATTCTCGAGCTCAGTGAATTTTTCCGCTAAGAACACTAGTTCTGTAGAGCTGGAATCGTAACATGGTGAGGGTAAAGGGGTCTCGGCTACTTGTCTAATGTTTGACAAGAGGATGCATCAACCACCCTTAATTACCGTGCTATTCCTTTGTAATGTTTTATCTTTGCCCGATAGAAGACTCTTCGCCCTCTGCATTTCACCGGCACTCTCCAGCGTATCCGGGTGCGTAGGACCAAGAATTTTTGTCTGGTTTTTCAAGGCTTCGCTCAAGTTTTGAATTGCTTTATCTAAATCACCTTGCTTGATGTTTATCTCACCGATTGAAGAAAGTGTCTTCGCTATAGCAGGGTGTTCTGGCTTGTAGAGAGTTTTTCTAGTGACAAGTGATCTTGTGAGAAACTCATTTGCCTCCACTAACTTTCCTTCTTTTGAGAGCAAACGCCCGATCGAACACTGATCCGAAGCAACGTCGGGATGCGTTTCTCCGAAGGCTTTTCGATCGATTGAAAGCGCCTGATCCAGATATCGGTGTGCCTGCTCATACGCACCCTTTTTCTCAGCAATTTTTCCGAGATTTTCTAGAACAGCGGCACTGTCCAAGGAGTCTTTCCCGGATGCTCTTTCCTTTATAGCAAGTGCTCTTTGTGCGGCTGCTTCGGCTTCATCAAGTCTTCCTTGTTCACGAAGTGAGCGAGCCAGACCATTGTAAATTGAGCCCAATTTCGAGTCATCGTCCTTTTTGACCTTGTCTTTCCAGATTTGCACAGCTCGTCTGTATACTTGCTCAGCTTGCTGATATTGCCCTATTTCGTTTAAAACCGAGCCTTCATTGCTCAGGCTGACCGGCAATTCTTGGCGTTTTGGAAAGTACTTCTCGGCAATTTCCACTGCCTCCTTGATATATGGCATTGCCAGCCGGTATTGTCCGGTTCCCCTGTAGAGCACGGACAGATTGTTTAGAACGCGTGCCAGCCGTGGATCTTTGGGATCTTCCGTTTTGCACTGCTCATAGCAGAAAAGAAACTCCTTTTCGGCTGCGTCGTACAGGCCTTGTTTGAAATATGATTCCCCTTTTCCTATTGCTGCATAATAAGGCATCGATTTGAGGGCGATAAAAATCGCCCACGGAACAGCTATCGCGTACAAAAGGATGCGAACTTTGTTGAGCGTATTTTGATAAGGGCGGATCTTTTCTTGAAATTCACGGAGCTTTTGCCGCGCCAACTGGACTTTTTCGCGAACGCCACTGGTGTGGCTGTTAGCTGAAGTCGTAGCATCGTTGTCGTTTTTTGAGTGACTTTCTGCCATTCTTTACGGAGGACAATTTATGGCGTGCCAATTCAACATAGCCCCGAAGGCGATGAATTTGAACAGGCAAACGCACTTGGCGTTTTTTGCTGCCTGATTTCACACTAGTCTGGTAAGTGCCCTGTCGGGCTTTGTGATTGCAGGGTAGAACCCTCGAGACAGGAAGTCAATGAGGGAAAACCATGGGTTATATAATTCTCTGGGTCAAATGACCAGAAGCATGAAAGAGTTTTCTTCAGCGTGAAAAGACAAATCAAATTTCTATGGTTTTCTCTGTGCTTTGTTGTTTCTTGTGCGCAGGTTTTTCCAGCCTTTGCAGACGATGACTCAGGTACCATGGGCTATCCAAACCAAAGTCAAAAGGCCGGACAAGGACAAAGCGAGAGTCAGCAAGTCAGCGATACGCAAGAAGAAAGCCCGAAGCACCGATTCAGACCGGGGCAAAGATTTGCTGAACGAAGACGAATGCGTCAGCAGCGACAGATGCAGAAGCTTCAAAGCCAGCAGTTTCAAACTCATGAGAACCAGACCCGGCAGAATCTGTTGAGGAGTCAACCTGCGTTTGCCCCCAATGCCAAAACAGGGACAAGTATTGAGAAGTCTCGCGACCGATCTATCGACGTGATTTCTGGAGACGATCTCGAGAAGTCACAATCCAGATCGAAAGCACATGAGAAGAATGCTTCCATAAATGAAGAGGCGAAAGACGAGGACAATAAGTCAAATAAAGAGAAGTCCGAGAACAAAACCACTAAGGAAGCCCCTTGTCTATCCTGGTTGAACCCGCTCGGTAAGCCAAAGGCGATCATTCTCTGTGTTCATGGATTGGGACTTCACAGCGGCAGCTTCGCCCAGTTTGGAAAGGCGATGGCTGTTCGTGGTTATGCTGTTTATGCAGTCGACGTGCGCGGATTCGGTTCTTGGATGGCAGCGAAGGGGAGAGAAAAATGTGACTTCAAACATTGTTCCGACGACATTGTTTCCACGCTGAATGTCCTGCGCATGGCTAATCCGAATGTCCCGGTTTTTCTTCTGGGCGAGTCTATGGGCGGAGCGATTGCGCTGGACGTAGCTTCTGAAAATCCGTCTCTTATTGACGGGTTGATCTCGGCAGTACCTGCCGCCGAACGTTTCAACACCGGGCGAACCGACTTCAAAGTGTTCATGCATTTGCTTACAGGAAATCGCAAAGTAAACGTCGAAAAGTCCGTTGTTAATCAGGCCACTGCTAATCCTGCCTTGCGAGAAGAATGGGCTGAGGACCCGCTTGGGCGGATGGATTTGTCGGCAAAGGAGTTGATGCAGTTTCAAGCATTCATGAATGACAATCACGATCGCGCAAAGAAGATTGACCGCATGCCGGTCCTGATTGTGCAAGGTGGAAAAGACAAACTTGTCAAAGCGGAAGGTACAAAGGAATTGTTCGAAAGGCTGGTGACGCCGGACAAGAACCTAGCGATGGTCAATGGAGCAGAGCACCTCGTTTATGAAGAAGGGCAGTTTTCAAAAGAGGTTCTGGACCTAACTGATAATTGGATTTCGCAGCGTTTGCCCAATCAGGACGGGCAAGCTGCTTCTTTTGATTTGATGAAAGCTCGGGCAATGATGCAGTCAAAACAATTTTTCAGAGTGATACCGCTTTTGCAGCAGGTAGTAACGCAAGAGCCAGAAAACCCGGAACCCTATGTAATGCTGGGATTAGCTTTGATGAGAACCGGGCATCCGCTTAAGGCGCGCGAGCAGGTTCGCAAGGCATTTTCCATAGCGCATGCCAGCAAAGATCCGAACAAAGCTCGTAAGGCGAATGATTTGCTCCTCAATTTGCCACCAGAAATGGTGGCGCCAGTCTTGGCTCGTGCGGCTCAAGGTGGAATGCCGGGACGGGCGGGCGGCAGAATAGCGTCAGGGCAAGGTCTGCTGAGCGCGCCGATGCAGGGCAATTACAAGGTTCTGATTTTCAGTGCCAAGTGGTGCGAGCCCTGCAAAGATTTAGAGCCGGTTATCAACGAAGCGCGGGCGCGTTTCGGCAAAAAGGTAGAATTCACCGTTCTCGACGTCGATGACGAGCGCAACCAGCCATTAATCGAGAAATATCATGTTAGCCCGGTTCCGACAATGATATTTCTCAGGCCAAATGGTGAAGTCGCTGATTACTCGGTTGGCTTTTCTGGAGTGTCGGGGATGATTAAAGGCATTGCAAAAATGCTATTGCCAGGATGATGTTGCACTTATTCTGGATTGTTCCATTGGCGGTCGCGGCCGCAATGATTCTTTGTTGGTATTTCGGATCTGTGCCGCTGCTCTGGCTTTTGCCGTATCTTTATGAAGGTTGTTATGCGATGGGAGAAGATTTGAGCATCGCATATGCTTTAGGTACCTTTAGTCACGAAATTGCCCTTGCGTTTTTGAAGAAACGCCTCGGTAACTATGATTACAGGCTGGGACCGGTGATGGTGCAGACGGCTGTTCTATTCAATGTGCAGGGCAAGTACAAGCAGGCAGAACCGTATTTTCTGAAGGCGAAAGAAATATACGAGTTGGCATTGAACCAATTTCAACAGAAAAATGACAAACCTATGGTTGATAAAATTGCGCGCGAACTGGCGCAGCTCGGTTTAGATTACGCGTCTCTTCTGGAACTGACAGGGCGCCAGAAAGATGCGCCAACTATGCTGCTACGCGTGGCGCGACAACTGGAAGATAAGGGGCATCAAAACCTCGCCCTCTCCCTTTCGGGAGAGGCTTCGAAGTACGAGCAGAAGTAATTATTCCTATGTATCGCCAGACTCACTGGCACTATGAGACTCGCTTGTACTGTGGGAATCAGTTGCTTTGCAGAAGTCGCGCGAGTTTTGAGACTCGGTATTTTTTGATTCGATAGCTGCAAGTGTGCTCTTCATCGAGTCGAAAAAGACCTGCGCCATAAACATCTGGTTTAAGGTCCATGGTGCGCTGTGCTTCTCAATTGTCTGGCGTAAGACTTCGAATGGATGCACTTGGCTGCGAGCTTTTTCAACACTCATGAAGATGGAGCTGGCCCATGTGAATGTTTGAGTAAGCTCCGGTCTGAAAATGTGAATACTCATATCGTAGGCAGGAAAAGACATTGTGATGACACCACTGGCGGTTTCAATCATCCCTTCAAGGGGGAATTTCGAGTGCAGATTGTCTTCGACAAAAAAGTGCTTTTGTCCTGACGTTTTCAACCAATCAGCATACCTGGAAATGTCGATATTTGCAGGAGTTACAGGATATGTTCTGATTGTATCGCCACTGATTAGAGCCATCCCTTTTCCGTCAAAAAGTTCAAGGATGGTCGGCGCACTGTTCAATAGTGCCGCTTCCAGCGCTTCTCTTACCGGATGTTCTCGCACCCTTTCAAAAAAGCGTCTGAGTTTTTCCTTTAAATCTCTCTCTGTGTTATCTTCATAGGCGCTGATCCGCAACGAAATCAGCTTGCCTACTACTTCGCAATATGAGCGAAGCCAATGAGGAATAGGTTTTGCTTTGCGGTGGTGGCAGACAATCAGACCCCACAATCGACCATTGCAGACGATAGAAATGCTCAAACTTGCACCAATGCCATTGTTGCGCAAGTGTGCGATGTGGTTTTTTGACGCACTCGCCAAGGCGCAGTTGGAGAGATCTGTGGGTTGCGAGTCGCCGACTAAAGCGGCTGGCTCGTAGTGAGAATCGGGCACGGCTCTCACTGTATTTCTACAGTAAGATTCGCAGGTCTCCAGCGTTATATCTTGCGCCGGAAATGAGAAGTTCAAGAACGAATCCATGCCGTCCGAAACCCTCTCGGCAATAATTTCTCCGGTCATCGCCTGGTCGAGTTTGTACACCATGACGCGATCGAAACCGGTCAATTTCTTTATCTCCGGCGGAATCAGTTCCACCAGTTCTTCAATGTTTTTGACAGAACCGAATGTAGCAACCGCGTCCGTCAGCGCAACTGTTTGCTCCGTCGAGGCCTCGGCAGTTTCGTGAGTCTCTTCCATCTCGATCAGAATTCTGTCGCCTTGTGTTTGCACAAAGCAATTGAATCGTCTTTGGTCGAATAGAGGAAAGTCTCCCGAGATCAGCATTAGAACTCGACCTTCCTGATTAATTCGGCGTCTCAGATTGGCTGTGATTGCGGCTCCGAACAACTCGTCAAAGGTGTGGCCTAAAATCGTTTTGGCGCCGCCGACAACGATTTTGCTAAAGTTGTTGCTAGCCTTGACGACTTTCAGATCTTCTTTATTCAGTACCATCAAGTAACCATTAGGCTGAATCGCTGCTTCATCAGATTGAAATTTTTCGGTTTCTTCGTTTTTGAACATAAGTCTCCCCACAGAACCCAGCATGGGTTCCTCTTATCTGTGGATATTTAGTTTTAAAATTTGTCTACCAGGAGTAGGCGACGCTATGCGGCCTTGTCTCTAGACTCGTCAGCCGTCGGCTTTGCTTTATGGCTTTTATCGATCGACATTGATTCGACGAGCGCTCTATAGATTTCCAGAGCCTTCTTCGGCTGACCATGTTTGGCTAAAAATTCCGCCATCCATTTAAGCTCTCTTACAGATGTGTCACTGCCTTCTCCTTGTGTGAAATTGTTTTTGCTCATAACTGCCTACCCTTTTGCATGTTCCTTGCCTATTACCAGAAGCCCTCGCGGTTGCTCTGGCTACGAGTGTGACGGAATGATACCGCGTTAGTTCCTCTGTAAAAATTCAGAAAAAGTGGGAACCCGGGAATGGCTTCACGGGCTCCTAATCACGCTATTGCTTAAAAGAAAGAGTTATCTTGACTTGAAGATGGAAAGCAGAAGTGATTCAAACCCTTCTTTGTCCACGTTGGTGGCAACCTGTACTTTTCGCCCACCGAACAGAGAGGTTGAGGTCTTGCCCATGCTCTTACCCGACGTGGCTACATCAACGCGCATTTCCTTAAATGTATAAAGCTCCGGCCTGATTGTTGCTGCGGCCGTGATCGTGTCCCAGAAATAGTATTCGAAGCCTTTGACCAGTGACCATAGTCTCAGTGCCAACTTACAACCGCGGGAACGGTCTGAAGACTCATCCAGCAAAGCCAAGAATTCTTTGGTGACAGGTAATTGGTTGGTTACATCAAGAGGAATCAGCTTGATAGGGATTTTTGTATCTAACGTTGCTTTGAACGCTTCTGGATCAGCGTATATGTTCCATTCAGCGCTTCCGTCATGTCCGTCTTCCTGGACATTTCCAGGCACGTTGAAAGCACCGCCCATAATTACGATCTCTTCGACTTTGCCTTTTAGATCAGGGTTGTCGCGCAGTAGTGGAGCAACGTTAGTCAAAGGTCCAGTCGTCACAAGGGTCATCGGTGTTTTTGAGTTGTTGAGGCAGTCATAAAAAACCGACTCGATTTTGCGACCTTGCTTTGCTTGATATGAACGTCTCATTTCAATTTCACTGAAAAGAGGAAGCTCATTTATGATGAAACTTTCTTTGCGCCAATTGTCCGGAAATGGGTTGGGAACTGCATCTTCCGTAACTGCGATTTCGGCCCCTTCCAGTTGGAGATAGGTGGCGATTTTAACCATTGCGCTGTAGGCCTGGTCTGCGAAGCAGTCACCATTGGTAATACCAATTGCTTGCAGGTCGATTTCGGGCGCCATCCAAAGCAGTACGGCGCTCAAAATGTCGTCGACGTGTCCGTCGTGGTCATGCAGTACGGGCTTTGGCATCAGCTGGACAAATTCCCCAGTTCTACTTTGCAGGCTTTGGTCTGAAGTCCAGTTTACTTGTCCTGACATGCACTTTCATGAATCCTGGGAGATTCCTGAAGGGTTCTAAATGAACAGGCGGGATAGGTGGCGCCCGCGCCTAAGCAAGCTCTTTATAAAATGCCCAGTTGCATCTTGGCGTCTTCACTGGCCATGGTTCTGGGGTCCCATCTTGGCGTCCAGACCAGGTCGACTTTTACATTTTCCACCCAGGGCAGTTTTTTCACCGCCATATGCGCTTGCGATTGAATAACCGCGCCAAGGGGACATGCCGGACTTGTGAGGGTGAGTTTAACAGTGACGTTGCCACCATCAACTTGAATTCCATATATAAGTCCGAGGTCGACAATGTTAACCCCCAATTCCGGGTCAACCACCGTCCTCAAATTCTCTTGCACAACATCTTCTTGCAACGAGGACATTTTCTATCTCCTACAGGGGGTGGTAATCGGGACCTATCAAGAGTCGATGTTCAAAAACTAAATCGATAACGATTTGGTTTTTGCCTAGGTGGTTGGGGATTTCAGGGCGTTGCCAAGTCCTTCCAGCATAGTGTTCCAGGGCAATAGCGCGCACTTAATGCGAACCGGATATTTTTTCACGCCACGCAAGGCTTCCAGGTCTTCCAGTTCGTCTGGTAATTCGACCTCTTCATTCTTATCCAGCATCATTCGCTTGAATAAGTCGACGATCTCATTGGCTTCTTCGATGCTTTTGCCAAGAAGTAATTCCGACATCATTGAACCTGACGCCGTGTTTATTGAGCAACCTTTGGCTGTCAATTTGACGTCTTCAATTTTGTTGTCTTTTACGTTCAGATAAAGCGTCAGTTCATCGCCGCAAAGCGGGTTTACGCCTTCTACCTGAGCGGTTGGATGCTCAATTGCCCCGTGGTTGCGGGGGTGGTGATAGTGATCGAGAATGGTTTCCCGATAGAGATCATCTGACAGCGACATGACCTAAAACCTTATCTGCTTCCTTCAACGCTTCAAACAAAAGGTCCACTTCTTCTTTCGTGTTGTAGATATAGAAACTGGCTCTTGCTGTTCCCATAACGTTCAAATCGCGCATCAGAGGCTGGCAGCAGTGATGTCCTGCTCTGACAGCAATTGCTGCGTCGGCGCAAATCTGTCCGATATCGTGTGCATGAATTGCATCGACATTGAAGGCGATCACGCCACCACGCAGAGTGGCATCTTTTGGTCCAAAAATTGTGATGTCACCAAGTTCGCTCAGCTTTTCGAGAGCATACTTGGTGATTTCAATCTCGTGCTCGCGGACGTTTTCCATGCCCAGAGCGCTCAGGTATTCAATCGCCTTGCCTGATGCGATTACGTCAGCAATATTGCGAGTCCCTGCCTCGAATTTCCAAGGCAATTCGGCCCAGCTGGCTTTCTCTCTCGAGACCGTCGTAATCATGTGTCCGCCGGATTGAAATGGCGGCATCGCATTTAGCAACTCGGTTTTTCCATACAAAATGCCGACACCTGTGGGTCCGAGCATTTTGTGCATTGAAAACGCCAGAAAATCTACATCAAGGTCGCGCACTGATGTTTTCACATGCGGTACGCCTTGGGCACCGTCTACTAGAATGACTGCCCCACGCGCGTGTGCCAGCTGAGCCAGCTCTTTAACCGGATTTATCGTGCCAAATACATTGGACATCTGCGTGACTGCGACGATTTTTGTTTTATCGGTAATCAGTTTTTTGGCTTCCGCCATGTCCAATTGTCCATCTTCTGTGATTGGAATGAAAACAAGCTTGGCGCTGCGTTCGGTAGCCAGCCTTTGCCACGGAATCAGATTGGAGTGATGTTCCATCGCCGTCAGTACAATTTCGTCGCCGGGCAGAATATTGGCATTGCCCCACGAGTTGGCGACCAGATTAATCGCCTCTGTCGTCCCGCTAGTGAAGATAATCTCGTGTGTGTGCTCGGCGTCGATAAAAGCACGGACGGTTTCGCGCACTGATTCATAAGCATCGGTGGCTTCTTCGGCAAGCGTGTGGATGCCTCTGTGAATATTGGCATTGTAGCCTTCGTAATACTCCGTCAGCGCATCGATTACGACTTTGGGCTTTTGAGAAGTTGCGGCGTTGTCCAGGTAGACTAGCTGTTTGCCTTCCACCTGGCGCTTCAAGATTGGAAAGTCTTTGCGGATTTGTTCTACGTTCAATTTAGTCATGATCGGCTACCTCGCACCACTGGCAGTGGCTTGCGCCGCCACCCAAATTTCATCCCCACGCAGCTCGACTTTGTAAGTCGGTACAGGCAAGATCGCCGGCAAACACAAAGCTTTGCCGGTGACAACGTCAAAGCGCGCACCGTGGCGAGGACATTCTATTTGATTGTCGATTAGTTCACCTTCGCCCAGCGGACCACCGTCGTGGGTACACAAATCCGCTATGGCGTAATACTCTCCGTCAACATTGCAGATGGCTAATTCGGTCTCGAAAGCGGTGAAGACTCGAGCGGAGCCTTGCGGAATGTCCGCTTTGTTTGCCACTTTTACAAATTCGACGGTCATTTGAGACTTGCTCCTAAAAACTAGCTGTGAATCTTGTCTGCTACCAGGCTGTTTATCCAATCGCCTGCTCCATCAACTGGACAAGATTGAACAACTTGACGGAAGAAGCCGGTAACAATCAGCTCTTCAGCTTCCAGCGAACTGAGCCCTCGGCTCATCAGATAAAAGATCTGCTCTTTGTCCGCCGGACCGACCGTTGCTCCGTGCGCGCATTTTACGTCGTCAGCTAGAATTTCCAGCTTGGGAATGGAATCAGCATGCGCATTCGAGCCGAGCAACAAATTCTTATTGCTTTGATAAGAGTCTGTGCGCTGACCTTCTTTGCTCACTCTTTGGTTCCCAAATAAGCAGATGAAGAGCTGTCTTTGAGCGCGACTCTGAAGTTGATTGTGGAACTTGTATCCGGCGCGATGTGATCTTGGATCGTATTGAAAGAATAACGCTCGTTTCCTGCTCCCAGGACAACTCCGCGAATATCGCTCTTGGCGCCTGGCTCCTTCAAATTCGTTTGAATATCGGACTTGATTTGCCAGCCTCCCAGCGCGATTGTCGAAGCATGCAGAGAGCCATCTTTTTTCACTTCGTTGTAAACGCGAGAGACAGCAAAAGTGTTTGCCGAAAAGTCTGAAACATCGAGGTAGGAAAGGCTGGCATTGGCGCCGACATAGGTTTCGATGGAAGAATTCACCAAAGAGAGTGCTTGTGATTCTCCTGCGGTTTTGTCTTTGTCTGCCGTGCACAAGTTGACGAACTCTGCCTTGGCGCCTTGCTCGACGATGATAATGACACGCGGGAAGATTGCTATGGAAGTTTCTTCTCCACTGGACAAGACATTCAATACTGGACTTTCGAGTACCACGTTCTTCGGTACATAAAGGAAAGCTCCGCTATTGAATAGCGACTGATTCATCAAGTAAAACTTGTCGTTTTGCGCGAAATCCGGGCAAGGCAAGTTCTCTGGAGCCAGGTATTTGCTCAACAGATCGGCGTGCTGAGCCAGCGCCGTCTTTAACGAACAGAAGATTACTCCTTTGGAAAGCAATTCGCTGTCGGCGTTTCCGATCTCGACGCTTTGCGGAGTCGTGTAAATGTATGGAAGATTTTTGCCCAGATTTGCTAGAGCTGCCGTAATAACTGCGGGCTCTTTTGCCGCTTTTTTCTCTTTGCTGTCGTTGACGACTACATTCAAAGTGCTCAAATCTAGTGCGTCGACTTCGGTTCGCCGCCAATTCTCATCACGATTGCACGGTGTCGGGATCTTCAAATAGGACTCAAAAGCCTTCAATCGACTATCTTTCAGCCAGGCCGGCTCCGATGTCTGTTTGGTTATTTCGTCTACCCGCTCTTTTGCTATCGTTTTCACCGTCTCACCCAATGGTCTCTCTAAATCCAGTTGTCACGCGTCACCGCGTCGGTCCCGGCCATGTTTATGCATGGCTGGCCTCAGTCTTGATTCTCCATAGCTATCCTACGGAACCTTCCATCTCAAGTTGGATGAGCCTGTTCAGCTCAACCGCATATTCCAGTGGAAGCTCCTTGGTGAAGGGCTCGAAGAAACCGTTGACGATCATTGCCTTGGCTTCCGCTTCAGTCAGACCGCGGCTCATCAGGTAGAAGAGCTGCTCTTCGCCTACTTTGGAAACGGTTGCTTCGTGCTCGATGGTTACTTCTTTCTCGTCCACTTCCATGGTCGGATAAGTGTCGGAGCGCGAAGCTTCATCGAGAAGGAGCGCATCGCAACGTACTGAGGACTTGGAGTTTTTCGCTTCCGGGTACACCTTGATCAATCCGCGATAGGAGGCGCGGCCGCCGTCTTTCGAGATTGATTTCGAAACGATGGTGGATGAGGTGTTCGGTGCGGCATGGATGATCTTGGCACCGGCATCTTGGTGCTGATCGTTGCCGGAAAGAGCAACAGAAAGCACTTCGCCGTGCGCGCGCTGTCCGACCAAATATATAGCCGGATACTTCATTGTCAGTTTGGAACCGAGGTTGCCGTCGATCCATTCGACCTTCGCATCTTCGTGTGCGACTGCGCGTTTGGTGACAAGGTTGTATACGTTTTTCGACCAGTTTTGAATGGTCGTATAGCGAATATGAGCACCCTTCTTGGCGATCAATTCAACAACCGCTGAGTGCAATGAGTCCGTCGAATAGACAGGAGCCGTGCAGCCTTCAATATAGTGCACGTAACTGCCGGGCTCGGCGATGATGAGAGTCCGTTCGAATTGACCCATATTTTCTGCGTTAATGCGGAAATATGCTTGCAGCGGAATTTCCACTTTGACGCCGGCAGGCACCCAAATGAAGCTGCCGCCCGACCAAACCGCCGAATTCAATGCGGAGAATTTGTTGTCTGCAGAAGGAATGACCGTGGCGAAGTGCTCGCGCACGATGTCTTCGTGCTCGCGCAATCCTGAGTCCATGTCCAGGAAGATTACGCCTTGCTTTTCTAGGTCTTCGCGAATGGAGTGATAGACGACTTCCGATTCGTATTGAGCGGTCACGCCGGCGAGGAATTTACGCTCGGCTTCCGGAATACCCAGACGGTCGAAGGTCTGCTTGATGCCTTCCGGAACTTCGTCCCAATTCTTTTCGCCTTTTTCAGACGGCTTGATGTAATAGAAGATGTTGTCGAAGTCGATGTCATTGAGCAGTTTGCAGTTGCCCCAGGTCGGCATCGGCTTCTTGCGGAAAATGTCCAGCGCGCGCAGGCGGAACTTGAGCATCCACTCCGGCTCGTTTTTCATCGCCGAAATGCTGCGGACAATCTCTTCGGTCAGTCCACGTCCGGATTTGAAGACATAGTCTTCTTTGTCCTTGAAACCATATTTGTAATCAGAAGCAATCGAGCGGATATCGCCAAATTGATCTGTAGTTTCGTGTGGTTGTCTAAGTTCGGCTGCCATGGTTGCCTCCTTCAGGCTAAGCTACGCCCGAGGGTGTAAGTTCTTGAGTTACCCAGTCATAACCGCGCTCTTCGAGCTCTTCGGAGAGCTCGCTTCCGCCGGTTTTGACAATTTGTCCGCTTTGGAAAACGTGGACGAAATCCGGTTTTACATAATTGAGAATACGCTGATAGTGGGTGATGAGAAGCACTGCGGTTTCTTCAGTCGCCAGCGTGTTGATGCCTGTGGAGACAACTTTGAGCGCGTCGATGTCGAGACCGGAGTCGGTTTCATCAAGCACAGCCAGAGCCGGCTTGAGAAGAGTCATTTGCAAAATCTCCAAGCGCTTCTTCTCGCCACCTGAGAAGCCATCATTGATGTAGCGTGAGAGAAATTCATCTTTCACTTCCAGAAGTGCCATTTGAGCTTTGAGCTCTTGGCGGAATTCTTTGACAGGAATCTCTTTGCCGCGTACAGCCTTCACTGAGGCGCGCAAGAAGTTCGAAACCGAAACGCCGGGAATGGCGACGGGATATTGAAACGCCAGTGACAAGCCTTTCTTGGCTCTTTCGTCTGGCGGCAATTCGCCGATTTCCTCGCCTTTGAAGATTATGGAGCCGCGATTAATGTGATAGCGCGGATGACCCATGAGCGTGTAAGACAAAGTCGACTTACCGGAACCGTTGCGGCCCATGATGGCGTGCACTTCACCTGGGTTGATGGTGAGATTGACGCCCTTGAGGATGTCTTTCCCTTCGACTGAGACCCAGAGGTCTTCAATTTTCAAAAGTGGTTCGCGTGCTGCCATTTGATTTACTCGGTCCTTGTTGATGCTCGTTTATTCTTTGTCGGTTCTTTGTGATTTCGTCTTTCTTGAACCGCAAGCCTTGCAGGACTTTTTAATGGGATATATATCCTATCCTTTTTAGGTAAGGAGCTCCTTGAGAAGGCACCTTAAACATATCAAAGTTTTGGCTGGTTGGCTTTTATAGATATAATAGTATCAAAAATCTACCAAACCCTTACCGTCCTTAAGGATAGTTTTTGTAAGCTCGAATGGCGGTTTGGGAGCTACCTACCTCTTAAGCTCGTCGTATATTTGGGGTAGCCGATCGCCGAAAATCTCAAAAAGGCATTGTTGCGACACAGTTACACTAGTTACGCTTAAACTTCGAATCAGATGATTACCCAGCCATTATCAGGAACTCCCGAGACGACCCAACAAGCAGTGCTTCTTTATCTGAAGCGGCACGGAGAGATGACTATTGGCGAGCTTTGTGAAGTTCTGAACATTACTTCAATGGCAGTCAGGCGCCATATTTCCGGGCTCATGCAAGACGGGCTCGTCCTATCGCGCATGGTCAAGCAGTCGCGCGGACGCCCGACTTATAAGTACAGCCTCTCCGAAAAAGCCGAATCCCTTTTCCCATCCGGTATGCAGACACTGGCCGTCGAACTTCTCGATATGGTTTTCGAAGAAACGGGACATAAGGGTGTAATGAAACTTCTCGAAAGGCGCAATGAAAAACGCGCGGCTCGCCTTCTCTCTCGCGTGGAGGGCAAATCGCTCGAAGAAAGAGTGGTCGAGGTGGCGAAGATTTTTTCTGAAGACGGCTATATGACGGAGTGGGAGAAGCTTCCGGACGGTAATTTTTTCATTTTTCAGCGCCACTGTGCGTTGCACGACCTGGCCCATAAGTACCGCCAGCTTTGCGCCCTGGAACCTCAGCTGATGGAGACTTTGCTGGGTGTAAAAGTGACGAGAGAAAAATACATGCTGCAAAACGATCCGGTGTGCGGATATCTGGTCAAACAGGCGGGTTAGGGTTTGTCCTGAGCGTATTTACACGCTAGGCAGCCCCAGGCTACAGATCTAATATCTGTTCACTTCACGTGAGCTTTTTCAATAACGCGCCTGGCGTTGTTTTGGTTGAAATGCGCAGCAAAGATTCCCCCGATTTAGTACCTAGCGACGATTCGCAATCGTCAGACCTGCCTTTAGGTGGCGATCTCACTCATCTTTTGCCGAGTGTGGAGGAAACCCGCCAATTCGCTCGCGCTCAAAAGGAAGGCGAGGCTGGCGTTTCACCGGCATCGCAGAGTGGCGAGGCGCTGGCACAGGCCGGAGCTGAAGGCGGAAAAATCGCCGGTCAGGCAGCGGCCAAGCAATTGGATAAGACTGGAAAAGACGCTCCAGGTGGGAGCTGTCCTGTATCCCAGGAGTACAACACTCTTATCGAAAAAGGCTGGAGAAACATTTATGACCCCACGCCCTTGGGTGATTTGGCTTCTTTGAAGAACAAGTACAACTGCCAGATCAAGTCGCCGGCGGATGCATTCCGTTTCGTCAATCAGGAACTCGGTAAAACTGAAGATCATTATTCTCGAGTTCTGGATCCTGCTCAGGTCAGACAGCTCGATCGATTGATCAAAGGGAAAAGCAAAGGGATCGGCATTGAGATGATTGCAGTCGATCCTGAGAAAGCGAAAGAGACAGGTTCACTCAAAGTCATTGAAGTCATTCCGGGCAGTTCGGCAGCCAAAAAAGGCGTGCAGAAAGGCGATTACATTACTTCTGTCGACGGCGTCGACCTCAATACTAAGACGCCGAAAGAAGCATTCGCTCTCATTCAGTCGGAAAAAACTCACAACATCACGGTTTTAAGAGACGGCAAGAAATTGGCGCTCACGCTTGAGCAGACAGCCGTTGATATGCCGGCTGTGGTCGATCGCATGGTTCCGGGAAAGAATATTGCTTATTTGAGAATTCGCGATTTTATGCAAGACGACCAGTCTTACGAATTGCAGAACGCGATCAAGCGTTATCCTACTGTGGACGGGTTTATTTTTGATGTCCGCGGCAATTTTGGCGGCTCCCTGGCTCAGTCGCTGCAGTCCGCGTCGATGGTAGTTGGAGAGGGCACTCTGCTGACTACGAAAATGCGACATGAAGATGACAGTCCGACCGGCCCGGCTCAGTACGACAACACCGATTACTCGCTCGACGAATATGAGTTGGTGACGCGGATTGTAATGCCAGATGGCAAAGTGCAAGAAACTCGCGAACTGAGACTGCCAGACCTGGTAAATAAACCGAGCGTTGTTCTGGTGAATGGAGACACTGCATCGGCTGCTGAGATTTTTGCCGCCGCACTTCAACAAAATGACGAAGCTACACTCATAGGAACACAGACTTTCGGCAAGGGCATTGGGCAAACGGTGTTCTACAATCAGCCCGCCGGAAGCCGCCTGCAGGTCACCAATTTCCGATTCTTTACGCCGAATGGTGACTGGATTGGCGATGCAGGAAAAACGCGCAAAGGTATCCATCCGGATAAAGAAGTCGTCAATGGTGAATTCGCCGAGCCGGAGACCGCTACTGATCTTCAATACCAAGCTGCGATTGCCGAGATTAACAGAAGGCTCGGCCGTTAACCGGAAGACTTATTTGCAGAGTTTTTAGATGCCTTTGAACTCGAAGTTGCGCGTTTGCTTCTTCGGATTGATGGTGGAAAGTTTGACAAAATTCGCAGCGCCACGAGCGGCAATCGGCAGTCCGCCGGTGATAATGATATTGTCCTTGGGTGAGACCAAGCCGCGCTTCAGTAGCGTTTCTTCAACAAGAGCAAGGGTCGATTCGGAGTCGCTCACTTCGGTGAGCATTAGAGGCGTGGTGCCCCAAAGTATCGACAGTTGTCTGTATACGTACTCGTGTTGTGTAAGGGCAATGATGGAAACGGGCGGACGGAATTGCGAGACCAGCTTGGCTGTGGAGCCGGTTTTCGTGAAGGTTGCCACTACTCTTGCATCCATGTCCAAAGCCATAGCGACAGCTGCGTGTGCCACCGCCTGTGATGCGCTATGCAGAGGGTGTTCGACAATTCGAGAACTCATTGTCGCTTCGGCCTGGTAGGCGATTCTGTCCATCATGCGCACTGCTTCCAGAGGGTAGCTGCCCATGGCGGTTTCTTCTGAAAGCATTACTGCGTCGGTGCCGTCGAATATGGCATTGGCGACGTCGGATGCTTCCGCTCGTGTCGGTCTGGGATTGTTGGCCATCGAGTCCAACATCTGGGTTGCCGTGATAACCGGCTTGGCCTTTTGATTGGCGCGCTTGATGATCATTTTTTGAATGGGTGGAACTTTTTCAGGCGGCAATTCCACACCTAAATCTCCACGCGCCACCATGACACCATCTGCGGCATCAAGAATAGCTTCCAACTGATCGATCGCTTCGGGTTTTTCCAGTTTGGCGATGATCATCGGAGGTGGCCAGTGATCGCCTATGGCTTCTCTTAAATCAGTAATGTCCTTGGCGTCGCGAACGAAAGACAAAGCAACAAAATCAACTTCGTTCTTCAAACCGACGACGAGATCGGTCCTATCTTTTTCAGTTAATGCCGGAATGGAAAGACGCACTCCTGGAATGTTTATGCCCTGGTGATCCTTCAAGTGGGCTGCTGTTAAAACCTCGCATTCAGCATCGGTTTCATTGGATTTCTTGACGCGCAGCTCGATAATTCCGTCATCCAGAAGAATCGTGTCTCCGGCTTTTACTTCTTTCGACAGCCGCGGGTAATTCGCCGTAACGATTTCGCTCGAGCCTTCTACTTTGCGGCTTGTCAGCGTGAATTTCTGTCCAACCTTCAGCTGAACTCCCTTGCCCCCGGCGATTCTCCCGGTTCTAATCTTCGGACCGGAAAGGTCTAGAAGAATGCCGACCGAGGTGTCGAGTTGTTTTGATATTGAACGCAGATCCGTAATCACGCCTTCGATGTCTTCATGCGATGCGTGGGAGCAATTGATGCGCGCCACATCCATGCCTGAGCGGATCAATTCTTCCAGCATTTCTTTGGAGCGGCATGCCGGACCGATTGTCGCGATAATTTTTGTTCGAGTCATCGAATTTGTTTCTCTCTTTTCCTGGCAACAGGCAATCGTTTCTATTAGTTAAACGCTCTTGTTATGCAGGTGTCGAGACTTGCTGCGACAAGAACCAGCTTGGCGATACATCAGGGAACAGATTGTCGATCGACTCGATCTCTGAGAGTCGATTGTTGTCGATATTGTTTTCCCTGAGCATCTTCGCAAGATCTTTGAAGCGCTCATAATGCCCATTGAAACGTTCAACCGCATATTGCTTGGCCTGTCCGGTAGTGACGAGGAAGGGCCAGTCGCTTGATTGAATGAGCAAATTCTCTCTGCAAAGTTGTTTGATGGCACGGCGTGCCAGATCGTTGTTCGTGTTTTCGAACATCTGGCACAAGGTTTCTGTCGTGTGCTCGCACTCGGAAATGATTGTCCACATCCACTCTGTTTCGTTGTTGAGCCAAACTTGCCAGTGTCCGCCGGACCCCCAAGAAGACTCGGGCAGTTCGATTGCCTTGCTTGGTGTTTGCGCCTCTAAATATTCCGACGCTGTGCGCATGGTGACTGCAGTGTACTGGCGAAGCTTCTTAATCACTTCTTTGATCCAGGTCACTCCTTCAAACCACCAGTGACCAAACAGTTCGGTGTCGAAGCTTGCCATAACCAAGCCCGGCTCGCCGGTTTTCTTTAGATGATCGGTGAGGCACTGTTGCAAGAAGCCGACATAATGATCGGAATTTTCATTCAGTCTCGTCATTGCCGCTTCTGGATTGTAGAGCTGCTTGGCACCTAGATCCGTGGTTTTCGATGTCAGCTTCCAGTAGTGCAATCCCGAGTTGTCGTCCTTCTTGTGAAACTCGCGATAATTGCCGTCTCCCGGATAACCTTGATCCGCAGACCAGACCAGGTAACCGGCTTCTTCGTGTCTGCCCATCACGGCGACAGGATATTCTTTCAGCCAGAAAGCCTCGAATGTATCGAGTCCTGTTTCCGGTCTGGGTGCAGCAGGAATGTATTCGATGGAACCGTATGGTCCGATTACTCTGCGCATCTCGGCGCTTTGTCCGCCTTTTATCACAAATGACTCAGTGAAAAAGTATTGCAGACCCAGCTCGTGGAGCCATTTTTCCAGGGGTGGGCGTTTTCCTGATGCCGGCCTGTAAGCGCATTCAGGTAACCAGAAACCCTTGGGGTCGCGGCCAAAGTGGCGTTTGTAAGTTTCTACCCCGGTCTTGTACTGAGCAAAGATGGCTGAATCTGTCTCCAGCAAAGGGGAGAAGCAGTGAGTCGCAGCCGAGGTGGCGACTTCAATGCAGCCGGAGTCTTGGAAACGCTTGAAGGCGCCTATCAAGTCTCTTTGCCAGCGCTCATGCCAATCTTTCTGAATGTGTTGGAAAAGGTTGACGTAAAAACGTGCAAGAAGAAGTTTGTTGGGATTCGAATTCTCGCCGCGCACGCTGTAAAGTTTTTCGTCTTTTTGCGCTGCTTCGATTTTGTCGGCAATGAATTTGTCGAAACCGGCTTTGAAGTGTTCGTCTGAAAGCTGTTCTGCAAGAACAGGTGTGATTCCAATTGTGAGCTTGGCTTGAATACCTTCGTCTGCCAAGTCTCCTATGGCGTTGAGCAGCGGAATGTAACTCTCCGCGATGCACTCGTAAACACTTTCTTCACCGAAAGGCCACATCCCTGCTTTCCTGTAATACGGAAGGTGGCTGTGCAACATGAAGACAAATGAACCAACACTCACTCAAATATACCTCTTAGGGTTCTGTAGAACTGAGACTTTGCCATGGCGGCAGCCCGCCTCAGACATCCAACAGCAAACGAGTTGCAACACAGGGACAGGCTGGTTGTTGCAATATAGGAACAGGCCGAAATATATCAATAAGAGAGTCAACGTGTCATCAAGAAACTGGTATTCCGTAACTATTCTTGAAAAGAAGAGGTATCCTTGTATTGAAGTGCTCAAGCGGATGCGCTGGTGTTTCCGGCCATTCACGATCGGGTAAAGACCGGTTCTCCGCGTGGTCGTGCGCAGTTGAAAGAGAGCTTTCAAAAGACAATAGGGAAATCTTGATGTCAGAAGAAGAAAATCCGAATCCGCCTACAGAAGAAGCGACTCCCAAGGCACCGCGTCGAGTTATGGCGCCTAAGCCCAAGCCGGTCGCCGGTACGGAGAAGAAGGAAGACAATAAGGTCGTCAAGCTCTTGGAGAAAAACCCGCTGGGCATGACTCTTCCGGAGATGGCCGGCGGCACTCGGCAACTCAAGAAAATCCGCATGCTCAGACCGCAGCTCGCAGAGGCGCTCAATACCGGTCTGGTAATGCCTATAAGCCAGCGTGCCGGGCACACTGTATACAAGCTGGTCAAGCATATGGGTCCGCGCTGACAAGCGTCAGTTAAAAGCAAGGTCTAGCCGGCGGCAAGTTTCTGCGCCATGAGAACGAGTTGTCTCTGTTCTTTCTCTTGCTCGGCGGCACCGGTGGCTGTACAGGCTATGAATAGAGTTTTCAATCTCCCGCTTTTCCCTGAAAGAATCTGCACATTGGCTGGCGGAACCGCGAAAGTCGATGCTATGAATTTCAAAAGAGCAGCATTGGCAGCGCCTTCTACCGGCTTGGCTGCAACCTTAACTTTGAGCCGATCGCCATGAACGCCTGAAAATTCGTCGTTTTTTGCGCCGGGAGAAACTTTGAGGTCGAGGGTTATACCCTTCTTAGCTTCCCGCTCAGCCGGTTTGAACATCTCTCGTTTCCTTTTCTTTTCTGAATGAGCAAAGCCTTTGCCTGTACCAGTTTGCGAAGAATTGAAATCAATTGTCGCCACCACGAATTATGCCTATCTTAAATCAAACTCTCGATTCAAACCCTTTCAGATAGACTGGCTTCATGACTGCGCTTGGTAGAATGAGCCAATTGCTGGAGGATTGAGTGTGTCGATAAAAATCGCGGATTTCGAACTGGGCAACGGCAAAGACCTCGTAGTCATCGCCGGTCCATGCGTGATCGAGAATTGGGAAACTATATACAACACGGCTTCCTTTCTGAAGGAATTGTCGCAAAAGCTAGGCTTTCGCCTCATTTTCAAAGCTTCGTTCGATAAAGCCAACCGCACTTCGATCCATTCATTTCGTGGACCCGGACTGGCAGAAGGACTGGCTATGCTGGCGGACGTCAAAGCGAAACTGGGCTTGCCTGTTTTGAGCGATATACACGAAACTTCGCAATGCAAGGAAGCCGGCAAAGTCTTAGACGTTCTTCAAATCCCCGCTTTTCTTTGCCGCCAGACGGATTTGCTCGTTGCTGCCGCTGAAACCGGCAAAGTAGTAAACGTCAAGAAAGGTCAATTCGTTGCTCCTTCAGATATGCAAAATGTCGTCACGAAGATTTTCGAGTGTGGCAACAAAAACGTCGCTCTCACAGAACGTGGTACCACATTTGGTTACAACAATCTGGTTGTGGACATGCGCTCAATTCCGATCATGCAATCGTTCGGCGTGCCGGTTGTATTCGATGCAACTCACAGCGTACAGCTTCCGGGCGGCGGTGGTACCGTTTCGAGCGGGCAACGCCAATATGTACCGACTCTTGCTCGCGCCGCTGTTGCAGCCGGCTGCGACGGTGTATTTATGGAGTGCCACCCCAATCCTGATGAAGCCAAAAGTGACGGACCAAATCAGGTGCCGCTGTCGCATGTCAGCGCACTGATTGAACAGTTGCTTGCGGTACATAAACTGGCCAAGAGTCTCGCCGATCTCGAATTGCCGCAGACCGGAAAGTGCACTCCTTTTGACTTTAAATCTGCAGAGGGTTTAAAGACCGCTGCGGCTCGCTAGACAATAATATTAGTTTGCCAAAGAAATCAGATACTCGAAAAACAGCCTGTGCAATTAGACCATTGCGGTCTCTCGCGACTGCAATGATTTTGGTGCTGGCAACTCTTGTGCCTTTGCTTCCATTTGCGGCTGCTCTGGCACAGGAAGAGGAACCTGCGGAACTGACGGTCTCTGAGATAGTCGATAAGAGCTTCACCGCATATGGTGGCAAGGAAGCGCTCGAGCAGATTGACTATCTTTCTGTGGTGAACGGAAAGCAGATTACGACTGCCGGAGGCATTCGCACGGAACTCGGCTATAGATGCGCAAGAAAAAACGGCAAGTGGCGCATTGATCTTGAGCGCTTGCCGGAGAAGGCGCCGGAGAATGCCTCTGATTCTGCAGCCGATGATGCAAAGAAAGCTGCTGGGACTTCCGCGGCTGCTGAAGGTTCTGATGACGGAGCGGTTAAAGCGCAGGACGGCAAGTCAGCCGAGGGAAAACCGGTTGATTCAAAGTCTTCTGAAGCGAAACCGGCTGCGGCAAAAGCTGCGCAGGCGTCTGAAGTTTTGGGTTTTGATGGTCAAAACGGCTGGCGCCTTCATGGAAAAGAGGCGTCAGCACTATCCGGAGACGAGCTGGATGTATTGACGGAAAAGGTCTGCCGTCACCCTGGACTGCTCACGTATTGGCAGGAGCCGGACACCGAGTTGAAGTTGCTCGGCCGTACTTTATATAAGCAATTGCCGGTATACACTTTGTCGCTTGTGGCGAAAGGGCGCACTCCGACTACTTTCTACGTCGATGAGAAGAACTTCCTCGTAATTGCCATTGCCTACGACATTGCCGGCGAAGGCGGTAAAAGCGCTCACTACACAATCGAATACTCGCAGTATCGACCGACCGGAGGAACGCTGTTTCCCTTCAAGCAGATATTATTGAAAGATCAAACCAGGGAATCGGAATTGCTTCTCACCAGTGCTTCAGTCGGGCAACCGATTGCGGATTCACTATTCGACAGGCCTAAACAGACAGGACGCTTCCGTCTATCGCGTAGCCTAACCATTCCTTTCGAGTATGCGGACAACGAGATTGTCGTGAAGTGCCGCGTCAATAACAGTGAAGATGTCGATTTTCTCTTCGACACTGGTGCTTCGGACACGATTATTGACAGGCGAATTGCCGCTCAGAATTTTCTAGCTAAGCAAGACAAGTTCGATATTGCTGCGTACAGCGGCATGGTGCAAGCAAATCGCTCGGAACTCAAACGATTCGAGATCGGCCCACTGGTTTTGAATGATGTCCCTGTGCGCGTGCTTGATATGAGTGCGCAGTCGAGGCAGATGGGCCGTCAAATTGCGGGTATCATCGGCACCAACATCATCAGTCAGTTCCTGGTCACGATTGATTACAGCAAGCCGAATCTCGTTTTTGAAGATATGGAAACTGCGACTCGCCCGATTAAGGCTGCTAATGTTCCTTTCATCGTCCGTCAATTGCCTTATATCAAAGTCTCTTTGAACGGTCGTGACGAGCAGCTTTTGCTGGTTGATACGGGAGCCGCATTCAACCATCTGCCGACCAGTGTTGCGCAGAGACATGTGCAAGGCGATCCTGCTGCAGTGCGGCATGTTACTGAAGCGACGGGGCTGGACGGCCGCCCTGTTCAACTGGGGCGTGTCGTCATTGACAGTGTTGTCCTAGGCGGAGTGACTCGCCGTGGCATTGCGTTTACTTATCCAATACAGCAAGAGAAACGTTCGAGTCCTAAGAAGTCGACCCCTGAAGGCAAGGAGAGAGCGGGATTCTTCCAGGATTCCAATTTCGGCATTTTGGGAAATCCATTTTGGGAAAACTTTATCGTCACTGTGGACTATCGATTCCAGCGACTGCTCTTGCAGCTGAACCCTGCCTATAAGCTGAGAAACGACATGGATGATGCCTTGTCTCGCGGCGACAGCATGCTTGTGGCCCGGCGCGACTACAGGCAGGCTGAGGTGTTTTACCAAAAGGCATTGCTTCTTGCCGATGGGGCAAGAGACATCAAAATGCAAGCCAGACTCCTGGGGCGGCTGGGAAACTTGCGCCGGATTATGGCCAAAGATTTGAACCGTCCGGAGCATGCAAAGGCTGCCTATCAGTATTTTGTACGTGCTCAAGAATTGGCGAAAAAGGTAGGTGCTCGAGATGTAGAAGGTCGCATTCTGGCCGACTGGAGCCTTTTGTACAGTGACAATGGACAGAAAGCGATTGCCAAACAAGCAATCGATCGCGCTCTCGTTTTGGCTCCGCAGGACGCCAATGTGAATGTCGACTGCGCGGTGCATCTATATCGAGCCAAGCTTTTCCCTGAAATGCAGCGCTATGTAGAGAAGGCGCTTTTCCTTGAACCTTCGAACTGGTCGGCACTTTGGTATCAAGTCAAACTAAGCGAGAACTTTCAGGACCTACCACGGGTGGTGGCAACGTTAAAAGAGATCTTGCGTTTTTATCCATGGTCTAAAGTAGCTCAAGAGAAGTTGGCTACAGTGAAGGCAAGTATGAATTTGCCTACTGTCACACCGGCAAAGGATGAGCCCGCACCGCAATTGCAGCCTCCTCCTGCAAATCAGGGTGTAAATCCGTGGATGCCGCGTGTTCCGTCAATTACTCCTACGCCTGCAGGAAAAGACGTGCCGACAATCTCGCCCTGGAACCAGGGCGGTCGCACTCAACCGAATGTGCCGATGATAACTCCGATGAATCGTCCGGTTGGGCCTGGTGCAGCCGGTGGAGCCAGGACCGTTCCTATGATTGTCCCGACCAATTCAAAGGAAAAAGTCCGTTAATTTCCAATACCAAAAACCTACTGGGACTTCTGATTAGCAGCCGATCTTACCGCTCCGGATAGGTTGGTGAACTTGGGCGTGAACCAATACTTGCGCATCTCTTTGTAGGCGGTGTCATAGTCGTAACCGTCTCTCATTACTCTCCAGATGCCGATCATACAGCCGGTACGATCTGAGCCGTGCGCACAATGAACGAAAACGGCTTGCTTTGAGGCACCTTGGCTTTTGCCGTTTTTGGTGTTTTTCTCGATTTCTGTAGTTTCCGCCTTGGCTATTTTTTCTGCCTGACCCGGTTCTGTAATTTCTACAGCATTGCCTTTGGCGCGGTTGATTTCGTCCATGAGACGCTTAATCTGCTTGTTTGTGGGAGCCTTGGAATTCATCGGCATACTGATGTATCGGATGCCCAGTTCTTTGGCAGCTTCTTTTTCGTTGTAAGACATCTCTCCCGGGTTGCGAAGATCGAAAATGGTTGTGATGCCCATCTCTTTGATCTTCTTCAATCCTTCTTTGGACGGTTCGCCGCCTCGGTAGAGATATGGGTGGACCTGGTGAAAGTTTGGCAGGTCCTCTTTGGCTTTGACTGCTTTGGTCGTTTGAACCGCGTCAGAGCTTTTGGCGGTGACGGTAGCGGGCGAATCGGCGGCGTAAGCGCCTATACTTGTCAGACTTGAGAAAAGAGCGCCCATGGATAGGGCCAAATTCAGAGCGTTTGCCCGACTGAGATTAAGTGTTGTTAATAAAGGGCTCAAAAATTGAACTCCGGAGCACGAATTTACGTATTCAATAATAGCGGACCCTGAAGTCTGGCTGTGTGGAGAAAAACAGTGGACCTTTCCGACGAGGCCATCGTTGAAGAATTTAGACAGACGGGAGACTCGACACAGTTCAAGTCTCTGGTTCGCCGATACCAAAATCGCATTTACAACGCGGCTTTGCGTATCCTCGGAAACCAGGATGAAGCAGAAGAAGTTACTCAAGATACTTTCTTGAAAGTGCATCAAGGAATTTCTGGGTTTAGAAAGGAAGCTTCTTTTTCTTCGTGGATCTTTCGCATCGCGCACAATCTGTGTGTCGATGTAGTGAGAACAAAACAACGACGGACTGGAGTAAAAGTCGTGTCCTTTGATCCGCAATCAACGCAAAATGAAGAAGATTCTCTGGACCCTGCTCTCAGCCTTTCTCAGATCGCCGATCCGTTGCCTTCGCCGGCGCAGAAGGTGGATCTGGAAGAACAGCAGCTCGTTATCGAAAGGACACTTCAGGAATTACCGGAGAGTCAGCGAACCGTCGTTGTTTTGCACGATATTGAAGGCTTTCAATATCAAGAAATTGCCGACATCGTCGGCACCAGTGTCGGTACCGTTCGCTCTCGCTTGCACTACGGACGTTTGAAAATGAGAGAACTTCTCGCCCCCTATTTTGACAATTATGGTGTCCAGACCGCTTCAAGGTGATTTCTATGTCTAGTAAGAATTCCCAATGTGAATCATTCATACAGATGCTTGATGCATTCGTCGATAACGAGCTGGACGGCTCAGAAAGAGAGCACGTAGCTCAGCATCTCTCCACCTGCGAAGATTGCAATCGGCAAGTGAGAGAGATCGAAGCATTGAAAGCTTCGCTTTCCAGTTTGCCGCGCCGCCAAATGAAGTTCGATTTGGCCGATAATTTTGATGCTGTTCTGTCTAAGCAATCGCCAGCCGTTTCAGAAAAGCCGAACAATGTCGTTTTATTGAGCCGCAAGCGCAAATGGTTGGTTGCTTCCGCATCCGCTGCGGCAGTAGTCTTGATCGCGATGGCCGGCTCCATTATTTCTAAGGGCGATCAGCAACAGACAGCGCAATCAAATCTTCCTGAGCAAGCGAAGACCATAGCAGTGCAAAGTCCTGGCGCTGATGGGAGAAGAGATGCTAAGAATGCCGCTCTTGACGCGACTCAGGTTGGCTCTCATAACGAGGATTTCCCGCCATCACAGCAAGAGCAAATTGCTACCAGTCCAGTTGGCTCGCATGAAAATAAGGGTGATCTGCGCAAGACAGCCGGTGCGCATTTGAATGAAGAGACACAAAGACTTGCGCATGGAGAAGACATGGAGCCTGTTTCGCAGAACAATTCTAAAAATTCGGTTGTAGCAAAAGGAGAAAACAACCAGACAATTGTGCCTGCGTCGCAAAGTATGCAAGGTGATCAAGCCGGTTCGGGAGAACTTTTGGCCCTTTATGAAGATGACGACAGTAGTTCAGATATTGGTGTTAGCACGGATGAGGATGGCTTGTATGCGATCAAGCTCTAGTAAAAAACTTCTTGGATGTTTGGCGCTCACATTGTGTTTTGCCGCCGCTCCTTTTGCCATGGCTCAGGGTACTGGTTCTGCTTCGGCTGATACCACAAGTGGTGCATCAAGCAATGCGCCGGCGCCGGATGCGCCATCTGCTTTCAGGCGAAAGGCTCGTTTCGTGCAAAGCGACATGCAGGCTGAAGGCGGTAGCAGTGCGGATAATGCCGACGAAGTGACTCGACGCGCGCGAATGCGAAAAGCCATAATGCGTGCCCGTCAAATGCAAGCTGCCGATGGTGCTGGAAACTCGAACAGTCCCGGCGCACCGGATGGTTCACCTGAACCATTTGCTCGCGGACCGATGGCCCAAGGCGAAGGATTTGGCGGTGGCGGATTCCGCAAGCGTCCCGGATTTATGCAGGACGGGCAATTTGGCGGGCGGCGTGGCTTGGGTCGCGGCGGGGGATTTCCTGGCGGTAGAAAGGCGCTCGACTTGTCTGCTCTCAACTTGACCGAAGAGCAAAAGGCGAAAATTCAGCAATTGAGAAAGGGCACAGCCATGCGGGCTCGCGAGGTGAGGCGCAAACTTTTTTCTGGCGGGCAAGAGTTGAGAGACATGATGTTCGATCCCGCGGCATCAGACGAGCAAATTCGCGCTAAAGGTAGAGAATTGCGCAAACTTCGTGATCAAGCGGAGGACATGAAGCTTGATGATTTCCTTTCGATTCGCGGCGTGCTCACCGCCGAGCAAAGAAAGCGGCTACCTGATGTAAAGCCAGGCGGGCCCAGGGCTGCCATGGTTGCTCCAGGCGGCGCCAGAAGAGGAGACGACATGCCACCTCCCGGTGTTGAGCCGATTGCACCCAATCAGTAAAGAGTCTACTGACCTTTCTTTTTCTTCTTGCTGGAACCTGCCCAATCAATGAGGAAATCGCCTTCGCCCTCTTCGTCAACGCTTGGAGCATCCTTAGGATCTCTTGCCGGCGGCTTTTCTTCTTTCGTTTCTTTGGGCTCGGCTTTTGGCTTTTCTTTCTTCAGCACGGCGCGAGTTTGCAGCATCGGTGCATTGGGGTTGTAGCCCATCGGTGGCGGCGGCGGGAACATGCCGAATGAAGGAACGATTGGAGGAGGCGGCGGTACAAGCCCATTTTTCGAACGCTTGGGCGCCGGCTGACTGGCTGCCATAACCGGAGGTGGTGGCACAGGCACGGCCATTGGCGGAGCCTGTCTTTCGATCTTCTTGGGCGGCGGTGTCTTCGCTACTTCTTGTGCAGGCTCTTCTTTTGGCTCTACCTTCTTGGGCTCCGGCTTAGGCTTCGGCTTCACTTCTTTCTTTGGTTGCTGAACCACCACAGGCGGTTTCACAACTGCAGGTTTCACCACAGGCGCGGGTGTTTCTTTCTTAGCCGCAGGAATTACTCGCTTCATCAATGCCGATACGACAGAAGGAGGTGCCTTTGGCTTCTCCGGCGCTTTTGCCTCAGGCTGCTTTGCTTCAAGCTTTGGAGGCTGAGCCTTTGGCAGGGCTGGTTCTTCTTTCTTGGCACTGGCAGCTGGTTGTTTGATGGCTGTAGCAACCATTGTTTGAGGAGCAATCCGTTTATCCATTCCGGCGGCAATTTGATTGAGCACATAAGACTCTTGAGTTGCCAGAGCTACGAATCCCTTCTCTTGAAGCCAAACTATCAACGCGCGCCTGGCTGCAATCGAATTGCGATTGCGCTTCAAGCATGTTTGTATCTGGGAGAGCGCTTGGTCGTGTTTGGCGCGCACTCTGTAAATTTCTGCCAGTTTTATTCTGGCCATTTCGGAGTTTGGATTGCGTTTTAGTGACTCGTTAAGCCACGACTCTGCAGTGTTTTCTTTTCCGGCATCAAATGCCAGGCTGCCCATCTCGAAATAAATATCAGCAACAATGGTCGAATCGTCGCCATACTCTTCAATGGCACGCTTCACTGCCCTCTGGTAGGTTTCCAGCGCAGACTCGGTCTGTCCTTCGATGTAGCACTGAAAGGCGAGGACACGCAGATTGTAGGGGTCATCGCCGGTCATCATCAGACGGTTGTCTGCACTAGCCTTCAAGTCGAGACCGGCCAGAAGGCAGACAAGGACACCCAGAATAGAAATTGGTATTCGTCTCAAAGACTGACTTCTCAAAGAACTAATGTGGAGGTTCGCTTGCAGAACCGGGCATTCGAGCCCTGACAGAAAATGGGAGTTTGCTTCGGGCCGAGTCTTTGGAGACAAAGAGGCATCCGAGAAACCTATACCCTAAAACATACAGGCACACTGAGTGCTCATTACATTGTAAGACTAATTTGCGCTCATCAAACCGGAAAAAACCTAGTTTTTCCAAATTGATGTTTAGTACATTTGCGGACTGAGAGCCAAACGTGAGAACTGGCTGGATTCCCTGGTAAAATTCTCAGTTCTCGCCCCCCTCGAACGGGCGGAAATTGGTTTTGCCGAGTCAATTCGGCAGCAAGGAGGATTATGCGACGCGGAAGACAGAGACCACGGGGAAGTCGTGAATCAGCGCCCGCTCAGGTCAGTCAGTCTCAACAGCCTCCCACCGCCAAACTATTTTTGCGTCATGGTGTGGACATCAATACCAACATGGGAGAGGGTTTCGGACCATATCGCATGCCTGGTGAATCAGATGTTCTGCCCTTTGTCACTTCGGCAAATATCGCTTGTGGAGCTCATGCCGGTGACCCTTCACTGATGGAAGCAGCTCTGGAAGAGTGCCGTTATTACGGTTTGGCGCTGGGTGCGCATATCGGGTATCCCGATTTACAAGGTTTTGGCAGGCGTGAAATTCATTTGTCCACTTCCGAGCTGCGCGCTTCGGTTCTATATCAAATCGGCGCACTCTCGGGGATGGCTCGTACGTTCGGTTTCGAACTGACTCAAGTCAGACCGCACGGCTTTCTTTATCGTCAGATGTCTCATGATGTGCGCATTGCCACCGTTGTCGCCAAAGCTCTTGCCGAGTTTGACCGCTGGCTGATTTTGATTGGTCCTTCGGGAAGCAACTTGCTGGCCGCCGGTGAGCGCGCCGGAATCAGAGTGGCGCAGGAAGCCTGGCTGGACAGGGCTTATGACAGCAATGGCAATCTCCTGCCACATACGCACAGCCGCGCCCAGATGCGCTCCCACAACGAAATCATGAATCAAGCTCGCTCGCTCATCAATCATGGCGAAGTGACGGCTGCCGACGGTTCGCGTGTGAAGATCGACTTCCAGACCATTCACTTGCATTCAGGAATGCCGCAGGCGCGCGCTATAGCCGAAGAGCTACGCTATATGATTCCCAATCCTTGCGCGTTGACTTCGGAGCCGTTTACGGTCGACGAAGAGAAAGACTCGCCATTGCCGTATCTGCTTTAGATCTGGGCACGAATCCTGACCTTCTGAATCAAAGGGAAGCTGGGACTATGGAAGTCTCTTAGCTGGCGGCACGATTTCGTCGTACCAGCTGCCGTAATACTCCGGGTAGTCTTCGCCGGTGGTGGAAGTGATGGTCTTTTGCAGGGCTTTCATGATTGCCTTGCGTCCACCGCGCTTATAGCGCTTCAGCCACTCCAGTTCTTTAGGGTCAATTTTTACTCCCGCTTGAAGCAGCTCTTTAACGATGCTGATTTCATGAACGATAGCTTCGGTTTCTTCCTCAAGGCAGCGCGTGACGAATTCCTGGCGACCAGTCACTCCCGGCACTGGATCAATGGTGGGACGAATTACTGCATGCACGAACTCGTGGGCGATGCTAATCAACTTGTAGTTTCGAGGACACCATCTGCCGATGTATATGGTGCGCTTCTTGCGGTCGTAATATGCCCGGCACGGTCCATCCACCAGCCTGATCTTTACGCCTTCCTGGCGAATCCGTTCGATATCAGCGACTAGGGTCGGGCATTTGAGTGCACACTCGACCAGGCGTTTTCCGAATTGGCGTTTCAGGTTTCTGAACTGTGATGCCGAAGTCATTTGAGGCTTCCCTTTTATTTTAAATGAGCTTACATTAATTCTATACCAATTCACGGGCGCTTTGAAACGTGCCGTAACGCCCGCTCTATTTGCGTTTGAGCGACTAGCCAAGAGGGGAGAACGTTTCTAGCAAAAATAATCTTTTGCTAATCTCGTTTTCTCGTGCCTGATAGCTGTTTGGCGGTGACTCTTTGCGGTGCAAGCGCTCTGGGCTCCGGCACCTGTTTGCTACTGACAGCCGTAACTACCTGTATGTTCCCGGCAAAAACCCCGGCCGACATTAGAGGTTCGGCGGAAATCCGGTTCTATCCGCTAGCAAAAACCCGTATATGGACAGTACCGTATGTTATAGGGAAAATTGGAATATCTTTCGCCCTAGTTACCCGCCGGAAACGGTGAATTATTTGAACATTCCCAAGGAAGTAAAAGCCGTTAACTCAGCCGAACCGGCTGAACTGTGGACTTTGTTGAGCAAAGTCACAGAGCTTGTGCGTGCTTCTTTGCGAACACCGGCAGATGTTTCCGCGCTGACCAGAAAGGCTGCCGATGAAATCGGAAAAGGGCTAAATCTGGAGCGCTGTGCGATTTTGCTGTTTACAGAAGATGGCGCATCCCTGGTTGTGACAGCCGAATATTCCTTATCTGAGCCATCATCACATCTCGGCAAGAGTTATCACTTGGGTTTGCGTTCTGAGTTCTCGAAACTTCTAAGGGACGGGCGGCCATTACCTTTGCAAGACATCCTTGCACAAGACGGGTCTCAACTGGAGTCATTTGTCGGTGATGCCAAAAGCGGCTCAGTGATTGCTTTTCCACTTATCGGACGGAAAGGTCCGATCGGCTGTTTGACGATGCATGCTGCGGCTGGAGCCGACAGCACATACTTTTCAGACCAACTGATCGAGGCATGCGAGGGGCTGTCCCAGCAAGTGGCCATAGTTCTGGAAGTCTGCCATTCGATTAAGAGCCTGAATCAAGAGGCAGTATTTTTCAGTGAGGCCGGATCAGCCTGTTTGATAGTCAATCGCGATACGCTTGCTGTTCTAAGCGCCAATGCCAGTGCTGCACTCCTGCTCACCGGCTCTTCAGCATCAATACTGAATGTCAGTTTGAGTGATTTGTTGGCACCCAAGGCGCTCGTTGTCGAGACAGTAAATAAGGCAGCTAGCGAAGACTCCGCAAAGAGCGCGCAAGACATGACCTTATCCGCTGCAAAGTCGGATGGAGTGCAGGTTTCATTGCTTGCCTATCCAATTCATGATCCTCAGACAAACGGGCAGCATGTTGCTGTCATTCTGTATCAGCAAAAACAGTCACCTGTGGTTTCTAAACCGGCTGGAGCTCAAGAAGAGTTTTTGCAAGCCGACCAAGGACAAGCCAGTCTATCCAAGCAGCTCACCTGGGAAAGATGGATGCGCCAGATTGTCTGCCGTGTTCACTCTTCCCTCGATCGAGACAGCATAATGCAGTCGGTTGTAGATAGCTTGGGGCGAGCATTAAGCGTTTCGCGATGTATGGTTGTGCGCACCGAATCTGTAACAGCTCCTATTGTTACTCATGAGTTTGCGGAGCCTGATGTTTCGCCTCTCGGATTGGGCAGGACAGGACAATTCCCGGCGCGCACGGCCTCACATTTCAAAACTCGTGTTAAAGCGGTTGCTGATATCGTCTCGGAAAGACCCAATCTGCAGATTAGCGATGAAGAGCTGGAATGGTTCTTGGATAACGGTTTCAGTAGTATCGCCGGGGCGCCGATTTCACATCACGGTCATATTTATGGCGTCGTGGTTGCCATCTCCTGTGGTGCGCCACGAAAGTGGCTTCCTCATGAGCTGGATATGTTGGAAGTGGCTGCAGCTGAGGCTGCCATCGCTTTGGAAAATAGCCAGGCATTCATGCAGGTCAAGGATCAATTGTTCAACATGAATTTGTTGGGTAATCTCACACAACAGTTGACCAATACTCTGGAGATGGCGTCCAGAACAAATCGACCGGAGGGGTTGGAAGATAAAGGTCGCTCAGAGGCAGGCGGTCCTCCGCTTTCATTCAGAGAATTGGAAGTCTTGAAACTAATTGCTTCCGGACTGGCAAACAGAGAGATCGCCCAACGCCTTTTCTTGACGGAATCGACAGTTGAACTGCACGCGTCGCGTATTCGCAAGAAACTAAAATTGAAGAGCCGTACGGCGCTTGTTAAGTACGCCTGTGACAACGATCTTGTTTGATCGAATTCATCTGCCGACTTAGAGGCGTCCGCGCGTTTTGATTTCCAGGTAAGTGTCTACGAGTTTGTCGGAAAGCTCTTGGGGTGGGCAATCCAGCACCAGGCAGCCACGTCGATGCAATATGGAAAGTGCCAGTTCTCTTTGTGAAAGTAAATCGCAAGCGACTGCTCTTCTATAGATTTGATCAACAGGCACGCTTTTATCGTGGGCGTCTTTGAGAATGCCTTGTTGGGACATCTCGGTCACCTGGCGGTCTTTGAGAGTGACGCAGAATGGCAAGTGCCTGCCTGACAGGCTGGCCAGCCCTGCGAGCATGGATTGCGAGCCTACTGCGTCGGTCAAATCGGTAAGCAAAACCATCAAGCACCTACCTTTTTGCAAGGACGAAAAATAGGAGAGCATGCCCAGATAATCTGGTTCAACCATTTTCGGCTCGACATCGAAGACGGCTTCCAGAATCTTTTTCAAGTAAGCCTTGCCTCGGCGCGGCGGCAGATAGGCTAACGGTTTGTCGGCAAAGATGCCGAACGATACCTGGTCGTTATGAGTCAGTCCTGTCAGGGCGAGGCAGAGTCCGGCGTTGAGTGCGTGGTCGAAACGTGTCAGACCCTCCAAGTCGGAAAGCATCATTCTGCCGGCATCTATAAGTATAAGAAGCCTTTGCTCTTGTTCAATTTCATATGTTCTTACAACGGGTCTGTCTCTGCGGGCGGTGGCTTTCCAGTCAATGAGTTTGCTGTCGTCACCGACCGTGTACTCGCGCAGGCTGGCGAAATCCGTTCCCTGTCCGCGTTTTCTTTGATGCAACTCGCCCAACTCCGTAGTGCGGCTGAGTTTGATCGAAAGGTCGTACAGTGCTTTTAAGTCGCTATAAACTTTGGCGCCCTTCTGTGCTTTGCTTGTCGACTCGCGATAGAACAGCCCCAGAAAGCTCAAATAGCGAACGTGGATATCGCCGAACTTGTAGAGCCCACGCCGTCTTGGCGTAACCTCGTATTTAAGAGTGACTTGATCGCCGCTCTTGATTGCGCAGGCGAATTCTTCCAGGTTCGGATTGAGATTGAGCGGGCAGTCATCTTTGATGCGAACGTTAAGATCAAGTCCGCTTTTATTTTGCACATAAAGAAAGACTTCGTTGACTCTGCCGATAGAGAGTCTCTCTTGATTCTCGCGAGTTGCGGAAATCAGGCGCGGTCGAGGGGTAAGCTGATAATCGACTGCCACCGCCACTAGTATCAAGGCGTCGAAGACGAGTCCAAGAGTGCGGGCGCCCTCGAAGAAGTATGCCGCAGCGAAAATGAGCGCTCCTACAACAAGCAAAAGGTAAAGTCGCCGGCTGGCAGTAAACTTCATATCAAGGTGCCATCATCTTGGCACAGCGACTTGTCTGAGCAAATTCGCGATCACCTGGCTAACCGTCACGCCATCCAGTTCCGCTTCGGCGGTTAGAATAAGGCGGTGTCGCAAAACTGGCTCGGCTACAAACTTGATGTTGTCGGGCGTGACGAAATCTTTGCCTTCGATGGCGGCGTGAGACTTGGCCGCTGCCAACCAACTGAGCGCCGCTCTGGGACTGGCTCCTAGTTGCAAATCGGAAAGGCTGCGCGATTTCTGCACGATCTCCATCAAATATGTGAGTATCGACTCTTCTACTTTTACTTTGTCCAGCTCCTGGCGTGCTTGCAGAATTTCCTCGACGCTGACGCATGGTTCGAGCGGTGGTGTTTTCTTTCTGTAGAGTCCATCTTGCCAGTTGAGAAGCATTTGTCTTTCAGCATCGGCATCCGGATAACCAATCATTACCTTGATCATAAAGCGATCTAACTGAGCTTCAGGCAATGGATAAGTGCCTTCGAATTCGACAGGGTTCTGGGTGGCAACCACCATGAAGAGGTCGGGTAGTTTCTGCGTGCGACCGTCTAATGTCACCTGACGCTCTTCCATCGCTTCCAGAAGTGCCGACTGGGTCTTGGGTGGAGTACGATTGATTTCGTCAGCCAGAAGCAGGCTCGTAAAAATTGGACCTTTCTTTAGCGTGAAGGTTTTTGTATTGAGGTCATAAATACTCGTGCCTAGAATGTCGGAAGGCAGCATGTCAGGAGTGAGCTGTACGCGACCGAACTCAGCGCCGATAAGCGATGCCAGCGTCTTGACGAGCATGGTCTTGGCGGTGCCAGGTACGCCTTCCAAAAGCACGTGACCTTCTGCCAGCAGCGCGACCAAGAGCTGATCGATTACCATCTGCTGTCCCACTATTACCGAAGAAAGGCGCTCTTGTAAGCGCTTAAAAACCGTTCCGATTTCGCTCATGAATTAGATTCCGCCTTTGTTTTTTCGTCTATAGAATCGGTAAAAGTCCTGGTTATCTTATCGCAGGTCCCGACTAAGGTTCTCAAATCCGAGTCGCTCAAGTGCTTCTTGCTTAACGCTCGCTCATAATCCGAAATCAATTCCTGCAGATTGGCTGTAGATGCCTGTTTAGATTGCTGCCAGGCCGAAACGATGTTTTCGGATGTTTCATGCGGGGAAATGCCAAGCGATTTGCAAAGCTTGTTTTTGAAAGACTGCCCAAGAATTTCTAGAATTGCAGTGTTTGCACGTGCTCGTCTGAATGCATTCGAAAGTCCATGAATAAATTCCAAATTGGAGATTTTTCGAGTGACAGAAACCTGACGCACGGCGCCGAACCGTTGAGCGGCGCTGACTGCAGCGATGAGCAAAATCAACATGAGCTGCCAGAAAACCAGGCCGGTCGGCCCTCTTAAAAGATAATGGAAAACGTTTGTAGCGGACGAAAATCCATGGCAGCGTTCGTCAAAGATTACTGCACCACGGGTGGTGCTAAACCAGTTGGCGAAAAACTGAAAATTCGACCATGATTCAGGATTGGACAGGCGCCGATTAGAGCAAATGCTTGGTACCGTGCCTAATAGAATGCGGCCTTTGCCGTGTTTTACTAGCGCAATTAGCGTCCCCGACGAATCTGAAAGAAGTGGTTGTCCACCTTTTAGGCGCCTTTCCGCGCTAAGCAAGAGTGAAGAAACATGTGAGAATTCAGGGGCGGACGATTGCGAGAGTGGCAACGTCTTATCGACCAGATCTTCGCCGTCTTTTGTTTCTATGTTCAGTTTATCGAGCAGGCGCCTGGTCAATTTATAGGAGAAATGATCGAAATAAATGAGGTCATTGCCTTTGTGGACCCAGTCAAGAATCTGTTTGGCATCTAACTCCGACAGCGACTCTGTCGGCTGCAGAATCACCAACATGCCTCTGACATCGGAGAGATTTCGATAGGGCAATTGCCATGTTACTGGCTTGATGCCCGTTTTCGAGACTATTTCGTGCAAGCCGGAAAGACCACTTGGTTTTTTGTTGAAGACCGAAATCAGGATTTCAGTCTCCGGCCAGAATTTGTCCTTCTGTTCGTCAAAAGCAATTCCGGAATAAACTGCCATCCCGCTGACAAGGAGAAGTGCAAATAGCTGCCACCATATGCGGTTTGGTTTTTCAATGTTGCTTTGGGTCATGAGCCTTTCTCAGCCCCCCCCTGCTTCATTGCTGCCGCGTGATGTTGCCCCTGCCAGGAGCGGTGCCGCCTTAATCTTTTGTCTTGCTTCCTCTATGAGATTGATACAGCTCTCGAAGTCTTCTTTTGCTGCACTTTTATTGCCGAACCAGACCAACTCGACAATGTCAGCGATTTTTCTGAATGTCGATTGGATGTCTTGGTTTTTGCTTAGCTGATACCAGTATTCGTAGTTGGTTTTCGTCGGTGCATATGGGGCAATTTCTTGTTCTTCAAGGAGGCGCAGAAATGAGAGATAGGCTGCTCGGCACGCTGCTTTATGCTGTTCCTTCTCTGCCAGAGATTTTGCTTCTGCAAGCCATCCTTCAGACGTAAGAAGTCTCTCGCTCTCCAGCGCTCCGGCACGCGCAAGTTTGCTCATTTGAGTCAACTTGGTCATGCGCATGAAAACGAGGTAGACAATAATAAGCGCACAGAGACCACCTGCTACATACAAAAGAATTTGCATCAGATTGCCGACCATGCGGGTGTCGGAAAAGCCTGAGTTGAATAAATGCAGCTGCTCGAAAAGATCCTTCAGAAAACGCAGCACACGACTGAGCATTTCCTGAACGTAGACGAGAAATTCCGGCGGTTTATGATAGTGATAGCGTCTGGCGACGTCGGCAATAACTCCACTGATATCTTTGAATTCCATGACTTGTGGCTGAGCCTCAAATCCTATCTTCGGCAATTGCTGTGGCGGGCTGACTAATCAAGTCGATGCGTCGAACTAAATCGATGCCTTCTTTGCGCATTCGTTGATCGTAGTAAAACAGCCCTGTCGCCATAAAGGAAATCGGCCAGGTAATGATGCTTACGATTGATTCCCAGCTTTGATTGAAAAGCGTGTAGTAAAAAGGCATCTTGCCCGGGTCGGTCAGAAACTCAGGACTCATACCTTGTCGCATGAATTCAAAAATCGACACCAGTAGCAAAGGAAGAGAAAGTGGATAGCTAATCACAACCAAAGCAATGAAAAGTAGCGTGCAAAAATATCCTGCCCGCCAGAAGTCTTGAAAAACAAGTGACACAGTGCGGCTGAAAAGCCCGCCCACAGAGAGGTCTTCACAGGCGCCGACAGCGAATGCGAAATACAGTGCGATGCAAGTAACCGTAACTGAAATCGCCATTCCAATCAGTCCAAAAATCATTCCTGCAAAAAGCAGATAAGTGGTAGCAGAATTGGCTTTGAAAAACGCCATACAGACTGAAACTATAATGCTCCAGAAAATAACGGAGACGATAATAGCGATGTAGGCCAGGATGATGAGCCCGATTATTTTCCACTTGCGCTTCATTACGAATGCATATGCATCGGCGTAATTATCTGCAAAACCAGTAACAAGGCGAATAAAGGAAAGCTGTCGCAACTGCAGAAACAGACCGACAACAAGTAAACTGAGCACTCCTAAAAGAGCTACGACACCCGAGATGCCCATCATCGTCCAGTCCTTTTGATCCATTCTCATGGAAAAGCTGGTAATGCCCCAGTGAAAAGCTACCTTGGAAGCCGTAAGAAAAACAGTGGGCCAAAGAAGAACGTGAAAAAACAGTTTGATATTCTTGCGATAAATTCTGATCGAGCGACCGATCAGGTCACCAACCGACTGTAATTGTTGGGGCGGTGGTTCGAATAGCGCTCTTTCCATCTCGTCAATTCTAGCGAATCCTAAACTAGTCTGCCGATCGTTTGAGCCGGCTGCGTAGTTATAACCTCCGCTTCCCTCCCTTCCTACAACTTGGTTGCCATGGTTATACTCTGAAACCAATTCCTTCGGACTCAATCAGATCTGGAAAAAACTAAATCGATAACGATTCGATTTCGAAGGCTACAAAAGCTACAAATGACCGGTTTCAGAGGGGGTTTCGAGCGGCATGAGTGTGAACCGACCCAAGCTTTCAACTCACCTATTGCCGCTTGTCAGGCCCGTGCCAAATCACTTTACGGCTTCGGCTGTTGTCATTGAAGAAGGCCATATCCTACTTGTGCATCACCGGCGCATCGGTGCGTGGCTGCCGCCGGGAGGTCATATTGACGAGGGGGAGTTGCCGCATGAGGCAGCCATCCGGGAGGTGCTTGAGGAAACTGGTGTTCGCGTTATGGTGCTGACTTCCGAATTACCTGTTTCCATAGACAGCGATGCTTTTTTTCTTCAGCAGCCGCTGTGCATGCATGGTGTATTTGCTGTTGAGGACGGGGTTGAGGTTTATCACATTGATCTTGCCTACCTTTGCTCCGTGGACCGGGGCGAGGCTGGGGATATGCCCCTTTTGACTGTTGCAGAAGAAGTACATGATGCGGCTTGGATACCTATTGATGGTCTTGGCAGCCTTAATTTAGCTAAAAACGTAAGAGAGGTGGTCGATATGGCTCTTCTGAAATTGCACGGGTAGCTAACACAAATAGATCTAAATAAGCGATACTAGGATTCTGAGGGGCACTTTGGCGGTTCCCAGTAGAAAGTAAGTCGATGACGGTAGCGCTACTACAAAAACTTTCAGGGGTCAGGGATTTAAGGAAAATCCTGGAAACCACGGTCAAAGAGATCGGCGAAACATTTAACGCCGACTCCTGCCAGATTATGGTGAGCAATCCGCTCGATCCCAATGTCACTTCAATTTGCGAGTTCAAGCCGCATAAAGATGTAAAGCTGCCTGACAACTTGCCGAATGTTTCTATGCCGCTTGTTATTCAAGGGCGCACATTCGGTGCGTTGAGTTTGCAGAGACGTTCCGACGTTTCGCGTGAAGAAGTGAATTCTATGCGGGTTGCTCTCGGCGAATTGGGAGATATCATCCGCCACGCCCAAATCAATGACGTTATTCAACGCGATACTTTTAGAGACACCTTTCTTGTCGAGATTGGCAACGTCATGGCGTATTCGCTTGGTATCGGCGATGCTCTTTTTATGGTGGTCAACATCCTCGGAAAAGTTTTGCAGGCGAGTCGCTGTTTGTTCATTTGTACAGACGACACCCAAGCAGGCTGGAAGTGTTATGAATTCTGGCAGCAGGACAAAGTGCAAAGCTGTCAGGATTACTATTGGCCAACCACGAACTCTCCTTTGATTGCCCAGGTCCTGCTCAGTCGAACACCGCTCAAAGTTTTCGAAGGACAGCTGAATTCTTACGCTTCCCCTGTGCAGGACGAGTTGCAGCTGATTAGTGTCAAATCACTTCTTGGTATTCCGCTGCGTACTGCCAATGCCACCCATGGTTGCGTCATCCTTCAACAATGTGATTATCGCCGTGCCTGGACACGCGGTGAGCTCGACATGGTGCAAAATGTCGCGGACAAAGTGGCTGAAGCGCTGCTGAAGCTGCCGGCTGAGAAACGCGCGCGCGAACCGATTATGCAGCTTCACCAGCGCGTTGTACAAGATACTGCTCCCGGCGAAAAGGCATCGATTGGCACTGTGCGTAATGCTCTCAAGGGCGCGCTTGGTGCTCAGGCGATTCCTTCGGCGAGAAAGACTTCTCAACCGGCTATTCCGCCGCAAGCAAAAACTGCGCAGGCGCCACCGCCAGCGCCTCCGGTGCCTCCAGCGCCCGCGCCGCCGCCGCCCGCACCTCAGGCACCAGCGCCTGCACCTGCGCCTGCGCCTGCGCCAGCACCACCACCAGCACCTGCGCCAGTAGCGCCGGCTCTTGCTCCTCCAGTCGCGCCACCAGCAGTGCCACCATCTGAGGTGGCAGCGCAGACTTCCACAGACATTCCAGCACCGACAATTACTCCTGTCGTGCGTGGTCAGGGCTCCTTTCAAGCTCCCGCTGCATCAGCCGCGGGTAATGCTTTTAGCAATATTCTCGAGCCACCTCCAACTACCGCCACTGCTGATGTGTTGCCCATCAGCCCGGACGAAATTCTCACCAAGACTGCGGATCTGACCGATCAGCTTGGCGAGATCAAAGCGAAAGATCCATACGCGGATATCGACTTCGGCGAGTTCACAGACTTTTCTGATTTCTCTCCGCAAGATCAGGCGGCATCGCAAGAATTCGCTTCTCCACCGCAAGCGCCGGCTCCCGCTTTGCCAGCATCCGCTGAGACTGCTCCACCGGCTGCGCCTGTTCCTTCTGTCGCGGAGTCCGGGGTAGAAGAAGCGCGTGCCCCTGCTCCGCCAGTGCCAGAACCGGCACCAGCACCGGCACCGGCACCAGCACCAGCACCAGCGCCAGCTCCGGCACCGGCACCAGCGCCAGCTCCGGCTCCAGCTCCAGCTCCAGCTCCTGTGGCTGAAGTGGCTCCAGTTGTGGCCGCAGCTGCTGCGGAAGCAGCGCCGGTAGAAGCTCCGGCGTCAAGCGATTGGGGTAATCTCGATTCGATACCCACGCCCAAGTCAGCTGCACCTCAGGCGCCGAGCGCTTGGGGCGACCTCGATTCAATTCAAACCCCTAAAGCGGCGGCCAACGCAGCCAGCAGCGCCGGCTTGCGAGGAAAGCTCGGACGAGGCAAAGCGCCCAGCCCGGCAGCGCAAGGTAGCGCGTTGCTTGCTTCAATGCACAAAGACAAGTCGCAGTTCAAACCTCAAGAACCCGCTCCTGCTGCGGCTGCTGAAGCAAAACCTGATTTTGTTCAGGGACCGCCTATAGAAATTGACGAAGCCAAGGCACAAGCAAAATTACAGGAGATCCTATCTTCCGCCAATCCAACGAGCGATTACATTTTTGCCACACCTGGTCTGGATGCTCGCATGTTGGGACGCATAGATGGCTGGGTTTCGCAGATTGAGGCGAAGGACAAGTATCTGAACGGACATGCAAGGCAAGTTGCCGAGTATTCTGTGGCAATAGCCAAAGGAATTGGGTTGGATGAGGCGGCGCAGACTCTAGTTCGGCAGGTCGCTCTAGTTCATGATGTCGGCAAGCTTGGTGCGGCTGCTCCAATTCTGCAGAAGCGCGAAGAAGAATTGCATGACTCAGAGCTGATTACAGTGATGCGGCATCCGATAGACGGCGCCGAATTGCTTGAATCCTTCCCTGACTTGGCTCATCTGGCGCCGATTGTGCGCGCTCACCACGAGGAATATAACGGCGAGGGCTTCCCAGCCGGTTTGAAGGAAAATGAAATTCCGATTGAAGCGCGCATTATTTGCCTGGCAAACGCATATCACAATATGGTCAGCGACATGCGATATGGGCCCGGCATGGACCCGCAAGAAGCACAAGCCGAGATTACTCGAGGAGCCGGAAGGCAGTGGGATCCGACTCTAGTCCAGGCTTTCCTTCAGTGCTTGCAGAGCGGTGCCGTTCCCGCTAAGCACTCTTAGTTGTGAATGTCTTTAGTCTAGTCAAACAAAAAAAGGGCGGTTAGCACCACCCTTTCTTCAAATTGATCGACTTTTGCCGCTTATTCGTTAGCTGTCAAAGCTAACCATCAGCTGCCGGTTTTAGCCACCAATCAAGTCGCTTACATCCATGCCGCGCAGGCTCAAAGAAATCTTGTGCTCTTTGGGAGAGAACTTCTTGATGATTGCTTTAACGTTCTGACCGACTTGAACGACTTCTTCCGGCTTCACATTCGGTGTATCGGACATTTCTACCGTCGGCAAGAGCGCATCTACGCCCGGATAGATTTGTACGAATGCGCCGAAGCTTTGAATCTTGCGTACTGTGCCGGACACCACTTGTCCGTCTTGGAATTTGTCTTCGATTTCTTTCCACGGATCAGGCTGCATCTGTTTCAAGCTGAGCGAGATGTGACCTTTGTCCTGGTCGACTTTGAGCACCTTGGTGGTGATAACCTGGCCGACTTTGAGAACATCCGAAGGATGTGAAACGCGTTCCCAGGAAATTTCCGAGATCGGCAACAAACCGTCCAAGCCGCCCAAATCGATGAATGCACCGAAGTCGGCGATACGAACTACTTCGCCGGTCACTTCCTGACCAGCTGCCAATGTGCTCAAAATCTTCTCGCGCTGAGCAGCTTTCTCTTCTTGAACAGCCAAACGTTGGCTCAAGATGAGCTTGTTGCGCTTGGTGTCGGTTTCCAAAATCTTCATCGGGATTTCCATGCCGATCAATTCTTCCGGCGTGGTTCCCTTTACGCGCAATTGGCTGGCCGGAACGAAACCGCGCAGACCATAAACATCTACGACTACGCCGCCTTTGACCACTGCAGAAATCTTGGCGCGAATGGTGTCGTCGTTTTTCTTTTGTTGTTCGAGAAGAACCCATCCGCGAGCTTGAGCGACTCTCTTCAATGAAAGCGTCAGCTGTCCGTTTTCGTTCTCCTCTCGAAGGATGTAGAACTCCAATTCTTCGCCGTCTTTGACTACATCCTTGATGTTGTCGACAGGCACATTGGAAATCTCCTTCAAAGGCACGAAGCCCTCAGACTTGCTGCCCACATCGACCAATACTCCGTCGCGTTCGACACGAACGACGAGACCCTTAACGATGTCGCCCTGCTCGTAGCGGCGGCTATTCATCGTTTCATCGAGAAGGCGCTCGAATTCAGACCGAGTGTCCTGGTCGTGTTGTAACTGCTTTTCCGTCACTGAAATTGCCACTCCTTTAACCTCTTTTGATGCATCGATGCGGTCGAAACGTCGCTCCCATGCCGCGTAGTGCCCAAGCACCCGCTAGTGCATCGACGCGCCGAAATATCGGCGGGTCACAAACCCAAGATCTTAATCTTGGCATGCGACCAAAACTTCCGCCACCGGGCGGAAACGTACAATATAAGACAACCTGCGCGGGGACTTCAAGGTTATCTATTGAGGTTTATAGGAACCTTTAGACTTGCTTTATAGTTGCCAGCTGTCCGAATTTCCGCCATTGCCGCTAAGGAGCCCGTTTTCGGGAGCCTCCGAGAGATTTGCCAGGGGTGTTTTTGAGAACGCGCCTTATCCTCTATTTATCTAAATGGCTGCAACTTTTCTCAATTTTTCCAGGACAAAAAGGCGATTTTCTAAAAAGTCGCGGCAATTTTTCTCCACATTTGCATTTTGACCACCTTTGTTGGAGACAGGGGATGCGGAAAAGACTGCTTGGCTTCCACCATTTTTTTGCGAATTGAACCTCTCTATATGTAATCGGATCGAAAAGCGATCAAATGTATTGCGGTCGCAGATCTGTTGGATAGCCTGATTTTGTGAGCTTTTTCATAGTTGCGCGTTAACCTTAAACTGGACATATAATGGGCCCGTTCCATTGTTCATCAAGGTTTTGACAGGCGAGGCAAGCACATGAAGCCAGCAAGTTTCTTTCGTAATTCAGTAATGGGAGCCGCAAGCGCCCTTACGCTATCTCTAGTTTTTGGTATCAGCGCTGGTGCACAGGTCACGCTGTCGCCGGCAGAACCGCCTGAATTGGCAGCTTCCAGCCATGCCGTAGATCAGGCAAAGGCCAAGCTGGATCAATGCCGCAAGCAGCTAGAAGCTTCACGGGCTCTTCTTCGAGCCGCTGAAGCTGAATATAAGGCGGCCATGGCAAGCAAGGCAGCGCTTAGCTTAAGGACGCATGCCAAGCAGTTGGCTGACCTTTCCGGTTTGCCTCCACATATTTCGGACTCGGCTCCGGTTGTAGTACCTGTCGACCTGCAGAGTCTTCCGGCTCTTGGAGTCGGTACGCAGGTCAAGTCGACGACGCCAGCTAATGCACCCACCGACCTGGCTCCAACCCGAATCAACACGGTTGATTTCAACGCCGAGCCGGCACCGGCTCCCGGCGTGCAAAATCCGCCGGTTCAGTAATTACTTCGCGCAACAGAAGTTATTTTTAGCGGTCGCCATGGCGGCCGCTTTTCTTTAGCGCTGTAACGCCAATCTTTTCGACGGCTGCTTTGGCTGCCATTTGTTCGGCTGCCTTCTTTGTGCTGCCTGTGCCTGAAGCCAATGTGTTGCCTTCGACTGCAACCGACACCGAAAATGTAGGCTCGTGGGGTGGTCCTTCGATTTTTTCTACCGTGTAGACCGGGACGCCTTGTCCACCACCCTGGCTGTATTCCTGCAATTGAGCTTTGTAATTGTCCTTGGCTTCATCTTTGTCTACGTCTGTGGCGCGACTTCCAAACAATCTCAAGACCAAATTTTGTACTTCGAATAAACCCAGATCGTTATAGACTGCGCCAAAAATGGCTTCCATTGAGCGAGCCATGATAGATGGACGCATTTGAACTTGCCTGCCAAGCAAAATGTATTTGCTCAGACCAAATTCCTGTGCTATTTCTGCCAGGGTCTTGTCGGAAACCAAGACCGATCTGATGCTTGTTAGCTGCCCTTCGTCATACTCGGGAAAGCGCTCGAGCAGATATTCGCTTACAACAAAGCGTAAAACCGAGTCGCCAAAAAATTCCAGGCGCTCATAGTCGCGGGCGCCCGGCGTCTCTGCGGCAAAAGATGAGTGCGTGAGGGCTTCATTTAAAACAGCCAGGCGTCCGAACAAAACTCCCAGCTTCTGGCAAAGCTGCTCCAGCTCTTTGATGCGTTTCGGGGACAGGGAATAACTATCGATCATTGCTTTTACTTCAGGGATTCCAAAAATACTTAGTGGGCTAACCAATATTTTTACTTACAAGCACCCTTATCTTGAATACTTGAAATATGGAAGGACTATTTTTGTTAACCATTGTTGCATGAGCGTGTCCATTGTGCCCATGCCAACTGGGTTTGAACGAGTCTGTTCCGCTAAAGATTCGAAAATAGTCAAGGGTCTCCGTCGCTGAAAACGACGCACCCGTCGGATTGCTCGCAAGGCTTCGCTTCTTGAAATTTTTGACAGCTTTCTAAAACGAATCGTTATCGATTCGGGTTTTGAATGGTAGTCGTGCCGCTTGGCTTCGGTCGAGGGCAGAGAGGTGGTAATCAAGTATTGAGCAAAATTCAAGGTAGGCAGAAATCGGCTACACGTGCCCGATTTCTGCTCTTTAAAGCTAATTTCAACTCGCTTCTTACCTGCCTATAATCTAGTTACCGTGCGGCGTTAAGTCAGGACTGATATGCTTTACGGGGCGGTGAAAATGACCGCTGATTGCCAAAAAATTCGGCTCGGGGATAGCGATGTATCAACTTCAGTTGGCGCAAATTGCCTTGTTTGTTCTGATGGGCTTTGCCCTTCCGGCGCTTGGAATGATCTTGCTTGCTTGGATCTTGCAGCTTATGTTCGGTTATCACAGACCGTCGAAGACAAAGATCCAGCCATATGAATGCGGCATGAAGCCTTTGCAAGAAGCTCATGTGCAGTTCGATATTCGCTACTACCTGTATGCGCTTCTCTTTATTCTTTTCGATATCGAAATCGTATTCATCATTCCCTGGGCCCTGGCAACCGACCAGGTAGGCAAAGCTCTAAATTTCAAGATGTTCGGACCTATCGAAGTAACGATATTTCTTTCCATCCTTGTGGTTGGACTTGCGTATGCCTGGAAAAAAGGCGCTCTTGAGTGGGAGTAATGATCGATGGCGGACAGTGACGCCCAGGGTATGAATGAAGTCCCTGATGAATTAAAAGACACGGTCACGCTGACAACGCTTGAAAAAATGATCGAAGCGATGGGCGATCTGTTGTCGCCGGTAGTCAGCCCGATTGCCAATGCGGCTCGCTCGAATTCGGTATGGCCGCTGACTTTCGGAACCTCGTGCTGCGCCATCGAGATGATGTCGGTCGGTATGTCTAAATTCGACATTTCGCGTTTCGGTTCGGAAGTATTTCGCGCCACGCCCAGACAGGCTGACATGATCATCACCGCCGGTACGATCACACGCAAAATGGCGCCGGCTCTGATTACTCTATATGAACAAATGCCCGAGCCGAAGTATGTAATCGCCATGGGCGCCTGCACGGTTACCGGCGGCATGTTCAATGATTCTTATTCTGTTGTACAGGGTGTGGACCGTGTAATTCCGGTCGACATCTATTTGCCCGGTTGCCCTCCGCGTCCGGAAGGCATCCTCGACGCGCTGCTCAAATTGCAGCAAAAGATTCGCACCGAGTCTTATGCCGAGCGTAAGAAGAAGAAATACAGACAAAACGCAGTGCGTTATGTCGATTACGACACTGGACGCCCGCTTAACGATCTGATTGATGAGGCCAGATATGAAACGGCTTTAGCACTCGATCCACTTAAGAGTCTGCAAGAAAAGGCGTAATTGCAAAACATCATTTGATAAACAAAGGACTTCAAAATGTCAGAGACACCAGCAGCAAAACCACCAGAGGAGCCAAAAGGCCCGGGGTTGTGCGGGCAGTTTTTGAAAGACCATGGAATCGCAACCACGCGTTTGCCTGATTCCTGCTCAGTGGAAACCATCGAAATCGACGGCGCTCACTTAGAAGCAGCGATGAAGCTTTTGCGCGGTTCTTCCGAAATAAAGCTCGACTATCTCGTTGCTGTAAGCGGCGTCGACAGTGCCGATACATTCGACTCTGTTTATCAGCTCTGGTCTTACTCGAATAATAACGAGCTGATCATCAAGGTTCGAGTCAAGAAGACCGACGTGGTGGAAGGGCAATTGCCGCTTGTTCCATCGCTTTCGCGCTTTTGGAGCGCAGCCAACTGGCATGAACGTGAAACCTATGACTTGGTAGGCATTCGTTATTACGGACATCCATATTTAAGACGTATTCTCAACGGTTGGGATTGGGACGGACATCCGCTGCGCCGCGATTACAAGCAGCTAGTCGATTCGCTCAATGACAAGGCGCCCGGCAGCTTCCGCTGAGGGCCGATTTACTTATTTAGAGGCAAGGACCAATGGCAACGGATACAGAAGTCGATCTGACACCCAGGCTAAAAACAGACGAGATGCTCATCAATATGGGCCCTCAGCACCCTGCTACGCACGGCGTGCTGCGTTTGATTCTCACCCTGGACGGCGAAATTGTTCGCCATACCGAGCCTATTCTGGGTCACCTGCATAGAGCACAGGAATGGCAAGGTCAGAACCGCACCTGGTTCCAGTATCAAGCTTTGATCGACCGCGTCGACTATCTCTCCGGTATGTTTACTTCCTGGGCTATGGCGCGGGCTGCCGAAGTTGTTGATGGGTGTGAAGTTCCTGAGCGCGCCGAATATCTGCGCGTCATGGTTTCGGAAATGAACCGCATCACTTCCCACCTGCTCTGGCTGGGCACTTATCTGATCGATTTAGGCGCGATGTTTGGTTTTCCTTTCTATCCATTTAGAGAGAGAGAAAAACTGCTCGAACTTTTTGAAGAAATTGCCGGGCAGCGCATGATGTTCAATTACATCAGAATTGGCGGCGTAATGCGGAATCCTAAAGATGCATGGCTGTCCAAACTGAAGAAATTTACCGAAGAGTTTCCCGATCGCGTTGATGAATACGAAGCCATCGTCACGCAAAACCCGATCTTCTTGAAGCGCACAAAAGGCGTGGGCATTCTGAGAAAAGAGTTGGGTATGGATTACGGAATTACCGGTCCATCTATTCGCGCTTCCGGTGTCAATATTGACTTGCGTCGTACGAAGCCATATTCCGTCTATCCCAAACTGAAATTTGACGTACCGGTAAACGATAGGGACGGAGACACTTTCGACAGATACATTTTCCGTATTCGCGAAATGCGTGAGTCGAACGAGATCATCAAGCAATGTCTCGACATGCTGCCACAAGGTGAGATTTCGGGCAAGAAGCAAATCGCCGGTTTACGTGTCAAAGCTGGTGAGGGCTTTGCCGCTGTAGAATCGCCGCGCGGAACGCTCGGTTGCTACATCATCTCCAACGGCTCGGATCGAGCCTACAGAATTAAGTGGCGCAATCCATCATTCTGCAACTTGTCCATTTTGCCCGAACTATTGAAGAACCATCCGATCGCCGACGTCATGGCGATATTTGGATCTATCGATGTAATTTTGCCAGATGTAGACCGTTAGAAAAATCCGCTAGTTAGAACGAATCTCCCCAGTTAGAAAACCCATCTCCTTAGAACAAGGACAGATTTTAGAATCATGAGAAACGGCGCCGAAATATTGAAGCTAGGAACACTCACCATCACCTGGTGGTGCATCATATTCGGTGCAGTCTGGATGGCTTGTTATCTCGTGGGTGTGGCAATTCCCATGCTGCTTTCGTCATATGAAAGCGATGCCGCTCGCATTACTGCCGAGACTTGCCGTGCACTGACTCCTATTGTTTCGGTTCTGGTCTTCATTCCTATCAACGCGATGTTTATGGTGCTTTTCGAGAGAAGAGGACTGGCTATTTTTACCGTGCGTCTGGGACCCAACAGAGTCGGTCCGGACGGTTATTTGCAAACCGCAGCAGACGCAGTGAAGCTGCTCTTCAAAGAAGACATCACTCCCAATGGAGCCGATGCTTTCATGTTCACTTTGGCGCCGATCGTATTTTTTGCGCCTTCCATTTTTGGTGCGATGCCGCTTCTTGCGGCCGTGACCAACTACCACGAACTTTTCCAGATCGTTAATCTGCCCACCGGGATATTCTTCATCCTGGCTGCTTCTTCAGTTCCTGTTGTCGGGATTGTTATGGGTGGCTGGGCAAGCAACAACAAATATTCGCTCGTCGGCGGACTGCGTTCTGCTGCTCAAGCAATCAGCTATGAAATTCCGCTGGTGCTTTCATTAGTTACTGTCTGCTTGTTGGCAGGCAGCCTTGACGTAGTCGAGATCATGAAGCAACAAGCCGGAGGTATCCTCAATTGGAATATCTTGGGTGGCGGCGCATTGCGCGGACTCGATTCGGCACTTGCGCATAAATTTGCTACGGCTGCGCCGGCACTGCAAGACCTCTCTGAGAAGAGCTTCGATCAAATCCTCAAAGCCGCGTATTTGGAGCCTGCTGCTGCCGCACTCGGATTGGGTGCCGGACAAGAGTCGGTGGCGGGATTTGCAGCGTGCGTAGCAGTAGTAGTTCTAATCGCTGCGGTTTTGATTGCCGCAGGCCTTTATATGACCGGTGCCTGCGCTGAAATCAACCGCATTCCATTCGACTTGCCGGAAGCTGAATCCGAGCTGGTAAGCGGCTACAACACCGAGTACAGCGGTATCAAGTTCGCCATCTTCTTCCTGGCTGAATTCACTAACTTGTTCATTGTCGCCTCCATTTTTGCAGTCATGTTCTTGGGCGGCGGCGACTGTCCTGTACCGGCTTGGCTTGGAAACATGCTGGGCGGCCCGCAGATCGCCAGTGCAATCAATCAAGCTTTATCGCCGCTAATTGCTATCAAACTAGTCGATCCACCGACATTGTTTGCTGCCATCTGGGTGATTCTCAAAGTCTATGGAATTGTATTTTTCGCAGTTCTTATTCGGGGCACTCTGCCACGTTTCCGTATCGACCAGCTTATGGATTTCGGCTGGAAGCGTTTGATTCCGTTGTCTCTCATTGTGTTTGTGTTGGTTGTCTTTGCAAGGGAGTTCGTAAACGTTCATGTTGGGTCTTAGTTTAGTTACACGCGCCAAAGACAGCCTCTATCAAATCTGCCGTGGTTTGAAGACAGTGGCTATGCACACTTTCCGTGAGCCTATCACGCAAGTCTATCCGGACAAGATGCCGGATACCCATATAAGAGGAAGGCTGGCTCTGGCGGTCAATCCTGAATCCGGTGAGCATTTGTGCATCTCCTGCAGGCAGTGCGAGAGAGTTTGCCCAGATAAGTGTATTGAGATTACGGCGCACAAAAGCCCTGAAACCAATAAGCTTGAATTGATTGACTTCAAAATCGATCACGGGCTCTGCATGTTCTGTGGCTTGTGCACCGAGGTCTGCCCGACCAGTTGCATCATCAATACAAATGACTTCGAGATGTCCGAGTACAGTCGCGAAGCGCTTGTGTACGACTTGCGTAAGTTGACCTTGAGTCAAGAAGAGTCGGGATACTATTTCGACCGCAAAGATATTCCACTGCCGAAGCCTAAACCAGCTAAAGCGGCACCAGCCGCCGGAGCCGCCGCAGGCGCCGCAAAACCAGCAGCAGCTGCTGCTGCGAAACCTGCTGACGGTGCTGCTGCCGCTGCAAAACCGGCGGAAGCTGCAAAACCAGCGGAAGCTGCAAAACCAGCGGAAGCTGCAAAACCAGCGGAAGCTGCAAAACCTGCTGCTGATGCTAAAGCCGTGGAGAAACCTGCAGAAGCGAAAACTTCTGAAGACAAACCGGCTGATGCCAAAGAAGAAAAGAAGGCTGACACCGGTGAAAAAACTGTAGAGCCTGCCGACGCGAAGAAAGATGCTGAGAAGAAAGAAGGCGAAGACAAGCCGAAGGAATAGTCGGCGGCACATTTGTTTTTAGGAGTGAGGAAAGGGAATTATGGAACAGTTTGAAATGCTCAAAGCGCTGGCTGAGACCAATGTGGAGAGCCTCATGTTCTACGTTCTGGCGACGGTCTCAATACTTCTTGCTTATGGCGTAATTCTGGACAGAACAATCATCCGCAGCGGCTTCATTTTGATTGGTGTGTTTGGCTCAATTTGCGGACTCTTCCTTCTTCTTCAAGCGCAATTCCTCGCGCTTGCTCAACTAATGATTTACGCAGTCGGCATCACTCTTGTTATTGTGATTGCTTTGATGTTGACCAATCCACGCATGGAAAAAAGCCAATTGAGTGCGGCTGCTCCAGCCAATCAGCTTGGTGCATTCATGGTGGCTGTCGGTCTCTTTATGACAATCTATTTGTCCGTAAGACCAGAAAATTGGACTCTGAGCAGTGAACCACTCGATACCGCAAATGTCGAAGTTTTGGGTCGGGCGCTGACCACTGACTATTCTCTGCCATTCGAATTTGCATCTGTCCTTTTGCTAGCCGCTTTGATTGGTGCCATTATGCTGGCAAAAGCTGAAAAACCGCCGAAGCCCGGCGAAGAAGATTTCGAATACTCCGTGGTGGATGAATCCGCTGCTGAGCCCGCCGCTTCTAAGAGGTAATAAGGATGACTAGCTCCCTGGCGACCAAATCACAATCTCCGGTACAGGCAATGAGTTACGCATTAGCGTACGCAATTGCAGTGTGCTTCGTAGTCGGAGCGTACGCCACCGGAAATCTGGATAATTTCATTCAGATGATCGGTCTGAATTCCTTGCTCGAATCCTGGGCGCTCAAAGATTACACAGAGCTTCTCGCTTTTGTTCTAATCGTTCTTCTAGGATCTACCGTTGCACTTTTGGGTGGGCAGGCTTCAATCATAATGGCGGTTGGCACAGTGGGCAGCTTCTTTGCGCTGACACTCAATCAACATCCTTTGATTCAATACTTGAGCCTCGCTGCCGTTCTTTTCGCGATTGGACTCTATGGCATGGTTGTTTCACGCAATGCTGTCCGCGTCCTAATGGCAATCGAATTGATGCTTAATGCAGTTAACATCAACTTGGTGGCATTTGCGCGCTATGTTGATCCTGTTCAAGTGAAAGGGCAGTTGTTTGCCATTTTCGTAATCACTGTCGCTGCTGCTGAGGCCGCTGTAGGACTAGCAATCGTGCTTTCGATCTACAGAAATACCTCCACTGTCGATATGGAAAGATTCAACCTTCTCAAGTGGTGATTTTTTCAACCCACATTGAATAGATTCAATAAAACGAATCGATAACGGTTCGGTTTTCGTCTGTCTGGGCAGGGCTTTTGGGTGGCTGTCATTGGGCGTGCGAAATTTTTTGCGTCTTAATTTGAACTTTTTGGCTGGCAAATACGTATCAGTAATTACGTACCGCTAAGTGGAATTTCAAAATGCCACGAAGACGCAAACCTCTGCAGACAAAATTCTTTTCCCCTAAAGAGGAAATCGATCTTTGCATTGAGCGTTTTAACGAGCTCTACCCGACTGATGCCGACAAAGCAGAGTCGATCTACCGCTCTCTCACGCTTAACGGGTTTCGATGCAATTGCGGAATGCTCATTTTGACCAGAAAAAACGGCGAACGAAAGGCTAAATGCAGCGGATGCAAGAAAACAGTCTCGGTTACAGTAAATACTCTCTTTCATGGGATGAGACGACCTTCTGCGTATGCATGCGGAATGTTTCTCTTCGGCGAGGGTGTTTCCATTAGTGGCAACGATTTTGCTTTGCGCAATGGCATTTCGCAGTCTCAGGGTTCAATAATTTTGCATACTTTGTCTGCTGCTGTAGTAATGGAAATGTGTGGCGCACCGGAGCTGCTTACCGCTGCCCTCCTCGAACCCGTAGGAAAACGTAGCAACGAGACTCCAGCGAGGGCACATCCGAAGGCTGAGCAGATTGAAGCAGAAAAACGAGCTGCGAAAAGTGGGGCGACAAAAGGCAATAAGAATCCACGTCAAGCCCTAGAGAAATTACCGACACGTGATCCTGACAAGCTCATCTTCTCGCTTCTGAAAGCTGAGTCATTGCAGCCTGACGAAATTAGCAAACGGGTGTTGCTTTCGATTACTGAAGTAGCTTGTTCGCTAACAATGCTTGAATTAGACGGCTTCGTGAAACCAGTTGCCGGTAACCGTTTCGAAGCTTTAGTAGCACCTGAGAATTCAGTTGTGCAAATGATCAAAGAACCAGCTCGGAAAAGGATCAAGAACTTTGTTGCATTCATCAAAAAGACATTTCATGGTATTTCCAGAAAGTACATGCAACGCTATTTCGCGCGCTATTGGTGTTTCATCGATCGAGAGAGATGGTCTTTCGAATCAATGCTAGAACTCTGCGCTCGCGCTCCTTACCAAAGCTACGCGCAGCTAACCGGCTACGTGACACCGCTTTCAGTGAAGGTCGTTTTGGCTGTTTAAAGGAATGCCTCCGCGGAGATTTATGCATCGTCTCAGCGGAACTAGCGCATTTCTTTCAGTTGTTTGTATAAACCATCGGCTTCGGCAGTGCGATTTAATTTATAGAGCAGGCGAGCATAGTCTTCCATTACTTTTCGCTGTTTTGTGGTTTCAATTCCGCTTGCTGTTTTGCCGAGTTCTAAAGCTCTATTCATCAATGGTTCTGCTTCTTTGAGACGAGCTGTTGTCACATACATTTGTGCATAGTCGTGGAGCAGAGAATGCAGTTCTGTCGTCTGCGAAGCGTCGGATTCAACTATCGGCAATGCAGATTTGTAGTTCGCTTCCGCTTCTTTGTAGTCATGCAACTCCACCGCACAATTGGCTAACTCGTGCTGAGCCTTTGCTGCTTGAATGCTCTGTGCACCAAACCTTGCAGCTTGCTGCGACAACACATTCTTCAAATTGAACAAACGCTCTTGCACTTGTGCCTCACGTTCTTGCAATTTGCGATTGACTGCCGTGTCGACGTCCAGCGGCCGCAACTGGGCTCCGCCTGAAGAGATTTGATAATCGCCCTGTGGAAGCGGCACTCCGTTGAACTTCATTTTGTTTACTATGTCTTTAGCCGGACCCGCCTGGAACGTAAATGTGATGGTCATCTTTTCGCCCAAACTGGCTGGAATAACCGGATATGGTTCCGCCAGTTTGGCCGCGTTTAAACCAGCATCATCAACTAGTTTCACGCCAGACGATTTGGCGATTTCAGCTTTAACGAGCTTGCCTGTTTTGTCGACGGTAATAGCGACGGACACACTGCAATTCTTATCTACTTTGGGATTGCGCCAGGCGGCATTTACTTTGCGACTAAAGGCGCTCACATAAGAATCGTTGTCCGCCTTAGTTGTTTGGTTTCGATTGCCGGCATTGAATGTGTAATTCAAAACCATTCCGTCTTTTGCAGTCGCGGGCATGGCCGGTAATTGATCAATACTGCTAAGAGACGCAACCGTAGCATCATCAAATGCTTGATCTCCCGAAGGCTCCTTAATTGTCACGCTCTTGATTTTGCCGCTTTTCTCAATAGTTAGCGAAACGACCACCTTTTCTGCAGTTGTTTTGTCGGGTGCTTTCCACGCTTGCTGAATCTTTGGGCTAACCATCTTGATGTATGAATCTATGGAGTCTGTGGCAGATGCTTTTGCCGCTGGTTTTGACGGAGCTTTGGCTACAGGTGCAGCTATCACTGCAGTTGGAATGAGAAGAGAAACAGAAAGGGCGGCCAGTGCAAGTTTTGCTTTCATTGAATTGTCTCGCTATCGTTTGTCGATCCGTGATGTGCACAGCCGAGCCACAACTGGCCAATGCGCTGCCTGCTTTCTAAACAATGATTACTTCTTGTCCGCAACTAATTTGGTACGAGCCCTGCGAATTTTGCTTCTTACACAGAATCAGATAATCACCATTAGTGAAATCCAGTTTCAAATCTTCGTTCTGGTTCATTTGGAACGACATTATTTGCGTATGCAAAAGCCTAAAGATAGCAGGGTCCTTCAGAACTCCACCAGGCGTCCATATTTCGAAAGGCTGATTGTTTCCTATCGCAAAAAAGACCGGACAATGCACTGAAATAAAGTCTGAGTTGAGAGTAAAAACAAGTTCTTCACTGCCGAAGGCGATCTGAAACAGTTCCTGTCCTCTTAGATAGCCCAGTTCGCCTGCAATGTTGTCGCCCATTTACTTGCTCTTCCTTTTCAGTGCCTGCTTGTTTTGTGCTGTTCCATACTAACGTATTCTTTGCTCAGCACTTCGTATGCGTTGTAGCGAATCTTCTCCAACTCCACCGCCTTGTTGTAGATTGTCAGCGCTGTCTTGGCAATCGGTACATTTGTGTCTGAATCTGGTCCAATCAGTTCCTGCAATTCGTCCAGAGCCCTGTTTATGGAACGGACATCGTTTTGCCAGGTTTTCCAAAGTGGATTTATTTTCGCCTCTATATTTGGTGGCACAGAGCGCCCATTTGTATCGACATCATGAATGTCATCGGTCAGTAGTTGGACAATGGGCTCCAATGTGTTTATGTAGAACACAAGCCAGTCCTTCCTCGGCGGCATATAGTCCTTTTTCTCACTGAGCATTTCGGCATTGATGGTTGTGGGCGAAAAATGCAGTGCTTGGTCACCAGGTTTCACGACTACCCTTGTAGCCTCGAGAAATAAATTGACCGCCTGCTGCTTAACCTGTCCGACGCTTAGTCGCGTGTCCCGCAAATCGGAGAGCATTTCTTCCGGCAGCAGTTGCTTCTTATCGTCCACAGTTCTTCGACGCAGTATTAGTTGATGTTCTGTCGATCGCCCGGCTGGCTTTGTTTCGGTTTCAGTCGCTTGAGCCAGACACCTAGCCTGCCCCACTGTCGAAAACGCCGTTAGGAAGATAAATGACGCCAGCACTCTTTTTTTCATCTAGTTGCAGCCCTCAATCTCAATAGGTGATCCTGAATCGTTATCGATTCGAGTTTCAAAGCACAATCAGTCTTCAAAATGCGAACAAGTCTTCTGACAATCCTTTATTGGTTTCCAGATTTTGAAAAAGAACGAGCGCATGCGGCACGCCGTTTTGGAATGTATGCCAGCCCACAGGAGTTTTGGTGTCATTGCTGATGTACAAAACCTCCAAGATCGGACTGTCAGGAGCAGGAGCGGATCTCAGCACAATGATGCTGACCTCGCCTGGAAATGCTTTTACATTTGCCGACTGAGTCATCGAGGCGGCCGCGCCGCTATTAAGGCTGGTCGCCAGCACCTCATACAGTGAACCAAAGTCACTTTGCGCAAGACTGTAACCGGTTGGCAATTGCAGTGTTCGCGAGTCTTCTTTCAGGGTGATCTTCATGAAGCTTAGTGTGCCGCCGCCGCATCCTTTTATTACCCCACTCGGGTCTCTGACTACGACCGAACCATTGCGGTAATCTTTTGTTTTTATCGTGGCTTTGAAGAGACCGCGATACTTGTATAGGTAATCGGCGCCGCCGTAGTCTTTCCAGACGCCGCCTTTGCGCGTGTACAGTCGACAATAACATTTATAGTCGTGCAGTTTGGCTGCCTTTTCTTTCAATTGATTCACATAAGCCGTTCCGACAGCGGACTTGGCCATGCTCTTCAAAGCATTCGTATCCGGCAGACTGGAGTCGGGATCAATCTCGAGCGACGCTTGGGCCGCGACATCGAAGAAAGAAAGAGAGCAAAATATGCTCAGAAACAGTGCAACTAGTGTTTTCGATTGCCAGTTCATGACCCTGCCCTGATATAACCTCGCAGCCCGAGATGTGTTGGAGTGCTTATTTCTAGCATATTTCGGCTGACTACAGTTTTCTCGCCTTGCTCTTTGAAAGGACCAGTTTTTCGAGATCGCCGCAATTGCACTTGTGGTGAGGGTCGAAGCTCATCGATGTGCGGAAAGCTTTAACAGCCTCTGGCACTTTTCCTTCACCGATTAAGTAGTAGCCAAGGTATCGGTAGCCTTCGACAGATCTTGGGTTGAGCGCAATTGAACGATTAATGTGTTTGAGCGCTTCGCTTTTATCGCCTATCTGCAACTGGGACCAGCCCAAATAAGCTTCAGCTTGAGCGTCCGGCTTTTGAGCTAGCTTCGACCACAGAGCAACAGCTTCAGTGAACTCTCGGCGAGTTGTGTGAAACAGCGCCTTCTGACGAATCGCCTCACGACTCTGGGGTGTCTTTGGCTGGCTTGGTTTAAGTGAAGGGGAAACCTTTGTTGCAGCTACATTTGCGCCTTTAGATTTCTGATTGGAAGCGGAATTTGCCGGTATTTCAGATGCTGAAAGCTGACCGGCGAGCAAACCGGTAAGAGTAATCGAGCAAGCAAACAACGATGTTGCTTTTATGACCAATCGACTTCTTCTTTTATTCGACTATTTCTACTTGTTGTACTTCGATTTCGACTTCGACTCAACTATCTCTTACTTCAGAGCGCCGGTGTAATCCAGAGCTATGCCGGGATGAGCACTGTGTCTTCCCTGAATCGATTGCCGCAAAAAGCCGAGCGCCCAATCGTGCAGCTGATTCCAGCCTACCACTCGGCGCATTGAATTCATACGGCGGCGCTTTTCTTCCACTTCCATGCTGAGTGATTGCGCAATTGCAGAAGCAATACTGTCCGGACTTTCCGGATCGACGATCAAGGCACCTTGAGAAAGTTCAGCTGAAGATCCCGTCTGTTTGCTTAAAATAAGCGAGCCTTGCTCGTCTTGCCGGCACGCAACATACTCTTTGGCAATCAGATTGAGGCCGTCTTTGATCGAATTGACCAAAAGGACGTCGGCTGCTTGATACCAGGCGGCCAGCTCATTTTGATCGAGATACTCTTTGACGGCAAGGATCGGTTTCCAGCCATTCGACTCGAATCGATTGTTGATCCTCGAAATCTCTGCTTCGACTAGTGCTTCATACTCGCTTGGCGGAGCGCCAGGAGATTTTACGGCGTGGCAAACCTGCACATAGTGAAAGCGCCTGTGCCAAGTTTCGTTCGTTTCCAGGAAACGCTCCAGCCCTTGCAATTTTTCCAGCACGCCCTTGGTGTAATCGATCCTGTCGACCCCAAGCAAAACCTGGCTGGCTAGTTTGTGCTTTATTGCCATTGCTTCGGCTTTGGGCTTATTGCTGCGCGCCAACTTTTGCCAGAGCGAGAAATCCAAGCCAAGCGGCATTACCACCACTCTCGTATGCGAACGGCGGCGGCGCACTTCCATCTTGAGCACGTCTACCTGTGCGTTCGGGAAAAGTTCCTTCACCGTATTTAAAAAGTTGGTCGCATACTCGGTTGTGTGGAAACCGATCAGCTTATTGCACAGAAGCGCATCGACCAGTTCTTTGCCAATTGGCGAATTGACGATTACTTCCGGCTGCGGCCACGGTACATGCCAGAACTGGCAAATAATCAGTCCTGCCTGCATGGACATGAGGGGCGCAGCAAGCGGCACTTGATAGTCATGCAGCCAGCAAAGAGTGGGAAAACTTTGCGAGGAAACACTCAAAGAATCAGAGGCGACAATTTCATTGACTTGACGAAACGCCTTCCAATTCTCCTGGTCGAATTTTGCCTTATCGGTCAGGCCATGCAGCAATGGCCAGAGGTATTCATTGGCCGCCTTTTTGTGTCGCTCTGCCAGCAATGCCGGCACTTTCGGAGAGTAGAACGAAAAACCTTCAGGAGGCGTGTCCTGAGTGGGCAGTGATTGCCCCTCAATGGCAAACCAGTGGACTTTGGTACCCAAGCGCTTAACGACCGGTTCCAGGCTCTTGCTCACTCCGCCTGATTGACCCGGTCCAGTGTAGGAAATTACCTTCAGTGTCGGTAAAAACAGCTCCAGTTCTTGAAAATCTTCCCGGGAAAGGGGGGTCAAAAGGGGAGGCGACTGGAGCGAAGAAGGCATTCTTGTGAGGTACTCCGATAGAGTGATCCCACCAGAAACAGAGGTTGGCCTCAGCTGGCAGGTGTGCAGGGATATGTTTTGCTGTTTCCGTCAACGCCGGCAGAAATCTCGAAATATCGAGTCCGCCAAAATTCCATCGGATTTTGCTTGATTTGGGAAACTAACTTTCCAAACGCCTTGAAAGTAAGCTAAGACAAAGAGTCAGCCGCCGTTCAAAATCGGGTGCCGCAGAGTCCCAAGTGCAAATTCCTGATACATATAAGGTAAGGTATATGCGCCGGGTAATCAAGTTGATCTTTGTTCAATTAATCCCGCCTTAACACACTTTAACGATTCCGGGCGTGATACCACCAACGGTGCGCAAAGCGGCGGGGCGCACATATTATTCGGAGTCGTTTGTCCAAAATTCTGCAAAGGTTGTTTCGAAATCGCGAAGTGTTTTGAGCCGGAAGCCTTGTGCTCAATCCAATAACCCGGGAAGATTGACGATTTCAATTCTGCGCGCTTTGATGTCGACCGTTGGAACCAACGCTCTGACGAACGGAATTAACACAGTGTCCTGTTTTTCCTCGTTCGCGCGTTTCATTTCCAAATATTCGCCGGCTTCGCCGATGATATCACATATGGTGCCAAGTTTTTCGCCTTCGGTGGAGAAGACGTCGAGCCCCAGCAAATCGCGCATCCAAAATTCGTCTTCCACCAGTTCGCGTATCTGTTTCCTCTCGGTCGTGATCAGCGCACCGAGCAATTGTTCCGCTTGCGTGCGATCGCAAATGTCCTCCAGTTTGACGAGCATATGCCTCTTCTCGTACTTCATGCTTTCTACTCGATGGTGGGACTTGGCACCAGTGCCGGTGGCAAGAGAAACGGTTTTTACTGCGCTCAAGAGATCGGGATTATTGGTTTCTAGCCTCACCTTAAGAACTCCTTTCAGTCCGAGAGCGCCAATCACTCGACCAACTTGAAATTCGTTTTCTATTTTTGTTTTATCGCGATCAACCATAAATCTTCAACGGCTAGCCCGAAGCTCCGCCTCCGGCATCTGCGTCGACATGTACCTTTTCGATATTGAGTGTTGTCTTTTGCTCCGACTTCCATCTTTTGAAAAGCTGATTGTCAAAACCGAATTGATCGAGCACGCGTCCGACAACAAAGTCTATTTGGTCCTGCACTGTTTCGGGCTTGTGATAATAGCCAGGCGACGCGCAAGAAACAATGGCACCGGCTTCCGATAGAGCCAGCATATTTTTCAATTGGATGTGACCAAAAGGCATTTCGCGCACAACAATCATGAGCGGGCGACGTTCTTTGAGACAAACAGCCGCCGCTCTATGTATGAGGTTTTCAGTCAAACCGGCAGCCAGCGCACCGAGGGTGCCTAAGGAGCAGGGAACAACAGCCATACCCCTGGTTCTATATGAACCGCTTGCCACCGTGGCTCCGTAATTGGTCAGCGAGTGAACCGTCAAAGGGGCATCATGAGCAAGGTTCAGATGTTTGATCAACTCTTCTTTGAGGTTCTCGCCGAAGACCAGATCGTTTTCTTCTTTCATGACCATAAGGGCGGCTTTCGAGACCAGGAGCTCGATTGGTTGATTCTTTGACAATAGAAACTGAACCAGTCTCAATCCATAGACGGAACCTGATGCACCGGTAATGGCGACGACAAAAGGCAGCGAGCGTGCGCTCTCAGCCGTGCTGTCTGCGTTCAAAGTCATATTTCAGTCTCAACTAGAGTCAATCTGATTCGGGCTTCTAGAAACTCGCTCTAGAATAGCGGACCCCTAGAATTCAATCCTCTAGAAAATCGTTCTTCTAAAAGTCCGTGCCCGGGCCCTTCTGCCCATCAGGGGCTGCGCCGGATGGAATTGTACCAGGCTGCCCGATGTATCCGCCCCCTCCGTTATTACCTGGTCCCCCCTGAGGAGGCTGTCCACTGCCGGAACCGCCGCCCTGAGGCTGCCCTCCGCTCTGGAACATCTGGTTACCGGGTATGAAGGAGCCTTTCTGGTTCACTTCGGGAATGAGGGGCTGTTCGGGCTGTTGCTCTTGCTCTTCTTCTTCGTTTACCTTTGTGCCGCGCTTGGCGAATCGCCTGCCGCCGTTTCTATCTATGCGATCTCCGTCATCCATTGGCGCATCCAGAACCGCAGCGCTGCCTGCCGCCGGCGCAATACCCATTTTGAAAGGCGCGTCTATTCTAATTGAAAGCGGTGAACCGGCAACGATCCAGAGATTGAAATTCCGTTTGACCAGCGAGCGAACATGGGAAATGCCGGACATTTGCGCACCGGCTTGCCCATTTCCATAAATTGCATCGCGCATGATGTCTTGCGGCGTCACGACTTTGGGCGGCTGACCTGGTTTCGTGCGAAATCTTTGCGCGGCTCCCGGAGCCACTGCTTCAAAGCCTGCCTGCGTGCCGACATAGGCGACTCCGTGCCCGAGGCGGGTATTGGCACGCTCCACTCCGTGACTGCGTCCCCGTCCGCCGCCTTGCGCCTGCGTCTCCCCGGCCAAAGATGCCACCATCGGATAGGTCACTCCGTCAGGAGTGCGCAAACCCGAAAGTTGCACGCGCAATTGCCCGGTCGGTTTTGGAAACCCTTTCTGGCGTGGCAGTTTGCTGGATGGAATGCACTCGACGACCTCGCCGATTACCGCGGAACCGGCTGGAATCAAGACGTCTGTTCCATTTGCCAGTACCGGGGAGGAGACTTCAACCTCAAAGCGCTCGCCCGGTTTGCTGCAGGACGAGCCGATTGTGTGATCGATGCGACCTTCGAAGTGAACCCCGATCGGGATGATGACCGTCTTGCCATGCATTGTCTGAGAGCCGCGGTACAGGCTGTCTGCCGACTGATTGCGCTGCGCGTTGGCAGGATAAGACAATCCGACTGTGAAGGCGCCTATGGCGGCGATGCCCAGTAATGAGAGTAATGCAGGTTTTGTCTTCATCTCGAAAGCCCTCGATAAGGCATTTTATTCTCGTATCAATGTAATTAAGTGTAGATCAGCCTTGAGCGTCTTAGCTGCGGTTCTGCCCTTTGCGCTTATTCCGTTGTTTCGCGCTTTCCTCCGGCGCCGTTTCCGTTTCCCTCGGAGGCAACAGATGACGCATCGGAATTGGCACTGCCGCCAGCACTTGAGGCTGCGGCTTTGGCCCGCCTGACTTTCTCTAAGGCTTGCCTGGCCATCATCATGTTCAGCAGATAGGCCATTCCTAGTGCCACCACAATCAGTATCACCATCCGGCCGATGCCCGCCACGTATTGGAAAACAGCCGGCAGCATAATGCCGAAAGCGGCCAAAATAATCAGGGCTCCCCCAATTTTGACCAGCTTACTGTTACCTTTCTCTTCGCTCAATATTGCTCTTCCGCTTTCAAATACTGGGCAAATCGGTCGATAACTTGCGGTGCGATCAATTTGGCGCCCGCCCACCAGGCCGCACCTATGAAAACCGGCACTACCAAAACGCGTACTAGAGGCGGCAAAAACCAGTAGAAGAAACTGGACATAACGCAAGCGGCACCCACGGCAATGGTGATCGAGAAGCGTTCTATATAACGTTCCTGCTCAGAGCGCGACAATTGTTGGAAGGTCCGCCCCAGAAGATTCAAATAATTACGCCAGATTTTTTGCAGACCGCCCTTGGAGTCTTTCCACGCTTGAGTTTCATGGATGCTGCGCGGCTTATTTCCGTCCATAGGACGGCGCGATGAGGGTCTTTCAGCCGGCGGCCAATTGTCGTCGCCGCCGCCTCCCTCAAAATTTCCTTGGCCGCCCTTGAACTGTTTAACGCTCATCAGCTACTCCTTGCTTCTCCTATCATTTGACAGTCTATTATGAGTTCTTCTAACACTCTCTTTCCCAAAAGTCAGCTATTTTGTCGATTTCCCTTTTTTGGGCTGTTTCTTAAGTTTAGCCAGATTTGCCTCGACTTCCTTTCGCAAGGGATTGGCATCATCGGCTGCCTCCAGAAATGCCGTCGCATAATCAATTGCTTTATCGGAATCTTCACGCTCTGTCTTGGTGAAAAGCGAAAACAGTCCGTAATAGGCGGCGGGGTGCTGCGGGTCATGAATGAGTGCTTGATTGTAATGATCTATTGCCACCTCTGGAATCTTCCAGGTTGCATCTCCAAGTTTTGTCTGTCGCGCCGCCTCATTGCGCTGGCTTTGAATCTTGCTAATACCTTGCTCCGCTCGGCTGGTCACTTCCGAGATTTCTTTGGCATAAGTGTATGCCGTTTCGGCAGAACGCAAGTCGCCATCGTTTAAGGCCAGTTCGCCAATGGTGAGCAAATCGTAGGCGTCGTCTCTGTGAGTGTTGATGACTTGCGAGAATATTTCGCGTCCTTCGCGAAAACGCTTCTGGGTCAAAGCCTTCTCTGCTTCGTTCAACTGAATGCTTTCTTGCAGATTCTTGGCGCCGGGCTTGATCACTTGTGCTTTGACCGATTGCTCGCTGACAATGTTCTGCAGTTTTTCCATCAGCTCTTGCATGGCCGGAGGATACTGCCCCTCACGGCGAGCTTTGCGATGGTAAACACGAGCCAGTCCAAGCAAAGCACGCGGATCATCCGGTTCCGATGAAAGAATGGTGCGATACTCGGTTTCGGCAACATCCAATTTGTCCTGACGCAAAGCCAGCTCGGCAAGCGCGTTTCTCAGTTGCATATCATTGGGCAGAATTTCCAGAGCATTGTGCATTTCTGCAATTGCAAATTCACCGTCACCACGCAATGCATAATATTCGCCCATATGCTGATATGGATCGGGCAGGTGCGGATCCTGTCGAATAGCCTCTTTCCACGACGCAAGCGCGGCCGGTCCGTCGCCCTGTCGTCGATAAATGTCGCCTTCAACAAGACTCCATTCGGCATTGCGCTCAGACCTTGGAATGTTGCGCAACTGCATGAAAGCGTCTTCGTTCTTGCCTTGAGCAAGCAGTATTCGAGCCTTTTCCAAATGAGCCGGGTAGAACTTTTTGTCGTCAGCCAAAACTTCGGAAACTAACTGTTCTGCATCTTTATCCCTTGGATCCAGGCGAAGAAGCGCATGAGCCCACAGCGTTTTATTTGTATTGTTGGGATTCATCTCAGCCGATTTCTTGAGCGGCTCGACTGCACCTTCGGCATCGTCTTGGGCAAGTTTCACAAGTCCTAAAGTTTGATGGGCGATGACCGTTTCCGGATTGGCTTTGATGGCCCGTTTGCACAGCGCTTCCGATGCTTCCAGGTAAGCATCCCGTTTAGCTGGTGATGCAACCTGGCGCGAGTGCACGTACGAAACGAAACCGGCAGCCGCCATCAAATTGATGTTATCGGAGTATTTGTCTTTGGCGGCGCGAAGAAGTTTTTCCGCTTCAATGATCTTGGGCGGCCAGTTCTGTTTTGCTAAAGCCACAGCCAGCCCGGCATGCGCGTCACCTGATTGGTCGCTTTTGCAGAGCGCGCGATAAGATTCTTCCGCTGCTTCATATTTCCCTTGCAGGAGAAGTTCGTCGGCATCGGCAATAGACTTCTCTTCTGCAAATGACGGATAGCAGGCTGAAAGGGACAGGCATAGAGAAACAGCCAGGAGACTGGCGGTCACGGAAGTTTTGAAAATGGAGGGTTGCCTTTTGGAGATCATTTAAGTTGAATTCTCTTACTCTATTCCTTTTCTAAGTCTTTCAATTTTTTCATCGCCTTGGCAATATCCTTGGGATCGGCTCCCATTTTTTGCATGGACTCTATCAGTTTTTTCAGCGGCATCACCAGATGCGGAGCCACGGTAGTGGCTTCCTTCCAACTGGAGGAAGCTCCCACCCAATTGCCTGCCGCTTCCTGTTTTTCGGCTTCTGCCTTAAACGGCTGAATGCGCGAAAGATCCACTTGGTTCATCGCATCTTTGGCTTCTGGTTCTTTTAGATTGAACGCCATGCGGTAAGCCACAGAGGCTTCGTCCAGACTGCCTTTCTTTTCGTTGATTCGTCCGAGGTAAAACCAAGCTCTTCCGTCTTTGGGATCTTTCTCGATTAGTGCATCAGTTTCTTTCTTCGCTCCGTCACTGTCTCCTGCAGCCATTTTTGATTCGACCGCAGCCAGGCGTCTTGGGTCAAAAATCTTTTCCGCCGGCGCCGCAGCAGCCGAAACACCGGCACCGCCAGGAACACCAGCTGCGGCAGCTGTGCCACCACCAGCGGGGGCGCCGGGTTTTCCAGCGGTTGCCGGAGTACCTGCTCCCGGCGCTGCCGGCGCCGGTCCGCCACCTAAGCGGCTGATGCCTTGAAGCAGGTCGGGATGGACATGTGGATTGATGGATGCGGCCGCTTGATACGCCTTAAGCGAGGTGGTTCGGTCGCCTTGTTGTTCTTTGCCACGACCATAAACGAAGAGCAGCTCGGGGTCCTGATTGTTTTGCCGGAGTGCATCTTCTACTTTGGAGAGAACACCGGAGAGCACCGCTGGTGGTGTGGTCGGGTTCATTACCGCAGCCACGTAGTAAGAACGTCTAGCCTTGGCCAGTTGTGGCGAATTAGGGTTTTTCTTCCAGCATTCTTCGAACTCCATTTTCGCATGTTCAAAGTCACCGGATAATTGATAAGCACCTGCCAGCATCAAGTGGTTGTCGAATGAACCATTGATGGATACTGCTTCGCGAGCGACTTCTTTTAATCCTTGTATCGCATCCGAATAAGCCGGGTTCAAAGTTACCGCTCGACGATAGGAGACGGCGGCGTTTTGAAGCCGCTTCAAACCGGTCTGCCGGTCTCCCCTGTCACGGGCAACTTTGGCGTAACGCCAAAGAGTATCACCCAACATCGAATGGCATTTCGCTTGTTCTATCTTATCTTTCCATGGCTTGTTGACTGCGATTTTCAACTCTTCAAAGGCAGCTACGTCTTGTCCATCTTTTAAGAGTGAACGGGCAAGGTCGGCGTGACTCGTGCCGTCATCAGTCATTCGGCATACTTTTCTATATTCGACCTGTGCTGTTCTGAAGCGACCTTCCGTCTCGGCGGTTTCTGCAATCTGGTGGCGAACATTGGGATCGTCGGCGTTCTTGCCGGATGCTCGCAAGCACTCATCAAGATTTCTGTCGGCGACAGCATTTGATGGATCGGCAAATAGAGCCTTTCTATACTGCACCATCGCTTCATAGTATTTCTTTTTGGATGCGAGCATATCTCCGTAACGAAGGCAGGCACCCGATAAGTTGATTTTGAATTGTTCGTTATAAGGATCACCTTCCAGCGCGATTTCATGTTCGCGAATGGCATCTGCCCACAATCCTTTGCTGCCCAGCTCGACGGCGCGGTTGTTGTGCTCGAGCGGGTTGGTCGGATTCGGCGTCGAAAGCATTATGCCGCCACCGCCACCGCCGCCGCCGGATGGAGCCGCACGGCGAGCGCCTTTAGCTTCGGCATTGTCTTGGCACAAACCAAAATTGCATATAAAGGAAAGCGGCAGAGACAAAGATACGATTGCCACGAGCACTTGCTTGGAACGGCTCGGACTCACAGTTTCACGTGTTTGTATCGGGGATGAATGGAAATTCAATGAACGAATATAAAAGGACATGTCTTTAGTTGATGCGAAATTCAAAAGTTGATGATAATTTGTGGCTACATCCCTTCAGGATTTTTTTTCCTTGCCGGAACTGGCGTTTTCAAAATGCGAGCTGGTAAGCAGTTACTAAGTCAATTCTTGATTGTTATTTTGGAACTCCCGGCGCGCCCTAACAAGAGCGCATTATTACCTGGATTTCATTTTAGCGATGGTTGTATATTTGGCACCAATTTTTTTGGTTGACAAGAGGCTTTTCCCTGAGGCGGGAAAAAGTGTTGTCTAGACAACACTTTCGCTGCTCAGAGCGAAGATTGTTATTGACAATGGTGCCCCAAACAATTAAAAATTAGTCATTTCGCAGGCATTTTTGCCCAATTTCGCCCCATTTCTAGCAAGGGAGATTAATTCGCGTTTATTCTGTTAGACTGAAATCACATATATAGCCTCTAGATATTTCTGGAATCTCTTCTTTATTTGTTATTTGGCGTTTTCTTACTAGGCAAAAGAGGCATGTGTTCAGGTAAGGGCTCGCAGAGCCCGAGATAGATATCTCCCTTGGGAGGGATATTTAGTGATGACAAAGCCTGCGCCACTATTGGCAGCACTGATAGCTCTGGGACTGACTGTCCCAGTGGCTCACGCTCAGCTTCCGCAGACGAATATGGGCAAATACGTCCACAAGCCGGGCGATAACCAGTACGACAGGGCCGCACAACAAGAACGGCATCCACCCCCGCCACCGCCAGTAACGCGCTTTGCGACAAGCGGCGGTGGGGGCGGAGGATACATGTACCGGCCCAAACCCAAGCCTCGCAAGCCAGACCCCTCCATAGAACCAATCGCCGCAGACGAGCCTGTGCCGCCTGCGGGCTTTCCCGTTTTGCCGGAAAGATTGGAATTGCCCATCGCTATGGGTAGCTGGGGCGGTGCTGGCGGCGGTGGAGGCGGCGGTGGCTCCTGGAACGGACCGGCACCCGGCTCCGGCGGCGGAGCAGACGACGGTCCGCCTCGCATGCTCTCTAAGAAGCAAGGCTACGGGCACTTTGAGCCCGGTGCTTTCATTCCGAAGAATCACAAGTCCGGATACTATAAGTGCAATGAGGTTACTCCTCCGCACAAGCAAGTATCTGATCAGATCATGACTGGCGGTGCCGGTGGTGGTGGTGTGCCTGGACTGGGCGGACCGCCGAGCCCGGCCGGTGCGCTCAAGTCTCTGGGCAAAGAACCCAAATTGAACGATCGCGAAGATGGCACGGTAGCACCGGAAGCTCCGCAGCCTGTAGTGATCAATCAGTCGACGACGCAAGACCTTTCGCTTCCTGAAGACGATTTCTCGGGCAACTCGGCAAAACGTCCAAGCAAGGTCGGTCGAAAAATGAAGCAGGTGGGTCGAAGAGTGGTGTCGCCGATCAACTCGGCTACCCGTCGATTTACAGGAGTAAGTTTGTTCTAGTTTTTCAGCTACTAATCGGTCGCCGGACGGCCGGACGACCAATGGCTCGGGGGAAGGAGTTCTCAAAATGGCTAAGTTAGTAAAGACGATGAGTTTGATAGTGGCAGCCAGTGCCTCAGTGGCAGTTTGCGCTGCACCGTCAATGGCACAAGGTTTCAAAATCGATCAAAGAAAGCTGGACAAGACCACTTTCTACAGCGCGCCCAGACAGATGCAAATTCTGGACGAACGCCCGATCATCAAGGATTTCCGCGAAGCGCCGCAAGCTCAACAACAAATTGAATTGCCGCCCGGACCGCAAGGTTATGGCGGCGGCGGTGGTGGTGGAGCCGGCGCATTGCAGGGCGGCGGTCCCGGCGGCGGACCCAACGGCGGACCCTTGCAAATGGGCGGTCCAACCGTACAACCTAGAACCAGCAACGGCATGATGCCCAATATGGGCAGCTTGCCGAAGACCGGTTTTGGTCCTTCCAATATTCCGGCCCGCGGCATGGGTCCTAAAGGACCGCTGGCAGATGCTACCTCGACCAACCGTTTGATGGGCAAGATGATGACGCCGCCCAAATCTCAAGGAGCCTCAGCCGGACCCGCTCGCGGCATGGCGCCGTCGAGAGGACCGAGCAACGGCAACTACGCCGGACCGGCAGTATCGTCGTATAGCGGCGGTTACGGCACAGGTTCAGGCGCCGGAGTCGGTGACAGCTCACGCACCAATACATCGGTTAGAGGCAGCCTGTTGAAGAGAAACTAAGACATCACCGAGCAAAAACGAAAGCGCACCACCCCCTTATGCAACACACTCCAACAATTTCTAAATTCGCAGCGTTTGCCCTGGCGCTGGCTCTGACTGGCTGTGCCAGGCAGGAAGCCGGTAGCGGCGGCGCCTCTGCGCAAGGAATTGAGCAAGTGCAAGGGCAAGGGATTTTGAATGCTTTGAGACCGAAAGCAGATCCCACAATGGTGGAGCGCATTCGTCAGGAAGACGCAAACAGGATGCAGCAGGCGGCTCTCGCCCAGCAGCAGATGAATCAGCAGATGGCCGAGACCGACGGGTCGGGAAGAATTCTTCCCAAGGTCTCTATGGAACCTATTGCTCCGCCGGCTGAAGAAGTTGCCTCGGCCGGCGCCGGTATGAGCATTACGTCAGCGGATTCGGGAGCCTATACTCCCAGTTCTTCCGGAGCGGTTCCTCAATCCACGCCTGTTTCCACGCCTGCGACTGCCAGCTATGGAGCCTATCAATCAGCTCAAGTGCCTGCGCCTCCCTCGGGCGCGCTGGGCGGTGGTCTCGTCCCGCCACCACCGGCAGTGACACTGTCGACAACCGCGCAGACGACTGTGGCAAGTGCTCCGCAAGGCGATCCCAATAATCCTTATGGAAACCCATACGCCAATCCGTACGCGAACCCGTACGCCAGTCCTTATGCCAACCCGTACATGAATCCTTACGGCATTCCCTACCCGCAGCAAGCCGCGCCGCAAGGCGACGGTGCACCACAGAGACCGGCTCTATTCGGTTCTGGAAAACGCAGTCCGCGTGATGAGTCCGAAGAAGATCCTGCCGCTCGTGAGAAAGCAAAGAAATTCGCCAATTTCGTGCCGATCACGCCAACCGGTATGGAAGCTCGCTCACCATACAAACAAAGGGACGATTTGCGCGTTCTCTGGAAAGGCGCAATCACCACAGCGCAGTTGGGAGCCTGGTCTCAGAAAGATCCTAATATCGCCGCCGCCTTGGGACGCATTGATGTTGGTCTTCCGGGCGAAGCTACAAAGGGTTCTTTCAGCGTCGGACCGAGACAAGTCGATGCAGTCTTCAAGCGGGTTTTCGTCGACAAGAGAATTCAGCAGCCGCTCGTGAAGGCTCAGAACGAAACGGTGCAGAGTTACTACCGCTACCTGTATTCGTATAACCGATTTGCTCTTGCCCAACAGACCGTAGCGGCAAGAAAGCAGGAAGTGGAAGTGGCCAATTCGCATGCTGAACAGCAACGAGCCGCAGCCGATCTTTCGCAAGCGCAAAGCGAAGCCGAGTCGTCAAAAGAAGATATGCGCTCCGCACAACTGGAGCTAGCTGCCGTCGCTGGTCCTCAAGCCGCACGCGCGGTTATTCAAAAAGTTTCCGGTATTTCGCCGAGCATCGAATCTCTGGCGCAAGCTCAGCCTGTGCAAGACGCCGCACCTCAAGGCGGTTTCAATGTGTTGGGCTCGGTAGGAAGCCTGTTTGGATTCAACAAGAAAAAAGCGGAGGAGCAACCGGCTCCTGAACCTGTCAAAGCTGCAAAAGCTGATGAAGGCAAGAAAGATAAGAAAGACAAGCAAGAAAAGACAGCCGCTAAAACAAAAGACAGCAAGACCAAAACAGCCAGCAAAGAAACAAAGCCCAAGAAAGGCGGCAAAGCCGAAGTTGCTCAAGGCGACCTCGAGCCTGCTCCGTCCAAAGGTGAGTCACCCAGCGCCGCAGCACAGGCAGAAGCTCCGGCAGCATCGGATGGCATCTCCTTTGAACTCAAAGGCAAAAATATCAGCGCGCGCAAGAGCGTGCTCAACGTTTCTATCCGTAATACCTCGGACAATGCTTTCAGCTTCAGCCCCGACGACATCTCCGTTCAAGAGGGCAATCAGAAGCTTTCAGAAGCAGCGATGCGAGCCGAATTTGACTCCACAAGCATAGCGCCTAATGGAGAAGTCAAAGGCACCATCACGATCTTCGGTAGACCCTGGAATGACAGGTTGACCATATCTCTCTCGGACGGACAACGGAGCATACACATGAAACGTTGACCCAAGAAAGATGAAGCGTTTGCAGATCCTAGACCGCGTGAAATTTACTAGACCGACGCTCAATCAGGTAGTTTTGATGAATAAGATGTCGAGCCAATTCAAACTGGTTACACTGGCAAATGGCCAGGCGCGAGCAGCAATCGCGCTGTCCATGCTGTTTGCGGTCGTGATATTAGCCCTGCCGGCATTCTCGCAGGCTAATAGCAATCAGTTCTTTACGAACGCCCAGGGCACCATGGACGACTCCAATAACTCGACGGCGCAAACCATCCGCGACATGGCTTGCTTGCGCTACAAGTGGCTGCAAATCAACCGCCAATATGACCGACTGGAACCGGCGAATAGCCAGATGCCGGAGACCAGACCATCCAGAAGACAGACTGTTCCTGAAAAACGCAACGAGTTTCAGACCGATGGCCGCTCGGCAAGACAGCCCAGTAGCGGTGAAACCAATACAAAACAAACTGCCGATTCCAATACGCAGACTAAAGTTCTTGCCTATGACTCCTGCTTCGTGCCCTGCGGAAGCCCGGTCGGTTGGTTCCTTCAAGACGCCGAAGCCTGGAAATTTCCCAAGTACACTGCCTACGGTATTCCTTGCTATGTCCAGCCCAAGCTGGAAGCAATGGACAAAGTAAAGACGTCCAGAGACGAAGCAATCTTTGAAAAGGCAACTGGATACAACCCGCCGGGAACCGGTCGTATCACCACTTTCGGCTTGCCGATATCCGATACGCAGTTTCAATTGATCGACAGAGAAAACAATAACCGGATGCTCGAATTGCTCTCCGATCCTGAGCGCTTCATGTGGGCGGCTACAACTACCGGTCAAATGATGAACGGCGCGGCAGGCAACTCTATCGCCGGCGTTGCGGAAAGCTCTTTCGATAACGCTGCTGCCCGTATCATCCAGGGTGATGCGACAAACTCTTTGATCAACCTGGCCAATGAAAATTCCGGAACCGGCCCTAACCTCGGCGCCTATTACCGGCGCGTTTCTGATGCGGTTCGCCAAGTACAGATCATGTATCACCAGGTCTACGTGCCTCTGGCTATTCTTTTCCTCCTGCCGGGAGCCGTAATCAGCCAAGCTAAATCAATTGTCGCCGGCGGTTTCGCTCTCAAAGCCCAAGAAGCACAGAGCCCCTTCGATGGTTTATTGCGCTCGTTTGTGGCTGTGTTCTTAATTCCTGCCACGCAGCTCATCGTCAGTTACGCAATTGACGTGGGCAACTCTATGGCTTATTCCGTCTACGATCCGTGGGTGAATATAGATCGGGTTAAGGAGTGGACTCATAATCTCTCGTACAACCCCAACCCGCGAACGAACGTGGACAACGCCATCCTTCCGCCTGCCCAACAAGGGCAAGGACAGCAAGGGCAGAGCGCCTGGGACAGGCTTTTCTCCGGCGACATTTTCGGTGCGGTTCTGCAATTTGTCATGGACTTCTTCGGATACGGCGAAGGTCTGGGCGGAAACACGCCTGAAACCAGAACCATGGAAGAGCGCAGTTCATGGTTGTCCGGAATGTTGGAGATGGCATTCAACTGGATGATGTATTTCATGTCTCAGAGTTTGATCATTCTGACGGCATTCCAGCTCGTGTTCATGTGCTATCTCTTCTTGCTGGGACCGCTGGCGGCTGCTTTCTATGCCTGGCCGGATTTGCAGAATGAAGGCAACCAGAAGCTTTTCCGCGGCGTTTTCGGAAGCTGGGTAAATGCTGTAATCTCGCTTGCTCTGTGGCGTTTCTATTGGATGGTAATCCTTGCCATCATGACGCAGCGCCTGATCTATATTTCTCAATCCAGAACACCGACGAACCTGCAATGGGAAGTAGCGGTCTTCACGTGCTTGCTCGGTCTTATGCTGCACGTGCCGTTCAGTCCATTCAAGTTCGACCCGGCCGCAGCTCTCGAAAAAGTTGAGAAAGTCGCCAATAGCATGGGTGGTGGAAGCCCTGGTGGTGGCGGCAGCGGCGGTGGCGGCGGTGGCGCCAGCGGCGGCGCTGGTGGTGGCGGCGGCGGTGGCATGCTGCAGCAGTTCGCCAACCAAGTTCAAAATTCCAATATGCCGCAAGCTGAGAAGCAAGAAATGCTGCAAGCCATCAACCAGACTTCTGTGGGCTTAGGTGCCTTCAGAGATGGAAGATTCGGCGGTGGCTACGACGCCTTTGGCGGAGGCCGAGGCGGCATCGACACCGGCGGCGGCGGCCAGGGTCAGGGCCAAGGCACCGGGCAAGGACAGGGTACTGGTGACGGGCTGGCCCCACCGGTCCAGCTGAGCCAGACCAATTTGATCAATCCTTCTCTCATGGCCGAGAATGCCATTCTGCCTCCATCCTCAGCGGGAACGGGCACTGGCGACGGCACTGCTACCGCGCTTGCATCTACCGGTGCGGCAGAACGCGGTCCGACTTCAACACCTGCAGATCAAACTCAATCGGGATCCAGAGTCAATCCTGGCGTTCAGCTCGCCGACTATGTCCAGGCAGCGCAAGAGAACGTACAGGGAATCGGTGCCCAGTTGCAACAAGCAGGCATGCCTGCTGGGCAAGTACAGGAATTCATTCAGCAAAACAGCCCGCAAGCCATGATGGCTTCGCTCGATCCTCAAAAGAGCGGTTACTTCCCGTCCGGTGGCGGAGATGATGATTCCGGCTCGAGAAGGCAGCGCCCGGCTGACGACACCGATACCGCCTAAAGAGTTTCACGAGGCAGTCAGCGAAACTCTTCAAAGATTTACAAAGAACGCGTGAGGATGGATCTCAAATGATTGGAAGAAGAAAAACGGCATCAACGTTTATAGCGCGATTATCACTCGTGCTCCTTCTCATCGGATTCGTACCGATAGCTGCCTTAGCCCAGCCGGCAGCCGGCGGAGCCGGCGGTGGGACAGGTGACTCCAGAGACGGAAACCCCGGCTCCGGCGACCTGGCCATGAAGCACTTCTATCTGCGTATGAAAAATGCTCAAACATATGCCAGCACCGAATATGGTGGCACCGACGTTTTGCAAAACGTGGGCGGCTCTCAAGGTGTTTCCAGATTTACCAATGGTCTTCGTAACCTCGTAAACGGCAATGTGCGAGGAGCACTTCAAGCTGCCTCCGGTCAGGACGGACGTGGTCCGAAAGAATCGGTAGGGCCTGGTATCGTTAAAACCCAGTCCGGCCCTACATATGCATGGCCAGTGCCCGTGCCTCCAGGCATTCCCTCGACCGTGCCCACCAAACGTGACGAAGGTATCAACAAGAACGAACTGAAGACTTTCGGTTATCCGGTTTCCGACACGCAATTCCAGCTCATCCAGCGCTACAACCAGAACATCATGCTGGAGCAATTGTCCAACCCGGAAAGATTCATGTGGGCAGCTACTACCTTGGGCGGCTTGCAATCAACATCTGCAGCCAACTCCGCCAACAACATGGCCACCAACCAGGCGATCAGCGCCATCGATTTCAGCAAAAAATATTTGGTCAACTTCACAGCCGAGCAAGGAAACGTTTGGCACAGATTGAGAGACCAACTGTTTATCCCGATGGCAATTCTGCTGCTTTTGCCGGGCGCTGTGCTTGCTCAAGTGAAAGCGATCGTCGCTCAAGGCTCTCCCTCATGGGCGCAGGCCGATAGTCCGATTGAAGGTATCACGCGCTCGATTGTTGCTGTTTTCCTTATCCCGGCGACATTCCTCGTTATCAACTACGGTATCGACGTTTCCAACTCGATCACGTTTACGATTGCCGACGAATACAAGCGCATCTTCGGTACTGATATGTATGAAGATGCGATTTGTCACGAGAAAAGAGCGTTTGCCAATAACCCGGCCAACCGCAACGAAAACGCTATTCACCAAGAGGAACAACCGGTCAACCGCGGCACATCCGTTTGGTCGTCTTTCGAAGGTTTGAACTCGACGGTGCGCGAATATGACCCTTGCTTGGGCGTCGATAATACTCGCGTGCCCGATGAAAATGCTGTGCAAGCCAAAAACTTCAACCGTTTGGCCAAAGGTATGGCCAATACAGGCTTGACTGCAGCCTGGAACATCATGAGCGCGTTCCAGATGGCATATCTCTACTATTTGTGGTGCATGGGACCGATAGCCGCAGCCCTCTGGGTATGGCCGATCGGACCGATGCGCGGTGCACTTCGCAGCTGGATTGAAGGCGTTATCACGCTTTGCTTCTGGAGCTTGTTCTGGAATACCACCGTTCTCCTTCTTGCTTGTTTCAAAGGAGTGGGCGACGACGGATCGATTATCGTTACAGCGTTGAACACGCTGGCTAACTTGTCTGTCAAGAAAGCCTTCGACTTCGCCGGCCTGATTGCTGAAGCCGGAAACGCCGCTTCCTCCGAAATGCAAAAAGCCATGTCTGGTGGCGGCGGTGGTGGTGGCGGAAGCCGCGGCGGCAGTGGTGGTGCCGGTGGTGCCGGTGGACAAGGTGGTCAGGGAACAGCCGGCCGCAGTGTCGGCGGACCAGGAGCAGGACAGGGACAAATTGCCGGTCCTGGTTCAGGTCAAGGCTCAGGAGAAGGCAGCGGTCAGGGCCAATCGCTTGCTCTGTCACCTGCCGGTGGCGATCTCAGCAGTGCCTCTCTCACTCCTCGAGGAGTTGGAGACATCGATCCTCTCACCGGTCAGCGCATTGACGGCAGTACTGCGGGAGTCGACCCGGGCTTGCCTCCGGGCGAACGCGGTACAAATATGGGTATGCGCGGAGGTGCAGATGCAAGCACGGAAGCAGCTGCTTTAGCGGCTCTCGGTGCGGCAGGAAGACCTCCTTCCGATGCGGACAGGCAGATGTTCGAGAATGTCAAACGCATGGACGATGCTGGACATCCAGCTGCCACTGCGCTTGTCGAGGCTATGGCGCAAACGAAAGAAGGCGACATGGCCGCGGCGAGGGCCGGCAATACAGACGCTGCCGATCGCATCAAAGCCGCTACCGGTATGGACTACAAGACACTCGACAATGCATTGCGTGGTGATTCTGCAGCAATGATGACGGCAGCTGCTGTCGTCGGTGCGGCAGGATCGGCCGGAGCCGCGGGCAATCTCATTGCTCGTGCCGAACGCAACGAGCCGGCTGCCATTGCGCAATTGGAAGGACGCACCGGAATCAACGCCGATACTCTCGTTCGCGCCGCACAGGGAGACCAGGGTGCTCAGATGGGAGTGATGGCCAGAGCCGGACAAGACGGTTCTGTGCAAGCGGCAGCCATGGGTGGCGACCGCATCTGCGCTGACGCCGTTCGCGCTGCCGAGATGACCTATGCGCGTAATGCGGCGACCGGAGACTACACTCAAGTCGCTGCCTACAACCCGCAAACTGGAACGTTCTCAGCCACAGATGCTCAGGGCAATATCCTGCGAGCCGCCGATGGCAGTGCCCAAATCTCATTCGATCAAGCCAGTGGAGGATACCGGACCCAGGACGGTGCGCCGGTCGCTTATGATGCCGGCACCGGACAGTGGATGGCGCGCGACGCCAGTGGTGCCGTCAGTAGTGGCATCGTTTACGATGTTAACGACGGCAGATTCGCTGCCGCGGGCACCGGCGCCGGTGTCACATTTGAAAATGGCAGCTTCGTTGCGGCAGGCACAAACGGCAATGTCGTCTGGGATGCTCAACAAGGTCGCTTCGAAGACAAGGCGACAGGCAGTGCTGTCATGTCCGATCCAGGCGGCTCGGGACAATGGTTCCGAGTTGCTCAAGATGGTCAGAGCATCGAGCGCCTGTCGGCAGGAGCCGGTGGACAAACCGGTTGGGAGAAAGTTTCCGGAGCTGCACCTATTGAGGTCAGAAACGGTGAAGTCATTGCCGCCGGCACCAATGGAAATGTTGTCTTCGATCAGGCTCAAGGCCGCTTCGAAGCGCGCAATGGAGACGTTGGTGTACAACTCGATCGAGCATCCAATCAGTGGTATGCACAAGGCGCGTCCGGCCAAGTTGCATACTCGGTGGAAAGCGGGCAGTTCAAAGCCACCGGTACAAATGAAGCAGTTACATACTCCGGAGGTCAGTGGTCTGTCGATGGTACAGGCGGCCGCGTAGTTCTCGATGCTGCTCAGGGTCGCTACGAAGTGGCCGGTGCCAATGCCGCCGTCGCGTACGACAGAGCCACGAGTAATTGGGTGGCAGCCGATACAGGCGGTCAAATCAAATTCGATCGTCAGGACCAGCGCTTTGAAACTGCAAGCGGTTCTGCCGCTGTCGTCGATCCGAATGGATCCGGCAGATGGTATGCAGCTGCAGCCGATGGTGCATCCGTTCAAGTGCTTTCACCGGCCTCGAGCGGCTCAGCAACCTGGTCTACAGCGGGAGCTGATGCACCGGTTTCCTTCCAGAACGGCACTTTTGTTGCGCAAGGATCTGGCGGACAGGTCTTCTTCGATCAGAAAGCCGGTCAGTGGGAATTGCGTCAGCCCAGTCCGCAAGGCGGATTCATCGACACCAATATCGCTATGGCCAGGGATTCCGCTTCCGGTAACTGGATGGCGGCAGGCACAGGCGGTCAGGTCGTCCTCGACCCAGCCTCCAGAAGACTGGAAATTTACGGCACCAATACGCCGGTCGCACGCGACAACACAGGAACATACGTGGCCGCCAATACTGGTGGAAGCGTCATTCTTGATACCAACAACCCCGGTGGCGCGCGCTGGGAAGTGCGCGGCAGCGACGTACCCGTCTCTCAAGGACCGAGCGGTCAGTGGGTGGCGGCCGACAGTCGTGGAGCGGTTGTCTGGGATGCCCAGCAGAACCGCTTCGAGCAAGCCGGCACCAACGCCGCAGCTTACAGAGACCCAGGCGGATCCGGCTGGTACTCGGTTGCTGCAAACGGCATGGTCACTCAATTGCAGCCCGATAGTCAGTGGAGATCGATCGATCCTGCCACGGCGCCGATTCGTGTCGATCAAGGTGGTGCCATCACCGCCGCTTCGTCGAACGGCATGATTGCTTACGATCAAAGCAGTAATCGCTGGGCAATCCAGGGTACGAATCAAGCTGTTCAATACGATTCGAGAACCCAGCAATGGGTGGCTCCTGAAACAGGCGGCCGCGTAGCCTACGACTTCAACGACAGGCGAATGGAAGTGGTCGGACCAAATGGTGCCACCACAAACGTGCCGGTAGTTTCCGACCCGAGCGGCCGTAACTACTACGCCTTCGGCGCCAATGGAGACGTGCGCCAGCTTGATGCCACAGCCGGTTCGTGGAGACCGCTTGATGCCGGCTCTACCATCGGCTATACGCAAAGCGGACAGATCTACTCGAATGCGTCCATCGCTCCTGGCGATGCCACACGCACTCCGCAGGTCATGTACGACACGCAACAAGGCCGATGGGAAGTGGCAAACAATCCCAATCCATCTACAAACGGCATACCTGTGACGCAGTCGGGCAGCGGCTTCTACGCCCAAGGCACCGGCCGGCAAATCGAGTACGATCTGAACAATCGTCGCTTCGAATTGGCCGGATCCGACAGACCCGTTGAATTCCAGCGCGGTGTCGGTTGGACTTATGCAGGAACCGGCGAACAAGTCGCTCTGAGAACCCCGGACGGCGGCTGGACTGCCGGAACGCACGCCTCAACCGATCCGACAAGGGTACAGCAGGGCTACGATCCGTTCAGCAATCCGACTCGACATCAAGGTGGATACACGCCTGATCCGACATACGGGCACAGATTCCCTGACTGGAGAGCGGACGTCGCCGAAATGCGCGGCGGACAGCACTTCGATGTGAGAACTCCGGATGTGAGCACTCATGTCGCACAGGGACATGTCGATGTACAGGGCCCGGGCTTCCACGCTCATGTGGATACGCCTGCTGGCGGCATCATGGATGCACCCAGGCGCGTAGACCCGACCGGCACTGCCGGCAAAGCCATCACGGCAGCCGGTGTCGGAGCAGCCATCTGGCAGCAATGGTCCAATATAAGCAACCGTATGAATCGCGGTCAGCAAGGACCAGCCCAGTCTCTGCAAGACATGATGCGCAAGGGAGGCGGCTCTCAGCGCAAGAAGGACAATCGCAAAATAGTCGGCTATGACGAATACGGCAACCCGATTTATGAGCAATAGAGAAAATAGGCATGGGCGGTTTTAAGCCGCCCGTGCCGACTGAAAACATACTCTAGGGACTGTACAAAACAGAAAAAGACCATACAATGCGATAAGACCTCCATGACCAGGGTCTTTCCAAATCAAATAAGTCCAGTAAATACGATATGAAAAGCCGCAGGAGGAGAGGCATCTCTTTCCTGCGGGTATTAATATAGATAGATGGTGGTCAGAGTCCATGGACATGTTGCTAGCTGAAGTTGGAGTCAGATGCGATCGTTGCGGAACCTCATTCGTTTCGCGCCAGTTGCCGACTTTCATTGATATCGGACATCGCAATTCGGAATTGCGGCAGGATTATCGCGGCTATCAGCCGATGATGGAGCAGTACGCAATTATCAGTTGTCCGAGTTGCGGGCGCGCCGACTGGTCGACCGCGTTTCCTCCGGCGCAGGGCAAGCCTGTTTTGGCTCAAGCCAATACCAGCGCGCACATGCAGTACAGGCAGGCGGCTCTCGACAAAGAGCGCAACACAGGCAGCGTCAATTCATTCCAGGCTGCTGTTTTTTATGTTCATGCCGCTTGGTGTGCTGATGACAGTAAAGCTTTCCCGCAGGCTCGCGAGTACCGACGCCTGGCTATTGAGTCTTATAAACGCTCTCTTTCCGACAATACTTGTCCGCAAAATTCACGTGGCGAGACGGAATATTTAATCGGCGAACTAATGCGCCGTGCCGGCGATTTTGAAGGTGCTCGCGAGCATTTCAGAATGTGCATCGGTCGCCTGAATGCACGTTTTGCAATCATGGCTCGCAAATTAATGCGTCTTTGTGAGCAAGGCAGTACGGAAGCGATCCAGTTCGAAGCCGATGCGCCCATGCAGCCGGCATCGCCTCCGCAGTCTGGGGCTAATGACTCATCTGGTGGGGGCTTTGCTTCGAGCGCCGCTAATCAAGCTCCGGCCGCGCCGGTAGGTGCACCACCTGCTGTTTCCGCAGCCAGCCCACGCGCCTCCTATTCAGGTCCGCCGGCTTCGAGCGGCCTGCCCGGTGCATCCGGCTCCAGTGGTTCTAAGCGTCCGCCCGACCAGGGACCACCCGAAGGACCACCGGTCGGCCCGCCTGGTTCAAACAAACAGAAATCTAAAGGGCCGCCAACGCAACCACCACCGGGAGCACCACCTCTGGCTTGACCTATAAATTCGCAGCATGCAGTAAGGAGTTAGTTTTTTGGGCTACGTTCAACGAGTCATCATCCTCAATAAGCCTCTCAAGGTTTTCGGGTTCGAGCCCCGCCAGCTGATTCTGCTCTCGGTGTGGGTGATTTCGGGCCTGATTATTGCCGGACGTTTTCCGCAAGACTGGAAATTCCACAATTTTCCAATCGGAGTCTGGTTTTTCATCCTTTGGATGTGCGGTGCCGTGGCCGTGGTTATGGGCACACGACTAAAGCCCTTTTCCTGGTGGAAAAATATCCTCACGTACCGGTTGGGTTTGGCTCCCAAACTCTATGTTTCACGTGCAGAGCCTGCTCCGATCTATCCAGATGGGAATATAATTGAGGTTAAAAAAACTAAAGAATCTTTCTATGTCCAAGCTGAGAATACAACTTCCGACCCGGATGACTTTTAGAAGTCCGGCTTTTGCACTTTAGACCACATCTAAGGACGCTGGAAACCCAAGACAGGAAACACAATGGCACAAAGCTACGCAGCATCGCGAGGAAGAAAACGCCCGGGACCCCCAGGCGGGGGCGGTGGTCGTGGCGGTGGCCGTGGTGGAGACGGTAGTGGTTCCGGCAGCAGAGGCAGATATGGTGGTTATGCCGATGGCGGCGATGACGGATTTGAAGACGATATCAAGCCGCCGTCAGTAAGAGGTGAGACTACAGGGCGCGTATTACGCACGACTCCGCAGCCGTCTATTCAAAACGTGTTTGCTGGTTTTTATAACTCGCTTCCTGGTGCTGTGCGAGACATGCTGCCCTTTGGCAGCGACGCGACAGAACAAGATTCGCACGACGACGACGGACCGCCAAAAGACTCGCGTCCTGAATCCAGCTGGAAAGACGTTTGCTATCTGTATGCCATTCCGGGAGATGACGAAGACGAAGGTCTGGTCGTTCTAGCCGACGGCAGTATGCGCAAATACATAAGCTGCAAAGGTATCAATGCCTTGCTCTTCGACGAAGCCGATCGAGAATCGATGGCTCGTCAGTTCACCAATTTCGTCAACTCTTGCGAATCGGATATTCAGGTCATCATCAAGTCGCGCAACTTGCCGGTTGATGAATATCTCTCTCGCTATCAGACTTTGATCAAGACCGACAACGATTACCTCAAATGGTATGCGGATTACACAGATAAATGGTTCCGCCGTCAGCAAGATGTCAGCTTCGTTCCTCAGCGTGAATTCTATATCGCCGTCAGCTTCCAGCCTCCTGATTGCCGAGGCACCACCGGTTGGAGCGGGCGCCGCTCGATTCAGAAGCACGAAGAGTATGTCGCCGTGCTCGATCGCTACACCCGTACTGCCTATGAGCAATTGCGCGTGTCCATGCTGCGTCCGCAAGTTTTAAACAGAAGACAAGTGCGCAATTTGATCTATGCGGATCTCAATCCCAGTTTGTCCGAAAGAGATCCGGAAGCACCACCATCGCGTCCTGATATTTCGGAGGTTTCGTCCCTTGCCGGTTCCGCATTGAAAGTATCCGATGAATCAATCTGGTTGGACGGCAAATATATCGGCACGCAATATCTAGAACAGCTGCCTCACGAAACCTGGATGGGATGGCTTGTAGACTTGCTTACGCTGTCGGTTGAGTATCAGCTTTCTCTCTTTGTTCATTGCTGCAACCAGGACAAAGTGCGTTCCGATTTGAAGTGGAAGCACCACTTTGGTCGAGTTACATCAACGCAATTAGCCAGCCCCGACCTTGAGGGTATTGAAGAAACGCGTTCTGCTGCCACGGCAATTCAGGACTTCTTGCGTTCGTCCAATAAAGCCTTCGACACCAGCTTGTACATTAGAGCCCTGGCGAATTCGCCTGAGCAGCTTGCTTCCAATATGGACGAAGTCCGTCGCGTATTTAAGAACCGTGGCGCGCTCTTAGATCGCGCGCAAATGCTTCAGCTTGATGCATGGCAGTCGACCTTGGTTGTGGGCGTAGACAAACTGGCGATCATTCACAGAATCATGTCGCCGGTTGTCGGCACGTTCTGGCCGTTCTTCACTGCCACGTGCGGAACTCCTGATGGTGTGCCGTTTGGCTTTGCAAGCGCGTCTAGAGAACCGGTGCTTCTCAATCCGTTTTTCCGCGGACAGGGTAAGGACGCGAACAACATGTTCGTCGTGGGAACGACCGGTGCTGGTAAATCATTTGCCGTGTCCATGATGATCTTGCGTCTATTGCCGTTGGGCACGAGGTTTGTGCTCATTGATAAAACGGTTGACAAAAACGGCGCCTACCGCTTTATCACAAAGCTTTTAGGTCCGGAAATGTGCGCGTATGTAGACCTTGGTCCGTCTTCTGGTTATATCTTGAACCCGTTCGACCTGGGTCCTGAAGATAAGCCTGGGGAGCCGTCCGCCGACAAGGTTTCAACTCTTCTATCTCTGCTCGACTTGATGCTCGCTCCGGAAGGTCGAGAAGAAATGAACGTAGAGGAAAAGTCATTGCTCGATGGTTTGATTCGAGTTGCGTACATGGACGCGCAGTTTAGAGAGTCTGTGCCGACCATGTCTGATCTGGCGCGCGTGACGGCGCAGGCCGCTGCCGATGAAGTCGACCCCTTGCAGCGCGATCGCTTGCAGATGTTTGCTCGCGGACTTTCACTCTTCACTCGTTCCGGCGCCTTCGGCGGTCTTGTCGATGGCTATACGAACATCGATACGGAAAAACTATTCATCGTATTTGATACCAGAGAAGTGAACGAGCCGCGCTTGGAAAGAATCGCAGTGTATATGCTCGCTGAGTTCATCAGGCGTCGAGCTGCCGAATGCAAGTTGCGCCGGATCAGATTTGCGGCGGTCATCGACGAAGCCGCGACATTGATGCGATTCAAAGCCGGAGCCCGGCTTTTGGATGACCTTTCAAGAAGAGCTCGTCACTACGGTATGATGCTGGTGTCCATCACGCAGCAGTTGAAGGACTTCTTTAAACAGGCTGAGCAAGCCGATTCCGTTGTGAAGAACTCACACATGAAGTTGATTTTGAGGCAGGACGCTTCCGACCTCAAGATGCTCAAAGAAGCGTTGCGCCTTAGCGACGCTGAAATAGCAGCGATTGAAAATTTTTCCAAGGACGAGGAGAAGAGAAAGGATTCACAGCTCCTGCTCATTGTCGGATCTGTGCACGGAACGATTCGTCTGGTGCCGAGCCCCATGGACTACTGGATCTGCACCTCAGAACCGATCCGCGATATCCCGAGACGCGAAGAAATGATCAAGGAGGTAAAACTCAAGAATCCCAATTTGAGCGAGACCGACGCGTGCCGCCAGTCCGTGTATTATCTAGGATTGCAGCACGACGGTTGAGTCCGATTTCGTTTTATCGCAAATCGGAAATCTGGAAAGGAACTGATGGAGAAGCTCTTTCGTCCGAATCGAATATTCGTCATATTTTGCCTGCTTTTGATCATCGTGTGGCTGGGACTGCAATATGTTTCCAACATGCGTGTGAGCGAAGCGGCCAGAATGGAGGCAGCCGAAGTATTCGACTGGAAATGGCCCGGACAAGTATCGTCGAATGTCGAGATAACTGATGTTTCGGTGCTCAGCAAATCGGAAAATGAAGCAAAAGTGAGAGTGAAAGCCAAACAGACATTCACGAAACTGGCTTCTGCAGAAACAGCTAATCATTGCAATCAGGAAAAGTCCGCACCGGAAACTCAGCCAACGCAGGGAGCTGCATCGAGCAGCGATACTGCCTGCGTGCTAACGCTCTACCGCTCTAATCGCAACTGGGTCCTCGGAAAAGTGGAGTTTGACTAATGTATTGGAGAATTAGAAGAGTCAGTCCTGAACAAGTGGTTAAGACTTACGGGGTGCACGCCTGCCTGGCTGTAAGTCTTCTGGTCAACGGATTTTTGCTCATCACCCGTCCTAATCCGCAAAAGCAAGTTTCCGGTGAGTTGAAGACCAACCTAGATGTGTTTGCGCGCAATGTGACGCAGCACATTCTGGATACAAGCTTCATCAGCTACGAATCATCCACAAGAGCGCTCTTGCCCACTGGTAACGTGCCTGGCGAGCTTGCACCGCCTGTAGTGGCACAACTGAAAGCGCGCGAGCAATTGCCGAAAACTATGGAAGACCTTCGCGCGACTGCAAGAACTCTTGAGTCTCAGCGCCAGGTGTCGGCCGTTAGAATCGATTCGGTCAATCAGGGTGAGCCGGACGAAAAGAGTCTGGTGCCTCTGGATGTCACCGGCATGGTGGCGATTCACTCGGCGGATGAATCGGTTTCCGGAAACCCTGTTGGTTTCAAATTCTTGTACAAGGTGGGTATGGCAGCCAATCCTAACAATCCTGAGCAGAAACGGCCCATTGTCGTCGAATTCAGAGATCTGTCCGCAGGTACTAGATAGAGAATCGCATTTCTTCTATGCGATCAAAATAGAGGCGCCGCTTTTGCGGAATGCCTCCAAATGTTTCTCGTCCACTGATGAATCGGTGACGATGGTTCCGATCGCCTCGATGTCTGCCACCTTATATGGTGACACTCTGTTGAATTTCTGTCCTTCGGCAAGCACATAGGACTCTGCCGAACGCTCGATCATTGCTTGCTTTACGAGCGAATCATCATAGTTTGAAACGGTTGCACCGTATTGCAAATCCAGGCATTCCATAGAAATCAAGCAAAGATCCGCTTGTATGCTGGAGATTTCTTTTATCGTTTGTGGTCCGAATGTAAGCAACAAATCCGGTGTGACGTGCCCACCAATAACCCGCACATCGAGCCGAGGAAGCTCTGATAAGCGAACTGCAGTCGGCAGACAGTTTGTAATGAATGTCGCCTGGAGATCGGGCTTCAAGTGGGCTGCTACTTGAGCGGTTGTAGTTCCGCCGTCGATGAATATGACCTGGCGATCTTTGACAAAGGACGCTGCTCTTCTGGCGATTGTATTCTTTTCTGCAGGCGATTCCTTTTCGCGTTTCGAGAACTGGAAGGTCACTTTTCCGACCGGCAGGGCTCCGCCATGCACTCTCTTAAGCAGACCCGCTTCCGCCAAATCCTTCAAATCACGGCGAATTGTATCTTCGGAGACCTTAAGATCGTTGACCAGCTCTTGCGAAAGGACGCGGCCCTTTTGGTTCAGCGCCTCGAGTATGCGATTTTTCCTTTCGTCGTTAAGCATTTAAGGAATAGAGGGTTGTCAATGCGGGTTTGTGCGTGTATTATCTGGAGTGTGCTGGTTTTTGCTGGTATGTGCAGTAATTATAGGTGGTCTTATGTTTCAAATCCAAGCGTCAGGTAAGATTTCAGCCAAAAACTCGCGCCACAGAAAGAAGCAAACATATAGGTTAGCGGCAATCGACCTCGATGGCACCCTGCTCAATCCCGAGCGCCGCATCTCCGATGAGAATAAGGCAGCCGTCGCCCGCTTGCGCGCCGCAAACATTGAAGTTGTTTTGGCCTCCGGGCGCAAGCACGAAGATATTTATAGATTTCACCAGGAATTAGAACTGACCAGCCCCATCCTTTCCTGCCATGGAGCACTGGTAAAAGATCCTTTCAATGGTGAAGTGATTAGCAATCGCTTCATTCCTCGCCCAATCGTTTTGCACCTGCTGCAGGAAGCCGTGTCGGCTGAGCTTTCGTGGGTGGTCTATGACGAGCGCGGAGTGCATCTCTGCCGCTCTGAGTACTGGCTGTCTGAATATGTCCGCCGCACGTGCTTTGATCGCCCCAACATCTGCGAGTCAATCGAAGACTACGTCTTTACCCACGCCGAAAAGGTCAATTGGATGGGCGATGAAGAGGCAATTCGCCAGCAGTTTCGCCGTATGAGCGAAATGTACACGGGCAAATTGACCACCGTCATTACCGATCCTGACCACCTCGAATTTACCCTGCACGGCGCCGACAAAGCTTCCGGGTTGATGGACCTGACCAAGAAAATGGGCATCCGCAAAGAAGAAGTGCTGGCCTTCGGTGACAGTAATAACGACGTAACCATGCTTTCCTGGGCGGGGCTCGGCGTCGCCATGAGCCACGGGACCACCCAAGCCCGCCTCGCTGCAAAAATGATTTCGTCCCCTGGCGACGAGGGTGCCAGCCTCGCCCGCGCAGTCGACTCAATCCTTGGCCCCGCTTAGTTTTTCTGACTTTTCAAAACCCAATGCACGCAAAAAACGGACGCAGATTCCTGCGCCCGTTTTTTCTGGCCAGGCTTGGCTATACATAAGATCAAAACCGAATCGTTATCGATTCGGTTTTGGAATTTGATTTGCAGTATTGAGTCAGTTGTCAGCTGCTTAATAGCGCTGATATACCGGGTTTTGTCTCAAGACTTGAGGCATGCGTTGATTGTGCCAGTACTGACGGCGCTCGCAAGGGCTGCATCCGCGCGGCTCCGGTCTGTAGGGCTCGTGTGAGTAGTCGGGTTGATAGGGAATTGGTCGCACATATTCGCGATTGTCGTTCCACTGATAATAGTCGCGTCCTCGGCCCCAGTTATTCTGGTGATCAAATTGTTGGCGATCCCAGCCCCCTCTTCCCATAAATATGTTGACCACGCCACCGGGCTCATTGATGATCATCGGCATTCTGGGCGGACAATCGTTGTAGTCGGAAGGAGGCATTGGTCTGGGCATTGGCCTTTCTTCAGGAGGGCAAGGCCGGCGAACCGGATATTCCGGCACGGGAAGCGGCTCGACACGAATTGGAGGTTCTGGTCTGACCGGTGGTTCTTCTCTTACCGGCGGCTCTTCTTGCTTGCAGCCAGGAATCTTCAGTTTCCACTTCTCGCTCATGAAGTCGCGATTGCAGTCCAGAGATTTATATCTGTCGCGATTCGCTTCAACAATGGCGTCCTGCATGGCTTGCAGAGAGTCTTTGTTGACTGTTGCGCCCTGTCCTTTTAGTGCACGCTCGGCTACAGTCGAAAGGCTGTCGCCCCATTGAACTTGATACATTCCATTTTGATCTAGTTCTAATGGTTTTGATCTCTGCACTTGCGAGTCTTGCGCCCATTTTTGCGCGCGCGGTGTGGAGAGTTCGTAATCCGGTCTAAAGTTGCATGCTGCGGAATTCTCTTGGGAAGAGCCTTGTTCGCAGTTACGCCATGCGCCATTTTCTGTGCTCATTTTCTGTCCCTTAATTCAGCTGCCGGACGGGGAGTCCAGTGCTTAAGGTGTAAATTGCGAGAGGGAAGGGCTTGCGCCCGCTTGGAGGTATTAAATATCGACGTGCCAGGTTTGCCTATGGTGGTTTTCCCCCTTACGTGCACGGTTGTTACGCTTCGACATATTTTGCTTTACTCCAAAGGCTCACGGGGCGGACAATTTGCCAGTTGCCAGCAAGAGCATGCACACGAGGTTTTTTTGTGTTTTCCGGAATCGTAGAAGAAGTCGGTCAGATCACCGAGATTACTCAAACGGCTGACGGCTGCCGTCTGACTATCGGCGCAAAGAAAGTCGTAAACCCAGTCAACCTGGGTGATTCCATCTCTGTAGATGGAATTTGTTTGACTGTCGTGAGCTTTGACTCCAATTCCTTTTCTGTAGAAGCGGTGTTGGAGACGATGCGTCGTACGAAATTGGGTGAGAAGAAAGTCGCAGACGGCGTCAATCTCGAACGGGCAGTTACCTTGAATGACCGCATGGGTGGTCACCTGGTCACCGGTCATATCGACGCCGTTGCCACAGTTTCAAAAGTGGAAGACGATGGTTTTTCCAAACTAATTACCTTTGAATTGCCTGGCGAGCTGGCACCGTTCTTTGTCCCGAAGGGCTCGGTCGCCATCGACGGGGTTTCGCTCACGGTCGTTGATTGCCCGGTTCCGAAGGGTGACGACAATCTTTATTTCAGTGTCGCTCTTATTCCTCACACACTGGATGCGACTACATTTAAGTCTCTTAAGCCAGGTGTGAAGGTCAACATCGAAACCGATGTAATCGCGCGCTACGTGGCTCGCTGGCTCGAACCTCATTTAGACGAGAAGCTTAAGAAAGTGGCGGCGAAGATATCTTCCGGCGTCGCAAAGGGATAGACTTTGGGTTGGGCTTGAAAACGGTATCCGGGCGACATGAGGCGATGATAATGAAGGCAGAATTTGAGTCGGCAAAGCTGAGTTCCGATCCTGTGAATGAAGAGCCGATTTTTGATTCTATTGAAGATGCGCTCGATGACATTCGGCAGGGCAAATTTGTCGTTGTATCGGACGATGAGAGCCGCGAGAACGAAGGCGATTTGATCTGCGCTGCCGAACTGGTTACTCCGGCCATGATCAATTTCCTCGTCACTGAAGCTCGAGGCTGGGTCTGTCTGGCACTTTCGCAAGAGAAAGCGCAGCAACTGGAATTGCCGATGATGGTGGACAACAACACCGAGTCGCAATCGACCGCCTTCACCGTCACGATTGATGCTGATACCAAATTTGGTGTCACGACCGGAATCAGCGCATATGATCGCGCTACAACTATTCGCGTTGCAGTCGACTCTATGTGCAAAGCCTCCGACCTCCGCCGTCCAGGTCACGTCTCTCCGCTCATCGCCAAGCCAGGCGGTGTCCTGCAGCGCGCCGGACACACTGAAGCTGCTGTCGATCTTGCCCGCCTTGCTGGTCTCAATCCTTCCGGCGTCATCTGCGAAATCATGAACGAAGACGGCACTATGGCGCGCGTCCCGCAACTTCGCGAATTCTGCAAAAAGCACGGTATCAAATTTATCAACATCGCTCAATTGATTGCTTATCGCCTGCAACGTGAGCGGTTCGTCGAAAAAGTCGCCACCGCCGAACTTCCGTCCGCTTACGGGACATTCCAAGTTCACGCTTACCGAAACAAACTAGACGGACAAGAACATCTCGCATTCGTTAAGGGCGACCTTACGAATAAGAGTGAAGTTCTCATTCGTGTTCATAGCGAATGCCTGACCGGTGACGTATTCGCCAGCCTTCGCTGCGACTGTGGTCCACAGCTGGAAGCTGCCATGGCAATGATTGCGCAGCAAGACGCCGGCGTTCTCGTTTATTTGAGACAAGAAGGTCGCGGCATAGGTTTGCTCAACAAAATTCGCGCCTATCAATTGCAAGACAAAGGACAAGACACCATCCAGGCTAATGAATCGCTCGGCTTCAAGCCGGATCTCAGAGACTATGGCGTTGGTGCACAGATTCTCTGCGACCTGGGGCTTACCTCGGTACGCATCATCACCAACAATCCGCGCAAAATTGTCGGATTGGAAGGCTATGGTCTTACCGTCACCGATCGCGTTGGATTGCCAGCCGCCTGCAACAGCCACAACCTCCAATATCTGCTCACCAAAAAAGAAAAGATGGGACACTGGCTGGAAGGACTCGATAAGAACTGGCAAGAGAAAACCACACCTGCTGGTTTTTCACTGAATTCTATTTCGACTGAAGCCGCAGCACCGCAAAGCATCGAGAACTAAGAAGCTAGAAGCTAGAAGCTAGAAAAGGAGAAGTCCATGGCACGCAATGACGGTTCCGCACCCGACAAAGGAAACTTCAGCTCAGACGCAAAACCACGCACAGTGGAAGGCCGGCTGATTGCCACGGGACTGAAATTCGGCATCGTCATCAGCCGCTTCAATGATTTCATCACCAAGGCATTGCTCGATGGCGCTCTTGATACTCTGCGCCGACATGGGGCTGATATCAGCGATGTCGATGTGATGTGGTGCCCGGGTGCATTCGAGATTCCGCTGGTCGCAAAAAGTGCTGCAGAAACCGAAGCCTACGATGCGATCATCTGCCTGGGGGCTGTAATTCGTGGAGCCACTCCACACTTCGATCATGTTGCAGGACAAGCCGTATCAGGAATCGCAAGCGTTTCTCTGGAAACTGGTGTCCCGACAATCTTCGGTGTTCTTACTGTTGAATCGATTGAGCAAGCAATTGAGCGCGCCGGCACAAAGGCTGGAAACAAGGGTGGCGAAGCAGCACTTGCTGCAATCGAAATGGTCAACTTGATCTCGTCTATCAAAACCAACCACGCCGTCGCTAAATAGCTACGCTAATTAGTCCCCCGCCGATGGGAGTGAATTTGCGATCTTAGTGCGCTTCTTGCAGTTCTAGAATCTGCTGTTCTGCCAGCGGATGTTCTTTGAGGAACTGCTCGATCGTATTTGCAACTTTGAGTGCATGGAGCAGCGGTCCTTCCACTTCGATTTCTCTCAAAAGCAATGCGCGATGCATCGGTAATTTGCTCTGAATCATCTGCGACATAGTTTTAGATGTGAGGTGGAAACAGATGCGCGGACGCTCGTCTTCAGGGTCGAAGCGTTCAACTACAGCTTTGCCCTTGCGTGCTCGCAAAATCCAACCTAGACCGTCGGCATCCTTGATGATAAATCCGATGGTGGTACCGTTGGAGGTGGCACGCTTCAAGAGTCCTTCGTCGAAATGGAGCGGAATGAATTCTTCGAAGTAATATGCTGCCAGGCGTTCTGTAAACTTGAAAAGCTTTCTCTTTTCCTTGTCTTGAGGAACTCCCCAGCCGGTTAGCTCTGCCTTTTCAGCGACATTGTGGAAATATTGATTGTCGATTCTTGCCCGCGGGATTCCATATCGTCCTGCGACTTCGAACAGGTTTCTGGTTTTTACCTGCAAATTGTCGTTGAGCATTTTGCGCAAGACGCCGGGCAGGTTCAGCGAATCTTTCTCGCTTTCAACCACACCATTGAAGCCCATTTCCGAAGCCAGAGCAGAGAGCCATTCACGGTTCAAAGTCGCTTCAGTGGAAACCAAATTGAGAACACGCGGTCTCGATTCATCTTCAAGATATCTGCAAAAAGTGTTCACCACTTGGTCGGAAGGTGAGAACCAGAGCGTGTAGTCCGGATTGTAGGAAACTTTCAAGTCGCCTTGTTCGCGATTGTTGTTGTTATTGTTCTTCGACTCGAAGTGTTTGTGAACAAGCGCCAACTCTCTAATAAGAGTGAGGGGGCCAGAGTAGTTCACAAAGTCCGCAGATTGAGAATCTGGTGCGATTAAAGGCAGGCGAATCAAATACCATGGTGCTTCCGACTTCTCGAGCGCCTCCATGACCTTGTTTTCGTACTGTTGGCAAATGCTCTCAAAGTGGCTTGTTGGTTTGCGGCGTTCGAATTCACATTCTTCCGGAACGACGCCGTCCGCTTGCACGCCGCCCCAAATGGAAGAGACAACAAAGATGGGCTGTTCCTTGAAATACTTGAGGAGCGCCGGTAGTTCCGTGGCTGCCCAAGGGGCTCTCGGCACCCTCGGTTCATCGAAGTTTGGAGGCAGTCCGCAGAAAATTACAGCATCATATGCGGTGCCCTGTTTGGCACCTTCTGCTTGATCGATAAACTTGATTCTGTCTTGGAACATGCGAAAGCGCTCGCGTCCGCCAAAAGCTTGTTCCAATGCTCCTCGTGCTGAAGAGCGCAAATCGAGAGGCGACAAGCTAAAGAGATTCAGTGATGACTTTGTCGGAATATGCACAGTCCAGCCGCGCGTCACCAACGTCGCCGCAAGCGGTCCAGAAAAACTGGATACCGGGCCCCAAAGATAGGCTGTTTTGTGTGTCACTGACGTCATAAGTTAGTTCGAAAGGTATCGGCAGTCCACTTAAATTGGTGGGCAGCTAGAAATTGCAGGATAAATGGTAGCAATTAATGGTCATGGCTTGCCAGCTTGTTAAGCCCTTGCCGCTGCTTGACTAACGTATCTGAGATTAGTTCCTACCTTGGCAAGGGGTTGGAAAAGTCCATACCCGCCTCTACTACCATGGTTCCGGCGAATTCATCGCCTTTCCTTAAGCTGTCCGGACGTTTCCAGGCTCGATAACATTCCATCGGCAAGACGACCGCAATGTAAATCATGCCGACAATTTGAATCAAGCCAATGAGTGAGTCGTGCACCATCTTGTGAGCTGTTTGCCACCAGGGGAAAGGCAGATTCGCCAGTTGCAAGATATTTGAGATGACATTTGCAAGCAAAAGAACAATGTACGGCGCGCAAAGAATGATGTTGCGCTTGAAGGACTGAACCAAAGTGCAAGGTTGGCCAGTCCTGGCATCAACCACTTGCAATCCCATTAGATTTTTGCCAAAGCCACGTCCGCGGAAGAAGCAATCTCTGAAAAGCAGCACCAAAGGCATGACGAATGATGTGTTGAAGAACTGGCCCAAAAACGGAATGAATGTCATGGGTACTGCCAAAAGCACACCGATAAAATAGGCGCACACAAAGTCGATGAGCAAAGCACCGGCGCGCTTGCCTGGCTCAACGCGAACAGCAGCGCTGCTTTCCTGGTCGCCCTGATCTTGGTAGTGGTCTTGCCATTGGTCTTGGTTTTGACCTTGCCATTGCTGACCCTGACCTTGCCCTTGCCATTGTCCTTGACCCTGCATCCCCTGTTGATTAGGAAACGGGGCAGGATACTGGTTTTCATCCTGCTGATAATTCTCGTTGGTATAGCCACGATTGTTGGGGCGCTGCCCTGGCTGCGGTCGGCCCATAGGTCTACCAGGCTGCTTCTCCGGGCCACCTCCTCGGTTGCCAAAGGATTTCATTGTATGGTCCTTCCTTTTGGGTGTAGCTGAGACCTGGCAGTCTTGAGCGTGTAGCGCCTTTTGGGCTTTCTAAATAATACCTAGTTCCGGCATGGTGATGAGGAAAGCTCTCAGTGAAACTACCCTCTCTTGGTATCTATACCCGTATTTAATAGAGAGAACCTGCATTCTTGTCAGAAGCTTCTCCGGAAATTGAACAAATAGTGATAGGTTCAAGGTTTAGCCTTCATGAAATGTACGATTTAACTGACTCGCCGACGTGCTAATGACAGCGGCGAGGCTGCATTTACTCGAGAGGATCGCTGAAAATGGTTGAGACTGTAATCGTAGATGGTTTGCGCACCCCATTCGGAAAGCTCGGCGGCGGGCTGAGCACGGTGTCGGCAGTGGATCTGGCTGCCAACCTGATCGCAGAGCTGGTCAAGCGCAACAAGCTCAAGGGCGAGGCTGTCGACGAAGTTATCCTTGGTCAAGTAGTTCAAGCCGGTTGCGGGCAAATTCCATCTCGCCAAGCGCTTCTCAAGGCCGGTCTTCCCAACACTTGTGAATCCACCACCATCAACAAGGTCTGCGCCTCCGGTATGCGCGCGGTCACACTCGGAGATCTGAGAATTCGCGCCAACGACGGCGAAATCATTATCGCCGGTGGCATGGAGTCGATGAGCCAGGCACCCTATTTTGTAGACGCAAATGCGGCCCGCTTCGGCAAGCGTATGGGTCATGTTCAATTCCAGGACTCTATGATTCATGACGGTTTGGAATGCCCGGTTCAAAATGTCCACATGGCCGTTCATGGCGCCAAGGTGGCAGAAGAGTTCGGAATCACTCGTGAAGATCAAGATGCATGGGCGTTGAGAAGCCACCTCAAGTCTCTTGAAGCAATTAAGGAAGGTCGTTTCAACGACGAAATCTTGCCCGTATCCGTAAAGAAGGGCAAAGAAGAGAAGAGCATCTCGGCTGACGAAGGTCCGCGCGCTGACACAAACTTGGAAGCGCTGGCAAAGTTGAAGCCTGTCTTCTACGACAAAGGGACTGTCACCGCAGGTAATGCGCCCGGCGTCAACGACGGAGCCGCTGTGCTTCTCATCATGAGTGCTGACAAGGCTAAAGAACTCGGTTTGAAGCCGCTTGCAAAAATTGTTTCACACGCTTCCATCGGACAAGATGTTCCTTACCTGGCAACGACTCCGGCATTGGCTACTGAGAAGGCTCTCAAGAAAGCTGGTCTGGAAGCCAAAGATCTCGACTTGATGGAAATCAATGAAGCCTTCGCATCGGTTGCTTTGAAATCAATGCGCATGCTCGGAATTCCGGAAGAGAAGGTTAACGTAAACGGCGGTGCTATTGCTCTCGGTCACCCGATCGGCGCTAGCGGTGCCCGTATCCTATTGACTCTGGCAATGGAAATGAAGAAGCGCGGCGCCAAGCTGGGCGCAGCTGCAATCTGCTCGGGCACCGCACAAGGTGATGCTGTCATCCTTTCTCGCGAAGGTCTCGAATAGTCTGAAAGCTTGAAACAGGTATGAGATTCGCAGGAGTCTCATACCTGTTTTCTTTTGATGGGGTGTTTTCGGTGAAGAAGCAATTGAATCTCGACGTCCGTGAAACAATAGAAAACCTCAGAAATGAAGTGGAGCATCACCGCTTTCAGTATTACGTGTTGGATCAACCTGAGATTTCCGATGCCGAGTTCGATGATTTGTTCCACAAGCTGGAACAGCTTGAGAAGGACCATCCAGAGCACTTTTCCGCCGACAGTCCAACACAGAAAGTTGGCGCTGCGCCATCGACTGAATTTCGCCAGGTAAAACATCGCATTCCACTTCTCAGTCTTGCCAACGCAATGTCGGAAGAAGATTTAGATAAGTGGGAAGAACGCCTCGGTCGCGGTTTGGAATTGGACGAAGAACAGCTTAAACAGCTGAGATACGTTTGCGAGCTTAAGATCGACGGATTGTCGATTGCATTAACTTACAAAGACGGAAAGTTTGTCGAAGGTGCCACCAGGGGTAATGGAGAAATTGGTGAAGACGTTACCCTCAATTTGAAAACTATCTCCGTTCTGCCGAAGGAATTGAAGGCGCAGTCAGACACGTATTCGGGCGGCGCGCTCAGAGTTCCCGACCTGTTGGAGGTTCGTGGCGAAGTCTACATGCCGGTCAGCAGTTTTACTGAACTGAATGAAGCGCTTTCTGATGAAGGTGATGCGACATTCGCCAATCCCAGGAATGCGGCCAGTGGTTCGCTGCGTCAAAAGAATCCGCGCAATACAGCAAAGCGAAAACTCGCCATCTTTCTCTACTCTGCTTTCATAACTGACAAAGAGATGAGCGATCCTCCCAATCACTTCTCAGAATTGGAACTGTTGAAGCTGCTCGGTTTCCCCACCGAATCACACAGCAGAGTCGCCCTCGGCATCGAGGAAGTGAAAGCATTCTGTCGCGAAATCGACAGCAAACGGCACTCTTTGGACTATCAAACCGATGGAGTTGTTGTAAAACTCGATCAGCGTTCGTTGTGGAACGCCTTAGGCGCAACATCTCATAGCCCACGCTGGGCTATTGCCTTCAAGTATCCGCCAGAAGAGGCGGAAACGTTGCTGGAAGACATTCAATTCGACGTGGGAAGAACTGGAGCAGTTACTCCAGTCGCACACTTGGCACCGGTGAAACTGGCGGGAACGACAGTTAAGCGTGCCAGCTTGCACAACGCCGACCAGATTCGCCGTCTAGATGTGCGCGTCGGAGACACTGTTCTCGTGCGTAAAGCCGGAGAGATCATTCCTGAGGTTCTCTCGGTAAAACTCGAAAAGAGAAGACCAAATAGTGTTCCATTTGAATATCCGACTACCTGTCCCGTTTGCAATCATGCACTCGAGCGCACAGGCGATGAAGTTGCATTTCGCTGCCCCAATACTTATGGTTGCCCTACCCAAACCAAGCGTCGCATCGAGCACTTCGCCAGTCGCGATGCTATGGACATTGAGGGCGTTGGCGAAGTGCTGGTCGATTTGCTCGTCGATCAGGACTTGGTCAAGGATGTGGCAGATCTCTATCGTTTGGATGCGGAGAAACTCAAGCAACTGAGGTGGAAAGACAAAAAGAGCGGTGAAGCAGGAAAGGAAAAGCAAGGAACCAAGTGGATTGAAAACGTTCTTTCCGCCCTCGAAGAATCTAAAACTCGACCATTTCCGAATTTCATCCATGCTCTCGGAATTCGCCACATTGGTGCATCCGGCGCTGAAGTATTAGCCGATCACTTTATGTCGATTGAGAAATTGGAAAGTGCCACTCAGGAAGATATCCTTGCCATAGACGGCATGGGACCGGCAATTGCTCAGTCTGTCGTCGAATTTTTTCAGAGTGATTTGACGAAGAAATTGCTCTCAGACCTGCGCGGTTTGGGAGTCCAGATGCAAGTAAGTGAAAGCGAAATCAGTGCAAGAGCAGCAATTGAGAAAACCCTGACAGGGAAGGTGTTTGTTCTCACTGGAACAATGGAAACGCTGGACCGCGCTCAGGCAGAAAAATTGATCAAAGAAAGGGGCGGCAAAGCTTCAGGCTCGGTTTCGAAGAAGACCGATTTTGTCGTGGCTGGAGCCAGCGCTGGGTCAAAACTGGCAAAAGCACAAGAACTTGGTATAACAGTTCTTGATGAGGCCCAATTTAAGGAAATGATGGGAGTCTAAGGCCAATTGGACAAAGTGCATAAAGCAACGCTTGCATTTACCCTTCTTCTCTGCCTTTCTGCCAACCTGGTCAGCCCCTGCGACGCCAGGTCGGAGCGCGGCAAGGGACACGTTCTGCCGTCCGAAGAGCAGTACGACATCGGCATCAAAAAATACAAGGGTAAAGACTATGAAGGCGCGGTTGATGCCTTCAAGCAATCTATCTACTTCGCGCGCAACGAGTATATGCCTCAGTCCTGGTACTGGCTGGGTGTGACCTACATGGTCAAATTGGAAGACACAAAGGCGATTGAAGCGTTCAAAAAGTACTTCGAGCAGGCCGTCGGCCCCACGTGGGAAGCGCACATTCACCTTGGACACATATATCTGCGCAACAATCGCCTGGCCGAGGCTGAAGACGAGGCGAGAAACGCACTGGCAGCCTATCAAGGACAATGCCCGAAGGCGTACAACTTGTACGGTTTGGTTTCCAAAGCAAGAAACGAGTACGATGGCGCCGTCGGTTGGTTCCTGCAAGCTCTTGGTGAGCGCCCCTGGACCTACACTGAAGCCTGGATGAATTATGCAGACATGCTCATGTGGGCAAAACGCTGGCCGGCCGCAATCGAGCAGTTTTCCCAGATGCTCGAGAGCGAAAGAACTCTCAAAGGGCTAGATGAAGAAACGCTCTACACTAGTCGAGGCAAGTGTCTTCTGGCATTAGGCGATCACCAGCGAGCCCTGGAAGATTTCCACAGAACACTGAGCATCAACAAAGACAATTCCGAAGCGCACTTGAATCTAGCCATGATGTTCGACCAGGAGCGCCACATCTCGTCGGCGATTAAAGAGTACAAAGAGTTTTGCCGCACCTGCAACGAACAGAAGAGAACCTCTGCAGTTATGCAAAGAATCGCGATGTTAGAACAAATGCTCCAACCGACTCAAGCTGCGCCGCAAGCGCCTGCGCCTTCTGCTTATATGCGCCAACAGCAGCAAGCGGAACAGAAACAGGAAGAGCAGCAGCAACTTGCTCCGCACGAATCTGGTTTCTAAAACTTGAACAATATGTGCTGAAAGGATTTTTCCTTCGTGTCGTCGCCGGAAACGCGCACGAGTAGCGAATTATTGGGACGTTTCTCGTACTCGATGGTCTTCGGGAAATCGTGCTGCGGATTTTCGAACTTGAGCGATGAACTAGTTTTCGTTGTTAGTTTGAAATCGGTCGGTGACTTTCCGCGAGGTTGTGCGACGTAGAAGAGACCGTCCTCTCTTTGCTCGATTCGCAAATACTCGAAGAACGCCATCTTCTTGCCGCTGGTCTCGCGACCCATCCCCACCATGCAGCCATCATGGGGTGTCATCCAATGTTCTTCAAAACTTGGATTCTCGTTTTTTGATTTCCACCTCCCTGCAAGCCAGGAAACTTCATTTAAAGTCAGGTTATTCGCTGATTGCTGAAGTTTTGTTTGCGCAATGCAGCCAGCGTGGATGAAAACTACGCTTATGATCGACGCAATGATAGGTCGTCCAAGCTTTTCCTTGTGCACTAATTGCTCCTCTGGAGAGTAAAACCCACCACTTCTTAAAACCGGGCGACGCATGGCGTCGCCCCTACGTGTAGAGGTCTAGCATGGCGTCGCCTCTAGAGTTTCTTACTTGCCGGTGTACGCGGGGGTGCGCTTTTCGACGAATGCTTTTACACCTTCGGCGAAGTCATCTGAACGCCCGGCGATTTCTTGAAGTTGTGCTTCGTATTCCAGAAGTTCTTCAAGGTCTGAGAACATCGATCTGTTGACAGCGCGCTTGGTGAGTGCAAATGCTTTGGTCGGTCCCTTTGCCAGCTTCTCAGCCAGTTCAGTCGCTTCTTTCATCAGTGCATCTGCTGCCACTATTTTATTGATCGCTCCGAGTTCCAGAGCTTCCTTCGCTTCCAGTTTGTCGGCTGAGAGCATAAGATCGAAGGCGCGAGTTGCGCCGATCAAGCGGGGCAGCAAGAAGGTTGCGCCGGAGTCAGGTACAAGACCAACTTTGGTGAATGATTGAATGAAGCTAACTCCTTCTGCAACGATGCGGTAGTCGCAAGCAAATGCGAGTGATGCACCTGCACCGGCAGCGACACCATTGACAGCCGCGATGATTGGTTTTTCCATTCTGCGGATTTTTGTGATGATTGGATTGTAGCGGCGGCGGATCGAATCACCGAGTGATGGGCGTACACCTTCTTCGTGACTGATGCTGCGGCTTTGCAAGTCTTGTCCTGCACAGAATCCACGACCAGCACCAGTGATAACGATCGCTTTGACGTCTTTGGATTTCTCCATTTCTTTCAACGCGTCTTGCAGTCTGAAGGTCAATTCGTCGGTAAACGAATTCAGTTTGTCGGGGCGGTTCAATGTGATAATGCCGACGCCGTTTTTAATTTCTGTCAAAAGGATTGTTTCTTCAGCCATGATCTTTTACTCCAGATCGATTTTTAGAATTGCTATTTCGAGTTCTGTTTGAGGAAGTTCAGGCGTTTCACGTCAAAGACGCTTCACCTCAAACCGGGCGATGCATGGCATAGCCCCTATAAAGCACTAGCGTCCGGTGAAGGTCGCTTGACGCTTTTCCAGAAATGCGCGCATTCCTTCCTTCTGATCTTCTGAAGAGAAGAGCATGTAGAAGTTCTTACGCTCGAACTCCAAGCCTTCGACAAGCGAACCGTCGAATGCTTTTAGAATTGCTTCTTTTGCGAGTTTTACTGCAACAGGAGATTTCTTGGCGATTTCTTTTGCCAGCGCCTTTGCTTCGTCGAGATAAAGTTCGACAGGAGCGACTCTGTTAACCAAGCCCATTGCATGCGCTTCGTGTGCGGTGATTGTGCGTCCGGTCAAGATGATTTCCATCGCTTTATGCTTGCCGACGACGCGGGTCAATCTTTGTGTGCCGCCCGCTCCAGGGATGACGCCGATGTTGATTTCCGGCTGGCCGAACTGCGCTGTTTCGGAGGCGACGATCATGTCGCAGGTCATTACCAACTCGCAGCCGCCGCCCAGAGCAAATCCGCTGACTGCAGCGATAATCGGCTTCTTTGTGCAGCGCACTCTGTCCCAGGTGGCGAAGCGGTCTTTGTTCATAATTGAGATGGTGGTTTCATCGGACATTTCTTTGATGTCGGCACCGGCAGCAAATGCGCGTTCGCTGCCGGTAAGAATGATTACCCGGATATTGTCATCTCGGTCAAACTCTTCCAATGCTTTGACCAATTCGTCCATCAATTCATGGCTCAATGCGTTCAACACAGTAGGACGATTAAGCGTCACGATACCGATTTGGTCTTCAGTGCTGGTCAGAATGTTCTTATAGGTCAGGGTCATCATCTCTTGCTCCTTCAGTCAGAGTAAACTCGGCGCTCGGAAGAACACCGAGTGATATTTTTGAATTAGCCTTTTAGCTTGGTGCCGCAGGCTCCGCAAAATGCGTTCGTCGTTGGCATTGGTTCGTTGCAGTTCGAGCACGGCACAAGATCAACGTGTCCGCTGAATGTGCTCGCCTGTTCTGCCACCTTGGATCTGATTTGTGAATAGGGAATCTCTTGTTTGCGTCGGAAAGAACGCAGTCCTTCTGCTGTTTCACTCGCACCTGCGTGCAATGTCAACCAATCGCGAGCATGACCGATAGTCATCCCCCAGGAGAAATCGCGCCAGAAGTTTAGTTGTTGTTTCGTATAGCGCGTGCACTCCGGCAATTTGTTATAGAGCTTCTGGGCCAGTTCTTCAACAGCTTGATCGAGCATAGAAGAAGGTACTACCTGGTTTACCAAACCCCATTCCAATGCCGTATACGCATCGATTGGTTCGCAGAGCAGTAGCATCTCGCGGGCTCGCCGATCGCCGATGATTAACGGCAGCCACTGAGTAGCGCCACCAGCGGCGACACTGCCCCGACCGGCTCCAACTTGACGAATGGTCACGTGATCCGCAGCAACAGCCAGATCGCAAGCCATGTTCAATTCGTTCCCGCCGCCCACGACCATACCGTTCAATTTTGCTATTGTCGGCTTGCCGATATTGCGAAGTCGATCGTGCATTTCAATGAACTGATACATCCACTTGTAATAGTTGTTCGGCTTCTTGAGGATGTAGTCCTCTTGTTCTTTTAAGTCCGCTCCTGTGCAGAATGCCTTGGTGCCTGCACCGGTGATGATTACGACTGCAACGTTATCGTCTTGCGAGGAATCGACAAAGGCTGTTCCAAGTTCTTTCAACGTCACTGAGTCGAAGCAGTTCAATACATCGGGACGGTTGATCGTGATTGTGGAGGTGAAACCTGACTTTTGATAGATGATGCGTTTGAAGCCGAAAGACTCTGCTGGAGCGCCTGTGAAAACGCTGTCTGCCGTGGATGTATGCGACATCTTCTCTCCTTAATCTACTTGCCTTTGGAGGAAACCGGAGTTTTGGCGTCGGCCTTTTCAGCTTGTGCCTTGTCTTCTTTGCGCTTGTCTATCACGCGGACTGCCTTGCCTTCGCTGCGCGGTACCGCCTTTGGCTTCATCAGTAGAACGTCGGCAGTGATGCCGAGATTGTCTTTGAGAAGCACTTGAATATGTTCCGAAAGATTCGACAGCTCGACCCGGTCATTGTCGAAATGTCCCCAATGCTTAATTAGCTCTTCTGTGACTTCGACTTGTACTTCCAAGGTATCGAGTGCCTTCTTGCGGTCGATAACAAGCTGATAGTGAGGTGATAGTTCTTCGAGAGCCAGGAGTACTTTCTCGATTTCAGAGGGATAAACGTTCACCCCACGAATAATCAGCATGTCATCCAAGCGTGCTCTGACGCGTTGCATTCTTGCCGTCGTACGACCGCAAACACAGGTGTCCAGAGACAGCCTGGAGATGTCGCCGGTTCTATAGCGCAGAACTGGAATGGCTTCTTTCGTCAAAGTAGTGAAAACCAATTCGCCCTCTTCACCGATCGGAAGAACATCACCAGTTTTGGGATCGATGATTTCGGGCAGGAAGTGGTCCTCCCATATGTGCAGTCCGTTGCGTCCCTGAGCGCATTCCATGGAAACGCCCGGTCCGACGATTTCACTCAATCCGTAAATATCCAGCGCTTCGATTTGAAGTTTTTCTTCGATCTGATTTCTCAATTCTTCGGTCCACGGTTCCGCACCAAAGATTCCGCGTTCGAGCTTAATCGTGTCACGCTTGATTCCAAGCTCTTCCATGGTGTATGCGATGTTTAACGCATAAGACGGCGTAGAGCACAAAATGCGAGAGCCGAAATCTTGCAGAAGCAAAATTTGCTGTTGAGTTCTGCCACCAGATGCGGGGACAACAGTGGCTCCGAACTTTTCGGCACCGAAATGCATGCCCAAGCCGCCGGTGAAAAGTCCATAGCCGTAGCTGTTGTGGAGAATGTCCCCGGGACGCGCTCCAGCCGTGCCCAGCGAACGAGCGCAGACTTCCGACCACATGTCGATATCATTTTTCGTGTAGCCGACAACGGTCGGTTTGCCTTTTGTTCCCGACGAGGCGTGAAGTCTAGTCACGTTTGATAGCGGCTCGGAAAACAGACCGAAAGGATAATTTTCCCGCAAGTCAGTTTTCTTGGTGAAGGGAAAGTTCTTCAAGTCGGCAAGCGAATTCAAGGACTTTGCGCTGACACCGCATTCGTCCATACGCTGCTTGTAAAACGGCACTTTGTCATATAGCCGCTGAATCAGAGTTTTGAGCCGCTCGAGTTGCAGTCTCTCCAGCTCACTGCGCGACATTCTTTCGCACTTTTCATTCCAGATGAACGCATTTGACACGCAAACACTCCAGTCCGCCTGGACCCGCGCCACGAAAGGGCGCCCGAGCCGGCGAGGCCACTTAGCACGAGGGCAGATCATAACCCCTTAGAAAGAGAAATCACGCGGATTTTAGGCTGTCTTCCACTTTGAGAACCTTGAAAGCCGGGTGTCAATTTTCTCTGTATTTGACAACAACTCTGGGAACAATCCGGTGTTCTCCCCTTGTCGAGTATTTACAATGTGAGAACCTAATTTCGAATAGTTCGTACTACTGAATAACGGCAGCCCCATGGCACAATTCGTCTCCGCTGACCCTAACAGGCTGGAGGCTCACCAGAAGTCCCCGTATCGCCACCTCTGGTGGTTGGTGCTCTTTGGCATCATCGGCTGTGTCATATATTTTGCGAAAAACGACGAGGTTTTTGCCGCGGCATCGCTGAACCTGTCCACGCCCAAGGATGAGATCATCCAGAAGGCTAGTGAGTGGGCTGTCAAGCTGGGGTATAACCCGGAGCCCTATGAAGAAACAGAGGAAGAACAAGCGGCCGCGGCAAAAAAAGCCGAAGCGGTGAAACCTCAATTGCCCTCTGACTCGTTTTCAAGCCTGATTCCAAAAACGTCGGGCACGTTTGAACCAAAAGCACCTCCTCCATCGAGCCAGCGTGCACTCAAATCCATCACCTTTTCCTATGATGACGATGCCAAGAGTTTTCTTGAGTACGAACTTGGTATTAGCAAAGCCAACGAGCTTATGGTCAAGGAAATCCCGGTTTGGTACTGGCGCGTTCGCATGGTTCGAGAACTCCAACAGGAAGAATTGCGCGTTTGGATAAATCCAGAAGGCAAATTGGCCGGAGTCGATCATGACTTTGAAAACGACAAAGCTCTCCCCTCTTTAGGTCACAAAGAAGCAGAAAAATTCGCCCGTGAATTCGTCGAGAAAGAAACCGGCAATTCACTTGAGGGCTATGACCTCATCAAAGATGAGGAGAGCCAAAAGCCGAAGCGCAAAGATCATTCGTTCACCTTCGAGGACACAAAGAAAGAATACAAAGGCGCAAAAATGCGCGTCTTTGTAGGCGTCGCAGGCAACAAGATCGAGTCATACAACCGCTATCTGCACGTGCCGGAATCTTTCGAAAGAAAGTTCGCAGACATTCGCTCCTACAATCGAATGCTTGCGCAAATCGCCCAGATCTTTATGACACTGCTCATGATTGTCAGCGTTTTCGCCTTCGGCTGGGCGGTGATGAGCAGCAATATACGCTGGTTTCCAGTGATTGTTATCTCGCTCATTTTTTCCCTGGTTCCTTTTCTTGATGGCATCAATAATTTCAACGAGCTCACCGACGGATATGACACCAGCATTACTTACGGGTCATACGTTACTACCGAATTGATAAAGATGTTGGTCATGCTTGTGCCCAGCATGTTCGGCGCAATTGTCATGTTCGGCGCAGCAGAGGCGCTTTATCGAAAAGCCTTTCCAGATCACATTGCCATAGAGAAAGTTTTCACCAAAGAAGGACTCAAGTCTAAGGCTGTTGCATTGGGGCTTTTCGTTGGGCATATGCTTTTGCTCATCGATCTTGGTTGGGTTGTTTTTTACTATCTGATGGGCCAGCACGTTGGCTTCTGGTGTCCGCTCGGTGTCGAGAATTACCAGATTTTGAGCAGTTATGTTCCGGCGCTCTCGGCAATGCGCGTCGGCGTCAGCGCTTCCTTCATGGAAGAAGCGCTCTATCGCGTTGTCGGCATGAGCCTGATGATGAAGATCTCGGGCAACTTCTGGGTGGCTAACCTGTTTCAGGCGGCCGCCTGGGGCTTTGCACACAGCACCTATCCGCAGCAGCCGTTTTACGCAAGAGGCGTGGAACTGACTCTGGGAGGGCTTCTTGATGGCTGGATCCTCAGGCGCTATGGCATTATTGCCTGCGTTGCATCGCACTATATTTTCGATACATTCCTTGGTGTAAAGCCACTTTTTACCTCGGGAGATCCGGCTTTGAAAGCGCAGGCTTTCTTGTCGGTGATCCCCTTTGTGGTTCTTTTCGCCTACAGCTATTTCCGCTCGAAAGGAGCAGGCGATGCAGAGGCAGAGCAGAAATTGCTCAACCGTACCGTCAACGAAGGAATCCAGGTCAAAGAATTAGAGGAGTCTGAGCCGGAAGAAAAGTCGATCAGTTATGTCCCGATTGCTCCACAAAAGCGCTTATTTCTCTTTGTGATTACGGTTCTGCTCGGTTTTGCTTGCTTTACCGTGAGAGAGCCGATTCTCAATATGGAAGCTAAGAATCGTATAGATAGGGCACATGCAGAATCACGCGCTGCTGAAATTTTGACAAGGCACGGCATACAGGCGCCCGGGTATACAGTCATCTCCTGGCTCTCCTCGCAAGGCGGCGGTGATGCCGAACAATACATGTTTGAGAAAGTCGGTTTTGCCAAAACAAACGAGATTGTCGAAAGATCCCATTCAGGCGGTTATTGCTGGCGCATTCGCTTCTTCAAACCGAAGGTGCCCGAAGAGTATGAGGTTCAAGTAGACGGCGAAGGGCGAGAAATCGGCACTGATATTCGCCTGGCTGAAGACACGAAGGGCGCGTTTCTTAGCAAGGAGGCTGCATTAGCAAAAGCCAGTCACGAGCTCGATGTCACTTATCCATATCTGAAGCCTTATGAACTAGAGAGCGCTTCGGAGCAGAAGAGACCCGGTCGCACAGACTGGTCATTCGTATTTCGTTCCAAGCAGTTTGATATCGCCGACGCTCGATTCAAGATCAACATGACCGTTTTCGGAGATCTTGTAACGGGCGCCAATTGGAGCTGGGAAATCCCGGACAAATGGACATTCGAGCGCAGCAAACGAAGTTTCAGAGAAGAAATAGCAGGTCACATTTACAGGGCCGGGTCGCTTTTATTTTTCATCCTCGGCGGAATCTGGGCGATCGGTGTGCTCAAAGCAAGGGCAATCCGGGTACGCGCGGCACTATTCATTGGTGCTGCCTACGTACTCTGTTTGATCCCGACACAACTGAATTCATTGCCGCTCTTCTTTTCCGATTATGCGACCACCACTCCTGTCAATAACTACTTGACCGATCAAGCCTCAACTTATGCCGGTTCTTACATTCGCGCTTTCTTCGTTGCTTCGATTGTTGCCGCATTTGCGATCGGCTCGATGCGAATTTTGTTTCCCAAAGTTCGCCTCTCAAACTACTTCATCGCCGTCACAAGACCGCACAATAAGGAGAATCAATCCGTTCAGCGAACGATGTGGGTGGATGGTGCCCTGGCCGGCTACGCCTATGTTGCTGTTTTGGAAATCATCACGGTCGCTGCTAGCGTACTGCGCACTCATTATTCACCGGATCTTCAGCAATCGTCGCTGGGCAGTGTTTCATCCTTGATGAACCTACAATTCCCCCCGTTTGATGCTCTGGTCACCGCCCCAGTGCAAGGTGTGCAACTGTTGCTTACGACCGCCATTTCAGTCGGATTGTATGCGCGCTATTGCCGCACTCCGCAGGTCTATTTCCTCTTCGTCACTTTGGTTTCAATAGGCAGTTGGTGCGGACAAAAACACATTGAAGATGCGGTAATCGGCGCTGCATCATCTTTGGCTGTTTATGTGTGGAATTGGTTCTTTATTGCCAAAATCGCTAAAATCAATCCAGTTGCCTATTTCACTGCTGGCATGTCGTCCGTTTTGTTTGTTCGCATGATATCGATCGTATTTCACGGACTTCCTGTCATGCTTCCAACTCTGGCTGTTTGTGCGGGGATCATGGCTGCCCCTGCAATCATTGCTGCTGTTCTCTCGATGCGCTCGGAGATGGGCGGGCCCTTACTCGCACCGGTTGGTCCCGACCAACCGCCTGAAATCGCCTCATTGGCACCGGAAACGGCTGAAATCGCCGCAGAAGAGCGGGAAGTGGAGTAGGCGGTATTTATCGGACCGAGACCCGCTTCCCAAGGCTTCTGAGGTTTGTCAGATCTAAATAAGTGGTAGGCATCTAGTAATAGTGTTCTAGGCCTTTGGAGAACCGATCCTGGGGTCTGATAAAGACGATTTGTCTAAACTTCGAATCCGCGCTCCGTTTTAAACTCCGATGTTCCGACCGCAGAAATCTCCTCCTCCCATTCGGCTGCCGCGTATTGCGCAACTGCCGACCTATGAGATGCTCATAAAGATCACGGAGCAGGCGCACGAGTCGCGTGGGCGAACCGTCGAATTGCCGTTCAACCCGGAGCGTCAGCAATTCGGCTATATCATCGCCGTTTGTTTTGAACCGGAGTATTCCGAGCCCACCTGGAGTCTGACGACCGGCGACGGCAATCGCGTCACCACAATTTTTCGCATGCAGCAGTCCGATGTGACGTTGATTCAAACCGTCATAGAAAGCCAATGCTTGGGCACTGATGTTGGCGAAGCAATTTCCAATCGAGCGAAAACCACAGGCACTGAGCTGAATCTTAAAACCGGAATTCCCAGCCCGAACGACACCGGTTCGATGGCTTTTCCGTACATGATGGCGACACTGCATGGCATGCCTCCTTCTTCGGCTGCCGCGTCCGCACCACCTGCAGCACAGGAAACTGGACCTGCAGCTCTTGAAGGTGATTTGCAAACTGTTCCGTACCCCAACCTCTTGCAATCAATTTCCATGTCTAAAATGACCGGGCGATTGGCGGTTAAGTCTTCAAAAGGCGGCGGTGAGTTCTACTTTGAAGAAGGTGCTCCGGTATACGCAATAGCTGCTGATGCTCAAGGCGACCTGGCCATTCTCGAGTCGCTGACGTGGGAGGATGGAAAATTCCGCTTCTTCGAGCGCGAGAGAACCGTTGAGCGAAACGTCAAAAAGCGGCTCGATTCCTTGTTGATGGAAGGGATTGGTTTGCTCGATCAACTCAAGTATTTGCAAAACTCCGGCGTCAAGATGGAGACGTATCTCTTTCGCAAAGTGCCGAACCTGACTGAGAAAGACTTCGAACAGAGGGTAGCGCAGTTCGTTCCTTTGGATATGAACCTGCAAAAACAGTTTTACCAGAGCGTCGACAACATCAGCACTTTGTTTGAACTGCTTCGACGAAGACCACTCGTTAAGACCGAGTGGGTGCCCATTCTCTTCAACTTGATTCATGCGGACTTGCTTGCTTTTTCGGATAAACCGCCGGCGGGTGTTCGCATGGGTTTGATGGAAGTGCAGAGTTTGGACCGCTCGCAAATCCAAGGTGTGATGAGCAAATTGGTCAGACCGGAGACCGGTTTGTATACGTATCCGATGTTTCTCTTTTTTCTCGAGCAAGAGTTTCATCGTTTCGAGAGGTTGAATGTTCCATTCAGCGTTGTGATTTTCGACATGCGCCTGCGTGACGCAATGGGACTGCAGCCACTTTCCGGGCAGCTGCTCAATGAGGCTGTCAGGCGTTTGATTACGGTTCGTCGTAATCTCGACATTATTGCCCACTTCGAGACATTTGACTTTGCCGCGATTCTTCCCCATACCACCACGGACAGTGCCGCGTTTTTTGCTCAACGCGTGATCGAGTTGATTATGCAAACTCCTCTTGCACCACATATTCATCCTGCACACATTTATTTGAGTTTTGGCGTTGCCGGCGTTCCTGAAGATTGCGATGATCCCGCCTTCTTGATTGCTGCTGCCAAGGAAGCTAGAACTAGAGCGGCAAGCAGCACTATGCCAGTTTGCCTTTTCAAAAACATTCACTCTGCTCAATCCCCTGACGCGCAAGGTCATCGGTAGAATCAGCATAAGCCGGAAAAAGCGAACAAAATGTATCGACCACCAAAACCACAGCCGCCGCCACCACCGATTCGCATGCCAACCTTGGGCACACTTCCGGCTTACGAGCATGTGGCGCAGATGCTGGCTCAAGCACAGCAGGCGCGCGGACGTGTCGTCGAACTCGTCTTCATCAATCAGAGCCAACATCACGAAAAGATGTTGTCCGTGAGATGCCCCGCGGACGATTCCGATCCTATCTGGCTTTTTTATGCTCAGTTTAGAGACGACCCCAGTGCTGCCAATAATCCAAATCAGAACTCGCCGGCATGGAGTTACCAAAGCCCCGACGTTGCCTTGATTCACAACATCGTTACCCGAGAATGCATGGGCGGTCCTGTAGAAGAATCTGCTGAGCAAATTACTACACTGTCCGGTTTTAGAAACAATAGTTCAGGCGCCGATAACCTTGCTCAGGCTTTTAGAAACGCTGGGGCCGGTCTGCAAGCAGCTCAGGCGCAAGCGTCTATGCAGGGTGATTTGAAGAACATTCAAGTACCGAAATTACTTTTGTCCGTTGCTATGCATGAGCTGACTGGGAAGTTGTACATAGAAGGCCCTCAGGGCGGCTCAGAAATTTATTTCGAGAGTGGTAAGCCCTTGCATGCAAATGCTCTCGATTCTCAAGGCGATATGGCGATTATCGAAATGATCACCTGGCAAGATGGTCGTTTTGAATTCCATGACAATGAGCGAACAACGGCGCGCACCGTTAGTCAGAGTCTTGAAACTTTGGTGCAGCAGGGCACTCCGTTGCGCGAATACGTGCGTGAACTGAGCACTCATGGACTTAGTATGGAATCTTTTCTGGTCAGGCGACTGCCCAATTTGACAGAGGCTGATTTTGAGCGAGCTGTCTACAATGGCATTCCACTCGATTTGAATATGCAAAAACTGATGTATCAGTGCATCGATAATCAGAGCACCGTATTTGATGTCTTGCGTCGCCGTCCGATGGCGAAGACTGAATGGCTTCCGATTTTGTACAACCTTGTCAAATGTGACCTGGTCGTCATCTCCAACAAGGCTGCGCAAGTGCAGCAACAGATGCCGCTGGAAGCAATGGGTATCGACCGCGCTACTGTGCAAGCCGGAATGCGCAGTTTGCTAAGACCGGAAACAGATCTAATCAACTATCCTCTGATTCTTCACTTCGTCGAGCAAGAATTTTTCCGATTTGAATCGAGTGGACTGCCGTTTTCACTCATCGTTTTTGAGATGGCTATGCGCACCCCTGAAGGGCCGCAGCCCCTGCCCATTCCGCACATTCGCGAAATTGCTAAACGCATCAATTTGATAACGAGAAAAATTGATTTGCTTGCTCACTTCGAAACCTTCGCATTCATGATTCTTCTGCCTTATACGAATGTAAATGCTGCCTCTGTTGTGGCAAATCGCATAACGCAAGCAATTTTGTCGTCGCCCGTTTGCGACCTCGACTCTCGCTACATCGCAATTGCGATGGGAATTGCCGGTCTACCGGAAGACTGCGACGATATTGGCATGCTGCTCGCTGGCGCCAAGGAAGCGAAGAAGCGCGCCCAGCAAGGCTCGTCTCCAATTGTTCTTCTGAAGGACATTCGCCCGTAAGAGCGTGGGGGCGCGTTGCACGCCCCCGTTTTACTGGGACGATGCCATGCATCGCCCGGTGTGAAGGTGCATCTTGCTGGAAAACTATTCGCCCTGTTCTTCTTTCAACTGCGGGCGCACTTCGTCCATAGTGTAGCCGGGCGCTTGCGAATGTTTCAGTTTCAATTGCGTTCCATCAGGCATGTCCATAATGTTCGCAATGACGGCGAAGTGAAAAATCGTCCAGTCTCTCAATTGACCTTTTCGGACAACATGCAATCGAACCAGGCAGTTATCGAGACGTGGCAGAAGCTTCTCAATCTCCTCTTTGGACATCTCCGTTCCATCAGCCTTCACGACTGGACCGGCATCCTTCGGTTCTACATAATCCGCCGCTTCGTCGCCGAACATCTCGCGAAGTTCCTGTGCTGCTTGCTCATTTTGCCGGCGCTCCAACTCTAAGGCGTCCTTATCCTTCTTAAGCAATCTGCTTTTGTCTTTCAAGATTGCTTGAAACTCCAATTCGGCTTCCTCGGAAATCGCTCCCTTGGGTGGCAGAATGGCGTTCTTCTCTATGGAAGGACGCAATCGCAGATAGAAGCCTTTGTATGCCTCGTGGTCAGGATCCTTGGAAAAAGCAATCAGCTCTTCTTCGGTCATTTTGTAACCGTACGCCATTTTGAGCGGAAGGAAAAACGGTCTGTCGTTCTTCTCAAATTTGATGGGAACGTCCACCACGGTGTCTTCTGGTGTCTCCCAGAAAACGGTCACTGCCTTCTTCTTCGGGTGATTGACCTTGTGAATCTTTGGTTCACCAACAGAGAAATTCTTTCCTACTGTAAAGGCAAGGTTAGGCTCCTGCGCGGATACATATATTAGGTACGAACCCCAGCCGCCCTTTGCCGGGCAACGGCAAACATTGCCGCCAAAGCGCTTCACTGCACGGCTTAGCTCGTTGTGTTTTAGATTCTCAAGAAAAGCAAACGCCTCTTCCTTTGGGCTTACGAAAACTGTGTTCATCACCAAAAGGCACATGGAAAGCGCGAATACCGAGAGTACAATCGCTGGATAAACAAATCGCATGTGCCGTATTTTTCCTTCTCAGCCCTTGCTCAAATCTCGCGCATTCTTAGCCCAGTTCTAACAGGTTGAAAACAGGTTTCGTGTTACATTCATAATGGTCGGCTAGAAGTTTATAAGCGTCCGGCTCAAACCTGAAATCAGTCCCAAAACAGTGTATTGTAGGGCTTCTCAGGTGGGAGTTCTTTGTCCTGTTCAACCACGAAATGCAACACATATGTGGATTCACCGATTTAGTCTAACACGCGTCTCCCGGGAGGGTTGGTAACTGCGATGATGGCAATGTCCAGCAACATTCTCAATCTATTTGGCGCAGTTCTGGCAGTCATCTTTCTTTGGAGCTTCGTTCGAGCGAAAGTTTGGAAAGAGCTGTCCACCAAAAATCTAGTCGCATCGATCAAGCCGCTTTTATATGTATTGATTCCGCTCTGCTCACTCGCGTTTGTCGGAACATTTGCCAAAGTCTGCAGCTACTGGGACATCGCCTACATCGCGCTTGGCGTAGTGGTTCCATACTTGCTCAGCCAAATCGGCCTACCTGTTTTCTATCGCTCCATCCTTTTACTTGTCCTTTCTGCAGTTGTGGTACTTCACCCAGGTGCAGTTTTGGGAGACCTTACTTCAAGCTTAATTGGTCTGCTCAGCTGGAAAGCAATGGAGAACATGCACAAGCTGCCTGAATCCACGTTTGAAGACATTCTTCCTGCATTCGTTTTTCTTACAAGCGCATTTTGGTTTAAGGTCGGCGGCTCAACGGGAGACGAAGTGCGAAACACCACTCTTGTCCTATCGTCGCTCGTCATCGGTCTTTTCTTGCGCTGGAGTGAACGCCCTCTAGTTGGAAATGACCCCTATTGGTGGAGAAGAATTCTCATCGCTGCCAGCGGCGGATTGTTTCTCCTCATTGTGATCAACAAACTCTTGCTCGCTCCGAAAATCGCAACCATTGCAGCTCTTGGAGGTGCAGCGTATTTCTTCGCCTACTTGTTCGAAAAGATGACGCAGGAAGAAGGCGAGAAAGGAGAGATGCTCAAAGGCTTCAAATCTCTCGTATTCGTAGGAATCCTCACGCTGCTTGCCACACGTCTTTTCGGAATGCTCGGCTTGTGCCTAGTAGCTTCCGGTGCCGTTGTCGCTAGAAAGCCAGGCTTGGCGCAGATAGTCGGCATCTTCTTCGCCTCACGCGTACTGCTGCAAGGCTTCTTGTCCGCGTACAACTCGAATGTCACTGGCGTCAACATCATGCATACCTACTGCTATGCGGCGATGTTCGGTGGCATCCTCGCCATGTTCGTGATCAGTTCGCTGTTTAGAGAAACAGAGGCTCGCAAGTATTTGCCTTTTGCTCTGGTTGGTGCTGGCGTGACACTGCCTGTAGTGTCTAACTATTTCTTGCATGCGGAGCCGTCCGGTGCCTTGCTGTCTTCTGTTCTCGTTGGCGCTGTGCTCCTTGCTGTGTTCTTGCAGCACGCATATGATTTGAAACTACCGCAGCACGAAAACATAATTTTGGTTCCGCCACTCATGATGTCGGTCGCCTACATGACTGGCTCGCTGATCGAATTGGGCAACGATGCCCCTTCTAATTTAAAGACGCAGGTGATCGCTGTTCTACTCGTAGTTGCAACAATCGTGTGCGTTGTCACCCATCTTCTGACGGGCAAAAACGCGCCGGTGGCTCCTTCAGAACCAGAGCCGAAACCGGAATAGAAACGCTTAGAATCCGCCGTCGGGATCGTTTCTGAAGGTGTTGGTGTCGCGCTGACCGCGGCGTCCTCCTCCGGCGTTTGAGTTTCCGCCGTAGGAACTTCCACCGTAATAGTTGGAGCCGCCGCCACCGTAGGTTGCTTGCACCTGATCGCCTTGCGGTTGCGAGACAACTTCGTTGTGGCTAGCGCCCCAGGCGGGTTGCTGTGGTGCTTGATAGTTGTTAGTGCTGTAATTGCTGTAGCTCGCGACAGCAGGTTGTTCTTGATATTGAGGCTGTTGCTGATATTGCGAGTAACTAGGTGAAGGTGAACTCGCCATGGAAGATGATTGCTGAGAGCGCGGCATCATCGGGTTGTACGCCATTCTCTCGTTCAAGCAAATGCGAATGTTAGCGATGACTTTCATCGACCCGCCGGGCAGGTTTGGTGACACGAACGTGTGCTGAGTTTTTCCTACAAAGTATCGATCGCCGTGCGTTTCGATAACTCCTTCGTAGACGTCACCAGACTGACGGTAACTCCCGTCGGCATTTTGATAGATGACATTGCCGCGCATGAGCACTCCGTCGCGTATGTCGGCAGGAATTGGGCACCACTGCACCCAATTTCCGCGCATGCGATTGACGTTGACTTCGACGCGTTCTTTGCCGAATAGCCAAGGTCCGGAGTAGCTTTTCGACGCGGCGTTTAAGTCGTAATAGTGCTTGCCTGAGCTGGCATCGGCACGTAAGAAGGTGTCGGTGGATTTTGCGTACATTGCCTCTTGCTGGCGCGGCAATTCCTGATAGTTGTCGTCTTTAATTTCTGCTTGGAGCTGCATTTTTACTTTCGGGTTTGAGTAGTTCTGTGTCGAAACCGAGTACTGCCGCGCAGTTTCACTTTCTAGTCTTTGACTTTCCTTTTGGCTTTGCCGATGGGTTTGATTTGATATCGGCTCCGTTTTCTTTCACGGACTTCGGTGGGGTCTGCTTTGACGCATCGCCAGGTTTTTGTTCGGACGGCGCTTTTGAAACATGGTGCGGTGCAAAGACGTCGAGATGTTTCTTCGCTAGTGCGTCGGCCTCAGCCTCTTTCTTTAGCTCTCTGAGAAGGTCGGAGTAAACGCGCGGCAGCTCGTAGAGTTCTCTTCTGTGATGGGCTGAAAGAGACTCGTAAACCGGCAAAATCTCTTTCAATTGATTCTCGGCATCATTTTTGCGCCCATGCCGTTTTAAAAAATGTGCGTATTCGACTGCGCACTCGATCAGTTTTACTCTGCTGTCAGTGTGATATTTAGATGCAGTGCCGACTGCATCTTTGTACAGGTCTTCTGCCTCTTTGCTTTGACCATTACTGTCGAGCGTGCGCGCCAAATTCAGTTGGTGTACGAGAGTGTCGGGGTGTCTGTCGCCCTTCAGTTGCGAGTGAATAGTCAGTGCTTTTCTATAAGCATCAATTGCCTTACCGTGCGATTTTTCTTCAGCGTGGCTGAGACCTAAGTAGTGTAATGTCTTGATTTTTCCGGGAGCATCATTCAACTTCTCGTACAACACAAGCGCTTGATCGAGATACTCGATAGCTTCCTTGTTGTAGTTGTGATGGTACATAACAGCGCCGAGGTTGAAGAAGTCTTGCGCAACCTCTTTGTGATCTGCTCCGTATGTTTTCTTATCGAGTTCCAGTGCTTCCAAATACAACTTACGTGCATCTTCGATGCGACGCATCTCGCCATACAAATTTGCGAGATTAGTGAGAGTAATCGCTAGCGAATTTGAATTCGCATCCTTTCGTTTGATCTCGATTACTTCTTTGTACAAACGCTCTGCATCAGCATCGTGTCCAGATTTGTGTTCAACCAGTGCGAGATTGCCCAGAGTTTCCGCCGTCTTTTGGTTGTTCTTGCCCAACTCTTTTTCTCTGATGGCAAGCGCCGCTTGCAAGCTCGAACGTGCTTCGTCTAAGCGGCGTTGCTTCAAATAAAGGTGCGTCATCTGATTTAGCGTTTCTGCCAAATTCAGCTTGTTGGAATCTTTCTGTGCAATGTCAATTGCTTCTTTCCATTTGCTTTCTGCGTCTCTGTATTGCCCGGCGACAAAGTTGGCTTCTGCCTCATTTTCTCTTTGAGCCCAGGGACTGTCGCTCGTCTGTGCTTGCAATGGCAATGCCATGATCGCTGCAGTCAGGAGAGCCAGCGACAGCACCTTTACTTGTGTGTTTTTGGGAGATGGCAAGACGTTACCTCTTATGCCGTCGACGCTTGTCGGCGGCTCAAGCTGCAAATTATATCTGCGCTTCTGAGTTTGCGAATGAGACGAGCGTGCTTGAGCAATATGAGTCAGAGGAATTCAGTTGTAGTAGTGCCTTAAAAGTGGACTTGTGTTGGTTCGATTTCTCAGTGGCGTGGAAACGTCCAGTATATGGTTAACCCCTCCTCGTTAAGGCAGTCCTTAGAGTCCCCCGAAAAACTCACAAGAAAACATCTCTGTGCGTGTTTTCACCATTTTAAATTTGCTTGTCAAGTTCTAGTATTTTGGGGTCCTCTTGCAACCCAGTGAGGCTAGGGCGATGGTCCAGGCATTCGAAGCCAATTTAGGCGATGGGGTCCCAGAAAACGAATCGGCGAATGCTCACGATCAAAGTTTGATCGGTGAGGTTATCGACTTCGTCAAAGAGCACAAGGCTTTGAGCACGATTGCAGGAATCGGCGCAGCGGCGGGCGCAATCTATCTCGCACGTGCACCCATCGGTAGAATGTTAAGTGGACTGGGCGGTTCCATTTTTGTCGCAGACGATGCCGCTGCTATCGCGGCGCAGCTGGGTAAATCTCCGGTCGGTCGCCAACTTGCTGTCGCCGGCGAGGAAGTTGCCGCAATCGGTGCAAAAACAGAAAGTGTTGTAGCCGGTGGATTGAAGTCAGAAGGAGCGATTGCCGCAGCGGCAAAAGGCGAAGATGTAATCGTCGCAGCTGGTGCAGCAGACGACGCTATTGTGAGCGGAGTCAAGGCTACGGAAGCAACAAATGGTAGCGGTCGGCCATTACTAGATGCGCTCGATGATGCAGTGAGAACTGGAAAGGCAAAGTCACCAGAGCCCTGGGTTTATCACCCGGAGAATAGAGGTATTCTCAAAGATCTACCGAAAGGCGGATCAGGCGAAATCAAGTCTGCCGAGGGTGGCCTGGATGCAGCTACAACAGCGCATTCCACCAACTCGCCTGAGGTTGCGGAGATTGCCAGGCTTGCATTTCCTGGCATAACAAAAACGCCGATCATTGATGTGAACAAGCACAGATTTTTGCGCGGCAAATAATTGCGCAAGTGCAATGCCTTTCGATTTCTTGCTATGAAGCGGAAGCGCGTACTCTATCTGGCTGCCGTTAACGGAAACCCGTTGACGAATCCAGCGGTGCGATCCGGAGTGCCGAGCAACTCCGTAAACGTGTCAACCCAAACGTTGAGCGGGTTTGCGTGCAATCTGCTGTTCATTCTTCTTACACATGCTGCTCGTTCTTCGTCCGGCATCATCAATGCATGATGAATGGCTGCGCTCATTTCTATAGGCGATTTCGGATTTACCTTCACTGACCAAGGGCCAAGTTCGTCGAAGACACCTGCATGCGGCGAAAGAGCAAGAGCTCCCGGACGACCGGATTGACAGGCGACAAACTCCTTCGCTGTCAGGTTCAAACCGTCGCGCACAGGATTTACGAGCATTACAGAGGCGTCGCGATACAGCACAGCAAGTTCGGCTGGGCTCAGTGGACCAGGCACATCGACGATCGGTTGCCAATCGTCTGTGCCGTGCTGAGCGTTTACCGAGTTAACCAAACTTCTGGTTTCCCAGTAGTATTTCGCGAATGCTTCGATGTTCATTCTCGACTTACCACAGATTTGGGCGAAGGTGATTTTGCCCTTCAGCTCAGGGTGGAAATCAAAAAAGTGAGCAATCGATTTTAGCCGCGGTATAACTCCTTTGGTGTAATCTGCGCGATCGACAGACAGGACATAATCGGTCTTTAGCAGTCCCGACAAGGGATTCGGCATCTTGTCCGCTGTTGCCAAATTTTGCCAATAGGTGACATCAAGACCAAGCGGTGCAACCAGAACTTGTGTCTGGGAGCGGCTTTGGACAGGATAGGCTTCCGATTTGCCTTCGAAAAATGGATGAATGTAAGGTGTATAAGTTTTTACAGAATCTCGTGTAATCGTCAAGCTGTCAGGAAATGCCCTGAATCCCGGAACGTGCTCCTGCACGAACCTGAGAAAATTCTCCGCATACTCGGTAGTGTGAAAACCTACATATTGAGCCGATAGCATCGACCTGGTGATGTCTACAATAGGTTCGACGAACTCTTCCGGTACAGACTTCGGCCAGGGAATATGCCAGAAAACAGCGGTATCTGCATTGCATAGGCGCTTCAGCTGCAGTGGCATCAGGGCGAGCTGATAATCCTGCACGAAGAAATTGGATGCAGATGTGTAACGAGATATTTTTCGGGCGAAGGTTCTGTTGAATTTTTCATATGCATGTCTGTGAGCCCCGCTATAGGTGGCATATTCAGACAAATCGTGCATAAGTGGCCAAAGAAATTCATTGCAATAACGATAGTGGCCATCAATGACTTCCTTTGCCATGACGCCGATACTTTCTTCGTCGGAGCCTCCAAAGCGAGCGCAGACCTCGTTTTCTCCGCCCATGAACCACCAACTGCTGTCTCCGTTGGCGCTTGCTTCCAACCGCGTCAAGCTGGGGGAAACCCCACCGCCCATCCCCGGGCCACGGTAAGATATAATGTGCATTTGGATCTCCTTGCTATTGCATGGTTTGAAGTCCATGCATCTAACTTTCCGGCACTAAACTTCTGCTGGTTAGACCTTGAGATTTGCAAAGAGTTCCCGAAGTTTTGAATGTTTGATCGTCGTGTCACCTATATCTCAGGATTAAATTCAGTGACTGGAAACCTTGGAAATGAATCTGGAAAAGACGGGGCAAAGGCTCCAATACTTGTCGTCGACGACAACAAAGTAAATCAAAAGGTTATGTGCGCCTTGCTCGATCGCCTGGCCCTTCCATCAGAAATAGCTAATGATGGACAGGAAGCGATTGATATGTGCAGTCGCAACAAGTATTCGGTCATTTTGATGGATTGCCATATGCCTGTGATGGATGGGTTTGAGGCAACAAAAGTGATAAGGAAGCTTGAGAGTGCGGCAGGCACTTATACTCCGATCATCGCTGTGACGGCAATGGCGATGGCGGGAGACCGCGAACGTTGTATTGCATCTGGTATGGATGATTATATGTCCAAGCCGGTCGACAAAGAGTTGCTGAAGATCAAGTTGAATCACTGGCTGCGCGAAGATGTGGTCTACAGCAGTTTGAAGATGGCTCGCAAATATTTCCGTATGGACAATACCAGCGATGCGAATTGTATGGCTGATTTGCTCGAGTTTTACGGTGAAGCGAAAATAGACGAAATCATACGCGTCTATTTGTTTGAAACAGAAGATCTTTTGCGTCGCATTGAAGTGTTTGTCAAAGAAAAACGAAGCGATGCCGTTGCAGGACTAGCGCACGAGTTGAAGGCGTCATCCGCTTCAATTGGCGCCAAATCAATGGCGCGATTGAGTCTATATATGGAACAGTCCGCTGGTCAGCAAGATTGGTCGGAGGCTGAAGTCAGCTTGCAATCAATGAAACGCCAATTTGAGCAGTTCAAAGAGTTTTTGCTTTCAGCAACATGGCCTTCAATCTCAGAAAGCAAGTCTTAGCTGAAACCTTGATACTGTGAGCTTCTTCGCGGGCTTAATGTTAAGATGAACCCGAAAGTTTGATGATTCGGGAACTTTAGAACTTTTCTGCGTCTGTGTCTTATAACAGCCTGATACGCATCAGGGGCAAGTTTGAGATGAAACCGGGCTGCGATCTTAGAATTTCTGCCGATTAATCGGTGCTAGAAACGAGGTATCACTAGTGTTTAGCTACTTTAAGAAACTCATTAAAGTGCAGCGCTTTCAATCGAACAATAGCTCATTGCCATATTTTACGCTCGCCAAACTTCGCCTGGCGGCGCATCCACAAGCCCGTTCTGAGGCACTGTCGCGCTTGGCAAAGAGCAAAATTGAACAAGTCCTTGTGAGGGTTGCGGAAAATGCCAATACATCTCAGGACGTGCTCTGCGATTTAGCGCTTTCAAACTTTGCGGAAGTGAGAGCTGCCGTGGCGGATAACCAAAACACACCTCCACGGGCGCTTTTCTTGCTTGCAATGGATACAGATCTCGATGTTAGATATAGCATCGCTGAAAACCATAACGCACCTCCTGCGGTGCTTCAACTTCTCACGCAAGATGAGAATCCTTATGTTGCATGCAGAGCTTCATCTACATTGAAGCGTGCAACAGACTACCCAAATCTTGCTGGCGGAGAGCGCCTCTGGGGAGGTCAGGAACGTTTCAGGCGTTCCGGAACTGGCTGATATCTCAGCTCTGTTTTAACCCATTTCAGCCTTGAAAGGAGCCGCAAGCGGCTCCTTTCTTATAGCGTTCGGTTTTCCTATAGTAAAAGATGAAGGAGCCTTTTAGGGCTCCTTCAAACTTCTGATCATTCACTTAAATCTCTAGTTTCGACCTAAGCCGACTCTTTGAGGTACGGTGCCAATTGAGCTTGTATTTTGACTCTGGCGCGAGAAATTCTCGATTTGACCGTTCCCAATTCAGTATTGGTGATCACGGCGATTTCCTCATAGGACAAACCGTCGACTTCGCGAAGAAGTACTGATTGTCTGAACTGTTGCGGTATCTTTTCCAGCGCATCGCCGAGTGCTTGCACCAATTCCATTCTTTGAAAAGCTTTGTCTGGTTGTGTTGTGGTGTCGGCAATTGCACGCTCTGCATTTTTTGTGCCGTCTTCGCTTTCGACTGGTTCGTCGAGAGAAACAACGTCTTGGTTGCGAACTTTTCTTCTCAGTTCGTCATAGTAGAGATTGGTTACGATTTGACCAAGCCACGCTTTGAAAGCCGCTGGACTTCTCAATTGGTCGATCGATTTCCACATTCTGATATAGGCTTCTTGAATGATGTCTTGTGTATCGGTCCATTCAGGAGCCCGCTTGCGAATCATAGCTACGATGGTGGATTTGTGGCGCTTCAAGAGCTGATCGATTGCACCAGGCATGTGTTGCTGGCAGGCAACGATAAGTTCTGCATCAGTCATATCGCTGAAATTCTTCTGCGATGCGACGACTGAAAGATGATTGACTTTCTTACCGCCCGGAAGGAATTTCACGTTATTGCTCATTTCTTTTGTCTCCACGTCTGTTGCACAGTAAATCAGCAGCAAAACAGCACCGCTTCAACGGCTTCTACCGCTGGTCGGGTTTCAATTTCTCTGGCGCTTTTATTTGGCGCCTTACTCTTTCATTCTGCCACCGTGGGTGGGGACCCACAATAATGGTTTTCCTCAGAGAAACGGGTGTTGATTTCGTTTTTGGTGTTGGGTAAATGGCCTGCGGTGGCAGGGTTTTCGCGAATGTAACGCTAATTTTCGGGAAGTTGTATGGGGTTTACTGGTGGTCGTTCGTGTTTTTGAAACCGTTTCTTTTTGAGAACATTGTTCGACTAAAGGTCGCTGAAACCCTCATGCAAGCGCCCTTTAACACATATGACAAAAAAGGCGGTGTGATCCGCCTTCTCTGTTTTGTCTCACGTTCCGTTCGGCTTAACCCTGCGAGAAGCTATGCCGATTCTTGGGGTAAAAAGCTGATTGATTGTAGTTAGCAACGATCGATTTTATGTCCGCCCCTGCGACGAAATGATCTCGCTTCACTTCTTCATTTTGCCACCGAGAATTAAGACCAACAATAAAGGTTTTCCGTAGTGAAATGGCTCTTGATTTCGTCTTGTGGAAGCTCCCTTGATGCTGAATATTTCGTTCTTTTCAGGGAATGTAACGCTTGATTTCGGGAGCTCGTATGGGGTTTGCTTGTAGATAGTAAGCACTGAACTGCGAGCTCGTTTTTTGAAGTGGCGACGCCATGCATCGGACCGTTTATTTAGCAGTCGGCGTATGGCGTCTAACCTACATTAGTGAATATGTGCTGGACGAATACTTACCGTTCTTGAGGCCGTTCTATATAGATCTCTCGAAACAAAAGTTTCGTGCCCTGGTTCGCTGCGAAAAACTTCAACCAGCAATTCTCCTGGCGCACCCATTTGTTCAAGGCGCTTCAATTGAGCCTTTTCACATGTCCGAGCCGCTTTCTCTCCGCCTCTGAATTCAACCTTCAGTTGCGCTTGTGTTGTAAATGCTCGAATTTCAATTGGAGAATCTGTTGTGTTTTCAAACCGTAAATCTGCTCTGCCATACCAAACTGTTGCGTCAAAGCCTGGAGGCACAGTCTTCATTGTCCGCAAGTGAGGGACTCTCTCAACTATTTTCAGTCCCGCGGTAAGCGCAGATTGGTAGAGGCATGATGACAAAAGACAAATGCCACCACCCAAGGTGTTTGGTGTATCACCACCTAAATACGATGGTGCTGGTTGATAGCCAAACTTGCCGGTGCGCGGCCCAACTGTGCTGTTGAATGAAAAGACTTGGCCAGGTTTCAGTATTACGCCGTCGACTTTTGAGCTGCTTGGTAGAGGTTATTCTGTTGCTCGTAAGACAGCGGCCGTAGGCTAACTGTGCGGGAAACGATTACTTTTGAGAACGGATAGACGGCGAAATTTGTCGCCACCAATGTCCCTGTCAAAAGGATCAAGAAGACGATTTTGAAGTCTAGAACTGTGTTTAGTATTCTCTTCAGTCGTAACACGTATCAGTCCTCTTCTGGTTGAGCGGGAAACCTGAGGCTCGGGCTTCCCGCTTATTCTCCTAGTCGGTTATCTTCAGTGCATCAAACATTGAATATCCACGCACTGATTTCGTGTACATTCCTTCGAATGTAACCGGATTCAATTGAACGTCTCCCGGCAATTCCATTCGCAGTAGTGTATGGAACTCCGATTTACCTGCGGGCATTTGCGTGCCGAAAAAGACGATCCGATCGTCCAGCACATCTTGATGTGTCCACCAGGGTTCGCCCCAATCTCCTTCCACAACCGTTCCACCTGATTCGCCATTCATCTCCTCTGATTTGTGAGATTGAACGACTTCAGCACCCGAGGGCAGCGGCGACTCGACGATTATGTATGGAACATGCACGGGCGTTTCGATGTACACCTTCATAAGCACGGTCTCGCCGGCTTTGATCTGTCCACCCGTGATTGGCACGGTGCGGAAGCGAATTACGCCTGTGCTCGTTTCTTTCACTGATTGCAAACGGAAGAACTTGCGAGTTACCTTCAATCCTTGCGGCAATGCATCAGCTTCAGTGCTTTCACCTGGCTTCATTCTCTTGAAGTAAGTCTGCAGGAGTGTGTAATACAACTTTCCTGGACCGTCTTTTTTGAGAGTTATTGTGTTCTCCTTAAGCTCCGCCGGGAGTTTGACTTTGCTCTCCACTGCGTATCTGCTCTTCGGATCGAATTTCAGTTGAGCCAGCACACTGTCTTTGTTGAGTGCGTCTAACGAGAAATTCGTATCTTTGGAAGTGCGGTTGAGCAGGTCATCTTTGAGAAGTACGAGGAAAACCTCCGCCGTGGTTTTGGTGTTATCCCATCCTTCTTTTCCACGTTGCATCATAAGCCAGCGTTTAATCGCCTCGACTCGCTGCTCATTTTTCGGTTCCATCGCTAGCACCGCGCGCAGTGCCAGGGCTGTGGATTCAACTCCTGTGAATCGATAAGAATAATCGACCATGATGGGTTTCACCTGTGAGCCCATAAGCTTTTTGGCAAGCGCTATCGTGTGATCCCAGTCAACTGTCTCACCAGATGCGTTGCTCAATTCAAGCAAGCGTTTGTAGAACACATTTGCCTGTCTTTCCTGCTTGGCGTTGTTCAACGTAATGGTCAGATAGGACAGAGCTTCCGGTGTCAGAGTGTTTACCTCTTTCTCTAAAGTGTCACAGATTTTCTGATCAGGACGCTGCCCGGTCAGGCTGAGCGCGAAGAGTGCTCTGGCGAGATCGATGCGTTTTTCTCGATAGTCATAGGCCTCAATCTTCACTTTCGGGTCGTGCAATTGTTTATTCAATTCGACGACATTTTTCTTCAGCCAGTCTCGCCCGGTTGTGACCAAGTCATTCGGCACACTGAACTCGCATTCTTTGAGCAGCAAGAGTCCTTCGACTACGTAGGAGGTCAAATAGATGTTGCTGTCGTCGTCAACCCACCAGCCCCAGCCGCCGTCGCTGTGATGATGGTCGGTGAGTTTTTTCATGCCCATCTTGAAAATTTCGGCGAATTTCTTTTTCTGTTCGGCCGTGATCGGCATGTCCAGATCTTTATGCAATTGGAACGCGACGATCGAAGGCACAAGGCGGCTCAGCGTTTGCTCTGTGCAACCGTACGGGTAGTCGATCAGTTTGTCGAAGCTGCCTATGACAGGACCCATCGAAGAACTCGCCACAGACAGGCTGATTTTGTCGTCGCTCGATCCTTTCACGGGAGGCTGGATTCTCAAATCTATCTGTTCGGAATCCTTGGTCAGTACGCCGGCTTTAGCGATGAATGCCGGAATGCCGAGCGGTCTTATCGGCAGTTTTACTTCCATCGCATCACCACGTGTATCGCCAACTGCTTTGACTGAGATCACTGCTTGACCGGCAGATGCGATTGTTACCGGCCAGCTGTGGCGGTAGGCTTTCTCTGGCGCCACCTTGAACGCGGCGGTGAGAGGCGCGTTTGTACTCAACTGGCGCGATACGTTGACGGACAGTTTGATGTTTTGTTCTTTCTCCGAATAGTTATGGACTATGCAAGTTACGTTTCCGTGATCGCCCTCACTAAAGAAACGTGGCAACGCCAATCGAACAAGTACATCCTGCGTGGAGAGAACTTTGTTGACGCATGAGCCAACCTCCGTCGACATCGAAACACCTCTTACGGTGGCTCTCCACGTCGTCAGATTGTCGGGTAGTTTCACTTTGGCAGTGGCAATGCCGTCCTTATCCGTGATCAGTTCTGGCGCCCAGAAAGCGGTATCTTTGAAGTCTTTTCTGACGCGTGGTTCGATCTTGTCGGGACCACCAGAGTAGGACTCTGGGAATGAGCAGATCACTTGCACAAGATTTTCTCTTCGCGAGAAGAAGAATTTGCGAATATCTTGAGCGAATTCCGGTCTAATTGAATAGATGCTTTCATCCACGACGCCCAGCGACAATTCTGTGTTGGCTGCCGGAGTGTGGTCGGCTTTCTGAGCTTTGATCGTGTATGTGACGGTTTCTCCAGGCTGATAGCGACGCTTGTCCGTCGATACTTGCACCGTAAGGAAATTGTTTGCTGGAGAAACCTTGATCATCTTGCTCTGCGTATAGAACTGATGTTTCTTTGTCACCAGCACGGCGTTGACGTAAACGTTTGGCGCGTATTTTTCTTCAATCGGAATTTCAATCAACTGTGCAGTTGAAGTGAGCGGAACCACATAACGCTTATAGATAGTCGTACCTTCCACCGTGACGACGGCTTGTGCACCTTCGCTTCCGCTCACTGGTCCACTAAACATCAAGCGAGCTGTGTCACCTGGTTTGTAGATGGACTTGTCGAAGCGCAGCGAAACAGGTTCGCTCTGCGCGCCGTTGCCACTCACAATATAAGGATAGTTCGGGCTGGCGATCCAGATGCTGGATTGGTCTCCAACTTCGTTGCCGGAGCTGTCCGTTGCTCGCGCGGAAATATAATAACTGTCGGTTGGGAACTGATCTTTGACAGGGAAATTGACCTTGCCTTTGCCCTGCGCGTCAGTCACAACTTGGGCTTCAGCGAGCACTTCCTCCGGTCGATACGTATAATTCGCCGCATCCCAAGGATAGCGGCTGAGACGAACCGACATTGCTTGATTGGCTACTGGTTTGCCGTTGTAATCAACCGCTTCAATTGACGCGCCAAGACTGTCGCCGACTTTCGCAACGTACGAGTCAGGATTTACAAAGAGGCAAAAATTGCCTGCCGACACTTTTGCGGTGCCCGAGCTTACTACGGTCATCCGGCTGATGTCAGTGACTTCCGCTTCTATCTTGTAGTTGCGATCTCTGTATTCAGTAGAATTTGGGCGGTCGCCGAGCGGTTCGGCTTTCTTTGTCTGTATCTCGACAATCGCCTCTCCGTTGTCGTCGGTAGTGACGGTGCCTTCCTCCACGTAATCGCCGCCGTAATCTTCATATTGGTCGTCCGCATCCCAATCATCGAAGAACGCGTAATAGTCCGGTCTGTCCTTCAAACTCCAGCGGCTTGACCAGTCAGTCGAAGCATAGATTGAATATTTGACCTGTGCATTAGCGACCGGCCCACCGAAGAAATAGGTTGCGTGAATCTTGGCTTTGATCTTTTGACCAGCTACATATCTGGGCTCAAGCGGCTTTACTTCGACCTGATATTCAGGTTTTCTGTACTGCGCAACTTCGAAGTTTTCATACGCGACGGTGCCGTCCGGATAAGTGATGTTAATCGAATAGGCTCCCGTTTTTCCGTCTGCTGGAATTGAATACAGCCCGTGAAAGGTCCCGTGATCAGACGTTTTGATCTTGCCGTTGAACAGCTCTTCGCTGTTTGGATCTTCTATATGGACTTTGAGTTCCAGATTTTTTCCCGGGTTTTTGAAACCTTCCGGGGATACTGCTCTGGCGATGCCTTTGAAGTTGACAGTTTGCCCAAGGCGATAGACCGGGCGATCTGTATAAAAGTACGTTTGCATCTTGTCTGATGACGAACGCCAGTAGTTCATTGCACCATATGCGACATTACTGCCGGACGTGCCCATGACCAGAGTGTTGAAACTTGATTGAGCGTTAGTCGCTCTAGGCAGCGGGCATTCTACAAAGCCGTCGTCTGCTGTCACACCGCTTGCCAGCGCGTTTTTCGGATTGTCTTTGACGAGGCTTTCGTAAATGCTGATTTTGGCTCCGCTGACTGGTTTGAGGGTGTTGAGGTCAACGGCGCGCACCAGCGTCTTCTCTGGTGCCTGCCAAACTACAAGCCCTATGTCTGTAACGCTAAACCAATGAATTGCGTGTGTGTGTTTTGTCGAATTGACACCTTGGGCTTCTCCATAGACAACGTAGTCGCCCTGTGGAAGCGGTTTGTCTAGTTGGAATTCCGCGCGTGATGAGTCGTTTTCATCTTGCTGCAGATCGCGACTCAAAACAGCTACCGGCTTGTCTTTAGGGAAAGGCACGGTGAACTTGTTCTGATTGCTTCTGTACAGATCTAAGCTGTTGCTCAGTTCATATCCCCATTTGTCGAACGATTTATCTTTCGCTAGTTGGAGTATGTCTGTTTTGTAGACCTTAACTTTTACGTTTTTCGAAGCGGTGGCGTTAGCCCAAAAGCGCGGCGCTTCCTTGCTTGTGAAAACCCGCATATTTGAGGCGATTGAGAGACTCGGTTCAATTAATGACAGATGGGTGCTGTCGTGCACTACTGTGTTTTTTCCATCTTCTATGAAAACACCGTTGACATACTCGGTGGCGTATCCGGTGGCACGCAATTTGATTTGATATTCACCGGTAGGCAGCTGATCGATTCTGTAAGTTCCATCTTGATTGATCCACACGCCTCGCTCAACCTGCGGACCACCGCGGGGTCCGTAAGCCATTGCGTAGACCTTGTTACCCTTCAAGTCGTAGCTAGAAATGCCAAATCCTCTTTCTTCAAGATCGATTTGACCGGATACCGAACCGACCGGGTGCTCTAGCGCCGCACCGAGCAGTGCCAAAAACAGGAGTTTGACGACAATCAAATTCCATGACGTAAGAATGTTGCGAGGCTGGTTGTGGATGACTTTTGTGTTAGTTGTGGAAGACATCGGCGGTAATCCTGTACATTTGGCAACGAGAGTTGACGGGAATTCCAGCTTTCAATTTGCATTGCACTAGCTGATAGTGAGCATCTACGCATTCGCCGGGCAGGAGCACCGCGGCGCGTCCTCCTTGTCTGACAAAAAGTCCGTGTCGAAGCGGATTGATTTCGCGAATGCTGTCAATCGGATCCACGGATTTGATGACTGTCACTTGAGCTTTTAGTTTTCCGATTTCGCCGCGTTTCACTTGAGCGAATCGGTACTCTTTGTTTAGTGCCGCTTCGGTTGTGTAGACCGTAGAAGTAATGAGATCTGCATGTTCGGGTGTGATCGAGCCCCAGCATGCTCGAGTCTTTCCATCTTTAGACAGTGTGACAAAGAGACCTCTCGGCTCCCCAGCCACGTTTCCTTGGGAAAATTCTTTGGTTAGTTGCGTGAGCGTTTTTCGTTTTCCGTCCGGAAGAAAATGATTCTCGACGGTCTTAATCGCAATTTCGTTTAGATGCAGTGATTTCACTCGTGCATCCGCATCTGGTTGCGCGGTCGCCAGTGCAGATGGCGACGCAACAAAAATTATGCTGCTAAAAGCAGCAAGATAGGCGACAAGACGCTTCATAAACCTAAGAGTTTACCCTGAGTCGCTCGAAGAAATTCGCACATGGAACTTCAACAGACAACTTTCTAACAACCATTATCACCAGAGCCCTGTAAACTTATACAGGCGCAGAGGTTGCAAAGCTGTGAAATGATTGTGATGGCTTTGTAAAACGCCCACCGGCGCGCATTCGCCTGTTTTCCATACCGTAAACCCTTTCCGTTTCCGCTCAAAGTCCGATTCCCCTTCAAAGGTTCACCGTTTTGTCGTCCGACTCCCAAGGCGCCAACAATTCAATCGGACGTCGCGACTTCCTGAAGTCGATGTTCGGGCTGGGTGGGCTTTTGGAGGCGTCTGAAGCGTCGGCGAAACCCTCGCCCGGGCGTACTATTTTCTTCTGGACTGATTTGAAGACCGGACAAGTCGGCTTCCCGACCGGATTTATGGTGGAGGCTGGTCTGCCGGGTTCGGTCATGAAGATTGTTTCGGCTGCGGCGCTCCTGGAAGAAAGGTTGATCAGTCCGAATGATACGGTTGACTGTAAAGGTCACGCGACGATTCAAGGGCGCAAGATCAATTGTCTAGCTGCTCATGGAAAAGTAGATGCCGTGCATGCGATCGCGCAATCCTGCAACGTCTACTTCGCGACCGCCTCCAAACAAATGAGCCAAGCTCTGTTGTTCGAATACGCTAAAAAATTTGGTTTCGACTCTGCTGTCGGCTCAATGAAGAGCGGTCTGTTTCCAAAACCGGAAAAATCCTCCGCATGGACTTACGTCCTTGGTCTGAGTCCTAATCTTCATCCGAATGGACTACAGCTCATGCGCATGAGCGCGATTGTCGCGAACCGCGGGGACGTTCCTCATCTCCATAGTGCCGAGGAAAGCGTTGAAGGGAAACCTCGTTTGAAGGTCGAGTTGTCCGATCTTACCTGGGGGCGTTTGCAGCAAGGCATGGTATTAGCAGTGCGCGAAGGGACCGCGCGCAAGCTTGATCCGGACAACAAGTTGCATGTTGCCGCCAAGACTGGCACGGCTCCCCACGGTAAGAAGTTTCAGTCATGGGTAACCGGCTATTTCCCATCCGAAGCGCCTCGCTATGCCTTTTGTTTGGGCGCAACCAGCGGCACAAGTTCAGAGGTTGCCGTGCCTAAGGCGAAAGAGTTTCTCTTCGCCACGGAATGGCCGTAAATCTATATATAAAGATTGATGGGAGAAAAACAGTTTTGAATCGCGGAAAGTTGAAAAAACGATTTTCCCTTTTCACTCATTTGTCGATCGCGCTTGCTCTGGTTTTTGTTTCAAACACTATAGCTCTAGCGAATCCACCGTCCCTTTATGTAACGCTGTTTCAGGCAAGACCACGCATAGATAAGCTCTTTGTGCGGGCTCCCTTTGTAATATCGAATCCGATTCACGCTGTTTTCCGAGATGGATTGTATGAAATTACAGATGAAGGTGGTGGCGTTCTCGTAACGCAAATTGGTGGTCGAAAAAGGAAGCTGATTTTGCGTGCACCACATGTGGTGATATCTGATCGGGCTAGAGCGGCGATTGAAATTGGACCGGATCTAGAACACATGCGTAAATATTACGGGCAACTGACCGTCAAAAGGCGATCACCCGGGCCGCGAGCCAAAAAAGGTGGTGGGCTGACTGTGGTCAACTTGATCGATAGCTTCAACTATGTAGCATCCGTGGTGGGCGGGGAGACTACTCCCGAGTTCGGCAAGGAAGCTCTCAAAGCGCAAGCGGTCCTGGTCTACACACGTTTGTCCCCGAAGGGACGGCATCCGGCAATTAACGATACTACAGATGAAATGGTCTACCTCGGTGCGCAGCACGAACGCACGGACGTGATCGATGCGGTCAGTGAGGTTGATAGACGGCGACTGATGTTCCGTGATCGACCGGCTCAAGCCTTTTTCCATGCCTGCTGCGCAGGGCGCACAAGTAGAGGAAAGGACGTATTCGGCGAGAACGCCAAAACACTCACATATCTGCAATCGGTGCCTTGCAACTTTTGCAAAGAGTCTCCGCTCTATGGAACGACTATAAAACAAATTCCTGAAGCCGTTTTCAATAGAGAAATCGCGGATGACGTGCCAATTGTTCTAAAGGCTGACGAAGCAAAGCGGATTGTCAGCGCAGAGATCAAGAAAGCTGGCAAGAGAGAAGTCTTGAGCGGCTATCAGCTGTGGCTGCGTATTGGACAGAGGCTAGGCTGGGACAAAGCGCCCGGGACTCGATACCAGATAAAGAAGAACGCTGGAAACTACACCATTAAATCAAGCGGCGGCGGACATGGAGTAGGGCTTTGCAAATGGGGTGCTCAAGGGCTGGCAAAACAAAAGAAGACCTACACAGAAATACTGCAGTACTATTTCCCCGGCACAACTGTTGAAAGGCGCTAGAGCAAGCCGGTCGGCGAAAATGGAGTTAGCGTGGCGGCGCGTTTCACAAGAGTTAGCGTGGCGGAGCGTTGCACAAGAGTTCGCGTGGGGGCTCGTGCACAAGAGTTGGCGTGGGGGCGCGTTGCACAAGAGTTGGCGTGGGGGCGCGTTGCACGCGCCCGCTGTATACAATGCACCAAGCAACAAAACTGTAGTCAGGTCTGGTTCCCTGTGTATGACTACTAGCTTTCGCACATGCAAAGCGGCTCCCGTTCTGTTAAATTATCTCCTTCAGCTACGTTTAGGCTAAGAGAAGGAACCGGCACATGCAGTCAAGAGTTCGCAAGCTAGCGTCACACAAGGCAGATCAGTTTCAAGAGTCAGTGATCAGAGAAATGTCACGGCTAGCCGCTCGCTACAAAGCGACCAACCTGGCACAGGGCTTGCCTGACTTCCCGTGCCCGGAAGAGCTGAAGCATGCAGCCCACGAGGCGCTCTTTGACGACGTCAACCAGTATGCAATTACCTGGGGCGACAAGCCCTTGCGTGATGCTCTCGCTGAAAAGCATTTGAGAACAACCGGTCAGAAGGTCGATCCTGAGACCCAAATCACCGTCGCCTGCGGAGCCACCGAAGCGATGGTCGCGACAATGCTCGCGCTTGTCGACGCTGATGACGAAGTTATTGTTTTTGAACCGTTCTACGAAAACTATGGACCTGATGCCATCTTATGTGGTGGCAAGCCTCGATATGTTTCTATGCACCCTCCCGATTGGACATTCGACATAAAGGACCTTGAGAAGGCGTTTAACGATAAGACGCGCGCCATTATTCTCAACACACCGCACAATCCGACCGGCAAAGTTTTCACCCGCGAAGAGATGACGGAAATTGCAAAACTCTGTCAGAAATGGGGCGTACTTTGCTTCACTGATGAGATTTACGAACACATTCTCTACGACGGACATGAGCACGTTTCCATGGCTTCGCTGCCAGGCATGGAAGATTTGACCGTGACAATCAACAGTCTGTCGAAAACCTACAGCGTAACCGGATGGCGTGTGGGCTGGGCGATTGCACCGGCCGAACTGACATTGCCGATCCGCAAAGTGCACGACTTCCTCACTGTCGGTTCTCCTGCTCCTCTTCAAAGAGCCGGGGTTACAGCCGTCAAAATGGGTCAAAAGTATTACGACGAACTGCACACCGAGTACAAAGACAGACGCAGCTACATGCTGGAAACTCTCGATATGTGCGGAATCAAGTATTACAAACCGCAAGGCGCCTACTATGTCTTCAGCGATATCAGTGAATGGGGCTACGGTACGGACATGCAGTTTACCGAGTACCTTGTCAAAGAAATCGGTGTAGCTGTGGTGCCAGGCGCAAGCTTCTTCGGACCTTCGGAACTGGCACGCAAATATGTGCGCTTCTGCTTCAGCCGCAGGGAAGAAACCTTGGTAGCCGCTCGCGAGAAGCTGTTGAAACTGAAGAAAAAAGCGTAAGCAAGCTCAAGCGTTGAAACTAAACAATTCCCAGGATGAAAATTACCTGGAATATACCTGACAGGATGAGCAGCACGCCTGAGGGCATGAACTTCTTTGTCTTCGCTAGTCGCATTGCAAAGACTGCTTCCAGAATCAGTGACAGCACAAATGCGCCGCCCAGAGCCATTTTTACATCACTATAGCTGTAAGCGAAACACGCGGCGAGCGCAGCGGCGCTACCGGCACCAGCAATCAGGGATGCCTTGCTCTTTCCTTTCACAAAGCCCATGATGCCGCCAAGCAACATCAAAACGGCATAAACCGGAATGGCATATTGAGCAATCTCGTGCATCTTTCTTCCCCTTATTGGTCGGGAGAATTATTGCACGGCTAAAACCCTGGGGCTTTAGCGGCTGCTCACTAGCCCTTTTGTCTGGAGACCGACGGGGCGGTTTCGTGCTTCTTTTCGCCCACCAGTTCCAGTTCTCGCTGGTCTTCGATTTCAAATTTCAAATCTTCGCCGTCTTCATAACGTTTGGCAGTCCAGGTTCCCTTGAAGTCTCCGCCTTCATGCCCTCCGCCCGGTATCACCCAACGTCCCATGAGGGTTTTGCCATCTTCGCTCATCGTTCCCTCGTAGTGAACCGAATGTTTCGACCCTGTTCTATATGTCTTTGTGAATTTGATGTGCGGGAAAAAGAACTTGCCGTTCACATCGGCTTCGCCTAGTATTCCATCATCGAGAATATTGCCCTCGATGATACCCTCGCTGCCAACGAAGACTGCCTCGAATCCTCCCGGCTCGCTCGCGCCGGGATAGAAATATCTTCCCCTCCAACTTCCTTCTACACTGTGGCTGCCCACCATGTTTCACCTAGTCTTTTTTAAGTGCGAACTTGTCTATGACTTTTCCCGAATCTGAAACTTGAGAGACTGTCAACTTGCCACCATCTACTTTGCAGACGGTGTAGGAGTGACAATCGGAAACAGTCTTTAGCAAAAAGTCTCCCATGCGATTGATTTCAGCATTGTCGGTTGGACTGTAAAGCCGCGCTCCGCCTGCTCCCGTAACAATGTGAATGATGCCGTTTGGTTTTGTGTTGTCTGTAGAATCGTAAGCCTTGTCCAAGCTTATGGCACCATCGACGGTGCCGTCTGGATTCATTTTTCCAGTAGTTGGTTTGAAGTGAAGCGGGAATGTTCTCTGATAGTTATGCGCATGCCCCGCAAAAACTATGTCCACACCACCCTTTTCGAGAGTGTCGACGATCAAGCGCATGCGCTGCTCTTTCAAGTGATATAGATCCGTGCTGAACGCTGGTTGGTGGAACGTCGCGAATTTCCATTTCGCGGACGATGCTTTGGCAAGATCTTCGCTCACCCATTTGCGCATTTCCGGGCTCGACCAATCCATGTAATAGTTGCCGTCAAGCACTATCCAGTGCGTGTTTCCGAAGTCGAAGGAAAAATTTGCCATTTGGGGAAAACGCTTTCCAGCCCCTTGCTGAAAAGCAGATATTCTTGAAGTGCTTCCGACCAATGGGCAAATATTCGGTCCTTGAAAGTGAGTCAAAGGGCCATTGAGTGGCGCAGACCAAACTAAAAAATACCCGAGCGCGTCTTTCATCCGATTCAAATTGGTGGGTGAAAGCATGATGCTCTGCGCAATGTCGTGATTGCCAATTACTGGAACGCAGAGAGTGGAACGCATAATCGGTGCGCCGAGAGTTTCTTTCGATTCATCTGCATTGAAGATAGGGAAGAAACGCGCCAGGTAGTCGGAGAGCAAACCCATGTTATACACGAGGTCTCCGGGCATCACCCAGAGATCTGGAGATTCGGAATAGATTCTTTGAGCGATGCGGCGCTGCCCATGGCTTCCCGCGCCGAGATCCCCTGCGACAACGAATTTGAACGGTTGATTTTCAGCGACTTGCGCCTTTGCCGTGGAGGAAAACGTTTCCATTCCATCTCTGTAAACACGGTAGCTGAAGGGTTTCCCGACCGGCAGTCCGGAAATGGTGGTTGAGAACAAGGTGACTGCTTCAGGCTGAGTTTCTTCCAGAATGCTCTTGGTGAATGCCTTTCCTTTCTGCCAGCCCTTTGAGGAGGCAGTCTTAAACTCCAGCTCCCATTCGTGCTTGTCGTTGCGCGCCAGGAAAAGAATGTCGTGGCTGACCATGTCGCCTTCGATTTTTCCTTGCCCAAGTTGGACGTAAGGCTTGGCGATGAAAATTTCCGGGGGCGTGAAATAAGCCCTGATTTCCTGGCTTACCGAGCAAGCCGCCGCCAGCGCCGTTACGAGGGAAAATGCCAGTATTGCGCTGCGCTTCTTTGTTTTGCCGAAATGTTTAAGGTATTGACTTTTCATAACACCATGGAATCCGGGATACCTAATATAGCCAAACTCTATAGATTGTTCATCATCCGCGCCGATATAGCATTAATCTTCAGTTTTTACGCGTTACGCATTCGTATAAACTAAACCTGATGAGGTTAACAGTGGTTGAAATCCACTAAGAGGAAGTTTGGTTTTTCTGTGCCCGATTTGCAAGGTGGAAAACAGGCAAAATGCCAAATTTTGCCGTCGCTGCGGTCGGGCGCGCGTTGAACTGGAGCCGGCGAAAGAGGGGAGCGATAAAGTCCTGCCCGGAAGTCCAACCGTAAAAGAGGTGGCGGTTCCGACCGCTGCGGTCGTGGCTTCCTTCGAGGAAGAGGAGATTTTTGAGCCAGCTGATGAAACGGCGCCGCAATGCTCTGCCTGTTGGGCGAAGCTGAGACTCACGGACAAGTTTTGCTTCTGCTGCGGAGAGTCTCAGCCGGAGAGAAGCGTTTCTCATTTGAAAACCTGCACCCAGTGTCAATCTTTGTTGCCTGCCGGGGCTAATTTTTGTTTCGCTTGCGGGCAGGAAGTCAGTTCGTCTCAAAGGCGCAATGTTCGCTCTCCTGTCGAGCTCTTCACTGACGAAAATTCAGAATTTTTCCCAAGATTTGAAGCTTAGTTTTGCGTTTTCCTTTCCCGGCGGTTTTGGAAAGCCGGGCAATGCTGAACCCGTTGGATTTTGCGTTCTTTGGTGGAAAACACTTACGCACTTTTGAGGAAACAATAGTGTCAATTTACAGGCTGCTTGAGGCGCCGTAGGATGCGAATAGAGGTGAACGGCTGACGTGCATTCACTTCTCTGGCATCTGAGGTGATTGTTTGATGGAGTTGTTTTCGCTTTTTTGTTCGAAGATTACACTTGTCCAAGCGCTGATTTCGATTTACTTGTTGTGTGGAGTGTTTTACTTCGCACAATGGCTTTGCGCGGATTTCCTGATTTCCATGAGGGACCGGCGCAACATGAAGGAGCTTGGTGACTTGATTTTGATGTCGTCGCTTTTGTTTGTGATTGTTTGCTGCCATTTTCCGTACGGCAGTGAGCTAAACCGCATGGTTGCCGAAGGTTGCGCACAGCCTGTCGCACTTCTGACGCGTGCGGCGAACTCAACTATGTCCGCTGCATTCCCGTACTTGCACAATCATCCCAAGCGGGAGTATGCCCACAGGCGCAATGGCTACAGGCTTTAGTTCTGGCTCCTTTAAGGGGAAAACCTGGTAATGGCGACGTTCTCTTGGTCACCTAATGTTCAGCACACTTTTCGACGAATGCAAGTCCTAACATTTTCTCAATGCCGCTAGCAAATTCGACGCATAGCAAGGTTCCGAGTTCGTCGTGATAAGTAGCAATGCGGTAGACGGTGCCGGTACCGAAATCCGGGTGCTTAACACGATCACCGATACTTACACTCTCCCCATTTGGCAAGCTGACCGGTCCCGGCAAATGCTCCGGTAACTGCATCACCATTTCAAATTGAAGTATTTTTTCTTCTTCTTCTTCTTCTTCTTCAGACATAGAGGCAGCCCTCAATTACCAAGTTTGAAATAGATTCGCGGAATAACAGAACCATCATCAAGTTTCGGAAGGTTTTTTACCCATCCTCGTTCTTGCTGGGCGGAAGGTAACGCTTTTAAAGTCTTTAGACACATGGAAGCAAATGGCTTATCCTGCTCACCAAGCGCGATATCAACGCGAGATGTGCCTAGTTTACCCCATTTTGAAGGCGCTTCTTTCAAATAGCTGGATTCACTATGAACCAAAGAATCAGCACCCAATTTTTGCCGTAGCATTTCGTGAAATTCGTTTCCATAGGCTCGTTCAGAACGATGTAACGAAGGATTGTATTCGCCGATTCTGTTGTATGTGTCTGTGACCGCGTTGGCGACTTTGTCCAGCTTCTCCTGCACAACTGCACGATCAATTCCTCTTGCTTCGGCGGCTTCAAATATTTCTTCGGGCACTTGCAACCTATGGCAAGCGACACCTTCTGCACTGAGTTCTCTCGTCGTTACTACCTTCTCGCTAGGATTGCAAAACTCTTTGATAGATGTTTATGTCTGAGTTGTCTCGCTAGAATTCCTGCTTTCTTTGGCGTTTGAAACCCTCGAAACGCCAAAAGCACTCCGCATGATCGAGTGTCCGAAATCTTGCAGAAGCCTGATGAATGCCGCGTTTTAAAAGTTTGCCGAGAGCCGGGATTGAACCGGCGACACAAGGATTTTCAGTCCTCTGCTCTACCGACTGAGCTACCTCGGCGCATAGGTCGGTTTCACCCTCCGCATAGAACATCAAAAAAGTCCCCAGCGGAGGAGACAGGAACTCAATATATCACATGAGCAATCAGAGGTCGCTCGTCAATAGGAAATCAATACGGACTGTTCGATTGCATTGCGTAAGATTGGTTGTAAAGCCCCGCTATGCGGCAGTTGTCACCCTCTTTACGGACCAGCAAATCCATGACGATTTGATGCGTAACTGGTCGCACGCTGGATTGTTGCAAAACTAAAGTGCCTGTCATGCGCACAACTATGCTGCCGTCGGGATTTATGGCTTGAGCTTGGACAGAAATTGGCTGGAAGGCGCCCCTCAGTTGCCCCGAGGCAATGCCATTGGCAATATCGGGACTCCAGAAATTTGTTTCGAAGGCTTGCTGAGTCTCCTGCGTCATCCATTTAGCGGCTTCTTTGTGACTCTGGGCTGCGCTGGCGGTGTTGTAGTCCATGGCGCCACCCATCCAAAACTTGACGAAGTCCGTTGCCAGTGTGGGGGTCAGAGCATTGGGATCGACCGGCGCAGCTGCCCCCTGGGCTCCCTGCTGTGCTTGTGCGTCCGGCGCTCCGTGCGCTGCCTCTGGAGCCTGCGCACCGCCCGGCGGTCCGTGTCCGCCACCGCCCCATCCGCCGGATTCGCCCAGCTGCGGTGGAGCGTTAGGGTCATGCCCTTGAGGTTTTTCACTGTTGCCCACGTTGGGGACGACGAAAACGGCTAAAACGCCAAGAATGACAAGCCCCATGAGGATCTTGTCCTGCATAATCCTGGTGATTAGCGCGCGTACGATTTCCTGGATCATTGCAGGGGTTGGTCGCTCCTTGCTGAGCTCACGAAGGCGTTCTCTCGTTGGAAGTTGTAATGCCATACATTGATTGTGCTTATATTTGCGGGAAAATCAACTGTGGTGGTGGGGTTTTTCCCATGAATTGTGACCATTTCCGCCTCTGGGAGAGAAAAAAGGCGGAAGTAAAAGGGTGCTTCCCATGGCTTTACACTGGCGCCTGTCGTATTTGCTGACCCGCCTGTAATACAATGTTGGCGACAGCGCGAGTGAAACCAGTGGGGAATGATGCCTGACGACGAAAACGACAAGAATTCCGAGTCGATGGAGCAGCAGACCATTCCCTTTGACGCTCCGGCGCAAAAGACATTGCCGGTTGTAACGAGCGGCGGTCGGAAGTATGTGGCGTATACAGTTAAATTGCCGTCCGAACAATTGGCGGCTCTTCAGTCGATTTGGCTGGAGTTGAAACGCCTTTACGGACCTCACTCACCGGATAAGAGCGGCATGATTCAGCAAGCAATTACGGATTGGCTGAAGAAATGGGACGGACCCGACCGTCAGAAACTTTTGCAAGATCTGCTGGAAATCCGCGAAGACACGCGAAAGAGACAGTACAAAAAAGACTGACACCGCATACGGTGCGGCTGTAGTTTTGGAACGAAAGCAAATAGAAACTTTTGCCGGAACATGTGCAGGGTTTTAGGTTTATCTTGGCAAGGTTAGAAAACGCTGATTTAGGCGTTTTTTGAGCGTGTTCTTAGTTACAAATTCGAATGTTGAAAGCATATGCACTTATTATGAAACTATGCATTTTCCAGTCTTCGTCCCACCGATGCTTGCTGTGGCCATGTGTTTGGTCTGCGCGCTGGCAGGTGGAAATTATCCGCAAGAGTTCTTCCAAGAGTGGCAGCCTGTCACTCTCTACAACGCACTGCAATTGTTTTTGTGTGCCGTTGTTGCTGCAGCAATAGCGAAAACCGTCGCCGCCCGAAAAGCACCGGCAGTAGCAGCCACTCTCCTCTGGTCAATTATTTGCGGCTTCTGTGCATATATTGGATTTGATGAACTGTTTCAGTTTCACGAGAGTTCGGCGCCGCTCGCTCAGGCTTTGAGAGAGCTTCTTGGGCAGCCCGGAGAGCGCCCGGTGATCGCCGGTTTTGCAATCCCTTCTTATAGTTTGTTGATTGAGACGGGCTATGCGGTGTTTGCAGTGGCCGTTGCATTCGTCTTTCGTCGCGACCTTATTCTTCAGCCTACCGCTCAATGCATGTTCGTTCTGGCTGTGCTTTTCCTTGGCGGCTCACAGGTTGTCGACGTCACTCTTTTACAAGGGCAGCAATCATTTCTGTCCGGTGAAATTGCACTTTCTGACGGCACGCTGGCCGCTATCTCTCAATCACTCAAAGTGGCTGGATTCGCCGCTGTTCTCGCTGCATTGCTGGAAACTCTGCTAGCTAAGAAGCAAGTGCTTTCCATCGAACGCATGCTGTCTGACCTGAATTCAGAGCGTTCCGCAGTTCCCTCCAGATCTGTTAAATCACTAGTTTGACGCCGGAGCGCCGGCTTGCAGCCGGCAATCAACGTTTTATGCACCTGTAAGGCGCGAAAGAGAAAGGGAGCTCATCGAGCCCCCTCCTTGTAATTAGATTGTCTAGATTCGACTGGATTTGAACTGCTTGAAACGCGCTATTCGTGTTTCAAGTGATGTTTCAGGTAGATGCCGAAGAGAACCAGTCCAACTACAACTATGGCTACGTCGAATTTGTGCCAGAGGTCAACGAATACTTCCATGTTCTTGCCGAACTCAATGCCAACCCATGTGAGGAAATAGCACCAGATGAGAGAACCGATGAAGGTCGAGGCGACGAACATCCAGAAGTGCGCTTTCAGCACGCCGGCTGGAAACGAGATGAATGTCCTTACTACAGGCAGCATTCGGCAAATAAAGAACGTGATGTCGCCGTATTTATTAACCCATTTGTCCGCTAAGTCGAGGTCCTTTTCCTTGAGCAGTAAGTATTTCCCGTACTTCTGAAGAAAAGGGCGTCCGCCGTACAAGCCGAGGAAGTAAGAAGGAATTGAACCGAGAACGCAGCCGACAGCGCCTGCCAGAGCCGCCAAATGGATGTCCATTTTCCCTTCGTGAACAAGGATTCCGGCCGTTGGCATGATTGCTTCACTGGGCAGTGGAATATTGGCAGATTCGATTGCCATCATGACGACGACGCCGAGGTAGCTCCAATTCGCTACTTGATCTCTTATCATCTGCAGGATTGGGTCGATAATTTGGTGAAGCACAGGACGTCCTCGAAAGCTGATAAATGTAACCTCGCGATTTTACTCGGACGGCTCCTGGCAAACATTCCAGCCGCCTAATACTGGTACTTTCTGCATCCTTACGGAACTGCCCGACGCATCCGAAGCCTGTCTTTTAGCTGTTTGATGTCGTTTGTTTTGCTATGCGTCACACATAAATAGTTTAGAATTCTCTTACCGGCAAGAAGGGACGAATTTTCAGCCGGCGATTCTTTAGTTGTGCCTGATGTCAACGCCTGACTTGAGCAATAAGACGAATACCCTGTATTTCACGGTCTCGACAGCCGGCCACGTCGATCATGGAAAGACGAGTCTTTTGAGGGGTTTGACAGGTACTGATCCCGATCGATTGAAAGAAGAAAAAGCGCGGCAGATGACTACAGATCTGGGCTTTGCGCATTTACGCCTGCCCGCGTCGACTGTTCGGAAAAGTAGACCGAGTGTTGATACGGATATAGTCGTTAGTTTTGTCGATGTGCCTGGTCACGGTAAATTTCTGAAGAACATGCTGGCCGGAGTCGGCGGGTTGGACATGGCACTGCTGGTGGTGGCAGCTGACGAAGGTCCGATGCCGCAAACGGAGCAGCATGCAAAAATCTTGAGCGCGCTCGGAATCAATCGAGTAATGCTCGTCATAACAAAGTGCGATATGGCCAGTTCTGCTCAATTGGCTGATGCAATCGCGCGTTCGAAAGAACTCTTGCGAAGAGTTGAACTCACTCTTGTTGATGTTGCGGAAGTATCCAACCTAACTAAAGAAGGCTTTCCCGATATGACGGAGAAGCTCGTAAATGCGCTCATCGACGCAGGCGAACGTGAAAGTGCACGTCTTAACGCACCGCCCTTTCTTCCAATCGATCGAGTCTTTTCAATAGTCGGCTACGGAGTTGTCGTGACTGGCACACTCGTAAAAGGGTCGATTGCGCAAGGAGATAATTTGCTCATTGAACCTGGCAATATAAAAGCCAGGGTGCGTGGGTTGGAAACATTCAACACTGCAGTTTCAAGTGCCACAGCCGGTCAGCGTCTGGCGATTAACTTATCGCTCAAGGAGGGCAAAGCTTTAGCACGAGGGCAGGTTGTTGTTGGAGAACAATGTGCACCGACCAGCACACTCATTGTCGAGTTGAGCCAACCTGGTGTGAAACTCGAAGACAATTTTCAACAGCATGTTCTCGGGCAACCCGCGCGCATCTATCATGGAACTGCTGAGTGCCAGGGCGCAGTCCGATGGATGGAAGAACAGCCTGTGCAGCCGAACGGCAAGAAGTCATTCATTGCTCAAATCAGTCTTTTTCAACCCTTGATTGCCGAACCCGGAGATCGTTTTGTGTTGCGATATGGTGATGAGGGCTTGGCGGGCGGTAGTATTTTGATTACTTCCCGTCCTCGCTGGATTGCGCGCGAACGACTGGTTGCCTTAGCAAAACTTCTGGCATCGAATGGCAGAAATGAAGCTGCTTTGGAGTTCTTAAAAGCAAATCCTCAAGGACTATTGCCCGACTCAGCATTTAGCTGCATTTTGCCTCCGCTGCAATTGCCTGTTGCAATTTCGGAGTTGATTGAGGCAAAGAAACTTACTCGACTCTCTTCCTTTGTTCTTTCACCGGAGACACGAAAAAATCTTTTTGAACGCTTGGTTGCTGAAGTTGAAAAAGCGGCGAAGCCCTCGAGTTCTGATCCACCTTCGGATGTGAGGAACACTCAAGAGGCTTTGCGCAACAAGGTTCTCGCCGGTCTCGACAGAACGGCATTTCAAGATTTGGTCAGAGACGCTATTGAGAAAAAACTTGTAATTCGCCAGTCGGAAAAACTGCTGCCTGCGAAAGAGGAACTTTTGCAAGCTCCGGATGAAGTTCGCCAACTTGCCGATAAGGTTTCTTCAATCTTGAAGGAGCATGTTTGTCTGGAGCTGGAAGAACTCGCGAAGCAGACAGGCAGCGACAAGAGGAAGGTGCAAACTGCCGTTCAACACCTGACAAAAGTTGGTGTGGCCAGTATAGTCGCTCATGACTTTGCGTGTTCTACCGTAAGTCTTGATGCTGCACACAAACAATTGTCGAAGATTTTTCGAGCGAAGAAAGACATTGCCCCGGGTGATTTTCGCGAAGCCGTCGGGACATCCCGTAAGTATGCAATGGCGATGCTGGCATATTTCGACGATCGCGCTATCACCCGCCGCGTTCAGAATGGGCGCGTCTTGCTCAAATACCCCAAAGACGAAGAAGCGTAGGGGTACATTGCATGCGCCCGATATAATAGGGGCGACTCCATGCGTCGACCGTTTCTTACTTAATCACTGATTCCAAAACTGAGCGATCTACCCAGCCGCGGACGATGAGTATTTCCCCCAATCGCTCTCCCGAGTGGCGTTGCTCCAAAAGTGCCAACCAGAGCTGTTCGATCGTTATGTATCCCAGGGCTATCAGCTTCTCGCCAAGCTTACTGCGAAGCGTCGGCAGGCACTCTTTCAGCTGTTCATATGTAACCCAGCCTTTTAGTAAACAGACTTCGCCCAGCAAAAGTCCCGTTTCCCGCTGGAGTTTCAGCGCTTCTTCGAGTTGTTCGCCTTTGAGATAGCCGCCTTCGATCAGTCTTTGACCGATCAGACTGGCATTTAGTTTTGCTTTTTCTTTTGCAGAAGACATTTTCAAAAACTAGTCGTCGACAGAAATAACAATGTGGTCTCCGGACACTCCCAAGCGGTTACCGTCCTTGTCGATAGCCCATGCGCGCAGCTCGTAAATACCGAGACCGCTAAAATCCTTTCGCTCTAAAGTAATACTGCCTGTGGTGCCAGAATTTTTAATTTCACGAAGCGTCACTTGAGATTTTTCAGTATCGTTTTGGCTGGCGAACAAAAGATTTGTTCTTGTAAGTTCGAAAAGCACACTCGCACAGCCTGTGATGCCGCTCGCGTCATAGCTTACAACGTCCTTCGGTTTGTCTTTTCCGAGATGCAAATAACCCTTAGTTCCTAAGAAACCGGATTTATCAAAGGCGATTGCCGGCATAACTGCTTTTGCAGGAATGGTCTCAATCGAAAGAATCTTCACTTCCCCACGCAGTGGCAGATACAGTTCAAACGCTTTTGATTTGCCGCCCAGAACCCATTCCGGCGCGCTGCGCAGGGCGAAGATGAGTTTCTGTGGTTCTGCCGACTGCACTATATTTGCATGTGCGCGGTGGAAGAGATTGAAACTAGGATTGATGTCGTTGCTGTAAAGTAAGTCCAAACCTTTATTGTCCGCAGGGACAGAAGGCACTTGTACAGTAATAGCAATGAAGTCTGTGGTGAAGCATGGCAGGTTGAGCCCGATCTTCACGGAGGGGCGGCGACCTTTAGGAGCTTCCGTAGCGACGCTGAAGGCTCCTTTTTCGTCAAATGCATAATTCTTGATTCCATAGTCGTCTTCGACTTTTATCAACTGTTTCAACGCGGTGCCTTCGTACTTCTCTGGCGCTTCACTTGGCTCGTTCAGTTGCTTTTGCAGTCCGTTCCCGGTTTCACCACCTGCTTTCGGAATCGTGATGGCGATGAATTTCTTGCTGTCGAAATCCCAGCGGTAGATTTTGACCTTGTCGCCTGCGTCTCTCAAAGAACTTTTTAGATAGCCAAACGGCATGATTGGTTCGAAGCGATCGACCAAGATGTTATGCTCGACATCCCTGTGAAGCTGAGGCGCTTTAGTCATGCCATAGAGTGCGTTGCGGCATACGTAAGAGCCGTGAACTTGATCCGGAAGTCCCAGAAACAGCACTTGCGGGTCGCCTTGAATTTCAGTTTTGTAGAGCGTGTCTAATTCACTTCTGATTGCATTTGACTGTTCGCCGGCTGTTACCCATGCTTGGTTGTTCGTCCATAGCATTGCAGCGGCGGCCGTGACGAAAAGGGCACCCCAGACGATTCTCAGGCGGTTTGCAGCCCGTATCCATGTCACTGGATTGCCAATCATGCGGACTGTGGTGAAACCAAAGGCCATCAGTAAGGCAAGCGGAACAGTAGCGAGGTAAGCAAGGCGGCTTCCTTGTAAATCGTCCGAAATTGCGAAAATCTTGTACACGGGAATAAGCGCGAATGCGAGCCATAGAGCCGTGAAGAGGAACACTGGGAGCATTCTTCTCAAGGTCGCAAGGTTTGTCAGTGTCGAAACTGCTATGAAACCGAGCGAAACTTGCCAGAAAATCAGAACAGCGTTTTTTGTATCAAAGAAATCTTTGTTGGCAGGAATCAGCAGCATCTTGAGAGCGTGAAGCCAGCCATAGATGAACTCTTTCATGTTTGAGATGAAGAACAGCGAGTCATCGTATCCGCCAACGAAAGTGCCAAGCGCGTTTAATCGAACGACAAAATACAGCGCAATCACGACAGCAAATGGAACTATAGCTTTGATTGCGTTTATCGCACCGCTAATTAGATTCTTTCTGTTGCCGCCCCTTGCCCACCAGAGAAGAACCTCATAGGCAGCCATTGTCGCTGGCAATGTGATTGCCATCTCTTTAGACAACAACCCGAGCATGAGTGCAACTAGCGAGCCTGCGCACCACAAAACAGATTTGCCATCACGCCACTGCATGTAGCACCAGAATGATAGAACGATGAAGGTTGTGACAATGGTGTCTACGCGGCCTGTTATCCAAGAAACGGCTTCAGGATGCAGCGGATAGAGCCCAAAGATAATCGATGCAAAGAACGCAAAGGAAACGGCGCTGCCACGTACAAGCGTTGGGCTGCTTGCCTTTTCGCTGCCGGAATTCTCTGCGCCAGCCGGTGCATTGTCTTGCCTTCCACCGGCAAAAATATTGCCCAGCCTTAGTGAGACGAAGAAAAGAACAACTGTTGACGTGAGGTGAAACAGTAAATTTGTAATGTGGAAACCCAAGCCGTTCAAGCCCCAGACCATATAGTCGGTGACCATGAATATTGAAATCAGGGGGCGGTAGAACTTTGTGGTGGTGCCGTCCAGCCACGATGAGTAGAAGTTTTTCCATATCAGCGTGGGGTAACCCATGGCTTGTTTCAGCCAGGTCAAATGCACAAAGTCATCGCCGCAAAAGAAGTTGAATAATACAGGCAGGTAGCAGAGAAACGTTGCCAGAGCGACGATGAAGACGAGAATTGGAAGCGCGTTTTTCTCAACCAGCGAGGCGCTGTTAGGCTGACTCGGCTGCTGTGCGTCGCTTTCGTTTCTCGTTTGGTCTAGCACATTCACGGTCTAGTTTTTGTTTTCCATCGCGACATCGTATGCCGGTCTGTCTTCGATGTGGCAACGTACTTCTTCGCGCCCTTTGATGACTTTTGCCGGCATACCGGCCACGACCATTCCCGGAGGAACATCATGAGTGACCACAGAGGCTCCGGCGACAACGCTCTTTGAGCCGATCCGCACGCGCGGGAGGATGAGTACCTTCGCTCCGACAATGACGCCCTTTTCGATGTACGGACCTTCGCGACCCTTTTGGCAGGGCGGATGCATGCTGTCAACGGTGCACGACATTGGGTAGAAATGCACGTCGTCTTCGCATGTGGTGAAAGTGGCGATAAACACGTTGTTATGGAAACGGCAGTTGTTGCCGACCGTCATCTGTCCGTCGGACTGTGCCATGGTTCCGAATGAGCACATATCGCCGAAGATGCTCTTCTCTCGAATTACGGCGCGGTGCCCTGTTTGAAAGCCCTTACCGATTTTGCAGTCAGCGTAGATGATCGTTCCGGACCTGATTGTGGCGTTTTCGCCAATTAGGAGTGACGGGTTTTTGTACGTCGGATCACTCAAATAGCCGGACAAACGTTCGCCCAAAATGCACTGAGAGCCGACGTAAGAATTGGCTCCGAGCTTTACGTTCTCATAGATAATCGCGCCGGGCTCGATTATGCAGTTATCACCGATGCTGGCGCCTGGATAAATGAGAGCGTCATTGTGGATGCGTGTGTTCGCACCAATTTTCGCATCTTTACTGATGCGTTCATTTCCGGTTGGGCTGGTTTTCGTAGTCATCTTTTTGCCGCAGGCTCCGTTTCAGCGGCTAGGCATAGCCGCTTTGATTAGATGATGACCGGAGGTGTAGGAGCCACAACATGCGGCACCGCAACTTCACCAGTCATTATTTCGTTAATCGCTTGTCCGACTGCTTGAATTTCCTGATCCTTCAGTTCTGGGAACATCGGCAATGAGAGGACCTCGGTTGCCAATCTTTCGGTGATCGGGAAATCGCCTTCTTTGTATCCGTAGCCCTGGAAGGCTTCTTGCATGTGCAGTGGAACAGGGTAATAGCACATAGAACCGATACCGCGTTTCGCCAAGCCGTCGATCACTTGCTGGCGCATGGTGGCGCCTGTGGTGCCGAAGTTTGTCTCGAGAACGCGAATTGTGTATTGATGCCAGACGTGTCTGTAATCAGATTTGACGGCCGGGCTGGGCAGAATGATGTTGGGCACGTTTTTCAGAACTTCGAAATACTTGGCGGCAATGGCGCGGCGTTTCTCAGTCCAGTCATCTAAGTGCCGCAGTTTGGTCAGCAATACTGCAGCCTGAATTTCGTCGAGACGGCTGTTAACGCCGAGCTCTTCGTGGAAATAGCGCTGTTTGGAGCCATGTGCTCGCAAGCAGCGCAAGCGCTCTGCCAGTTCGTCACTGTCTGTGACAATCATGCCGGCATCGCCGCAGGCACCCAAATTCTTGGTTGGGTAGAAGCTAATACAGGCTGCATCGCCGAAACATCCGGTTGGCTTTCCTTTATAGGTTGCGCCGATTGCTTGTGCGTTGTCTTCGACGATCTTCAATGCGTAGCGGTCAGCGAGATCCATGATTGGATCCATGTCCGAAGCCTGTCCGTACAAGTGAACAGGAATGATTGCTTTGGACTTCGGCGTGATGACTCGCTCGATTGCCTTTGGATCAATATTGAAAGTCTTTTCGTCCACATCGACAAATACCGGTTTGGCACCGTGCATGAGGATTGCTTCAATCGTGGCGGCGAAAGTGAAAGGCGTTGTGATTACTTCGTCGCCGGGGCCGATATCGAGAGCCCAGAGCGCCAGAATCAAGGCATCGGTTCCATTTGCCACACCGATTCCATGTTTTACGCCGCAAACTTTTGCGATTTGCTGTTCTAGAGTCTTATTTTTCTGACCCATTATGTAATTGCCGCTGCGCAATACTTCTAAGACTGCGGCTTCGAGATCTGCGGCTATTTGAGGGTATTGCTCCTTGGCGGAGAAAATCGGGATATTGTTGCTCATGACAAGTGTGCTTCCAGTCCTTATTAACTCGGTCTGCCGGTGTTCGGAACTGGCACATACTATCCGGTCTGATCATGGCATCCAAGATGAAGTTGATAAGAATGGATTATTAGATAGTCTGATATCGGTTTAATGTCCCGAGAAAGTAGCAGGCTGGATTTTTGCATCACTCGGTAGTGATTATTAGACTCTCTTAAATTAGGTCCATATTTTTCTACAAAAAAGAAGGAGGACTGTTGTCCTCCTTCAATAATGTGTCTGATTTAACAGGACGATTAGCGCTTGCCTTTTCCTGCTACTGCTACGGTGCGGGAAAGAGCGTTGGTTACGAACAGGTTGAGGCTGACGCCTTCTTTTTCTGCGCGATCAACGAGTGCTTGGTGGAGCGACTTAGGCAGACGCACCGTGAACTTGCCGCTGAACTTGGTGTAGTCAGAATCCGAGCGTGCTGCTGCTGGACGAGTAGCCTTAGCTGCGTGCTTCGCTACGTTTTTGCGGGCAACAACTTTGCGAGCTGCAACTTTTTTGTGTGCCGGTTTCGCTGCTTTGGCCTTGGGAGCGGCTTTAGCTTTGGATTTGGCAGACTTACTCTTGGAACTGGCCATGATTCACTCCTTTTGCTTTGGGGATCTTTAGGCACTACTCGGGCAAAATTCCGATTGGTGCGCAAGGCAATTCGGCAGACCGAAATGCCCAGCCGGGCCGCCAAATACATGTCGGGCGACTCGCTAAGTTGGTATGCCACCTACCACCATTTTAGGTGGCATATAGATTGTACCAAAGGGTGCTATGTCTTTAACCGTTGTTTGGATATATTCTTCACCGGTGATACCAGGGGTGATAGCGCAAAGTCCGCTCCACCGCTGGTGCGCACCACTTTTGATGGCTGATACCACTAAGTTAAAAAGTTACAGAGTATTACCGATGGTGCCTTTTTTGAGCACGAGAAATCGGACGACCGTCACATAAAGACCCGCTATTCATAACCGAAGACAGCTTGATGGCAAACAATGAGCACTTAATTCGGGCCCGAAAGTTGGCCAACCATTCAAGTTTCATCGGCCTCCGCAGATGGTTCCCCCTCGTGGCGCTGAATCTGGTGCGGAAAGGTAGCAGCTTTTCTGCGGAAACAGTTCCGAATCCGGTGCCATAACCATCCTGAATTGCAGTATCGAATCCGGCGCTGAATCTGGGGGCGGGGGTAGTCCGTTCCAGCCGGTGATGGGAGAGCACCAGAAACGTCGGATTGCCACCCCTGTTATTGTTTCCGTTCCAATAGGCGCAAATCGATCTGGTACCGACCGGGGTGCCTTGAACCTTAGTTGGACACCTATGTGCTCTGAGCCTCCCGACTCAGATCTATCTGTATGGATTATCCGGCGATAGAACAAAGACAGAAAACGGGGCAAGAATTGCCGTACACATGTCTGGTATTAGGCACGACAAGCTTGCCCGCTCTTCTTCCGAATGGCATGCGCTCGCACTCAGTCAATCTCCTGAATTGCTATCCTGATGGACGTTTCAGAGGTTTGAGCAGTATAGCCCCTGCCACCGGCCGTGGGGTGACACCAGGGGTGGAGTTGATACCGGGGGCGGGGTTGATACCAGCCGCAGAGTTGGTATCGTCCGCGGGGTGGTACCAACTCTGCGGTGACACCAAAGGCGGGGTGCCACCGGGGGTGAAGCGAGGAAGAAACGAAGGAACAGTTGAAAGCACCTTTTGAAGAACCCGAACCTTGTTTTCAGACCGTTCGGTCTGTTGTCTCGAGATTCTAGAGGGGTGGAGCTCACGCTTGGCTGTCAAGCGGTTGGTGGTTCCAGCTTCAGTCCGGCAGTGTATGATGCACCGGAGAGGTTCTCTGGTGTTTGATGGAAGTCCTTGTTGTAAAACTGAGCGCGATCGGTGACGTCGTTCACAGTTTGCCGGCAGTCAGCCTGCTCAAGAAACGTTTGCCTCAGGCCAGAATCACCTGGGTAGTTGAACCACTGTCGAAGGATTTGCTTCTGGGAAATCCGCTTGTAGACAACGTCATAGTTTTCGAAAAGAAGCAGTTCAAATCCCTCTCTACCAATGCTATCAAGGCCTTCGCCAGTGAACTGAAGCAGACTAAATATGACTGTGCTATCGACCTGCAAGGTCTTTTCAAGAGTGCTGCTATTTGTCGCGGTTCTGGTGCCCGCAAGATATTCGGTTTTGCTGATGCTCGTGAAATGGCACCACTTATGTACACCGATCGAATCAACACCGGCGACTACAACTCCTTTGAGAAGCATGTGGTTCTACATAACCTGCGCCTTGCACATGCCGCCGCAAACGCAATCACCGGCAAGAAAGTCGATGCATCAGACGATCATTCATTAGTATCAGAAAGCAAGTTTGTTCTTCCTTCTATAAAGGATGATTCGATTCAAAGAATCGAAAAGTTGTTTTCGGAACAGCAGATTGCAAAAGGTGTTTCAAATGCAGAGCATGCACCTCTGGTGGTGCTGATTCCAGGCACCACTTGGATTACAAAGCTTTGGCCGCTGCCATCATGGGCGGCACTGGGCGAAAAACTGGTGACAAAGGGTTATCGAATCGCATTGATTGGCGGCAAAGGAGAAGCCCCGGAGAACAAAACGCTTGCTGAAAGTATTCGTAAATCAGTTCAGGAAGCCAATGTTATCGACCTGACAGGCAAGACAAGCCTCGTCGATTTGATAGCGCTCTTTTCGCGAGCGCAGCTTGTGGTCGGCGGAGATACCGGCCCGCTGCATCTTGCTGCTGCCATTGACGGTCCAACAATTGTAGGCATCTACGGAAGCACACCTATCGGGCGCAATGGTCCATTCGGAGCGCATTGCTCAACTGTTTCGACTTCTCTGGAATGCCAGCCGTGTTTCTCTGACACCTGCAAGATTGCTACTCTGGCATGTCTACGGGAACTGAGTGCTGAAGCGGTTTTCGATGCTGCAATGAAGGCAGTGAACGAAAAGTAGTGCGACTTCCATTGCTATACATATAAATAGGATGCGTAAAAAAAGAGGCCGCATATCTGCGACCTCTTCAATGCCATTAGAGCGCTCTGGACTTACTCCCAGATCCAGTTATTCAAGCTGCCCTTCCATTCAACGAGTTCTTCTGGCTTGAAGAAGATGCCAATTTCTCGTTGACCGTTTTCCGGACTGTCGGAGCCGTGCACGATGTTGCGCCCGATTTCGACGGCGAGATCGCCGCGGATCGTTCCTGGGGCTGCATCTTGGGGCTTCGTAGCACCGATGGTTTGACGAGCCAAGGCAACTGCATTCTTGCCTTCAAGAGCCATTGCGACGATTGGACCAGAGGTAATGTAGCTGACCAACCCGTCGTAAAACGGTTTGCCTTTGTGCTCACCATAGTGTTGCTCGGCCATCTCTTTAGTGACCTTCATGAATTTCATGCCGATGATCTTCAAACCACGCTTTTCGAAGCGTCCAACAACTTCGCCGATCAAAACGCGCTCTACGCCGTCCGGCTTTACTGCCACAAATGTACGTTCTGTTGCCACCTGAAAACTCCTTGATAAGACCTTGCCGGTCGTACACACTCTGTACCGGCCAATATGGCAAACCATCCTATTAGATCTGATTGGCAGGTTGCCCTAACTCATCCAGTGAAGTTAACAAAGCTCTGAAAAAAATCGCCTAATCTGTGGTTGTCACGGGCAGGCGGGCGTGGCAACCAATCCAACGTCCTTTGAGAGCAAAAACTAAATCGATAACGGTTTAGTTTTGAACAGTAAGGGCAGGCTGTGAAAGCCTGCGCCTGTTTGCATATTACGGTCTAGAGCCGTTAGGTTGTTTTGATCAATTTAGCAAAGCGCGGGTCAAGAAGACGGCGGCCGGCTTCGTCAAACTCGACGTTGTAAAGCTCTTTGTCTTGCTCGCCGATGACTTGAACAACTGTCCCAATTCCAAATTTTGCGTGCTGCACTTTGTCGCCGACCGCTAAGCGTTCAAACGATACAGGGGCACTGACTTCCTGGGAATGTTGAGTTCTTGCCGGCGGTGCCGCATTGGGATCCATACGCATTGCGCGTGGTTTGGCCGGGGGTTGCGATGAACCGCTTCTGTTTGCTCCGCCGCCGTATGAATTAGATGAGCCGTAGCTTCCGCCGCCACCATAATTGTTGGGTCGTGAATTGCCACTGCTTCCGTAATTGGTCGGGCGCGAATTGCCGCTGCTTCCGTAATTGGTCGGGCGAGAATTTCCGCCGCCGTAATTGTTAGGTCGCGAGTTGCCGCCACCATAGTTGTTCTGATATCCGCCGCCACCTCGAGAAGGCGCTTGTCCCCAACCTCCGCCTTGCACGAACGGATCGTCTTGTTCGATTTCTTGTCGGCGCTCACCGGCAGGCGGTGGATAATATCCAGCCAACAAGCCAGGTGTAATCTCACGCAGAAAACGGCTGGGTACTGTGTAGTTCGACGTGAATCCTGAGCCACCTGCAGGCCCCCGTCCTAATATCATGCGTTTTCGTGCGAGCGTGAGATAGAGGGAGTCTTCGGCACGTGTCACGCCGACATACATGAGCCTTCTTTCTTCTTCCATTGCGGTTTCGGAATCGAGCGAGCGCATGTGGGGGAAGAGACCTTCTTCCAAGCCGGAAAGAAATACGACTGGGAATTCCAATCCTTTTGCAGCGTGCAATGTCATCAACGTGACTGAATCTTCTCCTTCACGCACGGCATCAAGATCGCTTACAAGCGAGATACGGGTGAGGAATGAGTCCAAATCGGGCTCGTCGGCTGACTTTTCAAATTCTTGCGCTACTGCGATTAATTCGCGCACGTTTTCAATTCGACCGAGCGCTAATTCATCCTTGCTCGAATTGGCATCTTCTTGCAATTTGTCGATGTACTTAGTCTCTTTCAGCAAAGTGTCCAACAGTTGAGAGACTGGAATACTCTTCGAAAGCATGTGCCAACGATTGACCATTTCGCCGAATTCTTTTAGCGACTTGCCAGTCTTGCCGGCAATGTCGCGAATCGTCTCGGCTTCAAGACAGGCCTGAATAGGACTGATGCCGCTCTCGATTGCATATTGGTTGACGCGATCTAATGTAGTCTTGCCCAGCCCTCTTCGCGGGACATTGATGACGCGGTTGAATGACTGTCCGTCCGCAGGGTTGTAGATGAGTTTCAAATACCCGAGGACATCTTTGATTTCTTGTCTTTCGTAGAATCGTGTGCCACCGACGATGGTGTACTGAATGTGATTGCGAACCAAGACTTCTTCAAGTGCTCGTGACTGAGCATTTGTTCGATATAAGAGAACACAGTCTTTGAGAGTGCGCCCGCGAGCAGTCAGTCGCTTCAATTCTTCAACGATGTAATATGCTTCGTCGATTTCATCTTGTGCTTCGAAGCATTGCACTTTCCCGCCTTTGTCTCTGTTGCAGCGAAGCACTTTGTCGATACGCTCGGAGTTGTTGGAGATGATGCTGTTTGCTACATCCAAAATTGTTTGCGTGGAGCGATAGTTCTCTTCCAACTTGATCAAACGCGCTGGTTTGAAATCACTCTGGAAGCTCAACATGATTTTGTAGTCAGCTTTGCGCCATGAATAAATGGATTGGTCGACATCGCCAACCACCATTAATGTGCGCTCCATCCAAGGATCTTGTCCAAGTACTTCCTCTGCAGGTTCTGCCAGCAAGCGAATCAAATCGAATTGAGCTCGGTTCGTATCCTGGAATTCGTCGACGAGAATGTGACGGAAGCGATAGTGATGACGGTTGCGCACTCCCGGGCAAGTTTTCAAAACTTGAGTGAAAGTAAGAATTAGATCATCAAAATCCATGGCGTTGTTGCGCGCCAGATCCGCTTGATAGGCAAGAAAGATTTCCGATAAACGGCTTTCTCTGTAGCTTTTCGCTTCTTGCGCATAAAGCTGAGCCGTAAAACCGTCGTTTTTCAGCGCTGAGATGGCGTAGCGCATTTCGCGAGGCACGAAGACCTTCTCGTCTAGATTCAAGCGCGAGATGACCCCCTTCATTAGGCTCAGGGAGTCGGTTTCATCGTAGATTACAAAGTTGCTCTTGAGTTTGTGACCCTCGGGAGTGGTGTATTCCTCTATGTCATAACGAAGCAGTCGAGCGCAAATGCTATGGAACGTACCAATTACAGTCTTTCTTGCGGTTTGCCAACCGACAATCTTTTCGATACGGTTCTTCATCTCCTGAGCAGCTTTGTTCGTAAACGTTACTGCCAGGATAGTTTCGGCTTCCTGATTCATCTCGGAAATCAGGTAGGCGATGCGCCTCGTCAGGACCGTGGTTTTGCCTGAGCCGGCACCGGCAATCACCAAGCATGGACCCCAGCCGGCGGTAACCGCTTCGGCTTGCTGAGGGTTCAAGTTCTTCAGCAGTTCGCTGTCCGATCTATAGCCCGTTTGTTCAGGTGTAGAGCCAGTTTGCATTTCCAATTCAGATCCCAGTACCATGCCTGCGCGTGCCTCATGACATTGTCTCAAGTGCAATTATGCTATGATTCCAACCGGCTTTTCCTAGCTTTTTGCTTGGTCGGCTTCAAACCGCAAATCGTCTCGTTTCCGAGCGGTTTAACAAGTTTGTTGAAGAATCAGAGATAAAAGCCTAGCGGGACAGCGCCTAAGTGTTGATTATAATTTGTAAACTGCACTTTCGCCCAAATCCCCTCCTGATGCAAGGACCGGTAATCTAGGTTCTGCCATCAACAAGATAAATTCTTGGTACTAACAACTCGGATAACCCCAACGGATATACGCGATGCCTTCACCTGAATCGACCTCCGCAACTCTCCCTTCCGTCGATGAGTTAGCGCAGGAGCTTTTACTAATTCAGCAGGGCGGTCCGAAGAAAGTCGCAATCATCGGCACCAGAAACCTGACACTGACCCACCAACAACTGGTCGAGATGCTGACCTACGCCCTGGTTCTTTCCGGCAACCAGGTCGTCACCAGTGGCGGTGCCAACGGAACCAATATGGCCGTCATACGCGGCGCTAAACGCGCGAATCCTGACCGCCTCGACATTATTCTTCCGCAGACCATCACGCAGCAGCCCAGCGAAGTGCAGGACTTGCTCACCGGTATCACTCACATAACCGAGTATCCGGAGCGCCGCACCATGACGCTCGCCGAAGCTTCCAAAATCTGCAACCACGAAATAATCGACCGCAGCCAGCAAGTTATATGCTTCCTGTATCACACGAGCCACACCCTGCTCGAGTCGGTCAATTACGCCAAAGAAAATCGCAAGATTATTACATCGTTTTATCTGGATTAGCCTTCTAGAATTAACGCTTCGAGTGCTTAAATTAAGGAAGCGCTAGTTTGTGCTGGCGTTTGAAAGAAACAGCTGCCGATTGGCTATCCTGCGGATTTCGACCTTGCCTGAAGCAATCCTGACTCACATGAAAGAACCGAGCGTCATTGTTCCGTTTTTCGCGTCCCTGGCAGTCGGGTTATGTGTATTTCCGTTCTATATAAAGTGGCTGAAGTCCAAGCAAGTCGAACAGTATTTGCGTGAAGAAGGTCCGAAAAGCCACGCGGCCAAAGCCAAAACGCCAACTATGGGCGGTTTGGGCTTCATCTTCGCCATTTTTGTCGGCATTATTCCTTCCCTGATAATTGCAGGAAAGGCTCCCTGGTCTTCACTTCTCATTCTTGCTACCGCCGGCGCCTGCGCCTTGCTCGGCTTCGCTGACGACTACGGCAAAGTGACCAGCAAAAGCAACAAGGGCATCTCGGGGAAACTGCGCCTGGCTGTTGAATTCACCTTAGGTTTGATACTTGCTTTGGGGCTCTGGTTTTTCGGTACTGACGCCGGTAAAGTCATACTTTTGCCATCTCCGGATGGCTCGATTTATTCTTTTGCACTGCCGCTTTGGGCTTTCATCGGCGCTTCGATGTTCATCATGGCGGCAACCACCAACGCCATCAATTTGCATGACGGCATGGACGGACTGGCTGGTGGCACGTGCTTTTTGGCTTTCGCCACGATAGCAATAATTTTGCTCGTCACAGGGCAGTATGCGAATGCCGCGATAGCCGCTGCAGCTGCAGGCGGATTGGCATCGTTTCTCGTGTTCAATAAAAACCCCGCAAAAGTGTTTATGGGCGATACTGGAAGCCTTTTCCTGGGTGGCTTGATGGGCGCCTTGGTTATGAGTGGTGGGTTGATCGTCTGGTTCGTCCCTCTGTCACTGATTTATATTGCTGAAACTGTTTCCGTCATGGTGCAAGTCAGCTATTTCAAACTGACCAAAGAGTTTACGCCCGATAAACCGATGCTACCAATTATGGTGGCATGGCATAAGCTCACGCATAAACTTCCCGGTGAAGGCAAACGTATTTTTAGAATGGCGCCGCTTCATCACCACTTCGAAGCGGTGATGGCAGAACGAAATACCAGCGAAGCTAGTGTTGTTTCCATGTTCTGGCTTGCGCAAGCGCTGTTGTGCGCAGCCATACTTTCGGCGTTTTTCCTTTCCGGCGCGAAGTTATCGTAGGGTCGACGCCATGCGTCGACCTTGCAATGTGCGGTCGACGCATGGCGTCGACCCTACATCGGAAAACCTGTACCAAGCTTGCACGCTGTTTGCACTCCTCGGTCTTCATGCTGTACACGGCGATAGTCGCCTGATATTGCATCGTGAGGTGTGGCTGTGGAAAAACATGACGTTGCACTGCAAAAGCATGACGTTCCGGTTCGAGAAAAGCATGATGTTTCTGTTCTTGAAAAACCGGTTCCTCTCTTTGAAAATCCGCACGCCAAGATGTTGCAGGACGCGATAATCCCGTTCCAGCCAAAGTCTTCGGACATAGATGATTTGAGAGCGCAGCGTCTGATTAGCAGAACGATTTCAGACGGTATTACGCGAGAGGATTTAATTATGGTTGCTCAAACCACAACCGACTATCGACAAAAGTCTACTGCGCAATATTTGAGTAAGCATTTTGATGATGTCGTCAGGCTGTCCAGCGGCAAGTCGAAAAACATTGAAAGTGAAGATCTGTCGATGTACAAAGACCTGCTTGCGCAGCGCTCTCTGCGTCCCAATGAATTGGCCGTCCGCACCTGGGAAAAAATCCACTATGACAGCGAGATTAGAAAGAATACGCCTGGTGCTGGCTATGGAACAATAGCTGGAACCTTGGCCGGAATCGCCACAAACGTAGCAGCAATTCAACTGTTGTCGCTTCGATTTACCCCTTTAACAGTGATCGGATCTGCTGTTAACTTAATGGCTTGGTCGACGGCAGGACGCGCGATTGGCAATAACATCGAGGGAAGGCGTGAGCAAATTCAGCTGCACTTCATCGATGAGGCAGCACCAGCCATGCAACGTCTGCTGTTCGAGCGAAAGGCTCGCAGCTAAATCTGTTTGGCGTGCAGATCTTTTTGGCGAACTTTTAAAAGCCGTTCGATCAAATGACCGGTATTGTCCGGATTGTCGCATAGGTAGTCAGGCTTGCCCATCCAATGTTTGCCGACGCGAACGGCGATTCCACCGCGCTTCAGGACATACTCAAAACCTGGTTCGTCAGCTTCCGAGTCTCCGGCGAACATGAAGAATGTCTCTTTTGCCTCGTCACCTGTTAGACCGAAATGCTCGGCAACGTTCGCTAATCCGAGCCCTTTGTCCCAATCGAAATCGGGCATGAATTCTATGCTTGTCTGTAAGCGCCGGACACGCAAATGCGGAATTTCCAGATACGCTTCGTGGACTGCTGCTTCAATTTCCGGCATCATATCTGATGGCGTCAGGTGATAGTGCAGGCAAATTGTCAGTTCATGATCTTCAAGGATTGTTCTTGTCGAGGGAGGAACCAGTTTTTCCAATCTCTCCCGCAAACTTGCAATCGATTCGCGATGGTGATCACCCACCTGGAGCGTTCTTTGCTCACTTCCTGCATAAAGGATTTCCATGCCGTAATTACCCGCGAGTGTAAGCGGCGCATCACCGAAGTCTGCTTTCAGAAATGGAATAGGCCGCGCGCTGACAATAGCAACATGGACATTGGGAAGTTTTGCTAGTTCTCCCAGCGCGTGCACCGTCTCCGGTGGCACCTTGGAGGCTGCGGGGTCAACAGTGAACGGCGCCAGAGTGCCGTCTCGATCGAAGGCCAGAAGCCAGTTCTTCTTATGGAACAGCTGATTGAGCCTGTCCTCGACGGGATTGGATTCCATGCTTAGGTTAACCACCGGTTATCAGTGAGCCGGGATGATTTTTTTGAACCTCTTGCATTTCTTCCTTCTTCACTTTTGAGCAGCGATCGGCATCTAATCTTGCCAATGCTTGAATGCGCATGATCGAGCTGAGCCCAGCCTTTGTAATGTCCGTGCCCGAAGCTCTTACGTAGCGCAGTCCCTTCATTGAAGAAAGTGACTTGCAGCCGGAATCGGTGATGTTTGTATCGCTGATGTCCAAGCTTTCCAGTTTGGGAAATGTGCTGATTATCTTTATGCCTTCATCGCCAATTTTTGTGTCGGCTAAATAAAGTTCGGTCAAGGCGGGAGCCTGTATGAGAGCGCTCATTCCTTGATCCGTAACGGATGTTTTTCCGATGTTCAGCAATGAAAGGAATTGAGCGGACTTGAAGTTTGTAAGCGCCTTGTTCGTAATCTTTGTTCCACTTAGATCAAGCGAACGCAAACGCAATCCTTTGAGGGCAGCAACACCTTTGTCCGTGATCGCTGTCGACGCAAGCGAGAGTTGACGCAGGTTTTTCAACTTGTGCAGCGTTGGAATTCCGTTATCGGAAATATTCGTTTTCGCAAGGTTGAGTGACACCAGATTCGATGCCGTCATTACTTTGCCGATCGTGGCGTCGCTTACTTTTGTTCCGCTTACATCAAGACCAATGAGGAAGCGGAAAGACGGCACGGCGTCAAAGGTTGCGCCAGTAATGTCTGTGTCTTGCAAGGAGAGGTTGTCTAGAGCGTTAAATGAAGAGAGTTGCTTGAGCCCATCCTCAGTAATCTTGGTTTTGTTCAGGTTCAAACTTTTGAGTTTGCGCAAGGCAGCCAGGCTTGCCAGACCTTTGTCGCCGACAGCAGTGTCGGTCAGAGAAATGGTTTCGAGCGTTTCAATTTTTCCGAGGGAGGCGAGTCCTTTGTCCGTGACTTGTGACTTGGCCAGATCAATTTGCGACAGTTTGAGATTTTGAATCTTCGCCAGAACATCGTCGCCCATCTTTGTGCCGCTCAGGACGAGATTGCGCAGGCCGGTCATCTTGCCTATTACCGCGCCTTCGACGTCAGACAAGTTGCTGCCGGTGAGGATAAGTGTTTTCAATCCGGTCTGCTGAGACATGAGGTTGACCTCTTTCATCGTCAACACTCGACCGGTCAAATTCAAGACACCCGTTTTCTTAGAAGCTTCGATTACTTTGTCCACCGAATCTTCTTTTGGTTCAATCTTCGCTGGGACGATTCCTTGCGCCGGAGCTGCCGCTTGTTTTGTCCCGGGTCCAGCTTGAGCGGGCTGGAGTGAAACACCACCAACGGCTACGGAGAGTGACGCCAGAAGACATGCGACTCGCTTGAACATATACAAACCCTACACAAATCAGTGACTAATGGCGGCAAAGCTTACTTTGAAACGATTTTTCTTACCAGTGATCTTCTCTAACGGGCGCGCTTCCTGCATCTTGCTGCGCTGAGATTACCCTGCCGGCGCGGGTTCGGCTCGCAGGCAGCTTTGTCAGCATTTGCTTTACCAACTTTAGGATCTCAAGAATATACTCTTGAGTATAAGAAAGTGAATTCATACGGTGGCAGCAAAAGTTACACAGCTCGTTAAGGACCTTGTCTCTCAGCAACGCTGGGAGGAGGCTTATTCCGTGCTGTCGCGCTTCACAGCCCAGGGTCCGACCGACCCCGAACTCGAATACCAGTGTGGTGTTTTGTGCTTCAACATCGGCAAGTACGAGGATGCTGAGCGGCATTTCAAGACATCGTTGTCGATGGATTCTGAGAGCGCTGATGCGCACTATTACCTGGGTTTGACGCTTCTTAAGGACGGCCGCCCGCAAGAGGCGATGCCTGAATTTCGCGAATCTTGTGAGCGCAAGCCTAATTTTGCCGTCGGTCATTTTCACTGGGGCTTGTCGCTAGCCCAGATGGGCAGCCACCGTGGCGCGATCGGGCAGTTTAACCAGGCGGCAAAATTAAACGTCCGCCTCTCTGCCGGCTCCTACCAGGCGGGTGTGTCTAGTTTTCAACTGGGGCAGTATCTGGAGGCTGCGCAATACTTTCAGAAAACCTGCAGCCTGGAGCCGCAGATGCCTGAAGCCTTTAATGCACTGGGCGTCTCACTTTGTGCGATGGGTAACTACCCTGACGCCGTGCAATGCTTCGCCATGGCCGCCCAACTGGATGGGCGAGCCGCCATCGTGCACCGTAATTGGGCGATTGCGCTTGTCGCTCAGGGCTTGCTCGAGGACTCTCTCAAGCATTATCAAGAAGCAATTACTGTCGGCGGCAAGAATCTGAATGCGAAGGAACGCGCGCTGCTTTACAACGACTGGGCGGTTAATTTGTACAAGCTCGGACGTTCGGATGAGGCGGCGGAAAAACTCTTGCACGCCATCGACGTGGACCCGTTCTTGATGAATGCCCGGCTCAATCTCGGGCTGATTTACACGTCCATGAAAGAGTATGACTTGTCGTCTGAAGCTTTCGAGAAGGCGCTCGAAGTCAGCCCCAGCTCCCTCGAAATTGGCATGTACTGCGGTGTCAGCTATCTCGTATTGGGCGCTTATGATGCGGCGATTGACAAACTTTTGCAGGTCCAGCAGAAAGGTCTGAGAGACGCAGAAGTCGATCTCTGGATCGGCCATTCATATCTGGCCAAGGGCGATCTCGATAAAGCGGAGGAGCATTTCGGTCGCGCCAATTTGCAGGACGAAATGAATTATTTGGCGGTGGACGGCATGGGCTGCTGCTATGCGCTGCGCGGTATGCATCCGCAAGCCTCAGAGAAGTTCAAGCAGGCAATTCAATTGAAACCAGACTATGCGCTCGGGCACTTGCATTTGGCGCGCAGCCTCGAAGAAATGGGACAGACCGACATGTCCAAGTCTGAATATTTCCAGGCGGCCAAGCTAGATCCTGGTTGCTTCGTGCCGGAGAAGGAAGCGATAGAACAACTCTTGAAGGCGTCTGATTTCGACCTGGTCACGATTCGCTCGCTGAAACTTTTGGAAATCAATCCTTCCGATATCGACGCGCGCCTGGCGCTCGCGCGCGCTTATAAAGGGCGCAATCAGCTGCCGGAAGCGCAAGAATTGTTGCAGGGCATCATCAGCCAGGACCCGCAGAATTGGCAGGCTTTTGCTTCGCTGGGGCAAGTTTTCCTCTCTATGGGGCAATTCGTCGATGCCGACGATATGTTCAGAAACGCCTCCCAGCTCTTTGACGGCGACTCCCAAATGTTCTATTTCTGGGGCAAAACGCTTTCCCTTCTCGGGCTGCACGAGCTGGCCATCGAGAAGTTCGAGAAAGCCGCAGAGATCGATCCGTACGATGCCGACACCTATGAAGCCTGGGGCTCGACGCTTAAGGTGCTTGGTAAATTCGCCGAGGCGGGCGAAGTGTTCAAGCGTGCCTCCGAGTACATCTAATGAGCGCAAAAGCGACTCTACTTAGCGACTATAGTTAAAGAATGAACGGTTCCAGCCCCCAAGACAGCGATCTTTACATAAAGACGGAGCAATTGATTCACTTTCGATTGGCGTTTTCCGTCGTCAGTCTTGTGGTCGCCGTGTGCATTTCCTGGCTCGCACGCGAGGAGCTGGAAATTTATCCGGTCGTCGCGATTATCCTTTTCGTAGTTTTTTATTCAGCGATTTTGCTCGGCGTTTTGAACACCGGCGTCGCCAGTTCTGAGCGCACCTTGAAGCGTATCAACGCGAGCTTGCTGGGCTTTGACGTGCTTAGTTTGACAGGCCTGGTTCACTTCACGCGTGGAGTCGAATCGGAAGTCTATTTGCTGTACCTGCTGCCGATTCTCTTGTCCAGCTATACGTTTCAGCGGCGCGGAATTTTTGCGACAGCTCTATTCGTTTCAATTTCATACACTTCTTTGCTCTTGATTGAAAACGCCGCCTTTCTGCCGTTTCTCATGGAGAGCCAATCCAATTCCGGTTTAGCCGCAGCCTATTCGCACCGCCTGTGGGGTCGCATTGTGGCTCGCTCCACTATGCTTGTCGCTGTTGCATTTGTTTGGGCTCGTTTTTGCCAGTACATGAGCGGCGTCGCGCAGCAAGGCGCCAACCGGCTCAGAGAGCAGCTTGACAATAACACGCGCCTGATGTCTGAACTTGAGGAAAAGGCGCGGCGTGAAAAAATGATCAATACCATCAATTCAGCATTGCGCAGTACGCTCAATCTCAATCAGATATTTGCCACTGCCGTAGATGAACTCGCGCAGGCGCTCAAGGCGCCTGATTGTGCGATTATCTGCCCGGGCAGAAAGTTGAGCGATCCGCCATTAATTGTCGAAGCGCAATTAGACTCGCCGCTGATTGCGGGTGAAAGAGAAGGCATCGGGGACGGTGAAGAGGACGACACAGTGGTGCTGCGCGAGGAAACCGGACGCTTCGATCGCACGCTATGCGAATTTGTGCTTGCTCATAAATCGACCTATGAAAGACGCGAAGATGCTGATGGAAAGCTGATGAAGACTTTCCTGTTTTTCGATCCGATTCGCGATCCGGTGTTTTCGAAAATTTCGAATTCGGAAAGTCTTGCGCAAATGAGTTCGCTCATCGTTCAGCCGATGATGTATGGCGAAGAGTCAAAGGGCGTCATTCTTATCGCCGACCGCGACACGCATCGTGCCTGGACGCCTGTTGAATTAGAACTGGTCAAATCGGTTGCCGGTCAGGTGGCCGTTGCCGCAGAGCATGGCGAGCTGGTCGAAGAGTTGTCGCTGAAGAACGAAGATCTCTTGAACAAGAATCTAAATTTGGACACGAAAAACCTGGAATTGCGAGCCATTCAGTCGCAGCTGATTCACCAAGAAAAGATGGCATCCTTAGGGCGCCTTGTTGCTGGGATTGCCCATGAACTCAACAATCCGATTAACTTCGTTCACGGAAATCTGCCCTATTTAAGGGAGTATTTTGAGGATCTGAAGAAACTTATTTCAGCTCTCGACAGTCTTTCCGGCGAGAACAAGCCGGCTCTAGATCAGCTCAAAGATACGATGCGTTACGACTTTCTTATCACCGATCTAGACCACATCATCGCCGACTTGAATGAAGGTGCCGAACGCATTCGATACATCATTCGCAATCTGCGCAGCTTCAGCCGCCTTGATGAAGCCGAATTGAAAGAAGGTTCCGTCCGCGAGGGCATTGAGTCGACACTGAAGATTTTGAGCCAGTATTACGGGCGCGACAAAATTCCAGTGGAGACGGATTTTGCTGATTTGCCGCCGATTCTTTGTTATCCCGGCCAGCTCAATCAAGTTTGGATGAATCTTCTTTCCAATGCCGCAGAGGCTGTTTTGGGGCTGCCTTCACCCCTGGTAACGGTGAAAACGGTCAAAGAAGGTGAGCAGGTGAAAGTGACCGTCAGTGATAATGGCAGCGGCATTCCGCCGGAAGTTCAAAGCAAGATCTTCGAGCCTTTCTATACGACGAAGCCGGTCGGACAGGGCACAGGCCTGGGTTTGTCCATTTGCCACTCGATAATGCAGAGACATGGCGGCGAAATTTGGTGTGAATCGAAGCCGAACGAGGGCACTAGCTTCATCATCAAGATACCTATTTATACAAGCGCCGCCGATCTCGCCAAAGTCAGGAACGGGGGAGATGGAGACGGAATTTTTGAACCAGCACTAAACCCGGCAATGGAGCCCGATTAATTTCTACTTCCACTTATTTGAGATTGTTGATATAAACTTGAGGAATGGCAATGCGTCACAAGATACTGCTCGTCGATGACGAAGAGGCGAACGTCCGCCTTCTCAAGCGCGTACTCAGCGATGAGTACGACACAGTCGAGGCTTTGAGCGGTCAAGACGGGCTCAACCTGCTGAAAGAGCATGACATCAGCCTGATTATTACGGACCAGCGTATGCCCGGCATGACCGGCGTACAGCTCCTCAAAGAATCACTGGCGATACGCCCGGATGCCATGCGTATTCTTCTGACCGGCTATACGGATGTTCAGGCGCTCATTGACGCTATCAACAGCGGTCATGTTTACAAATATGTGCCGAAGCCCTGGGACAGAGATGAACTTAGAGTCACTGTTCGAAGGGCAATTGAAACTTACGAGCTGAAGCAGCGTAATACTCAGCTTGTTCAAGACCTGACAGGCGCGCTTTCTCAGCTTGAGGAAGTATCCCTCGGTACGATTCGTGCTCTAGCTGATGCGCTCGATGCAAAATGCGATTACACGTCCGGGCACAGCTTGCGCGTTTCGCAATACGCATTGTTGATCGGCAAGAATATGGGGCTGACGCCCGAAGAGCTGCGCGATCTGGAATTGGGCGGCATTCTTCATGACATCGGCAAGATTGGCGTTCCTGAGTCGATTTTGTGGAAGCCGGCAAAATTGACCCCGGAAGAAACCGCAATCATGGCGGAACATCCGGTAAAGTCCGCGCAGATTATTGGTGATTTGCCGAGCCTGCAGAAGGCGAAGAGATTCGTCATGCACCACCATGAATTCATGGATGGCTCCGGCTATCCCGATAAGTTGGTGGGAGACAATATTCCTCTGGGCGCGCGCATTATTCTTGTTGCCGATGCGTACGATGCAATGACCAGCGATAGACCATATCGCAAGGCAATCGGGCATGAGCGTGCCATTCAAGAACTGAAGAAGTGCGCCGGCAGACAATTCGATCCGAAGATTGTCGAGGTGTTAGTGAGGGTGCTCGGTGAGGGTGCAGAACCTAACCCGCATGAATTGCCGGCGAGCCATCTTGGTGTTCAACTCGCTTCAATAGATCCAAAACAGACCGGGCGACAGTTTCTGCGGGAAGCTGAACGGCTGGCGCGCCAGGATAAAGAAAACTCGCCTGCCCCATTGTAGAGGCACCGCCTTGCTGGTCCGCAGTGACGCCCTGCCGCTCTATTGTAGAGTCGACTCCATGCGTCGACTGACTTGACCCATCGTTTTCCTTCTGGTTGCTCGCTGACAATTTTTCCTTTCGCATCACCACGAAATGTTCCACGCCTGATGGAACCAGAACTGCCTCGTTTGTTGGTCCAAACAGTGCCACGGTCGGCTTGTTGAGCGCGATTGCCAAATGCATCGGCGCAGAGTCCACGCAAACGATCAGATCGCAGACGTCGATCAATCCGACCAGATCCTTCAAGCTTTTGTCTGACCGTAAGTTGAAATAACGCTGCTGTCTGGTTTTAGCTGTGCGCCAATTTGTTCTATCGCTTCTTTGTCGTCCGGGCCGCCGGCAAGAATCACGTCCACATCTGGTTCTTTCTCAAGCAGTTCGGCCAACTTGCACCAACTTTCCGCTGACCACGTTTTGTTCAGACCTTTGAGAATGGCTAGACGACTGGTTCCAGGGTGAAACAGTACGCGCCTTCGTTTGCGGCTGTTTTCCTTTCTTTTCCAAAGTTTCAAAAGCAGGCTTTCCATCGACTCTTTCTCTTCCTGCCCGGCTTTGATGCGTGGTATCGCGGGTAGTGCGGCCGCTGCGCCCGGCAGTTTGAGGATCAAATCGTGATACATTTTGCCTGCGTATTGATACCTGTTAAGCGGCATAGGCTCAGTGAGAAGGTATCGTGCCAGGCGATTTGAGTTATAGCCGATGCGCCGTGGAATGCCTGACAGGAAAAGCAATCCTGAAACCATCGGCGAGCTACCGGATGAAACCACCAAGTCGTAGCTTCCCGCCCGCAAAATGGTCAGGAGTTGAATCAAATCCGCTCCGTACAGTGGGCGTTTTTTGATGTCAAATGTAACTACTTCGTCAACCAAATCAGTTATTACGCCGATTCCGGCAGAACGCGGCTCAACTAACAACGTGATCTGAGCGTCCGGATAGGAAGCGCGAATCCCTTCTAAAGTAGGCAGGAAGAGGACTTCGTCGCCAATGCCGCCGAAGTTGATTGTGAGAATTTTTGCTGGTGAATTCGTCAAGTAGCTGTATCTCAGGCACAGTGACCGCTGGACGAATATAATAAGGCAGTTGGCATCTCAGGAATCGGCTTTGCGGTCCCCAAACTGGTCTCTCATCATTATTCTGGCGGCTCTGGTCGGGGTTATCGCCGGTTATATCTATACACTGGTGGCTAAGCCTCAACTACTTCCGCCTGTGTTGCGTTTCGGAGCGCTTCACGAACCCATGACAGTGCTCGTTTTGGGCACTGACGTTGTTTATTCGGACCGCGGACGCAATTTGAAAGCCGATAAGGACGCTTTCACCGGGCGCTCGGACACCATTATGGTTTGCCGCCTGGATCCCTATAGAAATTCATTAGGTGTACTTTCGATACCCCGAGATACTCAGGTTCGTATAAGTGGATATGGCACGCAGAAGATCAATGCTGCCAACGCATTGGGCGGTCCTTATCTTGCGCAGTCAACAGTGAGCCAGTTTTTGGGCATTCCGATTGATCATTACATTGTGCTCAATGTCCACGGTCTCGTAGATCTTGTGAATGAACTGGGCGGCATAACAATCGATATTCCGAAAAAGATGCAGTATATGGATTGGACTGCCAAGCTGAAGATCGACCTCGAACCGGGAGTGCACACGCTGACCGGTAATCAGGCAATGGGTTTCGTGCGATTTCGTCATGATGCCCTTGGCGACATCGGCCGGGTCCAGAGGCAGGAACTCTTTATGCGAGCTGTTCTTGATAGAGCAATGAGACCTGAGTCCTGGAGTCATATTCCGCGCCTGATGGAGATTGCGCAAAGATATATCAACACTGATATGAGCGCCGGCGATTTGATGATGTTGGCTCAGTATGCGCGCGGCGTTCCCAAAGCAAATCAGTTTATGGCGATGATGCCTGGCACTTTCTCCGGCTCTGGCGACTGGGATGTGTCCAAGAGCGATGTTCGACGAATGGTTGCTCGTCTGACGGGATCGGCATTCGTCACTGCGGATAAGGATGAAATGCGCATTGCAGTGGAGAACGCCAGTTCTACTAAGGGATTAGGCAATAAGCTCGCCAAACTTCTGCGCGAGCGTGGTTATCGCCATGTATTTGTCAGAGCTAGTAACGATGAGCGTCCCACGAGTTTGAAACGAACGCGAATCATCGCACAGAAGGGCAATCCGGAAGACGCCGAAGTTGTTAAAGCCGATCTGCGATCTCACGGAGATATCGTCACTGCCTCGGTCGGTGATATAGAGAGCTCCGTGACGATCATGGTAGGCGATGACCTCGCTCCCGTTCTGGCCGACTAATTAGTTCTGTAAAGTTGTACAGAATGATGATGGAAACTGGTTCTTGCGCAGTCTTGATGAGCTCAATTTCGATTTGCGTCTGAACCATCTATGGTGACGTCAAATGTTAGCTGCGTGTTAGATCTTCCGAGATATCGATGTTAGCCCGGTTGTAGATGTGAAGCGCTTCTTCATTATTTTCTACTACATTGCAATCGTAAAAGTTTTCTCTTACAAAAATGGCATCCGCTTAATATGGTGAATGGGGAAACCCCCACTGCCACAGCCTTTGCGGTTTTGCAGTTACGGCAATTGTTCAGAGAATATTATGATTCCTCTTGAAATACTCCCGTCAACGTACGATGACGTGGTGTACAGTATTGGAGTCGGCGATTCATTGCGCCGCGCCCCTCCCAATTTTTCTTCCTCAAATACACTAAGTTTCGGGCGAACTAGAAAGGCAGGCATCACATGATTCATTACGTATATGCAACTCGCGGAGGATATCTCTACCAGGTGGGTCGTCATAATCACAAGCCTGCTGTAGAGAATGCTGGAGAATTCGTTCTCTCCGTTCCCGAGAAGACCTCACAAGCTCAAATTGATACCCTTGCTCACCGTCAATTCATGGACCACCTCCGCAGACCAAGAAAAGTAGAGCACAACAGACACAACTCCGAGCGCGAACTCGCCTCAGTCAAATAACAGTCAGCCTGCCTGATCGAAGAAAAAATACTGAACCGCCCGCCCTGTTACAGAGCGGGCGTTTTCTTTTGGCGTGGGGGCGCATTGCATGCGTTTCTTTTGCGTGGCGCGTTGCATGCGCCTATTTTGCGTAGGGGCGCGTTGTGTGCGCCTATTTTGCGTAGAGGCGCATTGCATGCGCCCTTTTGAGCGACGCCAGGCGTCGCCCGGTGACAGCAATATTGACGCCGCGACAGCGGAGATCTGGCTCCCTTGCGTATTTCAGGAAACTGGAGGAAAGATAAGGTTCTGCCACCATATGTGATGCCATTGGAAATTGTTGCTGATCTGCGACAGGAGATGGCCCAATAGGTCACATGACCGTCCTTAGTAGCGGCACCCTTGAACCACTCTCGAAGGTCCGGCATCGAACCTTTTGGGTGATTGAAAAAACCATCCTATTGAGGCAGTCGGTTACTACCTGCTGGTGATGCTTCCAAAGTCTCGCGGGTGTCAAGATTAAAAAGTAGGTGGTCCAGCGCCCTAAACCCAAGCTGGGTCTGTTACCAGGATTTTTCCTGTGGGCAGTCTTAAAATGACATAATAGGATGGTAAATATGTAGGTAGGAACCTGCCGCGGTATGAAAACCGGCCGCTTATCACTGGGTTTGACCGAATGCGCCAAGCCAAACACAAGCGAAACATAAGGAAGGGATGGAAATGCGTTCACCTAATAGAAATCGGGCTTCTGGCTTCACGCTCATCGAATTGCTCGTTGTAGTTATCATCATCGGTATCCTCGCAGCAATCGCGCTCCCGAACTTCATTGGCGCCCAAGATAAGGCACGTGAAGCATCAGTGAAAGCCAACATGCGTACCGCTCAAATCGCCGCAGAATCCTATGCAACAGACTCTGCCGGTACTTATCCTGCCACCGAAAGCGACAACGGCTACAAGAGCTACTTCCCTGGTGGAAGCAGCGACCAGACTGGGACGACAGCCGGAAATATGCCGGTCAATCCGTTCAAAGGCGCCGCAGATCCGCTAGTTCAAGCACCTATCTCGTCCACAATCGCTGCGGCTCGCACCGCCGGTGGCAGTTTGGGCGCACCGGGAGCAGTCGGCTACAAGGCTGTTCCGGACACTCAGGGCAACAATACCTCCTATGGGGTAATGGGCGGAAACAAAACAGGCAATGCACTTTCCGGAACTACTGCCGGAACATACCTGGTGCTGTCGAACCAATAAACCTTCAAGTCGCATCTACGTGACGCAGGGGTGAAAGGCTCCTCGGAAATGCTTTTACATAACGGCTGGCTGATCAGAGCAATACTCGTGTTGCTGATGTTCGCCGCCGTTACTGTTTCTCACTGGGGTTTGTGCGAACTGACGAGGGAGACGAAATTCCTCGTCCCTTCCTCGCGCGAGCCTATTCTGCTTAAGCCCGAGGTCGTGAAACTTTTCTGCCTCGGGTACGAACAGCTCGCCGCCGATCTGTACTGGCTCAAGTTCATTCAGTACATCGGTGATGGGAACGCCCGCAGAACTGACAAGTACGAGAGCGCCTACGATTATCTAGATCTGGTCACCTCCCTCGATCCACGCTTCACACAGCCTTATTGGTTTGCTGCATTCACTGTCGGCGCAGAGATGAAACGACCGGATCTCGCTCAGAAACTAATCGAGCGGGGGATACAAGCAAACCAAAACAACTGGTATCTGCCATTCATCGCCGGTATAAATCAGTATCTATTCGCTCACAACGAAGCTGCTGCTGCGAATTACTACAAATTAGCCGCCAAGTTTCCCGACGCGCCAAAGTGGCTCGGACGACAGGCTGAGATTCTTAAGGCGAAGATCCCTTCACTTGTAAAGGAAGTGAACACCTGGGATACGATTTACCGAACCAGCACTGATCCGCTGGTGAAAGAGCGCGCCAAAGAGCGTCTTGCGGCTACGTGGATGCGCGTCTTCAAAGTGTCTCCTAGCGAAGAAATTCGCAAGAAAGCCCGGACAGCGCTTGCCGAGCTGGGTGTCGAAGTCCGCTGAAATTGTGGAGATGAGCCTGGGCGCGGGTTGCACGCGCCAGTTTTCGCAGGGGCGCATTGCACGTGCCCGCTGTCTGCTCCGTTCATGTAGGGGTGATGCCTTGCATCGCCCGCTGGGACAGCCGACCTCCAGCAGGCGGCGGGCGGCAAGAATGCCGCCCCTACTGTTGACGAGCCGCCAACAGCTCGTATGTTCAAATGCTAAGATCAAGGCTTATATATCTGGGAGGCGAGCCGTGCAATTCGGAGAATTTGAGCTTTCAATCGTCAGAGAGTGCACATTCAAGCTTGATGGTGGTGCGATGTTCGGAGTCGTGCCGAAGACGCTTTGGAATAAGCTGTCGCCCGCCGATGAACAGAATCGCGTTGAGATGCATTGCAATCTGCTTTTGATCGAGACGCCGAAAGCAAAAGTTCTTGTTGAAACTGGAATGGGTGATCGATGGAGTCAAAAAGAAGCTGAGCGCTATGGTCTGACGTCACTAGTGAAACCGGCAGCAATGCTTGAGTCTGTCGGTGTTTCTAACGACGAAATTGACTACGTAATCATCTCGCATTTGCACTTCGATCATGTTGGCGGCGCCACGATGTTGAAGGATGGAAAACTCGTTCCGACATTCCCGAATGCGAAGTACATCGTTCAGAAGGGCGAATGGGAATTCGCATACAAAGCCAATGCGCGTGCAAAAGCTAGCTACAGATTTGAGGATTTCGAACCGCTCCAAGAAGCGGGTGTGCTGAATTTGGTTGATGGAAACTATGAGGTAACACCCGGCGTTGAAGTTCGTGTCACTGGTGGACACACCAGTCACCATCAAGTTGTGTACTTCGAATCCGGCTCAGAGAAAGGCGTCTACTTCGCCGACATAATGCCGACAAAGAGCCATGTTTCTCCGCCTTGGGTGATGGGATATGACCATTATCCGCTCGCAAGTTGCGATATCAAAAACGAGTGGTTGATCAAGGCTTCTGCTGAGAATTGGCTTGTTGTCTTCGATCACGAATTGGGAACGCCGTGGGGAAGAGTAAAACTTACAGACGGCAAGAAATTCGAATTCGAAGCGCTTCCCGTTGAATCGTTGGAACCCAAACGGAAAACTGCTGCCGTCTAAGTGACGGAAGTAATAAATGGCGGCTCATGCAACGCGCCAGCTGCGGATTAGAGCGGCAACTAGAAAAACGAAGGACCTTTATCCGCTGTAGGGGCGGCATTCTTGCCGCCCGGCGTCGGCGAGCCGCCGACGCACCACAGAAAAAGACGGGCGATGCATGGCATAACCCCTACCTTTTTGCGGCATATTTATTGTGAAGTTGCCCGCAAGCTGCGTCGATGTCTGTGCCGCGTTCCAATCTGACCGTAACTGTCTTGCCGCTGCGCGCTGCAAGCGTTTTGAAACGTTGTTGGGATTCGCGTGAAGGGCGGTCGTAGAGCGCTTCTCCCATCGGATTTAATGTGGGATTGAATGGAATCAAATTGATATTACAGTGAAGATCTTTCACTAATTCGGCAAGATGAATAGCTTGCTCCGGGCGATCGGTTACGTCCTTCAAAAGAACATACTCTATGGTCACGCGGCGATTGGTCGTATCCACGTAATCGTGCATGGCTGCCATGACTTCGTGGATTGGATACTTCTTGGTGATCGGTACGATTTCTTCGCGTGTCTCCACATCTGGTGCGTGCAATGAAAGCGCGAGTGTGATCGGGAGATTTGCTTTTGCTAATTGCTTGATACCAGGGACGATACCGGAGGTGGATACGGTGATGTGGCGGGCGCCAATGCCGACTGTGTTGATAAGCCGTTTTACCGAGTCGATAACTTCGTCCGTGTTCAGGAGAGGTTCCCCTTGTCCCATATAAACAACATTGCCAACACGCTTTCCTGATTCGCGTTGGATGCTCATGATTTGGTCGATGATTTCTTGCGCAGTTAGGTTTCTTTTGAATCCCAAGTAACCTGTTGCGCAGAAGGTGCATCCGACAGCGCAGCCGACCTGGCTGGAGACACAGGCGGTGAGAGAGGGACGATCTTGAAATGCCATCAAGACAGACTCGACCATTTTGCCGTCAGGAAGTTGAAAGAGGTATTTGCGCGTTTCATCTGAACTGACTTGTAGATGCGCCATGTTGAGCAATCCGACTTCAGCGGTTTCAGAAAGCTTTTTTCTGAGGTCGGCGGATAGATCCGTCATCTCGTCGAAGTTCTTCGCCCATTTGCTGTAAATCCAGCCGTGGATTTGTTTTGCGCGGAATTTCGGCAAACCCAATTTCTTGACAAAATCCTCGAGCTCGTCAAGATTCAAACCCGAAAGCGAAGGCAGGCGCCCATACTTCGTCAATTCGATTTCAGGTGTTTCGTTTTCCGTGCTCATGGGTTTACCCAATGTTTGAAATGCTCACAGGCTAACTGTTTTGCGCCTATGCCCGGACTCTGTCTCCCGCGGTTAGTTGTGTTTCAGCCTGAAACTTACGACATGCGGCGACGTCAACATGATAACAGCGCACCTGACATCCGTGAGTGTTTGGAGGCTTTTGGAAACAGAATGTGTCCAATACTTAGGAGAAGGTTCAAGCTTCTGGATGTCATAAGGGCCGATGATACAATCAGAAACTAATTAGATCTGTGCCTAGAGCCCATGGGCCGGGCTTGGCGAGGATTTTCCACCTGGGCGATGGGATTTAAATAATCGCTGGAAACCGGCTCTGACTGTTCATTTAGGTAAGATCGTTTTTTGTAATCGTGGGAGTGAATATCGAATGTCGGAATCCTGGGAAGAGCGTACGCGAACCTGGCTGAAAGGACTTTTTGGAGACTCGAATGAGAAGCGCGTGAAAGCGCTGCAAACGTATGTGGACAAGGCGAATGCCTTCGAACCAGCGATGCAGAAGCTCACTGACGATGAACTCAAGGGCAAGACTGCCGAGTTTCGCAGCCGCATCGACGAGGCTCTCAAGAATGTTCCGGACGTCAAGCTCATTCCTGACGACGCGCCGAAGATGCCGGGTCAGTTCCGCACCCAAAAAGACAAAGTTCTCGACGAAGTCTTGGAGCAGATGTTGCCAGAAGCGTTCGCCGTTGTTCGCGAAGCCGGTCGCCGAATTCTCAACATGCGCCACTTCGATGTGCAGCTGATGGGCGGCGCTGCGCTGCACTTCAACAAGATTTCTGAAATGCGCACCGGTGAAGGTAAAACACTCGTTGCGACACTGCCGGTTTATTTGAATGCGTTGACCGGCCGCGGCGTGCACGTCGTCACCGTCAACGATTACCTGGCCAGACGCGACGCGGAGTGGATGGGCCAGATCTACAAGTTCCTCGGATTGACCGTCGGCTTGATTTACTCTCACCAGCCGGACGACGAGAAGTACGCTGCCTATCGCTGCGACATCAGCTACGGAACTAACCACGAATTCGGCTTTGACTATCTGCGCGACAACATGCGCAAGTCTCTCGATCAGCTTGTACAGCGTCCTTATTACTTCGCAGTCGTTGACGAAGTCGACAATATCCTCATTGACGAAGCACGTACTCCTCTCATTATTTCCGGTTTCCCAACCGAGTCGTTCCAGGATGTGTACCTTTCCTGCGCACGAGTCGCTCCGATGTTGGAGCGTGGCGCAAACAAAGAAGATGAAGACTGCGACTACTGGGTAGACGAGAAAGGGCACAGCATTCTTTTGACAGAACGCGGTCAAGATCGCGCTGAGCAATTCCTTGGCGTCACTGATCTCTTCGACTTGCACTTCAATTATCACCACCACGTGGTGCAGGCGTTGAAGGCGAAAGAGTTGTACAAGCTCGATGTCAATTATGTGATTCGTCCCAACGAAGAAGGCAAGATGGAAGCCGTCATCGTCGATGAATTCACCGGTCGTATGATGCAAGGACGCCGTTGGAGCGACGGTCTTCACCAGGCTGTCGAAGCGAAGGAAGGCATTCCGATTCAGGAAGAAACACTCACCTACGCTTCAATCACATATCAAAACCTTTTCCGTCTCTATCCGAAACTCTCCGGCATGACCGGTACCGCGATGACGGAAGCGGCTGAGTTCAACAAGATCTACAACCTCGATGTTGTTGCCATTCCGACAAACAAAACTGCAGTCAGAGGCGATCAACCGGACGTAATCTATAAGACGGAAATGCAAAAGTACATTTCCGTAATCGAAGAGATCGTTGAGTGTCACGAAGAAGGGCGCCCAGTGCTGGTTGGTACGGTCAGTATCGAGAAGTCCGAGCTGGTTGCGGAATTGCTGAGCAAGCCGCAACAAATGGGAGAAGTGCTTCTGAAGAAGATTCAGAAAGTAATGGATTCCATTAAGAAGAACAATCTGGGCGGCGACAATATCGAAGCGCTGAAGAAGATCTTCGAGCGACCTGCTTTGATCGATCCATCAAAAATGGAAGAGACTTGCAAAATGCTCGAAAAGGAATTTCCTAAGAAGGAAGATTTCCTGGAGCGTATTTACTCCGCGCTGCGAACCGCGCGTGTTGTGTCCGCCGTTAGAAAAGGCATTCCTCACCACGTGCTCAACGCCAAGCATCACGAGAAAGAAGCGATGATTGTTGCTCAGGCTGGACGCAAAGGCGCAGTCACAATCGCAACGAACATGGCCGGTCGCGGAACCGACATCTTGCTGGGTGGAAACCCTGAGTTTCAAGCAAAAGAAAAGGTGCTCAAGGACAATCCGAACCTGAGCGAAGAAGAGTTTGATGCGCGCGTCAAGGAGCTGAAAGAAAAACTCAAAGTCGAAACGGATAAAGAGCACGACGAAGTCGTTAAGATGGGTGGCCTTCACATCATCGGAACCGAACGTCACGAAGCGCGACGTATCGACAACCAGCTCAGAGGTCGTGCCGGCCGGCAAGGTGACCCCGGTTCCACACGTTTCTTCTTGTCGCTGGAAGATCAGCTGATGAGAATTTTCGGCGGCGACAAGATTGCTCGCTTGATGGAACTAATTCGCGCCGACGAAGAGATGCCGATTGAATCCGGCATGGTGTCTAAGTCTATCGAGAACGCGCAGAAGAAGGTCGAAGCCCACCACTTCGATATGCGTAAACACGTACTTCAATACGACGACGTGTTGAACACCCAGCGTGAAGTTATCTACCGCGAAAGAAGAAGATTGCTCGAACGTGCAGATCTGCGCCAGCAGGTCATCGACATGCTCAACGAGCACCTGGACCTGCTTCTGGGTAGCTACATCGACTCTGATTCTCCGCCCGAATTTTGGGAAGAAGATGGTCTTCCTCAAGTTGTGGCTCTCTTGAAGAACGATATTCCGTTGCTGGAAGATCTCAAAGATACCGAGCTTCACGGGCTCTCATACGAGGATTTGCGCTCCGAGTTGTGGAAGCAAATCACCATGGCGTATGAAGTGCGCGAGCAACACATTGGTGCCGATCACATGCGCGAGATGGAACGGCAAATTCTGCTCAACACCATCGACGGCAAGTGGGTCGATTACCTGCATAATATCGACCTCTTGCGCGAAGGCATCCACCTGCGCGGATATGGTCAGCGCGATCCGTTGCAAGAGTACAAGCGTGAAGCATTCGACATGTTCAACCGCTTGCTGAAGTCGATCAAGGAAGAATCCATTCAGCTGATCTTCAGAGCACAGCCTGTAATCATGGACATGGATGATCTTGAAGGAATGATTCTCAATGAATTGAAGAGCCTCGGACAAGAAGGTGACGAATTGCCCGATCTCGATCAGCAACAATTTGCAGATCTGGTCAGTGGAATTATTTCCGGCAAAAGCCCTGAAGAGCTAGGCTTGATCGGCAAAACGGAAGACGAGGAAGAACTCGATGCGGGCGCAGAAGACAATCTGAGTAACGTAATGGAACACCTCGGCGAAGTCGATTCTAGTTCCAGCGATGTTAAAAACGGAGAAGATAAATCTTCTGATGACGACATTGCAAACGGTGATGACACTCAAAAAAAAACTGAAGTGAAGTCGGAATCCGGTTCACGCAAATCCAAGAAAGCGTAGTCTTTCTCCGCAGTGACGGTGCATGCACCGCCAAAGAAAATCATGCGTATCCTCTCCTTTGATACAACAAACAATTGCGTCAGCATTGCGCTGCTTGAGCGCGAAAAGGTCGTAGCCGAGCGGCTTTTCGTGTCCTCTGGCGGAGAGCGGCAAGAGTCTGTAACTTTACTTCTGCCGTCGATCGACGAAATGCTTCAGCAAGCGCAATGGAGAAAAACAGATTTCGACCTGCTTGTGGTGGGAGTTGGTCCTGGTAGTTTCACTGGCATAAGAATTGCAGTGGTGACTGCAAGAACATTGGCACAAGCTCTTAATTTGCCACTTACGGGCGTTTCCTTGCTTGATTGTTATGCCGCCAAGCTAGCCGAGGAGCAAGGCGAGCTTGGGGAGTTTTCCGTCATTCTTTCCGGCGGTCGTGGTCATTTTTATTTTGCTGCTTACGAAAAGGAAACTCAGCTTGCACAAAGTTCGCAGGCGAGTGCGCACGAATCAGTGGGTTCTCCACAGACACCCATTCCACCGACCCTGCGAGAGACCGTGTCAGCTCAACATGGAACTCTTCCCGATATGAAAATTGCTTTGTCGGCAAGCAAGAATTGGGGCCTTGATCCGACTCTGATGGAACCGTTGTTCGCAACCGGCGGCACTCGGTCAATCGAGTTGCCTAAGCTCGGCAATATCGCGGCGTTTCAGGGCGCACTGGCATATCGCCGAGTATCGCAGCGTAAATCAGCAAACGGCACATCTCTTGCTTCATCTGCGGTTTCAGAGGAAAATGGGCGCGGCGTATCGGCAGTTGAGGCGAAGGAGTCGTTGCTGAATGACTTTCCCTATCGCACCGTAGAACCTCTCTACCTGCGAGGTGCGTCCGTTACGCTCAAAGGGAACGATGGGAAAGCGACCACGACAAATTGAGCTGAGGCAGCTCGAGAAAAGTGATTTGGACGAAGTGATGGAGATTGAGCCCGTCGCTTTCGGAAATCACCACTGGTCACGTCAATCATTTGAGAACGAACTTACCAACCGCCTCGGTTATTACTACGCCGCTATTGATTCTGAGACCAAGCAATTAGTCGGGTACTCGGGATACTGGCTGATCGCAGGTGATGAAGCGCATATAACAACGCTTGCAGTTCACCCGGATTACAGAAGAAAACGGATCGGCGAGGTTTTGCTCATCAACAATATTTTGACCTGCCGCGAGAAAGGCGCGAAGTGGCTGACTCTGGAAGTTCGCGTCTCGAATGAGAAAGCGCAAAACTTGTATTTTAAATTCGGTTTCAAAAACCTCGGAATTCGCCGCCACTACTACCAGGACAACAGCGAAGACGCCCTTATGCTTTGGACCGAGAATATTCTAAGGCCGGAATATCTCGATATCTTGAATGAACGCATAGAGGCGGTCCGGCGCGTGGTTAAAGTCGAATGGATGGCGCCTGAAGAGTTTGAGAGTCCTTACATCAGGGGGGAAGAGATTCCCGCCGGTGAGCGACGCGCGTAAATTGACGCTTGACTATAGCCTTATTTAAAAGAGACAATAGGGCGTCGAAGCGTGAATTGTGCAGGAACACAAAGTATATACAGCGGGATATCCCGCACTTTTGCCATTCGTCATAGTCAAACGAACCAATGACGTGACGAGTAAAAACTGAGAACGAAATCACGTGCAGCTCGTAGTATTACCTCCAAAAGAAAGAATCCCGACGCGGCGCTCTGTTCGCAAGTCGATCGTCGGCCAGGTCATTCTGGTCATGTTGGGCATCGAGTTACTCTTCGCTGCTACCTTTACTTGTCTTGAAGTGCCGGTTCCTGCAGGCAAGAACATTCGCGCTTCAATTGAGAAAGCGGTTGCGGTTGTACAAGCGAGCATTCCGCAACAGGTAAAAGAGAAGGCTGCGAAATATGTTCCTGCCATTAACAACGTACCTCAGGTGCAGGCTCCGGCAGAGATTCGCTATTCGATTTACACTCCGCAAACACCAGTGGCGATTTTTGTCGGTTATACACTCGGTTGGCCGATTGCAACGATTGCTTGCGCAACCTTCCTGGTCATGGGGCTGTTTGGACCGCTCTTCAACTTTCATCCATTCGCCAGCGGCGGCGGTGTGAATTATTATCTCGAGCCTGGTTTCGGTTACCTTTTGGGCATGGTTGCCGCTACTTGGGCCGTTGGTTACATCACCAGAAACTCGCGCACTTCCCTAAACCAAGCGCTGGCTCTCCTTGCCGGACTTGCAGCAGTTCATGTAATAGGACTGGCGTATTTGCTGGGAACTTGTGTAGTATTGGCAGTAGTTGAGGGAAGTGGCGTACAACCGGGTTGGCAGCAATGGCTGTTTCAGGAATTTCGCAATCTAAGCTGGTATCAGTTGCCTTACGATGCGCTGTTTGGGGTCTTAGCCGTGGGGGCGGGATTCCCGGTCAGGTGGCTGTCTGGGCGATTGATCGCGCCAGACATCGGATTGAAAAAAGACGGACTGAAGCAGAAAGAATACAGAGAGCTAATGGAAGACTAAGCTCGACTAGTTCTTCGTCAACAGAATTGATTGAATTGCAGGAAGCTTCACGCCAAACGACGAGGCGCGCAGGTGTTTTACCTCGCGTACTCAAGTCCAAATCCACCTGGGTCGCTGCCGCTTCGCTGTGTGCGGCCGGCGCCGCTGCATACTACTATGCTCGCAAGATCGAGCCCAAGAAATACAAACTGGAAACGGTGCGTGTCATCACAGGTGATGGCAATGCCTGGCGCGGTCGCGAAGGCAATGGGAAAGGCTCACGCTCGGAAGAGCGCATAGAAAGGAAGTTGTTCCGTATCCTCCACCTTTCTGATTTGCATCTTGCTAAACCAGAAAGTGACAAGATCGATTTCATTCGCAAAATTACTGATGCAGATTTTGATCTGATTGTTTTGACTGGCGACGTATTCGAAGATCACAGTGGACTTGAGTACGCGGAAAGGCTTTTGAGTCGCCGTCCTCGGTTGGGCGCCTATGCAGTGCTCGGCAATCATGATTACTACGATTACACGATGTTCAATAAAATCGTCGGACGGATGATAAGAAAGTTCCGCCATCCAAAGGAGAAGCGTGACGTCACGCCTTTTGTGGAAGCCTTACAGATGGGCGGTTTTGACGTGTTGAGAAACGAGTCGCGCTGTTTAAAGGAACACGGTTTGCACATAGTGGGAATTGATTATCCCGGCATTGATGAGTATGAGTTGCAGAGATTGGCTGCACAAGCACCTGAACATCACTTGAAGCTGTGTCTGTTTCACATGCCAAAGCGACTTCATTACATCACGAATGCACGTATGCATCTGGCATTGGGCGGACATACTCACGGCGGGCAAGTGCGAATTCCTGGTGTCGGACCTCTGATTACCGACTCGGAACTCGGTAGACATGAGGCTTCCGGCCTGATTCGCAAAGGCGATACCGCATTCCATATCTCACGAGGATTAGGCGCGGATCCGCGCTCGAATATTCGCTTCTTCTGCCCGCCAGCAGCTACGATTATTGAAGTGCATCACCAGATGCCCCGCAGCGTTTGACTAAATCTCAGCCCATGGCCAGTGCGCTTGCACTTGTCGCCACAAAGACGTAACACTGTTTCTAAGCAATCGAACATCAACGTATTCGTTGTTTTCTACCAGCCTGGCTTTGATCTCGTTTTCCTGAAACGATCCACCAAGCGGGTTCATTCCGTTTTCGGAAAACTTACCATCGAAAATCACAGTACGCATTGGACGCCCTTTGTTTACCCACTTTTCAGGCGTTTGGAAAACAATGTGCAGCGGCTGATTTGTGTCGACTTTATTGATGGTGGCTTCCATGGTGGCACCAGTTCCCCAATTTAGTCGGCACTTCACGTTGGTGGCAAGGCGATAAAGTGACAATCGCACCACTTCGCGATCGCGCCCACTGGTGGCGTATTCGCCAGTCACATCAGTTATGGTCCAGAAAATCCAGATGATCGTAAACCCGATCAAACAGCAGAGAATAATCACATTCAAGCGTCGCGAAGGGCGAATCAGATGCGCGTATTTGCCCGGTCGCTCTTGCTGCTGACGGCGCCCGCCGCCCTTCAGCCCAGGAAATGGTTCTTGTTCAAAAGGATCTTGCTCTGGCTGTCCGCGCCCACCGCGACGCCCTGCGCCTCCCGGATTGCCGGGAATGTCATCTGCTGGTCGTCGTCTTGGGGGGCGATTCATTCGTCATCAACTCATGGAATGTAGTCGGGCTGATGCTTGTAAATGTATCGAATCGTGGCGGCATCGTTGTTCGACACCACGCCGCGCCCGTAGTAGACGCTCATCAGATCGTACGGATTGGTTGAATGCTGGTCGATTCCCAGAGCATGCCCAAATTCGTGCCCGGCGGAAGCGCGCATTTTTTCGTTGCTCATTGGATTGCCTTGCTGATTAGTTGTGCGAAGCAGAATAACAACAGGCTGGAAAAGCGGCTGTTTTCCTTGCAAAACGAGCTTATAGTCGAAAATTTCCTTCGATGTGTATCCGCGTATGTCATTCGCGAAAAGTCCCAGACCAAGCTTGTTAACGAAGTGATGGGTCCAGAAGACGTAAATGTCTGCTTCCGAAGGATCGTTTGTCAGAACGTACTGAAACAGCCCTTCCCGTTCGAAACCCTTCCACAAATTGATGCCCTGCAATGCAGCCTCGTAATGCGGCTCTACGAAGCCTTCCGACACTGGCAGGTTGTTTATCTGTCCGTTCTCGATAATCTCAGCAACCAGGTGCGGCCAGCGCTGTTTCCCGTCGACATTCGTGCGTGGCACACCTAATTCCGGGTCCATAAATCCGTCGATGCTCGAACCGCGTGAAACAAATACTTTGAGCGGCATCTGGTCGGCGACCCAGCGCACCACTTTGCCGTTGAACAAAGCTTGCGGGTAAACACCTGCGGGGCCGGCTGCAGCCGGCTGTCTTCCCCCGCCTCCGCCCGGGCGTGCAGGCGGAAGTTGTCTGCCACCGTAACTGCTCCGAAATTGCGCCTGAGATGCTTGCGGAACCCATGTCGCAACAAGGAGAGCGGCGATTATTGCCGGTAGAAGAACGAAGGCTGATTTCATCTGCATATTAAGGCTTAAAGCTTAACGGGTGTTAATTCTAAAGAGATAATACCCTAAACATCTGCACCTTCATCTTTCCGGGACTATACGGGGGTTGTGCGGTCGAATACCGGGCGTGGCGCAAGCCCTGGGGTCGTGTCTAGTTTGAACCTGTGCGAGCGAATTTCGTTCGAATTCGGCGCAAGGAAGTTAAATTGCACATCCATACTGTTTCCTGTCCGGTTCGTAACCTGCATTGTCACCGCGTCGCCTTGCATTTTCGCGTCCACTTTCGGGTCGGTTGCATTGAAAGCTTCATCGCCAAATCTATCCAGGGCACGATTGTTCAAAAAATCGGTCATCTGCTTCAAACCTTCTTCGCCCTTATTGGAGAAAGTCAGTCTGGCCAGCCCTTCAAGCGCTTCCTTCCCTTCTCTTGCACCGAGCATGTCTCCACCCGGCGCGAATCCGAAAGCTTCTACATTGCGAACTAATTTGTCGAGTGGTGCCGAACCGGTGATTGAGCCTTCTCTTTCCGGTTCATCGCCCAACTTGTCGCTCAGTCCGACAGGCACAATATTGGCGTCGTTAGGACCTCCCGCCAGGACAGCTCCGTTGTCATCGATGATTTGAAAGTCGGCAGGAATCACTCCGGCGCTTGTGTCAGTGCGGCTATCTGGAGGGACAAAACTATTGGTTTCCGTTCGTGCCTCAGTAATTTCCGGAGCGGAGACAACATTGTCAGTTGGCTGCGCAATGGACTCGACGTTATCGGACGGCGCGGTGTTTTCTGGCATGTTTTTAGCAACCTGGTAAATAAATTTTGCAAGACTTTCGAGGGAAGTCAGGCGGTTCTGAGAGAGGGGTCGTCCGAAATTATCGCTTGTAAAGCGTGACTTCAGTATGAATGTCAAGCGGATTGGTTCGCGGATGCTGTCTGCTGGCGGCAATTCGAGGAAAGCCCCTTCCAGTGGGACTTTTCAGGTTTTCAGTTGGGAACAATCGGAAATTCTTGGCGTCTTCCGGCTAGTTATCGGCACTTTCGAGCTGCCTGATAATCACTGCGTATGTAAGAGTGGCGTTAAAAGGGAACCTTCAATATTTCGTTACGTCAATCTTGAACGAAAACTAAAGGTAGGCAGTGTTTTCCGGATTCTCGGGTACAACTGTATCAACGACATCGCAGAATCACCAGTTAGTGGGGCACTAGGGATAGAGCCTATCGGGGCAGCACCGATCCTGCGGACAATTCAAAGAATCAAAGCGGGAGTGTTCACACAGCCCGCTTTTTTCTTGCGCTCTTACTAGAACATTTGACTTCTGATTTTCGAAATGACTGTTCGTAACCAGGTCACGGGCGGCAAAAATGCCGCCCCTACAGTTATTCCAAAGTAGGATCGGCATTTTTGCCGTGATTCCAAACTTCAAGGGACGGCATTCTTGCCGCCCGCCTAATGATTCCAAAGTAGGGGCGGCATTCTTGCCGCCCGCCCAATGCATGCTCAGCTATTCTTCGCACATGCGGTAGCCGACGCCGTGTACGTTTTCAATCATCGACTCTGCGCCGGCATCGTCAATCTTGCGGCGCAGTTTTTTGATCAACGTGCGCAAGCTTTCAGGTGAACGTTCTGAATCCGACTGCCAGACTCTGTCCAACAAGGCTTCCGGCGAAAACACTTGTCCTTTGTGCCTAATGAGAAACTCTAGCAGCGCAAATTCCATGCGTGCTAAGTGCAATTCTTCTTCTCCTTTGTATATGCGAAAGGAGCCGGGATCCATTTGTAAATCCCGAAATCTAAGAGTGTTGTCGAGGGTCGTTCGCGGGCGTCGCAGCATCGCGCGCATGCGAGCAGAAAGTTCTCGCAAGTGGAATGGCTTCGTCAAGTAGTCGTCCGCGCCGCTGTCCAGCCCATCTTCCTTGTCTTTCAGCGCATTGCGCCCGGTAAGGATCAAGACTGGCGTCGGGCCTCCCATGCCTCGATACTGCACTAGAACCTCAACGCCACTGATTCCGGGCAAGGAAATGTCTAGAATGATCAGGTCATAGTTACTTGTTTTCAGCAAACTGAGCGCATCTTCGCCAGTTTCTGCAACTTCGACGATATGGTGCTCGAAAGACAGCCAATCCCTCACCGTTGTGACAAGGGACGCATCATCTTCAACTATCAATATCTTGGCCATGGTGCAATTATAATTGAGTCGACACTGTGGGACTTTGTGCATGGCGCAACTCAATTTGAAAATCTCCCAACGGGGATTTCTGCTCGTGTCGATACCACTGGTGTTCGAAATTATTTTTGTCAGCGTTTTGACATCACTGAATGCGCAACTGGAAGCGGAAATGCGCAGAGAAGCGCATGCAAAAGACGTAGTGCGCACGGTTTTCAAACTGCAGCGAGATATGCTTGACTGCGCCACTGCAGCCGCGTCATTCAGTCTGACCAATGACGTCTATTCTGACGAAAGATTTCCTCTAACCCAGAGATGGGTAAAGCAAGATCTGGAACAGCTTGATAGTTTGATTGGAAACAACTACGAACAAACGCGCAAATTGAAGTACACGCATGCTGTCGCAGAGCGAGGACTGAAGCTGTTCGACGATCTGAAAAACCGAAAGCCCGAAGCCGCGACGCTTGATTCAATAATTGGAACTGGCGCGACATATGGTCGTGTGCGCAGTCTCGTCGGTCAATTGGGTGGTGCTACCCGCGATATCATCGAAGAGGAAGAACGAGTCCTTGCGCAAAGCCCTGTGATGCAGTCTCAGCACAGAGAAATGGTACAGAAGGCACTTGTTGTGGGTGTTGGTTTGAACGTCGTACTGGCAGTTATGTTGGCGATGTTTTTCAGTAAAGGTATCACCAAGCGTTTAGAGATTATGACTGAAAACAGTCAAAGAGTTGCTAAAGGAGAACCACTGAATGAGCCTGTTGATGGTGTGGATGAGATTGCTCAACTCGATCGGACCTTTCACAAAATGGTCGATGATCTCACTCAAGCAGAACGACACAAGCAGCAACTTTTGCAAACAGTTTCACATGATCTGAGATCTCCACTGAGTTCCGTTCGCGGCATACTTACTTTGCTTTCAGCCGGTGCAATGGGCCCCTTGCCTGAAAAAGCACTAAACAAAGTGAAGATCGCGGAGGCTGATGTTGAGCGCTTGATCAAACTAATTACGGACTTGCTTGATCTTGAAAAGATTGCCGAAGGAAAGAGCGTTTTGGAAGTGTCGAGTGTTCCCGTAAAGCGGCTTGTGGAGCGCGCTGTGAACTCTATCGTTTCACTTGCAGAAGAGAAAGGCATCAACATTAGTCGCACAATCGATCCTGTAAATGTTTTGGGTGACGAGGACAGATTGGTACAGGTCATCGTCAATCTTCTTTCCAACGCCATCAAATTTTCTCCAGATGGAGGAGAGATTGAAATTGAGGCCGAAGCGCTCGAAGCAGGCGCCAGTTCCGCAGGTGAAGCGGAGAGAAGTGTAATCGAAATCACGGTTTCAGATCGTGGAAGAGGAGTACCTGAAGAACTCCGCTCGAAGATTTTTGAAAGGTTTGAACAAGTGAAGAAAACTGATGCCACCGAAAGTGGTGGGTCTGGCTTGGGATTGGCTATCTGCAAATCGATCGTCGAGCTGCATGGTGGCTCTTTGGGTGTAAGAGATAATTCCGGCGGCGGCAGCGTTTTCTGGCTTCGAATACCTTCTAATTAGATAGAGACGTTCCCTGGAAAAAGGGAGAGGTCACTAAAAGGTCACAAACGAGATACCAAAAGGTCACAAACATTCCTTAACCTGGTTTCATCGGTCGTGAGAAACCGTGGGATCGGGAAGAGTCTGGGCGGTAGAAATATCGCCCGCCACTCTTCAAAAGATGCACCAGCATCGTTTTTTTTTTTCTTACTATCGAAGTAGCAGCAAGTCGGAAGACCGAAATACACATTAATGTATTCGCTCAACTTCCAACAATCGACCACCGAAACTTGTTGCTTCTCCCGCCCGACCTTGCAAGACCCTACCAGGTGAATTCGTTTCGTCTGGAATCTTTCCCTTAAGCCTTGCGCGGCTATACACACTTGCAGGTTGAGCGCCCAGCGCGAAGAAGATAGAAAAGACTGCCACCGTCAATCTGTTCAAACAGGCGAAGCAAAAGCTTCGCCGACGCACTATGTCACTGCCTAACGCATGTAGCATCAGTGTTTTGAGAAATCGCGCCATTCTAAAAAATAGGGCAAGGCATAACGGTTTAATCCGCTAGCTTTGCTTTTTCATTGCAGCCTGTCCAAAAGGTCAGGAAGAGTCTGCCGTCCATCCATCCAAGCTCGGTCGGCTCTTTCGTGAAACTTCTGGAGCGGAAGCAAGGCGTCGGCATAATGACTTTTACAACTCAATGATACTGCTGGTGATGGCATTGCCATCGCTGACGGTAGCCTTCGTTCACCCTGCCCCACCAAGGAAGGTTAGTTTATGGCACCTCAAAATTCCGAAATCACCCAAAAGCCGTATGCTTCCGAACCATATACACCACCTGCGGTGCCGTTCCAGTTGCCATCAGTAGAGGTCTACACCCCGACGCCTCCGGCTGCGGAGAACAGAGACAATCGCTTCGGGTCTTCCGCTCCTGTCACTCCTGGCGCGTTAGAAGGACCGGCTGGACCTTCCGATTTAGCTAGTCCTGGAGCTTTTGACGCTCCGAATGGTTCCCACAAAAATGTACCTGGCGGACTGGATGGTGTCCGTTCCGAAACCTTTCGTGCTCCCGGACTTGTCAATCCATATGACAGATCTCAGTTAAAGCGCGACGATGTCGTTCAGTTCGTAGACTTCGATGGACAGAAGCTACCGGAGGTGCGCGTCGTCGGAAAAAACGGCGAGTACTTGGGGCGTGATAAAGAGCATGGAGACAGAATTTCTGAGATCAATTTTGCCGGCAACAAGAAGTCTGCCCTGATCGGATACGCGGGTGATAACGCCACTGCCCCCAATCGAATTGACATTACCGAGAAGACTTCTGACGGCATGGTGAGCCGCACGAGCTATCGACAGGAAGAAAGTGGTAAATGGGGGCTATACATCAACGATCGTCGCCTTACTCAATTGCCCGGTGAAGTGAAGTTGGCGCAGGATGGCACAATCTCTCATGAGACAGGTGATGGATATTGGCACACGGAACGTCTTGATGGATCTGTTGTAACTGAGAAACAGTTGGCCGGTGGTGCGCGTGTTGCAGTCGGTAGCGACGGTTCCGTTTCCCGAGTTAGCAGGCCTGATGGCTCACGAGTCGAGGTGCAGAAGATTGCCGGACAGCCCTTCTCTGTTACTGAAACAGACGCCAACGGTCAAAGTGTAAACTGGACCAATTCTGACGGTTCGTGGACTAGCCAACAAAGGCCCGGCGAGGTTCGCAAAGACATCAAGCTCTATAACAATGGACTTTTGTCATTCGAGTCCGGTGATACCAGAACCCATGTTCTCGGCAACGGAAATGAGCTGAAAGAATCGACCTCGGCGCAAAGTATCAAATTTGACGAACAGGGGCGTCTAAAAGCAATTACCTATTCGAATGGCGATACACGAAATGTCGTTTTCGAGGAAGGCACAGACAGAGTTAAGTCTATGACCTACATGACGAAAGCGACTGGGCAGACTAGCGAATATACTCGCGTCGGCTCTGAGGAAAAATTCGAATACAAAGGCACTGATGCCAAAGGTAGGGTGAAGACCGGCAAGTGGAATGGTTCGATTGACTGCTCTCCGGACGGAACTTTCACAATCAAGGATGGTGAGGGCAACGGGCGCAAGCTGGACGGATTCGTCATTAAGACTCCTACGGATGGGAAGACATATCTAGAGAAGAAAAATGCAGACGGTTCCACACTCATTTGCAATAAGGACAAGGAGATTCAAGCGCTTTTGCGCCCGGACAATTCGAAAGTCGAAGTTCAGCGGGAAGGTTCGCAGATAACGAAAGTTTCGCAGACGCGACCAGACGGAAGTAAGATCAATTTTGCCTATGACTCGATCACCAAAACGTGGTCGTGCGACAACTCTCTCATTCCAAATTCGAAGAGCCAACCCGTAGATGCGGATGGTAACCTGAAGTTCAAAACAGCCGACGGTTCAATGCACTCGGTTGGGACAAACGGCAGAGAGCGCATCGTCACCAAGGACGGTGCCACGCTCGAAAACAATGCGAAGGGTGAACTTGAGAAAATTACGCAACGTAGCGGCGAGTACCGTGTCGTTAATCGTGAAGGTGACAAAGTTGTCGGCTTCACTGACTATGACAAAGCGGGTGCCCTCAAGCGTGAGCTGAAGGGTGTTTCCAACCTCCATGTCGACAACAACGGCGACTTCAAGTACGTCGATGCCAATGGATCGACTGTCGTTGAAAGATCTAACTTTTCGCGAGTCGAGAACGACGCCAGCGGACGCATCGCGAAAGTAACGCGCCCTGACGGCTCGCACCGCGACTTCACTTACGATGCGACCACTGGAGAACTCTCCAAGATTTCCGACGTGACAAAGACAGAAAAAGGCGACCGCACGGACGATTGGACAAGAAAACGCAACGCGGCTCCACCGCAAGGAGACGGGAAGTTTACCGACACATTCGAAAGACTGCGTCCACAAGATGGACGAACGGTTGAGTCTCGTACAAATGTTCAGCTCGATCCATCAGGGGACTATTCCTATAAAGATCAAAAGGGCAGAGAGCGTGAATCAAGAGTCTCCGAGCGTTTTCGTCGCAGTGGTGAGGGTTTCACTTCTGCCACCATCGAAGAAGCTCACTACAATTTCCTTGATGAAATGCGCATGAACGTCAAGGACGAGTCGAAATTGGAAAGACTCGAATTGATGATGAATGGCTTTGAAAAACGCCTTAGCGACTCGGTCGAATTGCGTGTCGCCGCCGGGCAATCGGAAGAAGCGGCGCAAGAAAAAATGGAGCAGAAAGTCGCTGCAACCTACGATCATTTGACGCGGATGGTGCAAGCGGATGACAGCGCCATCGATAGCAAAGAAACTCGTGTGATGCTTGCTGAAACATTCATGTATCACGCATGGGAACCGGAGACTGTCAATCAGCAGGGGTGGGGCTCGTGCTGGTTGCAGTCCGGGTACATTCCTTGCGGTTTGGGCAAGCATACCGACGACATGGCCAAAGTTCTCGCTGACGTCAGTTTGACCGGCAAATATACTGACCGCAAAGGCAACAACTATGATTTCAAACGCGACCAACTCGGAATTCATTCACGCGCGGATGGCGCGGGCTGGAGTATTCAGAACGCGACCCAAGACAACTCTCAACCAAGTCCGGTTGCGCATCGTCTGGACAGAACACTCTCGGTGATGGACAGAGGTGCTGGATATGGAGGCGCCGGCAATTCACAGCGCATCCGCACCGGCGGCGGCGGTCAGCGTGAAATTATGCGCCGCGTCACAGGTGATGAGCTGCTTTATACGAACTACCCGCATAGCCGAAAGGAAAGACTAGCCATGCTGGAAGCCGGAGGCGCTCAACGCAGCGGCGGACCCGGACACGTCGCAACCCTGGCGATGCGCAAAATTGGGGAAAACTGGGCGATCGTGCGAGGCGACCAGTACGATGGGCGAGATCGCGTAGTTTCAGTAATTCGCGACCTCAAGCAATGGCTCAATACTGGAGAAAGTGCGCGGATTGAGCGTTCCTTCGCTCCGGAATGGAACAAGGAATTCAAGATTGCCGACAATGTTAAACCGAGCGACTTTAGACCAAGACCAAACCGATTCAACGACGACGATAATGACCGCCCAGTTCGTCCATTCCGCCGATTCTTCCGTCGCCGGGGTTAACCGGTTGCCGTTAGGGGCGACGCCATGCGTCGCCCGCTTCCGGTTGAGTTAATCGACTTCAGACCCCGAAGCCGTCAACCCCGCCGTCTAAGTCCACTAAATTGGAAATCCAAGCCTGAAACAGTTGAGGTGGCATCCCCAAAATCCCGAAAGTCAAGCGGGGTGGTCCCCTTATGTGTTCACGATGAATTCATGTTGTCAGTATTAATGTTAGAGTCATCCTCCTGCAACAAATCTGAAACTCTCGTTGATTACCTTTGAATCAACTCCCCCTCCTGCACACCAGTTTCTAATGCTATGCAATTACTAAATTCTGCTGCCATTTCATCTTCTATTAGTTCCGGTACAAGTATTCCCGACACCTGGCTAGACCGACTTTGTCAGCCGGCTGTAGAGACTCGCACCCAGGAAATTCTCAGTCAGGCGCTCGCCTCAAGACTGCAGCAAGTTCTTGAACTCTACGACGATTACATCGCCGCCTACGACCGCTACCGGTCCAATCGCGGACCGCGCCCTGACGCTGGCTTGATTGCCGTCCTTCGTTTCTTGGATGAACTTCGTCCAGCCGATATTGATGTACTGATTCAGGCCCTTCGCCGTCTCGAAGTGTCCAATCCTTCGCCAGAAGCCACCAAATCGCTTGAGCGTTTGGGCGCTCTGGTAAATCGTCTGGAAGCGGACAGAAGGCTCAAAGTTGTCGCTCTGCTTGGCGAGATCAAACGCCTCGAATCGCACGAGAATGGTGAATACAAAGAATGCTTCCTTCGAATTAGAAAAGACGAGATTGCTCGCCTTTCGATGATCGTCAGCGGTGAATTGCAGATTTTGGAGAACTCGGTGGCAGGTGGACGCATCGCCAAATTGCAAATCGTAAAACTCTTGCCACTCTTCATTCGCTATAGATTAGCAATGGACACTGAAGATCTCGATCAAGCAACCAAGCTGATTACCGAGATGAGTCAGTTTGGTCAAATGCATTTGACTTTGTTCGGCTTGCACCTTACGGCGCAAGAAATGGAATCCTTTGGAAAACGCGTTACTCAACTGCGCAAGCGCAATTTGCAAATGTCCCAAATGAAAGGTTGGACAGAATCTGCTCGCCAGGCTAGCCGCCTCGAGCAAGAAATCGCGGAGTGCTTTTTGAACCTGACGGGTGAAGACCGTCTTGAAGCGCAAAAGGCGCTGTGCAGATTTGAGAACGCCGAGTCGACGGTCGACGAAATGGTGGCGCTGTCCGATTTGCACAAATACTGTGCGGACATCGCAAGCAAAGCCAAAGAATGGCGAGCTCTCACCAGTGATGCCTGCAACTGCCGCAAGGTAGGGCAGCAGCTGGAGCGCGTTCAAAGTGGCGTCGCTGTTTTCGGACCTGGCTTCGCACCGCGACAGCTCGGCGTGGTGGATGAAGAGTTTCTCCAAAACAAAGCAAGTCAGGAAACTACAAGTGAAATGCAGGCATTCATGAAGTTCGAATCGCTCTTCAACTGCATGAACGCGGTCATGAACTTCTAGGCTCTATTCACTTCTAGCGAAGCCTAATGAATCGATATTTCTGCGGTTACGCGGCTGCTGCTCGGCACGGCCCGAGCCTCATCCAGATGCGTCATCGAACCGGCGACAATCTTCCAACCGTCTTCTTTCTTGACCCAGATACGCATAAAATTCATTGCGACTCTTCCATCCGGACCCTCGTAGTTGCCGTAGCCGGTAACTATTGCCGTGTCGCCCTGCTCTAATATTTTCATGTCTGTAATTTCGACCCGGTCAAACTTCTGTGCCTTGTTTGGCTGATGTTTGTCCACAATGAATGCCTTGGGCGAACAAATATCCCCATCGACCATGAGCACCATCTGGTCATCCAAGTAGGTTTGAAAAAAAGTTGGATTTGGCTTTAAGTCCGCCTGCCGCAGTCGCTCTTCAAGCTCTGCGATTTCGATTTCAACACTAGACATGTGGTCGGTTCACCCAGCAACGACATTATAAAATAGGCCGCAAATTAGGCGTCACGGAGGCGCCTCTCCTTCTATTTTTGGCCGAATCGCTAATACTGCATATCCCCCCAAATCGGTATAATAAGCCCTTGTTTCGGGCGTTCCAGGCAGGTTGTATATATGAAAGATGGTTCCGGTGACAGAACAAGAGTGGTTCTTCTAGCGGCTGGACAAGGCAAGCGCATGAAATCTGACTTGCCAAAGGTTCTGCACGAAGTGCTTGGCAAAACTATTCTGGGGCGCCTGATGGCAGCCAGTGACGAGTTGAAGCCCGAGCATATACACATTGTCATCGGGCACGAAGCAGAGCAGGTCGAGAAGTTTATTCAGGACAATCCGTCCGCGACTCCTGTTTCGACCCATTTGCAAAAGCCGCAGCTTGGAACCGGCCACGCATTAATGCAAGTGGCGCCAAGCTTGAAGGATTTCAAAGGTACGCTTGTTGTCTCGGTAGCCGACACTCCATTACTTACCGGTGAGACATTCAAATCTCTGGTTGAAGCTCACAAAGAGAGCAAAGCCGTCGTTTCACTTCTGACTACTGATGTTGACGATGCGAAAAACTACGGGCGGATCACCAGGAACGAGAAGGGCGAAGTAACCGGGATTGTCGAGCACAAGGATGCGACCGAAGCTCAGCGCGCCATCAAGGAAATCAATCCGGCAATCTACTGTTTTGCTTGGCCGGAAGTAGAGGCAGCGCTCTCGACTTTGAAAAACGACAACCAGCAGAAAGAGTATTACTTGACCGATGTTATCGGTTGGGCGCACAAGAACTCGCATAAAATTGCTTCCGCGAAGGTTGCTGATTGGCGTGAGGTGGCCGGTATCAATTCGAGGCTAGAACTATCGGAAGCCATTCGCTTGATGCGGGACATAACCGTGAATAATTTGGCTCTTGAATCCGGTGTCACGATTGTCGACACGCAAGGAACTTGGATTTCGCCGGAGGTGAAGATCGGCAAGGATACGGTCGTTTTGCCTGGATGCTATCTAGCCGGTGAAATTGAAATCGGTCAAAAGTGCACCATTGGACCGAACACTGTGATGAAGGGCGTCGTGCATGTAGGCGACAACACGACAGTCGCACAATCGTTAGTGCAGAACTCGGATATCGGCTCCAACTGCAAGGTTGGGCCATTCTCCCATTTGAGAGAGCACACAGTTTTGCACGACCAAGTAAAAGTTGGAAACTTTGTCGAAGTCAAAAAGAGTGTCATCAACAACAAAACTAATGCCTCGCATTTGAGCTACATCGGTGATTCTACGCTGGGTTCCGGTGTCAACATCGGCGCAGGAACGATCACGGCAAACTACGATCATATTACGAAGAAGAAGGAACGTACCACCATATGTGATGGCGCATCGACAGGTAGTAATTCTGTCCTCGTTGCTCCTGTAACCCTGGAAGAGGGGGCTGTAGTAGCCGCTGGAACCGTAGTCACCAAGACGGTTCCCAAAGGTGCCCTAGCAATTACTCGCACTCCGCAGAAAAACCACGAAGGCTGGGCTGACGAACGCAAGAGGAAAGCAGAAGCGGCGAAGCTGGAAGCTGCGAAGCTCGAAGCCGCGAAGTAAAGCCACTTCAGTCAGCTCCCTCTAAAACCATAGGTATCAATTATCGCGTAGCGCACTACTGCTACAAGCAAGCAAACGATAACGCAAACTGGGATAACAATTGCAGACCAGGTGATCACTTTACCTTTCAAACTCATGCGCGTGTTTTTCGAAAGCAGCATTGCAGTAAATGCACCTGTAGCCATTGGCAAGCCTAGAGCCACGAACGCCCAAAAGGCAAAACTTAGATCGCTCACATGCCAGCCACTATCCAGGTCGTAAATCTCTTTTCGGAACTCCGGAATTCCTGGAATGATGTGAAAGACTGCGTTGATCAATAGCAAAATCAGAAACGGCGCGACATAAGAACCGACAGCCAGAATGGGAATGAAGAAGTTCGGTCTAGTTCGAAACGGTTCTGGATACCTCATCCCGCAGGGCATGAGCTTCTCTTCTCCCTTGAATATGGGTGGAGAGGGCAAGGTTACGCATGCATTCTTATAGCGATTGTGAACTTCTTGGGGCACGCTGGTCGGAATGATACGAAGTCGTTCGAACCTTGGGCCCGATGCAATCGAAATCCAAAAGTTAGGTCTTATTGGGGCTACTGGGTTGTCTTTACCTTGCATTTTAGAGCTCCCTTCTTTCCATCAAATCACATTTTGTTATCCGGCGAAACGGCGCCTGCGTGTCGAAATTCAACAGAATGCGACGTCTCCGGGTTTTCAGTAGTGCAAGGGGTGGGTGTTTACGGGTATCCTTCTCGTCAGCAACTTTGAGTCTCTGGTTCCTTAAATTGGGCATAAAGGACCAAGGCGTGGGGACTGAATATGGCCGACGAGGAATCCCAAAAGGCAAACAAGAGTTCGTCAGGTTCTGCGGGCGCCGGGTCATCCGGTGATGCCGGCAAGAAGGCTGATGAGTCGAACGCGCCTGAGGACGCGTCCAGTTCCGAAAATTCGATGCCGAATCCGTCAGACACTTTTAATCGCGGGCTGAAAGCGATTTCGAAGGATGCTCGCCCGGAAGATTTTGAAGACCTGCAAGGGCTCTATTCGATAATGTATATGGAGCGAAAAGCGGAGCGCTATTTCAAGCGCGATCCGAATGCTCCGCCGACTCCTGACGACACTATGACTGCGGGGAATAAGGCTTACGATAAAGCCGAAGGTTTCGTGTTTCCTTTTCGCGGCAAGGAAGCGGAAAAACTTGCTGAATGCACAAAGACCGAACCGAAGGCATTTTTGACTGCTGCTGCAATGTACAAGGATTTGAGTCGCTACATGTGGGCTCCGCGCCTGTTGCGTCAGTTAGTCGGCAACGAGATTCACTACTACGATCCCATTGATATCGAACGCGATAAGAATGCGCGCGAAGGTGTCATTAAGAGCAACAGTCATACGTTCGGATACACTCAGATTTCCATCAATGCCGTTAAGCTTTACGTGCTTGAGTTCCCCATTCTGCGCCAGTATTTTGAGAGAAAAAACCACGTCGGGGCTGACTATGAGATAAGAGCGCTGCTTGATCCTCAGTGCGTTGCGATGATTGTTGCGGCGGTTTGCGAGCATCACTTGAAACTCTGGAAGGGACAAGACAACGACGACGGCGTTCCCATTCCGATCAACGAACGCACATTGGCATATGGCTACAATCCTGATGTTTACGACGTTAATGGCACACTCGAAACTTCACCGGTGCCAATCTACGGCGCGAGGAAAATTTTGATGCCGTCAGAACGAGTAATTAATGTTTCCAAACACGTCAAGAAAGTCTTCGAGCAAGACTATTAGTTTCACCGGCGCGTAAGGGGTGCATGTGTCCTGACTTACGGACGACGCATGGCGTCGCCCCTACAGAAACTTAGACGCCCCCTACAGAAACTTAGACACGCCCCCACGCTTCTCTCAGATTATTCGGAAGTATCTTGCTAACACAACGAACAAGACCGTGTAGAAGAACATGATGATGAGCCAGATCCATACCGCAACGTACGGTTTCAGGCTCTTGATGCGAGACATCACCGAGGCGAGCCACATGCCGAAAAGTGGTGGCACAATCGCAATCAAGAACGCCATGATGTTTGCCAGTCCACCTTTCATCAAAAGTGGATATGGGTTTACACCTGGGCTGATCATCTTATAGGCGCCGTCGACCAGCTGTGGGTTTCTTATCAACACGTAGAACATGCACAATGGTATGACAAATGAGAAAACCGTGCGCAGCGACCACCAGATAAAGCGCATAAAAGGCCCATCGTCGGCGAAGAACTTGGCTGCACCTTTGACTGGCTGGACTTCGGTTGCGCTTGCTGCACCACCTGCAGTGGCAGTGGATTCGCCCGGTGTCGTTGTCGTCACTGCGTTCGCCGCTTTCGGGGCTGGTTGTGTTTTCCCTGAATCGTTGGATGTGTTCTTATTCGAACCAGGTGCATTTGAAGCTGCTGCTTCAGCTTCGGCTGCCTCATTTGCAGCCTGCGCGCTTTCTAAATCGAAGTCGATGCCGCTTTCTTCAGCCGGTTGGTATTTCTCGACCAATTGAGCGCCTCTCTCTCTCTGTGAGAATTAGCCTTCCAGCTCTGGGAATTCTTCGCGGTCTGCACTTTCACTGGTGGCGATGTAATCCAGGCGTCTGCGCTCTGCTTCTGCGAATTGCGGTGATTCGATAGTGAGCATCTTCACTAAATTCATTGGTATCAAGTGTTTTGAATAGTCGCGCGAATTTGGCCGGTCCGTATCACCATATGACTCAAGTTCGATATAGTCGTGCCCGATGCGCAAAACCCGCCCGATGACTGTGGTTCCGTCGGCAAAGTGTAATCGCACCCATGATCGGCTGTCGGCGAGTTTTTCGAGTCTAAGCTTGAGATTCATTTGTATGTGATTCCAGTGCGTCTTCGTCTCCGGTATTTCCCGGGTTCGCTAATTGGTCTGATTTCATCTTAGCATCGCGTCCGATAAGACGCTGGCAGGCTTGCCTGTGATCCCGAAAAGCCTTGTAGCGCAGGAACTGTGGCAGGATCACACGTTTGTATTTCGATCGGGAACACACCACCATATATGGCGTCGTGTCAAGCGTGGAAACTAGCGACCAAGCCGCTTTCCGAAATAGATGATAGCTAGAAAGGATATGCAAAAAATCTTTGAGTTCAATTAAAGAACGAGCAGAGAAGTCAAGCATTCATTTTTTGTATAGACGGGCTAAACTGGCTTCAGGTGAAGCTTTTCGAGATCAATCAAAACAAAATTATCGGTATGTCCACCGCATAAATCACGGATCTCTGAGCGATAACCAAACCTCCTGTAACAGTGCGCGGAAGTATGTCGTATTGACGAGTTCAATCAAAAAGCCGCCGACGAAAACAGGTCAAAAAGAAGATAGATAAAGAATTTAGCCCACTAACACTCCCAAGGTAAAAACTAGAAATGGCGGCATTGATGCAAGAAGAGAGCCTTCCGGCAAACCTTCAAAAGCGCATTGAGGAATTGAGAGGAAAGGAATCGAGCTACTGGGAAGACGAAATGTTTTCGCCTGAAGCGCTCACGAATCTCAATTACAGAGGTGAGTTAGAACGTATTTTCAATCTCGATCCGCTCGGACCCCTTCCGCCTTCGCTATAAGGTCTATTCCTAAAAGCGTCAGGGTCGGAGCCAGGTGCTCGATCTCGGTTAGAAATGGTGCAATTTGGTTGGCATAGCCACCGGTTATTACAGTGGTGTGCTCGCCTGGAAGTACCGCTTTCGCTGTAGTTATCCACTGTTTGATGATGCCGATGTGGGCGAGTAATGTGCCCGATAATATTGCATCGTCGGTGCGATGACCTGGTGAAAGTTGATTGACTGAGCGAACCTTTCCGGTCAAATCCGGAAGCTGGTCGGTGTGCTCATTGAGCGCGCGCAGAGTTCGTCCGAGCCCAAGCGTAATCCAGCCGCCCTGAAATTCTCCTGCTGCGCTTGCTGCAGTGAAAGTGGTGGCAGTTCCGCAGTCGATTACAAAAGCTCCTCGACCCTTGCCGAAGATATTGATAGCAGCGCTGATGCTCGCGACTCTGTCGATGCCCAGGGTCTTGTAGGTGCCGCTGATGAGCGTTTGGCTTTGAGTAGAAACTTGGATTGCGTCTTCACCCGCTTCCAGTAGACGCTTGAGGATGATGTCCGATGCTTCGGGCACCACTGATGCTATTGCCACATTTGCCTTGTGTGCCCGCGCGCTTGAAAGAATGGCGTCGGCTGCGTCTTTCGGCAGTAGCGTGTCGTTGTGGAAAATGTCTAGAATCTTGCCACCGTCGATGACGGCGCTGGATATTCTGCTGTTGCCTACGTCTACGGCGATACGAGTCATTAGCGTTCGTTAACCGATAGGGACCGTGACGCCCCCGAAAAACCCGGGTCCGTCTTCACAACAGGGATTTTACTTCCTAGCAAGGTATCTGTGTACGCCCTTAAGTAAACCCTCAGCTACGCGTTCCTGCACCACAGGGTCCAGCATTTGGGCAAATTCGTCCGGATGGATCATAAAACCCACTTCAACTAGCACCGCCGGCATCGCTGTCGGGCGGCAAAGCGCCAGATTTTGGAAGCGGCAACCAATGTCTGGAAAGCCCACTGCGCTTATAAGGGAGTCCTTCAAACCTCGAGCCAGTTCCGTAGATTGCGGTTGGTACCAATAGGATGAGGTTCCATGTTCCTTCCAGGGGTCTCGACCATCGGGTAGTGCATTGTTGTGCACTGAAATCAAAAGATCGGCGTCTGCTTTGACGGCCATGTTGACTCGCTCGTCGAGTGAAACCGTCTCCGCGTCGGTCGTTCTGGTCATGATTACATGGGCACCAGCGCGTTCAAGCGCGGCTTTGAATTTGAGCGACATTTCCAAATTCAATTGCTTTTCTTTCATGCCGTTGCAACCGATAGAACCACTTTCGGTACCACCGTGCCCCGGGTCGACGCAGATTCTCAAGCCGGTGAGTGATCCGTCTGCAGCGAGACGAGGTGCGTGTTTGACGCGCAGGCGCAGGGTCGTGCCCTCATAGTCGACTTTATAGCCCCACTGTCGGTCGCCCTTCAGCTGAGCCGTCACTTCGAAAACCCCATCTTGTACTTGCCGGAATGAAATTCCATCGACGAGGTCCAGGTTGGAGCGCTTGCTGATTTCATCCGCGTCGGTGTCTGCCGGGCTGACCCAGTCGGTATCTTGAGTTGCGCCGTAAATTTTGAGTGTGAGCTTGTTGGGGTGAACGGATTGCTCGACCTGGTAAGGCAACCTCTGGCTCAGGGGCAGAAGCAGCGCGTCTCCGTAGCCATCCTTTTTAGTATTTATCGTCCGCACATTGGAAACTGGCAATGCGCCCGATGCGCCAGGATTTGCGGGTGACCAGCCCAAACCGGATGCCGTCATATCGTTCTTATTGATATATACATGTTTGGTCGATGAGTAGGCAATGCGTAATTCATCGCCATGCCATCCGTCCGCCAGCAAGCGAACACCGCGTATCAATGGCGTGATGCGACCGGCTCCAGGACCGACTCTGACGATGGTATTGTCATGCGCGGTTTGAACCAAAAATGGTTGCCTGATAACGGTCACTTTGTAAGGCGAGGTAATGCTTACGCTTCGTCCATCCTTTTCAGCAACGAAAACGGGATTGGTCTGTTCAAACTGATCGAGTGCGCCGATTTTTATGAAGCCGACATAGCGGTCGGAGCGAGCCGCGGGCAATCGCTGGTAAACCTGACCATAGGCGGCATCCAGCCCTATGTTCACTCCTGCATTTGCTGAGTTGTCGACCGGGCTCATGCCGACTGTTGTATATGGATTGGAAAAACCACCGGTAGGTTTCGATTGGACAGTGCTAGGTTTTGCGGCACCACGAGCAGTGGCACCTTTCTTTCCGCGACCTTTTGCAACGGCCGACCGTCTGGCAGCATTTTTGCGTTGTTGAATCTGCTGTTTCAATGCCACTGATGGGTAAAACGGCACTACATGCCCACCTATCTGCATGGAGACTGTAGAACCCGGTGTGGCGCGCAATGAAAATTCAACCAGCTCTCCAGGTAAAACACCGCGCTCTACCGCCGGCGAAATTGAGTCCGGCAAAATTTTGAGTTCGCCGGCTGGAACCGGTGGTGGTGGCAACTCCCGGTTGACTGTAATAGTCTTTGACGCTCCTGTCGGGCGCCCAGCGGCTTGCTGACTGCTGGGTCTGTCAAGCAATTGAATGTTCAAGCGATTTGCGCCTGGTTGCAAACCAATGACGTGCGCGAAAAATCCGGCACGACCGACACGTGCTTCTTGTCCGTTGATAGTCACGCCGGCACCGGGCGGAATAGCACCTACTATGTATGACGAAGACGCAGGTACTTTACCGTTGTCCGGCGGGTAGGCAACGAAGATGTTTGCGACGTTTGATGCATCTGCTGCCTCAGCGGAACCCAGCGACGCTTTAGTTGACGTAGTCGAGCCGAGTAAAGAAGGACTTTTGTAGCAGAGATCAGGACAAAACGCGATAACGAAAAGTACCAGTCCGGCCGCCGCGACGCCTGTGGAATAGCGCCAACCCGGGCTCTTCAAATGCATCGTGCCTCCTGTCCTCTAGTTCGCGCCTTTTGAAGTTTAGCCTGGATTGGCTAACTTTTCTTTCTCCTCGCGCGCTTTCTCAATGCGTTTTTTCAGCTCCAGATCATTGACCGTCCAATTGAACGGCAGACCGTAACCCTTTATTACCGCCACATTGCCGATTGTCTCTTGTGCTTCAGGAGTCAAAAACGACATCACAAATTCGATTGGCGAGCCATATCGTTTTTCGAATAGACCTTGATGCCATTGCAGGTAAGGACCGAGGTCAAGGCGACTATTGTACTTGTCGAACTGCACATTGCCAGGATCGCAAACCCATCTATAGGCTGATTCCTTCATGTCTTTGTCCATCCTGTCGGGGACGACGGGGTGGTCGAGAATGGCGGGATGTCCCATTGCGCCACCACACATGAGGAAGATTTCCTCTGGAAAATTGTCATTGAAGAGCGGGCGGATCTTGTCCATCTGCACTGCCTGCATGGAGAACTTATCCCCACCCACAGTGAATTTACGGCGTGTCGGATCGTTGCCCAATTGTTTCAAATCAGTGATGGGAAAACGGTCGGCGACCTCTTTGATTACAATCAAATTGTAGACATTGAGCCAGTAGCAGAGCCGTTCTTTATCATCCAGCATTTTTGCCGGACTGATGTGCGCTATCTCTTTCATGCTCTCTTTGAGTAGGGGGGACTTCTTCAAATTGGCATAATCGACACTGCTGTCTTTGACGAATTCCTTCAACAGCTGCGAATACTTGTCAAATCGGTATGTCGTGGGTGTTTCCACTTTGACGAACATCGTCTCCAGCGATTCGAATCCGTCACCGATTAACTGAAAGCCAACAAGAAGCAGACCAAGAGCCAATACGCAAAGCCCAATAGCTTTCATCAAGAAGCCGTTGCGTTCGGTCAAAGTCTCAACCTCGCTCGTGCGCAGAGCGCTTAGTAAAAATCAGGCAAATGTCGACTAGCTGTCATTAGACATTAAAACACTGGTAAGCGCAATTTTATCTGTTTGCCTGAGAAAAAAATCCCAGAGGATACAGACGGCCAATATTTCGCCAAAAAGAGAAACGGCGCCGAACCCAGCGCCGTTGCAAGACCAAAAATT